>JAESGQ010000007.1_pt1 | contig 905164 bp, 866 predicted proteins | sample 9266251 | NCBI WGS metagenome assembly JAESGQ01 (sample SAMN17056778, study PRJNA650883) | algae metagenome | isolation source: Kaiparowitsia implicata GSE-PSE-MK54-09C and co-occurring heterotrophs from... | place: USA: Kaiparowits Plateau, Grand Staircase Escalante National Monument, UT ...
CCGCGTTCGCGACCTTCCGGGCGTTCGCTATCACGTGCTCCGCGGTGTCCTCGACACGCAGAGCGTCAAGGACCGCAAGCAGCGCCGGTCCAAGTACGGCGCGAAGCGTCCGAAGTAAGGAGATCGAGATATGTCCCGTCGTCACCGCGCAGAAAAGCGCGACGTCATTCCGGACGCCAAGTTCGGCGATCTGGTCCTTACCAAGTTCATGAACTCGCTCATGAAGGACGGCAAGAAGTCGGCTGCCGAAAGCATCGTCTATGGTGCGTTCGAAATCGTCGAAGCCAAGAGCAAGCAGGACCCGATCACGGTGTTCCACACGGCTCTGGACAACATCCGTCCGTCCGTCGAAGTCCGGTCGCGCCGCGTTGGTGGTGCAACCTACCAGGTTCCGGTCGAAGTCCGTACCGATCGTCAGCAGGCCCTGGCCATTCGCTGGCTCATCGAGTCCGCCCGCAAGCGCGGTGAGAACACCATGCGTGAACGCCTGTCCGGCGAGCTCATGGATGCCCTCAATGGTCGCGGCCAGGCCGTCAAGAAGCGCGAAGATACGCACCGTATGGCTGATGCCAACCGTGCCTTCTCGCACTACCGCTGGTAGTAGGAGCGCCCAATGGCACGCGAATACCCAATTCCGCTGTATCGTAACTTCGGCATCATGGCTCACATCGATGCTGGCAAGACGACCACGACCGAACGCATTCTCTACTACACCGGCAAGTCCCATAAGATCGGCGAAGTCCACGACGGCGCTGCGACCATGGACTGGATGGAGCAGGAGCAGGAACGCGGCATCACCATCACGTCCGCCGCGACCACCACGTTCTGGAAAGACCGCAACGGCGTTCAGCACCGCTTCAACATCATCGACACCCCCGGCCACGTGGACTTCACCATTGAAGTCGAGCGTTCGCTGCGTGTGCTCGACGGTGCCGTGGCCCTGCTCGATGCCAATGCTGGTGTTGAGCCCCAGACCGAGACTGTCTGGCGCCAGGCCGACAAGTACCATGTTCCGCGTCTCATCTTCGTCAACAAGATGGACAAGATCGGCGCCGATTTCTATCGCTGCGTCGAGATGATCGGCACGCGCCTCGGCGCCAAGGCCGTTCCTGTCCAGCTGCCGATCGGCGCCGAGAACGAGTTCAAGGGCGTCGTCGACCTGATCGAGATGAACGCACTCGTCTGGCGCAATGAAGAGCTGGGCGCCCAGTGGGACGTCGTAGAGATCCCGGACGACCTCAAGGCAGCTGCCGCCAAGTATCGCGAGCAGATGATCGAGGCCGCCGTCGAACTCGACGACGACGCCATGGAAGCCTATCTGAACGGCGATCTGCCGAACAACGACACCATCCGTCGCCTGCTGCGTCGCGGCACGATCGATGCGAAGTTCTTCCTGATCTTTGCCGGCTCGGCATTCAAGAACAAGGGCGTGCAGCCCCTGCTCGACGGCGTTATCGACTTCCTGCCGGCTCCGAACGACGTTCCGGCCATCCAGGGCATCGACGCCAAGACCGAACAGCCGATCGAGCGCCATGCCGATGACAGCGAGCCGCTGTCGATGCTGGCCTTCAAGATCGCCAACGACCCGCATATGGGCTCGCTGACCTTCTGCCGCATCTACTCGGGTCACATCGAGCAGGGCGCGATGCTGGAAAACACGGTCAAGGAAAAGCGCGAACGCGTTGGCCGCATGTTCCAGATGCACGCCAACAGCCGCGAGCAGATCTCGGAAGCCTTTGCTGGTGACATCGTCGCCATCGTCGGCCTCAAGGACACCACCACGGGTGACACGCTTTGTGCGCAGAACTCGCAGGTCATCCTTGAACGCATGATCTTCCCAGAGCCGGTTATCGACATCTCGGTGGAACCCAAGTCCAAGGCCGACCAGGAAAAGATGGGCCTCGCGCTCAACCGCCTGGCTGCCGAAGACCCGTCCTTCCGCGTCAAGACCGACGAAGAATCCGGCCAGACCATCATTTCGGGCATGGGCGAACTTCACCTCGACATCCTCGTCGACCGCATGCGTCGCGAGTTCAAGGTCGAGGCCAATATCGGCCAGCCGCAGGTGGCTTACCGCGAAACCATCACCAAGTCGGCCAATGTGGACTATACCCACAAGAAGCAGTCGGGTGGTTCGGGCCAGTTTGCTCGCGTCAAGCTCAGCGTTGAGCCGGGCGAAGTCGGCAAGGGCCTGGAATTCGTGAACGCCGTCGTCGGCGGTTCGGTGCCCAAGGAATACATCCCGGGCGTCGAAAAGGGCGTGAAGTCGGTGATGGCTTCCGGTCCGTTGATCGGGTTCCCGATCGTGGACGTCAAGGTGACGCTCACCGAAGGCGCCTATCACGACGTGGACTCCTCGGTCCTGGCCTTCGAAATCGCCGGTCGTGCGGGCTTCAACGAAGCCCTGCGCAAGGCGTCGCCGAAGATCCTCGAGCCGATCATGAAGGTTGAAGTTGTCACGCCAGAAGACTACATGGGCGACGTCATCGGCGACCTGAACTCCCGTCGTGGTCAGATCCACGGCACGGAAGGCCGTGGTGTCCTCCAGGTCGTGAATGCCTACGTGCCGCTCGCGAACATGTTCGGTTATGTGAACTCGCTGCGCTCCATGAGCCAGGGTCGTGCACAGTACTCGATGACGTTCGACCACTACGAGCAGGTCCCGCAGGCAGTCGCCGACGAAGTCCAGGCCAAATACGCCTAAGGCCGATAAAGCCTAAACAAGAAACTGAAACTCAAGGTTGGCCGCAGGGCTAACGAATACGGAGAGAAGCGATGGGCAAGGAAAAGTTTTCCCGCAATAAGCCTCACTGCAACATCGGCACCATCGGTCACGTCGACCATGGCAAGACCTCGCTGACTGCAGCGATCACCAAGGTCCTGGCTGAGACCGGCGGCGCAACCTTCAAGGCGTACGATCAGATTGACGCTGCCCCTGAAGAGAAGGCACGCGGCATCACCATCAACACCGCCCACGTCGAGTACGAGACGACCAACCGTCACTACGCTCACGTCGATTGCCCCGGCCACGCCGACTATGTGAAGAACATGATCACCGGCGCTGCCCAGATGGACGGCGCGATCCTGGTCGTGTCGGCTGCCGACGGCCCGATGCCCCAGACCCGTGAGCACATCCTGCTCGCCCGTCAGGTTGGCGTGCCGGCCCTGGTCGTGTTCCTGAACAAGTGCGACATGGTCGACGATCCGGAACTGCTCGAACTCGTTGAGCTCGAAGTCCGCGAACTGCTGTCGTCCTACGAATTCCCGGGCGACGACGTTCCGATCATCAAGGGCTCGGCTCTGGCCGCCCTCGAAGACAGCGACAAGAAGCTCGGCCACGACGCCGTTCTCGAGCTGATGGCTGCCGTCGACTCGTACATCCCGCAGCCGGAACGTCCGGTTGACCAGCCGTTCCTGCTCCCGATCGAAGACGTGTTCTCGATCTCGGGCCGCGGCACCGTGGTCACCGGCCGTGTCGAACGCGGTATCGTCAAGGTTGGCGAAGAAGTCGAAATCGTCGGCATCAAGGCAACCCAGAAGACCACCGTTACCGGTGTCGAAATGTTCCGCAAGCTGCTCGACTCGGGCCAGGCCGGCGACAACATCGGCGCGCTGATCCGTGGTATCGACCGCACTCAGGTTGAGCGCGGCCAGGTCCTCTGCAAGCCCGGCTCGGTTACCCCGCACACCGACTTCACCGCCGAGGTCTATATCCTGACCAAGGAAGAGGGCGGTCGCCACACTCCGTTCTTCGGCAACTACCGTCCCCAGTTCTACTTCCGTACGACTGACGTGACGGGCATCGTGACCCTGCCTGAAGGCACGGAAATGGTGATGCCGGGCGACAACCTGAACATCAACGTTCAGCTCATCGTTCCGATCGCCATGGAAGAGAAGCTCCGCTTCGCTATCCGTGAAGGTGGCCGTACCGTCGGCTCCGGCGTCGTCGCGACGATCCTGAAGTAAGCCTCTAGAGACATTCGCGGCGCGCGGATGAACGCGCGCCGCGATCCATTTTCGTCAGGATTTACAAGATGACCGGTCAGAATATTCGCATCCGCCTCAAGGCGTTTGACCATCGCGTTCTCGATGCTTCGACGCGCGAGATCGTGTCGACGGCCAAGCGTACGGGCGCGCAGGTTCGCGGCCCGATCCCGCTGCCGACGCGAATCGACAAGTTTACCGTGAACCGCTCGCCGCACATCGACAAGAAGTCGCGCGAGCAGTTCGAGATCCGGACCCACAAGCGTCTGCTGGACATTGTGGACCCGACTCCCCAGACGGTCGATGCACTGATGAAGCTCGATCTCGCCGCCGGCGTCGACGTCGAAATCAAGCTCTGAAGTAACGAGTTTCCGCGCGTACCGAACAAAGGGTCCTCTGAAACCATGACCCGGTACAGCGCCAAATGAGAAGGTAATAACCGATGCGTTCTGGATTGATCGCACAGAAGCTGGGCATGACCCGCATTTTCGCTGAGGACGGCTCGCACGTTCCTGTGACGGTGCTGGGCCTGCAGAACTGCCAGGTGGTGGGCCAGCGGACCGCGGATAAGGACGGCTATGTCGCGCTGCAGCTTGGCGCTGGCCAGGCCAAGGCCAAGAACACGACCAAGGCAGAGCGCGGCCAGTTCGCCGTTGCCAAGGTCGAGCCCAAGCGTCACGTCGCGGAATTCCGCGTTGACGAAGCCAACCTCATCGAGGTCGGCGCGCAGCTGCAGGCTGACCATTTCGTCGAAGGCCAGCTGGTGGATGTCACCGGCACTTCGATCGGCAAGGGTTTTGCCGGCGGTATGAAGCGCTGGAACTTCGGCGGCCTGCGTGCAACGCACGGCGTGTCGGTTTCGCACCGCTCGATCGGTTCTACCGGTGGTCGTCAGGACCCGGGTAAGACCTTCAAGAACAAGAAGATGCCGGGCCATATGGGCGATCGTCGCATCACCACGCAGAACGTCAAGGTCGTCAAGACCGACGTCGAGCGCGGTTTGATCATGATCCAGGGTTCGGTTCCGGGCGCCAAGGGCGCTTGGATCATGATCAAGGACGCGGTGAAGAAGCCGGCCCCCAAGGGCGCTGCCTTCCCGGGCTCGTTCAAGGCCGCCGCTGAAGTCGCGGGGGAAGGTAACTAAATGGAACTCAAGGTCACAACCCTCGACGGCAAGGCCGCTGGTAGCATCCAGCTCGCCGACGACGTCTTCGGTCTGGAAGTCCGCCAGGACATCCTGCACCGCATGGTCCGTTATCAGCAGCTCAAGGCGATGGCTGGCACGCACGATGTCAAGCATCGTTCGGAAGGCGTCCGCACGGGCAAGAAGTTCGTGAAGCAGAAGGGCTCGGGCGGCGCTCGCCATGGCGATCGCAAGGCTCCGCAGTTCCGTGGCGGCGGCCGTGCATTCGGTCCGACCCCGCGCAGCCATGCCATCGATCTTCCCAAGAAGGTCCGCGCCCTGGCGCTGAAGCATGCCCTGTCGTCCAAGGCCAAGTCCGGCTCGCTGATCGTCGTCGACAGCATTGCCCAGAAGGAAACCAAGACCGCCGGTCTGCTGGCAACCTTCGGCAAGCTGGAATGGACCAACGCGCTGATCATCGATGGTGCAGCAGTGGACCAGCACTTCGCGCTGTCCGCCCGCAACATCCCGCATATCGACGTGCTGCCGGTGCAGGGGATCAACGTTGTGTCGATCCTCAAGCGCGACAAGCTCGTCCTGACCAAGGCAGCGCTCGAAGCGCTGGAAGCGAGGTTCGCATGAACAAGCTCAGCGCTTACGACATCGTTCGTAACCCCGTCGTGACTGAAAAGTCGACGATGGCTTCGGAAAACAACCAGGTCGTTTTCGACGTGGCGATCGATGCCAACAAGACCGATATCAAGGCTGCCGTCGAGCAGCTGTTCTCGGTCAAGGTCAAGGCAGTGAATACCCTGGTCCGCAAGGGCAAGGTGAAGCGCTTCCGTGGCAAGATTGGCACGCGCAACGACGTCAAGAAAGCGATCGTGACCCTCGTCGACGGCCAGTCGATCGATATTTCGACCGGCCTCTAAGGGATAAGAGACAAAAATGGCTCTGAAAACTTACAACCCCACCTCCGAAGGCCGTCGTCAGCTCGTGACGACCGATCGTTCGGAACTCTGGAAGGGCGCTCCGGTCAAGACCTTGACCCAGGGTCTGTCCAAGTCCGGTGGCCGCAACAACCGTGGCCGCATCACCTCGTTCCATCGTGGTGGTGGTCACAAGCGCACCTATCGCATGATCGACTTCAAGCGGGTCAAGTTCGACCAGGTTGGGACGATCGAGCGCCTGGAATATGATCCGAACCGCACGGCCTGGATCGCTCTGGTGAAGTACGAAGACGGCGAACTCGCCTATATCGTGGCACCGCAGCGCCTGTCGGCTGGCGACAAGGTCATCTCGTCGATGAACACTGTCGACGTGAAGCCGGGCAATGCCATGCCGCTCGAGCGCATGCCGGTCGGTACGATCGTGCACAATATCGAGCTCAAGCCCCGCAAGGGTGGCCAGGTCGCCCGTTCGGCCGGTGCCTATGCGCAGTATGTAGGTCGTGACCAGGGTTGGGCGATCCTTCGCCTGAACTCGGGCGAACAGCGCCGCGTGCATGGCACCTGCCTTGCAACCGTCGGCGCCGTGTCGAACCAGGATCACTCCAACACCTCGCTCGGCAAGGCCGGTCGTTCGCGTTGGCTGGGCCGCAAGCCCGTCAACCGCGGCGTGACCATGAACCCGATCGATCACCCGCATGGTGGTGGTGAAGGCCGTACCTCTGGTGGCCGTCACCCGGTTACCCCGTGGGGCAAGCCGACCAAGGGTAAGAAGACCCGCAGCAACAAGGCAACGGACAAGTTCATCGTTCGCAGCCGTCACGTGAAGAAGGGCAGGTAAGCCATGACCCGTTCAATCTGGAAGGGGCCGTTTGTCGACGGCTACATGCTCAAGAAGGCCGAGAAGGCCCTCGCGTCCGGCCGCAACGACGTGGTCAAGATCTGGAGCCGCCGTTCGACCATCCTGCCGCAGTTCGTTGGCATCACCTTTGGTGTGCACAATGGCCAGAAGCACGTACCGGTCAGCGTCACTGAAGACATGATCGGCCACAAGTTCGGCGAATTCGCACCGACCCGTACCTATTACGGTCATGCCGCCGACAAGAAGGCCAAGAGGAAGTAAGATGGGCAAGCCAAAAACCCAGCGCGCGCTCAAGGACAACGAGGCCAAGGCTGTGCTGCGCATGCTGCGCATCAGCCCCCAGAAGCTCAATCTTCTGGCCCAGTTGATCCGTGGCAAGAAGGTCGAGAAGGCTCTGGCCGAACTCGAGTTCAGCCACAAGCGCATCTCCGGCCAGGTCAAGAAGGTGCTCGAGAGCGCCATTGCCAATGCCGAGAACAACCACGGTCTCGATACCGACGCCCTCGTCGTTGCCGAAGCCTATGTGGGCAACTCGCTCGTCATGAAGCGCTTTACCGCCCGTGGCCGTGGTCGTTCGTCGCAGATCCAGAAGCCGTTCGCGCATCTGACGATCATCGTCCGGCAAGTTGAGGAGGCCGCATAATGGGCCAGAAGATCAATCCAATCGGCTTCCGCCTCGGTATCAACCGTACGTGGGACAGCCGCTGGTTCGCCAACAAGGGCGAATACGGCACGCTGCTTCAGGAAGACCTGAAGATCCGCACGATGCTGCTGGAAGACCTCAAGGCCGCCGCGGTTTCGAAGATCGTCATCGAGCGTCCGCACCGCAAGTGCCGCGTGTCGATCCACACTGCCCGTCCGGGCATCGTGATCGGCAAGAAGGGCGCTGACATCGACAAGATCCGCGCCAAGGTGAAGAAGTTCACCGACAGCGAAGTGCACATCAACATCGTTGAAGTGCGCAAGCCGGAAACCGATGCGACGCTGGTTGCCCAGGGCATTGCCCAGCAGCTGGAACGCCGCGTGGCTTTCCGTCGCGCCATGAAGCGCGCCGTGCAGACGGCGATCCGCATGGGCGCCGGCGGCATCCGCGTGAATGTTGGTGGCCGTCTCGGTGGTGCCGATATCGCTCGTACCGAATGGTACCGCGAAGGTCGCGTTCCGCTGCACACGCTGCGCGCCGACATCGACTACGGTACTGCTGAAGCCAAGACCACCTATGGCATCATCGGTATCAAGGTCTGGGTGTTCAAGGGCGAAGTGCTCGAGCATGACCCCACTGCACACGAGCGTCGTGCAACCGAAGGCAACGACGGTGGCCAGCGCCAGGAACGCAGTGAACGTGGTCCCCGTCCTGATCGCGGTGACCGCGATCGCGAACGCGCATAAGAAGGTTAGTTCATTATGCTGCAACCTAAGAAGACCAAGTTCCGCAAGGCTCACAAGGGCCGCATCCATGGCGTTGCCAAGGGCGGCACCGACCTGGCTTTCGGCCAGTATGCCTTGAAGGCGACCGAACCCGAGCGCGTTACCGCTCGCCAGATCGAAGCGGCCCGCCGCGCGATCACCCGCGAGATGAAGCGCCAGGGCCGTGTATGGATCCGGATTTTCCCGGACGTGCCGGTTTCCAAGAAGCCGACTGAAGTTCGTATGGGTAAGGGCAAGGGTTCTGTTGAATTCTGGGCCGCCCGCGTGAAGCCCGGTCGTATCGTATTCGAGATCGACGGTGTCCCCGAGGACGTCGCCAAGGAAGCTCTGCGCCTCGGCGCCATGAAGCTCCCGATTATGACGCGGGTTGTTACCCGCATTGCCGACTAAGGACGATGAGCATGAAAGCCAGTGATGTGCGGAGCAAGACCGCAGACGAACTGAAGGACCAGCTCGTCGACCTGAAGAAAGAACAGTTCAACCTGCGTTTCCAGCGCGCTACCCAGCAGCTGGAAAAGCCGGCACAGGTGAAGTCCGTCCGCCGCGACATCGCGCGGATCAAGACGATCCTGGCCGAAAAGAACGCAGCGAAGTAAGGAGCCGCGACCATGCCAAAGCGCGTATTGCAGGGGACTGTGGTCTCCGACGCCAATGATAAGACGGTCGTGGTGCGCGTCGAGCGCCGTTTCACGCATCCGGTAATGAAGAAGACCGTTCGCCGGTCCAAGAAGTATCATGCTCATGACGAGGCCAACGTGGCCAAGGTCGGGCAGATCGTCTGGATCGAAGAATGTGCGCCGATCTCCAAGAACAAGCGCTGGACGCTGGTTGTTGGCGCGGCACAGCAGGAAGGCGCCACGCCATGATCCAGATGCAGTCCAATCTCGATGTCGCCGACAATTCCGGCGCCAAGCGGGTTATGTGCATCAAGGTGCTGGGCGGTTCGCACCGCAAGTACGCTTCGGTCGGCGACATCATCGTCGTGTCGGTCAAGGATGCCATTCCTCGTGGTCGCGTGAAGAAGGGCCAGGTCATGAAGGCCGTGGTCGTTCGCACTGCGTTCGACATCCGTCGCCCCGATGGCACCGTGATCCGTTTCGACAAGAACGCCGCGGTTCTGATCAACAATCAGAAAGAGCCGATCGGCACCCGTATCTTCGGGCCGGTTCCGCGCGAGCTCCGCGCCAAGAACCACATGAAGATCATTTCGCTCGCACCCGAGGTGCTGTAATGGCTGCCAAGATCAAGAAGGGCGATAAGGTCGTCGTCCTGACTGGCAAGGACAAAGGCAAGACTGGCCAGGTCCTGTCGGTTATCCCGACCGAAACGAAGGCGCTTGTCCAGGGTATCAACCTGGTCCGTCGCCACACCAAGCAGACCGCGTCGACCGATGCCGGCATCTTCACCAAGGAAGCGCCGATCCACCTGTCGAACCTCGCGATCGCCGATAAGGATGGCAAGCCTTCCCGCGTCGGTTTCCAGATCAAGGACGGCGTGAAGACGCGCGTCGCCAAGTCGACCGGAGATTCGATCGATGGCTGAGACAGCTTACGTTCCGCGCCTTCGTACCGAGTACGAAGGCAATATCCGCAAGGCGTTGCAGGAGCAGTTCTCCTATACCAACGTCATGCAGATGCCCAAGCTCGAGAAGATCGTGCTGAACATCGGCGTTGGCGAAGCCGTCAACGACACCAAGAAGGTCAAGTCGGCTGCAGCCGAGCTGGAAAAGATCGCTGGCCAGAAGCCGGTCATCACCTACGCTCGCAAGTCGATCGCTGGCTTCAAGGTGCGTGAAAACATGCCGCTCGGCGTCAAGGTGACGCTGCGCAGCACCCGCATGTATGAGTTCCTGGACCGCCTGGTGAACATCGCGCTGCCGCGCGTTCGTGACTTCCGCGGGCTGAACCCGAAGTCCTTCGATGGTCGTGGCAACTATGCCATGGGCCTGAAGGAACACATCGTTTTCCCCGAAATCAACTACGATCAGATCGATCAGGTTTGGGGCATGGATATCGTGATCACGACGACCGCGAAGTCCGATGATGAAGCTCGTGCGCTGCTCAAGGCGTTCAACTTCCCCTTCCGCCAGTAAGCGGACAGGGAAGGGATAAAGGATCAGGATATGGCAAAGACCAGCTCCATCGTGAAGAACAACAAGCGCGCTGCGCTCGCCAAGCAGTATGCTGCCAAGCGCGCCGCTCTCAAGGCAAAGACCAAGGACCAGTCGGTCCCCATGGATGAGCGTTTCGCCGCCCAGCTGAAGCTGGCCGAGCTGCCGCGCAATTCCGCCAAGGTCCGCGTCCGCAACCGCTGCGAAGTCTCGGGTCGTCCCCGCGGCTTCTACCGCAAGCTGAAGATGAGCCGTATCGCTCTGCGTCAGCTGGGTAACCTGGGCCAGATCCCGGGTCTCGTGAAGTCGAGCTGGTAAGGAGAAACATCAGATGAGCTTTTCCGATCCTATCGGCGACATGCTGACCCGTATCCGCAACGCCCAGATGCGTCGCAAGAATTCCGTTTCGACTCCGGCATCGACCCTGCGTGGTCGCGTGCTGGATGTTCTCCAGTCCGAGGGTTTCATCCGCGGCTATTCGGAGACCAAGTTCGAGAATGGTGCTTCCGAGTACGAAATCGAACTCAAGTACTCGGACAACGAGGCGGTCATCCGCACGATCGAACGCGTTTCGCGTCCCGGCCGTCGCGTCTACGCCTCGGTGAAGAATATTCCGCAGGTTGCCAATGGACTGGGTGTCTCGATCCTCTCCACCCCCAAGGGTGTGATGGCCGACCACGAAGCCAAGGCTGCCAACGTTGGTGGCGAGGTACTCTGCCGCGTGTTCTAAGGCCAAATGGCCTTAGGATCCGCGGTAAGACGATTACTCAAGGATTGAAATAGAATGTCACGTACTGGCAAAAAACCGGTTGCACCGGTAAGCGGCGTCACGGTCACCATCAATGGTCGCACCGTATCCGCCAAGGGCCCGAAGGGCGAATTGAGCATCGAGCTCATGGATGTCGTGAACGTGGAGCAGGGGGACGACGGCGTCTCCATCACTCCGGCGAACGATACCAAGTTTGCTCGTGCCGCCTGGGGCACTACCCGTGCACTGATCCAGAACATGGTCACCGGTGTTTCGACCGGCTTCGAAAAGAAGCTGGCGATCCAGGGCGTTGGCTATCGCGCCGCGATGCAGGGCAAGGATATCAAGCTCTCGCTTGGTTTCAGCCACGAAGTGATCTACGAAGCCCCCAAGGGTATTACGCTGGCTGTCCCGGCTCCGACGGAAATCGTCATTACCGGTATCGACAAGCAGCAGGTTGGCCAAGTTGCGGCGAACATTCGCGCGTGGCGCAAGCCTGAGCCCTACAAGGGCAAGGGTGTGCGGTACCTGGGCGAACAGGTCTTCCGCAAAGAAGGCAAGAAGAAGTAAGGAGCGCCTGCAATGGCTATCAGTGCAAAAGGTGCGGACCGCCGCAAGGCTCGTGTCCGCAAGGCGCTCAAGGCTCGTGCCTTCGGTCGTCCGCGTCTGTCGGTTTTCCGTTCGGACAAGAACATCTACGCCCAGATCATCGACGACAGCACGGGTCGTACCCTGGCTGCCGCTTCGACGCTCGACAAGGACGTCAAGGCCAAGGTCAAGAACGGCGCTACCGCCGAGGCCGCTGCGGCGATCGGCAAGTTGATTGCCGAGCGCGGCTCCAAGGCCGGCGTTGCCGAGGTCGTGTTCGATCGTGGTGCCTATATCTATCATGGCCGTGTGAAGGCCCTTGCAGACGCTGCCCGTGAGGGCGGCCTGCAGTTCTAGAACACGGCGAGGAAAGAGAATTATGAGCAGAGACGTTCAAGAGCGCGAAAGCGAATTCGTCGATCGCCTGGTCCACATCAACCGCGTGGCCAAGGTGGTCAAGGGTGGCCGTCGTTTCGGCTTCGCCGCACTCGTCGTTGTCGGCGACCAGAAGGGCCGCGTTGGCTTTGGTCACGGCAAGGCCCGTGAAGTTCCAGAAGCGATCCGCAAGGCAACCGAGCAGGCCAAGCGCCAGATGATCCGTGTTCCGCTGCGCGACGCGCGTACGCTGCACCACGACGTCGCTGGCCGCCACGGCGCCGGCAAGGTCATCCTGCGTGCCGCCGTTCCGGGTACCGGCATCATCGCCGGCGGTCCGATGCGCGCCGTGTTCGAAACGCTTGGCATCAACGACATCGTTGCCAAGTCGCAGGGCACTGCAAACCCATACAACATGGTGCGGGCCACCTTCGATGCGCTCAAGCGCGTCGACAGCCCTCGCTCGGTTGCTTCCCGCCGCGGCCTCAAGGTTTCGGAACTGCAGGCTCGCCGCGGCGAGACTGCGGTCGAAGCTTGATCGCCGGTCAGGAGATAAATCATGGCTGAGAAAAAGACCCTTATTGTCAAGCAGATCGGTTCGCCGATCCGCCGTGACAAGGTACAGCGCGCGACCCTGATCGGTCTCGGGCTGAACAAGATGAACAAAGAGCGCGAGCTGATCGATACGCCCGAAGTCCGCGGCATGATCAACAAGCTTCCGCACCTCGTCCGCGTTATTGGCGAGTAAGGAGCAATCATGACCCGTTTGAACGAACTTCGCGACAATCCCGGCGCCAACAAGGTCCGCATCCGTGTCGGCCGTGGCATCGGTTCCGGCAAGGGCAAGACCGGCGGCCGCGGCGGCAAGGGCCAGACCGCACGCTCGGGCGTTGCGATCAACGGCTTCGAAGGCGGCCAGATGCCCCTTCACATGCGTATGCCAAAGCGCGGCTTCAACGCTTTCAATCCCAAGGATTGGAACGAAGTCCGCGTTGACCGCATCCAGGCCTATATCGACGCCGGCAAGCTCGACGCCAAGGGCGTGATCGATGCCGACGCGCTCATCGCTGCCCGCGTGATCCGTCGCGCCAAGGACGGCGTCCGCCTGATCGGCGCTGCCGGCTTCACCTCCAAGAAGGTCACCTTCAAGGTCAACTACGCGACCAAGGGTGCTCTGGCGGCCGTGGAAGCAGGTGGTGGCAAGGTTGATCTCATCCCGGCCAAAGAGCCCTGGAAGAAGACCCCTTACGCCGGTTAATTCCGACACTATTGCGCATCCGGCCGCGGGCCGGGTGCGCTTTTTGGTTTGTTGCGTTAGGGACGTAGATGCATATGCTCCCGAAGCGCTCCGAGCGCACCTGGCCTTGAAGCCATAGGGAGCGATACATGGCGTCCGCAGCCGAACAGCTGGCACGTAATCTCAATTTTTCGACCTTTTCCAAGGCGAAGGCTCTGCAGCAGCGCATCTGGTTCACACTGGGCGCGCTGCTCGTCTATCGTCTGGGCACGTTTATTCCCGTCCCGGGCATCGATCCCGATGCGTTCCGCGCGACGTTCGAACAGAGCCAGCAGGGCATTATCGGCATGTTCAACATGTTCGCCGGCGGTGCCGTCGAACGCATGGCGATCTTTGCCCTGAACCTTATTCCCTACATCACCGCATCCATCGTGGTGCAGGTGGTCTCGACCGCGTCGCCGCGGCTCGAAGCCCTCAAGAAGGAGGGTGGCGAAGCCGGTCGTCGCAAGATGAACCAGTATACCCGCTACCTTGCCGTGGTGTTCTGCGCCGTGCAGGCCTATGGCATTGCCGTCGGGCTCGAGGCGAGCCAGGGCGTCGTGCTCAATCCGGGCTGGTTCTTCCGCATCTCGACCGTGATTACCCTGGTCGGCGGCACCATGTTCCTGATGTGGCTGGGTGAGCAGATCACCGCCCGCGGCGTCGGCAACGGTATCTCGCTGATCATCTTTGCCGGAATCGTGGCCAACCTGCCCACGACGATTGCCCAGACGCTCGAGCTGAGCCGTACGGGCGCCATTCCGGGCATTGCCGGCGTGGGCATGCTGGTGCTGGCCCTGGTGGTCATCGCGGTCATCGTGTTCTTCGAACGCGCCCAGCGCCGCCTGCTGATCCAGTATCCAAAGCGCCAGGTCGGCAACAAGATGTTCCAGGGCGACAGCTCGCATCTGCCGCTTAAGCTGAATACGTCCGGTGTTATCCCGGTGATCTTCGGCTCGTCGCTGCTGCTGCTGCCGGCAACCATTGCGTCCTTCGCGGCGCAGGGGAATGCGCCGCAGTGGCTGCAGGTGGTGACGGCGCTGCTGGGCCGCGGCCAGCCGCTCTATCTGGCGCTGTTCGCCTTCTTCATCATTTTCTTCGCCTTCTTCTATACGGCGATCGTGTTCAATCCGACCGAGACGGCCGATAACCTCAAGCGTTCCGGCGGCTTCATTCCGGGCATCCGCCCGGGTGAGCGGACGGCGCAGCACATTGATTACGTGCTGACTCGCATTACGGTCATCGGTGCGCTCTATCTGACCGTGGTGGCGCTGATTCCCGAAGTGCTGTTCAGCCAGCTGGCCATCAGCCAGTTCATCGGCGGCACGTCGCTGCTGATCATGGTGACGGTGACCCTCGATACGGTCAGCCAGATCCAGAGCCACCTGATCGCCCAGCAGTATGAGGGGCTGGTCAAGAAGTCCCGTCTTGGAGGAGGCAAGCGTCGATGAGGTTGATACTGCTCGGACCGCCGGGAGCGGGGAAGGGGACCCAGGCCAAGATTCTGGTGGAGGCCTATGGCATCCCCCAGCTGTCCACGGGTGACATCCTGCGCTCTGCCATTGCCGCCAAGACCCCGCTGGGTCTGGAGGCCAAGGCGATCGTGGATCGCGGCGACCTGGTGTCAGATGCCATCGTCAATGGCATCGTGTCGGAGCGCCTCGACGCCGAGGACTGCAAGCCCGGCTTCATCCTCGACGGCTTCCCGCGCACCATCGCGCAGGCCGAAGCGCTCGACCAGATGCTGATCGACAAGGGCGTCAAGCTCAACGCGGTCATCGAGATCAAGGCCGATGCCGACGAATTGGTGCGCCGGGTTGTCCAGCGCGCCAAGGAATCCGGCGGGGCCCGCGCCGACGACAATGAGGAAGTGCTGCGCAAGCGCCTCGGCGTCTACCAGGAGCAGACCGCTCCGCTGGTCGCCTACTATTCCGAAGAGGGCCTGCTCAAGGCCGTCGACGGCATGGAACCGGTCGACCAGGTGACCGCTGCCATCAAGGCTGCGATCGCACACTGAATACGGGTTTGGTTTGGCAGTTGACTCTGCGGAATCGAGCCCTTAAAGAACCGCGTCAGTCTCATGGATTATTGGGCTGGATTCGGTTCTCCACTTGTTGGGGGTCGAATTCGGTCCCTTGTTGTTATAAGGGCGCCAGCCGTGATGGTTCGCGCTGAATGAAGGAGAGCAGACGTGGCTCGTATTGCTGGCGTCAATATCCCGACCAATAAGCGTGTTGTCATCGCGCTTCAGTATATCCACGGGATCGGCGACAAGTTCGCCCTGGATATCTGCACCAAGGTCGGCATTCCGGTCGAGCGCCGTGTGAACGAGCTCACCGATGCCGAAGTCATCCAGATCCGTGAGGCCATCGACCGCGACTACGTCGTCGAGGGTGATCTTCGCCGCAACGTGGCGATGAACATCAAGCGGCTGATGGACCTGGGCAACTACCGTGGCCTGCGTCATCGTCGTGGCCTTCCGGTCCGCGGCCAGCGCACCCATACCAATGCCCGCACCCGCAAGGGCCCGGCAAAGGCAATCGCCGGCAAGAAGAAGTAAGAACCCGACAATCGGGTTCTTCGATGTAGCTGCTGGGGCATTCTGCTAACGGCAGCGCTGATATCGTTCAGAGGAATTACATGGCTAAGACTGAAACCACGCGCGTCAAGCGCAAGGAACGCAAGAACATCACTTCGGGCGTTGCCCACGTGAATGCTTCGTTCAACAACACCATGATCACCATCGCTGACATGCAGGGCAACACGATCTCGTGGTCCTCTTCGGGTGTCATGGGTTTCAAGGGTTCGCGCAAGTCGACCCCGTATGCGGCCCAGGTTGCTGCTGAAGATGCTGCCAAGAAGGCGCAGGAACACGGCATGAAGACCCTCGAGGTCGAAGTGCGCGGTCCTGGTTCGGGGCGTGAGTCCGCTCTCCGCGCGCTGCAGGCTGCCGGCTTCAACGTCACCTCGATCCGTGACGTGACCTCGATCCCGCACAATGGCTGCCGCCCGCGCAAGCGGCGCCGCGTCTAATCTAGACCGATTGAAGTGCTCCCGGCCGATTGAATGGGCCGGGAGTCTTATTGCGTTTGCGGCGGTGCGGCTCGGGCTGGGGCCGCGATTTTGAAAGGACATAACCGTGACGATCCAGAGGAACTGGCAAGAACTGATCAAGCCGACCAAGCTGGAGATTGTTTCGGGCAGCGACAACGCGCGCGTGGCCTCGGTAGTTGCCGAGCCGCTTGAGCGCGGTTACGGGCTTACCCTGGGTAATGCTCTTCGTCGCGTGCTGCTGTCGTCGCTTCAGGGCGCGGCAGTTACCGCAATCCAGATTGACGGCATCCTGCATGAATTCTCCTCGCTTCCGGGCGTGCGGGAAGACATCACCGATCTCGTCCTCAACGTGAAGGAAATCGCGTTGAAGATGGGCGGCGAGGGCCCCAAGCGTCTGGCACTCTCCAAGCAGGGACCCGGTGCGGTCACCGCTGGCGACATCAAGGTCACCGGCGATATCGAAGTGCTGAACCCCGAGCTGGTGATCTGCCATCTCGACGACGGCGCCGAGATCAACATCGAGTTCACCGTCGACACCGGCAAGGGCTATGTTGCCGCCGACAAGAACCGTCCCGAAGACGCCCCGATCGGCTATATCCCGGTCGATGCGCTGTTTTCGCCGGTCCGTCGCGTCAGCTACAAGGTCGATGCCACCCGCGCGGGTGAAAGCCTCGACAAGGACAAGCTGACCCTGCAGATCGAGACCAATGGCGCCGTGTCGCCGGATGATGCCGTGGCCTATGCCGCGCGCATTCTCCAGGACCAGCTGTCGGTATTCGTGAACTTCGAAGAGCCCAGCAAGGAAAAGGCCCAGGATTCGGTTCCTGAGCTGGCCTTCAACCCGGCGCTGCTCAAGAAGGTCGACGAACTCGAGCTGTCGGTTCGTTCGGCGAACTGCCTGAAGAACGACAACATCGTCTATATCGGCGACCTGATCCAGAAGACGGAAGCCGAGATGCTGCGGACGCCGAATTTCGGCCGCAAGTCGCTCAACGAAATCAAGGAAGTCCTGGCACAGATGGGGCTTCATCTCGGAATGGACGTTGCCAACTGGCCACCCGAGAATATCGATGACCTCGCCAAGCGCTACGAAGATCACTATTGATCGCGCGCTGCCAAGCCCTTTAGGAGACAACCATGCGCCACGGTAATTCAGGCCGCAAACTCAACCGGACTGCCAGCCACCGCAAGGCAATGTTCGCCAATATGTCCGCCGCGCTGATCAAGCACGAGCAGATCGTCACGACCCTGCCCAAGGCGAAGGACCTGCGTCCGATCGTCGAAAAGCTGATCACGCTGGGCAAGCGCGGCGACCTGCATGCTCGCCGCCAGGCGATCGCCCAGATCCGCGACGAAGGCCAGGTCGCCAAGCTCTTTGCCGTGCTTGGCCCGCGCTACAAGGAACGCCAGGGCGGTTACATCCGCATCATGAAGGCTGGCTTCCGCTATGGCGATAACGCCCCGATGGCCGTGATCGAGTTCGTCGATCGCGACGTCAATGCCAAGGGCCTCGACAGCGGCCCCGTGCAGGTGCGCGACGACGAGGACGAATACGAAGCCGCGTAAGCGTCTGTCGTTCGAGAATTGAAAAACGGCCACGGTTCATTCCGTGGCCGTTTTGCTTTGGGTGCCGGCCGATCGGGAACCTGGGCTGGAGCAGGAATTGCGCTGACGCAGTCAGCCCCTGCGCTCCAGCCCCCAGGCGTCATAGAGGGCCCGCAGTTCGGCCATTGACTGGCAGTAGGCCCGGGGCAGGTCGGTCCCATCCACCATGCTGCGATAGCGGGCGCCATTGTGCCGGGATGCCACAGCCACCCAATGGATCATCGACCATTTGATGCTGTCACGGCTGCCCTCCAGCGCTCCCGGCCGGTGACGCTCGAACAGCGTGCGTCGAAAATAGCGCAGCAGCCGCAGCCTGTGGTTTTCATCGAGCACGATGGCGCCGGTCGCGCGTGCCAATCGCTCCGGTGTGAGGGCGCTGTAATTGCCATCCATGATCCAGGCGGGCTCGGCAATTGCCGCGCGCTGGAGGGCATGGAACTCGTCCTTTGGACGCGGCACCCAGTCGCTATGGGGTTGATGGTGCAACTGGTCAAGATGCACCGCTGGGATGGCCAGCCTGGACGAGAGGGCAGCCGCTAGGGTCGATTTGCCCGAATTGGATGGGCCAAAGATGACAATGCGGCGGCCGAGATCGGCCAGAGGCGGGATGGGGTGCATTTTCAGTTCCGATATAGGTGGATCGGGGTGGAAAAGGCTGAGACGAAAATCCCCGCCGAAGCGGGGATCTGATGTTGCGTTGCGGCCGATTATTCTGGCTGCTGGTCCTTGCCGGTATAGACGTCCTCGACCCAGTATTGGTCGCGGCGGTCAAAGCCGTTGAAGGGGGTCAGCGAGGCCTGGGTATAGGCGCCCATCAGGCCGAACTCGATCCAGTCGTCCTCGTCGATATCGGCGGGCAGGGTGAAGACCTGGGGCAGCACGTCATAGCTGTCGCAGGTGGGGCCCCAGATGGTGAATTCGGAGAATTCGGCGTCATTGTCATGCACGCGCGGCCCGCGCCACACCCGCACCGGCGGGGTGAAGTGCATGAACTTGACTTCCATCAGGCTGCCATAGGCGCCGTCATTGACATAGACCGACTGGCCGCCGCGCTGATGCTTCACACGCAGCAGCAGCGAGGTGGAGGAGGTCACCAGCGCGCGGCCAGGCTCGATGATAAGCTCCGGCTTGCGCTTTTCGCCAAAATGATCGGACACGGCGGTGGCAATGGTCTCGAAGTAGTAGTCCATCGGCGGCGCTTCGCTGGTCGGGTAGGGGGCCGGGTAGCCACCACCGATATTGAGGCGCTTGAGCTCGATGCCGGCCTCCTCGACGATGCGCGCAGCCGCCGCGATATGGCGCTCATAGGCGTAGGCGTCTTCGCACTGGCTGCCGACATGGAAGCAGAGGCTGGGCGTATAGCCCATCTTCTCTACAGCAGTCACGATTTCGGCCGCGCCCTGTTCCATGACGCCGAACTTGATGCCGAAGTCATAGGACTTGAGCGCCTTGCCGGCCTTGAAGCGGGTGGTGACTTCGACGTCGCGCGAGGGCGAGACCACGGCGGCGAGCTGATCGAGCTGCTGGGGGTGGTCGATGGTGAAGGAGCGGACACCGAACTCTTCGTAGGCGCGGGCGATCTCGCGCTTGTTCTTGATGGGGTTGTTGTAGTGCATGACCGCGCCCGGCGCGTAGTCGCGGACCAGTTCCATCTCGGTGTTGGATGCCACGTCGAAGGCCTTGACGCCTTCCTGGTGCAGCTGGGCGATGATGTGCGGGGAGGGGTTGCACTTGACCGCATAGGTCAGCAGTCCGTCAAAGCCCTTCTTGAAGACCTTCGTGGCCTTGTGAAGCTCACGTTCGGAGAACAGGAAAGCCGGAAAGTCCGGCTGTTCGGCCGCGATCAGGGCGGAGGTGTTCGGGTAAACGTGCTTCGGCTCGGTGGTCATCGACGACTGGCCTTTCGGGGCTGGGGAATGCGTGAAACGAGCGCTGCATATAGGGCTCACGGACCCCTGGCGCAAACGATTATTTGCCCGGCAATTGCGACCGTCGCGTGACGCCATTTTCATGACAGAATTCAAGCGTTTGCCTCGGCTCGTGCGATAGACGAGGTGGTTCGATGAACATGCGGTCGCTGATGCTTGCAGTCGGGACGATGGTGGTTCTCGCGGTTGGGGGCACGCTGGCCTTTTCACCCTGGAATGCCCCGAGCCTGGCCCAGGCGGACACATTGGCGCCGGCCGAGGATGGGCGGCAGGTGCCCGAGAGCGACGCGCAGGTCAAACTGAGCTTTGCGCCGGTGGTGCGCGCGGTCGCTCCCTCGGTCGTCAATGTCTATGCCACCCGCATCGAGCAGCAGGCTGTTTCGCCCTTTGCCAATGATCCCTTCTTCTCGCGGTTCTTCGGGCAGGGCCAGTTCCAGAGCCGGCCGCGCCAGTCGCAGTCGCTGGGGTCTGGCGTGATTGTGGAGGCAAGCGGGGTCATCCTGACCAATCGGCATGTGATCGAGGGCGCTACCGATGTGCGCATCGCCTTGTCCGACGGGCGGGAATATGCCGTGGACATCGTGATCGAGGATGCCCAGACCGACCTGGCCGTGCTGCGGGTGCGGGAGCCCGGCGGGGTGGCCTTTCCCGCGATCGGCTTTGCCGATTCCGACGCCTTGCAGGTGGGAGACCTGGTGCTGGCCATCGGCAATCCCTTCGGAGTGGGGCAGACAGTGACCAGCGGCATCGTCTCGGCCCTGGCGCGGACCGGCGTCGAGAGCTCGGACTACGAGTTCTTCATCCAGACCGACGCGGCGATCAATCCGGGCAATTCCGGCGGCGCCCTTGTCGACCTCGACGGGCAACTGGTTGGGATCAATACCGCCATCTATTCCCAGACCGGCGGCTCTGTCGGCATAGGCTTTGCCATTCCGGCCAATATGGCGCGGCTGGTTGCCGAGGCCGGCGTCAGCGGCGGCGAGATCGTTCGGCCCTGGTTTGGCGCCAAGCTGCAGGCGGTCAATGCCGATATTGCCGCCAGCCTCGGCATGGCAGCGCCGCACGGCGCGCTGATTGCCGAAGTGGCGCCGGATGGGCCGGCCGACCGGGCGGGGTTTGCCGCAGGCGATGTCATCCTGTCGGTGGATGGCGTCGCGGTCGACGACCCCAGTGCGTTCAATTTCCGTCTTGCCACCAAGCCGATCGGGCAGGCGACCACACTCGAGCGACTGCGCGGCGGCGTGAGCGAGGCGGTTTCCGTTACCGTCGAAGCTGCGCCTGCGGCCGGGGCCGACATGATTGCCAGCATTGTCGGCAATTCCCGCTTTGCCGGCACCAGCGTGCGCCAGCTGGACGCGGCGCTGGCCGAGGCCAAGGGGCTGCCCTATGATGCCGAGGGCGTCATCGTGACAGCGGTGCAGCCGGGCTCCCCGGCCGAGCAGATGGGCCTGCGCGTGGACGACATCATCCTGGCGCTCAACGACATGCCGATGAACACGGCCCGCGCCTTTGCCGATGTGGCCAGCCAGCGGGTGCGGACCTGGCAGATCATCCTGCAGCGGGACGGGCGGGTCACGCGGAGTATTGTCAGCGGGTAGGGCCGCTCGGCACGGCTGTAACAGCGCGCCGCAATCCGTTAGAAGACAGCCATGTCCGATCTCTTCGCCGCCGACTCCTCCGAAACCGACCGCGCCCGGCCGCTGGCCGATCAACTGCGTCCGCGCTCGCTCGACGAGGTCATCGGGCAGACACACCTGCTGGGGCCAGACGGCACGCTGCGCCGCATGATCGCCAGCGGGCGGCTGGGTTCGCTCATCCTGTGGGGGCCGCCGGGCACCGGCAAGACCACGGTGGCGCGACTGCTGGCCGACCAGATCGGCTATACGTTCGAGCAGATTTCGGCGGTATTTTCCGGCGTCGCCGACCTCAAGAAAGTGTTCGAGAAGGCGCGGTTCGAGCGCCTTTCCGGGCATCGGACGCTGCTGTTTGTCGATGAAATCCACCGCTTCAACCGTGCCCAGCAGGATGGCTTCCTGCCGGTGATGGAGGACGGCACGGTGGTACTGGTCGGCGCCACGACGGAAAATCCGTCCTTTGAACTCAACGCGGCTTTGCTGTCGCGCAGCCAGGTGCTGCGGTTCGAGTCGCTGGGCCTCGAGGATCTCGAAAAGCTGGTGCAGCGGGCCGAAGCGCTGACCGGGGCGGCGCTGCCGCTCGATGCGGAGGCGCGCCATACGCTCCTGACGCTGGCGGACGGGGACGGGCGGGCGCTGCTGGGGCTGGTGGAGGAGGTGCTGGCCTCGGCCAAGGCCGGTGAAACGCTGGATGCGGCGACCATGCTCACGGTGATCCAGCGCCGGGCGCCGATCTATGACAAGGCGCAGGACGGCCACTACAACCTGATCTCGGCCCTACACAAGACCATCCGCGGTTCGGACCCGGATGCGGCGCTGTACTATTTTGCGCGCATGCTCGACGCGGGGGAGGATCCGCTGTTTCTGGCGCGCCGGCTGATCCGCATGGCCTCCGAAGATATCGGGCTGGCCGATCCGCAGGCGCTGACGCTGGCCGTGGCGGCCCGCGACGCCTTCCAGATGCTGGGCTCGCCCGAGGGAGAACTGGCGCTAGCGCAGGTGGTGGTCTATCTGGCCCTCGCGCCGAAGTCGAATGCCGTCTATACGGCCTTCAAGCAGGCCATGGGCGTCGCCAAGGCGACGGGCTCGCCCATGCCGCCCATGGTCATCCTCAACGCTCCCACCAAGCTCATGAAGGGTTCTGGCTATGGCGAGGGCTATATCTATGACCACGATACGCCGGAAGCCTTCTCGGGGCAGGAGTATTTTCCAGAGAAGATCGGCCGGCAGAAGTTCTACGAGCCGGTGGAGCGCGGCTTCGAACGCGACCTGCGGAAGCGGATCGACTATTTCGAGCGGCTGCGGGCGGTCAAGCGGGGTGATGCCGAGTGAGAGACATGCCAGCAGCGCCCATTGAGCGGCCGGAGCACACCTGAATGTATCCCTTCCTCCTCGTCGGCGCCGGTGGCGCCATTGGTGCCATGGCACGCTATGGGCTTGCCAGCGCTGTCGGCCGGCTGTGGCCCATGGGCTTTCCGCTCGCTACGCTGCTGATCAACATCATCGGCTCCTGCGCGATGGGCGTTTTCGTCGGTCTCATGGCGCGCTTCCTGCCCGATTGGCAGGAGGATGCACGGCTCTTTGTGGCCGTCGGCCTGCTGGGTGGATTCACGACATTCTCGTCGTTTTCGCTCGATACGATCGTGCTGATCGAGCGCGGCGCGTTGCTGCAGGCTGGGGCCTATGTGTTGTTGTCGGTTGTGGTTTGCGTCATTGGGCTTTATCTCGGGCTTTTGGTGACCCGAGGCGTGGCATGAGTGGCGTTCAACAGCGGCAGGTGAATGACGATGAAGACGGGATGCGTCTTGATCGCTGGTTCGCCACCCATTTCCCCCAGCTGGGTTTCGGGCGGCTGCAGAAGCTGATCCGCAATGGCGAGATCAAGGTCGACAAGGCCAAGGTGACCACCAGCACCCGCCTGGCGCCTGGGCAGACCGTGCGCATCCCGCCGATCGACGATGCGGAGACGGTCAAGCCGGTCAAGCTCAACGATGCCGATGCGGAATTCCTGCGCGGGCTGATCCTCTATGAGGACGAGGACATATATGTCTTCAACAAGCCGCATGGCCTGGCGGTGCAGGGCGGCAGCGGCACCAAGCGGCATCTGGACGGCATGCTCAAGAGCCTGCCCAACAAGAAGGGCGAGGCGCCGCGCCTGGTGCATCGCCTCGACCGCGACACGTCCGGCTGCCTTGTCGTTGCCAAGACCAAGCAGGCTGCCAGCCATTTCGGCAACGTGTTCCGCTCGCGCTCGGCCCGCAAGATCTACTGGGCCATCGTGGCCGGCAACCCGCATCCGCAGCAGGGCGAAATCTCGTGCTTCCTGGCCCGCCAGAGCACCGAAGATGGCGAGCAGATGGTGGTCGTGCGGAACGGCGCTCCCAATGCGCAGCATTCTCTGAGCTATTATTCGACCACCGACACGGCCAGCAAGCGCTTCGCCTGGGTGACGCTGAAGCCGGTGACGGGGCGGACGCATCAGCTGCGCGTACATATGGCGCAGCTGGGCACGCCAATCATCGGCGATCCGCGCTACTTCAATATCGAGAACTGGCAGGGCGCCCCCGGGCTCAGCGAAGGGCTGCACCTGCATGCCCGCCGCATTGCCATCCCGCTGCGCAATGGCAAGCGGCTGGATATTTCGGCGCCGCTGCCGCCGCATATGCGGCAGAGCTTCGAGACGCTGGGCTTTGACCCAGACCGGTACGATGTCAGCGGCGATCCGGAGGATGGCGCGTGAAGCTCGTCGTCTTTGACATGGATGGCACGCTGATCGACACGCAGGCGCTGATCGCCGAGCACATGGCGACGACGTTTCTGGGCGCAGGCCTCGCGGCGCCGACCCCGGCACAGTCGCGCCGGATCATCGGGCTGTCGCTGCCGCTGGCCATGGCGCGGCTCTCCCACAGCGACGATCCGATACTGATCGACAAGCTCGTCAACGACTACCGGGCGCATTATCGCGCCGCGCTGTTGACCGAAGACAGTCGCGAAGGGCTGTTTCCGGGGGCAATGGAGGCGCTGCAGCGGCTTCGGGAGATGTCCGACGTCCAGCTGGGCATTGCGACCGGCAAGGGCCTCGGCGGCGTGCACCGCATCCTGGCGCTGCATGGCCTGTCGGACTATTTCGTCACCCTGCAGACGCCGGACCACAATCCATCCAAGCCGGATCCCGGCATGCTGGAGACGGCGATGCGCGAGACCGGGGCGACGCGCGCCGAGACCGTGATGATCGGCGACACCACCTTCGATATCGAGATGGGCGTTGCGGCGGGCTGCAAGACCATCGGCGTCACCTGGGGCTATCACGAGCCGCGCGAGCTGATCGCGGTGGGCGCCCATACCATGATCGACCGCTACGACCAGCTCGACGCTGCGGTTCGCCAACTTCTGGACTAGACCCATGCGCGACCAGCTTGATGACATTCAAAAGCACCTGAACGACGGCTACGGCCGGGCCCAGCACCTCAACAAGGTCGAGCTGCCCAAGCGCTTCTATAAAGATGTCGGCGTAGCGCCGGTCGACGCCGGCTTTGTCGTGACGCTGGACGGGCGGCAGGTGCGCACGCCGGGCACGAAGCTGCCGGTCGTGGTGCCGGCTGCCTCGATCGCTACGGCTATGGCGGAGCAGTGGGCCGCGCAGGGCGAGTTCATCGATCCGGCGACCATGCCCATGGTGCGGCTGATCAATTCGGCGATCGAAAGCGGGGACGCGATGATCCCCGCCTTCCGGGATGAGGTGGTCAAGTTCGCGGCCAGCGATCTCATGCTCTATCGCGCCGAAAGCCCGCAGGAGCTGGTTTCCGAGCAGGAGCTGGCCTGGGACAATGCACTGGTGACGCTGGCTCGGCATTTCGGCGTGAGCTTCCAACCCACAGTGGGCATCATTCACCAGAGCCAGCCAAAGGCGACGCTGGATCGGCTGGCGGAGTCGCTACAGGGCGAAAACCTGCTGGTTTTGACGGCACTTGTCTCGATTACCGGACTTACCGGTTCAGGTCTTCTGGCCATAGGCCTCTGGAACAAGCTGTTTTCGACCGATCAGGTCTGGAAAGCGGCGCATATCGACGAGGATTTCCAGATCAGCAAGTGGGGCGAGGACGAGGAAGCGGCGGAGCGGCGGGCGAAGCGGCGGGTGGAATTCGATACGGCCGTGGCCGTGCTGGATGCGCTGCGCAGCTAGTGGGACGTGATCCAGGTTGCGACGCTTTCGTCGATCTGCCGGAGCGGATCGAGGACGAAGCTGCGCTCGTGGGCATGGGGATGCGGCAGGGTGAGGCGCGGGGATTTCACCTCCAGCCGGTCATAGGCGATGATGTCGATGTCGATCAGCCGGGGTCCCCAGACCTCGTCGCGGACACGGCCCATGTCGCGCTCAATGCCGAGGACAATATCAAGCAATTCAAGGGGTTGGAGGCTGGTCTCGATGGCGATCGCCATGTTGGCGAAGTCGGGCTGATCGGTCTTGCCCCAGGGCTTGGTGGTGAGCACGGCGGATTGGGCCGTGACGGTGATATCCTGATGCGCGGCGATGCGGCGGACGGCCTCGGCCAGTTGGGCCGGCGGATCGCCAATGTTGGCGCCGAGACTCAGCCAAGCCTTTGACATTACTGGGTTTTCCGGTGGCGGTGCAATTCGATGCCGGCTTCGCCGCGCACCATGGCGATGGGGGCTTCGGGCTTGCGGACGCGGATGACGATCCAGTTAACGCTTTGAAAAGTCTCGAAGATTCCGTCGACGATGTTCTGGGCCACGGCTTCGAGGAGCTTCATGCGGCGGGTTTCGAAGCCGGCTTTCACCACGTCATAGATATCCGCATAGGATATCCCCGTGCTGAGCCGATCCGTGGTGGCCGGAACGGAAAGGTCGATGCCCAGCTCGATGTCGATGAAGAATCGCTGGCCGAGCGTCGCCTCCTCGGCGAAGACGCCGTGGTAGCCGTAAAAACCCAGATCCTTCAAGATGATACGGTCGCCCGTGAATGTCTCGGCCATGTGCTAACCCTGTTGCGCCGGCGGACCATACAGCGTCGCCTGCGCCACGCGAAGGGCGTCGCGATTGGCACGCACGTCGTGAACCCGAAAGATATGCCCGCCATTTGCATAGCCCAGGACCGTGGTGGCGATGGTGCCCGCGAGACGGTCCTCGGGCTGGTTGCCGAGCAGCTTGCCGATCATGGATTTGCGCGATGTGCCCACCAGGATCGCAAAATGGTCACGTTGCTGAACGGTGAATGAACGCAGCTCGCCGAGCTTTCCCAGCAGTTCGTAGTTTTCGGCCAGCGACTTGCCGAAGCCGAAGCCCGGATCGAGGATAAGCTGGTCAAGACCCATCCCGGCGCGCTGCGCCAGGTCGATGCTGCGGGCGAAGTAGCTGCGCATGTCGTCGAGCAGCGGAACCGTGCTGTCGCGATCCTTCTGCCAGTGCATGACGATGACGGGGACGCGGTGCAGGGCGGCGACGTCGGCCATTTCCGGCGCGCCCTGCAGGCCGTGCACGTCGTTGATGATGCTTGCCCCAGCCTGGACGGCCTGGTCGGCCACCAGGGGCTTGTAGGTATCGATGGAGAGCGGCGTGGTGATGCCGGCGGCCACCAGCGCATCGATGACCGGCATGACGCGATCAAGCTCTTGCTGCGTGCCGACGGGCTCGGCGCCCGGGCGGGTGCTTTCGCCGCCGATATCGATGATGTCGGCGCCCTCGGCGATCATCTGCCGGGCATGGGCGACGGCGCTTGCCACGAGATTATGCTGGCCGCCATCGGAGAAGCTGTCCGGCGTGACATTGAGGATGCCCATGACGAGCGGCGCCTGGCCAAGGATGAGCGGGGCACGGTCGGGCAGAGGGATGATGTGGCTGGTGTGCATGGCGTGGTTCCGCGTCAGCGGAGGCTTACCTCCACCCTGAGGGTGACGACAAGTGTTCATCTTGGTCCGGCCCCGCTGTGGCCTCCATCACCCCACCCTCGGTCCCTCCCCATTCAGGGGAGGGAGGCGCCAGAGCCAGCGTTTGTGCTCATAGGCTTCCTCCACTCCGTGCGGGGGAAGGTCCGCTGCGGCTAGAACGGCCAGACCAGCATCAGCATGGGAACGGCGACGAGGACCACCAGCAGCGAGAGCGGCGCGCCGAGGCGTGCGTAGTCGCTGAACTTGTAGCCGCCGGGGCCCATGACCAGGGTGTTGCACTGATGGCCGATGGGGGTGAGGAAGTCGCAGCCGGCGCCGATGGCCACGGCCAGCAGGAATGCCTCGGGGGCATAGCCGAGCTCGGTGGCGAAGGTGGCGGCGATCGGCGCCATGACCAGCACGGTGGCGGCATTGTTGAGGAAGGGGGTCACCGCCATGGCGGCGACCATGATGAGCGCCAGGGCGCCCCAACCCGGAAGCGTGCTGGCGGTCATGGAAAGCCAGCTGGCGATGAGTTCGGTGCCGCCGGTGGTGCGCAGGGAATCCGAGACCGGAATCAGGCAGGCGAGCATGATGAGAATGGGCGCGTCGAGCTGGGTATAGACGTCGCGCAGGGGAATGGAGCGGGTGAGGACCGCTGCCACGGCGGCAGCGAAGAAGGCCGGGGCGACAGGGACCACGCCAAAGGCGGTGGCGGCCATGGCGACCAGCAGGATGCCCAAGGGAACAAGCCCGTTGCGGACGCTGCCCAGCCGCAGGCCGCGCTCGACGAGGGGAAGGCAGTCCCATTCGCGCAGCAGCTCGGGCAGGCGCTTGAGATGCCCCTGCAGGAGGATCACGTCGCCATTCTGAAAGCGGATCTGTCCGAGCCGTTCGGTGAAGCGCTGGTCGCGCCGGCTGATGGCCAGGAGGTTGAGGCCGGTGCGATCGAACAGGGTGAGTTCCTGCGCGGTGGCGCCGATGAGAGCAGAGCTTTCCCCGATGACGGCTTCGATGATGCCGATATCGGCGGCGTCCTTGGTGGCCGCGCCGCGCCGCTCGGAAAAGACGAGGCCGGACTGGGACACCATCTTGTCCAGGGCATCGGCGGCGCCCTCGATGAGCAGGATATCGCCGAGGCGCAGCTTGACGTCGGGCAGTGGCGTACGGCGCTGGCCGGTTGCGCCGAGGATGCGGATGATCATGGCCTGGCCGTCGGCATTCCGCTGGATTTCGGAGACGGTCTTGCCGATGGCCGGGGAATCTTCGGTGACCCGCGCCTCGGTGGTGTAATTCTTGATCTCGATGGCGCTTTCGAGCCCGGTTTCCTCGCGCCGGCGCTCGGGCAGCAGGCGGTAGCACAGCGCCAGGAAGATCACGCCGACCACGGACAGGGCCAGGCCCGTCGGGGTGTAATCGAACATGGTGAAGGGCTGACCGGTCATATCCTGGCGGACGCGGGACACGATGATATTGGGCGAGGTGCCGATCTGGGTCATCAACCCGCCCAGCAGCGAGCCGAAGGACATCGGCATCAGGAAGAGCGAAGGCGAGACGCCGGACTTGCGGGCCATCTGGAAGGCGATCGGCATCATGATGGCCAGGGCGCCGATATTCTTGACGAAGGCGCTGAGCACGGTGACCACGACGACCAGCAGGATCAGCTGGGCGCGCGGCGTGCTGATATTGGGCGCGAAGCGGCGCATGGCCACTTCCATGATGCCCGAGCGCGACACGGCGGCGCTGACCACCAGGGCGCTGGCGACGATGATGACGATATCGTCGGAAAAGCCGCTAAAGGCCTCGCCGGGAGACACGACTCCCAGAGCGAGTGCGGCGAGCAGGGCGCAGACCGCTACGACGTCATAGCGCCAGCGGCCCCATATGAAGGCCACCATCATGGCGCCAATGATCAGAAAGGCGAAGATTTGCGGCAGAGTCATTGCCATCCCATAAGTGGCGCAGGCGTCAATCGCAACACATCGCAGCTTGGGGCGGGCGGCAAGGGCGAAAATCGACATGCGATGATATATAGATGTGGAACCAGCCCAGAGACGCCGAATGGCGCGGAGGAAATACCCAATGAAGCAGCTTTTCACCACACTCGGCCCACGCAGCAAGGCGGAGCTCGGCATGATCCTGCCGCACGAGCACGTGTTTGTGGATCTGCGGACGCCCGACAAGGAGGGGTATGCGCAGGCGGACGTGGCGGAGGTGGTGGCGCTGATGGCGCCGCAGATCGAGGCGATCAAGGCGCAGGGGGTGACGGCGCTGGTGGAATGCTCCACCGGTGGAGTCGGGCTGCGGGTGGATTTCGACCTGGCCGTGTCGCAGGCCACCGGTTTTCCCATCGTGGTGCCGACGGGCAATTATCGCGAGCCGTGGATCCCGGACTGGGTGCGGGCGGCGAGCGAGGATGCGCTGGAAGCCTGGATGCACAAGGAGTTGAGCGAAGGTATCGGCGAGACGGGCGTGCGGGCAGCCTGGATCAAGGTCAGCGCCGGCGATGACGGGATAACTCCGCTCGAGAGCAAGATCCTGCGCGCCGCAGCGCGGGCGGCCAAGGCCAATGATGCGGTGATTGGCTCGCACACCATCAAGGGGCGGGTGGTGATGGACCAGCTCGACATCATCGAGGCCGAGGGCCACAGCGCCCGCCGTTTCATCTCGATTCATACCCAGGCCGAACCCGATTTCGAGATGCACAAGGCGGTGGCGGCGCGTGGCGCCTGGATCGAATATGACAATCTGGGCTGGGTGCCTGACGAAGAAAGCGTGCCGCTGATCCTCAAGGCGCTGGAAGCCGGGCTCGGCAAGCAGCTGCTGCTGAGCCACGACATGGGCTGGTTTGACCCGGCCAAGCCGGGCGGCGGCGAGCCGCGGCCCTATACGCATCTGGTGGGCAGCATATTGCCCAAGCTGCGGGCGGCGGGCGTGGACGAGGCGATGATCGTGCAACTGACGGAGATCAATCCGTTCGAGGCCTTTGCGCGGTAGGGCTGTGCGCTGCGCTGGCAGTCGCGGCCCCACCCCCTCCTACCTCCCCCATCATGGGGGAGGTTTCTCTCCACTCCTGAGGCGTAATCGAGCGACCACCGCCTGCACCTCCCCCTTGATGGGGGAGGCCGGGAGGGGGTGGGGCAACTTGCGCCGGGATTGCGGCACCTAAACAAACGCCGCCCGATACGCCCGCGGCGTCGTGCCCTTCAGGGCCTTGAACTGGCGGTTGAAGTTGGCCAGCGAGTCGTAGCCGACCTCGCCGGCAATGGTGCCGATGGGCATGGGGCAGGAGGAGAGCAGGGCGCAGGCGCGGCCGATGCGCAGGCGGATCAGATACTGGCTCACCGTCTGGCGCGTGTGGCGCTGGAAGGTGCGGTGCAGGCCCGAGGGGCTGAGTGCGGCGATATCTGCGAGCTGGGAAATGGTGATCGGCTCGGCGAAGTGAGCGTGGATGTGGTTGAGCACGCGGTCGATGCGGCCCCGGTCGGTGGCGGCGGGCGCCAGTTCGGGCGCGGTGGCCGAGAGCGGCGTGGCGGCGCGGTCGCCGGCCAGCCGGGTCAGGATGGTGACCAGGCTCAGGAAGCGCTCGACGGGCGGCTGGGTGAAGAGATCCTCGACCTGCGGCCGGACGGCCTCCGCTGTCTGGGGGGAAAATTGCAGGCCATGCGCAGCGCGGGCCAGCATGGCGGCGACGGCCCGCAGCTCGGCATTGGCGGTGAGCCGCTCGGCCCAATCGGGCAGGAACCACATGACAAGCGCGACATGGGGCTGGCCGGCGTCGGGGCGGTCAAGCGAATGCCAGGTATGGGGCAGGTAGGGGCCGATCAGCACCAGGTCGCCCGGGTCATAGCGGCCGATATGGTCGCCGATGAAGCGCTGGCCGCGTGAATTGAGCGTCAGCGTCAGCTCGAATTCGGGATGGTGATGCCACTGAAAGGGAATGCCGTCATCGAGGCGCCGGTTGAGACTGGCCCAGGAGGCGCCTTCGTCGGGGGTGAGACGTTCCAGATAGGGCTTCATATGGCGCCGTTCGGTCTCCGTACGCCAGAATAGTATCAATATTGGCCAGCCTTGAGCAAGCGGGACCGGAGGCAGGCGGCTAGGATCACTGCATCAGCAAGCCCGAAGGAGACGCAAATGGGAGTGAACCATGCAGCCGAGCGCCAAACGCGACAGCCATCCCACCACGCAGGTGGTGACCACCCAGCTCAAGGACATCGTCAAGAAGCTGCCCCTGCGGGTGCTGAGCCCGGAAGACTGGGAGCACTGGGTGACCAGGGGCTATGTGATTGTTCGCGCTGCGGTGCCGCCGGAAAATGTCGAGCGGCTCAAGGCTTTGCTCTGGGAATTTGATGAAAAGAATCCGGACGATCAATCCACCTGGTACGCGCCGCAGCGCCGCGATCACATCATGAAGGAGCTCAACGGCACGGGCATGGTGGAGATCTACAACCACCAGTATCTGTGGGACAACCGCATGGAGCAGCGGATCTATGATGCCTTCGTGGACATCTGGGACATGGAGGAGCTGTGGACCAGCATCGACCGGGCCAATCTCAACGTGCCCAAGAAGGTGCATGGCAACCCGAACGGGTTCATCCACTGGGACAGCGATACCTCGCTCGATCCGCTGCCGATCGGCGTGCAGGGGGTGTTGAGCCTGGTCAAGCAGGACGGCGATGTCGGCGGGTTCCAGTGCATTCCCGAGCTGTTCTACGACTTCGACAACTGGGTGAAGACCCAGCCGGCGGACCGCGACCCGATGCATCCGGATACGACGGGGCTCAAGATCACCAATATCGAGATGGAGCCGGGCGACCTGATGATCTTCAACACGCTGCTGGCGCATGGCGTGCGGCCCAACCACTCCAAGGACCGGGTGCGCATGGCGCAGTATATCTCGATGTTCCCGGCCGATGAGGCCAATGTGGCCGAACGCGCCGAGCGCATCAGGCTGTGGCGCGAGCTGGACCACCCGCAGCGCGATGCCTTTCCCGGCGATCCGCGCGAGTGGGAGAAGAAGCATGCCACGACGGCCAAGCTGACGCCACTGGGCGAGAAGCTGCTGGGGCTCAAGAGCTGGCATCAGGCGGGTTGAGACACAGGCGGCACGGCAGGAATGAAATTCCCGTCGTGCCCATTTCTTCGGGATATCCAGTGCCTGTAGCCGGTTGGCGGGGCTGCGTGCGCCTGCTACATCCCGCGGCAATGTCCAGCGTCATCCCCTTCATCAAGCGCTTTGTGCCCGGCCTGGCGCCCGTCAGCCTGGGCGAGCGGCTGCGCGCGTCGATCGGTGCGCTGATCGGCATCCTGGTGACCGGGGCGGTGGCGAGCCTGGCCCTGGGGGGAAGCCCCGATGCGCCGCTGCTGATCGCGCCGATGGGGGCTTCGGCGGTGCTGCTGTTTGCCGTGCCGACAAGTCCCCTGGCCCAGCCCTGGTCGATCATCGGCGGCAATACGATTTCTGCGCTGATCGGGGTGAGCTGCGCGCGCTATGTGGGCGACCCGATGCTGGCTGCGGCGCTGGCGGTGGGGCTGGCGATCGCGGCGATGATGGCGCTCAAATGCCTGCACCCGCCGAGTGGCGCGGTGGCGCTGACCGCGGTGCTGGGCGGGCCGGCCCTCCAGGCGGCGGGCTTCGGTTTCGTGGTCTGGCCGGTGCTGGTGAACTCGATCCTGTTGCTCGTGGCGGCGCTGCTGTTCAACAACCTGACCGGGCGGCGCTATCCGCATCTCGCGCCGGTGCCGGGCAATCCGCACCGGACGGCCGATCCTCTGCCGATGGGGCGGCTGGGCGTGACGCAGGACGATATCAGCGCGGTGCTGGCGCAGTATGACCTGGTGATGCCAGTGGCGACGGATGACCTCGAGGATATCCTGCACCGGGCGGAATTGCGGGCCTATGACCGGCGCTCGGGCGGGGTGACCTGCGGGCAGATCATGAGCCGGGACGTCCAATCGGTGGGGCCCAAGACGAGCCTGCGCGAAGCCCTGCGGCATCTGCGCGAGCACCACATCAAGGCGCTGCCGGTGGTGGACCTCGACAACAAGGTGATCGGCATCCTGACGCAGACCGATTTGCTGGACAAGGCCGACTGGGGCATGTCGGCGACGGGCTCTGGCCTGGGCTGGCGGCTGCGGGCAATCAGCAATTCGGACCGGGCGCTCAAGGGCAAGGTCGAGGATATCATGAGCGCGCCGGTCAAGGCCGCGCGGCCGGAGACGCATATTGCCCAGATCGTGCCATTCATGGCCGATGCTGGGCTGCATCACCTGCCGGTGGTGGATGGCGAGGGGCATCTGGTGGGCATGGTGACGCAGTCGGACCTGATGGCGGCCATGTTCGCGGTGGCGAAGGACAGCCAGGCCTAGCGCCAGCCGCCCCTGGCTTCGAGGGCGGATTTCAGCAGCAGCGTGAGCACGGCCATGAAGGCCAGCGTGGAGCTGGCGGCGAAGGCGCCGGTGACGTTGAAATCGTTGAAGAGCTGGCTGATCTGGAGGGGCAGGGTATTGGTCTGGCCGCGGATGGAGCCCGAGACCACCGAGACGGCGCCGAATTCGCCCATGACGCGGGCATTGGTGAGGATGGCGCCGTAGAGGATGGCCCAGCGGATATTGGGCAGGGTGACGAACCAGAACATCTGCCAGCCATTGGCGCCGAGCGAGAGCGCAGCTTCCTCATCCTCGGTGCCCTGCTGCTGCATCAGCGGGATGAGCTCGCGCGCCACGAAGGGCGCGGTGACGAAGAGGCTGACCAGCACGATGGCGGTGGTGGTGAACATCAGCTGGATGCCGGCGCCCTGCAGGGTGGGGCCGAGCAGGCCCTGGCCGCCATAGAGGAAGAGATAGACGACGCCGGCCACGATGGGGCTGACGGCGGCGGGCAGCTCGATGATGGTGATGAGCACCTGCCGGCCGGGGAACTTGAAGCGGGTGACCAGCCAGGCGACGCAGATGCCGACCACGATATTGACCGGCACGACGATCAGCGCCGTCAGGACGGTGAGGCCGATGGCGTGCAGGGTGTTGGGTTCGACGATATTGGCGAGATAGACGCCCAGGCCCTCGCGCAGGGCAAAGGCGAAAATCAGCAGCAGCGGCACCACGAGGATGGCGGCGGACAGCCCGAAGGCGAGGGCGATGAGGGTGATTTCGGCGGCGGAACGCGGCTGGGTGCGGGTGGCGTGCATCAGCGGCTCCGATCGGCATAGCGCGTCTGCCAGGCCTGGAGGGCATTGGTCAGCAGCAGGGTGAGGAAGGCGGCGAGGAGGAGGACGAAGGCGAGCGCAGCGGCGCCCTCGTAATTGTATTCCTCGAGGCGGATGAAGATCAGCAGCGAGACGATCTCGGTGAGGCCGGGCAGGTTGCCGGCGATGAAGACCACGGCGCCGAATTCGCCGAGCGAGCGGGCAAAGGACAGCACGCAGCCGGCCATGAAGGCGGGCAGGATGGTGGGCCAGATGACGCGGGCAAAGATCTGCCAGCGCGTGGCGCCCAGGGTACGCGCGGCCTCTTCCAGCTCCACCTGTACTTCCTCGAGCACCGGCTGGACGGTGCGCACCACGAAGGGGATCGAGGTGAAGGCCATGGCGAGGATGATGCCGAGCTGGGTGTAATTGACCTTGATGCCGTTGGGCTCGAGAAACTGGCCATACCAGCCGCTATCGGCGAAGAGGGTCACGAGGACCAGGCCGGCCACCGCGGTGGGCAAAGCGAAGGGCAGGTCGACAAGGGCATCGAGGATGCGCTTGCCGGGGAAACTGTAGCGGGTGAGCACCCAGGCCAGCAGCAGGCCGAAGGCGCCGTTGAACAGGGCGGCGATGAAGGCCGAGCCGAAGGTGATGCGATAGGCGGCGAGCGAGCGGTTGGAGCCGACGATGCGCCAGAACTCTTCCCAGCCCATGCCGCCGACCTTGAGCAGCATGGCGAGTAGGGGCAGGGCGATGATGATGGTCAGATAGAGCATGGAGACGCCCAGCGTCAGCCCGAAGCCGGGCAAGAGGTGCTTGCTGCGTCGCGATGCCATGGATGGTCCTCAGAGGCGGACGGCGTGGCCCCGGGCCACGCCGCAAAGGTCGGAACGGCAGATTACTGGTTGAGGAAGACCCGGTCGAGCAGGCCGCCATCGGCGAAGTGCTCTTCGGAGGCCTTGTCCCAGCCGCCAAAGGCATCCTCGATGGTCACGAGGCGCACTTCGGGAAAGTCCGCGGCATGCGCTGCGGCGACGGTTTCGTCCTGCACGCGGTGGAAATTGGCGGCGGCGACTTCCTGGCCTGCGGGCGAGAACAGGAAATCGAGATAGGCCTTGGCCAGGTCGCGGCTGCCACGGGCGTCGACGACCTTGTCGACGATGGCGACCGGGAATTCGGACAGGAAGCTCACCGAGGGGATGACCGCCTCGTAGTTGTCGGCGCCGAGCTGGTTGCGCACGCTCAGCACCTCGGCCTCGAAGGTGACCAGCACGTCGCCAAGCTGGCGCTCGGTGAAGGCGGTGGTGGCGGCGCGACCGCCGGTCTCGAAGACCGGGACATTGGCGAAGAGCTTGGTGAGGAAGGCCTCGATCTGAGCTTCGTCGCCGGCATATTCCTCGACCGCCCAGGCGCGGGCGGCCAGATAGGTATAGCGGCCGTTACCCGAGGTCTTGGGATTGGGGAAGATGACCTGCACGCCGTCGCCGGCCAGATCGCCCCAGTCGCTGATGCCCTTGGGATTGCCGGCGCGCACCAGGAAGGCCGGGAAGGAATAGAAGGGCGCGGCATTGTTGGGGAATTCGCTGGCCCAATCCTCGGACACGACGCCGCCTTCAACGAGGCGGGCGATATCGGTCACCTGGTTGAAGGTCACGACATCGGCGGCGAGGCCTTCCAGAATGGCGCGGGCCTGGGTGGAGGTGCCGGCATGGGACTGGTTGACCGTGACAGTGGCACCCGAGGCCGCATAGGCGGCGTTCTGCGCCTCGAACAGCTCGCGAGCGATGTCGTAGGAGGCGTTGAGGATGTCGGTGGGCTGGGCAAAGGCCGGGGTGCCGAGGGTGAGTACCGCTGCGGCGACGGCAAGGAGCTTGTGCATGGACGCTGTTTTCCAACGATTGAGAGGCATTGGGCAGGGTGATGCAACGGCCACCGTCGTGCCGTCCAGCGGTAAAGCACTGGTTTGGATGAGTAATTTACGGGTAGGCGCAGCGGCGCTAACGGCATTGCGCGGGAAGGGAAGGTGGAGGGATTTTGTTTCGAGGGCCGGTTCGGCACCCCGGACGGCAGCAGCCCGCCTTCCCTTGTGGAAGGGAGTAGGGGGTGGGGTGGGTTGGCCCCGATATCGGGGCTCTCTCACCCCTCCCGGCCTCCCCCATCAAGGGGGAGGTGCTGTCCGGCGTGTTTGGCAAGATATTGCCTCAAAAACGGAGAGAACCTCCCCCTGGTGGGGGAGGTAGGAGGGGGTGGTGTGACGAGTGCCGGACACGCGGCGACATACCCCCACCCGACCCCTTCGGGGCCACCCTCCCCACAAGGGGAGATCGGCAAAGCAAAAAGGCGCCGCTGGTGCGGCGCCTTTTGAAATTGAGTCCGGAAAGGGCGCTAAGGCGCTGTCAGTTCAGGGACTTTACCGGCTCGGCAAAGAGGTCGTATTCGTCGCTTTCGGTGACGAGCACGTCGATCATGTCGCCGGGCTTGATGCCGGTGGCGTTGGAGACGATCACCTGGCCGTCGATTTCGGGCGCGTCCCACTTGGATCGGGCGATGGCCTTGTTGGTCTCGGGCTGCACATCGTCGACCAGCACCTGGATGGTGCGGCCGACCTTCTTGGCGAGCTGGCCGGTCGAGACGTTCTGCGCCACTTCCATCAGGCGCTCGAAGCGATCCTGCATGACATCGTCGGGGACGATGCCCTCGAGCTCATTGGCCGGCGCGCCGGTAACGGGCTCATATTTGAAGCAGCCGGCGCGGTCGATCTCGGCCTCTTCGATGAAGTCGAGCATCATCTCGAAGTCTTCCTCGGTCTCGCCGGGGAAGCCGACGATGAAGTTGGAGCGGACCGTGAGATCGGGGACCTGCTCACGCCACTTCAGAATGCGGTTGAGCGTCTTGTCCTGGTGGGCAGGACGGCGCATGGCCTTGAGCACCTTGGGGGAGGCGTGCTGGAAGGGAATGTCGAGATAGGGCAGGACGAGGCCTTCGGCCATTAGCTCCATCACCTGGTCGACGTGTGGATAGGGATAGACGTAGTGCAGGCGCACCCAGGCGCCGAGCTGGCCCAGCTCCTTGGCCAGGTCGTAGAACTTCGCCTTGACCGGGCGGCCGCGATAATTGCTCTCGGCATAGCGGATATCGACGCCATAGGCGCTGGTATCCTGGGAGATGACCAGCAGCTCCTTGACGCCCGAGCGGATCAGGCCCTCGGCCTCGCCCAGGATGCCGGCAGCAGGCCGGCTCGCCAGGTCGCCGCGGATCTGGGGGATGATGCAGAAGGAGCAGCGATTGTTGCAGCCTTCGGAAATCTTGAGATAGGCGTAGTGGCGCGGGGTGAGCTTGAGGCCGGTCTCGGGCACCAGGTCGACGAACCTGTTGGGCACGGGCGGCAGATGCTCGTGCACGGCCGACACGACGTTCTCATACTGATGCGGGCCGGAAATGGCGAGCACCGAGGGATGGGTGGCGCGGATCAGCTCTTCCTCGACGCCCAGGCAGCCGGTGACGATGACGCGGCCGTTCTCGCTGAGGGCTTCGCCGATGGCTTCGAGCGATTCCTGCTTGGCGCTGTCGAGAAAGCCGCAGGTGTTGACGAGGACGATGTCGGCGCCGGCATAGTCGCGGCTGAACGAATAGCCCTGGCTGCGCAGGGTCGACATGATGCGCTCGCTGTCGACGAGGGCTTTGGGGCAGCCGAGGCTGACGAGGCCAATTTTTGGCGCTTGGCTCATGTGAGCGGTATTTCCGATGTGGGAATGGTTGCGCGCGTCATACAGAATGTTTGACGGTTACGCAATGTGACTGCCCCTCGCATGGCGCGGGGCAGGCCTGATCGTGACGGATGGCCGCAGGGTGATTGGTGCCGATCAGCGAACGCTGCGTTACGAATTGTTTAGTTTTCACTGAGGGTTGCGGCGGCTATGGGTTCGGCTGCTGCGCCAGCGCGGCCAGTTGATTCAAAGGAAATTCAATGTTCGATCGTCTCTCCGCATATGCGCCGCAGGCCCTCGCCGTGCTGCGCATCGTCGCCGGCCTGCTGTTTCTCCTGCATGGTACCCAGAAGCTGTTCGGCTTCCCCGCGACCGAAATGTCGCCGCCGCTGATGAGCCTGTTCGGCGCTGCCGGCCTTATCGAGCTGATCACCGGCGTGATGATCATTGCCGGCTTCTTCACCCGTCCGGCCGCCCTCATCGCCTCGGGCACCATGGCCGTGGCCTATTGGATGGTCCACGCTCCCAACAGCCTGTACCCGACGAATAACGGTGGCGATGCCCCGATCCTGTTCTGCTTCGTGTTCCTGTATCTGGTGTTTTCCGGTCCGGGCGCCTGGAGCGTCAACAACAAGTAAGCTTGTTGGCTGAATGAGAAAGGCCGCCGGGATGGATGTCCCGGCGGCCTTTCTTGTTCCTGCCGTTGCCTCAACCGGTGCCCTGCCCATCACAGATCGTCACCCTCGGGCTTGACCCGAGGGCACTTATCTTGATGGGCACTCCGCAAGTACCGAGCCCTCGGGTCAAGCCCGAGGGTGACGTCCGGTGGGGTGAGGCAGCGGGTGTATTGCTGCTGCCATCGCGGGGTTCCCCCGGCTCACATCTTGGGCGGTGGGGTGCGCTTGGCGGTGCGGCGGGGCTTGAAGACTTCGCCGGAGGTGGTGGCCGGGGCGCGGGGTGGTTCCGGCGTGGCGGGCGTTGCCGGCGTGGCCGGCGTCACATAGGGAGCAGGCTCGGTGGCCGGGGTGATGTATTCATCGGCCTCGGCATAGTCGGCGTCTTCGCCCTCTTCGGCCAGGTCGCGGATGGCTTCACGGACCTCGTCGAGCAGGGATGCCGAATAGCGGGAGCGGTTGACCGTCTCGCCGCTCGATTCATGGGCCTTGAACCAGACCAGCAGCGCCTCGCAGGCAATGCGCAGGCCGACCAGGGACAACAGGCCGAAGACGGCGATTTCGAGCAGGCCCCAGAGGCCGGTGCCGAAACCGAAGCCGAAGCTCCAGAACAGATGGCTGATGGCCCAGAGCAGGATGCCGGCCAGACCCAGCGCATAGAGGATGGGCACCAGCTTGGGCGACAGAATCGCGTCGAGCCGGAACATGGTCTGGCGCGTAAAGAGTCGTTTCAGGTCGTCCAAGGTCATCTCGTCCCTCCAGGGCGGCGCGATTGAATGTTACGCAACTAGGCCATGCAGACCAGTGCTGACAAGGCTTTCCTCTGTTGCGGAAATGGTGGGGCCGAAATGGCGCTCGAAAGCGGTGCGGAGCACCGAGTCGACCTCGGGCATGGAGGCCAGCTGGCCCAGATCCTCAAAGCTGGTGACGCCCTGATCGGAAATGCCACAGGGCACGATGCCGTCATAGTGGCCGAGATCGGGCATGACGTTGAGCGAAATGCCGTGGAAGGTCACCCATTTGGAGACGCGGACGCCGATGGCGGCGATCTTGTCTTCCCTGAGCACGCCCTTGTCCGGCCGCCGGACCCAGACGCCGATGCGGCCCTCGCGGCGCTCGCCGACGATGTTGTGGGCGGCCAGGGTATCGATCACCCAGCTTTCGAGCCCCTTGACGAGGCAGCGGATGTCGCGCCCGCGCCGGGTGAGGTCCAGCATGACATAGGCCACGCGCTGGCCGGGGCCGTGATAGGTATATTGGCCGCCCCGGCCGGCATCATAGACGGGGAAGCGATCGGACAGCAGGTCGGCCGCGAGCGCAGAGGTGCCGGCAGTATAGAGCGGGGGGTGTTCGAGCAGCCAGATGGCCTCCTCGGCCTCGCCCGCGGCAATGGCGGCGGCGCGGGCGCGCATGGTTTCCAGCGCCAGCGGGTAGGGCACCGGCTCGGGCGAAATGATCCACTGCACCGGCCGGGCATCGCTGCGTGCCAATTTGCTACTGATTTCGCAGTCCGCGGCGCTCGTCGTTAACGCTTCCATAACCATGCTTGCCAGAGAGTTGCCTGTAACAGATTCAGCGGCGCCATGATGTCGGCGCCGGAACGGGTTCAATCCATATCTATGAACACACTAGACAATATTGAAGTGGACATCACCGTCGAGCTCGGCGCGACGACGATGCCGATCCATCACCTGCTGCGGATGGGCCGCGGCGCGGTGATCGAGCTCGATGCCGACGAAAACGACCCGCTCAACATCTACGCCAACAATACCCTGATTGCCCATGGGGAAGTGAGCGTCGAGGACGGACACCTGCGGGTACTGATCTCCGAAAAAATCTACCGCCGCGGCTAGGGGCATCGCCTTTCAGGTGATGCCGGCCTGCAAGCCCCGGTTTGCTGCGCTCCGGTGCTCACGTACATTTCGGTACGCTCCGCTCCGGTGCTCGCAAACCGCGCCTTTCGGCTCGGCCTGACCTGAAATGCGACGCCCCTCGTGCCCGCCATGAGCGCCTCATGGGAAATCTCGATTTAATTGCTTGAGGTTCCGGGAGACCTTTGCTACATCCCCACTCGCTTCGCCCCCGGGCGTGGCTCTACCAAAGCGTGCGGTCGTGGCGGAATTGGTAGACGCGCAGCGTTGAGGTCGCTGTGTCGCAAGACGTGGAAGTTCGAGTCTTCTCGACCGCACCAAAATCTTCCCCTCGGGGTCGATCTGCAATAAAACGCAACGGGTTAGCTGAGTGATATCGGCGCCCGTTGTTTTTTTTGCCCAAATGTTCCCCAGTTGATTGCCATGCCTTGCCGTTTCGAGCGCCCCGGCTCTTGCCAGCGGGGTTCGCGCTGCTCCAAGCTCGCCAGGGGCCGGGTGGAACCGGAATGGGTAGTGCGGCGTTTCCTCGCGTTACCTTGGGGGTCAGATGACATCGATTGAATTGGCGGCTCCATCCGCTGAACAATATCGTCTGCTGGTCGAGGCCATAACGGATTACGGCATCTATATGCTGACACCCGAAGGACTGGTGTCGAGCTGGAATGCCGGCGCAAAGCGCTTCAAGGGCTATGAGGAACACGAAGTGCTGGGTAAGCACTTTTCGATGTTCTATACGCCAGAGGACCTGGCGAGGGGGCTGCCTGATCACGCCTTGCAGGTGGCGGCCAGCGCGGGACGGTTCGAGACGCAGGGCTGGCGGCTGCGCAAGGATGGCACGCGCTTCTGGGCGCACGCGGTGATCGATCCGATCATGGGCCAGGACGGGGCCCTGCTGGGCTTTGCCAAGATCACCCGCGACATCACCGACCGGCGCCGTGCGGAGATCGAGCTGGCGCGCTCGCAGGACATGTTCCGGCGCCTGGTGCTGGGCGTGACCGACTATGCGCTCTACATGATCAGCCCCGATGGCATCGTCACCAACTGGAATGCCGGGGCCGAGCGGATCAAGGGCTATACACCCGAGGAGATCGTCGGGCAGCATTTCGAGCGCTTCTATACGCAGGAAGACCGGGCATCGGGGGCGCCGGCCCGGGCGCTGGAGGTCGCGCGGGAGACCGGCAAGTTCGAAAAGGAAGGCTGGCGCGTCCGCAAGGACGGCACCCGGTTCATGGCGCATGTGGTGATCGACGCCATCCGCGATCCGGATGGCAGCCTGATCGGGTTCGCCAAGATCACGCGGGACATTACCGAGCGAATGCGGGTGCAGCAGGAGCTGGAGACGGCGCGCGAGCAGCTGCTGCAGTCCCAGAAGATGGAGGCCATCGGCCAGCTCACCGGGGGCGTGGCGCATGACTTCAACAATCTGCTGATGGCGGTGCTGAGCAGCCTCGAACTGCTGCGCAAGCGGCTTCCGGACGACCCGCAGGCCTTGCGGCTGCTGGACAATGCCCGGCAGGGCGCGGAACGCGGGGCAGCGCTGACGCGCAGCATGCTGGCCTTTGCGCGGCGCCAGGACATGGCGATCCAGCCGGTGGATGTGGCGGACCTGGTGCGTTCGATGCAGGAGATGCTCAGCAGCTCGCTGGGCGCCATGATCGCGGTGGATATTGCCTTTCCCAGCAATCTACCGCCGGCGCTGAGCGACCCCAATCACCTGGCCACGGCCATACTTAACCTCACGGTCAATGCGCGCGACGCCATGCCGGGGGGCGGCACGATTCGAATCTCGGCCAGTCAGGATGGCGAATTCGTGCGGCTCAGCATTGCCGACAGCGGCGAGGGCATGGATGAAGCGGTTCTGGCGCGTGCACGCGAGCCGTTCTTCACCACCAAGGGCGTGGGCAAGGGGACCGGGCTGGGCCTCTCCATGGTGCATGGCATTGCCGAGCAATCGGGCGGGCGGCTGGAGCTGAGGAGCAAGCCGGGCGAGGGGACGGTGGCCGAACTCTGGTTGCCGGTGGCGCAGGCTGAGACGGGCGTGCAGACGCCGGCGCCGGTAGCGGTGGTGGCCGCCGAGCCAGAGCAGCGCCGGCTGCGCGTGCTGGCGGTGGACGACGATTACCTGGTGCTGATGAACACCGCGACGATGCTGGAGGATCTGGGCCACGAGGTGGTGGAGGCCACGTCGGCGGCGGAGGCGCTGTCGCGGCTGGAGGAGGCGACGTTCGACCTCGTGATTTCCGACCACGCCATGCCCAAGATGACCGGTGCCCAGCTGGCCGAGGTGGTGGCTGGGAAATGGCCGGGCATGCCGGTGCTGATTGCCACGGGCTATGCCGAGCTGCCCGAGGGCGCCGGACGGCGCCTGCCGAAGCTGTCCAAGCCATTCTCCCAGAACCAGCTGCATGATGCGATCTGGGAGATCGTACGGTGAAGGCCTAGTCGGGGACCTTGGCGGCCTCGAGCGCCGTCGTGATGGTGCCCTGATCGGGCGGAAGATCGAGATAGCCCTGGCCGATTAGCCAGTCGCGCAGGATGACGTTGAGGGCGTCATTATGCGTCATGCGACCACGCGGCGGCTCGTCCCGATGCGCGATGAAGCGTTCGAGGGCATCGATCAGATCGTCTTCTAGGGTGATGTCGGGTTCGGAGCGCAGCAGCTCGGTCATCTCCGCGGACCCTCGTCCTCGACATTGCGGGGCTTGGGAGGCGCCTTGCCATCATGCTTGCCGCTATTGGGGCCGATGTCCTTGCGAGGCGGGTTGGCGCCGCCGGGTCTCTCCTGCCGGTCATAGTGTTCTTCGGTCGCCGGATGTGGATCGGCCACATCATGCGTTTTCGACGTGTTCGAACCGGTCGGCAGGCCGTCGCCGCCGGTTGATGTTGGGGTGGTCATGTGACCCTCCTGATCCCTGTGGGACCAGTAACGCTGCGGACACCGCGAGGTTCACGCCGCGCCGGGCAAAAGAAAGGGCCGCCCTTGGGCGGCCCTGATTTCGCGCGCTAGCTGGCGGGCGGCGTTACCGGCTCGGTGGTCGGAGCGGCATCGGCCGGGGGGGCGGTGCTGTTATCGGCCGGCGGGGCCTCGCCACACGCGGCCAGCGCAAGAGCCATCACCACGGCAAGTGGCGCGAGCAGTTTTCGGGACATGGGATCTCCTTTGGATGAACCTCTGATTGATCTTGGTCTTCACACGGCCGTGAGCTAACGGCCCCTTTGAGGCAAAGATGCGGCCAACGAAATCCGGACTGCTGATAGCCTAGCTGGGGGGACGCGCCTTGCGATGGGCCGCCAGGCTGGGCGGCGCTTCGAAGAACCAGGCGTCTTCGAGTCGGAGCGACAGCTCTTCATCGGTGATGGCGTCGAGGTGGATGAGCAGGGCGGGCTGGCCGATATAGGGATCGGTCTCAAAGTAGATATCAGGCGAGATTTCCATCAGCAGCGCCTTCTGGTCGGGCGGGCACTGCAGCACGAGCGTGGTGGCGTCGAGCAGGTGGGCGAAATCATTGTCGTGAACCTTGAGCGCCGGCGTGCCATTGCTGGTGGCTCGCGCGATGCCGGGCAAGGCGCGCTGTCGGGCCAGTTGCTCGATGCGAATGAATGCTTGGTCGAGATCGTTCGTCATGTGCGCCTGACCATCCTGAATCTCTTCCCCCTAGTCTGGCGCATCGCGAGCCAATTGGCTACAGCTTGGCCTGCCCCGAAACCCGGTCACACAAGGGCCTCCAATGAGCACAGATCCCGAGACAGCGCCCGGCCCAGAGGCCGGGATGGACCCCAATGCGTTCCGCGATCGCGAAGACCGCATCAGCACGCTCTGGATGGAGCGGCTGCGCGCCTATCTGGCCGCCAACCGGGATGACGATGTCGCCACCGTCATGGAGCCGCTGCATGCGGCCGATGTGGGCGACGTGCTCGAATCGCTCGATGCCGATGAGCGGCTGCACCTGGTGCGGCTGCTGGGAGATCGTTTCGACTATTCGGCACTGACCGAAGTCGACGAATCGGTCCGCATGGAGCTGATGGACGAGCTGGCCAACGCGGAAATCGCGCGGGGTGTGGCCGGGCTCGACAGCGACGACGCCGTGGCGATCCTCGAGGATCTGGAGCAGGAGGACCGGGATGAGGTCCTGGCCAAGCTGCCGACCTTCGAGCGGCTGAGCCTCAAGCGCAGCCTCGATTTTCCCGATGATTCCGCCGGGCGGCGGATGCAGACCGATTTCATCGCCATCCCGCCATTCTGGACGGTGGGGCAGACGATCGACTACCTGCGCAGCGAGCCCGACCTGCCGGACGAATTCTACCAGATCTATGTGGTCGACGCCTCCTATCAGGTGCTCGGGACCCTGCCGCTGGACAAGTTCCTGAGGGCCCAGCGCGCCACCTCGATCGAAGCACTGATGAACACCAATTTCGTGCTGGTGGACGCCAACGAGGACCAGGAAGAGGCGGCACGCGACTTCGAGCGCTACGATCTGGTCGAAGTGGGCGTGGTCGACGAGAGCAAGCGGCTGGTCGGCGTGCTGACCATCGACGACATCGTGGACGTCATCCACGAGGAAGCCGACGAGGACATCAAGCTGCTGGCCGGCGTCGGCGACGAGGATATTTCGGACACCACGATCGACACGGTGCGCAGCCGTGTGCCGTGGCTGGTGGTCAACCTGTTCACGGCGGTGGGGGTCTCCTTTGTCATCGGTCTGTTCGGGGCGACCATCGACCAGATGGTAGCCCTGGCCGTGCTGATGCCGATCGTCGCCTCGATGGGCGGCAATGCCGGCACGCAGACCATGACGGTGACCGTGCGCGCGCTGGCCATGCGTGAACTGGACGGGCGGCGGCTGCGGCGGCTGATCGGGCGCGAGGTGATCGTCGGTTTCGTCAATGGCGTGATCTTTGCCATCCTGATCGGGCTGGTCACCTGGCTGCGCTTCAACGACATGCAGTTGGGCATCGTCATTGCCCTCGCCATGGTGATCAACCTGATCGTGGCCGGCACGGCGGGCATACTGATCCCGCTGATGCTCGACAGGTTCAAGGCGGACCCGGCCATTGCCTCGGCGGTGTTCGTGACGACGATCACCGACGTGGTGGGCTTCTTTGCCTTCCTGGGCATCGCCGGGCTGTGGTTTGGGCTGTTCTAGCCGTGGCGGAGCCGGGCAAGATCATCTTCCTGCATGGCGCGTCGAGCAGCGGGAAATCGACCATTGCACGCGGCATACAGGCCCGGATCGGCCTGCCGTTCTGGCACATTTCCATCGATCACCTGCGCGATGCAGGCGTGCTTCCGACGGCGCGCTTCAAGGCTGGCGAGTTTGACTGGAAGGCGGCCCGGCCAGCCTTCTTCGACGGGTTCCATCACTCGCTCGCCGCCTATGCCGATGCGGGGAACAACCTGGTGCTGGAGCATATCCTGGACACCGATGGCTGGCTGGACGACCTCGTACGGCTATTTGCACCGTTCGACGTGTTCTTTGTCGGGGTCCATTGCCCCTTGCCGCTGCTCATCGCGCGGGAAAAGGCGCGCGGGGACCGGCCGGTGGGGAGTGCCGAGCAGGATTTCCACACCATTCATGTCGGCAAGAGCTACGATCACGAGGTTCATACCGACGGTGACGCGCAGGAAAATGTGACCCGGGTTATAGCCGCGTGGGACGCGCGGTCCGGGCCGTCGGTCTTTGCGCGGTTTGCGGCGGAGCAATCCGGACGCGGTGGTTAAAAAGCCGTGGAATTGGGTCTTGGGCGGTTAACCGCATTGTCAGCGGGGCCGGGTCGTCGGGCAACGCCTCGGCTTTTGGACCGTTTCTTGTGTTGGCGGCAGGCTGGTTACTGAAACTGCTGAAGGAATTGCGAGCCATTCGGGCGTAGCCCTCATGGCCTTCCCACCTAAAATCGCTCCACTGGAGCGATTTTGCCTGTGGCCGGTGAGAAGTGTGGCAACTTGGCCGCTTGCAAAGCATTTATGACGCAGTTAACGATTTGCTACCGGGTGCTGTAGGCGAGCAACGCCGACGTCCCGGAGTGAACGGCTGACAAGGAGCGATTATGCGTAGTCAACCGAAGGCCACTATGTGGCGAGCAGCAAGCTGGACTATGGTTTGCCTGTTCTCAATGGGATTGGTTTTCTCCGTCGTTGCTGGCGTCTAGGCGCTAGAGTTATTCACGAGCAGCAATTCGGAAGGGCGCCCGTGCCACTGGGCGCCCTTCTTTTTTGAACAGGAGGCATCGCATGAAGCTGTTGATCGGCAACCGCAATTATTCGACCTGGTCGCTGCGGCCCTGGCTGGTGCTCAAGCATTTCGACATCCCCTTCGAGGATGAAGTCCTGCTGCTTTCGGGCGAAGGCTGGCGCGACGTGCTGGCCGAACGTTCGCCGACCGGCAAGGTGCCGGTGCTGATCGATGGCGACCTGGTCATTCCCGAGACCATCGCGATCATCGAATATGTGGCGGACAGTTTCCCCGACAAGACGATCTGGCCGGAAGACCGCGGCCAGCGGGCACTGGCGCGCGCCGCGGCCGCCGAGATGCATGCGTCGTTCCAGGCGCTGCGCAGCCATGCGCCGATGAACCTGCGGGCCTCCCATCCCGGCAAGGTCAATTGCGACGCGGTGGCGCGCGACCTGCACCGGCTGGAAACCCTGTGGGGCGAGCGCCTCGCCCAGTCGGGGGGGCCCTTCCTGTTCGGCGCCTTCACGGCGGCCGACGCCATGTTTGCGCCGGTGGCGACGCGCATCCGCACCTATGCCCTGCCGGTGTCGGACCTGCTGGGTGGCTATGTCGAGGCCATCTACAGCCTGCCCGCCTTCCAGGAATGGCTGACCCTGGCGCTGCGCGAGCCGTGGATCGTGGATGATGACGAGATCGATGTCATCCAGGGCCGCGTCAAACCCGGAATGCTGGCATGATCCACATGATCAAGCTCTGCGTGGGCGTATCGAGCCTTGAAGAGCTCGAAAGCTATCGTAATGAGCGGGCGCATTGGTGGGATGCCGACTATGGCGAGGACGTGCATGTGCATCGCACCCGCATGATGCCCAAGCGCGCGACCGAGATGGAGGGTAAGGCCTCGATCTACTGGGTCATCGCCGGGCAGGTGGTCTGCCGGCAGCCGATCCTGCGGCTGGCGCGCCATACCAATGCCGAAGGCATCGACTATTGCGACATCATCATGGCTCCGGACATGGTGCGCACCGTGCCCTATCCCAAGCGGCCATTCCAGGGATGGCGCTATCTGCGCCCCGAGGATGCGCCACCCGACCTTGGCGCCAACGAGAATGCCGAATCGCTGGCGCTGGCGGCGGACCTGGCCAAGCTGGGCCTCATTTAGGTCACCTCTGCGTGGGACGCGGCCAGCGGGCTTGCGGCAGGGCCGGGGGGGCCACATATTCAAGCCATGACAGACAAGGACGCCATAGCACGACATAGAGCGGGCCTGCCCGAGCAGGGCAAGGTGAGCGGCGATATCGCGGCCTTCGTCCAGAAGGTCGGGCAGATGGCGCGGCCCGGAGCAGCACAGGACGGCAGGCTGCTGTTCGCGCTGGACGCGACCATGAGCCGGCAACCGACCTGGGACCTGGCCTGTTCGCTGCAGGCTGAAATGTTCCGGGCGATTCCCAAGGCCAGTGCGCTGCAGGTGCAACTGCTGTATTTCCGCGGCTTCGGCGAGTGCCGGGCCTCGAAATGGGTGGTGGATGCCGATGCGCTGGCCAAGCTGATGACCGGCATTGCCTGCCAGGGGGGCAATACGCAGATCTCCAAGGTGTTCGCGCATGCCCGCACGGAGCATGCCAAGCGGCGGATCAATGCCGTGGTCTATGTCGGCGATGCCATCGAGGAAAATGTCGACGATCTGGCCGAGAAGGCCGGACAGCTGGGCCTGCTCGGCTGCCCAATGTTCGTCTTCCAGGAGGGACGGGACGCGCGGGTCGAAGCGGCGTTCCGCGAATTCGCTCGGCTCACCAAGGGCGCCTATGCCCGCTTTGATGCATCGGCACCCCAAGAGCTGGCGGCGCTGCTCAAGGCGGTGGCGGCCTATGCCAGCGGCGGCAGGGACCTGCTCAAGCTGCAGGGCAGCGGCCAGGCGCAGGCCTTGCTGGCGCAGTTGCCAAGATGACCTATTTCTTCATCGGCGGAGCGCTGCTGCTGGCGGCGCTGGCCGCCTATCAATACATGCGCAAACTGGGGCGGCGGCAGCTGATGCGCGGGCTGCGCTGGGTGGTGGGCATCGGCGCGGCCATGGTGGCGGTGTTCATGCTGCTGGCGCGCCGGATCGATATCGCCATTTTTGTCGGCGCGGTGGCCTTTTCCGTGCTGCGCAGCGGACGGCTGGGCCCGTTCTCGTTCGAGAGCGCGGCCGAGGACGGGGGCAATGTCTCCAAGGTCAAGAGCTACCGCTTCGCCATGGAGCTGGACCACGATACCGGCGCCGTCACCGGCCGGGTGCTGAACGGCCAGTTCGCGGGCGCCGACCTGATGGACCTGGGCGAGATGGACGTGCGCACGCTGCTGGCCGAGGTGGAGGGTGACAGCGACAGCCTGAGCCTGCTCGAAAGCTGGCTGGACGCCAACCGCAGCGGCTGGCGGGAGTATTTCGCCGAATCCCAGACGGCTGATGCCGCCGCGCCCGAGACCGCTGCCGACCCGCTGGCGGAGGCCTATGAGGTGCTCGGGCTGCAGCCGGGTGCCTCGGACGAGGCGATTCGGGCGGCGCATCGGGAGCTGATGAAGGCCGTGCATCCCGACCATGGCGGGTCGAGCTATCTCGCCTCCAAGATCAACGAGGCCCGCGACCGGCTGCTCCGGCACTAGGCGCAGCAAGTTTGCGGCGGCATTAACGCCCCGTTAACCATGCCGGGCCTTGTTAGCAGCAAGTGGAGAATTCACTGATTTGGGGGCGGGCGATGGCGCGTGATGGTGCGCATGTCATTGTGGTGGGGAATGAAAAGGGCGGGTCGGGCAAATCGACCACCGCGTTTCACCTTGCCGTCTACCTGCTCTATGCGGGCCATCGCGTCGCAACGATCGACGTCGACAGCCGCCAGCAGACGCTGACGCATTACCTGCGCAACCGGCGCATGCATGCCCAGGAGACCGGGCGGAAGCTGCCCAACCCGACGCATTTCCACCTGCCGTCGGCCTGGGGCGACTCGGTCAAGGAAAACCAGAAGGCCGAGTTCGAGGTGTTCCGTCGCGCTGTGGGCGAGGTGGAGCGCGGTGTCGACTTCCTGATCATCGATACGCCGGGCTTTGACACCAATCTGACGCGGCTGGCGCATTCGCTGGCCGACACGCTGGTGACGCCGGTCAATGACAGCCTGATCGATCTCAACGTGCTGGCGCGCACCGATCCGGAAACCGGGCTGCCGGTGGAAACGAGCCATTATGCGCGGCTGGTGCAGCGGGCGCGGTCGGAGCGGCTGGCGATCGGGGGCGAGACCATCGACTGGGTGCTGGTGCGCAACCGCATCTCGATGCTGTCCTCGCGCAATGCGCGGCAGGTGCACACCACGCTGGAAGGGATTGCGACGCGGTTTGGCTGCCGCATGGCGGACGGGATTGCGGAGCGGGTGATCTTCCGGTCGCTGTTTCCCAGCGGCACCACGGTATTCGATCCGCTGGACGAGGAGGGCGAGACGTCCTCGGTGTCCCATGTCAGCTCGCGGCAGGAATATCGCAACCTGGTTTCGGCGCTCAACCTGCCGCTGATCGAGAAGCGGGTGGCCGAGCCGATCCTGCTGTCGGCCTGAAGGCTAGCGCTGGCTGCCCAGGCTGAGGCGGATGGCGCGGGCGCCGCCGGGTGCGAAGACGTCGAGGTCGATGCTGACGGGATCCTGCACCATGCGCCGTGTGCGCGAGGAGAGGGCCAGCACGACGCCCAAAAGGTCGCCGACGCTGCGCTTGCGCGGCAGGATGCGCCCGGTAATGCCGGCCAGGGCGCGGTTGCGCACAGCCATATTTTCCGAGGCCAGGCTCGAGCGGCCGACAAAATTGGCCAGCTCGGTGAGGGCAGTACGTTCGCTCATTGGGCTACTCCAAACACAGGCACCAATTTGCTTCCCTGGGTGGACGGCGCTTCAGCGGCGCCGTCTCATTTGTCCGGTGTGATCAGCTCTGCATGGCCAGGCAGCTGAGATTCTGCTGCTTGAGCTGGTTGCACATGGCCGTCGCATCATCGCGTCCGCCGAAACCGACGAAGCGGGCGCGGAAGAAGGTCTGGCCGTTCTTTTCGAAGCGCTCCACATAGGAGCGGAAGTCGCCCAGCGTGCCGACCTTGCCGGCGGCATCGGACAACATGGCGCGGGCGCTGCCCTCGGAGGGCCCGGCGCCGATCTGGACGACCCAGCCACCAGGCGCGGTATCGGCGGTCTGCACGCTGCCCGAGGTCAGCAGGTCGACCGGCTGGCTGGGTGCGCCGACTTCGGCGGGCGGCTGGATGCCGAGCGGGGCGGAGGGCACGGTCTGGCCCAGGGCCGCCGGAGGGGCGCCCAGATTGTAGCTTTCGCTGAGCCAGGCGCCGATGATGTCCTGGCTGGGATAGGCGGGCTGCGGCGCCTGGGAGGGCGCGGCGAGGGTATTGGCGGCCTGGACAGCCGGTTGCAGGCCCAGATCGGCCGGCATGGGCGCAGGCTGTGGCGCGGCGCTCGCCACGACCACTTCGGGCATCGGCTGGATGGCCGGCGCCTGCGGCTGGGCACCATTGGCGGCCACGAGCTGGGCAAGGCGGAAGCCGGGCAGGGGCATGGGCATGACGAAAACGGGGCGGGTCGGCTGGGCAACGGCAACCTGCAAATTGCCCTGGCGGCCCGGGACCGGGATCATGGCGGTCTGCAGGTAATCGCCGCGGCGGCCCTTGGAGAGGTAGTTGGCGACGAGCTGGCGCACCTTTTCGTCGCGGGCGCCAGCGGAGTTGAAGCCGAAGGCGACGACGACGATATGGCGGCCGTCCTTGCGGGCGGCGGTCAGCAGGTTGGAACCGGCGGCGTTGATATAGCCGGTCTTGATGCCGTCGACGGCGCCCATATAGCCCAGCACGCGGTTGTGGTTGCCGTAGGTCGACTTGCCGTAGCGGAAGCTGGTGGTCTGGAAGAACTCGTAATAGCTCGGGAAGTGCTGGTAGACGGCGATGCCGAGGATGGCCTGGTCGCGCACGGTGGTGACCTGGCCGCCATCGGGCAGGCCCGAGGCATTGCGATAGGTGGTGCTGCGCATGCCCAGGGCGCGGGCCGTGGCGGTCATGCGTTCGGCGAATTTGGATTCGGTGCCAGAAATGTGTTCGGCGATGACGCGGGCCATGTCATTGGCCGACAGGGTCACCAGCGACTTGATGGCATCTTCCACCGTGATGGTGGCGCCGGCGCGCAGGCCCAGCTTGGTGGGCACGGCCGCGGCCGCATGGCGCGACACAGTCATCTTGGTGGAAAGCTTGAGGTTGCCGGCGCTCAGCTCCTGGAAGAGCACGTAGAGCGTCATCACCTTGGCGACGGAAGCGGGATAGCGCCGGCTGTCGGCGGCCTCTTCGTAGAGGACGTGGCCGGACTTGGCGTCGACCACGATGCCGGCATATTTGCGCAGGTTTTCAATGGCCTGCGCTGGCGCCATGGTCGGGACGGTGACCGCGAGGGCGATCAGAACTGCGGCAAAGGCGCGCAAAAATACAGCGCGCCATGGGGATTTCGCCTGGGAAGCCACCCGGTACTCCAACTTTACTCTCGGGCAACTCTGCGCCCGTACGCAACACAACTGCTCGGATATCCGGGTGAGCCCCACGCGCCCGGACGATCCACTAATCCCGCAAGGATAGGGCAGCCCCGTTACGAATCCGTAAAATGCCAACGATTTGGGCGAGGGTGTGGAAACGTGGTCACGGCTGGGTGATCAGTCCGCCGCCAGCGGCTCAGCAGGTGGGTTGGGCGAGAGAGGCGGGGTTACTCCGCTGCGGCTTTTTCGGCCACGGGCTGGCTGCCGGCCAGGGCGACGAGATCGAGGCCGATCAGGGCGAAGATCAGGCGGTCGAGCAGGGCGCGGATGGGATCGAAGCCCTCATTCTTGGCCAGCGTGACCTCGTTCATGTAGAGGTGCCGGCTGATCTCGATCTGCAGGGCATGCACGCCGTGTTGCGGGCGGCCATAGGTGCGAGTGGCAAAGCCGCCGGCATAGGGACGGTTGCGGGCGACACGCAGGCCGGCGCTGGTGAAGATGGTCTCGACCAGATCGACCAGCATTGGCGCGCAGGTGGTGCCGTAGCGGTCGCCCAACACAATGTCCGGCGCCGCCTTGTCATTGGTGCGGGTGATGCGCGGCATGGAGTGGCAATCGATCAGCAGGGCCACGCCAAAGGCGCCGATGGCTTCGCTCAGCAGCTTCTGCAGGGCTGCGTGATAGGGGTGGTAGATGCCCTCGATGCGCATGCGCGCATCCTCGAGCGTCAGGCGGTCGCGATAGATCGGTTTATTCTCCGCCACGACGCGGGCCAGCGTGCCCAGACCCGCCGCGACGCGCGGGGAGGTGGTGTTGAAGCGGTCCGACAGGGGTTCGACGAACATTGTCGGATCGAGTTCCCAGGGCTCGCGATTGACGTCGAGATAGGCCCGGGGGAAATGCGCGCGCAGCAAGGGCGCACCCAGATGGGGGGCTCGGGCGAAGAGTTCATCGACCCATGCATCTTCCGATTGCCGGATGGAGAGGTGATCCAGCCGGGTCATGGCCATGAATCGCTCGGGATAGACGCGGCCGGAATGGGCGGAGTTGAACACCAGCGGCGCCACCAGCCGGCGGGGCCGGATCGTCTCAAATGCTGGCTGATCCCAATAGTCGGACCGCACGCTGCCTCCCAGGCGCCGTTTGCCGCGCCCCACTGATTTACCCAATGAGTGTGGCCGTTTGCGCCCGACTTGTCCAGATTCTCGCAAAATCGGGAACTGAGACTGTAGTCATTCGGGCGTAGGCCTCATGGCCTTCTCGCCCTGACTTCGTTGTGCGGCATCGCTCTAGCCATTCGGGCATAGCCCTCATGGGCTTCTCGCCTTAAATCGCTCCACAGGAGCGATTTACCCTGCGGGACGGCTTGAAGAGTTGCAGAACGGCAAACTTCGCTTAAACATCGCGGGCTACAATGCGACTCAATCATGCCAAACTGGCGTGCAGTGTGTTTCGCGATGCGCAGGGCCGGATAAAACCCATCCAGCGGCGCAAATCGAACGGCCGGAGATTTCCATGAAGCGAATTCTGCTCGCAGAAGACGACAATGACATGCGTTCCTTCCTGACGCGTGCGCTCAAGAACGCGGGCTATGAAGTCGTTTCGTTCGACAACGGGCTTTCGGCATATGAGCGGCTTCGCGAGGAGCCCTTTTCCCTGCTGCTCAGCGATATCGTGATGCCGGAGATGGACGGCATCGAGCTGGCCCGCCGCGCCACCGAGCTCGACCCCGATCTCAAGGTGATGTTCATCACCGGCTTTGCCGCCGTGGCGCTGAACCCGGACAGCGATGCACCCAAGGATGCATCGGTGCTCTCCAAGCCGTTCCACCTCAAGGACCTGGTCAACGAAGTCGAGCGCCTGCTGGCCGCCTGATCACGGAATTTCCACAAGGCCAAATAGACCACTTGACCCCAAAGCGGGTTTTATGGTCTATCCGCGCCACTGGAAGGGCTTAGCGGTTCTTCCTTCCCGGAGAGATGGGCGTATAGCTCAGCGGGAGAGCACCTCGTTGACATCGAGGGGGTCACAAGTTCGATCCTTGTTACGCCCACCATCTCTCTAAGACTTTCGCCTTTGGCGATGGGAGTATAGCTCAGCGGGAGAGCATTCGCTTCACACGCGAAGGGTCACAAGTTCAATCCTTGTTACTCCCACCATTCCCCTTTTCGTGATGCCGGTCTGCAAATGGCAATCGGCTGCGCTTCCGGTGCTCACGTAGCAAAGCGTACGCTGGGCTCATAGCCCTGCGAGCGTAGCTCTCCGGGCGTTCTTCGCTTGAGAAGGTCCACCGGACCTTCTCCAAGAAAGCTCATCACTCTCGCCGATCACCGTTTTCGACTCGGCCTGACGAAAAGACCCGACTGAGAAGCCGGGCGCTTGCTGATCGTTTCACCCCACAAATCGTCACCCTCGGGCTCGACCCACGGGCTCTTCATTGCGGCGCACCTTTGCAGCCCAGGGGATCAGTCGTCCCCGACAAAAATCTCTGCATTGCCGTCGATGAAGTCGTCGAACAGCACCGTGGTGCTATCGGGCGTGCCGATGACGAAGGCCATCTGGCCAGGGCCGGAGAGGTAGCGCATCGGGACGTGCGGCTGGTCGACACTGACCGAATAGTGCCCGCCTGCCAGCGTGGTGAAGGGCAGGCCGCGCCAGGTCGCGGTCGAGGTCAGGTGCACATGGCCGGCGATGACCTGGCGGATGTCGGGATGGGTCTTGAGCGCGTCGATGAAGGCGTCCGGCTCGAGCATGCGGATATTGTCCGCCTCGATATGCAGGGCATTGGCATTGTGGTGGAGAATCACGATCACCGGCCGATCCATGGCTTCGGCCAGCCGGGAATGCAGCCAGGCAATCTGGCCGGCATCCAATACGCCATCAACGCGGCCCGGCTCGGACGAATCGAGCAGGATGATGCGGTAGCCCTTGACGTCGATGATCTTGTCGACCTTGCCGGTTTCGGCCAGCAGGCCCTTGCCGAAGACGGAGACAAAGGCAGCGCGGTCATCGTGGTTGCCCAGGGTGATATGCACCGGGATGGGGATATGGGCGATGATGGCCTTGAGGTGCTCATAGGCCGCCGCCTGGCCCAGATCGGCCAGGTCGCCGGCCAGCACGCAGAAATCGGCATCATGATAGCGGGCAGTCACCGCATCGACGGCCTGCTGCAGCCGGGCGCCGGTATCGAGCGTCATGGACAACTCGCCCTCCGGCATCACATGCAGGTCGCTCATCACCACGAACTTGAGGGTCATTTCCCGCCTCTGGAAAAATCGATGCTCCTGCCTATCGGTAGAGCATGACTGGCGGGTGACAGAACAGGTTCAGATGCCCTTGGCCGCCGCATAGCGTTTGCGAGCCTCGGCGACCCGATCGCCATTGCGCTCGGTCCACTCGCTGATGGCAGTCAGCGGCGCCTGGAGTTCGCGACCCATGTCGGTCAGTTCGTAATCGACGCGCGGGGGAATGATCGGCGTGACCGTGCGATGCACGATGCCATCTTCCTCCAGCTCCCGCAGGGTCTGGGTCAGCATCTTCTGGGAAACGCCGTGCACCTGACGGCGCAGCTCGGAAAAGCGCATCGGGCCACGCATCAAGGCCATGATGACGTAGAGCGACCAGCGACCGCTGATACGGCCGAGGACCTGGATCATCGGGACGGCGACGCGGGTGCATTCCGCGAAGGTATGGGGTGGTTCCGTCGGGGTAATCGGGGTTTCCATCGGGTGCCTCCGGAGAGAAAAAAGTGCCGTCTTGCGCGGTCTGTGGACAGTCACCAACATAGAGTGAGTTACGCTAAGTGACTAGCTATCGAATCGTTCCTCAGTCAATAAAAGAGACCAAATCCATGAGCAAACCCCGCATCGGCATCGTCATTTCCACCACCCGCGAAGGCCGCTTCGGCGAGCGGGTGGCGCGCTGGGTGACGGACCTGGCTGCCGGCCGGACCGACATCACCACCGAAATCGTCGACCTGCGCGATTATCCGCTGCCCTTCTTCGAATCGGTCGCCTCGCCGCGTTTCGTGCCGATCGATACGCCCGAGGCCAAGAAGTGGTCGAGCAAGCTGGCGGAACTGGATGGCTATGTGTTCGTCACCGCGGAATACAATCACTCGATATCCGGCGTGCTCAAGAATGCACTGGATTTCGTGTTTGCCGAGCCGGCGCGCAAGCCGGCCGCCTTTGTCGCTTATGGCGCCGTGGGTGGGGCGCGGGCGGTCGAGCACCTGCGCAATATCGTGGTGGAGCTCAGCATGGTGCCGCTCAACCGGGCGGTCCATGTCAACATGGAGCCCTTCCTCGGCCTGATCCGCGATGGCAAGGACTTCGCCGACTATCCGTATCTGGCGCCGACGGTCGAGACGATGCTGGAGGAACTGGCCTGGTACGCCGAAACGCTGAAGGCCGGCCGGGATGCGGCGGAGCTGAAGGCGGCCTGAGCCGCCTTCACCACATCGTCTGCTTGGCGCGCTCCGGCCAGGCCTGGTCATAGGCAGTGCCGCCGACCTGGTTGTCGGTCATGCGGGCGAGGATTTCGCCCGGTGTCGGCAGGGTCTTCGGGTCGAGATGGCGGGCCGGGTTCCAGAGGTCGGAGCGCACGATGGCGCGGGCGCACTGGAAATAGAGTTCGTCGATCTGCATGACGATGACCGAGCGCGGCGCCTTGCCCTCGACCTCGAAGCTCGCCAGCAGGGCGGGGTCAACGCTGAGGTGGGCGCGGCCATTGGCGCGGAAGGTGGTGCCGCTACCGGGCAGGAGGAAGAGGAAGGCACAGCGCGGATCGCGCACGATGTTGCGCAGCGAATCGATGCGGTTGTTGCCGCGCCGGTCGGGCATCATCAGCGTCTCGTCATCATGGATGCGGACAAAGCCGGGCTGGTCGCCGCGCGGCGAGCAATCGATACCCTCAGGGCCGACGGTGGCGAGCGCGGCAAAGGGGCTGGCTTCCACGAGGCGCCGATATTCCGGCGTCATGCGGCGGGCTACCTTGACGGTGGAGGCGGCGGCGGGAGCGGGCGCATAGAGCGCTTCGAGCTGCTCAAGGGAGGTAACGATGGTCATCGGAACGCCTTCGGGCCCTTCAGGCCGATGTGATGCAAGGGGTCTATGGGCGGGGTGTAACTCATCCTATATGTTGGCCGAATGACAGTGCGACGAGACTTTAGTTTGTGGCGCTTCCTGTTCGGAGGCGCGCGGAAGGAGCAAATGATGGACACCCACGCCTTCAAGGTGACCCGCACCGATGCGGAATGGCGCGCCAAACTGACGCCGGAACAGTATCAGGTGATGCGCAACCATGGCACCGAGCGCCCGGGCAGCTGTGCGCTGCTGCATGAAGAGCGGCAGGGCACCTTTGCCTGCGCGGGCTGCGATACCCCGCTGTTTGCCTCGACGCTGAAATTCGAGAGCGGCACCGGCTGGCCGAGCTTCAATGATCCATTGCCCGGCTCGGTGGAGACGACGACCGACAAGAGCTTCGGCATGGTGCGCACCGAGGTGCATTGCGCCACCTGCGGCAGCCATCTGGGCCATGTGTTCCCCGATGGTCCGCCGCCGACCGGATTGCGCTATTGCATCAATGGCGTGGCGCTGAACTTTAGTCCTGCTGCGTAAGAAGAGGCCCCGGAGTGATCCGGGGCTTTTTTTATGGGATGGAGGTCGGCGTACCCCTCAGCTCACGTCCCCCGCGGCTTCGCTCGTGCTGTGGGCGCGGCCCGGGCGGGGTCGTCCGGCCAGGGGTGGCGGGGATAGCGGCCCTTGAGATCCTTGGCGACGTCGGCCCAGGAGCCGCTCCAGAAGCCGGGCAGGTCGCGGGAGGTCTGGATCGGGCGGTGCGCCGGGGAGAGCAGCACCAGCAGCAGGCGGATGCGGCCCTGGGCGATGGTGGGGTGGCGGGTCAGCCCGAACAGTTCCTGCACGCGGATCTCGATGGCCGGGCCGCCTTCGGCAGAATAGTCGATCGGCACGGCATTTCCGGTCGGGGCGGTGAAGTGACTGGGCAGCAGGGCCTCGATCTCCTGGCGGCGGGCATAGGGCAGCAGCAGGTCGAGCGCGGTGCGCAGGTGTTCGCCGGTGATCTCAGAGAGTTTGGTCAGGCCGAACAGGGCCGGCGCCAGCCACTCGGCGACGCTGGGGGCCAGGGTTTCGGCGCTGAGGTCGGGCCAGTCGTCGCCCAGCGTGCCGCGCAGGAAATTGGCGCGGGCGCGCCAGGCTTTCTGCTCGCGGCTCCAGGGCAGGGCGTCAAGGCCGCGGCGGGCGACAGCTTCGGCCAGGAGAAGAGCCGCGGCTTCGGGGTCTTCGACGGCGACGGGTTCATCGGCGAGGCGGAGGGCGCCGAGGCGGCGGATGCGGCGGGCGCGGACGCTAGCCGAGGGCTCGTCAAACGTGAGGACAGTCTCGCTAACGATATGGGCGGCAAAGAGATTTTCGAGATCGGCGCGATCGAGCGCAGCGGCGCCGCGGATGCGGGCGGTGGCGGCGGCACCGGTTATGTCGGTGACGACAAGAAAGGGTGATGCGGCAAGGGCTTCGGTCTGCTCGAGGCTGGCCTGGCGGCCATTGGCGAGGCGGAACTTGCCGCGGGTGGTGGCCTGGGCGACACGGTCGGGATAGGCGCGGGCAAGGTGCCAGCCTGCCGGCAGATTGCTGGCAGCATGCTTGCCGTTTGCTTGCGCGGCCCAGCGACGTGCGAGGGCACGGGCATCGTCGGCGCGTTTCGAGCGATCGGTGCGGAAGCGGTCGAGGCGATGGGCGAGGTCGATACTGTCGCCGCCCAGGCCGCGTTCGCCGATGAGGACGGCCAGTTCGGCGGCGGTGAGGGCATCACCTTCCGCGGCAGCGGCGACAACCATATGCGCCAGGCGCGGATGCAGCGGCAGGCGGGCGAGGGCCTTGCCGTCGGCAGTGAGGCGGCCGGTGGCGTCGAGCGCGTCGAGCGACTTGAGCAGGGACACGGCCTCGGACCAGGCGGGGGCGGGCGGGGGATCAAGAAAGAGCAGGGCGGCTGGATCGGAAACACCCCAGGCGGCCAGGTCGAGGGCAAAGCCCGCGAGGTCGGCGGCGAGGATTTCCGGCGTGTCGAAGGGCTCGAGCGCGGCGGTCTGGCCCTGGTTCCACAGGCGGATGGCGACGCCGGGGCTGGTGCGGCCGGCGCGGCCGCGGCGCTGGTCGGCGCCGGCGCGGGAGACGCGGGTGGTGGCGAGCGTGGTGAGGCCCGTGCCGGGCTCATAGACCGGGACGCGGCGGAAGCCGCTATCGATGACGATGCGGACGCCATCAATGGTGAGGGACGTCTCGGCGATGGAGGTGGCCAGCACGACCTTGCGGCGGCCGGGCTCGGCGGGGCGGATGGCGCGATCCTGCTCGGCGGCGGTGAGCTGGCCATAGAGCGGGGCGATATCGGTATTGGCGGGCACGCGGGTGGCGAGGCGTTCGGCCACGCGGGTGATCTCGCCCTGGCCGGGCAGGAAGACGAGGGCGGAGCCTTCATGTTCGCGCAGGGCGGCGAGCACGGCATTGGTGACCTGGTCCTCGAGGCGCTGCAGCGGGTCGGGCTCGCGGTGGATGGTTTCGACCGGGAAGGCGCGGCCGAGGCTCTCGATGACAGGTGCATCATGCAGCAGCCGGGCGACGCGGGCGCCGTCGATGGTGGCCGACATGACGAGGACGCGCAGGTCGGGCCGCAGGGCTGCGGCGTCGAGGGTGAGGGCTAGGCCCAGATCGCCATCGAGGCTGCGTTCGTGGAACTCGTCGAACAGCACGGCGGCAATGCCGGTGAGTTCGGGATCGTCCAGCAGCATGCGGGTGAAGACGCCTTCGGTAACGATCTCGATACGGGTTTTGCCGGTGACCCGGCTGTCCATGCGGACGCGATAGCCCACGGTCTGGCCGACCTCTTCGCCGAGCAGGCGTGCCATCTGGGTGGCGGCGGCCCGGGCGGCGAGGCGGCGCGGTTCGAGCACGATGATGCGGTGATCCGCGCGCCAGGGGGCGTCGAGCAAAGCGAGCGGGACGCGCGTGGTCTTGCCGGCGCCGGGCGGGGCGACGAGGACGGCATAGGGGCTATCGGCCAATGCAGCGTGCAGCGCGGGCAGGGCATCGTCGATCGGGAGGGGCGGCAGGGATGCGGGCATTGCCGGTTCATGGCGGATCGGCGAGGGTAGGGCAATAGTTTCGTCAGCTTCGGAGACCCTCGCGCATGCAACTGACCCGGATCGGCAATGAGCACGTCACCGTGGAAGTCTCCCCACTGGGCTCGGAGATGCAGTCGATCGTGACCAGCGACGGGCAGAGCTGGCTTTGGGATGGCGATGCGGCCTTCTGGAATGGGCGCTCGCCCGTTCTGTTTCCGATGGTGGGAAGGGCGCCCAATGATCATGTCAGCATAGACGGACAGCGCTATCCGATGGGGCAGCACGGCTTTGCGCGGCGCAGCGAATTCGAGCTGGTGGAGAGCGGGGCGGAGTTCTGCCGGTTCGAGCTGCGGTCGAGCCAGGCGAGCCAATCGATCTATCCGTTCGCCTTCCGGCTGGCGCTGGAGCATCGGGTGGTGGGCCGGGCGGTGAGCGTCACGGCCGAAGTGAGCAATCTCGATCACCGGCCGATGCCGTTCGGGATCGGTTTTCACCCGGCCTTTGTGTGGCCGCTGCCGGGCTGCGAGGGGCTGGAGCACCGTGTGGTGCTGGAGAATGGCGGAGAGCCGCCGCTGCTGCGGCTGTCGGGCGGACTGGTGAAGCCCGAGCGGATGCCATCTGCGTTCGAGGCGGGCGAACTGGTGCTGGAGCATGACCTCTTTGCCAGCGATGCCATGCTGTTTCCCGAGGGTGCCGGGGCGGGACTGCGCTATGGGGCGGGCAGCAAGGCGATCCGGTTTACGTGGGAGAATCTGCCGAACTTTGCGCTGTGGTCCAAGCCGGGGGCACCCTTTGTGTGCCTCGAGCCCTGGCATGGGACCGCGGCAGAGGTTGGGGGCAGCGATGACCTGGCGGAGCGGCCCTATGGCGATGTGCTCGGGCCCGGGGCGACAGGGCGGTATGGGTTCAGGGTGGAACTGGTGGGGTAGGTCGGGGCCCCTCAGCGCTCGGCGAGCGTTGCTCCACCCCCTCCTACCTCCCCCATCAAGGGGGAGGTTTCTCTCCACTCTGGGGGGCACGATCGAGTTCAATCCACAAAAGCAGCACCTCCCCCTCAATGGGGAGGCTGGGAGGGGGTGGCGGTTGGCCCGGTTATCCGGGCTAAACACCCCCCACCCTTGATCCCTCCCCGCAAGGGGGAGGGTGTCGACTACACTTTCAGCGCCTCACACCCAGCCTTGCCATTTTCTCGCTCAGGGTTCGCCTCGGCACCTGCAGCGCATCCACCACTGCGGCGATGGAATCGCCGTGCCGGGCCAGTTCGGCTTCGATGACGTGGCGTTCGTAGGCGGCGACGCGGTCGGCGAGGCTGGCGGAGGAGCTGACGGGTTTCGATCTGGGGCCGAGGATGGTGTCGAGAGAGCGGCCGGTGGCGTCGAGGCCGAGGGCGAAGCGGTCGGCGGCGGCCTTGAGTTCGCGGACATTGCCGGGCCAGGTGTGGACCAGCAGGGCATTGACGTCGGCCGGGTGCAGCTGCGGGGCGGGCTTGTTGAAGCGCTGGGCGGCGAGGCCGAGGAAATGGTGGAAGAGCAGCACGCTGTCTTCACCGCGATCGCGCAAGGGGGCGAGCTGGATGGTCGCCATGTTGAGGCGATAGTAGAGATCGGCACGGAAGCGCCCGGCCTCGCTTTCGGCAGCCAGATCGACCTTGGAGGCGGCGACGATGCGCACGTCGAGCGGGATCTGGCGGTTGGAGCCGACGCGCTCGACCATGCGCTCCTGGATGACACGGAGCACCTTGGCCTGCGCCAGGAGCGGCATGGATTCGATCTCGTCGAGCAGCAGCGTGCCGCCATTGGCGAATTCGAACTTGCCGATGCGCTTGTCGCGGGCGCTGGTGAAGGCGCCGGCCTCATGGCCGAAGAGCTCGGATTCGATCAGCTCGGCCGGAATGGCCGCGCAGTTGACCGCAACGAAGGGGCCGGCGGCGCGGGCAGAGAAATCATGCAGACAGCGGGCGACGACCTCCTTGCCGGTGCCGGTCTCGCCCAGGATGATGACATCGGTGGGGATGGAGGCCAGTTCGCGGATGGCGTGGCGCACGTCTTCCATGACCCGGGACGAGCCGATCAGCCGAGTGGCGAGTTCGGTCTCGCCGCCATCGAGCCTGCGGCGCAGTTCGGCGACCTCGCGCTTGAGGCCGGTCTGTTCGGCGGCGCGGCGCAGCGTCTTGACCAGCTGGTCGGGGACATAGGGCTTCTGCAGAAAATCGAAGGCGCCGGCGCGCATGGCTTCGACGGCCATGGGCACGTCGCCATGGCCGGTGATCAGGATGACTTCGGCGGCCAGAGCGCGTTCGCGCACCGTCCGCAGCAGGTCGAGGCCGGACAGGCCCGGCATGCGCACATCGGTGAGGATGACGGACGGGTGAATGTCGTCGAGCATGCGCAGGGCTTCGGTGGCGCTGCTGGCGACATGGGTGTCGAAACCGGAGAGGCGCAGCCACTGTTCAAGCGCGGTGCGCACCATTTCTTCGTCGTCGACGATGAGTACTGCGGGGTTGGTCAAGCCTGTTGCCCTTCGGTTCTTGCTGTCTGGGTGAGGGGGAGGCGCACGGTGAAGGTGCTACCCTTGCCGGGAACGCTGGCGACGGTGATGGCGCCGCCGATGTCGCGCACCAGCCCGTAGGAGATGGAGAGGCCCAGGCCCAGGCCGCGCCCGGCCTCCTTGGTGGAATAGAAGGGGTCGAACAGGTTGGCCAGTTCCCCCTCGGGAATGCCCGAGCCGGTATCGGAGACGGCGATCTCGACATTGCGGCCCTCGGCGCGGATGCCGATGGACAGGACGCGGATGGCGGTGTGCTCCATGGCGTCGGCGGCATTGGCGATGAGGTTGATGAACACCTGTTCGAGGTGGACCGGATTGCCGGTGACCACAAGCTGGCCGCGGTGGCGGGTATATTCGACGTCGATGCCGAAGGCGCGCAGCTTGTGATCGACCAGGTCCAGGGCATTGGCAAGGACCGCGCCCAGGTCGGCCTGCATCTCGATGCGGGTTTCCTTGCGGGCAAAGGTCTTGAGGTGTCCGGTGAGGGCGGCGAGGCGATCGACCACCCGGTCCATGGTGGAGAGGATCGAGCCGATATCGGCATCCTGCTTCTGGGCGGCGACGAGGCGGGCGCTGGCAATGTGGGTGGTCAGCGCGGCGACGGGCTGGCTCACCTCATGGGCGACGCCGGCCAGGGCCTGGCCGAGACTGGCCATCTTGGCGGCCTGGACCAGGCCGGCCTGGGCCTCGCGCTGAGCATTTTCGGCGCGAATGCGATCGGCGATTTCCTCGCGCAGGGCGGCATTGGCGATGTGCAGGTCCTCGGTGCGTTCGGCGACGCGCTGTTCCAGCCGCTCGTGATCGGCCAGGCGCTGGGCGATGATGCGGCGGCGCTGGACCAGCAGCACGACGATCAGCAGCAGCGCGGCGGCGCCCAGGCCGGCAGCGGCGGCGGCGGTCCAGGCGCCGCCATAGAGCGGGGCAAGCGGCGTGAAGGCGATCAGCTGCCAGCCATGCTTGGGCAGACGCAGTTCCTGCAGGATGAAATAGCCCGAGGTTTCCGGATCGTTTCCGGCCAGCAGGGCGAATTCCGCCCCGCGCGAAAACCAGCGGTCGGTGATGATGCCGGTATTGTCGACGCCGTTTTCGCCATAGCGCTGCTGACTCGAAATACTCTCAATCCGGGCGCGGGAAATGGTCTGGAGCGGGCGATAGCGCCAGTCGGGGCGGGTGGAGAGGATCACCACGTCATTGACGTCGACAATGCCGATCAGCTCGCCCGAGCGCCACCAGGCGGCTTCGATCTCGCCCAGATTGATCTTGGTGACGGCGACGCCCAGCGGACCATCGGGTCCATCGACGCGCTGGGAGAGGAAATAGCCCGGCACATTGGTGGAAATGCCGAAGGCGTAATATTCGGCACGGCCCAGCCGCAGGGCCTCGGCGAAATAGGGGCGGAAGGAATAATTGGTGCCGACGAGGCTGGTGAGGGTCCACCAGTTGCTGGCGGCGACCACGGCGCCATTGTTCTCCATAAGGAAGATCTCGCCGGCGCCCGCCGTCTCGTTGAGCTTGGAGAGAAAGCCGTTGGCCGCCTCGACGGCGGCCGCATCATCGGGATTGGCCAGGGCCGCGCGGGTTTCGCGCGCCTGAGAAATGGCGACGGGCAGGTAATGGAAGCGCTCGATGATGGCCTCCAGCGTGCGCTCGAACAGCGCGAGGCGACGCTGGGCCTGTTCGCGGGAATCGTGGATCCTGGCGTTGAGGGTGGTCTCGAAGGCGAACCAAGCGATCAGCGTGACAGCCAGCAGGCCGAGGGTGCCGAACACCAGGTGGCGGCGACCAAACCAGTTCCGCAATGTGGATCGAAGGGCCACTGGCATGTTTCCGCTCGGCCAATCGGCAAGAAGTTGCCGATACCCTGGCCGAACCTGAGCAAGTTCTTGCCGGTTTGGCCGTTGCGTTCAAGAGAAAAAGCATATCAGCATTGCGTTTGGCGCGTGGCACGCGGCTTGCATTGCTGAAGCTGACCCCCGGGGAAAACGCCGGGATCAAAACCAATGGGAGGACAACTCTATGAAGACCATCGTCAAGATTCTGGCCGCGGGCCTTGTAGCCGGCTCGGCGCTCAGCGCCGTCACCGTCATGGCACAGGACTATCCGAACCAGCCCGTGACCATCGTCGTGCCCTTCGCGGCCGGCGGCCCCACCGACACGGTGACGCGCCTGGTTGCCGCGGCCATGAGCGAAGACCTTGGCCAGCAGGTTGTGGTGCAGAATGTCGGCGGCGCCGGCGGTACGCTGGGTGCCGGCCAGGTGGCTGCTGCCGCCAATGACGGCTATACGCTGCTGCTGCACCATATCGGCATGTCGACCGCCCCGGCGCTCTATGCCAGCCTGCCCTATGACCCGATGACCGACTTTGCCCCGATCGGGCTGGTCACCGAAGTGCCGATGACCATCGTGGCGCGCAAGGATTTCGAGCCCGCGACGCTCGAAGACCTCATCGCCCATGTCAAGGAAAACGGCGAAGACATCACCTATGCCAATGCCGGCATCGGCGCGGCAAGCCAGCTCTGCGGCCTGCTGTTCATGGATGCGCTCGACACCAAGATGACCGAAGTGCCCTACCAGGGGACCGGCCCGGCCATGACCGACCTGCTGGGCGGCCAGATCGACATGATGTGCGACCAGACCACGAACACGACCAGCCAGATCCTGGCCGGCGAGATCAAGGCCTATGCGGTGACGACGTCTTCGCGCATCGCCGTGCTGCCCGACGTGCCGACCATGGCCGAAGGCGGGGTGGAGAATTTCGAGCTGGGCATCTGGCACGGGCTCTATGCTCCCGCCGGCACGGACCAGGCCATTATCGATCGCCTGGCCGCCTCGCTGCAGAAGGCCCTGACCAGCGAAACGGTCGGCACCAGCTTTGCCGAGCTTGGCACCTATCCGGTGCAGGCAAGCGAGGCCACTCCCGCCGCGCTGGCACAGAAGCTTGAAGGTCAGATCGGCCTCTGGGCTGAAGTGATCGCCGCGGCCGGCGTTTCGGCGCAGTAAGCCGACCAGCCGGAAGAGAAAAAGGACCCTCGGCCCCACGGGCCGGGGGTTTTCACAGGGGAGAGGGATAATGGCACTGAATGCATCACGGAACGACCTTGCCTCGGGGGCGCTGTTCGTCGCCCTGGGCGGCTATTTCGCGCTCGAAGCCATGAAATACGATTTCGGCACGCCGTTCCGTATGGGGCCGGGCTTCATGCCCGTCGTGCTGGGCGGGGTGCTGGTGGCGCTGGGGGTGGCGGTCGCCGCCACGGGCATCGGCAAGCCGGATGCGGAGGCGCCGCCGGCCTGGCCATGGCGCGGCATTGCCCTGGTGCTGGGCACGATCCTGTTCTTTGCCACCACGATACGCGGGCTGGGCTTCGTGCCGGTCGTGCTGATTTCGGGCTTTGCGACGGCGCTGTCGAGCCGGCGCAACTCGCTGCTGGCGGCGCTGGTCGTCAGCGTGGGGCTCTGCGTACTGTGCCTGCTGATCTTCGTGGTGGGGCTGGGGCTGCAATTGCCCTGGTTCGGCCCCTGGCTGCGCTTCTAGGCCGGGAGAGACCAGATGGACCTGCTATCCTCGCTTGCCCTGGGCTTTTCGGTCGCGCTTGACCCGATCAATATTCTCTACTGCTTCATCGGCGTGCTGCTGGGCACGCTGGTGGGCGTGCTGCCGGGCATCGGCCCGACGGCGACCATCGCCATGCTGCTGCCCATCACCTTCACGCTTGGGCCCGAGACCTCGCTGATCATGCTGGCGGGCATCTATTACGGCGCGCAATATGGCGGCTCGACCACGGCGATCCTGATCAATCTGCCGGGGGAAAGCTCATCGGCGGTGACGGCGATCGACGGCTACCAGATGGCCCGCAAGGGCCGGGCGGGCGCGGCACTGGCCACGGCGGCCCTCGGCTCGTTCTTTGCCGGCACGGTAGCGACGCTGCTGCTGGCCTTCTTCGCGCCGCCACTGGCCCGCGCGGCGCTCAATTTCGGGGCGCCGGAATATTTCTCGCTGATCGTGCTGGGCCTGCTGGTCTCGATCGCCCTGGCGCATGGCTCGATCCTCAAGGCGCTGGCGATGATCGTGCTGGGGCTGCTGCTGGGCATGGTGGGGCAGGATATCTATACCGGCACGCCGCGCTTCACCTTCGGGGTGCGCGAGCTGTTCGGGGGGCTCAACTTCGTGGCGGTGGCCGTGGGCGTGTTCGGCGTGGCCGAGATCTTGCGCAACCTCGAAAACGAGAAGGAGCGCGAGGTCGGGGTGAGCAAGGTCAGCGGACTATGGCTGACCAAGGACGATATCCGGCGGATCATCGGGCCCGTGCTGCGCGGCACGGCGCTGGGGTCGGTGCTGGGGGTGTTGCCGGGGGGCGGGCATATCCTCTCGTCCTTTGCCTCCTATTCGGCGGAAAAGCGGCTCTCCAAGACACCGGAAGAGTTCGGGCATGGGGCCATCGAAGGCGTTGCCGGACCGGAATCGGCCAACAACGCAGCGGCGCAGACCAGCTTCATCCCGCTGATGACGCTGGGCATACCGGCCCATCCGGTGATGGCGCTGATGATCGGGGCCTTCATCCTGCAGGGCATCACGCCCGGCCCCAATGTCATCAACCAGGAGCCGGCGCTGTTCTGGGGCATCATCGCCTCGATGTGGATCGGCAACCTGCTGCTGGTCATCCTCAACCTGCCGCTGATCGGGCTGTGGGTGAAGATGCTCTCCATCCCCTATCGCGTGCTGTTCCCGGCCATCGTGCTGTTTGCCTGCATCGGCACCTTCTCGATCAACCAGAATATCTACGACATCTACGCCATCGCCTTCTTCGGTATCGTGGGCTACCTGCTGATCCGCTTCGGCTGCGAGCCGGCGCCGCTGCTGCTCGGCTTCGTGCTGGGGCCTCTGCTGGAAGAGCATCTGCGGCGGGCGATGATCATTTCGCGCGGCGATCCGATGATCTTCATCGAGCGCCCCATCTCGGCGACGCTGCTGGGGCTGGCGCTGCTGGCGGTGATCGTGGCGGTGCTGCCCAGCATAAGGAAGAAGCGCAACGAGGTGTTTGTCGAGGACGACTGAGGTCTCCGAATTCTCAGTCGACACCCTCCCCCTTGCGGGGAGGGATCAAGGGAGGGGGATGTTTAGCCCAAATATCCGGGCCAACCGCCACCCCCTCCCAGCCTCCCCCATCAAGGGGGAGGTGCCGCTCGGTGCATGTGGCGCCATCACGGAGCTACTCGGCTGCGCCGCGTTCGTCGATCATGGCGTCGGGGCCGTTGGGATCGCCGGGCGCGGTTTCGGCGCCGAGGTCGGGGAAGGCGACGATGCGGTTGTTGCGGAAGTCGAGGCGGACCACGAGCAGGCCGCGTTCCTCGAACCAGGTCAGGAGGCGCCGGGCGCGGCTGGCCGAGTGGGTGCCATAGAGGCGGGCGAGAGTGGCGTCGGAAGGGCAGGGGGCGCCGGTGACGGCGGCCTGGGCCAGCACCAGGAACACGCCCTGCACGTCGTCGGTCAGCGCCTCGGACATGGCAAGCGCCTGCCGCCAGGCATCGCTGCTGGCGACTTCGGCATCGGGGGCCACGCGGGCGACAGCCAGCTTGCGCTTGAAGGCGGGCAGGGCCGGGGGCTCGCCCGGAACGCGGCGGATGCGGCAGCGCACCAGGAAATCCTGATAGAGCACGGCGACGGTGCGGAAGCTGGCATCGGGGTCGCCGAGCAATTCCGCCATGATGGCGTCGATCTGCCGGTCGCGCTCGGCCTCGTCGATTTCGGGGAAGAGGCTCTGCGGGGCTTCCTCGGCCTGGGCGCGGGGGCGCGAGAGCTGGGCCAGCAGCTCGTTGGTCGAGGGTGGCGGGGGCGGTGCCGGCCGGCGGGTGACCGGACGCGCCTGCTCTTCGGGCGAGGCGGTGAAGATGAGGTCGGCCGCGTCGACCGGCGCCTCGGGCAGGGGGGTGAGCTTGGGGCTCGAGGAACGGGCCGAGGTTTCCACCGCGCCGATAGTGACCGGCAGGGGCCGGCGGGAAATGGCGGGGCCGAGGGCGACGAAATGGCCGCGGGCAAGGTCGCGGAACTGCTCGGCCTGGCGCTTTTCCATGCCCAGGAGGTCAGCGGCGCGGGCCATGTCGATATCGAGAAAGGTGCGGCCCATGAGGAAATTGGAGGCCTCGGCGGCGACATTCTTGGCCAGCTTGGCGAGGCGCTGGGTGGCGATGACGCCGGCCAGACCGCGCTTGCGGCCGCGGCACATCAGGTTGGTCATGGCGCCGAGCGAGAGCTTGCGCGCCTCGTCGCTGACTTCGCCGGCCACGGCGGGCGCAAAGAGCTGGGCCTCGTCGACGACGACGAGGACCGGATACCAGTAGTCGCGATCGGCATCGAACATGCCGCCCAGAAAGGCGGCGGCGGCGCGCATCTGCTGCTCGACATCGAGGCCTTCGAGGTTGAGCACGACCGAGACGCGGTGCTGGCGCACGCGAGCGGCGATGCGGGTCAGCTCGGCCTCGGTGCGGGTGGCGTCGACGACGGTATGGCCATAGCGCTCGGACAGGGTGGTGAAATCGCCCTCCGGATCGATGATGCATTGCTGCACCCAAGGGGCGGACTGCTCCAGGAGGCGGCGCAGCAGGTGGGACTTGCCCGAGCCGGAATTGCCCTGGACGAGCAGGCGGGTGGCGAGCAGCTCCTCGAGGTCGAGCGTCGCGGGCGCGGCGCCCGTGGTGGCGCCCATGTCGATTGCTACCTTCATCGGGTCTCCGGATCGGCGGGTCACGTCCCGGTCGATCGGGAGGCACGCACGCAACTTGTCAGCCCACTGTTAGCACATGCGGGCAGCGATTCGTCGCCGCTGCCACAGCGGACTCCACAGGCGAGCGGGCCGGGCGTCGATCGGCGGCGGCTTGTGTCGCTGGCGGGAAGATTGCAGGCGCATGGCAGGGCAGCGTCAGGGCGGAGGTTCACGACGGAGCGCGGCGAAAGCCGCCAAATCCGGGGCTTTTGGCTCATCACGAATTCGGGACACGATGCCCCTTAACACGGCGCTGTTTTTGCCTACATAATGCTCCTCACCATGCTGCTTCGTTTCCACTACGACAGATGTCTTGCCATGAATTTCAATGACCTCCTCGCTTTGACCGATGAGGCCCCAGTCGCGATGCGTCTGGCGCCTGTGCCTGCCCATGCCGGGCCGAAGGAGGATGATCCCGGCAAGGGTGGTGGGGACGGCAAGGGCGGCACCGAAACCGGGACCATCACCAAGACCCGGCCCAAAACCAAGCGTCCGAACCTCTATCGGGTGCTTCTGCTCAACGACGACTACACGCCGATGGAGTTCGTCGTTCTGGTCTTGCAGGACGTCTTCAACAAATCGCGTGAAGAGGCCATGCAGATCATGCTGCACGTTCACCAGAAGGGGGTGGGTGAGTGCGGCGTATATCCATACGAAGTGGCCGAGACCAAGGTCACACGGGTGATGGATACGGCACGCAAGAACCAGCATCCGCTGCAATGCGTGATGGAAAAGCAATAGGAACATCATATGCCCTCATTCTCCCGCGGACTTGAAAAGGCTCTGCATCAGGCGATGAACCTGGCGCGTGAGCGCAACCACGAGTTCGCTACGCTCGAACACCTGCTGCTGGCCCTGACCGACGACCGTGAAACGATCGCCGTGCTGACCGGCTGCGACGTCGATATCGACGCGCTCAAGAGCGACCTCGAAGATTTCATCAATGAAGAGCTGGACAGCCTCATCGTGGCCAATGGCCAGGATGCGCGGCCGACCGCTGCCTTCCAGCGCGTGATCCAGCGCGCCGTCATCCACGTCCAGTCGTCCGGTCGCGAAGAGGTTACGGGTGCCAATGTGCTCGTGGCGATCTTTGCCGAGCGCGAAAGCCATGCCGCCTACTTCCTCGAACAGCAGGACATGAGCCGGCTGGACGCGGTCAATTTCATCAGCCACGGGATTACCAAGTCGGGTCCCAGCGAGGAGCGCAAGGTGCGCGGTGCCGAGGACGGGGAAGGCAATACCGAAGGCGGAGCAGAGGCCAAGAAGAGCTCGGCTTTGGCCGATTTCTGCGTCAACCTCAACGAGAAGGCCCGCTCGGGCAAGATCGACCCGCTGATCGGGCGCGATGCCGAGCTGCGCCGGACCATCCAGATCCTGTGCCGCCGGAGCAAGAACAACCCGCTCTATGTCGGCGATGCCGGCGTGGGCAAGACCGCCATTGCCGAGGGCCTGGCCCGCAAGATCATCGAGGGCGACGTGCCCGAAGTGCTGCGCGAGGCCGTGATCTATTCGCTCGACATGGGTTCGCTCCTGGCCGGCACGCGCTATCGCGGCGACTTCGAGGAACGCCTCAAGGCCGTGATGAAGGAGCTTGAAAAGCTCCCCAATTCGGTGCTGTTCATCGACGAGATCCACACCATGATCGGTGCGGGCGCGACGTCAGGCGGGGCGCTCGACGCCTCCAACCTGCTCAAGCCCGCGCTGGCATCGGGGGCGATCCGCTGCATCGGCTCGACCACCTACAAGGAATATCGCCAGTTCTTCGAGAAGGACCGGGCCCTGGTGCGCCGGTTCCAGAAGATCGATGTCAACGAGCCGTCCGTGCCCGATGCCATCGAGATCGTGAAGGGCCTGCGGCCCTATTTCGAAGAGTTCCACAAGATCAAGTATACCGACGACGCCCTCAAGGCGGCGGTGGAGCTGAGCGCCCGCTATATCAGCGACCGCAAGCTGCCGGACAAGGCGATCGACGTGCTCGACGAGACGGGCGCCAGCCAGATGCTAGTGACCGAGGACAAGCGCAAGAAGGTGATCGATGTCGAGGACATCGAGGCCACCATCGCCACCATTGCGCGCATTCCGCCAAAGTCGGTCTCCAAATCCGACGCCGACCTGCTGGGCAGCCTCGAGCAGAGCCTCAAGACGGTGGTGTTCGGCCAGGACGCGGCGATCACCGCCCTCTCTTCGGCGATCAAGCTGGCCCGCGCCGGCCTGCGCGAGCCGGAAAAGCCGATCGGTTCCTACCTGTTCACCGGCCCGACCGGCGTGGGCAAGACCGAAGTGGCCAAGCAGCTCGCCGATACGCTGGGCGTGGAGCTGCTGCGGTTCGACATGTCCGAATATATGGAGCGGCACACCGTGTCGCGCCTGATCGGCGCGCCTCCGGGCTATGTCGGGTTCGACCAGGGTGGTCTGCTCACCGATGGCGTGGACCAGCATCCGCACTGCGTGGTGCTGCTCGACGAAATCGAAAAGGCCCATCCGGACCTCTACAACATCCTGTTGCAGGTGATGGACCACGGCAAGCTGACCGACCACAACGGCAAGTCGGTGGATTTCCGCAATGTCATCCTGATCATGACCTCCAATGCCGGGGCCATGGACCTGCAGAAGGCGCCGATCGGCTTTGGCCGCAAGCGCGAGCAGGGCGACGACGAAGAGGCGATCAACCGCCTGTTCACGCCGGAATTCCGCAACCGTCTCGACGCGATCATCTCGTTCGCGCCGCTGCCGCGGGAAGTGGTGCGTCGCGTGGTCGAGAAGTTCGTGCTGCAGCTGGAAGGCCAGCTGGCCGAGCGCGGTGTCACCATCGTGCTGCAGCCGGAAGCCGCCGACTGGCTGGCCGAGCGGGGCTATGATGAACGCATGGGCGCGCGTCCGCTGGGCCGCGTGATCCAGGAATACATCAAGAAGCCGCTGGCCGATCAGGTGCTGTTCGGAGAACTGGTCAATGGCGGCACGGTGACCGTGGCCGTGGTCGGCGAGGGCAATGAAGCCAAGCTGGAACTGATCGCGGTCCCCCCGCGCCCGGCCAAGCCCAAGGCCCTGCCGAAGCCGAAAAAGCCCAAGGCGACGGCCGACAAGAACTAGAACAGAAGGCCCGGAGTGATCCGGGCCTTTTTGTTGGGGGGAATTCCTAACGCTGCGTAGAATTGGTCACACACTGCTGCCGACAGGCTGCGGTGCCGGACCGGCGTGGGCCGTCGTCGCGAAATCTGCGATTGCAGCATTGTAGGCATCCGGGCGCTCCAGAAAGCCCATATGGTTTGCGCCCTCGAAGCCTGAATACATGCCGCGGCCATGGTCATGTGCGATCGTCCGACCCGCCTCGGGCTTGGTCACGATATCCAAGTCCCCGGCCAGAACCAGCAAGGGCGAAGTGATGTGGGCCATGGCCTTTGTCGCATCCCAGCGAAACATGGCCAGGTTGCCCCGGTGAATGTTGCCCGGAGAATTGCGGGTGGACAGCAGCGTCGTATGCTCGAGCTGGCTGCGCGTTACATACTTTCCGAAACCGAGGCGGTTTGCCATGTGGGCACTGCCGCTGAGATAGCTTTGCCAGGCGCTCAACCAGACCAGCGGCTGCAACAGGATGGCGAGGCGCATCAGGGGCTCGAGCAAGGGCCAGCGGATGGCCTGGGCAAGGCCGCTCAGGATCATGGTCTTTAGCGGGTTGGTATAGGTCGTATTGACCAGAACCGTGCCGGCGACATGGGCATTGAAGAAGGCCGGGTCGTCGCGCGCCAGGGTCTGGATCGTCATCCCGCCAATGCTGTGGCCGACCAGCACGACCTTGCGGTCGCCCGCCAGACCGATCACGGTTCGCAGGTCCTGAGCGAATTCGGTGAGGCCGATTGCCGACGGGGATGCCGGTGTCGATCTGCCCATGCCCGGAAGATCCCAGCACAATACGCGGAAGTTCCGGGACAGGTCCCGCTTGGCATAGAACCAGATCGTGCTGTCCATCGCCCAACCGTGCACAAGCACAATCGGCGGAGCTTCGGCAGAACCCTGCTGTTCGACGTAAAGGTTGGAGCCGCTGGCGCCTGCGACCATTGTCCCGCCGCTGCGCACCGCCGATGTCGGGTCTGTGTCCGCCTTGCCCAGCAATGGGGAAATCAGGGGACGTCCGAGCAAGGACAGGCCGAGCAGGGCAATGCCCGCCCAAAGGAACCAGTCGGTGCGAATGCGGACCAGGTCGCCGTCGGCCTGCCGGACCAGGTCGCCATCGTACCAGTTCCACAGCAGGTAGGCTGCCACGCCGAGCAGGCACAGCGACAGCAGCATGAAGACGAAGCGGAATATTATGAGGAGGGGCATGAACGCGCCTTCGGTTTGGATGAGGAAGCAGCAACGGACGGGGCGGCATGCCACCCCGTCCCACTGTCAGCGCGATGCCTTGTAGAGCTTTGAGGCAATCTCGTAGAATTCCTCGGGCGCGTAGTCCGGGGTGAAGGCCGAGGGAACGCCCTGCAGCTGCTGCATCTTGCCGCCCTCCGGCATGCCTTCGACGACCTCCAGCGGACCCGGAGGGTCGGTCGGCAAGGCCACCTCGTCGTTGGACCAGATGCCGGAGATTTCCTTGTAGTCATCCGGGCTCCACGTATAGAGGCGGCGATGTGAGCCTTCGTCGAGATACTTCTGGCACTCGGGTATCTTGGACAGGGGGATGTTCGGCGTCGGGAGGAATTTCTCGACCTCGACGCCGGTGAGCTTCTTGAGGGCAAGCGCATAGGAATGCGCATGCACCGATCCGCGCACCAGCAGGTAGCCGCACACTTCGCGTCCCGTCGGGTCGCTCAAGGTCTCATAGACGCGCAGCTTGTGAAGGCGAGCGCCGCATTCGAGGTGGAAGTTGTGCAGCAGATCGAAGATGACATTGCCGGTGGTGGTGATGAAGTCGTTGTTCCAGGACACGCCGTTGCTGTTTACGGGCGTTGCGCCGCCGCCGTTGGACAGGAATGCCGATGCCAGCCGGATGTCTGCCATGGCCTCGAAGGGCGTTTTTGAGATGTCGCCGCCGTCCCCCTTGTCGCCCTTGGGCTTTTCCGGCCCGTTGTTGATCATCGCCACGCCATTGCTCACGAGCTCCACATGGGCAAGCTCCTCGGCGGTGATCGAGGCGACCAGACTGTAGAATGGCCTGAGCTTGTCCTTGCTGCGGAAGTTGAAGCTCTGGAACATGTAGTTCCCGAGGGTGGACATCTCGCCATACTTGCCGCCCAGGAGCTCCTGCAGGGCCGCAGCGGCATTGGGGTCCTGTTTCTTCGGTGGCGGCAATTCAGTAATGAGTCTGTCAACGCGCATGAACATTCGCGGCACTCCTCTGTTGAAGAGGGGCCAACGGTACCGGGGGGTGGCCGTTCCACGCCGTGCAGAAGTTGATGAGCCAGCGGGAGATGTCGCCATGCCACTTATTCAGATAGTCTTCTGCATGGAGATCACTTAGTAGGCGGTAGTAGCTGCCTGGCCGATATGGCGCCTTCTATTGATCTCACCGGGCCATGGCCGCAACGTGAAGGGGGTACGGCATGAGTATTTCGACCTGGAGCGAGCTGGTCCAAGACAATGTCGCGCGCTTTGGCGATCTTGTTGTCGGCATTGATCCATCATTGGCGGACCTTCCGGAGTTCTTTGGCGAGGAGAGTTCCTGGATTGCCGACTATGTGAATTTCACCCTCGACGTGGTCGAGGGGCAGGTAGGGTTCGTCAAGTTTCAGTCGGCCTATTTCGAAGCCTGTGGCTTGGCGGGGCTTGCGGCGCTGTCGTCCGGCATGAAGCGGGCGCGGGAGGCGGGCATTGCCGTCATTCTCGATGCCAAGCGGGGCGATATCGGCGCGACGGCTGCTGCCTATGCGCGGGCCTATCTCACCCCCGCCGCGGCCGGCGGAAGCGGGGACTTCGAGGCCGATTGCCTGACGGTCAATCCGCTGATGGGGCCCGATACGCTCGAACCTTTCGTCGATTGCGCCACGCGCCATGGCAAGGGCCTGTTCGTGCTGTGTCGCACCTCCAATCCCGGCGCCAGCTGGCTGCAGGACCGGATGGCCGGCAACCGGCTGATCTCGGACCGCGTGGCCGAGCTGATCGGGGGCTATGGCAAGGCCGATCCGGCTTCGTCTGGCCTGGGCGTGGTCGGCGCGGTGATCGGCGCGACGGTGCCCAATGAAGGGCGACGCCTGCGCCAGCTGCTGCCGCGCACCATCATCCTGGCGCCCGGCCTGGGCGCCCAGGGCGGCGATCCGGCGGCGATCCATTCGCTGCGGGGCGACACGCCGGGGGACCTGCTGGTGCCGGTTTCGCGCGGCCTCAGCCGGGTGGAGGACCGCGGCATCTCGGCGGCCGACTATCGCGCGCTCGTGCTGGACCGGATCACGGGCTTCAAGGCCGCCATCGCCTATGACTATGCCAGCGCCGGCCGCAAGCTGGCCTAGCAGGCCGCCGCCCGCGCCGTTCACCAGTGCATTCTCAGCACCACGTAAAGCAGCGCAAAGCCGATGAGGCCGAGGGCGAAGCGGAGGCGGTCGGCGGGGGACAGGTCGGGGGGACGGGACGGGTTGTTCAGATCCAGTCTGGTTACAGTAGCAGCCATGAGAATGTCGATCATCATCGGTTGAACTCGCTGCAGCGGCACCACGCCGCGTGCTTTGCAGTTCATCGACCGGGACGTGCCGCCTTCGACGCGACAAAAAAGAAATTCCGCCCTTGTCGAAATGGGGCGAGGCTGTTCGGCTAGGGAGCGTCAACCCGCGCGCCCAGGAGGCCGGCATGCAGTATATGTTTCTGATCTATCTCGATGAATCCAAGTTCGCCGTGATGAGCCAGGCGGAACGGGACAGTTTCGGAGACGGCATGCTCGACTATGACGATGAGCTCAGGGCCAGCGGCCACTTCATCACGGCTGAGCCGCTCAAGAGCCCGGCGGAGGCCACGACCGTGCGGCGGTGGAATGGTGCGCTGACCACCACGGATGGTCCGTTCATGGAAACCAAGGAACATTTGAGCGGCTTCATTCTCGTCGAGGCGCGGGATCTCAACGAGGCTATTCAGCTGGCGGGGCGAATGCCTCTGGCAAGTGTTGGCTCGATCGAAGTGCGGCCTGTCGGCGTGCTCAAGCGCAGCACGGCATGAAATGGCGCAACCGGCCGATCTCGAACTGGTCTGGCGGCAGCAGTCGCGCAAGGTGCTGGCGACGCTGATCCGGCTGTTGCGCGATTTCGACCTGGCGGAGGAGGCCTTGCACGACGCATTTCTTGCCGCGGCGCAGAAATGGCCGGTCGAAGGCATGCCGGCAAATCCGGGTGCCTGGCTGGTGTCTGCCGGGCGGTTCAGGGCGCTCGATCGGCTGCGACGGCGCAAGCGGTTCGATGCGGCGCAGGCGGATCTGCTCGCCATGGAAGCTGAGGACCTGGTTGCCGATGATGGCGACCTGCCGGATGACCGGTTGCGGCTCATGTTCACCTGCTGCCACCCCGTGCTGTTGCCGGAGGCACAGGTGGCGCTGACCCTGCGCGAGGTCTGCGGGCTGACCACCGAGGAGATTGCGCGCGCATTCCTCGTACGGACGCCGACCCTGGCGCAGCGCATCGTGCGGGCCAAGTTGCGGATCAAGGAAGCCGGGCTGCCCTACGAAATCCCTTCCAGCGCCGAGCTTCCGGCGCGGCTCGACAGCGTCTTGCGGGTGATCTACCTGGTCTTCAACGAAGGCTATTCGGCCTATTCGGGCGAGACCATCATGCGGGCCGACCTGTCGTCGGAAGCGATCAGGCTGGGGCGCATGGTGGCCCAGCTGCTGCCCGATGGCGAGGTGCTGGGCCTGCTCGGTCTGATGCTGCTCAACGAGGCCCGGCGCGCCTCGCGACAGACGGCGGATGGCGATGTCGTGCTGCTGGCCGATCAGGATCGAACCCTCTGGGATCGCGACATGATCGCCGAGGGCAGGGGCCTCGTCGAGCGGGCCTTTGCCTCGCGCCAGGTCGGGCCCTATGCCCTGCAGGGCGCCATAGCGGCCGTGCACACCGCGGCGCCGACGGCCGCCGAGACCGACTGGACCGAAATCGTGGGCCTCTATGGCGTGCTGCAGCGCGCGGCGCCGTCGCCCATCGTGCAGCTGAACCGGGCCATCGCCATCAGCATGGTGCGCGGGCCGGAGGCCGCCTTGCCCCTGGTGCAGGCCTTGCTCGACACCGGGGAACTGGCCGACTACCACCTGGCCCATGTCGCGGAAGCCGTGCTGCTGCACCAGCTGGGACAGCGCGATGCGGCGGTGGCGGCCTATGGCCGGGCCCTGCAGATCTGCAGACAAGAGCCGGAGCGCCGGCTGCTGCTGAAGCGCCTGGCAGAGCTGGATGCAGAAGCGGCTGGCGATCGCTGAGCTATTTGCTGCGACCGACCAGCGACAGGATGGCCTCGACGACGCCTGGCATGTCCTGCTCCAGCAGTTCGTGACCGCGGCGGTCGAGCAGCAGCAATTGCGCCCCTCTGATCGCCATGGCGCTCGCATGGGCGGCGGCGACGGAGATGATCGGGTCATCGCTGCCGTGGATCAGCAATACCGGCAGATCCAGGTTGCTGGCGTTGAGATGCGGTTCCAGATCGCCCGCGACCATGGCGTGGTTGAAGGCGCTCTGCATGCTGCTGGCGCGGTGCAGCTCCCGCGCGATACGGCGCTGGGCTGCCTGCCGGTCAAAGGGGACGGCCGAGCCGGCACTGAGTTCGGCAACCCGCAACATGAACTGGCCGACCGCCGCATGGTCAGACCAGTCCAGCTCGGCCATGGTGGCGAAATGGTCCATGAACCGGGAATCGATGCCCTCGCCCTGATAGGGCATGCCGAGCGGCTCACTGGCGATCAGGGTGAGGGAAAGGACCCGCTCACGATGGGTGAGCGCCGCGATCTGGGCGACATAGCCGCCCAGCGACATGCCCACCAGGTGGGCGGCCTTGACCTCGTAGGCGTCGAGGATGGCGATCAGGTCCGCCGCTAGGTCGAAGATGTCGTATTGCAGATCGCCCGGTGCGTTGGTCGTCGACTGTCCGGTGTCGCGATGGTCGAACTGGATAACCCTATAGCCGGCATCGGCAAGCCCGGTCACCATGCTTTCTGGCCACCAGACCATTGAGGCGGTGGAACCCATGGCGAGCAAGATAGTCCCCAACTGCGGCTGCCCCGTCGCCTTGGTGGCCAGCGTGACGCCATCGGCAACCCTTACCCGCGTGGTTTGGTTCTGCATCGCCTCGTCTCCATGCGCGAGTGGCAGGCCGCCCAGAACCAGGGCCCCAGCCATGAAGCTGCGCCGTCGCGTAGCCGCTCCTATTTATAACCTACATATTGGTTATAAATGGATTCAAGGCTTGTCAAGTCGAGGGCGTGAGATGGTCAATCGCCCAGCGCAGGCGTTGGAGCACGAAGGCAGAGAGCCCTGTCCTGCCGTCCGAGGCGACCCATTGCATGGTGGCGCCGGCAATGACGGTGTGCAGATGCACCGCCGTCTGGTCCCGATCCGGGGCGGGCGGCAGCCGCGCGGCAATTGCCTGCTGGACCAGGGCATAGCGCTCCCCGGCCAGCTTGCGGAGAGTGGGGTTCTCCATTTCGAGCGCGGCCACCGTTACCCGTACGGCGAAGCCCTCGCCACTGCCCATGCTGCCCACGATCTGTTCGAGAAAGTGCCAAAGGGCGGCCGGCCCGGTCTCTACCGGCAGGCTGTCCAGCCAGGCGCGGGTTTCCGCCACTTCATGCTCCGCCATCCGGATGAGGATGGCGTTGCGATCGCCGAAGCGCTGGATCAGCGTGGCGCGCGACAAGCCGACATGCTCGGCCAGGTCGGACAGGGTGAAGCCGGGCCCGCGGCTGCCGAGCACCTTCAGGGCTGCGGTGAGAACGTCGTGGTCGGAGACGGTTTTGGGGCGCGGCATGGTCACGAATTCGGGGTGCAAGGAGAGGGGAGTATGCATGCTGCGTCGCTGCGCGCCATCCCGTTGCTGAAAAGGCCTACGGCAGTATCCCCGTCAATAGAGCGTCTTGCTGTATTCGACCTCAAGATCGGCATCGATCTGGCGCATCCTGGCGTCATCGTCCGGGGCGCCATTGGTCTGGTCGAGGATGATCTTGGACAGCGAGGGCATTTCGCTGCGGTCCTGGAAGTGGGTCGGGTCCCAGAGATGGGAGCGGCGGAAGGCCTTGGCGCAGTGCAGGAAGACCTCGTCGACGCTGACGACGATGGCGAGCCGGGGTGTGCGGTCATTGACGCGCATGGTTTCGAGCAGGGCCGGATCGGTGACGAGGCGGGCCGTGCCGTTGACGCGCAGGGTGTCGTCATAACCGGGGATGATGAACAGCAGGCCGACGCGCGGATTGGCGATGATGTTGCTCAGGCTGTCGAGGCGGTTATTGCCCGGCCGGTCGGGGATGGCGAGGGTCCGAGAATCGAGGATCTGCACAAAGCCCGTCGGGTCGCCGCGCGGGCTGACATCGGCATTGCCTGCCATGTCCTGCGTGCCGATGCAGAGGAAGGGCGAGCGCGCGATGAAGGCCCGGGCGTGGTCATCGAGCGCGCGCTGGACCTTGAGCGTCGCCAGGGCGTGGGTGGCCGGAAACAGGCTGCGCAGGGCCGCTTCATCGGCAATGACATGTTCGGGACGGATCATCGGCTCCTCCAACCTCGTTGCTGCTCGCCGACCGGTTGACCCGGTCATCGTGAGGTACGTACCTCAAATCTAGCCTGACTTGTCTGTGACAGGCAAGGGGGTGGGCCAGCGAGCGTCTTCCAAGGCGGGGACGAGTAACGCGTCGTGAACCTTTCCTAACACTTTGCTAACCAAGCAAGCCCAATCCCCGCTGTTCCCGCTTGTCACACTGGACAGGAACAAAAGACGAACTTATAAGAACATTATAGCAACACGGGAGATGCAGATGCTCACTTTCATCAAGGACTTCGCCGCATTCGTCACGCTGGGCGCCTTCACCATAGGTTCGCTGACCTGGATGGATGTGCTGGCCCGACTCGTGTGACCCTGAGGCGTTTTCAGCACGAGTGGACACCGGTTTTGCCTTTTGCAGACGCGGCGAAAAGAGACGGCGCCAGCGCCGCCTGTGGATTGCGGTCCGGTAGCGGTATGATCTGCGCGCCGGGACGGTCATAAAGGGCGTGTCATGAGCGGTCCCGGTTTTATCCATCTTCACGTCCATTCTGCCTATTCCCTGCTCGAGGGAGCGCTGCAGCTTGAGACCATTCTCAAGCTGGCGGCGGAGGACAGCCAGCCGGCGCTTGGCATTGCCGATACCGGCAACCTGTTTGGCGCGCTGGAATTCTCCGAAAAGGCCAGCAAGAAGGGCATCCAGCCGCTGGTCGGGGTGGAACTGGCCGTGGACTTCGCCGCTGCCGAGGAGCGGGTCAGCGAGCGCGGGCATGTGGCCTGGGCCGGCAAATCCAGCGTGGTGCTGCTGGCGCAGACCGAGGAGGGCTTTGCCAACCTGTCGCGGCTGGTGTCGCAATCCTATCTCGAGGGCGATGGCGGCACGGCGCGGGCGCAGCTGGACTGGCTGAGCCGCGAACGGCTGGAGGGGCTGATCTGCCTCAGCGGCGGGCCGGAAGGCGCCATCGACATGGCCTTCGCCCAGGGGCAGGACGCCAATGCGGTGCGGCGGCTGGATCGGCTGGCCGAGCTGTTCGGGGACCGTTTCTATATCGAACTGCAGCGGCATGGCCGGGTGCAGGAGGCGACGGTCGAGCCGCGGCTGATCGACTATGCCTATCGCAAGGGCATCCCGCTGGTGGCGACCAACGAGCCCTTCTTCAAGTCGGCCAAGGAATTCGAGGCGCATGATGCGCTGCTGGCGATTGCCGGGGGCACCGTGCTGGCGCAGACCGAGCGGCGCAAGCTCAACGACCAGTATTATTTCAAGACGCGCGCCGAGATGACGGCTTTGTTCTCGGACCTGCCCGAAGCGCTCGACTCCACCGTCGAGATCGCGCGGCGCACCTCATATCGGCCGCGGACGCGCAGCCCGATCCTGCCCAAATTCGCCGCCGCGCCCGATCTCAGCGAAGCCGATGCCGTGGCGGCCGAGGCGGCGGCCCTGCGCGCCATGGCGGAGGAGGGGCTGCGCGAACGCCTCGCCACCGTCGGCACCGCGCCAGGCAAGACGGAACAGGAATACTGGGACCGGCTGGAATTCGAGCTGGGAATCATCCAGTCGATGAAGTTTCCTGGCTATTTCCTTATCGTGGCTGACTTTATCCGCTGGTCAAAGTCGCAGGGCATTCCGGTGGGGCCGGGGCGTGGCTCGGGCGCCGGGTCGCTGGTGGCCTATGCCACGACGATTACCGACCTCGATCCTCTCGCCTACAACCTGCTGTTCGAGCGCTTCCTGAATCCGGAACGCGTGTCGATGCCGGATTTCGACATCGACTTCTGCCAGGATCGCCGCGAAGAGGTGATCCGCTACGTGCAGCGCAAATACGGCACCGACCAGGTGGCGCAGATCATCACCTTCGGAACGCTGCAGGCGCGCGCCGTGCTGCGCGACGTCGGCCGCGTGCTGCAGATGCCCTATGGGCAGGTGGACCGCATCTGCAAGCTGGTGCCGGCCAATCCGGCCGATCCGTGGTCGATCGAGCGGACCATGAAAGAGGTGCCGCAGTTCAAGCAGATGGCGGATGAGGACGAGACGGTGGCCGATCTGGTCGCCATCGCCAAGAATCTCGAGGGCCTCTACCGCCACGCCTCCACCCATGCCGCCGGCATCATCATCGGCGACCGGCCGCTGCAGGACCTGGCGCCGCTCTATCGCGATCCGCGCTCGGACATGCCGGTTTGCCAGTACAACATGAAGTGGAGCGAGGCGGCGGGGCTGGTCAAGTTCGACTTCCTCGGCCTCAAGACGCTGACCACGGTGCAATATGCCGTCAATATGGTGAACCTCGACGGCGGCAATTTCCGCATCGAGGATATCCCGATCGACGACAAGCCGACCTATGACCTCTATGCCAAGGGCGACACGTTCGGCGTGTTCCAGGTGGAAGGCGCGGGCATGCGGCGCGCCCTGGTCGACATGAAGCCTGACCGCTTCGAGGATATCATCGCGCTGGTGGCGCTCTATCGGCCCGGTCCGATGGACAATATTCCCCTGTTCAACGACCGCAAGCATGGCCGCGAGGAGGTGGAATATCCCCATCCGGACCTGTCGCAGGTGCTCGACGAGACCTATGGCATCATCGTCTACCAGGAGCAGGTGATGCAGATCGCCCAGCTGCTCTCGGGCTATTCGCTGGGCGAAGCCGACATGCTGCGCCGCGCCATGGGCAAGAAGATCAAGTCGGAGATGGATGCGCAGCGCGAGCGCTTCCGCGAGGGCGCCATCAAGCACGGGCTCAAGCAGAGCCAGGCCGATACGATCTTCGACCTGTTGGCCAAGTTCGCCAATTACGGCTTCAACAAGAGCCACGCGGCGACCTATGCGCTCGTCTCCTACCAGACGGGCTATCTCAAGGCGCATTATCCGCATGAATTCCTGGCCGCGTCGATGACGCTGGACATGGGCAATACCGACAAGCTGGCCGAGTTCCGCAGCGAGGCCAAGCGGCACAATATCGAGCTGGTGCCGCCCTGCGTGAACCGCTCGGAAGTGGTGTTCTCGGTCAAGGACAAGCGCATTCTCTATGGGCTCTGCGCCGTCAAGGGCGTGGGCCGGCAGGTGGCCGAGCATATTGTCGAGGCGCGCGGCGATACCCCGTTCAAGGACCTGGGCGATTTCGCCCGCCGGGTCGATCCGCGCATCCTCTCCAAGCGGACGCTGGAGACGCTGGTCAATGCCGGCGCCTTCGACGATATCGTGCCGCGCCGCGAAGTCGCCTTTGCCGCCATCGAGGCGGTGATGGGCATGGCCCAGTCGCTGACCGCCGAGCGCAATGAGGGCCAGTGGAACATGTTCGACGTCGGCGAGCCCGAGCCGGTGCGCCTGCCGGCGGGCGTGCCGGCCTGGACCACCACCGAGCGGGCCGACCGCGAGCTGTCGGCGATCGGCTTCCACCTCTCGGCCCATCCGCTCGATGCCTATGTCGACATGTTCGAAAAGCTGCGTGTGCAGCGCTGGGGCGATTTCGAGCGGGCCGTCAAGGACGGGGCCTCGGCCGGGCGGCTCGCCGGCACGATCAGCGGAAGGCAGGATCGGCGCACCCGCAAGGGCACGCCGATGATGATCCTGACGCTGTCTGACCAGAGCGGGAGCTTCGAGGTCATCGCCTTCTCCGAGCAGATCAACGAGTTCGGCTCGATCCTTTCGCCAGGCAAGTCGGTGATCCTGCAGGTTGGCGCGGACGAGCGGGCCGAGGGCGTGAGCCTGCGTCTGCTCTCGGCCCAGCCCATTGACGGCATCGAGAACACGATCGAGCGACGGCTCACGGTGTTCACCGCCGACGCCAAGGCCCTGGGCCCGATCAGCGCCCAACTCAAGCGGGGCGGGGAGGGCAGGGTGAACTTCGTCGTCATCCGTGACGGCGGGGCGAAGGAATACGAGATCGAACTACCGGGCGCCTATCGCCTGACGGCTGAAGTCGCCGGCGGCATCAAGGCGCTGGAGGGGGTTACGGACGTGAGGTTTCACTGAGGGATTTGGGGGACGCATGGCCAGCAAGGTTGCAGGAACGCTCGCCATCTTGATCGACGGCGACAATGCCTCGCCCAAGATCATTTCCGGCCTGCTGGCGGAGGTGGCCAATTATGGCGTCGCCAGCGTCAAGCGCGTCTATGGTGACTGGACCGGAACCAATCTCAAAGGGTGGAAGGAGTGCCTGCTGGAGCATTCGCTGCAGCCCATGCAGCAGTTTGCCTATACGACAGGCAAGAATGCCACCGACGGCGCGATGATCATCGATGCGATGGATCTGCTTTATACCGGCCGGTTCTCCGGCTTCTGCATCGTGTCCAGCGACAGCGACTTTGCCAGGCTCGCCGCGCGGCTAAGGGAGCAGGGCGCGACGGTCTATGGCTTTGGCGAGCGCAAGACGCCGCGCCCTTTCATCACGGCATGCGACAAGTTCGTCTATTTCGATGTCCTGGGTGGCGAAGCGGCGGAGGCCGAGCCTGCCACTGCCGTGCAGACCCCGGCGATCAAGGCGCCGGCCGCGGCACCGGCTAAACCCGTGCGAAAGCCTCCGCAACTGGACAAGACAGCTCTTGCCATGTTGACGACGGCGGTCAAGGCGTCGGCCGATGAGGATGGCCGTGCCAATCTCGGTCAGGTCGGGTCACATCTGGCAAAGCAATCCCCTGACTTTGACGCCCGCAACTATGGCTTTGCCAGGCTTTCCGACCTCGCCAAGGCGTCAGGCATCCTGCTGGTGGAGCGTGTCGAGGGCGGGCCTATCGCGGTGCGGCTGAAGCCGAAGGGGTCGGGCAAGTGACTGCCATGGGTAATGTCTGAAATTCTAGCCGCCTGTGTGGAGCGGCACCTCCCCCTTGATAGGGAGGCCGGGAGGGGGGAGGACCCGGATAGCGGGGCCAAACACCCTCACAGGCGCAATGGCGCTACGGGCATGGCGGCGCCCGGGTGCAGCCGATGATGTGGGGTGAGGGGAGCCAAAAAAGCGCGGGGGAGGCGAGCCGGGGCCCTTCCTCCTCCGCTTGGGGGTTTTCACCCTTGCCCCCGCGTCGATGCGCGGGTCTATGCAGGGATAATGCATCAGGGGGTATGTGCGGTTCCCTAACAGATCCGTGAGCATTTTGCCGATTCTGGGCTTTGGTGGTGTGCGGCCGGAAGAGGCGCTTGCCAGGAGCCCGGGCCGGACAAAGGGCTCCTTCGGCGCGCCATCTCACCCACCTACAGATCGTCACCCTCGGGCTCGACCCGACGGCTCTACACTTGCCGGATGTCGCTCAAGTACAGTCCCCTCGCGTCAGGCCCGAGGGTGACGACCGCGTTTGCTGGGCTTTCCGATGCTCATCCCCAACTTATCCCCCTCGCCAAATACCGTGGCACAATCCTCCCATCTTCCGGGATACGGCGGCGCTGCAGCGACCAGTGGCCGGGAGATGTCGGGAGGGGACGTCGCTGTCTCCCTCAGGTTCGAGAGCCGGCCGCAACATGGCGAGCGTTCATGTTGCGCGATAACCGGTCCTGTTCCAAAAACCGGCAACCCCGGGACGGCTATCGTCTCATATTTATCTACTCAGAGACGAAAGACGTCTCGGGGTCCGTCCGTCCATGACAACCGCGCTGCAGGCGGCGCTTTGGCGCGGGCCTTGCTCTTTTGCGGCTCATCGCCTATATCGCCCCTGCGTTTGACTGCGTGTCAGCGCGATTTCACACACGAGGCAGGCTTTTCGGGCGTTCCGAAAATCCATCCGGTGGCGGGCAACCGCCGCAAGGCCCCGTGGCGGCATCAACCGGTAAACAAGGAGCAGCCATCATGGCACTGCCCGATTTTTCTATGCGTCAACTGCTTGAAGCAGGCGTCCACTTCGGTCACCAGAAGCATCGCTGGAACCCCAAGATGGAACGCTACATCTTCGGCGTTCGCAACGACATCCACATTCTCGACCTGAGCCAGACCGTGCCGGCCCTGAGCCGTGCGCTGCAGCTGGTCAGCGACACTGTCGCTGACGGTGGCCGCGTGCTGTTCGTCGGCACCAAGCGCCAGGCCGCGCCGCTGGTGGCCGAGGCTGCCAAGCAGTCCGCCCAGTACTTCGTCAATTCCCGCTGGCTCGGCGGCACGCTGACCAACTGGCAGACGATCTCGAACTCGATCTCGCGCCTGCGCGAACTCGAGTCGATGAGCGAAGACGCCCTGGCGCTGCGCACCAAGAAGGAACGCCTGATGATGAGCCGCGAGCAGGAACGCCTTGAGCGCGACCTGGGCGGCATCAAGGACATGGGCAACCTGCCCTCGCTCCTGTTCGTCATCGACACCAACAAGGAAGCCAACGCGATCAAGGAAGCCCGCCGCCTGGGCATTCCGGTCGTGGCCATCGTCGACACCAATTGCGATCCCGATACGGTCGACTATGCGATCCCGGGCAATGACGACGCCTCGCGCGCCCTCGAGCTCTATGTGTCGCTGATCTCCAAGGCTGCCATCGACGGCATCGGCCGTTCGTCGTCGGCCCTGGGTGCCGATCTCGGTGCTGCCGATCGTGCTCCGGCTGAAGACCTGCCGGGCGAAGAGGCTCCGGCGGCCGCCGCCAACTAAGCGCGTTTCGCTTAATTCATACTGATTTGAACCATGCGACCCCGGAAATGGGGTCGCCAAGAGGTGAACCCATGGAAATCACTGCAGGAATGGTCAAGCAGCTCCGTGACTCGACCGGCGTCGGGATGATGGACTGCAAGAAGGCCCTGGCCGAAACCAATGGCGACATGGAAGCCGCGGTCGACTGGCTGCGCACGCGTGGCCTGGCCAAGGCTGCCAAGAAGGCTGACCGCGTTGCGGCCGAAGGCCTCGTTGGCGTTGCCACCGCCGGCACCAAGGCTGCCGTTGTCGAAGTGAACTCGGAAACCGACTTCGTTGCCCGCAACGAGCAGTTCCAGGCGATCGTTGCCAATGTCGCCAAGCTGGCCCTCGACGCCGATGGCGACGTGGTCAAGCTCGGCGAAATGCCGTTCCCCGGTTCGGGCCACTCGGTTTCGGCCGAGCTGACCGAAGCCATCGCCAAGATCGGCGAGAACATGAACCTGCGCCGCACGCAGACCGTTTCGGTCTCCGATGGCGTGGTCGAGAGCTATGTCCACAATGCCGTCAAGGCTGGCCTGGGCCGCATGGGCATCCTCGTGGCGCTCGAATCGACCGGTGACAAGACCGCGCTGTCCGCCCTGGGCAAGCAGCTTGCCATGCATATCGCAGCGACCAATCCGCTGTCGATCGATCCGGAAGACCTGGACCAGGACGTGGTGGCTCGCGAGCGCGCCATCATCCTCGAGCAGGTCAAGGAATCGGGCAAGTCGGCCGAGATCGCCGAGAAGATGGTCGATGGCCGCATGCGCAAGTATTTCGAAGAAGTCACGCTCCTGGCGCAGACCTTCGTGATCGACGGCGAGACCAAGGTTCGTGATGCGATCAAGAATGCGGAAAAGGACGTTGGCGCCCCGATCAAGCTGACCAAGTTCGTGCGCTTTGCACTGGGCGAGGGCATCGAGAAGGTCGAGACCGACTTTGCTGCCGAAGTCGCTGCCACGGCCGGCGTGAAGTAATTCCGCCGCAGACAATTGCGGGTGGACCCAAGGGCCCGCCCGCCGCTCTCCCGAACGGTCATGATTTGGCCCGGGATTGAGCGCAGAAGCCCGCTGTAATTTGTATTTCGACTGGCGCGCCGCTTTCTTTTGAAGTTGCTTTTGCCTTAATGTCTGTCGGGCGTCGCCGGATTCGGTGCCCCGCCGCGTATTCCAAAGAGGGGTTTGCCGATGGCGCCTGCCTACAAACGCATTTTGCTCAAGGTTTCGGGCGAAGCGCTGTCTGGCGACCAGCAGTTTGGCATTCAACCCGAATTTCTCGACGGCGTGGCCCGCCAGATCGCCGACGTGGCGCAGACCGGCGTCGAAATGGCCATCGTGACCGGTGGCGGCAACATCTTCCGCGGCATGGCCGTAGCCGCCAATGGCGGCGACCGGGTTACCGCCGACATGATGGGCACGCTGGGCACCGTCATCAACGCACTGGCGCTGGCCGGCGCCCTGACCGCCATTGGCGTCAAGGCCAAGGTGTTCAGCGCCACAACCATGCCATCCGTCGCCGACACCTATACCGCTCGCGCTGCCAAGGCGGCGCTCGAGGACGGTTACGTGGTCGTGCTGGGCGGCGGCATCGGCAACCCGTTCTTCACCACCGATACGGCCGCTGCCCTGCGGGCGATCGAGCTGGAATGCGACATCGTGCTCAAGGGCACCAATGTCGATGGCGTCTATTCGGCCGATCCTAACAAGGACCCGACGGCGACCCGCTATGAGCAGATCAGCCATGACGATGTGATCAGCCAGAACCTGCGGGTGATGGATACGGCGGCCTTCGCCCTTGCCCGTGACAACAACATGCCGATAATCGTGTATTCGCTCGACGACAAGGAGGGCCTGTCCGGCGTTCTGGCCGGGCGCGTTCGCAGCACCCGCGTCGGCAAGCCGATCTAGCCTAGAAGGACGAAATGATGGCCTACAATCTCGCCGAACTCAAAACCCGCATGCAGAAGTCGATCACGTCGCTGCGTGACGAACTTGCCGGGCTGCGCACGGGCCGTGCCAGCGCGAGCCTGCTGGAGCCGGTGATGGTGGAAGCCTATGGCTCGCGCACGCCGCTGAGCCAGCTGGCCACGGTGACGGTGCCGGAGCCGCGCATGCTGAGCGTGCAGGTGTGGGATCGCTCGCTGGCCATGGTGGTCGAAAAGGCCATTCGCGACAGCGGCCTGGGCCTCAATCCGATGGGGGAGGGGCAGGTTATTCGCGTGCCGCTGCCCGAGCTCAACGAAGAGCGCCGCCGCGACCTGTCCAAGGTTGCGCATAACTATGCCGAGGCGGCCCGCGTGGCAGTGCGCCACATCCGCCGCGACGGCATGGATGCGCTCAAGAAGGCCGAGAAGGATGGCGATCTGAGCCAGGACGATGCGCGCGCGCAGGCGGACCTGGTGCAGAAGGCAACCGACGCCGCGGTCGCGGAAATCGACCAGGTGGTGGCGGCCAAAGAAGCGGAAATCATGCAGGTCTAAGTCGGCTGAGCTGCGCCGGAGGCGTAGATGTCCATCGATCCAGCCATCACAGCCGATATTGAGCAGCGTCCGCGCTTGCGCATTCCAAACCATCTTGGCGTGATCATGGACGGCAATGGCCGCTGGGCCAAGGCCCGCGGCAAGCGCCGGACGGAGGGGCATATCGAGGGCGTCAAGGCGCTCCGCAACCTAGTCCAGCTCTGCATCCGGTATGGCGTGGCGCACCTGACGGTGTTCAGCTTCTCGTCGGAAAACTGGACGCGCCCCAAGGACGAGATATCGTTTATCTTCAACCTGCTGCGCCGTTTTGTTGCATCTGATCTGCAGAACCTGATCCGCAACAATGTGCGGGTCCGCATCATCGGCAGCCGCGAGGGGCTGGAGTCCAGCCTGGTGCGGCTGATCGAGGATGTCGAAGCCAAGACGGCCAGCAATACCGGCCTCGTGCTGATCGTCGCCTTCAACTATGGCGGCAAGGCAGAAATCGCCGACGCCACGCGGCGCATCGCGCGTGAAGTTGCCGCCGGGCGCCTGTCCCCCGAGGCGATCACCGAGGACACCATTGCCGGCGCGCTCTATACCGCGGGCCTGCCCGATCCGGACCTCATCATCCGCACCAGCGGCGAGCAGCGCATTTCCAATTTCCTGCTCTGGCAGGCCGCCTATTCCGAATTCGTCTTCGTCGACGAATACTGGCCCGACTTCGATGAAGCCAGTTTCGTCCGGGTGCTCGAAACCTTCGCGCTGCGCGACCGGCGCTTCGGCGGTATCGAGGCGAAACAACCTTGAGCGATCCGGACCATCACGCGACAGAGCCTGCGCCAGGTCGCCGCCGTAGCTGGTCCGATCTCGGACCGCGCCTGCTGTCGGCAGCCGTCCTCGTCACCCTGACCGCCACGGCGCTCTATATTGGCAGCTATGTGTTTGCCGCCGTGGTAGGCGCCGTCTTCGGCGGCGCCTATCGCGAGTGGGAGACCATGGTGACGCGCGCGCCGCTGACCCCGGGCGGCATGGTGCTGATCGGGCTGGTGGCGCTATCTGGTCTGATCTACCCGGTCTTTGGGCCGCTGGGGACGATGACGGTGATCGGCCTGGCCTGTGCCGTCGCCATCGCCATGCGGGGCGAGGAAGCGCCTTGGCGGGTCCTCGGCCTAATTGTCTATGGCGCCATAATCGTCGCTGCACTGGCCATGCGCGGGGAGACCGTGGCGGGGGTTTGGGCGGGAGTTTATCTCGGCACCGTGGTGTGGATGACGGATTCTGCGGCCTTCTTCACAGGGCGGCAGATCGGTGGCGAAAAGCTGGCGCCTGAAATTTCGCCGTCCAAGACCTGGTCGGGCGCCGCGGGCGGACTGGCACTGGGGACCGGGGCAGGGCTGCTGGTGTGGGTCCTGGTGACGGACTCGCCCTGGTGGATCGGGCTGGTACTGTCCGCGACGATCAGCGTACTGGGCCAGCTGGGCGATCTCAGCGAGAGTGCGGTCAAGCGGCATTTCCGAATCAAGGACAGCGGCGACATCATCCCGGGCCATGGCGGCCTGATGGATCGGCTCGACAGCCTCACATTCGGCATCTTGTTCGTGCTGCTGGTGGGGACGCTGCATGCCGGATACGGCGCGGTCGCCGAAGGACTGCTCTACTGGTAGGGCAGATGCCGCGGGCAGCCGCGTAAGCAAGGAACACCATGTTCGAATTCATCTACTGGCTCTTGTCCTATGTGGTGCCGTTCCTGGCGGTGCTGACCGTTATCGTGTTCGTGCACGAGATGGGGCACTATCTGGTGGCGCGCTGGAACGGGGTGGCGATCCAGACCTTTTCGATCGGCTTCGGGCGCGAAGTGATCGGATGGAACGACAAGCACGGGACGCGCTGGCGCATCTCGGCGATCCCGCTGGGCGGCTATGTGCGCTTCGTGGGTGATTCCAATGCGGCCAGCGTGACGGATGCCGATGTGGTCGCCAATGCCGATCCCGACCTGGCGCCGAAGCTGTTTGCCAACAAGAATGTCTGGCAGCGGATCGCGGTCGTGGCTGCGGGGCCGATTGCCAATGTCATCCTGACCTTTGTCATCCTCTATGCCCTGCTGCTGGGCTACGGCCGCTACACCATTCCACCGGTCGTCGGCGAGGTCATTGCCGGCTCGGTCGCCGAGGCGGCGGGGCTTGAGCCCGGCGACGTTATCGTCTCGGTGGATGGCTATGTCGTCCGGGGGTTCGAGGATTTCCAGCGACTCGTCGCCACCAGCCCCGCACGTGAGGTGACGATCGAACTCGACCGCGGCGGCAGCGCCGAGACAATCGTGCTGGTGCCCGACGTCGCCGAGGTCGAAGACCGTTTTGGCAATATGCAGAAGATCGGCAGAATCGGGGTGAGCCGAGACGTGGCCGATACCGATGTGAGTCTCTATCGACCCGGTCCGGTCGAGGCGATCGGCATGACTGTCGAGGAGATTCGCTTCATCATCCAGCGCACGGCGGCCTTTCTCGGCGATTTCTTTGTCGGGCGCGGCGACGTCGAGCAACTGGGCGGGCCGGTCAAGGTCGCCAAGGTTTCCGGGGAAGTGGCGACGCTGGGCATTATCGCCCTGATCAATCTCACGGCGCTGCTCTCGCTAAATATCGGAATTTTCAACCTTTTACCTGTACCCATGCTCGACGGCGGCCATCTTCTGTACTATCTGGTTGAAGCCGTCAGGGGGCGTCCGCTCAGCATGAAGGTGCAAGAAATAGGGTTCCGATTTGGATTTGCCCTGGTGCTTGCGCTCATGGTGTTCACGCTCTTTAACGATACGATCTTCGCTCACTTCGGAATCTTGCGTTAACATGCTGTTAACCTTGGTTCGCAAGGTGTTGCAGGAATACAAGAGCACCAATCATTTGCTAACCGCGTCGAGGCTTGCGCCTTGTCCTTGGTTAAAAAGACGGTAAAACGGTGCAATGGAGTTAGCTTGGGGGAGCGCTGTGCATGGCGATTCTCCGGGCCTGGTCGCAGAAGGCAATAATAATATGATCCATCCCACCAAGCTGATGCGCGGCGCTTTTCTGGCGCTTGCGATTCTGGGTGCAGCGCCGCTCGCCGGACCCAGCATTCCGCTTCTTGGCGTTGTGACTGCTCAGGCTCAGGAACAACTCGTCGGTTCCGTGCTGTTCGAGGGCAATCGCCGCTTCTCGGATTCCCAACTCCTCGCCATGGTCGATGTGTCGGCCTCCGGCATCTACTCGCAGCAGCGTGTGGCCTCGGATATCGAAAGCATCCGCCAGGCCTATGACCGCGACGGGTTCCTTTCCGTTTCCGTGACATCGCGCACCGAAGCCACCGCCGATGGCCGCGTCCGCGTCGTCTTCGTTGTCAATGAGGGCACTCGCGCGGGTATCGCTGCGATCAACTTCACCGGCAACAACGCCTTTGCCGGCAACAGCCTCAAGAGCACGATGCTCACCAAGGAAACTGGTATCCTGAGCTGGCTGTTCAAGGATGACAGCTACGACGAGCAGAAGCTTGCCGTCGACCGCGAGCGCATCCGCCTCTATTACGCGAACCGGGGCTATCCCGATGCGCAGGTCACCTCGGTTGGTGAATATGATGCAGCGCGCAATGCGTATTTCATCAACTTCACCATCAATGAGGGCCAGAAGTACGAATTCGCCAATGTCGGCATCGAGACCAGCATTTCGGGCCTGAACACCGACGCGCTGCGCGGAACCGTGCAGACGGCGGACGGTCGTAGCTACTCGGTTTCCGATCTGCAGGAAACGATCGAGGAAATGGCCTACGAGGCCACCGTGCAGGGCTATTCCTTCGTGGATGTCCGTGCCCGCCTTGATCGCGACGTTGCCAATGGCACGTTCAACGTGACCTACCTGGTAGACGAGGGTGCGCGCCTTTATGTCGAGCGCATCAACATCACCGGCAATACCAAGACCCGCGACTTCGTCATCCGCCGCGAGCTGGAATTTGCCGAAGGCGATGCCTTCAATCGTGCCCTCGTGGTTCGTGGCCGCAAGAATATCGATGCGCTTGGTTTCTTCTCGTCGGTCAACGTGACGACGGGCCCGGGCTCGTCGGCGGACCGCGTGGTGATCAACATTGCCGTGACGGAAGCCTCGACCGGTGAATATGGCGCCACGGCCGGCTACTCCACGCAGGATGGTATCCTGGGTGAAGTGTCGCTGACCGAACGCAACTTCCTGGGTCGTGGCCAGTATCTGCGCGCTGCCATCGGCGCGTCGCAGGCCGGCCGTACCTTCGACTTCTCGTTCACCGAGCCGCGCTTCATGGGGCTCAAGGTTGCGACGGGTATCGACGTCTATCATCGCATCGACGACGAAAATACCGCGACTGTCTATGGGTCGCAGTCCACGGGTGGCCAGCTGCGTGCCGGCGTGCCGCTGACCAGTGATCTCTCGGCCACGCTGTTTGTCGGCGGTGAACGCAAGGTCATCAAGGACAACAACCCCGACAACTCCCTGCTCGTTAATGACGGTCAGGAATTCTACAAGGCCTTCGTTGGCTACACGCTGACCTGGAATGGCGTGGACGACGTCAAGAAGCCGACTGAGGGTCTCTATGCGACCTTCACCCAGCAGTATGTCGGTTGGGATCACAGCCTGATCCGCAGTGAAGCGCGTGCCCGCTACTATGTGCCCCTGCTTGACGATAGCGGCATTGTCGGCAGCGTCCGTGGCCAGGCTGGCATCATCAACGACCTGAGTGGCAATGGCGTTCACGCCGTGGAAGCCTTCTCCCCGGGTTCCCAGCTGATCCGCGGCTTTGAAGGCCGTGGCCTGGGGCCGCGCCTGGCGAATGGTGAATATCTCGGTGCGGTGGCCTATGCCGGCGCTTCGGCGGAAATCCAGTTCCCGATCCCCGGCCTGCCCGAGAATTACGGCGTGTCCGGCGCGATCTGGGCCGATGCGGCCTGGGTTGATGGCGTCAATGTTCCGCGCCTCGGTGGCAATACCGTGGACCCGAACAGCATCGACGTGCCATGGCGGACTTCGATCGGCGCCTCGCTGATCTGGGACAGCCCGTTTGGCCCGCTGCGTGGCGACTTCGCCCACGTGCTGAACAAGTCGACCGCAGACCGTACCCAGGTCTTCCAGTTGACCATGTCGACCTTGTTCTAGCCGCCGTGGCGTGAGACAGTTCATTGAGCCGCGGGGCGGTAGCGCCGCGGCTCAATGCTTTTTAAGTGACACTGACTGATGGTCGACACCCGCTTTCATCGCTTTGCCGGCCCGTTCACTATCGGCAGCATTCTCACCGAGCTCAACCGGCGCGACCTCCTGGCGGGGCTGGCTGATCCGGACCTCTCCATATCCGGCGTCACCGAGCTCGACCTGGCGGTCGCCGGTGACCTGGCCCTGGCGGCCCATTCCAGCTATGGCGAGCAGTTGCGCGCGACATCGGCGGGCGCGGTCATCGTGCTGGCCTCGCTGCGTGACCTTGTGCCGGCCCACAGCATGGCCATTGTCTGCGACAAGCCACACCAGCTGTTCGCGGACGTGTTGGACTACCTCTATCCTTCGAACACGCGCTCGATCATCGCTGCCGGCCGGGATGATCTTGGGGCGCCGGTGTTTGAGCGCGACGTCCTGACTGGCTCCAATGTGGTGATCGGTCCGGGCGTGGAGATCGGGCGGGGTACGGTGATCGGCGCCAATACGGTGATCGGGGCCGGGGTCACCATCGGCCGCAACTGCGTCATTGCCGCCAATTGCACCATCGATTGCGCCCATCTCGGCAATGACGTGGTCATCCATTCCGGCGTCCGTATCGGCACTGAAGGCTTTGGCTGGCTGGATTTCGGCCAGTCCAACCGCAAGGTGCCGCAGCTTGGCCGGGTGCTGATACAGGACAGGGTCGAGATCGGCGCCAATTCCACGATCGATCGCGGCGCGCTTGGCGACACGATGATCGGCGAAGGCACCAAGATCGATAACCTCGTGCAGATCGGCCACAACTGCAAGATCGGCCGCAACTGCCTGATTGCCGCGATGAGCGGGTTATCCGGCTCGACCGTGGTGGGCGACGGCGTGCTGCTGGGCGGTGGGGTGGGGACCTCGGGTCACCTGACCATCGGGGCCGGCTCGGTGGTGCATGGCCGTGCCGCCGTTACCAAGGATTGGCCGCCGGGCAGCAAACTTGCCGGTGCGCCAGCTCAGGATATAAGAGATTTTTGGCGTGAACTCGCCACGATGCGCAAACTTTCCAAGGGGGACAAGCGGGGATGACCGACAACGCACCAACGAGCACCGAGCTCGGGGCAATGAGCATTGCCGAAATCCTCAAGAGCCTGCCACACCGCTATCCCTTCCTGATGATCGACAAGATCATCAAGATCGACGGCGACGAGACTGCCATCGGCATCAAGAATGTCACGTTCAACGAACCGATCTTCCAGGGGCACTTCCCCGAGAACCCGATCTTTCCGGGCGTGCTGATCATCGAAGGCATGGCCCAGACGGCCGGGGCCATCGTGATCAAGCATGACGCGGGCGGCGGCAAGAAGAACATCGTGCTGATGCTGGGCGTCGACAAAGCCAAGTTCCGCAAACCGGCGGGGCCGGGCGACACGATCGAGTTCCACATCGCCAAGATTCAGCGCCGTCGCAATGTCGGCCGCTACGAGGCCAAGGCGATCGTCGATGGCACGATCATTGCGGAAGCCGAAATCACCGCGATGATCATCGAGGCCAATTCGTGAGCGGACCCAGCGTTCACCCGACAGCGATTGTCGGCCCGCGCGCGCGACTGGGCAATGGCGTCAAGATCGGCCCCTATTGCATCGTCGGCGACAATGTCGTGCTGCATGACGATGTCGAGCTGGTCTCGCATGTCTCCATCGACGGCCATACCGAGGTCGGCGCGGGCAGCCAGATCTATCCGTTCGCCTCGATCGGCCACAAGCCGCAGGATCTCAAGTATCACGGCGAAGAGTCGCGTCTGATCATCGGCCAGCGCTGCACAATCCGCGAGTCGGTGACCATCAATCCGGGAACGGAAGGTGGTGGCATGGAGACGCGGATCGGCAATGACTGCCTGATCATGGCGAGCGCACATGTGGCGCACGATGCCATCATCGGCAACAATGTCATCATGGCCAATTATGTAGGCATCGCCGGTCACTGCCAGATCGGCGACAATGTGATCTTCGGCGGCACCTGCGTGATCCACCAGTTCACCCGCATCGGCTCGCATGCCTTCATCGGCGCGCAGTCGATGGTCGATGGCGACGTGATCCCCTATGGCATGGCCGTGGGCAATCGCGCCTCGCTCACCGGTCTCAACCTCGTGGGTCTCAAGCGTCGCAAGTTCGATCGCGAGGCGATCCATCGGCTGCGTGCCGCTTATCGGCTGATCTTTGCCAGCGAGGGCACTTTGCGCGAGCGCGTCGAAGATGCCGCCGAGCTGTTCAAGGACGACCATCTGGTGCAGGACGTCGTTTCCTTCATTGCCGCCGCTTCGGATCGCCCGATCCTGATGCCGCGCAACGGCCATTCCGCAGAGTAGATGTCCGAGCCAGGCGACCGGCTCAAGCTGTTCATCCTGGCCGGCGAGCCTTCGGGCGACCGCATTGCCGCCGATCTGGTGCGCCGGCTGAAGCAGCGTGTGCCGCTGGCTTTCAGCGGCGTGGGGGGAACGGAGCTGCAGGCCGAGGGCCTGCGCTCGCTGTTTCCCATGAGCGATCTGGCGGTGATGGGCATCAGCGATGTGCTGCTGCGCCTGCCGCTGTTGCTGTGGCGCGTGGAGCAGACAGCGCGGGCCATCCGCAAGGCCAAGCCGGATATCGCCGTGCTCGTCGATTCCCAGGACTTTTCCAAGCTCGTGGCGCGGCGTCTCAAGTCGCTGGGATTTGCCGGCCGGCTGATCCTTTATGTCGCCCCTTCCGTCTGGGCCCGTGCGCCGCAACGGGCCGCCAAGCTCCAGCCGCTCTTTGCGGAGGTACTGGCTGTGCTGCCATTCGAGCCGGCGGTGATGGAGCGCCTGGGCGGGCCGCCGACGAGCTATGTCGGTCATCCCGCGCTGGGTGAGCGCCTGAGCCGAAAAGCAGTCGACCGCGGACCGCTGGTCTTGCTGCCCGGCAGCCGGGACGGCGAATTGCGCCGGCACATGCCGCTATTCCGGCAGGTGGCCGAGCGGCTGGCCGGCCATACCGCCGTCGATGGCGTGGTCATTCCCACGCTGCCGTCGCTCAAGGCCCGCCTGGAGCGTGAAGTGGCCAACTGGGCGGTGCCCGTGCGCGTTGTTGCCGACAGGGCCGCGCGCGGAGAGCTCTATGACCAGGCGGTCATGGCCCTGGCTGTCTCCGGGACGGTGACGCTGGAACTGGCGCTGGCGCAGGTCCCCAGCGTGGTCAGCTACGTCATGGACGGCCATCAGGCGCGGTTCTACGCCAAGCTGGGCTCGCCTTCCGTGTCACTGCCCAATATCATCCTGGGCCGGGGGGCTGTGCCCGAGCGGGTGCAGGCGCAGCCGGATGCGGATGCCCTGACAGCCGCCGTACGCGACCTGCTGGACAACAAAAAAGCCCGCCAGGACCAGATTGCGGCCTTTGGCGAGCTTTCAACCCTTATGGAACGCGGCGAAGACCGCTTTCCTCGTCACGACCCGGCGGACCGGGTCCTTGCACACTATCAGCGGCCGTTGAGCGCTTCGTAGTCGCGCGCGGGGGCTCCGTCATAGAGCTGGCGCGGGCGGCCGATCTTCTTTTGCGGATCGCCGATCATTTCCTTCCACTGGCTGATCCAGCCAACGGTACGGGCGACCGAGAACAGCACGGTGAACATCGAAGTGGGGAAGCCGATCGCCTCGAGGATGATGCCCGAATAGAAGTCGACATTGGGGTAGAGCTTGCGTTCGATGAAGTAGGGGTCTTCGAGCGCGATCTTCTCGAGCTCCTGGGCCACCTGGAGCGTCGGATTATTGTGCACGCCGAGCAGGTCGAGCACTTCCTTGGCGGTCTTCTGCATCACGGTCGCGCGCGGATCGAAGTTCTTGTAGACGCGGTGACCGAAGCCCATCAGCTTGAAGCTGTCGCCCTTGTCCTTGGCACGCGCGATGAATTCGGGAATGCGGTCGACGGTGCCGATTTCCTTGAGCATGTTGAGCGCCGCTTCGTTGGCACCGCCATGGGCAGGACCCCAGAGGCAGGCAACGCCGGCAGCGATACAGGCAAAGGGATTGGCGTCGGACGAGCCGGCGAGGCGCACGGTCGAGGTCGAGGCGTTCTGCTCGTGATCGGCATGCAGGGTGAAGATCAGGTCCATCGCCTTGGCAATGGTGGGATTGATCTGGAAGGGCTCGGCCGGGACCGAGAAGCACATGTGCAGGAAGTTTGACGCGTAATCGAGGTCGTTGCGCGGATAGACGAAAGGCTGGCCGACCGAATATTTGTAGGCCATGGCGGCGATCGTCGGCATCTTGGCGATCATGCGGATCGAGGCGATCTCGCGCTGCTGCGGATCGGTGATGTCGGTGGAGTCATGGTAGAAGGCGGCCATGGCGCCGACCACGCCGGTCATGATGGCCATGGGATGCGCATCGCGTCGGAAGCCGCGGTAGAAATAGTGCATCTGCTCATGCACCATGGTGTGGCGCGTCACCAGTTCGCTGAACTCTTCGAGCTGCGCCTTGTTGGGCAGTTCGCCGTAGAGCAGCAGGTAGCAGACTTCGATATAGCTGCTCTTTTCGGAAAGCTGCTCGATGGGATAGCCGCGGTAGAGCAGCTGGCCTTTGTCGCCGTCGATATAGGTGATGGCGCTGTCGCACGCGGCCGTCGAGGTGAAGCCCGGATCGTAGGTGAACATGCCGGTCTTGGCGTAGAGCGATCTGATGTCGATGACATCCGGCCCCACGGTTCCGGACAGCACTGGAAATTCGTGCGTCTGGTCCCCGATGACGAGTTTGGCGACTTTATCGGTCATTTAGCTCTCCTCGAAGGCCCCTTGTTCCAAACAGCAAGATTCGGTCGGTGGGGCCGTAAACTGGGCAGTCGTGGCTGCTTTGGACAGGTATCAGCTTTTGCCCGCCCGAGGCAACCAATGGGTAAGCAAGGCTTACCCTCCTAATAGCACTAGACAGCGCCGATTTGATCCCCGAGACGAGCCATACTTTCGTCCCGTCCGATCAGCACCATAACCTCGAAAATGCCCGGGGAAACGGTGCGTCCGGTGAGGGCGGCGCGCAGCGGCTGCGCCAGCTTGCCGAGCTTGAGTCCCTTGGCCTCGGCCAGTGCGCGCATGGCTGCGTCGATCTCCGGCACGGACCAGTCATTGAGACCGCGCAGCGTCTCGGCCATATCCTTGAGGACAGCTCGCGTGTCCGGCGTCAGCAGCGCAGATGCTGCCGCATCAATAGCAAGCGGACGTGTCGCATAGATGAACTGGGCGAGGTCAATCAGCTCCAGCACGGTCTTGGCGCGCGGTTGCAGTTCGGGCAGGGCGGTCAGCACCGTGTCCTTGTTGGCGCCAAGGCCGTCAACGTCGACCTGGCGACCCACTTCGGCGGCCGTGGCGAGCATGACGTCGTAGAGATAAGCAGGGTCGGCCTCGCGGATGTAGTGGCCGTTGATGTTCTCGAGCTTGACGAAATCGAAGCGGGCCGCGCCCTTGTTGAGGCTTTCCAGGCTGAACCACTCGATCATCTGGTCGGTGGAGAAGATCTCGTCGTCGCCATGGCTCCAGCCCAGGCGGGCAAGGTAGTTGCGCAGGGCCTCGGGCAGATAGCCCATCTGCCGATAGGCCTCGACGCCCAGGGCCCCGTGGCGCTTGGAGAGCTTGGCGCCATCCGGGCCGTGGATCAGCGGGATGTGGGCCATTTCCGGCACGGTCCAGCCCATGGCATTGTAGATCACAATCTGACGGGCAGCGTTGGTGAGGTGGTCGTCGCCGCGGATGATGTGGGTAACGCCCATGTCATGGTCGTCCACGACCACGGCATGCATGTAGGTCGGCGTGCCATCCGAGCGAAGGATGATGAAGTCATCAAGGTTCTCGGCCTTGAACACGACCTTGCCCTGCACGTGGTCGTCGACGACGATGTCGCCGGTCAGTGGCGCCTTGATGCGGATCACCGGCGCTATGCCGGCGGGTGCCTCGCTCTGGGCCCGGTCGCGCCAATAGCCATTATAGCGGGGCGGCTTGCCGGCAGCGCGGGCCTCTTCGCGCATCTGGTCAAGCTCGGCGGGCGAGCAGTAGCAGTAATAGGCGTGGCCCATCTTCACCAGTTCATGGGCGACTTCGGCGTGGCGCGCGGCGCGGCCGAACTGGCTGATCGGCTCGCCTTCCCAATCGAGACCAAGCCATTTCAGCCCGTCGACCAGGGCGATAACAGCGGCCTCGGTGGAGCGTTCACGATCCGTGTCCTCGATGCGCAGCAGCATCTTGCCGCCCTTGTTGCGGGCATAGGCCCAGCTGAAGAGCGCGGTACGGGCGCCACCGATATGCAGATAGCCGGTGGGCGAGGGGGCGAAACGGGTGACGACCTGGGACATGAGACCGGAGTGCTTGGAGGATTTCGAGGCCGTGTGTAGCATAGAGCGGCACGAGCGCAAGGGCGGGGGCGAAGCGGGTGCAGGGGGCTGAAACACTCGATCGGGATGCCGGCACGGCACTCGCGCCGACGCAGCCGGCCGCGCGACCGTCGCTGCCTCAGGTACTGGCGGCGCGACAGCGAAGAGGTCTGGCGCACTCGCTTGGCGATGCCGTGGCCGCGCGACGGCTGTTCGTGCTGCTGCCGTTCATGATGATCGCAGGCCTTGTGGGCTATGCGGCCCTGCCGTTCGAACCCGAAGCCTGGGCGTTGATGGCAGTGGCGGCCGGGTTGGTTCCGGGTGTTGTCCTGCTATGGCGGTCCGCTGCCTTGCCGTCAGTGGGACTCGCGGCCGCTATGTGGGCGGGGTTCTGCCTGCTGCCGCTGCACGGCATGTGGTTCGGAACGCAGATGCTTGAGCGGCCGGCCTATGGACTGTTCGAGGCGCGGGTCGACGAGATCGTCTCGGCCACCGAGGAGGCGCGGCGGGTAGTCGTTTCGGGACTTATTCCTGTTACGGGCGATCGGCCGGTCGATATTGAAAGGGCGCGGCTGGTGGTTCCGCCTGCCCCGGCGCTGGCGCCAGGCGATGTCATCCGGGCCAGCATGCGGCTGGCGCCGGTGCCCGGGCCCATCCTGCCTGGGGCGTTCGACGGGCAGTTCCACGCCTATTTTTCCGGGATTGGTGCCTATGGCACGGCAACCGGGGACTTTGGGCTCGTGTCGACCGGCAGCGCACTGGATGCCACGCGCGCCGTCGAAGGGTTGCGCATGGCGATCGGCGGACGCATCGATGCCGTGCTCGATGGTGCATCCGCCGCCATAGGCCGGGCCATGGTTGTGGGAGACCAGAGCGCAATCAACGACGAGACGCGGGAGGTAATGGCGGCCTCAGGGCTGGCTCATATCTATTCCATTTCCGGGTTGCACCTTTCCATCGTGGCAGGCGGAATCTATTTCCTGCTGCGGCTGGGTCTGGCGTTCATTCCGGGCGTGACGACGCGGTGGCCGGTCAAGAAGATTGCTGCCACTGCAGGCATCGTCGCAGCATTGGGTTATCTGTTGCTGGCGGGCGGTCTGGCCAATGTGCCGGCTTTGCGCTCGACACTGATGCTGGCCCTGGTCTTTGGGGCGGTTCTGGCGGGGCGGCGGGCGCTGACCATGCGCAATGTGGCAATCGCGGCGCTTGCCATCATCGTCATCGATCCGGCCAGCGTGTTCCGCGCCAGCTTCCAGCTCTCTTTCGCCGCAGTGGCTGCGCTGATCGGCATCTATGAGTTGCCGCGGTCGGCTCCGGGTGGCGAGCGCGGCTGGGGCCAGCGTATCTGGGCGACCGTCTGGGCGACGGCCGCTACCAGCTTCATTGCCGGAACCGCGACGCTGCTGTTCTCGGCCTATCACTTCCAGCAGACGGCGCCGCTCGGGGTGCTGGGCAATGTGCTGGTGCTGCCGGTGGTGAGCCTGATCATCATGCCCTTCGCAGTGCTTTCGGTGCTGGCCATGCCGTTCGGCATCGAGGGGCCGTTTGTTGCCATCATGGGCTGGGGTATCGATCGCATGGTAGATGGTGCGGAGCTGGTCGCCGGCTGGAGCGAGGGCTGGACCGGTAACCCGCTGCTTACCAGTGTGGCACTGATCATTGGCCTGGTGGCCTTGGCCTGGTTTGCCTTCATCAACAGTTGGTGGCGGTTTGCTGGACCGGCCGTTGCGTTGCCATTGGTCCTGCTGTTTGGCCTGGACACGCGGCCGGACGTGTTGGTTGCCGACACCACCCAGGCAGTCGTGCTGCGGACCGAGGCGGACATGGGGCTGATCAGTGGCCGGCCCGGTAGCTTTGCGGTCGAAGTGTGGGGCGAGCACTACCAGGAGACGATTGCGGCCAGTGTCACCGGGACACGCTGCGATAGCCTGGGCTGCATCGCCGAGACGCCGCAGTTCTCGGTGGCGGTGATCCGCAATGCTGCTGCCTTCGCGGAAGATTGCGGCCAGCATGATCTGATCATTGCGCGGATGCGCGTGCCGGCCAGTTGCGTGGGTGGTCAGGTAATTGATGCCGACACGCTGGCGGCGGGTGGCGTGCATTGGTTGCGCTGGGACGAGTCGGCGGCGCGGTTCGAGATCCGCACCGCCATCCCCAATCTCACGCGCCCTTGGCGAGTCGCGCCACCGTGACGCCCGCCGCCGGCAGGTCAGCGGAACCCAGCACATATCCGGCTTCGTCGCCGGCCGGGTTCAGGATGGCCGGACCCGCGGCGTAGTTCACGTAGATGCGGAAGCCGTCGCGGGTGCGGCAGCGCACGCCGGCCGGCAGGGCCAGTGTGGGGAGATCGGCCTCGGCGATCAGGTAATCAACAACGCGCTGCACCAGTGCCTTGGTGCCGCTGGCGCCGAGGTAGAAGAGCTTGCCCTGTGAGACCAGAACCGGCCAGCCATCGACATCCTCGATGATGACGTTGGCCTTGGTTTCAAGGCGCTCGCGCCAGTGATGGATGGCGCCGCTGCCCTTGACCTCGATTTCAAGCGCGGGATCGAGGCTATCGATGCGGGCGACTTTCACGTCGAGCAGATTGCTCGGCAGGTCTGGCGCCAGGGTTGGCGGAATAGCAAAGTCCTGCGTCTTGGAGCCAGAGCGAGGGCCGATCAGCAAGTGGCCCTCGAAGTCGGCAATGGCGGTGCGCAGGTCATCATTCCAGGCGAAAAGCGCGGGAATGGCGACGATGTCATAGCCGGCAAAGCTGCTGGTGCTGGGCGGCAGGATGTCGATATCGACGCCGTGCTTGCGGAAGGCGGCGTAGAGTGCCCTGACATGCGCACCATGGCTGAAGCCCTTGGCCTGAGGCTGGATCTCCCAAGCCCATTCGCTCTGATAGTCGAATATGATGGCAACGCGGCCCTTGTTTGCCGTGCCGTCAAGGCCGACGGCCTTGAGCTCCTCCGCAACCTGAATGGCTTCGTGATAGGCCGGTGCGGGCTCGCTATCGGGGCGCAACAGGCCGGCATGCATCTGTTCCTGCGCGAAGGGCGCTTGGCGCCAACGGAAATAGGTCACCACCTCGGCACCGTGGGCAAAGGCCTCCCAGGCCCAGAGGCGGGCCATGCCGGGCAGCGGATCGGGGTTGAACTGCGCCCAGTTCACGGGTCCGGGCTGCTGCTCCATGATCCACCAGCGGCCGTGACCCACGGCGCGGTAGAGATCGTGATGGAAGGCCGCGTTGTCCGGGTCGCCCTGGCGCATATAGAGGCGCTTGATCTCATCGGGCTCGGCACTGACCGCAAGATGGCCAAGGGGGTAGCTGTCCCAGCTGGCAATATCGAGCGTTTCGGCCACGTCATAGTGGTCAAACTCCGTGTAACGGCTCATGAAATTGTGGATGACCGGCAGGTCGGGCCGCACACCCTTGAGGATGTCGAACTGTACCTTGTTGAAGGCCGCGACCTGATCGGAGGCATAGCGGCGGAAGTCGAGGTCATGGGCCGGTGCCGCCTCGCAGACCAACAGGTTGGGCAACTCGATCTGGTCGAAGCGATTGTATTCCATGGACCAGAAGACATTGCCCCAGGCCTGGTTCAGCGCATCGACCGTGCCGTATTTTTCGGCCAGCCAAAGCTGAAAGCCCTGCTTTGCAGCGGGCGAATAGGAATAGGTGGTGCCGTGGCAGCCATACTCGTTGTCGGTCTGCCAGGCGCCGAGTGCGGGGTGGTTGCCCACTGCATCGGCGAGCAGGCGAGTTATGCGGCCGGCTTCTTCGCGATAGCCGAGATGGCTGAAATCATAGTGGCGGCGAGAACCGAAGCCCTTGCGACGCCCCTGCGCGTCGACGGCGAGCATGTCGGGATGCTTATCGATCATCCAGCGCGGCGGGGTGGCGGTGGGGGTGCCGAAAACCACCTTGAGCCCGTGTCGCCCGAGCACGTCCATCGCCCGGATGATCCAGTCGAAGGTTAGGTTGCCGGGCGTCGGCTCCAACCTGGACCAGGCGAACTCGCCGATGCGCACCCATTTGATGCCGACCTCGGCCATGCGGGCCGCGTCTCGGTCCCACCAGTCCTCAGGCCAGTGTTCGGGATAGTAGCAGACGCCGAGGGCGGGGGTGGTCATGGCAAGGGTCTCAGAGTGTGATGGTCGCTTCGGGCAGGCCGGGCACGTCAAGGTCTATGGCAAAGAGGCCGCCAGCTACCTTCTCGGCGGCCAACTGCTCGGCGCTCAAATTCTTGTTGGCGGTGGTGATGAACATGGTCTTGAGTTCGGGTCCGCCAAAGGCGGGGCAGGTGACCTGGCTCACGGGAACCTCGACGATGCGGTCGATGGAGCCATCCGGCGCGTGGCGCACGACACAGGAGCCGCCCCATTTGGCGTTCCAGAGGTAGCCCTGGCTGTCGACTACGGCACCATCGGGATAGCCGCGCCCTTCGCTCACATCGGCGAACAGTGTCCATTCGCCAACCGGCAGGCCGGTGGCCGGGTCGGTCGCGACCTGCATGATCTTCTTGGTCGGCGTATCGGTCCAATAGGCGATCCGGCCATCGGGAGAAAAGCAGGTGGCGTTGGGGATGGCGATGCCAGACTTGAGCGTGGTCAGGGTGCCGGCGCGGTAGTGATAGACCGAGCCAATTGGCGCCTCGGCAGAACCGCGATCCATGGTGCCGATCCAGAAGGCGCCAGAGGGATGAACGCGGCTGTCATTGGTACGTGTCGCGGCATTGTCCGCCTCGATCTCGTTGATGCGATTCATGCCGCCTGTCGAGAGATCGAACTGCTTGAGGCCGGTATCGGTGGCAAGGACCAGCATATGGTCGTCAACAATCGCGGCTGCCGCAACGGTCTCGTTGAACAGCCAGCTGTCGACAATTTCGCCAGCGGCGGTCACCGCGAACAGGGTCTGTTCGTTGATATCGAAGAAGAACAGCTGCTGTCGTCCGGCATGCCAGATCGGGCCTTCGCCCAGGGAACATTGGCTGTCGAGCAGAAGGCGGGCCGTATCGGTCATTGGGCTTTCCCCGTGTCATAGGCAGCAACGGCCGTGGCAGCGCGCTCGGCGACCTGGGCGACGTCCATGCCGGGCTTGTAGAGGTATGTGCCCAGGCCAAATCCCGTGCATCCGGCGGCGAAATATTCGCCGAAATTGTCGGGGTTGGCGCCGCCCACGGCATAGACGGGCAGTTCGGGCGGCAGAACGGCCTTCATGGCCTTGATGCCCTTGGGACCCAGCACCTCGGCGGGGAAGAATTTGAGGCCCGTCGCGCCGGCCTTGATGGCCCGGAAGGCATCGGTAGGGGTGAACACGCCGGGATAGGACAGGAGCTGAATGCGCACCGTTTCCTCGATGACCGCCTTGTTGGTGTCGGGTGAGACGATAAAGGTGCCGCCGGCATCGGCCACAGCCCAGACTTGCTTCTTGGTGAGCACAGTGCCGGCGCCGATTGCTGCGTCATCGCCAAGGGCGTTGGAGGCGAGCGCAATGCTGGTCAGCGCGTCTGGCGAATTGAGCGGCACTTCGATCATGGTGATGCCGGCGGCAATCAGAGCCTGGCAGACATGAACGGTCTCGGACGGCGTGATGCCGCGGAGGATGGCGATGAGGTGGCGATGGTTCATCGATATGAACTCCAGTTATGCGGCGAAGCTGCGCGCGGCCTTGAGGCCGGCCAGCACGATTTCGGTGGCGTCCCAGGGTTCGCCCCGGGCGCCGGCCATGTCCAGCACCCTCGCATAGAGCGTGCAGAGGGCCGGCGAGCCGATCAGTGGCACGGCCTGTGAGCCGATCAGATGACGGTTGCTGCCAATTTCGGTGCCGATCAGCAGACCAGAGAGATAGCCGGCGCACCAATCGGGCTGACGGCCTGAGAGCAGTGAACTGGCGCGGACCTGGAACAGCGTGCCGAGCAGTTGCTCGGGATGTTCGAGGCCGGCCGCTGCGCCAAGGTCGAAACCTTCGGCGCGACCCGGACCGTCGAGATCACCCGCCAAGGAATGGCGCAGCACGGAATGGGTACGCAGCACTTCGAACAGTTCGCCCGTCATGGCAGTCGAGAAGCGCTCGATACGTGTGCCGGAAAGCTGGGCCCACTTGGAGTGGGTGCCGGGCATGCAGACCATGCCGGCAAAGCCCGGCGACAATGCCGCGAGGCCGAGCAGCTGGGTTTCTTCGCCGCGCATGACATTGTCAGCGCCGGCCTTCTGGCAGACGCCAGGCAGAATGGCTGGCGCGAGATAACTGTTGGGCATGGCGGGCCGCACCGCCCCTTCGCTGAGGCCGCGCAGATCGGCGGGGGCTTCGAGGTACGGGGCCTCCATCCAGCCCTGGCGGGCGCCGGCCATGCCGCAGATGAGCACGTCAAGCTGGCTGTTGCGGGCAGGGGGGATACCTTCGAGCAGCTCGGACAGGGCGGCGGGGAACTCCTCGCGGGTGAGCTTGCCCATCCCTTTGGGCGAGGTCTTCTCGAACGCTACCGAGCCGTCGGCGGCGATCCCCCAGGCGCGGAGGTTGGAGGTCCCCCAGTCCACAGCAACCCAGTCAATGATCTCAGTCACGATTTGTCCTCACCGCGGCAGCCCCGTCGCGGCGCGACCCTAATGGCTGAGAGTGGTTTCAGCCAGTCCGATTCTCGGCTTCCCACGGCGCAGAACATCACCTCCAAGCGGTACAGCCGGTCCCCTCGTTTGGTAAGATTTTCAGAGCGATGGGAAAAAACTTCAACCGCGTTTTGCCGCCAAACTCATTTGTATGATTTTTTGTGCGGAATCGCGTTCACTCTGGCAAAAGCCATGCTAGAACCACTCCAAACGCTGGCGCGTCCATACGCGAGCGGATCCAAGAGGAAGATGAGATGACGGCAGGAAACGGCGGCTCGGCGCCCAAGAAGTTGCGCTCGCGCGCCTGGTTCGACAATCCGGACAATCCGGACATGACGGCGCTCTATCTCGAGCGCTACATGAATTTTGGCGTGTCGCGCGAAGAGCTGCAGTCTGACAAGCCGATCATCGGCATTGCGCAGACCGGGTCCGATCTCAGCCCCTGCAACCGCCATCACATCGTGCTGGCTGAGCGCGTGCGCGAGGGCATTCGGGAAGCCGGCGGCATTGCCATCGAGTTTCCGGTGCATCCGATCCAGGAAACCGGCAAGCGCCCGACGGCGGGTCTGGACCGTAACCTGGCCTATCTCGGACTCGTGGAAGTGCTCTACGGCTATCCGCTGGATGGCGTGGTGCTGACCATTGGTTGCGACAAAACCACCCCGGCAATGCTGATGGGGGCGGCGACCGTCAATATTCCGGCTATCGCGCTATCGGTCGGTCCCATGCTCAATGGCTGGCACAAGGGCGAGCGCACCGGGTCGGGCACCATCGTCTGGAAGGCCCGCCAGATGATGGCGGCCGGCGAGATCGACTATGCCCAGTTCATTGAACTGGTGGCATCGTCCGCGCCGTCAACCGGCTATTGCAACACGATGGGTACGGCCACGACGATGAACTCGCTTGCGGAGTCGCTGGGCATGCAGCTGCCGGGTTCGGCTGCCATTCCGGCACCCTACCGTGACCGCCAGGAAATGGCCTATCGCACGGGCAAGCGCATCGTGGACATGGTGCATGAGGACCTCAAGCCGTCCGATATCCTGACCAAGGACAATTTCATCAACACCATCGTGGTCAATTCGGCCATCGGCGGATCGACCAATGCGCCGATCCACATCCAGGCCATTGCCAAGCATATCGGCGTGGAACTCGAACTGCAGGATTTCCAGACCTATGGCCACAAGGTGCCACTGCTGGTGAACCTGCAGCCGGCGGGTGAATATCTGGGCGAGGACTACTATCATGCCGGTGGCGTGCCGGCGGTGGTCAACGAGTTGATGACCCAGGGCCTGATCCGCGAGAATGCGCCGACCGTCAATGGCAAGACCATCGGCGAGAACTGCCGCAACACGACGATCCAGGACGACAAGGTCATCCGCCGCTTCGACAATCCGCTCAAGACCGAGGCAGGCTTCCTCGTGCTGCGTGGCAACCTCTTTGACAATGCCATCATGAAGACCAGCGTGATCTCGTCGGAGTTCCGCGATCGCTACCTCAACAATCCCGAACATCCGGGTATGTTCGAGGGCAAGGCGGTGGTGTTCGATGGACCGGAGGATTACCACCACCGCATCGACGATCCCGCGCTCGATATCGACGAGAATACGCTGCTGTTCATGCGCGGCGCGGGGCCGATCGGTTATCCGGGCGCGGCGGAAGTGGTCAACATGCGGCCGCCCAGCTATCTGATCAAGAAGGGCGTGCATGCGCTGGCCTGCATCGGCGATGGCCGCCAGTCGGGTACTTCGGGCTCGCCCTCGATCCTCAATGCTTCGCCAGAGGCGGCGGCGGGTGGCAATCTCGCCATCCTGCAGACAGGCGACCGTGTGCGGATCGATCTCAACCAGGGGCAGGCCAATATCCTGATCTCGGATGCCGAGATCGCCCAGCGTCGCGCCGATCTCGAGGCTTCCGGCGGCTACAAGTTCCCCAAGCACCAGACACCCTGGCAGGAAATCCAGCGCGGTCTGGTTGGCCAGCTCGGCGATGGTGCCATTCTCAAGCCAGCCGAAAAGTACCAGCGCATCGCGCAGACCAACGGCATCCCGCGCGACAACCACTGATCGCCGGTTTGAAAGACAAGGGGGACCGCATGCATGCGGTCCCCCATTTTGTTTGCTGCTGGCGACCAGACAAAGAAAAGGCCACCGCGACAAATCGCGGGGGCCTCGCCGAGCGGCGCCGAAGCGCGCTCGCTATGATCTAGCGCAGACTAGAGCAGGGTCAGGTTGGTCGCCGATTCCTTGCCGTCACGGCCGGTCTCGAGCTCATAGGTGACCTTGTCGTTCTCGTAGAGGCCCTGCAGGCCCGAACGCTGAACAGCAGAAATATGGACGAAAGCATCCTTGCCGCCATTTTCAGGCGAAATGAAGCCGAAGCCCTTGGTGGTGTTGAAGAACTTTACGGTGCCGGTGATTACGGACATGATAGTTTCCTTTTGCTCGTAGCATCAGCGAACGAGCGGTTATCCAATGGCAACATGCCAAAGGGACATAACGTTCGCATGGTAGAGAAGGAAGCCACGGTCCGGCGAACCGGCATTAGGCAGCCGACTTAGGCTGAAAACGTATGCTACCTATGTGGCACGGAACAGCGCCATCTGCAAGGTCCCGGCACTGTCGGCCGTTAAATTCCGCTTAAGTCGCTAGAAAAATCCCAAGAAAACCAAGGGAGTGGCTTCGCGCCTAAGTACTACGGCCGGCCTCATCGGCCGCCAGAGGCGGTTCGATGCCCCGGTACGATCTACCAAAATGAGGGGTGGCAGGGTGACGCGCCGGTGCTGGCCCAGGCCTCGCGTCACGCTGCTGAGGGCTATAGCGCCCTAATACTTGCGGAGAAGACCGACAAGGCGGCCCTGCACCTTGACGCGGTCAGGCGGGAAGATGCGGGTTTCGTAAGCGGGGTTGGCCGCCTCCAGCGCCACGGTATTGCCCTTGCGGCGCAGGCGCTTGAGCGTTGCTTCCTCATCGTCCACCAAGGCGACGATGATTTCGCCCGTCGAGGCCTGATCCTGCTTCTTGATGAGCACAGTATCCCCGTCGAAAATGCCGGCATCGATCATCGAGTCGCCGCGGACTTCAAGCGCGAAGTGCTCACCGGCGCCCAGCATTTCCGGCGGAACCATGATGGTGTGCGAGTGGGTCTGGATGGCCTCGATGGGCGTACCGGCCGCAATACGGCCCATGACCGGGACGGAAATCGGCCGGGCATAGTCTTCGGCCGCCGACATGCGCGAGGGCGGGGAGCTGACCTTGCCCAGACTGCCTTCGATGACCGATGGCTCAAAGCGCGCCTTGCGACCACCGAGCGACGGGTTCATCGAATCCGGGAGCTTGACCACTTCGAGGGCCCGGGCCCGGTTGGGCAGGCGACGGATGAAACCGCGCTCCTCAAGGGCGGTGATCAGCCGGTGGATGCCCGATTTGGACGCCAGGTCGAGCGCATCCTTCATCTCGTCGAAGGATGGCGGAATGCCGCTTTCCTTCATCCGCTCATGGATGAACATAAGCAGCTCGTGTTGTTTGCGCGTCAGCATGGGCCCCTCGGGGAGTGAATCAGAACATAGGCAGAACGACTATAGGTGTTCCAGTTATGTTCCGCAATATGCTTTGGAAAAGATCAGTCGTCGTTGCGATCTCGACAGTCAGAAAGCATCCAGCGGGATGGCTTCGACAATGGTGCCGGGCAATTGGCCGGGATCGAACTCTGGTTGGACGATGAGCATATCGGCCCGCGCCAGCGAAGAGGTGTGGCCGCTGTCCGTCTGGGAGATCGGCAGCAGCTCAGGTCCAGTGGGCGTGTGCAGCAATTGCGCGCGCATGAAGTGGCGGCGGGCGGTATTGGGGGGCGTTGGGCCGGCCAGCGGCAGGTGCCAGGGGGATGGTTCTGGATAGCCAAGCCACGCGCGCAATGCGGGGCGAATGAACACCATGGCGGTGACCATGGTGGAAACCGGATTGCCGGGGAGGCCGAAGATCAGGGTGCTGCCGCGTGTTCCGAACATGAGGGGCTTGCCGGGCCGCATGTTGATCTTCCAGAAATCCAGCGTGACACCCAATTCCAGGAGGATGTCCTGCACGATGTCGTGGTCGCCGACGCTTGCGCCACCTGTGGTGATGACGATATCCGGCCCAGTGGCGAAAATGTCTTGGAGTGCCTTGCGCAGCTGAGCCGCATCGTCGCGGGCAATGCCGTGATCCGTGACCGTTTCGGCGTAGGGCGTCAGCATGGGCCGCAGCCCAAAACTGTTTGATGCCACAATCTGGTCGGGGCCAAGTGGCGTCCCGGGCAGCACTAGTTCGTCGCCCGTGGCGAGCAGGGCGATGCGAGGCCGTTTGGCGACCTTGAGCGTGGCCGCGTTGGCAGCGGCGGCAACCGCCAGCTGCATCGGTGCAAGGCGAATCCCGGCGTCGACGAGCTGTTGACCGGTAGCGAAGTCGTTACCCAAAGGCCGCACGCTGTGGCCCTGTCGTGCCGGAACAGTGAAGGAAACCGAGTCTCCGTCGCGCCTGGCCTCTTCCTGCATGACGACCGTGTCGGCGCCTTCGGGTACCGGTGCACCAGTGAAGATGCGGACAGCCTCGCCCGGCCCAAGCGTGCCGAGATAGCCGGCACCCGCCTGTGACGTGCCAACCACGGTCAGCCCGTGGCCAGCGACGACGTCGGCAGCGCGGATGGCGTAGCCGTCCATGGCGCTGGAATTGAATGGAGGCTGATCGTGGGTGGCGAATACGGGTTCAAGCAGCACGCGCCCGGCAGCCTCGGACAGCGGCACGGTCTCGGCGATGGGCGCCGGCACGCGCCGGAGGATAGCGGCAATCGCGTCATCCACCGGGAGCAGGCTCATGACCGGGAAAAGTCTCCGGACTTTCCGCCGGATTTTTCGACCAGGCAGATATCAGTGATGGTCATGGCCCGGTCGATGGCCTTGGCCATGTCGTAGAGCGTCAGTGCCGCGGTCGAGGCGGCGACCAGGGCTTCCATCTCGACACCGGTCTGCCCGGTGGTTTCGGCCGTGGCACGGATAAGGATGGCATCGGGGCCATCAGCTTCGATGTCGACGCTGACCTTGGTCAGTGGAATGGGGTGGCAAAGCGGGATGAGGTCGGACGTCTTCTTGGCGGCCATGATGCCGGCAATGCGAGCAACTGCTAGGGCATCGCCCTTCTTGAGGCCACCACCCATGATGGCGACAATCGTGCCGGTCTCGGCGACAATCCTGGCCTGTGCCAAGGCGCGGCGCCGGGTGATCGCCTTGTCGCCGATATCGACGATATGGGCTTCGCCCCGCTCGTTGAGGTGGGTGAGGCCCTGCGCCATCACCGCACGGCCTGTGGGGCGCCCATCAGCAGGGCGCGGGTTGCAGCGGCGACATCGTCCTGACGCATCAGGCTTTCGCCGACGAGGAAGGTGCCAATACCGGCGCGCTGGTCGAGCATGGTGATGTGCTCGTGGGTCATGATGCCGCTTTCGCTCACCAGCAGTGTGTTTTTCGGTACGCCGACGGCCAGATTGACCGAGGTTTCGAGCGTGGTCTCGAAGGTGCGCAGGTTGCGGTTGTTGATGCCGATGAATTCGGCGCCGAGGGCCAGTGCCCGGTCGAGTTCGAGCTGGTCATGCACCTCCACCAGAGCGTCCATTCGCCATTCCTCGGCGGCGTCGAGCAGGTAGCGCGCAACGTCGTCGCCCACGGCGGCGAGAATGATCAGGATGCAGTCGGCGCCCCAGGCGCGGGCTTCAGCCACCTGGTAGGTTTCGAACAGGAAATCCTTGCGGAGCACGGGAAGCTGGGTCGCGGCGCGGGCCTCGATCAGGTAGCTCGGCGAGCCTTGAAAGCTCGGCCGGTCGGTGAGGACGGAGAGGCAGGCGGCGCCGGCCTGCTCATAGGCGCGGGCGATCGCCGCGGGGTCGAAGTCGGGCCGGATCAGACCCTTGGATGGGCTGGCCTTCTTTACCTCGGCAATCAGGGCGTATTTGCCCTGTTTGCGCTTGGACTTGATGGCGTTGAGGAAGCCGCGAGTCGGGGGCTGGTCATGTGCCTGGGCCACCACCTCGGCCCAGGGCCGCATGGATTTGGCCGCGGCGATCTCTTCGCGCTTGTAGGCTTCGATCTGCTGGAGAATGTCGCTCATCAATCTCGTCCGTTCGATACCGCCACGAGGCGGGCGAGGGTTTCTCTGGCCTTGCCGCTGTCGACCGTCTGGGCGGCCATGGCAATACCGTCTTCAATGGTTGCCACCTTGTCGGCCACCAGCAGCGCGGCGCCAGCGTTGAGCAGCACGGTGTCCCGATAGGCACCGGTTGCGCCTTCAAGCAGGGCCTGGATTGCCAAGGCGTTTTCCTCGGGCGTCCCGCCCAGCAGGTCCTTGGGGTCGGTCAGTTTGAGGCCGACCTGCTCGGGGTTCAGTTCGAAGCTGCGCAGGTCGCCATCGGCGATCTGGGCCACGAAATTGGTGCCCGAGGTCGACAATTCGTCGAGGCCTTCGCTGGAGTGGACAACCCAGGCCTTGATGGCCCGGTTAGCCAGCAGGGCCGCAGCCACAGGCTCCACCCATTGCTGCGAATAGACGCCAAGCAGATAGCGCCGTACGCCCGCGGGGTTGGATTGTGGTCCCAGCAGGTTGAACAGGGTCCGCACACCCATTTCGCTGCGCGCCGGGCCGACATGGCGCATGGCGGGATGATGACTGGGGGCGAACATGAAGCCGATGCCAGCCTTGGCAATGGTGGTGCCGATCTGCTCCGGCGTCAGGTCCAGTTTGACGCCCAGTGCCTCGAGCACCTGGGAGGCGCCGGAGCGGGAGGACAAGGCCTTGTTGCCATGCTTGGCGACCGGCACGCCGGCCCCTGCGACCACAAGAGCGGTGGCGGTCGAGATGTTGAGGCTGCCGATGCCGTCACCACCGGTGCCGACAATGTCGATGGCGCCTTCTGGGGCAATTACCGGCACCATCTGCTCGCGCAGGATGGAGACGGCCGCAGCGATCTCGCCAACGGTTTCGCCCTTGATGCGCATGCCCATGAGGAAGGCGCCGATCTGGCTGGGTGTGGCTTCGCCAGCCATGATGATGCGCATGACGCCGCGCATCTCCTCGCCGGTCAGGTCCTTGCGGTCGGCGATCTTGTTGAGGGCTGCCTTGAGATCCATCATGCAGCCTTCTTCTGGTTGAAGTCGCGGGCCAGGTTCAGGAAGTTCTGCAGCAGGGCGTGGCCATTTTCGCTGGCAATGCTCTCGGGATGGAACTGCACGCCGTGCACCGGCAGGCTCTTGTGCTGCATGCCCATTATAAGGCCGTCCTCGGTGGTGGCGGTAACTTCCAGGACCTCGGGCAGGGTGTCCTGCTTGACGATCAGCGAGTGATAGCGCGTGGCCTCGAAGTCGTTGTTGAGGCCACGGAACAGGCCTTTGCCTGTGTGGTGGATCTTGGATGTCTTGCCATGCACCAGGTGCGGAGCGCGGATCACGTCGCCGCCCATGGCCTGGCCGATGGCCTGGTGGCCGAGGCAGACCCCCAGGATCGGTATCTGGCTCTTGAAGCGGTCAATCAGTGCCAGGCAGATGCCAGCTTCGTTGGGCGTGCAGGGACCGGGCGAGAGGACGATAGCCTCGGGCGCCATGGCGGCGACTTCATCGAGGGTAATCTTGTCGTTGCGCACGACGGTGATGTCGGCGCCCAGCTCACCCAGGAAATGGACGAGGTTGTAGGTGAAGCTGTCGTAGTTATCGATGACGAGCGTGCGGGTCATGTGGCTGGCTCCAGCGCGGCTGTGGGAAACAGGTTCGGTGTTCAGAACCCGTTGCGCCATCGATGTTGAATGAGTGACTGCGCCTTCATTGCCCGATCCTTGCCTCGCCAGCATAGCGTAGCGCTTCCTCGGCGGCGCTGAAAAGGGCGCGGGCCTTGTTTTCGCATTCCATCTGCTCAAGCTCGGGCACGCTGTCGGCGACGATACCCGCGCCCGACTGCACGTAGAGCTTGCCGTCCTTGAGGATAGCGGTGCGCAGCACGATGCAGGTGTCCATGGTGCCATCGGCACCGAAATAGCCGACGCAACCGCCGTAGATGCCGCGCCGGGACTTCTCCAGTTCGTCGATGATCTCCATGGCCCGCACCTTGGGGGCGCCGGAGACCGTGCCGGCCGGGAAACCGGCCGAGAGCGCGTCGACGAAGTCGTATTTGGGATCGAGCTGCCCCACGACATTGGAAACGATGTGCATGACGTGGGAATAGTATTCGAGGAAGAACTTGTCTGTCACCTTGACCGTGCCGGTCTTGGCAACGCGGCCCACGTCATTGCGACCCAGATCGAGCAGCATCAGGTGCTCGGCCAGTTCCTTGGGGTCGGCCAGCAGTTCGGCCGCCAGTTCCTGGTCGCGGGTCGGGGTCGAGCCGCGCTTGCGGGTGCCGGCGATGGGGCGGATGGTGACTTCACCATCCTGCACCCGCACGAGGATTTCCGGGCTCGATCCCGCCACCGCAAAGCCGCCGAAGTCGAGAAAATACATGTAAGGGCTGGGATTGGTCCGGCGCAGCGCACGATAGAGCGCGGTGGGCGGCAGGGTGAAATCGGCCGAGAACCTTTGGCTCAGCACTACCTGGAAGATGTCGCCGGCCGTGATGTATTCCTTGGCCTTGGCGACCATCGCGAAATACTCGTCCTTCGACGTATTGCTGGTGATGGCGATGCTCTCGAGATCGGGCAAAGCTGGTGTTGCCGGCATGGCGCGTCCCAGGCGGCCGATGGCATCATCGATCCGTGCTTCGGCGGCTTCATAGGCCTGGCGAGCCGATACACCGGCCCGGACATAGACCGGCGCCGTCAGGTAGAGCTCATCCTTGAGCGTATCGAAAATGGCCAGCAGCGATGGCCTCATCAGCACAGCCTCGGGCGTCTGCAGGTGGTCCGGATTGCTGTCGGGCAGCACTTCCATGTAGCGGACCATTTCGTAGCCTAGATAGCCATAGACGCCGGCGGATTGCGGCGGCAGGCCGGGCGGCACGTCGATCTTGCTGTCGGCGACCAGGTGGCGGAGCGCATCGAGCGGCAGGTCGGGCAGGGGCTCGAAGCTGGCATCGTCGATCTGCGCCGAGCGATTGATTGCCGCCGAGCCAGCCTCGACCTTGAGGATCACGTCCGGTTGCGTGCCGATGATGGAATAGCGCCCGCGCACCGCCGCATCCTGCACGGATTCGAGCAGGAAAGTGTTCTTGCGGCCCTCGGCGAGCTTGAGATAGGTGCCGATCGGCGTTTCGAGGTCCGCAACGATGCGACGCCAGACGATCTGCGACTTTCCAGCATCATATTGATCTTGGAAGCGCTGATAGAAGTCGTCGTCCATCGTTGTGGTGTCCAGTTTGGGGTTGGTCCGGCTTGTGAATTACTGGCCGGTATTGAGTGCCAGCGCCTGGCTGAGTGCCTGCTGGTTGATGCGCAGTCCGGCATCGTCCCGCACGGCGCTGACGAAGTCGCCATAGAGACCGATGCGCGCTTCGTTCTCAAGGCTGGCATTGGCTGCTTCTTCCAGCGGGCCGGTCGCCGGCGTCAGGTCCGTCACCTCGAAGACGATGAATTCGCCACCCTGGCTGACAGCTGAACCGTGGTGGTTCTCATCGCCAGCAAAGGCGGCCGATGCCACGGCGCCGTCAATGGTGCCGTCTTCCGAGCCGAAGCGTGTGAAGGGCGCGCTGATCTGCGGGAAGACATTGTAGGACGCAGCGATGTCGGCCAGGGCCTCACCATTGTCCAGGCGGGCGACCGCGTCGGCCTGTGCCGCCAGAATGGCATTGTTGGTACGTTCGGTGGTGAGAGCCTCGGCCACGGCGTCGCGGACCTCATCCAGCGTCTGATCACGGGCCGGCTCAATGGTATTGAGGTCGAACCACAGGTTGCCGTTGCCGGCGAGCGGGACAGCGGCCGTCAGCGCGCCTTCATCCGCCTTGAAGATCGCCTGGGCGACGCGCGGGCTGTCCTCAGCCGCGAGATCGGGGATGACGGTCAGCTCGGCGCCACCGGCGGTTACGTCGGCTTCGTAGAGGTCCAGGCCGAAGCGCTCGGCGATCTCGGTCAGTGGCCGGAAGGCGGCGCGCAGTTCCTCAATCTGATCCTGGACATCACCGAGCTCGTTGCGAGCCTCGGCCAGCGCCAGGGTCTCGGAAATCTGCTCGCGGACGTCCTCGAGTGCGGGGACGCCGCCGGCCTCGATGGCGGAAACATGTACAGCGCGCTTGCCCGCAACCCCATCGATCAGGGCAAAGTCACCCTGCTGCAGGCCGAAGGCGGCAGTGGCAAGGTTGGCATCCGTGATATCGGCCTGTGCCAGCGTCCCCAGATCGGTAGGCGCAATGCCCGCCTCGGCGACCAGGGTCTCGAAGGGCGTGCCCGCGGCGAGGCCGGCTTCGAACGCGGCGACCTGGTCGGCATTCAGCACGACCTGTTGGATGGTACGGCGTTCCGCCCGGGTCAAATTGGCCTTGGTGCGCTCGTATTCTGCGGCGATGGCTTCCTCAGATATTGTCTTGGTGGCAGCCAGCTCGGCGGCAGAGAGCCGCAGCATCTGCACATTGCGGGTCTCAACCGTACGGAACTCGGCCTGATGCTCGGCGAGATAGGCGGCGAGCTCGGCTTCGGTCGGCGCGGCGGGTGTCTCGATATTGGTCTCGCCCAGCGCGAAATAGTCGATAGTGCGCTGGTCGGCGACATAGCGATTGATCAGGGACGACGCCGTCTCGGGCAGCGCAGTATCGCCAAAGAGGCTCAGGATCAGCTGCTGGCGCCGGGCGGCGTCGCTCTGGTCCTCGAAATACTCGGCCTCGGTGAGGCCGCTCATCTGCAGCACCTGATTGAAGTTTTCCGGCGTGAAGGTGCCCAGCGCATTGTGGAACGACGGATCGGCGCGCAGCATGTCGCTCAGCTTCTGCTCGGAAACCCCAAGGCCGAAGCCGGTGGCCAACCGGTTCAACGCCGCGTCCTGTGCCAGGTTCTGCAGCACCATGGAGGGAATGCCCAGATTGACGGCTTCCTCGGCAGTCGGGAAGGAGCCAAGCTGCTGGGCGACCTCATTGAGCTGGTTCTGGTAAGCACGGAGGAACTCGCGGGAATTGATCTCCTCATCGCCCACGCGCGCCACGGTATTGGTACCGAGATCGGTGATAACGTTGTTGATGCCGAAGCCTGCCACGCCTACCAGAAGGAAGGCGCCCATGACCTTGCCGGGCCAGGATTTTGCAAAAACACGCAAACTATCGAGCATCTGAGACGTTCCACTTAGGCAACACCAGGCTTTACCGCAGCAGCGGGAGGGCACTAGTAATCCATTTTGACAGCCGGGGTTAGGGCAAAGCCAGCCACGGTGCAAGAGGCAGCAGGAGCAAAGAGTGACAACGACAATAACGCCGCTGATCGCAGGGAACTGGAAAATGAACGGCCTGAGGGGCTCGCTGGACGAATTGACAGCGCTTGCAGGCATGCTCACGACCGGTGAGGCGCCGCGTGCCGTCGTGGTGATCTGTCCGCCGGCCACCATCGTTGCCGCGGTCGCCCGGCAGGGCGCCAGCGCCGGGATTCTGGCGGGCGGCCAGGACTGCCATGCAGCTGCATCGGGTGCGCATACCGGTGATATCGCGGCGGGCATGCTGGCGGATGCCGGGGCGCAGTATGTCATTGTCGGCCATTCGGAACGCCGCGCTGCCTATGGCGAAACCGACGAGCAGGTGCGCGCCAAGGCCGAGGCTGCCATCGGCGCCGGACTCAAGCCGATCATCTGCGTGGGCGAAACCGAAGCGGAGCGTGACGCCGGAAATGCCGAAGCGGTGGTCGCGAACCAGCTGGCCGGGTCGATCCCCGATGCGGCCGAACAACATGAGGTGATCGTCGCCTATGAACCCATCTGGGCCATCGGCACCGGCCGCACGCCGAGCAATGACGACATTGCCCAGATGCATGGCTCGATCCGCCGCCAGCTGACTGATCGGTTCGGCGAAAAGGGCGCTGGCGTCCGTATTCTCTATGGTGGTTCGCTCAAGCCGCAGAATGCGCGCGAGATTCTCCAGGTGGAAAACGTCAATGGTGGCCTAGTCGGTGGTGCCAGCCTCTTGGCAAAGGACTTCTACACCATTATCTCAGCGGTATAGCGCATCATGAATGCTTGGAGGCTGGCCGGAAATTCCGCCCGGCCTCTGGCATTTGCGGCGCGGGGCGTGTAAGACGCCGCATCTTTTGACAGACCAATAGACTGAGACAGAATGGCAAACGTCCTGATTGTGGCCTATTTGCTGATCGTCCTGGCGCTGATCGCGGTAATCCTGCTGCAGCGCTCCGAGGGCGGCGCGCTGGGCATTGGCGGTGGCGGTGGTGGCGGCGGTTTCATGACCGCGCGCGGCTCGGCCAACCTGCTGACCCGTACCACGGCTATTCTGGCCACGCTGTTCTTTGCGACGGCCATCGGGCTGACCATTCTTTCCGAACTGGATCGTACGACGTCGGGCATTCTCGAGCGCGCGACGACCACCGAGGACGGTGCGGCGCCGACCAGCGTGCTCGATGCACTGAACTCGCTGCAAAGCGGCACGCCGTCCGACCTGCCGGTTCCCGCCACCGACCCGGTTGCCCCTGCCGGCACCGATCCGGTGACCGAAGACACAGCACCGGCGCCCGCGGCCACGACACCCGCAGCGACGAGCGACCTGCCTGTGCCCGAGGCTCCGGCGGCCGCGCCGGCCGAGGAACCGGTCGCTCCGGCGACCAACTGACCGCCGCAAGGCGCAAACAAAGAGGGGGATGGAAACATCCCCTTCTTCTTTTTTGTGTGGGGGCGTTCGCAGCCTCTACGAATCGACGTTGATGTGATTAAGGTGAACGCCCATGGCTCGGTACGTATTCATCACCGGAGGCGTGGTCTCCTCATTGGGTAAAGGTCTTGCATCAGCGGCGCTTGGCGCCGTGCTGCAAGCGCGCGGCTACAAGGTTCGCTTGCGCAAGCTCGACCCCTATCTCAACATCGATCCGGGCACGATGTCGCCCACCCAGCATGGCGAAGTCTTCGTCACCGATGACGGGGCAGAGACCGATCTCGATCTGGGCCACTATGAGCGCTTTACCGGCCGCGCCGCCAACAAGCGCGACAATATCACGACCGGGCGCATCTATTCCGACATCCTGGCCAAGGAGCGGAAGGGCGAGTATCTCGGCGCCACCGTGCAGGTCATCCCGCATGTGACCGACGCCATCAAGAATTTCGTAATCGAGGGCAATGAGGACTTCGATTTTGTGCTGGTCGAGGTCGGCGGCACGGTCGGCGATATCGAGGGCTTGCCGTTCTTCGAGGCGATCCGCCAGCTGGGCAATGATCTCCCGCGTGGGGATACCTGCTACCTTCATCTGACGCTGATGCCCTATATCCCGTCGGCAGGGGAGCTCAAGACCAAGCCGACGCAGCACTCGGTGCGCGAATTGCGCTCCATCGGCATTGCGCCGGATGTGCTGCTGGTGCGGTGCGATCGCCCCATTCCCGAGGGCGAGAAGAAAAAGCTCAGCCTGTTCTGCAACGTGCGCGAGAGCGCCGTTATCCAGGGCCTTGATGTCGGTTCGATCTACGACGTGCCGCTGGCCTATCACAAGGAAGGCCTCGACCGCGAAATCCTGGCCGCCTTCGGCATCACCGATGCGCCGGCACCCGATCTCTCGGCGTGGGAAGATGTGTCCGCCCGCCTCCACAATCCGGAGGGCGAGGTCAACATCGCCATCGTCGGCAAGTATACCGGCCTCAAGGATGCTTATAAGTCCCTTTCAGAGGCCCTGACCCATGGCGGCATCGCCAACAAGGTCAAGGTCAACCTGCAGTGGATTGATTCGGAAGTCTTCGAGCGCGACGATCCGGCGCCCTATCTCGAACATGTGCACGGCATCCTGGTGCCTGGCGGCTTCGGCGAGCGCGGTTCGGCCGGCAAGATCGAGGCGGCCCGTTTTGCCCGCATCAAGGACGTGCCCTATTTCGGCATCTGCTTTGGCATGCAAATGGCTTGCGTCGAGGCTGCTCGCAACACGGCCGGCATCAAGAATGCCTCATCCACCGAGTTCGGTCCGACCAAGGAGCCGATCGTGGGCATGATGACCGAGTGGGTGAAGGGCAACGACACCGAAAAGCGCGCCAGCGAGGGCGATCTCGGCGGCACCATGCGACTCGGTGCTTATCCGGCCCAGCTGACACGCGGTTCTCGCGTTGCCGACATTTACGGCACTACCCGCATCTCCGAGCGCCACCGTCACCGCTATGAGGTGAACATGGATTACCGCAAGCTGCTCGAAAAGAACGGCCTGCTGTTTTCCGGCGTTTCCCCCGACGGCAAGCTGCCCGAGATTGTCGAGCGCACGGACCATCCGTGGTTCATCGGCGTGCAGTTCCATCCGGAACTGAAATCCAAGCCGTTCGAGCCACATCCGCTGTTTGCCAGCTTCATCGCTGCAGCGATGGAACAGAGCCGCCTCGTCTGATGGAAATCCGCACGGAGCGTCTATTGCTCCGTCGCCCCGCGCGCCGTGATCTCGATGCCTTTTTCGAGATCATGTCCGACCCGTCTGCCATGCGTTACTGGTCGACGCTTCCGCACCCGGATCGCGAAGTGACCCAGGCCTGGCTGGAGCGCATGCTCGCCCGGCTCGCGTCTGGTGGTCAGCATTTTGCCATCGAGCTGGATGGCAGGTTGATTGGCGAAGTCGGGGCAGGGCGTCTGCCCGACTTCGGTTTCATCATCCACCCCGCATTCTGGGGCCGCGGGATCGCCACCGAGGCCGCCCAGGCGGCCATCAAGCATATCTTCGCGGTGACGGACGCGGCCGAACTCAAGGCCGACGTCGACCCGCGCAATGGGGGCTCTTTGAAGACCCTGAATAAGCTGGGCTTTGTCGAGACCGGAAGGGCGGAGCGCACCTTTCTGCTGGGCGAAGAATGGTGCGACAGCGTCTACCTTCGCCTCAAGCGCGATGCACAGACGAAGTGAATTGGCCGTGGCACTTGTACCGTGTTAGCCATGGCTAACCAGCCGCCGGAGCCACCCATGGCCGAGATCATCAGCCTCAAGACCGTTCGCAAGCAGAAGGCCCGCTCGGCCAAGGAAGCGCAGGCCGAACAGAACCGCATCAGCTTTGGTCGCACCAAGACTGAGAAGCAGCTGACAGCCGCTGAAAAGGCGCTGGCCGACAAGCGTATTGCCGGGCATCAGCGCGACGACAAGGATCAGGACAAGCCATGAGCAAGGTTGTCGTCATCGGAGCCACCGGCCATATCGGCACCTATTTCATTCCGCGCCTCGTCATGGCCGGCCATGACGTCACCGCCATCAGCCGCGGTGTCGCCAAGCCCTATCAGCAAAGCCCCGTCTGGCGGCATGTGAAGACCGTTGTGCTGGACCGCGAAGCAGAGGAGGCGCGGGGACAGTTCGGCAGTGCCATCGCCGCGCTGGAGGCGGACGTCGTCATCGATCTCATCTGTTTCACGCAGTCCAGCAATAGCCAACTGGTGGACGCCCTGCAGGGACGCGTCAGCCAGTTCATCCATATCGGCACCATCTGGACGCATGGTACATCCGCCATCGTGCCAACGTTGGAATCGGCTGCCAAATATCCCTTTGGCGACTATGGCGTGCAAAAGGCCGCCATCGAGACTGACCTGCTGACGCGCGCCCGGCGGCAGAATTTTCCGGTCACCATCCTGCATCCTGGTCATATCGTCGGTCCGGGCTGGGCGCCACTTAATCCCGCCGGCCATTTCAATCCGGCCGTGTTCAGCGCGATTGCCCGCAATGAAACCCTGTCGCTCCCCAATTTCGGCATGGAGACCGTGCATCATGTCCATGCTGACGATATTGCCCAGTTGGTTATCCGAGCCATCGACAATCGCCATGCGGCGCTGGGGGAAGCGTTTCACGCTGTGTCTGACGCCGCATTGACGCTCCGCGGCTATGCCGAGGCCATGTATCGCTGGTTTGGCCACCAGCCCAACCTTGCCTTTGCCGCCTATGCCGAATGGGCGAAGGGTCAGAACCCAGATGAGGCGAAGGCTACCTGGGAACACGTTGCGCGCTCGCCCAACTGCTCCATCGACAAGGCACGGCGCCTGCTGGGCTACGCGCCGCGCTATACGTCGCTGGAGGCCGTCCAGGAGGCGGTGACCTGGCTCATCGGCGATGGCCAGGTGGAGTCGCCCGCCTGACCGCTACCAGTTGACCTGGCAGATGCCACCATGCGGTTTAAACTGCATGCTCTCAGGCGTGTACTGGAATATTTCCAGCTTCACCCCGTTTGGGTCACTGGTCCATGCCTGCCATGTGCCATCCACGCCAAGCTTCTTGTCGGTGATCTCCACTCCCTGAGCGCGCACATGTGAAAGCAGGCCATCAAGGTCCTCTGTTTCCAGGCAGATATGATTGATCTGGTTGGTCTCAGCGAAGCTCGAATCCGCCTTGCGGAAGACTTCGACGAAGGTGCGTGCGCCGAAATCCAGATAGTAGCCGATCCGCTCTTCGCCCCGCATGAAGGTGAATGCCGTGGGGATGCCCAGAACGTCCCGATAGAAGGCCTCGGTCCTGTCGAGATCATGGGCGAAGATACAGGTATGGGCCACCTGCTTGATGAACGGCTTGGGCATTGCAAACTCTCCAGGCGCATTAGCGCTAATACGCGTCAGGCGTAACGTGATCTCCACCTGTCTGCAAGTTGCCGCGGCCAGTCCGTCTGGGTGTAGCTGACTGCCCGCGGTTTCATCAGTCCTGCCTGCCTTGCCTCGGTCCGAGGCATTATTTTGCGGTATGCCTCTTTTCCTTGTCACACTCTGCGTCTAGACAGGCGCAAACACTGTGCAATCCCAATCGGGAAGGGGCTTTCCATGTCTTCGATTATCCACGTCACCGGCCGCCAGATCTATGACAGCCGCGGCAATCCCACGGTCGAAGTCGATGTGGTGCTCGATGATGGCAGCTTCGGCCGCGCTGCAGTGCCCTCGGGCGCTTCGACAGGCGCTCATGAGGCGGTGGAATTGCGCGACGGCGGCAAGAAATATTCCGGCAAGGGCGTGACCCAGGCTGTCGAGAACGTCAACACCGCTATCTTCGACGAAATCCAGGGCATGGATGCGCTTGACCAGCTCGGCGTCGATCAGGCCATGATCGAGCTCGACGGCACGCCCAACAAGTCGCGCCTCGGCGCCAACGCCATTCTCGGCGTGTCCCTCGCCGTGGCCAAGGCCGCTGCTGAATCCAGCGAATTGCCCTTCTACCGCTATATCGGCGGCCCGAACGCGCATGTGCTGCCGGTGCCGATGATGAACATCATCAATGGCGGCGAGCATGCCGACAATCCGATCGACATGCAGGAATTCATGATCCTGCCCGCTGGCGCCGAAAACCTTGCCGATGCCGTGCGGATCGGCTCGGAAATCTTCCACACGCTCAAGAAGGGTCTGTCCGCCGAGGGCCACAACACTGCTGTGGGCGACGAAGGCGGCTTCGCGCCAAACCTCAAGTCGGCCGACGACGCGCTGGGCTTCATCATGCGGTCGATCGAAAAGGCCGGTTACCGTCCGGGCGAGGACATTTTCCTCGGCCTCGATTGCGCGGCGACTGAATACTACAAGGGCGGCAAGTACGAGATGGTCGGCGAGGGCAAGTCGCTCTCCTCGGACGAAAACGTGCGCTTCCTCGAAGACCTGGCCAATCGCTACCCGATCATCACCATCGAAGACGGCATGGGCGAAGATGACTGGGAAGGCTGGAAGGCCCTGACCGAAGCCATCGGCAAGAAGGTGCAGCTGGTTGGCGACGATCTCTTCGTCACCAATACCCAGCGCCTCGTCTCCGGCATCAAGATGGGCGTTGCCAACTCGATCCTCGTCAAGGTCAACCAGATCGGCTCGCTCAGCGAGACCCTCAACGCTGTCGATACCGCCCACCGCGCCGGCTATACCTCGGTGATGTCGCATCGCTCGGGCGAAACCGAAGACTCCACCATTGCCGACCTCGCAGTGGCGCTCAACTGCGGGCAGATCAAGACCGGCTCGCTCAGCCGTTCCGATCGCCTCGCCAAGTACAACCAGTTGATCCGTATCGAAGAGCAGCTGGGCACCTCGGCCAAGTATGCCGGGTACTCGGTGGTCAAGGGTCGCTGAGGACAGCGGACCAAACAAAAGCCCGGCAGTGATGCCGGGCTTTTTTGTTCCTGCGCTCGCCCCCTCGTACGCCCGTCGGGCCCCTTCTCCCACGAGGGGAGAGGGGGCACTGCTACATCGGGGATCTATTGGAACGCGGTCTCTGCGAAGCTGCGGAGCTTGCGGGAATGGAGGCGTTCGGCGGGCTGGTCGCGGAGGATTTCCATGGCACGCAGGCCGATCTGCAGGTGGCGGTTGACTTGGGTGCGGTAGAAGTCCGAGGCCATGCCGGGGAGCTTTAGCTCGCCATGCAAGGGTTTGTCGGAGACGCAGAGGAGGGTCCCGTAGGGCACGCGGAAGCGGAAGCCGTTGGCGGCGATGGTGGCACTTTCCATATCGAGTGCCACGGCGCGTGACTGGCTGAGGCGCTGGGTGATTTCCGCCTGGTCACGCAATTCCCAGTTGCGATTGTCGAAGGTCGCCACCGTGCCCGTGCGCATGATCTTCTTGGTCTCGATGCCTTCGGTCTCGGTGATCTCGTGCACGGCCTGTTCCAGCGCGACCTGGACTTCGGCCAGAGCAGGGATGGGGACGGAGAGGGGGAGGTCGGCATCGAGGACATGGTCCTCGCGCACATAGGCGTGGGCCAGGACGTAATCGCCCAGTTCCTGGGAATTGCGCAGGCCGGCACAGTGGCCCAGCATGATCCAGGCATGCGGGCGCAGCACGGCGATATGGTCGGTAATGGTCTTGGCGTTGGAGGGGCCGACTCCGATATTGACCATGGTGATGCCGCGGCCGCGATCGGCCGTGAGGTGATAGGCCGGCATCTGCGGCGCGCGCACAGGCGCTGTACCTTCGACATTGCCGCCCTTGAGGGCATTGTCGGTCACCACATTGCCCGGTTCGATGAAGCTGTCGTAGTGGGCGTGGCCGTCGGCCATGTACTGCTTGGCCACCCGGCAGAACTCGTCGATGTAGAAGGCGTAGTTGGTAAAGATCACGAAATTCTGGAAATGGGCCGCGTCGGTACCGGTGTAGTGGCTGAGGCGGAACAGCGAATAATCGACGCGCGGCGCGGTAAAGGCCGAGAGCGGGTAGGGACCGCCCTTGGGGGGCACGAAGGTGCCGTTGGCAATCTCGTCGTCGGTATTGCCAAGGTCGGGGGCGTCGAACACGTCGCGCAGCGGCACGTTGAGGGCGTTGAGCGCCTCGCCATCGATGCGCTCATTGGCCTTGACGGCGAAATGCAGCGGAATGGGCGTGTCGGACTCGGCGATATCGATGGTGCCGCCGTGATTCTTGAGGATGACGGTGAACTGTTCCTGGAAGTAGGTGCGGAACAGGTCCGGCGCGGTGACCGTAGTGCGGTAGAGGCCGGGTGTGTGGAGGAACCCATAGGGCAGGGTGCTCTCGTGCCGGCTGTAGCTGGTGGAGCGGACCTCGACCTGGGGGTAGCAGGCGCGCACGCGGCCGGGCGGCACTGTGCCCTTGGCAAGGGCGGCGAGATGGCCGCGGATGAACTCGGTATTGCGGTGATAGAGCTCGGCCAGATATTCCCACGCCTTTTCCGGGTCGGTGAAGGACTGCTTTTCGAGGCGGGGCGGGCTGATCGTGGTCATGATGCTCTTTCATTGCACAGGCCCCGGATCGGGCCTGCCTTGCGGGTAGGAATCGCGTTTTCTGACGCAACAAGTATAGCGGCGGTGTGACGGCTTTGCTCTATACCCGTTTCCGCCCGATTGGGAATGACTGCGTCGAGGCGCGACGGCGCTCCGCGCTTTGCTTCACACTTCAGTGAAGCCACTTTTCTCGCCGCAATTTGCGCCCATCTTTTAGGGCAGTTCACTGGCACGGCAAGCGACCCATGCAAACCGGTGAGCGAGGAACGTTGTGCTGGCCGCTTGTCCCCCAAGCCCTCAACAGCGCGGTTGGCCGATGTTTCCAAAGGGCTGCAATGACAGAGATGTCGTTGCAGCCCTCTTATTTTGAGCAGGATCAAACCAGTGCATTTCCGAACGCGCTACGATCTCTATCAACTCGAAGGAGATTGTCGGCATGGCCAGATATTGGGTCTTTGCGTCCAGTGATGCCAATCGGGCGCGGTTGCACCTGGGATCCTGCATGTATTGCCGAGATGGCCACGGGCCGGCCCGCAGGCTGCTTGTGCCCGGCGGCCCGCAGACCTGGACGCCGTTCGCGACGGTCGAGGCGGCGCAGCAATGGATGGATCAGCTGCATTACAAGGACAAGTCGCTGTGCAAGACCTGCATGGGCGAGGCGGCGGACGGGCGACAGCCCGTGTCTGCCGGGGCAGGTTCGGACGCGCTGACCTGAGAGCATCGGTTGCAGGCGGGCCGCGGGGCGCCTATCTGGAGAGCCATGACCCGCGCCAAGAAGATCAAGAGCGAGCCGCAGCTGACCGCGGAATGGACCCTGCCTGCGGCAGCCACACTGGGCTCATCGGTGCGCGCCAAGGGGATTCTGCTCGAGATCCGGGCGCGGATGCCGAAGGCGATGGCCAAGGCACTCGATGTCCGCGCGGGGACGCTGGTGCTGGGCATGGCCGAGAGCGAGGCGGCGGCATTTCGCGCGGCTTCGGCGATCATCGCCCAGGCGCTGGTGGGCATTGAGAGCCTGCCGGTCATACCGCGCGAGATCGAGGATATCCTCACCATCAAGACGTCCGAGCGGCATCGCTGGCTCAAGGACGGAAGGCTGCCCAGCGCCGGAACGCGGACCGTCAAGCTGCGGGGCAGGGCGCGCAAGATCACCTTCCATGTCTTCGACCCGCTCGTGGTGGAAGAGCTGCTCGACAGCGACCGGCTCGACGCCTGGCGCGAGCAGGACGCCGAGACCGCGCGTGAGAACCGGCGGCGGGCGGCCTGGAACCGGAAGCTGGCGCGGGCCGAAAAGAGCGGCAAGACCGTGCCGGCCGACGGGGATACCGCCGAGCGGGTGCAGCTGGTGGGCTGGGAAGAGTTTGCGCGCGAAGGGCTGCTGCGGTGAGGCCGCCGGCATGCGGTGTCGGGCATGGCTCGCCTCTCATGATCCTTTGGCGTGCAGGCACAGGTTCGCGCCGCCCGGCCCGGAGGCGTCGCGGTTTCACGGTATGAAGCGGCTTTCGCCCCGACGGCTTGCGCCGCCAATTTGTTTGGTTTGAAGAGGCGAAAGCCGCTTCACACGAGCTGGTATTCCTGCGCACGCATCGAGCGGCCGCCCTTTCGGGTTTTATCGTGTCGCTCCGCCTGGGGGGTCGTGCCATTCGCGCATGGCGCTCATGGCCTTCCAACCTCAAATCTCTCCACTGGAGAGATTTGCCCTGCGGGACGGCGCGAGGCCGGTGGTCAGCATACACGCATCGGCCTGGGCGACCCCATGCAGCCAGTCCCCCCGCCCGGTGCTTCGTCGGCACCGCGTGAATGGCGGGGATGGGCACAGTATGGCGGAGGTTCCCGGGGGCGGGGACAAGTTTTGTCCTAGGGCGCCGGAGCCCTTATGGCGTGCGGGTTTGCGCCGTTTCGCGGCTTGGGATAGACCGCGCTGCTGCGCTGTCGCTCGTCCGGTTCAAACCTTATGGCAGGCGACACGATGGTTGCCGGCCACCATGCGCAATTCCGGCATGGTCTGCTGGCATTCGGAGGTGGCGATGGGGCAGCGGGGATGGAAGGGGCAACCGGAGGGGGCGTTGATCGGGCTAGGAACCTCCCCCTTAAGGGTGATACGCGTCCGCTTCTGTTCCAGATAGTAGTCGGTGATGGGAATGGCCGATAGCAGGGCCTGGGTATAGGGATGGAGGGGATTGATGTAGAGGTTGCGAGCATCGGTGACCTCGACCAACCGCCCCAGATACATCACCCCGATATTGTCGCTGACGTGCCGTACCACAGCCAGGTCATGGGCGACGAAGAGATAGGTGATCCCCATTCGCTTCTGGATCGCCTTGAAGAGGTTGATGATCTGGGCCTGGATCGACACATCGAGAGCCGACACTGGCTCGTCACAGACGATCAGTTCCGGATCGCAGGCCAGCGCGCGGGCGATGCCAAGGCGCTGGCGCTGGCCGCCGCTCATTTCATGCGGGTAGCGCCGGCCCATGGATGGTCCGAGCTCGACGATGTCGAGCAGCTCTTCGATCCTTTCCCTGACGCTGCCCGGAGCGTGGCGCTTGCCATCAGCCTCAACGGCTTCACACAGGATGGAAAATGCAGACTGCCTTGGGTCGAGGGAGCCGTAGGGATCCTGAAAGATCAGCTGCAATTCGCGCCGACGTGCCCGCGACTGCCGTTTTTCATGCTGGGCAAGGTCATCGCCCTTGTAGAAAATCCGACCGCCGACCGGCTTGTTGATCTGCAGGATGCATTTGCCCGTTGTCGTCTTGCCGCAGCCGCTCTCGCCGACAAGGCCAAAGGTCTCGCCCTTGTTGATCGTGAACGATACGTCGTTGACCGCCTTGAGTTCGCCGACCTGCCGCTGCATCAGGCCACGGGTGACGGGAAAGGACATGCTGAGGTTCTGAACCTCCAGCAGCGGTGAGCCCGGAGCGATATGCTGGTTCATGATGGGAAGTTCCGTCATTGCTGGTGGCAGGCGGCCAGATGCCCCGCCTGGCCAGCCGCACGCATGGCCGGAAAGCCCTGGCTGCGGCAGATGTCGCTCGCCATGGGGCATCGCGGCAGGAAAGCGCAGCCGGCGGGCAGGTTGCTGAGGCTGGGCGGCGCGCCTTCAATCGGTAACAGATCGTCGTCCGCATCGCCCTCCAGCTTGGGCATGGAGTTCAACAGGCCCACAGTATAGGGGTGGCGTGGATCGGTCAGCAGCTGCTCGGTGGTGCCGGATTCGATGATCTTGCCCGCATACATCACGTAGACCCGCTTGGCGTAGCGAGAGACCAAGCCGAGATTGTGCGTAATGACGATAAGCGACTTCTGTCGCGTCTCCACCAAGTCGAGCAGCAGTTCCATCACCTGTGCCTGCGTGGTGACGTCCAGCGCGGTCGTCGGCTCGTCCGCGATGATGAGTTCGGAATCGCAGGCGACGGCCACCGCAATCATCACGCGCTGGCGCATGCCACCGCTCATTTCGAACGGATAGTTGTTCATCCGGCTCGCGGGTTCGGGAATGCCTACGGCTTCCAGCGCCGCGATGCCGCGCTGCCAGGCCTGCTTCCGACCTATCCTGGCATGAACGCGGATGACCTCCGAGAGCTGTCGCCCCACGGTCAAGACCGGGTTGAGCGAGGTCATCGGCTCCTGAAAGATCATGGCGATGCCGGCGCCGCGCACGGCTCGCATCTGTCGCGACGTTGCACCGAATTCGAGCAGGTTCTGCTCATTGAAGCGCACGTCGCCGCCCAGTATGCGGCCGGGTGGTGACTGGATCAGCTGGATGATCGAAAGCTGCGTCATCGACTTGCCGCAACCACTTTCGCCAACGATGGCAACGACCTCGCCCTTGTCGACATGAAACGACACATCGTCGACGGCCTTGACCTCGCCGTCATCGGTAAAGAAGGAGGTTCGCAGGTTGCGAACGTCGAGCAACCGTTCAGGGACTTTCATCAGAGCTTGCCTCGCAACCTGGGGTCGAACGCGTCACGCAGGCCATCTCCGACGACGTTGAATGAAATGATGATCAGGATGATGCAGGCGCTTGGTGCGATGACCAGCCACGGCGCGCTCAGCAGGTAGGGGTAGATATCGGACACCATGCTGCCCCATGAGGCGGTGGGTGGCGCAATGCCGACACCCAGATAGGACAAAGTGGATTCGGTGAGGACGCCATTGCCCAGGTTGATCGTGAACAGCACGACGAGGGTCGGGAAGCTGTTGGGCAGCAGATGGCGCAGCAGGATCGACCATTCGTTCTGCCCGATCAGACGGGCGGCCATCACATAGTCATTCTCGCGCAGCGACAGGACCAGGCCATTCATCATGCGGATATAGGTCGGCACCATGCCCAGGCCGATGGCCAGCACCACGCTGACCAGGCCTCCGCCCATGATGGCGACCAGTACGAGCGAGAGCACCAGGTTCGGAATGCTGAGCAGGACATCGGTGAAGCTGATGATGGCCTGGCCAAGGCGGCCACCGTAAAAGCCCGACAGCATGCCCAGGCCGATGCCGATGACGGCGGCGATGAGCCCGGCCAGGACGCTTACGGACAGTGACACGCGACCGCCATAGATGATGCGACTGAGAATATCGCGCCCCAGATTGTCCTGGCCCAGCAGATGCTCGGGATTGGGCAGGCGAAGCGCCCCGACAATGTCCTGCGCGTCAGGATTGAACGGCGCGATGACATCGGCCAGCGCCGCTGCAAGAAAGAAGGTTGCCAGGATGACGCAGCAGATCTGAACCACGATACCGCGGCTGAAGAAGATGCGGGCGGCGCGGCGCCAGGCCTGGCGACGGGCAAGAGTATCAGCCGATGGGGACTGCATGGTCATGATCGGTCCTACTTCAGCGACTTGCGGATGCGGGGATCGACCACGGCATAGGCCACATCGACCACAAGGTTCGACGTGATGGTCACGGCGGCGATGGCGAGAACGGCAGCCTGCACCACCAGATAGTCGCGATCGAGAATGCCGGACAAGACCAGCTGGCCGATGCCCGGAATGTTGAAGATCGACTCCACAATGACTGAGCCGCCCACGATCTGGGGCATCTGGAGGCCGATGATGGTGATAACCGGGATCAGAGCATTCTTGATGGCGTGACCATAGATGACACGCCGTTCCGACAGGCCATTGGCGCGTGCGGTGCGGATGAAATCCTGGTTCATCACCTCGAGCAGGTTGGTGCGCAGATAGCGGGCCACGACCGAAAACACGTAGAGGCTGTTGACCATGATCGGCCAGAACGCCTTGTGCAGGAACTTGCCGAAATCGTCCCATGGCGCCGTATAGCCCTGCAGCGGGATCCATCCCAGCTGCATGCCCAGGATGAGCACGCCAAAAATTGCGATCAGGAAGCGGGGTGTTCCCAGGAAGGAGTTGACGACCAGCATGCATAGCTGGTCGAGCCAACCGCCCCGTCGCGTGGCCATGACGACACCAACCAGGATGCCGAAAAACACACCGACCATGATCGACGGGATGCCGATCAACAGTGTGCGGGGCAGTCTTTCGCTGATGATGGTTGAGACATTACGGGCATTGAGTACCGAGAGCCCGAAATCCCAGCGGGTGACAATGCCGACGATCCAGTTCCAGTACTGTACTGGCAGTGGAAGGTTGAGGCCCATCCTGACGCGATAGGCCTCGATTTCCACGGCCGAGGCCGCCTCACCCAGCGCGATGCGCGCTGGGTCGCCGGGCAGTCCCCGCATCATCATGAAGACGAGGAGGGAAACGATCAGCATGAGGACGATGGCGATCCATGCCCGCCTGATGAGGTAGGCTGACATTATGCGAGATGCGCCTTTTCGAGGCTCGCCACCGAATAGAACGTCGCCCCGATACCGGTATCGGCGATCCGGTCGCTGACGATGTAGGAGTAGGCATATTCGGCGATGGGCAGGTAGATGGCGTATTCGTCGATCAGCAGCTTGTTGGCCTCCTGGACCGCGGCGACCGCTTCGGCATCCGACTGGGCCGCGACTGCCGTGGACAGCAGCTCATGCACCTCATCGGGGCGCTCCATTGTGGCCAGGCCGAGGATGTTGCCGGTCAGGTTCTGGCGGAACATGCTGGCCATCTGCATGGCAACGTTCACGTAGACGCTCGAGGTCTGGTACCACATGCCATAACCCCAGCCGCTGGCAGCCTGGTTGCCGGCCGCGCCGGTGGGGATCTCGATGTCAGCGGTGATGCCGACATTGGCCAGATGGGCCTGGATGATCTGGAGCACGGTGGCGTTGGCAGCGCCGGCCTCGGTCATCAGCTTGGTGGTGAAGCCGTCGGGAAAACCAGCCTCGGCCAGCAGGGTCTTGGCCTTTTCGGGATCGTAGGGGTAACCCACGATGTCCTCATTGCGATAATGGGTGCCGATGCCGAACTGGTCGGAGGGTACGGCGAGGCCAAGATAGGCTGCGTTGACGACTTCCTCGCGGTTGATGGCATGGCTGATGGCCTTACGCACGAGCAGATTGCCGGTCGGGTCGTTGCCCCCGACATTGCGCGAGTTGAAAACCAGCAGCGAGCAATGTGACTTCAGCGGCGGAATGGCGATTTCGTAGCCGCGGTCTTCGAGCGGCTTGAAGCCGGTATAGGCCATGCCGGCAAAGGCATCGATCTCGCCTGACATCATGGCTGCCTGGCCAACCAGCGGGTCGTTGTAGATGGTGTAGGTCACCCCCTCGAGCGCGACGGGACCACCCCAGTATTTTTCGTTGCGCTTGAAGACTTGTTGACGTTGCGCTCCCAGCTTTCGAGCACGAAGGGGCCCGTGCCCACGGGATGCTCCTGGCAGTATTCGTCGCCATGCGTCTCATATTGCAGCTGGGAGAACATGTAGCCCGGCTCACGCGAGAAGGCGGTCGGGATGATGGAGCTCCAGGTCGAGAGCTGCAGCTTGAGCGTCATGTTGTCGACCAGCTCGACCGACTGCAGCGAGCCGAGCAGGGCGTTGCGCCGCGCACCGACCTGCATGTAGTGGTCGATGTTCCACTTGACGGTCTTGGCATCGAGCGGCGTGCCATCCGAGAATGTGACGCCCGGGCGGACATGGAATGTGTAGGTCATGGCTTCTGGATCGGAATCGACCGATTCAAGCAGCCACGGATCGACAGTGCCCTGCGCGTTGGGGCGGAACAGCGACTCATAGATCGGCCAGGAATAGACGTAGTCGAGGCTGTCGCCGGTCAGCGAGAAGCTCATCATGTTGTAATTCATTTCACGGTTGGTACCGATATTGAGCACCCCGCCATCGGCGGCGAAAGCACGCCCACCACCGGCGACCGCCAGGGCGGCCAGCGACAGACCGGCCTGAATGAGGGTTCTGCGATTTAAGTCCATTGGTCTCTCTCCCATTGTCGTTGTGAGCCTCGCCCAGGCGTGTTTCATCGTTTGCGGCACTGCCGTGCCGCATCAGAGCGCTGGGTCAGGTGGTTTTGTTTGGCTAGCGGATGTCGTCGGGTCCGAACCGGTCCGTCGGACCGGTAAAGTGCTTTTCCAGTCGCACGGCCAGCGCCTCCTCTGGCTTGTCCGTGTAGGCGCTTTCACGATTCACCCATTCTCCTCCCCGGAAGAATGCGCTCATCGGTGAATAGTAGAATTTGTAGCCGGTGTGATCATAGGCGGTGTCGATGTAGTCGTTTTCGAGACTTTCAAAGACATGGCGTCCGGCATCGAGCATGGCCAGCATGGCGGCCCGGAAGGAATAGTGCACGCCCACGAACTTGTAGCCGTATTGCTGCAGCGCGGCGATGTCGGCGCGCTTTTCGCCCTTGGCAAGATTGGGATACCAGAAGGTGGCCTTCACATGCTCGCCGACCTTTTTGGCGGCCGCCGTCTTGCTGCCGTATATGGTGGACCGGTTGAGCTCGAGCGGGCAGATCATGTCGGCGCCAGCTTCGATGTAGCGGTTGCAGCGCTCCACGAATTCATCGAAGTCGACATCCACGCTGTGGTCGCAGCGTGCCAGTAGCAGGCAGTCGGTCCCCGCCATGCCATCCTTGGCCGCCTTGAAGCGATAGACCGCTTCATCGATCGGCAACAGGCCGAGCTGGCCATTGCCTGCCAGATCGGTGATCAGAATGGCATCGGTACCTGCCTTGGCCATGCGCCGGCAACCGTGGAAGGTCTGGAGTGGCCGACCAAAGCCTTCGTCGGCATCGATGAACAAAGGCATGTCAGTCATGGACGTGATGCGGTCGGCCATCGAGGCATATTCGTCGACCGTCAGGAGCTTGAGATCTGGAATGCCAGTCGATGCACAGGAGAAATCGCTGCTCGAGATCATGACCATCCTAAAGCCGTTCATCTCGGCGGCCTTGGTGGACATGCAGTCGAATATCTCGGGGACATAATACTGCTTGTCATCCGCCATATAGGTCTTCAGCGGCGTCTTGGTCATGCTCAACTCTCCCACGCGACGCACGACATGGCGCGCCGATCGATCACAGGGAAGGGGCGTCAGGACATGACAGGTCGTTCCGGCAAGAGCCGGTTGAATAACGTGTCGATGTCGTTCTGCATCCTCCCAGGACGTGATTGCCGGGCAATTTGATGCCGCGACAACTATCCTGCCCGGTGACAGCAACCTCCTCAGATGGCCGTCAACTTCACTTGAGCCTAGGAGTGGCTGACGGCGGGTGTCAACATGTCGTCGCGTGCGTCAAAGTTGGATCGCAAAGCGCGCAAATGAAATGAGCTTTTCGGCTTAATGCATTGTTTTAAAGTGGGAAATTCCTTCCCTAACGGGCAGATCGATCCGCTGTGGGAGGCGCTGCAAATATTTGCGATATCGATAACAAATTTTCCAGATGGCCAGAGGGTCGCTGGACGGGTTGGGGCCGGAGGGGACTTGTCCCAATACGCGATTTCTCACCGCCACACAGCGAAGACAGGCGATTTGTCCGCCCGGCAGCGGGGCTAGTAGCCTCGCTGCAGATCGACGAGGTTTCTCGGTTTGCGGCCGCAGGCGATGTCGTCGAGATTGTCCAGCAGGATGCGCAGGGTTTCCGCCGCATATGTCGTGATGTCGGTGGCCGCGACATGGGGCGTGATTACAAGATTAGGAGCATCCCACAGGGCATCGCCTTTCGGAAGCGGTTCTGTGGTGGTCACGTCCAAGATGGCCCCTGCAATCTGCCCGTCCTCAAGTGCCTTGATGAGTGCTGGCTCGTCGATCAGTTCGCCGCGCGCGATGTTGATGATGCCAGCGTGGATGGGCAGGAGCTTGAACTGTCGGGCACCGATGATTTTCCGCGTGGACGGGGTCAGGGGCGCTGTGAGGATCAGGATGTCCGTTCTTGGCAGGACAGAATCGAGCTCTCCAACCGGGAGCGTCTCATCGAAGTCGGAGTGGGGTTCGGGGCTGTTCCGGATGCCGGTGAGTTGAACACCGTGCGGCTGGAGTGACTTGGCGGCGGCGCTGCCCAAGCCGCCGACGCCCAGTATGGTGATGCGGGTGCCGGCGAGCGTACTGGTGAAATGCGGCTGCCAAAGGTGCTTGCGTTGCTGGCTCATCAGCTTGTGCATGCCGGCGCGGAGCATCAGCGTGGCCATCTGGGCATATTCGCCGGCCTTCCTGGCATGCGCGCCGCTGTTGTTGAGAAGCATGACCGCAGGCGGCAGAGGGTTGTTTGCGACCAGGGAGTCCACACCGGCATGCTTGAGAAACGCCGCTTTCAAACGCGGGGCTGCGTGCGGAAAGCGTGCGTGCAGCTGGTCGGCCGTCGTTACCAGGACTTCGGCCGTCGGCATGGCTGAGCCAAAGCCTGCGTCGTCATCACTGATGGTGAAGCGGTGTCCGCTGTCCGCCGTCACCTTTTGCACAAGATCGGCGGTCAACGGTACGAAGTGGTCATTGGGCCGGTTCTGAATATGTATGTGCATGTGGCACCTCCAATGGCCCGCTGTTGCAGCCTTTCCGCCAAGCACGGTCAATGTCGCAACGAGCAATGTAAATTTTTGCGATACCCCATTTAACCCAACGATGGCTACACAGCTCGCGGCTGCCGGATCATGCTCATTAAATGATCAAATCAAGCCAAGGTATCGGCGCGTGACGGTTCACTCCAATTCCACAGCAAAGAGTCCTGAACCAGTCGCCCTGCATGTCGTGGGTGGCGAGGCCGCCAGCGTGCAGGACCAATCCTGCCGGACCATGATGGCGCAGCTCGATGCTCGAGGCGAGTTGCTCGTCGTCGAGGAAGAGATCGATCTGGTGCATGACCTGTCGGCGCTGCTGTCGCTGACCCACGACACACTGGCGGTGCGTGCCAATCGGATCAAGGGCAGCGACATGCCGGTCTTCGGCAACCTGCTGCTCAATCGCAAGCGCATCGGCATGGCGCTGGGTGTCGAGGCGGAGGCCATCCAGAGCACGCTGCTTGAATCGGTCAAGAAGCCAGTACCGCCGGTTCTGGTGTCCGATGCACCGGTGCAGCAGGAAGATTTTACTGACGGCGTCCTGGCCCGACTGCCGGTTCCGACCTTTTTTGCCAAGGAGACCGGGCCCTATATCAGCGCCGGCATGATGATCGCGACCGACCCCGAAACGGGCCTGGGCAACGCATCCTATGCGCGGCTCAAGATACTGAGCGCGACCGAGGCGCTTATCGGCATTGCGCCCAACCACCATCTGGCCATCATGGCCCGCAAGGCGATGGCCCTGGGCAAGCCGCTCCCCTTTGCGGTGGTGCTGGGCGCCCATCCCGCCATTCAGCTGGCAGCCTGCCTCTATCTCGGCCTGGGCGATGACGAAATGCATTGCGCCGGCGCCCTGCTCGGTGAGCCGGTGCGTGTCACCAAATGCCTGAGCAGCGACATTCTTGTGCCGGCCGATGCCGAGATCGTGCTTGAGGGCCTTATCCATGCCGACATGCCGATCGAAGAGGGCTACGTGTCGGAGTATCACGGCATGTACGAAGACTACGGCGTCGGCGTACTGGCCACATTCCATCGCATGACCAGGCGCTCCGACGCCATGTTCCAGGTCATCGAGCCGGGCTACCACGCCGAACACATCTATCTTGGCGCCATCCCGATCGCCGCCAGTCTCAAGGCGCAGCTTGCCCGGTCTATCCTCAATGTCGGGGAAGTGGCCGTGACGGCTTCGGGCTCGGGCCGCAACAATGTGGTTGTGCAGATTCACAATCCGCGTCCGGGCCAGGCGCGCCGAGCAATGGCGATTTGCTGGGGCGCGGTCAGCATCATCAAGAACATCACTGTGGTCGATGGCGACGTCGATCCCTGGGATACCGAGGCCGTCGAACTGGCCAAGGCGACCCGCATGCGCGCCGAACGTGACGTGCTCATCGTCACGGACCTGCCGGCAGACCGATCCGAGCCGCAGGAAAGCGGCGGCATGGTGGCCAAGATCGGCTACGACGCGACTATCCGCCAGTCTGACCGCAAGGAGGGCTTCGACAAGGCCCTGCCGCCGCAGGCCTCCTACGACCGCATGCGGGCCGTGCTCGGCCGCGCCAAGCCGCAGGAGCGCTGACGCGATGAAGAAGCGCCGCATGATCGTTGCGATTACGGGGGCATCCGGTGCCTGCTACGGCGTGCGGGCGCTCGAGATGCTGCGCGATATCGAGGACATCGAAACTCACCTCATCATATCCAGCGCCGGCCTGCGAACGGCGATGGAGGAGGGGGTAGTGACCTCGGCCGACGAGATCAGGACCCTGGCCGACGTCTATTATCCGCATAAGGATATCGGCGCCGCGGTGGCGTCCGGCTCGTTCAAATCTGCGGGCATGCTGGTCGCGCCCTGTTCAATCAAGACACTGAGCGCCATTGCGCATTGCTATTCGGACGACCTGATTTCACGGGCCGCGGATGTCTGCCTCAAGGAGCGCCGCAAGCTCGTGCTCATGGTGCGCGAAACGCCGCTTCATGCAGGGCACATTGCCCTGATGGATACGGCCACGCGCAGCGGCGCAATCATCATGCCGCCGGTGCCGAGCTTTTATACCCGCCCGCGAACCTTGGACGATCTGGTGAGCCAGACGGTGGGGCGCGCGCTTGACCTGTTTGATTTCGACCACCCGCAGGTGCGTCGCTGGAAAGAAGGTGACGCGACCTGAGAGAGGCGACGGCTTGAGGGGAATAAAGGGAACACGGCGCCTTCCAAAAGGAAGGGCCAAAAAGGAGAAGCGAATATGAAAATCATGCAGTTTGCCCGCAACGCCGCATCGACCCGGACCATCCGGGCTGCCGCTCTTGCGATGACCTTGCTCGGCACTTCGGGCCTCACCGGCGTCAACAGCCTTGCCTTCGCACAGGCCGACGCCGAAGCCGTCAGCGGTGGCGAAATGACCATTATTGCCGGCTCGGACATCAAGAGCTGGGATCCGGCAATCACCTCGGGCACCTTCCCGGGTGGTCCGATGGACCAGCTGGACGCGGTTTATGGCTTCCTGGTCTATGTCGACCTCGAGGGCAAGGTGCAGGGCGGCATGGCCGAGAGCCTCACTAGCGAAGACGCCACCGTCTGGACGCTGAAGCTGCGTCCCGACGTCAAGTTCACCGACGGCAATCCCTATGATGCTGAAGCCGTGCTCTACAACTGGAAGCGCGCTGCCGACCCAGAGACCCTGGCACCGGCGCAGCCGTTCGTTTCCTCATGGATCGATGGCGCGAAGGTGATCGACCCGCTGACCATCGAGATCACGCTGCCCACGCCCAACCGCAACTTTGGTTCGACCCTGGCCCAGTCCGCCCCCTTCGTGGCGTCGCCCGCTGCGCTCGAGGCAGCCGGAGACGACAAGGCCGCGATCAAGCCGGTCGGGGCAGGGGCGTTCATATTCGAAGACTGGGATCAGGGCATCTCGCTCAGCTTCAAGAAGAACCCCGATTACTGGGATCAGCCGCGCCCCTATCTCGATACGCTCAAATTCGCGATCATCCCGGAAACCAACAGCCGCATCTCGACGGTGGTCCAGGGTGGCGCCCAGATGATGGCTGGCTATCCGTACCAGTTCGGCGCCAATGCCGACGCGCCCGGCATCGCGACGCACGAAATCCCGATCCCCGGTCTCTATCGCGCCTATTTCAACCAGGTGGCCGGCACCTTCACCGATCATCGCGCCCGCGAGGCTTTCTATCGTGCCGTTGATCCGGCACGCCTGATGCAGGCCTATACGCAGCTCGAGGGCTATGTCACGCCGACCAACTACTTCACCCAGGCTTCGCCCTATTACGAGCCGGCCGAAGTGCTGCCGACCTATGATCCGGCCAAGGCGCAGGAGCTGTTCGACGCCCTTGCGGCCGATGGCAAGCCGTTCAAGATCAAGCTGGTCAGCTACACCAACTCCGATCTCAAGCGCCTGACTTCGTATCTGCAGCAGGTGCTGACGGCGTACGAGAATGTCGAGGTTGAGGTGGAGCTGGTCGATCAGGCCATGCTCAAGCCGCAGTGCCAGACCCAAGTCAATTTCGACCTGTGCATCGACGGCGGCGTGCTGGTGGCGAACGGCGCCGAGCCGATCATCTCCAACATGCTCAAGACCGGTGGCGTGGACAACTGGGGCCAGTATTCGAGCGAAGCCATGGACGGCTACCTCGATGCGGCCAATGCCACGATGGACCAGACCGAGGTCAAGGCCGCCTATGCGAGTGTGCAGAAGGTGATAGCTGAGGATCTGCCGCTCTACATCTTCGGATCGGAAACCCGCTACCTGCTGCTGCGTGACAATACGGGCGGTATCGTTCCGTCCAATGGCGGCATCCTGCAGAAGCAGTATCTCTACCTGTGTGAAGACGCCTGCGCCGCAGAGTAAACCGACCTATCCGGCCCGCCGATCCCCCGCGGCGGGCCGGGCGGTGTCGCGACCTCCCGCGGCACCGTCTATTTTCCGTGCACCGCAGTGCGGTGTTCGCCCCACGAGCCTCAAGGGTAAGCAATGTTCGACAAACGCCCCAGAAAAACCTTCCGCCAGCTGTTCGGCGAAAAGCAGGTCTTCACCCCATGCGTATGGGATTGCTATTCGGCCAAGGCGGCCGAAATGGCGGGTTTCGAGGCCATCCTGCTGAGCGGTGCATCGCTGGGCTTTTCCATGTCGGGCGTGCCGGATATGGGGCTGCATAACCAGGAAGAACTGGTCTGGGCGACGGATCGCATCGCCGACTATTCGCCGCTGCCGCTGATCATCGATGCCGATGATTGCTTCGGTGACGTGGCGCAGGCCTACCGCACCTGCCGCCGGCTCGCCAAGGCCGGTGCCGCCGCCATCCTGCTCGAGGATACGCCCAATGAGCGCGGCTATGCGCGCTTCGGCCGGGCGATGGAGAAGGCAACACTGGAAGGCAAGCTCGACGGCAATATCGACCACCCCGTCGTCTCCCAGGAGCTCTGGCTGGCCAAGATCAAGGCGGCGCTCGATGCCTGCGCCGACACCGATTGCGTCGTCATTGCCCGCACCGAATCCAAGCTCGAAAAGGGTCTCGACGATGCCATCGAGCGTTGCGTCAAGGCCGAGGAGCTGGGTGCCGAAATGACCTATGTTCATGGCCTGCGCACGCTCGAAGAGTGCGAAAAGGTCAACCGGGCGCTGCCGGGCTGGAAGATGTTCGGCGACGTGGCCGTGGTCAACGGAAAGCCCTTCGTCGAGCTCGATGATATTGCCAAGCTCGGCTTCAACCTCGTGACCATGCACTACCTCGAAAAGGGGTCGATGTACGGCATGATGGATTTCGGCAAGCGCGTGTTCGGTGAGATGAGCACCCGCTATTCCGACGAGCACGACATGGGCGGCTATACCAAGGAACAGCAGCGCCAGCTGCTCGAGCGCGATATCGGCTGGATGGACGCCGAAGAAGAGTGGAAGCGCATCTGAGCTTCGGCTCCAGCGATAACGCAACGGCGGCGGTGGACGGTTCGTCCACCGCCAGAACAGGAAAGGGAAGTGACGTGCTGAACAACGCAATGCCCTATTTTCGGGCCATATCAACGCGCTTGATCACCGGCATTCTGGTTTTCCTGCTGGTGACCTTCAGCGCGACTGCGCTTTCAAGCCTGGCCCCCGGCTCGGCGGCGCAGCTCATTCTGGGCGACTATGCGACGCCCGAGCAGATCGCGGCGCTCAACACGGCCTATGGCTACGACCTGCCGGTGTGGCAGCGCTATCTGGGCTGGCTCGGCAATCTGCTGCGCGGCGACCTTGGCGTGACCCTGTTCAGCCAGCAGCCAATTATCGGCGTGGTGCTTGAGCGCGCCGCCGTCACCTTCGAGATCGCTTTTCTGGCCATGGCCGTGTCGCTGATCGGCATTCCGATCGCCATGTACACGGCCAGTCATCCCAACAGGCTGGCCGACAAGGTGATGCGCTCGGTCTCGACCGTGCTGCTTGCCGTGCCGACCTTTGTGATCGTGGTGCTGTTTTCCTATCTATTCGCCATGGTGCTGCGCTGGTTTCCGGCGACCGGCTGGGTCAAGTTCACCGAAGATCCGCTGGCCAATCTCTGGTATGTGGCGCTGCCGGTGCTGTGCCTGACGCTGCACCAGACGGCCTACCTCTATCGCGTGGCGCGCAACGAATTCGTGTCGACGCTGCAGGAAGACTACATCGCCGTGGCGCGCGCGCGCGGCCTGCCGCTGGCCTATATTCTCTACCACCACGCCCTGCGTCCGGCCATGCCGCAGATCCTGACGGTGATGGGCCTGTCGTTGACCTATATGCTGGCCGGCTCGTTCGTCGTCGAAAGTTACTTCGCGGTGCCCGGCATCGGCTGGACCATCCTCAGCGCCGTCAAGAGCCACGACATCCCGCTTGTCCAGGCGATCCTGTCGCTCACCGTCGTGGTCTTCGTCGTCATCTTCATGCTGGTCGATCTCGGCTACGCGCTCATCGACCCGCGGGTGAAAGTATCATGACCGATATCGGCAATACGCCCGCTTTCAAGCCAGGTCCGGACGCCAAGCTGGGCGACATCGCCCGCGCAGCAATGCCCTGGTCGAGCAAGCTCAAACTGCCCGGCGCCACGCCGTTCGAAATGCTGGCTGCGATCTTCCTGGTCGTGCTGGTGCTGGTGGCGCTATTCGTGGACTTCATTCCCGGGCTGGTCAGTCCGAAGCTGCCCTATGGCGACTTCTCGCAGATGCCGGAATGGTCGATCAACGGCCTGCTGGGCACCGACGATATCGGCCGCTCGATCCTGTCGCGCGTGCTGCATGGCGCGCGGACCTCGATGATGATCGTGGCGCTTTCGACAACCATCGCCGTGGTTTCGGGCCTGCTGCTGGGGATGGTTGCCGGCTACTACCGCGGCATCTTCGAACGGGGCGTCGACCTGTTCGCCAATGCGCTGGCGGCCATGCCGTCCACCCTGGTCGTGCTTGCCTTCGTGGCAGTGACCGGCCCGTCGGTGGTCACCATCATCGTGGTGCTGGGCATTTTCGATATCGGCACCTATGCCCGTGTCGCCAAGGCGGGTGTGATCTCGCAGAGCAATCGCGACTATGTGCTGGCGGCCCGTGCCATGGGCGCCACCGATGGCCGCATCATGCTGCGCGAAATCCTGCCCAACCTCATTCCGGCGCTGACCGCCGTGATGCCGACGCTGATGGCTGGCCTCATCATCACCGAAGGGTCGCTGAGCTTTCTCGGCTACGGCATTCCGGCGCCGGCACCGAGCTGGGGCGGCATGATCGCGAGTTCGACCGACCTGCTGAGCCGGTTTCCGCTGCTGATCGTCGGACCGATCCTGGCCATCGTGCTCACGGTCTACGCCTTCAACACCATCGGCGACTATCTCGCCCAACGCCTCAACAGCCGCGAGCGGGAGAGCTGAGATGGATACAACTATCGCTTCTCGCCCCATCCTGTCGTGCAAGGCCATGACCTGTGAGCTGGACTCGGTTTCGGGACCGCTGCAGATCCTGCAGGACATCGATTTCCGCCTCGACACCCGCCGCTCCCTCGGCATTGTCGGCGAGTCCGGCGCCGGTAAGTCCGTACTGGTCAAGGCCATCATGGGCATTGCGCCGCGTGGCATGCGGATCAAAGGGCAGATCGAGCTGGACGGGCAGGATCTGTCGGCTCTCAAGCCAAAGCAGCGCGCCAAGGTGATCGGGCGCAAGGTGGGGATCGTATTCCAGAACCCCATGACCTCGCTCAATCCCTTCGTGCCGATCGGTCGGCAGATCGAGGAAGCCGGGCGCATTCACCTCGGCATGGGCAAGGTTGAGGCAAAGACACGGGCCATCGAGCTCCTGTCCTTCGTCGGCATGCCGGACCCTGAGGATTGCTACGACTACTATCCGCATCAGTTCTCGGGCGGCATGAAGCAGCGCATCATGATCGCGGCCGCGCTGATCTGTCAGCCCGACCTGCTGATTGCCGACGAGGCGACGACGGCGCTCGACGTAACGGTGCAGAAGGAAGTTCTCGACCTGCTCCAGACCATCCAGGCTGAGCGGCAGATGTCGATGATCCTCGTCTCGCACAACCTGGGCGTCGTGGCCGGACGCACCGACGAAATCCTGGTGCTCTATGGCGGCAATGTCGTGGAATACGGCCTGACTTCGGAAGTGTTCCGCAATCCGCGGCATCGCTATACCGAAGCCCTGCTGTCGGCCATGCCGGCCATGGATCAGCCCGCCCATACCCGCCTGCGCACCATTCCCGGCCAGCCGCCCAATCTAGCAAGCCGGCCACCCGGCTGTCCCTTCGCTCCCCGCTGTCCGGCAGCACAGGCCAAGTGTCATGAGATCATGCCCGAAATGAGCAGGGGTATCGACGCCAACCACCGCTTTGCCTGCCATTTCCCGTTGGACGCCATTCCGCGTTCGCCTGCCGCGGAGGTCGCCCATGTCCAGTGAAACGCGCGTTGCCGAGCAGACCATCCTCGACGTCCGCAATCTCTCCGTGAACTTCACGCGTGGTGGCAGGCAGATGAAGGCCGTGGACGATGTCTCCTTTTCCGTCGCGGCTGGCGAAACGCTTGGCCTCGTCGGGGAAAGCGGAAGCGGCAAGACCACGATCGGCAGGGCGATCCTGCGTCTGCTGCCGAGTGCCAACACCACGACCCAAGGCGAGGTGCGCTACAAGGATATTCATCTGGACGCGCTGTCGAGCAATCGCATGCGGTCCATGCGCGACCGGCTACAGATGATCTTTCAGGACCCGCTGTCCTCGTTCAATCCGCGCCGCAATGTCGAGGATATCGTGGCCGAGGGCCTGGTCATCCAGGGCAAGCCGGCCGCCGAGCGCAAGCAGCGGGTGAAGTCGGCACTGGCCGATGTGGGTTTTGATGTCGAACTGGTATCTGGCCGAAAACCGCACCAGTTCTCCGGCGGCCAGTGCCAGCGTATTGCCATTGCCCGTTCGCTCGCGGTGGAACCCGAGCTCATCGTCTGTGACGAGCCGGTGGCGTCGCTCGATGTGTCGGTACAGGCGCAGGTGATCAACCTGCTGCAGGATATTCGCGAGACCCGCAACCTGGCGCTGATCTTCATCTCGCACGACCTTGCCGTGGTGAAGAATGTCAGCGACCGCGTGGCGGTGCTTTACATGGGGCGCATCGTCGAAATCGGGACGGGGCCGCAAATTTATGGCCGCCCGGCCCATCCCTATACACGCACGCTGCTCGAAGCCGTGCCGGTGGTCGATGCCAGCCGCAAGATCCAGCCCGATGGCAGCCGCACCGTCATGCCGTCGCGCAACCGACCGCAGGGCGGCTGTGCGTTCCGCAGCCGTTGCCCGCGCTCGACGGCAGTCTGTGAGAGCACTGTGCCGGAGCTGGCCGAAGCGCCTGGCGGACAGTTGGTTGCCTGCCACCATCCGCATAGCGAGCCGGCTCCCGGGCTGGCCGCCTGAGGAAAGAGCCATGACCGAAAACGCATTTCCCGTTCGGGCCTGGCCCGACATCTGTTCGGCTTATCGCGATGGCGACCTGGCGAAGGCGTGCCTTGCCTTGCAGGAGGCTTTCGCAATCGACGTTCCCCTGCTGCTGGTACTGAGCCTTGCCGACAGAGCCGGCCATGGCATTGCTTCAGTATCGGTCGACGATCTCGTCCGCGGCGCTGCCGCCTGGCGCGAGACTGTCATTGTCCCGCTGCGGCAAGCCAGGCAGGGCATGAAGCTAAGGTTCACCGCGCCGGCAGAGGCCGCGTTGCGGGAGGGCATCAAGCGGCTGGAGCTCGAGGCCGAGCACCAGCACGTGCTGCGACTGGTCGATGCCTTGCCGCCGCCGATCGCAGAGGTGGGTGCGGCGAGCCATTACCTGAGCGCCAGCGGCCTCACTGCGGATGCGGCGGACGACTTCATCCAGACTTTCAAAGCCGCTTGTGCGGCGCAGATTGCGAGCTCCGACCATGAGTGACTTCGACAGCGTGATCCAGGGTCGTTTCGTTGGCGAAGATGGGATCGTCGACCGTGGCTTCGCGGCCATCCGTGACGGCAAGATTGCCCTGCTCGGGGCCGGGCAGGCGCCCGCTGCGCGGGACAGCCACGATTTCGGCGATGCCATCGTGCTGCCGGGGATTATCGACGGTCAAGTGCATTCGCGCTCGCAAAAGGATCAGGAAGACTTCATCTGGTCCACACGTTCGGCGGCGGCCGGCGGAGTAACCACCATTGTAGACATGCCTTACGATGCAGGACTGCTCATCTCGACCGGCGACATGATCCGGGAAAAGGCGCGCAGCGCAGGGGAACAGGCGCGTGTTGATTTTGCCCTCTATGGCACCATTCGTCCCTCGGAAGGTCCCGCCCATATCGCCGAGATGGCCGAGGCCGGTGCGGCGTCGTTCAAGTTCTCGACCTTCGATACCGACCCCAACCGCTTTCCCCGCATTCCGACGCCACTTCTGCATGCTGCTTTCGCCGAGGTTGCCAAGACGGGCCTGATCGCCGGCGTGCACAACGAAAACGACGAATGCGTGAAAGTGTGGAGCGAGGCCATCAGGGCCAGCGGGCGGACCGATTATCGCACCCATGGCGAAAGCCGCCCGCCGATCGCCGAGACGCTGGCTATTGCCGAGGTTTATGAGATCGCCCAGGACACCGGCGCTTCTGCCCATATCGTTCACTGCTCGGTGGGTCGCGGCTATGAACTAGCCCAGTCGTATCGGGCGCAGGGCGTGGATGCGACTATCGAGGCCTGCATCCATTACCTGGTCTGCAGCGAGGAGGAGGATGTGTCCCGGCTCCTGGGACGTGCAAAATGCAATCCGCCGATCCGCTCAAGCGCCGAGCGCGAAAGGCTCTGGAAGCATCTGGCAGCCGGCCACATCACCATTGTTTCCACAGACCACGTTTCATGGGGCCTGGAGCGCAAGTCGTCGCCGGTGATGCTCGAGAACGCGTCGGGCATGCCTGGTCTTGAAGTCTTGCCCAGCCTGCTGCTCGACGGGCTGGCCGATCGCGGGCTGCCGCTGACCCATGCCGCAAGACTGCTGGCATCAAATCCGGCGCGCCTGTTCCGCATTGCGGACCAGAAGGGGGGCTTCGGCCTCGGCCTCGATGCAGACTTCGCCGTGTTTGGCGAGCGCCCGCGCTACTATGACGCCTCTGCGAGTGGGCACAATGTGGTGGGTTGGAGCCCCTATGAAGGGCGCCTGATCCGACATGCACCCCTGGCGACCTTCCTGCGGGGCCAGATGGTGTTTGATGGCACCGACGTACTGGCGCAGCCCGGGAACGGACGCTTCGTCAAGCCGAACCGCGTGAGTGTCGCGGCATGAACGCCATTGCTTCCAATATGCCGATAAAGGTGGACCGCGATCAGCTGCAGGGGGATTTCGATGCGCTTGCCGCATTGACCGAGCCGGGCAAGCCATGGACGCGCCGGTCCTTCACCGACATGTTTCTCAAAGGCCGGGAGTATCTGGCCAGACGCTTTGCCGAGGAGGGGCTGGCGACGCATATCGATGCCTCGGGTAACCTGATCGGCACGTGGTTTGGCTCCGATGCCGACCTGCCGGTGCTGATGACCGGCTCGCACAGCGACACGGTTCCGAGCGGCGGGCGCTTTGATGGCATTGCCGGCATTTTGTCCGGTCTTGCCGCTATCCGGGCCCTGCGTGTTGCCGGCTACCGGCCTATCCATGCGATCGAACTTGTCGACTTTCTTGCCGAAGAGCCTAGCGAGTGGGGACTGTCCTGCATCGGAAGCCGCGGCATGGCCGGTGCGCTGACCCCGGAGCATTTCGCCATGCCAGGGCCTGATGGCGAACGTCTCGACGACGCCATTGCCCGCATGGGTGGCGTGCCGGCCCAGGTGGCCGACACGGTTCGCAAGGATGTGGGCGCCTTTGTCGAAATCCATATCGAGCAGGGGCCTGTGCTCGAGGCCGAGAATATTCCGTTGGCCATTGTGAGCGGCATTGCGGGCATCGCCCGGGTCCGACTGCGACTGGAGGGCGAGGCGGGTCACGCCGGTACGGTGCCCATGGCGATGCGTGCCGATGCGGGCATGGCCATGGCCCGGCTGCTGCTGGCCCTGCGTGATGCGGCCAGGGCGGAGGCCGAGAAGGGCAGGGGGCACTTTACCGCCACTATCGGCGTCATGCGCCTCGAGCCCAACGGCGCGAATGTGGTGCCCGGCGCTGCCGAGGCCATCGTCGATATACGCGCCGAGAACGACGCAGCAATGGACGACTATCTCAGCGTCATCGATGCCCTGGCGGAGGCCGCGGCCTCCGCTGAAGGTTGCCGCGTGGCGGCTACCGAGCGGCTGAGCCGGACATTCGCCGTTGCCTGCGATGGGCGGTTGCAGGCCCGCATCAAGGATGCGGCAGATGCACATGGCCTGGCGACGCTTAGCCTTGCCTCGGGTGCGGGACATGACGCGGCTTTCGTTGCCCGGATAGCGCCCGCCGCCATGATCTTCGTGCCCTCCAGGGGTGGCATCAGCCACGCCCCAGAAGAATGGACCGATACCGAAGCCATTGCCCGCGCTGCCGATGTGCTGGCGCTAACCCTTTCCACCCTCGATCAACGGCCCCTGGCCATCAACGAATAGGCGCCTGCCACCGGCGCCAAGAACAAGGACCTTATACATGAGCAGCATCATCCTCGACGGCGACAGCCTCACGATCGAAAATGTCGTCCGCATTGCCCGCGAAGGCGTCAAGGTCGAACTGGCTCCGGCGGCGCGCGCCGAAATCGTCAAGAAGCGCGCCTATATCGAAGAGAACTGGCTGACCGAGAATGCCCCGGCCACCTATGGCTTCAATACGGGTGTCGGCAAGCTCAAGGACTACAAGATCAATCAGGCCGACAACGAGCAGTTCCAGATGAACATCGTGCTCTCGCACTGCTCGGGCATGGGGGATCCGGCGTCGGAAGAGATCGTGCGCGCCATGATGGCCGTTCGCATCAACGCCTTCTGCGTGGGCGTATCGGGCCTGCGTATCGAGGTCGTCGACCGGCTGATCGCCATGCTAAACAACGGCGTCCACCCGGTGGTGCCGATCCAGGGTTCGGTAGGTGCCTCGGGCGATCTGGCGCCGCTGGCGCATATGGTGTCGGTCCTGATCGGCTACGAGAAGGCGGAAGCCTACTACAGGGGCGAGCGCATGCCGGCCCCCAGGGCGCTGGAACTGGCGGGGATTTCGCCGACCAAGTTCGACCTCAAGGCCAAGGACTGTCTGGCGCTGATCAACGGCAACAGCCTGTGTGCGGGCATGGGCTCGCTGACGCTGTGGGATGCCGAGCAGCTTATGAAGACCGTCGATGCCATCGGCGCGCTGAGCCTTGAGGCCATCCGCGGCGAGAGGGCAGCCTTTGATGCGCGCATCCACGAGGTGCGCAAGCAGCCCGGCCAGATCGCGATTGCCGAGAATGTACGCCGCATGATCGACGGGTCGCGCCGGACTTCGGAATCGGCACGCGCAGTGCGCCTTGAGGACGATATCCTGCACCCCGTTTTCCACCCGCGCATCCAGGATCAATACTCCTTCCGCTGCCTGCCGCAGGTGCATGGCAGCTGCCGGGACCAGCTCGATCACGCCAAGGCGCTGATGACGCGCGAGCTCAATGCCGCGACTGACAATCCGCTGGTGTTCTGGAACGAGGCCGGCGCGCTCGAATTCCTTTCGGGCGGCAATTTTCACTGCGAGCCGATCGCTTTTGCCATGGATATCCTGGCGATCGCGCTGATCGAAATCGGCAATATCTCGGAGCGTCGTCTGTTTGCGCTGTGCGACACCACGCTCAACTACGGCCTGCCGCCCAACCTGGCCGGCCGTCCGATCGGCCTCAACTATGGCTATGGCATCCTGTCGACCGCGGCGGCAGCCGTTGCGTCGGAAAACAAGACCCTCGCCTTCCCGTCAGTGGCGGACACCATTCCCACCAAGTCCAGCCAGGAAGACCATGTCTCAATGGCAGCCTGGTCGTGCCGCAAGGCGCAGCAGGTCTTGAGCAATATGCCCAAGATCGTGGCCGTCGAATGCCTGCTGGCCACCAAGGCCATCTTCCTCACCCGTGATGCGCTCGGCCAGTTCGCGCTCGGTAAGGGCACGCAGGCGCTTTATGACGCCGTTGCCAATGTCGTGCCGCTGCAGGAGCAGGACGGCTACATGCAGGACCAGATCGTGCCCATGATCAAGCTGCTCAATGACGGCAAGGTCCTGGCCGCCGCGGAGGGCGCCGTTGGCGCGCTGAACTAGACCATCGAGCCCGCGGCGCATTCGTGCCGCGGGCCATCTCTCCCACCCCTTCCAAGGCTTGAGCACGAACATGGCCGGGCCTATGCTGCCGCTTATGGACAAGGTCGGCCTCGAACTATCGCTCCTTTCGAAGTTCGCGCTGGCCTGCCAGTCTCCCCGCCTGTCTGACGCGGCCGAGCTGCTCGGGCAGACGCCAGCAGCGCTGAGCATCGCGCTGCACGGCCTGGAGGGCAAGCTCGGGCTCAAACTGTTCACCCGCCGCGCTGGTGGGCTCGATCTGTTGCCGTCGGCCTTCTGGCTGTTTCGGGTGGGGTCGAACCTGCTGTACCTCGAACAACATGCGCGTCAGGCACGGCCGGCGAGCGGTGCTAGGCCTGTCCGGCTTTCGGTAGCGCTCGACCTGAATTTTGCAATCGGCCGCGTGTCCAAGGCGCTGTTGCGAACCTGCCAGGACCTCATCGAGCCCTTCCCCGAACTGGTCATAGACTGGCACTTTTCGGGGTTGGATGACGATGACGCCGGCGATCTGAAAGGGTTCGCGGCGCCCGAGACGCTGCCGGACGAGCATGGGCATGTGTCGATCTTCTATGGCGATGGACCACCTAGGCCCGGCGCCATTGCCCTTTATGAGGATCCATGGATCGTCGTGGGCAGCCGCGGCAGTCCGCTGCGTGAAACCTATGGGCGCGATCAGCTGTCCCTGTTGCGCATGCGGCGGGAAATCACCAGCGCCATCACGGTTTTTGCCGAAGACAATGGCTTTGCCGGGCGCCTGCAATATCGTGACGAGGAGCCAGCCCAGCTTGCCGGGATCCTGCAGGAATTCCCGCATCTTCGACTGTTGATGCCGGCCAATCTGTTGCCGCGGCGGCTTGGCCTGACCCGGCACGATGAATTACCGTTCGAGCCACGCTTCACCTCGACGATGTATGGCGAGGCGAGCGCAGCGGCCGAGCGCTATGCAACGGCGTTTCTGATGCGGTTGCGTGAGAACCTGGCAGACGGGCGAAATGTGGTGTTCTCGCCACGCCTGACCACGCGGCAGATCCATTATTTCAACCTCGTCGCCCATACGGGAAGCATTTCCGCCGCTGCCCGCGTGGCCAATACGGCACAGTCGGCGGTGTCCAAGCATATCAGTCAGATGGACGCAATCATGGGCGCAGCCGTGCTGCGCCGCACCGAAGAGGGGGCAACGCTTTCGGCTTTGGGCGAAATGCTGCGGCCGTTCGCTGCCAATATCGAGGACCGCCAAGACTGGATCATTCGCAAGGCGCATGACATCGCGGCGCATTCGGAGGCTCGGGTTACCATTGGGACACTGCCAAGTTCCGGGCATGACAGTGCGTTGACCGAAAAGATCGCGCATGTCGTGACCCGCATTCACCGCAGACATCCTGACTGGCAGTTGCAGGTGGTGGAGAATTCCAATGCGGTGCTGCATGAGCGCGTGCGGTCGGGCGAGCTGAACCTGGCCGTTGTCGGCATGGTCAATACGCAGGTGGCGCGGATCCGGCTGGGACCCACTGAACCGCTATCGGTCATCGGCAATCCGGCCATCAATTTTGGCGGTCGCAAAGTGCTTGGGCTGGCTGATGTGGTTTCGCTGCCGTTGGTGCTCGGCCGCCATCACCTCAGCATCCACCAGAATTTTGCCGAAGCAGCGCGGGAGCGGTCACTGAGGTTGCAGCCGGTGGTCGAGGTCGGATCGCTGGCGCTGGCCATTGCCATGGTGCGACAGGCACCGCTCTGCACGATTCTGCCGGCTTCGTCGGTGCGACAGGATATCGAGGCCGGCAACCTGCTGGCCGTGCCGATCCGGCAGGACGAATTGTCCGGGGCGCTTTCGCTGATCTTTTCGGCCGAGCGGGAATTGTCGGAGGCCGAACGCATTATCGTCCAGGAATTTGTGCGCGTGTTCCGCCCCGGGCCGCAGACCGAGGCGGCTGTCGCCAGCTGATCAGCCTGCCGAGAAGACGATCTGGGCCTTCATGGCCCGCGAGCGGTCGGACGCCAGCTTGAACGCCTCTTCGGCTGAGGCGAGCGGCACCGAATGGGTGATCAAGGGTTTGACGTCGATCAGTCCCTTGCGCATCAGTTCGACCCCGAGGGCGAATTCCTCGTGAAAGCGGAACGAGCCCCGCAGGTCGAGTTCCTTGGTAGTGATGGCCTGCAGGGGCAGGTTCATGTCACCACCCATGCCCAATTGCAGGATGACGCCGCGCGGCCGCAGGGCGCCAATACCGGAGGCAAGGGCAGGGGCCGCGCCCGAGCACTCGTAGAGCACATCGAAATAGCCCTTGTCGGCGCCATAGGCGACAAGGCCCTCTGGCTCGCGACCCGTATTGATGACCCGATCCGCGCCGGCCGACCTGGCGATTGCGAGCGTGAAATCGGAGAGGTCAGTCGCCACGATCTCGGCTGCGCCGGCGCGGCGCGCCGCCAAGATGGACAGGACACCAATGGGGCCACAACCCGTCACCAGGACACGCTTTCCGAACATCTGTCCGGCGCGCTTCGTCGCGTGGAGCGTGACCGCCAGTGGTTCGGCCATGGCGGCCTCGCCCGCCGTCAATCCGTCAGCCGGAACGCATTGGCTTTGAAGCGCCACCAGTTGCTCACGAAACGCCCCCTGAATATGAGGGAACGGCATGGCCGAGCCATAGAACCGCATGTTGAGGCACTGGTTCTGCATGCCCTCCTGGCAATAGCGACAGTGCCCGCAGGGGCGCGAGGGCGACACGGCAACGAGCTGACCTGGCTTGAACGTGGTAACGCCTTCGCCGATCTCGTCCACATAAGCGGAAACCTCGTGGCCAAGGATCATTGGCTCGCGTAGCCGCACCGTTCCGAAGCCGCCGTTGTGGTAGTAGTGCAGGTCAGAGCCGCAGACGCCGCCGGTTGCCAGTCGCAGCGAGACCTCGCCTGGGCCGGGCTTTTCGCCCGGACGGTCCTCGAGGCGCAGGTCCTTGGCGGCATGGATGACTATGGCTTTCATCAGAGCACCGGGGTCAGCAGGTCGCGGCCTGCGAAATGGGCGGAGAGGTTGTCGCGCATCAACTGGCCCATGGCCTTGCGCGTCTCTATCGTGCCCGAGGCATGGTGCGGCTGCAACAGCACATTGTCGAGCGCGAGGAACCGCGGATTGAGACGGGGTTCGCCCTCGAAAACGTCGAGTGCGGCGGAGCCCAGCGTCCTGTTTTCCAAGGCAGCCAGCAGAGCGTCTTCGTCGATATTGGATGCGCGCGAAATATTGATCAGCATGCCCTCGCGGCCGAGGGCCTCTATCACCTTTTCGCCGACGATGTGGCGTGTTGCCGTTGATGCTGCCAAGGTCACGAACAGGAAATCGACCTGGCTGGCGAGGGCGACCGGGTCGGCCACGAAAACCCACTTCTCCGGAGCAAAATCCTTGGTGGAAGTGTCGCTGTAGTAGATTTCGAGATCGAAACCGGCCAGTCGCCTGGCCACTTCATAGCCGATGCGACCGAGGCCAAGTACGCCGGCCCTCTTGCCCCAGACGCGGCGCTTGAGCGGATAGAGGCCCTTGGTGGCCCAAGACCCGTCGCGGACCCAGCTTTCGGCCCCGATCATGCCGCGAGACAAGGTGAGCATCATGGCCACGCCGAGGTCCGCCACGTCCTTGGTCAGCACATCGGGCGTGTTGGTGACGCGAATGCCGCGTGCCCGGCAGGCGTCGAGGTTTACCGCATCATAGCCCACGCCATAGACGCAGATCACTTCCAGGCCGGGGCAGGCGGCGATCAGCTCGGCCGATGCGCCCAGTTCGCCGCGCGTGGCGATCCCACGAACCGCGCCGCCGATCTCGGCGAGCAGCGCCGACTTGTCCGCCGCCAAATCATGGCGGTGCACGGTGAACTGCGCTTCGAGCGGCACCTGGTCCCATTCCGGATAGGGGCCCATCTGCAGAATTTGTGGCTTGGTCATAGATCGGCTTTTCGCTTGACAGAAATTGTTATCGATAACAAACAGAAGATGTCGCGTCTGTCGAGCCTGTTTTTGACGAGGAACCCACCATGCAGATTTTCGATCTCACCGGTCGCCGAGCGCTGATCACCGGTTCTTCACAGGGCATCGGCATGGCCCTGGCCAGGGGGCTGGTGGCGGCCGGTGCTTCCGTGGTGCTCAATGGGCGAGACCCCGGAAAGCTTGCCGCCGCGGCCGCTCAGATTCCGGGCGCGTTGGCTCTGCCCTTCGACGTGACTGATCATGCGGCGGTCCGCTCCGCCGTTGACGGCTTCGAGGCGGAACATGGCGCCATCGACATTCTCGTCAACAATGCCGGCATGCAGTTTCGTGCACCGCTCGAGGACTTTCCGGCCGATGCATTCATGCTGCTGTTGCAGACCAATGTTGCCAGCGTCTTCAATGTGGGCCAGGCCTGTGCCCGCCACATGATTGCTCGCGGTGCCGGCAAGATCATCAATATTGCCAGCGTGCAAACTGCGCTCGCCCGGCCCTCGATCGCTCCCTATACGGCCACCAAGGGGGCGGTTGGCAATCTGACGAAGGGGATGTGCACCGACTGGGCCAAGTATGGCCTGCAGTGCAACGCCATTGCGCCGGGCTATTTTGATACACCGCTCAATGCAGCCCTGGTCGCCGACGACGCTTTTTCGGCCTGGCTCGAAAAGCGTACCCCGGCCGGTCGCTGGGGGCGTGTCGAGGAATTGGTGGGTGCCTGCATTTTCCTGGCTTCCAGCGCCTCCAGCTTCGTCAATGGCCATACGCTCTATGTCGATGGCGGCGTGACGGCGTCGCTGTGATGCGCATTGTCGTGATGGGTGTTTCCGGCTGTGGCAAGTCCAGCCTGGGTGCCGCCCTGGCCGACAGGCTGGGCCTGCCATTTCACGAAGGCGACATGCTGCATCCACCAGCCAATGTCGAAAGGATGCGCAGCGGCACGCCCCTGTCGGATGACGACCGCTGGCCCTGGCTCGACCAGGTCGCCAACGTGTTGCGGGACGAAGGCGCGGCCGTAGTCAGTTGCTCTGCCCTGCGACGCCGCTATCGCGACCATATTCGCTCGCGTGCCGGCGGGCTGGTACAGTTCATTCATCTGGCCGGTAGTCGTACCCTCCTGGCATCGCGCATGGCGGCGCGACCGGGTCACTACATGCCGGTTTCGCTGCTTGACAGCCAGTTGGCAACGCTCGAGCCGCCCGGTCCCGACGAAGCGTTAACCATCGATATCGCCGGCTCGCCCGCCGCGATGCTCGATGGGGCGCTCGACTACCTGAAAGGAACACGATCATGACAGCCCATATCGGTTTGCTCGGAGCCGGCGCCATGGGCGGCGCCATCGGCGTACGCCTTGCCACGACAGGCACGGCGCTCAAGGTGTTCGATCTCGATCCCGCCAAGGTGGCGGCTCTGGTGGAGAAAGGTGCCGTTGCGGCCGGGAGCGCAGCAGATATTGCCCGTGGCGCCCGTGCTGTGATCCTCAGCCTCAATGCACCTCATATCGTGCGCGCGGCAGTCTTTGGTCCAGGAGGTGTCGCAGAGGGCGCCGAGGCGGGTCTCCTTATCATCGACATGAGCTCCATCGATCCCGGTGCAACGCGCGAGCTTGCCGCCGAAGCGGAGCAGCGCGGCATGCGCTGGGTCGACAGTCCGCTTTCGGGCGGCGCGCCAAAGGCCGAAACCGGCCAGTTGACGCTGATGCAGGGCGGCGCCGAGGCCGACGTGCTCGAAGCACAGGAGGTGCTAGCCCAAGTTGCCTCCAACCAGACCCATATGGGCGGCGTCGGAACTGGCCAGACGACCAAGATTATCAACCAGGTGCTGTGCGGCCTTGGCTTCATGGCCGTGGCCGAGGCGACGGCACTCGCCGAAAAGGCCGGCGTCAATGTCGCGCGCATTCCCGCCGCGCTCAAGGGCGGCCGTGCCGACAGCGCGCTGCTGCAGGAATACATGCCGCGCTTTGCCGCGCGCGATTATCGCCGTACCGGCCGCATCGACAATATGGTCAAGGATCTCGACGGCGCCCGTGACCTGGCTCGCCAGACCCAGACCACCATGCCGCTCACCGCGCTTTCTGCGGAAATCCACCGCCTGCTGACGGCGGCGGGGCTGGGCGGTGAAGATCAGGCTGCGCTGATGGAGTTCTTCAGCGGCCCAAGCAAGGAGAAGTTCCAGTGATTACCCGCTATGCCCTCTTCGAAGGCAAGATTCTTGAAGGCCAGGAAGCAGCCTTTCGCGCCGCCGTCACTGCGGAAATCCTGCCGCTGTGGAAGCAGTTTCCCGGCGCCCTTGCTGTCCGCGTCAGCTACGCAGTAAAGCGCGATGACGGTGCGCCGGAATTTCCGATGATCCTGGCCGTATCGTATCCTGACGTGGCTGCGGTCGACGCCGCGCTCGAAAGCGATGTGCGCCCAAGGGCGCGTGCGGCGACGGAAGCCGTACTTGGGCGTTTCTTTACCGGCCACATCCACCACCACGTTATGAGCGCGGAAGACTATGAAGAGCTGTGATTTTGTCCTTGAACGTGGGCAGCGCAACTGATCATTTGGCCGCGCTGTCACAGCCAGGGATCGCTTGATGCCGCCACGCAAACCGCCAACCATGCAGGACATTGCGCGCAAGGTTGGTGTGTCGCCCATGACGGTGAGCCGCGCCCTGCGTGACGGTACGTCGGTCAATGCACAGACGCGCGAGGCCATTCGACAGGCCGTGGACCAGTTGGGCTATGTGTTCGACTCCACTGCCGCGAACCTGCGCAACCAGCGCACAGGCTTTGTCGCGGTGACGATCCCCTCGATCAACAACGCCAATTTTGCGGCCACCGTTCGCGGCCTGTCCGAAGGGCTGCGCGAGCACGGGCTGCAGCCGCTGCTGGGCTATACCGACTACGATATCGAGCAAGAGGAAGTGCTGGTCGAGCAGTTGCTGCGTCGCCGGCCGGAGGCCATCGTGGTTACCGGTGGGCAACATACGCCGCGTTGCCGGCGCTTGCTGCAGGGTGCGGGTATTCCGGTGGTGGAAACCTGGGACCTGCCGGAAGACCCGATCGATCACGTCGTGGGTTTTTCGAATGCGGATGCCGCCCGCATGCTGGTGGACCATCTTGCCGCCACGGGGCGAACGCGCGTTGCCTTTATCGGCGGTGATACCGACCGGGATTCGCGCGGCACTGATCGTCGCGAAGGCTTCATTGCCGCCATGAAGCGACATGGGCTCGAGGCGAATAGGCTCATTGGCGCTGGCATGCCGCCGCTTTCGATGCGCGAAGGCGCGATGGCGATGCGGATTTTGCTGCAGCAGGCGCCCGATACCGAGGCCATTATTTGCGTATCCGACCTCGTGGCCTTCGGCGCCCTGACGGAGTGTCAGCGAGCCGGCATCGATGTGCCAGGTCAGATGGCCATTGCCGGCTTCGGCAACTACGAAATCTCCGCGATCTGCGTGCCCTCTCTGACGACCGTCGATCCCTTTTCGGAGGAAATTGGGACCAGAACGGCAGCAACCGTCATCGCGGCCATTGCGGGAGAAGTGGGGTCTCCTGTGATCTCCAGGATCGAACCGCAGGTGTGCGTGCGCGAGTCCAGCGAGGGTTGATCCGCTTCATCCGTGGGTTCCGGCCGTGAGACGCAATGCGTCGGGTCATTCCCAGAGTGCCCGCACCGACATGGTTGCCGCGGCCGTCCGGTTTTCTATGCCGAGTTTTTCGAAGATCTGTTCAAGATGCTTGTTCACGGTGCGGGGGGAAAGCTGGAGGATCTCGGCGATTTCCTTGTTGGATTTGCCATGCGTCAGCCAGAGCAGCACTTCGGCTTCCCGCAGGCTGATGTTGAAGGCCTGGGCCAGCCGCTCTTCCTGCGTGCCCGCCTCGCGATCGATGAGGCGGATCAGGGTCACGCCATCAGCGCGCCGTTCCATGGTGCGCAGCTCCACCTCACGCTCGAAGCGTTTGTAGATGTAGGGGGGAGCGTCCTGTGCGCCTCCCAGCCAGACCTTGACCTCCCAGGGCAGGGCTGAACCCTCCTCGGCTCGCAGCCCGATGCGCACCAGCAGGTCCTGGGCCTGGGGCGTGGCCCAGAGAACGTTACCCGCCGCGTTGACCGCAACGATGCGCCGGCCGATGGAATCGAGGGCTTCGCGGGCCGAGCGGGTCTTGCGGGCATTGGTCAGGTGCACGCGCATGCGGGCGAAGAGTTCGCTCAGCACGATGGGCTTGGCGATGAAATCGACCCCGCCGCAGGCCAGGGCCCGGACCACGTGCTCGCTGTCGTTCCGACCCGTCATGAACATGACCGGCAGGTCCGACAGGCCCATCTCGGTCTTGAGCACCTGGCACACCTCGAAGCCATCCATGTCTGGCATCATGGCGTCGAGCAGGACGATGTCGGGCTGATGTTGCGAGATGATGGAGAGGGCCGCCCGCCCATCGGCAGCGGGCGTGGTCGACATGCCCTCCGCCCCCAGGGCATCGGTCAGCATATCCAGGGTATCGCGCTGATCATCCACGATAAGCACATTCGGCGCTGCGGCTGCGATCATGGCGACGATATCTCCTTCGCAACGCGGGTGGGGCGCTCGTCTTCGTCCTCGATCCACTGCAGGCCAAGCACCGAGCCGATCTGCTGGACGAGGTCGTCGATGTTGAACGGCTTGACCAGAAACGCGTCGTGCAGCGCCTGGTAGTCGGAGCGCAGCCGTTCGGTGCCGGCATCGGCCGAGATCATGATGATGGGGAGCCGGTCGGTGATGTCGCCCCGCACCTTGCGCGCCACCTGCCAGCCATTGCGGCGCGGCATGGCGATGTCGAGGATCAGCAGGTCGGGCCGCTGCACGCGTACCGAGCGCAGGCATTCCATGCCGTCTGCCACAGCCACAACATCGAAGCCGAGCCCGCCCAGCAGGTCCGACAGCAGTTCACGCTGGGCCGGATCGTCATCGGCGACCAGGATCATCTGCCGGCGGCCATAATAGCCGGTGATGCGCGAGGTCTCGTGCTTGGGCTGGTCGGGCAGCCAGGTCGAGGAGAGCAGCAATCGCACGGTGAAGCGCGTGCCTTCACCCGGGGTGCTCTGCACGGTCAGCTCGCCCCCCATGATCTCGACCAGCAGCTTGGTGATGGTCAAGCCCAGCCCCGTCCCCGGTTGCGGCTCGACGCCGGGCGGGCGCGCGCCGCGCTGGAAGGGCAGGAAGATGCGCTCCAGATCGTCGGGGGCGATGCCGGTGCCGGTGTCGATGATTTCGAAGGTCGCGATCTGGCTGCGATAGGTCAGCCGCAGGGTGACTGTGCCCGCCTCGGTGAACTTGATGGCGTTGGAGATGAGGTTGATGAGGATCTGGCGCAGGCGCTTTTCGTCGGTGAAGACGTATTCGGGAACGGGGCTCGCCTGGTCAAACTCGAAGGCGATGCCCTTCTCGCGCGCCTGCAGCGAGAACATTTCCACCATCTGCGCCACATTGGCCGGCAGAGCGGTCTTGTCCCGATAGAGATGCAGTTTTCCCGCTTCGATCTTGGAGATGTCGAGCAGCCCTTCGATCAGCCCGGACAGGTGTTCGCCAGACCGCAGGATGGTGCGGGCGGCGCGGCCAACCACCGGGTTTTCGTCGCGCTGACGCTCCAGCAACTGGGCATAGCCTAGGATGGAATTGAGCGGCGAGCGCAGCTCGTGGCTGAGCCCGGTCACATAGCGCGACTTGGCGAGATTGGCCGATTCCGCGGCTTCCTTGGCCAGTTGCAGCTTGCGGTCGGTTTCCCCATGCGCCTCGATCTCCTCGAGCAGGAGCGTGGTGTGGCGGTGCGCCTCGTCTTCGGCAAAGACGCGGCTCTCCTGATTGAGGACGAAGAGCCAGACCACGATCCCGGCGATGATCAGGAATACGACGAAGAGCTTGCCCAGCATGGCGCCCAGCGCTTCTCTATTCAGGTGGCCATCCAGCGTCGCCTGGTAGTTGAAGACAAACAGGATGGCGGCCATCAGCCCGCCGACCACCAGCATCAGGCCGAGATAATGGCCAAGCCTGGTGTCGAGCGCATCCGCGACGACGCGGGGGAAGACCCGCCGGGCGAAGCCGGACAGCTGCTGGGACACGCGTGCATTGTCCTTGCAGCGATCCCCGCAGCGCGCATCGAGCGAGCAGCAGAGCGAACAGATCGGTCCGCCATAGACCGGGCAGCCCGCCATGTCCTCGGGCTCGAAACTGTGTTCACAGACCGAGCAGCGGATGGTTTCCGCGCCATCCTGGAGCAGCGTCGACGTCCGCGCGATATAGTAGCGGCCCCTTGTGGCGATGGCGATCAGCGGCACGCAGACAAAGGCGGTCACCAGCGCAACATAGGAATAGAGGGCCTCGGCAATGGGGCCGAAGAGCCCGAGATAGGACAGGAGCGAGAGCGACGCGGCGATCAACATCGAGCCGAAGCCGACCGGGTTGATGTCATAGAGGTGGGCCCGCTTGAACTCGATATGGCGCGGCGAAAGGCCGAACGGCTTGCAGATGGTGAGGTCGGCGACGATGGCGGCCAGCCAGGCAATGGCAAGGATGGAATAGAGCCCGAGGATCTGCTCAAGTGCCTTGTAGATGCCGAACTCCATCAGGATCAGGCCGATCAGCACGTTGAAAACCACCCAGACGACGCGCCCAGGATGGCTGTGGGTCAGCCGCGAGAAGAAGTTCGACCAGGCGATCGAGCCGGCATAGGTGTTGGTGACGTTGATCTTGAGTTGGCAAACAATGACAAAGATGCCGGTTACGGCCAGCGCGAGTTCAGGGCTCGCCAGCATCTGGCCAAACACCACCAGGTACATCTGCGTAGGTTCGGACGCGCTGGCAAAGGCGACGCCGTGGCGGAAGGCGTAGTAGGCCAGGAAGGATCCGGCCATGACCTTGAGCCCGCCGATGATGATCCAGCCCGGTCCGGCGCCGATCAATGCTGCCCACCAGGCCAGCCGGTTCCTGTGCGCGGCCCGCGGGAGGAAGCGCAGATAATCGACCTGCTCGCCGATCTGGGCAACGAGCGAGAACATCACCGCTGAAGCGGCGCCAAACAGGGCGAGATCGAAGCTGCCATCCACCGGTCCCATCAGACCGGTATAGCCCGACCAGTCCCGAACTGCGGGCAGGCTTTGCGCGCCGATGAAGACGAAGGGCACGAGTTGCAGCACGATCCAGAATGGCTGTGTCCATGTCTGGAAGCGATTGATGAGGGTTATGCCGTAAGTGACCAGCGGAATGACCACAAGGGCGCTCACGAGGTAGCCGATCGACATCGGCAGGCCGAAGCAGAGTTCGAGCGCCGTCGCCATGATGGCGGCCTCGATGGCAAAGAAGATGAAGGTGAAGCTGGCATAGACCAGCGAGGTGATGGTCGAGCCCAGATAACCAAAGCCGGCGCCGCGGCTCAACAGGTCGATGTCGACGCCATATTTTGCGGCGTTGTAGACGATCGGAATGCCCATGCAGAAGATGATGATGCTGGTGGACAGCACGGCCCATGCGGTGACGGAGAAACCATAGCTGAGGGTCAGGGCGCCGCCGATGGCTTCGAGTGCCAGAAATGATGCGGCGCCGATGGCGGTATTGGCAATGCGGGCAGGGGACCAGCGGCGCACTTTCTGCGCGGTGAAGCGGAGGGCAAAGTCTTCGAGCGTCTGGTTGGCGACCCATTTGTTGTAGGTGCGGCGGACCCGGGTCACCTTCGATTGTGCGGTCATTGACACTCCCAGTGCGTCAGGCATCGCCGTCTGTATCGTTACCTACCCCAATCTATGCAGGAAAATCCCCGACCTGAATACGTCAAATGCCCCGTTGAGAGGCAAGCTGCAAAAATGCCCAATCCTTAACCAGTTGCAAGCGGTTCGCTGCAGCCGAGGCAAAGCAAGGACAGGGCAAATCCATGACTGACGATATCCCGGCCGAAGGCCCATATACTCTCAACCGCCGCAAGCTGCTGGCAGCGATGGCAACAATTCCCGCTCTTGGCATGCTCGGCAGCAGCCGGGTGTTCGCCCAGGACATGTCGACCGCCGCGGTGAACACCACCGGCTTGGCCGTCACTGACACCGACGTGACCGTCGGCATCCTCCATTCGGTCACCGGCACGATGGCGATTTCGGAAACCGGTTCGGTGCAGGCGGAAATCCTTGCCATCGAACAGATCAATGCCATGGGCGGCGTGCTCGGGCGCCAGATCAAGTATATCCAGGAAGATGGCGCTTCGGACTGGCCGACCTTTGCCGAAAAGGCCAAGAAGCTCCTGGTGCAGGATCACGTGGCTTCGGTGATGGGCTGCTGGACGTCGGCCTCGCGCAAGGCGGTGCTGCCGGTGTTCGAGCAGTATAACGGCATGCTCTACTACCCGACCTTCTATGAAGGCCTCGAGGAGAGCCCCAACGTCATCTATACCGGCCAGGAGGCGACCCAGCAGATCCTTGCCGGCATCGACTGGGTGGTCGACACCAAGGGCGCCAAGAGCTTCTACCTGCTCGGCTCCGACTATATCTGGCCGCGCACCTCCAACAAGATTGCGCGCAAGCATATCGAGATGAAGGGCCTCAAGGTCGTCGGCGAGGAATATTACCCGCTCGAGCACACCCAGTTCAATTCGGTCATCAACAAGATCAAGCTGACCAAGCCGGACGTGATCTACGCGATCGTGGTCGGCGGCTCCAACGTGGCCTTCTACAAGCAGCTCAAGGCCGCCGGCATCGACCTCACCAAGGAAGCACCGCTCCTGCTCACCATTTCGGTGACGGAAGACGAGATCCTGGGCATCGGCGGCGAGAACATCGTGGGTGCCTATGCGGCCATGAAGTATTTCCAGTCGCTGGAAAACGACAACAATGCCGCTTTCGTCGCTGCCTTCAAGGAACGCTGGGGCGACGGCATCGTGATCGGCGATGTGACCCAGGCCGCCTATCTCGGCCCCTGGCTGTGGAAGGCCGCGGTGGAAAAGGCCGGCAGCTTCGATATCGACAAGGTACGCGAAGCCTCGCCCGAGATTGAATTGACCACGGCCCCCGAGGGCTACGTCAAGATCCACGAGAACCACCACCTGTGGAGCAAGCTGCGCATCGGCCATGCGCGCCTCGATGGCCAGTATGACGTGGTCTACGAAACCGCCGAGCTGATGGAGCCCGATCCGTTCCCGGAAGGCTACCAATAAATCCCGATCTCTCCAGACCCCAAACTGGCGGCTTCCAGGGTGAAGCCGCCTCCTTTCCTCCACCCGCTGCGAGGCTGCGATGATCGGCGATTACACCTACGATCAGTTCTTTTCGATCCTGGCGATGCAGGGCTTTGCCGGGCTGATCCTGTTTTCCGTTTTCGTGCTGATGGCGCTCGGCCTTGCCATCATCTTCGGCCAGATGGGCGTCATCAACATGGCCCATGGCGAGTTCATGATCCTGGGGGCCTATGTGACCTGGGGCGTCAGCCTTTTCGTCACCAGTCTCGCGCCGGCGCTGTTTCCCATCTACTTCTTCATCGCCATGGCGTTGGCCTTCTGCGCCAGCTTCACGCTTGGCGTCTTTGTCGAATGGGCGATGATCCGGCACCTCTACCGTCGGCCGCTCGACACCCTGCTGGCCACCTGGGGGCTGAGCCTTATCCTGCAGCAGACCTATCGCTCGGTGTTCGGCGCGCGCGAAGTGGGCGTCAGCCTGCCCGACTGGATGATGGGTTCACTGCCGCTGACCGACATCATCGAAGTCCCGATCAACGGGCTGTTCGTCATGGTCCTGACCACGCTCATCGCCATTGCGGTCGCTTTGCTAATGTACAAGTCACGCTGGGGCAAGCAGGTGCGCGCGGTGACTCAGAACCGCGTCATGGCCGGCGCGGTCGGCATCGACACCAAACGCGTCGACCGGATGACCTTCGGGCTCGGCTGCGGCATAGCCGGAATTGCCGGTTCGGCCTTCACCATGATCGGCTCGACCGGGCCGACGGCAGGCCAGCTCTATATCGTGGACACCTTCCTGGTCGTGGTGTTCGGCGGCGCGGGGAGCCTGATCGGCACCATAGCCTCGGCCTTTGCCATCAGCCAGGCCCAGTCGACGATGGAATTCTTCCTCTCCGGCTCCATGGCCAAGGTCCTCACCCTGCTCACCGTGGTCGGCATCCTCATGCTGCGCCCGCAGGGCCTGTTCACCCTCAAGATCCGTCGCTGAAAGGAACGCACCAATGCCTGCAGCATCGATCACCCGCTTCCCCCGGCAAGACGCCATTGCCTTTGCGGTGCTGGCTGTCCTGATCCTCGCCGTCTTCCCGCTGGCGCTGGACATCTTCCGCCTCAACCTGGTGGGCAAGTACCTCACCTATGCCTTCGTGGCGGTCGGGCTGGTGCTGTGCTGGGGCTATGGCGGAATTCTCAGCCTGGGCCAGGGCATTTTCTTCGGGCTGGGCGGCTATTGCATGGCCATGTTCCTCAAGCTCGAGGCGTCCTCACCCGAGAATACCGCCATCCAGTCGACGCCCGGCATTCCCGACTTCATGGACTGGAACCAGGTCACCGAGCTGCCCTGGTGGTGGGTGCCGTTCAACTCCTTCCCGCTGGCGCTGATCGCCATCCTGCTGGTGCCGACGGTCTTCGCCTACATCATTGGCGCGGCCATGTTCAAAAGGCGCGTCGGCGGGGTGTATTTCGCCATTATCACCCAGGCAGTCGCCGCCATCCTGACCATCCTGATTGTCGGGCAGCAGGGTTATACCGGCGGCATCAACGGCATGACCGACCTGCGGACGCTCCTGGGCTGGGATATCCGCACCGACAGTGCCAAGCTCATCCTCTATTTCGTCAATGCAGGCCTGCTGCTCGGCGTCATTCTGATCGCCATCCTCGTCAAGCGCTCCAAGCTGGGACGTATCCTGATCGCCATGCGCGACAAGGAGGATCGCGTGCGGTTCTCCGGCTATGACGTGGCCAATTTCAAGATTTTCGTCTTCTGCCTGGCCGCCGCCTTCTCGGCCATTGGCGGCGCCATGTTTGCCCTCCAGGTCGGGTTCATGTCCCCATCCTTCGTCGGCATCGTGCCCTCCATCGAGATGGTGATCTTCTGCGCCGTTGGCGGCAGGCTCTCGATCTACGGGGCGGTCTATGGCGCGCTGCTGGTGAACTACGCCAAGACGACGTTTTCCGAGAGCTTTCCCGAGCTCTGGCTGTTCGCCATGGGCGGGCTGTTCATCGCCGTGGTCATGGCCTTCCCCAATGGCCTGGCCGGGATCTGGAAGAGCTATGCCGAGCCGTTGGTGTCGCGCCTCGTCAACCACCCGCGTCCGCTTCCCGCCGTCACACCCACCGAAGCTGCTGCGGAATAGGAGAGCGCCATGACATTCGATATCGAAACCGCACCCAAGGAATTCCTGCTGGCGGTTGAGGGGCTGACGGTCTCCTTTGATGGCTTCAAGGCGGTCAACGACCTGTCCTTCTATGTCGACGAAAACGAGATTCGCGTCATCATCGGGCCCAATGGCGCGGGCAAGACCACGGTGCTCGACCTTATCTGCGGCCGCACCAAAGCCACATCCGGCTCGATCCGATTTCGGGGCAAGGAACTCACCCGGCTCAAGGAACACCAGATCGTCCATACCGGCGTCGGGCGCAAATTCCAGAACCCGTCTATCTATGAAGACCTGACGGTCTTTGAAAATCTCGAAATCTCCTATCCGCGCGGCAAGAATGTGTGGGGCGCTCTGGCCTTCCGGCGCGATCGCGAGGTGATCGACCGGGTCGAGGAGATCGCAGAGATGATCTTCCTCAAGGATCACCTCGACACTGAAGCGGCGATCCTGAGCCATGGGCAGAAGCAATGGCTCGAGATCGGCATGCTGCTGATCCAGAAGCCCGAGCTGTTGATGCTGGATGAACCGGTGGCCGGCATGAGTGTCGCCGAACGCGTCAAGACGGCGGAACTGCTCCACACCATCATCAAGCAGCATTCGGTGATCGTCATCGAGCACGACATGAAATTCGTCGAGGACATCGCCCACCGGGTCACGGTGCTGCACCAGGGCAAGGTGCTGTCCGAGGGCTCGATGGATCATGTGCAGCACGATCCCAAAGTCATCGAAGTCTATCTCGGCCACTAGGAGGCGCCCATGCTCGCATTCGACAACCTGCACGTGTCCTACGGCCAGAGCGAGGTCATCCACGGCGTTTCGCTGGACGTCGCGCCCGGCGAAATCGTCGCCATCATGGGCCGCAACGGCATGGGCAAGACCACGCTGATGAAATCGCTGATGGGTATCGTGCCCTCGCGCAGCGGCACGATCGCGGTCGATGGCAAGGACATCGAGACGCAGGAGAGCTTTAGCCGCGTAAAATCTGGCCTCTCCTATGTCCCGCAGGGTCGCATGATCTTTTCGACCATGACGGTCGAGGAAAATATCGAAACCGGGCTCACCGTCACCGGCGAGAACCAGGTGCCGAGCGATCTCTATGAGCTGTTTCCGGTATTGCTCGAAATGAAGGGCCGGCGCGGCGGCAACCTGTCGGGCGGCCAGCAGCAGCAACTGGCTATCGCCCGCGCGCTGGCGTCCCGGCCGAAAGTGCTGCTGCTCGACGAGCCGACCGAGGGGATCCAGCCCTCCATCATCAAGGAGATGGCCCGCACGCTGCGCCGCATCCGCGACGAGCGGGGTCTCTCCATCGTCGTTTCCGAACAGGTGCTGAGCTTCGCCCTCGATATCGCCGACCGCGTGCTGGTCATCGAGAATGGCGAGTTCGTCCACGAGAGCCCGCGCGCGGGCATCGACGAGGCCAGGATCTCGTCCTTCCTTTCCGTCTAGCCGCTTCTCCTATCTTCCACAGAGGACAGAAAATGACCGATACGCTGATCAAGGTCGATCTCAACGAGAGCCCCTATACCAACGAGAAGATCCACAATCGCTGGCACCCGGATATTCCGATGGCCTGCTGGGTCGAGCCGGGCGACGACTTCAAGATCGAAACCTATGACTGGACCGGCGGGCAGATCAAGAACGACGACAGCGCTGCCGACGTGCGCGATGTCGACCTCAAGCAGGTGCATTTCCTGTCCGGTCCAATCGGCGTCAAGGGCGCGCAGCCGGGCGACCTGCTGGTGGTCGATATCCTCGATATCGGTGCCTTCGAGAATTCCCTCTGGGGCTTCAACGGCTTCTTTTCGGTCAACAATGGCGGTGGTTTCCTCGACAAGCATTTCCCTACGGCGCAGAAATCGATCTGGGATTTCAAGGGCATGTTCACCCAGTCCCGGCATATCCCGGGCGTCAAATATGCCGGGCTGATCCATCCGGGCCTGATCGGCTGCCTGCCGGACCACAAGATGCTCGACATGTGGAATACGCGCGAGAAAAAGCTCTTCGATACCGAGCCGGATCGCGTGCCGGCGCTGGCGACGCTGCCCGATACCAAGGCCGCCCATATGGGGTCGCTCAAGGGCGAGGCGTTTGAGGCCGCCGCCTCGACCGGCGCCCGCACGGTTCCGCCCCGGGAGCATGGCGGCAATTGCGACATCAAGGATCTTTCGCGCGGGTCAAAGGTGTATTTTCCCGTCTACGTGGATGGTGCAGGGCTATCGATGGGTGATCTTCACTTCTCGCAGGGCGATGGCGAGATCACTTTCTGCGGCGCCATTGAAATGGCCGGCTGGCTGCATATCAAGGTGACGCTGATCAAGGACGGCATGAGTAAATACGGGATCAAGAATCCGATTTTCCGGCCGTCGCCGATCGCGCCCAAATACGACGACTACCTCATCTTCGAAGGTATTTCGGTCGACGAAAGCGGCACCCAGCAATATCTCGATGTCACGACCGCCTATCGCCAGGCCTGCCTCAACGCCATCGAATATCTCAAGAAGTTCGGCTATTCGGGCGCCCAGGCCTATTCCATCCTGGGCACGGCGCCGGTGCAGGGGCATATTTCGGGCGTGGTCGACATTCCCAATGCCTGCGCCACGCTGTGGCTGCCGACCGACATTTTCGAGTTCGACATCATGCCGGGCGCGGACGGCCCCAAACTGCATCTCGATGGCGCGATCGACATGCCGATCGCACCCGATCTCTAGGAGGCGCAGATGGCCGTCTACGATTATCAATGCACCGATTGCGGGCCATTTACCGTGCTGCGTCCCATGGCGCTGTCCGGGGAACCCTGCAACTGCCCCGATTGTGGAGAGCCCGCCGCGCGGGCTTTCTTCAGCGTGCCCTTCATTGCCGGCATGGACCCGGAGCGACGAACCGCGTTCGCCACCAACGAAAAGGCGCGACATGAGCCCAAGCGGGGCGGGGCGGCCCATGGGCCAGGTTGTTCCTGCTGTGGCAGCGCCGGCAAGAAAGGGCGTTCCACACTGGTCCGACCGGACGGCTCCAAGAGCTTTCCTGCCGCCCGGCCGTGGATGATCAGTCACTAGGCAGCGCCGCCGCGACAGTATCGCTTCGACATGGTCTGCGGAGCCCTGCGCCGGACCGGGTCGGAACGTTTCCTTGGCGGTCGGCTGCTCCAACCAGCAATGCTGTCGCGGGACTGGATTGCGGAGGCAACCAGCCAGAAGGCGACGGGGCCAGCAAGAGCCGTGCAGACGGCCTGACATCGACGCGTAGAGCAGATGGCCGGACTTGCGTCCGTTGCCATCAGGGCCCCGGGACGAAGAGGCGGTTGCGCGAGCCGGTCAGGTGACGTTGCATCAGCTCGCGTGCCGAACTGGCATCGGAGGCGCTGATCGCGTTCAGGATCTCGGTATGTTCGTTCAGAACTCTCGTCAGCCCATCGGCGGTGCTGCGCAGGGAAAGGCCATGCAGTCTCATGCCGACGGCGATGTGCTCTTCCAGCGCCTGCATCGCCGTGACGAAGTAGGGATTTCCTGCGGCCTGGGCGATGCTCAGGTGGAACATGAAGTCAGCATCGGCGCGGTGCGCCTGGCGATTGGTGGCGTCCCGCAACAGGTTGAGCGCCGTCTTGATCTTCTGCAGAGCCTCGGGCGAATGGCGCTTGGCCGCCATTGCAGCGGCCTCCGGCTCGATGGTGAGGCGGAAATCATAGCAGTGCTGCAGGTCCGAGAGGTTTTCCATCTGGCCGAAGCCGAGCGGCTCGCGCACGCCCTGTTCGCGCACGAAGCTGCCGGCGCCGCGGCGTGAGTAGATGAGACCCTGATCGCGCAGCCGCTGCAGGGCGTCGCGGATGACGGGGCGGGAAACCTGAAACTCGCTCGCCAGCGCATGCTCGGTCGGCAAGCGTTCATCGACCGCGTAGGCGCCAGATTTGATCGAGCGCAGAATGCGTTCAAACACCGTATCGGAGAGGCTGCGACGGCCGACCAAACTATCCGACATGAGATGGAACGGGGCTCCTGGCATTGGAATAGGATGCAAGCAGACGGCTGAGGCTGTCCGGTTCGCCAAAACCGCCCGATTTCGTCACCACAGTCAAGTCGCCAGCACGGGAGACGGGCATGCCGGGCAGGGCTTCTCCCAGGAGATCGAGGATCTCGATGCCCAGCGTCTCCAGAATAACCTGCGCCGTGGCGCCGCCGGAGACGAGCAGCAGAGCATCGGATGGTGGCGAGAGCTGACGGAGGGCGTGTCCCAAGGCTTTGGCCACGGCAAGGCCGTCGGCCGGCTCGGTGCCTGGCGTTGCTTGCAGGACGACCAGGCCTGTTCTGGCACCAACATCCGGCGCAACGCCGTTGGGCGCGCTGATGTCGGTGCGGTCAGGGCAGGTGCGGCGGAGGTGCTCGAGCTGGGCCAAGGTGATTGGATCGGTCGAGCCGATGATGCAGTAGGCAGATGACCTGGGGAGGCGGGGTTGCGCAGACGATGCCGCGGGCGCCATGCGCCTGGCCATGGCTTCAGCAAGACCGCGCGCGCCAATGACGAGATCGGCGCCATGCTCAAGCGCAGTTTCGATATCATCCTGGCTGGCGATATCCGGAATGCGGGCCCTAGCGGCATGTCGACCGAGGCGCATGCCTATATCGATCGGCTCGGCGACGCCAAAAACATGGATCTGCCCGGCCCGCGTGACGCGCCCGAATTCGGGGATCGCTGGCACGACAAGGCTCTGTTGATGCGGAATGGCGTCAAGTTCGGCAGCAATATTGCCCTTCAGGCGAGAGTCGACCTTCTTGAACACGGCCGTTCCCGCGGGAAGCGCCCGGAGTGCCGCCCGAACGGCTTCCGTCGCCGCCTCCGCATTCATCTCGCGGCTGCCGGTGGAAATACCGATGATACGCGTGCCGGCCGCCAAGGCCCGCGGTATCGCCGCGATATTCAGCGCGACCACTGTGGACAGGCCGCGCATGGCGAAGGGTGCTGCAGCATCGAGCGCGCCAGTCAGATCGTCGGCGATTATGGCGAGTTCAGCCATGGCTGTACCGGGCGCGTCTGGCTGCCTGGATATCGGGATCTGGATCGAGATTGGCGGCAAGCAGACGCTGGGTATAGTCGTGCTGCGGCGCATCGAAAATCTGCGCCGTCGGTCCGCGCTCCACGATCTCGCCCGACTTCATGACGATCACCGTGTCGGCAAAGTCACGAACCACCCCCAGGTCGTGGGCGATGAACAGGAACGAGATGCCGAGTCGCTGGCGCAGACCATCGAGCAAGGCAATGACCTGCGCCTGGATGGAGACGTCGAGTGCCGATACCGCTTCGTCGCAGATGATCAGCTCAGGCTCGAGCGCCAGGGCTCGGGCGATGGCGATACGCTGGCGCTGGCCACCCGAAAACTGGTGCGGATAGCGCTCGGCATGTTCGGGCGACAGGCCGACCTGTTCGAGAAGTGCGAGCACACGCGCGCGCCGCTGACTGCGATCGGGCATCAATTTGTGAATGTCCCAGCCTTCGGCGATCAACTGGTAAACCGACATGCGCGGATTGAGGGATTGCGTGGGATCCTGGAACACCATCTGGATCTCCCGACGGCACCTGAGCAGGTCCCGCGCATTCATGCTGATGAGGTCGCGCCCTTTCCAGACCGCCTCGCCGCTATCGGCATCTTCCAGGCGCAGGATTGTGCGCGCCAGCGTCGACTTGCCGGAGCCGCTTTCACCCACAACGGCGAGGCTCTGCCCGCGGGCCAGCGTGAACGAGACGTCCTTGAGCGCGGCGAACTTGCCATAGGTCTTGTTGAGCTTTTTGGCTTCGAGCAGCAGCGGCGCGGCGCTGTCGAGCAGCCTGATGGCCCCCTTGCCGGGCGCTGCGGCGATCAGTTTCTTGGTATAGGCGTGCCGGGGCGAGTGGTAGACGTCGCGGGCCGTGCCGGTTTCGACGATTTCGCCCTTGTTCATCACGACAACGCGGTCGGCGATTTCTGCCACAACGCCCAGGTCATGGGTGATCAGCACCAGCGCCATGCCGGTTTCGGCCTGCAGCTCCTTGAGCAGCGCCAGCACTTCAGCCTGGATGGTGACATCGAGTGCGGTGGTCGGCTCGTCGGCGATAAGGATGTCGGGCTTGAGCATCAGGGCCATGGCGATCATCAGGCGCTGCCGCTGGCCGCCGGAGAACTGATGCGGGTATTTGTGCATGGCCGCTTCCGGTTCGGGCAGGCCGACACGCTTGATCAGTTCAAGTGCGCGCTCGCGTGCCATGTCGGCAGGTCGGCCGTGGGCGGTCATCATCTCGATGATCTGCCAGCCCACCGTATAGACCGGATTGAGATGGCTGAGCGGGTCCTGGAAGATCATGGCGATCTTCTTGCCGTTCAGGGCGCGATGCTTTTCGTAGCTGATCCTGAGGAGGTCCTCGCCCTCGTAGAAGATCTCGCCGCTGACGATTTCTGCCGGGGGGATGTCGAGCAGGTTCATCACCGCATTGGCCGAGACCGATTTGCCGGAGCCGCTTTCGCCCAGGATGGCCAGGGTTTCGCCTGCCGAGACCGACCAGCTGACATTTTTGACAGCATGTACGGTGCCGCGGGCGGTATGGAAGTCGACGGAGAGATTTTTGACGGACAGCAGGGGCTCAGTCATTTGACGTTTTCCGCGATTCCAGGCGCCAGCGCTGGGCAGGGTCAAGGGCGACGCGCATCCAGTTGGACAGCAGGTTCAACGATAGTGCGGTTATGACGATCATCAGCCCCGGCCAAAAGGCCAGCCACCAGGCGGTATTCAGATAGGGCCGCCCTTGCGCAACCATCAGGCCCCAGGTGATGTCGGGGGGCTGCACGCCGATGCCGAGAAATGACAGCGACGATTCCGCCAGCATCACGAAGGCGAAGTCCAGCGTCGCAATGGTAACAAGCGTGGGCGCGACCACGGGCAGGATGTGGCGAAGTATGATGCGGCCGTGGTTGGCACCCATGACGATTGCTGCCTGCACGAACATGCGTTCCCGCACTTCCAGAACCTCGGCCCTCGTGGTGCGCAGGTAGATTGGGATGCGCGTGATGGCCAGCACCAGGATCATGTTGGGGATGGAGGGGCCAAGCACATAGAGCACGACGACGGCGATAAGCAGGGAGGGGAAAGACATGATGACGTCTGCAAGGCGCATGATCACCTGCGAGATGGTCTTGCCCCGATAGCCTGCCACGAGCCCCAGGCTGGCGCCGACAACCAGGGCAGTGAACACCGTGCCGGCGGCGATGAGGATGGTGCTGTGTGCCGCAACGATCAGCCGCGCCAGCATAGGTCGACCCAGGGAGTCACCGCCAAGGAAGAACTCCCAGCCGCGTTCGAAGCTGAAGGGCGGAAAATTGCGACCGCGAAGGTTCTGCTTGGTGGCAAGGTCGCCGAGCAGCCAGGGGCCGAAAAGGGCGAACAGCACGATCAATATCAGCACGAGGGCGGACACGAAGGCCAGCTTGTCACGCCACAGCATGGACAGGAACGACGGACCGCGAACGGCAGTACCGGTGGTGGATTTGGCGAGCGACAGGTCTGCCATCATCGCCTCCTAGTGTCGAATTCGCGGATCGAGCAGGCCATAGGCAAGGTCGATCAGGATGTTCATGATAAAGATGGCGATGGCGGTGACCATAATGGCGGCCAAGACCACGTTGAAGTCACGCTGCAGGATGGAGTCGATCATCAGCTTGCCGATACCTGGGAAGCCAAAGATGGTCTCGACGATCACCGCGCCATTGAGCATGGCGGCAGCCTGGTCGCCGATGACCGTGATGACCGGCAGCATGCCGTTGCGCAAAGTGTGCACGAAGATCAGCGGCATGTTCTTGACGCCCTTGGCGCGCGCCGTCTTGACATAGGGCGCTGCCAGCGCCGAAAGCATCGAGCCGCGCACCACCTGAACGACAAGTCCGAAAGGCCGGATGAACAGCACAGCAACGGGCAGTATCCAATGCCAGGGCGTGCCGACACCGGAGGTTGGCAACCAGCCCAGACCCAGTGAAAAGACGACGATCGCGACTATGGCGATCCAGAAGTCGGGCGCGGATGCCCCGACGAGCGAGATGATGGAAATCACCCGGTCGAAAAAGCCGCCGACGTTGAAAGCCGCCAGCGAGCCCAGCACGATAGCGGCGACGACCACCAGGCTCATGGTGATCAGGGCCAGCGGCAGCGTCCAGGTATAGGCCTCGATGACGATATCAATGGCGGGCCTCGCCTTGCGCAGGCTTTCACCAAAGTCGAGATGCAGAAGATCCCAGGCATAGCGACCGAACTGCTCGATCAGCGGCAGGTCGAGACCATGAATGGCGCGAAACTGCTGCTTCATTTCCTCCGTGGCGTCGATAGGCAGGAACAGCACCGCCGGGTCGCCGGTGAGGCGAGACAGGAAGAACACCAGGATCATCAGCCCGAGCAGTGACAGTAGGCTGGCTATGGCGCGCTGTCCGATCATCTTGGTCATGGCTCTGCTCCCTGGTCGGCAAACGGGCGGTGCCGGGTGCTCCGGCACCGCCCCTCTTGAAAGGCCCGGCTTACTTGAAGCCGATTTCGCTCAGCTGCAGCTGGGCATTGGTGGCGATGGTGGGCGTAAAGTCTAGACGCTCGCTGACGCGGCTGAGGCCGACCATGTGGAAGAGCAGCACGTCGGCGACCACTTCGTCGTGGACATAGGCGAACACCTCCGACCAGAGGGCTGCGCGTTCATCACCTGTTGCGGCGGATGCACTGGCAATCATCTCGTCCAGCTTGGGATCGTTGACGCCCGACTGGGTGCCCTCGCTGGCATATTTGAAGAACATCGAGAACACCGGGTCACCGCGGGCATTGTCATGCTGCGCCAGAACCAGGCGTGTCCCTTCGCTTTCCGGATAGGGCTTGGAGTAGAACTGCTCGTGCTCGGCCACTTCCACCATGCGCAGCGTGGCGTTGAAGCCGACTTCAGTCAGCATCTGGGTCAGCGCCTCGGCCACTTCCGTCACGTTGGGGAAGTTTTCGGTGCGGGCAATGATCTCGATGGGCAGGCTGGTGTCGACGCCATCGGCCTGGGCCTCGGCCAGCAATTGCTTGGCCAATTCCGGGTCATAGGCCGGAGGTGTCAGGTCCGGATTCCAGCCGAGAGTGGTGGGAGGTACCATGGCGACGGCGAGTTCGGTGCCATCCGGAAGCACGGTGCCGATAAAGGCCTCGCGGTCGATGGCGGCGTTCAGCGCCTTGCGGACGCGGATGTCATCTGTTGGCGCGTCCTGCCCGTCGATGCGCAGGTAAACGGTTTCGGAATTGAGGTAGGAGAAGTCTGTCGCCCGGTTATCGGCGACTTCGGCGGTGATCTGGGGCGCGATGTCTGCCTCACCGGCAGCAACCATGCCCGCACGGACGGCTGGCTCGGAGCGGAACACATAGGTCGCCTTGGTCACTGCGGGCGCTTCGCCCCAATAGTCGTCGCGGCGCTCCAGCACGATCTGCTGTCCGGCGGTCCATTCGACCAATTTGTAGGGGCCGGTGCCAATCGGGTCACGCACGAATTCCATCGGCGTTTCGGACGGAACCATAGTCACGAGGCTCATCAGCAGCGGCAGCACGGGCTGAGCCGGGGATGCAGTCACGTTGATGGTATTGTCGTCGACGACCTCGAAGCTCAGTTCGGTATCAGCGAAGTAGCGGGCGCTTTCGCAGGTGATCTGGTCAGAAAAAACGCGGTCGAAGGAATGCTTGACGTCGGCGGCGTCAAAGTTCGAGCCGTCCGAGAAGGTCACGCCTTGGCGCAGCTTGAACTGCCACTTGCCGTCGCCCAGGTCTTCCCAGCTCTCGGCCAGGCGCGGCATCAGGCCTGCATCGCCGCGCACGTCGAGTTCAGTCAGGGTTTCACTGACATTCTGCAGGATGACGCGACCGATATTGGAGCGCGTCGCCATACAGGGCTCAACCAGGTCCAGCTCCTCGCTCAGCACCACGGTGATGTCGGTATCGGCCTGCGCCATTGCCGGCGCAATTGTTGTCGACGCCAGTAGCGCGCCGATCAAAAGGGGTTTGAAATTCACATTATCCTCCCATTGCAGCTCTCCGTCAGCATGGGCGACGCTGCACTGCGCCCATGCAAAATTCTGGATGCGGTAGACCCGCATTGCATGGTCTGGCACTATTTCCGCTCCATTCAATGTTGTCAAATTAAAATATCCAGAGTGATTTTCTGCGCGGATATTGGATAGGTAAGCCTTTGAAAATAAAATATAAAAATGGAACTTTGCAATGCGATTCCGCGAAAATAGGTGCTTACGTAACTTGACAACATGTCTGCTTAGGTGAAGTTTGCCGCAACAGAAAAGGGGAGACGGATGTCGCCGGACGAGATCGCATCGCGCATGAATGGACAACTGACGGCAGGCAGGGACGGCAGGCTTGAAGCCCTGCTGCCTTCGCCAATGGTTCAGAATCACGCAGCCTTCATCGAGCGCCTGGACGACGGTACGCTGGCCTGCCTCTGGTTCGGCGGTACGCTCGAAGGCAAGTCGGACATTTCCATTTACGCCACGACCTTGTCACCGGGCGCCCAGAGCTGGAGCGCTTCGGTCCAGCTCAGCGATGATCCGGCCCGCTCCGAGCAGAATCCGGTGCTTTGGCGCAATGGCAGAGGCGAGTGGCAACTTCTCCATACCGCCCAGCCGGCAGGCAATCAGGACGAATGCCTGCTTCGTGCGCGTCCCATTGTCTTTGACGGCGCGCTTCACGGTGGCCAGCCGCGCGAGATCGATCTCCCGCTCGGCAGTTTCATCCGCGGTCGCTTCGTCAAGCGCAAGGATGGTGCCTGGATGATGCCGATCTTCCGCTGCATTTCTCGTCCCGGGCAGCGCTGGAACGGCAGCCACGACACCGCTGCGGTTGGCATCAGCCGGGATGAAGGACAAAGCTGGACCATGAGTGAAGTGCCCGGCTCCATCGGTTCGGTGCACATGACCATCGTTCCCCTCGATGGCGACCAGATGGTTGCCTTCTATCGCCGCCGCCAGTCCGATTTCGTGCACCGCTCGGAAAGCCTTGATGGCGGGCTTAACTGGTCCGCGCCGCAGCCCACCGATGTTCCCAACAACAACTCCTCGATCAACGTCATCCGCCTGCGCGACGGCCGGCTCGCCATGGTGTGCAATCCGACATCGGCCGCGACCTCGGCCGATCGGCGCGTCTCGCTTTATGACGAGATCGAGGAGGGTGACGACCGACCGGATGCATCGGGTGGCTGTTCGCCGATCTGGGGAGTGCCGCGTGCACCGCTCACGCTGTGCGTTTCGAGTGATGACGGCAAGACCTGGCCGTTGCGCCGGATGGTCGACGACAGTCCCGGCACCTGCCTTTCGAACAACTCGATAGACGGGCGCAACAAGGAACTGTCCTATCCCTATCTGCTGGAGGGGGAGGGCGGCGAACTGCATGTCGCCTACACCTACTTCCGGCGCGCCATCAAATATGTCCGTCTCCCCGTGGGATGGATCGACGGAGAAAACTCGTGAGCGACATTATCGGCATCACCATGGGCGACCCGGCCGGCGTCGGCCCCGAGATCGCCATCAAGGCCGTGGCGGAAATGGACCTCGCCGAACGCGCCCGGACGCGCATCTATGGCAACCTGGCAACGCTGGAGAAAGCCCGGGTTGCCGTTGGCGCGGCACTTGACCTCGCCGGTCTTGTAGTCGATTTGCCCATCGAGGGCGGGCCGCTGCCTTGGGGCAAGCTCGACCCCCGCGGCGGCGACGCGGCCTTCCGCTTCATCGAAACGGCCGTGCGCGATGCCGAGGCCGGCGTCATCGGCTGTATCGTCACCGCGCCGATCAACAAGGAAGCGCTCAACCTGGCGGGTCATCACTACGATGGCCATACTGGTATGCTTGCCGCGCTGACTGGCCAGAAATCGGCCTTCATGCTGCTTGCTTCCGAACGGCTCAAGGTCATCCACGTCTCGACGCATGTCTCGTTGAAGACCGCCATCGACCGCGCTACGCCCGAACGCATCCTCGCCACTATCCGCGCCGGCAATGAGCATCTCAAGCGCATTGGCTATGACAGGCCACGCATCGCGGTGGCCGGCATCAACCCGCATTGCGGGGAAAGTGGCCTCTTCGGCAGCGAGGATGATGACCAGGTCGTGCCGGCCGTCGCCATGGCCAAGGCCGAAGGCATCGATGTGGTCGGGCCCATCTCGGCCGACACGGTCTATTACCGGGCCTATTCCGGGGCCTTTGACCTGGTGGTCGCGCAATATCACGATCAGGGCCACATCCCGATCAAGCTGGTGGCCTTCGACACGGCCGTGAACGTGTCGCTGGGGCTGCCCATCGACCGGACTTCGGTGGATCACGGCACGGCCTTCGATATCGCCGGCACGGGCAAGGCCAACCACGTCAACATGAAATCCGCCATCGCCTATGCGCGACGGCTGGTTGCGGGAGCCAAGTGATGAACCCAGCTGCAAAGCTTCCCGTCTCCGGCGTCTTTTGCGCTTCGGCCACGCCAATCCTTGCCGACGGCACACCGGACCATGCCGCGTTCCTCGCGCATTGCAAGGCTTTGCTCGAAGAAGGCTGCGACGGCGTCGCGCTGCTTGGCACCACGGGCGAGGCTAATTCCTTCTCGATCGCGCAACGGCAGGCGCTGCTGGACAAGATTATCGAAGGCGGGCTCGATCCCCAGCGTCTCCTGCCCGGCACCTCGCAGACCAATGTGCCGGATAGCGTTACCTTGGTAAAGCATGCTGTATCGGCTGGGGTGAAAGCCTGCGTGGTCCTGCCGCCCTTCTACTACAAAGGTGTCAGCGACGAGGGGCTCTTCCGCTTCTATGCCGAAGTGATCGAAGCGGTTGGCAGGGACGACCTGCGCATCATCCTCTACCATATCCCGCCTATCGCCCAGATTGGCATTTCGCTCGAGCTGACGGCGCGGCTGCGTGCGGCTTTCCCCGGCGTCATCGTCGGGGTCAAGGACTCCTCGGGCAAGATCGAGAGCATGCGCGCCTTTGCCGAGGCCTTTGAGGATTTCTCGGTTCTTGCGGGGGCCGATCCGTTCATGCTGCCGCTGCTCAGGGAGGGCGGGGCGGGCTGCATTACCTCCAGCTCCAACCTCATCGGCAGGCATTTGCGGGTGGTGTTTGACAACTGGTTTGACCCTGCCCAGAGCGAGAGGGTGGAGGCGGCCCAGGGGCGTATCAATGCCTGGCGCGATCTCTCCAATGCCTATGTGCAGCTGCCGACCATCAAGGCCATGCTGGCGCGGCGTCGCGATCACGCGGGCTGGACCCGGGTTCGGCCACCGCTGGTGGAGCTGAGCGCCGATGAGATCGCCACCGTCTGGGGCCAGATGGATAGACTTGAGGCGGAAGATCATGCCTGACACCCCCCTCTCGATGGCGCGGGCCATTACGCTGCTGCAGCCGGCGCGGCTCGAAATCGGGGCCGGGGCCATCGCCAAGCTGGGTCTCTGGGCCGCCGGTTTCCGCCGCGTCTTCGTGATTGCCATGGCGCCCACCGTCGGCTTTGTCGACCGCATCGGCCTTGCGGGCGAGGTGATGAGCTTCGTCGATATTCCGCCCGAGCCTGACCTGCCTGCGGTGGAGGCAGCACTGGCGGCGGCGCGTGGGTTCCGGCCGGACCTGGTGATCGGGCTGGGCGGGGGGTCGGTGATGGATGTCGCCAAGCTCGTGGCGGTGCTGTGGGATGGTGAGCAGTCCGTGCTCGACGTGGTCGGGCCCAACAGGGTGGCGGGCCGCCGGACGGCGCTGGCGCAGGTGCCGACCACATCCGGCACGGGTTCGGAGGCGGGGATCCGGGCGCTGGTCACCCATCCGGAAACCCTGGCCAAGCTGGCGGTGGAGAGCCCGTTCATGCTGGCCGATATCGCCGTGCTCGATCCCGAGCTGACCTATTCGGTGCCGGCCGCCGTGACCGCGGCTACCGGGGTCGATGCCCTGGCCCATTGCGTCGAGGCCTATACCAATCTCAAGGCGCATCCGCTGATCGATGGCTATGCGACGCTGGGCATCGAACTGGTCGGCCAGTATCTGGCGCGGGCGGTGGCCGATGGCAGCGACACCGAAGCGCGTGCCGGCATGATGCTTGCCTCCTATTATGGCGGGGTGTGCCTGGGGCCGGTCAACACGGCGGGGGGGCATGCGCTGGCCTATCCGCTGGGGACGCGGCTCAAGCTGCCGCATGGCCTGGCCAATGCGATCATCTTTCCGCATGTGCTGGCCTTCAATGCGCCGATGGCAGCCGACAAGACGACCCGCATCTGCCAGTTGCTGGGGCTGGCGGGGGGCGATAGCCAGGCGGTGCTGTCGCAGGGCCTCGCCTTTTGCCGCGGCCTGGGCATCCAGACCAGCCTGGCAGCGCATGGCGCCCCGGCAGACGAGCTGGCCGGCTGGGCTGCCGAAGCCCATGCCATCCGCCGGCTGATGGACAACAATCCCCGTGCGATGTCGGTCGACGACGTCGTGGCCATCTATCAGGCTGCCATGGCGTGACCCGGGGCGTGAGCCGTTCGGCACGCCCCCTGGGACATGGCGCGACGCCGCACGGCGCGGGCGCCTGCGGTTTCACGGTATGAAGCGGCTTTCGCCCCGAGGGCTTGCGCCCCCTGTTTGGTTAGTTTGAAGAGGCGAAAGCCGCTTCACACGAGCTGGTATTCCTGCGCACGCATCGAGCGGCCGCCCTTTCGGGTTGGGCGGTGCAGATTACGGCGGCTGAGCCATCGGTCGTCGGCTCCAGCCCCGTCACCCGCCGCCCGGCCGGTGGTCAGCATACACGCATCGGCCTGGGCGACCCCATGCAGCCAGTCCCCCCGCCCGATGCTTCGTCGGCACCGCGTGAATGGCGGGGATGGGCACAGTATGCGGGAGGTTTTTGGGGGCGGGGACAAGTTTTGTCCTAGAGCGCCGGAGCCCTTGTGGCGTGCGGCGCTGCGCCGGTTCGCGCCCGGGGATGACGGTCACGGCAGTTTGAAGGCTGGAGCAGGCAGGTATTGCTGCGCCGGGTCGCTGCGAAAGGGATTGCTAACGATTTTGCGTGCCGAGTGGCTTGCTCACGCCGCCCCCAAGGAACTGCCATGCGCAAACTGATCACGACCGCATTCTGCCTGCTGCTGGTGACGCCGGCTTTGGCCGAGCAATGGCAATATGAGGGCGGGGCGACGCCGATTGCCTATATCGACAATGGCCCGGCGCAGTTCCAGTTCGCCTGCCGCGGCGGGCAGCTGGCCATGGGCTTTTGGGTGCGCGAGCCTGACGAAACGGTGGCCAAGGCAATGACGATGAGCCTTGCCATCACGCCCGACCCGGCATCGGGCAGCCGGGTGGCCAGCGAGAGCGGCACCAGCTTTGCCCAGGACATGCCGCTGGTGCACCTCGAGGGTGCCTCGGTGATCGTGCGCGGGCCGGTGGCCCGGCAATGGGCGCGGATCGCGCAGGGGGCGCGGGCGGATCTGCGCGTGGCCTTCGTGCGGCTGGCGGGGAGCGGGCTGGAGGCTTTCGACGCCAATGTGTTCGGTGCCAAGGGCTCGAAGTCGACGATTGCGCAGGTGCTGGGGAAATGCGGCTAGGCGTCTGGCCGGTTGAACGGGGCGGGCCGGCGTGATCTCCTGGCGGCATGTGCAATGACTATGAACAGCATGTGAGCCGGGCCGACTATGTAAGCGCCATCGCGGCGCTGGAACTGGCGGCGGGCGACGACGCGGCGCTGATGCCGGCCGACGATATTCGCATCGGCGATTATGGCCCGGTGCTGCGGGCGGCGGGCAATGGCGTCGAGCTGGTGTCGATGCGCTTCGGCTTTCCGCCACCACGGCCCAAGGCCGGGCCGATCTTCAACTTCAAGTCCGACGGCCGCCACTTCGCCGACAGCCGGCGCTGCGTCGTGGTGCTGTCGGGGTTCTTCGAATTCACCGGCAGCAAATATCCCAAGACCAAGCACCGCTTTGCGCTCAAGGATTCCGCCGTGATGGGCATTGCCGGGCTGTGGAGCGCGGACGCGGACGGGGCGCTGAGCTTCACCATGCTGACCACCGAGCCGGGCCCCGATATCGCGCCGGTGCATGACCGGCAGGTGTGTGTGCTGCGGCCCGAGGACTGGGCGGCGTGGCTGTTCCTGACGCGACCGGAGGCGGAGCTGCTGCGGCCGCTGCCGGCAGGGACGCTTGTGGTGGAGGTGGTGCGGGAGGGGAAGGGGTAGGTGCCCAGGTGCCCAATCCCACCCGGCGTGACGCCGCCGATGCCAATGGAGTTCAGGCGGGTGACTTCGGAGAGGGACGTCGAGCGGGCTGGAGTGACGGCTCTTCCGTACCCAGCCCATCCAGTCACGCCGCCTCGGGCAAGTATGAGTCCTTCAACGTCTTCAGCACCCTAGCCCGTTCGCCGAAGGTAACAGCTCCGAGTTCGCCAGCAATTTGCTCCGCGAGAGCGTTCAATTCTGAGAATAGTATCTCCAAACAGGTGAATTTCTCGGTAGAATCTAGGATGCAACGTGAGTTGTCGGGTGTGCGAAGCGTGGCGGAGACGTATTTGTTGGATAGCAAGCGTTCAATATTGCTCTGCGCAACGGCAACTAGAGCGAGTTCATTCCAGCCTTGCACGGAGAGTTCGATGTCAGGAAAGTGCCACACCAAGCTAGCTATGTCATAGCTGCTCAGCCTTTTATTCTCCTCGATGTCCGCATCGGCGCTAACATTCTTGAGAAGTCGGATCACTTTCTTGGCGCCGCCGGCGCAAATGATATCTTTGTTATGTATCCTGTGAATATGCATAAAGGGCATGTTGAGCATCGTAGCCCCTTCTTTGGCGTTCAAAATTTTGATGCCGCGATCCCTCTTTTGTCCGCTAAACTGCCAGTCGATAGTGTCATGCCAGTGACAGGGTATTACGTCGATACTCCTGCGAAGTGACCCGCCCGAGAGCGTAAGGCACTTGCTACCGGAAGTATCGACCGTGACTTCAGGGAACGCGTCGCCGATGTGTCTTTCCGCATCGGCTCGTAACCTAGACAGACCCTTCGCTGCACTCTCTCCACTCCAGTCCGAATAGATTTTTGGTCCTGGCGAGTCGATCGTGACGAAGTCTGTTCGCAGTACGAGTAGGTCAATGTCACTCACGTCCTTAATGTGCACGTTGAGCGGAACGGACCCTTGATACTCGAATTCGGCTGAATAGCTTGTAGGGAGACGGTTAAGGAGCTGGCTTTTGACCCGATCACCCTCGACGTACGAGTTTTTTGTGTACTCAGGGTCCACCTCTTGCATAGCGCCTAACGCGTACTGGGAAGCGGCACTGTTGGATCGCCGCTCGTAGGCTTCGGTGCGTAGCTGTGCGTTTGCAATAAGCTCGTCTAGCTGCGTGTTCATTGAGATAGTTGCAGCGGCAGTTCCCTTGCGTCGCGACTTCAGATTTTGCAGATTCTCGTAGACTGACTTAGCCACGCGCATTTCTCCTAGTCAGTTGCATACGTCCGTGTGTCCCGCGGCCTCGGCCGTTGAAATAGCCGCCTTCGGCTGACGTCATGCTTGGGTTAAATTGAAGCTCGGCGTAGCCGGAATGCCGTTGCAGTTCCGCCTCGCCGATTTTGGGCTCATTCAGGTAGCTGTAAAAGAGCGTCCATGACTTGTCCGGCTCCGGCACAAGTGCAGCAATGATGCTGTTCGACCCCGACGTGGCCGTCTTCAAGTTCACGCGGATTTTCTCCCAATTCTGGGAGATCGTAATCGTACCGGTCCAGTCGAACTTTACGGCACCGTCGTCGCCAATTGTTTGCCCCTTGCACACCCAATTGCCGTTAATATCTGGCACCTGTGAGAACCAAGTAAGTGCTCGCCAGCCATATCGATTGAACGCGAAATGGACGAGCCAGTAGGTCAGCCCAGCCGAGATTGGGACCACGAACGCGCCCTGGGCCCAAACGGGAAAACCAAGACTCCCGAACACGTTTGAGATGCCTATTCCGGCGGTGGTCAACGCTGAAACCACAACTGCTGCCACAGCGCCCAGGTACCGGCCTATGCTGGCGCGGCTATGTCCTACGATAGAGTATTCGTGATCACGCATGAGCCGTCCAAAGTTAGGGCCCGCCGCGCGCACTTCTGCGTGCACGCCGCCGATTTCCGGGGATGCATTGAATAGCTGACAAGCTGGTCGGCCGGCTCAGCGGCCGACCAGTTGCGATGGCGCTACTTCGTATCGCCGTAGCCGGGTTTCGGCACGCGCTCTACCGTCGTGGTTGCCGGGCGGCGCTCAGCTTCTTCGACGGGAATGAATTGGCCGGACTTTGAGTCCCTGCCAACATCGAACGTCTTGCGTTCCTTGGACATGCAGATTTCTCTCCTTTCTCCCGCATCACTTTATGTCCTGCGACACCTAGGTCGCTTGACATCGGTTGCTCTGGAGAACAGCATGTCCACGCTTACCAAAGCACATGGACGCAAGGGCGGCGGGTCCGCCTTGGCTGTTCTACAAGGGCGGTGTGATCACAACTCACGCCGCCCTTATTCTTTGATGGTCTGCTGAAGTCGCAAGCGAGTCCAGCACACAAAATTCTCCGCTATCCACAGCCCCCTTGCGCTACGCCTAGAATCGGGACTATTAGATTAAGACGTACTAGATACAGATGCGCTTATCCGCTCGACCCACTATAAGTGGGGTTTTAGTCACTTCAAGCTAAAAGATCGGATTCCTGTGGAATTTTGTTTTTCCACAGGTTTGTCCCCTGGGTGGGACGCGGCTTGTCCCCGGGAATCGAGCAAAGTTTCTCCTCCTACAGGTTCCAGTTAATTGCATTGATTCGCATGGCGCTCATGGCGTCGGCATAACTGTCATGTTCCAGCTCAGATGTCTGCCGCGCGCCCACCCGTATGTGGCGTTGAAGGTCGACAAGTCGCCGGCTGGCTTGGCCATGAGGCAGTCCGAATCGATCTGCTAGCGTCTCGACGTCGAGTGCGCCTGCGACATCAGCAAATTTGAGCGGGATGGCGAGCGACAAAGCGAATGCATCCGCGTCCATCTCATCCGTTTCGACGATTCTGCCGTGTTGCTGTCTGCCACCCGTGAGGCGATTGCGGTGAGTATGGCCGAGGACCGCGTGTCCCACTTCATGCAACACCGTGAATCTAGCATCGTTGTCGTTCGTTGCCTGGATAGCGTTCCACAGTTCGGGCGACAGGTGGATGGTGCGATCATCAGCATCCCATCGTGCATCGCGACCTTTTGCCGTGGGATCTTCTACGAAGTCGGAAATGACCTTGCTGATTTTCATGCGCCGCAACAGGTCAAGTGCGTCAAGTCGGATGTCGTCTGGAATCCCGAGTCGCTCGCGCAGCTCTTCCGCAAGTTCGTCAATTTTGGTCATCGTAGTTCTCCGTACTGGTTTTGTTCGTTGAACTATTAGGCCGCAGCGATTGCTCGCTGCGGCCTACGTGTTTAGCTACACCCAGTCGTCGTCCCGCATGTGTCGCACTTCAGGCAGGTGCCGTTCCGCACCATGGTGAAGTTATGGCACTCGGTGCACTGGTCGCCCGTATAGCCCTTCATCTGGGCTTCGGCCCGGAGCAGGCCGGCGTCCTTTGAGGGCGGCGGGCTGGGGATGGGGCTGAGTTCGGCGGCCGGGAAGGCTGCCGGGGCGAGCTGGGTTTCCTGCTTGAGGGCCGTGGCGGAGCGGAGCGCCGTCACGGTGGAGGTCTGCATGGCGTGGACCGGGCTCGCCACGTGATGGTCGCCGGAGACGATCATCAGGTTCTTGTTGGCGACGCGGCCGCGGGTCATGCCGCGGGAGACAAAGCGCTCGGCGGGCACCGGGGCAGGGGCGGCGGCCGCAGTGCGCGGCGCGCCCTTGTCCTCGGCAACGCCCTTGCCGAGCGAAGTGGGGCTGTCGGGATTGACGTGGGCCAGGTCATCCCGGTCGAGATAGGACACGGCCAGTTCGCGGAACACGTAATCGAGGATCGAGGTGGCGTTCTTGATCCGGTCATTGCCCATGACCATGCCGGCGGGCTCGAAGCGGGTGAAGGTGAAGGCCTCCACATATTCGTCCAGCGGCACGCCATATTGCAGGCCCAGGCTGATGGCGATGGCGAAATTGTTCATCATGGCACGGAAGGCGGCGCCTTCCTTGTGCATGTCGATGAAGATCTCGCCGAGACGGCCATCGTCATATTCGCCGGTGCGCAGATAGACCTTGTGGCCGCCGACGACGGCTTTCTGGGTATAGCCCTTGCGGCGATCGGGCATTTTCTCGCGGTCGCGGACCTGCTCGATGATGCGCTCGACGATGCGCTCGGCAACGACGGGGACGCGGGCATCGGCATTCATGGCGACGAGGTTTTCGAGGGCGTCTTCGTCCTCGTCGTCATCGGCCGCGGCCAGAACCGAGGAGTTGAGCGGCTGGGAGAGCTTGGAGCCATCGCGATAGAGCGCGTTGGCCTTGAGCGCCAGGCGCCAGGACAGCATGTAGGCTTCCTTGGCTTCCTCGACGGTGGCGTCGTTGGGCATGTTGATGGTCTTGGAGATGGCACCCGAGATGAAGGGCTGGGCGGCAGCCATCATCAGGATGTGGCTCTCGACCGAGAGGTAGCGCTTGCCGATCTTGCCGCAGGGGGTGGCGCAATCGAAGACGGGCAGGTGCTCGTCCTTGAGGTGGGGCGCGCCCTCCAGCGTCATGGCACCGCAGACATGGATATTGGCGGCTTCGATGTCCTTCTTGGAGAAGCCGAGGAAGCTCAGCAGGTCGAAGGAGAAATCGGCCAGGTGCTCATCGGTGACGCCGAGGGACTTCAGGAAATCGACGCCCAGGGTCCACTGGTTGAAGATGAACTTGATGTCGAAGGCCGAGGCGGTCGCGGCGTTGAGCGCGGCGATCTTGTCGTCGGTGAAGCCCTTCTGGCGCAGGGTCGACGGATTGATGCCCGGGGCCTGGTTGAGATTGCCATGGCCGACCGCATAGGCCTCCATCTCGGCGATCTGGGATTCCGAATAGCCCAGGGTGCGCAGGGCCGGGGGCACGGCGCGGTTGATGATCTTGAAGTAGCCGCCACCGGCGAGCTTCTTGAACTTGACCAGGGCGAAATCGGGCTCGATGCCGGTGGTGTCGCAATCCATCACGAGGCCGATCGTGCCGGTGGGGGCGATGACCGAGACCTGGGCATTGCGGTAGCCATGCTTCTCGCCGAGGGCGAGGGCATTGTCCCAGGCGAGCTTGGCGCGCTCGCTCAGGTTGGCGTCGATCAGGCTGGCATGGTCGAGCGGGACCGGCTTGATCGAGAGGTTCTCATAGCCCTCGGCATTGCCATGGGCGGCGTTGCGATGGTTGCGGATGACGCGCAGCATGTGCTTGGCGTTGCGCTTGTAATCCTTGAACGGGCCGAGCTCCTTGGCCATTTCGGCCGAGGTGGCGTAGCTGACGCCGGTCATGATGGCGGTGACGGCACCGGCAATGGCGCGGCCGGCGGCCGAGTCATAGGGGATGCCCGAGGTCATCAGGAACCCGCCGATATTGGCGTAGCCGATGCCCAGGGTGCGGTATTCGAACGAGCGCTCGGCAATGGCCTTGGACGGGAACTGCGCCATCATCACCGAGATTTCGAGCACGATGGTCCAGAGGCGGACGGTGTGCTCGTAGGCGGCGGTGTTGAAGGAGCCATCGGCATTGCGATAGGGCAGCAGGTTGACCGAGGCCAGGTTGCAGGCGGTGTCGTCGAGGAACATGTATTCCGAGCAGGGGTTCGATGCATTGATCGGACCGGCCTCGGGGGAGGTGTGCCACTCGTTGATGGTGGTGTGATACTGGATGCCGGGATCGGCCGAGGCCCAGGCGGCATAGCCGACCTGTTCCCAGAGATCGCGGGCCTTGAGCGTCTTGACGGTCTTGCCATCCTTGCGGGAGGTCAGGTTCCAGTCGCCGTCGTTTTCCACGGCGCGCAGGAAGTCATCGGTGACGCGGACGGAATTGTTGGAATTCTGGCCGGAAACGGTGAGATAGGCTTCGCTGTCCCAATCGGTGTCGTAGACCGGGAATTCGATATCGGTATAGCCCTGCTTGGCGAACTGGATGACGCGGTAGATGTAGTTCTCCGGCACCAGCGCCTTCTTGGCGGCGCGGACTTCGCGCTTGAGGGCGGGGTTCATCGCCACGTCGAAGCAGTCGTCGCCCGAACCTTCGCAGTTCACGGCGGCCTTCATGATCAGCTTGAGGTGCTTGGAGACGACCTTGGAGCCGGTGACGAGGGCGGCAACCTTCTGCTCCTCCTTGACCTTCCAGTTGATGTATTCCTCGACATCGGGATGATCGATATCGAGCACGACCATCTTGGCGGCGCGGCGGGTGGTGCCGCCGGACTTGATTGCGCCGGCAGCGCGATCGCCGATCTTGAGGAAGCTCATGAGGCCCGACGACTTGCCGCCGCCCGATAGGCGTTCGCCCGAGCCGCGCAAAGCGGAGAAATTGGTGCCGGTGCCCGAGCCATACTTGAACAGGCGCGCCTCGCGGACCCAGAGGTCCATGATGCCGTTTTCGTTGACAAGGTCGTCATTGACGGACTGGATGAAGCAGGCATGGGGCTGAGGGTGCTCGTAGGAGCTCTTGGAGGAGACCAGCTTGTTGGTGAAGGGGTCGACATAGAAATGGCCCTGGCCGGGACCATCGATGCCATAGGCCCAGAACAGGCCGGTGTTGAACCACTGCGGGGAATTGGGGGCAACGCGCTGGGTGGCGAGCATGTAGGCGAGTTCGTCGAAGAAGGTGCGGGCATCTTCCTCGGAGTCGAAATAGCCGCCCTTCCAGCCCCAATAGGTCCAGGTGCCGGCCAGGCGGTCGAAGACCTGGCGGCTGTCCATTTCCGAACCATAGCGCTCGGCTTCGGGGAGCTTGGCGAGCGCAGCCTCGTCGGGGACGGAGCGCCACAGCCAGGAGGGAACGGAGTTCTCCTCGACCTTCTTCAAGACCTTGGCGACGCCGGCCTTGCGGAAGTATTTCTGCGCGATGATGTCAGCCGCGACCTGGCTCCAGGTCGAGGGGATGGCAATGTCTTCGAGCTTGAAGACGACCGAGCCGTCAGGATTGCGAATCTCGCTCGTGGCCGAGCGGAATTCGATCGAGCCGTAGCGATCCTGATCGGCAGACGTGAACCGGCGTTCAATGCGCATAGTCGTCGTATTCCCCAATGTAACGAGCACAAGGGTGCCCGCGAGCCGAAACCCGGCTTCTCATCCAAATCTGTGTTGACGCTTCACCAACCGAGTCCGCTGGACGGGCTCGAAAAAATTGCCTGTGCCCGAACCTGTCGCCGGTCTTGTGCCAGCGCTCTCGTTCAGGACTTGCCCGCTGCAGGGAGATGCATCGAACTGTCCAAAACATTCTTCCGATTCAGACGGCGCGTCAATGTCACAAATCACAAGGGCTAGTGGTCGGGGTGGCGGCCAGGACAACCACTAGTAGGGGTAATATGTGGATTGCGGGGACAAACTGCAAGGAAATTGGTGGGCTTGGCGGGCCCGTTTGAGCTTTTTAAAGAGCTGCATGAACCATCGAAACGCCGCGGGAAGAGTCCGCGCTAAAGCCACGGGATTCCTCAGGGATCGGGTTGTGGGAAGCGCCGTTAAGCGGGCATTCACCATGCCGGCAGACGGCAGAATCGGCTGGGCCAAAAGCTGTCAAGCGCAGAAATTTTGGCCGAAAGACGGCAGCGCGCCGTGGACACCAGCGCTGGTGGCTCAGTCGATGGCGCGCATACCACGACGCTGCCCGACAAAGACCCAGGCTGCCACGGGAAGCATGACGAGGCCAGCCCAGCCATAGGCGGGCAGGATGCCCAGCCATTGGGCGAGAAAGCCAAAGAGCAGGGTGGCAACAATGCCGGCGATGTTCTCCGCCATGATCAGCGCCGAGGTGGTGGTGGCGCGGCTGCGCCCATCCATGACGCGATGGAAGCGGGCCTCAGCCAGCACCGCCACGGGGGCGATGGCCACATAGGCCAGCTCCAGCAGCAGCACATACCATGGATTGTCCCCGAACGAGGCTGCCACCAGCAGGGCGCCGCCGAGCAGGGGCAGGGCCCAAGCCAGCCATGGCCGGCCAGCGAGGCGGTGGGCGGCGACGCTGGCATAGGCATAGACCAGCTCCACCGCAGCGGCGAGCAGGCCCCAAGCCCAGATCGGCACGGAGACGGCGAGATAATAGAGCTGGTCGAACTCCTCGAGCAGCTCGAAGGTGATCAGGCCCACCGACATATAGATGGTGACGAAGCGCAGATCGGCATGGCGCCGGAACTCGCCGAAGGCATCGGCAAAGTGGGACAGGTAGGTGGAAGGTGTCTCGCCGTCCTCACCCTGCCGGCTGCGGCGGTTGTCATGCAGGAGCAGCGCCAGCCCGGCGCCGACAAGAAGGGGCGGGATGGACAGCCAGATGGCCCAATCCATATCGAACTGGGCGACGAAGCCGCCGAGCAGGGCGCCAGCGCCGATGCCAAGGCCCTCGGCTGCCGAGTCGCGCCCCAGGATCTTGTCGAACTCGTCGCTCCGGCCAACTTCGGCCAGGCGCTCATAGAGCAGCGCCTCGCGCGAGCCCGACTGCAGGGCCTGTCCGGCACTCCAGAACAGGAAGCCGAGGCCATAGAGCCAGAAGCTGCCATTGGCGAGGCCCCAGCAGACAAAGGTCAGTGCCTTGAGCAGGGGCGCGACGACCAGCAGGACGCGGCGATCGAAATGATCGGAGAGGGCGCCCGAGGGCATTTCGAGAACGATGGCTGAGGCCGACCAGAAGGCGAGCAGGATACCGATCTCGGCGACGGAAATGCCGCGCAGCTCGAACAGGGCTGTATAGATGGCGTAGGCCAGCATGAAATCGAACAGGAAGACATAGGCGTAGTAGACGCCGAGGAAGCGACGCAGACCGGCCATCAGAACAGCTCGTCGAGCGTGCAGTAGTAGCGGTAGCGTTGCGCGTCCCATTCTGCGCCGTAGGCCGCGAGGAATGGGGCGACGTGGTCCTGACCGCAATTGTAGATGATGCTGCGGCAGGCAATGGCCAAATCCTGCCAGCGATCGGCCACGCCGAGGCGTCCGCAATCGATGATGCCGGCAAAGCGGCCATCGCTGGCCATGATATTGGGCAGGCTGGCATCGCCATGGGTGACGACAAGGTCTTCGTGGCGAGGCTGGTGCTGCTGCAACCAGTCGAGGACGGCCTGGGCGGTCCAGCCATGACGGGCTTCGTCGAAATCGCTTTCATCGACGCGGCCGGCCGCCGCATTGGCGGCGCCGGCCTGCAGCCGCACGGGCAGCCGGAGGTCGAAGGGGCAGGTTGCCGGATCAAGGGCGTGCAAGGCGCGCAGACCGGTAGCCAGGGCGTTACACAAGTCGGCGGGACGATCGACCAGATGGGTCAGGTCCGTGCCGGGCAGGGCGGTCATCAGCAGCCAGGAATAGCCGTCCGCGTCAAACCTGTCGCAAAGCCGGGGGGCGGGAACGGATGTCGAAGCGAGCCAGTGCAGTCGCTCCGCTTCACCCGGGATTTCGCCCAGGGCGTGGAGTGCCTCCCGCTTGAGATACAGCGTGTCGCCGCCGCCTTCGATGCGCCAGACCGATGCGCCGGAGCGGCCCAGGGTGATCCGCACCCACTGCCGGCCGGCCAACCGCGCCAGCCGGGCGGGCAGCTCGACGTCGTGCGCGAAAGAGGTGGACATTGGCCAATTCCTGTTTCAGAACGGTAGGTAAATAACTCCGCTCCATAGCGTGGTCAACGGAATTTTAGAATGATCGGTCTGTAAATGGCGCGTCCAAGGGGCTATGATCGCGATACGGTACTCGACAAGGCCATGTCGATGTTCTGGCGGCTCGGTTACGAGGGCGCGCATCTTGCGGCCCTGGTCGAGCATACCGGGCTGAACCGCTTCAGTCTCTACAAGGAGTTTGGCGGCAAGGCGGGGCTTTACGAGGCGGCCCTCGATCGATTTCTCGGCTACCTGCTGGGCCAGTATCGCGACATCCTGACCGCGCAGCCGCAGGGGCTGGAGAATGTCGAGGCCGTGCTGCGATCGCTGCAATATGGCAGCGAATATTACGGCTGCTTCATGATCAATACGCTGATGCAGCGCGACTCGGTGCCGCCCGGGGCCTATGACCGTGCGGTGGCAGGCGCCGGCGAAATCGAGGCGCTGTATCGGGCGAACCTTGCCGGCGCGCTGGCGCGGGGGCAGATCGCCGCAGCGAGCGACATTGCAGGGCTGGGCAAGATGCTGCAGACGCTGGACCAGGGCCTGCATATCCAGGGCCTGGCGGGCACGACGGACGCACAGAAGGATGCGATCATCACCGCGGCCATGGCGGGGCTGCAGGCGCGGTAAATTCGCCGCCAAACACTAGGCTGCCGTGACCACCCATGTTACACCCGGCGCAATCGCATAATTCGACGGCGGAATCGACAATTGGCCAAATCCGGTATCAAGCAGTTCCTGACTGAAATCTTCTCCTGGTGGAGCGGCCAGACATGGGGAACGCGCCTGTGGATCTGGCGCTTTGGCGACTTTGTCGGCAGCGACGAATTCGGCAACAAGTACTACCAGGATCGCAAGGCGGGCCGCCGCTACGTGACCTATAATGGCTATGCCGACCCGTCCACGATCGGATCCGGCTGGCATGGCTGGATGCATCACCGCACCGACGTGGTGCCGGCGCAGGCTAACTATCAGGCACGCGCCTGGCAGAAGCCGCATGAGCCGAACCTGACGGGTACGGCCGCTGCATACCGTCCAGATGGCAGCCTGCTGAACAAGGGCGAGCGCCCGCGCGTTACCGGCGACTACGACGCCTGGTCGCCCGAATAGGACGGCGCCTTGCGCCGCACCACCCCGTTTTCAGCCCTGACAAAGATGCTGGTGCCCTTCGTGGCGCTGGCATGCTTCGGCTTGGCCGCGCCGGTTCTGGCCCAGCCGGTGGCCAATCCGGTCGCCACCTTTGCCGGGCTCGACAAGATCACCGGGCGCATCACGAGGTTCGACGTCTATATCGACGAGACGGTGCTGTTCGGGGCGCTCGAACTCACGCCGCGCGCCTGCTATAGCCGTCCCTCGACCGAGACCCAGCGCATCTCGGCGTTTCTGGAAGTCGACCAGCGCAGCCTGACCGGTGTTTCGCGTCGCATCTTCACCGGCTGGATGTTTGCCGATAGTCCGGCGCTCAACGCAGTCGACCACGCGATCTATGATGTGTGGCTGGTCGAGTGCAAGACCAGCACCGACGTGCCGCCGCCCGACGAGCGCGAAGCCCCCTGAAACCAAATCGACCGTGGCTGTGCTGACCTTGTCGGTATCGGCGACGCCCATCCGTCCTTGACCGAGCAGCGCCGTGGCGCAAGGCTGCGGCGGTCGGAGGCTATTGCATGCTGCTTGGGGGACGGACCAGCATGACGGCGACCAGGGCCAATGCGACCGGCCGGCGCTGCTCGACAGGACCAATCCCTAGAGACCACCATAACAGGAGACTGAGATGCTGACCTTGCCTGAAAACGTGACCCGGGCGGCGCAGGACTATGCCTATGTGAGCTTCACGGTGCGCATGGACGAGATGCAGAAGCCCGCCCAGGAAGGGTTTCCGGTCGTGTTCGGCCTGCTCGCCGAGCAGAATATCGAACCGGTCGGCGCGGCATTCTACAATTACCGGCGGATCAACATGGCCGATACGCTCGAGGTGGAGGCCGGGGTGGCGGTGGCGCGGAAGGGCGTGGCGAGCGACAGGGTCAAGTTCGGCACCCTGCCGGCCGGGCGGTTCGTGACACTGCGCTGGCATGGGCATCCGGACAAGCTGGAGCCTGTCACCGGCATGCTGATCGGCTGGCTGCGGCAGAGCCAGCAGGCTCTGGACATGGAGGAGAAGCCCGATGGGGACCACTTCGCCTGCCGGCTGGAAATCTATGAGACGGACCCTGAGGAGGAACCCGACATGGACAAGTGGGTGACCGAACTGGCCTTCAAGCTCAAGGACTAGCGCGCTGGCGGTCCCAGGCGGACCAATCGCCGGACAGCAGGAGCGCCTGGGCGAGGCGCTCTTCATATTCCTCGCGCGGGATTTCGACGCCCCCGAGCGAGGCGAGATGGGGCGTGACGAACTGGGTGTCCAGCAGCACGAAGCCGCCGGACCTGAGGCGCTCGACCAGATGGGCCATGGCCATCTTGCTGGCATTGGTCCGGCGGTGGAACATCGATTCCCCAAAGAAGGCGCCGCCGATGGCAAGGCCATAGAGGCCGCCGACGAGATCGGGGCCATCCCACACCTCTACCGTATGGGCCACGCCGCGGCGGAACAGCTCGCCATAGACCGAGCGGATGGTGCGGTTGATCCAGGTGGTGTCGCGATCCTCGCCGACGGTGGCGCAGCCCTCGATGATCGCCTCGAAATCGGTATCAACCCTGACCGTAAAGCCCGACTTGCGGATGGCCTTGCGCAGGCTGGTGGAGAGGCGGAAGCCATCGAGCGGGATGATGCCGCGCATTTCCGGGCTGACCCAGAACAGGTCCTCGTCCTCGGCATCCTCCGACATGGGGAAAATGCCGGCGCGATAGGCGCGGATGATGAGTTCGGGGGTGATGTCGATGTCGAAGGGATCCTGCCGGCGGGCCATCAGCAGCTCCCGCCCCAAAGCACCCGGCGGTTCAGTCGACACCCTCCCCCTTGTGGGGAGGGATCAAGGGTGGGGGTGGGCTGAAACCGATATCGGGGCTCTCGCACCCCCTCCCGGCCTCCCCCATCAAGGGGGAGGTGATGCTCCGTGGATGTGACGCCACTGTGCCACATCATCAAGGCTCCCAATCAGACCTTGTTCTCGGCCAGATACTTTTCCAGCCAGTGGATGTCGTAGTTGCCGGCAAGGATGTCCGGTTCGCGGATCAGGCGCTGGAACAGCGGCAGCGTGGTCTTGATGCCGTCCACGACGAATTCGTCGATGGCGCGGCGCAGGCGCTGCAGGCATTCGTCGCGGGTACGGCCATAGACAATGAGCTTGCCGATCAGCGAGTCGTAATAGGGTGGGATCTTGTAGCCCTGGTAGACGGCCGAATCGACGCGCACGCCGACGCCACCGGCGGGGTGGTAGAAGGTGATGGTGCCGGGCGAGGGCGCGAAGGTCTGCGGGTCCTCGGCATTGATGCGCACTTCGATGGCGTGGCCATAGAACTGCACCTTGTCCTGCGTCATCGAGAGCTTTTCGCCCGAGGCGACGCGGATCTGCTCGTAGACGATGTCGATGCCGGTGATGCGCTCGGTGACCGGGTGCTCCACCTGCAGGCGCGTATTCATCTCGATGAAGTAGAATTCCCCGTTTTCGTAAAGGAATTCGATGGTGCCGGCGCCGGCATATTTGAGCTTGCGCATGGCCACGGCGCAGATCTCGCCGATCTCGTCGCGTTCCTTGGGCAGGATGGTGGGGCCGCCGGCCTCTTCCCAGACCTTCTGGTGGCGGCGCTGCAGCGAGCAGTCGCGGACACCGAGATGGACGGCATTGCCCTGGCCGTCGCCGAGCACCTGCACCTCAATGTGGCGCGGCTTGCCGAGGTATTTTTCCATATAGACCGAGTCATTGCCGAAGGCGGCCTTGGCTTCGGTGCGGGCGGTCGACCAGGCTTCGAGCACGTCCTTTTCGGACTTGGCGACCTTCATGCCGCGGCCACCGCCGCCGGCGGTTGCCTTGATCAGCACGGGGTAGCCGATTTCCTTGGCGGTGCGCAGGGCTTCCTCGTCGCTCTCGACGGCGCCGGCAGAGCCGGGTACGACTGGAATGCCGAGTTCGACGGCGGTCTTCTTGGCCGTGATCTTGTCGCCCATGATTTCGATATGGTGCGCCGAGGGCCCGATGAAGGTGACCTTGTGCTCACCCAGGATTTTGGCGAAGCGGGCGTTCTCGCTGAGGAAACCGTAGCCGGGATGCACGGCATCGGCGCCGGTGATTTCGCAGGCGGCGAGAATCGAGGGGATGTTGAGGTAGCTGTCCTTGGCGGAGGGCGGGCCGATGCAGACGCTTTCGTCGGCCAGGCGCACATGCATGGCATTGGCGTCGGCGGTGGAGTGCACCGCCACGGTCTGGATGCCGAGCTCCTTGCAGGCGCGCAGGATGCGCAGGGCGATTTCGCCGCGATTGGCGATGAGGACCTTCTGGAACATGAAGCCCCCCTTACTCGATGACGACGAGCGGCTCGCCGTATTCCACCGGCTGTGCATCCTGGACGAGGATGCGCGTGACGGTGCCCGAGCGGTGCGCCGGGATCTGGTTCATGGTCTTCATCGCTTCGATGATGAGCAGGGTCTGGCCCTCGGTGACCTTGGCGCCGACATCGATGAAGGCGGGCTTGCCCGGCTCGGGCGAGCGATAGGCGGTGCCGACCATGGGGGAGGTAAGGGTGCCGGGATTGGAGGCGAGGTCCTCGGCGGCAGCAGGGGCTGCGGCGGGCACGGAGCCGGCCGGGGCGATGGAGGCCGGGGCGGCCTGCGGTGGTGCCTGCAGATATTGCGGCGCCTGCGCATAGACCGGCGCCTCATTGGCATAGGAGCGGGTGACGCGGACCCGGAAGTCCTCCTGCTCGATCTCGATCTCAGCGAGATTTTCCTTGTTGAGCAGCTCGGCAATGGCCCGGATCAGATCCTGATCCACCTGCGATGACTTGGTCATTCTTGTCGGTCTCCCGCGCTAGTCGCGTTGATCGTTATTTTAGTTTTTCGGCGAGCGCTGTGAGCGCCAGTCTATACCCGGTGACGCCAAAGCCGCAAATGACGCCGAACGCGACCGCCGACACATAAGAGTGGTGCCGGAAGGCCTCGCGCTGGTGGATATTGGAAATATGCACTTCGGCAACCGGCAGGCCGACGCCCTTGAGGGCGTCATGGATGGCCACCGAGGTGTGCGAATAGCCGCCCGGATTGATGAGGATGGCGTCGGCCGTCTGACGCGCCTCGTGAATCCAGGTGATGAGCTCGCCTTCGTGATTGGACTGGCGAAAATCGACGGCCAGCCCGAACTCGTCGCCCGTGCGCTGGCACAGGTCCGCCACATCCTGCAGCGTTTCGGCGCCATAGATGTGGGGCTCGCGGGTGCCGAGCAGGTTGAGGTTCGGGCCGTTGAGGACGAGAACACGTTTTGCCATGATTTTGCCTTTTGCACCGGCATTTCCGGCCGGCGCAAGCCCGGTTATACGAAGTCCACCGAAAAGGCAAAAATCGCGGCGAAAGTGGGGCTTACCCCTCGCATTGGGACTCGCCGCATTTGCGCATATTGGCGATGCGTTCGCGCAGTTCATCGATGCCGATTGCACCGGGAATGATCTCGTTGCCGATGATGTAGGTCGGCGTGCCTGTGATGTTGAGCGCCCTGGCGATCTCGTAGGAGGTCTGGATCTTCTGGGACACCGCCTCGGTGCCCATGTCGAGTTCCAGCGACACCGGGCTGAGGCCCAGATCGGCGGCGGCGGCGAGCGCTACCTGCTTGTCCACCTGGCCCCGGCTGGTGAACAGCGCCTCGTGGAAGGTCCAGTAATCGACGTCGGCATCGCCAACCAGCACCGCCACACGGGCCGCATCGATGGATTCGTTGGACAGAATGGGGAATTCCTTGAGCACGACGCGCAGGTTGGGGTCTTCCGCCAGCAGCGCAGCCATGTCGGGCAGGGCGGCGCGGCAATAGCCGCAATTGTAGTCGAAGAACTCGACCAGGGTGACGTCGCCATCCGGATTGCCGAGCACGACCTGGCCGGGGTCGTTGAAAATGGCCTCCTTCATCGAGGCGATGGCGCCGGTGGCCTGAGCGCGCTCCTCGGCCTGCAGGGTCGTGTCGAGGGCGACCGACATGCGCTGGAGAATCTTGGGGTCGCTCAGCAGATAGGATTCGATCAGGGGATTGAGGGTTTCCGGATCGAGTGCCGCCACATCCTGCGGCAGGGCGGACTGTGCCGCCTGGCGCTCGGCGTCATAGGCGGTGATTGCCTCATCGATCAGAGCCTGCACCGCCACCGCGTCGGCCTGTGCAACGGGCCTGGTGACCACCGAATAGCCGAGGGCTCCGGCCAGAATGCCCACCAGGGCGACAAGGACAAGAGTGACGCGCGACATGACCGTAGGCTCCCAATTCGGCAATCGGCCCGCTTCTAGCAGACGCAGGGCGATATTGGCACCCGGGAGTGAAGGGCGCCCTGACACGACCATCAATTGTTGTTGAGAGGGGCGGCCGAACCGGATAGGCGGGAGGCAGCAAGGAACCGCCATGACAGAACAGCCCGCCGACGGCCTGATGCCCTTCCACGCCATGGAAATTCTCAAACGCGCCAAGATTATCGAGGCGACGGGGCGCAGCGTCTGTCATCTCGAGGTGGGCGAGCCCGGTGCGCCACCGGCACCCCGGGTGATCGAGGCCGTGGCCAAGGCCCTGCCGCTGGCGCAGGGCTATACCAATGCCAAGGGCCTGACGGAGCTACGCGAAGGGCTGGCGAACTATTATGCCACCCGGCACGCGGCGGTCGTCGAACCCGAATCGATCCTCTGCACGATGGGGTCTTCGGCGGGGTTCATCATCGCCTTCCACACAGCCTTTCGACCCGGTGCGCGCATCGCCATCACCCGGCCGGGCTATCCGGCCTATGTGAATACGCTGCTCGGGCTGGGCTTCGGCATCGCGGAAATTCCGCTCGACGCCGCCAATGGCTGGAAGCTGACCGGGGCGGACATCGCGGCGGCCCACGCCGATACCCCGTTTGAGGGCCTGCTGTTCGCCAGCCCCGCCAACCCCACCGGCGCGGCGGTGGACCGGGCGGAGCTGGCCGACATCGTCGCCACGTGCCAGCGGCTCGGCGTGCGGCTGATCTCGGACGAAATCTACCATGGGCTGGACTATCGCGGCCCTTCGGTCAGTGCGCTGGAGCTGACCCGGGAGGCCATCATCATCAACAGCTTCTCGAAATATTACTGCATGACGGGCTGGCGGATCGGCTGGATGGTGCTGCCGGACGAGCTGATCCGTCGCGCCGAAATCCTGCAGCAGAACCTTTTCATCTCTGCCCCGACGCTAAGCCAGATTGCCGCGACGGTGGCGCTGGGCGAGCGCGACTATGCCGAGCAGCAGAAGGCGGGCTATGCGCGCAACCGGCAATTGCTGAACAATGGGCTGCAGACGCTGGGCTTCGACATCGGCAGCCCATCGGACGGGGCCTTCTATGCCTATGCGGGGATCAGCCGCTTCTCCAACGATTCCATGAGCTTCTGCGAGGCGTTGCTCGACGAGGCCGGCGTCGCCGCGACGCCGGGTATCGACTTCGACCGGGCCGGCGGCAACCGCTACGTGCGCTTCTCCTATGCGGGCACGCAGGAGAACATCGAGATGGCGATCGAGCGCATGGGGCGCTTCCTGCAGCAGGCCGGATAGAGACAAGTCAGCCGGGACGGGTAGGCCCATCTTAAGGCCTCTGCGCTATGCTTTGCCATGTGCTGGTAGGATTGGGAGGTCCGAACCGTGCATGCTCAAGCAGGCGATCCGGACGTTCTCGCCCATTGCGTAGCCATCGTCCTGGCCAAGGACGAGCGCGATTGTGCGGCGCTCATGCGCCTGGCGGAAAAGCTCCGCTTCGGCGCCGTAGTGGCGCATTCGCCAGCACTCGGCCATGACCGCTTCGACCATCGGCTGGTCTATTATCTCGTCCATTTCGACTACGCAGACGAAGACAAGCGCAAGCTGCTGTTCGACCTGCGCCATGCCGGCTCGGTCAGCCTCTGCTTCGCCCCGGTCGTGCTGTTTCTGCGCGATGGTTCGGCAGAAGACATCCAGGCGCATATCGAGATGGGCTTTGACGAGGTCATCAGCGTGCCCGAGGACGGCCGCGCCATGGCGACACGGCTGGCGGCCCAGATCGGGCATGAGCACCTCTATATCGAGACGCGGAACTATCTTGGACCCGACCGGCACCGCAGGGACAAACCCGGTCATGGCCAGGTGAACCGAATGCAGGGCGAAAAGCATGCGCGACTGACGATCCTGCGCACGCCGGAGGCCGGTGTGCATATCGTTCGCCGCCAGACTGTGGACGAAGCCCGCTAGCGGAGCAGCAACAAAAAAGGCGGCCCATGGGCCGCCTTGAATGTCTGGATCTACAAGCTTCTAGCCGAGGCCGAGGCGGCGCTGCCACCAGCCGGCCTTCTTCTTGGGCTCGGCCTGCTCGCCTTCGGCTTCCGCCTTGGGTGCGCTGGAAGACACGACAATCCCTTCGGCCGGCAGTTCCTTCTTGGCGCGGCGCGGCTTGGGCGCCTCCGCAGCAGGCTCGGCAGCCTCGACCTTGGCGGCCTCGGGAGCCTTGGCCACTTCAGCGACCGACGCCGCCGGTGCCGCCTCGGCCGTCTCGGCCTTGGGCTTGCGGGCACGCGGCTTGCGCTTGGGCTTTTCGGCCTCAACCGGCGCCTCTGCCTCGGCCGGCGTGGCTTCGACCGGAGCCGCATCAACGGGTGCGGACTCGGCGGTTTCTTCCACCTTCTTGCGACGCGTGCGCTTGGGCTTTTCAACCGGAGCCGGCTCGGCGACGGCCGTTTCGGCTGCCGCGATTTCGTCCTGAGCCAGCAGGCTTTCGGCCACTGTTTCGGTTTCAGCCGTGGTCAGGCCATCCTCGCCAGCGGGCGAGGGAGCCTTCTCGGGACCGTCCTCGCCATCGCGACGATTGCGACGGCCACCGCGACGGCCGCGACGACGGCGCTTGCGCGGCTCCTCGTCGGAACCGGCATCATTGGAGGGACGCGCGACATTGGGCTCTTCATCGCCCTCGTCGCTGTCTTCGCCGGCATCGGCTTCGACGCTCGGGGCCTGGGCAGCGCGCTGCTGGGGCGGACGCTGGCCATTGTCCTCGCGATCGGCACCACCGCGGCGGCGACGACGGCGGCGACGGCGACCTTCGCCTTCACCATTTTCGCCCGATGCGGCAGCGGCGGCCGGGCTTTCGCCGGCTTCCTCGTCCTCAACCTCGTCGACGATCTCCTCGTCGGCATCGTCCTCAATGATGGCGCTGTCGACGCGCACATGTTCGGTGACGCGGGTATCGGCATAGGCCATGACCCGGGCTTCGCCCTTTTCGATGGCGAACTGGTGACCGGTCATCTTGCCGTCGGCAGTGATGGTGATCGACAGCTGGTTGCGGATTTCGAGCGAGATCAACGTCTCGCGCTTGAAATTGAGAATGTAGAGCGCGACCTCGACCGGTACGCGGACATTGATCGACTGGCCCTGGCGGCGCAGAACGTGGTCTTCGATGTGGCGCATGATCATCAGCGCCAGCGACTCGACCGAACGGACCAGACCGGTGCCGTCGCAGATCGGGCACTTGTGGGTGGAGCTTTCGACGACGCCGAAGCGGATGCGCTGGCGGCTCATTTCCATGAGGCCGAAGTGCGAAATACGGCCGACCTGGATGCGGGCGCGATCGTCCTTGAGGCAATCCTTTAGCTTGCGCTCGACGGCCCGATTGGAGCGATTTTCCATCATGTCGATGAAGTCGATGACGATCAGGCCGGCCAGATCGCGCAGGCGGAGCTGGCGGGCGACTTCATCGGCCGCTTCCAGATTGGTCTGGAGCGCGGTGTCCTCGATATTGTGCTCCTTGGTGGAGCGGCCCGAATTGACGTCGATGGAAACGAGCGCCTCGGTCGGGTTGATGACGATGTAGCCGCCCGAGGGCAGGGTTACCGTCGGCGAGAACATGGAATCGAGCTGGGCTTCGATGCCGTATTTGGAAAAGAGCGGCTGATCTTCCTTGTAGAGCTGCACGTTCTTGGCGTGGCTCGGCATGATCATGCGCATGAAGTCCTTGGCTTCGCGATAGGCGTCTTCGCCCGCCACGAACACTTCATCGATGTCCTTGTTGTAGAGGTCGCGGATGGTCCGCTTGATCAGCGAGCCTTCCTCATAGACCAGGCACGGCGCCTGGCTCTTGAGGGTGAGTTCGCGCACGCTTTCCCACAGGCGCATCAGGTATTCGAAGTCGCGCTTGACCTCGGCCTTGGTGCGCGCGGCGCCGGCCGTACGCAGGATGACGCCCATGCCCTGCGGCACTTCGAGATCGGAGGTGATCTCCTTGAGGCGCTTGCGGTCGGCGGCGTTGGTGATCTTGCGCGAAATGCCGCCGCCACGGGCGGTATTGGGCATCAGCACGGAATAGCGGCCAGCCAGCGACAGATAGGTGGTCAGTGCCGCGCCCTTGTTGCCGCGCTCTTCCTTGACCACCTGCACCAGCATGACCTGGCGGCGCTTGATGACTTCCTGGATCTTGTAGTGACGGCGGTTGGGGCTCTGCCGGCGACGCTCGGGAACTTCCTCCAGCGCGTCGGCGCCGCCGATCGACTCGATCGGTTCAGAATTGGCGGGCGCCTGCTCGATATGGCTGGCGTCTTCGATATCCTGCGGGTCTGCCTCGGCGTCAGGCTCGGTGACGCCTTCGGGCAGTGAAATGTTCTCGTCGGCTTCGTCGTGGTGGTCGTCCTCGGCCTCTTCGTCGCGCAGCAGGGCTTCGCGGTCGGCTACCGGGATCTGGTAATAATCGGGGTGGATTTCGCTGAAGGCGAGGAAGCCATGGCGGTTGCCGCCATATTCCACGAATGCCGCCTGCAGGGACGGCTCAACGCGCGTGACCTTGGCGAGGTAGATATTGCCCCGCAGCTGGCGGCGGGTCGCCGATTCAAAGTCGAACTCGTCGAGCCTGTTACCCGATGTGACGACAATCCGTGTTTCTTCCGGGTGGATGGCATCCACCAGCATTCTCTTGGTAGCCATAATGAACTCCGCGCGCTCGCGCGCCGACAGACAGGCGCGGGGAGACCGGCATCCGTGCTGTGGCGCTGTGCGAGGCGAATGGTTTGGGGTGGGTGGCGCGCAGAAGCTCTGCCTTGAACGCGCCGGTCGTGATGGTCATGGCCGGAAGATGCTGCGTGACAAAACGGCAATCGGATAATTCGATCGCGTCGCGCTTTGTCCGCTTGCGGGCCATCTGACCTCTTCCTATTGGATTGCCTGGTGGCAACCGTCCGGTCCATGGGGACCGAAATTCGTAGCGAAGCGCAGGATTTGCCGCTTCTGAACCGGATGTCGGGAGTTCTCTTCGTTCCCTGGTCCGGCCACTTCCTGGCACCGCTATCGTGGCCCTGGGGCCGCGCAAACTGGTTCCGCAGGAAGCATGCGCTTCCCGTCTAGCGTGTAGGGATGTTGCGATAGAATGGCAACAAGAAAGTCGAAACCACTGGGGGCAAACCATTTCACACCAGCTTTATTGGCCCGCTCCGCAAATCATCGCATAAGAGCCACATCGCCGCAGAATCGCCCGACCCGGGTGGCAGATGTGGACGAGAAGAACATGGGGCCGGTCCGCGCTTGCTGAAATCCCTCCGTATGATGCTGCTGCCGCTGCTGGCGGCCCTGTTTGCCGCGCTGTCGCTGGCCGGCATGCCGCAGGCGCAGGACGCGCCGGCCGCGCCTGCCGCCGTCGCGGCGCCCGTGGCGCTGCCCAATGTCATGGATGTGCGCGTGTCGGCGACGCCGGAGCGGGCAAGGCTGGTCATCGACCTGGCGGCCAAGACCGAATTCGCGCTGGTGTCGCTGAGCGACCCCGACCGGCTGGCCATCGACGTGCGTGCGGCGACCTTCTCGGTGCCCGAGCCGACCGGCAAGCCGGCAGGCGAGGGGATGATCGCCGAATATGTGGTGGAGCAGGCAGCGCCGGACCGGGTGCGGACCATGCTGACGCTGTCCGCGCCGGCGCAGGTGCAGCAGGCCTATGTGCTCGACCCCTTCGAGGGGCAGCCGGCACGGCTGGTGGTGGATGTCATTCCGGCCACGGCCGAGGAATTCGCGGCCAATGTGGCGCGCGACGCGGCGGCATCGGCGACGCCGCCGGTGGCCGATGCTTCTACCCCGGCTGGTGGTTCGGAACTGCCGATCGCCACACGGCCCCTGGTGGTGATCGATCCCGGCCATGGCGGCATCGACAGCGGCGCCGAGACCACCAATGGCATCAAGGAGAAGGATATTGTCCTGGCCTTCGCCCTGCGGCTGCAGGAGCTGCTGGTCGCCTCGGGGCGCTTCGACGTGGCGCTGACGCGGGAGGACGATACCTTCCTGCGGCTCGAGGAACGCGTGGCGCTGGCGCGGACCAACAAGGCGGACCTGTTCATTTCCGTGCATGCCGACAGCTTCCAGCAGGCGGAAATCCGCGGAGCCAGTGTCTATACGCGGGACGAGAATGCCACCGACGTGCTGGACAAGGTGCTGGCGGACAAGGAGAACAAGACCGACGTCATCGCCGGTTTTGCCATGCCGCAGATGGCGCCCGAGGTGGTGGATATCCTGCTCGACCTGATGCGGCGGGAAATGCGGCACCAGTCTTTCATGGCCGCCCAGGCCATCGTGCACCAGCTCGAGCCTAGCGTGCAGCTGCGGCGCTTCCCGGTGCGGCAGGCGGACTTCTTCGTGCTGCAGGCGCCCGATGTGCCGTCGGTGCTGCTGGAGCTGGGCTTTTTGTCCAATGCCGACGACATGGCCAACCTGCTGCGCGGGGAATGGCAGGATCGCACGGCCGATGCGCTGGCGCGCGGCATATCGAGCTATTTCGACGGGCTTGTGCCCGAAGAGTGATGTGATAATTCGGCCACGCAGCGCCGCAAGCGTCACCGGCGTGCCCCTGTGGCGGGCTTGTGATCTACTGTCGGGGCCGCCGTCTGTTATGATTCTGCGGATGAAACTGCCGCGCCTGGCGGGCGCTGCGCGGCCGGTTTAATGCGGGTCGGACGATCCGTGTCGGAGAAATTGACTATATGCTGCGCTTGCTTGGCTGGATTTTTGGATTTGGGATGTTCGCCGCGCTGGCGGGCATCGGCGTCGCAGCCATCTATCTCACGACCGTTGCCGCCGAATTGCCCGACTATACGGTGCTCAAGGATTACCAGCCGCCCGTGACCACAAGGGTGCATGCTGCGGACGGCACGCTGCTGGCCGAGTTTGCCCGCGAGAGGCGGCTGTTCCAGCCCATCGAGACCGTGCCGCCACTGCTGGTCCAGGCCTTCCTGTCAGCCGAGGACAAGGATTTCTACAACCATGGCGGCATCGCCATCGACGGCGTGTTCCGGGCCGTCCGCGACAACCTCATGGCGCGCATGGATGGCAATAATGCCATCCAGGGCGGTGGCTCCTCGATCACCCAGCAGGTTGCCAAGAACTTCCTGCTCAGCTCCGAGCAGACCTGGGACCGCAAGATCCAGGAAGCGCTGCTGGCGATCCGCATTGAATCGACCTTCTCCAAGGACCGCATTCTCGAGCTTTATCTCAACGAGATATTCCTGGGCCTGAACTCCTATGGGGTCGCGGCAGCGGCGCTGAACTATTTCGACAAGGCGCTCTACGAGCTCACCCTGGCCGAGGCGGCCTATGTGGCGGCGCTTCCCAAGGGCCCAAACAACTACCATCCGTTCCGCCGCCCGCAGGCCGCCATCGAGCGCCGCAACTGGGTTATCGACCGCATGGTGGAGAATGGCTATGCGACGCTGGAGGAGGCGGAGGCGGCCAAGGGCGAGCCACTGAACGTCATTCCCCGCGCCGGCGGCAGCCAGCTCTATTCAGCCGAATATTTCACCGAGGAAGTCCGCCGCGAACTGGCCAAGCTCTATGGCGAGGACCAGCTCTATGGTGGCGGCCTGTCGGTGCGGACCACCCTGGAGCCCAGGCTGCAGGAATATGCCCGCCGCGCGCTGATGGACGGGCTGATCGCCTATGATCGCAGCAAGGGCTTCCGTACGCCGGTGGCCAGCATCGAGATCGGTGCCGACTGGGGGCTGGATGTCGCCAAGATCGTGCCCTTGAGCGATGTGCCGGAATGGCAGCTGGCGGTGGTGCTGGAGATCAGCGGCAATGAGGCACGCATCGGCCTTCGCCCCGACGATATCGCTGATGGCGGGGTGGCTGACGATCGCGTTGTGGGAACACTTTCCGGCCCTGATATCACATGGGTATCCAAGCCATTGCAGGAGATACTTAATGTAGGGGACGTGGTCTATGTCTCGCCGATTTCGGGCAAGACTGGCAGCTACATGCTCGAACAGGTGCCCGAGATCGAAGGCGCGCTGGTTGCGATGGACCCGCGGACCGGCCGCGTGCTGGCCATGGTGGGCGGCTTTTCCTACGCGATGAGCGAATTCAACCGGGCGACGCAGGCATTGCGCCAGCCCGGCTCGTCGTTCAAGCCCATCGTCTATGCCGCGGCACTGGACAATGGCTATACGCCCGCCTCGGTGGTGCTGGATGCCCCGGTGGAAATCCGCAATGGCGACGGCTCGATCTGGCGTCCGGAAAACTATGCCCAGGAATTCTACGGGCCGCAGACGCTGCGGCGCGGTATCGAACGCAGCCGTAACGTCATGACGGTTCGGCTGGCCAAGGATATCGGCATGCCGCTGGTGGCCGAATATGCGCGGTTGTTCGGCGTCTATGACACGATGCAGCCGGTGCTGGCCATGGCGCTGGGGGCCGGCGAGACGACGGATCTGCGCATGACGGCGGCTTACGCCACCATAGCCAATGGCGGCCGCAAGATCGTTCCGACCCTGATCGACCGTATCCAGGATCGCTATGGCGTGACGGTCTACAAGCATGACCAACGCCTGTGTCAGAGCTGCAAGGCCGAAAGCTGGAACGGGCAGGGCGAGCCGGTGATCGTGGACAATCGCGAGCAGGTGCTCGATCCGATGACGGCCTATCAGATCACCTCGATGATGGAAGGCGTGGTGCAGCGCGGCACTGGGACGGCGGCGCGCGTGCTCAACCGGCCGGTGGCCGGCAAGACCGGGACCACCAATGACTACAAGGACGCCTGGTTTGTGGGCTTCACGCCCGAACTGGCCGTCGGCGTCTATGTGGGCTACGACCAGCCGCGCTCAATGGGTCGGGCCGTGACCGGCGGCACGTTTGCGGTGCCGATCTTCACCGACTTCATGGCCAAGGCCCTGGAAGGCAAGCCTGCCACGCAGTTCAACAAGCCGCCGGGCATGAGTACCGCCTGGATCAACCCCAATTCAGGGGTCAAGGCCTTCGAGGGGGAATCGGCGATCGAGGAAGCGTTCAAGCCGGGTACCGGGCCGAACCTGATGACGTCGGTGATCGGCGTCGACGTCAACGCCTTCGACGCCATCCAGCGCCAGCAGCAGATGCAGCAGGAATATGGCGGCGGCTACGTGACCCAGCCCAGCGAGCCGCAGCGCTCGGGCGATCAACTGGTCTATGACGGCTCAACAGGGCAGTGGGTCTATCCCAATGTGGGTCGTGGCGGCCTGTTCTAGTGGGCGAATTCGTCATCTACCCTGATGCTGCGCTCACCCGGAAAGCCACGCCGCGTCCCGTCGATGCCAGGATGCTGGAGGCCGGGGCGAGGCTACTGGCAGCGGCGGAAGGGGTGCAGGCCTATGGTCTCGCCGCGGCGCATCTGGGGCTGGACGAACCGCTGGTGGTGATCAGCATCGCCCCCGCCACCGCACCGCGCGACTATCTCGTGCTCTTCAATCCGAAAGTCATAGACCTCGCCCCCGAGACTGAAACGGGCATGGAAGGCTCGGTTTCATTGCCCGGCATAGAAGTGCCGGTGGTCCGTTCGACCTGGGCCGTGCTGGCGCATGATGACGCAGCCGGAGGGAGCCAAAATCTGCGGGTAGAGGGCTTTGTTGCTCGGGTTGCGCAGCACGAGATTGATCAGGTGAATGGCCTGTTCTTCCTTCGGCGCGTTTCATCAGTAAAGCGTGATCTTGCACTTCGGAAATTCAGAAAGACTAACTCGTTAGCAAGTATCCGTAGTTGATCACGACTTCGTTATTTACTCTGGCTTAGGGATATTTCCGTATATCTCCGTCCCGATCAATGGACGAGGTCGGTCGTGAATAAGATACCCCTCTTTGGGCGCAAGAAGACTACCCAGCGGAACAATGACAGGGCCGTACTGGACGCCATCAACCGGTCGCAGGCCGTCATCGAGTTTGCCCTGGATGGGACGATCCTGTCGGCCAATGCCAACTTTCTGACCGCCATGGGCTACGACGCCAGCGAGGTCATTGGGCGGAATCACCGCATGTTCGTCGAAGCCGGTGCGGACGAGGGCGAATGTGCGGCTTTTTGGGATCGCCTGCGCGCCGGCCGCTTTGACACGGGTGAGTATAAGCGTGTCGGCAAGGGTGGCCGCGAGGTCTGGATCCAGGCGTCCTACAATCCCGTGCTGGATGCGGACGGCAAGCCGATCAAGGTCATCAAGTTTGCCTCCGATATTACGGCGGCCAAGCTCGCTGCGGCTGATACACGCGGACAGCTCGACGCCATCAGCAAATCCCAGGCGGTGATCGAATTCACCACCAGCGGCGAAGTGATGACGGCCAATGCCAATTTCTGCGCCGCGCTCGGGTACCGGCTCGACGAGATCCAGGGGCGGCATCACCGCATGTTCGTGCCGGCAGAAGAGGCAAGCAGCCGCGCCTACGCCGAATTCTGGGCAACACTGGCCCAGGGCAATTACCAATCGGCCGAATATCTCCGGATTGGCAAGGGCGGCAAGGAAGTGTGGATCCAGGCGAGCTACAACCCGATCCTCGACATGAACGGCAAGACGTTCAAAATCGTCAAATATGCGACGGACATAACCGCCCGCAAGCATGCGGTGCAGAAGCTGGGTGAAGGATTGTCGGTCCTGGCGCAGGGCGACCTGACCAGACAGATCGACGAGGCCTTTATCGGCGAGCTCGACGAGGTGCGCGAGGCCTATAATACGACGCTGTCCAAGTTCTCGCTGATCGTCCAGAAGCTCCGCAACACGTCCGGGACGCTCAAGACGGCAACCTCCGAGCTGCTGGCTGGCGCCAATGACCTATCGGACCGCACGGGGCGTCAGGCTGCGGCGATCGAGGAAACCTCGGCCGCCATGGACCAACTGGCCTCCACCGTCAGCGACAATGCGCGGCGCGCCGACACAGCAAGCGGAAAATCCCGCAATGTCTCCCAGACAGCGAGCGAGACCGGTGGCGTGATGGAGCAGGCCAATACGGCCATGGAGCGCATTTCGACGTCGTCTTCGCGCATATCCAACATCATCGGCATGATCGACGACATCGCCTTCCAGACCAATCTGCTGGCCCTCAATGCCTCGGTCGAGGCGGCAAGGGCCGGGGATGCCGGCAAGGGCTTTGCCGTGGTTGCGGTGGAAGTGCGGCGGCTCGCCCAGTCGGCCGCGAGCGCCTCATCCGAGGTCAAGGCGCTGATCGAGCAATCGGCGACCGAAGTCGTCACGGGCACCAGGCTTGTGGCTGAGGCTACCAGCAAGCTGACGGCGATGCTGGACGGGGTGAGGGAAAACGACCTGCTGATCCAGGGCATCGCCCAGGCCAGCCAGGAACAGTCCAGCGCCATAGAACAGGTCACGACTGCCATCCGCCAGATGGACGAGATGACCCAGCACAATGCCGCGCTGGTCGAGGAGACCAATGCCGCGGTTGAACAAACCGAGGCACAGGCCAGGGAACTCGACGAAATCGTCGAGGTGTTCGTCACCGATGATGAGCCGGCAGTGGTCGAGACGCGACGCCAGCCCCTGCCACGCCCCAAACCCTCTGCGACAGCGCGAAGCTACCTGTCAGCTGGCTCCGCCGCCCTCAAGGCCGACTGGGACGAATTCTGATCCCAGAGGCGCAGCTCAAAGGCCACCGGCGGGTTGATCCTGCCGGTGGCCTCGTCTACATGGTCCGTCGAACATTGGATGGACATGAAATGCGCGCGGAAATCGAAAAGACCGTCGCCGAAATCGAGCAGGTTCTGACCCTGCTGAGGAGGCATCTTTGACTGGGATACTGCTGAACTGCGCCTCGACGCGCTGACCGCCGAGACCGAATCTCCCGAATTCTGGAACGATCCCGAAAAAGCCCGCGCAAAGATGCGCGAGCGCGACGAGCTCGACGTGGCGGTCAAGGCCGTGCGCGAGCTGGAAGCGGGGATCCGTGACAATGTCGAACTGATCGAGATGGGTGAAGCCGAGGGCGACGCCGAGATCGTCAAGGAAGCCGAGAACGCGCTGCTCGAACTCAAGCAGTCGGCCCGGCGCCGCCAGATCGAGACGCTGCTGTCGGGCGAGGTCGATGCCAACGACTGTTACCTCGAAATCCATTCGGGAGCCGGCGGCACCGAAAGCCAGGATTGGGCGAACATGCTGCTGCGCATGTATACCCGCTGGGCCGAGCGCCGGAAGATGAAGGTGGAAGTGCTTGAAATGCATGACGGCGAAGAAGCCGGCATCAAATCGGCGACCATCCAGATCAAGGGCCACAATGCCTATGGCTGGCTCAAGACCGAGAGCGGCGTGCACCGGCTGGTTCGCATCAGCCCCTATGACTCGGCCGCACGGCGGCACACGAGCTTTTCGAGCGTCTGGGTCTATCCGGTGGTCGATGATTCCATCGATATCGAGATCCGCGAAGCTGATCTCAAGGTCGATACCTATCGTGCCTCGGGCGCCGGCGGACAGCACGTCAACACCACCGACTCGGCGATCCGCATCACCCACGTGCCTTCGGGCATCATCGTGGCGTGCCAGCAGGAGCGCAGCCAGCACAAGAACCGCGCCACGGCCATGGCCATGCTGAAGTCGCGTCTCTATGAGGCGGAACTGCAGAAGCGCGAAGAGGCAGCCAATGCCCAGGCGGCCAGCAAGACCGATATCGGCTGGGGCCACCAGATCCGCAGCTACGTGCTGCAGCCCTACCAGATGGTCAAGGATCTGCGCACGAGCGTCGAAAGCGGCCAGCCATCACTGGTGCTGGATGGCGATCTCGACGAGTTCATGGAAGCCGCCCTGGCCCAGCGCGTGGGCGTGGCGACGGATGTGGCGGCGGACTAGCAGTCCGCCTTCACAGCAGGGCCAATAGCCGCTTGCCGGTCTCGAGGAACGCCTTGGGATTGATGGCATTGTCGCCGTCCCGCACCTCGAAATGCAGGTGCGGGCCGGTGGAGCGGCCGGTGGAGCCGACCTTGGCGATGGGTGTGCCTGTATTGACCGCCTGGCCCTTCTCGCTGAGGAAGCTCGACAGATGGGCATAGCGGGTGACGAGGCCATTGGAGTGGGTGACTTCCACGACATTGCCATAGCCCGGCTTGCTGCCGACAAAGCTCACCACGCCCTTGCCGGCACTGAATACCGGCGTGCCCTTTGATGCTGCGAAATCGAGCCCCGAATGGAAGGCGCGGCGCCCGGAAAAGGGATCGCTGCGATTGCCGAAACCGGAGCTCTGGCGGTAGTTGCCGCTGATCGGCATATGGATGGGGGCGGCGTCGATGCTTTCGCGCGCGGCCTTGTAGCGCACCAGCGCGGCCATGACGGCATTGGCGTCGTCGATGGCCTGGGATACCTCGCCTTCGGCCGTAGCGGCCAGGAGCGGGCCGCCCACGCCATCCTGCAGGGTGGGCAGATCGACGCGGATGCCCAGATCGGAGAGTTCGGACACGATGCTGTTGGTCCGCGTGGTGGCGGTCTCGGCGATGGAGGTCATGGCAAACTGCGTCTCCCCCATCATCTGCGCCACAGCACTGGCCGTGGCGTCGACATCGGGATTGCCGGTGGCGCTGATCGTGGCGAGGGCAGCGGTGTCGTGGCTGTCGGTCGAAGCAAGGCCCGCGGCCTCGATGCCGAGCTCCCCGGCCTTGTCGACCAGCACCCGGACCAGTTGATGCTGTTCGAGCAGCACTTCCTGCTGCTGGGCCAGCTCCTGCAGCTGCAGGTTCATGTCGCCGGCCTGGGCATAGCTGCGCGAGTGCAGGCGGTCGACCTCGACCCGGAGTTGCGCGATGCGATCCTCATAGGCCTCGATGACCATGTCGTTCTGGCCGCTGAGCAGTTTCTTGATATCGGGCGAGAGCAGGAATGCGGTGCCGAGCAGGGCATTGCCGGCCAGCAGTACGGCGAACATGCTGTAGAACAGGGCCGGGTGAATGCCCTGACGCTTCTGCGTGCCGACGTCTTTGCGTCCGGTATCGGAGCGCCCGAAACTGGCCTGACTACGCACGCAACCCACCCCGCCATCACACCTAATATGGTGAGCAGAGTATGACTGCGTGTGGTTAACAAAGGCTATTTGGCTGGCGCCGCCGCGACATGTGCCTCCAGCGCTTCCAGCATTTTCTGGGCATGGCCAAGAATGCGGGTGGCGCGAACGATCCGCGCTATCCGGCCGTCGGCGCCGATAATGAACGAGGTCCGGATCAGCCCCATGAATTCGCGGCCGTAGAGCTTCTTGAGCTTCCACAGGCCATAGGGTTCGATGGCCAGGTGGTCGGGATCGGATGCGAGCGGAACGGCCAGGCCGTATTTGCTGCGAAACTTGACGTGGCTCTGGATGGTGTCGGGGGAGATGCCGACCAGGCGTGCGCCCAGGCTGGCGAAGGCTTCAGCCCGATCGGAAAATTCCCGGTTTTCATCGGTGCAGCCGCCAGAATCGTCTTCCGGATAAAAATACAGCACCACCGGCTGGCCGCGTGCAGCGGCGAGACTGAAGACCGTGCCGTCATCCAGCGGCAGGGTGAAGTCCGGGGCGATATCGCCTTCTGACAAATCGGCCATGCAAAAGTCTCCCGTTAACAGACGCGCGCTAATGTGGGTGTTCGGTGCCATATTGCAGCCGGTATCATTGGGCAAGTGACCGCCTTCTGCGGTTGATTCTTGAGGGTGCCAACAAATAGCGGCAAAGCCTCGTTCTGGAAGCAAGTGAGCGCGTCAACTTCACCCGCAGACACTCCGGTTCCGCCGTCTGCGCAGCGCAAACGGCCCCGTGCACGCCACGCAGCCAAACTGGCCGTGTGGGCGCTTGGCATACCGTCTGTCCTGGCGCTACTCCTCTATCTCGTCCTCCTGATCACGCCGGTGCGCCTGCCCTTTGGGGGTGAGGCGGTGCGTTCGGTTATCCAGTCGGCCCTGCCGCCGACCAGCACCCTGTCGCTGGGCGAGATGGCGCTGGCCCTGGAGAACAATGTCTGGCCCGTCATCCAGTTTTCCCCGGTGACGCTCAACGACAGCAAGAGCGGCGCCCGCATCGGCATGGAAGCGCTGGAAGTCGGGTTTTCGCCGGTGCGCGCTCTCGTCGGCCAGCCGGGCGCGACCGTCACCATCGTGCGCCCCCATATCCAGGTGGTGCAGGACCTGTTTGGCCCCCGCGTATCCAGCTTCGAAGTCATCGACGACCGGGAGGGCGGCACCCCCACGGTGCGGGTGCAGGAAGGCGCGGATGCCTTTCCCGTGGTCGGAATTTCGGCGAGTGGCATCGATGCCAGCGGCAGCGAGCAGCCGCTCAACCTGCGATCGGACAATGACTGGCTGATCTACAATCTTGAATCCAGCGAGCAGGGTATCGCCGAAATCGTGGAGCAGGCGGCGCAGGGGCGATTTTCCAAGCTGGTCATCCGCGACGGGGTCGTGGACATGATCGATTCCGTCTATGGGCTGTTTCGACGCTTCGATGCGATCAACCTCGAGATCGGTCCGACACCGGATCGCCGCGACACCAATGGCACGTTCTCGGCCAGCCTGGGCGGCCGCACCATGACCGGCAGCATGTCGCGCCATGTCGACGATGCCGGCAATTCCCGCCTGGAAGCGGACGTTTCCAACATCGATTTCGCCGCCTTTCTTCCGTTCATCGACGATGCCACCAGCATGGCCGCCCTGCGCGGGGCCGGGGCGCTGTCGATCGATGTCAATTTCGAGCCTGCGGGCGGCAAGCTGGTCGACGGGCGGTTCAAGATCGACCTGACCGGCCTCGACCTGCGCATAGCCGATGACTATTTCCCGGTGGCCAGCTCGATCATGGACATTACCTGGGCGCCCAAGGATGGCCAGTTCATTCTCAATGAGGCGGCGCTGCAGATCGGCAAGAGCAGCGCCTATCTGTCCGGCGTCGTTGCCATGGGGCTGGATCCGGTCTTCGGCCCGACGCTGGCCATCGCGCTCAAGGCGCGGGATGTGGTGATCCAGCCCAATGAAATGGCAGCGCCCGAGGCGCCGTTCGAGAGCATGGAGTTTTCCGGCTGGTCGGCGCCACTTTACGGTGCCCTGGGCATAGACCGCCTGATTGCGCGCAAGGGCGAGGCCGTCGTGGAGACGGCCGGCCGGATCGACATGCTGCAGGCCGGGCTCGGCATCGATCTTTCGCTGGTGGGGCAGGGGGTGAGTGCCGACGACGTCAAGCGCCTCTGGCCCTATGTCATGGGCGGGGAGAGCCGCGACTGGTTCGTGGCCAATGTCACGGACGGCTCGGTGTCCCAGGCGCGCATGGATTTCAAGTTCCCGGTAGGCTCGCTCGGCCTGGCAGGTGAAGACAAGCCCATTCCCGAGGACGCCATGCAGATCGACATGGTTGGCACGGGCGTCTCCGTAAAGCCGACAGCCGAGATGGCGCCCATCGCCATCGACGGACAGACGCGGCTGCAAGTCGATGATGCCGATGTGACCATTTCGGCCCAGGGCGGCACCCTGACCACCGAGGCGGGTGATATCCAGGTCAGCAATCCCGCCATGGTGATGGACAATTCGGACCCTTCAGGCGGGCTCATCGAAGTTTCCGGCGATATCGCCGCGCCCATCCCGGCCTTGCTGGCGCTGGCCAATGACCAGCAACCAGACGCACTGGCTGGTGTGGACCTGCCGGTCGATCTCGAAGCCCTGACCGGGGCGGTCAATCTGGGGCTCGTGGCCACCATTGCGCTGCCTGACGAGGCAAGCGGCCGGGCACTCGATATCGATTATGTCGTCAATGGCACAGTGGCCGACTTTGCCAGTTCCAAGCCGATCCAGGAACGCCGGATCGACAATGGGCAACTGGCGTTCAGCGCCAGCCAGGACGGCTACCAGCTGGGCGGCACGGCCGAGATCGACGGCATGGCGGCCGATGTCGAGATCGCCGGTACGCCCACCACCGACCCGACCTTCCGGCTCGGCTCGAGCATCGAGGTGGCCGAGCTGGCCAAGATGGGCTTTGACGTCTCCGAGTTCCTGTCGGGCCGCGTGCGCTTCGTCGCCCAGCCGATGCCGGATGGTTCGATCCAGATGGCCGTGGACCTCAAGGATGCCTCGCTTTCCATCAAGGATATCGGCATCAGCAAGGCCACGGGGACATCAGGCACCCTGAACGCGACGATCACGCCGTCGGGCGAGATCACCCAGCTCAACGACATCGACCTGTCCTTCGGCACGGTTCGGGCGATAGGCGACATCACCTACCACACCACGGAGGGATTGCGGGCCGCCAGCTTCAGCCAGTTCGGGCTCAGCACGGGTGACAGCGCCCAGCTGGAAATGGCGCCGATCGAGGGTGGTTATGCCGTTCAGATCCGCGGGGCCCAGCTTGACCTCAAGCCCATGCTGAGCAAGTTCTTCGGCCTGGGTGAGGGCGCAGGCGGCGTGCAGTCGACGCAGTTCGACCAGACCATTGCGCTCGATGTGCAGCTGGACCGGGCGCTTGGCTACTATGCCACCACGGCCTTCAACCTCGATCTCGACCTGCTGCTGCGCGGCAGCGACATGCGGCGCGCCAACCTGACGGCGCAATTCAGCGACGGCAACAGCATCTCTGTCACCACCAATCCGGCGCCGCGCGGGCGCACCATGTCAGTGGCCTTCAACGATGCCGGCACCATCCTGCGGCTGCTCGGCGTCTATTCGCAGTTGGCGGGCGGCTCGGGCAATCTGGTGCTGACCACAGATCGCGAAGTCGATGCCGAAGCCGGACAGCTGGTGATGCGCGACTTCGCCATCGTGGATGAAGCCAATGTGGCGCAGGTGCTCGGCAATCACTCAGACTCCCGCGCGCGCATCTCCCAGCAGAACCGGCTGGATTTCGACGCCGCGCAGGTGGAGTTCCAGCGTCGGTCCGACCGGGTCGAGGTGACCAATGCAGTGCTCACGGGCGATACGGTGGGCGGCACGATGCGCGGCTTCATCTACACCGACCGGCGCCAATATGACCTGACGGGCACCTATGTGCCGCTGTTCGGGATCAACAATGCCTTCCAGCAGATCCCGCTGCTGGGGCCATTGCTGGGGGGACGCGAGGGCGAAGGGCTGGTCGGCGTGACCTTTGCGGTGCAGGGTTCTCTCGACAACCCACAATTCCGCATCAATCCGCTGTCGATCCTGATGCCGGGCGTGTTCCGCGAGCTTTTCGAATTCCGCGCCAAGGAATTGCCGCAGGCGGAATAGGCTGGGGCGCCGCCTGGACGCCCCAGAGGTGCTGCAATCAGGCAGGCTTGATGAGCGCGTGGCGCTTCTTGCCGACCGAGAGCTTGATGACGCCTTCCGGCAGCAGTGCATTGTCGCCGATCATGAGCTTGTCATCCTCGATCAGCGCGTCATTGACCCGCACGGCGCCCGACTGGATATGCCGGCGTGCCTCACCATTGGAAGTGGCAAGACCGGCCGTAACCAGTGCTGCGAGGATGCCCAGGCCATTGGCGAGTTCGGCATGGGTGACCGTTGCCGTCGGCAGGGACAGGTCGATGGCGCCGGTCTCAAAGGTGGCCCGAGCCGTTTCTGCGGCTTCCTCGGCAGCGGCACGGCCGCGTATCATGGCGGTGACTTCGGTGGCGAGGCGCTTCTTGGCTTCGTTGATGTCGCCGCTCACCTGGCGGGCAATCTCGTCCAATGGCAGAGTGGTGTAGAGCTTGAGGAAGCGCTCCACGTCCGCATCCTCGGTATTGCGCCAGTATTGCCAGAAGTCATAGGCCGAGAGCAGGTCGGCATTGAGCCAGATCGCCCCGTTGAGCGACTTGCCCATCTTGGCGCCCGATGACGTAGTGAGCAGCGGCGAGGTCAGCGCGTAGAGCTGCGGCGTACCGAGGCGATGGCCCAGGTCGATGCCATTGACGATATTGCCCCACTGGTCCGAACCGCCCATCTGGAGGCGCACGCCGTAGCGCTTGTTCAGCTCGACGAAGTCATAGGCCTGCAGGATCATGTAGTTGAATTCGAGGAAGCTCAGCGACTGCTCGCGATCGAGGCGCTGCTTGACCGAGTCAAAGCTCAACATGCGGTTGATTGAGAAATGCTGGCCGACGTCGCGCAGGAATTCGAGGTAGTTGAGCGGCATGAGCCACTCGGCATTGTTGACCATCAGCGCATCCTTCGGGCCGGAGCCGAAGGTCAGGTAGTTGGCAAAGACCTGCTTGATGCCGTCGATATTGGTCTGGATGGTCTCGGGCGTCATCAGCTTGCGCGCCTCGTCCTTGAAGGACGGGTCACCCACCATGCCGGTGCCGCCGCCCATCAGGGCCACAGCACGATGGCCGGTCTTTTCCAGCCAGTGCAGCATCATGATCTGGATGAGGCTGCCGACATGGAGCGAGGAGGCCGTCGGATCGAAACCGATATAGGCGGTGACCGTCTCGCTGGCGAAAAGCTCGTCCAGACCCGCATCATCGGAGGTCTGGTGGATGAAGCCGCGCTCGTGCAGCGTGCGGAGAAATTCGGATTTGAAGTTTGACATGGGGTGCGATCCAAAGGCCGGTCCCGGTGCGGGACCTTGGGGCCATCGAGAGAGAAACGGAGCATTCCACCTGGGCGGAATGTCTCCGGGATGAACTCGATCGCGTGAATACGCTCTCTAACTAGCGCCCGCCGCCGGCGGCGATCTCCTGCCGGCGACGGTCGAGATAGTCGGCGCAGCGCGTGGTGAGGTCGTCGATCTTGCCTTCGAAGAAGTGGTTGGCACCCTCGACGATCTGCTGCTCGATGGTGATGCCCTTCTGGGTCTTGAGCTTGTCGACCAGCTTCTGCACAGAAGAGGGCGGGGCCACACGGTCCTTGTCGCCATGGATGATCAGGCCCGAAGACGGGCAGGGCGCCAGGAACGAGAAGTCATAGAGGTTTTCCGGCGGCGCTACCGAAATGAAGCCCTCGACTTCCGGACGGCGCATGAGCAGCTGCATGCCGATCCAGGCGCCGAAGGAGAAGCCGGCAATCCAGCAGCCGCGCGACTCGCGGTTGATGACCTGCAGCCAATCCAGCGCCGCTGCCGCATCGCTGAGCTCACCAATGCCATGGTCGAACAGGCCCTGGCTGCGACCGACGCCGCGCGAATTGAAGCGCAGCACGGCAAAGCCGCGCTCGGCGAACATGTAGAAGAGATTGTAGACGATCTGGTTGTTCATCGTCCCGCCGAACTGCGGGTGCGGGTGCAGCACGATGGCGATGGGAGCGTTGGGCTCCTTGCCGGGCTGGTAACGGCCTTCCAGACGGCCCTCGGGCCCGTTGAAGATCACTTCTGGCATGGGTCTGCTTTTCCGGCCACTTTTGGCTCTGTTGGCGTGGTCTTTCCAGCCCGGGTTGTGACGGCGTAGCGGCTTGACTAAGCACGCCACGCTCCCTAAAACATGGGTCGAAAAAACCAGTTTAGAATTATTCAAAACGGGTTTTCGGCCGCATCGCGGCCTGCAGGAGCGCCCCTTGTAATGAAGTTGGGCGTCAAATTTCAAGAAGTGTTTGGATTCGAAGGCGCGAGGGCGCCTCGGTCTTGGCATGGATGGTATGACCGGCGCGCATGCGCCACACGGGTAACCGATGACCAGAGCGGCGATCTATCTCGATCACAATGCCGCGTCCCCGCTTCTCCCGGAAGCGCGGGCGGCGCTGGTTGCTGGCCTTGATTTGACCGGCAATGCTTCATCCGTGCACGGCCATGGCCGTGCATTGCGCATTCTCATCGATACGGCCCGCGGCCAGGTCGCGGCTCTTGCCGGCGCCGAGCGCAAGCAGGTGGTTTTCACCGGCTCGGCGACCGAGGCGATCACGCAGGCAATCGTCGGCGGCGCCAGGGCCTTTGCTTCGGAAGCCATCGTCATCAGCGCCGGCGAACACGCGGCGGTGTCCAAGGCTGCCGAGATGACGGGGCTACCGGTGATCACCATCGGGCTTCTGGCCGATGGCAGCATTGATCTCGATCAACTGGTGGAACGCTTGCAGCATGCTGGCGGAAATCTGCTGGTGGCCCTGCATTGGGTGAACAATGAGACCGGCGTGGTGCAGGACATGGCGCGCATCAACGCCCTGGTCGGCCCCACCCGCCACGCGCTCTTCATCGACGCGGTGCAGGCCTTCGGGAAGCTGCCACTGGATTTTGCCGCTTCGGCGCCCGACATGATGGCGGTAAGCGGCCACAAGATCGGCGCACCGGCCGGTATCGGCGCCCTGCTGGTCAAGGCGCATGCCGATGTGGTGCGGCTCATTCCCGGCGGCGGGCAGGAGCAGGGGCGGCGCGGTGGCACGGAAGCGGCGGCACTGATCGCGGCGTTCGGTGCGGCGGCATCGGCCATAGTGGACCGTTACACGGCAGCGAATGTGCCGGCGCTGATTGCGCGGCTTGAGGCCGCGCTGCCAGACGATGCCGTCGTCTTTGGCGGCGAGCGGCTGGGCAATGTGGTCAATTTCGCCGTGCCCGGCATCAAGAACGCCACGGCGATGATGGGACTGGATCTCATGGGTCTCTCGGTCTCGTCAGGCTCGGCCTGTTCGTCCGGCAAGGTCGGGCCGAGCCATGTGCTGGCGGCCATGGGCGTGGCGCCCGAACTGGCCGAATGTGCCCTGCGCGTCAGCCTGGGCTGGAATTCCACCAGCGACGACGTCGATGCGTTCGTTGCCGGTTACCGAACGATCCTTGAGCGCCAGCGGGCGCGGCAGGGTCAGGCGGCCTAGGCCGTCACAGTTTATGCGGCTCGCGGCGACCTTGAATCGCCGAGGGGCAAAAAGGAGAAGCCATCATGGCGGACTACGACGATATCCCGACGCTCAAGGAAAACATCGACCGCGCCACCGTGGACTCGGTGCTTGCGCTCGATGTCGACAAGTACAAGTACGGCTTCGAGACCGCGATCGAATCCGACATGGCCCCCAAGGGCCTGAGCGAGGATACGGTTCGCTTCATCTCGGCCAAGAAGAACGAGCCGCAGTGGATGCTGGACTGGCGGCTGGAAGCCTATCGCCGCTGGCTGACCATGACCGAGCCGACCTGGGCCAAGGTGCACTATCCCAAGCTCGACCTGCAGGACATGTACTTCTACGCGGCCCCCAAGTCCTCGCCGGCGCCCAAGAGCCTCGATGAGGTCGATCCGGCGCTGATCGCCATGTATGACAAGCTGGGCGTGCCGCTGCGCGAGCGCGAAATCTTGGCCGGTGTCGAGCGCCCCAATGTGGCCGTCGACGCGGTGATGGATTCGGTCTCGGTGGTCACCACCTTCCGCGAGGAGCTGAGCAAGGTCGGCATCATCTTCTGCTCGATCTCCGAAGCCATCCGCGAGTATCCCGAGCTGGTGCAGAAGTACCTGGCTTCGGTGGTGCCGGTCTCGGACAACTACTATGCGACGCTGAATTCGGCGGTCTTCACCGACGGGTCTTTCGTCTACATCCCCAAGGGCGTGCGCTGCCCGATGGAGCTCTCGACCTATTTCCGGATCAACGAGAAGAAGACCGGCCAGTTCGAGCGCACGCTGATCATTGCCGAGGCTGACAGCTATGTGAGCTATCTCGAAGGCTGCACCGCGCCGATGCGCGATGAAAACCAGCTGCATGCCGCTGTCGTCGAGCTGGTGGCGCTGGAAAATGCCGAGATCAAGTATTCCACCGTCCAGAACTGGTATCCCGGCGACAAGGACGGCAAGGGCGGCATCTACAACTTCGTCACCAAGCGTGGCGACTGCCGCGGCGACAATTCCAAGATAAGCTGGACCCAGGTGGAAACCGGGTCGGCCATCACCTGGAAGTATCCCAGCTGCATCCTGCGCGGCGACGGCTCGCGCGGCGAGTTCTATTCGATCGCCATCTCGAACGGCTACCAGCAGGTCGACAGCGGCACCAAGATGATCCATCTGGGCAAGAACACATCATCCCGGATTATCGCCAAGGGCATTGCCGCGGGCTTTTCGGACAATACCTATCGCGGCCAGGTCTCGGCCCATGCCAAGGCCAAGGGCGCGCGTAACTTCACCCAGTGCGACAGCCTGCTCATCGGCGACAAGTGCGGGGCCCATACGGTGCCCTATATCGAGAGCCGCAACGGCACGGCGGTGTTCGAGCACGAGGCGACGACGTCCAAGATCTCGGACGACCAGATGTTCTATTGCCAGCAGCGTGGCCTTTCCGAAGAGGAAGCGGTGGCGCTGATCGTCAACGGCTTCGTTCGCGACGTGCTGCAGCATCTGCCCATGGAATTCATGGTCGAGACGCAGAAGCTGATCTCGATCTCGCTAGAGGGGAGTGTGGGGTAGGGCGGTAGGCCCCCTCACCCGGCGCTGCGCGCCGACCTCTCCCCCCATAGGGAGAGGTGAAGAAGCGAATGACATGGCTGGCACCCACCTCTCCCTTCGGGGGAGAGGTCGCCCGGAGGGCGGGTGAGGGGGCCTTCAGTGAGCAACCGGCGCCGAAATGGCAGCCGAACCGGAGTTTAGACATGACCACCCCAATCCTTGAAATCCGCAACCTGCATGCGCGGATCGAAGACCGTGAAATCCTCAAGGGCGTGAACCTCATCATTCCGCCCGGCGAAGTGCATGCCGTGATGGGTCGCAATGGCTCGGGCAAGTCGACGCTGAGCTATGTGCTGGCCGGCAAGGAAGACTATGAGATCACCGGGGGCGAAGTGCTGCTCGATGGTGAGAACCTGCTCGACATGGACCCGTCCGAGCGCGCCGCGGCGGGCCTGTTCCTCGCCTTCCAGTATCCGATCGAGATCCCCGGCGTCGCCACCATGACCTTCCTCAAGGCGGCGATGAATGCCCAGCGCAAGGCGCGGGGCGAGGGTGAACTGTCGACGCCCGACTTCATGCGCGCGGTCAAGACGGCCGGCACGGACCTCCATATCGACACCGAAATGCTCAAGCGCCCGCTCAATGTAGGCTTTTCCGGCGGCGAGAAGAAGCGTGCCGAGGTGCTCCAGATGGCGCTGCTGCAGCCCAAGATGTGCATCCTCGACGAGACCGATTCCGGTCTCGATATCGACGCGCTGCAGGTGGTCTCGAAGGGCGTCAATGCGCTGCGCGCCGCCAATCGCTCCATGCTGGTGATCACCCACTACCAGCGCCTGCTCAACCACATCGTACCCGACGTGGTGCATGTGTTCAGCGATGGCAGGATCGTCGAGAGCGGCGACAAGGACCTGGCGCTGCAGCTCGAAGCCAAGGGCTATGCCGACTTCGACGGCGCGGCGGCCTGATCATGCGCCAGACCATGCCCGTCCGGCTCGGAGCAGCCGAGGATACACTGATCGCCCAGCTCAAGAGCGTGGGCGCCGACGCGACGGCCGAGCGGATCACCGTCGCCGGCCTGCCGACGCGCCGCGTCGAGAGCTATCACTATACCGACCTCAAGACCCTGCTTCGGGCGGTGCCGCCGCTGGCGCAGGCCGCCAATGAGGCCTCCGCGCCCGCATTGCGCGTTCCGGGCGCCTATCAGCTGATGATCGCCAATGGCGTGATCCAGTCCGCCTCCACGGCGCCGGCCGGCATCATCGTCGGCAAGGCAGATGGCGGCGTGCTGAGCACCCGCGACGACATCCTGGTGCATCTCAACGGTGCCCTGGCCAAGGACAGCCTGACGCTGACGCTCGAAAGCAGCGTCGATCCGGTGATCCAGATCGACCGCCGCATCGAGGGCGAGGCCGCCCATGCCGCGGATTCGCTCAAGGTCTTCGTGGCCGATGGCGCTTCCGCGACCATTCTCGAGACCTTTTCGGGGTCGGACGCCGCGCATGTGGGCAATCACGCCACCTATGTCGCGCTGGGCAAGAATGCCGTGCTGACCCATATCACGGTCGACCTTTCGGCCCGCGCCACGTCGCATTTCGCTACGAACGAGTATCACCTCGCCGAGGGGGCAAAGCTGCGCACGCTGGTGATCCATGCCGGCGCCGGGCTGAGCCGCACGCAGCTGTTTCCGCGCTATGAAGGTGCGGGCGCCCATGGCGATATCACCGGGCTCAACCTGGTTTCGGATGGCCAGCATGCCGATATCACCATGGATGCGACCCACGCCGTGCCCGGCACGTCGTCACAGCCGCTATTCAAGTCGATTGCGCGCGGCCGCGGCAAGGCTGTGGTGCAGGGCAAGCTTGTAGTGGCGCGGGATGCGCAGAAGACCGATGCCAAGTTCATGCATCAGGGACTGATGCTGTCGGACGAGGCGGAAATCCTCTCCAAGCCCGAGCTCGAAATCTATGCGGATGACGTGGTCTGCGGCCATGGCTCAACTTGCGGCAAGCTGGACGAAGACAGCCTGTTCTACCTGATGAGCCGCGGCATTTCGCAGGAGGAAGCCGAGACCATGCTGGTGCGCGGGTTCCTGGAAGAACTCGTCGATCCGATCGAGGATGCGGCGCTGGCCGAGGCGCTGCATGGGGTGATCGACGGCTGGCTGCTGGGAAAGTAGCTCTGAACATGCCGCACCCACGAAGCGGCACCTCCCCCTTGATGGGGGAGGCTGGGAGGGGGTGGCGGTTGGCCCGGATATCCGGGCTAAACACCCCCCACCCTTGATCCCTCCCCACAAGGGGGAGGGTGTCGACTGAACATCGCAGGTTCCCAAGGACCAGATGCCTATGACCTTCGACCTCGCAAAAGTCCGCGCTGATTTTCCGATCCTCTCCGAGGTCGTTCACGGCAATCGGCTGGTCTATCTCGATAGCGGCGCTTCCGCGCAGAAGCCGGTGCAGGTGCTGGACCGCATGGACCATGCCTTCCGGCACGAATATGCCAATGTGCATCGGGGGCTGCATACGCTCGCCAACCGGGCGACCGAGGCCTATGAGGGCGGCCGGCATGCGGCGCAGGCCTTCCTCAATGCCGCGCGGCCGGAGGAGATCATCTTCACCAAATCGGCCACCGAGGCGATCAACCTGGTGGCGCAGTCCTTTGCCGGTCCGCGGATCGGGGAGGGCGACGAGATCGTGCTGTCGATCATGGAGCACCACTCCAACATCGTGCCCTGGCACTTCCATCGCGAGCGCAAGGGCGCGGTGATCAAGTGGGTCGATGTGGGCGACGATGGCGGCTTCGATATCGATGCCTTCGCGGCGGCGCTGACCGACCGGACCCGTATGGTCGCGGTTACCCATATGAGCAACGTTCTGGGCACGGTGACGCCGATCCAGCAGGTCATTGAGATCGCCCATGCGCGGGGCATTCCCGTGCTCATCGATGGCAGCCAGGGCGCGGTTCACACAAACGTGGATGTGCAGGATCTCGATGCCGACTTCTATGTCATGACCGGGCACAAGCTCTATGGGCCGACCGGCATCGGCGTGCTCTATGGCAAATATGACCTGCTGGCGGAAATGCAGCCCTATCAGGGTGGCGGCGAGATGATCGATGTGGTGACCATGGAGACGGTGACCTACAACGAGCCGCCGCATCGCTTCGAGGCGGGCACGCCGCCCATCGTCCAGGCCATCGGGCTGGGCGCGGCGCTGGGCTACATGGAGAGCCTTGACCGCGGGGCCATTGCGGCGCACGAGGCCGAGGTGGCGGAATATGCCCATGAGCGGCTCAGCCGGATCAATTCGCTGCGCCTTATCGGCACAGCACCCGGCAAGGGCGGCATCTTTTCGTTCGAGATCAAGGGCGCCCATGCCCATGACGTCTCGACCATTCTCGACCGCTACGGCATTGCCGTGCGTGCCGGCACGCATTGCGCCATGCCGCTGCTCAAACGCTTTGGTGTCAGCTCTACCTGCCGCGCCTCCTTCGCCCTATATAACGGCAACGATGACGTAGACGCGCTGGTGGACGGCATCGAACGCGCCCAGAAATTTTTCGCGTAACGCGAGGACAACATGACCGACGAACCCGAGATTGCGCCCGCACCGACCATTCCGGAAAACCGCATCACCCCCAGCGTTGGCGGCGGCCTGCCCGAGGCGGAAGTCGAACGCATCACTAGCGACCTGATCGGTGCGCTCAAGACCGTCTATGACCCGGAAATCCCGGTCGACATCTACGAGCTGGGCCTGATCTACAAGGTCGATCTCGACGACGACCGCAAGCTGACCATCGATATGACGCTGACCGCGCCCGGCTGCCCGGTGGCCGGCGAAATGCCCGGCTGGGTGGAGAATGCCGCCCGCGCCGTCGAAGGCGTGCAGGACGTGACGGTCAACATGGTGTTCGATCCGCCGTGGGACGCGTCACGCATGAGCGAGGAAGCGCAGGTTGCGCTGAACTGGTGGTAGCTTGAACCGCCCGGCGCTTGAAGGTCTGGTCGAAACCGCACTCTATGTGACCGATGTCCGGCGCAGCCGCGATTTCTATACCCGCATCTTCGGTTTCGAGGCGATGGGCGGCAACGAGCGCATCCAGCCGCTCAATGTCGGTCCGGGGCAGGTCTTGCTGCTGTTCAAGCGGGGCGGCACGCCAGACCCGGTTCCGGTCGGCGATGGTTTCATTCCGCCACATGACGGCGGCGGCGAACAGCATTTCGCCTTTGGCGTCCCTGCCGCAAGCTATGAGGATTGGAAATCCTTCCTCAAGAGCCTAGATATAGACATTGAGAGCGAAGTCAGCTGGCCGCAGGGCGGTAAGAGCCTGTACTTCCGCGATCCCGATCGCCTGCTGGTCGAACTGATCACGCCAGGCGTCTGGCAGAACTACTAGAGGATATCGAGCCATGGCCTTCAAGATCATGTCGCTGACTGATGCTGCTGCCGAGCGCATCAATGAGATCATGGAAGATTCCGACAAGCCGGTGATGGGCGTACGCGTCGGCGTCAAGAATGCCGGCTGCGCTGGCATGGCCTATACGCTCGACTATGTCACCGAGCCGGTGGCGGGCGACGACCATGTCAGCGACAAGGGCGTGGAAGTCTACATCGAGCCCAAGGCGACCATGTTCCTGCTGGGTACGGTGATGGATTTCGAGGAATCCAAGATGAGTGCCGGCTTTACCTTCAAGAATCCCAACCAGACCGGGGAATGCGGCTGCGGCGAAAGCGTCCAGCTCAAGCCGGCCGACCTCAAGGCGATCGCCGAAGCGCGGGCCGGGGTGTAAGCTCTTTATCCCGCTCCCCTTGAGGGAGAGGGACGACAATTCTGATCCGCCCTTTGGGCACCTTCTCCTCAAGGGAGTAGGGAAGTTCCAGCCCCAGCGGTCACTTGCGCATCCTGTCCCGCTGAGGCATTGATCCGCCATCATGCCCAGCCACATCCCGCCTGCTCTCACCATCATCCCGCCCAACCGTCCGCTCATCGGGCGCGTATCGCCGCCGGGATCGAAATCCATCACCAATCGCGCGCTGCTGCTGGCCGCCCTGGCCAAGGGCACAAGCCGGCTGACCGGCGCTCTCAAGAGCAAGGACACGACGCTCATGGCCGCCGCATTGCGGCAGATGGGCGTGAGCGTGGACGAGCCCGACGCCACAAGCTTCGTGGTCACCAGCACGGGCCGCCTGCAGGCGCCGGATGGCCCGCTCTTCCTCGGCAATGCCGGCACCGCGACCCGGTTTCTGACTGCCGCCGTAGCGACGGTGGATGGCGACGTCATCGTCGATGGGGACGAGGAAATGCGCGTCCGCCCGATCGGGCCGCTGGTTACGGCGCTGCAGTCGCTTGGCATCGACGCCAATAGCCCCACCGGTTGCCCGCCGGTTACGGTTCGCGGGCGCGGCAGCTTTGGCCAAGGGCGCGTGGAGATCGATGGTGGCCTCTCCAGCCAATATGTCTCGGCGCTGCTGATGGCGGCGCCGCTGGGGGACGGCGCGATCGAGATCGCGCTGACTGGCAGCGATATCGGGGCGCGGGGCTATGTCGACCTGACGCTGGCCGCCATGCGCAGCTTTGGCGCCACGGTGGAGCAGCGCGACGCGGGGACCTGGCTGGTGCAGCCGACCGGCTATGTCGCCACCGACCTGCTGATCGAGCCCGATGCATCGGCGGCGACCTATCTCTGGGGCGCCGAAGCGCTGACCGGCGGGCGGATCGACCTTGGCGTGGCCCCAGACGCCTTCACCCAGCCCGACGCCGCGGCGCAGGCGGTCATTGCGCAATTTCCAGACATGCCGGCCGTGATCGATGGCTCGCAGATGCAGGATGCCGTGCCTACGCTGGCGGTGCTGGCGGCCTTCAACAACCATCCGGTGCGCTTCGTGGGCATCGCCAATCTGCGGGTCAAGGAAACCGATCGCATTCGCGCGGTGGCCAATGAGCTCAACCGCATTCTCCCGGGCCTCGGGACCGAGGAGGGCGACGACTTGCTCGTGGCGTCGGACCCGAAGCTGGTGGGGCGCGCGGCGCGGATCGAGACCTATCACGATCACCGCATCGCCATGAGCTTTGCCCTGGCCGGCCTGCGGCTGCCGGGCATCACGATTCTCGACCCGGCCTGCACCGGCAAGACCTATCCGGGATATTGGGACATGCTGGAAAGCCTGGGCGTGGAGCTCACGCCGGGCGTATAGCGCGCGTCAGGCGGCAGAGGCGCCGGACACGGCGGCGGCCTGCAGCGCAGGCAGCTCGGTCTCGCTGACCACGCGGTTGCGGCCGGCATGCTTGGCGGCATAGAGGCAGCGATCGGCGCGCTCGATGAGCGAGCCCGGCGTGTCGCCAACACGATAGGCGGCGACGCCGAAGGAGGCGGTGATCCGGCCCAGTTTCTCATTGGTCGAGCGCTTCAGCAATTCCTTGGCCTGGATCGCCCGGCGGATATTCTCCGCCACGATGACGGCGCCTTCCATATCGGTGGCGGGCAGGATGGCGACGAATTCCTCCCCGCCATAGCGGGCCGCGAGGTCCTTGCCCTTGATGTTGGACTTGAGCGTCATCGCCACGAGGCGCAGCACCTGGTCGCCGGTCTGGTGACCATAGGTGTCGTTGAAGTTCTTGAAATTGTCGATGTCGACAATCATCAGGCACAGGGGATCGTCCGACACGCTGGCCGCGGAGATCGCTCCCTCCAGGCCCTCGTCGAAACCCTTGCGATTGCAGATCTTGGTGAGCGGATCGAGGATCGACTCGCGGCGCACGTCGTCGAGGTCGCGCTGGAGGGAGGCCAGGTCGTCGCGCGATGCTTCGAGCTTCTGCTCAAGGGCAATGTTGGTCTCCTGCATGCGGCGCGTTTCGGTCAGGAGCCGGTCCGCCAGGGCCTTCATCGCGATGGGGGAGATGGTGCGCTCGAGATCGCCGCTGGCCGTCTGCAGTGAGCCCGAATAGGCGTTGGCAGTGGTCATGGCGCTGTCGATGGCCTCATGGACTTCCTCGATGCGCGCATGCATGCGCTGCGAGACGTTCGTCATGCGGTCATTGACGTCGGATTTCAGGAACTCGTTGTAGAGCGCCTCGGCCAGGTTTTCCGACGGCGTATTGCCGTTGCGGAAGATGGCGTTGATCCGGTTATTCAGCGTCGGGTTCACGCCCGTCGCATAGGTGTAGAGCAGCTCGTAGAATTGGGGATAGGGCGGAATCGCACTGCGCTTCAGCAGGTCAAATGCCGAATTTGCATAGCCAAGCGCGCGTTTGAACTCATGTTCCGACACTGCTTCCCTCGCGCGCCGCTACCTGCCTCGGTGCATCCAGCCGGACGCACCGAATCCCTCGCTGATAAGTACAGCTGCCCTAGCAATGAATACAACCGCCACGACGCAACAAACCGTTGCCGTGCACAGTAAAATCGAAGTGTTTAACTGCCGATCCGTGTGGGGCGAAGCAAGAAGGCCGGAACCGGGCCATCGTTGCCGAAAGGCGAGTTGCTGTTGCTGGCGCTTGGCTCTTCGTCTGCCTCGGGGCGCGGCCGTCCGCGGCCACGCGCTGGCCGCTGGCTGCGCTCGGCCTTGACCGGCTCTACCGCCGCGGTGGGCTCGTCAGCAGCAACGGGCTCCGCGGGAGCGGCCTCGGCAGTTGCTGCCCTGGCCGCGCGGGGCTTGGCGCCTTCGCCCTTTTCGGATTCGGGCCGGGTGCGGGGTGCACGGGCCGGTGCGGCTTCCTCGGCAGCCGGAGCGTCGGCGCGGTTGCGCGGTCCACCACGGCGCGAGCGGGCCGGACGGGCAGGGCGCTCGGCGCCTTCTTCAGCCTCTGCAACGGGGGCCGCAGCAGCGGCAGGCTTGCCGCTCACTTCCAGCCACTCGATCGGCTTCTGGATCAACTTGAGGATGGCATCGAGGTGCTTGCCGTCGGCCGGGGCCACCAGAGTGTAGGCGACGCCCAGACGGCCGGCACGACCGGTGCGGCCAATGCGGTGCACATAGTCTTCGGCATGCACGGGCACGTCGAAATTGAACACATGGCTCACCGCGGGAATATCGAGCCCGCGGGCAGCAACGTCGCTGGCAACGAGGAGGGTCAGCCGGTTGTTCTTGAAGGCATCGAGCGTCTCGGTGCGGCTCTTCTGGTCCATGTCGCCATGCAGTCCGCCGGCGCTGAAGCCATGCCGCTCCAGCGAGCGGGCGAGGGTCGCCACGTCGCGCTTGCGGTTGCAGAAGATGATGGCATTGGTCAGCCCGTCGGCAGCCGCGATGCGCTCGCGCAGGGCGGCACGCTTTTCCTCGGGCTTGGAGCCGACCTTGACCAGCTTCTGGTCGATGGTGTCGGCAGTCGAGGCCGCACGGGACACCTGGACATGCACAGGATCCTTGAGGAACTTCTTGGTCAGCTTCTCGATCTGGGCGTCCATTGTCGCCGAGAACAGCATGGTCTGGCGACGCGGCGGCAGCCGATTGACGATCTTTTCGATGTCGTCGATGAAGCCCATGTCGAGCATGCGGTCGGCCTCGTCGATGACGAGAATCTCGACGCCGTTCAGCATGATCTTGCCGCGCTCGATCTGGTCGAGCAGGCGGCCGGGAGTGGCGATCAGCACGTCGACGCCGCGATCGAGCTTCTTGTTCTGGTCTTCGAACGATACGCCGCCGATGATCAGGGCCATGGTCAGGCGATGGTTCTTGCCATATTTCTCAAAATTCTCGCTGACCTGCGCCGCGAGTTCGCGCGTCGGTTCGAGAATGAGCGTGCGGGGCATGCGGGCGCGGGCGCGGCCGTTCTCCAGCAGGTGCAGCATGGGCAGCACGAAGCTGGCCGTCTTGCCAGTGCCGGTCTGGGCAATGCCGATGACGTCCTTCTTTTCCAGGATATGCGGGATAGCCTGCGCCTGGATTTCAGTTGGCGTCGTGTAGCCGGCCGACGTTACGGCGTCTGTTACTTTGGTGGACAGGCCAAGCCCGGAAAAATCATCAGTCAAGTTGGGTAATTCCACTCAGAAATGTGGCCCGGGGCCAGATCCGGTCCGAGACATTCGGACGGTGCACCGGGGTCTTCAGCAGTGGACCGATAGGTCGGTACGCGAACGCATCCACAACTGGGGCGGCCACCGGACGGTTGCAGAAACTGCAAGAAACGACGGAGTGGCCCTGAGGCACATCGAGCAAAGGCGAACTGTGTCCAAACAAACCAGCCGTCAAGCCAGAAATGCTCTAGCGGCGCGGACCATAGCGCAAAGGCCTTGTCTGTCAACGGCTTTGAGGTCGTTAGTCTTAATTGGCGCTGATCGGCTAGTGTGCATTTGCTAGGTGAGCGACCGGGCTAGATGTCGAGATCGGTCACGAAGGCGGCATTCTCCTGGATGAAGTCGAAGCGCGCTTCGGGCTTGGTGCCCATCAGCCGGTCGACGCTGATCCGGGTGGCTTCGAGGTCGTCACGGATCTTGACCTGCAGCAGCGTGCGCGACTTGGGCGACATGGTCGTCTCGCGCAGATGCGCGAACGGCATCTCGCCAAGGCCCTTGAAGCGGGTCATGTCCACCTTGCCCTTGCCGGTGAACTCGGTGGCCATCAGTTCTTCCTTGTGGGCGTCGTCGCGGGCGTAGAGCGTCTTGCCGCCCTGGCTGATGCGATAGAGCGGCGGCAGGGCCAGGAAGAGGTGGCCGCCATCGATCAGCTTAGGCATCTCCTGGAAGAAGAAGGTGATGAGCAGCGCGGCGATGTGGGCGCCATCGACGTCAGCATCGGTCATCACGATGATCTTGTCGTAGCGCAGGTCTTCCTCGCGATAGCGGTCGCGGGTGCCGCAGCCCAGGGCCTGGATGAGGTCCGAGATCAGCTGGCTAGCGGCCATCTTCTCGCGGCTCGCCCCGGCCACATTGAGGATCTTGCCGCGTAGCGGCAGCACGGCCTGGCTGGCGCGGTTGCGGGCCTGCTTGGCGCTGCCGCCGGCCGAGTCGCCTTCGACGATGAAGAGTTCCGCGCCCTGGGCGGCGGTCTGCGTGCAGTCAGCCAGCTTGCCGGGCAGGCGCAGCTTGCGCGTCGCACTGGCGCGGTCGATCTCTTTTTCCTTGCGCCGGCGCAGCCGCTCCTCGGCGCGCTCGATGGCCCAGTCCATGAGCTTGCCGGCCTGGTTGGGCGAGGCGGCGAGCCAGTGGTCAAAGGCATCGCGCAGCGCATTGTCGACGATGCGCGTTGCCTCGCCGGAAGCCAGCTTGTCCTTGGTCTGGCCGACGAATTCGGGCTCACGCACGAAGACCGACAGCATGGCGCTGCAATGGGCGAAGACGTCCTCGGCGGTCAGGATGGCCGCGTTCTTGTTCTTGGTCAGTTCGGCATAGTTCTTGAGGCCGCGCAGCAGGGCGGTGCGCAGGCCCGCCTCATGCGTGCCGCCGTCCGGGGTGGGCACGGTGTTGCAGTAGGAGGAGACACCGCCATCGCCCAGGGTCCAGGCGATGGCCCATTCGACGGCGCCATGCGTGCCCGGCTTGCCGTGGCTGCCGGCGAAGAGTTCGTCGACGATGCGTGTCTCGCCCTCGATGCGGGCGGCCATGAAATCCTTGAGGCCATCGGGGTAGTGGAACACCGCCTTGGCGGGGGCATCCTCGGTGACCAGCGCCTCGTCGCAGCTCCAGCGCAGTTCGACGCCGCCAAAGAGATAGGCCTTGGCGCGCGTCATGCGGAACAGGCGGGCAGCGGAGAAATGGGCTGTCTCGCCAAAGATCTGCGGGTCGGGATGGAAGCGGGTGGTGGTGCCGCGGCGGTTGTTGACGCGGCCGACCATCTCGACCTTGGTGGTGGGGATGCCGCGCGAATAGCTCTGGCGGTAGAGGACCTGGTCGCGGGCGACTTCGACGGTCATGTCGTCCGAGAGTGCATTGACCACGGAGACGCCGACGCCGTGCAGGCCGCCGGAGGTTTCATAGGCCTTGGAATCGAACTTGCCGCCGGCATGCAGCTTGGTCAGGACCAGCTCAAGCGTTGATAATTCTGGGTTTTTTGGATGCGGCTCGACCGGGATGCCGCGGCCGTTATCGGTAACCGTGACGTAACCGTCGGCGCCGATATGGACCTCGATGCGGGTGGCGTGGCCGGCAATGGCCTCGTCCATCGAATTGTCGATGACTTCGGCAAACAGGTGGTGCAGGGCATTGGCGTCGGTGCCGCCAATATACATGCCCGGCCGGCGCCGGACCGGCTCAAGTCCTTCCAGCACCTCAATATCTGCCGCCGAATAGCTGCCAGCATTGGCCGCCGCGGCCTTGGGCGCGGGCTTGGGCGTTTCGGTGGGCAGGCGTTCAGGTTCGGCGCCGAAAAGGTCTTCTGCTTGCGACATGCACATTCCGTCTTTGCGCCCGAATCGGGCGATTCCGCCTTTTAGCATATCCCAGCCGAGCGATGCGCAGGGCAGGGAACCGGCGTGCCTGCCCCGAGTTCTTCACAAGTCTGAACGCAAGATGAACGCGTGGTTGCGGCCCGGTTCAACCCCGATGCGCCAAAGTGTGCGATTGAACCGTCATAAGGAGGCACTCATGACCAGATGGATCGCTGCCGCGCTGACCGCGCTGCTGCTCAGCACGGGCGCGGCAATCCCGACCCAGGCCCAATCGTTCGGCTTCGGCATTTTCTTTGGCGACGAGGCCTCGGATTTCCATCCCGAGCGGATCACCTGCATGACCGATCGTCAGATCCGCGATGCGGTCGCGGCCCGCGGCTATAGCAATATCGCGCTGAATGTGGCGATGGAGAAGAATATCCAGGTGCGGGCGACCCGCGATGGCTGGGTCTACCTGCTGGATTTCAACTTCTGCACGGGCCGCATCGAGGGCCGCCAGCAACTGCGTCCCGCCGGCTAAGCGGCGACCCCGAAACGAAATCGTCCCAAGATCGGGCGCCCGGTTTACGTTCCGTTTGCTTCTTGGGAGCACTTTCTTAAACGCAGGCTGTTAGACCTGACGCATACGGTTTTTGTCTGGAGTTGCCGTATGCGAGCCGATCGGGATCCTAGTTCTGCGTATCCGGTCCCTGCCGGCTCAATTGTCTTCGGTGTTTGGCCGCATGCCGGGTTTTCAGGTATTGCGTACCGGCTGGCCAAGCTCACCGCCCCACGTTCCGGGGTCGTCGCGCTGGTCGCGACCATGTTCTACTTCCTGTGATGTCCGCTGATTGATTTCCCGTGCCGGCGCGGCTAATGATCGATACAGGCCGTCAAGCAAGCAGGGAGGGTCCGATGACATTGCTGTTCACGCACCGCTCCCGTGGCCCTGTCCAGGCCCTGTGGCTCAAGCTGCAGGGCTGACCGGTACTGGTACGGACGCTTCCCTTCTGTCTCTCCCATTCTGGTTTGCCCTTCGTGGCGGTCTCTGACCGCCTCCTGACGGCAATGGCGCAATTGATGATGCGCCGCATCCAGTGAGACAAAAATGGGCTCGATCAGCCTCCGCAATGCCGGCCTGGTGGCCACCGACACTCTCTTTTCCAATCTCAACCTCGTCATCAGCGATGGCGACCGCGTCGGCCTCGTCGCCGGCAATGGGCGCGGCAAGACCACGCTGCTGCGCGCCATGGCCGGGCAGGGCGAGCTGACCTCGGGCGACATCGTGCGTTCGCGGGGACTGACCGTGGGCTATGTCGAACAGGACATGCCTGCCGCGATGATGGGGATGACGCTGTATGAGGCTGTGCTCGACGCCCTGCCGCCGATGGATCGCGACAGCGACAGCTGGCGGGTCGATGTCGTGCTGGACGAATTCGAAACCCCCGAGGCCATGCGGCATCGCCGCCTCAGCCAACTCAGCGGCGGCTGGCAGCGCATTGCGCTGATCGCGCGCTGCTGGGTGCTGCAGCCGGATGCGCTGCTGCTCGACGAGCCGACCAACCATCTCGACCTGGGCAAGCTGTTCCAGCTCGAGGCGTGGATCAACCAGGCGGCCCGCAACATCCCGGTGATCATCGCCAGCCACGACCGCCAGTTCCTCGACGCCACCACCAACCGCACATTGTTCCTGCGGCCCGACGAGTCGTATGTGTTTGCCCTGCCATACAGCCGGGCGCGGGTGGCGATGGCCGAGGCGGACGAGGCGGCGCAGGCCAAGCGCGAGCGCGACCTCAAGGAGGTCAGCCGCTTGCGCAAGCAGGCCGCCAAGCTGACCAATATCGGCATCAATTCGGGCAGCGACCTGTTGACCGTCAAATCGAAATACCTGCGCGAACGGGCCGAGAAGATCGAAAGCGCCGCACTCTCGCTGCACAAGGAGCGCAGCGGCGACATAAGGCTGGGCAATAGCGGGGCACAGGCCCGCGTGATGCTGGCCATCGAGAACCTCGACGTGACCAGTCCGCCCGGCGACAAGCTGTTCCGCATCGACAAACTGCACATCTTCCAGGGCGACCGCCTGGTGATCCTGGGGCGCAACGGCACCGGCAAGTCGCAGTTTGTCGGCCTGCTGCACCGGGCCATGACCGGGCGCGAAACTCCGGGCATCCGCGTCAGCCCGCAGATCGTTCCCGGGTATGTCGACCAGGCGATGAGCTTCCTGCCGCCGCGGGAATCCCCGCTCGGCTTTATTACCGGGCGCTTCGACCAGGGCGACCAGCGCAGCAAGAGCCTGCTGGCGGCCGCGGGATTTGCCGTGGAGGCGCAGGAGCGTCCGATCGCCGAACTCTCCTTCGGCCAGCGGGCGCGGCTGGGCCTGTTGGCGATACGGCTGCTGGAGCCCAATTTCTACCTGCTCGACGAGCCCACCAACCATGTCGACATTCCCGGACAGGAACGGCTGGAGGCGGAAATCCTGGCGCATGGGGCAACCTGCATCCTGGTCTCGCATGACCGCAGCTTCGTGCGCGGGCTGGGCAACCGGTTCCTGCTGATCGAAAACCGGCGGCTGACCGAAGTGGATGGACCCGAGCTACACTTTGCGGCCATGGCACGGGAGGCGTCCTGACTGCAAAGGGTGGCTCAATTTGTGCATTGTCCTGCAATGGCGAATTAACTCTGCAAATAGTTGATGTTGCAACAGCAAGGCGAACGGGCATTTCTGCGGGGCAATTGGGAGAAGTCCTTAACGACTGTCGGCTAGTCGTGCGATGGGACACGTAAACTTGGGATCGGGAACCCCATGTTTCAAAACACTGAGAACGGCGCTGCGCCGCAGCGATCGCATTTCGACTGGCATGACGTCCGCTTCATCGGCGCCGTGGCCGGTCGCTATGCGCTTGCGGACCGCCGGGAAGGCACGGGCGGCAAGGTGGCCGTCTATGCCTGCCGGCTCTGTTCCATCTCCACGCGACAATGCGTGGTCGTCGGCCCGGTCGTGGGGAGCGAGGGCGAGACCGTCGCGACCCATTTCGACGAGTTCGGCATGTTGCGTGGCAAGATCGGCCGCCGGCTTCCCTCCGGCTTCGTGCTCGACCTGATGCTCTCCGACGCCGAGCGCAACAAGCTGGGTGGCAAGATCATCTGGCAGAAGAAGCGGGTGCACGAGCAGGTGCCGGACAAGCGCGAGCACCGGCGCGTGCCGCCGCGCGACCCCAGGACCGTGCTGACCCTGGCCGACGGCACGCAGATGCCCTGTTTCGTGATCGACGTGTCGCAATCGGGTATCGCGGTTTCCGCCGATATCTGGCCCGAGCTTGGCACGCCCATGGCGGTCGGCAAGCTGGTCGGCCGGGTGGTGCGCTACCTCGAGGTCGGCTTTGCCCTGCAGTTCATCCAGGTGCAGGAGCTCGATCAACTCGAAGTGCTGATGGCGCCTCCGGCCGGGTAACGACTTCGCTCAAGCTCGTCCAGCATCGGCAAGGCTTCCGGATGTGCCACGGCGACCGCCTGCATCAGCCAGTGGCGGGCCGCTGGGTCGAGCTGCGGCCAGAAATGGCGGAGGTCCGCAATGTCCCGCTCGCGTGGCGCCTTGGCCTTGTAGAGCAGCTGGATTTCGGGCGCGATGACCATCCGGCCCGCCGGGGTCTGCCGGAACAGAAGGTCGAGCGGCCGGGTGATGCGCTCGTCGCGGCGATAGTGCCAGGCATCATCGGCATGGGCCTCGCTGACGATTTCGAAATCCCATAGCAGTTCGCCGTGTCGCCGCAGCCAGAGGCTGAAGGGCGGCTCGGGCATGGCGCCGGCCAGCCAGGGCGACAGCTGCTTGTTGCGCGCCACGACGATCTCGAAGCCGGCCAGGCTGTCGACGAGCGCCTTGAGGTCGCCGCGCAGGCAGGTGATTTCGATGTCGGAATGGGTCCTGCTGGTGTGGCCGGCCCAGAGGTCGAGGGCCCAGCCGCCGGCAAAGGCCCAGGGGACAGGGACAGGCTCCAGCCAGGTTGCAAGTTCATCAGGGGTTGTCTGTCGCCAGCGTCCGGCCATGCCCGTCTCCAACCACAAGAACCCAGGAGCCCTCGTATAGCGCACAGAGGTGAAACTGACATAACTTCGTGACAGGAACATATTGCTCCTGTCCTGCAAGCAAGCAGATGAGGAGATGCGGTTACTATTGGTATTATTCCCAATGTGGAAATTGTTTACCAGTTGAGCGTAGCCTTTCTCGCAAGTATTGCGGGATTGTTCGAAATGACTTCAGCAGTGCAGCAGTCTGCTTTCGCCGGCAGAGCAAGACGGTCCGATGATGTACGGTTCATCGGCGCACTGACCGGGTGCTATGCCCTGTCGGGACGCCACAGTGACGGTGACGAGGGCGTTCCGGTCTATTCCTGCCGCCTTTGCTCCATCTCGCCGACCCAGGCCGTCATCATCGCGCCGGTGATTGCGCATGAAGACGAGATCGTCATCATTCACTTCCATGACTTCGGCATCCTGCGCACCCGCGTGGAGCGCGAGCTGCCGACCGGGTTCGTGGTCGAGATCCTGCTCGATGATGACGGACGCGACAGGCTGGCATCCAAGATCCGCTGGAAGCGCAGCAACCTGCACGCACACATTCCCGACAAGCGGGAGTTTCCCCGCTTCATGCCGCGCAATCCCCGATCGGTCATGACGATGGGGGATGGCAGCCGGCACAGTTGCTTTGTGATCGACATATCCCGTTCGGGCGCTGCCGTTTCCGCTGCCATCCTGCCCGGCAAGGGCACGCCGCTGGCCATTGGCGCGCTGGTGGGGCGGGTGGTGCGCCGGCTCGATGTCGGCTTTGCCGTGCAGTTCATCGTCGAGCACGATGCCAAGGACCTGGAGCGTATGCTGGTGGAGCCGCCTGGTTCGTTCTCGGCGCAGATCGAGGCGGAAGCGCCGCCGGAATAAAAAAGGGCCCCTTTCGGGGCCCTTTCGCTAGGCTGGCTACTGGGCTTAGGCCGAGTAGTACATTTCGTATTCGACCGGGTGCGGGGTCTGCTCGAACTTCACCACTTCGGTCATCTTCAGCTCGATATAGCTGTCGATCTGGTCCTTGTCGAAGACGCCACCGGCCAGCAGGAATTCGTGGTCGGCTTCCAGGGCGCCCAGGGCTTCGCGCAGCGAGCCGCAGACGTGCGGGATCTGCATCAGTTCCTGACGCGGCAGTTCGTAGAGATCCTTGTCCATCGGGTCGCCGGGGTGGATCTTGTTCTTGATGCCATCGAGGCCGGCCATGAGCATGGCCGAGAAGGCCAGGTAGGGGTTGGCCAGCGGATCGGGGAAGCGGATCTCGATGCGCTTGGACTTCGGCGACTGGCCGAAGGGGATACGGCAGGAAGCGGAACGGTTGCGGGCCGAGTAGGCCAGCAGGACCGGGGCTTCGAAGCCGGGCACCAGGCGCTTGTAGCTGTTGGTGGTCGGGTTGGTGAAGGCGTTGATGGCCTTGGCATGCTTGATGATGCCGCCGATGTAGTACAGCGCTTCCATGGAGAGGCCGGCATACTGGTCACCGGCGAAGAGCGGCTTGCCGTCCTTCCAGATCGACTGGTGGCAGTGCATGCCCGAGCCGTTGTCGCCGAAGATCGGCTTCGGCATGAAGGTCACGGTCTTGCCATAGGCATTGGCGACCTGGTGGATGACATACTTGTAGATCTGCACGTCATCGGCAGCCTTGATCATCGGCGCGAACTTGATGCCGAGTTCGTGCTGGGCCGAGGCCACCTCGTGGTGGTGCTTTTCGACAACCACGCCCATTTCGGCCATGGCAGCGAGCATTTCACCGCGGATGTCCTGCGCGCTGTCCAGCGGCGGCACGGGGAAGTAGCCCTTCTTGAGACCGATATGGTGGCCGTTGTTGCCGGCTTCATAGGCGGTGTCGTTGTTGGACGGCAGTTCCGGGTGGTCGACTTCGAAGCCAACCTTGAACGGGGTATTGGAATACCGCACGTCGTCGAACATGAAGAATTCCGGCTCGGCGCCGAACACGACGGTGTCGCCGATGCCCGAAGCCTTGAGGAAAGCCTCGGCCTTCTTGGCCGTGGTGCGCGGGTCGCGGCTATAGGGCTGGTAGGTGAGGGGCTCGAGAATGTCGCAGTTCACGACCAGCGTCGAAGCGCCGAAGAAGGGGTCGATATAGTGCGAATTCGGATCGGGCATCAGCACCATGTCGGACTCGTTGATGGCCTTCCAGCCACCGATCGAGGAACCGTCGAACATGGTGCCTTCTTCGAACAGGTCTTCATCGACGATCGAGACGTCGAGCGTGACGTGCTGCAGCTTGCCGCGCGGGTCGGTGAAGCGCAGGTCGAGATACTTGATGTTCTCGTCTTTGATGCGCTTGAGGAGGTCAGCTCCGGTGGTCATTAGGTCTTCCCCTGTCTAGATCGGAATAGTTTTTGGGTTGTAGTCACGGCGTGCCGCGCTGGGGTGGAGGCCCCTAGAGCGCGTCGTCGCCGAATTCTCCGGTACGGATACGAATGGCCTGCTCGATCGAGTAGACGAAGATCTTGCCGTCGCCGATGCGGCCCGTCTGGGCTGCATTGCGGATGGCTTCGATGGCCTTCTCGGCGAGTTCGTCGGGGCACACAACCTCGACCTTCACCTTGGGCAGGAAATCCACGACATATTCGGCGCCGCGATAGAGTTCCGTATGGCCCTTCTGGCGACCGAAACCCTTGGCTTCGGTCACGGTGATGCCCTGCAGACCAACTTCCTGCAGCGCTTCCTTGACCTCGTCGAGCTTGAACGGCTTTACGATAGCCTCGATTTTTTTCACTTTGAGCCTCCACGTGCCGCAAACGGCGGATACCGCCAACCCGTATGCACGGGGTGTGCCACGCCGCCAAACGGGCTAAAACGCCTTTGGAAATAAAGGCTTATGATAGCGGTTTAATGCAGTCGGCCGCCCCGGCAGCAGCGGTGGTGGCTAAACAAGCGGCAGTTTGCGCAATATTTGTGCAGTCGTCCAGTCGCCATGGCGCGATGCTGTTCCCGGCGGCCTGTCGGTGGGCGACGGGCAGTGCAGGTGCGCAGCATTCCGGCCAAATCGCCAAGCTAGGCTTTGACTGGCTTTCCGTCTTCATATAGATGCAACGCCAACCCGGCCAACGGGTCCTTTTTGCGGGTGTGGCGGAACTGGTAGACGCACTGGATTTAGGTTCCAGCGCCGCAAGGCGTGGAGGTTCGAGTCCTCTCACCCGCACCACTGATGGACCGGCCCACGATCAAACGACTATCAATGAATACGGGATTGAACCGAATGCAGGTTACCGAAACCCTCAATGAAGGCCTGAAGCGCAAGTTGAGCGTCACCATTCCGGCCGCCGCCCTCAATGAGCGCCTGGGCGCCAAGCTCGAAGAGCTCAAGGGCCAGGCCAACATCAAGGGCTTCCGTCCCGGCAAGGTGCCGCTGGCGCATATCAAGAAGATGTTCGGCCGCTCCGCCATGAGCGAAGTGATGACCGACGCGATCAACTCGACCGTGTCGGACACGCTGGACGAGCGCAAGGAACGCGCCGCCGCACAGCCCAAGGTCGACCTGCCCGACGATCAGGCCGTCATCAACGACGTGCTCGACGGCAAGGCGGACCTGGCATTCGAAGTCGAATATGAAGTGCTGCCGCCCGTCACGCTGATGAAGCTGGACGGCGTCAAGCTGGTCAAGCCGGTGATCGACATCACCGACGAAGAAGTCACCGCCGAAGTGAACCGTGTCTTCGCGCAGAACCGCGGCTATACCGACAAGGGCGACGAAGGCGTCGTCGAGAACGGCGATCGCCTCGGTCTGAGCTTTGTCGGCAAGATCAAGGGCAAGCCCTTCGATGGCGGCACCTCCGACCATGCCCACCTCACGGTCGGCTCGGGCGAGTTCATCCCCGGCTTCGAAGAGCAGCTGATCGGCATGAAGAAGGGCGAGACGCGCGAGATCGACGTCACCTTCCCCAAGGATTACCAGAGCGAAGAACTGGCCGGCAAGAAGGCCCAGTTCGAAGTGACGGTGCTGCATGTCGACGGCCCGAACCAGGGCGAGCTGGACGACGAGTTCGCCAAGCGCCTCGGCGTCGAGAACGTCCAGGCCATGCGCGATGCGGTCAAGACCCAGATGGAGGCCGCGCTGGCATCCATGAGCCGCCAGCACATGAAGCGCCAGATCCTCGATGCACTCGATGATGGCCACAAGTTCGACGTGCCGGCCCAGCTGGTCGATGCCGAGTTCAACACGATCTGGCAGCGCGTCGAGCACGAAGTGCAGAGCCATGGCCGGTCCTTCGAAGACGAAGGCACGACCGAGCAAGCCGCGCGCGAGCAGTATCGCAAGATCGCCGAGCGCCGCGTGCGCCTGGGCCTGGTGGTCGCCGAGATCGGCAACCAGAACGAAGTGAACGTCACCGAGGAAGAGCACCAGCAGGCGCTGATCGCCGAAGTGCGCCGCTTCCCCGGCCAGGAACAGCAGGTCTACGACTATTACCGCAAGAACCCCCAGGCCCTGGCTGGCCTGCGTGCGCCGGTGTTCGAGAACAAGGTCGTCGATTTTGTCGCCGAAAAGGGCGACATCACCGAAAAGAAGATGACCCGCGACGAACTGGCCAAGCTGATCCAGGCCGACGAGGACGAGGTTCCGGAAGAACACCACCACTAAGGTGTTCTGACTTGAATATGGAAGCCGCCCAGAAATGGGCGGCTTTTTGTTTGCAGGTTCCGCTTTGTCTGCCGAGAGATGTGCCATGACCGCTGCCCATGCCGATATCCTGCTCACCCCGGCCCAGATGGCCGAGGCCGACCGGCTTGCTGTGGCGGGCGGGGTCAAGTCGCTCAAGCTGATGGAAGCAGCCGGCAAGGCGGTCGCCGAGGCCGTGATGGAGCGCTACTACCAGCGCTCGGTGCTGGTGCTGTGCGGGCCGGGCAATAATGGCGGCGACGGCTTTGTGGTGGCGCGGCTGCTCAAGCAGAAGGGCTGGCCGGTGCAGTTGCGGCTGATCGGCGACCGCGCGGCGCTCAAGGGCGATGCCGCGCATATGGCCGAGCAATGGACGGGCCGGGTGGCGCCGCCGACGGCGCAGGATATCGATGCGGCGGACCTCGTCATCGACGCCCTGCTGGGCGCGGGGCTGGACCGCGATACCGAAGGGGCGTTTGCCGAGGCCATTGCGGCGGTCAATGCCAGCTCGCGGCCGGTGGTGAGCATCGACATTCCCAGCGGCATAGACGGCGCCACGGGCGCCCTGCGCGGCACGGCGATGATCGCCGACATGACCGTGACCTTCTTCCGGCTCAAGCCCGGCCACCTGCTGCAGCCGGGCCGCGACCGCTGTGGCGAGGTGGTGCTGGCCGATATCGGCATTGCCGAATCGGTGCTGGGGCCGATCGGCGCCAGGGCCTGGCAGAATTCGCCCAGCCTGTGGTCGCTGCCGGTGGCGGGCAATGAGGGCAACAAGTTTCATCGTGGCCACTGCGTGGTGGTTTCCGGCGGACCGCTGCAGACCGGGGCGGCGCGGCTGGCTGCCATGGCGGCATTTCGCGTCGGGGCAGGGGTGGTGTCGCTGACCGGGTCCGAAGCGGCGCTACTGGTCCACGCCGCCCATGTCACCGCCGTGATGCTAAAGCCGACGGAGAGTGCGGAGGCGCTGGCCGAGCTGCTCTCGGATGACCGGATGAATGCCGTCGTGATCGGCCCGGCGGCCGGCGTGGGCGAAGAGACGCGGGCGCGGGTGCTGGCCGTGCTTACCTCGGGCGCCGCGACAGTGCTGGACGCCGATGCGCTGACCAGCTTTGCCGGCGACGCCGGGACGCTCTACGGCGCCATCAAGGCCGCCGAGCGCCCGGTGGTGATGACGCCCCACGAGGGCGAGTTCCAGCGGCTGTTCGGCGATGTGCCGGGTGGCAAGCTGGAGAAGGCCCGCGCAGCCGCGGAGCATTCGGGCGCCATCGTCATCCTCAAGGGCAGCGATACGGTCATCGCCAGCCCTGACGGCCGCGCCGCCATCAACGGCAATGCCCCGGCCTGGCTGGGCACGGCCGGCTCCGGCGACGTGCTGGCGGGCATGGTGGCGGGGCTAATGGGGCAGGGCATGGAGGGCTGGGAAGCCGCCTGCGCCGGCGTGTGGCTCCATGCCGAGGCGGCGAACAGATTTGGCGGCCCGGGGCTGATCAGCGAGGACCTGCCGCTGCTGGTGCCGGGGGTGCTGGCGAGCCTTTGACCTATCACCCTCTCCCTCAAGGGAGTGGGTGGATCTTCCGTTCAGTGGAGATCCGGGTGAGGGGTGCTGCGCGCTCCCATGCTGTAATGCTTCGGGCAGCAAAGAGACCCCTCATCCGCCCTTCGGGCACCTTCTCCCGCAAGGGGAGAAGGGAAGAAAGATCAGCGCCAGCGCACCATCAGCCGTTCCAGGCCATGGAAATGGTACACGTCGTTGTAGCTCGGCGCTTCGGCCAGCCGCAGCTTGGGCAGGCGGCGGAACAGCGTGCTGAAGGCCACCTGCAGCTCGATGCGGGCCAGGGGCGCGCCGATGCAGAAGTGGATGCCGGCGCCGAAGCTGACATTGGCGCCATCGCTGCGGAACGGGTCGAACGTGTTGGCATTGGCGAAGCGCCTGGGGTCGCGGTTGGCGGCGCCCAGCATCAGGCCGATGACATCGCCCTTGCGGAGCTGCAGCCCGTCGTATTCGAGATCGCTCAGTGCGTAGCGGGTGAACATGTGCAGCGGCGCGTCGAAGCGCAGGCATTCCTCCACCGTGGCTTCGGTCTGTGCGTCGCTGGCGAAAAGCGTAACCGGATCGATACCGCTTTCGAGGATGGACTTGACGCCATTGCCGGTGGTGTGGACCGTGGCCTCATGCCCGGCATTGAGCAGCAGGATGGCGGTGGACATGACCTCCTCGTCGCTCAGCCGGTCGCCGTCGCGATCGGAGGTCAGCATATGGCTGAGCAGGTCCTCGGTCGGGCGCTTGCGGCGCTCGGCAATGGCCTCGGCGACGAAATCCATGAAGTCCTGCGAGGCCTGGTTGGCATCGCGCTCGGTCGCCTCGCTGACGCCGAACATGTACATGGCCACCATGCGGTTGGACCAGTTGAGCAGGCTCGGCGCGCTTTCGGCGGGCAGGCCGATCATCTCCGCGATGATGATGGCCGGGATCGGTGCGGCGAAGGCCTTGATCAGGTCGACGCTGTCTTCGCCTTCGAAGTTGTCGATCATCTCGTTGGCGAGCCGGATGATGCGGGGCCGCAGCTGCTCGACATGGCGGGAGACGAAGGCGCGGTTGACCAGGGTGCGCAGGCGCGTATGGCCCGGCGGCTCTAGGTTGAGCAGGGAGTGCTTTTCGGTGAGGTCGAAGGCGGCGGTATGCGGCTTGGGCGCGGGCATGCCGAGCTCCTCGCGCGTCGCCACATGCAGGATTTCGCGGCCGAAGCGCTTGTCGCGCAGGAGGGCGCTCACATCCTTGAAGCCGGCAAAGCACCAGTGGCCATACTGGTCCCAAAAGAAGGCCGGGTTGTCGGCATGAAGCCGGTCATAGAAGGCATAGGGATTCTGGAAGAAGGCTGGGTCGCGCGGATCGGCGCTGGCGCGGCGGTTTTCTGGGACGTCGGTGATCGGCTTGAGCTGGATGATGGCGGCCATGGAAATCAGTATCTTGGGAAGGACGCGATGACCTTACGAGGTCGCCGCGATGAAGCAAACGGCGGAGATGCCTTGCTCCCGCCGAAAAAATCGCTAGTCAGGGGCAAGAGATTTTGAGGAGCCGTTCCGTGAGCGATCTGACCCTGAGCCAGGCCATCGACAACATCTATGCGTCGATCAAGAACAACAACGAGGATCTGGACCTCCACATCGCCGCGCTCAAGGCGGCGATGGCCAAGGAAGGCGCCAAGGAGGCCGTGTTCGAGCCGGCCAAGCTGGCCCAGTCCAACCGCCAGGGCCGCAAGATCATGCAGTCCTATTTCAAGAAAAAGGGCGTCGCGGTCAGCTTCTCGGCCTAGCGCTCCATTCACCTTGCCGTCACATCGGGCAAACGCGCTATTGAAGCCTGCCCCAATGCCGCCTATCTGTGCCTTTACCCGCTTTTAAGGCGGCGTGCGCTGCAATCAGTCGCAGCATCGATTCGAATTCGATACGATCCCCGGACCCCCGATGTCCGAGTTCGGGAAGGGATCGTGTTTCAATCCAAGCAATGCTGGCCCGGTCCGATACGGCACAGCTAAGGGGCACTACATGCGGGATCCGCACGATACTTACATGAACACGCTCGTTCCCATGGTGGTCGAGCAGTCCAATCGGGGCGAGCGCGCCTTCGATATCTATTCGCGCCTGCTGCGCGAGCGCATCATTTTCGTGACCAGCGTGGTCGAGGACAACATGGCGAGCCTGATCGTGGCTCAGCTGCTGTTCCTCGAATCGGAGAATCCGAAAAAGGAAATTTCGCTCTATATCAACTCGCCCGGCGGCGTGGTGACGGCGGGTCTTTCCATCTACGACACGATGCAGTTCATCCGCGCGCCCGTCGCTACCATGGTGATGGGGCAGGCTGCATCCATGGGTTCGCTGCTGCTGGCAGCCGGCGAGGCCGGCATGCGCACGGCGCTGCCCAATGCCCGCGTCATGGTGCACCAGCCGTCCGGCGGCTTCCAGGGCCAGGTTACCGACATCCTGATTCATGCCAAGGAAGTCGAGGGCTTAAAGCGGCGTCTTAATCAGATTTATGAGAAGCATACCGGCCGCACCTACGAGGAAATCGAGAACGCTCTCGAGCGCGATCGCTTCCTGTCGCCCGAGGAAGCCAAGACTTTTGGCCTCATCGACAACGTCTGGGACAAGCGCGTCGTGCCCGAGGCACAGGCCTGATCGCCCGCGTTAAGCACATTGCTGATGCGCCGTGGACTGTGATCCAGACGCAATTGCACCAAGCCGGATCGGTCTTTAGGATCGGTTCGGCTTAGACTTTCTTTAGGCTCGAGCGTTACCGTCACTGGCAACGCTTGGTTTTGGGGGCGCTCTGGCCCCCGGGAGTGACTGGATGTCCAAAGAGACAACGAACGGCGAAACCTCGAAGAACACGCTCTACTGCTCGTTCTGCGGGAAATCCCAGCATGAGGTTCGCAAGCTGATCGCCGGTCCGACCGTGTTCATCTGCGATGAATGCGTCGAACTGTGCATGGACATCATCCGCGAAGAGAACAAGACCAGCATGGTCAAGTCCTCCGATGGCGTGCCGACACCGGCAGATATCTGCAAGGTGCTCGACGACTATGTCATCGGCCAGTTCCGCGCCAAGCGCGTGCTCTCCGTGGCTGTCCACAACCACTACAAGCGCCTGCACCACTCGTCCAAGAACCAGGATATCGAGCTTTCCAAGTCCAATATCCTGCTGATCGGGCCGACCGGCTCGGGCAAGACGCTGCTGGCCCAGACGCTGGCCCGCATTCTCGACGTGCCCTTCACCATGGCTGACGCCACGACGCTGACCGAAGCGGGCTATGTCGGCGAGGATGTGGAGAACATCATCCTCAAGCTGCTGCAGTCGGCCGACTACAATGTCGAGAAGGCGCAGCGCGGCATCGTCTATATCGACGAAGTCGACAAAATCTCCCGCAAGTCGGACAACCCGTCCATCACCCGTGACGTTTCGGGTGAAGGCGTGCAGCAGGCCCTGCTCAAGATCATGGAAGGCACCGTGGCTTCGGTTCCGCCCCAGGGCGGCCGCAAGCATCCGCAGCAGGAATTCCTGCAGGTGGACACGACCAATATCCTGTTCATCTGCGGCGGCGCCTTTGCCGGGCTGGAAAAGATCATCTCGGCCCGTGGCGAAGGCTCCGGCATCGGCTTTGCGGCCACCGTCAAGGACCCGAACGACCGTCGCGTCGGGCAGATCCTGGCCGATGTCGCACCGGAAGATCTGGTCCGTTTCGGGCTGATCCCCGAATTCATCGGCCGCCTGCCGGTGCTGGCAACGCTCGAAGACCTCGACATTGCCGCGCTGATCGAAATCCTGACCGCGCCCAAGAATGCCCTGGTGCGTCAGTACCAGCGCCTGTTCCAAATGGAAGAGGTCGAGCTCACCTTCCACGAGGATGCCCTCAAGGCGATCGCCGAGAAGGCCATCGAGCGCAAGACCGGCGCCCGCGGCCTGCGGTCGATCATGGAGGCCATCCTGCTCGACACCATGTACGACCTGCCCTCGCTCGAAGGCGTGGAAGAAGTGGTGATCTCGGAAGAAGTGGTGAAGGGCAAGGACGTGCGTCCGCTCTACATCTATTCCGAGCGCAAGAAGGACGAAGCGCCCGCAACGGCGTAACGACTTCGCGATTGAATTGAAAACGCCGGGCCTCGTGCCCGGCGTTTTTGTTTTTGCCCTCTGTCGATTGCGGGGCGATTGTTTCGTCGTGATGGAGACAGACAGGAGCCAACCATGGCGATGCAGGACGCCCGCAAGCCGCGCACGATCGAGGAGTTCAACGCCATCCAGGCTCCGGAAGACCGGCAGATCTGCGAGCTGCTCCGGCAGGTCATCGATGACGGCCTGCCGGAGGCGGAGAGCCGGATCTGGCACGCCCACCCGGTCTGGTTCCTGGCCGACAACCCGATCGTGGGCTACAGCAAGCTCAAATCCTGTGTCCGCCTGCTGTTCTGGAGCGGGCAATCCTTCGCGGTACAGGGGCTGACACCGGAGGGGACGTTCAAGGCCGCGGAAAAGCGCTACGCCTCTGTCGCGCAGGTCGATGTCGATGAGCTGCGAACCTAGCTCGAGCAAGCCAGGTTGATCCAGTGGGACTACAAGAACATCGTCAAAAAGCGGCGTCTCGACCGCATCAGCTGAGGTCAGGCCGCTTGCCGCGGTACTGGTCCGACATAGACCGACATGGGCCGGATCAGGCGGCCATTGAGGGCCTGTTCGCGAGCATGGGCGATCCAGCCGCCGACGCGACCAGCAGCAAAGACGCAGGTAAAGGCGTCGCGGGGGAAGCCGAGGGCTTCCAGCAGCAGGGCGGTATAGAATTCCACATTGGTTTCCAGCGGCCGGTCGGGCTTCTTGCGCTTGAGCAGGTCGAGCGCGGCCTGTTCCACCGCTTCTGCCAGCGCCAGCCGGGCGGGCGCGATGGCGCCGGATGTCGCCAGCAGGCGGACGGCCCCCTTGAGCGCATCGGCACGGGGATCGCGGACGCGATAGATGCGATGGCCGAAGCCCATCAGCCGCTCGCCCCTGGACAGGGCATCGTCGAGCCAGGCCGAGGCGTCTGCGGGCTGGCCGACGCCGTCGAGCATGTCCAGCACGGGGCCGGGGGCGCCGCCATGCAGCGGGCCCTTGAGGGCGCTGAGGGCGGCGAGCACGGCGGAGGCGAGGCCGGCCTGGGTTGAGGCCACCACCCGGGCGGCAAAGGTCGAGGCATTGAGGCCGTGATCGGCAACGGTCACCAGATAGCGATCGAGCGCGGAAGCCTGCTGCGCGGTCGGCATGGTGCCGGACAGCATGCGCAGGAAATCGGTCGCATGGGCAAGGCCGGCGTCCGGCGCGACTGGGGCGAGGCCGTTGCGGAGGCGGAGCAGGGCGCTGGTGAAGACGGCGGGCGCTGCGACCAGTTGCAGGGCCGGATCGATGCCGTCGCCGTCGGGCAGGCGCGCCATCAGGGCGCGCAGGCCATCGACCGGGGGCAGGGCGACGATGGCGGGATTAGCCGACGCGACATGGGCGAAGACGGCCTGGCGCGCTTGGCCCAGCGCCGCGGGCAGATCATCAGGCAGCGGCAGGAAGCCGTCGCAGAGCAGGCGCAGCACATCTTCGTAGCGGCTGGTGGCCACCAGTTCATCCAGCGATACGCCGCGCACGATCAGCCGGCCATTGGCGCCGTCCACGTCGGACAGCACGGTTTCGGCGGCAACCACATCTTCCAGACCACTCTTCATCACACACTCCTTTGGCTTGTTGCCGGCAAGACTAGGCGTGCTAACATTGACGTCAATCTTGACCGATTGGATCAATGTATCTGCCATGGACTGGTTGACCGCCGCCGAAGCTCTCGACCTGCTCGGCACGCAGAAGCAGACGCTGTATGCCAATGTCAGCCGCGGCCGGATCAAGGCCAGGCCGGACCCCTCCGACAGCCGCAAGAGCCTCTATCGGGGTGACGATGTGCGACGCCTGGCGCGGCGCGCCGCCGGCCGCCGGCGGCAGGATGCCGTAGCCGCGCAGGCCATGCAGTGGGGCGAGCCGGTGTTGCGCACCGGGATTTCGACGGTCCTGGACGGACGACTGCTCTATCGCGGGCAGGATGCCTGCGCGCTTTCGGAGGGCGCTACGCTGGAGGAGGTCGCAGCACTGCTGTGGCGGGCGCCGCTCAGCAGTGTGGAAGCGTCATCGGCCGAGGCTGGCGGGGGAATGCCGGCGGCCTTTGTCGCGCTGGCCAGGCGGGCAGCGGTATCAATGCCGGTCGCGGGGGCGCCGGCCCTGGAAGCCGGGCAGGTGCTGGCGGAAATGGCGCAGGCGCTGGGCGGCGATGCGCAGCAGGGAGAATGCCTGCATCAGCGGCTCGCGCGGCATTGGGGGCGGCCGGATGCTGCCGATATCATCCGGCGCGCCTTGGTGCTACTTGCCGATCATGAGCTGACCGCCTCCACCTTTGCCGTGCGGGTGGCGGTGTCGACCGGGGCATCGGTCTGGGCGGGGGCGCTGGCGGGGCTGGCGACGCTCAACGGGCCGCGCCACGGCCTGGCGTCGCGCGAGGTGGCCGTGCTGGTCGAGGATATCGGGCACGATCCCGACCCGGAAACGGCCTTGCTCGACTGGCTGGGCGAGGGACGGCATGTGCCGGGCGTGGGGCATCAGCTTTATCCCGATGGCGATGTGCGGGCCGCAGCTTTGCTGGACCAGTTCAACCCGCCGGAGGCCTTCATCGCGTTCCGGGAGGCGGCCGAGCGCGTCACGGGCGACGCCGTCAATGTGGACTTCGCGCTGGCGGCGCTCGTTGTGGCGCATGACCTGCCCAGGGATGCGCCGCTGGTGCTGTTTGCCCTGGCCCGAACCGTGGGGTGGCTGGCGCATGCGCTGGAGCAGATGGCCAGCGGCCAGATTATCCGGCCGCGGGCGCAATATGTGGGGGCTTCACCTGTCCCTCTGGTCGAGAGTTGAGCCGTCTAAGCCGGCTCCTGCACTTTCCGAGCGGCGACGGTGCCGACCAGTTCGCCATAGAGGTTCTTCGGGTCGGCCAGTTCTGGGATGAGATCCACCAGATGCCGCCTCTCCGCGGTGAGGTCGTGGACCAGCCGCAGCGCCGAGAAATCCTCCACGGCAAAGCCGACCGAATCGAAGACGGTGATGTCGGCCGCGCTGGTCCGGCCATCCTTGACGCCGGCGAGCACTTCCCAGAGCTCGGCCACGGGATAGTCGGCTGGCGCCTGCTGGATCTCGCCCTCGACGCGGGTCTGGGGCGTGAACTCGGTGAAATACTTGCCCACGCCCAGAATGTCGGCGGCCAGCTCGGTCTTGCCGGGGCAGTCGCCGCCAATGGCGTTGATATGGGTGCCGGGGCTGAGCATTGCGGAATCGATGACGGCCACCCGGCCTTTGACCGCGGTGCAGACGGTGACGATATCGGCTCCGGACACGGCCGCCTCGACGGACGCCGCGCGGACCAGCGTCATGCCGAAACCCTTGGCATTGGCCATGAACTTGTCGACGGCGCGCGGATCTGGGTCATAGACCCGGATTTCCTCGATGCCGAGCAGCGCCTGGAAGGCGAGGGCCTGGAATTCGGACTGGGCCCCGGCGCCGATCAGCGCCATGACCCGGCTCTCGGGCCGCGCCAGCACCGAGGCGGCGAAGGCCGAGGTGGCAGCGGTGCGCAGGGCGGTCAGCAGGGTCATCTCGCTGATCAGCAGCGGATAGCCGGTGGCGACATCGGCCAATACGCCGAAAGCGGTAACGGTGAGCTTACCGGTTCGGGGGTTGGACGGGTGGCCGTTGACATATTTGAAGGTGTAGAGCTGCCCGTCGGAGGTGGGCATCAGCTCGATCACGCCATCCCGGGAATGGCTGGCGACGCGGGCGGATTTCTCGAATTCGCTCCAGCGCGAAAAGTCGGACCGGATATAGCCGGCCAGCTGGGTGAGGAAAGCCTTTGTACCGGTGGACCGGACTAGCCTCCTCATGTCTTCGACCCCGATGAACTGCGTCATTTTCTGGCGCTCCTAGATGCTGGTTGCCGCTTCGGTGATGTCGATGCGCGCGCTCTGGCGCGGCATGATCTGGCGGCCGAACAGGCTTGCCGCCAGGTCGACCAGCAGCCGGGCACTCATGCCGGCATGGTCGAGGTAAGGATTGAGCTCGACGATATCGAGCGAGCCCATGGTGCCGCTGTCATGGATCATCTCCATGACCAGGTGCGCCTCGCGAAAGGTCAGGCCACCCGCTACGGGCGTGCCCGCGCCCGGCGCGATGGCGGGGTCGATGGCGTCGACGTCAAGGCTCACATGCAGGTGGCCGCCCGCGGCTTCCACCCGCGCCAGCACATCGCGCATCAGCGCCACGACGCCCATTTCGTCGATGCGGCGCATGTCGATGACATCGACGCCGCGCCGCTCCAGCAGCTGCCGTTCCGGCCGGTCGATCGAGCGGGCGCCGAAGACAGTGACGTTGCGCGGATCGACCTGGCCCCGCCAGTCGCCCTGGTATTCCGGCCCGAAATCGGGTTCGCCACAGAGCAGGGCCAGCGGCATGCCGTGGATATTGCCGGTCTCGGAGGTGGCCGGCGTGTTGAAATCGCCATGGGCGTCGACCCAGAGCACGAAGAGCGGCTTGCCGATCGCCGCGCAATGGCGCGCCACGCCCGAGATAGTGCCCATGGAGAGCGAGTGGTCGCCGCCGACAAAGGCGGGCAGGCGGCCCGCGCCGAGGCTTGCCAGGGCCTGGGCGCTGCTCTGGCGGGCAATGGCGAGCACTTCGGCCTGCCGCTCGCCGGAGAGGCGCCAGGGCGTGCCGCCGGCGGCGCGATAGTCCCAGACCAGGTCGCCATGGTCGCTGACCGTATAGCCCAGCGTGGCCAGCGTCTCGATCAGTCCGGCGACGCGCATGGCGTCGGGCCCCATGCCGGAGCCGCGGCATGAAGCGCCGGCATCACTGGGAATGCCGAAGAGATCGATGGCGGGGGCGGCGGCATAGCTCATTGAACAAATCCTGCTCGTCACCGGATCGGGCCCGGATCATTTGAAGTTCGCCCAGTGTGCCCAGCCGCGCGCTGTGCGAATAGCCAGATTTGTGCTATATATGCGCAGTCAATCGTTCAGTTTGCCAAGTCTGGATGCGCATAATGATCCTAGACGATCTCGATTACCGGCTGATCGCGCTGCTGCGCACTAATGCGCGCACTCCTGTCAACAAGCTGGCACTGGACCTCAAGGTCTCGCGCGCCACCGCCAAGGCGCGCATCGACCGGCTGGTGGCGGGCGGGGCCATAGCGGGCTTTACGGTGGTCATGGCTGCCGCGCCCAGCCAGGGCATTCGCGCCATCACCATGGTAGAGGTCGACGGCAAGCATGAAGCGGCAGTGATGAAGCGGCTGCTAGGCATGCCCCAGGTGCGCCAGCTGCACAATACCAATGGGCGCTGGGACATGGTGGCCGAGCTCGAAGCGCCGAATGTCGAGGCCTTCGACGACCTGCTGCGGCAGATACGGCAGATCGACGGGATTGCCTCCACCGATACGAGCATATTGCTCAAGGCACGGCGAAGCGTGGGGTAGGGGGCATATCCATCGTGCAGCCAAGGCACAGCCCTGTTTCCGTGCTGCTACGCATATCTCCTGTGCGTAGTTGGGTTAACCGTGACAATTCCACGAAGGTTGACTTGTGTACCCGGTAGGCGGACCTATTTATTAACCGGAATCAGCCCAGCATCTCATGCTGTAGCTGTCTACAACGGGCGCGCTACCATCTCCCTTCCCCCGCGCGCCCCGGAAAGGATACGAGATGACGGACGTCACCCCCGCCACTGGCGATGCAAGCCGGGACCGGGTTTACCCAGTTCTCCCCCTGCGTGATATCGTCGTTTTCCCCGGCATGATCGTGCCGCTGTTCGTTGGCCGCGAGAAATCGGTCAAGGCGCTCGAAGAGGTCATGCGCGACGACAAGCACATTCTTGTCGTGACCCAGAAGAACGCGCAGGACGACGATCCGGCACCGGACCAGATCTATGCCACCGGCACCATTGCCACCGTGCTGCAACTGCTCAAGCTGCCCGACGGCACCGTCAAGGTGCTGGTCGAGGGCCTGCACCGCGCGACCATCGATCGCTACCTGCAGACCGTCGACTATTTCGAAGCCGAAGCCTCCATCCTGCCCGAACCGGTGGAAGACGCGACCGAGCTCGAGGCCCTGTCGCGCTCGGCCAGCACCGAGTTCGAGAACTATGTGAAGCTCAACAAGAAGATCTCGGCCGAGGTCGTGGCCGCGGTCGGCCAGATCGAGAACCACTCCAAGCTTGCCGACACCATTGCCAGCCACCTGGTCATCAAGATCAACGAGAAGGAAGACCTGCTCTCGACCCTGTCGGTCGCCGAGCGCTTCCAGAAGATCCTGGGCCTGATGGAAGGCGAGATCGGCGTGTTGCAGGTGGAAAAGCGCATCCGCAGCCGCGTCAAGCGGCAGATGGAAAAGACGCAGCGCGAATACTATCTCAACGAGCAGATGAAGGCGATCCAGAAGGAACTGGGCGACGGCGAGGAAGGCTCCAACGAGATCGCAGAGATCGAGGAGCGCATTGCCAAGACCAAGCTTTCCAAGGAAGCCAAGCTCAAGGCAGAGGCCGAGCTCAAGAAGCTCAAGTCGATGAGCCCGATGTCGGCCGAAGCCACCGTGGTGCGCAACTATCTCGATACGCTGCTCGGGCTGCCCTGGGGCAAGAAGAGCAAGGTCAAGCGTGACCTGGTCCTGGCCGAAAAGGTGCTGGACGAGGATCACTATGGCCTCGAAAAGGTCAAGGAACGGATCCTGGAATACCTGGCCGTGCAGGGTCGTACCGGCACGCTCAAGGGCCCCATCCTCTGCCTCGTCGGCCCTCCGGGCGTCGGCAAGACCTCGCTGGGCAAGTCGATCGCCAAGGCGACCGGCCGCGAATTCGTGCGCATGGCCCTCGGTGGCGTGCGCGACGAAGCCGAAATCCGTGGCCATCGCCGCACCTATATCGGCTCCATGCCCGGCAAGGTGATCCAGTCGCTCAAGAAGGTCGGCAAGTCCAACCCGCTCTTCCTGCTCGACGAAATCGACAAGATGGGCCAGGACTTCCGCGGCGATCCGAGTTCGGCACTGCTCGAAGTGCTCGATCCGGAGCAGAACCACACCTTTGCCGACCACTATCTGGAGGTCGACTACGACCTTTCGGACGTGATGTTCGTCACCACGTCGAACACGCTCAACATCCCCGGCCCGCTGATGGACCGCATGGAGATCATTCGCCTGTCGGGTTACACCGAGCAGGAGAAGCATGCGATCGCCAAGCAGCACCTGATCCCGGAGACCCTCAAGGAAAACGGCCTTGCCCATGGCGAGTTCGAGCTTTCCGACGAGATGCTGACCGCCCTGATCCAGCGCTACACCCGTGAAGCGGGCGTGCGTAACCTCAAGCGCGAACTCAGCAAGCTGATGCGCAAGGCCGTGGCCGAGATCGTCAAGACCAAGGTCAAGACGATCACCATCGACGAGGCCAAACTCACCCAGTATCTGGGCGCCGACATCTACAAGCACGGCGAGATCGAAGCCGAGTCGCAGGTTGGCCTGGTGACGGGCCTGGCCTGGACATCGGTGGGCGGCGAGCTGCTGACCATCGAAGGCGTGATGACGCCGGGCAAGGGCCGCATGACGGTTACCGGCAACATCAAGGAAGTGATGAAGGAATCGCTGACCGCGGCAACGGCCTATGTCCGCTCCCGCTCGATCGATTTCGGCATCAAGCCGCCGATGTTCGACACGCGCGACATCCACGTCCACCTGCCCGAAGGCGCGACGCCCAAGGATGGTCCGTCGGCCGGTATCGGCCTGGCGACTGCCATCGTCTCGGTGATGACGGGCATTCCGGTCCGCAATGATGTCGCCATGACCGGCGAGATCACGCTGCGGGGCAGGGTGCTGCCCATCGGCGGGCTCAAGGAGAAGCTGCTTGCCGCGCTGCGCGGCGGCATCAAGACTGTGCTGATCCCTGAAGAAAATGTGCGCGATCTCGCCGAGATCCCGGACATCGTCAAGGAAGGCATGGAAATCGTGCCGGTCAGCCGCATGGATCAGGTGATCGAGCGGGCGCTGGTGCGCAAGCCCGAGCCGATCGAGTGGAACTTCGACGAAGCCACGCCGGCCGTGTCCACCACGGTCGACGCCGCCTCCGACGATGCCACAGCCGGCCTGCCGCACTAGGCCGGTCTGACTGAATGAAAAACGGCGGCCCGCATGGGCCGCCGTTTTTCTTTGAGTGAGCTGTTTCTGGCAGCTAGGTGAACCTCGCCGCCTCATCCTCCGTCGGCATCCGGCCGTTGGGCGTCATCCTGTTGACGGCGTCGGGCAGGGTCTTGGAGAGACGCTCCAGCAGTTCGGCCCGAGAGAGGCCGGTCTTCTGGGTCAGTTCAGCAATGGTGTCTTCGCCCAGGGTGTCCTCAAGATCGGCTGCGTCGACGGGGGCATTGTCCTCGTCGGCATTGATCCAGCTGTCTGCCTGTCGGCCGTGTCCCGTCTGGCGGAAGCGATCGACAAGATCACCCAGGCCGCCGCTCAATACGCTGCCGGCAGAGGCGCCGCCCAGCGCGCCGCCCAGGCCGTTCAGCAAGTCGCCAAGGCCTCCGGACGCCCGACCTGGATTTGCGGGATCGGCGGATTGGCCACCCGCCCCGTTGAGCAGTTCGCCAAGCTTGTCTCGGTTCTGGTAGCCCGCCACGGCCAACAGGCCAAGCAGGGCAACCATTGAAGGCATTCCTCGCGCCATTTGTAATCTCCCGTTCTGGTTTAGGCCCGGCGGCGGCCGGCAATCATGCCCCAAACGACGAGCACGATAATGGCACCCACTACGGCCCCGATCAGCCCCGCGCCCTCGCCGGGTGCGTACCAGCCCAGTGCCTGGCCGAGAAACGACGCAACGAACGCGCCGACGATGCCTAGGATGGTGGTCATGATGAAGCCCGATGGCTCATTGCTGCCGGGCATGATGAACTTGGCGATGATGCCAGCGACGAAACCGATGATGATTGTCCAGATAATGCCCATGGTGTGCTCCGGTATTGGGTGCATGCAGCAACGCCGTTCGGACCAGCTCGTTCCCGCCAGGCTACAGGCAGGCCCGGAAGGATCGCGTTCGGCGGTGCCGGTATGCCTATCCAGCCATGCGCTCGAACTTCTGCACTGCCGGATCGATGGCGTCCCAGGGATGACCACGCATGCTGTAGGTCAGGGCCTGCGGCTTGAACTGGCTGGGGTCGTCGAGGGCGGTGGCATGGACGGCGATGATGTCCGGCATGGCGGCGAAGGTCAGGTAGACCGGGCTGCCGCAAGTGGGGCAGAACGCGTGGAGCTTGTCGTGCCCGCTATCCGCGGTGACGCGCCATTCCGACGCCAGGCCGGTGATCCGCATTGCGCTGCGGTGCGGGAAGGTCAGGTAGGAGCCGTGGCCGGTGCCGCTGCGCTTCTGGCAGTCGAGGCACTGGCAGTGGTTTTGGAAGATCGGCTGCTGGGTGGTCGCGAAGCGGATGGCGCCACAGGCGCAGCCGCCAGCATAGGACATGGCCATGGGTTGATCTCCCTGCGTCATGCCGCCGGCTCGGCCAGCTCTGGAAGCGCCCCGGTGCCGGTTTCGATCAGCTGCTTGAGGCTGCCCTGGATCAGCGATGTCCAGGCGTCCGTGCAGATGTCGTAGCACTCCACTTCTGGCTTGAGGCCGACATGGGTGAAGGTGACTTCGGTGTGCTTGCCGGTATGGACGATATCGAAGGCGATCGTCGTGCCGGTCCATTCGGTCCGGTCCTTGAGGAAGCTGAGGTCGGCATCGAGCACCTGCCAGGCGACGCGTCGGCCGGGTACGAGTTCGGTCACCTCCTGCCTGGAATAGTGCAGGTCCTGGTAGCGATAGGTGAACACATCGCCGAGCGCGGTGCTGTCGCCCTCGAAGGCGCCGCTCCACCAGGCGCGGGGGTTGATGATGGCGGCGAAGACCGCCTCGGGGCTCTGGTTCACAGTGAAGGTGGTTGTGTAGCTTGGCGTTGTCATGGGTTGCTCCTTGGCTGAGTTGTGGCCAGCGCGCAGCTGTCCATGCCCTGAACGAGCACTGGCTGCGGCCGGATGAAAGTTGATTGGGGGCGCTAGCGGCGGCGGTCAGGCGGCCTTGGGCTTGGCGAAGATGTCGAGCGCGCGGCCCGTCTCGAGGAAGGATTTGAGACTGGACAGGACTATCGGCCAGCCCTTGCTGATGCCCTTGGCCATGCCGCCGCCGGCGAGCAGTTCGTCATGGGCGACGGTCAGGCGCACCATGTCGTCATATTCCTCGATGTCGAAGGTCACGCGGCTGTAGCTGTCGGGGTCGGCTTCCTGCGACGCGTTGGTCCAGGTCATGACAAGGCGTTTGGGCGGGCTTACCTCCACCACCTTGCCGACCAGCTCGACGGTGCGCTCGTCATTGGCGCGGATATGTTCCCAGCGCGAGCCGGGCTGCCAGTCCGACACATTCTCATGGCCCCAGTAGCGCCGTGCCAGCTCTGGCCGGGTAATGGCTTGAAACACCTTGTCCGGTGTCGACTGGATATAGGTCACATAGACAAAGCTGGTCGTCTCTTTGGCGGTCATTCCTGGTTTCCTTCGAGTTCCGTCTTCAGGTCGTGCAGCGTCTTGAGCCGCTCAAGTTCGAATTTGCGCACCCAGCGCTCGTAGATGTCGTGCAGGGGCACGGGGTTGATGAAATGCAGCTTTTCCCTGCCGCGCTTTGCCGTGCTGACCAGGTTGGCCTCTTCGAGCAAAGCGAGGTGCTGCGTTGCTGATTGCCGCGCCATGGCCAGGTTTTCGCAAAGCTGGCTGAGCGTCTGGCCGTTCTTCTCGTGCAACAAGTCGAGCAGTTGCCTGCGGGTGGGGTCGGCCAGGGCCTTGAAAACCTTGTCTGCGTCCATCGTTCTCTCAAATCTGCACTACAATATGCAGGCAAAAACCTGCATGTCAAGGGCAGGCATTTGCCTGCATTTACGCCATGCCCGCGGTTGCCGAATAGCCTCGGAACCCGCAGGAAAGCCCGGAAAACGGGCGAAAACCTACAATCCGGACTTGCAGGGCCAATCTTTCCGGTCCATTAACAGCTTTGCACCGTCCGGCCTCGCAAAAAGCCCGGAAATCCTTGCGTTTCACTCAGAATCGACCAAGGGTTGCCGCGTTTTAGGCTTCGCCAGCGAGGGCGGGCAAATCCACTGTGAGGAAACGCTATGAACAAGAACGATCTGGTTGGCGTCGTCGCCGACAAAGCGACGATCACCAAGGCACAGGCCGCTGAAGCGGTTGACGCAGTGTTCGAGGCCATCACCGGCTCCCTGAAGGCTGGCGAAGAAGTCCGCCTCGTCGGTTTCGGCACCTTTGCCGTGTCGGCACGCAAGGCTTCGACCGGCCGCAACCCTGCCACTGGCGCTGAAATCCAGATCCCGGCCTCCAACCAGGCCAAGTTCAAGCCCGGCAAGGGCCTGAAGGACGCGATCAACTAAGATCACGTCGGATCACTACGACGATCGGCCCCGTGCGCATCGCGCCGGGGCCATTTCATTTGCCGGTTGACGATAGCGGGCAGGGGCCCTAATCAGGGCCACCTTGCCAAGGCCGATCCGGCCCGGCGGGCGATTAGCTCAGTTGGTAGAGCGCCTCGTTTACACCGAGGATGTCGGCGGTTCGAGTCCGTCATCGCCCACCATTTTCCCTACACCGCGAAGCCTGCAAGCAAAGTGCCAGCATGCTGGCAGCGGCTGCTTCTCATCCTTCACATCCAGAATCATGCGCTAGACCTTGTGGCGCCGGGCCTTTTCCACAGCCTGAAGCCGCATTCATGAAAATGTCGCTTGGATGGTGACTTGCTCGCTTGACTTGCCTCTGAGGGCTGGGTAAACGGACGCCACGTTGCGCGAACGACTTGTTTGCAAGCGCTGCGGGAGTAGCTCAGTTGGTTAGAGCGCCGGCCTGTCACGCCGGAGGTCGCGGGTTCGAGCCCCGTCTCTCGCGCCACCCTTTCCCAGGGTTTGCGCACCTTTCCCTCAGTTTCAGCCTCGAGTTCTGCTTCATTTCCGCGTGAAGCGGCTGATCCGATGTAACCCAGAGCGCATATAAGTCGAACTTACGGGCAACTGCCTCAACCAAGGGTTCGCAAATGTCTCGCTCTCTCACCATTGCACACGATCGCGCCGCCAGCTGGCGCGCCACGTTGGCGGCCATGCTCGTCCTGCCCGCCATGGCGTTTGGCCTTTGGAGCCAACCCGTCGCCGCCCAGGAGGCGCCGGTGGTCATCCCCGCACCACTGACGGACCTCAGCGAGACCGGCACCTCGGCAACGGCCGTTTTTGCCGGCGGATGCTTCTGGGGCGTGCAGGGGGTGTTCCAGCATGTGAAGGGCGTGACGCGCGCGGTCTCGGGCTATTCCGGGGGCGCGGCGGAAACCGCGACCTACGAACAGACCAATAGCGGCACGACGGGCCATGCCGAAGCGGTGGAGGTGACCTATGACCCATCCGTGGTGAGCTATGGCGATCTGCTGCAGATCTACTTCTCGGTGGCGCACAATCCGACGCAGCTGAACTACCAGGGACCCGACCGCGGTACGCAGTATCGCTCGACCATCTTCGTGGGCAGCGATGAACAGGCCGAGATCGCCCGCAGCTATATCGCGCAGCTCGATGATACGGGCCTGTTCGAGGGGCCGATCGTAACGACGATCGAACCGCTGGACGCCTTCTATGCCGCCGAGCAGTACCATCAGGATTTCCTGACGCTCAATCCGACCTGGCCCTATATCGTCTATCATGACCTGCCCAAGATCGCGGCGCTGAAGTCGATCTTCCCCGACGCCTATCGCGACGAGCCTGTGCTGGTGGGTACGCTGTAGGGCTGCGCGCCGGCACGGTGTGGCTGTTCGGCAACTGCTACCCGACGCCCTATTTTGGCCCCGTGGGTGTCGGGTTTTTGCCGGGAATGTTGGACAAAACGGGGTGATTGGCTCCCGGGCATCCCGATTTGGTGGTCCGGGAGCGGTACACGACCTAGGCGGAACCGGCCCTATGGCGCCGCGTTCATCAAGGGATGGTCCAGCAGCAAGGAGAACGGCGATGAGCTTGTTCAAGATTTTGGCGCTTACGACGCTCGCCACCGCGCTCTCCGCGGGCACAGCCCTTGCGGCAGACATGATCACTGTTCCCACCAGCACACCGGTCGAAATGCCGGTCTATGAAGAGTCCGGATTTGACTGGAATGGCTTCTATGCTGGTGTTTACGGCGCGGCTCAGAACGGCGCGACCAGCGGTACGCAATATGGCCTTGGCATTCAGGCGGGCGTCAACGCGCAGTTCGACTTCTATCTGTTGGGCGCCGAAGTCGCCGTCCATGGTATTACCGGCGATGTGGGCGAGACCACCTATGGTCAAATCCTTGGTCGGGCCGGTCTCGTGGTGACCGATGATGTCGTCGTCTACGGCGCGGGCGGCTATGGCATTGACCTGGGGGCACCCGACGAGAGCGACGCCCTGCTGGGCGGCGGCGTGGAACTGGCGGTCACCGACAGCATCTCGGTGGAGGCGCAGTACCTGCACGGATTTCCGCTGAATGGCGGCAATGCCAAGGACCAGTTCACGGTGGGCGCGAACTTCCACTTCTAGCGTGCCAGCGGCAGGAATTATCGAATCAAGGCCCCGCTCCGACGGGGCCTTTTTGTTGCGGCGCTCGTTTGGCGGCGCGACTCGGTCACGCCCCGATTGCGACACCTCGTCGCCCTGCAGGCGCGGCCGATAGGTGCAATTTGTCTCAAATTGGGCCAATTGCGCGGTATTGAGGCAACACACCCCCGCAAATGGTCATCGAATCTTATCCGCACTGAGTGATTTGAGCGAACCGAGGCTTGTCACGCGCGTTGAGCTGATGCATCTAGTCGGTCGACTACGGTTAACTCTATGGGAGTGCAAGATATGTTTGTACGTTCGCTTTCTCTCGGTGTGGCTGCTGCCGCGCTGCTCGCTGGTGGTGCTCAGGCCGCCGATCTCATCATCCCGACGACCCCCCAGCCGATCTATGAAGCTGCTGGCTTCGATTGGGAAGGTCTCTATGTCGGCGCTCGCGCTGGTGGCCAGTTCACCGGTTCCGACGCCAGCACCTATGCCGGCTATCCGATCAGCTCGACTTCGGGCGTCCTCGGCGTTGCTGCCGGCGTGAACTTCCTGCCGATGGATCCGCTGCTGGTCGGCGTTGAAGTCACCGGCGACTACATCTGGAACAACGCGTTCAGCACCGGCGAGTTCTTCGCCAACCTGCGTGCTGGTGCCGTTGTGACCGATTCGGTCCTCGTCTATGCCATTGGTGGCGTTGGCACCAACAACCGCACTGGTTTCAACCAGGGCGTGTACCAGCTCGGCGGCGGCGTCGAACTGGCTGTGACCGACTCGATCTCCATCCGCGGTGAACTGGTTGGCCAGGGTGACTTCGACGGCGCTGCTGACCCGTTCTTCGAAACGGCCAAGGCAACCGTCGGCGTGTACTACCACTTCTAAGTTTTGCAATCGGCAGGGCGGTTCGCCGCCCTCTCGACCTAGCGTCTTGCAAACCCAATTCGGCGAACCACAGCAGTGGTTCGCCGTTTTGGTTTTTGGCCCGCTTTATGCGGGCCTTTTGCCATCTGGTGGCCATCACCCCAGGGTGGATGGAATCCAAAATCTGCGAAGATCGCAGAATGCTTTTGTCGTCTAATTTGCGAGATGGTGGCTAATCTTGCGGGCAGTTGGCGATTGAATATATGATTATTCTGCTCATATTTTCTTTCCCTTGAAACCCGATAGCCAAAGGTCTAAGCCCAAGCCATCAACTGTCGCGTTGGTTCGCTTGCCCCAATTGCTTGCGCAACCCTCGCAACCCCGGTCGCCCGACCGGCCTAGAAACAGGCTGCCGCATGACTGATTTGCTCAGCGACTATCTGCCGATTGTCATCTTTATCGCCGTGGCCGGCGTTATCGGACTGGCCCTCCTGGTTGCTCCTTTCATTGTCGCCGTGAAGAACCCCGATCCCGAGAAGGTTTCGGCGTTCGAAGCAGGTTTTGACGCCTTCGACGATGCGCGCATGAAGTTCGACGTGCGATTCTATCTCGTGTCGATTCTCTTCATCATCTTCGACCTTGAAGTGGCGTTCCTGTTTCCGTGGGCGGTGGCCTTCCATGATGTCGGCTGGTTCGGGTTCTGGTCGATGATGATCTTCCTCGGCGTACTGACCGTCGGCTTTATCTATGAATGGCGGAAAGGGGCCCTGGAATGGGATTGAGTGAACCAACCGGTACGCTGGTGGCGCCACGTCCGACCGGGCTTGTCGACCCGCGCACGAATCAGGCTGCAGGCGCCACGGATCCGTTCTTCACCGACGTGACCGACGAGCTGGCCGACAAGGGCTTTCTGGTTTCGACCGTGTCGCAGCTCGTCAACTGGGCGCGGACCGGCTCGCTGATGTGGATGCAGACGGGCCTGGCCTGCTGCGCCGTCGAGATGATGCAGATGTCGATGCCACGCTACGATATCGAGCGCTTCGGCACGGCGCCGCGCGCTTCGCCGCGTCAGTCGGACGTGCTGATCGTCGCCGGCACCCTGACCAACAAGATGGCCCCGGCGCTGCGCAAGGTTTATGACCAGATGCCGGAGCCGCGCTACGTCATCTCCATGGGCAGCTGTGCCAATGGCGGCGGCTACTATCACTATTCATATTCGGTCGTGCGCGGCTGTGACCGCGTCTTGCCGGTGGACGTCTATGTTCCCGGCTGCCCGCCCACGGCAGAAGCGCTTCTTTACGGCATCCTGCTGCTGCAAAAGAAAATCCGCCGCACCGGCACCATCGAACGCTAGGTTCCCAGAATGGATGAAACTATCCAGGTCGATCCGCTCGTGGACCTTGGCGAGCATATTGCTCGCTCGCTGGGCACGGCTGTCCTGTCCCAGGAAGTGGCCTTTGGCGAACTGACCCTGAACGTAGAACGCGACGCAATCGTGGCGGTTGCCACTTTCCTGCGCGACGATCCGCGCTGCCGCTTCATCAGCTTTGTCGATGTGTGCGGTGCCGATTATCCGGCGCGCGATGAGCGGTTCGACGTGGTCTATCACTTCATGAGCCCGCACCTGAACCAGCGCGTCCGCGTCAAGCTGACGGCCGACGACGTGACGCCGGTGCCGAGCATTACCGGCGTATTCAAGGGCGCTGAGTGGTTCGAGCGCGAGGCCTATGATCTCTACGGCATGCTGTTTTCGGGCCATGGCGACCTGCGCCGTATCCTGACCGACTATGGTTTTGACGGTCATCCGCTGCGCAAGGATTTTCCGACGACCGGGTTCGTCGAGGTCCGCTATGACGAGGAGCGCAAGCGCGTCGTCTATGAGCCCGTCAAGCTGATGCAGGAATACCGTTCGTTCGACTATCTGTCGCCCTGGGAAGGCACCGATTATGTGCTGCCCGGTGACGAGAAGGCCAAGCCATGAGCGTTGAAGCCGAAGTCCGCAATTTCACCATCAACTTTGGCCCCGTGCACCCCTCGGCGCATGGTGTGCTGCGTCTGATTCTGGAACTCGACGGCGAAATCGTCGAGCGCGTCGATCCCCATATCGGGCTGCTGCATCGCGGCACCGAGAAGTTGATCGAATCCAAGACGTATCTGCAAGCCGTGCCGTATTTCGATCGCCTCGACTATGTGGCACCGATGAACCAGGAGCATGCCTTTGCCCTGGCCGTCGAGAAGCTGCTGGATCTCGAAGTGCCGCGGCGCGGGCAGCTGATCCGCGTGCTCTATTCGGAAATCGGGCGCCTGCTGGCGCATCTGATGAACGTCACCACCCAGGCCATGGACGTCGGTGCGCTGACGCCGCCGCTCTGGGGCTTCGAGCAGCGCGAAAAGCTCATGGTATTCTATGAGCGCGCTTCGGGTGCGCGCATGCATGCCGCCTATTTCCGTCCGGGTGGTGTCCACCAGGACCTGCCGCAGGCATTGATCGACGATATCGAGACCTTCTGCGAGACCTTCCCCAAGGCTCTGGCCGATATCGACAGCCTGCTCACCGAGAACCGCATCTTCAAGCAGCGCAACGTCGATATCGGCGTGGTGAAGCTGGAAGACGCATGGAACATGGGCTTCTCGGGCGTGATGGTACGCGGCTCGGGCGCCGCCTGGGACCTGCGCAAGAGCCAGCCCTACGAATGCTATGCCGAGATGGATTTCGACATTCCGATCGGCAAGAACGGCGACTGCTACGACCGCTATCTCATCCGCATGGAAGAGATGCGCCAGTCGACCCGCATCATGAAGCAGTGCGTGGACAAGCTGAACGCGCCGGACGGCAAGGGGCCAGTCTCCTCGCTCGACGGCAAGGTCGTTCCGCCCAGCCGTGGCGAGATGAAGCGGTCGATGGAAGCGCTGATCCATCACTTCAAGCTCTATACTGAAGGCTATAAGGTTCCTGCCGGCGAGGTCTATGCCGCCGTTGAAGCGCCCAAGGGCGAGTTCGGCGTGTACCTCGTCAGTGACGGCACCAACAAGCCCTATCGCTGCAAGATCCGGGCCCCGGGTTTTGCGCATTTGTCGGCCATGGATTTCCTGTGCCGCGGCCACATGCTGGCCGACGTCTCGGCCATCCTCGGCTCGCTCGATATCGTGTTCGGAGAGGTTGATCGCTAATGGTTGCGCGTCGCCTTGCGGATGAGTCGGTTCAACCGGCCGCGTTCGCCTTTACCGCTGAAAACGCCAAATGGGCGGAATGGAAGATCGGGCTTTACCCGGCCGGCCGTCAGCAATCTGCCGTCATCCCGCTGCTCATGCGCGCCCAGGATCAGGACGGCTGGGTCAGCCGCGCCACGATCGAGGCGATCGCCGACATGCTCGGCATGGCCTATATCCGCGTGCTGGAAGTGGCGACCTTCTATACCCAGTTCCAGCTGCAGCCGGTCGGCTCGCGGGCGCATGTGCAGGTCTGTGGCACCACGCCATGCATGCTGCGCGGCGCCGAGGGGCTGATCGAGGTCTGCAAGAGCAAGATCCACCACGAGCCGCACCATCTGAACGATGATGGCACGCTGAGCTGGGAAGAGGTCGAGTGCGCCGGTGCATGTGTCAATGCGCCGATGGTTGCCATTTTCCACGACACGTTCGAGGATCTGACTCCGGATCGGCTGTCCGAGATCATCGATGCCTTCCAGGCCGGCAAGGCCGATACGGTCAAGCCAGGCCCGCAGATCGAACGGCTGCATTCTTCGGCCGAAGGCGGCCGGACGACGTTGCTGGAAACCCCGACTGCCAAGCGCGAGAAGTTCATCCCGCCCGCGCCGCCTGCCGATGCCGCTCCGGCAGCACCGGCCGCTCCGGCTGCGCCCCAGGCGCCGACCACGGCCGGCAAGCCCAAGGATGTCAGCGAGGAATCGGCTCCGGCCATCAAGGGTCCGGCGCCGCAGGCAAAGGTGTCCCAGGCCAAAGCCGAAGGCGAGCGCAAGGCGGCCGATGCGTCGGCCGGTGCGGATGGCGAGCCCAACAGGGCCATGCGTCCTGCCGCGACTGGCGCCGAATCCGACGCGAGCAAGGTCGATGGGGGCAAGGCCCCCGGCAAGGACAAGACGGCCGAGCCCGCCGAAGGCGGCGCGAGCACCTCGACCAAGAAGACGCGCACGATCATTGCGCCCAAGGCCAATCCCAAAGAGGTCAATCCCGTTGCGGAAAAGGGCGGCGCTGCGCCGTTGTTTGCCACGCCAGCCGGCGGGGCGGATGATCTCAAGCTGATCTCGGGGGTGGGTCCCGTGCTTGAGGGGCGTCTCAACGCCCTGGGCATCACCAAGTGGAGCCAGGTCGCTGCCTTTTCGGCGGACGACATCGCCAAGGTCGAGGAGGTGCTCAACTTCAAGGGGCGCATCTCTCGTGACAACTGGTTGCAGCAGGCCGAGGTTCTCGCCCGCGGCGGCGAGGCAGAATATATCCGCGTCTTCGGCAAGAAGCCGCGTTAGGAGTGTGAAGAGTGCTCGCTGACAAGGACCGCATTTTCACCAATCTCTATGGCCAGGGCGACTGGACGCTCGAGGGCGCGCGCTCGCGCGGCGCCTGGGTGGGCACCAAGGAGTTCATCGACGCCGGTCGTGACTGGATCACCAACGAGGTCAAGGCCTCGGGCCTGCGTGGCCGTGGTGGCGCCGGTTTCCCGACTGCGCTCAAATGGACCTTCATGCCCAAGGTCAATGATGGCCGCCCGCATTACCTGCTGGTCAATGCCGACGAGTCCGAGCCCGGTACCTGCAAGGACCGCGATATCCTGCGCCACGACCCGCATCACCTGGTGGAAGGGTGCCTGCTGGCTGCCCGTGCCATGGATGCGCACCTGGCCTTCATCTATGTGCGCGGCGAATTCATCCGCGAGCGCCAGCGCCTCGAGGCTGCCGTCGAGCAGGCTTATGAAGCCAAGCTGATCGGCAAGGACAATATCCACGGCTGGGACCTGGACATCATCGTCCATCACGGCGCGGGCGCTTATATCTGCGGCGAAGAAACCGCGCTGATGGAATCGCTGGAAGGCAAGAAGGGCCAGCCGCGCCTCAAGCCGCCATTCCCGGCCGGCATGGGCGTCTATGGCAATCCGACCACGGTGAACAACGTCGAGTCGATTGCCGTGGTCCCGGAAATCCTGCGCCGTTCGGGCGCTTGGTTCGCCTCCATCGGCCGCGCCAACAATACCGGCACCAAGCTGATGTGCGTCTCCGGCCATGTGAACAAGCCGGCGACCTTCGAAGAGGCCATGGGCGTCACTTTCGAAGAGATTATCGAAAAGCATTGCGGCGGCATTCGCGGCGGCTGGGACAACCTGCTGGCGGTGATCCCGGGCGGCGCTTCGGTTCCTTGTGTCCCTGGCGAGAAGATTCGCAACGCTGTCATGGATTTCGACGGACTTCGTGAAGTCGGATCTTCGCTTGGTACCGCGGCTGTCATCGTCATGGACAAGCAGACGGACATCATAAAGGCCATCTGGCGCCTGTCGGCTTTCTACAAGCACGAGAGCTGCGGCCAGTGCACGCCATGCCGCGAAGGCACCGGCTGGATGATGCGCGTCATGGAACGCATGGTCGAAGGGCGCGCGCAGAAGCGCGAGATCGACATGCTGTTCGAAGTGACCAAGCAGATCGAAGGCCACACCATCTGTGCGCTGGGCGACGCTGCAGCGTGGCCGATCCAGGGGCTGATCCGCAACTTCCGCCACGTCATCGAAGAGCGGATCGACCAGTACACATATTCGTCCACCAGCGACGGCGCCGTGCCGTCGATCGCTGCGGAGTAGGGCCATGGCTTCCATCAAGGTCGACGGCCAGCTCGTCGAAGTTCCGGACTATTACACGCTGATGCAGGCTGCCGAGGCAGCAGGCGCGGAAATCCCGCGCTTCTGCTACCACGAGCGTCTGTCGGTGGCCGGCAATTGCCGCATGTGCCTCGTCGAGGTGAAGGGTGGGCCACCCAAGCCGCAGGCCTCTTGCGCCATGGCGGTCAAGGACCTGCGTCCCGGCCCGAATGGCGAGCCGCCTGAAATGTTCACCAACACGCCCATGGTCAAGAAGGCCCGCGAAGGCGTGATGGAATTCCTGCTGATCAACCATCCGCTCGATTGCCCGATCTGCGATCAGGGCGGCGAGTGCGACCTGCAGGACCAGGCCATGGCCTATGGCGTGGACAAGAACCGCTTTGCCGAGAACAAACGCGCCGTCGAGGACAAGTATATTGGCCCTCTGGTCAAGACCTCGATGAACCGCTGCATCCACTGCACGCGCTGCGTCCGCTTCACCACCGAAGTCGCCGGCATCGCGGAAATGGGCCTGCTAGGCCGCGGCGAGGATGCCGAGATCACGACGTACCTGGAAAAGGCGCTGACCAGCGAATTGCAGGGCAATGTCATCGACCTCTGCCCCGTTGGTGCGCTGACCTCCAAGCCCTATGCCTTCAACGCGCGTCCGTGGGAACTGGTGAAGACCGAATCCATCGACGTGATGGACGCCGTCGGCTCCAATATCCGCGTCGACAGCCGCGGCCGCGAAGTGATGCGCATCCTGCCGCGCATCAACGAAGCCATCAACGAAGAGTGGATTTCGGACAAGACGCGCTTCGTCTGGGATGGTCTCAAGAGCCAGCGGCTCGACCGGCCCTATGTACGCAAGGGCGGCAAGCTGCAGCCGGCGAGCTGGGACGAGGCGCTTGCCACCGTCGCAGCGCGTATCAAGAAGGCCGGCAACAAGGTCGGCGCCATTGCCGGTGACCTGGCCGCTGTCGAAGAAATGTATGCGCTCAAGGCGCTGCTCGCCTCGGTCGGCTCCGGCATGACCGATGTGCGTCCCGCCATGTCGGGGCTCGATCCGTCGATGCCGCGCTCGGCCTATATCTTCAATCCGACGATCGCCGGCATTGAAGAGGCCGACGCCATCGTGATCATCGGTGCCAATCCGCGCAAGGAAGCGTCGCTGATCAATGCGCGCATCCGCAAGACCTGGCGCGCCAAGGGCCTGCCGATTGCCGTGATCGGCGAACAGGCTGACCTTACCTATAGCTACAGCTATCTCGGCAACAGCCTCGAAGCGCTTGCCGACCTGGTTGCCGGCAAGGGCTCCTTTGGCGAGATTCTGGCCAAGGCCCAGCGTCCGTTGATCATCGTCGGCGAAGCGGCTGTTTCGCACGCAACGCTCGGCAAGCAGGTTGGTCGCGATACCATCGCGATGGCTGCGAAGCTGGCGACGGGCGGTGCTGACGTGGCCGAAGGCTGGAATGGCTTTGCCCTGCTGCACAATGCAGCGAGCCGCGTTGGTGGCATGGATATCGGCTTCGTGCCGCATGACGGCGGCGTTTGCTCGGCGGACCAGATTGGCCTCGCCGGCAAGGGCGAGCTTGACGTGCTCTTCCTGCTCGGCGCCGACGAATACGACATGTCGGCCATGGGCAAGGCTTTCGTCGTCTATGTCGGTACGCATGGTGATGCCGGTGCGCACCGCGCCGATGTCATCCTGCCGGCGGCGACGTACACCGAAAAGTCGGCCACCTATGTGAATACCGAGGGTCGCGTGCAGGTGACCAATCGGGCCGTGTTCCCGCCGGGCGATGCCAAGGAAGACTGGGCCATCATCCGGGCGCTCTCGGGCGCCCTGGGCAAGCCGCTGCCGTTCAACTCGCTGACGCAGCTGCGCGCCGCCATTTATGCTGAATTCCCGCATCTGGCCCGCATCGACCAGATTGCACCCGGTTCAGTGGCCGATGTCGCCAAGCTGGCCAAGGCCGCTATCAAGTCCAAGTCTGCCCCGTTCGGCTCGGCTGTCGCCGATTTCTATCTCAGCAATCCGATCGCTCGCGCCTCTGCCGTCATGGGCGAATGCGCGGCAACCGCAGCCGGTCTCCGGCAGGCCGCGGAGTAGGGGAGTACAATGGACTTTATTCTCTCCGCTCTCGACTACCTGCTCGGCATCCCGGTTCTCGGCTGGGGTGTGCAGATCGGGCTCATCTACAAGATACTGCTGGTGCTGGTGTCGCTGCTGGTTTTCACGGCATTCATCCTGCTGGCCGATCGCAAGATCTGGGCAGCCGTGCAGATCCGCCGCGGCCCCAATGTGGTTGGTCCCTTCGGCCTGCTGCAGAGCTTTGCCGACCTGCTGAAATTCGCGCTCAAGGAGCCGATCATTCCGGGCGGCTCGGACAAGGTGCTGTTCCTGCTGGCCCCGCTGCTGACCGCCACACTGGCGCTGGCCGGCTGGGTGATCATTCCGTTCGGCCCGGGCCTCGTACTGGCTGACATCAACCTGGGCATCTTGTACCTGCTCGCCATCTCGTCGCTGGGCGTCTATGGCGTCATCATCGGCGGCTGGGCATCGAACTCGAAGTATCCGTTCCTCGGTTCGCTCCGCTCGGCGGCGCAGATGGTGTCCTATGAGGTGTCCATCGGCCTCGTCATCATCACCGTGCTGCTCTGCGTGGGCTCGCTGAATCTCAGCGACATCGTGGTCGCGCAGCAGGAAATGGGCCTGGCCCATACGCTGGGCGTGCCTTGGCTCAGCTTCCTCAACTGGTTCTGGCTGCCGCTGTTTCCGATGTTCGTGGTGTTCTACATCTCTGCCCTGGCGGAAACCAACCGCCCGCCCTTCGACCTTGCAGAAGGCGAATCCGAGCTGGTGGCCGGCTTCATGACCGAATATTCGGCCACGCCCTACATGCTGTTCATGCTGGGCGAGTACATCTCGATCCTGCTGATGTGCGCCATGACCAGCATCCTGTTCCTCGGTGGCTGGGCCTCGCCGATCGACCTGCCGCCCTTCACCTGGATTCCGGGCGTGGTGTGGTTCGTGGTCAAGCTGAGCATGGTGTTCTTCATGTTTGCCATGGCCAAGGCCATCGTGCCGCGCTACCGCTACGACCAGTTGATGCGCATTGGCTGGAAGGTCTTCCTGCCCCTGTCGCTGGCCATGGTCGTCATTGTTGCATTCGTCCTCCAGCTTACGGGCTGGGGCTGGCAAGGAGGGATGGCCTGATGCGCGCCGCCCAGTTCGTCAATACGCTGCTGCTTACGGAGCTGGTGAAAGCCTTCTTCTTGGCCATGCGCTATTTCTTCTCGCCCAAGCCGACGATCAACTACCCCTTCGAAAAGGGTCATGTGAGCCCGCGCTTCCGTGGGGAGCACGCCTTGCGCCGCTACCCCAATGGCGAAGAGCGCTGCATTGCCTGCAAGCTGTGCGAAGCCATCTGTCCGGCCCAAGCCATCACCATCGAAGCTGGTCCGCGTCAGAATGACGGCACGCGCCGCACGGTGCGCTATGACATCGACATGGTTAAGTGCATCTATTGCGGCTTCTGCCAGGAGGCCTGCCCGGTCGACGCCATCGTCGAGGGGCCGAATTTCGAATTTGCTACCGAAACTCGTGAAGAGCTCTACTTCTCCAAGGAGAAGCTCCTCGCCAACGGCGATCGTTGGGAGCGTGAAATCGCTGCTAACCTGAGCGCCGACGCACCGTATCGCTGAGAGAGAAGAGCATGACCCTTCCGCTATTCTTCTTCTATCTGTTCTCGGCAATCGCCATTGCGTCGGCCCTGATGGTCATCTCCGCGCGCAATCCGGTGCATGCGGTGCTGTTCCTCATCCTGACCTTCTTCAACGCCTCGGGCCTGTTCATGCTGGCCGGCGCCGAATTCCTCGCGCTGCTGCTGATCGTGGTCTATGTGGGCGCCGTGGCCGTGCTTTTCCTGTTCGTCGTGATGATGCTCGACGTCGATTTCGCTTCGCTGCGCCAGGGCTTCCTGCAATACGCGCCTATCGGCGTGGTGGTGGGTGCGATTCTGCTGCTGGAGCTGCTGCTGGTCGCAGGCAGCTTCGTGGTGTCGCCTGAGGTTGCTGCCGGGTCGGCGCTGCCGATGGATGGCGCAGTCGACAATATGCGGGCGATCGGGCTGGTGCTGTATACGCGTTACATCTTCCTGTTCCAGGGCGCGGGTGCGGTGCTGCTGGTGGCCATGATCGGCGCCATCGTGCTGACGCTGCGCCACAAGTCGAACGTCAAGCGGCAGGATCCCATCGTACAGGTTGGCCGCAAGGCCTCCGAGACGCTGGAAGTCGTCAAGGTCAAGAGCGGTCAAGGGCTGTAGGAGGCAAACATGGGCTTGGGTATCGGGCTCGGTCACTACCTGACCGTAGCAGCAATCCTGTTCACGCTCGGCGTGTTCGGCATCTTCATCAACCGCAAGAACGTCATCGTCATCCTGATGTCGGTCGAGCTGATCCTTTTGGCGGTGAACCTCAATATGGTGGCGTTCAGCGCCGAGCTGAACGATCTGCAGGGGCAGATGTTCGCGCTGCTGATCCTGACCGTGGCGGCCGCCGAGGCTGCCATCGGCCTCGCCATTCTCGTCATTTTCTACCGCAACCGCGGCTCGATCGCGGTTGAAGACGTCAACCAGATGAAGGGCTAAGAACCACCGCTATGATTCAAGCGATTGTTTTCCTGCCCCTTATCGGTGCGCTCATCGCGGGGTTGCTGGGCCGTACCATCGGCCACCGGCCGAGCGAGTACATCACCACCGGGCTGCTGCTGATCTCGGCTGTGCTGAGCTGGGTCGTCTTCCTGCCGGTCGCCTTTGGCGGCGGGCTGATGGGCGCAGAGGTCGAGGGTCATACGGCTGTGCTCAAGGTCGAGGTCATGCGCTGGATCCAGGTCGGCGACATGGATCTGCGCTGGGTGCTGCGCGTCGATACGCTGACCGCCATCATGCTGGTCGTGGTCAATACCGTGTCGAGCCTCGTGCACGTCTATTCCATCGGCTACATGGCCGAAGACCCGCATCGCAGCCGGTTCTTTGCCTATCTGTCGCTCTTCACCTTCGCCATGCTGATGCTGGTAACGGCCGACAACTTCCTGCAGATGTTCTTCGGCTGGGAAGGCGTCGGCCTGGCGTCCTATCTGCTGATCGGCTTCTGGTATACGCGTCCATCGGCCAATGCCGCGGCCATGAAGGCCTTCGTGGTGAACCGCGTCGGCGACTTCGGTTTTGCGCTCGGCATTTTCGGCGCCTTCATGGTGCTGGGTCACATCGACTTTGACGGCGCATTCCATGCTGCCGAGGAATTCTCCACCACCGGCCTGCCGGTGATGCAGTTCCTGGGCTGGCAGCTCGATGCCATGACCGTCATCTGCCTGCTGCTGTTCATGGGTGCCATGGGCAAGTCGGCGCAGTTCCTGCTCCACACCTGGCTGCCGGACGCCATGGAAGGCCCGACGCCTGTGTCGGCGTTGATCCATGCCGCCACGATGGTCACGGCCGGCGTCTTCATGGTCGCCCGCCTGTCGCCGCTGTTCGAGACGTCGCCCTTTGCCCTCACCGTCGTGCTGGTCATTGGCGCCATTACCGCTTTCTTTGCGGCGACGGTTGGCCTGGTGCAGAACGACATCAAGCGGGTGATTGCCTATTCGACCTGTTCGCAGCTCGGCTACATGTTCGTGGCACTGGGGGCAGGGGCCTATTCGGCTGGTGTGTTCCACCTCTTTACCCATGCCTTCTTCAAGGCCCTGCTGTTCCTGGGTGCCGGCGCGGTGATCCACGCCATGCATCACGAGCAGGACATGCGCAACATGGGTGGCCTCCGCAAGAAGATCCCGATCACCTATGCCATGATGCTGATCGGCACGCTGGCGCTGACCGGTGTCGGTATTCCCGGTTCGACCTTCCTCGGCTTTGCCGGGTTCTTCTCCAAGGACTCGATCATCGAGGCGGCCTATGCCGTGGGCGGCAATACCGGGATGTTCGCGTTCTGGCTGCTCGTCATCGCGGCGCTGTTCACCAGCTTCTACTCGTGGCGCCTGATCCACCTGACCTTCCATGGTTCGCCGCGCGACGCGCAGCATCACGGCGAAGGTCCGCATCCTGATCCGGCCCACGCGGCGCTCGAAAGCCATGATGAGCCGATCAATGACAGCAATGCCGACGATCATGGCGATCATGCGCACCACGGCTCGGCCTATGACCATGCCCATGAGTCACCCAATGTGATGCTGGTGCCGCTTTACGTGCTGGCCGCCGGGGCGGTGCTGGCGGGCGCGGTGTTCTACGGCATGTTCTTCCATGAGGTGGAGCATATCGAGCACTTCTTCGCGGGCTCGATCTTTGTCGACCACGAGATCATCGAGGCCGCTCACCATGTGCCCCTCTGGGTCAAGTGGAGCGCGACCATTGCCATGATCGCCGGCTTCGTTACCGCCTGGTACATGTATATCCGCCGCCCGGACGTTCCCGGCAAGCTGGCAGCCACCAATCCGGGCCTTTATCGCTTCCTGCTCAACAAGTGGTACTTCGACGAGCTCTACGACACGATCTTCGTCAGGCCTGCCCTGTGGATCGGACGCGCCTTCTGGAAGGGCTTCGATGACTGGCTGATCGACGAGAGACTGTCCGAGGGCCTTGGCCGCCGCGTGCAGAATGTCACGTCCTGGGTCGTCAAGCTCCAGTCCGGCTATCTCTATCACTATGCCTTCGCCATGCTGATCGGCATTGCGGCACTGCTGACCTGGGCCATCGCGGCCGGGGGACTGATCTGATGACCTTCGAAAATACCATCCTTACAGTCCTCACCTGGCTGCCGCTTGTCGGCGCAGCGGTGCTGCTGTTCACGCCCGCCACCTCGCTCAACGCCATCCGCTGGATGACGCTGGCCGTGACGACCATCGTTTTCGTGCTGTCGCTGGCCATGTGGCAGACCTTCGATCCGTCCGATCCGGGCTTCCAGTTCGTGGTCAACCTCGCCTGGATCGGCGACAGCATCGGCTATCGCGTCGGCGTCGACGGCATTTCGGTGCTCTTCGTGGTGCTGACCGCGCTGCTGATGCCCTTCGCCATCCTGGCAAGCTGGGAGATCGACAAGCGGGTCAAGGAATACATGATCGTATTCCTGGTACTCGAGACGCTGATGATCGGCGTGTTCACCACGCTCGACCTGGCTATGTTCTATGTCTTCTTCGAGGGCACGCTGCTGCCGATGTTCCTGATCATCGGCATCTGGGGTGGCGCGGCGCGCATCCAGGCCAGCTACAAGTTCTTCTTCTATACCTTCACCGGCTCCGTGCTGATGCTGCTGGCCATCATGGCCATGTACTGGAACGCCGGCACCACCGACATTGTCCAGCTGCTGACGCATGACTTCCCGGAATCCTGGCAGGTCTGGCTGTGGTGGGCGTTCTTCGCCTCGCTGGCGGTCAAGATGCCGATGTGGCCGTTCCATCGCTGGCTGCCGGAGGCCCACGTGCAGGCGCCGACCGCCGGCTCGGTGATCCTGGCGGCCATCCTGCTCAAGCTGGGCGGCTACGGCTTCCTGCGCTTCAGCCTGCCGATGTTCCCGGATGCCTCGCTGCAGTTCGCCAATATCATCTTCTTCCTGTCCGTCGCGGCGATCATCCTCACCTCGCTGGTGGCGCTGGTGCAGACCGATATCAAGAAGCTGATCGCCTATTCGTCCGTTGCCCATATGGGTTTTGTGACCATGGGCATCTTTGCCGGCAACGCCCTGGGTATCCAGGGCGCCATGTTCCAGATGATCAGCCACGGCATCGTTTCGGGCGCGCTGTTCCTCTGCGTCGGCGTCATCTATGACCGCATGCATACCCGCGACATTGCCGCCTATGGTGGCCTCGTCGAGCGCATGCCGCGCTATGCCTTCGCCTTCATGGTCTTCACCATGGCCAATGTCGGCCTACCGGGCACGTCGGGTTTCGTCGGCGAGTTCCTGACCATGCTGGGCGTGTTCCAGGTCAATACCTGGGTGGCCTTCGGCGCCGCCTTTGGCGTGATCTTCTCGGCCTGCTATGCGCTCTGGCTCTATCGCCGGGTGATCTTCGGCGCCCTGACCAAGGAAAGCCTCAAGTCGATCCTTGATCTCAATCTGCGCGAAAAGGTCATCCTCTATCCGCTGATCGTGCTGACCATCGTCTTCGGCTTCTATCCTGCGCCCATCCTCGATACGACGGCTGCCGCCGTCGACAATCTGGTGGCCCATTATGCGACAGCGGTCGGCCTCGATCCGGCCGTGTCGCTGGCCGATGCGCAGGCGCCACTCGTCCATGCCGAACCGGTGGCTGCCGCTGAGCCGGCCGCCGCGCCTGCTGCCCACTAGGAGAGTCCCGTGAACTCAGACGTTATCGATTTCGCGAGCCTGGCTCCCGCCTACCCGGAAATGCTCCTGGCCGTGGGCGCCATCGTGCTGCTGCTTGTCGGCGTGGTGATCAACAAGGAGCGCTCCCTGCTGGTCTCCTATGGTGCAGTCCTGCTGCTCCTGGTCGTTGGCGCCGTCATCCTGTTCGCGCCTGCCGAAGGCGTGATCTTCAATGGCGTCTTCATCGCCGACAGCTTTGCCCGCTTCATGAAGGTGCTGGTGCTGAGTGGTTCGGCCTTCTCGCTGATGCTGGCCCTGCCGCGCGCCGAGGAAAACGGCACGCACAAGTTCGAATATGCCATCCTCGTGTTGCTGGCGACGCTGGGCATGATGGCCATGGTTTCGGCCAATGACCTGATGAGCCTCTACGTGGGGCTGGAGCTGCAGTCGCTCTCGCTCTACGTGCTGGCCGCCATCAAGCGCGACGACAGCAAGGCGACCGAAGCGGGCCTCAAGTATTTCGTGCTGGGCGCCTTGTCCTCGGGCATGCTGCTCTATGGTGCCTCGCTGATCTATGGCTTTACCGGCCATACCAATCTGCAGGAAATCGTGCTGGCCATTGCCAATGAGGGCCGCTCGATCGGGCTCATCTTCGGCCTCGTCTTCCTGCTTGCCGGTGTTGCATTCAAGATTTCGGCGGTGCCGTTCCACATGTGGACGCCCGACGTCTATGAAGGCGCGCCGACACCGGTCACCGCCTTCTTCGCCACGGCTCCCAAGGTGGCTGCCATGGCGCTGCTTGTGCGGCTGGTGATGGATACGTTCCAGGGCATTGCCAGCGACTGGCAGCAGATCGTGATCTTCCTGTCGATTGCTTCCATGGTGCTGGCAGCCTTTGCCGCCATCGGCCAGCGCTCGATCAAGCGACTGATTGCCTATTCCTCGATCGGCCATGTCGGCTTCGCGCTGGTTGGCCTGTCGTCGGGAACCCAGGTCGGTGTCGAGGGCGTGGCGATCTATATGGCGATCTATGTCGCCATGACGGTTGGCCTGTTCGCGTGCCTGCTGTCGCTGCGGACCGATGCCGGTTACGTCGAAACCATCGACGAGCTGGCCGGCGCGGCGCAGACCCGGCCTTTCGTGGCGGCCATCATGGCCATCATCATGTTCTCGCTGATCGGCATGCCGCCGCTGGCAGGGTTCTTTGCCAAGTGGCATGCTTTCCTGGCTGCCATCGACGCACAGCTCTATGTGCTGGCGGTGATCGGCGTGCTGGCTTCGGCCGTGAGCGCCTTCTACTACCTGCGGGTAGTCAAGGTGATGTATTTCGACGAGCCGGTGCGCCAGTTCCAGGCGGTTCCGGCCGAACTGAACATCATCATGGCGGTCAGTGGTTTCCTGCTGGTGACCTATTACTTCACGGTCGGCAGCCCGCTGGCCAGCTACGCCCATACGGCCGCCGGAAGCCTGTTCTAGGTGAGCGAGTTCGCTCTTGGACACAAGGCGCGCGCGGCCGGCTATCGGCTGCGCGGCTATGACAGCATCGGCTCCACCAATTCCGAGGCGCTCGCTGCTGCCTCAGCAGGCGATCCCGGCGGGATTTGGTTTGCTGCACGCCAGCAGACGGAGGGCCGGGGGCGCCGGGGCCGCCAGTGGGAGAGCCCGCACGGCAACCTGGCTGCCACGCTCTTGATTGTGCCCGAGGCCGATCCCACCTTGGCGGCAACGCTGGGCTTTGTTGCCGGCGTTTCGCTCAGCACGGCCCTGTCGGCGATCTTGCCCGGCGGACTGGTAAAGATCGGTATCGACGGGGCGGACGGGCTGGACGACAATTCCCGCATTGCTCTGAAATGGCCCAATGATGTGTTGGCCGATGGCGCCAAGCTTGCAGGGATACTGCTGGAAGCCAGCAAGCTGCCGGACGGTCGTCACGCCATTGCCATCGGCTTTGGCGTCAACGCGGTTGCGGCGCCGCAAGGTTTACCCTATCCCGCAACCAGTCTGGTCGAGCTCGGCGTCAGCCGGACCGCCGAGGATGTCTTCGAGGCGCTGAGTGATGCCTGGGTGGACGTTTTCGGGGTCTGGAATGATGGCCACGGTATTGGCGACGTGCTTAAGCAGTGGCGCGCGTCCGCGGCCGGGATCGGCGCGCCGGTGGCCGTCAACCAGAACGGGGAAGTGCTCCGCGGCATTTTCGAAACGATCGACGACGCTGGACGACTGATCGTCCGCGCCGATGACAATCGTCGCATCGCGATCACCGCGGGCGACGTACATTTTGGGGCAACGGCCAGCGCCCGAAGCTGACCACAAACAACTGCGCAGGCGACCGGCGACCAATGATCGCTCCGGCGTTGCGCTCGAAAGGACTGAACTGACCCATGGCTAAAAACCAAAGGGATGAACTCGTCTTCGTGCCGCTCGGCGGCGTTGGCGAGATCGGCATGAATATGGGCGCATACGGCTTTGGGCCGGAGCGCTCGCGCAAGTGGATCGTCGTGGATTGCGGCGTTACCTTCGGCGGGCCCGACCTGCCCGGGATCGAGCTGATCATGGCCAATCCCGAATTCCTTGAGGAACGCGCCGACGACGTGCTGGCGCTGATCCTGACCCACAGCCACGAGGACCACTACGGCGCCGTGCTCGACCTCTGGCCGGGGTTTGAAAAGCCGGTCTTTGCCACGCCCTTCACCTCGGCCATGCTGGCCGCCAAGCGGGCAGGGGATGGCATTGTCGAAAATGTCGACATCACCATCATGCGTCCCGGCAAGCCGTTCACCGTCGGTCCGTTCACCATCGAGGCGATCAATGTCGCCCACTCGATCCCCGAATCCAATGCGCTGCTGATTTCGACGCCCGTGGGCCGGGTGCTGCATACCGGCGACTGGAAGCTCGATCCGACGCCGGTGGGCAATGCCCCGACCGATGTGGCGCGCCTGCAGAAGATCGGAGAGGACCGCTCGACGCCGCTGGCGCTGATCTGCGACTCGACCAATGCGCTCAAGGATGGCGAGAGCCCCAGCGAGGCCGAGGTGGCCGCCAATCTGGCTGCGATGATCGCCGAGTCGCCCAACCGCGTCGCCGTGACGACCTTCGCCTCCAATGTCGGCCGGGTGATCTCAATCGTCCGCGCTGCGGAGAAGGCCGGCCGCCAGGTGGTGATGTCAGGTCGGTCGCTGCACCGGATTACCGGCATTGCCCGGGAACTGGGCATGCTCGAGGGCCTGCCGCCGCTGCTTGACCAGGATGCCTATCGCTCGATTGCCCGCAACAAGATCGTGCTGATCTGTACTGGCTCCCAGGGTGAGGCCCGCGCCGCCATCGCCCGCATCGCGCGCGGCGAACATCCGGTTATCGAGCTGGCCGCCGGCGACCGCATGATCTTCTCGTCCTGGGCCATTCCGGGCAACGAGCGGGAAGTTATCGACATCCAGAACATGCTGATCGACAAGGGCGTCGAGGTCATCACCCAGAATGACGGGCTGGTGCACGTGACGGGTCACCCGCGTCGTGACGAGCTGCGCAAGCTCTACGGCTGGGTGAAGCCGGAAGTGCTGGTGCCGGTGCATGGCGAAGCGGTGCATCTGCAGGCCCATGCCAAGCTCGGCCGCGAATCCGGCATTCCCAATGTCTGCGGCATCCGCAATGGCGATCTGGTGCGGCTCTTCCCCGAGACCATGACCTATCCGGCCGAAGTGCGCACGGGCGAGCTCTATCTCGATGGCCTCGTGCTGTGCACGCCGGACGAATCCGGTGTCAAAGGCCGTCGCCGCCTGTCCTTTGGTGGGCATGTCGTGGTCAGCCTCTGCGTCAACGGCAGTGGCCAGGTCGTTTCGGGCCCGGATCTGGTGATCGAAGGGCTGCCCGAGACCGAGGACGAGTCGCTGAGCGAGCTGGTGGAAGACACCGTTGCCGGCGTCATCAAATCCATGCCGCCCAAGCGGCGCAGCGACACCGAAGTGCTGAACTCGGCCCTGTTCAAGGCCATCCGCAACGAGGTCAACGCCTATTGGGGCCGCAAGCCGAACGTTTCGGTGTTCGTGCACCGGGTCTAACGCACGCCGCAGGCGCGCTGCGGCAATAAGCGACGGCGCTTCCCGCTTCCGTGGGAAGGCCGCCGGGCGTATGTGAAGACCTGTCACGTCGCGAGGATATGCCCATGCAGATCGGCTCCATCATTGCCGTCTTCTTCGTCATCTGGTGGCTGAGCTTCGTCGCCGTGTTGCCGATCGGCAATCGCAGCCAGGCAGAGGCGGGGAACGTCGTGGCCGGCACCGATCCGGCTGCGCCTGTGACGCCCCGCCTGCTGCGCCGTGCCCTGATCGCCACCGGGCTGGCAATCCTGATGACGGGCCTGCTGTTCTGGGCCCTCAGCAACGAGGCCCTGCACCACTACTGGAACCGCTGAGCGTCCAAGGTCAAAGCTAGCGCCGCTGGCGTTTCGGCTTTCCCACGGCATGGGCATGCGCCATTGCGAGCGCAGCGCTGAGGTCTGCCTCGGTGGCAGATGCCAACGTCACAGTGGTCCAGCCTTGACGACCCCAGGCGTTCTGGACCGGCGCAAAAATCTCCGGCGCCAGCTGACATTTGAATTCCTGCTCGTCCGGGGAGAATTTGAGGTTTGCTGTCCCGCCATGCGCCGGCAGGGTCGCGTAGATGCGGTCGGCCTTGAAGGCAGCCCGGTCGAAATGCGGCACCTCGGTCGTGCCCGGCAGGGACAGAGCTATGCGTCTGAGGTCTGCCGCCTCCGCCATCTTGCGCCTTCTCAACTCGACGAACAGGGATATGTTCGAGCGCGGAAATAAAAAAGCGGGGCACAAGGCCCCGCTGAATTGAGTTTGTTCGACAATACGCTGGTCTTAGGCGCGCTACTGAAGCGCGCTGCCAACGCTCCTCCCTTGACGTTGTCGACGTCCGGCGGTTTGTCACCGCCTGTGCTTTATTGCGAGGGACCCTAACAACAAGAATCCGACCTGTCACGCAGATTCTGCATGCCTTCCATGCTTGCATCGGATGGACGAGTAGGATTTGAGTGGGCATCAACAAAAGCCTTGAGTCGACGGTCCTTTCGGGAGTTCACATGCGCCTGTCCCGCTACTTCTTGCCCGTGCTGCGTGACGTGCCCAAGGAAGCCGAAATCGCCTCGCATCGCCTGATGCTGCGCGCCGGCATGATCCGCCAGCAGGCCTCCGGCCTCTATTCCTGGCTGCCGCTCGGCTACAAAGTCCTGATGAAGGTTCAGAAGATCATCGAGGAGGAGCAGAACCGCTCCGGTGCGGTGCAATTGCTGATGCCGACCATCCAGTCGGCTGACCTGTGGCGCGAGAGCGGCCGTTACGACGCCTATGGCAAGGAAATGCTCCGCATCGAGGACCGGCACGAGCGCGAATTCCTCTATGGCCCGACCAATGAGGAGATGATCACCGACATCTTCCGCAGCTATGTGAAGTCCTACAAGGATTTGCCGCTGAACCTCTACCACATCCAGTGGAAGTTCCGTGACGAGGTGCGCCCGCGCTTTGGTACCATGCGGAGCCGTGAATTCCTGATGAAGGATGCCTATTCCTTCGACCTGACCAAGGAAGCAGCCGTCGAGGCCTATGAGCGGATGTTCGTGGCCTATATGCGCACCTATGCCCGTATGGGGCTCACCGCCATTCCGATGCGCGCCGATACCGGCCCCATCGGCGGCGACCTCAGCCATGAATGGATCGTGCTGGCCGATACGGGCGAGAGCGCCGTGTTCTGCGACCGGCGCCTGCTCGACAAGCCCATTCCCGGCCCCGATACCGACTTCCGGGGCGACCTCAAGCCGATCTTTGAGGACTGGACCTCGCTCTATGCCGCGACTGAGGACATGGTCGACATGGCCGAATATGAAGCTGCCGTGCCGGAAGAGCATCGCGTCTCGGCGCGCGGCATCGAAGTCGGCCATATTTTCTACTTCGGCACCAAGTATTCCGAGCCCATGAAGGCGACCGTGACCGGTCCCGATGGCAAGGAAATCACCGTGCATATGGGCTCCTATGGCATTGGGCCGACCCGTCTGGTGCCCGCCCTGATCGAGGCATTCCACGACGATGCGGGCATCGTCTGGCCAGTTTCGGTTGCCCCGTTCGAGGCGGTGCTCATCAATCTCAAGGCTGGCGATGCGGAGTGTGACGCCGCGTGTGACGCGCTCTATGCGGCGTTGAACGCGGCAGGCCTCGACATGCTCTATGACGATCGTGACCAGGGCGCCGGCGCCAAGTTCACCACGGCCGACCTGATCGGCATTCCCTACCAGATCATCCTGGGGCCGCGCGGGCTGAAGGCCGGGGAAGCCGAAATCAAGCATCGCAAGACCGGTGAGCGGGAGACGCTGCCAATTGCCGATGCGGTGGCGCGTCTCAAGGGCCTCATCGAACCGCAGCGAAAGACCGACATTTGACCGACACGGCGCCGCCTCTGCTGAACAAGGGCACGCGCGCTTTTTCGCGCTTTGAATGGATGGTCGCGGGGCGCTATCTGCGCGCCCGGCGCAAGGAAGCGTTCATCTCGGTGATCGCCAGCCTCACCATGGTGGGCGTCGCCATTGGCGTGGCCACCCTGATCGTCGTCATGTCGGTGATGAACGGGTTCCGGGCCGAGCTGCTGACCAAGATTCTGGGCCTCAATGGCCATTTTACGGCCTATCCGATCGAGCGCGAATTCACCGATTACAAGGAAACGGTGGCTGCGCTCGAACAGATCGACGGTGTGAGCTTTGCCGTCTACTTCGTCGAGGGCCAGGTGCTGGCTTCGGGGCAGGGCAGTTCCACCGGCGTCACCGTGCGCGGGATGGACGAAGAAAACCTCAAGAAGCTCGAGCTGCTCTACAATTCTGCCGAACAGGGCGGCTGGGACCAGTGGGACGAGACCAAGGGCATTGCCATCGGTTATCGCCTGGCCCAGACGCTGGGCGTGTCGCTGGGCGACCAGGTGCAGATCATCAATCCCGACGGGGCGATGACGCCCTTCGGTTCGACTCCGCAGATCCGCTCCTATCCGGTCAATGTCATCTTCGATCTGGGCATGGTCGAGTTCGACAGCTTCTTCATGTACATGCCGCTCGAGCCGGCGCAGGACTATTTCAAGATGGTCAAGGAGGTACTGAAGCCTGGTGCTCAGCCGCCCGCCACTGGCCCGCTCGATCCGCCTCCTACCGACGAGCAGATTGACGCCGCCTACGACCGGGTGGGGGAGGCCAGTGCGGCCGAGATCTTCATCGACGATCCCGACAACACCACGGTGATGCGGCAGCGCCTGCAGGCAGACCCTTCCGCCCGTCCGCTGGTGCTGACAGACTGGCAGCAGCGCAATGAGACCTTCTTCTCGGCGCTGCAGGTGGAGCGGGTGGTGATGTTCACCATCCTCTCGATGATCATCCTCGTGGCCGCGTTCAATATCATCTCCAGCCTGATCATGCTGGTGAAGGACAAGAGCGCGGATATTGCAGTGCTCCGGACCATGGGCGCCACGCGTGGCGCCATCATGCGCATCTTCTCGATTACCGGCACGACGATTGGCGTGGTCGGTACGCTGAGCGGCGTGGTGCTGGGGCTGATCGTGGCTGCCAATGCGGAGCCGCTGCGCGCCTTCGTGTCGAACACGCTCGGCGTAGCCATTTTCCCGCCTGAGGTGTTCTTCCTGTCTTCGCTGCCGTCCAAGACGGACCCGATGGAGGTGACGGTTGTGGTGTGCCTTGCACTGGGACTGAGCTTCCTCGCTACGCTTTATCCGGCCTGGCGCGCCGCCCAATACGACCCGGTCGAGGCCCTGCGCTATGAGTAAGCCGCATCTGGTGTTGACGGACGTCCACCGCCATTACGGCCAGGGCGACAAGATCGTCCGCGTGCTCGAGGCGGCGAACCTGACGGTTCAGAGCGGCGAACTCGTCGCCCTGGTGGCGCCTTCGGGCGCCGGCAAGTCCACGCTGCTCCATCTGTCCGGCCTGCTGGAGAGCCCGCAGGGCGGGGAAGTCGAGATCATCGGCGTCAAAACCAGCAAGCTGGGTGACCGCGGGCGCACGCAGCTGCGCCGGTCGACCGTGGGCTATGTGTATCAGTTCCATCATCTGCTGCCCGAGTTCACGGCATTGGAGAATGTCTCCATGCCGCAGCTGATTGCCGGCAAGTCTCCCGCCGAAGCCAACAAGCGCTCGATGGAGCTGCTGGAACTGCTTGGGATCGCACAGCGCGCCAGTCACCGCCCGGCCGAGCTGTCCGGCGGTGAGCAGCAGCGCGTCGCCATTGCCCGCGCCGCAGCGAACCACCCCAAGGTGATTCTGGCCGATGAGCCGACAGGCAATCTCGATCCGGAAACCAGCGACCTGGTGTTTGGCGCCCTGGCCAACCTGATCAAGAATGAAGGCGCTGCCGCGCTCATTGCCACGCATAACCACGATCTGGCGCGCCGCGCCGACCGCATCGTAACTCTCAAGGGTGGGTTGGTGGTCGATCACACTCTGTGATCGACCTGGGCATTGAGCTGGTCAGCGGTGACCGCTAGAGGGCGGCGGCTATATCCTTGGCCAGGGCTGCCAATTCGCCATCATCGGCTTTGCCGCCCCCATGTGCGCCCAGTGGCACGCCTGCATAGACCGGTATGACATGGAAATGCAGATGGAACACCGTCTGCCCGGCCGGCGCCTCGTTGAACTGCGCGACACGAATGCCGTCCGCTCCCGTCGCAGTCTTCACCGCATTGGCGACCTTTTGTACCAGCGGGATGACCGCCGCGAGCGTCGCTGGTTGGGCATCCAGCAGATTGCGCGAGGGCGCCTTGGGCACGATCAGCACATGGCCGCGGGACTGGGGAAACAGGTCCATCATCACCAGCGCGACCTCATCCTCATGGACCTTGTGCGCCGGAATTTCCCCGCGCAGGATTTTGCCGAAGATGTTGGCCGGGTCGTAGCTCATGGTTCACTCCGCCGGCTGGGAAATGTCCGGCTGCTCCTTCTGGAAGAAACGGAAACGGAAATAGTTGAGCACGGCCAGCCCGGTCAGCGTCACCGGTACGTAGCGGAAGCCGCGACGAATGAAGAACAGGGCGATATTGACAGCGGTGGCCGCGGTCATGGCGCCCTTGCCCATTGCTGAGGTGAAGGAAGACGGCACGATATGGCGATAGATCAGGGCATCCGAGCGATAGTAGTCGCGGGCCCGCAGGGCGAAAGCCCGCTTTGAGGCCGAATAGGCCTTGAGCTCATCCATGCCCATGTCGCCATGGAACTCCACTTCCGAGCCCAGTGCCCAGACTTCCGGTGGCGCCAGCCGCGTCTTGCCGATGTCCGTGAAGAGCTCGGTCAGCTCGCGGAAGGTGATGTTGTTGGCATTCCAGCAATCCTCGGTCTTGGCGCCGTGTGAGAGGATGAGCACATCGGCGCGCTCCAGCTTTTCGCGCATGCGGTCGTAGTCGCCGGGCGTGAAGTCGATGCCTGATTTGGCCGTCTCGACAATCCCGCCCAAGGCCGTCAGCTTGTCCACCATTGCCGAGCCGAAGGCGCCGCTGGAGCCGGTCACAAGGAAGCGGCGTCCCTTGATCTGGCAGGTCGTGCCAAAGATCAGGTCGAAAATATTGGCGAAGGACGAGAAGAAATTGTGCGGATAGACGTGGTGCATGGCGTGGTAATTGTTGTCCACCCAGAGCAGCCCCTGTTGTCCACCCACGCGGTCCATCGACATGTGATTATAGTCCAGGCCTTCCTCACGAAGGGTCATGACCAGCATGACCGTGCGAATGGCCGCGACAGCCGCGATGACGGGCCAGGGAAAGACCAGCAGGAAGATCAGCGTGCCCGCCATTGCCGTCAGGTATTCGGGCAGGATGTGGAACCACACATTGGCCCGGGCATAGGCCGGGTTGATCTGCATGTCGAGCCCGAGAAACTTGTGATGCACCCAGTGCCATGACGACAGGGTCCGCAGCAGGGAGAAGCGCGAGCCTTCCCATTTGTGCAGGGTCCAGTGCAGGGCGTCGAACAGGGCCGTCGACACGATGAAGACGAGCGCGGCCTGCAGCACGAAAACGATAATGTCCCAGATCATGGGCTTTTACATAAAGCGGTTGGCGCCAGCGTGAAAGTGGCGATCGTGTCATCCATCAACGGTCGGTCCTCTCGCCCTTGCGGAACGGGGTGAACTGCTCGAGCATTTCCTGGCTCCGCTCCACCGAACGCCGCTCGCGCTCCAGATAGTCGGCAACCGCCTCGCGCAGGCCGGGATGGGCAATCCAGTGCACCGAATGGGTGGTGGCCGGAGCATAGCCGCGGGCCAGCTTGTGCTCGCCCTGCGCGCCGGCCTCGACCACGGCCAGCTTGTGGGCAATGGCATAGTCGATGGCCTGATAGTAGCAGAGCTCGAAATGGAGGAAGGGCACGTCGCGGGTGCAGCCCCAGTTGCGGCCGAAGATGCGATCCTTGCCGACGAAATTGATAGCGCCGGCGATGGGCGTCAATCCGTCATAGGCCAGCATCAGCACGATGCGGTCGGCCATGGTCTCGTTGAGACGGGAGAAGAACGCGCGGTTGAGGTAGGGCCGGCCCCATTTGCGCGCGCCGGTATCCTCGTAGAAATCGTAGAAGGCGTCCCAGTGGTGTTCCTTGAGGTCGGAGCCGCTGAGCCATTGCACGGTCAGTCCGTCTGCCAGCGCGTCGCGGCGCTCGCGGCGGATGGTCTTGCGCTTGCGCGATGAGAGGGTTTCGAGGAATTCCTCGAAGCTGGCAAAGCCCTCATTGTGCCAGTGAAACTGGGTATCGAGGCGACGGAGCCAGCCATCGGCTTCGATTTCGGCGGCCTCGGCCTCTGGCACAAAGGTGGCATGCACCGAGGACGCGTTGCGCTGGCTGGCCAGCTGTTGGGCAGTCGACAGCAGGGCTGCCCGAATGGCGGGGTCGCCGGATGGCACCAGGAGCTTGGGCGCTGTGGCGGGCGTGAACGGCACCGAGCACTGCAGCTTGGGATAGTAGGTGCCGCCAGCGCGTTCGAGCGCATCGGCCCAGCCGTGGTCGAAGACATACTCGCCCATGGAGTGGGACTTGAGAAACAGCGGCATCAGCCCGACCGGCCGATCGCTGTCGTCATGCAGCAGGATATGCTGCGGTTGCCAGCCGGTCCGTCCGGTGGCGCAGCCCGATGCCTCGAGTGCCAGGAAGAAGGCGTGATCGAGAAAGGGGTTATCGGTAAGCCCGTCCGTAGACGGCACAAGGGCGTTCCACACATCGGCGGGGATATCCGCCGTGCTGGGATGGATGATGGCGCGATAAATCGGCTGGTCTGCCAAGGGAGTTCCGGCGGCGGTCAATGGACGACCCAAGATAGGGCTGTTCGTGCGGCAATGTAAGGTTGCCGCGGCCGCCAATCACGCAGATTTGGCGGCCGGTGCGAATCCCTCGAACACGATCTGGTCGGCAAATGGCGCAGCCGCATCGGCCTCTGCCTGCGAGCGGATGGTCCAGGCCGTGACCGGCTTGCCTAGCGCCCTCCAGAAGGTGATGGCGGGGAGCTGCAGGGCATTCTTGTCGCAGGAGATGAAATCGAACTGCGTTTCATGCCAGTGCAGGAGATGCCGGAGCGTGAATCGCTGGTCGTCGGTCAGGTGACTGTTTTGGTCGCTATCGGCATAGTCATAGGTGATGATGCCGCGCAATCCGGTGAAGCCGAACTGGCGGATCGCCGTCAGCAGGTGCGGATCAAACGATTCGACGGTCACCGGACCATTATAGGATTTCAGCGCTTCGGCCGCCGCGCGGGCCAGCAATTGCGTGCCGGCCACGTCGCGCTGATGCTTGAGCTCGATCTGCAGAAGGGCACGGCCACCGATCTGGCTCAGGAAATCGACAAAGCGCTGCGGACAGTCGCCGGCAGCACTGCCGAGCAGGGGCGAGGTGGTGATGTCGGCCGCCGTGGTGTCGGCGACCAGCCCATCCGTGCCCAGCAGGCGCTTCATGCCGTCGTCATGAAAGACGACCGGCACACCGTCGCTGGTCAGCTGCAGGTCGCATTCAATGGCAAAGCCACCGACGATGGCCGCCTCGAAAGCGCTGGCGCTGTTCTCGATATAGCCTTCGGCGCGATCATGCAGGCCGCGATGGGCCACCGGATTTGGAAACATTGCCTGGGTCATACTGGTCTCGTCGCGTGGGAGGGCCTCAATCGCACCGTATTGTGACGATGGTGTTGCACTAGACTTCGACGACCGCCTCGATCTCGACGGCCGCGCCGAAGGGCAGGGAGGCAACGCCGAAGGCAGCCCGGGCATGCTTGCCCTTGTCACCCAGCACACCAACCAGGAGGTTGGAACAGCCATTGGCCACCAGGTGCTGCTCGGTAAAGTCCGGGGTCGAGGCCACCAATACGGTCACCTTGAGAATGCGCTTGATATCGTGCAGCGGCACGCCGCCCATATGGACGATCTGCGACAGCACGTTCAGCGCTGCCAGCTCGGCGGCGTTGCCGCCCTGGACGACATTCATGTTGTCCCCGAGCAGACCGGTCACCACGCCGCCTTCATTGCTCGAGATCTGCCCCGAAACGTAGAGAATGTTGCCGGACCGCGTCACGGGCACATAGCTGGCGACGGGCGCCTTGGGCGCGGGCAGTTCATAGCCATATTCGCGGAGCTTTTCGATCGGACTGGTCATCTGGTCTTGCCTTCATTCTGGTCGTCAGGTTCTGCCGGAATCGGCGCCGGTTTCTGCTTATACAGCTTGCCGCGGACAACTGCCTCGCGACCGAAGCGATTGCGCACGCGATCCATGGCACGTTCGGCCGCCGCCTTGCGGGCGATGGCTGGTTCCAGCAAATCGGCCGGATCGCTGCCAACATGGGCATCGATACCCGAAACGCCGATTCCGATCAGCCGGAAAGCGGTGCCATCGACTTCGCGCTCCAGCAACGACAGGCCGGTGTCATAGATGACATTGGCCAGCTGTGTCGGGATCATCAAATGCCGCGCGCGCGTGCGCAAGCGGAAACCGGCGGATTTGAGCTTGAGCGTCACAGTGTCGCCCACAACCTGCTTGGCCTTGAGCCGCTCGGACAGGCGCTCCGTTACCTTGAGCAGTTCGATGGAAAGCTGATCGAGGTCACTGATGTCCGTGTTGAATGTCGTCTCGGAGGAGATGGTTTTCATCGCGTCGTCCGACGAAATCCGGCGGCTGTCCTCGCCCCGTGCCAGTCGGGCGAGCCGGGCACCCGTTTCGCCATAGCGGCGCATCAGGTTTTCCGGCGGCTCGTCCTGCAGCTGGCCGATTGTCACCAGCCCATCCTTGCGCAGGGTCTCGGTGAACACCTTGCCCACGCCATAGATGAGGCTGATGGGCTTTGGAGCGAGGAAGGCCAGCGTCTCGGCCTGTCCGATCACTGCGAAGCCGCGGGGCTTGTCCAGGTCGGACGCGACCTTGGCCAGGAACTTGTTGTGGCTGAGGCCTACCGAGATGCTGACGCCAATCTCGGTCTCCACGGTCCGGGCGAACCGGGCCAGCACCAGTGCCGGCGGCGCCTTGTGCAGCGCCTGGGTCCCCGACATGTCGAGGAAGGCCTCGTCGATGGACAGTGGCTCGACCAGCGGCGTCAGGGCATCCATGTGCTCGCGGATCTGCCGGCTGACCGCCACATATTTGGCCATGTTCGGTTTGATAATTACCGCGTCAGGACAGAGTTGCCTCGCCTTGAACATGGGCATGGCCGAGCGGACGCCGGACTGGCGGGCGATATAGCAGCAGGTGGACACAACCCCGCGGACGCCGCCGCCGATGATCAGCGGTTTGTCGCGCAGGCTGGGGTCATCGCGCTTCTCGACGGAGGCGTAGAAGGCGTCGCAGTCGACATGGGCGGTCGAGAGGCTGAACAGCTCGGCATGACTGCGCAGGCGCGGCGAACCGCAGCCCGGGCAGCGCATCGGGGCGGTAGTGCCTGCGCCGTGTTCGAGGCAATCGCGACAGAGCCACTGGAGGGTCACCAATCACTCCGTGGCATTGAGCCGGTGCCAGACCCGCATGAACTGGTCGGGCGACAGGCCGGAATTTGCGCAGAGGGCGAGCAGAATCGGTTCGTTTGAGGCAAAATAGTCGATGAGCCCGCTCTGCAGGGCAGGTGACCCGACAGACCGGCGGAGCGTGTCCGGATCGAGACCGGCATGTTGCATGAAGGCCAGCAACTCTTCCGGGTTTTCGGCCAGATAGCCAAGGCAGGCCTCGGCCAGTGGAGCGACGGATGGCTCGGCTCTCTCGGAACGCGGCACTGCAGGCCTCATTTGGTGTTTTGTAAGAGATTCGATGGTAGCTGAGTGGAGCGGCAAAGCGAAGCCGCCAGCGCCTCGACGGCGCGGAGAAGGATCCATGCCAAAGACTGTTATGATCGTGGAAGACAATGAGCTGAACATGAAGCTCTTCAACGATCTGCTGGAATCGCGCGGCTATGCCGTCATCCAGACCCGCAATGGCATGGAGGCGCTCGATCTCGCGCGTGCCCACCGCCCTGATCTCATCCTCATGGATATCCAGCTGCCCGAGGTCTCCGGCCTTGTTGTCACCAAGTGGCTCAAGGACGATGACGACCTGGCGCATATTCCCGTCATTGCCGTCACGGCCTTTGCCATGAAGGGCGATGAGGAGCGGATTTTGCAAGGCGGTTGCGAGGGTTACATCAGCAAGCCCATCTCCGTGCCTCACTTTCTGGAAACTATTGCCCGCTACATTGGCCCGGCCTGATCCTGCAGCGCCGCGCCGGCGGCCTGCCTGATCGGCCCGCTCGACGCCGATGGGGGACGCCGTTGGCCAGCGCATTGTTTCGGGGCCCAGAGTGACCGCACGCGTACTGATCGTTGATGACATCCCAACCAATGTCCGCCTGCTCGAAGCGCGGCTGACGGCTGAATATTATGATGTCGTGACGGCATCCTCGGGGCCTCAGGCTCTGGAGATCTGCCAGACGTCGGATGTCGACATCGTTCTTCTCGACGTCATGATGCCCGACATGGACGGCTTCGAGGTCTGCCGGCGGCTCAAGTCGAATGTCCGCACCCAGCACGTACCCGTACTGATGATCACCGCGCTGGACCAGCCCTCGGACCGCGTGAAGGGGCTTGAGGTTGGTGCAGACGATTTCCTGACCAAGCCGGTGGACGACGTGCAGCTGATGGCGCGCGTCAAGAGCCTGGTCCGCCTTAAGTCGCTGACCGATGAACTGCGCGCCCGCGCCACGACCGGCCAGCAGATCGCCATCGAAGATGCCCTGCGGGCCATGGACAAGATCAGCACCGCCGGCGGCTCCATCCTGATCGTGGATACCGATGAGCGGCATGCCGAGCGGATCAGGAATTACCTCACGCCTGAGCACAGCGTGGACATCCTGACCCAGCCGGCCGATGCCGTGTTCCAGGTCACGGGCGCCAATTACGAACTGGCACTGGTTGCGATGTCGCTGACCGATTTCGATCCGCTGCGAGTCTGCTCGCAGATCCGGACGCTGGAAAACACCCGGACGCTGCCAATCATCCTGATCGCCGACGAGGCGGACAAGCCGCGCGTGGTTCGGGCGCTCGATCTGGGCGTCAACGACTTCATTTCCCGGCCCGTGGAGCGCAATGAGCTCGCGGCGCGCGTCCGAACGCAGATCCGTCGCTATCGCTACGCCATGGAGCTGCGCCAGAGCGTCAACAATACCATGGCCCTGGCCGTGACCGACGACATGACCGGGCTCTACAACCGGCGCTATTTCGACCGCCACCTGGGCGTGATGCTGGGTAAGGCGCAGACGCAGGATCGCGACATGGCGCTGATGATCCTGGACATCGATCATTTCAAGGCCGTCAACGACACCTATGGGCACGACATCGGCGATGCCGTGCTGCGCGAGTTCGCCACCCGGCTCAAGCGCAATATCAGGGGCGTCGATCTGGCCTGCAGATTCGGCGGCGAGGAATTCGTCGTGCTGATGCCCGATACCGATTTCGGCCAGGCCGAGCTGGTGGCAGAGCGGGTGCGGCAGTCGATTGCCGAGAAGGTGTTTGAGGTCAATGCCGGGCGGCCGCTATCCGTGACGGTGTCGGCGGGGGTGACGCTCAATGAGAGCGCGGCTGATACGCCGGAGTCCCTGATCAAGCGGGCTGACGTTGCGCTCTATCGCGCCAAGCGCGAGGGGCGAAACCGGGTGGTGTTCGACGCCGCCTGAGACTGGCGCAATTGGCTGCGTTAGGGTTAAGCGTTATAATTAACAAAGCTTTACCCGGTCGGAAGCGCCGGAATTCCTTGAGTTTTTCTGGCCGTGGCGTAGGTTGCCATCAACACGGCGAGTGGCCCAAAACGGGACACTTTCCGATGGTTCCCTACGGCTCTCTCAGGTCCGCCGCAACTCCTGAGTCCCGTGGGGCGGCTGGTCCGGATGTGGACAGAGTGGCCTCTTCGACATGCCACTCCGGACCAGCCACTCTTTCACACAGCATCCGACCGCACAGCACTCGCCCTGACCGGGTGACGGATAGCTGCATCCGTGTCGATCAAGCTTGCTCCGGACAGCAAAAGCCCCGCATCGATGATGCAGGGCTTTTCGATTCTCGGATCGAGCAGGCGCCAGATTACTTGATCTTGGCTTCCTTGAACTCGACATGCTTGCGCACAACCGGGTCGTACTTGTTGTACGAGAGCTTCTCGGTCTGGGTGCGGGCGTTCTTCTTGGTGACGTAGTAGTAGCCAGTATCAGCCGTCGACACGAGCTTGATCTTGACGGAAGCGGCTTTGGCCATGGTTAGTCCTCACAATGCGAAAGGCGCCGTGGAATCCGCGGCGCCGGAAGTTGAGCGCAAACTACGGATTTGGCGCCGATTGTCAAGCCGAAGCTTAGTCCCGCTGGCCGGTGCCGAAGCCATACATGCCGTTGGCCCATTGCATGCCCACAATGGCGCCCTTGATGGAGGGCAGCATGGCCAGCGGCAGGATCACGGCGAGGGGCACCATGGTATAGAGATAGGTCAGCGGATTGACGTGCCAGACCATGTCCATATGCAGCATGATCCCGACCAGCAGGTGGCCGACGATCATGATGGCGATATAGGGCGGGAAGTCATCGGCACGGTGCAGGTCGAGCTGTTCGCCGCAAGTGTCGCAATGGTCGGCGACCTTGAGATAGGCGCGGAACATCTTGCCCTGGCCGCAATGGGGGCACTTGCACAGGGTGCCGCGCCAGACGGCCTGGCCAAGATTGCGCTGCTCGATTGCCTTGGAGTCGCCGCTCATCACACTATCCCTTCTTGCGGCCCTTGGGGCCGTAGCTCCTAGATGGGCGCTTCTGGTTCCGGCGTGCAGGTGACGGATTGACGCGGACACCCTCGGAAAGCAGCTCGAAGCGTAGCGCGCCGGCCACGGGAGCGGCCTCGACCAGCCGTACAGTGACGCGATCGCCCAGGCCGAATTTCTCGCCTGTCCGGTCGCCAATCATGGCCTGCTGGTCTTCGGCGTAGCGGTAGTAATCCTGGCCCAGCGTCGAGGCCGGGATGAAGCCGTCGGCCCCGGTTTCCAGCAGGCGCACGAAGAGGCCCGAGCGGGTTACGCCGGAAATGCGAGCCTCGAAGCGCGCGCCGATCTTGGTGGCGAGGAACTGCGCCAGGAGCCGGTCGGCGGTCTCGCGCTCGGCCAGCATGGCCCGGCGCTCGGTGGCCGAAATGTGCTGGGCGATGCCGGCCAGCTTGAGGGCCTCATTCTCGGTGAGGCCATCGTCACCGAGACCCAGTGCCCGGATCAGCGCCCGGTGCACGATCAGGTCGGCATAGCGGCGGATGGGCGAGGTGAAGTGGGCGTAGCGGTCGAGGTTGAGGCCGAAGTGCCCCAGGTTCTCGTGGTCATAGACGGCCTGCGCCTGGCTGCGCAGCACCATCTCGGACACCTGCTCAATGTTGCCGGCCTTGCGGGCCTGGGCCAGAATGCCGTTGAAGTCGGAAGCGCGCACGGCGTCCGATTTCTTGACCGCGATGTTGAGCGAGCCGAGGAAGTCGCGCAGGGCCTGGAGCTTTTCGCTCGAGGGCTCGTCATGCACGCGATAGAGCAGCTCGGAGCGCTTCTGCTCCAGCGTTTCTGCGGCCGCGACATTTGCGGCGATCATCATTTCCTCGATCAGGCGATGCGCCACCAGCCGCTCGGGTATGCGGATATCCTGCACCATGCCCTTGGCATCGAGCACGATCTTGCGCTCCGGCAGGTCCAGGTCGAGCGGACCGCGGCGGTCGCGCGCCGATGCCATGGCGTCATAGGCGGCGTAGAGCGGCCTCAGGATGGGCTCAAGCAGCGGGCCAGTCTGGTCATCGGCATTGCCGTCAATGGCAGCCTGGGCCTGCTGGTAGCTGAGCTTGGCGGCCGAGCGCATCAGGATGCGATGGAAGCTGTGGCTCTTCTTGTGGCCGCCGGCATCGAACACCATGCGCACGGCAAGCGCGGCGCGGGCCTCGCCCTGCTTGAGCGAGCAGAGCTCATTGGAAATCCGCTCGGGCAGCATGGGGACGACCCGGTCGGGAAAATAGACCGAATTGCCGCGCAGATAGGCTTCGCGGTCGAGCGCCGTGCCGGGCCGCACATAGGCGGCAACATCGGCGATGGCCACAGTGACGATATGGCCGCCTGGATTGGCCTTGTCGTCATCGGGCTGGGCATAGACGGCGTCGTCGTGATCCTTTGCATCGAAGGGGTCGATGGTGATCAGCGGCAGGTCGCGCCAGTCCTCGCGGCCCTTGAGGCTCGCCTCCTTGGCCTCTTCCGCCTCGCGCAGCACCGATTCCGGAAAGCGGTAGGGGATTTCCAGATTGTGGATGGCGATGAGGCTGACGGCGCCTTCCGACATCGGATTGCCGATGACAGACGTGACCTTGGCGCGCGGAATCATCAGGCGGCCGGAGAGCTTGACTTCCACTTCGACCAGGTCACCATCGGCGGCCGTCAGCAGATCGCCAAGGGGAATGCGCATTTCCTTCTGCTTGCGATCGACGGGAATGAGGCGGGCGCCGTCCTCATCCATGCGCACGATGCCAATCTGGCCGCGGCGCGGCTTGTCGAGGATCTTCATGGCCTTGGCGGTATAGACCGGCACGTCGCCGTCGCCGGCGTCGATGCGGGCCAGGATGCGGTCGCCGGGCGCGGGCACGACGCGGGCATCCCGGCCGCCCAGCACGGTCACGCGCGGCTTTTCGCCTTCTTCCTCGTTCCACTGGGCCGGGAAGGCATGCAGATCATCCGGATCGGCATCGGTGGGAATGTCGAGCACGGTGACATGGGGCAGGGCGGCGGTGCGGCGCAGCGCCTTGCGGGTGCGCGTAATGATGCCTTCGCCCTCGAGCTCGGCCAGCATGGCCTTGAACGGGCGGCGCATGTCGCCACGGATGCCGAACACCTTGGCCAGATCGCGCTTGCCCTTGATGTCGGCCTGTTCGGCGAGGGCGGCTAGCAGCTGCTCACGGGTGGGCAAAGCGCCAGCGGCAGGCTGGCGCGCACGCTTGGGGCCGGAGAGGTTTTTGGGTTTTCGAGTTGGTGGCTTGGCCATTGGGTCGTTTCTGTAGAGTTAGGCGATAGATAGGGCAGTTCGCGCGAGATTGCCAATTTTGGGTGCGTTGCCCCTTGATGGGGCAGGCCGGGAGGGGGTGATAGGGTGTCCGCCACCTCATGCTTCTGATTCCCCGGACGCCCACATGACCATTCCCTTCTTCGACGGACACAATGACACCCTGCTCAAGCTGCTTGAGGTGGCGGGTGCCGACAAGGAGCGGCCGTTCATCGAGGGAATGCCCGGTGCCCATATCGACCTGCCGCGCGCCAAGACGGGCGCCATGGCAGGCGGGTTCTTCGCGATGTTTCCGCCGCCCCTCAAGGCGACGCTGGAGCAGGTCGCAGCAGCGCCAAACTACAGTACCGGTCAATTGCCGCCAGAGCTGGCCCTTGCCGATGCGCTGGTTTCCACCAATGGCATGGCGTCGGTGCTGTTGCGGCTGGAGCGGGCCGGGGCGCTGGCGGTCTGTCGTACGGCGGGGGACATCCGCGCGGCCATCGCGCAGGACAGGCTGGCGGCAATTTTTCACATTGAGGGCGCCGAGGCCATCGATACCGAATTCCGGTCGCTGGACGTGCTCTATGCCGCCGGGTTGCGTTCCATCGGCATCACCTGGAGCCGGGCGAACGCCTTCGGCACCGGCGTGCCGTTTCGCTTCAATGCCGATCCCGATATCGGGCCGGGACTGACCGATGCCGGCAAGGAACTGGTACGGCAATGCAATGAGCGCGGCGTGATGATCGACCTGAGCCACCTCAACGCTGCAGGGTTTCGTGACGTGGCGGCACTATCGAGCCATCCGCTGGTGGCGACCCATTCCAATGTGCATGAGATTTGCGCCAGTTCGCGCAATCTGGTCGATTGGCAACTGGCGGCGATCGCCGAGAGCGGCGGCATCGTCGGGCTGAACTTCGCCACCGGCTTCCTGCGGCCCGATGGCCGGTTCGACGCCAATACCGAGATCGAGCTGATGGTCCGCCATGTCGATGCACTGGTGGAGGCGCTGGGCGAGGATGGCGTGGCGCTGGGCAGTGACTTCGACGGCGCCATGGTGCCGACCGCCATTGGTGATGTCACCGGCGTGCAGACGCTGCTGCAGGCGCTGCTGGACAAGGGCTATGGGCAGGAACTGGTGCGCAAGATCGCGCTGGGGAACTGGGTCGGGATGGTTGAGCGGGTGATGGGGTAGGGGCACAGAACCCCCACCTAACCTCCCCCTGCTAGGGGAGGGGCCAATCCAGTTTGAGGCGCTATTTTGCCAGAGCCACAGCGCGGCTCCTCCCCCTACAAGGGGGAGGCGGGGTGGGGGGCAGGCCCTAGAACGGCACGTCTTCCTTGGCGACGGTCTTTTTCGGCGCGGCCTTCTTGGCAGCCGGCTTCTTTGCCGCAGCGGTTTTGGTCGCAGCGGTTTTGGTCGCAGCAGACTTGGCTGCCGGCTTCTTGGCGGGCGCCTTTTTCTTGGCCGGAGCCTTCTTGATCTTGGCGCCCGTGGCCTCGGCGCGTGCCGCGATCCACTGCACGGCCTGGTCGATTGTCACGTCCTCGGGCTTCACATCCTTGGGGATGGTGGCGTTGATCTTGCCCTGGTTGACGTAGGGCCCATAGCGGCCAGCGCGGACGGTGATGGGGCCGTTGTCGTGCTCGAAGGTCTGGATGGCCGCCACGGCTGTGCCACCGCCGCGCTTGAAGCCGCCAGCGGCTTTCTGGGCAATGAGATCGACGGCGCGGTTGATGCCGACGGTGAAGACCTCTTCCACGTCAGGCAGGTTGGCATATTTGCCGTCATGCAGCACGAAGGGGCCATAGCGGCCGATGCCGGCCGAGATGGGCAGGCCGCTCTCGGGGTGCAGGCCCACTTCCCGCGGCAGCGACAGCAGCTTGAGCGCGGCTTCGAGGGTCAGCGAGGCGGCGTCCCAGCCCTTGGGCAGGGAGCTGCGCTTGGGCTCCTTGCCGTCGCCGAGCTGGACATAGGGGCCGAAACGGCCGGACTTGAGGTGGACTTCCTCGCCCGTCTCCGGATCGGTGCCGAGCACGCCGTCGCCGGCTGCGGCTTCGCTCGACTGGCCATTGGCCGCGTCGGAGAGCTGCATCGTGTGCTTGCATTCGGGATAGTTCGAGCAACCGATGAAGGCGCCGAACTTGCCCAGCTTGAGCGAGAGCTGACCGGTGCCACAAGTGGGGCACTTGCGCGGATCGGAGCCGTCTTCCTTGGGCGGGAAGATGCGGCTGGCCAGCATTTCATTGAGCGCGTCGAGGACTTCCGAAACCCGGAGGTCCTTGATCTCGTCGGTGGCATGCGTGAAATCCTTCCAGAAATCACGCAATACGGTCTTGTAGTCGAGGTCGCCGGCCGAGACCTGGTCGAGCTGCTCTTCGAGGCCGGCGGTGAAGCCATATTCGACATAGCGGGTGAAGAAGCTCTCGAGGAAGGCCGTAACGATGCGGCCGCGGTCCTCGGGATGCAAAGCCTTGCCCTCGAGCCGGACATAGTCGCGGTCCTTGAGCGTGGTCAGCGTCGCCGCATAGGTGGAGGGCCGGCCGATGCCGAGCTCTTCCATCTTCTTGATCAGGCTGGCTTCGGTGTAGCGGCTGGGCGGCTGGGTGAAATGCTGCTCGATCTCGACGGCCTGCAGGGCAGGCTTGTCGCCGACTGCCAGCGGGGGCAGCTCGCGGCTTTCCTCGTCCTCGTCATCCGGCTCGTCGGATTTGACCTCGACGCCGTAGAGCTTGAGGAAGCCCGGGAAGGTGACGACGGACCCGACGGCACGCAGTTCGACGGCGCGGCCGGGGACGTTGACGGCGATGTCGACCGTGGTGCGGTCGATCTCGGCGGAGCGCATCTGGCTGGCGAGCGTACGGCGCCAGATCAGGCCATAAAGCTTGGCCTGATCGGCATCGAGGCTGAGCTGCTCGGGGCGCTTGAACATGTCGGTCGGGCGGATGGCCTCGTGCGCTTCCTGGGCGTTCTTGGCCTTGGTCTGGTAGATGCGCGCCTTTTCCGGCAGGTATTCCTCGCCGAAATACTTGCCGATCACCGAGCGGGCCATGGCGATGCCCTCGGGCGCCATCTGCACGGCGTCGGTACGCATATAGGTGATGAGACCATCTTCGTAGAGGCGCTGGGCAATCTGCATGGTGCGGTTGGGCGAAAGGCCCAGGCGCGACGAGGCGTCCTGCTGCAGGCTCGACGTGGTGAAGGGCGCATAGGGGTTGCGCTTGGTCGGCTTCTTGTCGACGGAGCTGACGTTGAACTGGCCGGACTCGATCAGCTTCTTGAGCTCGGCGGCATTTTCGCCGGTCTTGATGTCGAGCTTGTCGGTCTTCTTGCCATCCACCGAGAACAGGCGGGCGAGGAAGCTCTTGCCACCCTGGGCCAGCTTGGCTTCGACCGACCAGTATTCGTCGGCCCTGAACTTTTCGATCTCGGCTTCGCGGTCGGACACCAGGCGCAAGGCGACCGATTGCACGCGGCCGGCCGAGCGGGAGCCCGGCAGCTTGCGCCAGAGGATGGGCGAGAGCGTGAAGCCGACGAGATAGTCGAGGGCGCGGCGGGCGAGATAGGCATCGACCAGCGGCATGTCGATTTCGCGGGGCTTGGCCATCGCGGCCGTAACGGCATCCTTGGTGATGGCGTTGAACACCACCCGCTGGACGCTCATGTCCTTCTTGATGGCCTTCTTGGCCTTGAGGACATCAAGCACATGCCAGGAAATAGCCTCGCCTTCGCGATCAGGGTCAGTCGCCAGGATCAGGCCATCGGCACCCTTGAGGGCATTGGCGATATCGCTCAACCGCTTCTTTGAGGCGGTATCGACCTCCCAGGACATGGCGAAGTCTTCGTCGGGGCGGACGGAGCCGTCCTTGGCCGGCAGATCGCGGACATGGCCGAACGAGGCCAGGACTTCATAGCCTGAACCCAGATATTTGTTGATTGTCTTGGCTTTAGCCGGACTTTCAACGACGACGACCTTCATGGAGTATCCGTTCCGCAACCGCTTGTATGAAGTGGCGCAACATGGTGAAGGCGGGAGAAGGTGTCAACGGGCGGAAAACCGCGGCGCGGCACTCTCTCTTAGAGAGAGGAAAATTCGCGGCTACCGCGCAATTCTCCGAGCATGCCTTGCAACTGCCATACAAGATGTGCAGAAATGGGCCTGCGCGTTCTGCGCTTGCCCCACTCTATGCATGCTCCCCGATTGACCGGCCCGCACCCCGTGCGCTGCCGTCCGCCGAGCATCGCCGGGGCCTCAGGAGGATTTGATAATGGAATATCGCAAGCTCGGTAACAGCGGCGCCGTCGTTTCGGCCTACTGCCTCGGCACCATGACCTTTGGTGCGGAATCGGACGAGGCAACCTCGTTCCGTCTGATGGACGACTATGTGGCTGCTGGCGGCAATTTCATCGACACGGCCAATGTCTATAGCGCTGGTGTATCCGAGGAGATCGTCGGGCGCTGGCTTAAGAGCAAGCCCGGTGTGCTGCGCGATCTTGTCATCACCACAAAGGGCCGGTTTCCAATGGGGAATGGGCCAAACCATCTGGGCCTGTCGCGCAAGAATTTGCGCGAAGCGCTCGACGCTTCGCTCAAGCGGCTCGGGGTTGAGCATATCGACCTCTACCAGATGCATGCCTTCGATGCGCTGACCCCGCTGGAGGAGACGCTGCGCTTTCTCGATGACTCGATCCGTAACGGCAAGATTGCCTATTACGGCTTCTCCAATTTCCTCGGCTGGCAGCTGACCAAGGCCGTCTGGCTGGCCAAGGCCAATGGCTATGCGCCGCCTGTAACGCTGCAGCCGCAATACAACCTTCTGGTGCGCGACATCGAGCACGAGGTGGTGCCGGCGGCTCTGGATGCCGAGATCGGGCTGCTGCCCTGGTCGCCACTGGGTGGTGGCTGGTTGAGCGGCAAGTACAAGCGCGATCAGATGCCAACGGGCGCAACCCGGTTGGGCGAAAACCCGACACGCGGCATGGAGGCGTTCGAGAAGCGCAATGCCAAGTCGGTGACCTGGGAGGTCATCGGGGCCGTCGAGGACATCGCCAAGGCGCGGAGCGTGACCATGGCCCAGGTGGCCCTAGCCTGGGTGGCGGCGCAGCCGGCGGTAACCTCGGTGATCCTGGGCGCGCGGACGACCGAGCAGCTCAAGGACAATCTGGGTGCCGCCTCGCTGAAGTTGACGGGTGAGGAGATCGCCACGCTCAGCGAAGCAAGCAAGCCGGATATGTCGGACTATCCCTATGGTGCCGGCGGGATCAGCCAGCGCCATCGCAACATCGAGGGTGGGCGCTAGTACTTCAGCGCCACCAACTGACCGCTCGACCACTCGATCTGGCCCGCCAGATCGAGTTCGAGCAGCAGCATCTGCATGGCCGAGGCGCTGAGGCCGGACTGGCGGACCAGTTCGTCCACTTCCACCGGCGTGGGGCCGAGCGCGGCGAGGAGACGTGATCGGTCGTCGTCGCTGGGTGGGTGAGCTTCGGGGATCAGGTCGGGTTCCCAGTCGCGGTCGAACAGCGCATTGCGCGCAGGGTCGGCGCTGCCCAGGGTTTCGATGATGTCCTCGGCGCAGGTGACCAGCCTGGCCCCCTGCTGTATCAGCGCATTGCCCCCTTCGGCGCGCGGATCGAGCGGCGAGCCGGGGACGGCGAAGACATCGCGGTTCTGTTCCAGCGCGAGGCGCGCCGTGATCAGCGAGCCGCTGCGCTTGGCCGCCTCCACGACGACGATGCCAAGCGAGAGTCCGGAAACCAGCCGGTTACGCCTCGGGAAGTCGCGGGCCCGCGGTTCCCAGCCCAAAGGCATTTCTGTGAGCAAGGCCCCGCCATTGTCGAGAATGTCGTGGGCGAGGGGGATGTTCTCGTCGGGATAGATTTTGTCAAAGCCGCCCGCCAGCACGGCGATGGTGCCGGTGTTTAGCGTTGCCTTGTGGGCAGCTGTGTCGATACCGCGTGCCAGGCCCGACACCACGGTATAGCCGCGCTCGCCGAGGTCGCCAGCCAACATCCGGGTCATCTTGATGCCGGCGGCAGAGGCATTGCGCGCGCCGACAATCCCCACGGTGCGCTGCCAGTCGAGATTGGCGCCACCGGCCATGGTCACCAGCGGCGGCGCGGCGGGAATGAATTTGAGCAGGTCCGGATAGTCGGGCTCGCCACTGGCAACCAGCCGCGCACCGTGGCGGGAGAGGCCGGCAATCTCGTCTTCGGCGGCAGCCTGGCTGGTGATGCGCAGGGGCTTGCCCGTGCGCTTGAGCAGGCCGGGCAGGGCCTCCAGCGCTGCTTCTGCCGAAGCGAAGCGATTGAGCAATTGGCGGAAGGTGGCGGGTCCGACATTGTCGGACCGGACAAGGCGAAGCCAGGCAATGCGTTGCGCGTCGGTCAGCATGGCACCCGGCAGCGGCGCCAAGGCTTAGGGCGCTTTCTTCTCTGAGCCGATTCTGGGCTCATTGCCGGCGATCAACCGGACGATATTCTCGCGATGCTGGAAAAACAGTAGCAGCGCCATGAGCGCGACAGCACCAGCCAGCCATTCGCCGACCACGACATAGGAAAAGATCGGGGCCGTGGCCGCTGCGGTCAGGGCCGCCAGCGAGGAGAGCTTGCGGGTGAAGGCGATGAGCAGCCAGACGGCGCAGAAGATGAGACCAACGGGCCAGCTCAGCGCCAGCAGCGAGCCGATCATCACCGCGACGCCCTTGCCACCCTTGAAGCTGAGCCATGCGGGAAAGCAGTGTCCGAGAAAGGCAAAGATGGCCGCGAACATGGCCGCATCCTCGCCCCAGTAGTAGCGGGCGAACAGCACCGGCAGGGCGGCCTTGGACGCGTCGAGCACCAGCGTCGCGGCGGCCAGCCAGCGATTGCCGGTGCGCAGCACGTTGGTCGCCCCGATATTGCCCGACCCGATGGCGCGGATATCGCCCAGCCCGGCAGCCCGCGTCAGCAGCAGGCCAAAGGGCACGGAGCCGCAGAGATAGCCCAGAACAGCGGCAAAGAGCAGGTTGATGTCCATGGCTCAGCGTTCCTCCTGATGCGTATGGACGGTTTGTCCGCCCACAATTGTCCGCATCACCTTGCCAGCAAGCCGCGCGCCCTCAAAGCTGGTATTGCGCGATCTCGACCGGATTTCGTTTTCGCTGACCTGCCAGGGATAGTCGAGATCAAAGAGGATGAGGTCCGCCGGGGCGCCGCTCGCAATGCGGCCGGATGGCAGGCCGAGGATTTCGGCCGGCCGGCTGGTCATGGCGCGCAACACGGTCAGCAGGTCCACATCACCCGAATGCACGAGTCGCAAGGCCGCGGCCAACAGCGTTTCGAGCCCGATGGCGCCGTCCGAAGCCTCCGCAAAGGGCTGGCGCTTGACCTCGGTATCCTGCGGGTCGTGATCGGAATGGATGGTGTCGATGGTGCCATTGCGCAGGCCTTCGATGACCGCCTGCCGGTCATCCTCCGAGCGCAGGGGCGTCGACAGCTTGAAAAAGGTGCGGTAGCGGCCGATGTCGTTTTCGTTGAGCGCCAGATTGTTGATGGAGACGCCCGCCGTAATAGAGGCGTTACGCTTCTTGGCGGTGGCCACGAGCTCGATCGAGGCGGCGCAGGAGATCTGGGCAGCGTGGTATTTGACGCCTGTCAGTGCCGCCAGCTGCAGGTCCCGCGCGAGCGGAATAGTCTCGGCTTCGCGCGGAATGCCCTTGAGACCCAGAATCGTGGCGAAGAGCCCCTCATTCATCACGCCGTCGCCGGTCAGGCTCGCATCGGACACATGGTGCATGATGGTCATGCCGTAATTGGCGGCATAGCTCATGACCGTGCGCAGTAGCGCGGTCGACTGGATGGAGTGGCGACCGTCGGTGAGGCAGACCGCGCCCGCCTCCTGCAGCAGGCCGAATTCGGTCATCTCCTGACCATTGAGGCCCTTGGTGATGGCGCCGGCCGGCAGCACGTTGACCTTGGATGTCGCCTTTGCCCGGCGGATCAGGAAGTCCACCAGCGCGCCGTCGTCGACCACGGGCGCCGTGTCCGGCATCATGACGAAGCTGGTGATACCGCCGGCGGCAGCGGCCTCGCCGGCCGATTGCAGCGTTTCGCGATATTCCTTGCCCGGCTCGCCGGTGAAGACGCGCATGTCGATGAGCCCGGGCGCGAGGATGAGGCCGCGGGCATTGATGACGTCGGCGCCGTCGGGCACCCCGATGGGGGCACCCAGGGCAACTTCGGCGATGAGGCCGCTTTCGATCAGCACGGCGCCCGGTTGGTCGGTGCCGCTGGCGGGGTCGACGATGCGGGCGTTTTCGATGAGCACAGGCCGGGTCATGGCTCGTTCCTCGCCGGCAGCAGCGCATCGAGCACGGCCATGCGGACGGCAACGCCCATTTCGACCTGGTCGGTGATCACCGAGGCCGGACCGTCGGCGATGGCCGGATCGATCTCGACACCGCGATTCATCGGGCCGGGATGCATGACGATGGCGTCTGGCCTGGCAAAGGCCAGCTTTTCGGCATCTAGGCCGTAGAAGCGGTAATATTCGCGCACAGAGGGGATCATGCGGCCATTGGCACGCTCATGCTGCAGGCGCAGCATCATCACGACGTCGACATCCTTGAGCCCCTCACGCATGTCGGTGAAGACCTCGGTGGCGAGGTGCTCGATACCCGCCGGCAGCAGGTTGCGCGGCGCGATGACGCGCGTGCGCACATTGAGCGCGCCGAGCAGCAGCAGGTTGGAGCGCACCACGCGGGAATTGGCGATGTCGCCGCAGATGGCCACCGTGAGCCCGGAAATGCGCCCCTTGTGGCGGCGGATGGTCAGCGCGTCGAGCAAGGCCTGGGTCGGGTGCTCATGGGCGCCGTCGCCCGCATTGATGACCGCGCAGCCCACCTTCTGGCTGAGCAGTTCCACCGCGCCGGCTGCCGAATGGCGGACCACGATGACGTCGGGGCGCATGGCGTTGAGCGTGGCCGCGGTATCGACCAGGGTTTCGCCCTTGGAAACCGAGCTGGTCTTGACCGACATGTTCATCACCAGCGCGCCGAGGCGCTTGCCGGCAATTTCGAACGAGCCCTGCGTACGAGTCGAAGGCTCGAAGAACAGGTTGATCTGCGTCTTGCCCGAGAGCGTCGGATGACTTTTCCGCTCCTGCCGGGAGACGGGCACCATGCGCTCGGCCCGATCGAGCAGGTCGATGATCTCGTGCTGCTTGAGATCGGCGATCGACAGCAGGTGGCGCTGGTTGAATGGGGGGAAATCGCCGGTGGAGCCGGCAGACGACGTCGAGGCTGTGCTGGCGCTTGTTTGGGCCATGCGCTCCCATCCCTGATATTTGCTGCGGTCTAGCGGAGGCAGGCGGGAGGGGCAAGCCCAAAGGCAAGGAAATCAACGGCCGGGTGAGCGGCCGTTGGGATCACTGGCTTGCGCGTTGGCGCAGCAGCAGGCCGAGACCGGCGAGGCCCAGGACAAGCTCGACAGCCCCGGCGGCAAGCAGGCTGGAAGACGGCATGCCATCGAGGATGATGGCAACCAGCCGGGAGAGGCCGTAGCTCAGGTAGAGTGCCGAGGTTACGATCATTGCCGCCGGCGTCAGGCGGCCAACGAAGGCTGCCGCTGTCGCGAAGAGGCCGGCGGCGAGAACGGCCAATCCGTGCGAGCGCAGTTCGTTGAGCAGGTTGACCTGACCTGCCGGTTCTATGCCATAGCCAGCATAGAAGGCCACGGGCGCGAACAGGATCATGCCGCCGAGCCCGGTGGCAATGATGCCCGCAGTGATGAGATAGAGGCGGATCACGCCGCCTGCCTCCACGCGCCAGCAGTGGCGGCCTTGCGGCAGAACTCGGCAAAGTCGAGCGGCTGGCGATCCAGCGCGCGCTGGACGCCATCTCCAAGCGACTCGTTGCGACCATCGAAGACTTCGGCACACAGGTTGGTCAGCAGGTCGGCGTAAAACGGGCCGACTTCGGGCAGCAGGGCAGCGTGGAAAACAGCGCCGGTTATCGGCACATACTGCACGGGTTGCCCCGTGACGGCGGCGAGTTCGGCCGCAGCATCGGCAAAGCTGAGCAGCCGCGGACCGGTAACTTCGTAGAGTTCCCCATTGTGCCGCGCGTCGAGCAGGGCCGCTACCGCCACGTCGGCAATATCGTCCACATCGATAAACGGTTCGCGGCGCATGCCGGCGGGCAAGGCGATCGTGCCGCCCATGACCTGGGGATGCAGGTGACCTTTGCTGAAATTCTGATTGAACCAGCTGGCACGCACCAGGGTGAAATCGAGACCACTGTTTCGCACGATATTTTCGCAGCGGACGGCGCCTTGTTCGCCACGCCCGGACAGCAGGACCAGCTTGCGGACACCCGCGGCCCGCGCAGTCTCGATGAAGCGGGTGATGATTTCGGGGGCGCCCTCGGCGGCGAGATCGGGCACGTAGGAAACATAGGCTACTTCGGTCCCGGCAAGCGCTGGAGCCCAGCCGGAGGGGTCTTCCCAGTCAAAGGCCGGACTGGTGCGGCGGGAGACGGCGCGGACAGCATGGCCGAGGTCGCCGAGCTTGGCGGCAATGCGTGCACCGACCTTGGCGGTGGCGCCGATGACGAGGATTGGGGAGGTTGAAGACATGATTGATCCGGGCTTGAGGTTGCGATGCACCCAAGATGAGCGGCACATTCGGGATCATCAATGATGGTTTGGCCGCATATTTGTGCTGAACGTCCAGACTTGTGGACTGTAGGGCCGGTCTGATGGTAGAAGCCCTCATGACCAATGTTCACTTCCAGCCCGCCCCTTTGTCCGATCCGCTTGGCGAGGTGCTCCATATGCTGCACCTCACCGGAACGCTTTATTGCCGCGCCGAGATGACGGCGCCATGGGGCATTGTCATGCCGCAGCTGGTGGATTCGATGATGTTCGTCATCGTCACGTCCGGTCATGGCTGGCTGGTGATGGACGGGCAGGAGCCACTGCTGGTGGGGCAGGGCAGCATGGTGCTGTTGCCGCATGGCCAGAGCTATCGCCTGCTGAGCGCGCTGGATGCCGACGCCCTGCCGCTATTCGACATTCCGGTCGAAAGGATCAGCGAGCGCTATGAGATCATGCGCCATGGCGGCGGTGGCGAGGTGACGCGGGCCACTTCGGGCGTGGTGCAGTTCGACAGTGTCGCCGCCCGGCGGCTGGTCAGCCTCCTGCCACCGGTGTTGCATGTCGATGCCTGGGGTGATGATGCGGCAAACTGGCTGCAAAGCACGCTGGGCCTGGTCGCCCGCGAAGCCAGCACCCTGCGCCCGGGCGGCGAGACGGTGATGACACGGCTGGCGGATATCCTGGTGATCCAGGCCATCCGGGCCTGGCTCGATACGGCGCCGGAGGCCAATCTGGGCTGGCTTGCCGCCCTGCGCGATCGCCAGCTTGGCCATGCGCTGGCCCTGATTCACCGGAGGCCCGAGCGGTCCTGGAGTGTCGCCGAACTGGCGGGCGAGGCGGGCATGTCGCGCTCGGCCTTTTCCGCGCGCTTTACCGACCTGGTGGGGCAACCCGTCATGCAATATCTGGCGCAATGGCGGCTGCATCTGGCGCGGGCGCAGTTGCTGGAGTCGCGCGATCCGGTGGGGGCTGTCGCCCGGCGGGCGGGCTACGAATCGGAGGCGGCGTTCGGGCGGGCGTTCAAGCAGTTCTTCGGCGTGCCGCCGGGCGGCCTGCGGCGGTCAGCTGTGGCGTAGCCGGTCGAGCGCGCCCTGCAGGATATAGCTGGCGGCCAGCTTGTCGACGACTTCGGCGCGGCGGTCGCGGCGCAGGTCGGCCTCGATCATCATGCGGGTGACGGCGCTCGTGGAGAGCCGCTCGTCCCAGAAGGCGATGGGCAGGGCCACCCGCTGCGCGAGACTCCGGGCGAAGGCCCGGGTGGACTGTACGCGCGGGCCCTCGGAGCCGTCCATATTGAGCGGCAGGCCCAGGATGATGGCGACAATGGAATTCTGCGCGATCAGCTCGTCGAGCCGGATGGCGTCCTGGGTGAACTTGGTGCGCTTGATGGTCTCGAGCGGGGTGGCCGAATAGCGCATGCCGTCGGAAATGGCGACGCCGATGGTCTTGGTGCCGAGGTCGAGGCCCATGATCCGGCCCGTGGCGGGAATCTTCTCGAGCGGATTGGCAAATTCGTCGGTCATTGCAGGCTCGCTTGCCAGTGTCGGCCCGTCCTATAGGCTGGCGCACGGTTTGGCGACAGGAAAGCATGGATGAAACTCACCTGGTTCGGCGGCACGACGATCCGCATCCATATTGGCGGCGCGATTCTGGTGGTCGATGCGGCGGCGGCCCCGACGGGAATCGATGCGGCCGAGCTGGTCTCGGGCGCGGACCGTCAAATTGCCGATTTCGGGACTGGTTTGCCGGACGTCGATACCGCGCGCTGGAAACCGCGCAAGCCGGTGCGGCTGCTGGATGAAACCGAACATCTGCCAGAGGTCGAGGCCTGGTCGGCCGGGGCAGGTGCCCTGCTGATCGAGGCCGTGGGCGAGCCACCGCTGCTGCTGGTTACCGGCGAAATGCCCCTGCTGGGCCGCTGGGCAGAGGGCGCTGTGGTGGTGCTGTTCGGCGACGGGGCGCGCCTGTCAGCGCTGGGCGGGGCCGTGCTGGAGGCGACGCCACCACGGCTGCTGGCGCTCGCCGGGGACGAGGCGGCCATCGACGCGGCCATCCCCGTATTGCGCGAAGGGCTGGATGGAACCGGCCTCGTCGCGCTGCATGCCCTACTAGCATTGGAAATCTGATCCGACGCATCAGCCATTTTCATTGTCTTTTCTGCCGCCCCGTTGCTAATAACGCCGCCAACGAGCCGCTATTTCTGGAGTTTGTCATGTCTGTCGACGCCGCAACCGTAAAGCGCATCGCGCGCCTGGCGCGTATCCGCATCGAAGAGAGCGAAGTGGCGAGCTACCAGGGCGAGCTCAATGCGATCCTGGGCTTTGTCGAGCAGCTGACCGAAGTCGATGTCGAGGGTGTCGAGCCCATGACCTCGGTGACGCCGATGGCCCTGCGCCGCCGCGACGACGCCATCACCGATGGTGGCTATGCCGACAAGATCGTCAGCAATGCGCCGCTCAGCGAGGACAATTTCTTCATGGTGCCCAAGGTGGTCGAATAGATGGCGATCAGCATCGCCATAGAGACCCCGCTGCAGGACGACGTGCGTGCGCTTGTCGACAGGCTCAACGCGCATCTGCTGCCGTTGTCGCCGCTGGAATTCCAGTTCAAGATGACAGTGGAGCAGATGGCCCGCGCGGACACGACGCTGTTCGTGGCGCGCGACGAGAGTGGCAAGGCCGTCGGCATGGGTGCGCTCAAGGTGCATTCCGCCGAATTGGGCGAGGTCAAGCGCATGTTCACCGACCCCGAAGTGCGTGGCAAGCGCATCGGCTCGGCGCTGCTTGACGCCATCGTGGCCCTGGCGCGCGACAAGGGCCTGCCGGTGCTGATGCTCGAAACCGGCACCGGTGACGGCATGGCCGAAGCCCATCGCCTCTATACGCGCAGCGGTTTCACGCCGCGTGGACCGTTTCTCGATTATCCCGACAGCGAGTGGTCGGCCTTCTACGAAATGCCGCTCAAGGTGGAGGCCAGTGCATGAAGACGGTGCTGATCGTTGCGGGCCTGGCCGTGCTGACCGGCGCCGCCTGGGCGCAGGAAGACCTGATCATCGACCAGACCAGGCTTTATGTCACCGATCCGGCAGCCTGCCAGGCTTTGGAAAAGCAGGGTGTCGATGCCTGGATGGACATGGATTTCCTGAGCCTGAGCTTTACCGGTGGCATCCAATCGATGGAATTCCACTGCAATTTCTACGACGTGAAGAGCCGGCCCAATACGCCGCTCCTGTTTGTCGATGCCGTTTGCGAAATGCCCGGCGCCCTTTATCCCGATATGCTGGCCATTGCGCCCGATGGCGCGGATTCCATCATCGTCGTTTCCGGCAGCGAAACAACCCTTGGCCTGGCCGGCAGCGACGCGCCGCCAACGGACAATCCCGTCGGGACGACCCTTTATCACCGCTGCGACAATCTGAGCGAGATCCCCCTTGACTGACCTGACCAAACTCAGCCTGGCCCACGCCCGCAAGGGCCTTGAAGCCAAGAGCTTCACCGCAACCGAGCTGACCGGCGCCTATCTGTCGGCGATCGAGAAGGCCAATCCGAGCCTCAACGCCTATGTGGCGGTCACGCCTGAGCAGGCTCTCGACATGGCCAAGGCGAGCGACGAGAAGCTCGCCAAGGGGCAGGGCGGGCCGCTCGAGGGCATTCCGCTTGGCATCAAGGACCTGTTCGGCACCAAGGGCGTCCATACCCAGGCGGCCAGCCACATCCTCGATGGCTTCAAGCCCGAATATGAATCGACGGTGACGAGCAACCTCTGGCGCGACGGCGCCGTCATGCTGGGCAAGCTCAACATGGACGAGTTCGCCATGGGCTCGTCCAACGAGACCAGTTATTACGGCCCGGTGGTCAACCCGTTCCGCGCCGAGGGCAGCAATGCCAACCTGGTACCGGGCGGTTCTTCGGGTGGCTCGGCCGCTGCCGTTTCGGCCTGGCTCTGCGCCGGGGCGACGGCCACCGACACTGGCGGCTCGATCCGCCAGCCGGCCGCCTTTACCGGCACTGTCGGCATCAAGCCGACTTACGGCCGTTGCTCGCGCTGGGGCGTGGTGGCCTTCGCCTCCTCGCTCGATCAGGCCGGCCCGATTGCCCGCACCGTGGAAGACGCCGCGCTGATGATGACCTCGATGTCTGGTTACGACGTCAAGGATTCCACCAGCGTCGATCTGGCGGTGCCGGACTTTGCCGCTGCGGTGGAGCGGGGCGTCAAGGGCCTGACCATCGGCGTGCCGCGCGAATACCGCATGGACGGCATGCCTCCCGAGATTGAAAAGCTCTGGAGCCAGGGGCTCGAATGGCTCAAGGCCGAGGGTGCGACGGTCAAGGACATTTCCCTGCCGCACACCAAATATGCCTTGCCGGCTTACTACATCGTCGCACCGGCGGAGGCCTCTTCCAACCTGGCCCGCTATGACGGCGTCAAGTATGGCTTGCGCGTGTCCGGCAAGGACATCACCGACATGTACGAGCTCACCCGCGCCGCCGGTTTCGGCCGCGAGGTGAAGCGCCGCATCATGATCGGCACCTATGTTCTCTCCGCCGGCTATTTCGACGCCTATTACGTCAAGGCGCAGAAGGTGCGGACGCTGATCAAGAAGGACTTCGAGGATGCCTTCCATGGCGGCGTCGATGCGGTGCTGACCCCGGCCACCCCCTCGGCAGCCTTCGGCGTCGGTGACGAGGCCCTCGCGGCCGATCCGGTGGCGATGTATCTCAACGACATCTTCACGGTGACGGTGAACATGGCCGGCCTGCCGGGCATTGCAGTTCCGGCGGGCAAGGACGGCAAGGGCCTGCCGCTCGGGCTGCAGCTGATCGGCAAGCCGTTCGACGAGGAAACGCTGTTTGCGGCGGCTCGGGTCATTGAGAAAAGCGCCGACATGGACTTTTCGCCCAAGCAGTGGTGGTAGGCGGACGTTCCGCGCAAGCGGCATTCACCCCTCCGACCTCCCCTTCAAGGGGGAGTTTCTCTCCACTCGTGGCCAGATGCAGTCCAGTATACAGGACGACACCATCCCCTCGATGGGGGAGGCTGGGAGGGGGTGGTGCCCAAAACTGGGGGTCCGGGAATTTACCCCAAATGCCGGCGCCACTTGATTGACACCCCGATCCGCCTTATTTGGCCCCAATGCACAAATTGAAATTGGTTGTGACGTCGCCCAGGCTGGCGTCCGGGCCGACAAGGGTTTCACCGATGGCCTCTGATATCTTTACTTCGCTCGACTGGTCCGAGCCACCCAAGGACATGAGCAAGCCGCTGCAGGCGCTGTGGTGGCTCAAGAAGGGCGAGCTGCGGGTTGGCCCGGAATGGGAACAGGCCCATGTCATCGTGCAGGCGATGGAAGGCGTGCAGGCCTTCGACTGGGTGCATGCCCTGATGCACTGGATCGAGGCCGATATGGGCAATGCCGATTACTGGTATCGCCGCGCCGGCAAGAAGCGCGCGACGGCCAGCGTGGCCAGCGAGTGGGAACATATCGCCGCGGCGCTGAGCGAGGTCACCCGCCACTGACCATAGCTTCATATCAAGAACCCTTGCGTTCCTGGCCTGCTGTGGCAGGCTCTCCTGGTGGGGAGATTCCACTTGAGGAGGAATGAATGGGATTTGACGGTGTAGGCTGGCTTGCAGCCATCATCATCGGCGGCTTGGCCGGATGGCTCGCCCAGAAGTTCATGAATACCAATACCGGGCTATTGATGAATATCGTGCTCGGTATTGTCGGCGCCATTGTTGCCAGCCTGATACTCGGGCTCCTCGGCATTTCTTTCGGCGGCTGGGTCGGCTACCTCATTGCGGGCTTTATCGGCGCCTGCATCATCATCGCCATCGGCCGCGCAGTAACGCGCTGACGGCAAGTGGATGGCCGGCCCGCGGGCCGACCATCCTGTCCTGCTAGCGGTTGTCGTATTCGCTCCGCACCAGCTCCAATCCCCGTTTCGTGATGCGATAGGGCTGTCCGTTTTGCGAGCGGATGGCCTTCTTGGCCTTGAGCTTCTTGAACAGCAGCAAAGTGCAGTTGCTCATCAGCCAGCCTTCGCGGTTGAAGAATTCAAGGCCGGTCACCTTGCCGGCGTCGTCTTTGAGCAGCGCAATGCGGCCGCCCTGTGCGAGGGCATGCAGCACCCGCTGTTCGTCTCGTGAAATATCCATGGAAAGTCAGTTGCCTGCAGCAGCGGGCAAAGCCCGCGAACAAACATGATCGGCCGCCGGCATCGCGCACGGTGGTCGAGCGGTTCATTCATGCCCCGTCGCAGATGGACGGGGCTTCAGGCGGTTTCAGACTGACTAGACATGGCATTCTGATAGCGCCGGGCAGGCGTTTTGCGCAAGCGGGGCGGTTGAAATCGTGGCCCGTCCGGTGCAAACCAGCAACAGCAAACCATACTGGAAACCGAAGTGACCGAAGCCAAGTCGCCGCAAGACTGCGCCACCAAGGACGATGTCCGTGCTGAAATCGACCGCATCGACCAGGCCCTGCTGAGCCTGTTTGCCGAACGGCACCGCTATGTGACGCGCATGGCCCAGATCAAGACCGATCCGCATGAGGCGCGCGACCCGGCGCGCATCGAGGCCGTGATCGAGAAAGTCCGCACGCGCAGTTTGGCTCTTGATCTCGACGAAGATCAGGCCGAACTTGTGTGGCGGACCCTGATCGACTGGAACATCAATTACGAGAAGGGCATTATCGCGGCGCGGCGCCGCAGCTAGGGCAGGAGGTCACAATGGCAGGGATTTCCATTCGCAAGGCTGAACCCACTGATGCGCGCCGATTGGCCGATATTGCCTATCGCGCCTGGGAAAGTGGCATCTTCCCGCTGCTGACCGAACAGCCCGGGTTGCGGGAGGCCGAACAACGCCGGCTGACGCAGGCCGTGGCAGAGACGCTGCCGCGCATCATCGTGGCCGAAGTGGATGGTATCGCGGTCGCCTGGTGCTCGCGATCCGGCCGACGCGCCTATATTCCCTTCCTCTTCGTCATGCCCGAACTGCAGGGCCATGGCATTGGCTCGATGCTGCTGCGGCGCATGGAATCGATGCTGGAGCTCGAGGGCGCCGAGCGCGTCCATCTGGAAACGCCGGCCGACAATGTCCGCGCTGTGCGCTTCTACGAGCGGCAGGGTTATCGCATCCTGGCACTGCGGCCCGATGGACGTGCCGCGCATGAACCCTTCATGAGCGTCCATCTGGAAAAGCGCCTGCATCCCTTCGATGGCGATATCGACGAAGAGGACTAGTCGGAACACCCCCACCTGACCTACCCCTGAAGGGGGAGGAATCCGTTTGGTGGGTGTGGCGCTATCTTGCCAAAAACTCGATCCGTTCCTCCCCCTCCCAGAGGGAGGCTAGGTGGGGGTGCTGAGCCGTCCCGTGCTTCACGGCTCATAGGACGATACCCCTTCCGCCAGCTGCTCGCGCAAGGGGGGGACGTAGTCCGTTTCTGTTGCAACACTGCAGCAACACCAGTAATCACTTACCCAACTTCGCCTTCGCCTCAGGACGTCCAATTGACCCTCATTGATACCCGCACGCCGAACCCCAAGAGCTTCATCGCCGGCTCCACCGGTGACTGGGAGGTCATCATCGGCATGGAAGTCCATGCGCAGGTGACCAGCGAGAGCAAGCTGTTCTCGGGGTCCTCGACCGAATTCGGCAATCCGCCCAATTCCAACGTGTCCTTCGTCGATGCGGCCATGCCCGGCATGCTGCCGACCATCAATGAGGAGTGCGTGCGCCAGGCCGTGCGCACCGGTCTGGGTCTCAAGGCGCAGATCAACAAGCGCAGCGTGTTCGACCGCAAGAACTACTTCTATCCCGATCTGCCGCAGGGCTATCAGATCAGCCAGTTCAAGGACCCGATCGTCGGCGAGGGCAAGGTGCTGCTCGACATGCCCGAAGGCCAGATCGAGATCGGCATCGAACGCCTGCATCTGGAACAGGATGCCGGCAAGTCGATCCATGACCAGCACCCCAACATGAGCTTCGTCGATCTCAACCGCTCCGGCGTGGCGCTGATGGAAATCGTCAGCAAGCCCGACCTGCGCTCCTCGGAAGAAGCCAAGGAATATCTGGGCAAGCTGCGCACCATCCTGCGCTATCTCGGCACCTGCGACGGCAATATGGAGCAGGGATCCATGCGCGCCGACGTCAACGTCTCGGTGCGTCGCCCGGGCGGCGAATTCGGCACCCGTTGCGAGATCAAGAACGTCAACTCGATCCGCTTTGCCGGCCAGGCCATCGAATACGAGGCGCGTCGGCAGATCGATATCCTCGAAGACGGCGGCACGATCGACCAGGAAACCCGGCTCTACGATCCCAAGACCGGCGAGACGCGCTCGATGCGCAGCAAGGAAGAGGCGCATGACTATCGCTACTTCCCCGATCCGGACCTGCTGCCGCTAGAATTCGACGAGCAATTCGTCAGCATGCTGGCGGCAAAACTGCCCGAGCTGCCAGACGAAAAGAAGCAGCGCTTCGTCACCGACTATGGCGTAACCCCCTATGACGCCATGGTGCTAACGCTTGATCGCGAGACCGCGGACTACTACGAATCGTGCGTGTCCTTCGGCGGCACCAAGCGCGACGGCAAGGCTGTGGCCAACATGCTCAATGCCGACGTGGCCGCCTATGCCAATAGCCAGGGCCTGGCCGTGTGGGAGACCCATCTCAAGCCCAGCCAGATCGCCGGCATCGTCGACCTGGTCGCCGCCGGGACGATTTCGTCCAAGGGCGCCAAGGACTTGCTGCAGGTGATCATTGCCGAGGAGCCCGAGGGCGAGCCGGCCGAGATCGTCGAACGTCGTGGCATGAAGCAGGTCACCGACATGGGGGCCATCGAGGCGATCGTCGACGACATCATCGCCGCCAACCCCGATCAGGTCGCCAAGGTGCTGGCCAAGCCGACCATGATCGGCTGGTTCGTCGGCCAGGCCATGAAGGCCTCGGGCGGCAAGGCCAACCCGCAGGCGCTCAGCGACCTGATGAAGAAAAAGCTCGGAATCGAATAGCTCCAAGCAGGATCAGGCGCGCGTCGGCGGCTGATCCGTCCCCGGGCCCGGCTCGGGCATGGGCTGGCCTGGAGTCGGGTCTTCCACTGGCTGGGGCGTGTCCGGCAGTTCCTGGGGCGGAACTGGATAGGGCTCGACCGGCTGCGGCGGGGGCGGCTCGGGCTGCGGCACGATTTCCGGGATCGGGCGCGGATCGATATCTGGTCTGGGCTGGTTCATGATTGACGCTCCTGTGCTGACAGAAACGTCCCGGTGAGCGGTCTGTTCCGCCTCAGGCGGCCGCGCGATGCCAAAACTTGCCGATGCGGCCATCGATCAGCAACAGGCCTGCAAAGATCACCAGCATGCCCAGGAGCTGGATCGGCAATACGGTCTCCCGCAGCAGGGTAACGCCCAGGATGACGGCCGAAATCGGGGCGATGAAGGTCGTTGTCGCGAAGTTGGTGGCGCCGACGCGCGGCAAGATGCGGTACATGATCTGGAAGGTGAACGCAGTCGAGATCAGGCCGATGGCGGCGGCGGCCAGCCAGGTCTCGGTGCGCAGCATGACCGGCGTTCCTTCAACCATGAACGCGACCGGAATGGCGACAATCGCAGCGCCGGTCAGCGCAATGGCGGCCAGGGCAGTCGGCTCCACAGCCTTGAAGCTGCGAGTGATATTGAGCGAGAGCGCATAGCAGAGCGTGGCCAGCAGACAGGTGGCGACGGCCCAGAGTTGCGATTGGCCACCCGAGAGCAAAGCCGGCGAGGCAAGGATGGCAACGCCGGCGAAGCCAACCGCCACGCCGGCACTCTTGATGCGCGAGGCCTTCTCGCCGCCAATCCAGAAATGGCTGACGATCACAGTCATGATCGGCGTCAGTGCGTTGATGATGGCCGCGACGCCGCTGGCCAGGTTGGCCTGAGCCAGCGGGAACAGGGCAAAGGGGATGGCATAGGCCAGGATGCCCAGCGCGCCGAGCTTGAGCCAGAGCGTCGGAGAACGCGGGATGGGCTTGCGCAGGGCCACCATCACGCCCCAGCAGCCAAGCGCACCGATGCCGACACGGAACGAGGTGACCCAGAGCGGGCCGATCTCGCGGATAAGCACGGCGTTGAAGATGAAGGAGCAGCCCCAGATGGCGCCGAGCAATATGATCCAGAACCAGTCGCGTTGCGCCATCGTGGCCTCCCAGGAGTGAGCCGGGAAACTACGCCTGACGAGAACAAAGGTCGAACCGATTTTGACGATGGGTTCGATCAAATCTGGTGATGACGATTAAGGCGCAGCGATCTTGCCGGAGGCCAGCAGGCGCAGGGCCTCGGGATAGATGCGGTGCTCCTCGATCAGAACGCGTGCGGCCAGACTGTCGGCAGTGTCGCCCGGCAGGATAGGCACTTCCGCCTGCAGGATCGCGGCGCCCTCATCAAGGCCGGGCGTGACGAAGTGGACCGTGCAGCCATGGACGCGGGCGCCATCGGCAAGCGCCCGTTCGTGGGTATGCAGTCCCTTGTAGAGCGGCAACAGGGAGGGGTGGATGTTGATCATCCGCCCGGCCCAGTGATGGACGAAATCGTCGCCCAGGATTCGCATGAACCCGGCGAGGCAGACGATGTCCACATCCCAGCTTTCCAGCGTCTGGGTCATGACATCCTCGAACATGTCGCGGGTGGGGAATTTGCTCTGGGCCAGCGAGGCGGTGGCGATGCCTTCCGCCGCAGCGGTGGCGAGCCCCGGGGCGGCGGCACGGTTGGAGAGCACGCCGACGATCTCGGCCGGGTAGTCGGGAGACCTCGCCGCCTCGATCAAAGCCGACATGTTCGAGCCGCGGCCCGAGATGAGGATGCCGACGCGCTTGCGGGTCATGGGAGGGGCTCCGAGGCTGGATCGTAAAGGGCGAACTCCGCCTCATCCGGGCGCTGGATCGCGGCTGAATAGGCGCGGAGGTCTTCCAGGGTGAGAGGCGGGTTCTCGCGGCCCCGGGCACTGGTGCGCTGAAACAGCGTTTCGAGTGGTGCGTCGACGAAGTGCAGCTCGACCTTTGCACCAAGAACGCGCGCGCCTTCGCGGAGCATGTCGCGCTCGGAACGACCCCAGGTGCCCCACTCAATGATGGCCGTGCCGCCCAGACGGAGCAGGTCCTGCGCCTGTCGCCACTGCAAGTCCTCGATGCCCTTGCGCATGGCCGTGTCCCAGAGGTCGATGCCGAGGGCATCCATCCAGTCGTCGGGCGAGTAGATGCTGGCATCCAGATGATGCTCGGCCAACCGCTTTGCCAGCGTTGTCTTGCCGGCGCCCGGCAGGCCGCAGATGATGATCAGACGGCCCGAGCCGGGCATCTAGAGCGCCAGCTTGCCATCAAACGTCACCGGCTCGCCGGTGCGGGCTGTCAGCTGGCCAACGACCGAGGCGATCTCGCCCGATGCGTTGAGATGGTCGACAAGCTTCTGGGCATCCTCAGGTCCGACGGCGACCAGCATGCCAACGCCGCAATTGAAGGTGCGCAGCATTTCGCGCTCATCCATGCCGCCGACATGGCTGAGCCAGCCGAAGACCTTGGGGACCGTGATGGCATTGAGGTCGACATGGGCCGCCAGATGGTCGGGCAGCACGCGAGGAATATTGTCGATGAAGCCGCCGCCGGTGATATGGGCCAGTGCCTTGATGCCGATGCCGGCCTTGAGAGCGGCCAGCAGGGGCTTCACATAGATGCGGGTTGGCGTCAGCAGCGCTTCGGACAGCGACTGGCCGGGCGCGAACGGCGCGTCCATGTACCAGTCCACGCCGGACAGTTCGACGATCTTGCGAACCAGCGAATAGCCGTTGGAATGGACACCCGACGAGGCAATCGCGACCAACGTATCGCCCGCGGCAATATCGGGGCGGGGCAGGAGGGTGCCACGCTCGGCAGCGCCAACAGCAAAGCCGGCCAGGTCGTAGTCCTTGCCGTGATACATGCCGGGCATTTCGGCGGTCTCGCCGCCAATCAGCGCGCAGCCAGCGATACGGCAGCCCTCGGCGATGCCGGACACAATGGCAGTGCCCTGTTCCACGTCGAGCTTGCCGGTGGCGAAGTAGTCGAGAAAGAACAGCGGCTCGGCGCCCTGCACGATGATGTCGTTGACGCACATGGCCACCAGGTCCTGCCCGATGGTGGAATGATTGCCCGTGTCGATGGCAATCTTGAGCTTAGTGCCGACGCCGTCATTGGCCGCAACCAGCACCGGATCGGTGAAGCCGGCGGCCTTGAGATCGAACAGTCCGCCGAAACCGCCGATTTCGCCATCAGCGCCCGGACGGCGCGTGGAACGAACTGCCGGCTTGATGGCTTCTACCAGTGCATTGCCGGCATCGATATCGACGCCGGCCTGCTTGTATGACAGACCGTTTGATGTCAGGTTTTGCGGATCGGACATTGGCCTCAGTACCGTGTGGGGAAAGCGTGCGTAAAGCCGTTACCGGAAGAGCAAGGCGGTTGCCAACGCCGGAGCCGGAAGTTAGACGGCCTGATAGCTTCTCCACCACACCGACGCAAGGGCCGCCGGGCACCATGACACTGCGAAATCAAGTGCTGATCTGGGTCACGTTCCTGGTCGTCCTCATCATGCTGCTCTGGATATTCCGGGGCATCCTGTTGCCGTTCGTCGTGGGTGCGGCGCTGGCCTATCTGCTCAATCCACTCGTCAACCAGTTGCAGAAGTGGCGTTTCAACCGGGCCTGGGCGACCACGGTGGTGCTGCTCTGCGTCATCACCATCGTGCTCAGCCTGTTCCTGATGTTCCTGCCGCTGATCGGCCAGCAGATCATCGAGCTGTTGCAGCGGGCGCCTCGATACGTGGCTGACCTCCAGGAGCTCTTTGCCCGCTGGTCGCCGGAGATCAACGAGTGGCTCGGCCCCGAGCGGGCTGCCCAGTTGCAAACCGGTATCAATGACCTGACGCGGCAATTGCTCGGCTTCATCACCACGCTGCCGGGAGAACTGGTCAATATCGGCCTGACGGGCGCGGCGGTAATCGGCTTCACGGTGCTGACGCCCGTGGTGGCCTTCTACCTGCTGCTCGATTGGGAGGGCATGGTGCATGGCATCGAGACCCTCCTGCCCAAGGATCACAAGGGCGAAATCAACACCATCCTGAGCGACATCGACAAGGCGATGGCCGGCGTGATCCGCGGGCAAGGCGGCGTGCTGTTGATCGATGCAGCCTTCTATGCCACGGCCCTCAGCCTGATCGGGCTGAATTTCGGGCTGGTTGTCGGCCTTATTGCCGGACTGCTCAGCTTTGTGCCCTTCGTTGGCTTCATCTTCGGCTTCGGCCTGTCGGTTGGCATTGCCATCGTGCAGTTTTCGGCGGATCCATGGATGGTCGGCGCCGTGGCGGGTATTTTCCTGTTCTGGCAATTCATCGAGGGCAATATTCTCTATCCCAAGCTCGTGGGCTCCTCGATCAACATCAACCCCGTCTGGATGATGTTTGCCTTGCTGGCTTTGGGCGCCGTGTTCGGCTTTGTGGGCCTGCTGCTCGCCGTACCCATGGCGGCCATCGCCTCGGTCCTGGTGCGCTATGGCGTCGCCAAGTACAAATCGAGCACCCTTTATCTCGGGCAGAATGGTGGCCCCCATGGCCCTGCCGGCAATCCCTGACAGCGACGAGCCCAAGGGCCAGCTGACGCTGGAGCTTGGCCACACGCCGGCACATGGGGAAGCGGATTTCCTGGTCGGGGAAGGCAATAGCCTGGCGCATGGCCGCGTCATGGCCTTTCCCCACTGGCCCGACCCGATAACCCTGCTGATTGGCCCCGCCAAGTCGGGCAAGTCGCATCTGGCGCGCATTTTCGCTGATCGCTCGGGCGCGCGTTTTGTCGCCATCGCTGATCTGGAAAAGCTGGCGACAGAGGGAGGCACCGACCCCCTGATCGTCGAGGATGTCGACAGGCTCGGCTATGATGAGGCAGGTCTGTTTCACCTGCTCAACCAATCCATGCGCGAGCTTCGACCAATGCTGCTGACGGCGCGGGAAGACATTGCGAACTGGCCGCTGACGACGGATGATGTCCGCTCAAGGGCCCGCAGGGCCACTGCCTTCACTCTGGAACTGACGGACGACATTCAATTGTCACAGATGTTCGTGAAACTCTTCGGGGATCGCCAGATCATGGTCGATCCAAAGACCATCGCTTACCTGGTAGCGCGCATGGAGCGCTCCACCGAGGAAGTGGTGATTCTTGCTGACCTCATGGACCGGCTGGCCCTCGCCAAGGGTACGGCCATTACCCGCAGCATCGCCGCCGATGCCCTCGACCGCCGCCGGGCTGCGCTTGGCCAGGCGAGCCACGAACAGGACTGGGATACCCAAGACGATGAATGACCTGAGCGATTTCGCCGAAGCCGATGTGCCGGTTCCCGATACCGAGGCGCTACGCAAGAGCCCGGCGCGTTTCGTCAATCGCGAGGTCAGCTGGCTGCAGTTCAACATGCGGGTGCTCGAAGAAGCGGGCAACACCAATCACCCGTTGCTGGAGCGGCTGCGCTTTGTGTCCATTTCGGCCAACAATCTTGACGAGTTCTACATGGTCCGCGTGGCCGGTCTCAAAGGCCAGATGCGCGCCGGGCTCACCAAGCAGAGCGCCGACGGGCTGACCCCGGCCGAGCAGATGGAAGAAATCGCCACGCTGGCCCAGCACCTGCAGCTCGAGCAGCAGGACCACTGGCAAAGCCTGCGGGAGGAACTGTTCGCGCAGAATGTGGTGATACATGAGGCCGATGACCTGACGACCGATCAGGTCAACTATCTGCAGAAGCTGTTCCGCGAGGAAATCTTCCCGGTGTTGACGCCGATCGCTGTCGATCCGGCGCATCCCTTTCCCTTCATCCCCAATCTGGGTCTGGCACTCGCCTTCGAGCTCAAGCGCCCGGATAACGACCTGCCGCTGACGGCCCTGGTCCGCATTCCCGGCAATCTGGACCGCTTCATCAACCTGCCGAGCGGTCTGGTTTCGGAAGGGCGCAGCGAGGTCGTGACCATCGACACCCTGGTCAAGCTGTTCTTCCACAAGATGTTTCCCGGCCATGAAGTGGTGGGGTCTGGCGCCTTCCGGGTCATTCGCGACAGCGAAATCGAAATCGACGACGAGGCGGCCGATCTGGTGGTCGAATTCGAGACGGCCTTGCGCCAGCGCCGGCGCGGGCAGGTGATCCGGCTGGAAATCGAGAGCTCGATGCCGCGCGCGCTCAAGCGACAGATCAGCGAGCAGCTGGGCGTCAAGGAAGGCGAAGTCTTCGAAGTGCAGGGCTTCCTCGGCCTTGCCGATGCCAGCAAGGTCTGTGACGTCGACCGGCCGGACCTCAAGTTCACGCCCTATCATGCGCGCTTTCCCGAGCGCATCCGCGACTATAACGGCGACAGCTTTGCGGCGATCGGTGCCAAGGACATCCTGGTGCATCATCCGTTCGAGAGCTTCGACGTGGTGGCGCAGTTCCTGATGCAGGCGGCGCGCGACCCTGAAGTGGTCGCCATCAAGCAGACGCTTTATCGCACGTCTGCCAACAGCCCCATCATCAAGGCGCTGGTCTTGGCCGCAGAGGCGGGCAAGTCGGTGACCTGCCTCGTCGAACTCAAGGCGCGCTTCGATGAGGAGGCCAATATCCGCTGGGCGCGCGACCTGGAGCGGGCAGGGGCGCAGGTCGTATTCGGCTTCATCGAGCTCAAGACGCATGCCAAGCTCAGCCAGGTGGTGCGGCGCGAAAAGGGCAAGCTGGTCAGCTACTGCCATATCGGCACCGGCAACTACCATCCGATCACGGCCAAGATTTATACCGACCTCAGCTACTTCACCATCGATCCGGCAATCACCCGGGACGTAGCGCGGGTCTTCAACTTCATCACCGGCTATGCGCGGCCGACCGAGCTGGAAACCATCGCCGTGTCGCCGGTCAACCTGCGGCAGACGCTGCTGAATGACATTGCCCGCGAGATCGAGTTTGCCCGCAATGGGCAGCCGGCCAGCATCCTGTTGAAGATGAACTCGCTGGTCGATCCGCAGATCATCGACGCGCTTTACGATGCAAGCCAGGCCGGGGTGAAGGTTGACCTGATCGTGCGCGGCATCTGCTGCCTGCGGCCAGGCATTCCAGGCTTCTCGGACAATATCCGGGTGAAGTCGATTGTCGGCCGGTTCCTGGAACACAGCCGCATCTACTGTTTCGGCAATGGCGAGGCCATGCCCAACCCGCGCGCCAAGGTCTATATTTCCTCGGCCGACCTGATGGGCCGCAACCTCGATGGGCGCGTCGAAGTGATGGTGCCGATCCTCAACAGGACCGTGCATAAGCAGATCCTCGACCGGATTCTGGTTGCCTATCTGCGCGACAACCAGCAGAGCTGGGAAGTGCTGCCCGATGGCAGCTCGCATCGGATGCGTGTGGCCGAGGGCGACGAGCCCTTCAATGCGCATGACTACTTCATGACCAATCCCTCGCTGTCCGGTCGGGGCAGCGCTGGCGGGGTCGAAGGTGACGAGGGCTAGGTTTGAACCAGTTCTGGGGCGTTGATGCCGATCCGACGGCGCAAGGCCGTATCAAGGGCGCCAAGCCCGTTGCCGTGCTCGATATCGGCTCCAACTCCGTGCGTCTGGTGGTCTACGAGCGCCATGCGCGTGCGCTGACGCCGCTCTACAACGAAAAGTCGGCCTGCGCCCTTGGCCGCGGCGTGGGGCAGACCGGGCGCCTTGCCGACGCCAATGTCGCCCAGGCGCTCAACGCCATCAAGCGCTTCGCCCTGGTGGCGCGGATGATGCGGGTGGGCAAGGTCTATGTCCTGGCCACCTCTGCCGTGCGCGACGCTGCGAACCGCAAGGAATTCGTCGACGCCGTCGAGGCGCTGATGGAAACCAAGGTGCAGGTGCTCAGCGGCGAGCAAGAGGCGCATTATGCGGCGCTCGGCGCCGTCGCCGGTATTCCCGGGTTCTCCGGGGTGGTGGGCGATCTGGGCGGGGGGAGTCTCGAACTCTCCAGCATCAGCAATGGCAGTGACACCGACGGAGAATCCTTCGAGATCGGCGTGATCCGGCTGCAGGATGACAGCAATGGCGCGCCGGCCGCAGCTGCCGAGATCATTCGCGAACGCCTGAGCCAGTCCTCCCTGTCGAGGGCCGAAGCCGGCAAGTCCTTTGCGGCGATCGGCGGCACCTGGCGCTCGCTGGCCAAGCTGCATCAGATCGTGCGCGGCTACCCGCTCCGCATGGTGCAGCACTATGTCGTACCGGCCGAGGAGATGATCCAGTTCTGTGCGGCAATTGTCGGGGCGAGCTCGCTGAAATCCTATGAAGGGGCCGAGCATGTGAGTTCGTCGCGGCGCGAGCTGGTGCCCTTCGGCGCCGCCGTGCTGGCCGAAGTGCTCAAGGCCGGCCGGTTTGCCGATGTGGTGTTCTCGGCGCTCGGCGTTCGCGAGGGGTATCTCTACGGCATGCTCGACCCGCGCGAGCAGGCGATTGATCCGCTGATCCAGGGTGCCGAGGAGCTTTCGGTGCTGCGGTCGCGCTCGCCCTCGCATGCGAGCGATCTCGTCGAGTTTACCGGACAGTTTCTTGCAGCCGCCGGCATGGTCGAAACCGCGGAACAGGCCCGGTTGCGGACGGTGTCCTGCCTGCTGGCCGATATCGGCTGGCGCGCGCATCCCGACTATCGCGGTCCGCAGAGCGTCGATTCTGTGGCCTATGGATCGCTGAGCGGCGTCGATCACCCCGGACGGGCCTTCCTCGCCCAGGTGATCGCGGTGCGCTATGATGGTCTGAAGAGCAAGACGGCGGCCAAGCTGGCCAGCCTCGGCTCGGCCGAAGTGACGGCCCGCGCCCGGCTGATCGGCGCGCTGTTCCGCGTCGCCTATCCGATGACGGCCGCCATGCCCGGCATCCTGCCGCGGATCCGTTTCGAGATCGCCGGCAACAGCCTGTCGCTGGTGCTGCCTGCCGACCTGGCCTTTCTCGACGGCGAGCACCTGCAGGGCCGGCTCGACCAGTTTGCCGGGGTGGCCGGGTTCAAGACGTCAGACGTGCGCATCGGCTGAGCAGCGCGCTACTCGGCCGGCACCGTGTCCTTGACAGCGATTTCCACCACGCCCTTGCGTGTGGCGACGAGCCCGATGCGGCCGTGCTTGATGTCCAGCGCCTTGTCGCCGAACAGCTTGCGCCGCCAGCCCTTGAGGGCCGGGACGTCCGCATCGTCGTCCAGCACCAGCGCGTCGATATCGTCAGAGGTGGCGATAATCCTGGCGGCTACCCCATGCTGTTCGGCCACCGATTTGAGCAGCACGCGCACCAGATCGCCAACAGCACCCTTGGGTGAGGGGCCGCGATAGCGCTCGGGCATGTCGGGCAGGTCGGCCTTGCCGAGGGCCTCGACTTCCTTGAGCAGCACCATGATCTCAGCCGCGGCTGAACTGCGGCCGAAGCCGCGCGGAACGGCCCGGAGCTTTTCGAAGGCGTCGGGCGTCAGCGGACGCTGCATGGCCAGCTCGAACAGTACGTCGTCCTTGAGCACGCGGCTGCGTGGCTGGTCGCCATCCTGCGCGCGCTTTTCGCGCCACGCGGCCAGTTTCTTCAGCGCCGCCAGGTCGCGCGGGCGGTTGATTTTCATCTTCAGGCGTTCCCAGGCCTGTTCGGGCTGGACGACGTAGGTGTCGATGCTGCGCAGCACGCCCAGCTCGTCCTCGACCCAGTCCCAACGCTTGGTTGCGTCCACCTGCTTGCGCAGTTCGCGGTAGATGTCGCGCAGATGGGTCACGTCCGCCACGGCATAGAGACGCTGCTTCTCGGAGAGCGGGCGCGCGGCCCAGTCCGTGAAGCGGCTGGACTTGTCCAGTTCCACCTGCGTGATCGAGCGCACGAGATTGTCGTAGGAAACGCTGTCGCCGAAGCCGCAGACGCTGGCCGCGATCTGGGTATCGAAGATATTGACCGGCACCTTGCCCGTCAGCTTGACGAAGATTTCGATATCCTGCCGAGCGGCATGGAACACCTTGGTGATGTTCGGATTGGCGAGCAGCGCGAAAAAGGGCGTCAGGTCGAGATCTGGCGCCAGCGGATCGATCAGCACCGCCTCGTCATTGGTCGCCGCCTGGATCAGGCACAGCTTGGGCCAATAAGTCGTTTCGCGCAGAAACTCGGTATCCACCGTCACAAAATCGAACTTCGCAGCGCGCTCGCAGAATGCGGCGAGCACATCTGTGGAAACAATCAGGTCCATACCGGCTTCCGTCTCAAATTCGTCAATATTCTTCCTAGCAGGTGAGGCAGGTGCACTCCAGACCGCATTTGTCGAGTATTGCCCTCGGGTTATCATCGTCGCCGCGCTGAACACGCCCGGTCCGCCCGTTCAACTTGACAAGCCGGGACGCCCATGCGCTTTTCCCGCCAAGATTCCGGCCTTTTTTCAGAGTTCCGACCATGACCTCACACCCCTACCGCTCGCATACCTGCGGGGCCCTTACCGCCAAGGATGCCGGCCAGACCGTGCGCCTCAGCGGCTGGGTGCATCGCATCCGCGACCATGGCGGCCTGCTGTTCATGGATTTGCGCGATCACTACGGGCTGACCCAGGCCGTCATCGACCCTGATTCGCCGGCTTTTGCCGCGGCCGAAAAGGTGCGATCGGAATGGGTGATCCGCATCGATGGCGAAGTGAAGCTGCGCGACGCCGCCGCGGTGAACCCGAACCTGCCTACCGGTACGGTTGAAGTGTTCATCCAGGAGCTGGAAGTGCTGTCGGCTGCCAAGGAGCTGCCGCTGCCGGTGTTTGGCGACCAGGAATATCCCGAGGATGTGCGCCTGCGCTATCGCTTCCTCGATCTGCGCCGCGAGAAGCTGCATGCCAATATCGTCAAGCGCACCAAGGTGATCGCGGCGATGCGCCAGGGCATGACCGAGCAGGGGTTTGCCGAATATTCCACGCCGATCCTGACTGCGTCGTCGCCGGAAGGCGCACGAGATTTCCTTGTCCCCAGCCGTATCCATCCCGGCAAGTTCTTCGCCCTGCCGCAGGCACCCCAGCAGTACAAGCAGCTGCTGATGGTCGCCGGCTTTGATCGCTATTTCCAGATCGCGCCGTGCTTCCGCGACGAAGACCCGCGCGCTGACCGCCTGCCGGGCGAGTTCTACCAGCTCGACCTGGAGATGAGCTTTGTCACCCAGGAAGACGTCTGGAACACCATGACGCCGGTGATCACCTCGATTTTCGAGCAGTTTGCCGAGGGCAAGCGCGTGACCAAGGACTGGCCGCGCATTCCGTACGACACTGCGATCCGCAAATACGGCTCGGACAAGCCCGACCTGCGCAACCCGATCGAGATCGAGGGCGTGACCGAGCACTTTGCCGGTTCAGGCTTCAAGGTCTTCGCCAACCAGATCGAGGCTGACGCCAAGGTCGAGGTCTGGGCAATTCCGGCGAAGAACAAGGCCGGCGCCGAGCCGATCGGCCGGGCCTTCTGTGATCGCATGAATGCCTGGGCGCAGGGCGAGGGTCAGCCGGGCCTGGGCTATATCTTCTTCAAGGATGGGCAGGGCAGTGGGCCCATTGCCAAGAATATTGGCGAAGAACGGACTGCTGCACTCAAGGCTCAACTTGGTCTCGAAGACGGCGACGCCGTGTTCTTTGTCTGCGGCCGTCCTGAGAAGTTCTACAAGTTTGCCGGCGAAGCCCGCACCAAGGTTGGCACCGATCTCGACGTGATCGATACCGAGCAGTTCGCCTTGTGCTGGATTGTCGACTTCCCGTTCTACGAGTGGAGTGAAGAAGAGAAGCGCGTGGACTTCGCGCACAACCCCTTCTCCATGCCGCAAGGCGGGATCGACGCGCTCAACAGCCAGGACCCAATGACGATCAAGGCCTATCAGTATGATGCGGTCTGCAATGGCTACGAAATCGCCTCGGGTTCGATCCGTAACCAGTTGCCCGAGACCATGGTCAAGGCGTTCGAGCTGACCGGCAAGAGCCGCGACGAGGTCGAGGAACAGTTCGGTGGCCTCTACCGCGCCTTCCAGTATGGTGCCCCGCCGCATGGTGGTGCAGCCTTTGGCGTGGACCGCATCGTCATGCTGCTTTGCGGCGTGCAGAACCTGCGCGAGATCACCGCGTTCCCGATGAATCAGCAGGCCGAAGACCTGCTGATGGGCGCCCCGAGCCCGGCCTCGCCCAAGCAATTGCGGGAGCTGAGCATCCGGCTCAACGCCCCGTCGTAATATATCGACGAACGTTTATTACGAGGCGGCCTCCAACACTGGAGGTCGCCTTTTTCTATTCGGTGTTTTCGTTCGGTTAATCAGCGTTAATGATCCGTTAAAGGCTGCTTGCTACCGATGAGGTAATTGAACGGCTCATTCGGATTCGATCTTGAAGTCGAGATACTCTCATATCCTCACGCTAATGGGTGCGCTGCTGGCGTTCGTTCCCATCGTTGCGGTGGACTATCTGCTGGACGGCTATGTCCGTGCGCGAGAGAAAATTACGACCCAACAATATGTTACGACGGTTACTTCACAAATTGAAATCGGCGTGAACGACGCGATCTCGGCGCTTCGCCGTATTCTCGCCGAAAGCCCGTCACTGTGCACGCCGACTTTCGTCGCCAATGTGCAGCGCGAAATCGAATCCAGCCTCAACATGAAGCAGGTGCTCGTCGAGAATACCGACGGCGTGCAGTATTGCGATGCCGTGGGGCGCACAGTCGCCTATTCGCCGCTGTCCGAGAGCCTGCCCATCCCCGCGCATACCGAATCCATCACCGTCGTAAAGCTTGGCGGAATGGACATGCCAGCGCTCAAGATCACCCAGGCGTTCGGGGAGAGCAGGCGCGTCTCGGCCTTCGTGCCGCTGGTTGGGCAAACACAGGCGGGTCTGGCGCAAGGGCTGACGAGTGCTGCGATGATGCGCATCTCGCTGACCAATGGCACGCCGATCTTGAGCGTGGGCAGTTCGACTGATTTTGACCGGCGGGATTCCAACGCGGAGTTTATCTCTGCGCAGAGCTTTGCGGGCGAAATGCCGCTGAAGGTGGAATATGCCATTCCTTTTGCCATGGCACGCGCCGGATATACCGATCTCGATGTCGGCCTGACCATCATGGCCTGCATTCTGAGCGCCGGTTTCCTGATCCTGTCGCTGAACTATGTACGGCGCTCGCGCGTGCCGGCCTTCGATCTCGAGCGGGCCATCGCCCGTGGGGAGATAAAGCCTTACTACCAGCCAGTCATCAATCTGCGCACCGGCGAGCTTATGGGCTGCGAGGTGCTGTGCCGCTGGGAGAAGAAGAACGGCCAGGTCGTGCCGCCTGGCGCCTTCATCGACTATGCCGAGGTTACCGGTCTTGCCATGCCGATGACGCTGTCGCTGATGCAGCAGGTCAAGTTCGACCTCGGCGATCTCTGCCAGATGATGCCGGACCTCAAGATCTCCATCAATCTGTTCGAGGGGCATTTCCGCGACGACAGCATCGTCGAGGATGTGCAGGCCATTTTTGGGAATTCGCCGATCAGTTTCCGCCAGCTGGTATTCGAGCTCACCGAGCGACACCCGCTGGCCAACTCCGCCATTGCCAACAGCGTGATCGCTGGCTTGCACGCCCTTGGGGCGCGGCTTGCGTTGGACGATGCGGGCACCGGTCACTCCAATCTGGCTTATCTCGGCACGCTCGGCGTCGACATCATCAAGATCGACCGCATCTTCGTCGATATGGTCAAGCCGGGCACGACCCAGGTTCCGGTGCTCGATGGGCTCATTGCCATGGCCAAGGATCTCGACTGCGAGATTGTCGCCGAGGGTGTCGAGACCGAGGAGCAGGCGCTCTATCTGCGGGCTCGCGGCGTAGTGCAGGCCCAGGGCTTCATCTTTGCCCCGGCGCTCAAGATCGGTGCCTTCCGCGAATTGGCGACAGCTCTCCACGTCACCAAGGAACCGCGCAGCCGGATCGAGAACATCGTTGCCAGTGCCGCCTGAGCCTTTGCGACTTTAGTTTCATCCCGCACCGGACTTACCCACTTTCCATTGCCGGCATTTGATGGCACCAACGCTGCCTGAAGCTATGCCCGTCACCAACTGGACGCGGGCGAGGAGGATTGCGTGACGACCGACGTCAACGAACAGCGGAAAGCCCTGCGCGAAGCGGCCCTGCATTTCCACGAGTTTCCCAAGCCAGGCAAGCTGGAGATCCAGGCGACCAAGCCGCTGGGCAACCAGCGCGACCTGGCCCTGGCCTATTCGCCGGGCGTCGCCGCGCCTTGCGAGGAAATCGCGGAAAATCCGGATGCGGTGGCGCGCTATACCTCCCGGCAAAACCTCGTTGCCGTCATTTCCAATGGCACGGCCGTGCTGGGCCTTGGCAATATCGGTGCGCTGGCCTCCAAGCCGGTGATGGAGGGCAAGGCCGTCCTGTTCAAGAAATTTGCCGGTATCGACGTGTTCGATCTTGAGATCGACGAGATCGACCCGACCAAGTTCATCGATGCCGTGGCGCCGCTCTGGCCGACCTTTGGCGGCATCAATCTCGAAGACATCCGCGCTCCGGACTGTTTCGAGATTGAAGAGGCGCTGCGGGCCCGTATGCCGATCCCGGTATTCCATGATGATCAGCATGGCACGGCGATCATCGTCGGCGCCGCCGTCCTCAATGGTCTCGAGCTCAAGGGCAAGAAGATCGAGGACGTCAAGATCTGCGCCTCCGGGGCAGGGGCCGCGGCCATCGCATGCCTCAACGTGCTGGTTGCGCTCGGCGCCAAGCATGAGAATATCTGGGTCGCCGACAAGGATGGTCTGGTCACCCACAAGCGCAATGATGTGAATGACAAGTGGCGCGGCCAGTTCCGGCGCACCAGCGAAGCCACCACGCTGGCCGAAGTGATCGAAGGCGCGGATGTATTCGTCGGGCTGTCCGGGCCCGGTGCGTTGACGCCGGAAATGCTGCTCAAGATGGCCCCGCGCCCGCTGATCCTCGCGCTGGCCAACCCCAATCCCGAAATCAGCCCTGAACTGGCCAAGGCCACCCGCCCTGACGCCATGGTCTGCACGGGCCGTTCGGACTACCCCAATCAGGTCAACAACGTCCTCTGCTTCCCCTTCATCTTCCGCGGCGCGCTCGACGTGAGCGCCACCACGATCAATGAGGAAATGAAGCTGGCCGCCGTTCGGGCCATCGCCAAGCTGGCGCATGAGCCGGGGCTGGAAGTGTCGCCGTCAGGTGCACCCGCCGTGTTCGGCCCCGACCACATCATTCCCAATCCCTTCGACCAGCGGCTGATTCTGCGCATCGCGCCGGCCGTGGCCCGTGCGGCGATGGAATCGGGCGTCGCCAAGAAGCCGATCGCCGATTGGGACGCCTATATGGATGGGCTCAACCGCTTCGTCTTCCGCTCCGGCCTGGTGATGAAGCCTATCATCGACCGTGCGCAGGGTCAGAACAAGCGCATTGCCTTCGCCGATGGCGAGGATGAGCGCGTCTTGCGCGCCACCCAGGTGCTGCTCGAAGAACGCATTGCCCGCCCGATCCTGATCGGCCGTCCGGCCGTTATCGAGGCACGCATCGAGCGCTTCGGCCTCAACCTGCGCCCGGGCACGGACTTCGAGGTCATCAACCCTGAAGACGATCCGCGCTACCGCGATTACGTAACCCTGTTCCACTCGCTGGTCGGGCGTGACGGCGTGACGCCGGATACGGCGCGCCAGGTCGTGCGCACCAATACCACGGTGATCGGGGCTCTCGCGGTCAAGCGCGGCGAGGCTGACTCGCTGATCTGCGGATTGCAGGGCCGCTTCATCAAGCATGTGCGCGACATCCGCTCCATCATCGGGCTGCAGGATGGCGTTGCCGATGTTTCGGCGCTCTCCATGCTGATCATGCCGCGCGGCGCTTTCTTCCTCGCCGACACCTATGTGAACCAGGATCCGACCGCCGACGAGATCGTTGGCATCGCCCTGCAGGCGCGTGACCACCTCAAGCGCTTCAATATCGAGGCGAAGGTGGCGCTGCTGAGCTACTCCAACTTTGGTTCGCGCGACGGCGAGAGCGCCTTCAAGATGCGCGAGGCCTATCAGAAGCTGAAGTCCCTGGCCCCGACCATGATCGTGGAAGGCGAGATGCAGGGTGATCTGGCGCTGAGCCAGGAACTGCGCGAGCGCTACATTCCCGACAGCGTGCTCGGCGGTGAAGCCAACCTCCTGATCTTCCCCAATCTCGACGCGGCAAACCTGTCCATGACCCTGCTCAAGGAAATGAACAATGCCCTGTCGGTCGGCCCCATCCTGATGGGACCGCGCTCGCCGGCCCACATTCTGGCGCCGTCGGTAACCAGCCGCGGGATCGTGAACATGGCTGCCATCGCCGCAACGGAGGCGCTGGAAACATAAGGCCCAGCTTGCCCCAAAAGCGCGCATGCGCTAGAGGCAGGCATCGCCCGCGCTTGGAGGATGTCCGATGAACCAGATCGCTGTGTTCGGTGGTAGCGCGCATCCTCAACTGGCCGAGGAAATCTGCACCCAGCTCGGGGTGCCGCTGCATCCGACAATGGTGAAGCGGTTTTCCAATGACTGCCTCGAAGTGCAGTTGCAGGCCAATTGCCGCGAGCAGGATGTGTTCCTGATCCAGACGCTCAGCGCCCCGGTTCAGGACCATCTGGTGGAACTGCTGCTGATGGCCGATGCCGCGCGCGGCGCCTCGGCGGCCCGGATCACCGCCGTCATTCCGCACTATTCCTACGCCCGTTCCGACAAGAAGGACGCGCCGCGTATCTCGCTGGGCGGCCGGCTGGTGGCCGACCTGCTGGCCACGGCCGGCGTCAACCGCGTCCTGACCATGACGCTGCACTCCCCGCAGGTGCATGGCTTTTTCAGCGTGCCGGTCGATCACCTGCATGCCTTGAGCGAGCTGGCAGCCTATTTCCAGCGCTACGATCTCAGCAATGCCGTTGTCGTATCGCCCGATCTGGGCAATGCCAAATCCGCCGCCGTCTTCGCCAAGCGCCTTGGCACCCCGGTGGCCGCCGGCGCCAAGGAGCGCATCAGCGACACTCAGGTGCGCATCTCGGCGATTATCGGCGAGGTGAGCGGCCGCGATGTCATCGTGCTGGATGACGAGATCGCCAGCGGCGGCTCGATGATCGAGCTGATGGCGCATCTGCGGGCCAATGGCGCCCGCTCGATCCGCATCGCCTGCACCCATGGCATCTTCGCCGGCTCGGCGCTGCAGCGGCTGGCGGCGCAGCCGGATCTGAGCGAGATCGTGTGCACCAATACGCTGCCGATCACGCCCGACCGGGTTGTCGACAAGCTGACCGTCCTCTCCGTCGCGCCGGCCCTGGCCGAGGCGATGCGCCGTATCAACAGCGGCGAGTCGGTCAGTGCGATCTTCCATGACGTGCCGCTGAGCGACCGCGCAGCCGCAGAGTAGCGACAGCGCGACTGCAACCGGCCATTGGCCCAGACAATTCCGAGGAACAGGCATGATCCGCCACACCGTCGTCTTCAAGCTCAAGCATGCTGCCGGCTCGGCGGAGGAGGGCGCCTTTCTGCGCGATGCCAGGGTGCTGGAACAGATTCCGGGCGTCGAAAAGTTCGAGCAGCTGCGCCAGGTCAGCCCCAAGAACGGCTATGCCTTCGGCTTTTCCATGGAGTTCGCCGACAAGGCCGCTTATGCGGCATACAATGACCATCCCGACCACGTGGCATTCGTGCGCGATCGCTGGGTGCCCGAAGTGGCCGATTTCCTCGAAATCGACTACGTCCCGCTCGACTAGGACCCAGGGCGCGCGAGCCCGGGGCAGCCCGGCCTCCCGCGCCAGTTCAAACAAGTTTGAATCGCACTTTAATTGCATTTCCAATGGGCTGGAAATGTGCGCCTATTGTCCGTGGCGAAAGAGATCGGACGAAACGATGCGCGCCGGGTTGGACCTGCTATACGAACGCCTGCTGACTTTCGGCTACCCAAGGGCCGGAATTGAATGGCTGAAGCGACACAGACTATCCGTCATCCTGGTTCTGGCCTTTGCCAGCTGGCTGCTGTTGCTCGCCCTGATCTGGGCTGGCGTGTGGTATTTTCAAGCGTCGATGGGCAATTTGCGCTCCTGAACCGGGCGCTGCGAAACCCGGTGTTAAGCCCTTGTGAGCCATAGTCGGGCGGTTCACTGATGGTTTGCCCATGCCCACCCGCCTCAAACGTCCCCCATTCTGGCGCCCGCTTGCGCTGACCGTGGCATTACTGGGTTTTCAGGGCTATCTGGGCTTTTCCGCCATTGGCGGGCAGTTCGGCATCGAGAACCGCACGCAGATCCTGCTCGATATCGACCAGCTCAAGGCGCGGTCATCGGCCCTCCAGGCCGAGATCGACGCCTATCGTCACCGCGCCACTCTGATGGATACGCGACGGCTTGATCCCGATATTGTCACGGAGCGGGCCAGGGCCCTCCTGAACATGGCCCATGCAGACGACATCATCGTCATGGTCGATCCGGAGTCGGGTAAACCGCTTTCCGGTAAATTCGAAGAATTAGCCACAGATGAGTTAATGAAACTTATCCAAGCAGATTCAACACTCTAGCTGCGATCCGCTCGACCGCGGGAGCATTGCTTTCCCTGCATTGCTTGCACTATGATGCGCAAGTGTGGCCAACTCGGGCCAAGCGGCAAATCCATTTCGATGCGGAGCGTTCTCTATGGCGCGTAAGGCTGTGGCCACCAAGGCCAAGACGCAATCCAACGTACCTCAATTCACTACGGATCAGGACCGCGAGGCATATCGCGAGATGCTGCTGATCCGGCGTTTCGAGGAAAAGGCCGGCCAGATGTATGGCATGGGTCTGATCGGTGGATTCTGCCACCTCTATATCGGCCAGGAAGCCGTGGTCACCGGCATCACCATGGCCAGCGAGAAGGGCAAGGACGCCCAGATCACCGGCTATCGCGACCACGGCCACATGCTGGTCATGGGGCTGGACCCCAAGGGCGTCATGGCCGAGCTGACCGGTCGCCAGGGTGGCCTGTCGAAAGGCAAGGGCGGCTCGATGCACATGTTCAGCAACGAGCACAAGTTCTACGGCGGCAATGGCATTGTCGGTGCGCAGGTCTCGCTCGGCACTGGTCTGGCCTTTGCGGCCAAGTACAAGGGCGACGGCTCCGTGTCGCTGGCCTATTTCGGCGATGGCGCGGCCAACCAGGGCCAGGTCTATGAGAGCTTCAATATGGCCAAGCTCTGGAACCTGCCGGTCGTCTTCATCATCGAAAACAACAAGTATGCAATGGGCACCTCGATCGAGCGTGCAGCGGCAACCACCGATTTCTCCATGCGCGGTGCCTCGTTCGACATTCCGGGCGAGCAGGTCGACGGCATGGATGTGCGCATGGTCTACGACGCCGCCAAGCGCGCCATCGAGCATGCCCGCTCGGGCAAGGGCCCGTTCATCCTCGAAATGCTGACCTACCGCTATCGCGGTCATTCCATGTCCGACCCGGCGAAATATCGCTCCAAGGACGAAGTGACCAAGTATCGCCAGGAGCGCGACCCGATCGAGCAGGTCAGGGCGCGCCTCCTGGAATCCGGTGCCGAGAGCGAGGAATCGCTCAAGGCCATCGAGAATGACATCCGCGCCGTGGTCACGGCGGCCGCGGATTTTGCCACCAACGATCCCGAGCCGGATGCATCCGAGCTCTGGACCGACATCACCATCAGCGCCTGAGGCGATAGATGAGCGTTCTGCTCGGCGTCATCACGCTCTTTGCGGTTCTCACCCTCGCCATAGCGGTCATGCAGGCCGTCGCGATGGTTCGGGTGGCCCCGGCAAGCGAGCGGCTGGCCTCGTTCATGCCGCTGGGCTGGTGGAAATTCCGCCAGCTCGAAGCCAAGGCGGGCCCGGCCGCCGCGCAGCCGCTCAATATCTACAAGCGCGCCGTGATTGCCTTCATCGTCTTCCTGCTGCTGGGGCTGGCCCTCAGCAGTTGGACAATCAACCGGACGCCGGCGCCGGATAGCGCTTCAGCCCAGCCGGGGCTGATCAACGATCCGCGCGTCATCCCTGCCGAATTCGCATTCAATACCGACAATCGCCGCGTGGCTATCATGCCCGGCGCCCTTCTGCTGGAGAGCTGATATGCCCCAAATCCTGATGCCCGCGCTGTCGCCCACCATGGAAGAGGGCAAGCTGTCCAAATGGCTGGTGAAGGTCGGCGATACCGTCAAGTCCGGTGACGTTCTGGCCGAGATCGAGACCGACAAGGCGACGATGGAAGTCGAGTCGGTCGATGAAGGCGTGGTCAAGGAACTGCTGATCGCCGAGGGCACTGAAGGCGTCCTGGTCAATACGCCAATTGCCCTGGTCCTGGCCGAGGGCGAGACCGCTGAGGCCGCTCCGGTTGCCAAGACCGCTCCCGAGCCATCCGAAGCGCCGGTCGTCGCGGCCGAAAAGGCCGCCGAGGCCGCGCCGTCGCAGGCTGCGGTGCCTGCAGCACCCAAGTTCGAAGCCCAGAGCGATCCCGACCTGCCCGAAGGCGTCGAAATGGTCGAGATGACCGTGCGCCAGGCGCTGAACGAGGCCATGGCCGAGGAACTGCGCCGCGACAAGGATGTCTTCGTCATGGGCGAGGAAGTGGCCGAGTACCAGGGCGCCTACAAGATTACCCAGAATCTGCTGCAGGAATTCGGCCCGCAGCGCATCATTGATACGCCGATCACCGAGCATGGCTTTGCCGGCCTGGCCGTTGGCGCGGCTTTCGCCGGCCTCAAGCCGATCGTTGAGTTCATGACCTGGAACTTTGCCATGCAGGCGATCGACCAGATCATCAACTCCGCCGCCAAGCAGCTCTATATGTCGGGCGGCCAGGTCAAGGCGCCGATGGTGTTCCGCGGCCCCAATGGCGCGGCTGCCCGCGTCGGTGCGCAGCACAGCCAGGATTATTCGGCATGGTACAGCCACGTGCCCGGCCTCACCGTCATCGCGCCCTATAGCGCAGCGGACGCCAAGGGCCTTCTCAAGGCCGCCATTCGCTCGCCGAACCCGGTGGTCTTCCTCGAAAACGAAATTCTCTATGGCTCGACCGGCCTCGTACCCAAGGTCGACGACTTCGTGCTGCCGATCGGCAAGGCCCGCATTGCCCGCAAGGGCGCCGATGTCACCATCGTCTCCTTCTCCATGGGCATGCGCTACGCCACCCAGGCGACCGAGAAGCTGGTTGCCGCCGGCGTCGATGTCGAACTGATCGACCTGCGCACCCTGCGTCCCATGGACAGCGACACTGTGATCGCCTCGGTCAAAAAGACCGGACGCCTGGTGACGGTGGAAGAGGGCTGGCCGCAGGGCGGTATCGGCTCCGAACTCTCTGCCCGCGTCATGGAGCAGGCCTTCGATTATCTCGATGCGCCAGTCATGCGCGTCACCGGCAAGGATGTGCCCATGCCCTATGCCGCCAACCTCGAAAAGCTGGCGCTGCCGAACGTCGATGAAGTGATCGCGGCGGTCAACGCCGTGACCTACCGCTCGTAAGGAGAACCGGGATGCCAATCGATATCACCATGCCGGCGCTCTCTCCGACGATGGAAGAGGGCAAGCTCGCCAAGTGGCACGTCAAGGAAGGGGACTCTGTCTCCTCAGGTGACGTGATCGCCGAAATCGAAACCGACAAGGCCACGATGGAAGTCGAGGCCGTGGACGAGGGCAAGATCGGCAAGATCATGGTCGCTGAGGGCACCGAGGGCGTGAAGGTCAATGCCGTCATCGCCGTGCTGCTGCAGGAAGGCGAAAGCGCCGATGCGGCTGCGGCGCCCAAGGCGGAAGCCCCCAAGGCTGCTCCGGCCGCTGACGCGCCAAAGGCCGAGGCTCCCAAGCCGGCTGCCGAGGCGCCCAAGGGTGATGGCGGTGCCGTGACCCGCGCCAATGCCGAGACGCAGGCAGCGCCCGCGGCCAAGGCCGCTCCCGCGCCGACTGCTGCCAAGTCCGAGGGTGGCAAGGTGTTTGCCTCGCCGCTCGCTCGGCGCCTGGCCAAGGAAGCCGGCATCGAGGTTTCGGCGATTTCCGGTTCCGGTCCGAAAGGCCGCGTCGTCAAGTCCGACGTCGAAGCCGCCAAGTCCGGCAAGACCCCGCTCAAGGCTGCGGGTGCCGCTGCCGCATCGGCGCCATCCGCTGGTGGCGCTGCGCCGGCCGGCATGACCAAGGCGCAGGTTCTCGCGCTCTATCCGGAAGGCAGCTACGAGCTGGTGCCGAACGATGGCATGCGCAAGGTCGTGGCCGCGCGCCTGACCGAATCCAAGCAGACCGTGCCGCATTTCTACCTGACGCTCGACTGCAAGATCGATGCGCTGCTGGCGGCGCGGGAGCAGATCAATGCCCAGGCGCCCAAGAGCAAGGAGGGCAAGCCCGCCTACAAGCTTTCGGTCAATGACTTCATCATGAAGGCTTGGGCCGTGGCCTTGCAGCGGGTGCCGATGGCCAATGCCACCTGGGCAGGGGATTCCATCCTCTATCACAAGCGCAGCGACGTCGCCGTGGCGGTCGCCGTTCCCGGCGGGCTGTTCACCCCGGTGGTCAAGAGCTGCGATACCAAGACGCTTCGGGAAATCTCCGAAGAGGTCAAGGATCTGGCGACCCGTGCCCGCAACAAGAAGCTGGCCCCACATGAATACCAGGGTGGCGCGACCTCGGTTTCCAACCTTGGCATGTTCGGCATCAAGGAATTCGCCGCCGTTATCAACCCGCCGCATGGCACCATCCTGGCCGTCGGCGTGGGCGAAGAGCGTGTCTATGCCGATGCCGGCCAGGTCAAGATCGCCAACTTTATGACGGTGACTCTCTCCTGCGATCACCGTTCGGTGGATGGGGCATTGGGCGCCGAACTGCTTGGCGTCTTCAAGGGCCTGATCGAGAATCCAGTGATGATGCTGGCCTAGGGGCAGGGCGCATGAAGACCATTCTCGCCTATGGCGACAGTCTGACATTCGGGGCCAATCCGCAGCCCAACGGGCCGCGGCACGCCTATGAAGACCGCTGGCCGACCGTGCTGGAAAAGGGCCTGGGCGGCAAAGCAAGGGTGATTGCCGAGGGGCTGGGCGGTCGGACCACGGCGTCGGACGACTGGTATGCCAATGCCGACCGAAATGGCGCCCGCATCTTGCCGACGCTGCTGGAAAGTCATTCGCCGCTCGACATGGTCATCATCATGCTGGGCACCAATGACCTCAAGCCCGCCGTCTGCGGTTCGGCCCTGGAGGCCTCGTTCGGCATGCGCCGGCTGGTGCAGATCATCCGCGGCCACTATGCCGGCAAGGGCGATACCGCGCCACGCATCGTCCTCGTCGCGCCGCCGCTGATCTGCGACACCGAGAATGCCGACATGCTTGGCCATTTCGGTGGCCTCGCGCACGGTCTGGAGCAATCCAGCCAATTTGCCGCCCATTACGCCCGCCGGGCCGAAGAATGGGATACCGGCTTTTTCGACGCCTCGACGGTGGCCGTGGCCGATCCGCTCGATGGCGTGCATCTCGATGCCAGGAATACGCGGGCGATCGGCGAGGGGCTAGTGCCGGTCGTCAAATCCATGCTGGGTCTTTGACCCGCACCAATAGACTTTTCGGAGGCCCAAATGGCTGACCAATACGACCTTCTCGTCATCGGCGCCGGTCCCGGCGGCTATGTTGCCGCCATTCGCGGCGCGCAGCTCGGCATGAAGGTGGGCATTATCGAGCGCGAACACATGGCGGGCATCTGCTCCAACTGGGGCTGCATTCCCACCAAGGCGCTGCTGCGCTCGGCCGAGATCTACGGCCATATGAGCCACGCCAAGGACTATGGCCTGACGGCCGAAAAGTTCGGCTTCGACATCGACGGCGTGGTGAAGCGGAGCCGCGCCATTGCGGCGCAGATGAACAATGGCGTCCAGTTCCTGATGAAGAAGAACAAGGTCGACATCATCTGGGGCGAGGCCGTCATCACCAAGCCGGGCGAAGTCAAGGTGGCGCCGACCAAGAAGGCCATCGTGCAGCCGCAGGGCCCTGTGCCCAAGAATGCGCTGGGCGAGGGGACCTACAAGGCCAAGAACATCATCATCGCCACTGGCGCCCGCCCGCGTGTGTTGCCTGGCATCGAGCCCGATGGCGACAAGATCTGGACCTATTTCGAGGCAATGAAGCCGGCCGCCATGCCCAAGTCGCTGGTGGTGATGGGCTCGGGGGCCATCGGCGTCGAGTTCGCCTCGTTCTATCGCTCCATGGGCGCCGAGGTCACGATCATCGAACTGCTGCCGCAGATCATGCCGGTTGAGGATGCCGAAATCGCGGGCCTTGCCCGCAAGCGTCTCGAAAAGCGCGGCATCAAGATCCTGACCGATGCGAAAGTCGAGAAAGTCAGCAAGACAAGTGCTGGCATAACGGCAGATGTCTTGCAGAAAGACGGCAGCAAGCTGCAAGTTTCGGGCGAGAAACTGATCTCGGCAGTCGGCGTGCAGTGCAATATCGAAGGCCTTGGCCTTGAGACTGTCGGCGTCAAGACCGAGCGCGGCGCCATCGTCATCGACGCCTATGGCAAGACAAATGTCGAGGGAATCTGGGCCATTGGCGACGTTGCCGGCCCACCCATGCTGGCCCACAAGGCGGAGCATGAAGCCGTGATCACCGTCGAAAAGATCGCCGGCCTCAAGGTGCATGGCCTCGACAAAACCAAGGTTCCCGGCTGCACCTATTGCGAACCGCAGGTCGCCAGCGTCGGCCTGACCGAGGCAAAAGCCAAGGAATCCGGGCGTGAGATCAAGGTCGGCCGCTTTCCCTTTATCGGCAACGGCAAGGCCATTGCGCTGGGCGAGCCGGACGGGCTGGTCAAGACCATCTTCGACGCCAAGACTGGCGAACTGCTCGGCGCCCACATGGTGGGTGCGGAAGTCACCGAGCTGATCCAGGGCTTCGTGATCGCCATGAACCTCGAAACGACCGAGGAAGAGCTGATCCACACGATCTTCCCGCACCCGACTTTGAGCGAAACCATGAAGGAAAGCGTTCTGGACGCATATGGCCGCGCGCTGAACATGTAGCGCGCGGCTTTTCCACAACCAGATCACAGCTTTTCAAGGAGTTATCCACATGGTCAAGGCAATACAGGTCGGCCTGGGACACTGGGGTTCCAGCTGGACCAAGGACGTTATCCCCAAAGTTCCCAATGTTCAGATGGTGGGCTATGTGGATTCCAATCCCGAGGCCATCCAGCGGGTCCAGACCGAACTCGGGATCGCGGAGAGCCTGTGTTTCCTGAGCCTCGAAGAGGCGATGAAGGCATCGGAAGCGGAACTCGCGATCTGCACCCTGCGGACCGAGGCGCATTACCCTGTGGTCAAGCGTTGCCTCGAGCTCGGGCTCAGCGTGATCGTCGAAAAGCCATTTGCCTCGACCATTGCCCAGGCCAAGGAACTGGTCGCCTTGGCCAAGGAGACTGGCCGGGTGCTGATGGTAAGCCAGAACTATCGTCACCAGCCGGCCCCCATCGTGGCGGCCGAACTGATCGGCGCGCAGCGGTTTGGCCCGGTGAACCTGGTCTCCATCGACTTCCGGCGCCATGCGCCGACGCAGGGCTATCGCTACTGGGACATGCCCGATCCGCTCCTTGCCGACATGTCGATCCACCATTTCGATCTGATGCGCATGGTGCTGGGAGATAATCCCAAACGCGTTTCATGCCGCACCTGGAACTCCCCGGCGAGCCCGTTCGGCCATCACCCGATCGGCGTTGCGACACTGGAATTCGAGAAAGGGACCATCGTGTCCTATCGCGGCAGCTGGATGAGCAGCGGGCCGGTGACGCCCTGGGCGGGCGAATGGGTCATGGATTGCTCGGAAGGGCAAATCCTCTGGACCTCGCGTGACCACTTCATGGGCAAGGCCGGGCCTGACCGGGTGACGCTGCAGCCGCTCGACGGCAAGCCCGAGCCGCTGGCGCTGCCGGTCCTTGAGCACACGGATCGTGTCGGCACACTGGCTTCCGTCGCCAGGGTCATCGAAACCGGCACCGTGCCCGCCCGCTTCAGCTCGGGTGAAGACAACCTGCACTCGCTGGCGCTGGTGCAGGCAACGATCCTGTCGGCTTCGCGAAACGGCGAATGGGTCGAGCTGGCAGAGGTGCTGCAGTGAGCCGACGATTGGTGCTATCGTCGTGATTGTCGTGGCCCCGTCGGCTGCGCGATAAGGGGCAGGGGCTTGAAGGACACTGCGCGAGAGGCAATATCTCGCGGAGAGTTTGAGAGGGCGCAAAGAATGGCACTACCGGAACGGCAAACTGCGGGCGGCGGGTTCACCATGGGTGGCAACAACAATCGGGCGATCTTGGTCTTCCTGGGCATCGGCCTTGTGGCGGGTTTTCTCGCCAGCCTGATCGTCGGAGGCGGGGGGCTCATCACCTACCTCATCAGCGGGGTGATCGGGTCATTCGTGGGAGGGTATCTGTTCACGGCGCTGCGGATCGAACTTGGGATTCGTAACGATCTGGTCCGCCAGATCGTGACCTCGACGGTCGGCGCTATCCTTGTCGTGCTGCTGGCGCGGCTGATCGCCTAGCGATCATACCTATTAGTCAGGACATCCCTTGGTCACTCTGATCGACAATTCCGCGCTCAAGCCCCGCCACCCGGAAAAGGCCAACCGGCCTGACAGCGTGGTGCTGCGCAAGCCGGACTGGATCCGCGTCAAGGCGCCGGGATCCCCGATCTACAAGGAGACCCAGCAGATCGTGCGCGAGAACAATCTCGTAACGGTCTGCGAGGAAGCCGGCTGCCCCAATATCGGTGAGTGCTGGAGCAAGAAGCACGCGACCTTCATGATCATGGGCGAGATCTGTACGCGCGCCTGCGCCTTCTGCAATGTGCGCACGGGCCTGCCGGGGCCGCTCGACGCCAACGAGCCCGAGCGCGTCGCCCAGGCCGTGCAGAAGCTGGGCCTCGAGCACGTCGTCATCACCTCGGTGGATCGCGACGATCTCGCAGATGGCGGCGCGCAGCATTTCGCCGATGTCATCCTGGCCATCCGCGCCCTCAACCCACGCACAACCATCGAAATCCTGACGCCGGACTTCCTGCGCAAGGACGGTGCGCTGGAGATCGTCGTCGCGGCCAAGCCCGATGTGTTCAACCACAATCTCGAGACGGTGCCATCCAAGTATCTCAAGGTACGCCCCGGCGCCCGCTACTTCCATTCGATCCGGCTGCTGCAGAAGGTCAAGGAACTCGATCCGACCATGTTCACCAAGTCGGGCATCATGGTGGGCCTGGGCGAAGAGCGGAACGAAGTGCTCCAACTCATGGATGATCTGCGTTCAGCCGATGTGGATTTCCTTACCATTGGTCAGTATCTGCAGCCGACCAAGAAGCATACGCCGCTGATCCGCTTCGTGACGCCGGACGAGTTCAAGTCCTACGCCACGGTGGCCATGGCCAAGGGGTTCGGCCTGGTTTCTTCCAGCCCGCTCACCCGATCCTCCCACCATGCCGGCGAGGACTTCGCCCGGCTCAAGTCTGCCCGGATGGCAAAGCTCGGTCACTGATGAAGCGTTTCTTCGAGCGGCACGTCCCGCATTTGCCACGGCGCATGTTCGAGGTCGTTGCCGATCTGGGCGACTACCCGCGCTTTGTTCCCAACTGCAAGGCCATGGAGGTTCGCAAGGACCCCACCGCCGTCGACAGCGACGTTCGGCTGGCCCGGATGACACTGTATTTCGGCCCGGTAACGCAAGCCTATACCAGCCGCGTAGCGGTCGATGCGGAGAAGCTGACGATCACGGCCAAGGCCGTGGATGGTCCGTTTGCTTATCTCGATAGCGTCTGGAGCTTCGAGCCGGAGGGCATGGGGACACGGGTGCGCTTCGAGATCGACTTCAAGATCTCCAATCCGTTCATCGCCGCCGTGGCCGAACCGGCCTTCGCGGCCAAGCAGGACGAGATCATGCAGGCCTTCATTGACGAGGCCGATCGCCGTTTTGGCGACTGAGCGTCGTTGCGCGCCGAGTTAACGACCCAAGCTAGACCTGATCGCTGGTCAGCACCTGCAGCACCAGATCGAGCGCGGCGCTGACGCTGGCCTTGCGAATTTCGTCGCGGCTCAGCGCGCCAAAGCGGTGCTCGATAACTACCGTCGCCAGCTCTGAGGACACAGCCACATAGACCAGCCCCACGGGCTTTTTCTCGCTGCCGCCGTCGGGTCCCGCAATGCCGGTGACCGCCACGGCAAAGTCCGCCCGTGCCGTATTGCGGGCGCCATCGGCCATGGCGCGCGCCACCTGGTTGGAAACCGCGCCATAGTCGCGGATCAGACGGGCCTGCACATGGATCATGCGAGACTTGGCGGCATTGGCATAGGTGACATAGCCGCCATAGACCGCTGCCGATGCGCCGGGAATGTCGGTCAGCGCCGCGGCGATCATGCCGCCGGTGCAGCTTTCGGCGGTCACGATGGTCTGTTGCTTCTCGGTCAGTATCTTGATGATCTGCTTGCCCGGATCGGGCGCACCCTTGGCTGCCATCAATCCCCCCTCGGCATTTCAATGCTTGCACTGGCCATGGCCACGATACCTTCCTCCCGCCCGGTAAACCCGAGCTGCTCACTCGTTGTCGCCTTGACCGCGATTCTTGTGGTCGCGATTCCAAGCGTTTCGCCAATGACGGCCTGCATGGCCGGCACGTGCGCTGCAATCCTCGGCGCTTCGCAGACGATTGTCACGTCGAGATTGACGATCCGACCACCGGCCTTGGTCACAAGGCTTCCGGCATGCTTGAGGAATACCGTCGACGCGGCGCCGCGCCACTGCATATCGGATGGCGGGAAATGCACGCCGATATCGCCCTCGCCGATGGCGCCCAGGATGGCGTCAGTCAGGGCATGCAACGCGACATCGGCGTCCGAGTGTCCCTTGAGCTTCTTGTCGTTGGGAATGCGCACGCCGCCTAGCCACACGGCATTGCCGGGCTCGAAGGGGTGCACGTCGAAGCCGGTACCCACGCGGGTTTCCATGGCCTGATCTCCAGAGATAATACGTTCGGCCCGGGCGAAATCCTCGGGATGGGTCAGCTTGATGTTGTTGCGGTCGCCGGGAACCAGCGCGACCTGCAGCCCGGCCCACTCGGCGATCTCGGCGTCATCGGTGAACTGCCGGCGGATGGTCGATGCCCGCATATGGGCGGAAAAGATCTGGCCGAAGCGGAATCCCTGGGGCGTCTGCGCTGCAAAGAGCTGATTGCGGTCCTCGGTTGTCGTCACCTGCTGGCCATCGGCTGAGCGCTTGATGGTATCGGTGATCGGCAGGGCGGGCAGGGCGCCGTCATTGTGCTTCAGCGCATCAATGACGTCGCCAATGACCTTGGGCGTCACAAAGGGTCGAGCGGCGTCCTGGATGAGCACCAGATCGGGTCGCAGTGGCGCCAGCGCCTGAAGACCCGCGAGCACAGAGGCCTGACGGGTTTCGCCGCCCGTGACAGGTTCCATCAGCCTGGCATCGGAAAGGCCGAGCGCGGCGTGGCGCTGTTCGTGGTCGGCGTGGATGACCATCACCACATGCGTCACGTCCGGCACGGCAAGAAAGGCGCCCGTCGTCCGGGCCAGCATGGGGACGCCTGCAATCGGCCGGTACTGCTTGGGCTCACTGGAGCCGTCGGCGCTGGCGCGCTCGCCCCTGCCGGCGGCAACGATGATGACGGCAATGGATTTTGAACGCATGAAGAACGACTACTCAAGACTTGAAACCGTCACATCAGCGTGGTCTAGCGCCAGCCATGTCATGCGGCAAGTGCAGGGCAGCCGACCCCCGGTATTCACCACATAAGGTGTTGCACGCGTGGTGGTTTTGACTATTGTGCAGGCATTATTCCGAAAATGACCATTTCTGGGGCAGTTAGTGTCTGAGGGTGCCTGCAAGTTGAGCATCGGGAACCACGTGGTTCGCAACAGTGCTTTCCTGGCACCGATGGCCGGAATCACCGATCGACCATTCCGCAAGATGGCCGAACGGTTTGGCGCGGGCATGGTGGTATCCGAAATGATTGCCAGCAATGCCCTGGCGGTCGGCAACCAGGAAATGGCGCGCAAGCTGGGCCGCCCAAACACGCTGCCGCATATGGTGCAGTTGGCCGGCTGCGAAGCCGAGTGGATGGATCGCGGTGCGCGCATCGCGCAGGATGCTGGTGCCGACATCATCGACATCAATTTTGGCTGCCCGGCCAAGCGGGTCACCAATGGCTATTCCGGCTCGGCGCTGATGCGCGTGCCCGACCACGCCATGACGCTGATCGAGGCCGTCGTGAAGGCAACGCCGCTGCCGGTCACCGTTAAGATGCGGCTGGGTTGGGATGATGAGAGCCTCAACGCGCCGGAAATGGCCCGGCGCGCTGTCGATGCCGGCGTGCAGATGATCACGGTGCATGGTCGCACGCGCCAGCAGTTCTACAAGGGGAGCGCGCGCTGGGAACTGGTGCGGGCCGTGGTCGAGGCGGTCGACGTGCCGGTGGTGGTCAATGGCGACATTGTGGACCTGGAATCGGCGCGCGTAGCGCTCGAGCAGTCCGGCGCCGCCGCGGTCATGCTCGGGCGCGGTGCGCAGGGGCGCCCATGGGCCGTCGGGCAGATCGGGGCAGGGCTGTCCGGACGGCCCGGCGAGGCAGCGCCCCAGGGCCGGGCACTGACCGCCCTCGTGGCCGAGCACTACGAGGATATGCTGGCCGAATACGGGATTGCTGTGGGCCTGCGGGCCGCGCGCAAGCACCTGGACTGGTACATGCAGGCAGCGGGCATGACGCTCGACAAGGCGACGCGCAACGGGTTGCTCAACAGTGAAACACCCGCGGACGTATTGCGTCAGGTCGAATCCATCTTTTCCAACGAGCAAAGGGCGGCAGCATGAGTGCGATTGAGGCCACCGCGCCGACTGCAGCCAATGCCATTCCCGCGACTTCGGTGCTTCAGGCCCTGCCGCAGCCCATCATTGTCTGCGGTGAGGACCGGCAGATCATCTTCGTGAACTATGCCGCCGAGGCGTTTTTTGGCGCGTCGCTCAGCGTGCTGACGCGGCAGCGGCTGGATGATCTCATTGCCTTCGGCTCGCCCATTATCGGGCTGGTTGAAACCGTTATGCTCCGCCGCGCGCCGATGACCGAATACCGGGTACGCGTCGGTTCCTCGCGCTTTGGGGACGAACGGGTCGCCGACGTCTTTGCCAGCCCCTTGTCGGACAGCGACGGCCGCGTTGCCCTCTTGATCCAGGAGCGGACCATGGCCGACAAGATCGACCGGCAGATGGTGTCGCGCGGCGCCGCGCGCTCGGTGACCGGCCTCGCCTCCATGCTGGCGCACGAGATCAAGAATCCGCTCTCGGGCATTCGCGGCGCAGCGCAGCTGCTGGAGCAGACTGTCACCAGTGATGAAGTGCCATTGGCCCGGTTGATCCGTGAGGAGACGGACCGGATCGTCGGACTGATCGACCGCGTGGAAGTGTTCGGGGACGAGCGCCCGATGGAGCGCGAGCCGATCAACATCCATGTCGTGCTGGATCGGGTCAAACTGCTGGCCCGCAATGGCGTGGCGCGCGGCATTGCCTTTTCCGAAGACTACGATCCTTCGTTGCCGCCCGTCTTTGGCAACCGCGACCAGCTGATCCAGGTCTTCCTGAACCTGGTGAAGAACGCCTCGGAAGCACTTGAGCGGACGCAGAAACCCGAGATCAAGTTTTCAACCGCCTTCCGTCCCGGCATCCGCATCAGCGTCATGGGCGTGTCCGAGCGTATCTCGTTGCCGCTGGAAATCATCATCGAGGACAATGGCCCCGGTGTTCCGCCTGATATCCTGCCCTTCCTCTTCGACCCATTTGTCACCACCAAGCAGAACGGCTCCGGCCTCGGGCTGGCATTGGTGGCCAAGATCGTCGGCGATCATGGCGGCGTCATCGACTGCGACAGCCGACCGGGCCGCACCAAGTTCCGAATACTCCTTCCCGTTGCGAGCGGGGCTTTCCAGACACCAATTGAAGAGGAAGTGGCGAAATGAGCCATGTCGTCCTGCTCGCCGATGATGATGCCGCAATCCGCATGGTGCTCAATCAAGCCCTGACCCGCGCCGGCTATGAGGTGCGCCCCACGGGCAATATCTCCACCATGTGGAACTGGGTCAGCCGCGGGGAGGGGGATATCCTCATCACCGACGTCGCCATGCCCGATGGCAACGCCTTCGAGGTCATGCCCAAGATCAAGAAGCTGCGCCCCGACCTGCCGATGATCGTGATGAGCGCGCAGAATACCTTCATGACGGCGATCCGTGCGTCGGAAGTCGGTGCCTACGAATATCTGCCCAAGCCCTTCGACATCACCGAAGTGCTCTCGGTCGTGGCACGGGCTTTGGCCGATGCCAAGAAGCCGACCAATGCCGAGCGCAAGGCGGACGAGCCCGGCGAGACCATGCCCCTGGTGGGGCGCTCCACCGCCATGCAGGACATCTACCGCGCCCTGGCGCGGCTGATGCAGACCGACTTGACCGTGATGATCACTGGCGAGAGCGGCACAGGCAAGGAACTGGTGGCGCGGGCGCTGCATGACTTCGGCAAGCGCCGCAATGGTCCGTTCGTCGCCATCAACATGGCCGCTATCCCGCGTGACCTGATCGAGGCCGAGCTGTTCGGCCACGAGAAGGGCGCCTTTACCGGGGCCAACACGCGCTCCTCCGGCCGCTTCGAGCAGGCCGAGGGCGGCACGCTGTTCCTCGACGAAATCGGCGACATGCCGATGGATGCCCAGACCCGCCTGCTGCGCGTGCTGCAGGAAGGGGAATATACGATGGTCGGCGGGCGCAGCTCGATCAAGACCAATGTCCGCATCGTTGCCGCCACGCACCGCGATCTCAGCCAGATGATCCGGCAGGGCCTGTTCCGCGAGGACCTCTATTATCGACTCAACGTCGTGCCGATCCGCCTGCCGCCCCTGCGCGAGCGCGTCGACGACGTGGGCGATCTTGCGGCGCATTTCCTGCGCGTGGCGCAGCGCGAGGGGGAACCAGTCAAGACCATCTCGCCCGAAGCCATCCGGCTAATGCAGAACTATTCCTGGCCGGGGAATGTGCGCGAGCTGGAGAACCTCGTGCGGCGTCTGTCGGCGCTTTATGCCGATGAGAGCATTTCCGCCGAGATCGTGCAGAACGAGCTCAACATCGCCGAACGTCCGTCCGCGCCAGGCGCCGCCGGGCCAATGGATGTGTCGATGGCCGTCGAAACCCATGTCGGGCAGCTGTTGCGCGAATACGAGCCAAACCTGCCGCCCGCTGGCCTCTATCAGCGTGTCATCGACCGCGTCGAAGCGCCCCTGATCGCCATGGCGCTCAATGCCTGCAGCGGCAACCAGATCAAGGCCGCTGACCTGCTTGGGCTCAACCGCAATACGCTGCGCAAGAAGATCCGTATGCACAGCATCGAGATCGTCAAGCACAGTCGCCGGAACTAGGGCGCATCGATGATTTCCCGCCGGTTGCGATGCTCGCTCAGGGCGAGCGTCAGACCGGCGGCAACAACAAGAAAGGCGCCGACATAAACCGTCGTCGCCGGCATCTCGCCCCAGAACAGATAGCCGAACACGAAGCTCCACATCAGTGCACCATATTCCACCGTGCCGAGCACGCTGGCCGGCACGGCCCGCGCTGCCTCGACCAGGGTGAACTGGCCGATGCCGCCCACGAGTCCGGCCGCAATGCACAACACGATTTCGCGGGGGCCCATATCCTGCCAGAACGGGAGGCAGACGGCTCCCATCACGACAATCTGGATCAGGTTCTGGGCGAAGACCTGCACGAGCGTGCGATCGCTCTTGGATATGGTCCGCATCAGGATCATGGCCACGGCCCAGAACAAGGCCGCTCCCAGCACCATCAGCACCGGCCAGCCAATGGTGAAGCCGCTGGGATTGGCGGCAACGACAATACCAAAGAAGCCGATGGCTGCGCCGCCAACACGCGCGAGGGTCAGCTGTTCCTTGAGGAAGACCACGGCCAGCACCGTCGTCAGCACCGGCGCGACATAGTAGAGCGTCGTCATCTCGGCCAGCTGAAGGTCTCGCCCTGCGCTGTAGTACATGACCCATGCCGCGAGCGTCATGAGGCCCCGACCCAGGATCAGCATGCGATTCTTCGAGCGCCATAGATCGACCACCACGCCCTTGCGGCCAATGGCGAGACACAGCGCAATGATGACAATGCAGCGCACGAACAGGATCTGCGGTGCGGGCAGGGCGGTGATCACCGCCTTGATCATGGCGTCATGCACGGCAAACAGCGAATAGGCGCTGATGCCCAATGCCATGCCGGCGAGGCTGGCGGTCTCGACACGGGCAGAAGCGGGGGCGGACAAGGTGGACTCTGTTGCTTGAGAGACGGCAGATGATGTGCCTGCTGCCGCGTGCCTTGTCCAGTATCTGGCAGACTCAGTACAGCGGGTGCGGACCCTGCTAGTTCGCCTGAGTGTGTTTTCCGCCAAGCCGGTGGCGATCAGTGTCACATTTTGGCAACAATTATCTTGAAGGGTCGGCGAAATTGGGTCAGGCTCTGCCCCTTGCGGCAGAGATGGAGTGCCTTGCGGCATTTATGAGTGAAGTAACAGCGAACGAGGAAGCCCGGCAGGGCGTCGCCAGCGATGCGCCCAAACCGGCGCGATCGCTGTTTTCGACTGCCCACAATCGTCCGCTACGCGTGCTTGGCTTCGTCGTCGTCCTGGCTTCGGTGCTGATGTCGTCGATCTCGTTCCTGATTCTGTCAGGAACGACCAATATCGAGCCCTCGACCACCGTCTGGACCGTCATCTGGATCGTCACAGGCGTCCTCGTGTTGCTGGTTATTGCCCTGGTTGTCACCGAGGCTGTCCTGCTGTTCCAGGCGCGCATGCAGCGCCAGGCCGGCGCGGGCATGCAGATCCGCATGGTCACCATGTTCGCCTTGGTGGCAGCCATTCCGGCGGCCATTGTCGCGGTGGTCGCCACCATCGCGCTCAACCAGGGGCTGGACCAGTGGTTCTCCGAGCGCACCCGCGCCATGGTGGAAAGCTCGCGGCTGGTGGCGCGCTCCTATATGCTGGAACACGCCCAGGTCCTGCGTGACGATATCATCTGGGTGGCCGAGGAGCTCGAACAGGCCCGCGCCACCTTCGACGAGGACAGGGACCGTTTCGAACGTATCCTGACCGCTCTCGCCGTGACACGGTCCTTGCCCTTTACCTCGCTGGTCGACGCGCAGGGTGAAACCCTGATGCGCGCGCAGATCGCGGTGCAGGGGGCCTATCCCCAGTTGCCGGCCGGCATTACCGAGGGGCTTGTAGAAGGCATACCGGCGGCCATTGCGCCCGGCCGGATCAACCTCGTCGGTTCCGTCATCAAGCTGCGCGGCTATGACGATACGTTTCTGTTCGTCGCCCGGCCTGTCGAAGCCGAAGTGCTCGAATATATGCAGCTAACCGACGAGAACATCTCCGAATACCGCGAATATGCGTCCAACCGGCTGGTGTTCCAGATCACCTTTACCATCATGTATGTGGGGCTGGCCGTGGTGCTGCTGCTGGCGGCGCTGTGGATCGGTATCGCGCTGGCCAACCGGTTCGTCGACCCCATCCGAAACCTGATGATCGCGTCGAACCGCGTGAGCAGCGGCGACCTCGACGTGCAGGTGCCGGTGCAGGAGGGCAGGGGCGACCTGCGCGACCTGTCGAACGGCTTCAACCGGATGACGCAGCAGCTCAAGAGCCAGCGCGAGGCGCTGCTGACCGCCAGCGAGATGAACGAGAAGCGCCGGCAGTTCACCGAAGCGGTAGTGGAGGGCGTGTCGGCCGGCATTATCGGGCTGGATCCGTTTGGCGCGGTCACCCTGGTCAATGCGCGGGCCTGCGAAATGCTCGACCGCGAGGAAATCGACCTCATGGGCGAGCCGATCGAAAAGGTCATGCCACAACTGGCACCGGCGCTGGAACGGGCCCGCTCGGCGCGTCGCGGACAGGTGCGCGACCAGATCCAGCTCGGCAACGAGACCGACCGGCGCACCTATCAGGTCCAGCTGACCCGCGAAGGTTCGATCACCGAATCCAAGGGTTATGTGCTGACCTTTGACGATATTACCGATCTTGAATCGGCGCAGCGCACCAGTGCCTGGGCCGACGTGGCGCGACGTATCGCCCACGAGATCAAGAACCCGCTGACGCCGATCCAGCTTTCCGCCGAACGCCTCCGCCGCCGCTACGGCGCGCGCCTCGAAGACGATCGCGACGTGTTCGACAAATGCATCAATACCATCGTCCGTCAGGTGGGCGACATCGGTCGCATGGTGGACGAATTCTCGGCCTTTGCGCGCATGCCCGAAGCGGCGCCGGAAATTGCCGACCTGTCGGACACGGTCCGCCAGGCCGTGTTCCTGGAAAGCGTACGCCTGCCGCAGATCACGATCCGTACCCTGCTGCCTGAGGATGCCATCCTGGCCTGGTTCGACAATCGCCTGATCGCGCAGTCGATGACCAACCTGATCAAGAATGCCGTCGAGGCCTTTGAGACCGAGGAAATGTCCAAGGACTGGACCCCGACGATCACCGTCGAGGCGCAGGTCGAGGGTAACCATGCCCGGGTCGCAGTGTCCGATAACGGCAAGGGCTGGCCCAAGGAAAATCGCCAGCGCCTGCTGGAGCCCTATATGACGACGCGGGAGAAGGGGACCGGGCTGGGCCTGGCCATCGTCGCCAAGATCATCGAACAGCATGGCGGCATCGTCGAGCTTATCGACGCCGAGCCCGATCCGAACGGAAGGGTCGGTGCCTGCGTTACATTCACACTTCCATTGCAATCGCCCACCAAGACTTCAGCGGCGGAAGCGCCTGACCAGTCGGCGTCCAAATCTGCCCAACAGGAGGAACCGCTCATCTCGGCGGTGGTTCACAAATAATGGCACTCGATATTCTCATCATTGACGACGAAGACGACATCCGCGAACTGATCGCGGGCATCCTCGAGGACGAAGGGTTCGAAGCCCGACAGGCCCACGATGCCGATAGCGGGCTCAACGAGATCGCCCGGCGACGACCCAGCCTGGTCTTCCTCGACATCTGGATGCAGGGCTCGCGCCTTGATGGGTTGCAGCTATTGGACGTGTTCCAGAGCCAGCACCCGGACATGCCGGTGGTGATGATCTCAGGCCACGGCAATGTTGAGACCGCCGTTTCGGCCATCCGCCGAGGCGCCTACGACTATATCGAGAAGCCCTTCAAGATCGACCGGCTGCTGCACATCACCCAGCGTGCCATGGAAGCCACGCGGCTGCGCAGCGAAGTGGCAGAGCTCAAGGAACGCTCGGCGAGCAAGAGCGCGGACATGGTCGGCACCTCGCCGGCGCTGCAGCAGGTACGCGGCATCATCGAAAAGTCCGCGCCGACCAATTCGCGCATTTTCATCTCCGGGCCTTCCGGCGCCGGCAAGGGCCTGGTTGCCCGCATGATCCATCAGCGCAGCCCGCGCGCTGAATCCCCCTTTGTCGAGATCAACGCCTCGCTCTACGCTCCCGAGGAGGTGCCGGTGGTGCTGTTCGGCCGCGAAGCACGGGAGAAGACGGGCATCCTTAAGGTCGAGGTTGGGGCACTGGAAAAGGCCCATGGGGGCACGCTTTATCTTTCCGAGGTGACGACGCTGCCGCCGCAGACCCAGGCGTTGCTGCTGCGCACGCTGGTGGAGAACCGGTTCAATCGCGTTGGTGGCACCCAGGCGGTGCCGATCGACGTGCGCATCATTGCCTCCAGCTCGCAGAATGTGGCGGCGCAGATCGAATCCGGCGAATTCCGCTCGGACCTGTTCCATCGCCTCTCCATCGTTCCGCTGCCGCTGACGCCGCTCAAGGAGCGGCGCGAAGACGTTCCGCCGCTGGTTGCCGTGTTCATTGAGCAGGTTTGCCGCATGCACAACCTCCAGCGCCTGACGGTGGGTGACGACGCCATTGCGGTGCTGCAGGCCCAGGAATGGCCCGGCAATGCGCGCCAATTGCGCAATTCCATCGAGCGGCTGCTGATTCTGATGAAGGACCAGCAGCCCGAGGACGGGGTGATCACGGCTGCCATGCTGCCGTCCGACATCGGCGAGGTGCTGCCCACGGTGGGCGACACCGATGCCTCCGCTCACCTGATGAGCCTGCCGCTGCGCGACGCCCGCGAAGTGTTTGAGCGGCAGTATCTGCTGGCCCAGATCGAGCGGTTTGGTGGCAATATTTCCAAGACAGCTGAGTTTGTCGGCATGGAGCGCAGCGCCTTGCACCGTAAAATCAAGTCCCTGGGGCTTTGAAAACCGTTTGATAATTTCTGGCCTGACATGCACATGGTGCGGTAGGCACGAAAAATGATCTGTGCCATAGTGCCTGTTGTGTGATGAATACACGCCGGTGGGGACTGGGCGGCAGTTCCAAAGCCGGCCGGCAGGCAATCGCAACGACAACAGCGACAAGCAATGCCGCGACATAAGAGGCCTGAATGCCCAGCGATAAGCAACCAAATCTCCAGGATTCCTTTCTCAATCACGTTCGCAAGCAGAAGGTGCCGGTCACGATCTTCCTCGTGAATGGCGTGAAGTTGCAGGGTGTGATCACCTGGTTCGACAATTTCTGCCTGCTCCTGCGCCGTGATGCCCAGTCGCAGCTGGTCTACAAGCACGCGATCTCGACCATCATGCCGGGCGCGCCAATTCAGCTGTTCGACCCCGAGCACAACAACGACAGCGACTAAACACAGGCCGTGATGACAGATTTTGACGACGAAGAGGCCGTCCGAAAGGGCGGCCCGCAGGCGTTTATAGACCGGCGAGAAAACCCGACCCGCGCCGGCCTCATCGTGCCTGACGTGCGCGGCCAGATCTCCCAGCATTCGCTCGACGCCCGCAAGGCGGAGTTCGAGGGGCTGGCGGCGGCAATCCGGCTGGACGTGGTCTTCTGCGAGATCATCAAGGTGCGCGAGGTCAAGCCGGCGACCTTTATCGGCGGCGGTCATACCGAGACGCTTGCAGAGCGGGTGAAGGCGGAGCATATCGACCTGCTCCTGGTAGATGCCCCGCTCACAGCAATTCAGCAGCGCAACCTCGAAACTGAAACGGGCGCCAAGGTGCTCGACCGGACCGCATTGATCCTCGAAATCTTCGGGGAACGCGCCGCGACGCGGGAAGGCGTGCTGCAGGTCGAACTGGCCCATCTGAACTATCAGAAGGGCCGTCTCGTGCGCTCCTGGACCCACCTGGAACGCCAGCGCGGCAGCGGTGGTTCAGGCTTTATGGGTGGTCCGGGTGAAACCCAGATTGAAAGCGACCGCCGGCAGATTTCAGACCGCATCGTGCTGCTGGAGGACCGGCTGGACAAGGTCAAGAAGACCCGCGCCCAGCAGCGGCAGCATCGCGAAGGCACGCCGATCGTGGCCCTGGTCGGCTACACCAATGCCGGAAAGTCGAGCTTGTTCAATACCTTGACCGGGGCAGGGGTGTTTACCGAGAACCTGCTCTTTGCCACGCTCGACACCACCGTGCGCAAGCTGACGCTGCCGCATGGCCGCGAGGTCGTGCTGAGCGACACGGTGGGTTTCGTTGCCGATCTACCCACCGATCTGGTTGCTGCCTTCCGCGCGACGCTGGAAGAAGTGCTTGATGCGGACGTGATCCTGCATGCGCGCGACGTCGCCAATCCCGACCATCCGGCGCAGGCCATGGACGTGCTCAAGGTGCTGGGCGAACTCGGTGTTTCGGCCGAAACCACGCCGATCATCGAAGTGTGGAACAAGGTCGATCTCGTCAATGAGGCCGATCTGGTGGGCATCGTTCCGGCCAGCAAGGTAGCTGGCGTCGTTGCGGCCTCGGCCAAGACCGGGCAGGGCCTGGATGCGCTGAAGCTCGCCATTGAGAAGGCGCTGGGTGAAAAGAGCCGCACTTACCATGTCCATGTGCCGCACACGGCGGGATCGGATATCGGCTGGCTGCACTCGCATTCGGAAATCGTCTCTCGTGACGAGCCGACCGAGCAGGGTTCGGGCTTCACAGTCCGCGTTGAACCGCGCCACAAGGCCGAATTCCTCGAGCGCTTCAACGGCCGGATCGAGAGTTCCGACGCCTAGGCCTTGTCGGCGGCCCGGACTTCGTTCCAATAGCGATCCAGCCGCTCGAGGCCGGCCTCGCCGGGTTCGATGCCGTCCTCGCGGCAGCGAGTTTCGACATGGTGGAAGCGGCGGGTAAACTTGTAATTGGCATCACGCAAGGCCGCCTCGGCGTCGATGCCGGCGTGACGGGCGAGGTTTGCAACAGCGAACAGCAGATCGCCGATTTCTTCATGCACGGCGGCGGCGTTGCCCGATGCCTGCGCCTCGGCGACCTCGGCCAGTTCCTCTTCGACCTTGGCCTGAACCGCCTGAAAGTCGGGCCAGTCGAAGCCGACCTTGGCGGCCCGTTTGGTCAGCTTTTCAGCCCGTGCCAGGGCAGGGAGCACATTTGGCACGTCGTCCAGTATTGACGGCGTGGTCTCGCCCTTGCGTGCGGCCTTGGCGGCGCGCTCCTCGGCCTTGATGGCTTCCCAGCGGCCCTTGGCGGCGTTGGAGCTGCTGGCATCCATGTCGCCGAAGACATGCGGGTGGCGCCGGATCAGTTTCTCCGTAATGCCATAGATGACGTCGCCAATGTCAAACTGGCCGAGTTCGCTCGCCATCTGCGCGTGATAGATGGGCTGCAGCAGCAGATCGCCGAGCTCCTCGCGCAGATCGGCAAAGTCCGCGCGCTCGATGGCATCGGCCACTTCATAGGCTTCCTCGATCGTGTAATGGCGGATGCTGGAGAAATCCTGCTCAAGATCCCAGGGACAACCGCCGACAGGATTGCGCAGGGCGGCCATGATTTCGATGAGGCGGGAGATATCGCGGGACGGCTGCATGGGCATCTCGAAAGGTGTGGAATCGTCGCTTGATTGATCCTAGCAGCTTGCAGGGCGGGCCGCAGGCACCGTCGCAAGCCGCATATCCGTATTTCGCATAATATATATTATGGAACTAAAGCGGATGACGGAATGGGCGGATTGCCTGGGTGTGACGTCATATTCCAGCAGATGGCGGCTTCCCATGCGGCGGACGCTTGCAGCGATGTCATGCGCTTCTGGATCGAGGCCGGCGGCATTGTGCGGTAGTACCAGGTCAAGATCGGGAGCGTCGACATGTGCCACGCGGCGCCAGTCGGCTGCCGTCTCAGGCGGTTCGCCTTGCATGAAACCGAGGCGACCAACAGCCAGTCATCCGTCGATGCGCACGCTCCATACGTCATTGGCCACACCATCCGTGAGTTTCTCTATGCGGCGACGATGCCACCCCGTTGGTCCAGTGCTTCCGATCCCACGCGCAGGACCTCGATACATTCGACAGCGTCCAGCCTAAGGGGAACGCTTGGCGCACACAATGCGGAGGCCGCCCCTCCCCGCGCCATGGGCTCGACGCGCCTGGCTGGCTGCGCGATGATGGACATGGCTTCGTGTTCTCGGAGTCGGGGTTGGATGCATGGAATTCCTGAATACCGACCGCCTGAAAACGGGCCTTCTCCTGGTAGCGCTTGTGGGCCTGGTGGCCGGCCTGATGCTGCAGGTCTCCGGTTGGACCGATGCTGCCCGCATTACCTGGTTCGTCGCGGTTGCGCCGGTCCTGGCAGCACTCCTGGTCGAGATCCTGCGCAGCCTGTGGCGCGGTGAAGTCGGACTCGACATCGTCGCTGCGCTGTCCATGTCCGCGGCCCTGGCCTTCGGCGAGACGCTGGCGGCGGCCGTCGTTGCCGTGATGTATTCCGGCGGCACATTCCTTGAGAGCTTTGCCGAGGGTCGTGCGCGGCGCGAAATGCATGACCTGCTGTTGCGCGTGCCCCGCACGGCGTCCCGGCATCGCAATGGGGGCCTCGAGGACATTTCCCTCGATGAGATCGTGCCGGGCGACCTTCTCCTGATCCGCCAGGGCGACGTGGTGCCGGTGGATGGCACGGTGGCGTCGGAGACGGCCCATCTCGACACCTCCGCGCTCACCGGTGAATCGCTGCCGGCCCGGCTCGCCCGGGGTGACGACGCCATGAGTGGCTCGACCAATGCCGGCGAAGCGTTCAACCTCACAGCAACCCATCTGGCCAAGGAAAGCACCTATGCCGGCATCGTCCGGCTGGTCGAAGAAGCACAGCGGTCCAAGGCGCCGATGTCACGGCTGGCAGACCGCTGGTCGTTAGGCTTTCTGGTGGTGACCGTGGCCATTGCGTCGGCTGCATGGTGGTTCACGGGAGATCCGATCCGGGCGGTTGCCGTGCTGGTCGTGGCGACCCCTTGCCCGCTGATCCTTGCCGTGCCTGTCGCGCTGGTCGCCGGCTTGTCGCGTGCGGCGCATTTTGGCGTTCTTATCAAGGGCGCAGGCCCGCTCGAGACGATGGCGCGGATCCGCACGCTGATCCTCGACAAGACCGGCACACTGACCGACGGACGCCCGCAGATCGTGTCCATCGACAGCCATGCCGGCATGAATGAAGACCATATCCTCCAACTGGCGGCCACGCTTGAGCAGGCGTCCAAACACCCGGTTGCCCAGGCGCTGGTGGCCGCGGCCAAACTGCGAAACCTGCCGCTTTCCGTGCCGTCCGAGGTGATCGAGGTTCCCGGCGAGGGCGTGGTCGGGCGGGTCGACGGTCACGCGGTGATTGTCGGTGGCGAGGATTTCGTGGCGAACCGGGTGGGCGGGCCGACGGTGGAGACTTCGGACCTAGCTGCGGGTTCGGTCCTTGTTGCCGTCGCCGTCGATGGTCAGTTCGCCGGGCGCCTCGTTATGGCCGATCCGCTGCGAGAAGGCGTGGGCGGCATGCTCGAACTGCTTCGCGGTCAGGGCATCGGACGCATCCTGCTGGCGACCGGCGATCGGGCGCAGGTGGCAGAACGCGTCACGGATGGTCTGGGCTTCGATGGATTGAGGTCCAGCCTCACCCCCGATCAGAAGGTGCTGCTCGTCCTGACGGAGCGGAAGAACGGCCCCGTGATGATGGTCGGCGACGGAGTCAATGACGCGCCGGCGCTTGCTGCGGCCGATGTCGGCGTGGCCATGGGTGCGCGCGGCGCGGCTGCCTCGGCAGAAGCGGCCGACGTTGTACTGCTGGTCGACCGGCTCGACCGGCTCGGGCCGGGTATCGAGATCGCACGGGCCTCGCGCCGTATTGCGGTCGAGAGCGTCGTGGTGGGCATTGGCCTGTCTGTTGTCGGCATGGTGGCTGCTGCATTCGGCTATCTGACGCCCGTCCAGGGCGCACTCATTCAGGAAGTCATCGATGTCGCCGTCATCCTGAACGCGCTCCGTGCCTTGCGCATCAAACCGCATGAATTCGCCGCGCCGCTAGCGCTGGCCGAGATATCGGCCCCCGCAGCATTGAAAGGAGCCTCGCCATGAGCCGTCTCTCCCATTCGGAAGTCCATATGGTCCACCGGATCGGCTGGCTGCGGGCCGCCGTGCTCGGCGCCAATGATGGACTGGTTTCGACCTCGAGCCTTGTGGTCGGCGTGGCGGCGGCAGGGTCCGGACAGACGGAAGTTCTGATCGCTGCCTTGGCGGGGCTGGTGGCTGGAGCCATGTCCATGGCTGCAGGCGAATATGTGTCGGTCAGTTCCCAGACCGACGCCGAAAAGGCCGATGTCGTGCGCGAAACACGCGAGCTCGCCGAAACGCCGGAGGCCGAGCTTGAAGAACTGACGCAGATCTATGTCGGACGGGGGCTCGATCGTGAACTGGCCGAGAAAGTGGCCGTGCAACTGACTGAGCGGGATGCACTTGGCACGCATGCGCGAGACGAATTGGGCATATCCGAGACTGTTACCGCGCATCCTGTCCAGGCGGCGATCGTTTCCGCGCTCACCTTTGCGGTTGGCGCCGTCATTCCGCTGATCGTCGCGCTGCTTGCACCGCCGACCCAGATTACCCTGGTGGTCGCCGTCTCGACTATCGTCGGCCTCGCGGTGCTTGGGGGCCTCGGGGCCTCGGCGGGCGGTGCCGGCATCGTCCGGGGCGCCTTGCGCGTGACACTCTGGGGTGCCCTCGCCATGGCTGCCACGGCCGCGGTCGGCATGCTGTTCGGCGTTACCACCGGATGAGCGGCCGCGCGCCGAGGGCTGGAAGCCGTCAGCCGGAAATTGCTTCGCTAACTGCCAGTTCGGCCATGGCGAGCACGGCTTCGCGCGTCCGGGCAGCAGCCACGAAGCGACCATTGTGGCAGAAGCTCGCCCCAGCGACGCCGCTGACCGCTTCCAGGTCGCCATTGGTCAGCCCGGCCCAGGCGGCCGGCAGGTCGGCGCGGACCTCGAAGCCCTCGTCGGAGCGACGAATGGTGGTCAGGCACCAGTCTTTCTCGCGGGGATGCACGACAAAGAGCAGGTGATCGGCACCCGCTTTCTCGATGGCGGGCCGGAAGGGCATGCCCATCGGCAGTTCCAGCACGCGTGCGGAACCCGTCGCGACAATAGCCTGCTGCACGATGGTTTCCGCCCGCAGCTTGGCCGCGCGGCGGCCGATACCGGCTTCGACGAAGCTGCGGGCAATGGCCAGCGCGTCGTGAAAGGCCCGGTCGTCGGCCTCTGGATCGGTATTGTCGAAATCGGGCTTCAGGGTTTCCAGCAGCGATGACAGCGACAAGCCCGCCAGCGGTCCGCTGGGGCTGGCGGCCCCGTTGTCCACCAGGTCGATCGGAAGCACGAAGCCGGTGTCGAACGCGGCATGCACCGCCTCGACATGCGCCTCTGGTACGCCGAATGCCAACAGGTAATCACGCCCGAAATGCTTCCAGACGAGGCCGAAGGAACTGAATGGCTGGCCATCGTCCCGCAGCGGCGCGCCACGCTGGTGGTGATCGAAGATCTGCGCTGCGGCGTCATAGGCGCCACCCACGTCATAGATGATCCGGTCTTGCCCCGGCGTGATCCATTCCGGTGCCCTGCTCCGCACGATCCGGGCCTGCGGAAACAGCCGCGTCAGCACGACGCTGGAGAGCAGTTCATCGGCATGGAAGCCACCAGAATGGGTGACGAGGAATTCGGGAATCATGCCGGAAACGCCTTGTGTGCTTGCGGAAATGCCACCAGATAGAGCATTGCTGGGCGCGATCACAATACGCTAATCACGCCCCATACGAATCCGATGGACAATTTTGACCATTTGGTCAAAAGTATGCCGACGCCGCCGAGCATTTGGGAGAATGGGCATGCGCTTCGGGTACAAGGCCTCGGCCGAACAATTCGCCCCCAATACCCTGCTGAAATTCGCCATCGAAGCCGAAGAGGCCGGTTTTGAGTCGGTGTTCATCAGCGACCATTTCCAGCCCTGGAAGCATACCGACGGCCACGCGCCCTTTGCCCCATCCTGGATGGCCGCAGCCCTGGCGCGCACCGAGAAGCTGGTGGTCGGTACGTCGGTGCTGACGCCAACCTTCCGGCTGCATCCATCCGTGGTGGCGCATGCCTTCGGCACGCTGGGTGCCATGTTCCCTGATCGCGTCATCCTCGGCGTCGGCACCGGCGAGTCGCTCAACGAGGTGCCGTCCACCGGCATGGTCTGGCCTGAACTCAAGGAGCGCTCGGCGCGGCTGCGCGAGGCTGTCACGCTGATCCGCCGGTTGTGGAGCGAGGAACGCGTCAGCTTCGAGGGGGAGTTCTACAAGACGCAGAATGCCACGATCTATGACAAGCCGGATCGCATGGTGCCGATCTACCTGGCGGCCGGTGGCCCGCTCAATGCGAAATATGCCGGCCGCGCCGGCGAGGGCTTCATCTGCACCTCCGGCAAGGGCGCTGAACTCTATGTCGATCAGCTCTTGCCCAATGTTGCCGCCGGTCGCGCCGAATCCGGCCGTACCGACCTGCCCTTCGAGCGCATGATCGAGGTCAAGGTCTCCTTCGATACCGACCAGCAGGCGGCGCTCGACAATACCCGTGGCTGGGCGGCTTTGTCCCTGTCGGCCGAGGAAAAGCATTCGGTCGAGGATCCCGCCGAAATGGAGCGGCTTGCTGCCCAGCTCCCCATCGAACGCATCGCCAAGCGCTGGATCGTCTCCAGTGATCCTGACGAGCATGTCGCGGCGATCAAGACCTATATGGACTATGGCTTCGACCACCTCGTGTTCCACGCGCCGGGCGAAGACCAGAGCCGGTTCATTGGGCTCTATGCCAGGGAAATCCTGCCGCGGCTGCGCGCCATTGCGCCTGCGACCCCTGCCCGCTAACGCCGGACATTCTGACCATGCCAATGCCGCGATACACAGTCTGGGGCGTAACGGGTGTTCCCGAGATCGGGTCGGGTGACGACCTTGTCGCGCTGATCGCCGACGCCGTGCAGCAGTCTGCTGCCGTTGACCCCGATTGCATGCTGCAGGATGGCGATATCCTCGTCATCACCAGCAAGATCGTCTCCAAGGCCGAAGGCATGCAGGTGCCGGTGGGCGACAGGGACAAGGCGATTGCGCAGGACACCGTCCGCATCGTGGCCGAGCGCGTCCATCCCGGCGGCGTCACCCAGATTGTCGAGACCCGCCACGGACTGATCATGGCCGCGGCCGGCATCGATACATCCAATGTGCCGGATGGCCTCGCCCTGCGGCTGCCCGAAGACCCCGATCATTCCGCGCGCCTGCTCTGCCTTGGCCTGCGCGCCCATTTCGGGGTCGCGCTGGGCATTATCGTGACGGATACGCTGGGGCGCCCCTGGCGTGTCGGGCAGACTGACGTAGCCATTGGCGCCGCGGGAATCCATGTGACCGATGATCTGCGCGGGGGCGTCGACGCCAATGGCAGGCCGCTCAATGTCACCATCACCGTGCTCGCCGACGAGCTGGCCGGCGCCGCCGACCTCGTCAAGGGCAAGGCCAGCGGCATACCAGTTGCGGTGGTGCGGGGTCTCGCTCGTCTCGTTACTGACCCTGAGGCCCCCGGCGCCCGCACTCTGGTGCGCTCGGTGGACGAGGACATGTTCCGCTTCGGCTCCGCCGAGGCCTATCGATTGGGCTATGAAGCCGCGCTCGCCGAAACGCGAGAGCTGAGTTCACCCCCTGCCAAACGCGTCAAACAGGACTGATCCAATATGCGTCCCCTGCCCTTGTCTCTCGGCCTTGCCGTACTTCTCGGTTCCTCCGCTCATGTCCTGGCCCAGACCAGCTATCCGCTGACCCTCGACAATTGCGGATTCTCCGTCACGCTGCCCCAGGCGCCCGAACGCGTTGTCACCATCAAGTCGACAGCCACCGAAATGCTGCTGGCGCTTGGTCTCGGCGACAGGATCGTCGGCGTCGGCTTCCAGGATGGCCCGGCGCCGGAGCCCTGGACCAGCGCGGCGGCCGCCCTGCCCGTTCTGTCCGACAAGCTGCCGTCGCAGGAAGTGGTGCTCGAGGCTGAGCCGGAGCTGGTCTATGGGGGCTGGGAAAGCAATTTCGCGGCCGATGGCGCCGGTGAACGGCCTACCTTGGCCGGATTGGGGGTGGCCAGCTACGTGTCGCCGGCCGCATGCCGCTCGATCAAGCCGGCCAAGCTGACATTCGACGCGGTCTTTGCCGAGATCGCCGAAATCGGCACCATCTTCGATGTCGGCGGCAGCGCCGACGCCCTGATTGCCGAACAACAGGCCGCACTCGCTGCCATCACCCCGGACACACGTGGCCTCACCGCTCTCTGGTATTCTTCCGGCACCAAGACACCTTATGTCGGCGCGGGCAGCGGTGCCCCGGCCATGATGCTGGAGACACTGGGGCTCGACAATATCATGGCGGACATCGACGAGGGCTGGGTCTCTGCCAGCTGGGAGGCCGTGGTCGACGCCAATCCCGATGTGATCGTGCTGGTCGATGCGGTGTGGAACTCCGCCGAGCAGAAGAAGACGCTGCTGGCCGAAAATCCCATTACCAGTCAGCTTGATGCGGTTGCCAACCAGCGCTACCTCATCGTGCCCTTCCCAGCCTCCGAGGCCGGGGTGCGCAATGTCGGCGCGACGGCGTACATGGCAGCCCAGCTCGCCGGGCTCAGTTTCACCCCGTGAACCGGCCAACGCTGGCGACGCTCGGACTGAGCCTGCTGGCGCTGCTGCTGGCCAGCATGGTGCTGGCCGTGACCTTCGGTCCCGCCGATATCGCGCCCATGGAGGTCTGGCAGACCATAGCCCACCACCTCGGCCTCGTGGCCGAGAGCCCGGTCAATCGGCTGCGGGACGCCATCATCTGGGAACTGCGCCTGCCCCGCGTCCTCACCGCTGCGGCGGTCGGCGCGGGCCTGGCGCTGTGCGGCGCCGTCATGCAGGCGCTGACCCGCAATCCACTGGCCGATCCCTATCTGCTGGGCCTCTCCTCCGGCGCCTCGCTGGGGGCCGTGGCTTTTCTCCTCCTGGGCGCATCCCTGCTGATGCCGCTCGGTGCCTTCCTCGGCGCCGGGGCGGCCATGGCCTTGACCCTGCTGGTGACCCTGGCGCTTGGCGGGGCCACGCCGACCCGGGCGATCCTGGCCGGTATTTCCATCTCGGCGCTGGCCGCGGCAGCCACATCCTTCCTCATCTTCTGGTCCGCAACCGGCGATTCCTATCGCGAAATCCTCAGCTGGCTGATGGGTTCGCTTAGCGGCGTCGTCTGGTCCGAGGCTCTGCTCGTGCTTGCGGCGCTTGCTGTTGCCGGCTTGCCGATTCTGCTGTCCGGCCGGGCGCTTGACGCCTTTGCCTTCGGCGATACGGCAGCCGCGACGCTGGGTGTCGAGGTTGCCTCCCTGCGCTGGTGGCTGCTGGGTGGTACGGCGCTGCTGACCGGGGTCCTCGTTTCGATTGGTGGCGCCATCGGCTTTGTCGGCCTCATCATTCCCCATGTGGTGCGCCTGATGACCGGCTCGCGCCACCGTCTGCTGCTGCCGGTAGCCATGCTGCTCGGCGCCAGCTTCATGGTCTGGACAGACACGGCCGCACGCAGTCTCTTTGCCCCAAGGGAACTACCGGTCGGCATCATCACCGCCCTGCTCGGTGCACCGATTTTCCTTGCCGTACTGCTCAGATATCGGCGCATCACATGAGCACGGGATTGCGCATCGCCGACCTCACCGTCCGGCTGGGTTCTCAGACCATTCTCAGCGACATCGCACTGACCGCGGCGCCCGGGACCGTCACAGGGCTGATCGGGCCCAATGGCGCGGGCAAGTCGACACTGATGCGAGCGATGCTGGGCCTCACGCCCCTTGCTTCGGGTACGGTGACCTTCGACGACACTGACCTGCTCGCCATGCCGCGCCGTAGCCGGGCGCAATTCACTGCCTTTGTCGAACAAAGCGGCGCCACCGACGCCCGTCTCACGGCGCGCGAGGTGGTCATGCTGGGGCGCATTCCCTTCCAGTCGGTCTGGCAGGCCACCCCTGCCCCCGCCGACGGTGCGCAGGTGGATGCGGCCTTGGCAGAGGTCGCCATGGCACCCTTTGCTGATCGCCTCTACCACACGCTGTCGGGTGGCGAGCAGCAGCGCATCCAGATCGCCCGCGCCCTGGCTCAGCAGCCGCGCCTGCTCATCCTCGACGAGCCCACCAACCATCTCGACGTTCATGCGCAACTGACCACGCTCGATCTGTTGCAAAGGCGCGCGCAGGCTGGAGCCACCGTCCTGCTGGCGCTGCACGATCTCAATCTGGCGGCAGCCTTCTGCGACTCGCTGGTTGTGCTGCATCACGGCCGCCAGGTTGCCTTTGGCACACCCGAGCAGGTGCTCACACCTGCCCTGCTGCGCCAAGTTTATGAGGTCGATGCCACCCTGCTGCGGCATCCCGGCAGCGGCCGCCCGCTCATCGCCTATGACCTGCCCGCCTGAATCGGCCAGGTCCGCGCAATTGCGATTGACAATCACGACGCGCCGACCCAAAAATTTGATCGACTGGTCAAATTTCTGATCAATGCATGCGGGAGGCGCGTATGGAATTCGGCATCACCTTCAAGGGCTTCATCGAGGCAGAGCGAGCCCGCTATCTGGTGCGCGCCGCCGAATATGCCGGCTTCAGCTATTGCTGGTTCTACGATTCCCACATTCTCTGGCGCGATTGCTACGCTGCCATTGCCATGTGCATGGAACACACGACCGACATGCGCTTCGGCCCGCTGGTGACCAATCCTGACGTGCGTGACTGGTCTGTTGCCGCCTCCATCTTCGGCTCCCTGTCCAAGCAGAGCGGTGGCCGTTTTGATCTCGCCGTCGGCCGCGGCGACAGCTCCATGCGCGTCATGGGCAAGAAGCCGGCCACCCTGGCGCGTGTCGCAGACTTCATCGCCAAGACCAAGGCCATGGTGCGCGGCGAGGAAGTTACCTATGGCGAGATCCCGGCTGCAGTGAAGTTCCCCTGGGCCGTCGGACATGACATGCCGAGCTGGATTGCCGCCTATGGCCCGCTGGCGCTCAAGACCGCCGGCGAGCATGCCGATGGCGTCGTGCTGCAGCTGGCCGATCCCGGGCTCTGCAAGTGGTTCACCGACCAGTGCCTCGAGGCCGGCAAGGCCGCCGGCCGCGACATGTCGAATTTCCGCTCCATGGCCGCCGCGCCGGCCTATTTCGGTGACAAGGCCCGTGCCATCGAGGCCACCAAGTGGTTCCCGGCCATGGTGGGCAACCACGTGGCCGATATCGTCGAAAAATACGGCGCCGACAGCGACCAGATCCCGCAGAGCCTTACCAGCTATATCGAGAAGCGCCGCGGCTACGACTATTCCAAGCACGGCCAGGCGGACAATCCATTCCTCGATTTCATCACGCCCGACGTGGTCGAGAACTTCTGCGTGCTGGGTGAGCCGGATGAGCATATCGCCAAGATCCATACGCTCCAGGATGCCGGCGTTACCCAGTTCAACATCTATCTCGATAGCGGCGACGAGGAAGAGATCATTGCCGGCTACGGTCGCCACGTGATCCCGGCATTCCGCTAGGCAATACGGGGCCTCCTCACCACACGATGGGGTGGGTCTCCCCGGTCGCCACATTGACGAAGCCCTCGGGCGCCAGCGGCGAGGGCGCTACCAGCACCCAGCGCCAGGGCGCGCAGGTCAGTGTGGCGAAGGCCAGCCGTTCGGGGAAACCGGGCCACCAGCGCGGCGAGAAGGTGGGCTCATACATCCATTCGATGCTTTCGCCCTCGCGATAGAGCGCCTGCATCTCCGCGTCGAGCTCCGCTGCCGGCCGGCAGGTCATCAGCCCACCCACCTCGTAGTGCACCGTCGCCACCAGCTCACCGCGGCGCACCAGCGCCCAGCCGCCCTGCGTTTCGCGCAGTGCGTTGACGGCCTGCGCCATGGCAGCGTCGGACGAGCCAACCACCCAGATATTGTGCTTGTCGTGCCCCATCGAGCAGGCCAAAGCCGTGTCCTCGGTCTTGGGACCGGTGCCCAGCCAGAACATCCGGGCGGTTTTGCCCTCGCCCGAAAAGCGGTCGACGATGGCGAATTTGGTGATGTTGCGCTCCGCATCGCGCTGCACCAGGCCGTCGACTACGGGAAGTTCGGTGGTGATGAACTCATCGGACCAGTGGAATGGCCGCAGCAGCGCCGCGCTGACGCTCTCGCGTCCCTCAGGCGCCACAATGGCAAAGTCCGCCGCTGTCAGCTCCCGGTCGATCGCGACTGTCCGTGTCGCCCAGTCCGGCCATTCGATGCGCGGCAAGGCGCCGACATAGTCCCTGCCCCGCGCCACCTGCGCGCCATCGGCCCAGACCTCGGCAATGGAAAGGCTCGAAACATCGTCCAGCAGCACCAGGTCGGCAAAGCGTCCCGGTGCGATCGAGCCGACCCAGGGCGTCAGCCGCATATGCCGCGCCGGATTGATCGTGACCAGCTGGATGGCGATCTCCGGCGCCAGCCCTGCCTCGATGGCCAGTCGCACATTGTGATCGGTCGCACCCAGCTTCATCGTGTCCGAGCAGGAGCGGTCGTCGGTACAGAGCGCAAACTGCGACCAGTCCTGCTGCCCGTCGGCCAGAAGGCCGCTGACGATTTCCTTGAGAGAGTGCGGCCTGATCTCCATGAACAGGCCCCGCCGCAGCTTGTCGGCGACCTCTTCCGGCGTCCATGCCTCATGGTCGGAGGCCATGCCGGCGGCGGCGAAGGCGTTGATGTCGTCAATGGCCCGCATGCCTGCCGCGTGCCCCTCGACGACGCCGCGCTGTTCGAACGTGGCGCGGATCATGCCCCAGAGCCGCTCATAGGACGGATTGTCCGGATTCCACACCGCCGGCCAATCCATCACTTCATCAAGTCCGGCTACCATCATCTGGCTGCTGAGAAATTCGCGCTGCTCGTCATAGCCGAAATGACCACCGCCCCACTCATAGGCGGTGGGTGGTACGGCCGAGCCGGGTAGCGGGAAGATCTTCATCGGCGATCCGGCCAGCCGCGCCTTGAGCCAGAATTCGAGGTTCTTAGGCCCGTTGACGTTGGAGAATTCGTGGCTGGCTTCGCAGGTCCAGGTGCAGCCATGCGGCAGGACCAGGGCCGCCTCGTATTCCGGGGTCAGGTGACTCGATTCGATATGCTTGTGCACTTCGCCAAAGCCCGGCACCGCCGCCAGGTGCGAGCGGTCCACCCGCTCATCCACCTGGCCAGGGTATTTCCCTGCCGGCCCCACCCAGGCGATGCGGCGCCCCGAGATGACAATCTCCTGGTCGTCATGCCAGCGCCGTCCATTGACGTCGAGCAGGCGCCCTACGCGGATGGCGCGCGTCGCCGGGCGCTTGCCCAGCGCCACCAGCGCCAGGTGCTGGCGGATGCGGACTTCGTCGGCAGCGTTGATCAGCAGGTCGTCGGGCATGTCCGTCACGTCAGCTTACCTTCGTCCAATGCCTTGATGATCCAGTCACGATATTTCTGGTTCTTGTCACTGGCCTCCGGCATGACGCGCGAGGCCTCTTCCATGAAGTAGCGATAGTCACGACCCATTTTCTGGCCGCGCAGGGTGTGCATGTCGAGCGCCACATCGGGTATTTCGGGCTGCAATTCGCCGAGGGCCGTGCCCCGCATGGCCCAGTTGACCATGTCGTCGGTGGTCCGCTCCTTGGTCGAGCCTGCCAGCACGCGGATGGCATGGGCGGCAAACAGGAACCGGTCGCCGCCCGGCCGCTGGTAGCGCTTGTGCTGCTGGTAGAGGGTCTCGACCAGTATGGGCGCCTGCGGATTGCCCAGGCCGATATCCTCCACCGCGATGACGCAGAGGCGCGACCAGAGCATCTCCTCCATTTCGGGGCTGGTGAGATACATTTCCCAGCCCAGCAGCAGCACATTGTCGAGCATGCCGCGCCGCAGGCATTTCTGCAGTGCCGAGATCACCTCGTCGGCGGCAAAGCCATGCTGGGTGGTGGTGCGCTGCCACGGATCGGGCGGCTGCTGTACCTTCGTCATCGTCGTGCTCCCGTTGCAGCGCTCGCTGTATTTCTCATGCTCACCCGGCCCGTCTGTCGCGCACCGATTTGCGAATGACCAGGCTGACCGGCAGCCGCGTCAGCGGCTCGGCCTCGGTCTTGTTGATCTGGGCCAGCAGCCGCTCGAACGCCACGCGGCCCATTTCGGCGACCGGCTGCCGGATCGTGGTCAGCGGCGGATCGACGAGTTCGGCAAAGGGCATATCATCGAAACCGACGAGCGAAAGCCCGTCCGGCACGTCTATCCCCGCCTGTCGCGTCGCCTGCAGCACGCCGATGGCGATATAGTCCGAACAGGCAAGGATGGCAGTCGGTCGCTGTGCGCTGTGCAGCAGGTGCATCGCCGCGGCCCGGCCGTAGTCGCGGGTATATTGCCCCAGCAAGACCCAGCCCGGACGCACCGGCAGTCCGGCCTCACGCATGGCCCGTCCAAAGCCCGCCAGCCGTTCGCTCACGCTCATCAGCCGTTGCGGGCCGCCGATGATGGCGATTTCGCGATGCCCCGCCTCGATGAGGTGCCGGGTCGCCAGATAGCCCCCCTGCTCGTTCTCGACAAAGACGCGCGGGACCGGCACGCCCGGAATATCCTCGTCGAGCAGCACCACGTTGTGGTGCGGCTCCAGGAGTGCCGCGAGCGTGCCGTCGTCGGGCTGGTTGGTCATCATGATCAACCCGTCGACATGCTGATCCTGCAGGCGCTGGATCGCATCGATCTCGCGGGCCCGATCGCCCTGGGTCGAGGACATGTAGACGGCATAGCCATGCTGCTGCGCCGCAGCCTCCACGGCCGCCGCCAGCTCGGCGAAGAACGGGTTGGCGATTTCCGGCGTCACAAGGCTTATGGCCTCGGTCTTGCCGGTGGAGAGGCGCTTGGCCAGCAGGTTGGGCCGATAGTTCAGTTTGGCGATGGCCGCGTCGATGCGGTCGCGCGTGGCCTGCGGCAGTTCGATCCGGTTGTTCAGGTAGCGCGAGACCGCCGTCGGCGAGACGCCGGCCGCCTCGGCAACCTCGCTCAGCGTGGCCATGGCGCGCCCTCAGATGGCATGGCGGGCTTGCCACAGGCCAATCAGCCGCAGGCTTTCGGCGACGATTCCCTCGATCAGCGCCTCCCCCTTGGCTGCGGTTGCCGGGCGCGGATCGCCGAAGACGCCGGTCGTGTTGAAATCACGCAGCTGCATCGGCTCGATGCCGAAGGTCGGCGGAAAGGCGGGATATTCAGGCGCTGCCCGGCTCATGTCGACCACGTCGGGTCGCAGGGCCAGCATCATTGCCGTCTCCACCTCGTCGGCGTGATAGAATCCCGGTCCGGCCGGCTCGCTGTCGCAGATATCCCCGGCCAGCTTTTCCAGATGCGGATAATCGAGATGGACGACCGGCAGGCCCTCGGCAACGAGCGTGCGTGCCGCCAGGCTTATCGGCTCGCGATTGCCGAAGTGGCCATTGATGATGACAAGGCCGGCGAATCCGTTGCGTCGCACACCCCGCCCGATATCGATGATCACCGCGCGCAAGGTATCGGGTGAGAGCGACAGCGTGCCGGCAAAGGCCTCGTTGTTCCAGGCGTCGCCATAGGCGATCGGTGGCAGCACCACCGCCTCCAGCGCTGCGGCAATGCGGCGGGATACGCCCAGCGCCAGATCCGTATCGGTGGTCAGCGGCAGGTGGGCGCCGTGCTGCTCGCAGGCACCGATTGCCAGGACGGCCAGTGCCCCCCTGCCCGCGGCCGCGGCGATGTCCGGCCAGGCGGTATGGGCGAAGTCTGATGCTAACTTGTGCATTGTTCCAACTAGCATATGGTTTAGGCAAAGGCGCTGTGATTGGATTTGACAAGCCCAAGATAAGTGGCGTTAGATCGGCTTGTAAACCGCTTTACTAATTTGTGGGCAAATGGCTTCGTTTCTGCTTCGTGACGCTACCATCCTGACGGTCGACGCCGCCGACACGGTATTTGCCGAGGGTTGGATCAGCGTCGAGGATGGCCGGATCACCGGCACGGGGCCAGCTTCCAGCACGCCTGCTGCCAGCAATTTCGATGAAGTCTTGCAGCTTGCTGGCCATTTGCTGCTGCCCGGGCTGGTCAATGCCCACACCCATTCCGCCATGGTGCTGTTTCGCGGCCGCTCCGAGGGGCAGAGCCTGCTCACCATGGATGGCTGGTACAATTCCATCCGCGAACCCGAGCTGTCGCTCCAGGCATCCGACATCGGTCCTGCCGTCGCCCTCTCCTGCGCCGAGATGGCGCTGTCGGGCACAACCACATTCTGCGACCAGTATTTCTTTGCCGATGAGATTGCGGCTGCCGCCGGCGAAAGCGGCCTGCGCGCCGTCATTGCCTATGGCATCGTGCAGCTCGGCGACACGGCGCGGGGCGAGGAGGAGCTGGCCCGGGCTGCCGCCTTCATCGAGCGCCAGCGCTCGGCCGACGGGCGGATCATCCCCTGGTTCGGTCCCCACGCGCCCTATGTCGACAATTCCGAGGACCTGCTGCGCGCCGAGGTGGCCATGGCGGTCAAGTATGGCGTCGGCATGCACCTGCATATGGCGGCCGGGCCGGAGGACAATGCGGAGACCATGGCCCGCTACGGGCTGACGGCCACGCAGGCGCTGTCGCGTGACGGGTTCTTTGCCGGTCGGGTCCACGCCGCCCACTGCCTTGACCTGAGCGAGGAGGACATTGCCATCTTTGCCGCGGCTCCCGCTGCGTCGGTGTCCTACAATGCCACCGCCGGCCTGCGCTCGGGCCGCGAGGGCATCTGCCCGGCGGTGAAGCTGCGCGAGGCAGGCGTCGTTGTCGCCTTGGGCACAGACAATGTGGCTGCCAACAATTCATATGACATGATCGCCGAGATGCGCGTTGCGGGCCTTGTTGCATCCCATCGCGAAGGTCGCGCCCAGCCCATTTCCAGCCGCGAACTGGTGCGCATGGCCACCATAGACGGCGCGCGGGCGCTGGGCCTCGAGCATGAGATCGGCTCGCTCGAAGTTGGCAAGGCTGCCGACATCATCGCCATCGACATGAGTGGACCCGGCTATTCCGAGACCCCAGATGTCGAAACGGTACTGGTCTATTCCGGCAGCGGACGGGATGTGCGACATGTCTGGGTTGCCGGCGAACCCATCGTCCGGGACCGTACGTTGCTGCGGCGCGGCTATGCCGATATCCGCAGCGATTATTCCATAACATACAAAGACTTCTGGTCGCGTGTTGAAGCGGCACGAAAGGTAGCTTGAGTTGACGAAGACGAAACTGATCCTGGATACCGATGGCGGCGTGGATGACGCCCAGGCCCTGCTGATGCTGATCGCTGCCGGTCGCACGCCGGATGCCATCACCACGGTATTCGGCAATGTGGGGCTGGATGCGGCCACGCGCAACATCCTGACGACGCTGGCTGTGGTTGGCGCTGAGGTGCCCGTGCACAAGGGCGCCGACCGGCCGCTGACCCAGCCCATCATCGATGCCAAGTATATCCATGGCGAAGATGGTCTCGGCGGCGCGCCGCGTCCTGCCACCCTGCCCCAGCCGGCCAGCGAGGATGCCGTCGGCTTCCTGCGCCAGAGCTTCCGCGATGCGGCTGCCAAGGGCGAGCAGATCGATATCCTGATGATCGGCCCGCTGACCAACCTGGCGCTGGCGCTCCGCGTCGAGCCGACGATCATTGCCGGCATCGGCCAGCTGACCATCATGGGCGGCACTGTCTATGGGCGCGGCAACACCACGCCGGCGGCCGAGTTCAACATCTTTGCCGATCCGGAATCGGCGGCGGTCATCTTCCGGTCCGAGATCGACATCGTCGTCGTGCCGTGGGAGCCGTGTGTCACCCACAACATGGTGGGTGCAGATGTTGATGCCGCCTTCGCGCCGATCGACACCAGCCTGGCCAAGGCTTTCTCCGAAGCGCTCGCCGACCATGCGCGCCGGACCAATGCCAGCTATGGCGGCGGGGACGTGTTCCGCTTCGTCGATCCGCTGGCGGCAGCCGTCGTCATCGATCCTTCCATCGTCACCAAGTCCATCCGCGCCTCGGTCGACGTGGCGCTGGCGCCTGGCATCACCCGCGGCATGACCGTGGTCGACCTGTCGGGGCGCCTCGGCACGCCCATGGTCACGCTGGTGGAAGAGGCGAAGCTCGACAGCCTGGTTGCCCTCTACACCGCCTCCATCGCCTACAACCCCAACAAGAACTGAAACTTCAGGAGAGCCGTCCATGTCGTTGAAAATTCTGTCTCGCCGGGCCTTTTCCGGCCTTGCGCTAGTCGCCGGACTGATGTCCTCGGCGGCTGTCGTCGCGCAGGAATATACTGCCGACAATCCGTTGAGCGTTGCGCTTGTTCTGCACGGCACGCTGGGCGACAAGAGCTTCCTCGACAGCGCCGCCGCGGGCGTCGAGAAAGCCGCCGGCGAGCTGCCGGTGGAGGTGAAGATCATCGAAGCCGGCTATGACCGCGGTCGTTGGCAGCCCGCCCTGGCTGACGCCGTCGACACTGGTTACGACGTCGTCATCGTCGGCACGTTCGACATGACCGGCTTTGTCGTCGAGCTGGCGCCCGACTACCCCGAGACCAAGTTCATCGTGTTCGACGATGCACCGGATTTCTCGACCGGTTGCTGCGACAACGTTCTGGCGCTGCAGTACCAGACCTCGTCGGCCGGCTATCTTGCCGGCTACGCTGCCGCAAAGGTGTCGGCCTCTGGCGTGCTCGGCACGATCATCGGCATGGAGTTTCCCACCGTCACCGACTTCAAGGTCGGCTTCGATGAGGGCGCCATGGCGGCCAATCCGGATGTGACCATTCTCAACGCCGTTGCCGGCACGTTCAGCGACCCGGCCAAGGGCAAGGAAATCGCCCTGGCGCAGCTCGCCCAGGGTGCCGATGTGATCTTCCCGATCGCCGGCGGCACCGGCATCGGTGCGCTGCAGGCCGTCCGCGATGCCGGCAAACTGGCCGTGGGCGTCGACAGTGACCAGGCGACAATCTTCGCGGCCACGGACCAGGCCCAGGCCGATGTGATCTTCACCTCGGTGGAAAAGAAGGTTGGTGACTCGCTGTTCCTCGCCCTGCAGCAGACACTGGATGGCAGCGCAGCCTATGGTTCGGCCGTGCTGCTCGGCATGCCGGAAGGCGCCGTCGGCATCTCCAAGAACGCCTATTACGAGAAACTGGTCCCGGCCGAGGTTCGTACCGAAGTCGATGCCCTCGAGGCCGAGATCATTGCCGGCACGCTCGTGCCCGCGACCGCCATGAAGTAATCCGGCCGGCGGCGCCTTGCATGGCGCCGCCGCTTCTCTTCCAACCGGAAAGACGACGCATGAGTGCGCTCCTCGAGGCCATCGGCATCGGCAAGACTTATCCCGGCGGCGTTGTCGCCAATGACGGCGTCAATCTCTCGGTCAATGCCGGGGAGGTCCATGCCGTGGTCGGCGAAAACGGCGCCGGCAAATCCACGCTGATGAAGATCCTGTTCGGCATCGAACATGCCGATCGTGGCGAGCTGCGGCTGGACGGCAAGGTGGTCAACTTCGCCAATCCGCGCGAGGCGATCAACAGCGGCATCGGCATGGTGTTCCAGCATTTCTCGCTGGTCCCGTCCTTCTCGGTCTACGAAAACGTCGTGCTGGGTTCCGAGCCGCATGCCGGCATCCGCTTTGACCGCAAGAAGGCGATCGCGGCGGTGCGCGAACTGTCAGAGAAATTCCGCCTGTCCGTCGATCCCCTCCCCCCGGTCGGCCAATTGCCGGTCGGCCAGCAGCAGCGCGTGGAAATCCTCAAAGCGCTCTATCGCGACGCCCGCATCCTGATCCTCGACGAGCCAACGGCCGTGCTTGCCCCGCAGGAGGTGGAAGAGCTGTTTGTCGCCGTGCGCGCGCTGGTGGAACAGGGCCGTACGGTGATCTTCATCGCGCACAAGCTGCCCGAAGTGCTCGAGATATCGGACCGCATCACTGTCATGCGCGGCGGGAAGACGGTGGGCCAGGTGGCCGCCCGCGACGTCACCGAGCAGAGTCTTGCCACCATGATGGTCGGGCGCGAAGTGGCGCTGCGCGTGGACCGCGCCAGCAATGACGGCGCCATGGCCTGTGAGATCAAGGCGCTCAAGGTCAAAAGCGAATCCGGCGCCCTGCTGGTGGACGATCTCAACCTGCGCGTGCATGCCGGCGAAATCGTCGGGCTGGTGGGTGTCGAGGGCAATGGCCAGTCCGAACTGCTGGAGGCCATTGCCGGGCTGCGGCCGATTGCCGATGGCGTCGCCTATCTGGATGGCACCAGCCTCTCGCCCCTGAGCGTGTTGGAGCGGCGCGCCAGGGGGCTCGCGAGCATTCCCGAGGACCGCATCGCGCGCGGCCTGGCCTCCGGCTCCAGCGTGGCCGAGAACCTCGTCGCGACCCGGCTCGATGATCCGCGCTATGTGCGCAATGGCCTGCTCGACCTCAAGGCGATCAAGGCCAATGCGGAAAAGCTGATCGAGCGCTTCTCCATCCGTGTCGGCGGACCGGGCGCCGCCGTGAGTACGCTCTCGGGCGGCAATATGCAGAAGGTCGTGGTGGCGCGCGAGCTATCCGAGCAACCCAGGCTGCTGCTGGTCAACCAGCCGACGCGGGGTGTCGATCTCGGCGCCACCCAGTTCATCTGGAAGTCGCTGACCCAGGCCCGCGATGCAGGTGCCGCCGTGCTGCTCAGCTCCGCCGACCTTTCCGAGCTGCTGGCCCTGTCGGACCGCCTTGTCGTCTTCTACCGCGGCCGCATCGTCGCGGCCTTCCTCAATTCCGATACGCTGACGCCCGAAACCCTGGGCACCTATATGCTCGGCATTGCCAGCCAGACCCCCGAAGAAATGCAGGGAGGCCTGCGATGAGCATGACGACCCAGGCCGAACTCAGCCGGCGGGACCGGCTCAAGACCATCCGCCGCGAGGCTGGACGCGCACTCGGTGCCGCGCTGATCGCGCTCGGCATTGCCTTTATCATCGTGCTGTTCACCTCTAAGGCGCCGCTCGAGGCCTTCAACGTGCTGCTCACCGCGCCGATGTCGCGGCCGCGCACCATCGGGCTGTGGATCGACGACGTCGCCAAGCTGACCATTACCGGCCTGGCCTTCAGCCTCGTCTTCCAGGCGCGGCAGTTTTCCATGGGCGTGCAGGGCCAGGTCTATGTCGGCGCGCTGGCGGCGGCCTATGTGGCGCTGTCTCCCATCGGCGCGACCTGGGCGGGTCTGCCGGTCGGGGTGTTCTGCGCCATGCTGGCCGGCGCCTTCTGGGGCTTCATCCCCGGCATTGCCAAGGTCAAGTTCGGCGCCAACGAGATCGTCTCCTCGCTGATGCTGAACTATATCGCCATCGAGCTGTGCAATTTCTTGGTCCGGACGCACCTGCCCAAGCCGCAGCCCGGCGTGCTGACCACCAACAGTTTCCCCGAAACGGCGATCTTCCCGCCGCTGGTGGATGGCACGCGCATCGACCTGGGCCTGATCTTTGCCCTTGTCGCCGTGCTTGCCGTCTGGTTCGCGCTCTATCGCACCAGCTGGGGCCTCAAGCTGCGCCTCGTCGGGCACAATGCCAATTTCGCCGAATATGCCGGCATCCGCTCCACGGCCGTCATGGTCTCGGCCATGACGGCGGCGGGGGCGCTGGGCGGACTGCTCGGTTCGATGTTCGTGCAGGGCCAGACCTATGGCTACCTGACAGTGCTGTTCGAGGGGAACCTGGCCTTCGAGGGCATTCTCGTCGCCATCGTCGCCCGCAGCCGTCCGCTGGCGGTGCCGGTGGTGGCGCTGTTCTACGGCTATCTGCGGCAGGGTGCGCAGCTGATGAACCTGCGCACCGACGTACCGTCCGAAGTCATCGGCGTGGTCACCGCCATCATCATCCTGCTTGTCGCCTCGTCCTTTTCCATGCCCGGCCGCCAGTTCTGGGCACGGATCATGGGCCGGCCGACGACTGCCCCGGCACTGGAGGCACAGAAATGATCGAACTGCTGATGACGGTGCTGTCGACCACCTTCTTCGTCACCGTGGTGCGCACCACGACACCACTGCTGCTGGCGACATTGGGCGGGCTGATCGCCGATCTGGGTGGCGCGCTCAATGTGGCGCTCGAGGGCATGATGCTGGTGGGGTGCCTCACCGCCGTCATCGTCTCGGTCTTCGCCCCCTGGTATGTCGCCGTGCTCGCAGCGGTCCTGGCCGGGGCGCTGCTGGGCGGGGTCATGGCCTTCTTCCACCTGCGGCTCAAGGCCGACATCATCCTGGTCGGCTTTGCCATCAACATCCTGGCGGCGGGCGGCACGGTCTTCGCGCTGACCCTGGCGACGGGCGGCGACAAGGGCACCTCGATCAACCTGACCTCCAAGGCGGTTCCGGCGCTCGACCTCTCCTTCCTTGGCGTCATTCCCGGCATCGGCGATTTCCTCGTCCGCATGCTGTCGGGCCATTCCATCCTGTCCTGGCTCGCCGCCTTCCTGGTCTTTGCCATCTGGTACTTCCTCTACCGCACGCCCTGGGGCCTGTGGCTGCGCGGCGTCGGCGAATATCCGGCCGCCCCGGAAGCCGCCGGCATCCCCGTCAACGCCATCCGCACCTGGAGCCTCCTGGTCTCGGGCGGGCTCGCAGCCCTCGGCGGCGCACAACTGGCCATGTTCAACTATATCGGCTTTACCCGCGACATGACGGCCGGCCGCGGCTTCATCGCGCTGGGCGCGGTGCTGCTCGGCGCGCGCCATCCGGTCGGGGCGCTGCTGGCGGCGCTGCTGTTCGGGGTGTTCGAGGCGCTGGCCGTGGTCATGCCTGGGCTCTTCAACTGGATCCCGGCCGAGCTGATCCGGATGATCCCCTTTGTCGTGACCATCCTGGCGCTGTTCCTGTTCAGCTACCGCGCGCTGCAGGCTCGCCGCCTGCGATCGGCCGGTCACTGATGGCTTGCCAGCCCGGTTCAGGGAGCGCAATTTCCGGGGCTGGCGATGTCGCGACGATCACCGAAACTGCGCCGCTCAGGACGTGAAAACGCCGTTGATAAACCGCTTGACCGAACGGATAGCCCAAAGTTTGGGCTTGCCGAGGTCCAGCCGCAAAAATAGGCTTCGACCAGGGAGCCGCCCACTCGTCAATCTATCGCTGGCGCCCCGCCGGCGATGTATAAGGAAGCTGAAAATGAAAAAAGTTTTCGTCACTGCTCTGGCGCTGTCCGCCACTGCCCTGCTCTCCGCCGCCCCCGCTTCCGCGCAGGGCAAGACGCTCACCATTTCCTGGTGGGGCTTCAACGGGGAAAAGCTCGAATCCATCGTGCTGGCGCCGTTCCGCGAACAGTGCGGCTGCGAGATCGTGTTCGAGACCGGCAATAATGGCGAGCGCCTCAACAAGATCCAGATCCGCAACGGCGGCGGCGTCGATGTGGCCTATTTCTCCGACAGCTTCAGCCAGCAGGGCATCGAAGCTGGCCTGTTCCAGAAGATCGATCCGGCCAAGCTGCCGAACCTCGCGGGCATCTATGACCTCGCCAAGGATCCGCAGGGCGGCTACGGCCCGGCCTATACGATCGGCCGCGTCGGCATCGTCTATGACTCGGCCAAGGTGACCACCCCGATCACCTCGTGGAACGACCTGTGGCGCGAAGACCTGGCATCGTCGCTGTCGCTGCCCGGCATCACCACCACGGCCGGCCCGATGGTGGTCATGAAGGCCGGCGATCATGCCGGCGTCGACGCCTTTACCGATGAAGACGCCGCCTTTGCCGCCGTCGAGGAGCTCAAGCCGAATGTAGTCAAGAACTACAATACCGGCTCGGAGATGATCAACCTGTTCTCGACCGGTGAAGTCAGCGCTGCCATTGCGCAGGATTTCACGCTCGGCCAGATCCAGGCTGCCGTGCCGACCGTGGTCTGGGCCGACCTGGCGGAAGGCTCGATCGCCACGCTCAATACGGTCAATATCCCGGTCGGCGCTGCCGAGCCGGAACTGGCCTATGAGTTCATCAACTTCATCCTCTCCCCCGAAATCCAGCAGCAGCTGGCCGAACAGGGCGTCGATGCACCGGTGGTGACCTCGGTCGAGCTCACCGATGAACAGGCTGCGCTCTGGACCTATGGCGCCGACGTGATCGACGGCTTGCAGCGCGTCGACTACGTCAAGATGAACGCCGCCAAGGGTGGCTGGGTCGATCGCTGGAACGAAATCTTCGGCATGTAAGAGCTGCAGGCGCGGCCCAGCCGCGCCTGTTTCGCATTGAACGAAAAACACACGCGGTGTCATCCCGACCTTTGCCGGGGTGACATCGTGGTTGTGGTGCCCATCGAGCGCCACGGAAGGCCCATCAATGAAACGCTTTGCCGGCTGGACCCTGGCCTCACCCGCGACCCTCTTGGTCGTGGTCTTTCTCGTGCTGCCGGTGCTGGCGACCATTGTCACCACCTTCACCACGCCTGCCGGTCCCTTTGCCACCTACCAGGCCTTTTTCGGCAGCGGCTTCCGCCGCACCGTGCTGATGCGCACCATCCAGGTGTCGCTGGCCACCACGGCGATTGCCCTCGTCATCGGCTTTCTCACCGCCTATGTCGTGTCGCGCGCGCCGGGTTGGCTGAAGTCCATCCTCATCATCGCGGCGGTGTTTCCGCTGCTGACCGGCGTCGTGGTGCGCTCCTTTGCCTGGCTCATCATCCTGGGCAAGAACGGCATCCTCAATTCAACCCTGCTGAGCCTCGGGCTCATCGGCGAGCCGATGAGCATGCTCTACACCCAGGGCGCCGTCATCGTGGCCATGGTCTATCTCTTCGTGCCGCTGATGATCCTGACGCTGGTCGGCGTACTGGAGGGCATTCCCGATGATCTGATCCAGGCCTCGGCCTCGCTCGGGGCCAAGCCGTCGGCCACCTTCCTCCAGGTCACCCTGCCGCTGGCCGTGCCGGGCCTGATCGTCGGCGCCGTGCTGGTCTTCACCGGCAGCTTCACCTCCTATGCCACGCCGCAACTGCTGGGTGGCGAACAGGTGATGATGATGGGCACGCTGATGTATCAGCAGGCCATGGTGACCTTCGACTGGGTCGCCGCCTCGACCATTGCGGCGGTCATGGTGGTGATCACCATCGCCATCGTGCTGCTGATGACCCGCGTCGCCCGGCGCCTCAACCCGATGGCCGTGTGATGACCCAGAAAATCCACCCCCTGCTGATCGCCGGCACTGTCCTTGTCTTCATGTTCCTGGTCGGGCCGCTGATCATCGTGCTGGGCGCCGCGCTCAGCGACACCACCTATCTCACCTTCCCGCCGCAGGGCCTGTCGCTGCGTTGGTTCGAGAACATTTTCCAGATCGACGCCTTCCGCCGCACCATCGTCACCAGCCTGCAGATCGCGTTCCTCTCGACCATGATCGCCCTGGTGATCGGTATTCCGGCCGCCTATGCGCTCAACCGGCATCGCATCCAGCTGCCGGGTTGGCTCTCCACCCTGTTCATCCTGCCCGTGCTGGTGCCCGAGCTGGTGCTGGGCTTCTCGCTGCTCAAGAACCTCGCCGTGCAGTTCAATTCGCCGATCTACATCTCGCTGCTGTTCGGTCACTCGCTGCTGGTGCTGCCCTATGTGGTGCGGGTAATCAGCGCCTCGCTCGCCTCGTTCGATTTTTCCATCGAGGAGGCCGCGATCAGCCTCGGTTCTCCGCCGCTCAAGACCTTCTTCACCATCCTCTTGCCCAATGTCCGCTCCGGCGTGATCGCGGCCTTCATCCTGGCCTTCATCACTTCGATCAACGACGTGTCGATCTCGATCTTCCTGACCGGACCCGGGCTCTCTACCCTGCCCATCCAGCTGCTCGCGCATATGGAGCAGTTCTTCGATCCCACAGTGGCCTCCGTCTCGGTGCTGCTGATGATTCTCACCGTGGCCGTCATGGCCATTGTCGAGCGCACGCTCGGCCTGACCTTCCTAGCCAAGTAGTATTCATGACCCAGGCCCTTACGCTCCAGTCGATCTCCGCCCACTACGGCACCACCCAGGTGCTGGAAAACCTGTCGCTGTCGGTGGCCGAAGGAGAGCTCGTTTCCCTGCTCGGCGCCAGCGGCTGCGGCAAGACCACGACGCTCCGGCTAGTCGCCGGCTTCCTTCAGCCCACTTCGGGCGCCATCACCCTGGGTGGTCGTGACCTCACCCGCCTGCCGCCCTATCAGCGCGATATCGGTCTGGTCTTTCAGAACTACGCGCTGTTCCCGCATCTTTCGGTGGCCGACAATGTCGGCTTCGGCCTCAAACAGCGCGGCATTTCCGGTGCCGACCGCACCAAGCGCGTCACTGCCATGCTGGAGCGCGTCGGCCTTGCCCATCTGGCCGATCGCCTGCCCGGCGCCCTGTCCGGCGGCCAGAAGCAGCGCGTGGCGCTGGCCCGGGCCCTGGTGATCGAGCCGCCGCTGCTGATGTTCGATGAGCCCCTGAGCAATCTCGATGCCAAGCTGCGCATCGACATGCGTGTCGAGATCCGCCAGCTGCAGCGCGCCAATGGCACCACCTCGGTCTATGTCACGCATGACCAGGAAGAGGCCTTTTCCATCTCGGATCGCGTCGCCATCATGCATGCCGGCCGCATCATGCAGCTCGATACGCCGGAAACGCTGTACCAGCGCCCCGCCAATGCCTTTGTCGCCCGCTTTGTCGGATTCGAGAATCTCATCCCCATGAAGGTCGTGGCCCGCGACGGCGCCAAGGTTACCGCCGAAGCGCCGGGCGGGGTCAGGCTGACCCTGTCGCTGGAACAGTTCGGGACAATTCCCGACCGCTTTACCCTCGCCTGCCGGGCTGATGGCCTGGCCGTCACCGACAATCTCGCCATGGAAGGCATTCCGGCCACGCTGGGCCTGCGCACCTATCTCGGCCGCGCCTACCAGTATCAGTGCGAGACCCCGGCCGGTGCCCTCGTCGCCAATGGCCCGCTGACTCGTCCGCTGGAGCCGGGCGTCGCCGCCAAGCTGGTTCCGGTGCCGGAGCAGTGCACGATCCTGGCGCCGGAAGCGGATTGATGCTGCCTGGAGCATCAAGGCGGGACACAACCGCGATACCCACCTCTCCCCTTGAGGGAGAGGGTGCCCGAAGGGCGGGTGAGGGGTTGGCTCCACAGGCGGTGAATGCGGGCATTCTGCGGACCCCTCATCCGTCTCGGCTGCGCCGAGCCACCTTCTCCCTCAAGGGGAGAAGGGGAATGGATCCATGACCACCATCCTCACCAATGCCTGGCTGCTCACAATCGACCCGGCCCTCACCGAGCACAATCCCGGCTGGCTTCAGATCGATGGCACCAGTATCACCGCGCTCGGCTCCGGCACGCCGCCGGTGATCGAGAATGCCGAAATCATCGATTGTGGCGGCGATATCGTGATGCCGGGCATGGTCAATACCCACTGCCATATGGGCATGGCGGTGTTCCGGGGCCTCGCTGAAGATGTCGATGACCGGCTCTATCGCTATATCCTGCCGCTGGAGCGCAAGTTCGTCACGCCCGACGTGGTCCGCATCGGCTCGGCGCTCTCGGCGCTGGAGATGATCCAGGGCGGCGTCACCACCGTCGCTGACATGTACTATTTCGAAACCGAGGTGGCGAAGGTCTGTAAGGCTGCCGGGTTGCGCGCCGTGCTTGGCCAGACCCTGGCCGATTTCGATCCGCCCGACCACAAGAGTTTCGACGAAGGCTTCGCCCGGGTCGAAGAGCTGGTCGATGCCTGTGCCGGCCATCCGCTGCTCACCCCGTCCATCGCCCCGCATGCCCCCTACTCCACGGGCCTCGCCGTGATGGAGCGGATTGCCCAGTGGTCGGCGGACCATCCCGATGTGCCGGTGCAGATGCACCTGGCCGAGAGCACGCTTGAGGTGGACTGGGCCCGCAAGACGCATGGCCAGAGCACGGTGGCCGTCACGCGCGATGCGGGCCTGCTCAAGCCGGGCCTCATTGCCGCTCATTGCCTGCAGCTCGATGATGCCGACATCGCCATGATGGCCAAGGCCGGCGTCCACGCCGTCACCAATCCGCGCTCCAATGGCAAGGCCGGCCGCGGCATTGCCCCGGTGGAAAAAATGCGCCGGGCGGGCATCCCGGTCGGCATCGGCAGCGACGGCGCCATGAGCGGCAATACGCTGGACCTGTTCAGCCAGTTCGCACCGGTCTCGATGTTCGCCAAACTGCTGGGCGGCTCGCGCAAGCCGCTGCCCGCTGTGGACGTCATCCGCATGGCGACCATCGAGGGCGCCATCGTGCTGGGCCTTGCCGACAGGGTCGGATCGCTCGAAGCGGGCAAGCAGGCCGACCTGATCCGGATCAGCCTCGCGGCACCGCGCATCCACCCGATCTACGATGCCTATTCGGCCCTCGTCTTTGCCGCCATGCCGTCGGATGTGACCCATGCGATGGTTGCCGGCCGCTGGCTGATGCGCGAGCGGCGCGTCGAGACGCTCGACCCGGCAAAAACCACAAGCGATGCCGTTCATATCGCGGTCATGTTCAAGGCCGAAATGCGGCAGATCGACGAGGCGCCATGACCCAGGCGGCAGATCGACGAGGCGCCATGACCCAGCTCGACGCTATCCTCGCCCGGGTGGATGCGGATATCCCCCAGAGCCTCGACAGGTTATTCCAGCTTATCCGCATCCCCTCGGTCTCGACGGAGGCGCGCTACGCTGCCGATTGTCGCCGCGCGGCCGAGTGGCTGCGTGATGAGCTTGGCAGCCTGGGCTTTGACGCGACAGTGCGCGACACGGACGGCCACCCCATGGTGGTGGCGCATGGTCCGGCGGTTGCGGGCCCGCATGTCCTGTTCTACGGCCACTATGACGTGCAGCCGGTCGATCCGCTCAACCTCTGGCACACCGAGCCTTTCGAGCCTTCTCTGGCGCCGCAGCCCGATGGCGAGACCCATATCCTGGGCCGCGGCGCCTCGGACGACAAAGGCCAGTTGCTGACCTTCATCGAGGCCTGCCGCGCCTTCAAGGCGGTCACTGGCGCCCTGCCGATCCGCATCTCCATGCTGTTCGAAGGCGAAGAAGAGGCCGGCAGCCCCAGCCTCGGGCCGTTCCTGGCCGAGCATGGCGAGGGCCTGCGGGCCGATGTCATGCTGGTCTGCGATACCGACATGTGGGACCGCGATACACCGGCCATCACCACGATGTGGCGCGGTTTTGTCAGCGAAGAGTTCGAAATTACCTGTGCTGACAGGGACTTGCATTCCGGCATGTTCGGCAGCGCCGCGCGGAACGCTGCGCAGGTCATCGGCACCATCATCGGCAGGCTGCGCAACGAGGATGGCAGCGTGGCCATTCCCGGATTCTATGATGGCGTGGTGGAGCTGCCCCAGGCCATAGCCGAGCAGTGGAACCGCCTGCCCTTCGACGCGAGCAAGTTCCTCGCCGATGTTGGCCTATCCACACCAGCCGGGGAAACCGGCCGCTCGGTACTCGAACAGGTCTGGGCCCGTCCCACCTGCGAGATCAACGGCGTGTGGAGCGGCTATACTGGCGACGGCTTCAAGACTGTCATTCCCGCCAAGGCCAGTGCCAAGCTCAGCTTCCGCCTCGTCCCCGGGCAGGATCCGCACCATATCCGACAGCTATTCCGCGAATACGTGCAGACCCTGCTGCCGCCCGACTGCACCGTCACATTCAAGGCCTATGCTGCCGCCCCCGCCCAGATGATGCCCCTCGACGGCACGCTGCTCACCCAGGCCCGCACTGCCCTGAGCGACGAATGGGGACGCGAGGCGGCGCTGGCGGGCACGGGTGGTTCCATCCCTATCCTCGGCGAGTTCAAGCAGAAACTCGGCATGGATGCCCTCCTGATCGGCTTTGCCCGCTTCGACAACCGCATCCACAGCCCCAACGAGAAATACGACCTGTCGAGCTTCCACAAGGGCATCCGCTCCTGGGTGCGCATTCTCGCCGCCTTCTCGGAGACCAGATCATGACCATCACGCGCTTTTCCGTCGCCCCGCTGCATGCCAGCACCATGCACCTCGCCGCCGTGGCCGGTGGGCGCGCCGCGGCGGACCTGGTCATCACCGGCGCCCGGCTGCTCTCGACCTATTCGGAGCGGATCGCCGGGGATAGGGAAATCTGGCTCGCCAATGGCCGTGTCGCTGCGGTCATGCCGGCTGGTGCGCACAGAAAGGGCCCTGCCCCAAAGGCCATCTATGACGCCAGGGGCGGCATTATCGCGCCGGGCCTGGTCGACCCGCATATTCACATCGAAAGCTCGATGGTGACGGCCTGCGCCTACGCCGAGGCGGCCCTGCTCAATGGCACGACGACGATCTTCTGCGACAGCCACGAGATCGGCAATGTGATGGACGTGGCCGGCGTCGAGGCCATGCTGGAAGACGCGCGCATGGCGCCGCTGTCCATCTTCCTCACGGTACCTTCCACTGTCCCCGCCACCTCCCCCGAACTCGAAACCGCCGGCGGCGACCTGACGCCGGACAAGATCGGCGCCCTGTTCGACAAATGGCCGGAGGCCATGGCCTTGGGCGAGAAAATGGATTTCGTGCCGGTGGCCATGGGCGACCCGCGCAGCCACGCCATCATTGCCGAAGCGCTCAGGCGTAACCGGCCGGTTTCCGGTCACATCTATGGCCGCGACTTCGTCGCGCCCTATGCGGCGTCGGGCGTCACCGACACGCATGAGGCCATCGATCGCGAGATCGCCAATGACCTGGTCGATGCCGGCATCTGGGTCTTCCTGCGTGGCGGCAATCCGGCGACCCCGTGGAACTCCATCGTCGAGGCCATCAAGCCGATCACCGAACTGGGCGCCAGCCACAAGCGCTTCTGCGTCTGCACCGACGATCGGGACGCCGATGACCTGCTGAGCTTCGGGCTCGACTGGGTGGTGCGCGAAGCCATTCGCTGCGGCATGAAGCCGGAACAGGCCTGGGCCATGGGTTCGCTGCATGGCGCCACCCGCTTCGGCATGGGTGACGAGATCGGCGGCCTCGGCGGCGGACGGCGGGCCGATCTTGTGCTGCTCGATGACTCGATGAAGCCCGTAAGCACCTGGTATGGCGGGGAGCTGGTGGTCGAGGACCGCAAGGTGACGCCCCTGCTCGAAGCCACGCTCAATCAGCGCTATCGCTATCCCGAGGCGGCCTACAACACCGTCCACCTGCCCAGGGCGCGCAAGCTCGTTCCGGAACTGCCCACGGAGCCCGTCATCGCCAATGCCATCGGCATCGAAATGCCCGGCATCGTGTTGCCGCATCGCAAGGTGGCCATCGAGCCCGCCAATGACTGGTGGACAATTCTCGAGCGCCACGGCCTGAGCTTTGTCACGGTCATCGAGCGCCATGGCAAATCCGATGGCGGCATTGCCCATGGCCTGCTGCAGGATTTCGGCATTCGCAACGGCGCTGTCGGCTCCAGCGTCGGCCATGACAGCCACAATATCATTCTGGCCGGCACCAACGAAGCCGACATGGCCCTGGCGCTGGCAACGATCGAGGCGGCCAAGGGCGGCGTGGTCGTGGTGCAGGATGGCAAGGTGACGGCCTTTGTCGGCCTGCCGGTGGCGGGTCTGCTCTCCGACAAGCGCGTGCATGAGGTGGCCGCGGAGAACCAGGCGCTCAAGCGTGCATGGCAGGATGCGGGCTGCAGCATCCCCTATATGGGGTTCAACCTGATCCCCCTGTCGGTCATTCCGGAGATCCGGATCACCGACAAAGGTCTTGTGAAGGTCCCCAAAATGGTGCTGGTTCCCCTTTATGAACCGACGAGTCGTCATTGACACCGACCCTGGCCTCGACGATGCCGTGGCCATTCTCTTCGCGCTGGCAAGCGGGCGCTTTGACGTCCTGGGTCTGACCACGGTTGCCGGCAATATCGGGCTGGAGCGGACGTCGGCCAATGCCGGCGGCCTGCTTGCGGTCATGGAGCGGGGCGATATTCCCGTTGTTTCCGGCGCCGCCACGGCCATGCTGCGCGACAATATCGACGCCATCGTCGTGCATGGGGCCGATGGGCTGCGCGGCATCACCCTGCCCCCGCCCCTGACTCCGGTCCAGACGGATGCCGTTGCCTGGCTCGCCGAGACGCTGCTGGCGGCGCCAAGCGGTTCCATCGACGTTCTTGCGCTGGGGCCGCTGACCAATATCGGCCATCTGGTGAGTGCCTTTCCCGAAGCGGCGGGGCGTATCGGCAACCTGATCGTCATGGGCGGCGCCATTGCCGAGCCCGGCAATTCCGGCCCGGCTTCCGAATTCAACTTTGCTGCGGACCCGGAAGCGGTGGCGCTGGTATTGCGCTCGGATATCCGGACCACCATCGTGCCACTGGATGTGACCCGCAGATTGCGGGCCGACCGGGCCTATATCGAGGCGCTGCGGGGCAGCAAGGCGGGCGACCTCGTGGCCGACATCCTCACGGCCTATCTGGTCGATGGCAAGCAGAGCCGGCCCCTGCACGACCCCTGTGTGATGCTGCTTGCCCTGGCGCCCGAGCTTTTCGAGATCGAAGTGCTGCGCCTGTCGGTCAATCTGGGGGACGATCCGGATGCCGGCGCGCTGACGCAGACCGATACGGGGTCACCCGTCGCCGTTGCCATGCGCGTCGACGCAGAGCGGGCCCTCGCCCTTCTTGCCAGCGGCTTTCGCTAGGCCAGTTCCTGCTCCACCAGCGCGGTCCAGTAGCGGGCGCCGGTGGGGATTGCCGCGTCGTTGAAGTCGTAGCGGGAATTGTGGTGCAGCGCACCATCCATAGCGGGGCCATTCCCCAGCCACACATAGCAGCCCGGCACCCGATTGCTGAATTCGGCGAAGTCGTCGCCGGCGGTGGAGGGTGGGAAATCGGTCACCACGGGTTTACCCGTTACGGCTGCTGCGGCCGCAAAGGCTGCGGCCGTTGCGCCGGCATCGTTGATCACGGGCGCGATGCGGCGCTTGAAGCTGTAGCTGGCGCGGATACCGAACATGCTGGCCACGCCCGCCGCCAACTGGCCGATCTCTGCCTCCAGCTGGTCTCGCACCTCTGCCGAATAGGCGCGCGCCGTGCCGCCGATCCGCACATCGTCGGGGATGACATTGAGCGCGCGGAAGTCGCCGCCGGTAATGGCGCAGGCGCTGACCACGGCCGGCTGCAGCGGATCGACGCGGCGGGCCACGATGGTGTGGATGGCGGTGAGAAAATGCGCGGCGGCAGTCATGGCATCGCGCCCCAGATGCGGCTTGGCCCCGTGGGTGCCGACGCCGTGAAAGGTCACCTCCCAGCTGTCGGAGGACGCCAGTTGCGGTCCCGCAACGACGGCCATCTCATCGGGCGCCAGGCCCGGCATGTTGTGCAGGCCATAGACGGCGTCGATAGGGAAGCGCTCGAGGAAGCCGTCGGCCAGCATGGCCCGCGCCCCACCGCGTCCCTCCTCGGCCGGCTGGAAGATGAAATGCACCGTACCGGAAAACCGGCGCGTGCGCGCCAGGTGGCGTGCCGCCGCCAGCAGCATCACTGTGTGACCATCGTGGCCGCAGGCATGCATGGTATTGGCGGTGCTGGACTTGTAGGGCACATCGCCCAGTTCGGGCATGGCCAGTGCATCCATATCGGCGCGGAGGGCGATGGAGCGGCTGCCGGTCCCGGCCCGGAGCGTTCCGACAATACCGGTATTGCCCAGCCCGCGATGAACCTCAATGCCTGCCTCTTCCAGCCATTGCGCGACGATGCCGCTGGTACGTATTTCCTCGAAGCCGAGTTCGGGATGGGCGTGCAGATCCCGGCGCAGGGCAATCATCGCCTCAAGCTCGAAAGGGTCGTTGTCTCCATGGGTCATGGATTGCTAAGCTCTTGAAAATCAACGTAAGCGCAGCATCCACCATTTGCCGCCAGCCAGCAAGGAAACACGCTCTTGCCTCTCGCTCCGCACCATTTCTGGCAGGCCATCGATGCAGCGGGGACCCATCTCCAGCCACCCCAGGGCTGGGTGGAAGGGTTTCCTGCGATCCTGCCAGACGGCCGGCAACTGCTGCTGCCCATCCGCGTCCTGCCCGGGGACGGCACGGCGGCGGTCGCTTCGCTGATCATCAACCAGGCCAGTTTTGTGGTGGAAGATGCGATTTCGGCGGCGATGGCCGATCTGTTGCGCCCACACGCACCCGATGTGGTAATCGGCGTACCGACGCTGGGCCTGCCGCTGGCGAACAATGTCGCCCGCCGGCTCGGCCACGATCGCATGGTCGCTCTCGGGACCTCGCGCAAATTCTGGTACCGCGACGAGTTCTCGGCCCCCATGTCGTCGATCACCAGCCCGACGCAGCAGAAGACCATCTATCTCGACCCGCGCTCGCTGCCGCTGCTTGAAGGCAGGCGGGTGGCCGTGGTGGACGATGTCATCAGTTCGGGGACGTCGATGGCGGCTGTGCTGCAGCTGCTGGGACAGGCTGGCATCGAACCGGTCGCCATTGTCGCCGCCATGCTGCAGGGCAATCGCTGGCAGGAGCCGCTGCGGGATTGGCACGATCGTATCGCGGCGCCGCTGGCCTCGCCGCGACTGCAGCTTAATGCGGCCGGATACTGGGACGCCGAACGCTAGCGGTTGAGAATTTGCCCGCTGATGACATCGATCTGCATGCCGTCGAAGGCCGGCGTGACATTGGCCGGTGTTTCGGCCTCCGTGCGGGCATAGTCGAGATCGATATGCATATTGGTCAGCACCGCCTGCCTGGGCGCGAAGCGGGCGATCCAGTCCAGTGTCTCGGGCAGGCTCAGATGGCTCGGATGTGGTGTCGGCCGCAGGGCATCGATCACCCACAGGTCAAGCCCGGAAATCGCGTCAAAAGACGCCTCGGGAAAGCCAGACAAGTCGCAGGAATAGGCGAAATTTCCGATGCGGAAGCCGAGCGAGCTGATGTTCCCGTGTGCCTGCTCGAAGACCGCGACCGTGATCGTCCCGCCCGGCCCCTGTATCTCCAGCGTGTCGCCAGCGGCGATTTCATGGGCATTGAGGATGGGTGGATAGTCGCTGCCGGGTGGCGAGACGAAGCAGTAGCCGAAGGCTTCGCGCAGGCGATTGCCGGTTGCAGCGTCGAAATAGACGTTGACGCGACGGCGGTTGTGCAAGGCCAGCACGCGCAGGTCATCAATGCCATGGGCGTGGTCTGCATGGGCGTGGGTGTAAAGCACGGCCTCGACACGGTCGACATTGGCGGCCAGCATCTGCTCGCGCAGGTCGCAGCCCGTGTCGATCACCACCCGGGTCGGTGTGTCGCTGCCCTCGCTAAACCCTTCCAGCAAAAGGGAACATCTCAGCCGGCGGTTGCGCGGTTCATCTGGGTCGCAATCGCCCCAGACATTGCCGATGCGCGGCACGCCGCCGGAGGAACCGCAGCCGAGGATGGTGGCAACGATCCGCTGGGCGGCGCTCATGGCTCAGGCGAGCCCGGTCTTGGCGAAGAGGCGGGCGAAGTTGGCGGTGGTCTCGGCCCCGAGCTGTTCGAGGCTGATGCCGCGCACTTCGGCCAGCTTTTCGGCGGTGTGGCGGACGAAACTGGGCTCGTTGGACTGGCCGCGATGTGGGATGGGCGCCAGATAAGGTGCATCAGTTTCAACGAGATAGCGGTCGGCCGGGACGAATTTGGCGACGTCGCGGATCTCCTCGGCGTTCTTGAACGTGATGATTCCGGAGAAGGAAATGTAGCCGTCGAGGGCCAGGGCGCGGCGGGCGAGGTCCTGGCCGGCGGTGAAGCAGTGCAGCACGAAGGGGAAGGCGCCGTGCCCGGTTTCTTCCTCAAGTATGGCCGCCATGTCCTCGTCGGCCTGGCGGCTGTGGATAACCAGTGGAAGACCGGTGATCCGGGCGGCTGCAATATGCCGGCGCAGCCCCGTGGCCTGGGCCTCGCGCGGCGCATTGTCGTAGAAGTAATCAAGCCCCGCCTCGCCAATGGCAACGCAGCGCGGATGGTCACTTAGGCGGACAAGTTCACCCACCTCGACATGCAGTTCCTTGTCCGCATTGTGCGGATGGGTGCCCACCGAGCACCAGACGTTCGCATAACGTTCCGCGATGGCGGTGTATGTGGAAAACTTCTCCACAAGTGTGGATATCGTCACCATGCCGGAGACGCCGGCGGACTCGGCACGGGCCAGAACGCCGTCGATATCCTCGGCCAGGGCCTCGAAATCGAGGTGGCAATGGCTGTCGATCAGCATGCTATTCCGCCTTGCGTTCAAGGCGGGCAAAGACGCCCTGCGGCACCGGCAATTCAGTGCCAGGCTGCAAGCCTGCCGGTGTCTTGCTGTCAGCAAGCTTGCGGTTTTCTTGCGAAACGCCGAGCTGATCGAGCAAGCGGGCGGCCGAGGCAGGCACAAAGGCCTGCATGGGGATGGCGAGACGCCGAACCGTGTCGGCCGTCACGTAGAGGACGGTGGCCATGCGGTCCGGATCGGTCTTCTTCAGCGCCCAGGGTTCCTGGCCGGCAAAGTAGTTGTTGGCGGAGCTGAGGGCCGCGATGATGGCGCCGGTGGCTTCGTGGACGAGCTGCTCATCCATGGCCTTTTGCGCGGCGTCGATGGCCTCGCCCACTTCGGCGATGATGGCCTCGTCGGCCTCGGTCAGCGAACCCGGTGTCGGCACCCTGGCGTCGCAGTTCTTGTTGATCATCGACAGCGAGCGCTGCGCCAGGTTGCCCAAGTTGTTGGCGAGGTCGGCATTGACGCGCAGCACGAGCTTTTCGTGGCTGTAGTCACCGTCATTGCCGAAGGAGACTTCGCGCAGAAAAAAGTAGCGCACGGCGTCGACGCCGAATTCGGCGATCAGCTCGAACGGATCGATGACATTGCCGAGCGACTTGCTCATCTTCTGGCCGTCGACCGTGAGGAAGCCATGGGCGAAGACCCGGTGCTGCACGGGGATGCCGGCGCTCATCAGGAAAGCGGGCCAATAGACGGTGTGGAAGCGGATGATGTCCTTGCCGATGACATGCAGGTCCGCCGGCCAGAACTTCCTGAACAGCTCGCTCTGCTCGTCCGGGAAGCCGACGCCGGTGATGTAGTTGGTCAGGGCATCGACCCAGACATACATGACGTGGTCCGGCGCGTCCGGCACGGGAATGCCCCAGTCGAACGTCGTCCGCGAGATCGAGAGGTCCTGCAGGCCACCCTTGACGAAGGAAATGATCTCGTTGCGCCGCTCCTTGGGCGCGATGAAATCGGGATTGGACTCGTAGAGGTCGAGCAGCTTCTGCTGATAGGCCGAGAGGCGGAAGAAATAGGTCGGCTCCTCCACCCAGTTCACCTCGGCGCCGGAGGGGGCGAATTTCTTGCCGTCCTTCTCCGTCAGCTCGTCCTCATCGAAATAGGCCTCGTCGCGGACCGAGTACCAGCCCTTGTAGGTGGACTGGAAAATGTCGCCGTTGTGGCTGGCGGCCATCTTCTTCCAGATGGCCTGGCTGGCCTCGTGGTGGCGTTGCTCGGTGGTGCGGATGAAGTCGTCGTTGGAAATGTCGAGCGCTTCGGCCAGGCGCCGGAACTCGGCGGAGTTGCGGTCGGCCAGTTCGCGCGGCGTGACGCCCTGGGTGGCGGCCGTCTGCACCATCTTGATGCCGTGCTCGTCGGTGCCGGTCAGGAAATAGACCTCGCGGCCTTCGAGCCGCTTGAAGCGGGCGATGGCGTCCGTCGCGATCATCTCATAGGCGTGGCCGATATGTGGGGCGCCGTTGGGATAGGAAATCGCAGTCGTGACGTAGAAGGGCTTGGCGGTCATTGGGGCTCGGTGGAAACGGTCGTTGCAACGTGCTTCCTGATCGCATCGAAAATGGCGACAAGCGTCTGTTTCATATCCAGATTGATGCTGTCGGCGTCCGCGAAGAGGGCGTGTGCCTTGTCCCATAGCTCGTTGGCGGAGGCAAGGCGTCTGCGATTGTGTGGCTGCATGGCGGCGTTGCGGGCCTCATCGGCCATCCAGTCATCCAGCATTTCGCGGGCGAAGGTAAGTTCGGTGCTCTGCGTGTCCGCCCCGAGCGCATCAGCCAGCTGCAGCATGACCCCGGCCGGATGTTGCGCTGGGTTGGCGAGCCAGGCCTGCAGCGCGCCAAGCGCGGATTCCGGCTCAAGTGCCAGGGTCTCGAAGGCTCGCCGGGGACGGCCGCCGGCCAGCGCGATGGCGCGATCGAGCTCGACCTGCCCAAGGCCCGGATCGTGGTCCATCAGCACGCCGCGCACGGCGTCGTCGTCCACCGGGCGCAGCGCCACATTGTGGCAGCGCGACTTGATGGTCGGCAGCAGCTGACCGGGGCGGTGCGAGACCAACAGGAAGATGGTGTCCGCGGGCGGCTCTTCCAGCGTCTTGAGCAGGGCATTGGCAGCCGAGGCGTTGCAATCGTCGATACTGTCGATGATGGCGACGCGGTGCCCCGCCCTGCCCCGCGTGTGATGCAGGCTGTCGCGCAGCTCGCGTACATCCTCGACGCGGATGACCGTGTAATAGCCCTTGCTGTCCTTGAGGCGCCGGCGCAGCAGGAAGAGATTGGGATGCGACAGGGCCGCGACCTGTTCCTCGACTCGATGCCCTTCCTCGTCGCCGGTTGCCGTCAGGATGGCGGCAGCCAGCTCGAAGGCAAAGGTCGCCTTGCCGATGCCTTGGGGACCATGCAGCAGGATGGCGCCCGGCAGGCGGCGTTCGGCAAGCTGGGCAAGAATGGCCGCACGGGGCTTGTCATGCCCGCGCGCCTGTTGGCGCCGCTCGGGCGGCAGGATGTCGGCGAGGCCGTCCGGATCGGTCACGCCTGCGAACCGCGCAACAGTTCGGGAAAGCGCTGGCGCACGACTTCCCAAATGGCCGCCTCGAGGGCCTCTTCGGACTGGGCGGCGGAGATCACGACGCAGCGCTCGGGATTGTCACGCGCAATGGCCAGGAACCCCTCGCGCAGGCGCTTGTGCCAGTCGAGCTCTTCCTTTTCGAAGCGATCGCCGGTCAGCGCCAGGCCATCCTCGACGGCCCGATCGGCGACACGCTTGAAGGCGGCCTCGGGGTCCATGTCCAGCACGATGGTCAGGTCCGGCGTGTGCCCATCGAGCGCAAGGGATTCAAGGCCGGCAATGAGCTTGTCATCGACGCCCCCAGTCAGGCCCTGATAGGCGCGGGTGGAATCGTGGAAGCGATCGGACAGCACCCAGGTGCCATTGCGCAGATTGGGCGCGATCAACTGGTTGACGTGGTCGAGGCGCGCGGCAGCGAACAGCACGGCTTCCGCACCCGGCCCCCAGCTTTCCGACCGCCCCTGCAGGATGAAGGAGCGGATGGCCTCGGCCTTGGGTGTTCCGCCTGGCTCGCGCGTGCGCACGGCCTCGATCTCGTGCCGCTGCAGGTTCTGCAGCAGCCGCTTGATCTGGGTGGACTTGCCGACGCCTTCGCCACCCTCAAAGGTGATGAAACGGGCGCGGCTGGCTTTGGAAGTCGGTGCCTGTTGCAACATGTCTTCCGGCTTCATTTGTCTCGATCGGGATCACGTCCACCGGCCGTCACCCTCGGGCCTGACCCGAGGGCTATGCACTTGAGGCGGACTCGTCAAGTGAAGAGCCCTCGGGTCAAGCCCGAGGGTGACGTGCGGTGGCAGATGAATCCAGCTCGGCACGAGTTCACCGGCGTCCTAGAGCCAGCCCAGCGCCAACTGCTTGAGGGCGTCGGTTGCCTTGCGGAGGATGCCACCCTCTTCCACGGTCTCGGCCGCATAAAGCGGAGCCACCTGCACGAGCTTGTCGTCGCAGAACACGCGCAGTTCGGCGATCTCGTCGCCCTGCATGACCGGGGGCATCAGCGGCCCATTGTAGCTGACCGAGGCACTGAGGCAGCGGCGCGACCCGCGTGGCAGATAGAGGGCAACCTCGCCGTCGCCCATGAGGCCGACGCTGGGGCTGGTGCCGCCATAGACATTGGCGTGGCCGACAATGGCGCCCTCGGGATAGGCGGAGAAGCGTTCAAAGGCGCGGGCGCCCCAGGTGATGAGCTTGCGGCCCTCCTCGGTGCGCTGGGCCATGGAGGTCAGGCCATGCAGCACGGCAATGAGGCGACGGCCGCCCTCGGCGGTCGAGATCACCGAGCCATAGCCGGAGGCCTCGGTATGGCCGGTCTTGAGGCCGTCGACGCCGATGCCGAGTTCGACGAGGGAATTGCGATTGGCCTGCTTGATGCCGTTCCACTCCATCTCCGGCTCGGAGAAGTAGTGGTAGTATTCGGGATATTCGCGGATCAGGTAGCGCGCCAGGTCGGCCAGGTCGCGCGCCGTGGTGTACATGTCCGGGTCCGGCAGGCCGGCCGGATTGGTGAAATGCGAATCGGTCAGGCCGATTTCCTCGGCGAGCTCGTTCATCATGGCGGCAAAGCTGGCCTCCGAGCCGGCAATGCCTTCGGCCAGCACGATGGAGGCATCGTTGCCGGACTGGATGATGACCGACCGCAGCAGGTCTTCGACCGGGATCTTTGAATTGAGCTCGGCGAACATGGTCGAGCCGCCCGAGGATGCACCACCCGTGCGCCAAGCATGTTCGGAGACGAAGAATTCGTCGCTCATGCTCAGCCGTCCGGCGCGGATTTCATTGAAGACCACGGCAATGGTCATGAGCTTTGCCATGCTGGCCGGCTCCATCGGCAGATCGGCATCCTTCTGGAAGATCACCGTGCCGGAGGACTCGTCCATCAGAATGGCAAACGGAGCCTGGGTATCGAATTCCGCCTGTGCCCATGCCGGCGCCGTCAGCGCCAGCACCGTCGCCAATATCTGCCAGATACGCCGCACGTCGCTCCCCCCAAGGCCGGCCTCCACCGGCCGATACTAGTTCAGTTTTATGTCATCGAGGCCCAGTTCGCGAGCCATGTCGAGAACATCAATGCGTGATACGCCGGGCTTGAGATAGGTGAGCGTCAGACGGGTCGCGGACCGGCCATTGACCGTGACCGGCTCTTCGGCAACGGCGCCCAGGATGGCGAATTGCTGGGCGAGGCCCACCGCATTGGCCTCGTCGGTGAAGACGCCGAGGCTCAGGCTGATGGTGCGGGCATCCGCGTCGACGGACTGAACCCAGTCGGCCAGCTCGGGGGCGCGCGTCGCCATGGCGTTGACGGCGGAATGCGCCGTGCCGATAGCGGCATCGGCCTGCTGGGTATCGGCATAGGAGAAGAGGTTGCCAAGGAAGCTGCCGGCGATGTCGGCAAGGCTGTTGGTATTGTCGGCATAGGCAAACTGGGTATTGCCGCCACCGCCGAAATCGGCCGGGCCGGAATAGCTGGCCACAAGCATGCGCGTATCGTCGCCTTCCAGCGGCGCGCGGCCGACATATTCGGCCTGGATCTGGGCATGGCCATTGTTGACATAGCCGAGCATGGACGCGGCGCGGTGCGACAGATCCATGATGCGGCCGGGCATGTAGGGGCCGCGATCGTTGACGCGCACGATCACCGAGCGGCCATTGGCCTGGTTGGTCACGCGCACATAGGATGGCAGCGGCAGCGTCGGATGGGCGCCGGTAATGGCATTGGCGGAGAAGATCTCGCCATTGGCCGTGCGGCGGCCATGGAAATCGGAGCCGTACCAGGACGCTTCGCCGACCGCGACATAGTCCGGCTGCTCGGCGGGCACATAGACCTTGCCACGCACCGTATAGGGCTTGCCGACCTGATAGCGGCCGCCGCCCTTAGGGGGATTGGGATTGCTGGTGACGCGCGGGGAAACGCCGACGCCATACTCGGACGAGGTGAAGGCGGAGCGCTTTACGGTTGCGCCCAGCCCGCCGCCGCTGCTGCAGGCAGCGATCATCGGGGCGACAAGCGCCGCAAGGGCGACAAGGCGAACGGCATGGCGCCAGGAGGTCGTCGTCACGATACTCAAACTCTTACTCTCGTCATACTGCGCGCGCAGATCATAACCGATCCCGCTGCGATGGAGCGCACTGAACAGTTTTCTGGTTTCGGCGAGGTTAAGGGGAACGGACTGTTAGCGATGAGAGTCGCATTTAACGCGAATCTGCGGCAGGTCGGGTGTGCCGGAATGGCGGCCCTACCCTTCTAGGACTGCCACTCGGGCTTAGCCCTCGTGGCCTTCGATCCTAAAATCGCTCCACTGGAGCGATTTTGCCGTAGACCGGATCGAAGCTTGCGAAATTGCGGACATAAAGATATCTTTATGTCCTCGGAAAATGCCGAACTTGAGGTGGATGGCGATGAGCCAGCATGACGAAGCCCATATTCCCGACTGGAACGAGGTCCGCGCAGCGCTTGCCAAGGCGGCGAGCGAACGCATCCTGATCCTCGACGGCGCGATGGGCACCATGCTGCAGCGCCGCAAATTCACCGAGGAGAACTTCCGCGGCGAGCGCTTCAAGGACTGGAAGCTGCCGCTGCAGGGCAATAACGACCTGCTGGTGCTGACCGAGCCCAAGGCCGTCGAGGACATCCATTTCGAGTACTACATGGCCGGCGCCGATATCGCCGAGACCAATACCTTCTCGGCGACCTCGGTGGCCCAGGCCGACTATGCCTGCGAAAGCGCGGTCTATGACATCAACTACCAAGGCGTGGTCGTCGCCCGCCGGGCGGCGTTGCGGGCCGAAGCGGCGGATGGACGGCGGCGCTTCGTGGCCGGCGCGCTGGGGCCGACCAACAAGACCTCGTCCATGTCGACCGATGTCAGCAGCCCCGGCTTCCGCTCGATCACCTTCGACGAACTGGTCGTGGCCTATGGCGAAGCGCTGCGCGGGCTGATCGATGGCGGCGCCGACCTGCTGCTGTTCGAGACCATCACCGACACGCTCAACACCAAGGCCGGCATCTTTGCGGCGCAGCGCCTGTTCGAGGAACGCGGCATCGACGTGCCGATCATGATCTCGGGCACGATCACGGACCTCTCCGGCCGCACGCTGTCGGGGCAGACGCCGACGGCCTTCTGGTATTCGGTGCGCCACGCCAATCCCTTCACCATCGGGCTCAACTGCGCGCTGGGCGCCGACCTGATGCGCGACCATATCGCCGAGTTGTCGGGCGTGGCGGATACGTTCATCTGCGCCTATCCCAATGCCGGACTGCCCAATGAATTCGGCGGCTATGACGAGACGCCGGAGTCCATGGCGAGCCAGCTGGAGACCTTTGCCAGCGAAGGGTTGCTCAACATCGTGGGCGGCTGCTGCGGCTCAACGCCTGACCATATCCGCGCCATTGCCGGGGTGGTGAGCAAGTACCAGCCACGCGTGGTGCCCAAGATCGAGCGCATGCTGCGCCTGGCGGGCCTCGAAGCCTTCACGCTGACACCGGAAATCCCGTTCGTGAATGTGGGCGAGCGCACCAATGTCACCGGCTCGGCCCGCTTCCGCAAGCTGATCACCGCTGGCGATTATACCGCGGCGCTGGATGTGGCGCGCGACCAGGTGGCCAATGGCGCCCAGATCATCGACATCAACATGGATGAGGGGCTGATCGACTCCAAGCAGGTGATGATCGACTTCCTCAACCTGCTGGCGGCCGAACCGGACATCGCCAAGGTGCCGCTGATGATCGACAGCTCCAAGTGGGAGGTCATCGAGGCGGGGCTCAAATGCGTGCAGGGCAAGGCGCTGGTCAATTCCATCTCGATGAAGGAAGGCGAAGAGGCCTTCCTCAAATCGGCCCGGCTGGTGCGTGCCTATGGCGCGGCCGTAGTCGTGATGGCGTTCGACGAGCAGGGCCAGGCCGATACGCTGGAGCGCAAGGTCGAGATCTGTACCCGGGCCTACAAGCTGCTCACCGAGGTTGTCGGCTTTCCGCCCGAAGACATCGTGTTCGATCCGAACGTCTTCGCGGTGGCGACCGGCATCGAGGAGCATAACGGCTATGGCGTCGCCTTTATCGAGGCGACCAAGATCATCACCGAGACGCTGCCGCACGTGCATATTTCGGGTGGTATCTCGAACCTCAGCTTCTCGTTCCGCGGCAACGAGCCGGTGCGTGAGGCCATGCATGCGGTGTTTTTGTACTATGCCATCCAGAATGGCATGGACATGGGCATCGTCAATGCCGGCCAGCTGGCGGTGTATGAGAGCATCGACCCCGAACTGCGCGATGCCTGCGAGGACGTGATCCTCAACCGCACGCCCGACGGCACCGATCGCCTGCTGGCGCTGGCCGAACGCTATCGCGGCACGGCGGGCAAGGAGGCGACGGCCAAGGACCTGAGCTGGCGCGAGAAATCGGTCGAGGACCGTATCGCCCATGCCCTGGTCAACGGTATCACCGAATATATCGACGCCGATACCGACGAGGCGCGGCAGAAATTCGCGCGGCCGCTGCATGTCATCGAAGGCCCGCTGATGGCCGGCATGAGCATTGTCGGCGACCTGTTCGGCTCGGGCAAGATGTTCCTGCCGCAGGTGGTGAAGTCGGCCCGCGTGATGAAGCAGGCCGTGGCCTTGCTGCTGCCCTATATGGAAGCCGAGAAGAATGCCGACGGCAATGCCACCGGCCGCCAGAGCGCCGGCAAGGTGCTGATGGCGACGGTCAAGGGCGACGTGCACGATATCGGCAAGAACATCGTCGGCGTCGTGCTCTCCTGCAACAATTACGAGATCATCGATCTCGGCGTCATGGTGCCGACAGCCAAGATCCTGCAGACGGCGCGGGACGAGAATGTCGACATTATCGGCCTTTCCGGCCTCATCACGCCCTCGCTGGACGAGATGGTGCATGTGGCTGCCGAAATGGAGCGCGAGGGCTTCGACATCCCGCTGCTGATCGGCGGGGCGACGACCAGCCGCGTGCATACCGCGGTCAAGATCCACCCGCGCTACGAACGCGGCCAGGCCGTGCATGTCAACGACGCCAGCCGCGCGGTGGGCGTGGTGGGCAATTTGCTGTCCAAGGATACCAAGGTCTCCTTCATCGCCGATATCCGGGCCGAATATGCCAAGGCGGCGGCGGCGCATGAGCGGGCCGAGAGCGAGAAGAAGCGCGTGCCGCTGGCTCTGGCCCGCGCCAATGCCTTCAAGCCTGACTGGAGCAGCTATGTGCCGCCCAAGCCGAGCTTCCTTGGCACGAAGGTCTTCGCCGATGCCGATCTCGAGCAGCTTTCTGCCTATATCGACTGGACGCCCTTCTTCCAGACCTGGGAGCTCAAGGGCCGCTACCCGGCCATCCTCGAAGACGAGCGGCAGGGCGAGGCGGCGCGCCAGCTGTTCGATGATGCCCAGGCCATGCTCAAGCAGATCATTGCCGAAAAGTGGTTCGTGCCGCGCGCCGTGGTCGGCTTCTGGCCGGCCAATGGCGTGGGCGACGATATACGCCTGTTCAAGGACGAGGGCCGCGCCGAGGAACTGGCGACGCTGTTCACCCTGCGCCAGCAGCTGAGCAAGCGGGACGGCAAGCCGCATATGGCGCTGGCCGACTTCGTCGCGCCCACCGGCACGCCGGATTATATCGGCGCCTTCGTGGTCACGGCCGGCATCGAGGAAGTGGCGATCTCCGAGCGCTTCGAGCGGGCCAATGACGATTATTCATCCATCCTGGTCAAGGCGCTGGCCGACCGCTTCGCCGAGGCCTTTGCCGAGCAGATGCATGAGCGGGTGCGCAAGGAATTCTGGGGCTATGCGGCCGACGAGACCTTTGCGCCGGAAGACCTGATCGCCGAATCCTATCGCGGCATTCGCCCGGCGCCAGGCTATCCGGCCCAGCCGGACCACACGGAAAAGACCACGCTGTTCCGCCTGCTCGATGCCGAGAAGAATGCCGGCGTCACGCTGACGGAGAGCTATGCCATGTGGCCGGGATCGTCGGTCTCGGGGCTGTATTTCAGCCATCCGGAATCCTACTATTTCGGCGTGGCAAAGGTGGAGCGCGACCAGGTGGTCGACTATGCCGAGCGCAAGAACATGCCGGTGGCCGAAGTCGAGCGCTGGCTGGGGCCGATCCTGAACTACATTCCGGGTCCGGCGATTGTGGCCGCGGAGTGAATACGTAGCAGACCCCCACCTGACCTCCCCCTGAAGGGGGAGAAACCAGGCGGTGGTCGTGGCGGGATCGTGCCAAATACTCGATCTGTTCCTCGCCCTTCAGGGGGAGGCTAGGTGGGGGTCACCCAAGCCATGTCTCGTATCGATCCCATTCCTGTCACCGTGATCACCGAGCCGGGGCGGCTGCTGGCGCTGGACGCCGAGACGGCCCTACTCCGCCTGCCCGCCAATAGCGGCCATGGCCATGAGGACGGTGCCCAGTGCATTGCCTGTGCTGCGCGCACCGATGTGCGGGCCCTGCTCTACGACCTGCTGGAAAGCGCCAAGCGGGGCATGCGTCCGCCCTTCACCAAGGTCGTGGTGGATGCCAGTGCCGTGCCCGACCAGTCGGTGGTGATCGCCGCGCTGACCGGCAAGTTGCCGGCGCAGGCCTTGCGCGACCATACGGTGGCGCGGCTGTTCTACCTGGCCGGCGCGGCCTAGAGCCGCCTTTCCCCGACACAGGCGCTCGTCTATCGTGCGGGACACTGCGCTGGGAGATCGAACATGGCCAAACCGACCATTGCATTGGCACTGGGGAGCGGCGCGGCCCGCGGCTGGTCGCATATCGGGGTCATCGATGTCCTGACCGAAGCCGGCATTGTCCCTGACATTGTCTGCGGCACCTCGATGGGCGCCCTGGTCGGGTCGGTCTATGCCAGCGGGCGGCTGGATGCGCTGCGGGACTGGGCGATGGGCGCCGACTGGCGTGCCGTCGCGGCCATGGTCGATCTCAATGTCACCGCCGGCGGCCTGGTGGATGGTGCCAATATCGTCAAATGGCTGTCGGATCTGGGCCTGGCCGGACGCATCGAAGACCTCAAGGTGCCCTTCACAGCCGTGGCCACCGATATCAGCAGCGGACGTGAAATCTGGCTGCAATCAGGGCCGCTTGCACCGGCAATTCGCGCCTCGATCGGCATGCCGGGCGTGTTCAGCCCGACGCGGATCGACGGCCGGTGGCTGGCCGATGGCGGTTTGGTCAACCCCGTGCCGGTATCGCCCTGCCGCGCCATGGGGGCTGACTATATCATCGCGGTCAATCTCAACGATGACCTGCTGGGCCGGCCAGTGCTGGCCGAGCCCCCACCGGTCCCGATCCAGCTGCCCAAGCCCGAAAGCCTCATGGACCTGATCCGCTCCATCCCGGCTTCGGTGCAGGCACGCATGTCTGCGCTGCACTTCTTCGGCGCCAACAACCACACGCCAAGCTATTTCGACGTGCTCACCAATTCCATCGACATCATGCAGGACCATATCACCCGCTCGCGGCTGGCCGGGGAGCCGCCCCATGCGATGATCATGCCCGTGGTCAATCTCATCGGCCTGATGGACTTCCACCGGGCCGCCGAGGCGATAGCCGAGGGTCGCGCGGCCGCTGAACGCGCCCTGCCCGCGCTCGATGCCATGCTCAGCGGCCGCAAGCGGCGCTGACGGGGGCGTCACCCCGCAAAGGGCTGCAGCGGCGTATCGAGGCGCAGATAGAGCGGATGCTTGGGCGAACCATCGGCATTGGTGCCGAAGCACCAGAGGTCGATGCCATCGGCGTGCAGCGCCTCGACGATGGCCTTGCCGGCCGGCGCCAGCGCCCGGTTGAGCTTGCCGTGGCAGAGGATCACCAGATCAGCGCCCGCGGCAGCCTGGCGAATGGCCGGCAGGTTGGCTTCGGAAACGGCCACCACGCCGGGCAGCAGCAGCATTTTGGGGTCGGTGGCCCGGTAGTCGCCCACATTGGCCTTGACCATGCCCGAATAGCCCTCGCGATTGGCAAAGGTCCATTCGCGGGCGCAGGTCGGGTCATTGACGGTAGCATCGGCGGTGCTCGGATTCATGCCGATGAACAGCACATAGCGCTCGGGAAACCGGGCACCCGTCCATCGACGCATCAGCTGGCGATAGCGCCCATCGGCGCTGAAGGTGGCGTCGCCGCTGACGCCCGGCATCAGGCGGAGACGCACCTTGCCGCCGGGGTCGTGCGCGTCGACACTCATGCGGTCAGATCGCCCGGTGGCACGAGGCCATTGATCAATGAGGCAGTGGTGACCGTGTTGGCCAGGAGGCAGGCAATGGTCATGGGGCCCACGCCGCCAGGAACCGGCGTGATGGCGCCGGCCACCTCGGCCGCTTCGGCATAGGCGACGTCGCCCACCAGGCGCGTCTTGCCCTCGCCCTTTTCGGGCGCCGGGATGCGGTTGATACCCACATCGATGACCGTGGCGCCCGGCTTGATCCAGTCGCCCTTGATCATTTCGGGGCGGCCGACGGCGGCCACGACGATATCGGCACCCCGGACCACATCGGCGAGGTTCTTCGTCTTGGAATGGGCGACGGTGACGGTGCAATTCTCGCGCAGCAGCAGCTGCATCATCGGCTTGCCCACGAGGTTGGAGCGCCCGATGATCACCGCATTAAGCCCGGCCAGCGTGCCGAGCTGGTCACGCAGCAGCATCAGGCAGCCCAGCGGGGTGCAGGAGACCGGACCCGGCAGGCCGATCTGCACCTTGCCGACATTGGCGGGCGTGAAGCAGTCCACGTCCTTGGCGGGCTCGATCGCCTCGATGACCTTGATCGGATCGATGTGCTTGGGAACTGGCATCTGCACAAGTATGCCATGCACTTGCGGATCCTTGTTCAGGCGATGCACGAGATCAAGGAGATCGGCCTCGGAGGTGTCCTCCGGCAATTCGTGCTTGAACGAGGCCATGCCGACTTCGGCTGTCTGCTTTGCCTTGTTGGTCACATAAACCTGGCTGGCCGGGTCGCGGCCGACAATGACCACCGCGAGGCCGGGCGTGACGCTATGGTCCGCCTTGAGACGCGCCACATGGCCGGCAATGCGACCGCGCAGGCCCTCGGCGAAACTCTTGCCGTCGATGATCTTTGCCGTCATGGGGACCTCCGGTGAACTGGTGGCGCAGCAATAGAAAACGCCGGACACTTCGTCCATCCCCCTGGGCGGGGAATTGCCATGCCGGAAAAGCAGGCTAGCGGATCGCCACCACTTCCAGTTCCCGATCGCCCATGCTGACCAGATCCCCGACCGATTTGCCCACCAGTGCCCGGGCGATGGGGGACGCATAGGAGATCGAGCCGGCCTGAGGGTCCGCCTCGTCCTCGCCCACTATGCGGTAGGTATGGACGCGGCCGTCGTCGCGGTTGAAGGTGACCGTGCTGCCGAAGGCGACGGTGTCGGTTGCGGTCGGCGCCGGCATCAACTGGGCACTGCGGACACGTTCGGCAAAGTAGCGGAGGTCGCGCAGCGGGCCGGCGGACTGGCGGCGCTTCTCGTTCACGTCCTCGATCAGCATGGCGGCGTCATAGGCCTGGCGCGCCGCGGCGAGCTGCGCTTCCAGTGCGGAAAGTCCGGCCGCCGTCACGAGGTTTGGTTCGGCGGAGACCGGCCGATCCGGCAGCAGCGTCTCGGCCGCCGTTTCGGCACTGTCTTCCTTGGTAAAAGCGACGCTCACTGAAGTCTCCGTTCCGACTGTCTGATGCAGGCAATGCGCGCAGGCTCCGGCGCGTTCCACGCCCGGAAGAGCGGGCATTGCCGGCCGGCTTAGCTGACGCTCGGGCCGGGCACCTGGTCGAACCAGTCTTCGTCATGCACCACGGCGTCGGATACCACATTGTCGATGCTGGCATGGACCAGCATTTGCGGCATCACCGCCCAGAGCGCCCGCATGTGATCGGTATCTTCATGCGTGCGGTGTGCCGCCTCGCTGACAAAGGCCTCGGCCAGCAGCATGCGGTCCGGATGGTCGGGCAGCGGCAGCAGTTCGAAATAGCGGCAACCAGGTTCTTGCCGGCTCTGCTCGGCATGATCCTGCGCAGCGGCGAGAAAGGCCTCGCGCTTGCCCGGCTTGGCCGTCAGGTAACCCACGATCAGTTTCATAGCTCAGCCCTCCCCGTGGCAGGATAGGCTGGCGGCGCGCGGCTGGAAAGCCGGTTGCGAACCTGGTCGCGCAGCTAACCCCACCGGCATGCAGCCGGCGGGGGCGTCGTAGGGGCTCAGGCCGCCTTGACGATTTCGACCAGCTCAACGTCGAAGACGAGATCCTGGCCGGCCAGCGGGTGGTTGGCGTCCACCTTGACGCTTGAATCGTCCAGCTCCACCACGGTGATCGGCAGCATGCCGCCATCGGCGGTGCGGGCCTGCAGCTGCGTGCCGACGCGCACGTCGATGCCGGACGGGACCTTGGCGCGGTCGAGCGTCTGGATCGCCTCGGGGCGATGGGGGCCATAGGCCTGGTCGCAGGGGATGGTCACCGTGCTGCGGCTGCCCGGCTCCATGCCGGCCACATGGGCTTCGAGCCCCTTGATCACCTGGCCCAGCCCGAGGGTGAACTCCAGCGGCTCCTTGCCGGCCGAGGAATCGAACTGGGTGCCGTTGGTCAGGCGTCCTGTGTAATTGATGCGTACGACGTCGCCCATCTTGGCTTCGGTCATGGCTGTTTCCTTCTGAGATTGCGGGCGCGAAACAGGCTGCCCAATCTAGGTAGGCCGCGCGGCGGGCGCACGACAGCGATGGGTCAATGTAGGGACTGAGGCCGGTATGTAAACCTTTGGGCGGGAAAAAGCCCGCTCAAGCCGACGCGACCGGGCCGGCCGTTTCGGTCCGCAGGGGGATGCAGAGCGGCCTGCCATGCACCGGATCGGTAATGACGCGGCAGCGCACGTCGAAGACGCGGGCAATGCCATCCTCGGTCATCAGCTGCTCGGGCGTGCCGGAGGCGGCAATCGCGCCATCGCGCAGGAAGACAAGGTGATCGGCATAGCGCGCGGCCAGGTTGAGATCGTGCAGCACGAGCACCACGGTGCGGCCGAATTCGTCGCGCAGCTGGCGCACGAGATCGAGGCAATCGAGCTGATGAGCCATGTCGAGATGGTTGACCGGCTCATCGAGGCAGACGACATCGGTCTGCTGGGCCAGGACCATGGCAATCCAGACGCGCTGCAGCTGCCCGCCCGACAGCGAACCCAGCCGCCTGGCGCGCAGATGGGCGACGCGGGTGCCCGCCATGGCCAGTTCCAGCGCCTCGCCATCATGGCGGCTCCAGGGCTGCAGCATGGACTGGTGCGGATAGCGGCCGAGCCGGACCAGTTCCTCCACCGTCATGTCCTCAGGGGCGGCCGGGCTTTGCGCCAAAAGGCCGATCTGGCGGGCCAGGGCCTTGTCGCCGAGCCCGGCGATATCGACTTCCTCGAGCAGGATCTGCCCGCCGACGGGCTTGTGCAGCCGCCTTATGGCGCGCAGCAGGGTGGATTTTCCGCAACCATTGGGCCCGGCCAGCACGGTGATCTTGCCGCGCTCGATGGGCAGCGACAGGGCCTTGAGCACGCTCAGATTGCCATAGGCCAGGCTGAGGTCGCGCACCTCGATACGATAGGGGGAGCCGTTATCCGTCATGGCGTTGCTTGCCCATCAGCAGGAAGAGGAAATAGGGGGCGCCGATGATCGCGGTCACCGTGCCGGCGGGGACTTCGATCGGCGCGAACAGCACCCGCACAATCAGATCCGCGCCCACCAGCATGATGGCGCCGAGCAGGAAGCTGCCGACGAGGCCGGCGAAGATGTTGCGCCCAACCAGCAGCCGCGCGAGATGGGGCGCCATCAGTCCGACAAAGCCGACGCCGCCGACAAAGGCCACCGACAACGCGGTCAGGGCCGCGGCCAGTGCGAAAATCATGATGCGGAAGACCGGCAGGTCGAGCCCGATGCCGCGCGCCGAGACCTCGTCGAGATCGGCTGGGGGCAGCTTGCGGCAAGCGACCAGCACCAGCAGCATGATCGGCACCATGGCGATGGCGGTGATCTGGATTTCGCCCCAGTTGACCTCGTTGACGGCGCCGGCCAGCCAACGCGCCGCCTGGCTGGTCTGGTAGATCGGGCCGATCAGCATCAGGATCATGGTCAGCGACTTGGCGACGGCCGCCACGGCGATGCCGAACAACAGAAGGCGGATGGCCGAGGAGGCCTGCCGGCCGGAGAGGATGAAGACGAGGCTGATCGCCACCAGCGCGCCGATCGCCGCGGCGACGGGCTGATAGGCGATGGAGGTGACCAGGGCATTGGATTCGTTGGACAGCGCCGCCAGGAAAATGACGACGCCGAGCGCGGCGCCGTCGATCACGCCCAATACCCCCGGCGAAGCCAGCGAATTGCGGGTGATCTTCTGCAGCAGGAAACCCGCTACCGCCATGCCGCCGCCGGCCAGGATGGCAATGGCGACGCGCGGCAGGCGGAGCTGCAGCACGATGATCTGCTGCGTCCGGTCCCCTGCCCCGAGGATGACGCCGGCGACCTGGTCCAGTGCGATCCAGGTCGAGCCGAAGGCCACGCCGCTCAGGGCCAGCATCACGAGGGCCAGGGCCAGCAGGCCGAGCGCCAGTGGTGCGCGTATCGTCCCGACAGTTTCGGGCAGACCGTTCATGCCGCCCTCCGCTTGAGCAGCACCAGCAGCACGAGGCCGCCGACCACGGCGGTGATGGCGCCGACCGGGGCCTCGGTGGGGTAGATGACGAAGCGGGCCGCGACATCGGCCAGGGTGGCATAGATGGCCCCGATCAGCGCCGCCACCGGGATCAGGCGATCGTGCCGCAGGCCCACCAGCCAGCGCGCGGCATGGGGCACGACGAGGCCGACAAAGCCCACCGGCCCGGCCATGGCCACGGCAGCGCCGGTCAGCAGCGACACCGCGACAAAGCTGCCGCCGCGAACGAGCACCAATGGCACGCCGAGGCCGGTGGCGGTGGAATCATCGGCCTGCAGGGCATCAAGCTGGCGGGCCAGCAGCAGCGCGAGAGCAATGCCAAGAACGATGATCGGCGCCCCGGTCTGCGCCAGCGCCATGGGCCGGTCGACAAAGGCCCCCGACAGCCAGAACAGCAATTGCTGCAGCTGCGCCTCGTTGGTGGTCAGCACCACCTCGACCAGCGAATGGCCCAGCCCGGCAATGGTGACGCCGATCAGCACGATGCGCAGTGGTGACAGGCCACCTGCCCCCGCTGCGATGGCAAAGACCAGCAGGCTTGCCGCCAGCGCACCCAGGGCCGCCGCCAGGGACAGGCCGACCAGCGAGCCGATGCCCAGCCAGAAGCTGGCAACCACGACGCCCAGCGAGGCACCCGCATTGAGGCCCAGCGTGTCGGGCGAAGCGATGCGATTGCGAGCCAGGGTCTGGACGATGACGCCGGCCACCCCGAGCCCTGCCCCGACCAGTGGCGCGATCACCGCGCGTGGCAGGCGCAGATTGGCGATCACCACTGCCGTCTCCGAACCATCAAAGGCAAAGAGCGCCGCCCAGACCTGATCGAGGCCGTAGAGCCGGTAGCCCAGCGTCATGCTGCCGAGCAGCGCGCCGCAGAGCGCCAGGGCCAGCCCGGCATAGACGGCGGGCATCGGCAGAGCTTGCCGGATTGAGGGGGTGGAAGTCAGGACAGGCTCTTAATGTTGATATTGACAGTCCGGATAAAGTCTGGTGATTGCCCAAATCATTCATGATGACGCTTGTCAAGTTAGAGGATGCGATGCGCACCATTCAGACTGTCCTGACCGCTGCCGCGGTCGCGCTTGCCCTGGCGCTGGCACCGGCGGCCAGTGCCCGCGAAGTGACCCATTCGATGGGTGTCGCCGATGTGCCGGATGCGCCGCAGCGCGTGGTGGTGCTGACCAATGAAGGCACCGAAGCGCTGCTCGCCATTGGCATCACGCCGGTCGGCGCCGTGCGCTCTTGGCTGGGCGACCCCTGGTATGACCACATTTCTGGGCAGATGGCCGACGTAACCGTGCTGGGCGAGGAATCGGCGGTCGACCTCGAACTGCTGGCGGCGCTGGAGCCCGATCTCATCATCGGCACCAAGGTGCGGCACGAAAAGATCTACGAGCAGCTCTCGGCCATTGCCCCGACAGTGATCTCGGAGCGCCTGCGCGGCGACTGGAAGGTCAATATGGCGCTCTATGCCGAGGCCGTGGGCAAGACGGCGGAGGCCGAAGCGGCCTTTGCCGCCTATGACACCCGTGTCGCGGCGATCAGCGAGCAGTTGGGCGAGGCCAAGGCCGAGCAGATTTCCCTGGTCCGCTTCATGGCTGGGCGCACCCGCATCTACCTCAAGGACACCTTTGCCGGCACGGTTCTCGGCCAGATCGGCTTTGCCCGTCCGGCCAGCCAGGATCGTGATGAGTTTGCCGACGAGGTGACCAAGGAACGCATCCCCGATTTCAACGGCGATCGCCTGTTCTACTTCGTCTACGAGACCGGCGATGGCGCCGCCGACAGCGCAGCGGCCGAATGGATGGCCGATCCGCTTTGGGCCGCGCTGCCCGTCGTTCAGGCCGGCAAGGCCCAGCCCGTTTCGGACGCCATCTGGAACACGGCGGGCGGGATCATCGCCGCCAATGTGATGCTCGATGACATCGAGACCATCTACGGGCTGACCTCCACCCGCTGACCCTTGCCACCGGGCTGGCCTTGGCCGGCCCGGTGCCTTTTCCCCAACAGACGAGACTGCCCGATGATCCGCTTCCTGCTTGCCGCCGCCCTCATGGGCTCGACCCTCGCATTCGGCCTTGCCGGAGCCGCTACGGGTCGCGAGATCACACATGCCATGGGCGTGACCGAGGTGCCGGACGCGCCACTGCGCGTGGTCATCCTCACCAATGAGGGCACGGAGGCGCTGCTGCATCTGGGCGTGCAGCCCATCGCGGCGGCACAGTCGTGGGAGGGCAATCCCTTCTATCCGCATCTGGCCGACAAGTTGGGCGACGCGGTCTCGCTGGGCACGGAAACGGCAATCAACCTCGAAATGCTGGCCGCGCTCGAACCCGATCTGATCATCGGCACCAAGGTGCGCCAGGAGAAGATCTACCCGCAGCTCTCGGCCATTGCGCCCACCGTGATGTCAGAGACGATCGGCTCGGCCTGGCTGGACAATTACCAGTTCTATGGCGAGGTGCTGGGGCTTGGCGAGGAGGCCAGGGCCAATGTCGAGGCGCTTGAAGCTCATGCCGATGCGCTGGCCGCCTCGATCGGCGATGCCAGCAAGGAAACGGTCTCGCTGGTGCGGTTCGCACCCGGCCGGACCCGCATCTATTCCGACCACTCCTTCCCCGGCGTCGTACTGGACCTCGTGGGCATTGCCCGGCCGCCGCTGCAGCGCAGCGAGGAGACCTTCGTTCAGATCGGCCGGGAGCGCATTCCGGAAATGGCGGGCGATCGGATCTTCTACTTCGCGGCTGATGCCGACGATGCGGAATCGGTGACCAATCTGGAAGAGTGGCTCAATGACCCGCTCTGGCTGGGTCTGCCCGCCGTCGAGGCCGGCAAGGCGATCCGCGTCGAGGAACTGGCCTGGAATCTCGGGGGCGGTATCTACAGCGCCTATATGATGCTCGACGACATTGCCGAGATCTATGGCGTGCCGGCGCCTGCGGCCGACTGATCGATCGCCGTAATGGCCGCTGACCGCACCTTCTGCACCGATTTCGCCCTCGCCCAGGGAGAGCCGCTCGCCGGCACCGGGGCGATGGCGGAACGTCACCTGTTCATCCGCTGGCCCAAGGGCAAGTGGCGGCGCCCGCGCTATCAATCAGCCGGCATGGACGAGGTGCTGCAGCATGCCATCCACCAGTCCTATGGGCCGGGCCGCTATGTGGGCCTGCTCGAAAGCGACGGGCAGCCCGACCTGGAGCTGGTGTCATTTCCCGACGGCCGAACGGCCTTGCCGTCGAGCCAGGAAGAGGCTGCGGAGCTGATCCGCCTCTGGGCGGGCGGGACGCCGCTCACCGGCCCTGCTTTGCACCGACCGGTCATCCTTTGCTGCACCGATGCCAAGGTAAATGCCTGCTGCGCCCTCTATGGTTTTCCGATCTACAAGGCGCTGCGCGAACAGGCCGGTGCGTTCGGTTTCGACGTGACGCAGTGCACCCATTTCGGCGGCTGCCACTTTGCTCCATCGCTGATCGTGATGCCGCAGCGCTCGCGCTATGGACGGTTGACGCCGAACGACATTCCCGCCTTCCTGGCGTCTCTTGCTGCGGGCGAGTTCTACCTGCCCGCCTTCAAGGGGCGGCCGGAGCTGAGCGAAATCGAGCAATGCGTCGAGATTGCCGCGGCGCAGTGGGCCGAGGCCAATGGCCTGACACAGGCCGATGTGCGCCTGCTTGACCCTGCCGTTGAGACAGACGGCCGGGCAACTGCCGAGGCCGAGGCCGGCTCTACCCGCCTCCGCATTGCCCTCGAGCAACGCAGCTTTCACGTGCATGGCACCTGCCGCTCGGTGGTCGAGGACGAGGGCAAGGCGGTGCTGCGCTGGGTGGTTACCGCCGTGGTCCCGGAAGCGATGCTCGCGCCGGCCTAGAACCGCGCAAATAAATCCGCTTGCTCCTGTCGACCCGAGGGGGCCTCATCCGTCTAGAGGATGACAACCTCGGGGGATGTGAGAAATGGATATGCGATATGGTTGGGTCATCGTCGCCGCCGGTGCGCTGATCACCTGTGTGGCCTTTGGCGCCATGTTTGCCTTGCCGGTCTATCTGCAACCCATGGCCGACGATACCGGCTGGACCCGCGCCGGCATTTCCGGCGCCATGACGGTGGGCTTCATCGTCATGGGCGTGGCCGGTTTCGGCTGGGGCACGCTCAGCGATCGCATCGGCGCCCGACCGGTGGTGCTGATCGCTTCGATCCTCTTGGGTTGCGGGCTGTTCCTCGCCAGCCGCGCCACCGAGCTGCTGCACTTCCAGCTGGCTTATGGCGGGCTTATCGGCGCGGCCGGCGGCGCCTATTTCGCGCCGCTGATTTCCACCACGCTGGCGTGGTTCGACAAGAACCGGAGCCTTGCCGTCTCGCTGGTCTCGATCGGCGCCGGCGTCGCCCCGATGATCGTGACGCCGCTGGCCAGCGTGCTGATCGAGACCTATGGCTGGCGCAGCGCCATGCTGATGGTGGCCATCGGCGCCTGGGCGATCCTGATCCCGGCCAGCTTCCTCATCCGCCGCGCGCCCCAGGCGGCGGCCGTGGCGCCAGCGGCCGATAGCACGGTTGCGGCGCCCCGCCCTGCCTCGCCTTTTGCAGCATTGCGCACGCCGCAATTTGCCGTGCTTGCCCTGGTGTTCTTCCTCTGCTGCGGCGCCCATTCCGGCCCGATCTTCCACACGGTGAGCTATGCCATGATCTGCGGCGCCTCGGCACTCGCTGCGGCCAGCATCTACAGTGTCGAAGGTGTTGCAGGACTGTTCGGGCGGCTGATCTTTGGCCTGCTTGCGGACCGGATCGGCGTGAAGCGCGTCATCATCGGCGGGCTGGTGCTGCAGGCGGTCGGCATCTACGCCTATATCTACGTCACCCAGCTCACAGAATTCTACATGCTCGCGGCCGTGCTTGGCATGGCCTATGGCGGGGTCATGCCGCTCTATTCGGTGCTGGCGCGCGACTATTTCGAGCCGCAGGTCATGGGCATGGTGCTGGGGGGCATCACCATGACGTCCTCGATCGGCATGGCGTTCGGCCCGGTCGGAGGCGGCTGGATCTTCGACACGTTCGGCGACTATCACTGGCTCTATGTCAGCTCCGCTGCCATCGGCGTCGCGGCGGCTGTCATGGCGCTGGCCTTCCCGCGGCCCAGCGTGGGCCAGGCGGGAAGGCTGCAGCCGGCCTAGCGCCCGGTCAGGCCGGGCTTTCCGCCGGGGCTTCCTCGGCGTCGTCAGGTGCGCCGGCATAGGCTGCCGACAATTCGCGATAATGCCGAGAATTGAGCGCGAGGATGGTCACGCCGACACCGACAAAGCCGGCAATGGTGAAGACCAGGGCGATGCCGCGATCCGGGCCGGTGCCGAACCAGCTGCCAATGGCGTCGGCGCCGGCCCCATCCGTCATGAAGGGGATGACGACGAACTGCGTCAACGGCCCGATCAGGAAGGCGGTCAGCGGCGAGGCGGCCTGCTCGATCGACTGGGCAAAGCCGAAGACCCGGCCCTGGCGCTCGAGCGGCACCACCTTTTGCAGCGTGGTGTGCTCGGCGGCCTCCGCATAGGGCCCGAGCAGCATCCAGACAAAGCAGCCCGCGGCCAGCAGCCAGATCGACGGCTGGACGGTGAAGACGCAGCACACGCTCCAGGTGATCAGGTTGACCAGCAGCAGCGTGCGCAGCGGATTCTTGCCCAGGCCGAACTTGGAAATGATGATGCCGCTGGCGATGAAGGCGGTGGACAACACGCCGAACAACAGGCCCCAGACCTGCACCGATACCAGCGACAGGCCATAGGCATCGAGCAGCGCCATGAAGATGCCGCCCAGGAAATTGTTGAAGGTGGCAAAGAAGATCAGCGCGAACAGCCCCGGTACGGCGGCGATCACGGCGATGGTGCCCTTGATGTCGACGCGCTTGGGCTCGGCCGGCACGCCCGGTTCGGGCGCGGGGCGCTGCTCGTCGATGCGGACGAAATGGAGGTGCGCAAAGGCCAGCAGCGTGAGGCACAGTGCGAGCACCAGCGTCGCCAGCATGCCGCCCCAGGCGACAAGGAAACCGCTGATGACCGAGGTGGTCAGAAAGCCGATGCCCGACACCATGCCGACCAGGCCATTGGCCTTGTCGCGCTCCCCTTCAGGGATCAGCACGGTGACCAGGGTGGGCAGAGCGATGGAGCGGATATTGCCGGCAATGACGCCCAGCATGACCAGGAAGACGAAGATCCAGAGATAGGCGCCATAGGGGTTCCTGAACGCCCCTTCGGGCTCCAGCAGCACCATGGCCAGCGTGAGGGTATAGAAGGCGGCCGAGACGGCGCTCGAGCCCATCATGGCGAGCTTCTTGGGATTGTGGTCGACGATGCTGCCGAACCAGAAGCCGAAGGCCGCGGTGAACACCAGGTAGACGCCGGCCACCATGCCGGTGGCAAAGACCGAGCGCGTCTCGAGGAAAATCCAGAATGTCAGGGCAAACCAGACGGTGAAATTGGTGATGTTGGCAACCAAGTTGTTGCCGAGAATCTGGTGAAAGGGGTTTCGCATCGTCCTGCCTGCCGCTCTGCGCCGTCGCGCAAGTTTATCGGGAAATTGGGTCAATCCCAACCGATGATGCACACCAGCGTGCCAGTCTGCGTCAGCAGGGACCGGCCAAGGACGGTTGACCACAGGGCAATCCGACAGATGTTCACTCTCCCGAAACCATGTTGGGGCACCCTTGGCGCATCAGTCAGCGTGAGGTTACCGATGGAAGACCAGGTGAAAAGCCGTGCCTATGCGATGTGGGAAGCCGATGGGCGCCCCGAAGGGCAGGATCAGCAATATTGGTTCAAGGCCGTGGCGGAACTGGCCGGCGCGGCCGCCGCAACGATCAAGCCAGCGCGCAAGCGCAGCCCTCGCGTCAAGAAGGCGGCCTGATCCGCAAGCCCGGCGACAGCGTTGCCGGGCTCAGAGATCCAGCATGCGCGGCCAATAGACGTCGCTGTCGAAGTCTTCGGGAATGGGCGAGAGCCGGGAAATGGCCTGGGCGGCGAATTCGACCTGCAGGGCATAGTGCCGGACATCGTCGGGCATGGGCCGGCCGGTGATGAATTCGCGGGTGCGCCATTCCTGCAGGCGGCAGGATCGGAGACGGCGGCGGGCTTCGGCCTCGACATCCTCGACGAGAATGGACACCACTGCAGACCGCGTCGCCGGGCGCGTCGGCTCGGTCCACTCCCTGCTACCCTCGATCACCGCGAAACGCACTTTGTTCCCCTGAAATCCGCTGACATGCATCAGATTGTCACAAGCCCCTTACCGAACCGGTAACGAGACGGCTTGGCAAGCCGTCCGGCCATGCTAGCCTTTCATTCATGACCATCCTCTATGTCATGGCCGCCGAGGCCGAATATGGCCCGCATCTGCGCGCCCGCATTGCCCCGCTGATGACCGGTGTCGGCCCGGTCGAGGCGGCCATTGCCGTCACGCGGGCGCTTGGCGAACGCAGCGGCGCCCTGCCCGGGCTTGTCGTGTCACTGGGATCGGCCGGCTCGCGGGTGCTGGAGCAATGCGGCATCTACCAGGCCAGCAGCGTCTCCTATCGCGACATGGATGCCTCGGCTCTGGGTTTTCCCAAGGGACAGACGCCGTTCCTCGACCTGCCGCCGGTCTTGCCGCTGCACACTGTGCCCGGCATCGCGACGGCGAGCCTCTCGACCGGCGGCAATATCGTCTCAGGCGCGGCCTATGACGGCATCGAGGCGGAGATGGTGGATATGGAAACCTATGCGGTGCTGCGCGCCTGCCAAGCCTATGGCGTGCCACTATTGGCGCTGCGCGGCATTTCCGACGGGGCGGACGAGCTCGGCCATGTCGATGACTGGACGCGCTACCTGCACATTATCGACGAGAAGCTGGCGGCCGCCGTCGACCTGATCGCGGCGTCCTATAGGGGCTAGTTGCCGCCGCCGGCCTTCTTGTCGCGACGGGCGCGGCGCCAGGTGCTCCATTTGCGCGTGCCACGAACGACGGTGGAATTGACCGGCCCCTGCAGGAAGACCAGGTCCAGCGCCAGCAGCAGCAGGCCGAGTGGCAGCATCCAGATGCCCAGCACCGGCAGGAAGCTGAATATGCCGCCCAGGATGAGCAGGATGCCGAGCGGGATGCGGATCAGCCGGGCTTCCGGCCGGCGGATGCGCTCAAGCCAGCGGGCGGCAAAGCCCGGTATCCGCCGCTGCAGGCGGTCGAACTGGCGATTGAGGCGGGCGCGGCTCTTGGATGCCATCATCGGGTCCCTCGTATGGACATGTCCATTTCGCATCTGGTGAGTCAAACGCCAAGCGCCAAGATCGTTTCGGTCAATTTTTCGCGTCCGGCGCTGGCGCAACCTGCCTTAACGCGTGTGGCGGAACTTCCGGCCCGGGCCAGAGTTGAGCCAGCAACGAAACCCTATTCTGGAGCGTCACATGGCCACGAGTGCAAAAAAAGCTATCAAGACAGTCGAAGATGCCGGCGAGAGCGTGTCGGACGCGCTGTTCGACCAGATTGCCGCGCTGCGCAAGGAGATCGCCTCTATCTCCGAGGCCGTGAGTGACTATGGCGGCCACGCGCTCAGCGATGTGCAGCACAATGCTGTCGCCCTCGCCAAGGAAGTCCGTCACCAGGGCGCCGTCGTGGCGCGTGAAGCCAACAAGCAGGCACATGCCGCCGGCAAGGTGGTGCAGGAAAATCCCGTGCCCGTGATCGTCGTGCTGGGCACCATTGCCCTGCTCTCGGCCCTGCTGTTCAAGCGCGACTAGGTTTGCCGCGTTCAGGAACTGGTAACCCTTCGGGGCAAGGCCGCCTTAAGCCTATTGGGGCATTTTCGGTCTGACTTGCAGCAAAGCAACAGACCGGAGCAGCCCATGGCACCGATATCGCGGACTATTCTCCATGCGCTGACGCTGGCTGTGTCGGCGTCGGTGCTTGGGGGCTGCAGTTTCCTCGGTCTCAATTTCGGCATGGCGCAGCTCAGCGAAAAAGAATGCCTGATGCGCGCCATGTATTTCGAATCGAACCGCTCCAGTTCGGAAGGCATGCTGGCCGTCGGCACGGTGGTGATGAACCGCCAGGCCGACCCGCGCTATCCCAAGACTGTTTGCGGCGTTGTCGGGCAGAAGAACCAGTTCGCACAGGGTGTGCTCACGCGCAAGATGACCGATAGCGGTGCCGTGCTGGCCTCGCAGATGGCCGATCAGGTCTTGCGGGGCGCGCGGCATCCCGGGGTGCAGAATGCCCAGCATTTCCACACCGCCGGACTGCGCTTTCCCTACAACAACATGTATTACGTGCTCGAAGCGGGCGGGAACGAGTTCTACGAGAAGCGCTCGCCCGTCCGCTAGGCGCGGCTAGAAGCCGCCGCCGAAGTCGAAGTCATCCCCACCACCGAAGTCGTCGCCGCCGGCGTCAAACTCCTGCTCCGTCGAGTCGGCAGGCTCTTCCGGGCTGGCTTCGGCGGCATGGGCGCCGCCCGTCAGCATGCCGGCAATGGCGCTGCCCAGCAGCACGCCGCCGGTCACGCCCAGGGCCGTCTGAGCCGCTCCGGCCAGAAAGCCACCACCGCCCTGCCCGCGCCGGTCGTCATAACCCTGCTGCTGGCTGTCCCATGGTCCGCGGCTGCGGGCCGGACGCCGCTGCTGCTGCTCCGCATCGCCGAACAGGCCGCCAAGGAAGCCGCCTGCCGGTCGCTGGCTGGCTTCCAGCTGCTCGATACGCTCCTGCGCCTGCCGCAGAGCCTCTTCCTGGATCAGGATGGTCTGCGCCATGTAATAGGGTGCGGGCGGATATTCCCGCAGCCGCTGCTGGATCAGCGCCTCGGCGTCGCTATCGCGCGGCGGGCTCTTGCGTGCCACGTCCTCGATGCGGTCGAACAGGCCGTCAATGGCCTGCTGGTCTTGCTGGTTCGGCATGTGCCCACTCCATGAGCGACTGATAATGATCAGGAGATGGGAAAGCATGCCGCGCTGTGCAATGGCGGCAGGCTATTTCTGTGCGCTGGCCCGCAGCACATAGCCGATGACGATCGCCACGGCCTCGTAGAGCTCGATCGGGATCGTGTCGTCGATTTCCACCCCGCTCAGCGCTTCGGCCAGCACCGGATTGGCCTCGACGATCACGCCGTTTTCCTGCGCCAGTTCGACGATGCGGTCCGCCAGCAACCCCCTGCCCTTGGCGACGACACGCGGTGCTTCGCGGGTGCCCTTTTCGTATTGCAGCGCGACGGCGACGGAGCGGGGACGAATTTCATCGCTCATGTGCGGGAATCCACGAAGTGACCCGAAGGCGCTGGCGGCGGGGCTGGCGGCTCGCCATGGCGGACGATAATGGCGCCCGGGTTCAAACCGGCGGCGGCCAGCGTGTCGCGCAACGCCGTCACCTCGGCTTCGAGAGCGGCAGAGGTTCCGGGTTCGGTAGCCCAGAGCATGACGCCGGTGGCACCCGCCCGCAGCGAGACCTGCGCCCCGACTTCGCCCATGCCCGGCAGGCTGATGGCAAAACGCATCTGCCAGCCGCGTTCTGCACTGGCGTCGGCTTCATTGTGCTGGTCGCGATGGATCTGGAGTTGCAGCAGGGTCTGGTGCGAACCGATCAGTACCGGCAGGTCCATGCTCCAGTCGGCCGTCCGCGCCAGGGTATCGGGCAAGGACGCATGCTGATGCAGCCGCACCCGCGCCAGCGCCGACTCGGTGCGCTCCAGCAGCTGTTTGCCGACCTCCTCCGGGGGCGCCAGCGGATCGACCGGCGGGGCTTCGGCACCTCGAGCCCGCAACACGCCGCCCTTGAGCGGCGGCGGGATATGCGCAACGGCGGCAACTGGCGCCTGCGAGCCGAGCCAGGTGACCAGGGTTTGCCGCAGGGCCAGCAGGGCCGATTTCATGTCAGCCTGGGGCAATGGCAACTGGCCGCGCGCCAGACCGGCCTCCTGGAAAATGCCCGCACTGCGGATGGCGGCCTGCAATTTGCTGCCGTCGAATTTGGGGGCGTCAATCGCCACGCGGTTGGCCAGGACCTGCTGAGCCGCCCGGGCCACCGGTTCGGGCAGCACCACCTTGCCGGCAATACCCGTGAGCGCTGCCGTCAGGCTGGTCACGGCGCCCTGCCGTGGCACCGAGGCCTGCACCATTTGCGCAAGCGCTGCCTGCGGGGTGGCTGGCTGCGTCGCTGCCGGTTGGGGCCCTGTTGTGGTCGGCACCGGATTGGCCGTCGCACCGGCGGCGGGCGTGGCTGGCGAAACCGGCACGACCGGTCGGATACCGGTAGGCACGGCCGAAGCAGCCGCTGGCGCCTGGGCGGCAGGGCCAACAGTGGCGGCCGCCACCGGCACGGGCTGGGGCGCAGGTGTGGCGGACTGAGGATAGGGCGTGGCCGGCACTGCCGGCTGGGTCGTCGCTGCGGCGGGCATTGCGGCACGGCCAGCCGGCGTGGCCTGTGCTGCTGCGGGCTGCGGCAAGGTCGGCGGATTGGCTGAAGCTGTCGGCGGCGGCGCGGGGTATGGGGTCGGCTGAAGGGATGCCGGCTGGGTTGCCGCATTTGCCGGGCCAGCCGGTTGTGGCGTCGACGGCACGGACGGGGCTTGCGGTTGTGACACCTGCGCCGGGGGCGGGTTGCCCTGCGAGGGAGGCGAGCTGGCCTGAGGCGTCACCGGGATGGCGGGTTGGGTGGGCTGCGCGGGCGCCGGGGTGGCGGGCGATATCGGCGTACCGGTCGGCATTTGCAGCGCCAGGCGCAATTGCTGGGCGCTGCCCTGGACCTCGAATTTCAGCGTCTCGCCGGCTTTGGCGGCCAGCGGCAGCAGCAGGTTCAGCATCTGGCCGCGGATTTCCACCTGCGTGCCGCCATTGGGGGCCGGGCCGACAACCTTGCCATCCAGCACCTGTCCGGCCTGCAGCGCCAATGCCTGCAAGGCCCCGGAACGGGCCGCCGTCACGATCTGGGGTAGCTGCGAGGGGATGGTCGTCACGTTCCAGCCCTCTGCCGCTCCATGCGGCAACCCATTCTAGCGCAGGCCCAGCATCCGATGATTCCCCCGCTGTTGGGAAACTTAACGTTGCCTCACCGGCGGGGCGCGAAAGTGGCGCAGTGCAGCCGGATATGTGTTGGCTCAGTCCGGGCGGATATCGGTATATTTCTTGGTCGCCGGCTTGCCGCGGAAGGTGACCCAGAAGAAGTTCAGCGTATAGGTCCCGGCCGTCCGGAACACGCCTTCCTTCTCGAGGCGGCGACCCGAGGTCATCATCTTGAGGGCAAAGGTCCATTTGACCCCGCCCACCTTGGACAGCCGCACCGCGACGTCGGTATCCTCGCCAAAGAACTCGATCGAGCGGTCATAGCCGCCGACCTGCTGCCAGGCGGCGCGCTTGAAGACGAAATTGCCCCCCTGCACCACCGAGCCCACCCGCAGCACGAAGCGGTTGAGGATGTAGATCAGGTAGGTCAGGCCATAGAACATGTTGACCAGGCACCGGCTCCAGGCGGACATGTCATAGTAGACGTAAGGCCCGCTCAGGCAGACGAGCTTGGGGTCACGGCCGAATTCGGCAAACACTGTATCGAGCCAGCCCGGCGGGACGATGGTGTCGCTGTCGATATTGGCGATCAGCTCGAAGCCCTCGCTGGCGGCAAAGCCGGCATCGCGGGCATTCACCAGGCCCTTTTTGGGCTCATCGACCACGCGAACGCCGGCAAAGCTGCGGGCTATCTCGCCGGTGCGGTCGGTCGAGGCATTATTGACGACGATGACTTCAGCATCGGCGCCGGAACGCGCGATTTCTGCACTCACCGATTCAAGGCATTTGCCGATCAGCGCTTCTTCGTTGTAGGCCGGGATGACGAATGCCAGTCTCATGACTGCCTCTTGGCTGGGCTGGAGCGGCTTGCCGCAATGGGGTGCAAATAGCGCCTGCCCAACGCTACGGCAACAGAGCGCGGTGCTTTTCCATCGATGTTCAGGCCTGGCGGCCTGCGTCGACTTGTTTCCGCACCATAGCCGGTAATACTATGTTCATTCGGCATTCAGCTGCGCATTGCGACAAGCGAGGCCATGATGAAACAGTTTGTCTTGATACCTTTGCTTGGCCTGTGCCTGTCGCTTGCGGCACCAGCCGCCTATGCGGATGGCGAAGGCACGGCCGTCGGCGTCAACCCCGATGCGGTGGCGCGGGTCAGCTCCAGCGATCGCCTGCTGCATGTCGGCGCCGATGTATCGGTCGGCGAAATGATCGTCACTGGTCCGTCGGGACAGGTCCAGATCATCTTCGACGACGCCACGCGTCTGGTGGTCGGTCCGCGCAGTTCGCTGCTGATCGAGACCTATCTGCTGGCAAGCAGCAACACGGCGCAGAAGCTGACGATCAATGCGCTGGGCGGGTCATTCCGCTTCATCACCGGCAACAGCCCCAAACCCGCCTACTCGATCAACACGCCCACGGCGGCCATTGCGGTGCGCGGCACCGAGTTCGACCTCATCGTCGAGCCGCGCATTACCCGCGTCATGCTCTATGACGGGGCCCTGCTGATCTGCAACAATTCCGGGGACTGCGAAGTGCTCGACGACCGCTGCGAGGTCGGGAGTGCGGCAGGCCAGCAGACGGTGCTCTACCAGCGGCTCAATCCGGAGCGGGCGCCGCTCAGCGCGCAGTTCCGCTATGCCCGGTTCCAGGCCTCGCTGCTACCGCCCTTCCGGGTCAGCGGCGTCGGCAATTGCGTGGAAGAGCGCGCCGAAGCCGATCCCGGCTCGGGCTCGTCTCCCACGCCCCAGACACAGACGCCCGCGCCGCAGAACCGCAATCAGAACCAGAACTAGAACTAGAGCGGTCGGCTAGCCGATATAGTCGCGCTTGCCCACCGGCACGCCGCCATGGCGCAGGATGGCGTAGGCGGTGGTGACGTGGAAGAAGAAGTTCGGCAGCGCGCGCTCGGTCAGATAGGTCAGGCCGGGCATGGTGACGTCCTGGCCGCCCAGCTTGAGCGTCACCTCGCGGCTTTCGCCGCCGGCCAGGTCTTCGGGCTGGATGGTGGCCAGCAGGTCGAGGGCCTTGCGGATGCGGGCCCGCAATTCGTCGAAGCTGTGCTCGGTATCGGGCCAAGAGGGAATTTCGCGACCGGACAGACGGCAGACGCAGCCCTTGACGTGGTCGGTCGCGATCATCACCTGGCCACGAAACGGGATCATGTCGGGGGAGAGCCGCATGTCGGACAGCACCTTGGTGTCGAACTTGCGCTCGGCGGCGCTGGCTTCAGCCTTGTCCATGATGGCAAGCAGGTTGGTCAGCATGCGGGTGAATACCGGCACGGTCACGTCATAGACAGAGATGGTCATCGCAAAGTTACCTTGATTGTCACGCCCCGAACGGGGACAGTCTTCTTGCGCCTGCGTGCGAAGGCTGGCAAGGCAGTTGGGTATGAGTGCGGAAAAAGACAAGCCAGCCGACGACGATAGCAAGACTGCGTTCCAGGAGTTTCGCTCCCGGTTACGGCTGCTCTATCACAGCCAGTCGCCGGGTGCGCAGCGCTTCCAGGCCCTGGTGCTGATCGTTGACCTGGCGATCATCGCCTTCTTCATCGCCACCCCGCTGCTGCGCGGGGACGAATCGTTCCTGTGGATCGATTATTCCATTGCTGCACTGCTGGCGGTCGATCTGGTGGCGCGGGCGCTGGCCACGACCGATATTATGCGCTGGCTGCGGCAGCTGCCGATCATCATCGACATCTTCATCCTGGCGACGCTCCTGGCGCCGACCCTGTTCTTCAATCTGGGTTTCCTGCGCATTCTGCGCCTGTGGACGCTGACGCGCAGCTCCACCTTCTGGCGCCCGCTGCGCAAGCGCAATCTGGGCATCTACCAGGAGCCGATCCAGGCCGTCATCAACCTGCTGGTCTTCCTGTTCGTGGTCACCGGCTTCGTCTACACGGCCTTCGCCAATCGCGGCCATGACAATATCGCCGGCTATGTCGACGCGCTTTACTTCACCGTGGCCACCGTGACGACGACGGGCTTTGGCGACATCACCCTGCCCGGCACCTGGGGCAAGCTGACATCCATCGTCATCATGATCGTGGGCATTTCGCTGTTCGTGCGCCTGGCCCAGTCCATCTTCCGGCCGAACAAGGTGAACTTTCCCTGCCCCGAATGTGGCCTGCAGAAGCATGACCCGGACGCCGTGCATTGCAAGGCCTGCGGCCATGTCCTCAACATCCCCGATCACGGGCACTACTAGCGCAATACGGTCAGCCTGACGCGGAAGCAGGCGCCGGGCAGCGGGCCCTGCACGAGGTCCAGCGACCCGTTCATGCGGGCGATGATCTGGCGGGAAATCGCCAGCCCCAGCCCCGCCCCGCCCTGGTCGGCCACGCCGCCCGGACCGCGCCAGAACTTCTCGAAGATCAGCTTGCGCTCGCGCTTGCCGATGCCCGGGCCGTTGTCGGCGATGTCCACCACATAGCTTCCCGCCCGGACGGTGGAGGAGATGTGCAGCAGCGGGTTATCGGAGTCGTTGTATTTCACCGCATTGGAAATCAGGTTGATGAAGACCTGACAGAGCCTGTCGGCGTCGCCTTCGACCATGGTCCGCTGCGCGCGCTCGCCCAGTTGCACCTTCATGCCGCGCTGGCGCAGCAGCGCCTCGCAGACTGTCAGCGCCCGGTCGAGCGCCGCTTCGGCATCAATCGGTACATTGTCCCAGGCCCGTTCGCCACGCTCCAGTGCCGAGAGGTCGAGGATTTCGTCGAGCAGCTTGGTGAGCCGCAGGCTTTCCTGGTGGATGGTCGAGACAAAATGCTGGCGCTGCCCGGGGTCGATGTCCTGATCGTCGAGCAGGATTTCCGAGAAGGAGCGGATCGAGGTCATCGGCGTGCGCACTTCGTGGCTCACCTGGCTGAGGAACTCGTCCTTCTGGCTGTCCAGTTCGCGCAGCTGCACGTTGGCATCCTCCAGCTGCTGGGCCGTCGAGCGCAGCTCTGCCGAGGTCTTTTCCAGCTGCTGGGAATATTCGATGACCTGCTGGGTCTCGTCGGCCATCTGCATCATTTCCTCGAGCGAGACTTCGCTGCCCGAGACGACCTTGGAGAGCATGACATGGGCCGAGGCTGCGCCGATCGAGCCCGCCAGTTCGCGCTCCAGCCGGCCGATAAAGCCGGGCGAGGGCTCCAGCATATCCGGGTCGACGCCGCTCTCGCGCGCTTCCGCCTCGAACAGCGCCGCGGCGCGCCGCTCGCCCAGCACCCGCTCGGCCACGAAGAACAGGTCGTTGGCGGTGGCCGAGCCGCGCACGAAATTGCCCCGGGCGACCTGGCCGCGCTTGAACACGTCGACGAAGACGCTGGCCTGGATGCGTTCGAGCGCCGATTGGGTGGTCAGCAGCGAGACCACGGTCAGCGTCAGCACGTTGATCGAGAGGCTCCAGAACGCCGCATGCGCCAGCGGGTCGAGTCCCTCGAGCCCGAACATGGCCTCGGGCCGCAGCCAGGATATGCCCCACGGGCCCTGGCTCATCAGCAGGGCAATGCGCGGCGACACCGATTCGAACGATGGCAGGAAGCTGCACCAGACCCAGAAGACGAAGCCGGCGGCAATGGCCGCGGTCGCCGCCCTGAGCGAAGCGTCGCGCCAGAACAGCGCCGCGATGACCGCCGGGAAGAACTGGGCAATGGCAGTGAAGGAGATCAGACCGATAGGCGCCAGGGCGTCGGAATCCCGGGTGAAGAAGAAGTAGAAGAAGCCCAGCGACAGGATCAGCACGATGGAAAAGCGCCGGGCGATCAGCAGCATGCGCGACATGCCCTGCCCGTCCCCGCTGCCACCCGAGCTATAGCGCAGGACCAGCGGCATGATGATGTGGTTGGAGACCATGATGGAGAGGGCAATCGACTCCAGGATGATCATCGACGTTGCCGAGGAAAAGCCACCGATGAAGGCGAAGAGCGCCAGCGCGTCCTGCCCGAAAGCCATGGGCAGGGTCAGGGCGAACATATCGGGATTGGACCCTGCCGGCATGCGCGTGAGCCCGAACACCGCGATGGGCAGGATGAAGAGGCTCATCAGCAGCATGTAGGCGGGGAAGGCCCAACTGGCGACGCGCAGGTGGTTCTCGTCCGAATTCTCGACCACCGTCACCTGGAACTGCCGTGGCAGGCAGACAATGGCGGCGACCGACAGGCCCAGCGTGGTCAGCCAGCGGGCGTCGAAGGTGTTCTCGGCGTCCATGGTGATGCCGATCTCGGCGGCCTGGCTGAAGATGTTCTCAAAGCCCCCGCCCACATAGACCACGAAGATGCCAACTGCCACGAGCGCGGCAAGCTTGACCACGGCCTCGAAGGCGATGGCGGCGACCACGCCGTGGTGCTGTTCCTTGGCGTCGACGTGGCGGGTGCCGAACAGGATGGTGAACAGCGCCATGCCGGCGGCAATGCCGAAGGCGAGCCCGACATCGTCAATCCCGGCCAGGCTCCCCTGGCCGAACTCGGACGAGCCGGCGACCGCCTGGATGGACGAGGTCACCGCCTTGAGCTGCAGGGCGATATAGGGCGCAATGCCGACCACGGCGATGCAGGTGACGAGGACTGCCAGCCGGTTGGACTTGCCGAAGCGCGACGACAGCAGGTCGGCCACCGAGGTGATGCGCTGCAGGTGGCTGATGCGAACCAGCCGGCGCAGCAGGAACCACCAGCCAACAAAGACCAGCGTGGGGCCGAGATAGATGGTGAGGAATTCCAGCCCGCTGCGGGCGGCATTGCCCACTGCCCCATAGAAGGTCCAGCTGGTGCAATAGACGGAAATCGACAGCGTATAGACGGCGGGCGAGTGCAGGAACGACTTCTTGTGCGTGCGTGCCCGGCGATCGCCAAAATAGGCCAGCACGAACAACAGCCCGACATAACCCACGGCGGTGGCAATGACGAAGTCAGCCGACAGCATCAGCGGTCACCGTCACCTGACTCGGCGGGTTCGTCGCGCGGCACGGCATGGGCCAGCAGCGCCGTGCCGCCAATCAGCAACAGCCAGACCACGAACAGATAGAACACGATCTGCGGGATGCCGAAATGGAAGATGGGCTGGTTAAACACGTAGACCAGCGGCGGCAACACGAGCAGTGCGCCGAACACGGTCAGCAGCAGCATGCCGCTGGTGAGCCTACGAAGTTCCGGCATCTCGGCCCAGCAAGTGTCGCACCGCGCCGACCACGTCGGCATTGGCATATGGCTTGGTCACGAACACGTCCGCCCCGAACTCCTCGGCAATGCGCCGGTCCTGCTGCTGGCCTTTAGCGGTCAGGATCAGCACCGGCAGTGCCCGGGTTTCGACGTCGGCGCGAATTTGCTTGAGCACTTCGAAACCGCTGCGCTTGGGCAGCATGACGTCGAGCACAAGCACGCGTGGCTTCAATCGTCGAACCGCGTCCAGCGCCGCGTCACCGTCGGTGACGGCACTGATCGTCCAGCCCGCGCGCCGCAGGATGAAGTCGAGCGATTCAAGAATGCTCGGCTCATCCTCGGCAATAAGTACGTCTATTGCCAAAATCCCCCCTCAAAATCTGCGGTCTCCCCTCCGCAGATGCTTCACTTAAGCGCAATCACGGCGGATCGCCAAGGCCGAATTGGGCGGGCAGTAGCGGCGCGCGGGTTTCCGAGCGGCTTCCTCCCGGGGAAAGGGCTTCTTCCTGACGGCTGGCGCAGTCCCGTCTCGTGCACAGGCGGCAGCTCGGGCCGACCGGAATGTCCGCCGAAAGGTCGGACAGGTCGAGGCCCGAACCATAAATGGTACGGTCGGCATGCAGCATGTCGCAGGCCAGCATGACCGAAGCGAGGGCGGGCTGCTCGCGGAACGAACCGGGGCGCCGCTGCACGGTGCGCGCGAGAAACAGGTAACGCGAACCATCGGAAAATCGCACGACCTGGCGCAACATGGATTCAGGGGTCCTGAAGGCACCATAAATGGCCCAGAGCGGACAGGCATGGCCGCTATTGGGCAGCAGCAGGCCGGGAAGCGGGAAATGCTTGGTCAGTCTTCCCGCCGGGTCGGAGCGCAGGAAGCCGAAGGGAATGCCCTCCTGCCCCGGGCGGCGCAGGGTGACCAGCCGATGCGCCACCTGCTCGAAACTGGCATTGTAGACCTGCCGCAGGTGGTCGATGTCATAGGCTGAAGCCTCGGCGTCATCGAGCATCCGCGCATAGGGAAAGACGACGGCGCCGGCCAGGTAGGAGCCGACAGCACGCGAGGCCAGCCGGCGCGCCGTAGGGGTCGATAGCGTCGCGCTTTCCAGCGTATGGGCGATGGCATCGGCGCCAGCCAGCTCGCCATAGAGCCGAGCCAGTTGGAACTGGCGCGTTGCAAGGGTGGAAGCGCCCTGGAACCACATCACCCGGCGCTCGGACTCGAACCTGTATTGCCCCGGAAACTCAGGATCACCGGGCGCGCCACCAACCACCATGGCTACGCCGAACTTGCTCTCGAGCAATGCAGCCAGCGTTGCGATGCCGAACTGCCCCGCCTGCTCAATCTCGGCGCGCAGCGTGTCTGCCGTGTCTTCCAGCTCCGGAAAGTGGTTCTGCCGCTCGATGATGAGATCGTCGATTTCACGGGCCGGGGAAACGCTGCGCCGGTTCTGGCTGGACGTTTCGAACTGGCCGATCAGGTTGCGGGTGACATCTGACAGCGTCCGCGTGTCGCGGCCAATGGCCGTCAGGAATTGGCGCCGCTCGGCCTCGTCGAGGTCCGGCACGTCTTCGAGGATTTCGGCGCTCGATCGGATGGCGGTAATCCCCGACAGAATCTGGTGCAGCAGTTGCGACAGCAACGGGTCGGAGCGCAGCCGGTCGGCATAGGCGTCGGCATGGGCCATGGCGGAGGAATAGGCGCGATGCATGCGCGCCAGCGCCGCGGCGCTGGCAGGGTATTGCGCGACCAGTTCGCGTCTCTCGTCTGGGCGGAAAGCGAGCGACTCGACCAGGGGATCGGCGAAGGCCTCTTCGAGGTCCTGCAGCAGTTTTTGCTCGGCCCGCCCGGCCAGTTCATCAATATCGATGTCGAGTTGCGCCGCCACGCGATTGAGCAGTGCCCCGCCGATGTCGCGTTTGTTGTTCTCGATCAGGTTCAGGTAGCTGGCAGAAATCCCCAGGCTTCGTGCCAGCGCTGCCTGGGAAATCTTCAGTGATTTCCGCCTGTTGCTGATGCGAAAGCCAATCGGCGCACGCATGGATCCGGCCCTCCCCTGCCCGGCGCTTGTCAACGAATTGACTAGCAATCGCCTCTGCTAGAGCAATTATTGACAGATTATCGTTGCAATTACAAAGACATATTGCCGTCGTTTTCTTGAAGGGGTCATACTCCTTGGTGCGGTGAGCTGCTGGCTATGTATCAGTCGCCCCGCGCCAAAAGGAGGAAATCAATGACACTTTTGAAGCGCGGCTTGTCTCGCCGCAGGGTGCTGCAGACCGGCATGGCCGGTATCATCGGCACGGGCATTGCCCCCATGGTGTTCACCAAAGGCGCCTGGGCGCAGGAATTCTGCAACAACCCCACCGGCGACACCGTCACAATCGGCCTGAACCTTCCGCTGACCGGCGCCTATGCCGAAGAAGGCGCTGACGAGCAGAAGGCTTATGAACTTGCTATCGCCCATCTCAATGGCGAAGGCGACGGCGGCCTGATCAGCGTGCTGACCCCGACCGCCCTGACCGGCAAGGGCATCCTGGGCAAGAAGGTCGCCTTCGTGACCTCCGACAGCCAGACCAAGTCCGACGTGGCCCGCGCAGGCGCCACCCGCATGATCGAACGCGACGGTGCCATCATGATCACCGGCGGCTCGTCCTCGGGTGAAGCGATTGCCGTGCAGGGTCTCTGCCAGGAACTGGGCGTCATCTTCATGGCGGGCCTGACCCACTCCAACGACACGACCGGCAAGGACAAGCGCCGCTACGGCTTCCGCCACTTCTTCAACGCCTACCAGTCCGGTATCGGCCTTGGCCCGATCCTCGGCCAGGAATATGGCACCGATCGCCGCGCCTATCACCTGACGGCTGACTATACCTGGGGCTGGACCCAGGAAGAGTCGATGAAGGCCGCCACGGAAGCACTCGGCTGGCAGACGGCGGAAGCCGTGCGCACGCCTCTCGGTGCTGCGGACTTCAGCCAGTATCTCACCCCCGTGCTCAATTCGGGCGCCGACGTACTGATCCTGAACCACTATGGCAACGACATGGTGAACTCGCTGACGCAGGCGATCCAGTTCGGCATGCGTGACCGCGAGGCCAACGGCAAAACCTTCGAAATCGTGGTGCCGCTGTTCTCCGAACTGATGGCCAAGGGTGCCGGCGAGAACATCAAGGGCATCTTCGGTACCTCGAACTGGCACTGGAACCTGCAGGATCCCGGCTCGATCGCCTTCACCAAGTCGTTCGGCGCCGCCTATGGCTCCCCGCCGTCGCAGGCCGCACACACGGCCTATGTCCAGACGCTGCTCTATGCAGACGCCGTGGAACGCGCCGGCACCTTCTATCCGCCCGAAGTCATCAAGGCGCTGGAAGGCCACGAATTCGACGGCATGGGCAATGGCCGCACGCTCTATCGTGCGGAAGATCACCAGTGCATGAAGTCGATCCTGGTCGTGCGTGGCAACGAGAACCCGACGAGCGAATACGACGTGCTCAACGTCGTGCAGGAAGTCGATCGCGAAGCCACCACCTATGACCCGGCGATCTTCGGCGGTGATCTGGGCCCGGCAGAGCCGGTTCCGCTCTGCGCTTAAGCAGACCTCGCTCGCCCCGGCTTGCCGGGGCGGGCATTTCGGTAGCCGTCACAGGCCCCCAGCCTCGTCCAGAGCCTGTCTGAGGACAAGGTTTGGCAAGGTGCATCCTGCCATACGCCGCAGCGGGCAGGTCTCACCTCAGGGTTCGTGAGACGACACCGCTCGTTTGGAGCACTCCCATGTTCGAAGTCATCTTCCTGCAATTCCTCAACGGCCTCGACAAGGGCGCGGCCTATGCGCTCATCGCGCTGGGCCTGACGCTGGTGTTCGGCACCCTGGGCGTCGTCAATTTCGCGCATGGCGCGCTGTTCATGCTGGGCGCCTTCTGCGCCGTGCTGTTCCGGCAGCTGCTGACGATGGAGACCGTCACCATCGATCCGACCCAGCTTTCGCCCTGGGGCCAGCCGCTCGAAGTGCGAGCACCGCTGGTGCAGGCCTGGTTCGGCGATTTCGGCGCCGTGCTGGTCAATTACTCGGTCCCGGCGTCGATCATCATCACCATTCCCATCATGCTGGTGGTGGGCATCGCGCTTGAGCGCGGCATCATCAAGCATTTCTACAAGCGTCCGCATGCCGAACAGATCCTTGTGACCTTCGGCCTGGCCATCGTGGCGCAGGAAGTCATCAAGTCCTTCTTCGGACCCAACCCCATTCCCCAGCCCATGCCCACCGACCTGCGTGGCGCGGCCGATATCGGCGCCTGGCTGGGCATGCAGGCCAATGTGATCACCTATCCGATCTGGCGCCTGGTCTACTTCCTGTTCGCCGGCGTGATCATCGGCGCGGTGTTTGCCTTCCTGCAGTTCACCACATTCGGCATGGTCGTCCGCGCCGGCATGGCCGATCGCGAAACGGTTGGGCTGCTGGGCATCAATATCGACCGGCGGTTCACCATCATGTTCGGCCTTGCCGCCGTTGTCGCCGGCGTTGCCGGGGTGATGTACACGCCGCTGCTGCCGCCGAACTATCATATCGGCATGGACTTCCTGGTGCTCAGCTTCGTGGTCGTCGTGGTGGGCGGCATGGGCTCGCTGCCCGGCGCCGTGGCCGCGGGCTTCCTGCTCGGCATCCTGCAATCCTTTGCGTCCATGACGCAGGTGAAAGCCCTCATCCCCGGCATCGACCAGATCATCATCTATCTCGTCGCCGTGGTTATCCTGCTGGTTCTTCCGCGTGGCCTGTTCGGTCGGCGCGGCGTGATGGAGGCCTGATATGCTGGCCATGTCCCGCAACGACATTCTGCTGTTCCTGGGCTTCACCATCGCGGTGCTGGCCATGCCGATCTGGCTGCAGCCCTTCGGGGCTGCCTATCCGGACCTGCTGCAGCGTTTCATGATCTTCGGCATCTTCGCCGTCGGCTTCAACATTCTGTTCGGCCTCACCGGCTATCTCAGCTTCGGCCACGCCGCCTTCTTCGGCGTCGGGTCCTATACGGCGGTGTGGTCGTTCAAGCTGCTCAGCCTCGATGCCATCCCGGCCATGCTGTTCGCCATCGCCGTGTCAGGTATCTTCGCCCTGGTCATTGGCTATCTCAGCCTGCGCCGGTCGGGCATCTACTTCTCCATCCTGACGCTGGCCTTCGCGCAGATGAGCTATAACCTGGCCTATTCCGTGCTGACGCCGATCACCAATGGCGAAACCGGCCTGCAGCTGACGCTCGCCGATCCGCGCCATGTTGATCGCATGTTCGGCGAGGCCATGCCCGGCCAGCCGGTGCCGACGCTGCTGGGCCAGTCGCTGGGTGGCTTTGCCGGCTTCTACTTCTGTGCCGGCTTCCTGATCATCGCCTTCTTCATCGCCCAGCGGATCACCAATTCGCCCTTCGGCATGATGCTCAAGGGCATCAAGTCCAACCAGACCCGCATGAACTATACGGGCTTCAACACCAAGCCCTATACGCTGGCCGCCTTCGTCATCTCGGGCATGTATGCCGGTCTGGCCGGCGCCTTGCTGGCCGTCACCGACCCGCTGGCCGGTGCCGAGCGCATGCAGTGGACGGCGTCGGGCGAAGTGGTGCTGATGACCATTCTGGGCGGCGCCGGCACGCTGGTCGGCCCGGTGATCGGCGCCTGGCTGATCAAGTATTTCGAGAACATCTTCTCGGCCATCAACGAGACCATCCTGGCCCGTTTCTGGGACTTCCTGCCCGACGGACTGGACCATGCCGCCGTAGTCGTCAGCTCCAAGTTCGTCGGCGAGGGCTGGTTCCTGACGCTGGGCCTGGTTTTCGTGCTGATCGTGGTCTTCCTGCCCGGCGGGATCATGGAGGGGGTGCGCCGCATCGCGCATCTCTTCAACCGCCCGGACAAGTCGTCCCCGAGCCAGGGCAAGGCCGCCCCACAACCACAACCCGCCGAATAGGACGTCACCGCCATGAGCACACCCAATGTCGTCCTGCATGTTGCCGACGTCCACAAGCGCTTCGGAGGGCTCCACGCCCTTGCCGATATCGACCTGCAGGTGGAGGAAGGCCAGACCCATGCCATTATCGGCCCCAATGGGGCCGGCAAATCCACCCTGCTCAATGTCATCATCGGCAAGCTGGCGCCAACCAGCGGCCAGGTGGTGTTCGACGGGGCGGTCCTGACCGGGCGCAAGCCCTATCAGATCAACCAGCTCGGCATTGCCCGCGTGTTCCAGACGCCGGAAATCTTCGCCGATCTCAGCGTGCTGCATAATGTGATGATCCCTGCCCTCGCCAAGCGCGACGGCGCCTTCAAGCTCAACATGCTGCGCTCGCTCGACAGCGAGGTCAGCATCCGGCAGGAGGCCGAGCACATGCTGGAAGATGTCGGCATGCTCAGCAGCCAGGACATGCATGCCGGCAGCCTCAGCCGTGGCGACAAGCGCCGCATGGAGCTGGCCATGTGCCTGATCCAGCATCCGCGCCTGCTGCTGCTCGACGAGCCGACGGCCGGCATGAGCCGGCACGACACCAATACCACCATTGAACTGCTCAAGAAGATCAAGAGCCGCGGCATGACCAAGGTCATCATCGAGCACGACATGCATGTGGTCTTCTCGCTGGCCGACAAGATCTCGGTGCTGGCGCAGGGCCGCATCATTGCCGATGGCACGCCCGACCAGGTGCGTGGCAATCCCAAGGTCCAGGAAGCCTACCTCGGAGGTACCCATTGATGAGTGCTATCGCCATGGAGACCCAGATAGTGGCCAACAGCAGCCAAGCCGCTTCAATCGAAACCACAAGGCCGTTCTTCTCGATCCGGGACATGCACGCCTATTATGGCGAGAGCTATATCGTGCAGGGCGTCTCGCTCGATGTCCGCCAGGGCGAGATCCTCGCCCTGCTGGGCAGGAACGGCGCCGGCAAGACGTCGACGCTGCGCACCATCGCACGCACCGACACGCCGCAGCTGCGGCAGGGCGAAATCTGGCTGGACGGCCAGCCGATCCACCAGATGAAGTCCTTCGAGGCAGCTCGCGCCGGCATCCAGCTGGTGCCGGAAGATCGCCGCATCATTGCTGGCCTGACCGTCGAGGAGAATATCACCCTCGCCAAGGTCGCGCCGGGCAATGGCTGGGATCTGGACCAGATCTACCAGAGCTTCCCGCGCCTGGCCGAACGCCGCAAGCAGGAGGGCGTGACGCTGTCGGGCGGCGAGCAGCAGATGCTGGCGATTGCCCGCGCGCTGGCACGCGACCTCAAGCTGTTGCTGCTGGACGAGCCCTATGAGGGCCTCGCGCCGGTGATCGTGCACGAGATCGAGCGGATCCTCCATTCGATCAAGCCAATGGGCATCACCACGATCATTGTCGAACAGAACGCCGTTGCCGCGCTCAAGCTGGCCGACCGCGCCGTCATCCTCGATACCGGTGAAGTCGCCTTCGCCGGTACCGCCAAGGAGGTTCTCGACAATACCGAGCTTCGCCACGAATACCTCGCCATCTGAGGATTTTCGGCGATCTGACATCCTTACCCTGGGTCTTTCGGCACAAGGCATTCCGCCGATCTCACCCTCTCCCCACCGGGAGGCCCAGGGTACGGATTTCTACTCTTCCGCCGGTTCCGGCGGCACTGCAGCGATAGAAATCCCCTCGCCCTCCAGCGCGTCGCGGACGTCTCGCGCCAGATCGACCGCGCCGGGCGTATCGCCATGCAGGCATATCGAGCGGGCCGCGGATTTCAGCACAGATCCGTCAATGGCGACGATTTCGCCGGCCTTGGCCAGCCGCAGGCAGCGTTCGATCACGGCCTCGCTGTCGTGGATGACGGCCCCCTCCTGATTGCGCGGTACCAGCAGTCCATCGGCCGTATAGGCACGGTCGGCATAGGCCTCGCGGATCAGCGGCATGCCAACCGCCTTGGCCGCGCGGACCTGCTGGCTGTTGTCGAGCGCCAGCACCGCCATCTGCGCATTCATGGCCTGGATGGTGGCGAAGATACCCACGGCAAAGGCCAGCTCCTCGGCGGTCTGGTTGGCCAGCGCGCCGTGCAGCTTTACGTAGGAGAGCGGAACGCCCACTTCGTCGGCGATGAAGCGGACAAGGAAGAGCTGGCTCCTGATCTGGCCCAGCAGCTGGTCCAGCGGCATGACCACGCGGAAGCGGCCGAAGCGCTTGGGGTCGGCATAGCCGGGATGGGCGCCTGCGCGGACGCCGCGGGCCTTGCACAGCTTGAGGATCCGCCGGATCGTCGGCGCATCGCCGGCATGGCCGCCACAGGCGATCGAGGCGCTCGATACGATCTCCAGCAGATCGTCATCGGTGCCCAACCCCTCCCCCAGATCGGAATTGAGATCGATGGAGGTCATCGCTGGCGGCTCCGTAGCAGCTGGTGGGCATGGTCGAGGGTGATCGGGGTAAAGGCAACGGACGTTCCGGGCCGCAGCTGGGCAAAGCGGTCAATATCCACCGTGACCACTGTCGCGATACGCGGATAGCCGCCTGTCGGCTGATGGTCGCGCATCAGCACGATCGGGGTTCCGTCACCCAGGATCTGGATGTCTCCCGGCACGATGGCGTCGGACACAAGGGAGAGCACCTTTGCATCCGCGAAGACCCCATCCACGTCATCCAGCCGTACTCCCATGCGATCGAGGCGCGGCGATATGGTGAACGTCCCTTCCAGAAAGCGCTGGCGCAACTCTTGCGGGAAACTGTCGGCATGCAGCCCCCAGATCACGCGGAACGGCCCCTCTGCCTGCTCAGGCATGACGGGCACAGTGCCTGTGCCGCCGCCGCCGGACAATTCGATGACATCGCCGACGCGCAAGGCGCGTCCCTCGATGCCGCCGAGTCCGGCGCGGCTGCTGGTGGCGATACTGCCCATCATCGGCTTGGCCACGATGTCGGCATCGAAACGCAGATAGCCATAGTTGCCCCAGCTGCCCGGCGTCACGGCCAGGGTGTCACCGGCTTCCAGCATCACGGTGCCGGGCCAGTCCTGCACCATGCCGTTGCGCCGAACGACGAAATCGCCGCCGGCAAACCCCACCCGGCAGGTCCCTCTGGCCAGGCGGATATCGAGGCCGGCCGTGGTGAACTCGATGCCACCGCTTCCGCCGCCGGAAAGCTGACCGGCCAGGGCAAATGCTGCGCGATCCATCGGCCCCGAGGCGCTGATGCCGTGCAGCAGCATGCCGAAGCGGCCCTCGTCCTGGATGCTGCTCAGCGGCCCTGCCCGCATGACCGTCAGGATGGCGCTCATCGCACCGCCTCGAACTGGATCGTGTCGCCTGCCGTCAGCCGGGTGGGCTTTTGCTTGGTGGGCTCGAAATTGTTGAAATCGGTATGGCCGATGACGTGCCAGCCCGTGGGCATTTCGGTTGCGGCAATTGCCGTCTGGCCGGCCGCGAACAGCACGCTGCCGGCAGGCACGGCGGGCCGGACGGCCATCCGCCTCGGCAACACCAGGGCCTGGGGATGCAGGCCGCAATAGACAAAGCCCGGCGCGAAGCCGGTGGCGAGCACACGCAACGGGGACGCATTGTGGGCCGCGATGAAGGCCCCACCGGTCATGCCCAGGGCGGCCGCGGTCTCCTCCAGATCGGGACCATCGAACACGACGGGGATGGTCCAGCCATGCGGCTTCCGCTTGTCGGATGCCAAGCCAGACAGCCGCAGGCGCACTTCACCCAGGATCGTGTCTGGCGTCGCCGCGCATGGATCGTAGCGCAGCAGCACCGAGACTAGGTTGGGCATGACCTCCAGAACGCCCGGCACCGGCGCCCGCGCCAGTGCAGAAGCGAAGGCAATGGCGGCGCGGTTGGCGTCGTCCGTCAGAGTGGTGCCAAAGCGCACCAGAAAGGAACTGTCGCCGAGCGGGATCAGCGTCGGCATCGGGAAAGTTTCGGAGGCGGACGAGCCTGCCACGACGCAGCCTCCTCGGCTGGAACATGCAGCAAGTCCTGTCGGACCCGCCCGGATCAGTCAACCCGGTCCATAAGCGTGGGGCTCTACCCCGCTCGGAAGACCGTTCGTTGGCGCCAATGTCGCCTGGGCGCATTGGCCGGATTTGACCTGCCGGGTCGGTAGCGTCCGGTCAGTTCGGGTCTTTGCCGTCCTGTTCGACCACAGCGTCGAAAAGCTCTCTGGCTTGCCCGGCCCCGATCGCCTCGATGGCGACCGCGGCAATGGCAGCAAAAAGCTCTGCGATTTCCTGGGGATCGGTGATTTCGGCGTCGTCGTCTTCGGCGTCGGCGTTAATCAGAGTGAACACAATAACGCGCCTCCAAGTTAGCCAATGGAGTGATTGTGCGGCGATTCCCGTTACGGAATAAATAATGGAAATTGGCAGAAGCCTGCGCACAGGCCGATTGTCAGAAGGGGCAGCAGCCCTTACTCTTGCCCCGCCTCAAGATTGTCGAGATAGGATTCGATCTCGTCCAGCGTTGCCGAGAATGGCTGGGGCACATTTCCGTAAATCACCTTGAAGCTCTCGTCCTCGCGCAGCGCGTGGCCGCCCTTGCCGCCCTGCACCTTGATCTTCTCGGCGGTGAGGATGGTCAGGCCATGCCGGGCGGCAATACGCTTCATCCGGCGCATGCGCGATGCATCAAATTCCTTCCGGCTCACTTGTCTTCCTTTACTTCGATACGAGAGCGACTGGCGGAACTCCGCCAGTTACCTGCTTGGGCTGGCGAACCTACTCGAAGGCGCCGGCCGATGCAAAACCCTCAATTGACCGGGGCCTGAGCCGCAGGATCGACGCTCGCATGACCGGCGGTGGCCAGGGCTATGTTGGCCTCGAAGATGGTTCCGCCTTCCGTACGCAGCTCGTAGCGCCCGGCCATCTGGCCGACAACACCCTTGATCAGCCTTATGCCCATTCCAGAACTGGGAATGGTCTCGCCCAGTCCCACGCCGTTGTCGGCAACTGTCAGGTCGGCCCGGCCCTTGCCGGCCGCCTTCAGCTTGATGCGGATTTCGCCCTCCTGGCCGTCGGGAAAGGCATATTTGAGCGCATTGGTGATGAGTTCGCTGAGCAGGAGCGCCAGCGGGGTGGCGTGATCGCGGTCCACCATCACATGGTCCAGCTCATAGGTGGCCGTGACCGACGATCCATAGGCAGCGATCACCTCATCCACGATCACCGGGACGAAGTCCTCGGCATCGATGTCGACATAGCGGTCGAACTGATAGATGTGCTCGTGCATGGCGGCCATGGCGGCGAGCCGACTCTGCAGATCGAGCTTGGCCGAGGCCGGCATGTCCTGCATCCGCACCAGGGACTGCACGGACTGCAGATTGTTCTTCACCCGATGGTGGATCTCTCTGAACAGCAGGATATTGGCCTCCACCGCCTCCTCGAGCTCGCGTCCCCGCTTTGCATCGCGGAACAGCAGGCGGATGATCCAGACCGATCCGAAGACCAGACCCAGTATGATCGGCGACACGATAATGAAGACCGCCGTGACGGCGCCGTTGAATTCCTGCCAGGTGCTGTCCGAGGAAATCGAGGCCAACGCCACGATCTCGGTATTTTCGACGCGTCGATAGCTGACCACCCGGGCCACGCCGTCGAGCGGCGATGAAGGCGACGCATAGGTGCCGTTCGGCGAGGCTGGCAGGTATTCGGTGAATAGCGGATGCTCGCTCAGGTCTACCGGCCCCGTGGCAGGCGGATAGCGCGCGATCAGCTTGCCGTCGGAGCGGATCAGGCTGATGGACGACTGCTCGTCAAAATCCAGCGTCGACCACAACAGGTCGATCACCGTCGAGGGGAAGGACACCATGATGGCGCCGGCAAACTCCCCGTTGCGTTCCACGCGTTTGCTGAAGGCAAAGATATTGGCGCCGTTGATGCGGCTGATGATAGCCGACGACATGTAGAACGGTGCACCGTCCCGAACCCTCGCGAAGTAATCGCGATCGGCGATCGATACAGATTCGGCCCCCGGCACTGTCGAGAAGATGGTCTGAGCATTGGCGTCGACGACGTAGACATCTACCTGTGCGGGCAGGCCGTTGAGCGCCACCTGCAAGGAATCGATCTGGTCGAGCATGGTCGGGCCGAGCGCGGCGTCGACACGGCGCAGCGTCTGGTTGGCGACTTCATTGATCCAGGCGGCATTGGTGGCCACCACCTGCGCCGCTGCGGCGGAGCGTTCCTCCAGCGTTGTCGCCGTCTGGCGCACGCCCTGGACCAGGAAATAGCCGAAAATCCCGGCAAAAGCCGCCAGGAAAAGGATCAGCAGGGTCAGCGCTACCGGAATGGCGGAAATTCGTCTCGCGCGGCCGGTTTGAGATTGATCCAGCACTGCCTCCTCTTTTGCGAGTTCTTATAAAGCGTGCCGCATCAAAGGGCTAGGCTGGGCAGTGTGCGACGGGAGGAAGTCGGATCACGTTTTTGTCCATGCAATAGCCAGACGCAGCGCTACTCGGAGGAATTGATCTGGATCAGTTGGGCGCCTGGGCGGACGTGGTAACTTTCTTTGTGTTGTCCAGTCACTCGACTGGTGTGAGGTGCAACATGACAGATCCCGTAAATTATGCCGGCCGGCTCGAGATAGACTATCCGGCGCAGCTCGACCGACTGACGACCTTCTTCCGACCATTATGGGCCATTCCGATCGTCATCATCCTCGCCCTGGTTTCCGGGCCGGGTGGGGGTCAGCATATCGACCATGCCGGGCGCGTGGTCGGGTCAACCGGCGGCGGCATCTCGGCCGGTCTCTTCATGGCGACGGTCCTGATGATCGTGTTCCGGCAGCGCTATCCGCGCTGGTGGTTCGACTTCTCCCGCGAGCTGGGTCGCTTCGGCATGCGGGTCACGGCCTACCTCTTCCTTTTGACCGATCAGTATCCCTCGACCGTCGAAGAGCAGTCCGTCCACCTGGAGGTGGATTATCCCGACGTGGAACGAGACCTCAATCGCTGGCTGCCGCTGGTGAAGTGGCTGCTGGCCATCCCGCACTATATTGTCCTGGCGGTGCTGGCCCTGCTCGCTATCCTCGTGACGATCGTGGCGTGGTTCGCCATCCTGTTCACGGGACGCTATCCGCGGCCGCTGTTCGATTTCGTCGTCGGGGTTGGGCGTTGGGCCGTTCGGGTCTGGGCCTATGCGTTCCTGCTGGTAACGGACACCTATCCGCCATTCATTTTGCGGTCATAGTGGTGACCAAAACGTGGCAGGAAGGCTGGCGGGTAGAGAGGGATTCGAACCCCCGGAACGCTTTCACGTTCGCCGGTTTTCAAGACCGGAGCAATCAACCGCTCTGCCATCTACCCGTGACGTGAGCGTTTAGCGATAGAGCGCCGGGCTGTCCAGCCCGGCGTACGGCCTTAGGGCAGCAGGATTACCGAGCCGGTGGTCTCGCGATTCTCCAGCGCCCTGTGTGCCTCGGCGGCATCGGCCAGCGCGAATGTTCGCCCGATCTCCACCTTGATCGCACCACTCGCGACCGCCTCGAACAGGCTCGCCGCCCCCTCCACCAGCTCGGCACGCGTCCCCATGTAATGCGCGCCAGTCGGCCGCGTCACATAGAGCGAGCCCTTGCGGGCAAGGAGCGTCACGTCGGGGATGCTGACCACGCCCGAAGCATTGCCGAAACTGGCCAAAAGGCCCCGCGGCCGCAGGCAATCGAGTGACTTCTCGAAGGTGGCCTTGCCGACGCCGTCATAGACGACATCCACGCCCCTGCCCCCGGTCAGTTCACGCACGCGGGCCGCGAAATCCTCGGTCCGGTAGTTGATCACATGGTCGCAACCATGCGCCTTGGCCAGCGCCACCTTGTCGTCGCTGCCGGCCGTGCCGATCACCGTGGCGCCAAGCGCCTTGGCCCATTGCGTGGCGATGAGACCCGTACCGCCAGCGGCGGCGTGCCACAGAATCGTCTCGCCCCGCGCCACGGGCCAAGTCTTGAACAGCAGGTAATAGGCCGTCAGCCCCTTGAGCATTATGGCTGCGGCCGTCTGGTCAGAAATGCCGGCCGGAATGTGGACCATCCGGTCCGCCGGCGCCAGGCGCTCGGCCGCATAGGCACCCACCTGGCCCTGGTAAGCCACGCGGTCGCCCACGCTGAACCCGGTCACGCCCTCGCCGAGAGCCGTGATGACACCCGCGCCCTCATTGCCGGCAACGAAGGGCAGTTGCACGGGGTAGAGCCCGCTGCGCTGGTAGGTGTCGATGAAGTTGAGGCCGATTGCGGTCTGGCGCAGGGCGACCTGGCCGGGACCAGGGCTGGCCAATGGCCAGTCCTCGAGGTTCATGACTTCCGGCCCGCCGAGCTGGCGGACGATGACCGCGCGGGTCATTTCGGCGTCTTGGGCTTGCGGGGCGCCGATTTCGGCCGAGCCTGTGCGCGCGCGGTCGGCGTGGTGCGGGGACCAGGCCTCTTGCCCGTGACGGCTGCAACGCCGGCTGCGGCGGAGACAGAGCCGGTATCGCCGGTGAACGGGGTAAACTCAGCCCTGGCTGCTCCACCCTTGCTGGCAAGCTTGCGCTGCTTGGCGATGATGTTGATCGACTCCACGAGGACCGAGAAGCCCATCGCGGCGTAGATATAGCCCTTTGGAATGTGGAACCCTAGGCCGTCGGCCACCAGCGTCACGCCGATCAGCAGCAGGAAGGCCAGGGCCAGCATCTTGGTGGTCGGATGGTCGGCAACGAACTTGGCGACAGGGCCCGAAGCCACGAACATCACTGCAACGGCGACGATGACAGCGGCGATCATGACTTCCACATGCTCGGCCATGCCGACGGCCGTCACGATGGAATCGATGGAGAAGACCATGTCGATGACGATGATCTGCGCGATGATGGCCGCAAAGGTCGCAGTGGCCTTGGAGGCCATGTCGGACTCATGCGGCTCCTCGATGGCGGCATGCATCTCGTGGGTGGCCTTGTAGACGAGGAACACGCCACCCGCGATCAGGATGATATCCTTCCAGGACAGGTCGAGGCCGAAAGCGGAAATCGCCGGCTGTGTCAGGCTGATGATCCAGCTGATCACCAGTAGCAGCAGAATGCGGAAGATCAGCGCCAGCGCCAGGCCAATCTTGCGGGCCTGATCCGCCTGCTCCTTGGGGAGACGCGACACCAGAACCGAAATGAAGACGATGTTGTCGATACCGAGCACGATTTCCATCACCGTGAGGGTACCAAAGGCGATCCATACATTGGGATCGGCCAATAGCTCTAGCATTGTCGGCTCCATTTCGAGTCTTGTTGGTCTGCCTATCTAAGCGGAGCTTTGCGCAGGCGAAAGGCCATGTGTGAGAGTTTTCCTCCATGTGCGGCGTTGGCGGCACAAAGGACGCACCACGAAGACTGGCTTCGGCGCGTGGTCGGATGCTAGCCTTGCAGGCAACTGCATCACGAGTGACTTCATGGAATCGTTCACCCCCCTCACCGCCGCCATCGGCGGCGGCCTTATCGGCCTTGCCACGGCGGTCCTCTGGCTCGGCAATGGCCGCATTGCCGGCATATCCGGCATTTTCGGCCAGTTGCTGCCGCCGGCCCAGACCGTGGTCTGGCGCCTGGTCTTCCTGGTCGCTCTTGTCGTGGCCACGTTCGGCGCTGCATGGCTCTTCCCCGGCCTGGGTGTGGGAGGTGAAGTGCCGGCTCAGCTCGTGGCTGCGCCGGCTGCCTGGGGCGTGCCGACGCCGGTCTGGCTTGCCATTGCCGGCCTCTTGACCGGTATCGGCACCAAGATCGGCAATGGCTGCACGTCCGGCCACGGAGTCTGCGGACTGGCACGACTGTCGCTGCGCTCGCTGGTGGCGGTTATCGTGTTCTTCAGCGTGGCGATCGTCACGGTCGCGGTCACGGGGATCGTCTGATGGCCAGTCTCAAGCTTCCCTACCTGGCAACGGCCGCGCTCAGCGGCGGATTGTTCGGCGCCGGGCTATATGTCTCGCAGATGGTCGACCCCCTCAAGGTGCTGCGTTTCCTCGACTTCGGCGCCATTCCGTCCGGCGGCTGGGATCCCAGCCTTGCCTTCGTCATCGGCCCGGCTATCGTGGTCATGTTCATCGCCATCCGCCTCGGCCGACGCCGTGACGCGCCCCTGTTCGACAGCAGCTTCCACGAGCCGGAATACCGAAGAGTCGACGGGCGGCTGATCGGCGGCGCGGTGATGTTCGGCATCGGCTGGGGCATGGCAGGCATTTGCCCTGGCCCGGCCATATCTCTCATCGCCTTCATGCCCGACAATCTCTGGATATTTCTTGCTGCCATGTTTGCCGGGTCGCTGGCGGGTAGCGTGATCGTTCCGAGTGGCCATGCCAGACGACTGGCGGACGCACAATGAGTGCCTATGATGCCGATGCCATCGTGGTTGGCGGGGGTCTTGCCGGGGTCGCCGCCGCTATCGCCGTTGCCAAGTGCGGCCTGAAGACCCTTCATCTCGCGCCGGTCGGCCCGCCGGATCGGCGCACCTCAGCGCTGATGATGCCGACGGTCGACTATCTGCGCGACGCAGGCCTTGTCGACGATCCGGCAGCAGTCGGCCACGCGCTGACCCAGATACGCATCATCGACGCTACTGGGCGGCTCATTCGCGCGCCCGAGACCTTGTTCGATGCCGCCGAGGCCGGACTGGACGCCTTCGGCTGGAACTTTGCCAATGCGCGGCTAATGGAGCGCTTCCACGCCGTCGCCGAGGGGCTGGGCAATCTGGAGACCCGCAACGTTGGCGTTACCGATCTTGGTGCCGACCATACACTGACGTTGGGCGACGGATCTGTTCTGCGGGCGCCACTTATCGTCGGCGCCGATGGAAAGAAGTCCCTGATCCGGAGCGCGGCCGGCTTTCATATCCGGGAAGCGGAGTTCCGCCAGGCCGCGCTGGTCTGCGACCTCGACCTCGGACGGCCCATTGGGGGCACGTCCGTCGAGTTCCATTACCCCCAGGGTCCCTTTACCCTGGTGCCCGCTGGCGGCACGCGCGCCAATCTGGTGTGGATCGATGACCGCGCCCTGCAGGAGCAGGCGAGGGCCTCGGGTGAAGAGGCACTGGCGGCGAGGTTCGTCGAAAAATCGCAACGCCTGTTTGGCGCCATCGCCCTGGCCAGCCCCGCCTTCGTCTTTCCGCTCAGTACGCTGAGCGTTGACGCGGCCGGCGCCGACGGCGTGGTCCTGGTGGGCGAGGCAGCCCATGCCTTCCCCCCGATCGGGGCACAGGGGCTCAACCTTGGCTTGCGCGACGTTGCCGACCTGGCGGCCGCCCTGGCCTCGGCTGACCGCGGCAGGCCAGATTGGGCCATCGGGGTCAGCACCGACTATTCCCGCCGTCGTGCGAGCGATCTCGCTCGGACCGGGGGCATGGTCGATACGCTGTTCCGCTCCCTGCTGGCCGATATGATTCCCGCCCAGGCGCTACGCGCCGGTGGACTGTGGGCGCTCAAGCTCGCCCCCGGCTTGCGCAAACAGGCCTTTGCCATCGGCATGGGTCGGCGCTGACGTCCGGACGAACAAAAAGGGCGCGGTTACCCGCGCCCTTTGTACAAATGTCAGTCTATCTTACTGCGCAGCAGGTGCAGCCGGGGTTTCCGTACCCTCGGCAGGCGCAGCGGCGCCGCCGTCGAGTTGCTGACGCAGCTGCTCGGCGCGATCCTGCAGGACCTGTTCCAGTGCGTTCTCACCCGAAGTTTCCTGACGGAATTCCTCAAAGGTGAGCGCTGCCTCGCCATCATAAGCGGCGGTGAAGCCGGCCAGGGTGATGTCGATGGTCAGGTCCTGATTCTGGCGGTTCTTGGCGGTAAGTTTGAGCGTGCCGCCCTTCTTGAGCGAGTTCACATACTGCTCGTTGATCACCAGCTGCGTCGCGCAGGAGGTGGGGTCGCACAGCATGTAGGGCACGCGGATGGGCTTGGCCCCATCGATCTGCCAGGTCAGGCCGAATGGCAGGAGCACGCCAAGCGGTACGGCAGCCACTGCCAGCAGACGGCTTTCCTGGCCCGGATCGTCACGCAGCAGGAACGAACCGAGGAACTGGCCATTCGCCAGGACAACCTGGCGCATGATGCAAGCCTTCTGCCCATCGGGCAGCGGGTCGCAGACCTTGAGCCAGTTCTGGCTGCCGGCGGCGGCAGCATCGGCGGGCGCAGCGGCAGCGTCAGTCGCGGCAGGCGCATCGGCCGGGGCCTCTGCAGCCGGTGCCTCGGCGGGGGCGGCGTCCTGGGCGAAGGCCGACAGGGGGGACAGCATGAGCGCGGCCACCGCAATACCGGCGACGAGGGGTTTCCTGAAGTTCATAGAATTTCCTTGGCTTCTTTGGCAGTCCCGGTGGCCTGATGCCACCTTGAAAATCGAACTGCCCTTCAAGTGCTGAAATCGGGCAATAACATGACCAATACAGCTTGCCAAAGGATTATGGCAGGACAGGGTTGATGCAGGCCGCTCAGGCAACATTTTCTGCCAGTTTTGCTAGGCGCGACAGGATTGCTGCGGCCCCTTTGAGGCGGTCATTCGGGGTTGGCCAGTTGCGGGCGAACACGAGTTTCTGATCGGGCTTGATGCGCACCTGGTTGGCCGGGTCGCTGACCAGCCTGACCAGCGCCGCCGGATTGGGGAATTCCTTGTTGCGCAGGGAGATGACCGCGCCCTTGGGACCGGCGTCGACCTTTTCGACATTGGCCTGCCGGCACAGGGCCTTGACCAGGATAACCTTGAGCAGCGCCTCGACCTCTTCTGGTAACGGACCGAAGCGATCGATCAGCTCGGCACCAGCCGCGTCGATGTCGCGAATGTCGGTGAGGTCGCCCAGGCGCCGATAGAGCTGCATACGCAGCTGGAGATCGGGAATGTAGTGCTCGGGGATCATCACCGGCATGCCCAGCGAAATCTGCGGGCTCCATTCGTTGCGGTCCTCGTAGTCTTCCTCGCCGCTCTTGAGATTGGCCACGGCCTCTTCCAGCATCGACTGGTACAGCTCGAAGCCCACCTCCCGGATATGGCCCGACTGCTCGTCGCCAAGCAGGTTCCCTGCCCCGCGGATATCAAGGTCGTGGCTGGCCAGCTGGAAGCCGGCCCCCAGGCTCTCGAGCGATTGCAGTACGCCCAGACGGCGTTCCGCGGTGTCGGTCAATTTTCTGTCAGGCGGCACGGTGAACAGGGCATAGGCGCGTGCCTTGGCGCGGCCGATGCGCCCGCGGATCTGGTAGAGCTGGGCGAGGCCAAAATGGTCGGCTCTGTGCACGATCAAGGTATTGGCGTTGGGAATGTCCAGCCCCGATTCGACGATGGTCGTCGCCACCAGCACGTCGAACTTGTTGTCGTAGAAGGCATTCATGATGTCGTCGAGCTCGCCCGGCGCCATCTGGCCATTGGCCACGACATAGGACACTTCGGGCACCTGCGCCTTGAGGAAGTCGGCGATTTCGTGCTGATCGGTGATGCGCGGCACGACATAGAAGCTCTGGCCGCCGCGATATTTCTCGCGCAGCAGCGCTTCGCGCACCGACAGCGCGTCGAAGGGCGCAATAAAAGTGCGGATGGCCAGCCGGTCGACCGGAGGCGTGGCCAGTAGAGACAGATCGCGTACCCCGGTCAGGGCCAGTTGCAGGGTGCGCGGAATCGGCGTCGCAGTCAGCGTCAGCACATGCACATTGGCCTTGAGCTCCTTGAGGCGCTCCTTGTGGCCCACGCCGAAATGCTGTTCTTCGTCGATGATCAGCAGGCCGAGATCCTTGAACTTGATGGTCTTCGAAAGCAGGGCGTGGGTGCCAACCACGATATCGACCTGACCGTCGGCAAGACCTTCCTTGGTCGCCTTGAGTTCTGCGGCACTGACCATGCGCGAGGCATGGCGCACCCTTACCGGCAGGCCGGTGAAGCGTTCGGAGAAGGTCTTGAAATGCTGCCGGGCCAGCAGCGTTGTGGGCACGACCACGGCCACCTGCTTGCCGCTTAGCGCAACGGCAAAAGCTGCACGCAGCGCCACTTCGGTCTTGCCGAAGCCCACGTCGCCGCAGACGAGGCGGTCCATGACGCGGCCCGAGGTCACGTCATCGAACACCGCCTCGATGGCAGCCATCTGGTCCTCGGTTTCCTCATAGGGGAAACGCGCCGCGAATTCGTCATAGGCACCCGGATTGATCTCGACCACATCCGCCTTGGTGAGCAGACGCGCGGCGGCGATCTTGATGAGCTGCTCCGCCATCTCGCGGATGCGCTTCTTGAGCTTGCCCTTCTTGGCCTGCCAGGCGACCCCGCCCAGCTTGTCCAGCGTAACGTGGCCGTCATCGGAACCGTAGCGCGTCAGCAGTTCGATGTTCTCGACCGGCAGGTAGAGCTTGGTCTCCCCGCCATATTCGAGCTCGACGCATTCATGCGGCGCGCCGCCGGCCTCGATGACCTTAAGTCCGAGGAAACGGCCGATGCCGTGATCGACGTGCACCACCAGATCGCCCGCCGCAAGGCTGGCCGCCTCGGTGAGCGCGTCGCTGGCCTTCTTCTTGCGCTGCGGCCGCAGGATGCGTTCGCCGAGAATGTCCTGTTCGGACAGGACCAGCATGTCCTTGGTCTCGAAGCCGGTTTCAAGCGGCAGCACGACCAGCGACGTGGTCGCCGCACTCGTTGTCTCGGCATCGCGCCAGTTTTCGGCGAGGCGCGGATTGGTGAGGCCATGGTCCTTGAGCACCTGGACCATGCGGTCGCGTGTACCCGTGCTCCAGCAGGCGACGACAGCGCGCCGGCCATTGCGGCGCTCAGCCAACAGCCGATCGACGACCGACTGGAACAGATTGGTATCAGTGGCCTGCCGTTCGGCAGCGAAGCTGGGCGCAATGTGCCCACCGGCGTCGTCCGCCGCCTTGGTGCCTGGGGCCATGAACTGCGACAGCTGCACAACCGAAGCACCGGCCAGTGTGTAGGGGTGGGCATCCACCGCATAGAGCAATTCGGGCTTTATCGGCTTGTAAGGCGCCCCCGCCCCTGCCACGACCGGCAGCAGCCGGGCCGCTTCGCGGGCATCGTAATAGTCGCGCACCTGCGCCACGCGATCGGCATAGGCCTCGACGGCCTGCTCGTCGAAGACGAAGGGCGCATCACCGACATAGTCGGCGAGGGTATCGAGGTGCTCGTAGAAGAAGGGCAGCCAGTGTTCGGTGCCCGAGTAGCGCGAGCCGCCGCTGACCGACGCATAGAGCGTGTCGTCGACCGTGTTGCCACCGAATGTCGCCGTATAGTTCTGGCGGAAGCGCTTGATGGTCTCGTCGGTGAGCACCACTTCGCTCATCGGCGTGAGGTCCACGCGCTTGAGCGTACCCGTGGTGCGCTGGCTGTCGGGATCGAAGGTGCGGATGGATTCGAGCTGGCTGCCGAAGAAATCGAAACGCAAGGGCGATTCGGCGCTTGCCGGGAACAGGTCCACCAGCCCGCCGCGAACGGCATACTCGCCGCTTTCCCGCACGGTCGGCACGCGCAGATAGCCATTATTGGCTGCCCAGGCGATCAGCTTGTTGCTGTCGACGACGCGCCCCGTAGCGGCCGAGAAGGACATGGTTTCCACCACATCGCGCGGCGGCAGTTTCTGGATCAGCGCGTTGACCGCTGTCAGTACGACGGCGCCCTTGGCGCCGCTGGTCAGCGCGGCCAGCGTGTTCATGCGCGCGGCAATGGTGACGTTGTTGGGCGAGACGCGGTCATAGGGCAGGCAATCCCACGCCGGCAGAGTCAACACGCTGTGGCCTGGCAGCATGGCGGTCAGGATGTCGGCCATGCGCTGGAGGCGACGTCCGTCGCGCGCCACAAAGACAATGCTCGCCGCATCGTCTGGCGCCGCTTCGATGCGCTGTTGCACCAGACGCGCCAGCACCATGGGCTGCATGCCGTCGGGCACATTGGCAATGGTGCGCGTGGGGCGCTGGGCAACGACATCGTTCATTTGGCCAGCCGCGCCTGATGATCGGCAATGACCTCGGCCAAAAACGCCCGATCCACATTGGCCGGCGGCTCTTCCTGGCCCATTACCCACTTGAGCAGCGGCGGGTCTTCCTCGCTCATCAGCGCTTCAAGCCGGTCAAGCTGGGCAGCGTCCATGACTTCGGTATGGGCGTCCGCGAAGGGCCCCAGCACGAGGTCCATCTCCCGCGTACCGCGGTGCCAGGCTCGATAGCGCAACTTCTTGCGGCGCAAGGCAATGTCTTCACCGGCAGTCATTTGACGCGCCATGATCCCGAATGGTGGTTGATTGGGCCAAGTGTTTACCCGGATTGGGTGGGGTTGTCAGCCTTCAATGCCACAAGGGGTGACGGAGTTGCGGCGGGCGGCTAGCTTTGCCGCGCCAAGGAAGCCAGTACGAATCGTGTCCCGCCCAGAAAGCCTTTCGCCGCTGTTCCGCTCGCTGCATTCCATCAAGGGTGTCGGCGACAAGCTGGCTGCTTTGCTGACCCGCTATTTCGGCGCGCCGGACGGGCAGGAGGCGATTGCCCTCGATATCCTGATGCATATGCCATCGGGCATCGTCGACCGGCGCCGCCAGGTTGGGATTGCCGAGGCTTATCTCAATCAGATCGTCACGCTGCGGCTGCATATCGATCGTCACCAACCGCCCCCGCGCGGCAAGGAGCATGTGCCGCATCGCGTCTTTGCCCATGATGAGACGGGTGCCGTGCAATTGGTGTTCTTCCGTGCCCAAGGCGGCTGGGTGGAGAAAGCCCTTCCCGTTGGCGAAGAGCGCTTCGTCTCCGGCACGATCGGCTTTTTCAATGGCGAGAAGCAGATCACCCATCCCGACTACATCGTCGAGCCGGACAAGTTCGCTACACTGCCCTTGGTCGAGCCGGTCTATCCCCTGACCCAGGGGCTCAGTTCCAAGGCGCTGGCCAAGCTGGTGCGGCAGGTGCTCGACAGCTTGCCCGAGCTGCCGGAGTGGATCGACCCTGCGACCATGACTGAACGCAAATGGCCCAGCTTCGGCGAGGCCATGCGCATGGTCCACACCCCGGCATCGCCCGGCGAGGCAGAGCTATGGGCCCCTGCCCGCATGCGCCTGGCCTATGACGAATACCTCGCCGGCCAGCTCACCTTGCAGCTGATCCGCTCGACCATGGTCGCGGCGCGCGGCGTGTCCCGGCAATTTACCGGCGCCATCACGCAACGCGTAACCCAGGCGCTCCCCTTTTCGCTGACCGAGGGGCAGCAGCGCGCCGTCGATGAGATCCGCGCCGACCTCGCCTCCCCAGATCGCATGTCGCGGCTGCTTCAAGGCGATGTGGGAGCCGGCAAGACCGTCGTGGCGCTGATGGCCATGGCGGCCATGGCCGAAAGCGGCGCTCAGTCGGCCATGATGGCGCCGACCGAACTGCTGGCCAGCCAGCATTTCAAGACACTCAAGCCGCTCTGCGATACAGCCGGCCTCGGTTGCGAACTGCTCACGGGCAAGATGCCGGCCAGCGAACGCCGTCCGAAGTTGGCCGGCATAGCCAGCGGGGAAACCATGGTGGTGGTTGGCACGCATGCCCTGTTTCAATCCGGCGTCGAGTTTCGCAACCTCGGACTGACCGTCGTCGACGAGCAGCACCGCTTCGGCGTGCATCAGCGCCTCGCTCTATCCGACAAGGGCAAGCATACCGACCTGTTGGTCATGACGGCAACGCCGATCCCCCGCACGCTGGTGCTCACGCATTTCGGCGACATGGAGGTCAGCGTGCTCCGCGAGAAGCCGCGTGGCCGCCAGCCGATTGATACCGCCGTCCTGTCCATTGGCGACTACGCCCGTGTTATCGCTCGCCTCCAATCGCGACTGGCCGAAGGGGCGCAAGCCTTCTGGGTGTGCCCCCTGGTCGAAGAAAGCGAGCATCTGGACGTCGTGGCCGCTGAGGACCGGTTTGCTGAACTGCAGAAGGTGTTCGGCGATCAGGTCGCACTGGTGCACGGCAGGATGAGCGCCGCCGCCAAGCAGGAGGTGATGCAGCGCTTTTCTGCCAATGAACTCAAGCTGCTGGTCGCGACCACAGTTATCGAAGTGGGCGTCGACGTGCCCAATGCCTCGATCATGATTATCGAGCATGCCGAACGCTTCGGCCTCGCCCAGTTGCACCAGCTCCGGGGCCGCGTCGGACGCGGGTCACAGCGCTCCGCCTGTCTGCTGCTCTACAAGGAGCCGCTGAGCGAAACCGCCAAGGCCCGGCTGGAAACCATCAAATCCACCGAGGACGGGTTCGAAATCGCAGAACGCGACCTCGAACTGCGCGGCCAGGGCGATGTGCTGGGCACCCGCCAGTCCGGCATGCCCGGCTATCGGCTGGCGGTGCCGGACGTGCATCGGCATCTGCTGGACTATGCGCATGACGACGCCAAGGCCCTGCTGGCCCGCAACCCGGGCCTGACCGGCCCGGAAGGTGAAGCGGCGCGGACGGCGCTTTACCTGTTCCGCAAGGACCTGGCGATCCCGCTGATCAGGGCCGGTTAGCGCTATTCCACGGTCACCGACTTCGCCAGATTGCGTGGCTGGTCCACGTCCGTGCCCATGAATACGGCGGTGTGATAGGCCAGCAACTGCACCGGGATGCAGGCCAGGATCGGCGCCACAAAGCTGGAAACGTGTGGAATAACAATGATATCGGCTACGCCGTGGCCGACTGTCTCTGCACCCTCGGCATCGGTGATCAGGATGATCTTGCCGCCGCGGGCGGCGACTTCCTGCATGTTGGAGAGGGTCTTGTCGACCAGCTCGTCCGAAGGGGCGACGACGATGACGGGCATGTCTTCGTCAACGAGGGCGATGGGGCCGTGCTTGAGTTCACCTGCCGCATAACCTTCGGCGTGGATGTAGCTGATTTCCTTGAGCTTCAGCGCGCCTTCCATGGCGATGGGGAACATCGGTCCGCGGCCCAGATAGAGCACGTCTTTAGCCTTTGACAGGCGCTTGGCGATATCCATGATCTGGGTTTCGGTCGCCAGTGCTTGCGATACTGCTGCAGGCAAGCTGGTCAGTGCCCGCACGCATGCTTGCTCTTTGCTTGCATCCAGCACGCCCCGGGCACGACCCGCCGCGATGGCGAGGCTGGCCAGTGCGGTCAACTGCGCCGTCAGCGCCTTGGTGGAAGCCACGCCAATCTCGGGACCGCAGAGAATGGGGAACACGACGGACGATTCACGGGCAATCGTCGATTCCAGCGTGTTGACCAGCGACGCCACGTGCTGCCCTTGCCTGGCGCAATAGCGCAGGGCCGCCAGCGTGTCGGCGGTCTCGCCGGACTGGGAGATGAACAGGGAGAGACCACCCTTTTCCAGCGGCGGCTCGCGGTAGCGGAATTCGGAGGCCACGTCGATATCGACCGGCAAGCGGGCATAGCGCTCGAACCAGTATTTTGCGACGGCGCCGGCGAGGTAGGCCGTGCCGCAGGCACTGATGGTCAACCGGCTGAGATCGGCCCAGTCGAAGGGCAACGCCTCGCGGATCGCGACCGCTTCAGCGCCCATATCCACATAGTGGCTCAGGGTATGCGAGATGGTTTCGGGCTGCTCGTAGATTTCCTTGGCCATGAAATGGCGGTGGTTGCCCTTGTCCACCATCAGCGCCGAGGTCTGCGAAATCAGCTGCTCCCGCTGGACGATGGCGTCCTTGCCATCGCGGATGGTGACACCCTGGGGGGTAATCACCGCCCAATCGCCATCCTCGAGATAGGTGAGGCGCGAGGTGAAGGGGGCTAGGGCCATGGCGTCGGAACCGAGATACATCTCGGTCGTGCCATAGCCGATGGCCAGCGGCGCGCCGTGGCGGGCGGCGATCAGCAGCCCTTCTTCGCCCTTGAACATGAAGGCGAGCGCGAAGGCGCCCCGCAACTGCTTGAGCGTGCGGGCGACGGCGAGTTCGGGGTCGGCGCCATTGGTCAGCTCGCGGCTGACCCAGAGCGCCACGGCCTCGGTATCGGTCTGCGTCTTGGGCAAGTAGCCGTCCTTGGCCAGGTCCGCGAGCATCTCGCGATAGTTCTCGATAATGCCGTTATGCACCACGGCGACCCGGTCGGTGGCGTGGGGATGGGCATTCAGCTCGGTGGGTGCGCCATGGGTAGCCCAGCGGGTGTGGCCAATGCCGATGCGGCCGTCGAGCGGCTCGAAGCTCAGCTTCTGGGCCAGATTGCCCAACTTGCCCTCGGCGCGGCGGCGCGCGATGTCGCCATGCTCGAGCGTTGCCACGCCGGCGCTGTCATAGCCGCGATATTCGAGGCGCTTCAGCGCATCGACGAGACGAATGGCCACCGGTTCGGTGCCTACGATGCCGACAATACCGCACATGTTACTTGTCCTTCTTCGACTGCTTCTTGGCTGCAGCCGCTGCAAAAATATCCCTGGCCCGGCCAGGCTTGACCACCTGCCGTGCGCGACCGAGCGCCAGGGCATCGGCCTCGACATCCTCGGTGATGACACTGCCGCTCGCTACGAGAGCGCCGGCGCCTACATTGACCGGCGCCACCAGTGAGGCATTGGAGCCGATAAAGGCGTTGTCGCCGATGACGGTGCGGTGCTTGTTGTAGCCATCATAGTTCACCGTGATGACGCCCGCACCGATATTCACGTCGGTGCCCACCGTGGCATCGCCGATATAGGTAAGGTGGCTGACCTTGGCGCCCTTGCCGATCTCGGCCTTCTTGATCTCGACAAAATTGCCCACCTTGGCGCCTTCGCCCAGATTTGCCTCCGGCCGCAGCCGCGCGAAGGGACCGACACTGGCATTCCGGCCGACATGGGCGCCTTCGAGGTGACTGAAGGCATGGATCACCGCGCCCTCCTCGATCTTTACGCCTGGCCCAAAGACGACATTGGGCTCGATGGTTACATCGCGAGCGATCTCTGTATCGTAGGAGAACCAGACGCTGCCGGGGTCCTTCAGCGTCACGCCGGCCTTCATGAAGTCCTCGCGCCGAACCTCCTGGAAGAGGCCTTCCGCCCGGGCCAGCTGGCTGCGGTCATTGACGCCCATGACGTCGTCTTCCGGCGCAAGACCATAGCCGACCTTCTTGCCGGCCGCATTGGCGAGGCCAACCAGGTCCGTCAGGTAGTATTCGCCCTGGGCATTATTGGTCTCGACCTTGTCGATCAGGTCGCGGAATACCTCGGCGCGGAAGGCCAGGATGCACGCGTTGCAGAGCCGGATACGGCGCTCATCCTCGGTGGCATCCTTGTGCTCGCGGATGGCTAGCAGCGTATCGCCGTCGGTGATGAAGCGGCCATAGCCGGTAGGATCCTTGGGCTCAAAGCCGAGAATGGCGACGTCGAGGCCAGCGTCGAGCCGATCGAGCACGGCCCGAAAATTGATGCCGCGCAGTAGGGGGTGATCGCCATAAACCACTGCGATATAGCCGGTTGCCTTGTCGAACAGGTCGCGTGCCATGGCCGCGGCATGGGCCGTGCCGCGTGCCACCGGCTGTTCAAAATGCACGATGTCCGGATGCATTGCCGTCACCGAATTGCGGATGGCATCATGGCCGGGGCCGGTGACCAAAGCGATCCGGGTCGACCCCGCTTCTCGCGCTGCGCGGGCCACATGACCGACAATCGGCATGCCGCCAACGGGGTGCAAAACCTTGGGCATAGCCGATCGCATGCGCGTGCCCTCGCCCGCAGCAAGAATGATCGACAGCAGTTCGGTCATGAGGGTTTCTCCGGTGCGACTCTTAAACAGCGCATTTTCACAACATTATGGCACGCAACCGTTGGCGAACAGGTAACGGCAGCGTCATGGTCAATACTGGTGCAGCGCCTGATTCGACGGCACCCATCGGGGTATTGCATTGGCTAGAGCATCGGAACAATTCCGGCAATCGGACGTGACCACTTGGGGCATCGTTGCTCTGGTGCTGGCGGGCATTGCCGTGATGGGGGCCAATATGTCGGCGCTCATGCCGCAAAGCCTGTTGGCCGGCCTGCACAAGACCCGGATCGGCGGCGCCTCGCTGGAGCAGTTGCGCGGCCAGGTCGCGGACCTGCGCGAAGAAACCCAGCGGCTGCGGCGCGAGAACAGCGTGCTGGCCGCACGCTTTGCGCTCGAGGAGCAACAAGGCAATGAAGTGACCCGCCGCGTGGGAGCGCTGGAAGTCAGCCTGCCACGATTGCTGGAAGCCCTGCCCGACAATGCCGGCGTCGACCTCTCCAACCTCACCGCGTCGATCGGTGGCGCGGCCTTGGTCTATGAGGCGGATGGCGGCACGGTCGAGGTGCGCCAGCAGCCCATGGCGGGGGTCCAGCCAAGTGACCAGCCGCTGCCGGCCCCGGTGCAGCAGGTCGCAACCTCGGCGGCTCCAAGCCAGACGGGCTACGGCATTGCGCTCGGACCTTCGGTCGGCGTCGAGCAGGCGCCGGACGCCTGGCGGGACCTGTCCATGAAGCTGGGGCCCCTGCTGTTTGGCCTGGCGCCAATGCTGGCCGATGAATCCAATAGCGATGAAAAGCGCATCATCGTCGGCCCCATTACACAGCTCTCCGAGGCCACTGCCCTGTGCGCCCGCCTCGAGCGCTTGTCGGTATCGTGCCTGCCCATGCCATTCACCGGAACGCCTTTGGTCTATTGAGGAAACGCAATTGCGGTTGACAGCACAGGCAACGTGGCTATGTTCCGCCGCGACGCCAGCAGCGTCTGACTTGGTGCGTGCCGGTAGCTCAGTGGTAGAGCATTCGACTTTTAATCGAATGGTCGAGGGTTCGACCCCCTCCCGGCATACCAATCCTCTTCACATCATCTGATCGGGCCACCTGCAGTGTCACAGGATACCATCGATCTGCTCAAGGTGCTGGCTGCGACCGCGCTCGTGTTTGCGGGCGGCACGCTGGTCATGCTCTATGTCATCTACCTGATGGCCCAGTATGGCGCGGACCTGCCCATGGTCGGATCGCTGCCGCTGCGCGCGCCACCCGAGATGGTGCCCCTGCTAGCCGACAATCGCATCTTTACCACGCTGGCCGCCGTGCATGTCACCGCGACGGGCCTCGCCTTGCTCATAAACAGCCACACGGTCGACATGGCCCTGCTGATCACGTCCAAGGCAGTGGCGGTGGTCATCATCGCGCTGCTTGGCTTTGTGGGCGGGCACATGATCTACCTGCAGCTGACCGAGGGCGCCTCGCTGGCGCTGGCTCCGCTGACGCCGGTGCTGTTGGCACTGCTGGGCTTTCTGGTGCTGTCAACGCTGCTGAGCGTGCCAAGCCTGCGCGGGCTGGGCAACCTGCGCTTCGCGGTGGCCATTGCGCTGGTGGTGATGGGGCCGATGCTGCTGGTCTGGCTCTAGCCGGCCAGCGTCACGACCACGGCACCGCGGGGCGTGGCGACCACGGTATGCTCATACTGGACGCAGGGCGCCGCCGGACGGCTGACCAGGGTCCATTCGTCATCCGCTGACTTCTGGTCGGCCATCTTGCCACCCAGCGACAGGAAGGGTTCGATGGTGAAGACCAGGCCATTGGTCATGCGCCGGCGCTCGGACCTGTCCGGCCAGGTGGCGATTTCGCCCGGCTCGTCGTGGAGGCTGTCGCCCACGCCATGGCTGGCGAGATTGCGGATCAGCGTATAGCCGCCCTTCTTGGCAAACTTGCCGATGGCTTCGCCGATATCGGCCAGTGGTGCGCCTGCCTTGACGGCGTTGATGCCGGCCCACATGGCCTTCTTGCCATCGCGGCAGAGCATGCCCAGGCGCTTGTCGCCAGTGCCGAGCACATAGGACGAGCCGCAATCGGCGAAGATCCCGTCCTTTTTCGCCGACACATCGATATTGACCAGGTCGCCTTCTGCCAGCACGCGGTCACCCGGGATGCCGTGGGCGATTTCCTCGTTGACCGAGATGCAGGTGGCGCCGGGGAAGTCGTAGGTCACCATGGGGGCGGACATGGCCCCATGCTCGGCCAGGAGCTTCGCCCCGATTTCGTCGAGCTCGGCAGTGGTCATGCCCGGGCGCATGGCGGAGGCCATGGCGTCGCGGGTGATGGCGCAGATGCGGCCGATGGCCTTGAGCTTTTCGAGCTGTTCTTCAGTGGTGATGGTCAAGCGATCAGGCCTTGTTGGCGAGGTAATAGGCCAGCAGGCCCTGGGTGGAGCTGTCATGGCCCTCCCCGCCCTGCTTGCCTTCGACCTTGGGCAGCAGCGCCTTGGCGAGCTGCTTGCCCAGCTCGACGCCCCACTGGTCGTAGGAATTGACGTTCCAGATAACGCCCTGGGTGAACACCTTGTGCTCGTAGAGCGCGACCAGCGCGCCCAGCGTCTCAGGCGTCAGCTGCTCATAAAAGAGCGTATTGGACGGTCGGTTGCCGGGGAAAACCTTGTGCGGCGTCAATGCCTTGATCGTCGCCTTGTCGACGCCCTGCGCCTTGAGCTCGGCGACGACTTCTTCCTCGGTCTTGCCCAGCATCAGCGCTTCGGACTGGGCCAGCACGTTGGCGACCAGCTTGTCGTGGTGGGGCGGCAGGCTTTCATGCGGGCGGGCGGCGATGAGGAAATCAGCGGGGATGACGTCGGTGCCCTGATGGATCAGCTGGTAGAAGGCGTGCTGGCCATTGGTGCCCGGCTCGCCCCAGACGATGGGGCCAGTGGACCAGCCGACAGGCTTGCCGGCAAGCGTCACCGACTTGCCGTTGGATTCCATATCCTGCTGCTGCAGATAGGCGGCGAAGCGGCTCAGGCGCTGGTCATAGGGCAGCACGGCATGGGTCGAGAAGCCCCAGACATTGCGGTACCAGACGCCCAGCACCGCCATGATGACCGGCAGGTTATCCTCCAGCGGCGCCGAGAGGAAATGGCGGTCCATGGCGTCGGCGCCCTTGAGGAAGGCGGCGAAATTGTCGTAGCCGACGGCCAGCGCGATGGGCAGGCCAATGGCCGACCAGACCGAATAGCGCCCGCCGACCCAGTCCCAGAAACCGAAGATGCGGTCTTCACGGATGCCGAACTTGGCGCAGGCCGGGATATTGGTGGAGACAGCGGCGAAGTGGTTTGGCACCGCTTCTTCGCCCAGCGTGTCGGCGATCCATTCGCGGGCCGTGCCCGCATTGGTCATGGTCTCGTCGGTCGTAAAGGTCTTGGACGCAACGATAAACAGCGTGCGCTTGGGGTCGAGGCGCTTGAGGATATCGTGGATATGGGCGCCGTCGACATTGGAGACGTAATGGGCGCGCAGGTCGGCCCGGGTATAGGGCTCGAGCGCCAGGGTCACCATGGCGGGGCCGAGGTCGGAGCCGCCGATGCCGATATTGACCACGTCGGTAAACTGCTCGCCGCCGTGGCCGCGAATGGTGCCGCTGCGGATGTCGTTGGTATAGGCCTCGATGGCAGCCAGCACGGCGCGGATATCGGGCATGACATCCTTGCCATCGACTGGCACCGGCTTATCCCCCTGGTAGCGCAGGGCCATATGCATCACGGCGCGGTCTTCGGTGATGTTGATATGCTCGCCTTCGCACATCTGATCGCGGCGTTCCTCGACACCGGCGGCGCGGGCCAGGTCGAACAAGGCGGCCATGGTGTCTTCGTCGATGCGGTTCTTGGAATAGTCGAGCAGGATGCCGGCGCCGGTGGCGGAATAGCGCTTGAAACGGTTGGGATCGACGGCGAATTGCACGCGCATGGGCTGCTCTTCAAGCCGCTTGCGGTGCTTGTCGAGGCTCGCGAAACTTGCCTTGCGCCCAGCTTTTGCCATGAGTTTGAACCCCTAATGAACGTTAGATGACCGGCAGATCGCCGGCAGCCCATGCCGCGCGCGTCTCTGCCGCAAAATCGTTGAACCGGCCGCCCTCAATTGCACCGCGGCAGCCCTGCACCAGCTCTTGATAATAGGCGAGGTTGATCTGGGAAAGGATCATCGCGCCCAAAATCTCTTCTGTCTTAACAAGGTGATGCAGGTATGCCCGGCTCCAGCGGCGGCAATTGGGGTTGGGCGACGCCTCGTCGATCGGGCGATGATCATCCCTATGCCGTGCATTCTTCAGATTGATGACGCCGAAGCGGGTATAGACGTGACCATGGCGGCCGGCGCGGGTGGGGTGGACGCAATCGAACATGTCGATGCCGCGGCCGATGGCGCCCAGGATATCGTCGGGCTTGCCGACGCCCATGAGATAGCGCGGCCGATCGGTCGGCAATTCGGGGGTGATCTCCTCGATCACCTTGAACATCACGTCCTGCGGCTCGCCCACGGCAAGGCCACCGACGGCATAGCCGTCAAAGCCGATGGATTTGAGCCCCTGGGCCGAGCGGGCGCGCAGTTCGGGATCGTCGCCGCCCTGCACGATGCCGAACAGGGCACGGTTGAGCTGGTTGTTGAAGGCGTCCTTGGAGCGAGCGGCCCAGCGGAGCGAGAGCTCCATGGCGCGCTCCATCTCCTTGCGCTCGGCGGGCAGCTTCAAGCACTCGTCGAGCTGCATGATGATGTCGCTGTCGAGCAGGGTCTGGATCTCGATCGAGCGTTCCGGCGTCAGTTCGTGCGACGAGCCATCGATATGGCTGCGGAAGGTGACGCCGTTTTCGGTGAGCTTGCGCAGCTGGGCCAGCGACATGACCTGGAATCCGCCGCTGTCGGTCAGGATGGGGCGCTGCCAATCCATGAAGGTGTGGAGGCCACCCTGGCTGGCGACCCGCTCGGCGCCGGGGCGCAGCATCAGGTGATAGGTATTGCCCAGGAGGATATCGGCGCCGGTCTCGCGCACCTGTTCGGGATACATGGCCTTGACGGTGCCGGCCGTGCCCACCGGCATGAAGGCCGGCGTCTGGATATCGCCGCGCGGCGTGTCGATGCGGCCACGCCGCGCCATGCCGTCGGTGGCCGAGAGGGTGAAGGTGACGAGTTTGGTCGGAGCGTTCATGCGCGGGGTTCTAGCGGGTTGCAGGGAGGCGGACAACCAGGGAGGTGATCAGTCGTCCTGCTCTGCCCGCAGCAGCAGGCTGGAATCGCCGTAGGAATAGAACCGGTAACCCTCGCGTATCGCGTGGGCGTAGGCGGCGTGCATGGTGTCGAAGCCGGCAAAGGCGCTGACCAGCATGAAGAGCGTCGATTTGGGCAGGTGGAAATTGGTCATCAGCACATCGACGGTGCGGAAGCGAAAGCCGGGCGTAATGAAGATGTCGGTGTCGCCCATGAAGGGCTGCAGGGTTCCGGTCTTGAGCGACGCGGTTTCGAGCAGGCGAAGGCTGGTCGTGCCGACGGCGACGACACGGCCGCCAGCGGCGCGGGCAGCATTGATGCGCTCGACGGTCGCCTGGTCGATCTCGCCCCATTCGGCATGCATGACGTGGTCTTCGGTATCGTCCACCTTCATGGGCAGGAAGGTCCCTGCCCCGACATGCAGCGTCACCCGCTCGATGGTGACGCCCATGTCCGAAATCTGCTGCAGGAGCGCCTCGGTGAAATGGAGGCCCGCCGTCGGGGCTGCGACAGCGCCGTCCTCGGCCGCGTAGACGGTCTGATAGTCGACCTTGTCGCGCTCCTCGACATCGCGCTTGGCGCCGATATAGGGGGGCAGCGGCATGGCGCCGTGAGCCTTGATGGCCTCGTCGAGCTGGGCGCCGCCCAATTCGAATTCCAGCGTCACCTCGCCGGTCTCGCCCCTGCCCGCCACGCGCGCCTTGAGCGCGTCCGCCTCTCCATTGCCCAGTTCGAGCTCATCGAGCAGAGCCAGCTTCTTGGCCGGCCGGGCAAAGGCCCGCCAGGTGTGGGCGTCCACCCGCTTGTGCAGGTTGAAGGAGACGTTGGCCCGCAGTTCTCCGCGCAGGCGGCTGCCGCGCAGTTCAGCCGGCAGGACGCGGGTGTCATTGACCACAAGGACGTCGCCCGCCCTGAGCAGCGTAAGCAGGTCGGGGATGTGCCGGTCGGATAGGCCCGCGACGGGGTCCACCACCAGCAGGCGCGCGGAGTCGCGCGGCTCGGCCGGGTGAAGGGCGATGAGGTTTTCGGGAAGGTGGAAGTCGAAATCGGAAACGCGCATGGATCGTCCGTAGCACGCTGCCGGTCAGCCTGAAACCGGCCGAATGCGGCAGAGCTGCAATGCGGCAGAGGCGATGCTTTGCTACAACAGGCGGATCATGAGCGCGCCCGCGACGAGCATCACGGCTCCAGCCACGCGGCCGACCGAAATCTCGCGAACGGCCATCCCCATGAAGCCGATCTTGTCGAGAAACATCCCGCCGACCAGTTGCCCGGCCACCGACAAAGCCATGACCGCAGCCGCCCCAATCATCGGGGTCAGCATAATGTTGGAAAACACGTAGAAGGCTCCGAGCACGCCCCCGGCCACGAAGGTCCATGGCGCAGGTGCGCCGAAATTGATCGGCGTATCGACGACGTGGCTATAGATGAAAGCGATGGCCCATAGAAGGATGGCGCCGGCGACGAAGGAGACGCCGGCCGCAGCGATGGGCACGCCGAGATTGCGACCGAGCTGCGCGTTGATCGGCGCCTGGGTGGCGATGCAGGCCCCGGCTACAATGCCCATCAGTGCCCAGAGAATGGCGTCCATACGCAAGCAATGCTCCCATGCAACGACAAAGCAAAGACCCCCGGGCAAGGCCCGAGGGTCTGTTGGTGTCTAGTGCCACGAGTCGTGGTCAGGCGGCGATATCTGCCGCAACCTTGACCGAAACCATCTTGTCCGGGTTGATGACGGGCTCGCCGCGCTTGATCTGGTCGACATTGTCCATGCCCTCGATCACCTGACCCCAGACAGTGTACTGCTTGTTGAGGAAGGGCGCATCGCCGAAGCAGATGAAGAACTGCGAATTGGCGCTATCCGGGCTCTGGGCGCGGGCCATGGAGGCGGTGCCGCGGACATGCGGCTCGGCGTTGAATTCCTGCTTCAGATCGGGGTATTTCGAGCCACCAGTGCCACGACCCTGCGGGCAGCCGGTCTGGGCCATGAAGCCGTCGATCACGCGGTGGAACACGATGCCGTCATAGAAGCCTTCGCGCGCCAGCTTCTTGATGTGCGCGACATGGTTCGGTGCCAGGTCGGGACGCATGGCGATAACCACCTGGCCCTTGGTGGTTTCGATGACGAGGGTGTTTTCGGGATCGGCGTATTCAGCCATTTTTGCATCTTTCGGTTGGGAATTTGTGGCCCGCATGTAAGGCCATTGGGCGACGGGTGCAAGGTTGGGCGCTTGCCTTGATCGGGCTCTGCAATCTCAGCCGACACCCTCCCCCTTGCGGGGATCAAGGGTGGGGGGCGTGTGACCCGAATATCGGGGCTCTCAACACCCCCTCCCGGCCTCCCCCATCAAGGGGGAGGTGCAGATTTGGGTTGCGGTACGTCCGGGCCATTCGGGCACAGCCCTCATGGCCTTCTCGGCTTGAAAGGCTCCACAGGAGCCTTCCAGCGGCCGTGCCGCACACCTCGAAGCACCTAAAACCGCTCCACCGGAGCGATTTGCCTTCGGCCGGCTCGACGCTACTTGTATTCGATCTTGGCCGAGATGATCTGGTCGGGGTTGGCAACGGCGCCGTTCTGCTCCTGGGGGCCCTTTTCGAGGGCGTCGACCAGTTCCATGCCCGAAATCACCTTGCCGAAGACGGTGTATTGGCCGTCGAGGAAGCTGGCATCGGCCGTGGTGATGAAGAACTGCGAATTGAACGAGTTCGGATCCTGCGAGCGGGCTGCGCCGAGCACGCCGCGCTGGAAGCTTTCGGCGTTGAATTCGGCCTCGACGTCGGGGAGGTCGGAGCCGCCCATGCCGGCGCGGGTCAGATCGAAGCCTTCGGCGCCGCTCTTGCCGAACTCGACGTCGCCGGTCTGGGCCATGAAGCCGTCGATGACGCGGTGGAAGACCACGCCGTCATAGGCACCCTGCTCGGTCAGCGCGATGATGCGCTCGACATGCTTGGGGGCCAGGGTTGGCAGCAGCTCGATATCGACAGCGCCACCCTCGACCGTCAGGATCAGGTGCGGCGTGCCGCTCTGGGCAAGGGCCGGTGCGGCGGCGGACAGGGCCGCGGCGCCGATGACGAGGGCGCCGAACAGGCGACGGGTAAGAGCGGTCATGTGGTTTTCAAAGCCTTGAGAACGATTTGTGGGACGAAGGCGGAAATGTCGCCGCCCATTTCAGCGATTTGCCGCACCAATGTGGCCGAGATATGCCGAACCGGCGGGCTGGAGGGCAGGAAGACGGTCTGCAGGTCAGGCGCCATCTGCGCATTCATGCCCACCATCTGCATTTCATAATTGTAGTCCGTGGTGTCGCGCAGACCGCGGATGATCAGCTTGGCGCCATGCTCGCGCGCTGCATTGACCATGAGGCCGGAGAAATCGACGATCCGGAACTCGGTATCAGTGCGTTTGCCGACCGGCGCCAGCGCCTGTTCCAGGATTGCCAGGCGATCCTCATGCGCGAAGAGCGGCGTCTTCTTGCCTGGATTGATGCCGACCGCGACGACCAGCGTGTCGACCAGCTTGCAGGCGCGCTCGATGACGTCGAGATGACCATTGGTCAGCGGATCGAATGAGCCCGGATAGAACCCAACCAGCTTGCTCATGGCGCCTTCCCCCTTGTTGTTGTCGTGGTTTTGTCACGCGGGGAGATTCAAGGCAAGGCGCGGACGAAGACGTCCAGATTGTCGGTGCCGACGCCCGACTCGAGCAGGGTCCAGCCATGGGCGGAATAGTAGCTGCGCAGGGGCAGCTTGGCTCCAAGATAGACGCGGGGATATCCCGACCGGGCAAGGCGATCGCAGGCTGCCCGGACGAGGCGCAGCCCGACGCCCTGGCCCCTGCCGGCGGGATCCACCCAGAGCGCGGCAATGCAGGGCCGCAGATCGGGCCGGGCTTCGATATCGTCCTTGATCACGGTTACGGTGCCGATGAACCGGCCGGCGTCGACTGCCACGAGAGTGAAGGAGGGAAAATCTGCCGCTGCCGCAACCTCGGTCAGGGCGAGTTCGACGTCGCCCAGCACGGCGCCATAGGGACGCCACCAGGCCTGCCAGATCCTATCGACCACGGTGGCCCAATATTGGGGAACCTGGCGCAGATCGAGGATGTCGATCGTCACTTTGACCGCCGCAACACAGCCATCCTGTTCACCAGGGGCACGAGGATGAGCAACGGCTATCGCGGCGCGCCGCAGGCATCAGGCCCGCTTCTGCAGCGCCAGCCAAACTCCGCCACCCATCAGGATCAGCCCCGATACGCGAGAAATGAGGCGCACGCGTGTCGCGCTGAGCAGGCCCCTCGCCTGCCCGGCCACCACGGCATAGATGGCGTCGGTCGCGCCGGCCACCAGCATAAAGAAGACGCCGAGCAGCATCACCTGCGGAAAGGTCGGCTGCGTCACGTCGACAAACTGCGGCAGGAAGGCGCCCAGAAAGATCAGTGCCTTGGGATTGGACAGGATCACGAGGAAGCCTTCAACGGCCATGCCCAGGCGCGACTTGGTCCTTTCGGCGCGGGCGGTGCCCAGTTCGCCATTGGAGCGCCACATCTTCCAGCCCAGCCAGACCAGATAGGCTGCCCCGAGCAGCTTGATCCAGTCAAAGGCCCAGCCCATGAAGGCGACCAGCGCCTGCATGCCCAGCGCCACGACCAGGGTCATCACCAGAAAACCTGCCTGCGTGCCGGCCACAATGGCCAGCCCCGCGCCGGTACCGCGCGCCAGCGAATTGGCGACGATCACGGTGACGGTGGGTCCGGGAACGATGGCCAGCAGGAAGCAGGCACCCAGATAGGGGATGAGCGTGGTGAGGTCGAACATGGCAGGGACTCCCTTGGGCAGGGAGCAAGCCACCGGGCAACGCGCTTGGCAAGGGGGCTCTTTGGTTCAGCCAGAAACGAAAAGGGGCGCCGTGGGGCGCCCCTGATACTTATTCCGTGGCCGGCGCCTCGGGCGCTTCGGGTGGCGGCGGCGCTTCGCCGTTGTCAGCGGCCTCTTCGGGCTCGCTGATATGCTCGACCGACATCACCTTCTCGCCGTCGGCGGTGTCGAAGACGATGACGCCCTGGCTGCCGCGCGAGACGATGCGGATCGGCTTGTCGCCGCCGACAGGCAGACGAATGGTCTGGCCGCCATCGGTGATCAGCATGATCTGGTCTTCGTCTTCCACCGGGAAGCTGGAAACCAGGTTGCCGTTGCGCTTGTTGACCGCCATGGCGACGATGCCTTTGCCGCCACGCCCGGTGATCCGGTATTCATGGCTGGAGGTGCGCTTGCCATAGCCGTTTTCCGAGATGGTCAGGATGAACTGCTCGGTGGCGCTCATCTGGGCATAGCGGTCCTGGTTCAGTTCGCCGGCGACAACATCGCCCTCGTCCGAACCGGTGGCCTCTTCCTCGGCACCCTCGCCGCGCACGGCACGGCTCATCTTGAGATAGGCGGCGCGTTCCTCGGCGCTGGCGTCGGAATGGTTGATCACGGCCATGGAGATGACCTTGTCGCCCTCGGCCAGGGCGATGCCGCGCACACCCATGGAATCGCGACCCTTGAAGACGCGGACGTCATCGACCTTGAAGCGGATGGCCTGGCCCAGCGCGGTGGTAAGCAGCACGTCGTTATTGGCCGTGGCGGTCTCGACGCCGACGATCTGGTCGCCCTCATCGAGCTTCATGGCGATCTTGCCGTTCTGGCGCACCTCGACGAAGTCGGCCAGCGAATTGCGGCGCACGGTGCCGCGGGTGGTGGCGAACATGATGTCGAGATTGGCCCAGCTCGTCTCGTCCTCGGGCAGCGGCATGATGGTGGTCAGCCGTTCGCCCTGCTCGAGCGGCAGGATATTGATGAGCGCCTTGCCGCGCGCATTGGCCTGGGCCAGCGGCAGGCGCCAGACCTTGAGCTTGTAGGCGATGCCGCGGTCAGTGAAGAACAGGACCGGGGTATGGGTGTTGGCGACGAAGAGGCGTGAAACGAAATCCTCGTCGCGCGTCGCCATGCCCGAGCGGCCCTTGCCGCCGCGGTTCTGCGCCCGATAGGTGGAGAGCGGCACGCGCTTGATATAGCCCTCGTGGCTCACGGTCACGACCATGTCCTCGCGGGCGATCAGGTCCTCGTCGTCGAAATCGCCGACCACGTCGGAAATTTCGGTGCGGCGCGGCGTGGCGAACTGCTCCTTGATCTCGGTCAACTCGTTGCGGATGATTTCGACCACGCGTTCGCGGCTGCGCAGGATCTGCAGGTAATCCTCGATCTCAAGGCCCAGGCCATTGAGTTCGTCGCCGATTTCGTCGCGACCAAGCGCGGTGAGGCGAGCCAGGCGCAGCTCGAGAATGGCGCGGGCCTGCTCCTCGGAGAGGTTGAAGGTGCCATCCTCGTTGATGCGGTGGCGCGGATCGTCGATCAGGGCGATCAGCGGCTCGACATCGGCTGCCGGCCAGCGGCGGACCATCAGCTGCTCGCGCGCCGTAGCCGGATCGGGCGCGGTGCGGATCAGGGCGATGACTTCGTCGATATTGGCGACGGCCACGGCCAGGCCGACCAGGATATGGGCGCGGTCGCGGGCCTTGTTGAGCAGGAAGCGGGCGCGGCGCGTCACCACTTCATGCCGGAAATCAATAAAGGCCTGCAACATCTCGCGCAGGTTCATCAATTGCGGCTTGCCGCCATTGAGCGCGACGAAGTTGCAGCCGAAGGAGGACTGCAGCTGGGTGAAGCGGTAGAGCTGGTTGAGCACGACATCGGCCAGCGCGTCGCGCTTGATCTCGATGACCACGCGCATGCCCTCGCGGGAGGATTCGTCGCGCATGTCGGCAATGCCTTCGATGCGCTTCTCGCGCACCAGCTCGGCAATCTTCTCGACCATCGTCGCCTTGTTCACCTGGTAGGGCAATTCGGTGATAATGATGGCTTCGCGTTCCTTGCGGATTTCCTCGATGGCGACGCGGCCGCGCACCAGCACGGAGCCGCGGCCGGTTTCGTAGGCCGAGCGAATGCCGGCGCGGCCCAGGATGATGCCGCCGGTGGGGAAGTCGGGGCCCGGCAGGACTTCGAGCAGTTCCTCGGTCAGTACCGCGGGATTGTCGAGCATCAGCAGGGCGGCGTCGATGGTTTCGCCGAGATTGTGGGTGGGCACATTGGTGGCCATGCCCACGGCAATGCCGCTGCCGCCATTGACCAGCATGTTGGGAAAGCGCGCCGGCAGGACGACGGGCTCGTGTTCGGAGCCATCATAGTTGTCGCGGAAGTTCACCGTGTCCTTGTCGAGATCGTCGAGCATGGAATTGGTGATCTTCTGCATGCGCACTTCGGTGTAACGCATGGCGGCCGGCATATCGCCGTCGACCGAGCCGAAATTGCCCTGACCTTCCACGAGCAGTTCGCCCATGGAAAAGTCCTGCGCCATGCGCACCAAGGCCATGTAGACCGCGCTGTCGCCGTGCGGGTGGTACTTACCGATCACGTCGCCGACCACGCGGGCCGACTTGCGGTAAGGTTTGTTGTACTCGTAGCCGTTCTCGCTCATCGAAAACAGAATGCGCCGGTGCACGGGCTTGAGGCCGTCGCGCACGTCGGGCAGCGCGCGGCTCACGATGACGCTCATCGCGTAATCGAGATAGGACTTGCGCATCTCGGCGGTGATGGAGATCAGCGAAATGTCGGATGGCGGCGGTGCGCCGGTTCCGTTTTCAGGCGTATCGGTCACTGGGGTGATTCTTGGTTGTTCGAACTGGTCTTTATGTAGGCGATTCCGGGGGAAATTGCTAATTCTGCCGGGGCGAAGCCTGTGGAGATCAGGCCTGGACCAGGGGGCGCCGATTCATCTGGCGGAAGCTCGGCACGGCAAGGGGCGTCATTGTGGCCAAAAGGTAGAGCACGGCCGTGGCACCCAGGGCGATGGCAATGCCAAAATTGTCGACGACCAACCCGGCATAGAGCCCGCCAAACGGCATCAGCGACCATGCCAGCGCGCCGAACAGGGCGATGACGCGGCCCACCATCGGTGCCGGTATGCGCTCGAACAGGATGGCGCCGATGATGGGGTTGAGAAAGCCTGCCGAGAAGCCGCTGACAACCAGCACGGTCAGGATGGCTGGAACGGGAGCATCGATGGCGAAGACCAGCATGGGGAATGGGCCAGCGAAGAGAAAGCCGGTCGTATAGACTGCGAGGCGCGGCAGGCGATGGCCGATGATCGCGGCGATGGCGGCGCCGGCAATCGAGGCACCGGAAAAGGCCGCGAGGAAGATGCCGACCCAGGTCACGTCCAGCCCCGATGTCTGCACCCAGACCGGCAGCAGCACGATGGCATAGGCCTGGTCGAAGAGGTTGGTGACCGCGATCATCAGGACGAGCCCGCGAAGCACGGGATCGCTGCTCAGCACGGTCCAGCCGGCGGCCAGCTCCGTGTGGTATCTGCTGGTGCGGTCGCGGGCGGGCACTGCGCCATGCTGGGCCGGTATGCCGAAGGCCACCACAATGGCGGACAGCACAAAGGCCAGCGCATTGGCGAGCAGGGCCGGCGCTGGCCCGAGCAGTGCAATGAGCAACCCGGCACCGGCAGCACCCAGCGTGCCCGCCAGCCGGTCGCTGGCGCCCATGACGCCGGTGACCCGCTCCAGTGGCAGCTTGCCCATGGCGGCGACGGACGGCACGAGGGCCTGTTTGGCTGCATCGGCAGGCGCCCGCAGCACGCCGATCAGGGCGACGGCTGGCAAAAGGGCCCAGATGGAGAGGAGACCCAGCCAGTACAGCAGCGGCACCAGCGCCACGGCCAGGGTCGAGAGGCCATCGCACCAGACCGAAATGCGCCTGGCGCCAATCCGGTCGATCAACGGCCCGCCCAGCGCCTTGGCCAGCACATAGGGCAGCATCTCGGCAAAACCGACGAGGCCGGTCAGCACCGGACTGCCCGTCATGGTCAGTACCAGCCAGGGAATGGCGATGGCCGACAGCCGCGTGCCCGAGGTGGAGAGAACGGTCGCCAGGGCCAGGGCGACGAAGGATCGCTGGCCGATCATGGCGCGCTACCCGCCGGGTCCTCAGTGGTGCGCGGGGCGGCGTTGAGGATGATCGTGAAGGGGCGCATGTCTGGTGGCAGGGGCGTCCCCAGGGGCGGCGCCGCTGCCATGGCTTCGGACAGAATGTCCCTGAGCCTCGTGACAAGCCCGGCTGCCGCTTCGGCGGTCATCGGAATCGTATAGTCGCTGGCGGTTGAGGCCTGTCGCCACTCCGGGGGCAGAGCGGCAAAGGCATTGAGCGCGCCCTGCATCTGGTGCATCTGCCAACTGAGCGCGGCCTGCAGGAAGGCCAGGCCGGCATCGAGTGCCTCGCCCTCGACGTCACCAGACAGATAGGTCGTCATCTCGTGGCTGGCTCGCCACCAGCGGTCGCGGCGGCTGCCGCGCTGCTGATCTTCCTCGATGAAGCCATGCTGCGCCAGTTGCCGCAGGTGATAGCTGGTGGCGCCGGAATTCAGCCCCAGCCGTTCCGCCAGGCCGGATGCCGTGGCCGGACCATCGATGCGCAGCAGGCCAAGCATGCGCAGCCGGAGCGGATGCGCCAGCGCCTTGAGGGCGGTTGGGTCAGGGGCAATGCTGGTGATGTTTCGACGGTTGCTTGCCATGGCGCATCATCTCCGATGCCCCAGCCTACAATCGCAAATACACCTTTGCAAACATTTGTTTGCGATCATGCTCTTGGTGGGCGTCGCGGGACAGGCTATGGAAGACGCATGGCAGACACTTATCGAGCATGGCTCCGCGGCGTCCGGAAATGGCAGGACATTGCGGTCATCGACCTGCGCGAGGTCGATGGGTTGGGCAAGCGCCTGCAAATGGCCGGGCTCAAGACCCTGGGCGAGATCAACGAGATGGACGGCCCGGAACTGCTGAAGCTGGAAGGCATCGGCGTGGGCGTGGTGCGGCGCGTGCGGGGAATCATCAAGACCTGCAAGTCTGAGGAGCGTCGGCGCAGGCCACTGACGCCATCACTGCAGGTGCGCCCGCCGCGAAACGAGCCCGGACAGGGATAAGGGGCGGCCCTCTTAGGCCGCGGTGTCAAACTCTTCCCTGGCCTCTTCGATGCGCGGCAGGTTGCCCGAAGCCCATTCGATCAGGTAGCCGAAAGGCACGATGATCGACTGGCCGAGCGGGGTCAGCCGGTATTCCACTGATGGCGGCTTGGTGTCGAAGACCCGGCGGGCAACGAGGCCATCGCGCTGCAGGTCGCGCAGGGTCTGGGTCAGCATCTTTTGCGAAATGTCGGGCACTTCGCGCCTGATCTGGTTGAAGCGCCTTGGGCCACTGGCCAGCGTCATAACCAGCAGCATGCTCCACTTGTCGCTGATACGATCGAGCACCCCGCGCACCGGACAGGTGCCGAGCGCCAGATCAGCCGCCTCGTTCCAGCGCTGCACGAAAATGGCGGCGGTTGCTTCGGCGGTCTGCATGGCGGTTACCTCAAGGTGACGTTACGCGGAAAAAGTGCCTCCTTTCGGACTTTGTCCGGGTCCACTAGATAGCACTCTCCGTTCGATACTTACTCTCCAAAGGCTTCCGCCACAAGGGAGGAGCGAACAGCACAACAAGGAGAGTTCGCCATGTCTCAATTCAAGGATCAGACACTGCTGGTCACCGGCGCTTCGGGTCATTTCGGGCGCATCGCGGTGGAGGAGCTTCTGGCACGCGGCGCCACCAAGGTCATTGCGGGAACGCGCGACCCTGCCAAGCTCGGGGAGCTAAAGGCCAAGGGTGTTGAAATCCGCAAGGTGGATTTCGATGACGCCGGCAGCCTGGGCGCCGCCTTTGCCGGGGTCGACCGCGTGCTGATCATCAGCACGGACGGCATTGGCAAGCGTGTCGCGCAGCAGACCGCGGCCGTCAGCGCAGCCAAGGCCGCCGGGGTGAAGCATATTGTCTACACCTCCGCCCCTGCCGCCCGTCCCAATGCCGATGCCGGTCTGGGTGTCGAGCATTTCTGGACCGAGGTAGCCATCGCCAATAGCGGCCTCGACTTCACCATTCTGCGCGACCACATGTATGCCGAGAACAACCTGGCCGACGCCGCCCATGTCGTCGCCTCCGGCCAGCTGTTCGGGCTGATCGGGGATCGCGGCACCGCCTATGTGACCCGGGCCGACGCCGCCCGCACCGCTGCCGGCGCCCTGCTGACCGCGGAAGGCAAGAGCATCGACGACGTGACCGGCCCCGCGGCCATCACCAATGTCGAGCGCGCCGCGCTCTATTCCAAGATTACGGGCAAGCCCGTGACCAGCATCGCCCTGCCCCCGGCCGATCTCAAGGCCGGCATGGTTGCCGCCGGCCTGCCGGAAGGCTTTGCCGGGGCCCTGGTGGCGTTCCAGGTCGATGCCGTGCTGGGCTTCCACGGCGTCGTCACCGACATTGTGGAGCGCTATTCCGGCCGCAAGCCGCAGGCGCTCGAGAGCTTCCTGACGGAAAACCGCGCAGCTCTTGGCGCTTGACCCCTCCGGCCCCGCGTTCTCGCGCGGGGCCCTTGCCCACAGCCATTGTTGCACCAATCGAGGCTCCCTGCCCCGGCGCTGCTAGACGCCCCCGAGACAAACCCCTACCAATTGCGCCAGTTTCTCGCGCAGTGGCGGAGTCGGGTCCCGGTGTCAGTTGGTTCTGTGTTCAACCGCCTATGGGCCCGTATCACCCATGACCGGTCCATCGGCTTTGGCCTCGAGCATATCGGGCTGACCACGCTGCGCTATCCGCGCGCCATTGCCCTGGCCGTGCTGGCCTTTTCCATTCTCTGCTTCTCCTATATTCCGCGCGCCAATGTCGATGGCGATCTGATGCGGGTCTATGCCCATTCGGGCCAGTACTACGACGCCTACGAGCACCTGTCGGACACGTTCGGCACGTTCGAGAACGACATCTACGTGCTGGTCAGTTCACCCCGCCTGACCGAGCCCGAGACGCTGGAACGGGTGCGTGAGCTGGCCTTCGATCTCGAGCTTAACGACTATGCGGTGGGCACGATGTCGCCCTTCACGCTGCGCAAGCCCGATGGCCTGGGCAATTCGGTGCCGGCGGTGCCCGAGGGCATGGACGATTTTGCCGAAGTCGCCATTGCCCTGGCGGACCTGCAGCAGAATGATCCGATGATGCGCAACCTGATCACGCCTGATCTCAGCGGCATGGTGCTGATTGTCTTTCCCAACCAGGAAATGACCAAGGGCGACGGCACCAAGGCCATGATCGCCAGCGTGCGCGAGACCATTGCCTATTATGCCGACGAGAATATCTCGATCGAGCTGACCGGGCCGCCGATCTGGACCTCCGAGATGCTGGCGGCCGCGGTGAATGACCAGATCAAGTTCACCGTCTGGGGTTTTGCCCTGGGCGCGGTGATCGCGCTGCTGGCGCTGCGTTCGCTGCCGGCGGCGCTGCTGGTCACCGCGACGCCCTTCCTGGCGGTGATGTGGTCGATGGGGACCGTGATCCTGTTCTTCGGGTCATTCTCCTTTCTCACCATCATCGTCACCACGCTGGTGCTGGTCATCAGCTTTGCCGAGTCCATGTTCTTCATCTTCAACTGGCTGGCCTATTGGCGCGACGGGATGGAGCCCAACAAGGCCGTCGACGCGACGGTCAAGCTGGTGGGGCCGGCCGCGGCGCTGACCATGCTCACCACCTTTGTCAGTTTTGCCTCGCTGGCGCTGACGCCAGGCCAGGGGGTGCGCGAATTCGCCATGGCAGGCGCGATGGGCACCTTCCTGCTGTTTGTCTGCCTGATGACCTTCATGCCGCTGATGCTCAAGGCGGTGATCCGGCTGGGCTTCAAACCGCCGCGCCGCAGCAGCCTGGTGCTGACGGCACCGCTGCCCCTGGCCTGGTTCATCGCCAGCCGCTTCGGCCGGCCACTATCGATCGCGGCGATTGTCGTCACGATCCTGCTGCTGATTCCCTATGGGCTGATCCAGCCGCGCTTTTCCTTCGAGGACATGCTGGCCAAGCAGTCCAACGCGCTTACCACGGCCGAGCAGATCGATGATGGCGTGGGCGGCGTGGCCCCGCTCTATATCCGCGTGCCGCTGGCCGGGACCGACCCCAATGTCGATGACGCGGATTTCGAGACGATTCGCCGGGTGCACGAAATCCTCGAGAGCCATATCGGGGAGAACAAGGTGATCTCGGCGGCCAACCTGAGCAATTATACCGAGACGGGGTTCAGCCGCGAGGAGGTGTTCGACTCCGTTGGCCCCTTCATGCGCAAGCGCTTCATCACCGATGACGGCAGCCAGGCGCTGGTGACCGGCTTCATGCCGACCATCATCAGTTCCGCCACGCTCAAGCAGCTGGTGCAGGATGTCAGCACCGAGATGGAGGCGGCCGGCATTGTCGGCGCCGAAATCGGCGGGCTGCGGGTGCTGACCACATTCGGCACCGACCAGATTGTCAGCGGACTGCAGCTCGACCTGACGCTGTCGGTACTGGTCAATCTGGGCTTGATCGGCTTCGCCTTCCAGTCATTCCGGGTGGCGCTGGCTTCGGCCATTCCCAACCTCTTTCCGGTGCTGGGCACCGAGGCCTGGCTCTATTTCACCGGCCAGGGGCTACAACTGACGACAGTGCTGGCGCTGACCATCGCCTTTGGCATTGCGGTGGACGACACGGTGCATTTCCTGTCGCATTACCTGCATTCGCGGCGCGAAGAGGGCCGCACACATATGGATGCCGTCAAGCACACGCTGGACCGGATTGGGGGCGCCATCGTCGCCACAACGATTATCCTGTGCTCGGGCGTGGTGATCGTCACCTTTTCCGAGCTGCCGCAGGTGGCGCTGTTCGGGACGCTCTTCGTCTCGACCCTGGCCTTCGCCGTGATCGGGGACCTGTTCATCCTGCCGGCTTTGCTGGCGGCGGGCGGGAAGTTCTTCCAGCCGCTGGGCCGGATCCGCGTGCGGACCGCCGATCATGACGCGACGCCGGATGATCCCACCGGCGACACCATTACCGGCACGGGTGGCACCGAGGGCCATTCCCAGCCGGGCTGACGCGGGCGCTTGTAGACCACTCAAATTGTTGAGAAGGTTCGCGGCGAGCCGCGGGATTTGCTATCGATTTGCGGCGCCGAATCAGCCGGGGGCATGATTCGCTGGAGGCTTGATGCAATGACCTTTCTCGGAACCCTGTCGCGTGCCATTCCCATGGCGGCCCTCCTGGCTGCGGGTGCGGCCGCGCCGGCCATGGCCGCGCCGGAGGATGTCGCGCTGCTGCAATCCTATGTCGGGGACTGGCGCGGACGCGGCGTACTGATCGGCGCCAATACCGAGACGGTGGTGTGCCGGCTGTCGCTGACGCAGGGCAACCAAGACAAGGTCAACTACAGCGGCCGCTGCTCGCTGGCCGGGACGCAGCTGTCGGTGGCCGGGACAATGGCCTATGTCGAGGCCAACAAGCGCTACGAAGCCGCCATGAGCTCGAATGCGACCTTCACCGGCATTGCCGTTGGTCAGAAGCGCGGCGACGGGCTGGTGTTCAACCTGCGCGAGCGCGACGAGGACGAAGAGGGCAAGGATCTCACCATCTCGGCTCAGATCAGCCTGCGTGACGAGGCCATCGATGTGGTGTTCGAGGTGGTCTATGTGGATAGCGGCGACAGCCTGCGCGCCGAGGTTCCCTTCTCCAAATAGGGTGTTCACCGAGAATTGTTCGGCTTTGCGATGCTGCTGGCTGGTGAAGTCTTAACCCCACCCTGCTAGCCTCCCCGCTCTATACAGGAGCGCCGAATTGCGCAGCCTTGCCTACTCCATCCGGAAGCCGCCAACAGAAGTGGCGGATTCGAATGACGATACCGACTTTGGCACGCGCCTGGGGCGCTTGTGTGACCTGCTCGGCATTGCCGGCGCCCAACTGACCACCGTGGCCGACAATGGTTTGGCGATCGTGGCGGCGGTCGGCCCGCTGGCCGACAATCTGGCACTGCTGCAGGCCCGCGTCCTGGATGGCTCCCGCCCGCTCGTGCTGCCCGACACGGGCGCTGAGGGGCCTTGCGCCGCGCGGTTCTATGTTGGCCTGACCCTGCCCGCTGCCGCCGGATGCCCGACCCTGTTGCTGAGCCTTTACGATTCCAAGCCGCGCCCGTCCCAGATGGCGGAGCGGATTGCCGGGCTGGCGCAGGAGCTGGTCACCGATGCCACCGTCGAGCAGCTACGCCAGGTCATCGAGGCCCAGGCGAAGGTCATTGCCGAGAGCGTCCGCGCGGAGGAATTGCGTCGGGAACTGTTCGAGCGCGCCTCGGCCACCGCCAAGATCGGTGTCTGGCAATGCGACCTGGCCGACAACAGCCTGCAATGGACCAATGGGGTCTATGATCTGTTCGAGATCGAGCGCGGCACCCAGGTCACCCGGGAGCTGTCGCTGTCCTGCTATACCGAGGCGTCGCGGCGGCAGATGGAAGCGGCCCGTGCCCATGCCATCGCCACCTGTACCGATTTTGCCTTGACGGTGGAGATCATCACGGCCCGCGGCAACCACCGCTGGATGCGGCTGACCGGGGCGGTGGAGAGCCGCAATGGCGTCGCCACCCGCATCTTCGGCATGAAGCAGGATGTCACCGAGGAAAAGCTGATGGCGGACCGCACCCGCTATCTGGCCGAGTTCGACGTGATGACCGGCCTTGCCAACCGCAGCCAGTTCCAGGCCCATCTGAGTGCGCTCGACGCGACCGGCGGCAATGGCCCAGGCGCGTTGCTGCTGATCGACCTAGATGGGTTCAAGCAGGTCAACGACACCTATGGGCACGTGCTGGGCGATGAGTGCCTCAAGGAGGCCGCCCTGCGGCTGACGGCAAGCTGCAGCAGCGCGCAGCTGGTGGCCCGTATTGGCGGCGACGAATTTGCCGTCTTGCTGGGACCGGACACATCGGCCGGTGCGGCCGAAGCCCTGGCCGAGGGCATTGTGGCGATGATCGGCCATCCCTTTGTGCGGGGTGGACACACATTCCGGCTCGGCGCCTCGGTTGGCGTCGCCCACTATCGCGGCGGCTCGTCGCAGGACCTGTTCCGGCAGGCCGATACGGCACTCTATGCCGCCAAGGATGCGGGCCGGAATACCAGCCGGACCTATCGGGCCGAACCACGCTGACACCCAGGCCGCAAAGCAAAGGGGAGGCCGCCTGAGCGCCCTCCCTCTCATGCGATACGCGTAGGAACGCCCTAGAACGGGATGTCGTCGTCCATGCCGCCGGGCTCGAAGGCCGGGGCATTGGCCTGCGGGCGACGGGCGCCGCCGCCGGCCGGGGCGTTGTCGCGTACGCCGCGGAAGCCGGTGTCGTTGCCGCCACCAAAGCCGCCGCCGGCACCTTCGCCCTCACCGCGGCCGTCGAGCAGCGTCAGGTTCGAATTGAAGCCCTGCAGCACGACTTCGGTCGAATATTTGTCGGCGCCGGACTGATCCTGCCACTTGCGGGTCTGCAACTGGCCCTCGAGATAGACCTTGCTGCCCTTGCGCAGATAGCTCTCGGCGACGCGGGCAAGCCCTTCCGAGAAGATCACCACACGGTGCCATTCGGTCTTTTCGCGGCGCTCGCCGGTATTCTTGTCTTTCCAGTTCTCGGAGGTGGCGACACTGAGGTTGACCACCTTGCCGCCGCTGGGAAGGTTGCGCACTTCCGGATCCGCACCGAGATTGCCGACCAGGATCACCTTGTTGACACTGCCTGCCATCGTTCATTCCTTTCGATTCAGTCCCGGGCCGCAGCCGCGGGACGCTCACTTACATAGCGGCGGACATACTACTCCGCGGCGACGGTCCCCGCCCGTGCTTTGCCAAGTTGTGAACAGTTGTTCTGTTCCCTTTATGTTCCGTTTTGAGTTAGCCGTCAAGCGTGGCATTCCGGGCCTTTGCTCGGCCGCTGCTGACATGGCCTGTCAGCAGCCCTGCTCCAGATCAGCCGGCTTGCTTTCCACGGAATGGTCATGGACTACGCCCAGGCGCTCTGGATCTATCTCGTCCTGCTGTTCGGCATCATCGTGGTGCCGGGCATGGACGTGTTTTTCGTCATCGCCAATGCGCTGACCGGCGGGCGCAAGGCGGGCTTTGCGGCCGTAGGCGGCATCATGGTGGGCGGCGCGGTGCATACGCTTTTCGGCGCACTTGCGGTCGGCGTGCTCACGCGGCTGCCCACGATGGTGTTGCAGGCCATGATCCTGGTCGGTGCGGCCTATATGGCCTGGATCGGCTATACGCTGCTGCGCAGCTCGATCACCGTGGACGCCATTGGCAGCGCCAAGACGCGCTCGCATTGGGTGGCGTTTCGCCAGGGCATGGTCACCTGCCTGCTCAATCCCAAGGCCTACCTCTTCGTGCTGGCGGTGTTCCCGCAGTTCATGCGGCCCGAATATGGACCGATCTGGTCGCAGGCGCTGGTCATGGGGGCGATGACCGTAACCATGCAGTTCCTCATCTATGGCGCCCTGGCGCTGGCCGCCGGCAAGGGTCGTGATGCCCTGATCGGCAACCCGCAGGCGACGATCTGGATCGGTCGGGGCGCTGGCGCGTTGTTCGTGGCCGCAGCCCTGTTCACGGCCTGGCATGGAGTGACCCAGCATGTGGGCCCTTGACCGAATCTGGATTGTTCCGCTTATGTTCCAGGTAGCCAAAGGTGCTTTGGCAAGCCTTGAGGGACACGCTAAGGTGACCGCACAGCCGGGCGGCCATGCGCGGGGCCCGCTTGCGGCGGGGATGGACCGCGCCTATCTGTGTGCTCTCCCCGATGCCCTATTCCGACTTTGCCGCCGGGCCGCCGATGGCGCACCGAGCCATGGACTGAAATGATGACGCCAAAGCCCAGCCAGAACCGTGAAATCATCGTACGCGGCGCCCGCGAACACAATCTCAAGGGGATCGATCTCAAACTGCCGCGCGACAGCCTCATCGTGATGACGGGCCTGTCCGGCTCGGGGAAATCGTCCCTGGCGTTCGACACCATCTATGCGGAAGGCCAGCGGCGCTATGTCGAGAGCCTCTCGGCCTATGCGCGGCAGTTCCTCGAAATGATGCAGAAGCCCGATGTGGAACACATCGAAGGGCTCTCCCCTGCCATTTCCATCGAGCAGAAGACCACGTCGCGCAACCCGCGCTCGACGGTTGGCACTGTCACCGAGATCTATGACTACCTGCGGCTGCTGTTCGCGCGCGTCGGCGTGCCCTATTCGCCGGCCACGGGCCTGCCCATCGAGAGCCAGACTGTCAGCCAGATGGTCGACAAGGTGCTGGACCTGCCCGAAGGCACAAGGCTCTTCCTGCTGGCGCCGATCGCGCGCGGCCGCAAGGGCGAATACAAGAAGGAACTGGCCGACCTGATGCGCAAGGGCTTCCAGCGCGTCAAGATCGACGGGGAATATCACGAGATCGAGGATGCACCGGTCCTCGACAAGAAGTTCAAGCACGATATCGAAGTGGTGGTGGACCGCGTCGTGGTCGGACCCGACATTTCCGGCCGCCTGGCCGAAAGCTTCGAGACGGCGCTGAAGCTGGCCGACGGCATTGCGCTGGTGGAATATGCCGACGAGAAGAACGAGGACGGCAGCCCGCGCCAGGCCACCTTCTCGGAAAAGTTCGCCTGCCCGGTTTCCGGCTTCACCATTGCCGAGATCGAGCCGCGCCTGTTCTCGTTCAACAACCCGTTCGGCGCCTGCCCGGTCTGCGATGGCCTGGGTACCGAGCAGAAGATCGACCGCGACCAGATCGTGCCGGATGTGACGCTGTCGGTACGCGACGGCGCCATCCTGCCCTGGAGCAAGACCAGCGCACCCTATTACCTGCAGACGCTGCAAGCCGTGCTCAAGCACTTTAATGCCTCGACCGGTACGGCCTGGAACGAGCTCAGCGACGAAGTGCAGGACGCAGTGCTGTACGGTACAGGCAAGACACCGATCAACTTCGTCTATGATGATGGCCTGCGCCAGTACAAGACCACCAAGCCCTTCGAGGGCGTCATCGGCAACCTTGAGCGTCGCTACAAGGAAACCGAAAGCGCAGGCATGCGCGAAGAGATCGAAAAGTATATGTCGGCCAAGCCCTGCATCGCCTGTGGCGGCTATCGGCTGAAGCCGGAATCGCTCGCGGTCAAGATCGACGGACTGCATGTCGGTCAGGTCACCGAAAAATCCATCCGCAGTGCGGCCGAATGGTTCGAGGCCCTGCCGGAAAAATTCACGCCCAACCAGAAGCTGATCGGCGAGCGCATCCTCAAGGAAATCCGCGAGCGGCTGAATTTCCTCATCGATGTCGGGCTCGACTACCTGACCATGGCGCGCAATTCGGGCACGCTGTCGGGCGGCGAAAGTCAGCGTATCCGTCTCGCCAGCCAGATCGGCTCGGGCCTGACGGGTGTGCTCTACGTGCTCGACGAGCCGAGCATCGGCCTGCACCAGCGCGACAATGCGCGCCTGCTCGAGACGCTGCAGCGGCTGCGCGACATCGGCAATACGGTGATCGTGGTCGAGCATGACGAAGATGCGATCATGACGGCCGACTATGTCGTCGATATCGGGCCCGGGGCGGGCGTGCATGGCGGCCATATCGTGGCCGAGGGAACGCCACAGGACATCCTCAACCACCCCGACTCGCTGACCGGCAAATATCTGTCCGGCCGCCTGGGCATTGCCATGCCGGCCGAGCGCCGCCAGGGCAAAACGGGCAAGACCCTGAGCGTCAAGGGCGCCACCGGCAACAACCTCAAGAATGTCTCGGTGGATGTGCCGCTGGGGCTGTTCGTTGCCATTACCGGCGTGTCCGGCGGGGGCAAGTCGACGCTGATGATCGACACCATGTATCAGGCCATTGCGCGCCGGCTGAATGGCGCGCGCGTGGTCCCTGCCCCGCATGACAGCCTGACGGGGCTGGAATTCCTCGACAAGGTCATCGATATCGACCAGTCGCCGATCGGGCGCACGCCGCGATCCAATCCGGCCACCTATACCGGGGCCTTCACCCCGCTGCGCGAGTGGTTCTCCGGGCTGCCGGAAGCCAAGGCGCGCGGCTATGGGCCGGGGCGCTTCAGCTTCAACGTCAAGGGCGGGCGCTGCGAGAAGTGCCAGGGCGATGGCGTGCTCAAGATCGAGATGCACTTCCTGCCCGACGTCTACGTCACCTGCGACGTCTGCAAGGGCAAGCGCTACAATCGCGAGACGCTTGAAGTGCAGTTCAAGGGCAAGTCGATTTCCGACATCCTGGACATGACCATTGACGAAGGCGTCGAGTTCTTCTCTGCCGTGCCGGTGATCCGCGACAAGTTCGCGACGCTGCAGCGGGTGGGGCTGGGCTATGTGCAGGTCGGGCAACCTGCCAATACGCTCTCGGGTGGCGAGGCGCAGCGCGTCAAGCTGTCCAAGGAGCTCAGCAAGCGCGCCACCGGCCGCACGCTCTACATGCTGGACGAGCCGACCACGGGCCTGCATTTCCACGACGTGGCCAAGCTGCTCGACGTGCTGCATGAACTGGTCGAGGGCGGCAATACGGTGATCGTCATCGAGCACAATCTCGAAGTCATCAAGACCGCAGACTGGGTTATCGACCTCGGTCCTGAGGGTGGCGATGGCGGCGGCGAGATCGTGGCCATTGGTACGCCGGAAGACGTGGCAGCCAATCCGCGCTCCTATACCGGCCAATTCCTCAAGGAAGTCATGGCGCGACGCCCGCAGGTTGCCACCAAAGCGGCGGAGTAAAATCCGCCGGCGGGCTGCGACAAATACGCCGACCAGATGCCGGTATGCCTGCAGCAAGTAATACTGCAGGCAGAAAGTACTGTTCCAAGCCTCGCTATTCGCTGGGCTTTTGGCCATATGCGACGATAGCGCGAAAATGCCATGCGTCCTGCGCATAATGCGGTTGACGCTTGCGGCATGGTGAAGTCCGCCAAATCACCCCATGTTCGCGCCGTCGCTAAATATCCCTGAAGGGAGTAGGACGATGTTCGTTCGTGCCGTGTGGCGCCTCAAGCGCCTGGTCGATATCAAGCAGACTTTGCGGGAGATGGATGTTCCCTCGACCCGTGACGCCGACCTGCTGGGGCTTACCGGCCCCGACTTCTCCAAGATGACGCGGTCGCTGTTCGACCGTTGAGCATAATGCCATCGCCCGGGTTCAGTCGGCCGCCAGATGACCAACTGGCGGCCTTTGCTTTGGCAGCAAGCCTTAACCGAAGATGAACCATACAGGCCGAAGCCCTGCATCAGGCGCATAACCCGTTTGATCAATCTCCCACTGCTCATCCGGGAAGCACTGCCCTAAATATAAGCTCGTAAACGAAAGGAGACTACCAAATGGACATCCGCAAGACTTTCAAGAAGTGGGCCGCATACCAGCAGACCGTTCGTGAGCTCGCCGCTCTCGACAATCGTCAGCTCAACGACCTGGGCATTTCGCGCACTGACATCAATCGCATTGCCCGCGATCATGCCAGCCTCGTCTAACATTTACTGCTCAGACGCCTGCGTCCCAGTAAACCGAACAGCCGCTTCTCTCTGAGATGCGGCTGTTATGCTTTTTGGCCCCCTGCCAATCAGAAGGCTAGTTTGCCGACCAGCTCGGCATAACTGACCATGACCACCTTGCGGAACGCTTCGCGCTGCTGCAGCCGCAAGTACCAGTTTTCGACTCCGGGCATTGCCGGCCGATCGATCTCCATGGTGAACCAGCGATAAAGCGCCACGCCGGCTGCGATATCGGCATAGCTCAGCGCATCCCCCGCCAGAAAATCCCGTTCAGCCAGATTGGCGTCCAGCAGCCGCAGCGCCGCGACCGTCCGGGCATGGGCGGCGGCGATGGCCTTGGCATCCCGCTGCTCGGGAGGCGTGCGCACAAGGAGCCAGAACACCGTTATCCAGGCGGGCTGGAAAGTGGTGGCGGTCCAGTCGGTCCACTGATCGACAATGGCCCGCTGGCGGGGATCGTCGCGCCAAAGGGTTTCGTGCCCATAAGTTGCTGCCAGGTAGCGCAGGGTGGCGTGGCTTTCCCACACCGTCAAATCGCCATCCTGCAAGGTCGGGACCAGGCCATTTGGATTCAGTGCGCGATAGGCCGGATCATCGAGACCGCCATAGGAACCGCCCACCAGACGGTGCTCATACGGCAGGCCAAGCTCTTCCAGGGCCCAGAGCGTCTTCTGCACATTGGCAGAACTGGCACGGCCCCATAGCGTCAGATTTCGACTCAACGGCATCTCCCCAATCCCGGCCGCCATGCTAACGGCCGGCCGCCGGACTGCAAGACTGGTTGCACCGCGGGGCGGCGCTTGCTATCTGCCCGCCATGTCCACATCAGAACCTATTCACATCATCGGCGGCGGCCTCGCCGGCTCGGAAGCCGCATGGCAGGCGGCGGAAGCCGGCGCCACCGTCATCGTGCATGAAATGCGCGGCGTGCGCGGCACCGACGCGCACAGCACCGACAGCTTTGCCGAGCTGGTCTGCTCCAACAGCTTTCGCTCCGACGACCACGAGCAGAATGCCGTCGGCCTGCTGCATGAGGAAATGCGGCGCCGCAATTCGCTGATCATGCGTGCAGCCGACGAACACAAGCTGCCGGCCGGCGGCGCGCTGGCGGTGGATCGGCACGGCTTTTCCGACGCGGTGACACGCGCGATCCACAACCATCCCAAGATTACGGTGATCCGCGAGGAAATCGCCGGCTGGCCGCCGGAAGACTGGCGCAATGTGATCATTGCCAGCGGGCCGTTGACCTCCCCTGCCCTGGCCGATGCCATCCTGGCCAAGACCGGCGAGGATGCGCTGGCCTTTTTCGACGCCATCGCGCCGATCGTCCACAAGGACAGCATCAACATGGACATTGTCTGGGCGCAGTCGCGCTATGACAAGGCCGGCCCGGGCGGCACGGGCGCCGACTATCTCAACTGCCCGATGGACAAGGAACAGTATCTGGCCTTTGTGGAGGCGCTCAAGGTGGCGCCGCTACACGAGTTCAAGGACTGGGAAAAGGTCCCCTATTTCGACGGCTGCCTGCCCATCGAGGTGATGGCCGAGCGGGGCGTCGAAACCCTGCGCCACGGACCGATGAAGCCGGTGGGCCTCACCAACCCGCGCAACCCGACGGTCAAGTGCTATGCCATCGTGCAGCTGCGGCAGGACAACGCCTTGGGCACGCTGTGGAACATGGTCGGCTTCCAGACCAAGATGCGCTATGGCATCCAGGCCGATATCTTCCGCATGATCCCGGGATTGGAGAATGCGCAGTTCGCCCGGCTGGGCGGGTTGCATCGCAATACCTTCCTCAATTCGCCGAAGGTGTTGGGGCCGGACCTTAAACTCAAGGCTGATCCCCGGATTCGCTTTGCCGGCCAAGTGACGGGCGTCGAGGGCTATGTGGAGAGTGCCGCGGTCGGCCTGATCACCGGGCGTCTCGCAGCAGCGGAGGCGCGCGGGGAGACAATGGCGACGCCACCGAACACCACGGCGCTGGGCGCGCTGGTGGCCCATATCACCGGCGGCCACATTGAATCCGAAAGCTATAGCGGAGCACGCAGCTTCCAGCCGATGAATGTCAATTTCGGCCTGTTTCCGCCTGTCACCGTCGTCAAGCCGGAGGGCGCCGGCCGCTGGCGGGGCAATGACAAGACCATAGCCAAGCGCAAGGCGATCACGTCGCGGGCGCTGGAGGATCTGCAGGCCTGGGCGTGACCGCAGCGGAACTCGAAACCTACCTGCATGACCATATTCCGCTGTCGCGGGCCATGGTGGTGCATGTGGTTTCGGTGGCCGATGACCGGATCGTGCTTGGCGCGCCGCTGGCGCCCAATATCAACCACCGGGACACGGTGTTTGGCGGCAGCGCCGCGGCGGTGGCGACACTGGCCGCCTGGTCGCTGCTGCATCTGCGGCTGACGGCGGCGGACCTGCCCAGCCGCGTGGTGATCCAGAGCAGCAGCATGGACTATCTGGCGCCGATGGCCGCCGATTTCACAGCCTCGGCGGTGCTGGACCCGGGGGCGGACTGGGATGGCTTTGTTCGCATGCTGGCGCGCCGGGGCCGGGCACGGATCGCGCTACAGGCCGAGCTGACTTGTGAGGGGCAGACGGCAGGCCGGTTCCGGGGCGAGTTTGTCGCCTTCGGCAAGGATCGTCTCTAGCGGTTGCGCCAGGTCCACCAGGCGAGCCGGGCAATCTTGCGCCAGTCGGCATCGTCGGGCACCGGGGCAAAGAGGCTGGACTGCCGGCGATTCAGGGCGGCGAGCTGGGCCTTCAAGACGGCGATACTGGCAAAGGCCGGCTTGAGGCGGCCGGGCAAGACGGCAATCGCCCGTTCGGCCTTGGCCAGGTGCTCACCGGCCATGTCGGCTATCTGACCCAGGGCTTCCGACAGGCCCTCGCTCTCGGTGCCGGCAAAGATCTCGCCCTCGCGCACGCCATTGGCCTGGAAAACCGACCACGGGAGCATGATGCGCCCCTGGGCCGAGACGTGGCCGAAGGCACGCAAATGGCCGATCATGGCATGGGCGACGCCGAGATGGCCGGCAGCATCGCCGGTTTCGATGGTCTCGCCATCGTTCAGGATCATGGCCGCCAGCTGATAGAGCGTTGAGACCGTCTCGCCGGCATAGCCCTCAAAGCTCTCAAGGTCGGGCATGGGATCGTCGTAGAGGTCGAAGCGCCGCGCGCCGATCAGGCGCAGCAAGGTGCCGGCGGGGATATTGTAGCGCGCCATGGTGTCGAGCAAGGCGTCAGCGACGGGGTTCTGCCGCACCGCGCCATGACCTTCGCCCTCAAGCGCATCGCTCCACCATTGCAGGCGGATTTCACCGGGCGCCGGATCGGAGACGCGTTCGCGAATCGAGGCCACATCAGCATTGAAGGCATAGAGCGCGGTGACAGCATCACGGTGCGGACCGGTCAGGACCAGGGTCGACAGATAGCGGTCGCGGTCCCCCTGACGCAGCGCCTCGGCGGCATGGGCGAAGCTGGCCTCGGCCATCTAGCGCACCTTGTCGACGGCGATCAGCGCTGCGGCCACGGCGCGCTCCTCGGCCAGCAGGACATTGTAGGTGCGGATGGCGCTGCCGGTATTGATGGCCTCGACAATGACACGCCGTTCCCGCAGCGCCTCGCGCAATTCGCGCGGGATGGCGGCGATGTCGGGGCCCACGCCGATCAGCAGCACATCGATGTCATCGGCAACGGCAAAAACCGGCGCCAGTGATTCCATCGTGATCTCTGCGGGCACGGTGACCGGCCAGGCAAACATGCCGGTCGGCAGGCACAGCAGGGAGCCGCGATGGGACATGCCGGCAAAGCGGAAGCCGCCATTGCCATAGGCATCGATGCCTGCCTGCTCCGGATAGTGCCCGTCGCTGCCGAGATCACTCACCGGTCACACTGCCGGGCTGTCAACCGAACCGGTAGGAGTCGCCTTCTGGTCGCCGCGCTCCTTGAGGCCGAGATTGACCAGGATCGGCGCGGCGATGAAGATCGACGAATAGGTGCCAATCAGCACGCCGAAGATCATCGACAGCACGAAGCTCTGGATGATCTCGCCACCGAATACCGCCAGGGCCAGAAGCGCCAGCAGCGTGGTCGGCCCGGTCAGAACCGTGCGCGAGAGCGTCGAGTTGATGGCGCGGTTGAGCAGATCGACAACCGGCACCTTGCGGTATTTGCCCATGAATTCGCGGACGCGGTCATAGACCACCACGGTATCGTTGAGCGAGTAGCCCACAATGGTGAGGATGGCCGCGATACTGGACTGGTTGAACTCTATGCCGGTGACCGCGAAGAATCCGAGCGTCATGATGACGTCGTGCAGGGTCGAGACGACCGCGCCGACGGCAAACTGCCATTCGAAGCGGAACCACAGGTAGATGAGGATGGCGAGGATGGCCAGGCTCAGACCGATGGTGCTCGACCAGGCGAGCTCGGACGACACGGTGCCGCTGACGGCCTCGGTGCGGCGAATCTCGTAGTTTTCGGCGGCCAGGGCTTCACGCACCTGTTCGACGGCGGCCTGCTGCGCCTCCGGGCCGCCCTCCTGCAGCTCGATGCGGATCAGCACGTCTTCGGGCGTGCCGAAGCCCTGGACCTGGACGTCGCCCAGATTGAGTTCACTCAGCGCGCTACGGATCAGACCCGTATCGGCCGGGCCACCCTGATGCTGGACCTCGATCGAGGTGCCGCCCTTGAAGTCGATGCCCAGATTGAGGCCGTGGATACCGAACCAGCCGATGGATGCGACCGACAGTACGATCGAGGCCACGATCGCGATCTTGCGCCAGCTCATGAAGGGAATGGTGGTGTCGTCCGGCACCAGGCGCATGAGCTGCACCTTGAGCGTCTTGGGGCGGACCCAGTCGTACCAGCGGGTGACGATCATCAGGGTGACGAAATAGGCCGTGAACAGCGTGGTGATAATGCCGATGGCCAAGGTGACGGCAAAGCCCTGCACCGGGCCCGAGCCCAGGAAGAACAGCACGACCGCCGCGATGAAGGTGGTGACGTTCGAATCCAGGATGGCGCTCATGGCGTTGCTGAAGCCGGACTGGATGGACTGGATGTTGGACCGCCCGGCGGCTTTCTCCTCGCGGATGCGCTCGAAGATCAGCACGTTGGCGTCCACCGCCATGCCCATGGTCAGCACGATGCCGGCAATGCCCGGCAGGGTCAGCGTGGCGCCCAGCAATGACAGCGTGCCGATGACCATGCCGACATTGAGAATGAGGGCGATATTGGCGAAGACACCGAAGGTGCCATAGGCAATGAGCATGAAGAGGACGGTGCTGATGCCGCCGATGACGCCGGCTGTAACACCGCCGCGAACGCTGTCCGCGCCTAGGCTGGGGCCGACGGAACGCTCTTCGACGATGTCGAGCGTGGCCGGCAGCGCGCCGGCGCGCAGCAGCACGGCCAGGTCGTTGGCGCTGGCAGTGGTGAAGCTGCCGCTGATCTGACCCGAGCCGCCGGTGATCGGCTGCTGGATGACCGGCGCCGTGATGACCTGGTTGTCGAGCACGATGGCGAAGCGCTGGCCGACATTGGCGGCCGTGATCTGGCCGAAAGTGATGGCGCCGCGGGTGTCGAAGCGGAAGCTCACGACGGGCATGGCGCGCTGCTGGTCGTAGCTGGGCTGCGCATCGACCAGCGACTCGCCGCCAATGGCGACGTCTTCATAGAGCAGTTCCGAACCGCCATCCTGGCTGGGGACGATCATGGTGCCGGCCGGCAGGCCCTGGGCCTCGGCCTGCGTGGCGGTCATGCCGGGATAGACCATGTGGAAGGTCAGGCGCGCCGTCTGCGAAATGATGGCTTTGAGCCGGTCGGAATCCTCAAAGCCCGGCACCTGCACCAGAACGCGTGTGTCGCCCTGGCGCTGGATGGTGGGCTCGGTTGTGCCCAGCTCGTCGATACGGCTGCGGATGACCTCGATGGACTGTGCCACCAGCGAGCTCATGCGCTGGGAGATGCCATCTTCCGTCAGGGTGATGGTCAGCTTGCCGTCGGCGGCTTCACCGAACGAAAGCTCGTTGACGCCAATGCCGGCGAAGAGAGAGTCGCTGAGTGTATTCTGCAGCGTCTCGATAGCGGTCTGTGCCGCGGCCTTCTGCGCCGGGTCGGTGAGTTCGATGGCAATGGAGGCGCTGGCCTCATCGGTGGTGATCAGATTGCCGATGCCGTTGTCGCTGGCCAGGACATTGCGTGCATCGCGACGCAGGTCGCGCAGGCGCTCGGTCACAATGCCTTCGCGGTCCACCTCGAGCAGCAGGTGGGAACCACCCTGCAGATCGAGCCCCAGCACCATGGTCTGCTTGGGCAGCCAATCGGGGAGACTATCCACAAAATCCTTCGGCAGAAAATTCGGCGAGGCAAACAGCAGGCCGAAGAGGGTCACGAGAAGGACGAGCGTGGTGCGAAGGGGCGAGAACTTCATTTAGGGTATCCTGAAAACAAGAACCGGCGCCCATGGGCGCCGGCAGCATGCGGAGCGCTGCAATCAAGCAGGCTTGTTGTCGTTCACCGGCTCTGCCTTGGAGCGCACATCCGCCACCATGCCGCGCACCAGCTTCACCTTCACGCCCGTGGCGATCTCGACCTCGAGATCTTCGCCATCGACAGCCTTGGTCACCTTGCCGACGATGCCGCCGGTGGTCACGACCGTGTCACCGCGACGGATGGCAGCCAGCATGGCCTGCTGGGCCTTCAGGCGCTTCTGCTGCGGGCGGAAGATGAGGAACCAGAAGATCACCACCAGCAGAAGGATCGGCATCAGCTGGATGAAGATGTCGGTCATGCCACCTGCGGGGGCGGCACCGGCTGCCTGGGCATAAGCGGGCGTTACAAACATAAGGCGAGGCTCCTATCGTTTCTTCTTGGCTTGTGGAGGGCGGCGCCAGAGACCAGCATCAACGTTGCGACGCTACTGGACGCATATGGGGCTCGTTGCACTTGCAGCCCGGACAAAATCGGGCGGACTATACATTTGGCCCCTAGCGATTGCAAAGGCATTCCGGGGCTGCAATTTGCCGCGCCGAGCATGAGGACAAACCACCTTGAAGAGCAAAGACTACCTCGCCGAAATCGCCGCCTCACTGGGGCAGATCGCCCGCTCGCTCGACGCCCTGGCGCCCTCTGGCGTGGGCGCCGACGGGGGACTGGGCACGGCGGACGCCTATCACTGGGACGGCGATGCCGGGCAATTGATGGCGGTGCCCAAGGTAAGCCGCGTGGCGCTGAGCATGCTCAAGGGAATCGATGCGGTGCAGGACATCCTGCTGCGCAATACCGAGCAGTTCGCCCGCGGCCATGGCGCCAATAATGCGTTGCTTTGGGGCGCGCGCGGCATGGGCAAGAGTTCTCTGGTCAAGGCCATCCATGGCGACATCATTGCCCGGCGGGACGAGGGCTTTCAGCGGCTGGTGCTGATCGAGATCGCGCGGGAGGATCTGGAGACCCTCCCTGCCCTGATGCGGCGGATCGGCGGAGAAGACGCTCGCTTCATCGTGTTCTGCGACGATCTCAGCTTCGACAATGGCGAGACCAGTTACAAGTCGCTCAAGACCATTCTCGACGGCGGGCTTGAGGGCCGGCCGGAAAATGTCCTGTTCTACGCCACGTCCAACCGGCGCCATCTGATGCCGCGCGACATGATCGAGAACGAACGCTCGACCGCAATCAATCCCGGCGAGGCCGTGGAAGAGAAGGTGTCGCTGTCAGATCGCTTCGGGCTGTGGCTGGGCTTTCACAATTGCGACCAGCCGACCTTTCTCACCATGGTTCGCGCCTATGCCGACCATTACGGGCTGGACCTGGACGACGAGACCCTCAGGGCGCGGGCCATTGAATGGTCGGCGACACGCGGGGCCCGTTCGGGCCGTGTGGCCATACAGCTGGTGCGGACGCTGGCCGGCGAGATGGGCAAGCCGCTGTAGAAAGCAAAACCCCCGCTTTCGCGGGGGTCTTTTTTCGGATTTGCGATGGGCTGGATCAGCTTGCCAGCAGCGGCAGCGGATCAACCGGGGTAGCACCCTTGCGGAGTTCGAAATGCAGCTGCGGCTTGGTCACCGAGCCGGTCATGCCGGCGGCGCCGATCGTGTCGCCGCGGCCGACCACGGCGCCCTTGGCGACGTTCATCGACTGCAGGTGGGCATAGGCCGAGACGTAGCCATTGGGATGGCGGATGAGCACGAGGTTGCCATAACCTTCAACGCCCGAGCCGACATAGATCACCGTGCCATTCTCGGCTGCCTTGACTGCGGAGCCTTCGGGCACCTCGATATTGATGCCGGTGCCCTTGGACGAGGCAAAGTCGACCAGCACGCGACCGCTGGCGGGCCAGCGGAACTTGTCGCTACCCGACATTGCGGGCTCGGCGGCCGGCACGCTGGCCACCTGGACCGGCGCAGGCTGGGCCGGAGCGGCGGTGGCCGCGGGTGCTGCGGCGGCAGGCGTGGTGGCGGCCTGGAGCGTATTGGGTGCGGCGGCAAGGGTCTGCTGCGCCGGAGCCGACGCGGCCATTGGCGTGGTGCTGGCGACCTGGGTGGCAGTCGGCGCCTTGGTGGCGAGCAGGTCGGCGCGACCGGGAATGATCACCTTCTGCCCGACGACGATCTTGTCGGGCGAGGAGAGATTGTTGGCCTGCACGAGAGCCTGGGTCGTGACTTCATAGCGGCGGGCGATCGTATAGAGCGACTCGCCGCTGGCGATGGTGTGGGTGAAGCCGCTCGTGGCGGCACCCGAGGCGGCCGGCGCCGCCGAAGCGAGCGATGGCACCGAGCTGTTGGTGGGCAGGCTGCCGAGAACGGCGGGAGACGGCATCGGGGCCGAAGCGATTGAGGGCTGGGCTTGCATGGCGGGCAGGGATCCCTGGGAAGACGGGTTACGCAGTACTGGAAGGTCTTGGGACTGGACGGAAGGAGCGGCACTGGCCGTGCCAACCGGCGCCATTGGCGCGGTATATCCGGCCTGGACCGACGGGTTCCAGGCAGGCTGGGCTGTGGGCTGGCTGTTCCAGCTGCCACCAACATTGGCGGGAGGCAGGAACTGGCTCTCTGCCGTCATGGCCTGCGGCGCGCCGAGGCTGGAGGGCATGGGCTGGCTGTAGCTTTGGGGAGCACTCTGGGGGAGCGAGCCAGTGGTCGTCGGATCGCCGAACGTCCGGCTACCGAGACTGGAACACCCAGACAGTGCTACGGCGGTGGCGACCAAGCCAACCATCGCAATGGCACCTTTGGGCGCCCGACGGGATAGGCGGATACTCATCAGCTATACTCGTACGCAGGTACTCAACACAAATTTGAGACTAGGCCGGTAAGGTAAAGACGAGTTTAAAGCCGATGCGATTTGAGCAAAATCGTCAGGGGCAGATTCCGGGTTGAGTAAGGTTAAGAGACGGAAGGCCCATAATTCTCCCCGCCGGCGGGCCGGCGCTGGGCCAGTCTCCACCCTATCTCAGAGCAGCAGTGTACCGCGCAGGCGCTCGACGACCATGGTGTCGGTCTGTTGCAGCAGCATCGGGGTTACGGTCACATAGCCGTCCTGGCGCATGACCTCGAAATCGGCCGCCCGGTCGAGTGGCTTGGGCGTGTCGGGGATGGCAATGAAGAACTTGCCGGCATTGTCGCTGGGATAATAGCGGAAGGGCGAGCGCGAGAAACGCTGGTGCGGCACCACGGCGATGCCCTTGGTGGTATCGGGGTCGCAAAAGGGGAAATTGACGTTGTAATAGTGCTCGCGCCCCTGCGCGGCCGCAATGATGGCGCGTGCAACGGCGACACCATGCCGGACGGAATTTGACCAGTTCACGTCCCGGCCATGCTCGTAGTTGATGCCCTGGCTCATGGCGATGCCGATGGCGCCCTGCAGCGCCCCTTCGCGGGCGCCGGCAGCCGTGCCCGAGCAGTTGATGATATCGCCCAGATTCTGCCCGGCATTGACGCCGGACAGCACGACATCGGCGGGCCGGTCGCCCAACAGGTGGGTCATGCCGGCGACGACGCAGTCGGCAGGCGAGCCGCCGACAACGGCGAAGGTGCGCTCGCTGTGCCGTTCGAACTGCAGTTCGCGGCCCAGGGTGAAGCGGTGCCCTGCCCCGGACTGGTTGCCATCGGGCGCGACGATCCAGACGTCGTCGCTCAGCGCGCTGGCAATGTCGGCCATGATGGCGATGCCAGGCGCATCCACACCATCGTCATTGGTGATGAGGATGCGCAGGCCCATCAACGACCGCCGATCGACTTGAGGCCGCCCATATAGGGCTGCAGCACCTCGGGCACGAGGACGGAGCCGTCTTCCTGCTGGTAGTTTTCCATCACGGCGATCAGGCAACGGCCGACGGCGGTGCCGGAGCCGTTGAGGGTGTGGACGAAGCGGGGCGCCTGTTTCTCACCAGATGGGCGATAGCGCGCATCCATGCGGCGGGCCTGGAAATCGCCGCAGACCGAGACCGAGGAAATCTCGCGATAAGTATCCTGGCCGGGAAGCCAGACTTCGAGGTCATAGGTCTTCTTGGCGCCAAAGCCGATATCGCCGGTGCAGAGATTCATGACGCGGTAATGCAGGCCCAGGCGCTGCAGCACGGTCTCGGCGCAGGCCAGCATGCGCTCATGCTCGTCCACCGAGGTCTCGGGCGTGGTGATGGACACCATCTCGACCTTGTTGAACTGATGCTGGCGCAGCATGCCGCGGGTGTCGCGACCGGCCGAGCCGGCCTCGGAACGGAAGCAGGGCGTGAGGGCGGTCAGGCGGAGCGGAAGCTCTTCCTCCGACAGAATCGACTCCCGCACGAAGTTGGTGAGCGGAACCTCGGCCGTGGGGATGAGAGCCAGCCGGCCTTCGCCATGCGGCGTGAAGAACAGGTCTTCCTCGAACTTCGGCAGCTGGTTGGTGCCGAACAGGGCATCGTCTTTCACCAGCAGCGGCGGCTGGACTTCAGTATAGCCATTTTCATTGGTGTGCAGGTCCAGCATGAACTGGCCCAGCGCACGTTCGAGGCGGGCCACCTGCCCTTTCAGCACGACGAAGCGGCTGCCGGAGAGTTTGGCGGCGATCTCGAAGTCCATGTCGCCACGCGCGGCAACATCGATCTCGTAATGCTCCTTCGGAGCGAACGAGAAGCTGGGCTTGGGGGCGCGCGCCTTTGCGGCGGTGGCAGCCGAGCCATTGGGCCCAAAATACTCGACATTGCCACTCTCGTCGGCGCCGTCGGGCACGTCTTCGAACACCAGGTTTGGAATGACCGAGAGGGCATTGCGCAGCTCGAGCTCGATGGCGCGCTCGTCGGCTTCGCCCTGCGGGATGGATTCCTTGAGGCGGGCGACTTCGGCCATCAGCTCGGCGGCCCTGGCTTCGTCTTTCTGCGCCTTGGCCTGGCCGATCTGCTTGGACAGCGCATTGCGCTTTTCCTGGGCGTCGTTGAGCTTGGCAATGATCTCGCGCCGACGGTCATCGATGGCAAGCAGATCGGCGGAGCGAACGGAGACGCCCTTGCGCCGCGAAACGGCGGCATCGAAGGCTTCGGCGTTGGCTCTGATCCATTTGATATCGAACATCGGTTGCTACGGGTCGCTGCCCGCCTCTGGTTGATTGCGCTAGCTTGTCTAAGGTCGATGGCGGAACGCCGCAATCCCAAACCCACCGGGCCATGCCCGCGAAGACCGGAATCGGGCCCTGTTGCGCTCACCCGGCAGCCTCATCCTGAGCCTCTTGAAGGGCAAGGCGTGGCGACGCGGCGCGACCTCGTGGCTCGACAAGCAGACCATGAGGTCTGCTTGTCAGTCTATTCGGATGATGAGCGGGCGAGCTCGGCTTCCTGCGCGGCCAAGGCGGCTGCGCGGCGCTTTTCGATCATCCGCACGGAAATGATCGAGAGTTCGTAGAGCAGGTACATGGGCAGGGCCAGGCCGATCTGGGAGATCGGGTCGGGCGGCGTGATGAAGGCGGCAAAGATCAGGATGCCGACAATGGCGTAGCGGCGCCCCTTCTTGAGCAGGTCGACATGCACAAGGTCGATCTGGGCCAGCAGCGTCAGGATGACGGGGAGCTGGAAACAGATGCCGAAGGCCAGGATGAGCAGCATGGCCAGGCCAAGATATTCGCTGACGCTGGTCAGCATCTCGATGTCGACCGTCTGCATGCTGGCGAAAAAGCTCAGCGCCATGGGCAGGACGACGAAATAGACCAGGGCCGCACCGGCCACGAAGAAGATCGGGGTTGCGACGAGATAGGGCACGAAGGCCTTGCGCTCGTGCTTGTAGAGGCCAGGCGCCACAAACATGTAGATCTGGGCGGCGATCATCGGGAAGCCGAGGAAGATGGCGCCGAACAGCGCCACGTTCAGGTAGGTGAAGAACAGCTCCTGCGGCGCGGTGAAGATCAGGTTCGCGCCGGGGACCGAGCGCTTGTAGGGGATCAACAACCAATCATAGATCGTGCTGGCGAAGATGAAGCAGAAGGCCATGAGCACGACGATGGTGACCGCCGAATAGATCAGGCGCTTGCGCAGCTCGACCAGGTGTTCGAGCAGTGGCGCTTCGCTGCCGGCGAGTTCATCCTCGGGCGCTTTGCTCTTGTCTTCGATCTGCTTGGCGTCGGCCATGGTCTATTCGTTCCCGGCTTTCGCGGTTGCGGTCTTGCGTGGCTGGCGCGCACGCGGCGTCTTGGTGGCCGGCGAATCCGCCGGTTCGGTGGGCAGCGTCGGTACGGGCTTTTCGGCCACGACCTTGGGCGTGCGCGGCTTGCGGACGGGCTTGGCGACCGGCTGTGTCTCGGCGGGCGCCGGAACAGCCTCGATCGGGGCAAGCTCGGCGGTGACGACGGGATGCGTGGGGGCAGCCTTGGCCGCCTTGACCGGCGCCTTCCTGACCGTGACCTTGGCAGGAGCGGGTGCTGGCTTGGCGGCCTTGACCGTGGTCGGCGCCGGACCGGCCGGCTTGAAGCCGGATTCGGCGGCGATCTGGTCGGCCGTCTTGGGCAGCGTCTTGGGCGCCGTCATGCCGGCCTTGGCCTTGATCTCGTCAACCACGCTTTCCGCATTGGGATCGGTCGGCTTGATGACGCCACTCGGCTTTGGGCCGGTGGGCGTCATGGCGTTGAATTCCTTGCGGATTTCGTCGGAGGTCTTCTTGAGCGGGGCGGTGATCGAGTTGCGCAGGTTGCGCACCTCATCCAGCCCGGTCGTCTTGTTGATCTCGCGCTGGAACTCACTGCCCATGCGCCTGATCTGCCCGGCAACCTTGCCGATGCGGTTCATCACCACCGGCAAGTCTTTCGGCCCGATGACGATCAGCGCGATAACGCCGATCACCAGCATCTCTGTCCAGCCCAAGCCGAGCATAGTCCTATTCCTTCAAAGCAGCAGCAAGGCCGGAAGATACGTCCTCAGACGTCCTTCTTCTCCGGCTCACGGACTTCGGCATCGGCCGTGGTCGCGACGCGCTCCACCGGCTTGTCGTCGTCCTTCATGCCCTTCTGGAAGGCTTTGATACCCGAGGCGACTTCACCCATCATGCCGGAAATCTTGCCGCGACCAAACAGCAGGATGACAACGACGGCGACAACGAGAATGCCCCAAATTCCTGGCGCGTGCATTTTGATCTCCCTAATATTCTTCAGAACGCGTTACACGCGAAAGATAGGCCAGAAATAGGTTCAATCGCGTGCAAACACAAGAACGTGTTCCGGATTGAGCGTCACGAAGACATCTTGTCCCACGCTCAGACCTGCATCGGAGGGCTGGCGGATGCCCAGAGGCTGATCGAGCCCCTCGACGCTCACCTCGCAGATGTCGATGCCGATGGCGTCGCGCTTGCCCACGATGCGGCCCGGCGTCCCCGGTCCCTCGATGGCCATGCGGGCCCCGCCCGCCGGCCGGATAGCCACGGTAACCTTTGTTCCCTCCGCAAGGCCCGGTGTCGCCACCATGCCCAGGGGCGTCCGCGCCCCGCCGCCGGACACCACGCTCTCGACTTCGCTGAGCGGGGAGAAGAAGCGGGCGGCGCTCAGATCGATCGGCTGGCGGTAGATTTCGGCAGCCGTGCCGATCTGGGCGATGCGGCCGTGGCGGAGCAAGGCCACGCGATCGCCGAGCACCATGGCCTCTTCGGGGTCGTGCGTGACGATCAGGCTCGTGACATGGGTCTCGCGCAGCACGGCCAGGGTTTCCTCCCGCACGGTCTCGCGCAGGCGGGCATCGAGGCTGGAGAATGGCTCATCGAGCAGCAGGACGCCGGGGCGCGGGGCGACGCTGCGCGCCAGGGCCAGGCGCTGTTGCTGCCCGCCCGAGAGCATGTGTGGATAATCGTCTTCGCGGTCGGCCAGCCCCACACGACGCAGGGCGGCGCGCGCCTGGCCCAGAGCTGCCTCGCGACCGAGCCTGCGCAGGCCGAACAGCACGTTCTGCAGCACGGTGAGGTGCGGAAACAGAGCAAAGTCCTGGAACATCAGGCCAATGCCGCGACGATCGGGCGGCGTGTTGATGTCGGGCGCGGAGACGGTGGTGCCATTGATGCGCACCGCGCCGCCATGCACCGGCTGGATGCCGGCGGCAACACGGAGGGCGGTCGACTTGCCCGAGCCCGACTCGCCGAGCAGGCAGACGATCTCGCCGGGCTTGAGGGTCAGGCTGAAGTGGTCGAGCACCACCCTGCCCCCAAGCTTGACCTCGACTTCATCGAATTCGAGCGTCGCCGCGAAGCTGACGCCGGCCGTGCCGCGCAAGCCCCAGCCGGCGCTGGATGTATCAGTCATCAGTCCTGGTCCTCGTCAGTGCCGAGGTCATCGGGCTCAAGCGGATCTTCGTCGTCCCGCAGGGCGCCATCGAAGGGCAGCGGAATCTGCATGTCGGGCGGCAGGCGGCCCGACAGCAGGCCGGACCCCTTGAGTTCGTCGAGCCCCGGCAGGTCGCTGAGGCTTTCGAGCCCGAAATGGTCGAGAAAAGCCTCGGTCGTTCCATAGGTCACCGGGCGGCCAGGGGTCCGGCGACGGCCGCGCATCCGGATCCAGCCCGCTTCCATCAAGAGATCGATCGTACCCTTGCCGGTCGCGACGCCGCGCACTTCCTCGATCTCGGCACGGGTGGAGGGCTGGTGATAGGCAATGATGGAGAGCGTTTCGAGCGCGGCGCGGGAAAGCGGGCGGGTCTCCTGCTCCTCGCGGCGCAGCAGGAAGCCCAGGTCTTCGGCGGTCCGGAAGGCCCACTTGTCGCCGCGCTGCACCAGATTGACGCCGCGGTCGGCATAGCGCTGCTGCAGGGTGGCGAGCAAGTCGCCGACGCGCACTCCCTCGCCCAGATAGGTCAGCAGCTGGTTGGCCGAAAGCGGCTCGGATGAGGCGAACAGCAGGGCCTCCAGGATCCGCAGGTGGCGTTCGGCGACCTCGCCATGCTCGTCACGATCTGTCACTGCTGGTCGCCCTTGCGGCGGCGCATGAAGAGTGGACCAAAGGTTTCGGTCTGGCGGATGTCGATCTGGCCCTGCCGGACCAGTTCGAGGCTTGAGGCGAAGCTTGAGGCGCGGATGGTGGCGCGTTCGCTCGGGCTGGCGAGATATTCAGCCAGATAGAGATCCATCGGGATCCAGTCGAAACTGTCGCCGATCAGGCGCTGGAGGATGTCGCGCGCATCCTGCAGCGACCAGACCGTGCGTTGAATGGGCGAGTAATCCGTGGAAATGCCCCGCTCGCGCTGGCCGGCATAGGCCTTGAGCAGATCGTAGAGCGAAGCCTCCCAGAGGCTGCTGCGATTGACCTCGATCGGCTCGGGCATGCCACGGGCATAGACCTGGAAGCCCAGCCGGGGCCGGTTCATCAACTGGCTGGCGGCGCGGCGCATGGCCTCCAGACGCTTCAGCCGGAACTGCAGCATGGCCGCCAGCATCTCACCGGAGGGCTCGTCGTCCGATGGCGCCTGGGGCACCATGAGCCGGCTCTTGAGATAGGTCAGCCAGGCCGCCATCACCAGGTAGTCGGCAGCGACCTCGATGCGCTTCTCGCGCACGGTTTCGATGAAGGCGAGGTATTGTTCGGCCAGGGCCAGTATGGAAATGGCGGCCAGATCGACCTTCTGGCGCCGGGCCAGATCGAGCAGCAGGTCCAGCGGGCCCTCGTAGCCATCGACATCCACATACATGACGTCTTCGGCCGCGGGCTGCACGGGCGTGTCAAACCAGTCGGTCTGGGCAGTCGTCATGAAATCAGCGCCGCACTGCAGGAACGTCGCGCCATCCTTGGCCGCTGGGTCGCGACGCGTCAAGCGCAGAGCCGAGGGGAATGGCGATGTGCACCGGTCGCTTGCGGAGCGATGCTGACTTACATGGTGAAGCAGTCGCCGCCCGCAGCCTTGACGTTGGTGCAGATGGAGTTGGCTTCCTGCAGGGAATTGGCCGGCACACGCACGCGATAGTAGATGCCCCGCTCGCCCAGATCGACGCGCTGGACTTCAAGGTTGGCGCCGCCAAAGAGCGGGCCGAACCGCGTCACCATGGCCTGGGCCGAGGCGCGGGCGTCCGCTTCGCTGCGCTGGGAGGCAAGCTGCACATAGGCTGGCGCGTCATTGGGCAAGGCGTCGACCTCAATGGCCTGCGGCAGGGCGGCGGGCGCAGTGGAAGCCGCTGCAGCCGCGGGCGCAGCTCCAGCCGCAGCCGCAGCAGGCGCAGTCACGCTGCCGAGCGTATTATTGGCCGGCGGTGGCGGCAGGACATTGCCGCCAGAGGCCGGCGGACTGATGACGGCATTGACCGGCGAAGTCGGCGCAGCCGCGGAAATGCCCGGACCAGACAGGCCAGCCGGCCGGGTCATCGGGATGACAGCCGTCTTGCCGGCCAGAGGATTGCCGGCGGCATCGACGGCCGGAACCGTGGCACCCGGCGTTACCGGCGTGACCGCTGGCTCAGGGGTCACCGTTGCCTCGGGGACAGCGGGCGTAGCTGCAGCTGCCTCGGGCTCTACGCTGGCCTGAAGTTCTGGGCTGGCAGTGGCAGCGCCGGGGACGGCAGGCACATTCGGGCGATCAACCGGCAGGATGGTGCTGCCTGCGACGCTGTCATCGCCGCTGACGATCGTGCCATCCGGACGCACCGTCACAGTCCGCACCTTGCGGTTGGCCAGGCCCTCTTCACTCAGGTCGGTCGCCGCGGGGATCTGGGTGACCTCGTTGACGTCGGCCTGATCGCGCGAGACCAGCTGTTCTTCCGCACCGGGAACAACGCCGTCGATTTCGTTGAACACGACCGACTGCTGTGCGGCGGCGGCCTCGGGTTGGGCGGCCGGAGTTTCCTTGACCGGGCTGGCATCTGCCGTGAGCAGCGGCGCCGGACCGGGCTCGCTGCCCAGCCCAAGCACCCAGTAGAGGCCAAAGCCAGCCGCCAGCAGCAGCGTAATCGCCACCAGGGGACCGGCGAAGGCACGGGTCATGCCGATGCCACGGGGGCCTCGACGGCGGGGTGCGGCGGCAGTTTCAGTTTCCGCTTCGGGGGCATCGACCCAGCCGATCTGCACGCCGGTGGCCTCAGCGGCGGCCAGAATGGCCTCGTCCGCGCCGGAGAGTGCGCGGGGCGACTGTCCTGCGCTATCGGAGTGTACCGGAATGGTCGGCGTCGCCAAGCTGCGCAGCGCGGGGCTGGGTGCGGGACGTTCGGGCGCAGGAGACGGCGGCGCTGATCGATCGAGCTCAACCCGCATGGCACTGCCGATGAGACTCTCGATCTCGTCGATCGGGTCCAGGCCCATGCCGTCGTCGTCCGTTGCGGGCGCAGGATTGGTCGAGACGGCCGGCGTGGGCTGCTGCCAGGCGAAGGCTGAGGTCGACGAACTCGCGGTGGGAATCGTCACAGCCGGGCTGGTGCTGACCGTCCGGTCGATGGTGGAGGCCGGCTGCGACGCGAGGCCGAAGACCGGAGCGACCTTGAAACGATCCTGCTCAGGGCTTGCCGGGGGCTGAAGGTTGGGCTGGCGTAAAGCACCGTCGGGCGTGCCCGTGCTCACGGACGGGGCAGAGACAGATGGTGCAGCCGGGCGCGGACTTGCTGCCACGGCGGGCGCCGGAGCGGGCTCGGGCGGCGTTTCAAGCACTGGCTGTTCCGCTGACAACTCGGCAGCGATCAGGTCGGCAATGCTGTCGTGATCGGCCGGAGCGTCGGAGATGTCTGGCTTGACGTCGGCCGGGGCTGAAGCCGCAGATGTTGCCTCAACGGACGACGGTTTTGCGGCGTTGAGGTCAAAATCGAAATGGAAGGGCTCGGGCGCTTCCGGAATCGCTGCGGAACGGGGCACCGGCGAGGATGCTGCAACGACAGGCGCATCGCCGGAAGTGGCGGAAGAGCGCTCGAAGTCAAAGCGGGGCGCCGGCGCGACGGGGGCGTCGCCACCCGGGATGCGAACGGGCACGACAGGGCGAGACGCCTGCGCCGGACGATCGCCCTGCGCGTCCTGCGCCATGAGCTTTGCCAGTTCAGCGATCAGATCATCAGAGGCGTCGGATTGTCCGGCCATCGGCTGCGGTTTCGCTGTCATCAAGCAGCGCCCTCTCGGTTACGACTACGGTGCCCAAGCAAGAGCATTGTGCCGCGAGTCATCACAGTATTGCGCCCGAATTATGAAAGTTCCTCGGGTGCGGAAACGCCCAGAATTGCTAGTGCGTTGGCGATGACCTGGCGCACGGCATCAACCAGCGCGAGTCGCGCCAAAGTCAGCTTTGGGTCGTCAAAGTTAACAAATCGTAACTGCGGGTCATCCTTGCCCTTGGCCCAGAAGCCGTGGAAGGCCGCGGCAAGCTCATGAACATAGAAGGCGATGCGATGCGGTTCGTGGGCGACAGCCGCCGCGGTGACGGTCCGTGGCCATGCCGCGAGCACCCGGACAAGGTCCAGTTCGGCCGGCGTGACGATGCGATCGATCTCGGCATTGGCCAGCGCAGAAGGGGACACATCGAGGGTGGGCAGGTCCCGCGCAGCGGTCTTGAAGATCGAATGCGTGCGGGCATGAGCGTATTGCACGTAGAAGACCGGATTGTCCTTGGTCTGCTCCTTGACCAGGGCAAAGTCGAAATCCATCGCTGCGTCATTGCGCCGGTACATCAGCATGAAGCGGGTCGCGTCGGCACCCACTTCCTCCACGACATCGGCCAGCGTCACCAGGTCGCCGGAGCGCTTGGACATCTTGAATGGCTCGCCATTCTTGAGCAGGCGAACGAGCTGGCAGATACGCACATCCATGTCGGCAGCATTGAGCGAGACGGCCTTGGTGGCCGCCTGCAGGCGCTTGACGTAGCCGGAATGGTCGGCACCCAGCACGTTGATCATGTGCTTGAAGCCGCGCAGGAACTTGTTGCGGTGATAGGCGATGTCTGCCGCGAAATAGGTGTAGGAGCCGTCCGACTTGACGAGCGGCCGATCGATATCGTCGCCGAAATCGGTGGCGCGGAACAAGGTCTGCTCGCGATCTTCCCACTCCTCGGGCGTCTTGCCCTTGGGTGGATCCAGCCGGCCCTCATAGACCATGCCCTTTTCGCGCAGCCAGGCCAGGGTAGTTTCGATGTCGCCCCCTGCCCCGTGCAGCGTGCGCTCGGAGAAGAACACCTGGTGATGGATGTTGAGCCGCGCCAGGTCCTGCTTGATGAGTTCCATCATGGCGGCCAGGGCCGCTTCGCGGGCGATCAGGACGGCCTCTTCCTCCGGCTTGTCCAGCAGGCTGCGCCCGTGTTCGGCCGCCAGCGCCTGGCCGACCGGGACGAGATATTCGCCCGGATAGAAGCCGGACGGGATCTCGATGGTCTCGCCGAGGGCCTCGCGATAGCGCAGAAAGGCCGAGCGACCGAGCGTGATGGTCTGCCCGCCGGTGTCGTTGATGTAATATTCCCGCGTTACCTCGAAGCCGGAATAGGCCATGAGGGCAGCGAGCGTATCGCCGAAGACGGCGCCGCGCGTGTGGCCGACATGCATGGGGCCGGTGGGGTTGGCCGAGACATATTCGATATTGACGCGCTCGCCCTGCCCGAGCGCCGAACGGCCATAGTCTTCCCCCTGCTCTGCAATGGAGCGCAGCACCTCATGCCAGATGGGGGCTTCGAGGCGGAAGTTGATGAAGCCGGGACCGGCAACCTCGACCGACTGCACGTCCTCGTCGTGGCGGAAATGCTCGACCAGGGCGGCGGCAACGTCGCGCGGATTCTTGCCCAGGGGCTTGGCGACGATCATCGCGGCATTGGTGGACAGGTCACCATGGGACGCATCGCGCGGCGGCTCGACCACGATGCGGGCGAGCAGGTCGGCGCCGACTTCGGGGTAGAGAACCTGCATCGCATTGGCGATGCGCGCGGAAAACAGTGCAAAGACGTCCATGATATACCTGAAGGCTGAGGTGGGCCGGGGTTAACGGAATTCCGGGCGAGCGTCAAACAGCCGGGCATATTCGTCGAGTGCGTAGGGGTCGGTCATGCCGGCGATGAAGTCGGCAACGATGCGGGCGAGCTGGTGATCATCGCTCGCGGCTTGAGCATAGCCGCCCCAGCGTCCGGGCAGGTCGCGCGTTGCCATGTAGCGCTCGAACAGGTCATGCACCACGGCCTCGCTGCGGCGGACCGGCGCCATGACGGTTTCGTGGCGATAGACGCGGTCGAACAGGAAGGCCTTGAGGCCGCGCTCGCCTTCGGCAGCTTCGCGCGAGAAAGTCACCAGCATGCTGCCAGCCAAACGCACGCTTTCTGCCGACGTGACGCCTGATGCTGCGATATTGGCGGAGGTGGTGGCGATCACGTCCTCGATGGTGCGAGTAATGAGCCGGCGCTGCACCTCATGGGCCTGCCGCTTGGGTGCGACATGGGGATAAAGCTGCAGCACTTCCTGCACGATGGGGCCGGCCAGGGGAACCTCGAGCATATCGTCCAGCCTGATGAGGCCTGCGCGCAGGGCGTCATCGATGTCATGGGCATTATAGGCCACGTCATCCGCAATCGCCGCAATCTGGGCCTCCAGCGAGGGATAACTGGAGAGGCGCAGGTCAGCAACAGCGGGAATATCATCAAGCCCTGCCGGCAGCCCCTCCGCCGCATATCGGCCAAACGGCGTGCCATCGGCATGGATCAACGGCCCATTATGCTTCAGAATCCCCTCAAGCGTTTCCCAGGTCAGATTGAGCCCATCATGCTCGGCATAGCGGTTTTCGAGCCGCGTTACGACGCGCATGGCCTGGATGTTGTGATCGAAGCCCCCATAGGGTGCCATGCAGGCATGCAGCGCCCGTTCCCCGGCATGGCCGAAAGGGGTGTGGCCCAGATCGTGTGACAGGGCGACAGCCTCGGCCAGATCTTCATCGAGCCGCAGCGCGCGCGCCATAGAGCGGGCCATCTGGCTGACTTCGAGCGTATGCGTCAGCCGGTTGCGGAAGTGATTGCCATCGTGGTGCAGGAAGACCTGAGTCTTGTGCTGCAGGCGACGGAAGGCCGTGGAGTGGATGATCCGGTCGCGGTCGCGCTGAAACTCGGAGCGCGTCGGGCTCGGTCCGGTGCCGTAGAGGCGCCCAAGGGACTGCTCGGGTTTGCTGGCGTAGGGAGCGGTATCGCTCATCGTTCTGACAAAGCCCTTTTCATTCTCGGCACGAGTTACTATTTTAGCCCTACCGTTATGACATTACGAACGGCACGGATTCCCAGATGACCGATACCGCACTCGCGCCCACCGACGTCGTTCTCACCGATCGCGCTGCCAAGCGCGTGTCCCGTATCCTGGCCAAGGAGCCGGAGGGCACGGTGTTGCGCATCTCGGTTGCCGGTGGTGGTTGCTCCGGATTTCAGTATGAATACAACCTAGTACAGGAAAAGCCGGCCAGCGACGACATCGTTTTGAGCAAGGGCGACGCCGTGGTGCTGATCGATTCCATGAGTCTTGAATTCATGGGCGGGGCCGAGATCGACTACGTCGACGACCTGATCGGGCAGAGCTTCCAGATCCGCAATCCCAATGCGGTTGCCTCCTGCGGCTGCGGCACTAGCTTCGCGGTCTGACCGCCAACACTTCCGAACACAAATGCAGGGGCGAATATGGGCATGCATGTCGATGCAGTGATGGACGCTGCCATCGCGGGACAGAAGATCGTCGGCGCTGAGGTAATTGCCTATAAGGACGGTGCATTGGCGCTCCGCCGCGTAGCGGGCCATTTCAACCGCGAGGCCGGCACGCCAATGGTTGAGAATGCCATTTATCGCCTGGCGTCGGTCACCAAGCCCATCGTGGCGGCGACGGCGCTGGCAATGGTCGACAAGGGCCTGCTGCAGCTCGACGATTTGGTCAGCCGGCACCTGCCCTATTTTACACCCTCCCTGGCGGATGGATCGCCCGCAAGCATTACCATCCATCACCTGCTGACGCATACCGCCGGTCTGGCCTACGCCTATCCGGCGGATCCATCGATCTCCACTGGCCTGGGACCCAGCGACAAGGGATTCGAGGACAATTTCAGCCGCGTCGCGCGGCAACCCCTGCTGTTCGCGCCGGGTACCGCCTGGACCTATTCGGTCGCGATCGACGTGCTGGGCGCGGCGCTTGCAGCCATTCATGGCGGTTCACTGGAAGCGGCTGTGCGCCAGCATATCAGCGGCCCACTCGGGATGGCGGAGACGGGCTTTTTTGTTGCCGACATGGATCGCCTGGCCAAGCCCTATGCGGACGGCACGCCGCCCATGCCAATGGGCGATCCGCAAATGGTGCCGAACGAAACCGGCGAAGGCCCGACATTTTCTTCGTCGCGGATCTTCAGCGCGACGGCCTTCCAATCCGGCGGGGCCGGCATGGCGGGTACCCCCGAGGATATCGCAACCTTTCTCGAGGCCATGCGTCGCAATGGCGGCGACGTGATCCGACCCGAGACGGCCGCGCTCGCCTTTTCCAACCGCATCGGGGACGTTCACCGCGAGGAACCCGGCCAGCGTTTCGGCTATCTCGGCGCCGTCATCGATGATCCGGTTGCCGCCAATTCGGCCTCGGCCAGAGGCACAGTCAATTGGGGTGGGGTCTATGGACATTCCTGGCTTGTCGATCCTGCGAACGGCATTACCATAGTGTCGATGAGCAACACGGCTCTCGAAGGATGCACGGGGCGCTATCCCAAGGACCTCATCAAAGCCGTCTATGCCGACCTGAGCTGAGGACATCCCATGGCACTGCGTATCGCCACCTGGAACATTGCCGGCATCAAGGCGCGAATCGAGCCGCTGCTGAAGTGGCTGGGCGAGGAAAAGCCCGACATCGTCGTGCTGCAGGAGATCAAGACGGTCGACGAGGGGTTCCCGCGGCTGGAGATCGAGGCGCTGGGCTACAATGTGGAAACACATGGGCAGAAGAGCTGGAATGGCGTCGCCATCCTTTCGCTGCTGCCGTTTGACGAAGTGTCCCGGGGCCTTCCAGGCGATGACAGCGACGAGCAGGCGCGCCTGATCGAGGGGGTGTTCTCGGTCGAGACCGGCGCGATCCGGGTGTGTGGCATCTACCTGCCTAATGGCAATCCGGTCGACAGCGAGAAATTCCCCTACAAGCTGGCCTGGATGCGGCGACTGGAGACCTATGTCAAAAGCCGGCTGGCGCTCGAGGAGCCCTTCATCCTATTGGGTGATTTCAACATCATTCCGGCTTCCATCGATGCGCATGACCCCGACGCATGGTGGGGCGATGCGCTCTATCGGCCGGAAAGCCAGGAGCGCTGGCGCACGCTGGTGAACCTCGGACTGACGGATGCGCTGCGGGCGACGACGGCGGAGCCAGCCTATACGTTCTGGGACTTCCAGGCAGGCGCCTGGCGGCGCAATGCCGGCATCCGCATCGATCATCTCCTGCTGTCGCCGCAAGCGGCGGATCGGCTTGAAGACGTTACCGTGCACAAGGATGTGCGCGGCTGGGACAAGCCGAGCGACCATGTGCCGGTCGAGGGTCGCTTCACCTTCTAGGCGTCAGAACGCCGCGAACTGGGGCGCGACGCTTTCCGCCAGGGCGAAGGCTTCGGCACGCTGCTCAGGAGCCGCGACGGAAACCGCGCGGTTGAGCAATTCACCTATCCAGGCGGCGTCGCCGGTGGCGGCGCAGCGCTGCTGGGCGATCACCATCCACATCAGGCCTTCGACCGGCTGCGCCTCGATGCCTTCGACACCGTTGAACAGCAAATCCCCCAGCTGGGCCTGGGCCGGGCAGTGACCCTTGCGAGCGGCCAGGGAGAACCAGCGGGCGCTCTGCAGCGGATTTACGCCCATGCCGCTCTCGTTCATGTAGAGCAGGCCAACGCGGTATTGCGCGTCCGCATCGCCGAAATAGGTGGCGGCATGCAGCAGCAGGGCATGCGAACGATCGGCGTCAGCGGGAATGCCGGCATCGGGCAGACCCTCACGGTAGTAATCGCCAACCTTGACGAAGGACTGCGCCACGATATCAGCCTCGACGCCCTTGGGTGCGGCGTCGGCATGCTGATTGGCGATCTGGGCAAAATAGCCGAAAGCCTTGACCGGATCCCGGTCTACGCCCTCGCCATTCTCGTACATGGTTCCCAGCTGCCACATGGCCATGGGCTGACCGGCCTCGGCAGCATCTTCGAGCGCCGCGAGCAAATCATCACCCGACACGCCACCCCCTGCCCCGTCGAGCATGTTGGCCATGTTGAGCGCGGCATCGGCTGCCGTCTGGGCGTGCACAGGCAGAGCCGACGCCATCAGGGCGAAGAGCGCTGCCGTTGTCACGGAAATCAGGGAGTGGTCCCTAATGGTCCGCATCATACTCCTTCTTGCCCGCAGGGCAGCGGGCCAATTTGCTTCCCGGACCCGGTATCCGGGTTCCGTAACGGCGCGCCGACATGATCGGCAGCACCTGTGATTGCCTTGTCCGATCTGCCTGCCGCGAATGCGATGGCCGGACGTTAAGCAATCAGTAACCTCCGTTTGTGACCGCATTTCAGCCGGACCCATCACAAGATGGCGTTCGGTTAATTTGCCTGCCGGACCGCGTTTTGCGGCTTGCCGACAGAGCGGGCGGACACGTCGTCGATCTACCTCCAGCTTCGGCCAAACCCGCATGCCAGCAGCTCTTGCGAGACTTTGGCGCACCTGTCGGACCGACGGCTTTGTATCCGGGGTTGAAAACAGCAGGCGCTCGCAGACCTTGCCACGGTGCTTGCAGGCCATCCGCCCCCGAATGCCTATGCCGTCTGGTTTAGGGTGAGATTGTGGCGACAAACATCGCCAAATCGTTGCCAGAGCCGGGCGCGAAATCGAATCCGGAACGCTGTTGCGGAATCAGCACAGAGTCCGCGGTGGAGAGGCGTCGGCGCGGCCTCAACCGTTGTGCCACGGCGGCGCCAGACGCATAGTGACGCCAGACCGCGAACCGAGGAGCGAAGAGATGAAAACCCTGTCCACAGCGAAAGGAGACAAGTTTCAACAGGACATGACCATCCATGCATTCTCAAAATCCGCGGCCGGAGCAGCGCAGCGACGCAGGCCGTAACCACGCCCTTCCAGAATTCATCGCCAGACTGATTGCGGGCCGGAACGGCGATCCGGACCGCACGCTCTCGCGTGCCCGCAAGTTCCTTGGCTACTACAGGCCCTATGTGCCGTTGCTGCTGGCCGACCTCGCCTGCGCCGTACTGGTGGCGGCCAGCGCGATCGCCCTGCCGCTCTGCGCCAGCTACATCACCTCCCGCCTTCCGGAACTGGCCGCAGCCGACGACGCACTGCTGCAAATCCTCAGCATGGGCGGGATCATGCTCGGCGTCTTCCTCGTGCAGTCGCTGGCGACCTATTTCGTCGACTATCAGGGCCACGTGATGGGTGCACGCATCGAGGCGGATGTGCGCCAGGAGCTGTTCGAGCACTGCCAGAAGCTCAGCTTCGGCTTTTATGACCGGCAGCGCGTGGGCCAGTTGATGAGCCGGATCAGCAATGACTCGCTGTGGCTGGGCGAGCTGTTCCACCATGGCCCGGAAGACATCGCCATCAGCCTGCTCAAGTTCGGTGGGGCCATGGCGGTGCTGACCATCATCGATCCTGTACTGGCGGGGCTCATTGCCCTGCTGGTGCCGTTTGCCATCGTCTATGCCCGGCATTTCAACGGCAAGATGAATGTGGCGCTGCGCTCCAGCAAGGAGCGGATCGCGGCGGTCAACGAGCGGGTGGAGGACGCGCTGGGCGGGGTGCGGGTCGTGCAGTCCTTTGCCAATGAAGCCGTCGAGATGCGGCGCTTTGCGGTCGAGAACCAACGCTTCCTGCAGAGCCGCCGGGATGGCTATCGCAGCGAGGCCCTGCTGTGGGTCGGCATGGATGGTTTTGCGCAGCTGGTGACGATAATGGTGATCGTTGCGGGCGCCATCCGTATCCTGACTGCCGACCTCACCGTGGCGGACATGCTCACCTTCCTGCTCTGTGTGGGCGTGCTGGTGGATCCGGTCCGGCGGCTGGATAACTTCATCCGGCTCTGGCAGGAGGGTGCCACCGGCTTCGTGCGGGCCATGGAGCTTCTGGAGGAGAAGCCAGATATTGCCGACCGGCCGGGCGCCGTGGATATCGGCCAGGTGGCGGGTGCTGTCCGTTTCCGTGATGTGAGCTTCGGCTATGGCGAAGGCCATGGGCCTGTCTTCGACGGGCTGTCCTTCGACATTGCGCCGGGTGAATTCGTGGCGCTGGTGGGACCGTCGGGCGTTGGCAAGAGCACGTTGTGCGCGCTCATTCCGCGCTTCTACGACGTGACCTCGGGGGCAATCACCATCGACGGCAAGGATGTCCGCGACGTGACGCTGGCCTCGCTGCGGCGCAGCGTGGGGGTGGTGCAGCAGGATGTGTACCTGTTCAGCGGTACCGTGGAAGAAAACCTGCGCTATGGAAGACCCGATGCCAGCCATGATGAGCTCATTGCAGCAGCCAAGGCTGCCAATGCACATGATTTTATCATGGCCCTGCCGGACGGGTATAAGTCGAATATCGGGCAACGCGGGGTGAAGCTGTCGGGTGGTCAGAAACAGCGGCTGACCATTGCAAGGGCGTTTCTCAAAGACCCGGCAATCCTGATCTTCGACGAGGCGACCAGTGCGCTCGACCATGAGAGCGAACGGGCGGTGCAGCAGGCACTGCTGAGCCTGGCCAGGGGCCGGACCACGATCGTGATCGCGCATCGACTTTCGACCGTGCGCCATGCCGACCGCATCCTGGTGCTCACGGCTGACGGCATCGGCGAAGAAGGCACCCATGACACGCTGATGGCGGCCGACGGGCTCTATGCCGGGCTGCACCGGGTGTCGGCCAGCATCTAGCTTAGGGGGCTCTCCGGTGGAGGTGGCAGGATGGCGCCACCTCCACAAGCGTTGCTAGCTCAAGCGCTTGAGCGCCTCCAGGATGTGATGGCGGCGTTCAATGGCGGCTTCGCGACGGGCCTTCTGCTCTTCGATGACTTCCTCGGGCGCCTTGGCGACGAATTGCTCGTTGCCGAGCTTCTTGTCGATCTGCGCGATCTCGGCGTCGAGCTTGGTCACTTCCTTTTCGAGGCGGACCTTTTCGGCGGCGATGTCGATGACACCCGCCAGCGGCAGGGCCCAGGTGGCTTCGCCAACCACGAACTGGGCGGATTCGCCCGGGACGGTGGCCTGGGGCGAGATTTCCTCGAGGCGGGCGAGGCGCGTGATCAGCGAGGTGCCGGCCACGAGGCGGCGGAGGGTTGTGTCCCCTGCCCCGACCACAACCATCTGCAGCTTGGCGCCGGCCGGCACGTTCATTTCGCTGCGCACCGAACGCACATTGGTGATGACGTCGATCAGCCAGTTGAGATCGGCATCGGCTTCCGGGTCTTCGAGACCTGCGAGGTCAGGCCATTCGGTGAGAATCAGCATGTTCTGGCGCGGGGCACCGAACTTGCCGGTCTCGGCCCAGAGCTCTTCGGTGACGAAGGGCATGAAGGGATGCAGGATGGTGAGGATCTGATCGAGCGCCCAGGCGGCGGTGGCGCGGGTTTCGGCCTTGGCGGCCTCGTCCTCGCCCATCAGCACCGGCTTGGCGAATTCGACATACCAGTCGCAGAAGGTGCCCCAGACGAAATCATAGGCGGAATTGGCGGCTTCGTTGAACTTGTAGTCGACGATGCCCTGCGTGACGGCGGCGGCACCGCGCGCAGTGGCGCCGACGATCCAGCGATTGAGCGGGAGCGTGTTAGCCTTGGGATCGTAGCCCTCGACGCGACGGCATTCGTTCATTTCGAGGAAGCGAGCGGCGTTCCAGATCTTGGTGACGAAGTTGCGATAGCCCTCGACGCGCTGGATCGAGAGCTTGAGATCGCGCCCCTGCGCCGCCATGGCGGCGAGCGTGAAGCGGGTGGCGTCGGCGCCGTATTGATCGATGAGTTCGAGCGGGTCGATGACATTGCCCTTGGTCTTGCTCATCTTCTGGCCCTTCTCGTCGCGGACCAGGGCGTGCATGTAGACCGTGTGGAACGGCTCTTCATGCAGGAATTCAAGACCCATCATCATCATCCTGGCAACCCAGAAGAAAATGATGTCGAAGCCGGTGACCAGAACGTCTGTCGGGTAGTAACGGCGCAGCTCGGCAGTGTCGTCCGGCCAGCCCAGGGTGGAGAAAGGCCAGAGGGCGGAGGAAAACCAGGTGTCGAGGACGTCTTCGTCGCGCTTGATGGCGGTCGGCTTGCCATAATGGGCGTCGGCCTGGGCCTGGGCCTCGGCCTCGCTATAGGCCACGAAGGCGTGGTTGTCCGGGCCATACCAGGCCGGGATCTGGTGACCCCACCAGAGCTGGCGGGAAATGCACCATGGCTTGATGTTCTCAAGCCAGGCGAAATAGGTGTTCTCGTATTGCTGGGGCACGAACTTCGTGCGGCCCTCGCGGACGGCGGCAAGCGCTGGCTGGGCGAGGACGTCGGCCTTGACCCACCACTGGTCGGTGAGGAAGGGCTCGATGACGACGAGCTTGGACTTCTCGTCATGGGGGACCATGATCTTCTTGTCCTCGATATGGTCGAGGCCACGGGTGGGTTCGGCTTCGGCAAGCGCGGTCAGGTCGGCGACGATGGCCTTGCGGGCAACGAAGCGATCGAGCCCGCGATAAGCGGCCGGGATGAAGTCAGCCGAGATGATCGAGCCGCCGGTGGTGAAGACGTTGATCTGCTCGAGATTGTTGCGGACGCCGACTTCGAAGTCGTTGAAATCGTGCGCAGGGGTGACCTTGACGGCGCCGGTGCCGAGCGCCGGATCGGCATATTCGTCGGCGACGATGGGAATGCGGCGGCCAACCAGTGGCAGCTCGACGAATTTGCCGACCAGCGAGGCGTAGCGCTCGTCAGTGGGGTGCACGGCGACGCCGCTATCGCCCAGCATGGTCTCGGGTCGGGTGGTAGCGACGATGATGTAGTCGCGGGTTTCCCACTCGGTGGGCTTGCCATCCTCGTCATGGGCAATGGGGAACTGGTAGGTGACGCCATCGGCCAGGGGATAGCGCAAGTGCCACATATGGCCCTTGATCTCGATATTCTCGACTTCGAGATCGGAAATGGCGGTTTCGAGGCTTGGATGCCAATTGACCAGGCGCTTGGCGCGATAGATCAGGCCGCGCTGGTGCAGCTCGACGAAGACCTTGGTGACGGCACGAACCATCTGGTCGTCGGCGACGCCATTTTCGCCCATGGTGAAGCGTTCGCGGCTGAAATCAGCCGAGGCGCCGAGGCGCTTGAGCTGGTTCATGATGGTGCCGCCGCTCTCGGCCTTCCATTCCCAGATGCGCTCGACGAACTTTTCGCGACCCATTTCGCGGCGGCCGGGCTGCTGGCGTTCCATCAGCTGGCGCTCGACGATCATCTGGGTGGCGATGCCGGCATGGTCGGTGCCGGGCTGCCAGAGCACGTCTTTTTTCAGCATGCGGTTGAAGCGGACCAGGATGTCCTGGATCGTGTTGTTCAGCGCATGGCCGATATGGAGCGAACCGGTGACGTTGGGGGGCGGAATGACAATGGTGAAGGTCTCGGCGCCGGGCGCGGCGCCGGCCCCGGCGGCAAAGGCATTGGCCTTGAGCCAATCGGCATAGACGCGGTCTTCGACGGCGCCGGGCTCATAGGACTTTTCAAGCATAGGTCACTCGCAACAGCAGCGACCCGCCCAGGTGGACATTCCCGGGTTGAGAAAGACCTGGCGGGCCGGACAAGAGGTTGGGCTGACTTCAATCAAATGCCGGCAACGGGGTCAACTGGAAGTGCGCATGGCTGACCTCCGGCCGGCAGAAACCGGTCGGTTGAACTGGATAGACGGACCCCGAGGCGGATGCCGCCTCTGGTAATTTAAAAGCGAGACGACAACCGCCTCGGGGTGCCGGTTTTTGGAACAGTCCCGGTTATCGCGCAGCATGATCGCTCGCCATACTGCGGCCGGATCTCGAACCTGCGCGAGAGGCAAAGCCCGCGCCCGGCTCACCCCGCCACTGTTCGCCTGCAGGCCGCCCATGCGGAGTGATGGACCTATTCTAGTCGAGCCGGTCGGGGCGGGAATAAGTTAGGGATGAAGCTCGAAATTTCCAGTAAGCTCGGTCGTCACCCTCGGGCTTGACCTGAGGAACTGCACTTACTTGACGTTCGGCAAGTGAAGAGCCCTCGGGTCGAGCCCGAGGGTGACGATCTTTGGGTGGGCGAGAGAGTGCTCCGAAGGGCGGGCTTTGCCCCGACATCCGTTCAAGCATGGGCGAGCGCAGTACCCCTCACCCCGCCCTCCGCAAGGGGAGAGGGGGAGCTGCGGTGGCTGGGCTGGGCAACATGCAGCGGCAAGCGCGGCAGACTCGAGGGCACAAAGCAAAACGGCCCCCGGAGCGGATCGGGGGGCCGTTAAAAACTTAAGTCCTGAGGAACTTACTCGCCGCGAGAGACGCGGGCGATTTCCTTTTCGACCATGCGCTCGACGACGGCTGGCAGGTTTTCGTCCAGCCATTCCTTGAGCATGGGGCGCAGCATGTCGCGCATCAGCGACTCGATGGTGGCGCCGGCATTGCCGAGGCCAAGGCCATTGAGCTTGGTGATCGAGCTGCGCACGGCCGCCTGGGTGGCGGGCTCGAGCAGCTGATCGGCCATGTCACTGGACAGCGTCGGATCGGGCAGCGGCGCGGCCTGGGCCACGGAGGCCTGGGCGCGCGGGGCGGGCGCAGGTTCCGGCGCGGGCTCGGGTTCCGGCTCGGGCTGGAAGCGCGCCATGGCCATGGGCGGCGGATCGAAGGCGGGCAGGTCTTCTTCCGGCTCGCTCACGTCGAAGGCGATATCTTCCGGCTCGACCAGCTGCGGCGCGGCGGCGGCAACGGGTTCCTCTTCGACGGCAGTATCGGCGAGAATGGAATCGAAGCTGAAGCCGCCGACATCGTCGTCACCCTCGACGATCTGCGCGGCCGACAGGGCCAGCGGCTCGATATCGTCAAGCATGTCGCTCAGGTCGCGATCGAGCGAATCCGTCGGACGGGCGGGCGTTGCCTGCATGGGCGGGGGCGCGGCCTGGATGCTGGGCCGCCGCGGCACTCCGGCGGCATCGTCGTCGGCGATAATCTGCCGGATGGACGACAGGATCTCGTCCATCGAGGGTTCTTTGGGTGCCGGCTTGTTCATAGGTGCCTCTTACTCGTGCGCGCCCGAACCAGCCTGCAGCCTCCGCCAATGCGACTGACCTGATTCGTTACCAACACCTTAGCGCCCGCGGCCGCAATTAGGAATCGCCAAGCAAGCCGCAACGACTTCTTCCACTAAAACTTGTGGCCGGGCATTGCCCGGCCACCAGAACTGGATAGCGCTGCCGGAAAGCCTATTCGGCGACGGTGCGCAATTCCTGCCAGACGTCTTCGACAGCCTGATTGTAGCGCACGGCCGACTTGATCTCGACGGCAAGGCCCAGATCGGCCGCCGTCAGGCGCCCCATGGCCGAGAGCAGGGAGAAGGTGGCAATGACCTTGTTGGTCGAGGCATTGATCAGCCCTTCGCGGGCGGTGGTCAGCTCGGCCTGGGAATTGAGCACGTCAAGCGTGGTACGGGTGCCGAGGTCACGCTCCTGTATCACGCCGTCAAGCACGGTGCGGCCAGCCGAAACGGCGGAGTTGGCGGCGGAGATCTGTGCGTCGGCGCTCTGCATGCCGGCCCAGGCGGAAATCACTGCCTCGCGAATCTGGTCATAGGCGGACATGGCATCCACCTCCGACTTGATCTGCTCGATATTGGCCTTGCGTACGCCAGCGCCCAGGGCGCCGCCGGAATAGAGCGGGACCGTGATGGTGAAGCCCAGACGGCCGCTCAGGCCCTGCGAGCCACCGGGATTGCTGAAGCCGGTGCCCACCGAGCCATTGACCGAAGCCGAGGGGCCGAAAGCGGCCTGGGCCGCATCGGTGCTGGCCTGGGCGGCGCGAATGGCGGCCTTGGACAGCAGGATGGCCGGATGGCCGACTTCTGCCTCGGAAATTGCGGCCTGCAGGCTGGCCGGCACGAGGCGGCCGTAATTGTGGGAACTGTCGAGATTTTGCGGGGCTACACCGACATAGCGCTGGAAGGTGGCCTGGCTGATCTCGAGGCTGCTGACTGCGGCACGGTAGGTGGCCTGGCCCTGGGCCAGGCGCGCTTCGGCCTGGGCGACGTCGATTCGGGTGCCCTCGCCCACATCGAGCCGGTCCTGCGCCGATTGCAGCTGGGCCTGGAAGAAGTTCACATTCTCCTGGCGCAGCGCCACCAGCTGGCGGCCGCTCAGCACGGACATATAGGCCTGGACGACAGCGAGCAGCACGTTCTGCTCGGTATTGCGAATCTGGTGCTCGGCAGCCTCGGCCCCGGCGCGCGCCGCTTCAATCTGCGCATCGGTCTTGTGGTTGTCGAAGATGGTCTGCTCGTAGGAGAGGCCAGCGGTGTAGCTGGTGCTGTCGGTGAAATTGCCGTTGGGATTGCCCTGAGTGGCCTGCCCGGCCGACCAGGCATAGGTGCCGCCGACACTGGCGCCGATCCTGGGGCGCATGCCGGCATTGGCCAGCGCGATGTTTTCCGCCGAGGCCTTTGCCTCAAGCAAGGCGGCCTGCAGCTCGGGCGCGTGATCGTAGGCAATGGTCAAGGCCTGACTGATCGACTGCGCCTGTGCACCACCCACAGACGTGGCAGCCAGACCCAGTGCCAGTATGCTGGCGACCAAATTCACGCGAAAGTCCATTGCCCGACTCCAAACCCCGAAACCTTATGCGCGGCACATGGGGGATACAACCTGCCGCAACAATCCCTTTGGGACTTCAATGTTCGAATCGTGCGGTCAAGTGCCCATCGTGCAACACAGGCTGCAACAATTCATTAAAAGACGAACTCTTCGTGACCTGTGCTGGCCTGCAGCGGCGGCAGGAAGGCATTGAACTCGGCTCGCGCGGTTAGTTTACCACCGGCCTTGACGAAGACATGGGCAATGCCGACCGTGCCGGTCCGCAACAGCGCGACAAGGCGGCCGCCATCCTTCAATGCGGCGATAAAGTTGCCGGGCACGCTATCGAGCATACCTTGCGCCAACATTACGTCGAAGCGCCCGGCGCCGAACTGGGTGATATCGCCGGTGACGACGCTGGCATTGGCCAGACCAAGACTTGCGAGATTGGCGGCCGCCGCCGCAGCGAGCGCGGCATCCTGTTCCAGACCGGTGACAGAGCGGGCCATGCCGGCAATTATGGCCGTGGCATAGCCGGTGCCGGCGCCGATATCGAGCACGGTGTCATCAGCAGCGATCTCGGCGAGCTGCAGCAGCCGGCCCAGAGTAGCGGGCGCGGGCATGAACCGGCTTGCGCCGGGCTTGCCAAACCACTGGATGTCATCGACGTAAGCCAGGTCGCGGCGGGACTGCGGCACGAAGACTTCGCGGGGCACGAGGCGGATGCGCGACAGCAGCCTCGCCTCGGTGACGCCGCCGGCGCGCAGCTGATTGTCGATCATCACCTGCCTTGCCCGATCGAAATCCACCATCAAGCCACCCTGCCCCAGTCATATGCCGGACGTGAATATCCGCCACATGCCGAACTGGCAAGCGGGCACGGCAAGGTCAGATCGATATGGGCTGCATGGCACCCATGCGAACCCCGGCCGTGTGCATCAGCCGGGGTCCATCATTGGGAGTGTTGGAGGTCGCAGGGGCAAACCTGCAAGCTATTAACGCGGGTTAATACTTCTGGTTCCCGGCCGGGGAACAGGCGCAGCGATGGATTGTGTCGCGGCGTGCTGGCTACCAAGAGGTCTGCAGCGGGACGAAGCTAAGGGCTGGTCTACGCCAGGCCGAAGGACCGCTGCACGGTGTCCAGCACCCTGTCGAGCAGGGGCGGATTGTTCCACAGCATGTATCCGCCTACGGCGATGGCGGCCAGAAAGACGAGGCCAACAACTTTCTTCAGAACTGAAAAAACCAGCCAGACGACCAGCAGGGCGACGAAGCCCAGTCCAATCATCGTGTAGGTATCGCCTTCCATAAGGTCTCCTGGTCATTCGACGCTGAAGGAATTGCCGCCGGGCATTCCCTGAAAATAACGGTGATGTTGGCATTCGTCGGTGGTGCCCAAAAGGCCCGGGGAGCCAATGCTCAGTGGCAGGCGCGCTTCCATGCGCCCGCCTCGCCACGACGAATTGAAGATGCTGGAGGCCACGTCCGGAATTGAACCGGAGTACGCGGATTTGCAATCCGCTGCGTAACCACTCCGCCACGTGGCCTCACGTCCGCAGTAACTATTGGACGGCAATCTCTTATGCAAGAGCCTGGCTAACGGACCGTGAATTTTCTGAACGGACAGACGGGCGCGCGCGTCAGCCGTCTTCGCGCAACCGATCTGCGGGCCTTGCGGACATGGCGGACCAGGTCGTCACGGCGCCCGTTGCCGTGGTGACGATGATGATTCCAGCGGCAAGCAGAGCAAGCTGCAGCGGCTGAACGGCGAAGTCGATCTCAAGCAGGAAGGTCGATGCTGCCCAGGCGCCCACAAGGGCAATGAGGCCGGCCAGGATGGCGGCGATTGCGCCCAGCAGGGCATATTCGATCAGAAATGCCAGGATGACGAAGGCACGCCGGGCCCCCAGCACCTTCATGACGACAGCATCGGCCTCGCGCTGCTGGCGGCCGACACTCAGCGCGCCGGCCAGGACCAGCACGCCGGCAATGACGGCGGTGCCGCTGACGAGGGCTATGGCGCTGATCAGGCCGTCGAATACGGACTGCACGCGCGCCAGGGCATCCCCCACCGGCACGAATGCCAGCTCCGGCAGCGCCGCGATCAGGCGCGTCTCGACAGCCGATGCCTCACCGGGCGACGCCTTTATGGTGCCGAAATAGGATTGCGGCGCGCTCTCGATCAGGCCGGGTGAGGCGATAATGCGGAAATTGAAGTCCGGGCTGCGCCAGTCGATGGCCCGGAAGCTGGTGATGGTCAGTGTCAGTGGCCGCCCGGCTATCGACAGGGTGATGGTGTCGCCCAGTTCAAGATCGAGCGCGTCACGCATATCGGTGCTGAGGGAGGCCTGGGGCTCGCCGGCATAATCAGCTGGCCACCAGGAACCTTCAACGATCGGTGTCCCGGCGGGAAGCTCCGAGGACCAGGTGAGGGCCGTGTCGCCGCGGAACAGTTCGGCGACCTCGCGGGGAACGTCGTCACTCGATGGCGCCGGGGAGCCGTTCAGCTCAGTGATGATGCCCCGCAGCATGGGAATGGTTGTCAGCGTTTCGACCTGCGGCGTCCCGGCGATGAAGGCCTCAAGGGAAGCCAGTTCGCCACGATCCATGTCCAGCAGCACGAAATCGGGCGCTTCGGCGCTGACCTCCGTGGCGATCTGGTTGTTGATGTTGGACTGGGTGGTCACGATGAGCAGGAGCAAAGACAGCCCCATGCCCATCGACACCAAGACGGTTGTGGTCGGCGCGCCCGGGCGGATGATTGCCGAGACCGCCTGGCGGAGAAGCCGCTGGCGCGGCGCGGCTACCCTGATCAAGAAGCGCCGCAACAGGGCGGCTGCGAGGCGCAGCAGGGCAAAGGCGACCAGCGTGCCGGCAAAGTAGATGGCCACGAGCCGAAGATCACTGGCGATGAGCAGGGTCAGGCCGAACAGGACGGTAAAGCCGGCCAGGAGCGGCATGACGGCGCCCGGCATGAGCAAGGCCCGCCAATCGAGGCCCTCCATCGCGCTGGTCGAGCCGGCACGGAAGAGCAGGGCCGGCCGGATGGCGCGGGCCTGCAACAAGGGCACCCAAGAGAAGATGAGCGCGGTGACCAGGCCAATGGCGCCCGCGACCAGCATGGACCGAACATCCAGCACTGGCGGCAGGTCGATACCGATCAGGCCCGACAGCAAGGGCAGCAGCGCCAGGGTCGCCGCGGCGACGATCACCAGACCGATGACGACGGCGACAAGGGAGAGAAGGGCGATCTGCACCAGAAAATGGAACAGCACGCGCCCGCCCTTGGCGCCCAGCGAACGCATGGTGGCGATGGCGCCCTGGCGCTCGCCGACATAGGCAGCGACCGCATTGGCCGCACCCAGGCCGCCGACCACCATGGAGGAGAGCGCCACGAGCAGCATGAAATTGCCGAAGACGCCAATGAAGCGCGCAATGGTTGCCGTTGCCTGACGCGGCGACCTGATCTGCCAGTCCCGCTCCGGGAAAGCCTCATCCAATGCGGCGCGCGCGGCCTCGAAGTCGCCCCCGGCTAGCAGGACCTTGTAGCGGAACTGGCTCAGCACCCCTTCTTCGCGCAGCCCGGCGGGAGCCAGTGCCTGGGCCGAAATCAGCGCGGGGGCGCCAAGCTGGAACCCGGCAGTCGCCTGATCCGGCAGCGCTTCGATAATGCCGCGCAACTCGACATCAAGCGCCCCGATGCGAACGGTTTCGCCGACCTGCGCATCGAGGCGCAAAGCCGCCTGCTGGGAGAGCAGCACCCCGAAAGTTCCGCTCCGTTCAGCAAGCAGAGCGGCAATGCTGCCATCCTCGGCGCCGGCAGCAAGGATAACGCTTCCCACCAGCGGGTAGGCGTCGCTCACCGCCCGAAGCGCGAGAAAGGCGCTCCTGCCGTTGGCGGCGGCCTGGGAGTTGATCTCGACCTCGCGGCTAACGCGGCCCAGTGCATCGAGCGCTGCCACCACTGCATCGTCGACGTCGCTGCGCTGGGACCGCAGCTCCAGGTCACCCCCCAGGATGAGCCCGGCATCGCGTTCGATGGCAGCCTCGACGCTGCTGCGTACCGCACTGACGGTGCCAATGGCGGCCACGCCCAGGGCGAGGCAGGCAATCAGGATGACGAACCGCCGGGCGCTGCCACGCAGATCGATCAGCGACACGCGCAACCAGGCTTGCATACGCCTCATGACAATGCGGCTTCCCGTTCCAGCTCGCGCAGTTCCCCACGGTCCATGCGCATGCGGCGATCGGCCCGCATGGCCAGACCATTGTCATGGGTGATCAGAAGGACAGCCATGGTGTTGCGTCGCGCCAGGCTGAACAGCAGGTCGATGGCCGATGCGGCGGTTTCTTGGTCGAGATTGCCGGTCGGCTCGTCAGCCAGCAGAAGCCTCGGCCGTGTGACAATGGCCCGCGCCAATCCCACGCGCTGCTGCTCGCCGCCGGAAAGCGCACTGGGCAGATGGGTCTCGCGCTCGGCCAGCCCCACCTCGGCCAGCGCAGCCCTGGCGCGGGCGCGTATCTCGGACAGCGGCAGGTCATCGAAGGCAATCTCGAGCGCCAGAGCCACATTCTCGAGCGCGGTCATGGAGGGAATGAGATGAAAGTTCTGGAACAGAATGCCGATATTCTTCCGCCGCACATCGGCGAGCTGATCTTCGTCCAGCCCCGTGAGATCCGAGCCGCCGACGGACACCAGGCCATCACTGGCCTTTTCCAGACCCCCAAGCACCATCAGCAGGCTGGTCTTGCCGCTGCCCGACGGGCCGACCACGGACACCACCTCGCCCGGGTTTATCGCAAACGTGATGGACTTGAGGATATGAAGTGCGCTGCCGCCCGACTTAAGGTGCAGGTTCATGTCCCGCGTGCGGGCGATGTTTTCGATCATGGGAGCGGGCCGGAAATTGGTCGGAACGGGTGGGATTGCTGCACTGGTGGTGAGGACAAGATGGTGGCAGCGCATGGCCGGCGCAATGGCCCTGACCGGCACGATTGCGGCATTGGCACAGCCGGTCATGGCCGAGGAGCCCACAATCCTGCTCTATGGCGACTCGCTGCTGGCCGGTCTGGGACTGTCGGCTGACGAGAGCCTGATGGGCCAGTTGCAGGCGGCCATGGACGCCAAGGGGATAGAGGCCACCCTGGTGAATGCGAGCGTCTCCGGCGACACGACGGCAGATGGGTTGGCGCGGCTCGACTGGACCCTGGGCGATGCCCCCGATGCCGTCATGCTTGGACTGGGCGCGAACGATATGTTGCAGGGCCTGCCGGCGGCTGATGCGCGGGCAAACCTGGACGCGATACTGGCTCGGCTGGAGGCGCTCGACCTGCCGGTGTTGCTCTTGGGCATGAAGGCCAATCGTGGGCTGGGAGCGGGCTATGTGGACGCGTTCGACGCCATCTATCCCGAGCTGGCCCGGGAGCATGGCGCCCTGCTCTACCCGTTCTTCCTCGAGGGCGTGGCGCTGGATCCCGATCTCAACCAGCCCGACAGGCTCCACCCCAATGCCAAGGGCGTGGCCACCATTGTGGCCGGCATGATGCCGCTAGTGGAGCAGCTGGTTCAAAGTATCGGGCCGTGAGGGCTGCAGCCCGGAGTCACTGTGGCGCTGCGGAACTATTTGGGGGTCAACGAAGCCGGAGGAAGGGACATACCTGCCGCCCTGGGCCGGCAGGCTGCGCATGTTGCGGACCTATCCAGGCTCGCCAAAGAGGTCGACCTCGATCCCGGCCTGCTCGAAGATATAGTCGCGACTGGCCGCCAGTTCGGAAGTCAGACGTTCGACATCAAAGCCGACGAGCTGGCCGCGCCATTTCTTGACCTGGCCGTTGACGAGCACCGTATCGACATTGCTGCGTTCCATCAGCGTGACCACGGCGCCGGCAACATTGTTGAGCGGCGCAACATTGATCGCCTGTGCATCAAGCAGCACGATATCGGCGGCTTTGCCCGGCGTAAGGCTGCCGGTGACCCTGCCCAGCTTGAGGCCCTCGGCACCGGCAATAGTGGCGTGGCGAATGGCGTCCATGGGCTGCATCAGATCGGGAAAATCCGCGACGCCTTCCAGCGCGGCGGCGTTGGCGAACATGCGCTGCAGGGTAATCAGGCCGCGCATCTGGGTGAACATGTCGGCGGACATGGTGCATTCGACATCAGAGGAAAGCGACAGGCCCATGCCCTTGTCGATGGCCTTCTGGATCGGTGGCGTGCCGTGCCGCATATGCATTTCGATCGGCACCGCAAGTGAGACATGGGCGCCGGCATCGGCCGCATAGTTCCAGCCCTGTTCGGACATGCCGGTCATATGGATGAAGATATTGTCGTCGGCGAAGCGACCGGCGGCCCCAAGCTCGTCAAAGGTCGGCTGCATGCCGAAGGTGCCGACGACGTGCAAGGCGATGGGCAGGCCGAGTTCCCGGCCAATCTCCCAAGCCTTCTCATAGCCCGGCAGATAGATTTCCCCACCCATCACCATGGTGGTCAGCTGATCGTCGGAGGCAAAGTACTGCTCCCTGATGCGGCGTGCATCATCGGGGTAGCGCGCCCCCTCCCCCCAGCCTTCGAAATAGCCAAATACCCCGCGGCGGCCGGCGTCCCGCAGGCCTTCGATGGCCGCGTCGGAGTGTTCCGGGCTGTGGTGGATCTGGCTGACATCCATCACGGTGGTGACGCCGGCGTCGAGCTGGGCGATGCCGCCGAACAGCTCGTTTATGTAGACATCGCGCGGGCGATAGACCATCGAGAATTTCTGCAGCACCGTGTCGTAATAGTTGGTGGCGTTTACCGCGCGCCCGTCATTGATCAGGATGCCGTGCGCCAGCTGGCTGCGCAGCGCCGTTTCGAACTGGTGATGATGAGTGTCGATGAAGCCGGGCATGACGATCTTGCCGATAGCGTCGATCACCGCGGCGTCGGGTGCATCGATACTGGCTGCAACTTCAAGGATGCGGCCATTTTCGATCAGCACATCGCCAACGGGAAAATTGCCGACGGCGTCATCCACCGACAGCACGATGCCACCCTTGATGAGCGTTCTGCGCCCCGGGGCGCCCACCCCTTCTGGCAGCGTCGAAAGGGCCGTCTGCTGTGCCGCAGCACCACCGGTCAGCAGCACGCTGGCCAGCAATGCGGCTCCGCCCGCCGCGGTCGTCGTCAGGATATCCCGACGGGTCGGGCATGGCAGATCAGGCTGGGTTGAGTCACAAAGTCTGCACATGGTTTCCTCCCTGTGTGCGCAGCACCTCAGACGCCCGGAAGCTCCTACCCCCGGACGTTCGTCTTCGTTTGGGCGCGCGCTGTGTTCAGCGTCACGCCCCCACCATCAGCTTTCGACGCTGGGATAGTCCTTGCCGGTCCAGTGACCGACCTTCCTGGCAAACTCGCGCTGGAAGGCGAGCGGGCCGTTTTCCTTCATGTAGGGCTCGTCATAGATGCCGATGAACAGCGTCAGGTTGAGGAAGAAATGCGCGCCCATCTCGAACAGGGCGACGAAATCGTGCTCGACGAGAGCGCGGCGCTCGGCCTCGGTCAAGCTGTGCACGGTGGAAAGCTCCACCTCGTTGAGCCGGGGCCCGATCGACTGCTCCCAGGTGGCCACGAAATTCTTGGGGTCCTCGGCGTAGCGCTTGAGGTAATCGGGATTGCGATCAACCTGATAGAGGAATTTGTTGACGTAATACCGGCTCATGCTGCCTGCTCCTCTGCACCGTGCCGCGGATACCAGGTGACATAGGCTTCCATGGTGTGGAACAGGTCGAGGAAATCGACATAGTCGGCCGGCTGCGGCCCGGCGACGCCCATCATCAGGATGAAATTGAGGAAGCCATGCGTGGCATTGCCGCTCTTGGCCATGGTCTCATGCGTGACGCTGTCGAGGATGGCGTCGATGTCGCCGGTTCGGAACCATTCCAGCGCCTGGCGATCGAACACCGGGTCGGGGCCGGTTTCCATGAACTGCCGTGGCCCGCCCAGTTCGAGCGACAGATGGCCGGTGCCGATCGCGGCCACACGCTTGTCGGACGGAAAGGCGTCGATGGCTTTGCGGATCGCCCGGCCCAGGTCGTAGAAGCGGCGCGGTGATGGCAAGGGTGGCGCAAAGATATTGGTGTAGATCGGCACCACGGGCAGATCATTGTCCGGGCGAACGGTGATGATCGGGCAAATGATGGAATGGTCGATCTTGAGTTCGTTGGAGAACGCCAGGTCGAACCCCTGATCCATCAGGTCGCGATGCATGAAGCGCGACATTTCCACATCGCCCTCCAGCACATATTTGGGAATGCCGAATTCGCGCTCTTCATTCCAGAAGGTCGCGTCGTAGCGCTCGGCCTTGCCGATCAGGAATTGCGGGCAGTTATCGAGGAATATCTGATGGAAATGGTCCGAGCCGATCATCACGAGGATGTCGGGCTTGGCCTTGGTCAGGGTCTCGCGATAGGCCTCGACCTTGCGCTTCCATTCCGGCGCCTGCGGCATCTGCTGCTCGGGCGGAGCCGTGGTGGCGCGCAGATAGAATGGGTGGTGCGTTGATGCCAGAGTGGCGACGAGTTCAGCCAATATGCGTCCTCCTCAGATTTGTGTCACCGCCCTGCCGGGCCAGAGCGCCATCGGCAGGGTCTCAGTGACCACCGTGTTCAAAGCGGACCCTAGGGGCCCATGATCGATTGCAGGATAGGGTAGCGAATGATCGCCTGCCCGATGCGCGCGGCGGCGGCCTGCAGCGTCGGCAGGCGTTCTGCAATGAGTTGTTCCGGCGTTACCATGCCGGAATAGCCCGACGTATTGAGCGCGGCCACGGTCCGTCCGTCCGGGCCCTTGATGGCCACGCCGAGTGCGGTAATGCCGTAATCGAGCTGGTCGACCGTGGTCGAATACCCGTCGACCCGCACCGCCAGGATGAGCGTGCGCAGTTCCATGACGTCGGTGACGGTCTTGGAGGTCAGTGCCTCTGGCTGCACCCGCGCCAGATAGGCGTCCAGTGCATCGTCGGGGAGGCCTGCCAGCAGGACGCGGCCCAGCGACGTCGCATAGGCCGGATAGTGCGCGCCGATGGTCGCGGTTGCGCGACGGGCCCGCTGCACCGAGCTGTGCGCGATATAAATGACGTCCTCGCCATTGAGCGTGCCGATGGATGACGCATCGCCGAACTGCTCGACCAGCTCACGCAGGTCGGGCTGCAACACTTCACCGATCCCTGCCGAGAAGAACAGCGCCGAGCCCAGGGTCAATACCTTGGGGCGCAGGTGAAAGCGGCGGCCGGTCTGCCCGACATAGCCCAGCGCCTGCAGGGTGATCAGGCTGCGCCGGGCGGCGGCCGGGCTCAGCCCGACGCGGCGGGCGATGTCACTCAGCGTCATCTCGGGATGCGCCGCGTCGAAACTTTCCAGGATGCCAATGCCCTTGGCCAGTGCCTCGACGAATTCGGGCGGCCTTGCTGCGGACTGGTCATGTTGGAGCGCGGGGGCCGGGGCCGAAGCCATTCTCACCTCGAACAGGATCATAACTTGACGTCAGCCTAAGTCAGGTCTAGGTTTTCGGCAAGAGCAATTATTTTCGGTATGCGAAAACTTTGGAGCGACGATGCGGATCGGCAAGCAGGACAATGCCCACACGGCCATCGCCACCTCGGACGCTGATTCCATCACCATCCGTGGCGAGGACCTGTGCGCCGACCTGATCGGCAAGATCAATTTCACCGACTATTTCTGGCTGCTGGTGCTGGGCGAGCGTTGCACCCCCACGCAGCGCCAGATCCTTGATGCATGCCTTGTCGCCATTGCCGAACATGGCCTCGTCCCCTCGGTACAGGCGGCCCGCATGACGCTGGCCGCCGGCCCCGAGGCCTGGCAGGGCGCCATGGCAGCCGGCCTGCTGGGCATGGGGAGCGTTGTCGCCGGCAGCTCGGAGACTGCCGGCCTCTATCTCGATGAGGTGCTGCAGCAGGCGGCGCGCGATGGCACGGACGTCGAAACGGCGGCCAAGGCCAGCCTTGCCGCGCTGAAAGCCGCGCGCAAGAAGGTGCCGGGCCTGGGTCATCCCCAGCACAGCGAGGGCGATCCGCGCGCAAACCGGTTGCTGGCGATTGCCGATGAACTGGGCGTGTCCGGCCGCTATGTCAGCGCCGTGCGGATCCTCGCCGAGCATGCTCCGGGCATCATCGAGCGTCCGCTGCCGATCAACGTGTCCGGTGCCATTCCTGCGGTCATGCTCGACGCCGGCTGGCCGCTGGGCGCGCTCAAGGCCGTGCCCCTGCTGGCTCGCACCGCCGGCCTTTCCGCGCATCTGTTCGAGGAATCCATGCGCTCGATCGGCTTCATCATGAGCAACCAGGCCGACCTTGCCATTGCCTATGACGGCAAGCTGTCCGGCAAAGAAAGCAAGACCCGCTAAGCGGGCCAGGGAGAATTGCGGTGAAGATACTCAAAAGTGTGCGCGTCATCGAACTGGGCACCTATATCACCGGCCCCGCCGCCGGCATGCACCTGGCCGACCTGGGCGCCGATGTCATCAAGGTCGAGCGGCCCGGTACCGGTGATCCGTTCCGCGCCTTCAAGGGTGGCCTTTATTCGCCGCATTACCAGACCTACAACCGCAACAAGCGTTCGATCGCCCTTGATACGCGGCAAGAGGACGATCTGGCGGTATTTCACGAGTTGATCCGCACCGCCGATGTCTTCATCCAGAACTTCCGGCCCGGCGTGGCCGAAAAGCTGGGCGCCGGCGAGGACGCGCTGCGCCAGATCAATCCGTCACTGGTCTATTGCGCCATTTCCGGCCTCGGCAATACCGGCCCGGCCAGCCACAGGCCGGTCTATGACACCGTGGCCCAGGCCGCCAGCGGCTATCTGCGCCTGCTGACGCCGCCGGAGCAGCCGCGCGTCATCGGCCCGGCCATCGCCGATTCCATCACCGGGCAATATGCCGCCATGGCCATTCTGGCGGCGCTGCTCGAGCGCGGCAAGGACGGCCCCGGCCGCCGCATCGACATCTCGATGCTCGAGGCCATGACGCATTTCAACCTCGACAGCTTCACACATTACTACTCTGCCGGCGAAATCATGGGGCCGCTGTCCCGGCCGGTCGTGTCCCAATCCTATACCTTTGAGTGTGCCGACGGGACCTGGATCGCCTTCCACCTGTCCTCGCCGACCAAGTTCTGGGACGCGCTGCTGGCCGCGACGGGCCAACAGCAGCTCAATGACGACCCGCGCTTTGCCGAGCGGTTGGCCCGCATCCAGCACCAGGACGAGCTGATCGCCGTGTTTGCGCCGGTCTTCAAGCAAAAGAGCCGCGCCGAATGGTGCCAGTTGCTCGATGCGCACGAAGTGCCGTTCTCGCCGGCCTATGACGCCAACGAGGCGCTCGAGGATCCACAGGCTCAGCATCTGCAGATCAAGGTCTCCGCCGAGCATCCAACGATGGGGACGTTTACCACCGTGCGCGCGCCCTACAATTTCGACGGACAGCCCGAACTCGACGTCGTGCCTCCGCCGGTGCTGGACGAGCATGGCGCCGAAATCCGCGCCGAGCTGGCGATGGGAAAGTCGGGCCAGACGGCCCGCCACGGGAGGAATTCATGACTGACGAGCAGGTGCTCAAAGCCGTGCCGGCGGGAGATGTCCGCGAAGCATCGAGCGGCATGCTGCAAAAGCAGCTGTTTGCGATCTTCACCACCCCGACCAACGGGCTTGGCCCGGTGTTCGCCCAGATGGAAGACCATCTGAAGTTCCAGATGAGCCTCGAAAAGCAGGGGATCATGTTTGCCGCCGGCCCGCTCTGGACCGACGACGAACGGTTCTGGGAGGGCGAGGGCATGGTCATCGTCCGGGCGGCATCTGCGGAGGCAGCCACGGCCATCGCCGAGCAGGACCCCATGCACAGATCCGGCGCCCGCACATTCCGGGTCCGGCCCTGGATGGTCAATGAGGGCTCGATCACGGTGCGCGTCGACTTCTCGTCGCAGACTTTCGAAATCAACTAATCGCTTCAAAGGGGGGAATACAATGAAAGCGTTTCTAGCCGTCCTGACCACTGCAGCCCTGGTGCTGCCGGCCGGTGTTTCCGCACAGGAACAGATCGACCTGACCGTGGCCTCGAGCCATCCCACCGTGGTGCCATGGGTGGGCATGATCCAGACCCATTTCATGGCGCGGACCGATGAGCTGCTGGCCGAAACCGGCACCTATCAGATCAACTGGAACGAGGCCTTCGGCGGCCAGCTCTACAAGGCCAACGCCACGCTGTCCTCGGTCGAGGATGGCATCACCGATATCGGCTGGGTGTTCTCCTTCCTTGAGCCGGCACAGCTGCCGCTCAGCCAGGTGTCGACCAATACGCCGTTTGCCGTGACCGATGTGCCGGCGCTGCTCGAAGTCATCGACGAGCTGCTGGTCAGCAACGAGGCGTTCAAGGCGGAGTGGGAGGACCACAACGTCAAGGTGTTGGGCCTGACCGCCACCGATCTCTACGACATCTATACCAAAGAGCCACTCGAGGGGATCGCGGACATTGCCGGCATGAAACTGTCGGCGCCTGGCGTGCTCGGCAGCTGGCTGCGCGGCACCGGTGCCAATGCGGTCGATGGCGCGCTGACCACGTTCTACACCGACGTACAGACCGGCGTTTCCGATGGTGCACTGAGCCTGGCGCTCGGCGTGCTGCCGATCAAGCTCTATGAAGTGGCCCCCTATATCAACCGCTTTGACGCTGCCGCCGCCTTCTCGGGCGCCATCGCGATCAACATGGACACCTGGGAGACCCTGCCCGAAGAAGTGCAGGCGGCCATGATCGAGGCCGGCAAGTACTACACGGAAAGCCATGGCCAGCAGATGGTCGAGCTGCACGAGGTCGCGCTCAACACTATGGTCGAACAGGGGGCCAACCAGAACCCCAAGGTGACCATCGTCAACATGCCGGCGGAAGAGCGCCAGAAGTGGGTCGACATGCTGCCCAACCTGGCAGCCGAGTGGGCCACGCCCCTCGAGGCCCAGGGTGTTCCTGCCGTCGAGTTCGTGAAGCAGTACATGGCGGCTCTCCGCGCCAAGGGTGTAGAGCCCTCGCGCGCCTGGGACGAAGAACTTTAGGGCCACCCGAACCATGTCAGACAAGCCCGTAATCGGTGTCCCCCCAGGGGGACACCACCATCCCGTCTATCGGGCATGGACTATGGTGGTGGACGGGCTTGCCGCCCTTGCCACTGCCTTCATCGCCGTACTGATGGCCGTGATCTGTGCCGATATCGTCGTGCGCAACGGTTTTGGCGGCTCGCTGCCGCTGGTCTCGGAACTGGGGGCGATGATGGTGGTGCTGATCGTCGCGCTGCAACTGCCCAGCGCTATCCGCGCGGGGCGCCTCGCCCAGGTTGAAATGGTGATCGGGGCACTGGAAATCAGCCGGCCGCGCCTGGCCGGACTGCTCAACGCCTTGTTCTGCCTGGCCGGCAGCATCATTCTGGGCATCGTCGCCTGGGCATCGTTCGGCATTCTGGGTGGCGACTGGGCTTCGGGCGACTTCATCGGCATTCCCGGCCTCGGCACGTTGCCCACCTGGCCATTCCGCACGCTGATCACGCTCGGCATGAGCGTTGCCGCCGCCGAGTTTCTATTCAAGGCGCTGCGCCATCTCCACGCATCCTTCTTTTCCGGGAAAGGGCCGTCATGAGCCCCATCGACATTGGCTGGATCTCCATCGGCGCACTGATCGTGCTGATCGTGGTGGGCATGCCCATCGGCGTCAGCGTGATGTTCATCCGCAGCGACATGGTTGCCATCCGCATGCTCGGCCAGGTCGCCAATGACTCGCTGGAGGAGTATCTCTACGCCGTCGTGCCACTCTTCGTGCTGATGGGCCTGCTGGTCACCGTGTCGGGGGTGGGCCGAGACACCTTCGATGTCTTCCAGCGCCTGCTGCATCGCTTCACCGCCGGCCTTGGCCAGGCAACGGTGTTTGCCAATGCCGTCTTTGCCGCCATCACCGGCATTTCCATCGCGTCGGCCACGGTCTTCTCGCGCGTTGCGGTGCCGGAGATGATCCGCCACGGCTATACGCGCAAATTCGCCACCGGGGTGGTCGCCGGCTCCTCCGTGCTGGGCATGCTGATCCCGCCCTCGCTGCTGTTCATCGTCTATGCCGTGCAGGCCGAAGAATCGGTGGGACGCATGTTCCTCGCCGGCATCGGCCCGGGCTTCATGCTGGCGATCATGTTCTGCGCGACCATCTACGCCCTGGCCAAGACCCAGCCCAAATTCGTGTTCGACACCGAGCAGACCGTCGTCGAACAGGAGTTCGTCAGTGCCTGGACCGTCCTGCGCATGGCCACGCCTATCGTTGCGCTGATCGCCTTGGTGCTTGGCGGACTCTATGGTGGGTTCTTCAACCCGACCGAGGCCGGTGCTGCCGGCGCCGCCGGCGCGCTCGTCATCGCCCTGCTCCGCCGCTCGCTCAATCGCCGCGCCTTCTGGAGGCTGCTGGTCGAGACCGGCCAGATCACCGTTTCGGTGCTGTTCCTGATCCTGGCGGCAAGCTTCTTTTCCCGCATGCTGGCGCTTTCCGGCATGCCGAACTCTCTGGCCGTCTTCCTGCTCGACGGTCCGATCGGGCCCTGGGGATTCCTCCTGGCCTATATCGCCCTGGTGATCATCCTGGGATTTCTGATCGACTCGATCTCGATCATGCTGATCATGCTGCCCATCGCCCTGCCCGTCGCTTCGGCTGCCGGATTCGATCTCATCTGGTTCGGCGTCATCACCGTCATTGCCATTGAAATCGGCCTGCTGACGCCCCCGTTCGGGCTGTCTGTCTACACCATCAAGGCCGCCCTGGATGATCCCGACCTCAAGGTCGGGGAGATCTTCCGCGGCGCCTTTCCCTTCGTCATCGCCATGCTCATCACCATCGCCATCATCGTGGCCTTCCCGTTGATCGCCACATGGCTGCCACGACTATGAACGCCCAGAAAGAGTCCATGCCCAAGATCCTGTTCATGGTGGGGAGCCTGCGCGCGGCTTCCGCCTCCAAAGCCATGGCCCTCTCCATGGCCGAGCTGCTGGCAGATGAGGCCGAGATTGCCTTTGCCGATATCGGCACCCTGCCCCACTACAATGCCGACACGCTGGACAATCCTCAGGTTGCCGCCCTCAACGAGGCCATACGGTCCGCCGATGGCCTGGTGTTCGTGACGCCGGAATACAACTACTCCATTCCCGGCCTGCTCAAGAACGCCATCGATTGGGCGTCGCGCCCCGCCTATAATTCCGTTTTCGTCAACAAGCCGTGCTTTGTCATCTCGGTGTCGGGCGGCGCGCTTGGCGGCGTCAGGGCACAGAGCCATCTCAAGTATATCCTGAACGGCATGCTCGCCGTGGTGTTTCCCTCGCTCGAAGTGGTCGTGCCGCACGCCAATGACAAGATTGCCGATGGGCGCATTGCCGATCAGGCCATTCTGAGTTTTGGACGCGCACGACTGGTCGCGTTCCTCGACTTCGTTCGCGGGCAAGCGAAGGCCGCTTGACGACCGGCGCAGTCAACGAGGACGTCAACCAAAGCCCTTGACGCTTGCCCTAAAACGGAATGAAAGTTCTGAAGTAGCAAGCAGTGCTCAATTCGTTCCAGCAAGAGAACGGAGCGCTCAAGGGAGGGGTTCATGGAGCCAGTGCGGGATTCTTCGCCCGGAGCGCTGTTGGAGGCGCGTGGCATCTCCAAATATTTCGGTGCGATTACCGCGCTGCACAATGTCAATTTCCATGTCGCGCCAGGAGAAGTGCTGGGCGTGGTGGGCGACAATGGCGCCGGCAAGTCGACCCTGATGAAAATCCTCTCGGGTCTGTTCGCGCCCAGCGAGGGCCAGCTGCTGTTCAATGGAGAACCGGTACGGTTTTCCAGCCCGAAGGAAGCGCAACGGCGCGGCATCGAGATGGTCTACCAGGACTTCGCGCTGGCCGGCAACCTTCCCATCTACGAGAATATCTACCTCGGCCGCGAGCCCGGCCGAAAGCTGGGGCCGCTGACCCTGGTTGACCATGCCAAGGCCAGGCGGATGGCCGGCGAGCATCTCGACCGGCTGCATATCCACGTCAAGTCGGTGGACCAGAACGCGGAGGACCTGTCCGGCGGGCAGCGCCAGGCCGTGGCCATTGCGCGGGCGACCGCCTTCGACGCCAAGCTGGTCATCATGGACGAACCGACGGCCGCCCTGGCCATCAAGGAGGTCGGCAAGGTGCTCGACCTGATAAAGTCACTCAAGCAGCATGGCGTGGCGGTGATCATCATATCGCATCGCATGGACGACATCTTCTACTGCTGCGACCGGGTGATGGCGCTCTACCAGGGATCCAACTTCGCCGAAGCCCCGCTCGATGCCACGCACCGAAACGAGGTCATCGGCTGGATCATGGGCACAAAGGGACACGAGGAGGCTCTGGCGCATGACCAACTCCACTGACCAAAGCGAGGCAAGCGGGTTCAACATGGCCAAGTTCCTCGAAACCTATGGCATCCTCATCGTCGTCCTGGTGATGATGCTGGTCCTGGCGGCGATCCGGCCAGATGTGTTCCTGAGCGCGCAGAACCTCACCAATATCCTCAAGCAGAATGCCAGCCTGGCGCTGCTTGCCCTGGGCATGCTCGTCGTGATCATCACGGCAGGCATTGATCTCTCGGTGGGATCCACCATGGCGCTATCCATGGTCACCATCGCCATTGCCAGCCGCGCCGGCGTGCCGTGGCCGCTGGTGCTGCTGATCGGGCCGGCGGTGGGGCTGGCCGTGGGCTGGGTCAACGGGGTCGGGCTCACCTGGCTGCGCCTGCCCCACCCCTTCATCATGACCCTGGGCACGCTCAATATCGCGCGGGGCCTGACCTTCCTCGTCACCGATGGCGCGCCGGTTTCCGGGCTCCAGCCGGAGGTGCGCTACCTCGGCCAGGCCTATTACGACTTTGGCATCTTCGCGCCGCCGGCGGGCCTGCCGGCCAGCCTGATCGTGGTTGCCGCCTGCGCAATCGCGCTCTGGTTCTTCCTGACCCGCACCTCGATGGGCAGGCACATCTATGCCATTGGCGGCAATCCGCATGCTGCGCGGGTGTCGGGCATCAACGTCGATGGGGTGCTGGTCGTCGTCTACATGATCTGCGGGTTCTTCGCGGGCCTTGCGGGCCTCTTGCTGGCGGGGCGCACCGATAGCGGGTTTCCCAATGCGGGCATCGGGATCGAGCTGGATGCCATCGCCGCCGTCATTATCGGTGGGGCCTCGTTTTTTGGCGGGCGCGGCACCGTGCTGGGCGTGCTGGCGGGCGTGCTCATCATGGGCATCCTGCGAAACGGGCTCAACATCAACAATGTGAGTGCCTTCTGGCAGCAGATCCTGATCGGGCTGGTGATCATCATCGCCGTCTATATCGACGTGCTGCGGCGGCGGGCGTCGCTCCGCCACTAGAGCGAGACAATGAAACACGCTGCCGGGGAAAGTCTCCCGACCGGCAGCCAGGAAGAGGGAGACGCAAGGGAGAGTAAAAATGAACAAGTGGCTTTATGCCAGTGTGGCGCTCTTTGCCATGGCCGGCGCAACGACGTTGAGCGCGCAGGCGCAGACCTATGTGCTGGGCATGAAAGGCCCAGGCGCGGGCAATCCGTTCTGGGCCGCCGTCGAGGCCGGCGCCAAGGCCAAGGGCGAGGAACTCGGTGTCGAGGTCGTGGTGGTCGCACCCCCGGCAGAATCGGACGTGCAGGCCCAGATCAGCCAGATGGAAGATCTGATCGCCCAGGGCGTTGCTGGCATCGCGCTGGCACCGACTGATCCCAATGCCCTCGCACCCGTGGTGGAAGCAGCCAAGGCCGCGGGCATTCCCGTGGTGTTTGTCGACACGCGCGGCATCAATGAAGGCGTGAGCTTCATCGGCACCGACAATGAGGCGGGCGCGGCCCTGGCTGCCAAATATATCTGCGACAATGTCGAAGCCGGCTCGGAAGTGGCTATCCTGCAGGGGCTGATCAGCCAGTCGACGGGCCAGGCACGTGCCGATGGCGCCAAGTCAGGCCTGGAAGCCTGTGGTCTCAAGGTCGTGGCCGAGCAGACCGCGGAGTGGGATCGCGCCAAGGGCCTTGCCGTGACCGAGACCATCCTTGCGGGCAATCCCAATATCAAGGCGATCTTCGGCTCGAACGACAACATGGCGCTGGGCGCCGTGGAGGCTCTGAAGGCGGCGGCCATGCTGGACCAGGTGACGGTCGTCGGCTTCGACGCCAATCCTGACGCCGCGGCGTCGATCCTGGCGGGCGAGATGACCGCCACCATCGCACAGGCCCCGGCCAATATGGGCGGCTATGGCATCCAGGCTCTCGTGGACCTCGCGGCGGGCAAGACGCTGGATGCGTGGATCGATACCGGCACGGTGCTGGTGACGAGCGAAAACGCCGCCGAATACCAGTAAGCCCCAATATGTCATTGAACTGGGAAAGCGCCCTGACGGGCGCTTTCCTGTTGGTGCGGATCGGAAGTGAGGAGCCTGTGTTGAATAGCCCGTCCAGACCGCTGGTGATCAGCGTGCCAGAGCCACGCACGCTGGACCTCATCTTCACCCAAGCCCAGAAGCAGGTCCTCGTCGACCGCTACGAGGTGGTCGAGACGGATCCGGGGAGTGTTGCCGGCCTGCCGGAGGACGTCCTGGCGCGGGCACGGTATATCGTGGGCCAGCCGCCCATTTCCGAGGAGACGCTGGACAAGCTGGTGCAGTTGCGCTGCGTGCTGAACGTCGAGAGCAACCTCATCAACAACATGCCCTATGAGAGGCTGTTCCAGCGCGGCATCCATGTGGTGACGACGGGGGCTGTGTTTGCCGAACCGGTGGCTGAGCTGGGAGTGGGCCTGGCGCTGGATTTGTGCCGCGGCATCACGGAGGGCGATATCGCCTTCCGGAGCGGCGCGGAGCAGTGGGGCGGCGACGGCAATGCTTCGGCTCGCCTGCTGTCGGGGGCCGATATCGGGATCATCGGCTTTGGCGACCTGGGCCGGGCACTCAATCGCCTCTTGTCCGGCTTCCGCGCCAGGATCAAGGTCTACGATCCCTGGCTACCGCCCTCCATTCTGCTCGAGAACAATGTCACGCCCGCGGGGCTCGAAGACGTCCTGTCCGAGTCCGACGTGGTTTTCGTCGTGGCTTCGGTGACTTCGGAGAACAAGGGTTTTCTGGGTAAGTCGAGCTTTGCCAGCATGCGCAGGGGCGCGGCCTTCATCCTGCTCAGCCGAGCTGATGTCGTGGATTTTCCGGCACTGATGAGCGCGGTTGCGAGCGGCCATATCGTGGCGGCGAGCGACGTGTATCCTGAGGAACCCCTGGCAGGTGATCACCCGGTTCGACAGCTCAAGGGTTTCCTGCGCTCGGCCCATCGTGCCGGCGCGCTCGATGTCGCCTTCAAGCGCATGGGGGACATGGTGCTTGAGGACATGAGCCTGATGGATCGTGGCCTGCCCCCGATGCGCTGCAAACGCGCGGAACGCGAGACGGTATCGCGCATGCGATCCCGCCCTGTCGACAAGAACTAAGTCTGGCGGCGGAGCGAAATTCTCGGCCGCCATCGAATGGATCAGGCGGCGAGACGATCCGGATCGACCTTCAGGGTGACGATGAGACCATCCTCCATCCAGTCGTAGTGAATGGATCCGCGCAGCGCGCTGGCAATGCTGCGCTCGACGAGCTTGGTGCCGTAGCCGGCGGGCGCGGTGGACGGCACGACGGGCGGGCCGCCTCGCTCGGTCCAGACGACAGTGACCGCTTCGTCGCGGGCGGAACAGGAGACGTCGACCAGGCCGGTCGAGGATGAGAGCGCCCCATATTTGAGGGAGTTGGTGGCCAGCTCATGGACGATAAGCGCCAGCGTCGTCGTTGCATTCTCGCCAACCACCATGCGTGGCACCGAGACGCGGATACGCCCGCTGAACGCGCCCATGTCGTCGTAGGGCGCGAGCAGGACGGAGAGCAGATCGCCCAAGAGTGCGGCAGCTGCCGATGTCTGTCCGGGCAAGGGCCGGACCAGGTCATGGGCGCGGCCCAAGGCGGTCAGCCTCAGCGTGAGTTCCCGGGCCATGTCGTTGACCGTGGAGGTGGAACGGGAGGTGATGGCGGTCAGACCCGCGGCGATCGCCAGCAGGTTCTTGACGCGGTGGCTCATCTCGCCGGCAAGCAGTTCGCGGCCTTCCTCGGCCTGCTTGCGTCCGGTCACATCGAGGAAGACGCCGAACATGACGCGTTCGACGATCCCCTCGTCGTCCCCCTTGCCGCGGGCGGAGACCCACCGGAGTTCATCGCCCACCATGATGCGGAAGTCGATTTCATAGGGACCGAGAATCGCCCGCGTCGCCGTGAAAGCCGCCCTGACCCTATCGCGATCGGCGGGATGGATATGGTCCGACAGGTCTTCAAAGTTGACGCTGCTCCCCTGATCCAGCCCCCACAGGTCGTGGGCCTGCTTGTCCATGGTCAATGCGTCGGTATCGACGTTCCATGACCATAGGGCGACCCCAGCCGCCTCAACGGCGCGGACAAGATTCTTGGCCTCCCAGAGGGATGGCTGCGATGTCTCAACAGGTGCTGGCATAAGGTCTCCGATATGCATTCCGGCCGGAAAGCCGGGCAAACATATTGGTTGCCCAGGTTCGAGGTTTTGGCTCAAGGCGTCCATCGAGCTGGAACGCTTATGAACTGTCGGCACAAATAGACAATCCCGAATCAAGCAATCTTGCCGTCTTGTCGTCAATGACAAGCAGTGCTGTCCGGTCCGTCGTGATAGATTGTCCCCTCAGAACGGGACAACGCGTGAATGCGCCGAACCATCCTTCGCAAATAGCCATTGCTGGCACGCGTGCAACAATGGCGCTCTGGAGTGACGATGAGTTATCCGCCGCAGACTGAATATACGGTCGAATCCTACAATACCGATCCTGAAGGTCGGCCCCAGCAATCCGAGGTCTGCAAGGTTCTGGCGAGTTCGCCCCAGGCGGCTGCGCTCAAGGTGCTGCAGGAGGATTTGCATACGATCGGGGACACGACGCGGCTGAGAGCGCGTGTCACCCACACCAGCAAAGCCGGGGTTGAAGAGACAGTGACGCTTTACAGCAAACGCTAGAGCGTGCGCTGGCGTGCCGAGCAACGCGAAGGGTCGTGTTCACGGCCAGGCCGCATAGGAGCCGTCGCGCCCTGCCCGCAGCCGCTGCATCTGCTGGCGGTAGCGTCCGGGGGAGATGCCCTTGAGCCGGGAGAAGAAGCGGTTGAAGTAGCCGGCGTCGCGGAAACCCAGGGCATCGGCAATCTCGCTGACCTGCAGTGCGGAGCGCTCCAGCAGGCTCTCGGCATCCTCCAGCAACCGGCGATGCACTAGTTCCAGCGGGGACTGACCGGTGGCGCGGCGGATCGCCGAGGTCAGCCGGTCGGTGGAAATACCCATGGCCCGGGCATAGTCTGACACGCGCCACTGCGCGCGGGCATTGAGCTCCACCAGCTGTATGAAGCCCTGCACCAGTACGCGCGGCGAGGCCTGCTGCTGCGTCGCTACCCCGCCCAGCCGCCAGAAGGCGATCAGCACGAGGCAAAGCCGACTCATGACTGCTTCGCGCATGCCGGGCAAATCCTCGAGTGTTTCGCGGCGCATGTCTTCAAGATCATGGATCGCGGCCCGCGCCGTCGCAGCATCGATGCGGATGCCGAGCAGCGGCCGATCGATGGCCTGCCGCAGCGGCCCGGCAATCGAGCTGGCCGGAACGACGCGCCCCAGCGCAGCATCGGACACCGTCATCGCCAGCCCCCGCGCGCCCGCATCGAGCCGCACACTGCCCTGGATGCCACTGGGCAGCCAGATGACGCAGGGTGCCTCGATAGTGCCGATCGTGGTGCCGATCCGTACCTCGCCGCGCCCAGAAGCCAGCACGAATCCATGCGCGCCAAGCCGGGCCTTTGCCGCGGAGAAGTCCCACTCGACCGGGGACTGGGATCCGGCGATGTCGGCCACCTCCACGTCCTGCGCGAGACCGGGGCCCGGCAATGGCGTGGTCTGCTGGTCCATATTGGGTACAGGCCTCCAAATTTGCCCGTAAAGTACATTTATCTCTCTGTAATGTCTATTTTCGTCGATCCCGGGGGGCTCTACCGTTCAGGCAAGGCCGGAGCCGGACGCTAAAACGACCCGAGAAGGTCGCGCCGGAACCGCATATGGGAGCGCCCGCATGTGACGGGCAGGAGGAGGAAACATGACCACTATCAGCCGCAGAACCGTCTTGCAGGGCATGGGCATCAGCGCCCTGGCCACGGCCCTGTCGGGGCTACCGGTTCTCGCACAGGACCGCACGGCCATCCGTATCGGCTACGCCATTTCCAAGACTGGCCCCAATGCCGCGGGTGCCGGGATCTCGACGACGCCCAACTACCTGCTGTGGGTCGATGACGTGAACAAGGCGGGCGGCATCACGCTCTCCAAGCTCGGCGTCACCCTGCCGCTCGAAGTGACCGAGTATGACGACCGCTCGACGGCCGAGGAGACTGTGCGCGCTGTCGAGCGCCTCGCCACGCAGGACAATGTCGACCTGATCCTGCCGACCTGGGGGACCGGCGCCAACCTGGCTTCCGGACCTACCTTCGACCGCTTCGGCTATCCCCAGCTGGCAGGCACCGCCGTCACCGACATGGCACCTGACCTCGCCAAGCGCTGGAAGCACAGCTTCTGGATGCTGGGTGGCGGACACGACTATGCAGAAGCTCTGGTTGCACTGCTGGTCAAGCAGCGCGACGCCGGCACGATCAGCAACAAGGTTGCCATCGCCTCGGTCGCCGACGGCTTCGGCATCGACCTCTCCAAGGCCGCAACGCCCGCCTTCACCGAGGCCGGGTTCGAGCTGGTCTATGACAAGACCTATCCGCTTGGCACGTCGGATTTCGCCCCGATCATCAACGAGGTTTCGGGGCTGGGCGTCGATACCTTCGTCGCCTTCTCCTATCCGCCCGACACGTTTGCGCTGACCCAGCAGTCGGTGGTCGCCAATTTCAGCCCCAAGGTTTTCTACCTTGGTGTCGGCACCGCCTTCCCGATCTATCCGGGGATTGCCGGGCCGAACCACAATGGCGTCATGGGCGTCGGCGGCATCGACCCCGACAGCGAGGCCCTTGCCGCATACTTCGAACGGCACACCGCGCTCAACGGCCAGGCGCCCGACAGCTGGGCCAGTGCCATCACCTATGCGAGCCTCGAAATCCTGCAGCAGGCCATCGAGCGCGTGGGTGACATAGACCGTGAGGCCATCTCTGCCGAAATCTCCAGCGGCGAATTCGATACCATCATCGGCAAGGTGAAACTGGTCGACAACCAGTTGCGCTCGCTCTGGACGGTGGGCCAGTGGCAGGACGGCAAGTTCGTCGGCCTGGCGCACACCGAACGCGACGGCAGTCGCGAGCCGGTGGTGCCAAAGCCGGCCTGGGTTCCGGCGGCTTAGAAGCACCCCCACCCACCCTCCCCCTGAAGGGGGAGGAGCCGGCCGGTGCATAGGCGAAATGCTGCCCCATACACGATCTGCCCCTCCCCCTGTCAGGGGGAGGGTGGGTGGGGGTCTCTTTCCCCATCACCAAACCCACCAACAGGAGCGTCCATGCTCTTCAGCGCCATCCTCACCGGCCTCGTCCTCGGGGGCACCTATGCCCTCGTGGCGATGGGCCTGACGCTGCAATATGGCGTCGCGCGCATCATGAACCTGGCCTATGGCGACATCATCATCGCCGCCAGCTTCGGTGCCTTCGTGCTGTTCACGGCGCTCGGCATCAATCCATTGCTGGGCATGCTGATCGTCATCCCTGCCGGTTTTGCGCTGAGCTGGCTGATCTATGCCGTGATGCTGCAGCCGCTGGCCCGTCGGTCGCGGGATCGCGGTCGACTCGAAGGCGACTCGATCCTTGCCACCTTCGGGCTGCTCTTCGTCATCCAGGGCGTGGCGCTGGTGATCTTCGGCTCCGGTTTCATGAGCTACAGCTATCTCGCCGTGCCGATCGATATCCTGGGCACCACCATTGCCGCCAATCGCCTGCTGGCTTTCGGGCTGGCCATCACCTTCGGGCTTGGCCTGTGGCTGGTGCTGACCCGCACGCGCTTCGGCACCGTGATCCGCGCCGTTGCTGCCAATCCGGCCTCCGCGCCGCTGGTCGGCATCAATGTCGACAGCGTCGCGCGGTTCGCCTTCGCCATTGGCGGGGCGCTGGCAGCGGCGGGTGGTGTCGTGGTTTCGATGTACCTGACCTTCTCGGCCACGATGGGCGTTCACCATGAAGGCGCTGATCGTGGTCATCATGGGCGGGGTCGGCAATCTGATGGGGGCACTGGCGGCCGGGCTGATCCTGGGGCTCGTCGAGACGCTGGTCGCCAGCTTCATCGACCCCGGCCTGACGCTGGCCGCCACCTATCTGATCTTCCTGGCCGTGCTCGTCGTTCGCCCGCAGGGCCTGTTCGGAAAGGCCGCGCGATGAAACTCGTCCTTGCCCTTATCGCTCTCACGGCACTCGCCTTCGTGCCCAGCTTCGCCGGCCCCTACCCGCTCGGCCTGATGATCGGTATCCTCGGCTATGGCGTTCTCGCCACGGCCTGGGCCATGTTCTCCGGCCCCACCCGCTACATTTCGCTTGCCACCGTCGCCTTCTTCGGGCTGGGCGCCTACACGGTTGCCGTGCTCAGCGAGACGCTGCCCTACCCGGTGGTCCTGCTCGTGGCGGCCTTCATCGGCCTCGTCGTCGCCCTCATCGTCGGGCTCGCCACGCTGCGCCTGGCCGGCATTTATTTCGTCATCTTCACCTTTGGCCTGACCGAACTGGTGCGCCAGCTGGTGACCTATTACGAGGTCAACGTCACCCGCACGCTTGGCCGGTATGTCTTCCTGCCGCTGGGACCGGAGCACATCTATTGGCAATTGCTGGCGCTGCTGGCGGCGACACTGGGCATTGCCTTCTGGGTGCGCCAGTCGCGTATCGGGCTTGCGCTGCGAGTCATCGGCGATGATCCGGTGGTGGCCAGCCATCTCGGCATCCGCATCACCCGCACCAAGCTGACGCTGTTTTCCATCTCCTGCGTGATCATGACGGCCGGCGCCATCCAGGCGCCACGCTGGACCTATATCGAGCCATCCATCGTGTTCAATCCGACCACCAGCTTCCTTGTCGTCATCATGGCCCTGCTGGGCGGGCCCAACCGGCTGTTCGGGCCGCTGCTCGGCGCCATCCCGCTGTTCCTGCTGTTCGAGTGGCTAAGCGCCAACTTCCCCAACCATTATTCGATCATCCTGGGCCTGCTGTTCATCGCCATCGTCTTCGTGCTGCCCAATGGCGTACTGGCGGCTGGTGAAAGCCTCTGGGCCCGCATGACCCGCAAGGAGGCGCGCGCATGACCCTCCTCTCGCTCAAAGGCGTCACCAAGCGTTTCGGCGGCCTGACCGCCGTCAACGGGCTCAGCTTCGATCTGCGCGAGGGTGAGACCGTCGGGCTGCTCGGTCCCAATGGCTCGGGGAAGACGACGGCGCTCAACATGATTTCGGGGTATTTGCCCGTCAGCGAGGGCACCATATCACTTGGCGGTGACACAATCAGTGGGCTGGGACCCGAGCGCATCGCCCATCGGGGCGTCGCCCGCACCTTCCAGCTGGTGCGCGCCCTGCCCTCGCTCAGCGTCGGCGAAAATGTGCTGGCGGCGCTGGCTTTCCGCAGGGAACCCGTGTGGGGCAAGGCCGCCGAGAGCCGCATCAACGACCTGCTATCCGACGTCGGGCTGGCCGGACGTGCCGGGCAAGCCGCCGACAGTCTTACCTATATCGACCTCAAGCGCATGGAACTGGCCCGAGCCCTGGCAAGCGAGCCCAGCCTGCTGCTGCTCGATGAGTGGCTCGCGGGGCTCAACCCGACCGAACTCCGCGCCGGAATCGATCTCATCACCTCGCTGCGCGATCGCGGCATCACCATTCTGCTGGTCGAGCATGTGATGGACGCCGTGCGCGCCCTTTGCAGCCGCTGCATCGTCATGAATGCCGGTGGCAAGATTGCCGACGGCCCCACTGCGGATGTGCTGGCCGATGGCGAAGTCATCCGCGCCTATCTGGGGGAAGACCATGCTTAGCGCCGGCGCGATTTCGCTCTTCTATGGCAAGCACCTGGCGCTCGATGACGTGGCTATCGAGGTCGGGGCGGGCGAGACGGTCGTCGTGCTCGGGGCCAATGGCGCAGGCAAGTCTAGCCTGCTCAAGTCCATTGCCGGGCTGGTGCGGCCGGTCCCGGGCGCACGCAACAGGCTGGACGGCACCGATCTCATCGGCATGCCGGCGCACAGATATCTCGAACAGGGCATAGCGCTGGTTCCGGAAGGCCGCGGCATCTTTGGGGACCTCACAGTCGCCGAAAACCTTGAGCTTGGCGCCTATACCCGCCACGCCAGGCCACACGAAACCCGTCAGCGCGATCTGGTGCTCGATCTTTTCCCGCGCCTCGGCGAGCGACAGAAGCAGATTGCCCGCACCATGTCGGGCGGCGAGCAGCAGATGCTGGCGATCGGCCGCGCCCTGATGAGCTGCCCGCGCCTGCTGATGCTCGACGAGCCCAGCCTGGGCCTGGCGCCGATTGTCACCAGCGAACTCTTCGCCGCATTGGGCCGCATCCGGGAAACTGGTATTGCGCTGCTCGTCGTGGAGCAGAACGTCAAGGCAAGCCTTGCCATCGCGCATCGCGGCTACCTCATGGAAGCCGGCCGCATCACCGGGACGGGCACGGCCGACGCGCTGCGCAGCGATCCGGCGGTGCAAGAAGCCTTTCTCGGCGCAAGCACGCCACCCACCCCTCTTTCGAATGGAGTTTCCCCATGACCGATCTCGGCCTGCTCATCAACAACGAGGAATCCGAAGCCACTGGCGGCGGCACCTTCGAGCGCAACAATCCCATGACCGGCCAATTGGCCACCCGCGCCGCGGCGGCCACCATCGAAGACGCGCTGCGGGCGGCCGACGCTGCCGCCGCTGCCTTCCCGGCCTGGAGCAAGACCGCACCCGCCGCCCGGCGAAAGATCCTGCTGGCCGCGGCCGATCGCCTGCAGGCCCGCACCGATGACTTCATTGCCGCGATGGGCGCCGAAACCGGCGCAACGGCCGGCTGGGCCGGTTTCAACGTGATGCTCGCCGCCGAAATGCTGCGCGAGGCGGCGTCGCTGACCACCCAGATTACCGGCGAGATCATCCCGACCAACCGACCAGGCTCGACGGCCTATGGCGTGCGCCAGGCCGCGGGCGTCGTGCTGTCCATTGCGCCCTGGAATGCCCCGGTCATCCTGGGCGTCCGCTCCCTTGCCACCCCGCTGGCCTGCGGCAATACCGTTGTGTTCAAATCGAGCGAAATCTGCCCGCGCACGCACCGGCTGATCGCCGATGCCCTTTTCGAGGCCGGCCTGCCGCCCGGCGTGCTCAACGTGGTCTCCAACGCGCCGGAAGATGCGCCCGAACTGGTCGAGGCGCTGATTGCCCACAAGGCCATCCGCCGCGTCAACTTCACCGGCTCGACGCGGGTCGGCCGGCACATTGCCGAACTGTCTGCCCGCAATCTCAAGCCTGCTCTGCTGGAACTTGGCGGCAAGGCACCGCTCGTCGTGCTCGACGATGCCGATCTCGAACAGGCCGTGGCGGCGGCAGCCTTCGGCGCCTATATGAACCAGGGCCAGATCTGCATGTCGACCGAGCGCATCGTGGTCGACGACAAGATCGCGGATGAATTCGTCGCGGCGCTTGCCGCCAAGGCCTCATCGCTGAAAGCGGGCGACCCGCGCGAGGGCAATACGCCACTCGGATGCCTTGTGGACCTCAGCGCGGCCCAGCGCATCGATGCGCTGGTCAAGGATGCAGTAGCGAAGGGCGCGCGCATCGTTGCCGGCGGCGGCATCGACGGCACCATCATGCAGGCGACTGTGGTCGATGGCGTCACGCCGGGCATGAAGCTCTATCGCGACGAGTCCTTTGGCCCGGTGGTTGCGGTGATCCGCGTCGGCAGCATCGATGAGGCGGTACGGGTCGCCAACGACACCGAGTATGGCCTCTCCGCCGCCGTGTTCGGCCGCGACATCACACGCGCCATGGGCGTGGCCGCACGCATCGAATCCGGCATCTGCCACGTCAACGGTCCCACCGTGCATGACGAGGCGCAAATGCCATTCGGCGGCGTAAAGGCCTCTGGCTACGGGCGGTTCGGCGGCAAGGCGGGCATCGCCGAATTCACCGAGCTGCGCTGGATCACGGTGCAGGACGGCCCGATCCACTACCCGATCTGATCCGGAACCACGGCGGACCCTGTCGAGCGTCGTGACGCTCGCAGGGCCGGCCCGCGTTGATCGTCAACGGGGGGCGATGCGCTGATCGGTGGCGGCGTCGAAGATATGCACCTGGGCAGGATCGATCCGCAGCCAGATCGTGTCGCCGACACTGGCGCGCAGGCGCTGCCGCAGCAGCACGCCAAGCTGCTGACCGCCTACCATGGCGGCGATATAGGTTTCTGAGCCGGTGGGCTCGAAGAGGCGAATGGTCGCCTCTATCCCCTCGCCCGGCTCGCCAAGCGTAAAGTGCTCCGGGCGAATGCCGTAGATGACCGACTTGCCTGCAGCGGCAGTTGCAGTTGCCGCGTTGACGGGGAAGGACGCGCCGTCCGCCGTTCGGAAGGACTGTTCCTTGATGCTGCCCTGGAGCAGGTTCATCGCTGGTGAGCCGATGAAGCTGGCGACGAACACATTGTCGGGACGATCATAAAGAGCGAGCGGATCACCGATCTGTTCCACAACGCCGTCGCGCATCACCACGATGATGTCGGCCATTGTCATGGCCTCGATCTGGTCGTGGGTGACATAGACCATGGTGGTCTTGAGCCGGTCGTGCAGCTCCATCAGCTCGGCGCGCATCTGCACGCGCAGCTTGGCGTCGAGATTGCTGAGCGGCTCGTCGAACAGGAAGACCTGGGGATCGCGCACGATAGCGCGGCCCATGGCAACACGCTGACGCTGGCCGCCCGAGAGCTGCTTGGGGTAGCGCTCAAGATAATCGGTAAGGCCCAGAATGCGGGCGGCATTGGTGATGCGCTCGGTGACCTCGGCGCGCGGGCGACGCGCCAGACGCAGCGAGAAGCCCATATTTTCCGCCACCGTCATGTGCGGATAGAGCGCATAGTTCTGGAACACCATGGCAATGTCACGGTGCTTGGGCTCGACCTCATTGATCACGCGATCGCCGATGCTGATCGTTCCGCCCGAGATATCCTCAAGGCCGGCGATCATGCGCAGCAGCGTGGACTTGCCGCAGCCCGACGGGCCCACGAGCACGACGAAGGCGCCGTCCGGAACACTGAGCGAGACATCGCGAATGATCTTGGTCGGACCAAAGGCCTTGTGGACATTCTGGATTTCTAGCGATGCCATCAATCTGCTCCGGCTGCAAAAGTATCGGGGAGGCGCGCGACGACCTCGATGGCGGCCAGCAGGCTGAGGCCCGTGTGGTAGCCGGGGTCGAGGTCGGGGGTGGCCGGGACATAGTCGATCGGTCCCGCGTCGGTGAGACACTGGTAGGCAATGGACGCCTCAGGGCGCCAATAGCGTTCAAAAAAAGCCTGATCGGCGGCCTGCCAAACCGAGAGAACAGCGGGGTCTCCACTACGTTCGTAGCACAGCGCCGCACTGCGGATGGTCTCTGGCAAGGACCACCAAGGGCAATAGGGACTGACCGGGGCGCCAGTCGCCGCAGATACAACAAGGCGGATGCCCGGGCCGGCAAAGCCCCTGGAGAATGAGGAGACAAGGATGGTCTGTAGTGTCCTGAGCAATGCTGGATCGGCGTCAGCGCCGAGATGATCGAGCGCGAAGCCGACAAATTCGATGCCATGACCGACATTGCAGGCATCCTGGCCAGGCACATTGCGCAACAGCCCCGTCCCGGGATCGAAATGCTGGTCGATAACGTGGGCGATGAAGCGGTCGGCAAAGCCGGTGCGCTCGGCCATGCCGACGCGCCGCAAAAGACCGCCCGCGCTCAGCATGATCATGCGCGGTCCGAAATCGGCCGGTTCGCTGGCCAGCGTTGCCGCGTTCAATGGCAGCTTTTCATCCATCTGGAACCGCCCATCCTCAATAGCGGCGATGATGGTTTCGAGCTGGGCCACATGGCGCGACAACTGGTCCGGCGCATGGGCAGCTGCCGCGGCGACCAACCCCTTGGCGACGAATATGTCGGAATAGGTGAAAATGTCGGCCGGACGATCCTGAGCAAGCGGGACGTCGCCAACGAAGCGGATCGGCTGCATTTGCGCGTCGTAACAGAAATAGCCGTGACCATCCTCGGAGCGCAGGCTGTCCAGCGCCGTGTACAGGTCGGCGGCCGCGTTGTGCAGGCGAGCGGCCAGTTCGGGGCTATGTGTGGCGAAGGCTCGAGCGTGTGTGGCGAGGGCCTCAAGCCCCCTTCCCTGGATCCAGCCGTAGATGTGCTCGGGACCGCGCCAACCTTCCGCCGTCGTGTAGTCAGCCAGGGTCAGCGGGTTCAGCTTGGTGTTGAGAAATGCCCCGCGCAGACGCGGCCGGTCGAGCATCCAGGACAGAGTCTGGGCGTTGCTTTGGTCGTAGCGCCGGGAGGCTTCCGTGAAGAAACTGCTGGTCATTCCTTGAGCCCCGAGCTGGCGACGCCCTCGACAAAATTGCGGCGCAGCAAGACGAAGAGCAGGACCGAGGGCACCAGCACGATGGCCGAGGCAGCGCTGAGGCGGCCCAGATCGACGGTGAACCCGGTCTGGAACAGAGCAAGACCCACTTCGATGGTGTAGCTTGGCTGGGTGGTCGCGACGATCAATGGCCAGGCGAAAGCCGTCCAGGCCTGGAAGAAGGCGAGCACGAAGAGGGCACCAAGCGCGCCGCGCAGCAGCGGCAGCACGATGCGAACGAAAATCCAGATCTCGCCGGCGCCATCGATGCGGGCAGCTTCGAGCAGTTCGTCGGGAATGGAGTGGATGACGTTCTGGCGGACCAGAAAGATACCGAAGCTCATCACCAGATAGCCCAGCAGCAATCCACCCAGACTGTTGAGCAGCCCCAGGCTCTGTGCCTGGAAATAAAGCGGGATCATGTAGACTTCAAACGGAACGATGGCCGTAGCCAGAATGATGGCAAACAGCACGTTCATGATGCGTGAGGGGAACTTGGCCAGCAGATAGCCGGCGATGGCCGAGGTGATGGAAATCGCCATGGCGGAGAGCACGGCAAAGGCGAAGCTGTTGAAGATCCACAGCATGAGCGGAGTGTCGGAAAGCACTGCCGTGATGTTGTCCAGCGTTGGATTGGCGGGAATGATGCTGGGTGGCCAGCTGAGCATTTCGGCCGGGGTCTTGAAGGCGTTGGCTACCAGCAGGATCAGCGGCAGGATCATCATCAGGCCGAAGACCAGCAGGATGGCATCGACGAGGAAGTCCAGAGCCTGCCGCTTGCGGCGCAACTGGCCCGAACTGGGCAGCGGTTTGGCCGGCGCGTTCATTTGCGGGCCCCTTTCTCGCGGAGCAGGGAGAACTGAATGAAGGTCAGGATCAGCACGATGACCAGCAACACCACCGCCTCGGACGCCGCATAGCCGACGCGGTAGTTGCGGAAGGTGTTCTCGAGCATGTCGAGGACCAGCACACGCACCTGGCGGCCGGGCGCGCCCTGGGCATCGGACGCCAGCACATAGACCTGGGCATAGACGTTGAAGGCAGACACCAGCGTGGCAACGCCGACATAGAGCGAGATGGGCTTGAGCAGCGGAATGGACAGGTGCCAGAAGGACTGGAAACCTGACGCACCATCGAGCTTGGCCGCCTCATAGAGCGATTTGGGCAGGTTCTTGAAACCAACCAGATAGATCAGGACCGCGTAGCCCAGGGCCTGCCAGGAGCAAAGGATGATCACGCTGATCAACGACAGCTTCGGGCCGAACAGCCATGCCTGTGGTTCAATGCCGAACACAGAGAGAAGCGCATTGAGCGGCCCCAGACGCGCGTCGAAAATCCACTTCCACGCCATGGCGGCTGGCACCAGGGACACGACATGGGGGATGAAAATGGTGGTTTCGTAGAAGCCCGCGAAGCGCGAGCGCGTGCGATAGAAAATCAGTGCGGCCAGCACCATGGCCAGCGGCACGGTAATCACCAGCACGCCAAAGGCGATGATCGAGGTGTTGATCAGGGCTTCATGGAACAGCCGGTCGCCGAACAGTTCCTGGAAATTGGCCAGCCCGATGAAGGGCTTGTTCTTGGAGAGAATGTCCCACTTGTGCAGGCTGAGGCGCAGTATCTCGCCGATGGGGAACAGCCGCACGTAAGCAAAGATGGCGATGACGGGCGCTATGGCAAGCAGCGAAAATATTAGACGTCGACGCTTTAGCATGGGTCATCCTTGGCTGAAGCGTCCGGAGCACGAAGCCCCGGACGCTGCACTATGACTGAGAGAACTATTCGCCCAGCAGGCCTTCACGCGACAGCAGCGCATTGATCTCGCTGTCGAGGCCTTCCAGATAGCTGCGGATGGCGGCTTCGTCGCCGGCGAGCGCGGCATTACCGAAAGCAGCCTGCAGGCCGGCAGCCGTGCGGGTCATGATCTCGTCAATCGGGCCAATGGCGGGGATCGAAAAGAATTCGTAGCTATCGGGATAGCTGACAAAGGCTTCCAGAGCCGGGGTAGAGGCAAGGATTTCCGAATAGTCGAGACCGGCGCGGTTGGGCAACCAGCCGACATTGTCGAGCAGCCAGAGCAGGTTTTCCGGCTTCTGGGTTTCCATTGCGAAAGCCCAGGCCGCCTCGGCCTGCTCACCTTCACCAGCGACATAGAGCTGGACGGGGTTCACGATGGAACCGCGCGGGAGCGTGGTGCTGGCATAGGTCAGATCGGGGGCCTTGGCCGCGATATCACCGATCACCCAGGATTCGCGGATGAACATGGCTGTCTGCTCACGCTCGAAGGCTTCGGCATCGGCCGGCATTTCCACCGTCACCGTCTTTGCGGTGTGGAGATTGTCGAGATACTGGCTGAGAGCAGCAACGCCAGCGTCGGAGGCAAGATCGGCCTTCCACAAGCCCTCGCCGGCGGGCACAAGAACCTGACCGCCATGCTGGAACATGTTGATCCAGAACTTCTCGGTGATGCCGGCACCGCCGCCGGACAGGCGCAGGCTCCAGCCAGAGACGGTCGGATTGCCACTGCCGTCGCGCTGGGTAAGCGCCTCGGCATAGGTGTCATACTCTTCCATGGTGGTTGGCGGGCCGTCGAGACCAGCCGCCTCAAGCATGGCGGTGTTGTAGTAGAGCGCGCTCTGGCCGCGGAATAGCGGCACGCCGAACACGGCACCGCCATAGCTCGCCGAGTCGACAAAGAAGGTGTCGAAATTGGCTGGATCCGCCACGAAGGACGCCACGTTTTCGGGCGGGGTGGCGAGAAGGTCATTTTCCAGATAGCGGGCGGCAATGGAGGTAGCGAGCTCCAGGACTTCGGCGGATTCGCCGGAAGTGATGCCCAGGGCCACGCGGCGTTCATGTTCGCGCAGGGCGATCGCCTCGACAGTCACTTCGATATCGGGGAACTCGGCCTTCATGCCCTCGGCGACATGTTCGTAGAACGGCGCCAGCTCGGGATAACCGCTCCAGACACGGATGGACTGGGCATTCGCGCCCGCCGTGGCAGCCAGAAATCCTGCCCCCAGAACGGACGTCAGCAATGCCGCCCGGCCGGCTGCGGAAAAGGTGATAGGCGCAATCCCTGTAATCAGTCTTTTCATGGTCTCTTTCCCTTGTTCTACGCACTTGAGCACGTGTTTGAAGTGTTTACTGCAACCGGTTGCATGTCAAGTGGATGACGCGCACCAGCCGGTGGTTTCGGCCTAGTTTTGAGACGGTGCCTGGAGATTGGGCATTGCGGCCAAGGTTTTGGCCGCTTCGACCAGGAGTTCTGCCGAACCCGGCACAAAGGACCCCGGCATGCCGATGAAGCGGTGCGCTTCGGCAACCTCGTAGCCCCCACTGGCATATTCTGAACGTGGGGGAATGTAGCCGGGTGTCCCTTCGGCGTAGGACAGCACGAAACCGCCCTCCCCCATGCCTGCATCGCGAATAGACAAAGCGGACTCGGCAAAGATTTCGCCGGGCAAGGCCAGAATGGGTACGCCGCCCCAAACAAGGCACGCCACCCGGCCCCGCCAGGTTCCCGGCGGCGTGGTTCGAAAGCGTGATGCCCAAGCGATCCAGTGTTCAAGCAGGATCTTGCGCGTGGGATCTGCGGAGGGGAATTCTGCCTGCCATGTCGTGCGTGCGGCATCGAGGTCGCCCTCGCGGCGCTCGAGAGCGAGCTCCACCAGCCGGTCCGCGGCATACGCGGTCTGCGGCAGAGCAGTTTCGGTTGCGGCCAGGGCGGCGTCAGCAATGCGCTCGCCAATGCGCCGGGCATTGTAAAAGGTGCGGGTAGCGTTGGCGGAAGTGGTCCATGAGGCCTGTGCGCTATGGCCGATATTGACGTCACCGGTGCAGCCATTGAGGTAGATTGCGACGGCCCCGGGGTTCGTCGTCTCAATGCGCTGGCGCAGGTAGTGGGGAAAGTCGGCCGTGACTTGCAGATTGTCGGCACCCAGGACGGTGGGGTGACAGGCGTAAGAGACTACCATGGCCACAAGCGCGCCAGCCGCATCGCGCAGGCGCAGCACCGGCAAGCTGCGATCCAGCGGGCCGTCGGCATGGCGACGATTGCGGGCGATGTCAGGATCGCAGCCATTGCCAAAGCTCATTGTGCCAGGCTGTGCATTGGCGAGGGCGGTGTCGACGGCCAGGACGCAGCCATCTTCCAGCATCTGGAGAAAATGTGGATCGGCGCCCGCCCCGAGGCGATCTTGCATGGATACCGGCGCCCCGTGCGTGTGGGTGGCGCAGACGATGACGTTGGCGGCCGGCAGGAGGCAACGCGCGCGGATGCGCTGGGCCATATCTTCGTGCAGGCCGATGACATCGGCGACGACTATTGCGGTGTCATTGACCACCAAGGCGCGGGCCGAAAGGCGGTCATGGATGCCGGTGGACGGGAGGGTGCGGGCGGCAAAGCCAGCCAGCAGCAGGCCGGGCTCGGGCGTGATATCGATATTGGCGACACCAAAAGTCAGGACTGCCATACGGGCTCTCCTGCCAAATAGGTCTCGACGATCCCGAGTTCGCTCGCTCCCTTCTCCCACGAAAACCGGATGAGATCGGCACGCGCACCAATCTCCAGCACACCGCGTCCCTTGAGAAAGCGACCCGGATTGCGCGTCGCCATGGCCAGGGTATCGGCAAGGGATAGGCCGGTCATCGTAGCGGCACGGGCCACGCAGGCCGATAGCGGCAGTGCGGCACCGGCAAGGTATGGCGTACCCGGTGTGCCGAGCCGGCCATCCGCCCAGAGCTGTACGCGGCCGCCAATGGGCTGATCATAGATACCGGGCTGCAGACCGCCCGGGGCCGCCAGGTCGGAGACCAGTATCGAGCGTTCGAGCCCCTTGGCCCGCTGCATGGCAATGAGGGTATCGGCCGGAAGGTGATGACCATCCGCGATAAAGCTGGCGCTGAGCCGGTCATCGGCAAGTTGGGCCCACAGAAAATTGGGGTGGCGCGGCAGATTGGCTGCGGCACCATTGCCAAGGTGGGTTGAAAGGGTGGCGCCGGCGGCAGCGGCGGCGTGAATTTGTTCGGGCGTCGCGTCGGTATGGCCGATGGCGATATGGATGGATTGCGCTACGGCACCGGCAATGAATTCCGGCGCCTCGGCAAAGTGGGGGGACAGAGTCACCATGGTGATCAGCCCCTCGGCGGCCGCCTGCCAGCGGGACAATTCGGCAAGGTCGGGCACCCGCACCTGGTTGGCCGGATGGGCGCCGCGCGGGCCATCGCTGGGGGAGATGAATGGCCCCTCGATGTGAATACCGGCAATGGCCTCGGCAGTCTGAGGATCGGCCTGCCGTGCGCGCACAATAGCGCGTATGGCGGCGATGATCGATGTTTCGGAGGCCGTGATCAGCGTTGGCTGATAGCAGGTGACACCCACGGCAAACAGCCTGCGTGTCAGCGCGATAACACGATCGGGCGTCACCGCGTGATCGTTGAGATCGAGGCCGAAATAGCCATTGACCTGCAGGTCGATAAGGCCGGCAGACAGATACAGATCCCCGTCATATTCGGCTGCTGTTATCGCCGTGATCCGACCCCCTGCCATTTCGACGGCAAGCGCGCGCCCGGTGGCTGGATCGCGCCCGACCAGCCGGGTCACAGCTTGCGCACGCGGTCGTTGAAGCGCGCGATGAAGCGGCCATTGGCCTCGTCGCCGCCAGGCGCATTCCCGCTCCGCCAGACGGGCGGCTCGATGCCGCGCTCGACCAGCTTGGCAACCGTGCGGATCACCAGGTTGTTGAGCGCAAAGGCGTTGGCAAAGGTGGACACTGCGGCAATGCGCTCGCCCATGTTTGGGACTGATACCATCGCATCGCCAATCGGGACCTTGCAGTCAATGGCGATATCCACCAGGTCGTGCAGGTTCTGCTTGGTGGGATGGCGGGCCGGATGCGTCGCGGCCGTGTTTTCAGCATGAGCGCGGGAGCTGACGCCGATGAGGAAGGCGCCGCGACTCCGCGCCTCCAGCGCCGCATCGATCAGGGCTGCGTTGATGCCGTAGGCGTTAACCAGGATCAGCACATCGTCCGCACCGAGCCGCTGATCAGCGATCACGATCTTGCCGTAGCCAGGCGTACGCTCGATAGCCATGGACCGCAGGGCGCCATTGGACAGCAAGGTGCCCTCATCGAGAATAGCCGAGACATGCATCAGCCCGCCCGCGCGGAAGAATATCTCCTGCGTTGCCAGGTTCGAGTGCCCCCCGGGTCCAAACACATGCACCAGCCGGTCGGCCGCGATCTGGTCGGCAAGCTTGCTGGCGGCGCGATCAAGCGGATCGCGTTCGTCGATCAGCACCGAGCGCATCAGCGCGGTTATGTCATCGAGATAGCTCTGGCAGAGCGCATCGGCGTCAATGGCGATATTATTGGGCATGGGGGTCAGAGTCCTGGTCAAGATAAACGGTGCAGGCCGGGTGCTGGCGCAGGATCGAGGCGGGACAATCTGTGGTTATCGGGCCATCGAGGGCCGCCTTGACGGCAGCGCGCTTGGCCGCACCTGGCACCATGCAGAACAGGCGCTCGCCGGCCATCAGCCGCGGCACTGTGAGAGTAATTGCATAGGCCGGCACATCCTCGAAGCGCTCAAAGCAATCATCGTCCACCTGCTGCTGGCGGCAAACGGCATCGAGTTCCACCATCTTGACCGACAGAGGATCATCAAAGCGGGCGACCGGCGGATCATTGAAGGCGATGTGGCCATTGACGCCAATGCCGAGCTGGATGACGTCGATTGGGGCCGCGTCAAGCAGTTGGGCATAATCCCGCGCCGTCGCCGAGGGATCACTGCCCGGCATGATGCGATGCACCTTGTAGAGCGGGACAAGATCGAAGAAATGGCGCCCCAGCCAGTTGCCGAAGCGCTGTGGCGCATCTTCCGGCAGACCGACATATTCGTCCATGTGGAACGCCTCAACACGCGTCCAGTCTACGCCCTCGGCACGGGCCAGCGCACTGAGCACATCACTCTGGCTGGGAGCGGCGGCAAAGACCATCCGCACGCGATCTTTCTGGCCAAGCCGAACCCGCAATTCCTGGGCAATTTCAGCGGCCGCGACGGCCCCCATATCGCTGCGCGTCGCAAAGCTCTTGACGAGCAGGTTGTCGACCCGGCGCTCGCTGCCCTTCAGCGGTGTCACGGCACTCATGTTCATGAAAAAATCACTCCGACGCGGTTGGATCAATGCCACCAAACAGGGCTGACGGCGAGACGAGCAACTATGTTATGCAACCGGTTGCACGTCAAGAGCGGCAAGGGTATGGTTGGAAAATAGCCGGATTTGGCCGAAACCTGCCATTTTCCTGGCCATTGCAAGCACGGCCTTGGTAAGACAAGAGGCCCCAAACCCCGAGTCGATGAGAGCATGGCGGACAAGAGCAGCGACCGATCGGCGCCGACCATGGCAGACGTTGCCAAGGCGGCCGGGGTGTCCAAGTCCACTGTGTCGCGCGCCTTTACCCAGCCCAATATGCTCGGCGTGGATACTGTGGAGCGGATCCTCGAGATCGCCAACCGCGTCGGCTATGTACCCAACCATACCGCCCGCGCGCTGAGTACCGGGCGACACGGCAACGTTGCCCTTGTGGTGCCTGACGTGGCCAACCCATTCTTCCCGCCTTTGATCCGAGCCGCGCAGATGGAGGCCGACCGCTCTGATTTCTGCGTCTTTCTGGGCAATTCGGACGAAAACTGGCGCCAGGAGGACAAGTTGGTGGACCGGTTCGTCAGCCAAGTTGAGGGACTGGCGCTTGCGGCATCGCGGCTCAGCGAAGAACGCATCCGACACCATGCCCTCAAGCGGCCGCTGGTACTGATCAATCGCGACATTCGCGGCATTCCGCGCGTGCTGATCGACAGCAGCACCGGAGTCATCGATGCCATCGCGCATCTGGCCGCGCTCGGGCACAAGAGCCTGGTCTATGTCAGCGGCCCGGCATCATCCTGGGCCAACCAGCAGAGGCGAGCCGCGGTGCGCGCCGGAGCCAAGACCCACCACATGGATGTGACAATCGTGGCGGCCAAGGTGCCGAGTTACGAGAGCGGTCGCGCGGTGGTGCCCGACATACTGGCCAGCAAGGCCACCGCTGTCCTGGCCTTTGATGATCTGACGGCGCAGGGAATCATGACCGGCATGGCCGACCGCGGCGTGGCGGTACCCGAACAGATCTCGATCGTCGGCTGTGACGACGTGCTGGGCGCTGCGACCTATCCGTCGCTGACGACAGTATCCAACCGATCCGACGAGGCCGGGCGCGCCGGCATGTCGCTGCTGCTCGACATGCTCAATTCCCGCGCCGTCGGCGATGCGCGGCTCGTGCTGGGCACCCATCTGGTGGTGCGCAACACCACGGCCCCTCCTCCCAGGAAGTCCATATCCAGTTGAATGCGTGCAGCAGGGGGAGCTTTGCTGGGCCAAACGTCAGGCCCCCGCTTTGCACCGACCGTCGTAGGGCTCAGTGCTGATGCCAGAGCATGGCCGTTATCCAGCGTTCAACATGCGGCGTTGGAACGGGACGGATGCCCAGGTCAGCAAGAATCCTTGGGTCGTTGGTTTCCGCTAGCACCTTGTTGACGAAACGGCGTCGGGCTCGCCGCCGCGCCCACAGGCGCGATGACACAGCAACACGCCTCACCAATAGGCCCCAGGCCGCTTTCCTGCGGGTAGCGCGGTCCGGCCAAGCCATCACAATTGCCATGATCTGCCTCCATCCATCGCATTGGACGTGCCGAGGCTACGATGTCACGGCAATTGGGGCTGTGCGCGGATCGCAGGACATGCTCGTGTCCCCCGATCCGGGGACAAGAACCGCTACATGTTGACGCCGACCGACAACAGGACTCGCACCAGGGCGGGCTGGTTGTGAACGCCGGTCTTGTCATAGATGCGCTGGAGATGGGTACGCGCCGTGTTGGCGGAGATCCCCATCTGCCGGGCGGCATCGGGCAGCGTGAGACCTTCGGCAATGAACCCGGCAAGCCGCTTTTGTCCTGCAGATAGGCCATAAATGGTGGCCGCCACGTCCAGGCGCTTGTCTGTCATCGGCTGGCCATCGAGCAGAAAGTAGATGGCCCCGGAATCTGCCACCACCCACCAGACGCGCGTGGGCAGTCCTTCACCGGCGCCGAGCACAATCGGCACGCTGCCACGCTCTGAGCTGAAGGCATTGTCCAGGTCGGCCGCCCAGCGTAGCGCATTCTGGAGCTTGCGGTTGCAGGCGGTGTTCCGCACGGTCAACCGGCCATTGCGGATGACTAGATCATCGTCATCTTCCAGACGCTTGGCGGCACTGGCGCTGGTCCACATGACCTTGCCGTCACCGTTCAGCAGCAACATTGCGGTCCCGCTGGGGCTGGCATCGTTGCTCATGAATGCGAGGACGGCAATGCGCCAGCGACCGTCATGACGCTCGAAAACGCGCATCTCCCGGGTCAGGCCCGGTCCGACGTGATCCGGAAAGTCGTGGCCCGGGTGCTGCTGGTCGTAAATTGCCCAGGCCATGTCGCCGTGGATGCGCAGGATGAGGTTCTCGATCGTCGTCTGGTACGCATAGGCCTCATCATAAGGCATTTCGCCCTCGATATAGATCTTGGCCCGGCGCGAAACGTCGTCCCAACCCCGTCGCGCGAAAATGCCGCCGCCACGCAAATAGCCCCATCGTACCATGTGGGGTTCGTGGACGAAGCACTCCGCCCACGCCGGATAGTTCTTGGTCCAGATGGCAATTCTGGTGGCATGCATCAATGCGATGAGTTCTTCGCGATCCTCCGCCTCGCCCATGCCAAGGCCCTCCCTCCGCCTCATCCAACCCCAGGGCGCGAGACAGTGCAATGGTCACCGTTTGTCTTCAGGACAGGTAATTGCGGCCCACAGCCGAGAGCCACTCCCCGGACGTCACTCGTCGGTTCGCACGCTACTTGCTCCACATGCCGCGCATTTGGGCGGCGATGTCCATGCGTGCCGGGGCGGGCGACAGGCCTTCGATGTAGGCGGGGGTGACGGGCGGCCAGAGGATGTCGTCGAAGAGCGGCACCATGGAACGGGGAATGAAGCGGCTGCGCTGGGCATAGAGGTGGCGGTCGCCATGGCGGGACTGCTGGGTGACGAAGAAGCGCTGGGGCACGATGAGGTTGAGCTCGTCGCGCGCACGGGTCATGGCCACATAGAGCAGGCGCCGCTCTTCCTCGAGCTCGTGGGTCGAGCCGGTGCCCAGATCGGACGGGATGCAACCATCCACGACATTGAGCACATGCACCGCCTTCCACTCCTGGCCCTTGGCCGAATGGATGGTGGAGAGGATGAGATAATCCTCATCGAGCAGCGGCACGCCGGACTGGTCGCTGGTGGCGTCGGGCGGGTCGAGCGTCAACTCGGTGAGGAACCGCTCGCGGCTGGGATAGCCGGCGGCGATCTGCTCGAGCTGCAGGATATCGGCCAGTCGCACCGGCGCGTCCTCATAGGCCTGCTCCATCAGGGGTTCATACCAGAGCCGCGCAAAGCCCAGTTCCACCGGCCAGCCAGCCTCGCGCCGCCCCAAGCGGCCGACCAGGTCCACCAGCCCGCTCCAGCCTTCGCCGGCCCGCGGCGGCGTCAGGATTTCGCCCAGCGCCCAGATCGGGTCGGGACCGGTTGCCATGGCATCGAGGATCTTGCCGGCGGAGGCTGGACCGATGCCAGGGAGCAATTGCAGCACGCGGAACCCCGCCACCCGATCGCGCGGATTCTCCACCCAGCGCAGGATGGCCAGCAGGTCCTTGATATGGGCGGCGTCGAGGAATTTGAGCCCGCCGAACTTGACGAAGGGAATGTTGCGCCGCGTCAGCTCGATCTCCAGCGGCCCGGAATGGCTGGAGGTGCGGAACAGCACGGCCTGATTCTTGAGGGTCATGCCGCCCTCGCGCGCCTCAAGCACCTTGTGCACGACATAGCGGGCCTGGTCGGCCTCGTCGCGCACGGTGACCAGAAAGGGCCGGGCATCGGACTGCCGGTCGGTCCAGAGATTCTTGGTGAAGCGCTCGCTGGCCAGATCGATCACCGCATTGGCCGCGGCGAGGATCGCCTGGGTCGAGCGATAGTTGCGATCGAGCGTCACGATATCGGCCGGCGGTGCGAAGGCGTTCGGGAAGTCGAGGATGTTGCGAACGGTTGCGGCGCGGAAGGAATAGATGGACTGGGCATCATCGCCCACCACGGTGAGCCCCTGCCCGCCTGGCCGCAGCGCCAGCAATACGGATGACTGCAGCTTGTTGGTGTCCTGGTATTCGTCGACCAGCACGTGATCGAAGCGGGCGGAGACCCCTGCGGCGACACCAGGGTTTGCCATCATGCCGGCCCAGTAGAGCAGCAGATCGTCGTAATCGAGCACATTCTGGGTCTGCTTGGCCGCCACATAGGCGCCGAACAGCGTCCGCAGTTGCTCGGGCCACATCGCGCACCAGGGGAAGACCGTCTTGAGCACCTCTTCCAGTTCATCCTGCGCATTGACGACACGCGAATAGATGGCGAGGCAGGTGCCCTTGGTGGGAAAGCGGCTCTTGGCTTCGCTGAGACCCAGCTCATGCCGGACCAGGTTCATCAGATCTGCCGAATCTTCGCGGTCATGGATGGTGAAACCCGGATCGAGACCGATCTGGGTGGCATGCTCGCGCAGGAGACGGGCGCCGATGCCGTGGAAGGTGCCGGCCCAGTTCAGGGCATCGGCGACAGCGCCCGAGGAGGTGCCCAGGGCCCTGCCGGCAATGCGCTCCACACGCCGGCTCATCTCGCTGGCGGCCCGGCGCGAAAAGGTCATCAGCAGGATGCGACGCGGGTCGGCGCCATTGACGATGAGGTGGGCCACCCGGTGGGCTAGCGTATTGGTCTTGCCCGAGCCCGCCCCGGCAATCACCAGTAGCGGACCGGGCGCGGCCAGGCCCGCACCGTGCTCGACGGCGCGACGCTGTTCGGGATTGAGGCTGTCGAGATAGTGGGAACTGGGCTGCACGAATCGATCCGCAAAGAGAAGTCGCAGCGGAACACGTTTCGCGTTTTGTTCGCAATGGCGCGCGGCTCTGACGAGCGATCAACTCATTTGCGGTCGGCAGTCTCCAGGAATTCGAGCACCATGGCGGCCGTCCAGGTGAAGCGCCCGCCGCCCAGGGGTTCGCCGGTCAGCGGATCGTAATATTCGGCAAAGCCCGATTGCTCGATCAGATCGAGGCTGGAGCGCAGGACCTGCGCGGCGACGGCGCTTTCGCCGGCGGCCCGCAGTCCGTCGACGATGAGATAGTTCACCACCAGCCAGACCGGCCCGCGCCAGTAGCGCTTGGCTTCAAAGCGGCCGTCATCAGGGTCATGGCTGGCGATGACGTATTTCAGTTTGGTCGCCTGCCGCTGGATGACCTGCCCGATGGCGGCGGCGCGAGCCTGGGGGATGGCGGCGAATGCCGGAATCAGACCACCGATGGAGGGGCTGTCGATCAGCTTTCCCGTGGTGCGGTCGAGGCAGAGATACTGGCTGTGCCGGTCGCTCCACAGCTGTTCCAGCGCCGCCAGGCCATGCGCCGCACGATCGCGATTACGCTGCGCTGTTGCCCTATCCCCCAATGCCGCGGCGACGGCGGCGAGGTCCTCGCAGCCGCGGATCAGGATAGCGTTGAAGCCGGGGTCAACGACCTGGAACGGGGATGCGTCGTGCAGCTTCGCGTTGTCCCAGCCCAGGCTACGGAAGTGTTCGACCAGCCAGAGATAGCGGTCATACTGCGCCTTGGTCGGGCGGTGCGCCGGATCGGCATGCTGGGTGTCGCGGCGGGTATAGGGGGCGATGCCTTCAGTCGGGACGCGGTCAAAAGCCTCGTCCCAATCGATCGAGTTGTCACGGCCGGCCTCCCATGGGTGGAGGATGGCGACGAGCCCCTCCCCCCGCGGATCACGGTTGGCGTAGAACCAGGCAAACCACTTCTCGATCTTGGGCAGCAAGGCGCTGGCGCGTCGCGCGGCGGCTTCACGGTCGGTGCTGCGCTCAAACAGCTGGCGCAGGGCATAGCCGGCAATGGGCGGCTGGGTGATGCCGGAGGTCGGCGTCGGGCGATTGGTGCTCCAGACATCGGGCCCGGGGAAATAGCCATCGTCATAGACGTGGAAAATGATGTGCGGCACCATGCCGTCCGGCCATTGATGCGCGAACAGGGTCTCCATTTCGGTCCAGGCGCGGTCTTCGTCAAAGTGAACCTGGCCGAGGGCGGTGAAGCAGGAATCCCAGTTCCACTGGAATGGATAAAGACCCTTGGTGGGCACCGTATAGGTGCCACGGTCATTTTCCTTGAGCACCTCGATGGCGAGGTCGAACAGGCGGGATTTGTCCTCTGGGGTCATAGTCGCTTCCAGTCATTCAGTTCGGAACTCGCGGCGGCGAGAGCGCAATGCGTCAAGGTAAGGAGCGGCCACTAGACGGCCCTGGTGGTTTCCGGATCGAACCAGCGCACACGATCGGGCTTGGGGCTGAGCCGCAATTCGTCACCGGGGGAGACCGGCAGGTCGCTGTCGAGCACGGCGCGGAACGGCTTGCCGCCGACTTCCGCAGTCACCAGCGTATGGGCGCCGAGGGGTTCCACGACGCGCACGGTCGCGGCAAAGCCATCTGGCGAAACCGTCAGGTCTTCCGGCCGGATGGCAAATTCGAGCGCATCGCCCGCCGCCGGCCCGGCCATTTCGAGGCCCGCAACCTGCCACTGGCCATTGCTGGCCCGTTTGGCCGGCAGGAAGTTCATGGGTGGGTTGCCGATAAAGCTGCCGACAAAGCGCGCGGCCGGGTTGCGGTAGACTTCCACCGGGCTCGCGGCCTGCACGATCTTGCCGCCATTCATCACCGAGATACGGTCGGCCAGGCTCATAGCCTCGACCTGGTCATGGGTGACATAGATGGTGGTGGTCTTGCTTTCATCGAGCACACCCTTGAGCTCGGCGCGCATCTCGAGACGCAGCAGCGCATCGAGGTTGGACAGCGGCTCATCCATGAGGATCACGTCCGGCTCCATGGCAAGTGCCCTGGCCACCGCGACGCGCTGGCGCTGGCCGCCGGAGAGTTGCCCGGAATAGCGCTTGAGCAACTGCTCGATATGCATGAGCTCGGCGGTGCGGTTGACCCGACGGTCGATCTCCTGCTGCGGCAGTTTCTTCATGCGCAGGCCAAAGGCGATGTTTTCGAACACGGTCAGATGCGGAAACACCGCATAGTTCTGGAACACCATGGCAATGCCGCGCTCGCGCGGGGGCAGTTTGTCGACGCGCCGGCCACCGATCCACACTTCGCCCTGGCTGGGTGTTTCGAGGCCGGCGACAATGCGCAGCAAAGTGGTCTTGCCACAGCCGGAGGCGCCCAGCAGCACCATGAATTCCTGATCGGAAATGGTCAGGTCGATGGAGTGCAGGGCCTGGAAGCTGCCAAAGCTCTTGGCGACGTTCTTGATGACGATTTCGGCCATTGGACTTCTCCTAGCGGTTCGCGATGCCCCACATCGCAAACAGGTATTTGCGAACGGCGAAGATGAAGATGAGGGCGGGAATGACCATGGCAGCACCGCCGGCGAATTTGAGATGCAGCGGCGACACGTTGAGGTTCTGCACCAGGAAGGCCGGCAGGGTTCGGTTCTCAATGGTCAGCACGGCCGCCGCAAAGACCTCGTTCCAGGAGATGGTGAAGGCAAAGACGGCCGAAGCGGCAATGCCGGGCAGCACCAGCGGCAGCACCACCTTCTGGAAGGCCTGCCAGCGATTGCAGCCAAGAGTCCAGGCCGCCTCCTCCAGTTCGAGGGGAATGCCGGAGAACAGCGAGAAGGTGATCAGCACGGCAAAGGGAATCGCCAGCACGGTGTGGACAATGGCGAGACCGATGGCCGTGTCGTCGAGGCCGGTGCGAATGAACAGCACGGCCAGCGGCAGCGCAAGGAGGGGCAAAGGGAAGGCGCGGGTCATGACGACCAGCATGCGGAAAGCCTCCTTGCCGGGGAAATCGAAGCGCGACAGCGCATAGCCAGCCGGTGCGCCAATGCCGATGGACAGGATCATGGTCAAGACCGCGACCAGCACCGAATTCCACAGGGCCTTGGCGACGCCGGCAAAGGAGATGAAGAACTGGATCGAGGAAAAGTCGAAGCTGGGAATGCCCGTCTTGGGAAAGCCCGTGACCTCCTGGGGCGAGGAGAGCGTATTGACCATCAGCAGGTAGATCGGCACCAGCACCCAGGCGCAGATCAACACGACGGCGGCGATGAACAGGAAGCGGCCGGCGGAACGCGCCGTCTCCACTGCCTTTGGCGTATCGTTTTCGACAGTGGCGGTCATAGCGTAGCCCCCTTGGGAACGCGGAGCACACGCAGGAAGAACAGCGTGGCGGCGATGGAGATGGCGAGGATGACCAGCGCATAGGCCGAGGCGACGTTGCGGTCCTGCAGGGTGAACTGCCACTGGAAGGTTTCGCCCATCAGCACCGGCAGCGTCGTGCCGCCAAGGGCGGTCACCACGGCAAAGACCTCGAATGCCGCAAGAGTGCGCAGGATCAGCGCTGATTGCAGGCTGGGTCGCAGCATGGGCAGCGTGATCTTGATGAAGCGCTGCCAGGCGCTGGCGCCGAACACTTCGCCGGCTTCATAGTACTCCTTGGGGATCAGGCCCATGCCCGAGACCAGGATGACCATGACGATGGCCGTCGCGCGCCAGATTTCGGCCAGCACAACGGCGAGGAAAATCACCCAGATGTTCTGGTAGCCCAGGAACAGGATGGGCTGCTCGACGACGCCGAGCCCATAGAGCATGGAATTGAGAAAGCCCGACTGCTCGAAAATGGCCAGCCAGACGATGCCCGCTGCAAGGTCGGAGAGACCGAGCGGGATGGAGAAAATATAGAGGATGGCGCTGCGGCCAGTCTGCAGCTTGGTGACGATCGAGGCCATGGAGAGCGCCATGACCAGCTGGATCGGCACGACGACAGCTGCCAGCAATATGGTCCAGCCCAGCGCGGTGTTGAACTTCCAGTGCGAGGCCATGGTCTGCACATGCTGCAGCGTGAAGCCTTCCGGTCCCGTCACCGCCAGCAGCGCTATCTGGATGAACGGGTAGACGAAAAAGACCAGCAGGAACACGGTCGCCGGCAACAAGAGCAGGTAGGGCAGCGCCTTTGGGGTCATGGTCGTGTCCTATCGAACAGGAGCGGCTGGGAGCCACCCGGCGCCGCGAATGGCGTCGGGTGGCAACTCCGGGAGGAGCCTTAGTCGACCGGGCAAGGACCTTCCGAGGCAGCGTCCGGCAGCCAGCATGGCGCATTGGCCTGCTCCATCAGGCTGCGCAGGGTACCGGCCTGTTCGTCGAGTACGGCACGGATGGGCTGGCCGCCCAGAATTATGCGCTCGAACGTATCGGTATAGACCTGGTTGAACTGGCCGCCGAGGTCACCCAGACCCACCGGCAACAGCGCCGGCAGGGCATCGGGCGCCGAAGTCATGGCGGTGATGGCAGGCCCCAATGCCTGTGCGGAAGCCGGCAGGTCGGTCGGCAAGGCGGCATCGGTCGTGGGGTAGAAATTGGTGGCGAGCAGCGTCGCGACCTGGGTTTCGGGCTGCATCATGAACTGGGCAAGACGCATGGAGGCGTCCATGTCCGGGGCGCCTTTGGGAATGGCGATACCGGCGAGCACCGGCATGAAGCCACGTCCCATCGGGCCGGCGGGCGCCGGGAAAGCGACGAAATTGTCCGGCTGCTGATTGAAGGCATCGGCCAGGCGGGCAATGTGGTCGAAGGCCACCCAGACGTCACCGGTCAGCAGGGGCTCCTGCATGAAGGCGTAGTTGGTCGAGGCGGGGTTGGTATACTGCCAAAGCTCCTGGAACATGGTCCAGCCGGCCTCGGCTTCCGCCGATGCAAACTTGGTCACGGTCGAGCCGGCATAGGAGGGCAGCAGGAAGCCCTGGAAGAAGCGATGCTTGAGGCCCTGCGGTCCGGCCGGGAAGCCGAATTTGGGCGAACCGGTTCCCTCGGCCATGGCCTGGGCCCAATCAACCAGCTGGTCATAGGTCAGCGCATTGATGTCGGCGCCTTCAGGCAGGTATTCGAGGGCCTGCTTGTTGGCGGCCATGACGTAATTGGCCTGCATCCAGGGCAGATATTTCTGCTCGGAGGTGCCGAGCTTGCCCAGTTCAAGAAAAGCATCACTGACGGTGATGCCCGACAGGTCGAGGCCGGACAGGTCCGCCCAGCTATCGGCATAGGTCGACAGGTCGCCATGCAGAGCGCCGACGAGCCCTATCTGGCCCGATCCCGCTTCCAGCTCTGCCTCGAGTCGGGTGATAAAGGGACCGACCTCCTGGGGCTGGAAATCGACACCGCCCTCGAAACCGGCCAGGACGTTTTCGCGCATCTTCTGGGTTTCTTCGATCGGCGCGGCCTGCGTCGACCAGAATAAAACCTGTGCGTTGGCGGGCACTGCGAGTGTCAGCGACAATGCTGCTCCGGTGAGCCATTTGGTCGTGTTTTTCACGTCTAGTCCTCCCTTGGTTATTCGTTGACTTTGGGCCTGCGGGGCGCGGGCCCGTGGCTGGCGCGCAGCACCAGATCCGGCCGCACCAGGCGCGTCGCCGGCTGATCGGCCGGATTTTCGATGACCCGCACCAGCATGTGCGCGAGGTCGCGAGCGCTGGAGCGGATCCTGGCGTCAAAGGTTGTCAGGCCGGGCGGCGCATAGGCCCCGGCCGCGATATTGTCGAAACCGATGACGGAGAGATCGTTGGGCACGTCGATGCCGGCCTTGGCGGCCTGCTCGAGAATGCTGATGGCGATTTCGTCGAACAGGCCGATCATGGCGGTCGGTCGGTCATCGCGATGCAGCAGGCGGTTGATCGCCGCGACGCCTTCGGGCCGGTCAAACCGCGGGAATGACTCCACGGACAGGCGAACCGACGGGTCGCCCTTGCGGGCAATGGCGCCTTCCAGCCCGGCCTCCCGATAGTGGCGGAAGGTCATGCGGTCGGAAATGGTGACCAGCCCGATATGGCGATGACCGTGGTCATAGAGCAGGTCGAAAGCTTCGGCGAAGGCCGCCTCCCCGTCCGAATCCAGCCAGTTATGCGGCGTGGCGGGTTCGCGCAGACGACCATGAGAGACGGATGGGAAACGCTGCATTGCCAGATAGGCCAGCCGGGGATCCTGCTCGGCGATGCGCGGCACCACCATGCCGTCGGCGCGCCCGGACTCGACCACATGCCGCAAGACTTCGAGCTCGTTTTGGCCCTGCTGCACCGTGGCGAGGAAGAGGTCCAGGCCGTGGGACACCAGCCCCTCGCCCAGACCGGTAATGAACTCGCCCAGATAGGAATCGACGAAATTGGGGCCGCGAATGGGCATGAGCAGGCCAACAAAGCCGCTGCGCCCTGAGACCAGCTGGCGCGCCGCCCGGTTCGGAACATAGCCCAGTTCGCGGGCAGCGTGCGAAACGCGCTGGCGCGTCTTGAGCGCGATCTGCTCATGGCCAGCCAGGGCGCGCGACACCGTCGTGATCGACAGGTCCAGTCGCTCAGCCAGTTCCCGCAGCGTTTTGGCGCGATTGTCGCCCAAGACGAAAACCTCCTCCCTAAAGCGTTTGCATTTCGATCTTTGTAAAATTGCAAACGCTTTAAATTGCTTGCACAGCAGAATAGCGGTGTCAACCGAGTGGCCTTCACGGGATCGCGCGCACCAAAGGGCACACAAGTTCGCGCTGGCGGCTGCAGACCGAATTGGCCACAATCCGGCGTGGCACGGGTGACGGGGAATCGGGTGAGTGAGTTGTCGATGAGCGGCGCGGGCCGGCGCGATTATGTGCAGCCGGTCATGGCCGGAGCGCTGGCCGCCATTGTGGGTTATGCCAGCACGTTCACGCTGGTGCTGGCGGCGCTGACAGCGGCCGGGGCATCGCCACAGCAGGCGGGGTCGGGGCTGATGTCGGTCTGCATTGCCATCGGCATCCTCAACATCGTGGTCAGTGCCCGGGTGCGGGTGCCGGTCAGCTTTGCCTGGTCGACCCCTGGGGCGGCGTTCCTGCTGACAGTGGGCGAGCCGGTGGGCGGCTTTCCAGCGGTGGCGGGGGCATTTCTGGTGGCGGCGGCACTCATCGTGCTGACGGGACTGATCAGGCCACTGGCGCGGCTGATCGCGGCGATCCCGGCGCCCATTGCCAATGCCATGCTGGCGGGCATGCTGCTGACGCTGTGCCTTGCCCCGATCAATGCGGTGGCGCAGATGCCGGCGCTGGCGCTGCCCGTGGTGCTGGCCTGGGCGATCGGCATGCGGCTGGCGCGGCGCTATGCGGTGCCTATTGCGGTGGTGGTGACGGGAATCGTGCTGGCCAGCACGACCAACCTGCCAGTGGGAGCGCTCGATGGTAGCTGGCCAAGTTTCGTGCCGGTAATGCCGGTCTTCACGCTGGATGCCATCGTGCGGATCGGGCTGCCGCTTTATATTGTCACCATGGCATCGCAGAACCTGCCGGGACTGGCGGTGATGCAGGCCAATGGCTTCACGTTGCGGCCGGCGCCACTCTTCGTCATGACGGGCATTGCCAGCGCAGCCACAGCGTTTTTTGGCGGGATTAGCAGTAATTTAGCAGCGATCACCGCGGCCATTTGCGCGGGGCCGGAAGCGCATCCGGACCGCGAAAAGCGGTGGCCGGCGCCGGTTGCGGCGGGGTCGGTCTATCTGCTGCTGGCGCCGGCGGCGAGCCTGGCGGCGGCATTCATCGCGGCTTCGCCGCCGCTGCTGATCCAGGCGGTGGCCGGGCTGGCGCTGCTGTCGAGCCTGACGGCGGCGCTTTCCGGGGCTTTGGTGTCCGAGGAGACGCGGCTGCCGGCGACGCTGACCTTTGTGACGACGGCCTCGGGCATCACGATTGCGGGGGTCGGGGCGCCCTTCTGGGGGCTGGTGGCGGGCATCGGAATGATGGTGCTGCTGCATTTTGGCCGCAAGTCTGACGTGCAAATGAACGGGAAATGACGTTGCCCCACGCCGTCATCATCGCGGGTGGCCGCGGCGAGCGACTGGGCGGCGTGCGCAAGGCCGATTTACGGCTGGGCGGCCGGCGACTGGTGGACCGGTTAGCCGATGAACTTGGGCCCCTTGCCTCGACGCTGATGCTGTCGGTCGGGCCGCATGACGATGGGCGTGGCGTGCGGACCGGTTCGATCCGGGTTACCGATCTGGCGGCGCCCGTCGGGGGACCGCTTGCGGGACTGGCGGCGGCGGTGGCGTCTCTCAAGACGCGCGGTATCGAGGATGGGGTGCTGATCTCGGTGGCGGTGGATACGCCATTCCTGCCGGGCGACTTCTGCACCGTGATGGTCGAGGCCATGGGCGATGGAGACGCGGCGTTTGCGGCCTGGGGCGATGACTTCTATCCGCCCAATGCGGCGTGGCGCCTCGCGGCGCTGGCGGCATTGCCGGACGAGGTGCTGCAAGGGCGTGCGCCCAAAAGCCTCAAGGCATTGCTGGAGAGGCTGCGCGCGCGCCGGGTGGACTGGACCGGCCGGTCGGCGCGCAACCCCTTTGTCAACGTCAACACGCCAGCCGACCTGGTGGCACTGGGGCACATGGCCCGGCGCTGAGCGGGCGGACGACAACTTATTCACACAGCGGGCAATTGGGGCTTGGCAAACCAAATCAAGTTCGCTACACGGACCTCGCCTTCGCAGACGAAGGCATCCGAATGTGTTCCGCGATAGCTCAGTTGGTAGAGCGTTCGACTGTTAATCGAATGGTCGCTGGTTCGAGTCCAGCTCGCGGAGCCAATTCGGGATGCTCAGTTAAAGAGCCCCCAATTCCATTGCACCGACAGCCTGTTGCAAGCGCCTAGGCGCCGCGGTACGGGTGCGCATATTTCAGGCTTTTGGATCCCGCAATGGACGCCCTTGCAAGCAAGGCCCCGCCGGCCGTGCGTACGTCGCACAACATCATTTTTGCCGTCAGCGCGGCGCATCTGATCAATGACCTGATCCAGTTCCTGCTGCCGGCGCTCTATCCGCTGCTCAAGGTCAATTACGAGCTCGACTATTTCCAGATCGGCCTCTTGACCCTGGCGCAGCAGATCACCGCCTGCGTGCTGCAGCCGATCCTGGGCCTGTACGGCGACGTGAAGCCCAAACCCTACCTGCTGGCGCTGTCGCTGGCGATTGTCGGCGTCGGCGTGCTGCTGCTGGCGACGGCGAACAGCTTTGCGCTGCTGCTGGTGGCTTCGGCGGTCCTCGGCATCGGCTCGGCCCTGTTCCACCCCGAGGCGTCGCGCGTGGCGCGGCTGGCATCTGGCGGGCGGCTGGGCTTTGCGCAATCGGCCTTCCAGGTCGGCGGCAATGCGGGGACGGCCATCGGGCCGCTGGCTGCGGCGCTGATCGTGCTGCCGCTGGGCCAGGCCAGCACGGTATGGTTTGGCTTTGTCGCCGTGCTCGGCATCATGCTGATGACCTATGTGGGGCGCTGGTATGCGGCCCATCAGAGGCTGGCCGCGACGCGGCCCGTGGTGGCGGTGATCAAGCCTTCGATCTCCCGCCAGCGGCTGATCGTGGCCTTCGCGGTGATCGGGGCGCTGCTGCTGAGCAAGTATGTCTATATCGAGACATTCAAGAGCTACTACACCTTCTACCTGATCGAGAAATTCGGCCTGCCGGTGCAGGATGCGCAATTCTACCTGTTCGCCTTTCTGGGCGCGATCGCGGTGGGGACGTTCTTCGGCGGGCCCATCGGGGACCGGTTCGGGCGGCTGGCCGTGATCTGGGGCTCGATCGTGGGCGCCCTGCCCTTTGCCCTGCTGATTCCCTATGCCGACCTCAACGGCACGATCGTGCTGAGCGTCGTCGTCGGGCTCATATTGTCGTCAGCTTTCTCGGCCATCGTGGTCTATGCGCAGGAACTGGTTCCGGGCAAAGTGGGCATGATTTCGGGATTTGTCTTCGGTTTTGCCTTCGGCATCGGCGCCATCGGCGCGGCCATATTGGGGGCATTGGCCGACAGAATCGGCATGGTGCAGGTGTTTGCCCTCTGCGCCTTCCTGCCCATGCTGGGTTTTCTCACCATCTTCCTGCCCAAGACGGCGGAGCTACATCGCAAGGAGCCGGCATGAGCAACGGCATGGAAATAGACGGCGAAAGCCAGATCACCCTCACCCGCACCATCGATGCCCATATCGACGACGTGTTCGCGGCCTGGACCGACCCAGCGCTGATCGAGCAGTGGCAGGCCGACGAGGCCGAGCTCGATGCGTTCGAGGGGGGCGAGTACAAGTTCACCACCTTTGGCGATGACGAGGACCCTGAGGACCACACGGTCAGCGGGGAAATCCTGCAATTCGTGGAAAACGAAAAGCTCGTCATGTCCTGGGTGCACCGGGACGGCGAGGACGAGGATGCCGAGGAGCTGATCTTCGTGCTCGAAATCCTGTTCAAGGCCGTGGGCGACGACCAGACCAGCGTGACCATCACCGAGCGCGGCCTGGCGCATGCCGATCCGGAATCGCGCATCTTTTCCATCGAGGCCTGGAGCGCGGCGCTCGAACACCTCGCCGAGGTCATGGAATAGACTGAACCATTTGCCGCTCCTGGGCGTAACGCCCCTGGAGACCCCGGCCCATGACACGAACGAGCATCGTCTGGCTGCGCAACGACCTGCGCCTTGCCGATAATCCTGCACTTAGCGCAGCGGCCGAAGCGGGATCGCGGGTTATCGCCCTCTATATCCACGAGACCACGAGCGGCGTCCGGCCCCCGGGGGCGGCCGCGCGCTGGTGGCTGCACCAGAGCCTGGTTGCCCTCGGCGCCGGACTGGCCGAGCGCGGCATTGAGCTGATGGTGCGGGATGGCGATGCGTCCAGCATCGTGCCGCAGGTTGTTTCCGAAACGGAAGCAGGCGCGGTGTTCTGGAACCGGCGCTACGCGCCGGCGGAACGGGAAGCCGATGCGGCGATCAAGGCGGGGCTGGCAGACAGCGGCGTCAGGGTCGGCTCGTTTTGCGGGCATGTGCTGGTGGAGCCCTGGGATATTGCGACGGGCCAGGGCAAGCCCTATTCGGTCTTCACGCCATTCTGGAAGACGCTGCGCGACATGCCGATCGCCCAGCCCCTGCCCGCGCCCAAGGCCGGCAAGGCCGTGCCGTCCAAACAGGTCGATGCGGACTACCGCCAGCCGCACTGGGCCAGCAAGCTGGCCGCGCACTGGTCGATAGGCGAGGACGCGGCGCAGCAGGCGCTGAGCGCATTTCTGGACCAGAGCCTCGCCGACTATCCCGAAGGGCGGGACTTTCCGGCGCGGGCGGTGACGTCGCGGCTGTCGCCGCATCTGCGGTTCGGCGAGATCAGCCCGCGGCAGGTCTGGCACGCGGCGCAGGCGGTGGCGCATGCCGAGCCCGGGCGGCAGGCTGCTGTCGACAAGTTCCTGTCGGAGCTGGCATGGCGCGACTTCAGCTATCACCAGCTCTATCACCGGCCCGACATTGCCCAGGTGCCGATGCAGGGCAAATATGCGGGCATGGACTGGCGCGACAGCGCGGAGGATCTCGCGGCCTGGCAGCAGGGGCGGACAGGCTTGCCCATCGTTGACGCCGGCATGCGCGAACTCTGGGCCACCGGGTATATGCAGAACCGGGTGCGCATGCTGACGGCCTCGCTGCTGGCCAAGAACCTGCTGATCGACTGGCGGCTAGGCGAACAATGGTTCTGGGATTGCCTCGTCGATGGCGACGTGGCCAGCAACCCGGCGAGCTGGCAATGGGTGGCCGGCAGCGGCCTGGATGCAGCGCCGTATTTCCGCATCTTCAATCCGGTAACCCAGGGCGAACGTTTCGACGCGGATGGCGACTATGTGCGGCGCTGGGTGCCGGAGCTGGCGGACCTGCCGGACAAGTGGATCCACCAGCCGGCCGAGGCGCCGGCAGATGTGCTGAGGCGGGCGGGTGTGCGGATCGGGGCGAGCTATCCCGAACCCATCGTCGATCTCAGGGCGACGCGGGTGCGGGCGCTGGAGGCGGCGGGGCGGCTGTAGAGCCCCCTCACCCGTCTCGGCCTGCGGCCGATCCTCCCTCTCCCACGAGGGGAGAGGGGGAACTCCACTCATGACACGGCGCGATACCCCTTTCTCCTCTCGTGGGAGAAGGTGCCCGAAGGGCGGATGAGAGGCGGGCCGAGACCTTGGGGAATGAAATTGCGCCGGAACCGGCAGTACGCACTGGCGTTGCGCTGGCGCGGTGCGCGGCGGAATGGCTTGCCGATCGTGTGGGTTAAGCCTTGTGGCGCCGGGTGCCGCCACCTAACATAAGTCCTTCAAACACCTTACAGATCGATCCATGGCCATTCATAAAGACCTCATCGCCGCCGTCGGCAACACGCCGCTGATCCGCCTCAACCGCGTGTCCGAACTGACGGGCTGCGATATCTGGGGCAAGGCCGAGTTCCTCAATCCAGGCCAGTCGGTCAAGGACCGGGCCGCGCTGTTCATCATCCACGATGCGGTGAAATCGGGCGCGCTCAAGCCAGGTGGCACGGTGGTCGAGGGCACGGCGGGCAATACCGGTATCGGGCTGACGCTGGTGGCCAATTCGCTGGGCTTCAAATCGGTGATCGTGATCCCCGAGACGCAGAGCCAGGAGAAAAAGGACGCGCTGCGCCTCTATGGCGCCGAGGTCATCGAGGTGCCGGCCAAGCCCTACAAGAACCCCAATAACTACATCAAGATTTCCGGACGGCTGGCGGAAAAGCTCAATCGCGAGCTGCCGGGCGGGGCGATCTGGGCCAACCAGTTCGACAACATCGCCAACAAGCGCGCGCATGTCGAAACCACAGGACCCGAAATCTGGCAGCAGACCAAGGGCCGGATCGACGGCTTCATCTGCGCAGTGGGATCAGGCGGAACGCTGGCCGGTGTGGCCGAAGCGCTGCGGGCCCGCAGCTCGGACGTCAAGATCGGCCTGGCCGATCCCGAAGGCGCTGCGCTCTACAACTATTACGCGCATGGGGAGCTGAAATCCTCGGGCAATTCGATCACCGAGGGCATCGGCCAGGGCCGGATCACCGCGAACCTGGAAGGGCTGACGATCGACAATCCCTACCAGATCCCGGATGCCGAGGCCCTGCCCTATATCTTCGACCTGCTCGAACATGAGGGGCTGTGCCTGGGCGGCTCCAGCGCCATCAACATTGCCGGCGCCGTGCGCATGGCGCAGGACCTGGGGCCGGGCAGGACCATCGTGACGATCCTCTGCGACTACGGCAATCGCTATGCCAGCAAGATCTTCAATCCGGCCTTCCTGCAGGAAAAGGGCCTGCCGGTGCCATTGTGGATGGAAGACCGGCCGCCGATCGACATATCCAGCGTGCTGGAAGCGGAGCCGGTCTAGGACGGCCCCGCGGGCATCAGGCGGCGTCAAAGAAGCCAAGATTGGTGGGACTGCGCAGGGCCTTTCCGTCCGGCGTGCTCAACGGGGTGGTCGCATCCACCGCCTCGAGCTCGAAGCCGCGGGCGAGGCCCCTGCCCCGCCCTTTGACATAGAAGCCGTAATTGAGCGTCGTCGCCTCGGGGATATCGAGAACGATCTGGCGCTCGGTCCAGTCCGTGTCGTCGGTCAGCGGACCGCCGGTGGCGTAGGGCTCGAGATTTTCAAAGCGCAGCGACCCCAGTGGACCATCGACGCGGAACCAGATGGTTACCCCTCCATCCACCGCCACAGCCTTGAGGCTGGTGCGCAGCCGCATGCGCTGACCGCGAAAGGCCGTGGCATCGACCGACTGCATGAGGGTGCAGAAATCCTCGTTGCTGATATCGAAAGACAGCTCCGGCTTGCTCTCTATCCAGGCGGCGGCCAGCGCGCGATCGGTACCGACCCGGTACAGCCGGGGCGAGCGGCCGTCGCGTATCCAGCCCTGCGGAACGACATCGCTGGCACTAGTCACCGCGTCGATGCGTGCGCTCAGAATGTTCCAGTTGGCGAAACCAAACTGGCGCGCCACGAGTTCAAGGCACTCGCTGTGGCTCAGCCCGACATCACGCTCGGCCAGCCCCTGTCGCAGGAGTTTGGCCATAAGCTTTGCATCCATGAAACTGTGCATGGTTCAATCCTCTCTCATGGGCAAGGACCAGAAAGTCAGCGCTCGCATTACTGACGGCTTGCCCGGTGATCGAGGTCAAACCAGCAGGATAATCGTGCATTCACCCTCCCCCAGACAGGGGTGCGAGCGGCCGGCTGCACGCGCCATGGGCAAGACTAAGCTGCGGGCGAAACTTGTCAATCGCGACATTGTTCAAATGAGGCGGGCTGATAGAGTGGCGCCGCATGTTCGAGGTGGGGCGCTGTGATCGGTATCGACGACATTCTGCGGATCATCATCGCCGACTTCCACATCGTGGCGGCGATCACGGCGGCTTTCTACCTGCTCGCCTTCGTCTGCGCGGTGCGCGAAATCATGATCTCGCGCACCTCACAGGGCTCGATCGCCTGGATTCTGGCGCTGGCGCTGCTGCCCTTTCCGACGGCCCTGCTCTATCTCATCGTGGGATGGAAGGCCTTCGACGACTACGCGACCGACCGCATCCGCAACGGACGCGCCGCGCGCCCGCTGCGAGCCAAGGACCTGGCGCTGATCGACCGCGAGACCAGCCACAAATGGCCGGTACAGACCAAGGTGTCGGAAGTTCCGTTCCTGAGCGGCAACGAGGTCGAGCTGCTGGTGGATGGCAAGGCGACATTCGACTCGATCTTTGCGGGGATCGAGACCGCAAAGCACTATCTGCTGGTGCAGTTCTACATCGTGCGCGACGACGCGCTGGGCAAGGAACTGGCGGAGCGGCTGATCGAGCGCGCCCGGGCAGGCGTGAAAGTCTATCTGCTCTATGACGATATCGGCAGCACCGGCATGCCCCGGCGCTATCGGGCGCAGCTGCGCGAAGCGGGCATCAAGGTGGCCGGCTTCAACCAGCGGCACAAGTTCATGCGGATCTATGGCCCGACGCGCATCAACTATCGCAACCACCGCAAGATCGTGGTGGTGGATGGCGAGCATGCCTGGGTGGGCGGGCATAATGTGGGCGTGGAATATCTGGGCGAGGACCCGCGCTTCGGGCGCTGGCGCGATACGCATGTGCGGGTCTCGGGGCCGGCGGCGCTGGGCTGCGGGCTGCTGTTCCGGGAAGACTGGGAATGGGCCACGGGCGAGGTGTTGCCGGCGGCACCGCCGGAACATGTGGCGACACCCGGCGAGCAATCCGTGCTGGTGATGGGGAGCGGCCCGGCCGACAAGCTGGAGGAATGCGCCATCGCCTTCACCGACATTATCGGGCGGGCGCGCGAGCGGCTGTGGATCGTCAGCCCCTATTTCGTGCCCGATACCGATATCCGTACGGCGCTGTTCGCGGCGCGGCTGCGGGGCGTGGATGTGCGGATCATGCTGCCCAACGAGCCGGACCACAAGATGGTGTGGCTTGCCAGCATTGCGCATGCCGATGCCATGGTGGAGCATGGCGTGGCGGTCTATCGCTATACCGACGGCTTCCTGCACCAGAAGGTGGTGCTGATGGATGACCAGATCGCCTCGGTGGGCAGCGTCAATTTCGACAACCGCTCCTTTGCCATCAATTTCGAGATCACGCTGTGGTTCCCCGACAAGCAGGCAATCGACAGTGTCGAGGCGATGCTGGTGGAGGATTTCAAGCTGTGCCGGCAGGTGGACATCGCCGAGGTCCGCCAGCGTCCGCTGCCCATGCGCTTCCTGACGCAAGCGGCGCGGCTGCTGTCGCCGCTGCTCTGAGCTAGCGGATCGGGGGGGCGTACATCAGGCCGCCATTGCCCCAGAGGGCATTCTGGCCGCGCAGCAGGGCCGCGCCGGTCTGCGGGCCGAAGTGGCGGTCATAGAGCTCGCCGTAATTGCCGACGGCGCGAATGGCATCGGCCATGAAGGACGGGCCGAGGCCGAGCGGCGTGCCGAAATCGCCATCTACACCCAGGATGCGGCGCACGGCGGGCGTGCGGGCCGAGAGGAGGGAATCGACGTTGAGCGCGGTGACGCCGACTTCCTCGGCATTGATCAGGGCATAGAGGGTCCACTTGACGATGTTGAACCACTGGCTGTCGCCCTGCCGCACCACGGGGCCAAGGGCTTCCTTGGAAATGCGCTCGGGCAGGATGCGATGGGCGGCCGGGTCCGACATCTGCCGGCGGATGGCCTGCAGCTGGCGGCCGGCAGCGGAGATCACCTGGCAGCGGCCGGCCTGATAGGCCACGGCCAGATCGGCAATATCCTCATAGACCACTTCGGCATAGGCAGCCTGGTTGGTGAAGAAGAACTCGTCGAGACGCTGCAGATCGCCGGTCGCGTCGGTGACGCAGATATTGACGTTGTCCAGCTCATAGGCCGAGACCAGCCCTAGGGACTGGGGCACGAGGAAGGCCTGGCCATCGAAGAAGCTGGCGGCCACGAAGGCGGCGCCGTAGGAGGTGTCGCGCCGCTGGGTCCAGGGACCGTTGCGGGTCAGCACATCGATGTCGCCGGTCTGCAGGCTGGCAAAGCGGGCTTCGCCGCGCAGGGCACGGAACTCGATCAGATTGGGATCGCCGAAGATGGAGGCGGCAATGGCGCGGCAGAGGTCGACGTCAAAACCCGACCAGCGGCCTTCGCCGTCCTGCTGGGCAAAGCCCTGCAGGGGATTGCTGGAGCCGCAGACCAGGAAGCCGCGTTCGCGCACTGCATCAAGCGTTTGCGCGCTTGCCGGCGTGGTGGCAAGCGTCGCCGCGCAGGCAAGGCCTGCCAGCAGTGACAGCAATCGCTTGAAAACTCTGGTCAATCGGCGGCTTCCCTTGCCCTGGACCGACATATTGGCAGCCCAAGACCCCGGGTCAAGCCGGGCGGTGGATTGCGCTGTGCATTACGCCAGCGCAATCCGGATTTTGGCAGCCTCTGCCGACAGCGTCAGTGCAGAATCTGGCTGAGGAAAAGCTTGGTGCGCTCGTGCTGCGGGTTGGAGAAGAACTGCTCGGGTTCGTTCTGCTCGATGATCTGGCCCTGGTCCATGAAGATGACCCGATTGGCGACCTGACGGGCAAAGCCCATTTCGTGCGTCACGCAGATCATGGTCATGCCTTCTTCGGCCAGGCTGATCATCACTTCGAGCACTTCCTTGACCATTTCGGGGTCGAGCGCCGAGGTGGGTTCGTCGAACAGCATGATGCGCGGCTGCATGCAGAGCGAGCGGGCGATGGCCACGCGCTGCTGCTGACCGCCCGAGAGTTGGCCGGGGAACTTGTTGGCCTGCTCGGGGATCTTGACGCGCTCGAGATAGTGCATGGCCGTGGCCTCGGCCTCGGCCTTGGGAGTGCCACGCACCCAGATGGGCGCCAGCGTCAGGTTCTGCAGGATGGTGAGGTGCGGGAACAGGTTGAAGTGCTGGAACACCATGCCGACTTCGCGGCGCACCTCGTCGATGCGCTTGAGATCGGCCGTGAGTTCGGTGCCGTTCACGATGATCTGCCCTTCCTGGTGTTCCTCCAGGCGGTTGATGCAGCGGATCAGCGTGGACTTGCCCGACCCCGATGGGCCGGCGATGACGATGCGTTCGCCCCGCATGACCTTGAGGTTGATATCCCGCAGGACGTGAAAGTCGCCATACCACTTGTGCATGCCCACGACATCGATGGCCACATCGGTGTCGGATACTTTCATATGCGAGGTGTCGATCGCGCGGTCGACGGTTGCGCTTGATGTGTCGCTCATGGCGTTACCTCTTGTGACCCGTATCCAGGCGCCGTTCCATGTAGATGGAGTAGCGGGACATGGCAAAACAGAAAATCCAGAAGACGAAGCCGGCAAACAGATAGCCGGTGATCGCCTGGGTGGGAGACGACCACTCGATATCCGAGCTGGCCGCCTGAACGGTGTTGAGCAGGTCGAAAATGCCCACGATGGAGACGAGAGACGTGTCCTTGAACAGCGCGATGAAGCTGTTCACGATGCCGGGGATGACGTGCTTGAGCGCCTGGGGCAGGATGATGAAACCCATCGATTTCCAGTAGCTCAACCCCAGCGAGGAGGCCGCCTCGTATTGCCCGCGTGGCAGGGCCTGCAGGCCACCGCGAACCGTCTCGGCCAGATAGGCCGAGGAGAACAGGGTGACGCCCACCAGGGCACGCAGCAATTTGTCGACCGTCGTGCCCTGCGGCATGAACAGCGGCAGCATGACCGAGGCCATGAACAGCACGGTGATCAGCGGCACGGCGCGCCACAGCTCGATGAACATGACGCAGAGCGTCTTGATGATCGGGAGCGAGGATTGCCGCCCCAGAGCCAGCAGGATGCCGAGGGGGATGGAGCAGATGATGCCGACCAGCGAGATGATGAGGGTGACCATGAGGCCGCCCCATTGCTCGGTGGGCACCGGCCGCATGCCGAACACGCCGCCATTGAGCAGGTAGAAGCAGATCACCGGATAGACGACGAAGAAGAGCACCGCATTGGTGCGCTTGAACGGCGCCTTGGGCGTCAGAAGCGGAAACAGCAGCAGCGCGCCCAGGGCGAAGACGATGTTGGGCCGCCAATACTCTGCCGGCGGATAGAAGCCGTAGATGAAGAACGACATGCGCGCCGAGATATAGGCCCAGCAGGCGCCGGCATTCTCGACACGGCAATCTTCAACCGTACCGCCCGGCGCCACCGCATTGCCACCGATGCCGGTGGGCGCGATGAAGCCATAGATGGGCGGAATGGCCCAGATGAGGAAGACGATGGCCAGGATGGTCAGCAGGGCATCGCTGGGCGTGGCGAAGAGGCTGCGGCGGGCCCAGGCAATGGGTCCGCTGGTGTTAACGGGGGCGCCGCGCGCATCGACCATGTCCTGGCGAACGAAGGAGTATGTCATGTCCGTGCTCCTATCGCTCGACCAGCGCAACGCGCGCATTGTACCAGTTCATGAAGGCCGAGGTCGTCAAGGACAGGGTCAGGTAAACCGCCATGGTGATGGCGATGACCTCGATGGCCTTGCCGGTCTGGTTCAGCGTGGTTCCCATGAAGACATTGACCAGCTCGGGATAGCCGATGGCGGCGCCGAGCGAGGAGTTCTTCGTCAGGTTGAGATACTGGCTGGTCAGGGGCGGGATGATCACCCGCATGGCCTGGGGAATGACGACCAGGCGTAGCCGGTCACCCTCGCGCAGGCCAAGCGAGGCAGCCGCCTCGGTCTGGCCCTTGCTGACCGCCTGAATGCCGCTGCGGACATTTTCGGCGATGAAGGCGGCCGTGTAGATGGTGAGGCCGAAGACCAGTGCCACCAGTTCGGGCACGAGCTGCACGCCGCCAGAGAAGTTGAAGCGCTCGAGGATGGGAACCTCAAAGTTCAGCGTCGCTCCAGTGAGCCAATAGACGAGGCCGGGCACGGCGATGATGATCAGCACGGCCAAAGCGAGCGGGAACTTGCCCTCGGTGGCCGGGCGACCGTCGCCCTTGATCATGATCCACGCCACTGCGGCAGCGGTGAGCACGGCAGCCAAGGCGATGACCATGGGCGGGACAAAGGCGAACATGCCCTCGAGCAGGAAGGCCATGATGGCCCAGGTCAGCACGAAGCCGATGAAGGCCCGGCCGAAGCGCGTATATGGAGTCAGCGATATGCCTGCCAGGACGGCACCCGCGATGAGCGGGAAGCCAACGATGCCCGACAGAGCCGGGAAGATTCCGGTCAGCAGGCTGCCGGCGACAAAGCCGAAGCCGAAAGTGATCAGCAGGTTGGCAAACAGGCTGCCCCAGACGACCGGCTGTGGATAATGGCCGGTGGCGGTACGCACGCTCATGGCCCAGCGCACGATGGCGATGGCGGCCACGATGGCGAGCACCAGGGCGACGATGACGAAGGTCATCTCGCTATCCGGCAATGGCTTGGGGACGATGATGCCGCGCTGGTTGATGAAGGTGTTGAACGGCAGTTCATAGGACTGGCGAACGGCCGGCATCGCCTTGAGCACTGCGAAGTACCAGAAGAACAGTTGCAGCAGCAGCGGGATGTTGCGGATGATTTCGACATAGACCGTCGCGATGCGGGCGACCAGCCAGTTGGAGGACAGGCGCGCTACGCCGAGCACGAAGCCCAGGATCGTCGCGAAGACAATGCCGATGATGGCCACGAGCAGCGTATTGAGCAGCCCGACCAGAAAGGCCTGCCAGTAATAGGACGAGCGGTCGAACGGAATGAGCGTGAAGCTGATGCCGAAGCCGGATGTCTGGAACAGAAAATCGAAACCTGTCGACTTGTTCTGCGCAGCCAGGTTCTGCGCGGTATTCAGGATGATCCAGGCGAAGAAGAGTATGACGGCAAGCGCTACCAGGATCTGGTAGATAATGCCGCGGATCACCGGGTCATTATAAAACGCCGTCCGCGGCGGAGCCGAGAGAGTGACTTGGGCGGCCATAGCGATGTCCCCTAACAGAGTGTCGCGCGTATCCGGGGGCGGCACAAACAGCTAATACGAAACCGGGCCCCGGCCGCATGCCGGCGGGGCAGTTCACATAGGCTTGTTAAAGGCGCCAACCGCTAGAAACGCACGTCACGACGAACCGGCGCCCCCAATGGGAGCGCCGGAACTGTTTCGCCTTAGCGGATCGGCATTGCGTACTGGATGCCACCGTCGGACCACAGCGCGTTCAGGCCGCGCTCAAGACCGATTTCGGTGTTCGGGCCGATATGGCGGTCGAAGGATTCGCCATAGTTTCCGACATGCTTGATGATCCGGTAGGCCCAGTCATTGGTCAGGCCGATCGGGGTACCGAATTCGCCTTCAACGCCGAGCAGGCGCTTGATGGCCGGGTTGTCGGAGCCGAGCATCTCGTCGACATTGGCCTGGGTCACGCCCAGCTCTTCAGCTTCGAGCAGTGCGTAATAGGTCCAGCGGGCAATGTAGAACCACTGATCGTCGCCCTGACGCACGGACGGCCCAAGGGGCTCCTTGGAGATGATCTCGGGCAGGATGATGTATTCATCCGGGTTGGCGAACTTGGAGCGCTCAGCAGCGAGGGCCGAGGCGTCCGTGGTGTACACGTCGCAACGGCCGTCTTCGAAGGCCTTCACGACTTCGTCCTGGTCGGTGAACACGACGGGGCTGTATTCGAGGCTATTGGTCTCGAAATAGTCAGCAGCGTTCAGTTCGGTCGTGGTGCCCGATTCGATGCAGATGGCGGCGCCGGACAGATCCATCGCCGATGCGATGCCGTCGGCTTCGCGAACCATGAAGCCCTGGCCGTCATAATACATGACGCCAGCGAAGGTGATGCCCAGATCGGTATCGCGGCTCATAGTCCAGGTGGTGGTGCGCGACAGGATGTCGATTTCACCGGCGGAAAGCGCTGCGAAGCGTTCCTGGCTGGTCAGCGGGGTGTAACGAACCTTTTCGGCGTCGTCGAAGATGGCAGCAGCGACGGCACGGCAGAAGTCAACTTCCAGGCCGGACCAGACGTTGTTCGCGTCGGGAGCAGAGAAGCCGGGCACACCGCCGGTCACACCGCACTGGACGTAGTCCTTCGCCTTCACGTCGTCGAGAGTGGCTGCCTGAGCAGCCGTCGCGCCGAGGCCGAGCGAGGCCGCGACTGCGAACGTTACGAGCGTTTTTTGCATTGATATTGCCTTTTGTTTCCTGACCCTGTGTCCCGGAGCTCATCAGGCTTGCGCCAGCGTCCCCGGTGGCACCGCCGCCTTTGAATGACGGTGTGATGCTGCTAAGCATGCAAGCGTCTATTGACCGTTGCGTCAAGGGCTCATGGCCGCATGAGACAGCAAACCTGTCGCTTATTTAGACACACGTACCCACTTGAACTGATTTTGAGCATTGAGCCTCCCATGAATGACAAAAAAAGCGGCAGCCCGGTCCAGCAATCTCTGGAAACCGTGCTCACTCATCATGGGCGGGTGCCCGACGATCAGTTCGGATTTGTAAATACACCAGTCTATCGCGGCTCGACGGTGCTGTTCAAAACGCTGGCCGATATCGAGGCGCAGCAGCAGCGGTTCCTCTATGGCCGGGCGGGAAACCCGACCACTGAAAGCGTCGAAGCGGTGATCACCGCACTTGAGGGCGCCTATCGCACGCGGCTGGTGCCATCGGGCCTGGCGGCTATCACCGTCGCCCTGCTCAGTTGCGTGCAAGCCGGCGATGACATCCTCGTGACCGACAGCGCCTATGAGCCGAGCCGGACCTTCAGCGACGGATTTCTGGCCCGGATGGGTGTGACCACCCGCTATTACGATCCGCGAATCGGCGCGGGCCTGGCCGAGCTGATGCGGCCCAATACCAAGGCGGTGCTGGCCGAGAGCCCGGGCTCGCTGACCTTCGAGGTGCAGGATATTCCGGCGCTGGCGAAAGCGGCGCACGAGGGCGGAGCCAGGCTGATCGTCGACAACAGCTGGGCCAGCCCGCTCTATCTGCAACCGCTGGCGCTGGGCGCCGACATCGTGGTGCATGCCGGGACGAAGATGTTCGTGGGCCATTCGGACGCCTTTGCCGGCACGATCTCGACGACCGAGGAGAGCTGGGCAGGCGTCGACCGGGTGCGGCGCGAGCTAGGTATCTTCACCTCGGGTGATGACGCGTTCCTCGTGGCGCGGGGCCTGCGCACGCTGGCGATCCGCATGAAGGAGCACCAGCAGCGGGCGCTGGAGATTGCCAGCTGGCTGGAGACGCAAAGCGAGGTGGTGCAGGTGCTGCATCCCGCCTTGCCCAGCCACCCCGACCATGCATTGTGGCAGCGGGACTTCACGGGCTCGGGGAGCCTGTTCGCCGTGCTGCTGGCCCCGGCGCCGCGGGCTTCGGTGGCGGCCTTCGTCGATGGGCTGAGCCTGTTCAGCATGGGCTATTCATGGGGCGGCTATGAGAGCCTCTGCCTGCCGGTCAAGCTGGGCAAGAATCGCACGGCGGTGCCGTGGACGGCGCAGGGCAACCTGTTCCGCCTGCATATCGGTCTTGAAGGGGTCGAGGACCTGAAGGCCGACCTGGCGGCGGCTATCGAGCGCTATTCGCTGGCGCGCTGAAACAGGCGGGGAATGGCCGAAAACGGACGGGCGACGATCCTGCCATCCGGCAGGATCTCGAACAGCCAGCCGCGCCGCGCGAAGATATTGCGCACCAGATAGGCGCCGAGCATGCCGACGACCAGGCCGCCGAAGACGTCGCTGGGATAGTGCATGCCGATCGGGACGCGCGAAAAGCTCACCACAATGCCGATGGCGAGGAAGAGCATGAAAAGGCGCGGCCAGAGAAAGCCGATGACGAAGGCGAGCGCTATGGCCGTCGTGGTATGGCCCGAAGGAAAGCTCTGGAAGCTCCAGTCATTGACGACGTTCTGGAAGGAAAAGGCGCCCGAGACGTCATATTCGGTGGGCCGGCCGCGGCCGATGAGGCGCTTGATCAGATTGGCCATGAGGCCCGGAACCCCGACCCCGAGGAAGACGAAGCCCGACAGCGTCGCGACTTCGCGCGCGGCGAGGCCGGGCAGATCCTTGAGCAACCGGCCAGCGACCAGGGCGAGGATAAAGATGGTCAGCGAGGGGATCAGGACCCAGTCGGACAGGCCGTAATCGGTGATGAAGAAGAAGGGCGCGCGCCAGAGGTCTGGCCAGGCAATGGTGCTTTGCGAGGCCCAGATGTCGATTTGCGCCAGGAGCGCAACGCCCAGAACGACGGCGAGGCAGAAGAGCGGCCAGCGGCGGCTATCGAGGCCCAGCGGCCAGGGTTTGGTCAAATCGATCATGAACTGTTTCTGTTATGCCCGGGCCCGCGCGTCAATAGTGCGGCGCGGGTGCATCGGCCGCTTGCCCTTTGCGGCCGAACAGGCTAACGGAATGCGGCGATCTCGGAGTGTAGCTCAGCCTGGTAGAGCACCGGTTTTGGGAACCGGGGGTCCAAAGTTCGAATCTTTGTACTCCGACCATCGCCTCTTGCGTTGAGCATCGTGTTGAGGACTTTGCATGACCGCCCGTATCTACCGCCCTGCCCCCAACGCCATGCAGTCGGGCAAGGGCAAATCCAGGCAATGGATGCTGGTGCATGAACTGGCCGCGCCGCGCGAGATCGATCCGCTGATGGGCTACACGTCCAGCGCCGATACGCGCCAGCAGGTCCGGCTGAGCTTTGATACGCTGGAAGCGGCGGAAGCCTATGCGCAGAAGAATGGCATTGCCTATTCGGTGCAGCCGGCGCATGACGCCACGCCCAAGCGGCAGAGCTATCCGGACAATTTCCGGGCCGACCGCAAGACGCCCTGGACGCATTAGTCCGTTCCGAACGAGATTCCGCAAAGCGCCGCAAGTGATTGTGGCGCTTTTGTTTTTGGTATCGCGGCAGATGGCATCTTTCCCTGCGGCGTTGGCGTTTTGCGCTGGCCGGCCTATCCTGGCGTGTGGAACGAGGAATCGCCGATGAAGCTGCCGATGCACTGCCTGCTCCCTGCACTGATTGCCCTGCTAGTGACCCTGCCGGCCCGGGCCGAGCCCGCCATGTGGGAAGTGCGCGATGGCGACAGCGCCATCTGGCTGTTCGGGTCATTCCACCTGCTGCCCGATGGCATGGCGTGGCGCACGGAGCGATTCGACACCATCCTCGACGAGGCCGACAAGGTGGTGTTTGAAACCGATATCGGGCCGCTGGCCATGGCCGAGGTCGGGGCCGAAGCGTTTGCACGCGGCATCTATGTCGATGGGACGCTGCTGACCGACGTGATCGACGACGAGCTGGAGGCCCGGTTGCGGGAACATGCTGCGGCGGTGGCCATGCCGCTCGGCCCGGTACTGGCGATGCGGCCATGGATGGCGACCAATGCCATTACCGTGGCGGCGCTGGCGGCAGAGGGGTTCAGCGAACAGGGGGTCGAATTCCTGCTGCAGCCGGAACTGGCTGCCGAGCGTGTCGGCTTTCTCGAAACGGGCGAGGAGCAGCTCGACGTGCTGGCGGGTGCGCCGGAGGACGAGCAGGTGGCCATGCTCGCCTCGACGCTGGACCAGCTCGACCAGTTGCCCAAGCTGATGGACAAGATGCTGACAAGCTGGGCGGACGGCACGCCGGAGCGGCTGGGCAAGATGTTCCTGATGGAAATGGGCGGCTTCGAGGAGGCGTTTCTCGAGCGCCTGATCTATGCGCGCAACCGCAACTGGATTGCCCCGCTCGAGGGCATGCTGGCGGATAACCAGCAGAACCTTGTGGTGGTTGGCGCGGGACACCTGATCGGGGATGGCAGCGTGCTCGACCTGCTGGAGCAGCAGGGCTACGCGATCACGCGCATCCAGTGAGCGGGGCGCCGTGCCGGCGCCCCTGCCCTGGTGCTAGACGTCGCTGAGGCGCGTCCACTTGCCGTCGTTCTTGCTCGATTCCACCGAGGCGACGATGAACTGCATGCCTTCGACGCCGTCGGCCAGGGTGGGCAGCAGGCCCTCATAGGCCTCGCCCTCGCCGCGGATGATGGCGGCGAACTGGCTGTAAAGCGTTGCAAATGCTTCCAGATATCCTTCGGGGTGGCCCGAGGGAATACGGACATTCATGGTCGAGGCTGCGTTGCCGGAAATGGCGCCGCCGCGGGTCAGCAGCTGCTTGGGTTTGCCGAATTCGGTGAACCACATGTAGTTGGGATTATCCTGGCGCCATTCGAGGCCCGCCTTGTCGCCATAGACGCGGAGCTGGAGGCCGTTTTCGCAGCCGACGGCGACCTGGCTGGCCCAGAGCATGCCCTTGGCGCCGCCTTCGAAGCGCAGCATGATATTGACGTTGTCGTCGAGCTGGCGGCCATCGACGAAGGCCGTCAGGTCAGCCGAAACCGCCTGTGTTTTCAAGCCGGTAACGAAGCGGGCCAGGTTGTAGGCATGGGTGCCGATATCGCCGATGCAGCCGCCGGCGCCGGAGCGCGCGGGGTCGGTGCGCCAGGAGGCCTGCTTGTTGTCGTCGCTGGTGGGCTCGGTGAGCCAATCCTGGGGATATTCCGCCTGCACGACGCGAATATTGCCCAGGGCGCCCGAGGCGACCAGCTCGCGAGCCTGCCGGATCAGCGGGTAGCCGGTATAGTTGTGGGTCAGCAGAAAGCGCGCGCCATTGGCCGGTTTGATGGCAGCAAGCTTGCGCGCATCTTCCAGCGTGCTGGTGATTGGCTTGTCGCAGATGACATGGATGCCGGCTTCGAGGAAGGCCTTGGCCGGACCATAGTGCATGTGGTTGGGCGTGACGATAGAGACGGCCTGGATGCCGTCGGGCCGGGCGGCCTCGGCCTTGGCCATTTCCTCGTAGGAGGTGTAGATGCGGTCTTCGGCCAGGCCGATATTGCGACCGGATTCTTTCGCGACGTCGGGGCGTGACGACAGGGCGCCTGCCACCAGTTCATAATCGCCATCGATGCGGGCAGCGACGCGGTGCACATAGCCGATAAAGGCCCCCGTGCCGCCGCCGACCATGCCCAGACGAATGCGCTTCGCGCCATTTTCAGCCATTAGTGCCTCCTCAGTTCAACGTCGTCCGACGTCTACCACAAGGGTGTTCCCGCGAAAGCGGGAACCCCTGTTGTTGTCGAAAAACCGAGATTCCCGCTTTCGCGGGAAGGACTCCGTGGGGGGGTGGGTTAGCTCAGCCCCAGAATCTTCCGGTTGGCCGCCAGGTCCGTGCCGGCCGAGGCGAAGTCGTCGAAGGCCTTTTCGGTGACGCGGATGATGTGATTCTTGATGAACTCGGCGCCTTCGCGCGCGCCGTCCTCGGGATGCTTGATGGCGCATTCCCATTCGAGCACGGCCCAGCCGGCAAAGTCATACTGCGCCATCTTGGAGAAGATGGAGGCGAAATCGACCTGGCCGTCGCCGAGCGAGCGGAAGCGCCCTGCCCGGTTGATCCAGCTCTGGTAGCCGCCGTAGACGCCCTGGCGGCCGGTCGGATTGAACTCGGCATCCTTGACGTGGAACATCTTGATCCGCTCGTGGTAGATGTCGATGTAGTCGAGATAATCGAGCTGCTGCAGCACAAAGTGGCTGGGATCGTAAAGCAGATTGGCGCGCGGGTGATTGTTCACACGCTCGAGGAACATCTCGTAGGTCGCGCCGTCATGCAGGTCTTCACCGGGGTGGATTTCGTAGCAGACGTCCACGCCATTCTCGTCGAAGGCATTGAGGATCGGCGTCCAGCGGCGGGCCAGTTCGTCGAAGGCTTCCTCGACGAGGCCAGCAGGGCGCTGCGGGAAGGGATAGAGGAAGGGCCAGGCCAGCGCGCCCGAAAAGGTCGCGTGTTCGGTAAGGCCGAGATTTTTTGACGCCTTGGCTGCCCAGTTGAGCTGCTGCACCGCCCATTCCTGGCGCGCCTTGGGATTGCCGTGGACGGAAGCCGGGGCAAAGCCGTCCAGCATGGTGTCATAGACCGGATGCGCCGCGACAAGCTGGCCCTGGAGGTGGGTCGACAGCTCGGTAATGGCCAGACCATGCTTGGCGGCAGTGCCGGCCAGTTCGTCAGCATAGGTCTTGGAGGTCGCCGCCTTTTCCAGGTCGATCAGGCTGCCCACCCAGGTCGGGATCTGCACGCCCTTGTAGCCGTAATTGGCAGCCCAGCCGCAAATGGCGTCAAAGGAATTGAACGGCGCCGCATCGCCAGCGAATTGCGCCAGAAAGATTGCGGGCCCCTTGATGGTGCGCATGAAGTTTCTCCTCTAACGGCGCTTGGCGCCTTGTTCTTTGCCAGTTTTTGCGAAAACAGGCGGCGGGGTTGGCCGCCGCCTGTATGGGTTGGTCACAGTGTTGACTGGCAGATGATGCCTGTCAATGAGGTACGCACCTCACTATTTCAGCAGAGCCTGGGCATCGGCCGCGTTCAGGGCCAGCGGCCGCTCGCAGGTGGTCGACAGGGTCAGGACCTGACCGCTCTCGCCCGCCTTGAGCAAGCTGGTCATGACGTCGACCGCATGCAGGGCAACGTCGAGACCGCAACGTGCCTTGTAGCCACCATCGATGGAAGCCATCATGTCGGCTAGGCCGGCAGCGCGGTAGTTGGCGCGCGGCACGGGCTTGTCGAGGTCCTGATTGGCCTTGCCGAAGGGGTGTTCCCACGGCGTGACCTTGCTGCGCTCACCGGAGATGTTGGCCGTGACCAGATCGCCGCCGAAGAAGTTCGGATCGGGCACGAAGATCGAGCCGTCGGTGCCGTAGAGCTCGATGTTGTGGTGGCCATGCGCCGCCACGTCCCAGCTGGCGCCGATGGTGATGATGGCGCCGGAGTCGAATTCGAGCACACCGTGAATGGTGGTCGGCGTGCCGACCTTGACGAAGGTGCCCTTATAGGGGCCTTCGGCCGTCACTTCGCGCTCAGCACGGGCCATGTTGGTAAAGGCCGAGAGGCGCTTGACCGGTCCGAGCAGGTGGATGAGGTCGGTGACGTAATAGGGGCCGAGATCGAGGATCGGGCCGGCGCCGGGCTGGAAGAAGAAATCCGGATTGGGATGCCAGTGTTCCATGCCGCGGCTCATCACGTGGGTCGTGCCGCTCATGATCTTGCCGAGCTGGCCGCTGTCGATGATGTCACGCGCCTGCTGGTGCGCGCCGCCCAGGAAGGTATCGGGAGCCGAGCCGACCTTGAGACCGCGGTCATCGGCGGCCTTCTTGAGGGCCATGCCCTCTTCGAGGCTCAGCACGAAGGGCTTTTCCGAATAGGCGTGCTTGCCGGCCGAGACGATATCCATCGACACCGAATAGTGGGTCGAAGGGATGGTCAGGTTCACGATGACGTCGATTTCGCTGTTCTTGAGCAGCTCGTCGGGCGTCTGCGCCTTGACGCCGAATTCCTCGGCACGCTTCTGGGCGGCGGCCGGCACAATGTCAGCGATCGCCCGCACGTCGAGCCCCTTGAACAGGGGCGCGAGGCGCAGATAGGCACTGGAGATATTGCCGGCACCCATGATGCCGACGCCAAAGGTCTTGGCCATTTTAAACTCCGTAGCCCTTGAGGGTTGCCATCGAGGTGCGCGCGAAACGAATGGCGTCGCTCGGCTTGTCGTGCTCGAGAACGAAGTACTTTGCCTGCGTCTTGGCCTTCACTTCGGCAATGTAGTGCTTCCAGTCCAGCGTGCCGGTGCCCACGTCTGCCCAGCCGTCTTCATCGGCCTTCTCGCCTGCGGGGGCGATATCCTTGACATGAACGGCGGTGATGCGGCTGCCGAAGCGATCGAGCCAGACCAGCGGATCTTCATTGGCCTTGATGACCCAGGCCAGATCCATTTCCCACTGCGTATCGGGCGAAGCCGCCAGGATCAATTCCATCGGGGTCTTGCCGCTGGCATCCTTGCTGAATTCCCAATGATGGTTGTGATAGCCGAAACCCTTGCCCGCCTTCTTGAAGGCGGCAGCGATCTTGCCCAGGCCTTCGGCGAATTCCTGCCAGTTGCCGGTGCCGTTGCGATAGTCCTCGGATGGCGGCGCCGGGCAATAGACGGTCTCGATGCCGACCGTATCGGCGATCTTGAGCGCAGCGTCGGTGTCGGTCAGCTGGCTATAGCCCATATGGGCCGTCGGCATGGTCAGGCCCGCGGCCTTGAGACTCTGGGCCAATGCAGCCGGATCAGCGAACTGACCGCCCCAGCCCTCCACCTGAGCGTAGCCCAGCGACTTCAGCGTCTTGAGCGTAGCGTCCAGCGAGGCTTCGTTGCGGGCGCTGTAGAGTTGATATGAGAAGTCCATCTTGGCCTCTTTTGTAACGTTAGAATGGGCTCTCCTGCCCGTCGATCGCGGGTCAGGAGCTATTGATTTTCGAGGACGCTGTCGCGCATTCCTGGCAGGCCCAATGCGTGAAAAGTAACATTGGCCAACAAACAGGTGGCGGGGCGCCCGGAGGCGCCGCCGCCAGAGTGAGGGGAATCAGAGGCGGTTGGTGGTCTCGGTGCTGAAGATCGAGCCGCGGCCCGGATCGAAACCGACGACGATCTTCTGGCCGGTCTCGATGAGCACGTCGCTGTTGCAACGGAAGGTCACCGAATGACCGGCAATCTTGGTCCAGGCGAGCGTGTCGGAGCCCATGGGTTCGACAATCTCGATCTCGACTTCCGTGTTGAACGGCATGGCCCGGGCATCGTCGCCCAGCAGGATGTGTTCGGGGCGAACGCCGAGCACTGCCTTGGTCGAGCCCGCTGCGGGCGTGGTGAACTGGTAGGTGCCCACCGGGATCGCGGTGCCGTCTTCGGTGGTGAAGACATTGCCGTTGAGCGTGCCCTGGAACATGTTCATCGAGGGCGAGCCGATGAAGCCCGCGACATAGAGATTGACCGGCTTGTTGTAGATGGTGTGCGGATCGGCCAGCTGCTGGATGACGCCATTCTTCATGACGGCGATGCGGTCGGCCAGGGTCAGCGCCTCGATCTGGTCGTGGGTCACGTAGATCATGGTGTTCTTGAGCCGCTGGTGCAGCCGCTTGATCTCGACGCGCAGATCGCTGCGGAGCTTGGCATCGAGGTTGGACAGCGGCTCGTCGAACAGGAACACGTCCACGTCACGCACCAGGGCGCGGCCGATGGCGACGCGCTGGCGCTGGCCACCGGACAGTTCCACCGGCTTGCGCTGGAGGAGCGGCTCGATCTGCAGGATCTCGGCGGCGCGGTTCACGCGCTTGTCGATCTCTTCCTTCTTCATGCCGGCGACGCGCAGGCCGAAGGAGAGGTTCCGCTCCACGGTCATCTGCGGATAGAGCGCATAGGACTGGAACACCATGCCGATGCCACGGTCCTTGGGCTCTTCCCAAGTGACGTTCTTGCCACCGATGAAGATCTGGCCGTCGGAGACGTCGAGCAGGCCGGCAATGCAGTTGAGCAAGGTGGACTTGCCGCAGCCGGAGGGCCCGAGCAGGACGATGAACTCACCCTGCGCGATGTCGAGATCGAGGTGCTGAAGCACCTTCACATTGCCGAAATTGAGCGACAGATCGCGAATGGATACACTGTGTTGCGTCATCTGCTTAACCCTTCACCGCACCGGCGGCGATGCCGCGGACGAACCATTTACCCGAGATGAAATAGACAGCCAGCGGCACGGCAGCGGTCAGGATGGTCGCTGCCATGTGCACGTTGTATTCGCGCACGCCGGTTGTCGTCTGGACGATATTGTTGAGCTGCACGGTCATCGGCATGTTTTCGCGGCCGGCAAAGACGGTGCCGAACAGGAAATCGTTCCAGATGCCGGTGACCTGCAGGATGACCGCCACGATGGTGATCGGCACGGCCATGGGGACCATGATCTGGAAGAAGATCTGCCAGAACCCTGCCCCGTCGACACGGGCTGCCTTGAACAGTTCGGGCGGCAGCGCGGCGAAGAAGTTGCGGAACAGCAGCGTCAGGATCGGCATGCCGAAGATGGTGTGGATGATGATGATGCCCGGGAAGGTACCGAACAGGCCGATTTCGCGCAGGCCGATGATCAGCGGATAGATCACCACCTGGTAGGGCACGAAGGCACCGAACACGAGCAGGCCGAACAGGATATTGGCACCCTTGTACTTCCAGAAGGACAGGGCATAGCCGTTGAGCGCGGCGATGATGATCGAGACGGTCGTGCCCACCAGGGTGATCTTGACCGAGTTGAGGAAGCCGGGCTTGAGGCCGTTGCAGTCACGGCCGGTACAGGCCGTGTCCCAGGCCTTGAGCCAGGGCTCGAAGGTGATCTGCTGCGGCCACTGGAAGATGTGGCGCAGCTGGATTTCCGGCATGGACTTGAGCGAGGTCACGACCATGACCCAGAGCGGCATCAGGAAGAACAGCGCCGCCAGGATGAGGAAGACATAGACGCCGACGCGGCTGAGCGTCAGGGTGCGGGGCTTGGCGCCGCGCGGACCATCCTCGATGCGGGAGGTGCCGGCGGAGGGGGCAAGGGCTTCGGTGGTCATCATGCGTTCTCCTTGACCCGATTGGCGCGCCACTGCACGAAGACCTGCAGGCCGAGCAGGACGATGACCGGCAGCAGCATCATGGTTGCCGCAGCCATGCCCAGACCCACATTGGAGCGGTCGGTAATGTGCTGGATGACGAAGACGGCGGGCATCTGCGTGGAGATGCCGGGGCCGCCCTGCGTCATGGCGACGATCAGGTCATAGACGCGGACCACGCCAACGCATTGCAGGATGAAGGCGGTCAGCAGAGCGCCCTTCATCATCGGCAGCACGATGAACAGGTAGGTCTTCCAGGTGGGAATGCCGTCGATCTTGGCGGCCTTCCAGATTTCGCCATCGACGCCGCGCAGGCCGGCCAGCATGATGGCCATGGTGACGCCGACGCCGTTCCAGATGCCGGCGACCACGAGGCCGTAGATGGCGGTGCCGGAATTGACCAGCGGGGCGAAGGCGAAGTCTTCAAAGCCCCAGCCGCGCACGGTGGCCTGGATGCCGTAGTTGGGATCGAGGATCCAGCGCCAGACCAGGCCGGTAATGACCAGCGACATGGCGAATGGATACAGGAAAATCGAGCGGAACAGGTCTTCCTGCTTGATGCGCTGGTCCATGAACACGGCCAGCAGATAGCCGGCGGTCATGTTGGCGACGATGGAGAGCAGGCCGAAGAACCAGATATTGTTGACCGAAACCAGCCAGCGTCCGGTGGACCACAGGCGGGCATACTGGTCGGTACCCACGAAGTTATCGGCGCCGAAGGCCGGGAAGATGCGGGAATTCGTGAAGGAGAGCACGAAGGAGTAGATGATGCAGATGAAGAAGACGCCGACGGCTGTGGCGATCATCGGCATGGTGCCGACGATGGACATCAATGTCGACAAGCGGAACGGCTTCCGCCCGGAAGAACCGGCGGCCGGCCTCGCGGCGGCTCCGTCTTCCTTGGCTGTAGCAAGCTGAGCCATGACGATTTCCCTTGTGGGTCGATGTTTAAGGGCGGTCAGAACTCAGGCTCGACCAGGTTGCCCCAATAGCAAACCGGGTGGCCCCTTGCAGGGTCACCCGGCCTGTCAATGATCGTGTCAGTCAGCCGACGCGATGATGTCGACGAAGCGCTGCTGGGCTTCTTCAACGCTCAGGTCGGGGTTGGACCAGAGTTCTGCCCACAGGTCTTCGGTCTGGCCGATAGCATCCTGGTTGAGGTAGATGCTGGCGCCCTGGATGACGCTGTCGGGGTTCTTGAGGATCTCAAGACCGGCCTTCATGCAGTCATCGGCGAGGGACATGTCAACGTCGTCACGCACCGGGAGCGAACCCTTGGCGTTGTTGAACAGGGCCTGCACCTGGGGATTGACCATCATCGAGGCCATCTTCAGCTGAGCAGCTTCCACTGCCGGGTCATCCTGCTTGGGGAACAGGAAGATGTCGCCGCCGGTATCCAGGTAGGGATTTTCGGCAGGACCAGCGATACAGGCGTAGTCGACGCCCGGCTGTTCGCCGGCAACGGCGAATTCGCCACGAGCCCAGTCACCCATGATCTGCAGGGCGGCCTGATCCTGGATAACCAGGTTGGTCGTGTCGTTCCAGGTGCGGTTGGCCGAACCTTCGTCGGTGAAGGTCTTGAGGCTCTTGAAGATGGTGATGGCGTTGGCCACTTCCGGACCGGCAGCCACTTCCAGGTTGCGATCCTTGTAGATCGCTTCATGGCCGGCTTTGCCGAGCTGGGACAGCATCACGACGCCCATGGCGCCACCGATCTGCCAGGCTTCACCACCGATGGCGAAGGGGATGATGCCGGCTTCCTGCAGCTTGGGAGCGGAGGCAATGAACTCGTCCAGGTTTTTGGGCAGCGGAACGCCGGCCTTTTCGAACGCCGGGACCGAAGCCCAGGCCCACTGCCAGGAGTGGATGTTCACCGGAACGCAATAGATCGCGCCTTCGAACTCGCAAACGTCGAGAATGGCGGCGGGGCGAATGAAATCGCGCCAGCCTTCGCTCTCGGCGAGCGGGGTCAGGTCGAGCAGCAGGCCGCCTTCGGCGAGCTCTTCGAACTGACGGCTGATGTTGAACTGAGCAGCGCCCGGAGGATCGCCACCGAGGGTACGCTGCAGCGTAGCCGAACGGGCATTTTCACCACCGGCAATGGCGGTATCCACCCACTTGTCTTCACCCAGAGCATCGAACTCACGAGCAAACACCGACACGGCGGCCTGTTCGCCACCCGACGTCCACCAATGGATAACTTCGACATCCGCTGCATTGACAGCGGTGGAGCCGAGCAAAGCAGTTGCCATAGCGGCAACCACTGCAAACTTCTTCATAGGTTGTCCTCCCAACGATCACTTGGAGCGAAATCGCCCCCGCGAGCTGCCAGCCGCAAGGCTACCTTCTTGTGAGGCATCCCGAGCTGGCTGCGTGTAATCGATTGCATTTTTCGGGTCCCGAAATCTCTGCAATCGATTGCATTAGTTTCATACACGTGTTGCGCACCTGTCAAGATCGATTTAGACAGATCATGTTTCTGACAGCGAGAGGGGGCGCTGGCAGGCATGACTTTGATGAAGAAAACGCCTACGATTCAAGACGTTGCGCGTTTTGCACACGTCTCGACCGCCACCGTCAGCCGCGCCCTTTCAAGCCCTGAAAGGGTGAGCGAGAGCACCCGTGCGCGTGTTTCGGAGGCCGTGCGCGTCACCGGCTATACACCCAACCAGTCGGCACGCTCGCTGCGGCAGCGGACGGCCCGTACGATCCTCGTCGCCCTGCCCGATATCGGCAATCCGTTCTTCTCGACGATCCTTGATTCCATCGAGCGCGAGGCGACGATGCACGGCTATGGCGTGCTCGTGGCCAACCGCTTTTCGGGGGCGGATTCGGGGCGGCGCATGCGCGACTATTTCATGTCCAACCGGGTGGATGGCCTCTTGCTGTTCGACGGCTCGCTGGACCTGTCGCAGCTGATGATGCTGACCGGCGAGCCGGCGCCGCTGCCGCTGATCGTCGCCTGCGAGGAGATCCCGACGGCGCCGTTCCACACGGTCAAGACCGACAACAGCTATGCGGCCGAGCGGGCGACGCGGCACCTGATCGAGTTGGGGCACCGGCGCATCGGCCATATCCGCGGACCGGTCGGCAATGTGCTGACGCTCGAGCGCGAGGCGGGCTTTGCCAAGGCCATGGCGGCGGCGGGGCTCGAAATCCGGGCCGACTGGATGTTTGCCGGGGGATTCGACATGGATTCCGGGCACGCGGCGGGCCAGAACTTCATGCGGCTGACCGACCGGCCCACGGCGGTGTTCGCCGCCAATGACGAAGGCGCCATCGGCTTTCTCTCGGCCGTGCGCCAGCAGGGGCTCGATTGCCCGCGCGACGTTTCGATCGTGGGCTTCGACGACCTGGCCATCTCCTCCCATGTCTGGCCGCCGCTCACCACGATGCGGCAGCCGCGCGAGGCCCTGGGCCGCATCGCCGCCGGGGCGCTGATCGACGTGATCGAAGGCCAGCGGCGCAGCCGCGTGCCGATGCATATGGTGCTCAGCTCGGAACTGATCATCCGCGGCAGCACGGCCTGCCCCCCTGCCCTCGGCCGCTCGGCTTCATCGCCGGTAGTCGCGGCGGAATAGCCCGAACAAGGGCATTCACTTTGCGCGAAAATGCGTTAAATGGGGCCATCTGCGCGGGTCCCGTAGCTCAGCTGGATAGAGCAGCAGCCTTCTAAGCTGTTGGTCGCAGGTTCGAGTCCTGCCGGGATCGCCAGAATTCTTCTGCTGCTGCTGCTGCGGCTTGTTGTTGCTATTCTGACCGTAAGTTATCGGTTTGCTACTCGGCCCACACTAGTCGAGTGAATCAGGCTTGCTTTGACCAATTGCAGAAGCTTAATTTAGTTTTGGTCACCGAGTAAGTTGGGACGCTTCAATTCGACCTCGCATAGCCAAGAGCTTACTGAAATGTCTGAACCCTAGTTACAGAACTTAGGGGTGGTCCATGGGCGACGCAAAGCCTGACGAAAGCACCGATCAAGATTTTTGGGGCGACGATCTGCTGGGTCGGAAAGGCGAGGCCATTTTTGTCCTCAACCTTCTGCGGGGAAAGCTTAACGCGCTGCCTGAGGGCAGGCGCCACTTCGTTCTTAACATCAGCGCCGACTGGGGACACGGCAAGACTTTTTTCCTTGAGCGCCTAGCCAGGCAGATGGCCAAGGACGGTCATATCGTAGCCCATGTCGACGCGTGGGAGACAGATTACGCGGCAGATCCGTTGCTACCCGTCATGGCAGCAATTGAAGATGCTGTCTCAAGTCTCATGAACAAGAATGCGGGGGCCATGGCTTCGGCTGGTGGCACCCTGACGAAGATACGGAACAATGCCGGCGCGATCGCTTTGGCAGCGGGTGCCGCGGCCGGAAGAGGCCTTATCAACCGATGGGTACCGGGGCTTAGCGATGACGTTGGCAACATTGTTGCTGGTGGAAAGAACAAGGGCACATCCACGGCGGCCGATTTAGCGGAGGATGTGGTTGAAGCCGCAATTGTCGGCGGTGCTTACCGGATAGTTGAGGCAGTATTGGACAAGGAAGCCAAGTCCGCCGTCGACGGCTTCCGTCAAACCGCAAAATCGGCGGCGAGTTTCAAGCGCGACCTAGCAGACTTATTGCGGCAGGCAGAGAGAGAGGCCGACGTTCCGTTGCCACTATATGTGATTGTCGATGAACTAGATCGGTGCAGACCTACCTATGCCATTGCTCTGCTTGAGCGGATCAAGCACTTATTCAATGTTGACAACGTGGTCTTCATCACAGGCACGGCGGGCCGACAGCTAAGCAGCTCTATAGCCGCCGTGTACGGCCAGAATTTTGATGCTTGGCGCTACCTACACCGCTTTTTCGATCGAACCTATCAACTGGCAGAACCCCTGCCGAGGCCATTGATCGCAAAGTTCGTGAAGGACCAGAAATCGAAACTCATCGATCTTTTCACGCTGCCCGAGGTAAGCACGGAAGACTATCTCAACGACGTATTTACCGCATTTGAGTTCGGAGCTCGGGACATCTATCAAACGTTGGATTTATTGCAGACCGTATTTGACTCCTGGGGAGTCCGACAGATGCCGGCAATGCTCATTCTGGTGCCGCTGGCATGCTGCCATCACACCGGCAAGGTAGGAAGCGACTGGTCCAGCATGGTTGAGGTGGCCATTGCAGCGATGAGCAGGCTTGAAAAACGCCTTACCCAGTTTGGCCCGTCCTCCCCCACCTACGCCCAGTTATTGACGTACGTATTGGAAATGGCGAGCTTGCCGCACAATAAACTCAGAAATACGAACTATGAAGACAATGCGCGCGGTTGGGTTCAGGACTTGTTGGTGCGTGACTTTGACGGTTCTCGCCCCTACATGACGACATACCGCTCTCTTCTCAGCACTGCAGGGCGCGTGAGCTGACCATTCCACCCTAGCGACAGCCTACATCGCCGTTGCAGAGGTACTGGCCAAGTCACACACGCAACTTCCCGCTATGTGACCGATCTATGGAAGCCGCCCTACCCAACTTGGCACCAAACAACGTCACCCCCCCCCTTACTCCCGCTGCTCCAGCCGATAGCCAATGCCCGGTTCGTTTTCGATCAGGCCCCGGCCGCCCGGGGCGGGTTCGATCTTGGCGCGCAGCTGGCCGACGAGGACGCGCAGGTACTGGACGTCTTCGGCATGGGCCGGGCCCCAGACCTGGGTCAGGATCTGCCGGTGGGTGAGGACGCGGCCGGCATTGCGGGCCAATAGCAGGAGAAGATCGTATTCCTTGGGCGTCAGGTGGAGCGGCTGGCCGGCCAGGGTGACGCGATGGGCGCTATCGTCGATGGCGAGGGGGCCGAAGGCGAAGCTGTCGGGCGGGGGCTGCGTGTCCTGCCGGTGCCGCAGCGCGGTGCGGATGCGGGCCAGCAGTTCGCCGATGCCGAAGGGTTTTTCGACATAGTCGTCGGCGCCGAGGTCTAGGGCCTCGATCTTCTCGCTTTCGCGGTCGCGCGCCGACAGGACGATGATGGGCACGGCGGAAAAGGCACGGACCGAGGCGATGACATCCTTGCCATCGCCATCGGGCAGGCCGAGATCGAGCACCACGACATCGGGCGCCTGCGCGGCGATGGCGCGCCGGGCCTCGGCGACCGTTCCGGCCTGCAGCACGTCATAGCCGACGGCCATCAAAGCGGGCTTGAGGAAGCGCTGGATCTGCGGCTCGTCATCGACGACGAGGATGCGGGGCTGGGTGATCATGGCGCCTCGGCCAGCGGCAGGCGGATGACGAAGCGGGTGCCCCGCTTGCGCATCGCGGGGCTCTCGGCCTTGATGGTGCCGCCCATGGCCGTGACGAAGCCACGCGCGATGGAGAGGCCCAGGCCGGTGCCGGCGGGGCGGCCATCGCCCTTGGCGCGGCGATGGAATTTTTCAAAGATCAGTTCCAGCTCGTCCTCCGGAATGCCGCGCCCCTGGTCGGTCACGCTGATCACCGCCATGTTGGCCTCACGCCGTATATAGATGCTCACCGGCCTGTCGGTCCCGGCATATTTGCGGGCATTGTCGAGCAGATTGAAAAGGACCTGTTCGAGCAGGCTGGGATCGGCAAGGGCCGGCGGCATGGCTTCCGCCGCGCTGATTTCCAGCGTGAGCCGGTCGTCGATCCGCTGCATCCGCTCGGCAAGGCCGGCGACCAGGGGGCGCAGGTCGACGGGTTCGCGGCGGGGTTTGAGCAGGCCCGATTCGATCCGCGTCATGTCGAAGAGATTGCCGACGAACCGCGCGAGGCGCCCGGTTTCCTCCTCGATGGAGGCCAAGAGATCCATGCGAGATTCGGCGCTCATCCGGTCGCCGAGCTGGCGCAGGCTGGTGACGGCGCCGGTGATCGAGGCGAGCGGCGTGCGCAAATCATGCGAGAGCGAGGACAGCAGCGCCGATTGCAGCTTCTCGCCTTCCCGGGCCACGGCGGCCTGGGCGTTTTCGCGCACGAGACGGGCGCGATCGATGGCGATGGCCGCCTGCTCCAGCACGGCGGAAACCTGGCGGTCCTCATCGGGCGAGAGGGGGCCATGGGCGGCGTCGAGCCGGATGCCGGCAATGCCAGCCATGCGCTGGTCGGAGCGGATGGGGATGAACAGGTAGGGCACATTGGGGAGCGTGCCCGTCATGCAGCCGGCCGGCTCCTTCTTGTCGAAAGCCCAACGCGCGGCAGTCATGGCGATGTCGTCCAGCGCCTGGTCGGGCGGCCAGGCGACACGCAGTTCGAGTCCACCGGTTTCCCCGGTGGCCAGGGCCACGGCGGGCAGGCCCAGCATGGCGTGGAGCTGCGCAGTGGTTGCCGTCAGGGCGCCATCGACGCCATAGGCGGCCGAGAGCTTGCGGGAAAAATCGTAGAGCGCCTGCGTGCTGCGCACCGCCTGGCGGGCACGTTCGATCTGCTCGCGCAGGCGCGCGGCCAGCGTGCCCGTCACCGCGGCGACGGCCATGAAGATGGCCAAGGCCAGCACCTCGTGCGGCCTGGCGATGGTGAAGGTGTGGACCGGCTCGATGAAGAAGAAGTTGTAGGCGAGGAAGGACAGGCCCGCCGCCAGCATGGCGGAGAAGCGGCCGGCCAGGATGGCCGAGAGCAGGACTGCCAGCATGTAGAGGATCGACAGGTTCTGCAGGGCCAGCAGCTGCGAAATGCCGAGGCCGAGCACGGTGATGGCGCCGACCGTGGCGATGGGCAGGCCGACGGCCGCGGCCCATTGCGGCAGGCTGCGCTTGCGCGGCCGCAGCCGCAGGCCCGCGGGGCCGGAAGCATCGGACAGCAGGTGGACGCCGACGCCGGGCGCGGCATCGACCAGCGCATCGGCCAGCGAGCGGCGGAACAGGCGAACGAGGCCGCCGGCCCGGGGCCGTCCGACCACGATCTGGGTGATATTGTCCCGCCGCACGACGCGGAGGATTTCGGCGACAAAGTCATCGGCCACGAGGCGCCGCACCTCGGCGCCCAGCTGCTCGGCCAGCACAAGCGTCGTCTCGAGGCGGGCGGACCGGTCGGCATCCAGGATCGGATCGGCGCTGCGCATCAGGGCCAGCACGATCCAGCGGGCATTGAGGCCAAGGGCCATGCGGCTGGCGGAGCGCACGACCTTTTCGGACAGGGCATCGGGGCCGACACAGACCAGCAGGCGCTCGCCAGTGACCCAGGGGCCTTCGACAGCCTGCTGCCGCCAGATGTCGCTCATCTGGTCGTCGACCCGGTTGGCGGTGCGCCGCAGCGCCAGCTCGCGCAGGGCCGTCAGGGTCTCGGGGCGGAAGAATTTCTCGGCCGCCCTGGTGGCATTTTCGGGCAGGTAGACCTTGCCCTCCTTGAGGCGCTGGATGAGCTCGGTGGGCGGCAGATCGACCAGCACCACCTCGTCGGCGCGCTGCAGCACGACATCGGGCACGGTTTCGCGCACCGGCACGCCGGCAATGCGGGCGACGAGGTCGGCCTGGCTCTCGAGGTGCTGCACATTGAGGGCGGTCCACACATCGATGCCCGCATCGATCAGCTCGGCGACATCCTGGTAGCGCTTGGGGTGGCGGGCGGCCGGATCGTTGGTATGGGCGAGTTCATCGACGATGATGATGGCCGGGCGGCGCGCAAGGGCGGAGTCGAGGTCGAATTCGTCATAGGTCCTGCCCGAATGCTCGCCCTTGCGGCGGGGCAGGATTTCGAGCCCTTCGAGGAGTTCGGCGGTCTCGCTGCGGCCATGGGTTTCGGCCAGGCCGACGACGATATCGGTGCCGCCGAGCCGGCGCGCCCGGGCGCGCGCCAGCATGGCATAGGTCTTGCCGACTCCGGGCGCCGCGCCCAGGAAGATCGTCAGCTTGCCGCGACCCTCGCCCGCGGCAAGCTTGAGCAGCGCCGCGGGGTCCGGGCGGGCCGTTTCCCTTGCCTCGTCCATTTAGCTGTTGTCGTCTCCCAAGGCGTCCAGCGCAAGATTGAGTTTGAGTACATTGACCATGGGCTCGCCGAATAGGCCGAGCAGCGGATGCTCGGTGTGTTGCTCGACCAGTGCGGCGAGGCCGGCTGCATCAAGGCTCCGCGCGGCGGCGACGTGGGCGACCTGCGCCGCGGCATAGGCCGGGGAGATATGCGGGTCCAGCCCGGAGGCAGAGGCGGTGACGGCGTCGGCGGGCGCCTCGCCCGGGGCAAACGCTTGGGCGCGGGCAGCGACGTCGCTGGCGAGCGTGGCGGAGGTTGCGCCTAGATTGGTGCCGCCGGAGCCGGCCGCGTCATAGCCGACGGCCGAAGGACGGGGATGGAAATAGCCCGCCCCGGCGAAGGCCTGCCCGATCAGGGCGGAACCGACGACCTGGCCATCCTGCTCGATCAGGCTGCCATTGGCCTGGCTGGGAAAAGCGGCCTGGGCGATGCCGGTGATGGCCAGGGGATAGGCCAGCCCGGTCAGGGCGGCCAGCAGCAGGAGCAGGACCAGGGCCGGACGAAGTTGTGCGATCAGCATGGCTGGTCTCCTAGATGAGGTTGAGGGCACTGAGGGCAAGGTCGACGAGCTTGATGCCGACAAAGGGCGCGACCAGGCCACCCAGCCCATAGACCAAGAGGTTGCGGCGCAGCAGCGCGGCTGCGCCCACCGGCCGGTATTTGACGCCCTTGAGCGCCAGCGGGATCAACACGACGATGATCAGGGCGTTGAAGATCACGGCGGAGAGGATTGCCGATTCCGGCGAGGCCAGCCCCATGACGTTGAGCGCGCCGAGCTCGGGATAGGTCGCCATGAACAGCGCCGGGATGATGGCGAAATATTTGGCGACGTCATTGGCGATCGAGAAGGTGGTGAGCGAGCCGCGCGTCATCAGGATCTGCTTGCCGATCTCGACGATCTCGATGAGCTTGGTGGGGCTGGAATCGAGGTCGACCATGTTGCCGGCTTCGCGCGCGGCCTGGGTGCCGGACTGCATGGCGACGCCGACATCGGCCTGGGCGAGCGCCGGCGCATCATTGGTGCCGTCCCCGCACATGGCGATGAGGCGGCCGCCCTCCTGCTCGCGGCGGATGAACTCGAGCTTCTGCTCGGGCGTGGCTTCGGCGAGGAAATCGTCCACGCCGGCTTCCGACGCGATGGCGGCGGCGGTTACCGGATTGTCGCCCGTCACCATCACGGTCCGGATCCCCATGGAGCGCAGGGCGGCGAAGCGCTCCTTGATGCCGGGCTTGACCACATCCTTGAGGTGGATGACGCCGAGCAGCCTCTTGCCATCGGCTACGCCCAGCGGCGTGCCGCCAGTGCGCGCGACGAGGTCGACCGCCGCGTTGAATTCGGCCGGAGCCTGGCTGCGGTCGAGACCGACAAGCCTGAGCACGGCATCCACGGCGCCCTTGCGGATTTCGCGGCCATCGATGTCGATGCCGGAGATGCGCGTCTGGGCGGAAAAGGGGATTGGCCGCCCCTGCCCCGAGGCCGGTTCCGCCAGCCCGTACTCGGCCTTGGCGAGCGCCACGATGGAGCGGCCTTCGGCGGTCTCGTCGGCGAGGCTGGCCAGCAGCACGGCCTGGGCGAGGTCGGCGTCGTCGATGCCCTCGATCGGAAGGAATTCGCTCGCCATGCGGTTGCCGAAGGTGATGGTGCCGGTCTTGTCGAGCAGCAGCGTATCGACATCGCCGGCGGCCTCGACGGCGCGGCCAGACGTGGCGATCACGTTGAAGCGGATGAGGCGGTCCATGCCGGCAATGCCGATGGCCGAGAGCAGCCCGCCTATGGTGGTGGGGATCAGCGTCACCAGCAGCGCGGCCAGCACTGCGATGGAAAGCTCGGTGCCCGAATAGAGCGCCAGGCCATAGAGGGTGACGACGGCGATCAGGAAGACCATGGTCAGCCCCGAGAGCAGGATCGAGAGGGCGATCTCGTTCGGCGTCTTCTGCCGCTTGGCGCCCTCGATGAGGCCGATCATGCGGTCGACAAAGCTCTCGCCGGGCCTGGTGGTGATGCGGATCCTGAGCCAGTCGGAGATGATCTGCGTGCCCCCGGTCACCGCCGAGCGATCGCCGCCGCTTTCGCGGATCACCGGCGCGGACTCGCCGGTAATGGCGCTTTCATTGACGGAGGCAACGCCGGCCACCACCTCGCCATCGCCGGGAATGATGTCGCCGGCCTCGACCAGGACGATATCGCCGACCTTGAGCGCGGTCGCCGGGATCACTTCGGAGGCGGTGTCCGCCTCGTCACCCGGAAACAGCAGCCTTTTGGCGAACAGGTCCGCCTTGCCGCGCTTGAGGCTTTCCGCCTGGGCCTTGCCGCGCCCTTCGGCGACGGCTTCGGCGAAATTGGCGAAGAGCACGGTGAACCAGAGCCAGGCCGCGATCTGCCCCGAAAAGGCGGGCGCGCCGATGCCGGTCAGCAGCTCCTGCAGCCAGAGCGCGCTGACCACCACCGCCACCACCTCGGTGACGAAGATGACCGGATTGCGCACCAATTGCCTTGGGTCGAGCTTGATGAGCGCGTCGCGCAAGGCCGGCAGGAGGATCGCCGGGTCGAAGACCGAAGGCGTTGCAGCTTTCGTTGACATGTGAGGTCTCCTAGAACGTCTGGCCGGCGAGCATGAGGACATGCTCCAGGATCGGCCCGAGGGCGAGCGCGGGGAAGAATTGCAGGCCGCCGAGGATGAGGATGATGCCGATGAGCAGGCCGACAAACAGCGGCCCATCGGTGGGGAACGTGCCCGCGGATGCCGGCACCTTCTGCTTGCGCGCGAGCGACCCGGCTATGGCCAGGACCGGCACGATATAGGCGAAGCGACCGGCCAGCATGGCGAGCCCCAGCGTGGTATTGTACCAGGGCGAGTTGGCCGAGAGGCCAGCAAAGGCCGAGCCGTTGTTTCCGGCAGCCGAGGAATAGGCATAGAGGATCTCCGTCAGCCCATGGGGGCCGGCATTCGCCGGGCCGGCCAGGCCCTGGGGCAGGACGGCGGCCAGGGCGGAAAAGCCGAGAATGGCGAGAGGCAGGACGAGGACGGCCAGCATGGCCAGCTTCATCTCGCGCGCCTCGATCTTCTTGCCCAGGAACTCGGGCGTGCGCCCCACCATCAGACCAGCAACAAAGACCGTCAGGATGGCAAAGACCACCATGCCGTAGAGCCCGGAGCCGACGCCGCCCGGCAGGACTTCGCCGAGCTGGATCAGGAATAGCGGCACGAGTCCGCCAAGCGGGGTCAGCGAGGAATGCATGGCATTGACGCCGCCATTGGAGAGCCCGGTGGTCACGGCCGCGTAGAGCGCAGTCATCGCCTGGCCGAAGCGGACCTCCTTGCCCTCCATATTGCCCAGGGCCGGGTCGAGGCCCGCGGCAATATGGATCGGATTGCCCGCCGTTTCGGCCCAGTAGATCGCGCCGATGCCGACGACCAGCAGGACGGCCATGGCCGAGAGCAATGCCCAGGCCTGCCGGCGGCTGCCGACAATCTGGCCGAAGGCGTAGACCATGGCCGCAGAGATCGACAGCATCGAGAAGATGCCGAGATAGTTCGAGAAGGCGTTGGGATTCTCAAAGGGATGGGCGGCGTTGACGTTCATGAAGCCACCGCCATTGGTGCCGAGCTGCTTGATCGCCTCCTGGCTGGCCATCGGCCCCATGGCGATGGTCTGGCTGGCGCCTTCCAGGCTCGTGACGTCGACCGATCCGGCAAGGGTCTGTGGCAGGCCGAGCGCCACGAAGACGAACGCGACCACAACCGCCATGGGCAGCAGCACGTAGAGGGTGGCGCGGGTCAGATCGATCCAGAAATTGCCGATCCGGTCGACACCCGAGCGGGCAAAAGCCCGTGACACGGCCACGGCAATGGCGATGCCACTCGCGGCCGAGATGAAATTCTGCACCGTCAGTCCCAGCATCTGGCTGAGATGGCTCATTGTCGTCTCGCCGCCATAGGATTGCCAGTTGGTGTTGGTTACGAAACTGACGGCGGTGTTGAAGGCGAGGTCGGGCGACAGCCCCGCAAAGCCCTGCGGATTGAAAGGCAGCACGGCCTGCAGGCGCAGGATGGCGTAGAGCAGCAGCGCGCCCAAGAAGCTGAACAGGAGGATACCGGTGGTGTAGCCCAGCCAGGTCTGTTCCGTTTGCGCGTTCACGCCGGCAAGCCGGTAGAAGCCCCGCTCCACCGGGCCAAATAGCGGGGTCAGAAAGGTGCGTTTGCCGTCGAATACCTGGGCCATATAGAGCCCCAGCGGCTTGATCGCTGCGGCGACGAGCCCGAGCACCAGGCCAATCTGCAGCCAGCCTTGCCACGTCATGATTGCTCTCCTTGGAGAATTTTGGGGTCAGAAGCGCTCGGGCGAGATCAGGGTCGCCAGCAGATAGCCAGCGAGGCCGAGCACGATAAGGATGATGATCACCAGCATGGCACCCTCACAGGCGTGACAGGCCGCGCGCATAGGCAAACAGGGCCAGGAACGCGATGGCGATGACGGAGAGGAAAATCAGATCGGACATGGTTGCCTCCATGACTTTGGAGGTCATTGAATGGCCCTGATGGCCATAAGGATTCCATCCGGAAGGTCCGGCCTGGCCATAAGAAAACAATAAAGTCGCCCGGCTGGTTGAGCATCGCGGGCCTATCGCCTAGCGTAGTCGTTCAGCGGAGGGCTTGAGAACTTGGACCTGGTCAGACAGCTATTCAGCCTCATTGAGGATTTCACCTGGGGCTGGTCGCTCATCCCCATCCTGGTCATCTTCGGCGCGTTCATCACCGTCATGAGCGGGTTCGTGCAGCTGGAATATTTCGGGCGGATGTTCCGGGTCCTCTCCTCCAAAAATCAAAGCAGCGACCCCAATTCCATCAGCGCGCGAGAAGCCCTTCTCGTTTCAGTCGGCGGACGGGTCGGCGGCGGCAATATCGCGGGCGTCGCCGTAGCGATTACGCTGGGGGGCCCAGGCGCAGTGTTCTGGATGTGGGCCGTGGCACTGATCGGCATGGCCACAAGCCTGGTCGAGGCGTCACTGGCGCAACTCTACAAGAGGTCCAACGGGGACGGCACCTACCGGGGTGGTCCGGCGGCCTATATCATCCACGGCCTGGGCGCCCAGTATCGCTGGCTGGCGGTGGTCTATGCCATTTGTCTGCTGGCCGCCTTTGGCTTCGGGTTCAATGCATTCCAGGGCAATACCTTTGCCGGGGCCGCCAATGACAGCCTTGGGATCGATCGCGTATGGAGCGGCATATTCCTGGCGGTCCTGACGGGCTTCATCGTCTATGGCGGCATCCGCCGTATCGCAAAGGCAGCCGATGTCGTGATCCCGGTCATGGCCTTCGTCTATATCGGCATGGCCCTGCTGGTGATCGCCCTCAACATCACGGCCCTGCCCGGCGTGCTCTGGTCGATCGTTGCCAATGCCTTCGGCCTCGAGGAGGTCGTGGGTGGCGGCGTGGGCGCTGCGCTGGCCCAGGGGCTGCGGCGAGGGTTGTTTTCAAACGAAGCCGGCCTTGGCTCCGCCCCCAATATTGCCGCCACCGCCGAGGTGAGGCATCCGATCAGCCAGGGAATAACCCAGTCCTTTTCGGTCTTCATCGACACGATCATCGTCTGTTCATGCACGGCTTTCATCATCCTGCTGAGCCCGGTTTACGTGCCCGGAGCCGAAGGCGTCGATGGTGTCGTGTTAACCCAGCAGTCCCTGGTCAGCCAACTTGGCGGGTGGTCTCAGTATTTCCTGACGCTTGCCATACTGCTCTTTGCCTTCAGCTCGATCATCTACAACTACTACCTGGGCGAGACCGCACTCAAGGTGATGACGGAAAGCAATGCGGCGCTGCACGTCCTGAGACTCTGCATTGTCGGCGTCGTTTTCCTGGGGGCCTCGGCGCCGGGAGCCACGGCTGTGTTCTTCTTCTCCGATCCGGTCATGGGCATTCTCGCCCTGGTCAATCTGATGGCGATCATGATGCTGTTTCCCATCGCGCTGCGCGTGCTGAACGATTTCCGTTCCCAGCTGAAGCGCGGCATAGCGCGCCCGGTGTTCGATCCTGAGCAGTTCGGTGATCTCGACATCGATGCCACTGCCTGGCCCTATGCCACGAGTGCTGAGCACAGGGAGGCCCTTGCTGTTGATGGGTCCCTGGCGGCAGTTTCCCGACAGGTCTAGCTCGTCTCGGGGTGCGCGACGGACAAGCCCAATCCGCCCTGCCCCCAGCTATGCCATCAGCTTGGCATAGTGCTGCATTTCGGCAGCGCACCATTGCTCAAACTCCGCGCGGAAGTCCGGGCGAACCGCGCCGGATTTCTCCGGCGCGATGATGCCGTGCTTGCGGAAATGCGCAAAGACATTGGCGACGTGGGATGGGGAGACCTGGAAGCGTTCGGCCATGGCCTTGTAGGTGAGCACGCGGTGCGTGGGACCTACGGCGTAGTGACCGGCCATCGCGCCCACCAGCAACTGATAGCCGCAGTCGAAGCCGGCCGCGGCGAATACCCGCGGGAAGGCGGCGATCACCGTGTCGCTCTGGCGGATTACGCTGCGCGAGCGTGCGATCAGCCTGCCAAGCGCATCGGGTGACCGTTCCAGCTCACGCGACAGAGCCTGACCCGTCAGGCGGTCGAAGGCCGCGACGAAGCAGGCGCAGGAGCGGCCGACCTCGCGGATCAGCTCGGGCTGCGGGCGCAGCACCTTCTGCCGCCGATCGCGGGCGTCACTCTCCACTGCGATCAGGCCGGCGGTGGACAGGGTCTGCACCAGCGTGGCCGTCTGGCGCGGGCTGAGCCGGGATTCGGCCTGCAGCCGCGAGAGCGTCGCGGCGGGCGCGTCGTCGTCTCCGGCGTAGAAGAGGCCGATCAGCACATAGCAAGCATAGTAGCGGTCCAGCTGATTGAGGAATTTCCGGATCGGCCAGCCGGGCACGGCCGGCTCCGTCATGCGGTTGCAATAGTCCGCCACGGCCGCGCGGAAGTTGTCGTGGGTGATCAGACTTGAATTGATGGCCAATGCTCGTCCTCCGGCCGGAACGCGATACAGCAAGGGCCGTGACACAATCGATGCAAATTTTGGAGTAGCAACAACCTGGTGTCCTCGCCAAAAGAAACGGCAGCGCCCTGACCGGGCAGCTATCTGCCGCATACTTAAGGAAAAAACGGGGGACGCAAGGGGTGGCCGGGACAAGACACACTGCCCCCGCGGTTCTGTCCGGATTGCTCTGCGCTTTCGGCGCGGGCAGCCATGGCGCGCAGGCCCAGAGCAGCATCAGTGGCTATGTCGAGGTCACCGACACCAGTACATTCGCGCAGCAGGTGACGTTCGCGCCCGGAACCCATCTGCATGTGATCGGTGGCGGCACGATCGGCGACGGGACGATCTCGACCGGTATATTCCTGCAGGGGGCAACGACAATCTCCACGACGGGCGTGCTCACCATCCAGCAGATCGCCGCCCTGCCGCAGGGCCAACCGCTGCGGTTCGGCCTCGCCGGCCAGGCCGGCACGATCCAGGTGGAGGGTTTCGGCAGCTTCAGCAACACCAATCCGCCCCTCATTTCCGTTGACGGCGGCACGCTGGAAGTCACCAGAAGCTCGGCCGCGCAGTATTTCGCCTTTTTCGGTCCCGTGAACGTAGCGAGCGGCGCAGCGCTGGATTTCGGGCTGCAGAACGCGACGCTGGAAGGATTGTCGGGCGGCGGCCAGATCGGCGCGCGCAACCTGAGCGTGGGACCGGGCACGTTTAACGGATTGCTCAACGTCGGCCAGGGCGTGACCGTCACGGGCGATCTTACCCTGAACGGCACAATCAGTGGCGCGGAAACCGTGACGGTGAGCACGGGCGGCAGGCTGACATTGACAGCGAGCGGTGCCCTCGAGACCAGCGCCGCCCTGGTCATCAACGGCACGCTGAACGTCGGGACCGGCCAGAGCGCGGGTTCTCTTGCCGGGTCAGGGGCTGTGACGATAGCGCCGGGCGTGATCCTGTCGGTTGGCAGCGACAATACCAGCACGACATATTCCGGCACATTGTCCGGCGCCGGCTCGGGGCTCACCAAGCTGGGCACCGGCACGCTCACCCTTGAAGGCACCGGCTCCTATACCGGCGAGACACGCATCGAGGCCGGGACGCTCGCCGTGTCGGGCGGCAGCGCCATTTCAGACCAATCGGCCGTCGTCATGCAGGCGCCAGCCAGTTTCGCCGTGCTGGCGGACGAAACCATCGGCTCGCTCAGCGGCAACGGCACAGTCGTGCTGACCGGGAACCTGACGACCGGCAGCGACAACACCTCCAGGTTCTTTACCGGCGGCCTGAGCGGCGCCGGCGGGCTGATCAAGACCGGAACGGGCACGTTTATCCTCGCTGGCGTCAATACCAATGCGGGCGGCGTTGCCGTCAATGACGGCATTCTGCAATTGCAGAACGGACAGGCCGTCGCCGATACCGCCATGCTGTCGGCCACGGGCAGCGGCACGGCGCGGCTGCTGAGCAGCGAAACCGTCGGCGCCATTTCGGGGAACGGGATCATCGATCTCGGCGCCAATACGCTGACTGTTGCCGGCACGGCGCTTTCCAATTTCAGCGGCGTGATCAGCGGGACTGGCGGCCTGGTCAAGACGGGCACGGAACGGCTGGTGCTCAGCGGCGCCAACACGTTTGCCGGGCCGATCCAGATCAGCGCCGGAACCATCGAAATCGGCAATGGCGGCACGACCGGATCGATTGCCGCGGGCGCCACCATCACCAATGATGCGACCCTCGTGGTCAATCGCAGCAACGACCTGACCCTGGCCAATCGCATCGAGGGCAGCGGCCACCTGGTCAAGCGGGGCGCTGGTACGCTGACGCTGGACAACAATGCCAACAGCTATACTGGCGGCATCGAAATCCAGGGCGGTACGCTGGCCGGCAATACGCTGGCCATCCGTGGCGATATCGTGAACGAGGGCACGCTCTCCATTCTCGATATCGGATCCAACACCTTTTCGGGTGTGATTTCGGGCTCGGGCAATGTGGTCGTCGACGGCGCCGATCGGCTTACCCTGGCCGGCGCCAATACGTTCTCCGGCGGCCTCACCATCAAGAACGGGAAAGCGGTGGGGGTCGCTTCCGATGCCAATCTGGGCGCTGCCGCAGGCGCCCTGACCTTCCAGGCCGGAACGCTTGCTACGAATGCGAGCTTTAGCAGCGCGCGGTCCATGACCTTCGAGCCAGGCGGCGGCGTGTTCGAGCCGGCCGCCGACACGCGCCTTACCCTGACAGGCCTGTTGTCCGGCGCGGGCGGCCTGCGCAAGCGCGGCCCGGGCGTGCTCGAGATCGCCGGCACCGGGACCTATGCGGGGACGAGCTTTGTCGATGCCGGGACGCTGGTGGTGAATGGCACGCTCGGCTCGGCCGTCAGCGTCGAGAGCGGCGGGCGGCTGGGGGGCAGCGGCACGATCGGTGGCCTGACGCTGCAGAACCTGGCGACCCTGGCGCCGGGCAATTCCATCGGCACGCTGAGCGTCAATGGCGCGGCCAGCTTCGGGGCCGGCTCGACCTATGCGGTCGAGGTCAATGCCGCGGGCCGGTCGGACCGGCTCGTGGCGACCGGGGCCGTCACCATCGATCCGGCAGCGCAGGTCTCGGTCGCTGCCGCCGATGGCACCTACGCGCTTGCCACGACCTATACGATTGCCAGCGGCGCCTCTGTCACCGGCGCCTTTGCGGGCCCGGTGGCCAGCAACCTCGCCTTTCTCGACGCGAGCCTCTCCTACGACCCGACCAATGTGCTGCTGACGCTGACGCGCAACGATGTCAGCTTCACCGATGTCGGGCAGACGCCCAACGAGGTTGCCGTTGGCGGCGCACTCGGATCGCTTCCGCCGACCAGCCCCATCGCCAACACGATCGTCGGCCTGTCCGCCGAGCAGGCGCGCCACACCTACAATCAGCTCTCTGGCGAGGCGCATGCGGCCATCCGCATGGGGCTGCTGTCGGACGCATCATTGACGCGCGGCGCCGTGCTGGCGCGCATGGGCGATGAGCGGACCGAAGAGGGTGCGGAATTCTGGTCGACCGCGATCGGCAACCTGACCACCGCTGCAGCCTCACCCAACCATCCCTATGCGCAACAGTCCTTGACCGGGGGCGTGGAGTTCGGGGTGGATCGGCAGGTCGACGCTGGAACCTTGGTCGGCGCTGTCGTCGGGTCCTCCGTGACGAACCTGAGCATCGACACGCTCGGGTCGAGTGTCAGGGCCAGTGGCGTGCATGCCGGCATCTATGGTGCGGTGGAGGCAGGTCCCCCGGCCCTGCGTGGCGGCGCGGTTGCCGGCCTCTACGACATGGCCAGCACGCGCAAGTTCGACATCCCCGGACAATCCGGAAGCGCCGTCGCGGCATATACGGCTGGGCAGGCGCAGGTGTTTGGCGAGCTGGCCTATCAGTTCCTGGACGGCCCGAGCGCCGCCGAGGCCTATCTCGGCCTGTCGCATGCGCATCTGTCCTCGACCAGCTTTGCCGAGACCGGCTCCCCGCTGGCACTCAGCGGCCGCGCTGGCAATGGTGGGCTGACCATGGCGGCCATCGGACTGCGGTCCGAAACGCAAATCGACATGGGCGAGCAGGAAGCAAGCCTGGGCCTCGGCGTCGCCTTGCGGGCAGCGGTGGGCAATTCCGAGCCTGGCTACCAGATGCAGCTTGCCGGCAGCACGGCGTTTGACGTGCGCGCCCGGTCGGTCAGCAGCCCCGAACTCGTGCTCGACGTCAGCTTCGACACGGCGCTCTCGCAGACGACCAATGCAAGGTTCGGGTATCAGGCCACTGTTGGCGGATCCGGGCTCAGCCAGTCCGCCAAAGCGACGCTGTCCATGGGGTTCTAGAGTTCGTTGGCAGCTTCGCTCAGCAGGCTCTGAACCTTGCCGGCGACGGCCTGCAGCGCAGGATTGTCGATGGCTGTCATGGAGGCTACGGGATCGATGGCGCTGACTTCGATGACGCCATCGTCCAGCTCCCGCACGATCACGTTGCAGGGCAGCATGGCGCCGGCGCGCGGCTCCAGCTGCAGCGCCTCATAGGCCATCTTGGGGTTGCAGGCGCCCAGGATGACATAGGCCGGAATGTCGACATCCAGCTTGGCCTTCATGGTCTTCTGCATGTCGATCTCGGTGAGGACTCCAAAGCCCTTGGTCGCGAGCACCTGCTTGGTGCGGGCAATTGCATCCTCGAAGGTGATGCCCCGCAGCTGCTTGTCGAACGTGTACATGCTGGTCTCCTTGCATGGTGATAGCTGACCGCCACGGCGCCAGGCCTGGACGGTCAGGGAATGTTGGGGCGTTACTTCACATCGGTGAGCCGAAGGTAGGGACGCGGCGCTTCCCAGCCCTGTGGGAACCGGTCCCTGGCCATATCGTCGGTGACCGAGAGCGGGATGATGACCTTGTCGCCCGGCCGCCAGTCGGCCGGCATGGCCACCTTGCTCTTGTCGGCAAGCTGCAGCGCGTCGATGACCCGAAGGATCTCGTCGAAGTTGCGCCCGACATTCATCGGATAGGTCAGGGTGAGCCGGATCTTCTTGGCCGGATCGATGATGAAGACCGACCGCACCGCCTCGGTAAAGCTCTGCGACGGGTGGATCATGTCGTAGAGCCTTGCCACCTTGAGGTCGGCATCGGCGACGATGGGGAACTCGACATTGGTGTGCTGGGTGGCGTTGACGTCGTCGATCCACTTGAGATGTTCCGCGGCCGTATCGGTCGAGAGCCCCAGCGGCTTGGTATTGCGCTTGGCAAACTCACTGGCCAGCTGGGCCGTGCGGCCCATTTCGGTGGTGCAGACCGGCGTGAAATCGGCCGGATGGCTGAAGAAGAAAATCCAGGAATCGCCTGCCCATTGATGAAAGCTGATCGGCCCCTTGGAGGAGTCGATGCTGAAATCGGGTGCGACGTCGCCGATATGGAGAGACATGGTCTTGGTTTCTTTGCGTTCGAAGAGCGAAATGGGCGTGCCAGATCGTATGGCCGTGACTGGTCCTGCCCGGTGGGACCTGGCTGTGCGCTGCTGCGCCGCCAATCCCTGGAAGCCTGGTTGCTGCAAGAATGAAGACTACCTCCCGGCGCAAGGGCCGCACTTGACGGAGATCAAGCGCCGGGGGGATGGAGCGTTCGTTTACTCAGCTGTCGCCGTTCAGTTCAGCTCACCGCGCCGGGCCGAGCTGTTCGCCAACCCAGCGCCCGATCTGTTCGGCCGACATGGCGCCGGAGACCCGGGCGACTTCCCTGCCCTCGCGGAACAGCAGCATGGTCGGGATGCCGCGAATGCCCAGACGGGACGCGACGGCCTGTTCGCTGTCGGAATTGAGCTTGATGAAGCGGGCCCGTGGCTCAAGCGCCCGCGCCGCCTTTTCGAACTCGGGGGCCATGGCCCGGCACGGACCGCACCAGGGCGCCCAGACATCGACGATGACCGGGATGCTGCTCTTGCCGATCTGGCGCTCGAAGGCGGTCCCCTTCACATCGCTCGGCCGGCCCGAAAAGAGCGGCTCCCCGCATTTGCCGCACTTGGCGTCCAGGGCGTCGCGTTCGGCAGGGAGGCGGTTTGCGGCCCCGCATCCGGTGCAGACGACGTGCCGATCGGTGCTCATGCATTGTCTCCGTTTGAAGTGGGCGGCGCGGCCGTGTCACTGACTTTGGCGCAATAGATTCCGTGCAGGGTAGAGAGCAGCCGGCCCACCTCCTCCGAAGCCAGCCGGTAGCGCATCGACTGCCCATGGCGATGGGCCGAAACCAGATGCAGTGCGCGCAGCCTGGACAGATGCTGCGACAGCGGCGATTGTGCCAGATCGATGCGTGCCGACAGTTCCCCCACGCTGAGCTCAGCGTCGATCAGATGGCAGAGGATCAGCAGCCGCTTCTGGTTGGCCATCGCCGCGAGCAACTCGACAGCGTCTCCGGCGCGTGGTTCCAGATCAATCATCTTCATTCATATACATTAGCAAATGCGAATATATATGTCAACCGGGCGTTGGGTGCGCCGGGCGACACAGGACGCCGGCTGCTAGCGGCTGTCGTCGGCGATCTTGCCATCCACCATGTAGATCTGCCGGCGGCAGCGGGCAGCGATCTTTTCGTCGTGGGTGGAGATCAGGAAGCCTGTGCCGTCGGACGTATTGATCTCGGTCAGCAGCTGCATGACGCGGTCGGCACTCTCCCGATCAAGGTTGCCGGTCGGCTCGTCGGCTAGCACCAGTTCGGGCGCATTCATCAGCGAGCGGGCGACGGCAACGCGCTGCTTCTGCCCGCCGGAAAGCTGGCCGGCGAGATAGTCACGCCGATCTGACAGGCCGACGCGGTCGAGCAGTTCGCTGCCCCGCGCCCGGTCTTCCCGCCGCTCCCGCCCATGGCGCGCCGCGGCCGGAAACATCACGTTTTCAAGGGCGGTGAAATCGGGCAGCAGCAGGTGGGCCTGGAACACGAAGCCGATATGGCGGTTGCGGAACTCCGTGAGCACAAAGTCGTCCGCGCCAACGAGGCTCTGCCCGAGGATGCGCACCGAGCCGGCGGTGGGACGCATGAGGGTGCCCAGAATATTGAGCAGGGTCGACTTGCCCGAGCCGGACGGACCGAGCAGCGCAACCAGTTCGCCGCGCGCCACCTCCAGCTGCACCCCCTTGAGCACCCGGGCGACGTTGTCGCCTTCCTCGTAGTCCTTGGTGAGGTCGTGCACTTCGACCAGCGGACCGTCAATCATGGGCCGATCGCCTTGACCGGGTCTATGCGCGAGGCCGCGTAGGCCGGCCAGAGGGCGGCGGCAATCGCACCGGCCAGCGTCAGGGCAATCGCCGCGCCATAGGCGCCCTGGCGATAGTCGACCGGCAGGCCGCCGCCGCTGGTCAGTTCGGGCGGCGGGAATGGCAGCAGCGACAGGTAGCCCAGCCCTGCCCCGAGCAGCCCGCCAGCCAGGCCGACCAGCGCCCCCTGAATGACGAAGACGGTGACCACAAAGCCCCGGCTGGCGCCCATGGCCCGCATGATGCCGATCTCGCTCTGCCGACGATAGGTGGAGAGCAGGAGGGCACTGGCCACGCCGATGATGATGGTGACAAGGGCAAAGCCCTTTATGAGGTCGCCCGAGCGTGCCTGCGCCGTCAGTCCCTCGAGCAGCTGCGCATTCTGGTCCTGCCAGGCGGTGGCCTTGAGGCCGGTCCGCGCCCGCAGATCATCGGCCACGATGCGCGCCTGCTGCAGGTCATCGAGCTTGATCTCGTAGCGCGACAGGCCCTCGGGCAGATCGAGCAGCACGCGGGCCGCCCGGATGTTGAGATAGACGGCCGCATCGTCGACGGCGGCAAGGCCGAGCTGGAAAATGCCGCCAATGGTGATGGACTGCTCGACATCGCGCTCGGAGCGGATCACCAGCGACTGCCCGATGCCGATGCCGAGGGACTCTGCCAGGCCGCTGCCGATGACGGCGGTACCGAGCATCAGCTCACTCGAACCCGCGACCAGGCTGGCGTCGATATCGGCAATGGCCGAGATATCCTTGGACTCCAGGCCGGTGATCTGTACCGGCGCAACGGCCTCGCCCTTCACCATGAAGCCGTTGCCGAGCAGCTTGCCCACGACGATCGAGACATGCGGCGCCGTTTCGAGGATCGGCAGATAGGCCTCGGCCGATTGCAGCGTCGGCCGCTGCTGGCTCGATTTGAGCACGGCAAGCAAGGTGCCGGGCGCCTCCTCCAGCAAGGCCGGATTGCGATCGGCCGGCTCGACGATGACATGGGCGATGCTGCCAACCGTGCGGTCGATAAGCAAGACAGCGAGCCCGCCGATCAGGGCGCTCATGAAGACGAAGACATAGACGCCCACTGCCACGCCGAGAACGAGCAGCAGCGACTGCCCGCGCGTGGCCGTCAGATAGCGGGTGGCGATCTTGATGCTGTAGAGCACTGCCCTACTCCCCGACCGCGACGAGAGCCCCGTCGGCCTCGACCAGCGTGCTGTCGACGATCAGCGTTTCCCCGCCCGACAGTCCCTGGGTGACCATCAGCCGATCGGAGGGCCAGTCGATATATTGGATGGGCCTCAGCACGGCCCGGCCATCCTCCACCACATAGACGGCGGGCTGGCCTGCGGCCGCCAGGGCCTCGCGCGGGATGGTGATGGCATTGTCGCGGGCCTCGACCTCGATATTGAGCATCACGGTCAGGCCAACCGGCAGGTTGCGCTCGCCCGCCCCCGGCAGGGAGACGCGCACGAGACGGCCGCCGGTGGACGCGTCGACACTGGGGGAGACATGGATGACCTCCCCCGTGATCAGTTCGGAATGACCGGCCGGACGCGCCATGACAGGCAGTCCGCGGCGCATTTCCGAGGCATAGAGTTCATCGACGCTGGCCTCGGCATGCAGGGTGGCGAGGTCGGCGATCAGGAAGAGCGGCGTCGAGCTGCTCACCACCTGCCCCGCATCGGCACCTCGGCTCAGGATCGTGCCGTCGAACGGCGCCTTGACGATGTGCTGGGCCAGCAGGTCCTCGGCCTGATCGAGCAGCGAGCTCAGCCGGTCGACCTCCTCCTGTGCGGTTTCCGCTGCCAGGCGCGCATCATCCAGTGACCGTTGCGACACCGAGGCCGTGAGCGCCTCGGCCCGCTCCAGGTCCACCTGGGCCTTGTTGCGCTGCGCCTCGGCGCCGTTGAGCTGCGAGCGGGCCTGCGCCACCGTTGCGCGCTGCTGGGTATCGTCGATGACGAGCAGCGGCGTGCCCGCGGCGACCAGTTCCCCTTCGGCCGCGGCAACGCTCAGGATGCGCCCCGACACCGTCGAACTGATTTCGACCTGCTCGGTCGGCTTCACCCGGCCATTGATGGCGAGGACCCGGCTGGCAGGCCCCTCGGTCACGACCTCGACCCCGACAATTGCCGGCTTGGGCTCCCATGGGCGGTTGAGGACAAGCCAGGCCGCGCCACCGACCACCGCAGCCAGAAGGACAAGATACCAGAATGTCCGACGGCGCCGGCGCTTGGCAGCAAGGCTCTCGATGTCACTCAACGAAATGCTCCAAGTCCCGGGTCAGATCATAGATATGCTCCAACACCCGGGTCAGATCACATTACGTGGCTTCTGCCGCCAAGGCGAACCCTCTCCCTGGCCGCCCCTCCCGCCTGGTTCACTACCAAATCTACCCGCCGCAAACCCGATCTTGCTTGTCCCAGAGCAAGGACTGTGACGCGCCCATCGCCTAGACGTTCCGCAAAGCTGCGGGGACAGGCCATGAAGATCACGCCATTTTATGCCGATGCCATCGACGCCTTGCTGTGCGAGGACGGCAGCACCGTCCACCTCGACAAGCTTGCCGAACTGGTGGTGATGGACCTCAAGGGCCATGGGCACTTTGGCAATGTCGCCCACCACATATCGCGCGGCGACTGGACGGCGGTGCACAATGCGCTGCGCGAGGTGCTGATGCTGCCGCAGGCGGCCGAAACGCTTTCCCCGCTGGCGCGAAACCTCGTGACATTGCTGGGCGCCCGCACGCGCAATCTCCGCCCCTTCCGGCCCTGGCTGCTCGAGCGGGTCGAAGGCCAGACCACCGAGCTCTACCGGCGCAGCCTCGAGCGCCGGGTCGATGCGCTTGCCGAACAGCTCGGACAGCTTGATTTCCGGTTTTCGAAATCGGCATTCCGCATCATTGCCACGCACGGCTAGGGACAGGCGATCGCCCCGCATTTGTTCCAGCTCAAGAACCGAGGGCATACGCGCTGCTAGAAGGGCCCTGCCCGTTCGACACGAGAGACACCGCGATGCGCCCAATCATGCTTGCCACCGGATACCTGATGCTGGGGCTGGGCGCGGCCGGAACGGTGCTGCCTTTGCTGCCGACGACGCCGTTTCTGCTGGCTGCGGCATGGCTGTTTTCCCGCTCATCGCCTCGCCTCGAAGCCTGGCTCTACGGTCTGCCGACAATCGGGGCGCCGTTGCGTATCTGGCGGGCCAAGGGCGCCATTGGCCTGCGCACCAAATGCGTGGCCCTGGCGAGCCTAGCCGGAGGCATAGCGCTCGCCATCGGCTCCCAGGCCTTGCCGGGCCCAGCCAGCGCAGCGCTGGTCGTCATCGCCCTGGCAGTCGGGGGCTTCATTGCGACAAGGCCGGCCCCCTGAGGCATCCTGCCCCGCCCGTGCTACCATGAGCAGTCACGATGGATTGCCACTCAAAGGAACTGCCATGCCCCCCGATCCCCACGCGAGACGCCTCAATGCCGTATGGCCCGCAATCTGGCGGGGGCTGAAATGCCGGTGCCCGCGTTGTGGTGATGCCTGGCTCTTCCATCACTACATCGAGCAGGTCGACAACTGCGCGGCCTGCAACGAGCCGCTGTCCCGCTACAAGGTCGGATTGCTGCTGCCGCTGGTGGTGATCACCGTGATGGTGCACATCATCGGCTTCGTCATGCTCGAGATGGAGCTCACCGGGCACGGCAATCCGCTGGTTTACCTCTACGTTCTTGTACCGCTGTCCATCATCGTTCCGATCGCTATCCTGCCCTCGAGCAAGGGGGCGATTGTCGGACTGTTCTGGGCCAAGGGGTGGAGCGACGAGCAGGATCGCTAGCAGCGACCTACTCCGTGCGGCGTCCGGGCGCGACTGCTTTCCAGCAGATTTCGGCGACCACGGCGGCGGCGGTCAGTGCCGCGAATTTGAGGAAGATCTCGACCTCGTCGCCCGCGATCCATTCCGGCCCGCCGACGGTTGCGACATGCAGGCAGGCTGCGCCGAATACCAGAACGATCACGAAGCCCAGCAGGCAGGTCATGATCCAGTCTGCGGTCTTTATCTGGGGCAAGGCAGGCAACTCCGGGATGTGGGAGCAGCCTGCCAGAGCGCCATTGAGGCACCGACAATCGCGCGGATACAATTTTATCGAATCTGGAGACACAAACTTCAGGGGCGATTGCGAGGTTGGCGGCGGGGGCTCCGGATAACCGTCTGGAATATCGGGAGACTGTCTTGAAGTATGCGGTGCGTATCGTCGGCCTGTTGGCCATCCTCTTTGCCCTCTACATCATCGTGGGCGAACAACTGGTCGGCTCCAGCAGCAATGCCTATGTGAACACGCGCCTCGCCACCTTGCGCATGCCGATCGATGGCCGGATCCAGCTGTCCACCGCGCCGATCGGCGGCCGGGTCTCGGCGGGCGAAGTTGCCGGGACCGGCGTCGCGCGGGACACCGGGGAAGAGAACATCGCCTGGGTCCTCGACGGGCGCCTGCAGGCGGCGGCCGACCTCAAGGCCTATGAGGGCGCCGCAGACGTCTCCGAACTGGCGCAGCGCCAGGCGCTGGAACGGCTCAGGGCCTATGAGAGCGCAAGGGCAGCGCTTCGCACCCAGCAGGTCGCCGGCAACACCGTAGCGCTGCGCTCGCCCGTATCGGGAATTGTGTGGAGTCTCTCTGCCCATAGTGGCGACCTCCTGCCGCAAGGGGAGCCCATTGCGCGTATCGCCGATTGCGAAGCCCTGTTCGTTCACGCCACGGTCGACCAGCGGCTCTACAATGATCTCAAGCCGGGCGATCTGGCGCAGTTCCGCTTCCACAATGGTGGGGTGGTCCAGGTGTCGGTGAGCCTGCTGGCCGGCACGGGGCCACGCACCGTCTACGAGACCATGGCGGTCAATGCCACCGACCAGCAGCTGGAAGGCTATGCAGTGTTCCTGGAGGGTGCCGGACTGGACAGTGGCGGCACGTGCCCCATCGGCAAGTCCGGTCGCGTGGTGTTCAGCGATGGTCCCACGAGCTGGCTGGGTGACCTGCTGGCCGGCCTGGGTCTCTGATGCTGATCCTGCCCGAGTGGCTTGTCGTCCTGGCGCCCAGCTTCCTGCTTGTCGGGCTCGCCATCAGCCTCCTGCCCTTCTTCAAGCATGACTTCTGGCCGGCCCGCGTAGCCCTGGCGGTGGTCGCGATTGCCTTCAGCCTCCGCTATCTCCACTGGCGGCTGACCGAAACACTGGCGCCTGCCGGGCTGACGCTGGACGCCGTGGCGAGCTGGTCGTTCTTCGCCATCGAGGCCGGCACCGTACTGTCGGGCATGTCGGCTTTCGTCATCCTCTCCCGTCACCGCAACCGCTCCGGCGATGTGGACCGCCAACTTGCCGAACAGGGAGCGCCAAAGGCCGAGGTGGCCGTGTTCATCGCCACCTACAACGAGGAATGGGCGGTGCTTGAGCGCACGATCATCGGCGCGCTGGCCTGCGACCATCCGCGCAAGCGGATCTATGTGCTCGATGACGGGCGCCGCGACTGGCTGGCCGAGCACTGCCGCAAGCTGGGCGTGACCCATGTGACGCGCCCGGACAACAGGGACAGCAAGGCCGGCAATATCAACCACGCATTGGGGCTGCTGCGCGCCAGCGGCCGTCCGCCGGCCTTCGTGGCGGTGCTGGACGCCGATTTCGTGCCCCATCGGGACTTCCTCACGCGGGGCCTGGCGTTGTTCGCCGACCCGGCGGTGGGACTGGTGCAGACACCGCAGCACTTCTTCAATCCCGACCCGATCCAGCACAATCTGGGCATCAGCCGCTCCTATCCGGACGAGCAGCGCTTCTTTTTTGACTATATGCAGCCGTCGCGTGATGCTTGGGGCCTGGCGGTGTGCTGTGGCACCTCATCCATCATGCGCTGGGCGGCGCTGGAGACCATCGGCGACATGCCGACGGCCAGCGTGACCGAAGACTATCTCCTCACCTCTACAATGGCGCTGCATGGCTATGCCACGATCTATCTCAACGAGCCGCTGAGCGAAGGCCTCGCGCCGGAGGGGCTCAAGGAATATATCACGCAGCGCGCGCGGTGGTGCCTAGGGCTGATGCAGATCCTGCACAGCCGGGTCGGTCCGTTCAGTCGCGAAAAGCTGCGGTTCCGCAACCGCCTGAGCATCCTCGAATCGGCCGCCTACTGGCTGACGACCTTTCCCTTCCGGCTGGCCTGCATCCTCTTCCCCCTGCTCTACTGGTATTTCGGCGCCATCGTCGTCGATGCGCGGATGACCGACATCATCTACTATTTCGTGCCCTACTATCTGGCGACGATGGTCTTTCTCAATTTCGTGTCGGTGGGGATGTTCGTGCCCATCGTCAATGACATCAGCCAGCTGGTGGGGGCGCTGGAGATTTCGCGCGCCGCGATCGTGGGGCTGTTCCGACCGCACGGCCACGCCTTCCAGGTGACGATGAAGGGCGGCGCCCGGGGCGATATCGTGGTGCAGTGGACCATCATGCGCCGCTTCATCGTGCTGTTCGCCCTGACCCTGTTCGGGTTGCTGATCGGCCTGACCTCCAGCTACCTGTTCGATGCGAGGGCCGGCGAAGGCAAGCCGGTCATCCTGTTCTGGACCCTCTACAACCTGCTGGTGCTCGCGGGGACCATGCTGGTCTGCATCGAGCTGCCGCGCACGGCTTCTCTGCTCAGGATGCGGCCAGAGCAGGTGCTGGTGACCAGCGGCACCCGGCGCTGGAATGCCTGGCTCGAGGATATCCACCAGGAGGCCGTGCGCCTGCGCGGCCTGTCGCTGCCCGCAGGGGCTGAGGTGGAGATCGCCGTTGCCGGCATCGGCAGCATTCCGGGTCGGATCACCCTCACCGTGGGCGCGACGATCGATGCGGATATCACTCTCACTACCGATCAGCGCGAACTGCTGGTGCAAAAGCTGCACACCCAGTCGGGCGCACCGGGCACCGGCGCGGTGGCCAACAGCCGCATGGCGGCGGGGATCCTGCGGCGCATCATTGCCGGCACGATCCACTAGCGCGGCGGAGCGTCCCGCCCGCCCGATTGCAACCTTGCCAGCACCTCGGACAGCACCTGCACTTCCTTGAAGCGGCGATGCTCCCGGACATAGGTCACCGGCTGCCCCCTGGCCTGCGCCAGGAGCGCGCTGCTGATCCGCCGCAGGGGCATGATCAGGATGCCCGCCACAAAGACGAAGGCGGCGAGGACCAGCGCCCAGGCGGCGATTGCCGCAAGGCCGAACCGGGTCTGAAACCGCTGCTGCGGCCCCGCCAGCGCGGCTGGGTCGAGGCGCGCCACGAGGCTCCAGCCAAAGGGCGGCATGCTGCCATAGGTGAGGTTGGGAACCGTGAACACCTGGTAGCGGACGCCGTCGGGCCAGGTTTCCTCAAAGACGCCCGCAACGCCGCGGCGCGCGGCCTGGAGCGAGTTCACCTGGGCGACGCTTTCGTCGATGACGGCCGTCGACAGGATAATGGTGCCTTCGCGATTGACCACGATGGCGTCGAGCTCGAGCAGTTGGGCGGCTTCGTCGACGATGCCCCGCACCCATTGCCAGTTCACGTGAGCGCCCAGGACGGCGATGACATTGCCGCTGGCGTCCAGCACCGGCGCGGAGAAATCGACAAAACGCAGCGGGTCGCTCGCCTCGGGCTGCATCAGCCGGGCCAGCAGCAGCGCATCATGCACGTCGCCGGCGAAGGGACCGGTCAACCCCTGCTGAAACCAGTCGCGCTGGCCGACATTCTCGCCCACCAGCATGCCGCGCGTACTGGCCAGCACCGTGCCGTCGGGAGCGGCAATGCCGATCCAGGACACCTTTTCATTGGTCGCGCCCATGGCGTCGATACGATCCTGCAGCGCCTGGCGGTCAGCCACCGACGTGATGGCGGCGGCGGCGAGTTCGACATTGCGCCACTCCTCGTGCAGGCTGCGCTCGAGCATCGTCCCGAGCGTCGTGGCCCGCACGCGCACGGCCTGCTCGGCCGTTTCGCTGCGATAGTCATTGAGGCCGGCACTGAAGACGCCCGACAGGACGACGAGTGCGATCAGGGTCGTGATGCCGACAACGATGGCCAGGAGGGTGCGTAGCTGCATGGTGTTGCATCCTTGGGTGCGCCGCGCTCACCCGCGCAGCCGTTCCTGGCACCAAGCCCCGCACGAAAGCAGAGACGTGCCAGCTCCGGGCAACACGCCAAGAATCGCCAGAATCCTACGCGCCACGTGCCGTAGGGGCAACCGGCAGATCTCCGGAGAGCGATGCCCGCTCCCTTGGTGTCAGAAGTCGAGGCAGCCCGGTTCGTCATTCACGCTGGGATGGTAGATGACGAAACTGTCGCCGGCATCGGCCAGCCGAAGCGCCTCGGGCCTGGGCAGCCACTCCGTCCGCGTGATGCGGGCATAGGGATCGCCGCGCCGGGCGGTGGTGACGAGGCAGACATGCTCGACTTCGTCGGGAATGCTGGCGGCGGGCTCGTAGAGCTTCTTCATCTGGCCGGGCGGAATCTGGTGGCCCGCCTTGTGATGGGCGAGGGTCGGGGTGGCACCGAGGGCCACGAGTGCGGCCACGACAGGCAGGACAGATAAGCGCATTTTGGATCCTTCCAGGAGCCGTTGTTGTGTCAGGAGAAAGCCGGGAGCCTGGCCGGGCGGAGCCGCGCGCCGGGCTGCCGCGGCGTGGCGTAGCGCTGCGGGGCAAAACCCAGCCAGATCAGCCGGTTGCGAATGGCGGGCGAGAGCACCGGCCAGAGCGCGAGCTTTTCCCGCTCGCTGAGGTCGGCAAATTCCAGCCGATGCGCCGTGCTGCGCAGCTGTACCGCGAAGATGGCCGGGTCGGCATCGAGACCAGACTTTGCCAGGGCCAGCAGCAGGGTGGCAGCGTGGCCGGGCGAGAGCTGCAGGTTGCGATCGAAATAGACGGCGATTTCAGGCAAGGCCGGATCGTCGCTGCGCGCCATCAGGTCGCGCAACACGTCGCGGCAGGTCCGGTGCATCAGGCGCATGACGAGTTCGCTGACATGGCTGCTGCGCTCGGCTCCCTCGAGCAGGCGGCCGTCGTGCTCGACCCGGACCGGGCCGCGGCCCAGGCAGACCTGGCAGACATGGCACGCCGGCTCGGCGACGGCCTGCCGAACTTCAAAGGTAATGCGCAGGTCCGCCTTCCTGCACCAGGCGCATCGGGCATCGAACCGGCCACGGTCCTGCATGTCGCCGGTGAACACCCATTGGCCTGCATCCACCCCATGGGGTGAATGGCCCTGCCGGCCGGATAAGTGATCCATCTCGAAGTCCTCGCGCTGGCAAATCAATGGGCCTTTTACGCGGAAGGGAGTGACGAGATTGTGATGCGGTCTGTCAGCCCGCTGCAAGGCGCCCATTTCCGGCACTTGCTGACAAACACCTGACCGCCCGGCTCAGGCCCAGCCCATGTCGCTTGCCGTAAAACTGAGTCGCGACGGCCACCTCCGGCTGTCACAACAGATACGGAGCCACAAAAATGAACACGTCACTGAAAAAGGCCGCAGTCATGGGACTTGGTCTCGCCCTCGTGGGCGGCATTGCCGGGACGCAGGCGGACGAGCGCAAATCCCCCAAGACCTACGTGCTTGAAGATGGCACCGTCCATGCGACGCCGGGAGAGATGTTCCAGTATCTGCGCACGCGCGACAATGGCCTCGCCGCCGGCAATCCCAGGGACATCGTCGATGCCTATCCCGAGGAATTCGACAATGTGGGTGACCTGATCCGGCAGAAGCGCCAGTCAGACTAGTCGCCACAAGCGACAAACATCAAAGGGCGAGTGCCACGCGGCGCTCGCCTTTTCGTTGTCCACGCTGATGCAGACAACGCACGGCCGACACCAAGCGACGGGGGGCGTATGGCGCTCGGTATCGGCCGTTTTCGATGGACCGCTGATCGAGGTGGCATGGGACACCCGAACAATGGTTCGTATTCTCTAGCATGCGCTGGTTGAGCGGCGGCTGAGATGCATTGTCAGCGTATTGTAAGCTTGACTGGGGTATATCTGGACCATGACAGCCAGACTTCTCATCGCCGTATTTCTGCTACTGGCCGCAGCGGCGCCCACGCTCGCCCAGGGAAACAGTGACGGGAACGGCAATGCGGGCAACAACGGCAATGGCGGCAATAGCGGAAACGCCGGCAACAGCAGCAGCCCGGGCAACAGCGACAATCCCGGCAACAGCGACAATGCCGGCAACGGGAACGGCGCAGGCAATGCGGGCAGCGGCAATAACAGCGGCATTGGCAATGGCGCTGCCGCAACCGAGCCCGGGACGCCCACCCCGCCCCCCTTCAGCGAGCCGACACTGGTACCGGAAGAAGACATCCTGTCGATGGTCCAGTCGGGCCAGGCCGTGTCGCTGTCCTCCCTGCTCCCGGGCGTGCAGGCGCGCTCCGGCGGGCAGATCATAGATGCGCAACTGGTGCGGACGCCGCGCATCCTGATCTATGCGGTCAAGGTCCTGACGCCGGATGGCCGGGTCGGCACCGAATATTACAACGCCCGTTCCGGCGCCTATATCGAGGTAAGATGACCCGGGTTCTCGTCGTTGAGGATGATGACCGCATCGCGGAGACCCTGGCCGCGGGCTTGGGCCGTTCCGGATTTCTCGTCGAGCGCGAGCGGGATGGCGAGGCCGGCTGGTATCGCGGCGACAGCGAGGATTTCGACGCCATCGTGCTGGACCTCGGCCTGCCGCAGATCGATGGCCTGACCGTGCTCAAGCGCTGGCGCCAGGCGGGCCTGATGACCCCGGTGCTGATCCTGACTGCGCGCGTTCAATGGGAGGAGCGCGTCGAGGGCATCGAAGCCGGCGCCGACGACTATGTCGTCAAGCCCTTCCATGTCATGGAGATCGCCGCGCGCCTGCGGGCGCTGGTCCGCCGCGTCAACGGCCATGCGACGTCGCTGATCGCCTTTGGGCCCTATCGGCTCAATCTGCGCACGATGGAAGTGACCAATGATGGTCTGCCGATCGATCTGTCGCCGCAGGAGTTCAAGCTCGTGTCCTACCTGGTGCAGAACCGGGGCAAGGTGCTGTCGCAGCTGCAGATCACCGAGCATATCTACAACCAGGATTTCGAGCGCGATTCCAATGTCGTCGAAGTCCTTGTTGCCCGGGTGCGCAAGCGCCTGGCGCCCGATATCATCAAGACCCGCCGCGGCTTCGGCTACACGCTGGGTGACGGATATTGAACATCCGTTCGCTCCGGCTGCGCCTGATGGCGCTGGCACTGGTCTGGGTCGTCATTTCCCTCGTGGCCGCCGCACTGGTCCTGCAATATCTGTTCACGATCAATATGGAGCGTGGCGCCCGCGAGAACATGGAGGCGGCCATGACGCGGCTCGCGGCCTCCATCGTCGTCGGCGCCGAGCCCCCTGCATTGGCCGAGCCCATGCCCGACCCGCGCTATGCCACGCCCCTGGGTGGCCGCTACTGGCAGATCGAGGCGCTGGAGAGCGGCGCCATCAGCCGCTCGCGCTCGATGTGGGACGAAGATATCGCCGTGCCTGCCGATTTTCAGGGTGTGTTCCATCAAACCGCACCGGACAATCGCCAGCTGATCCTGCTGACCCGGCAGTTGCGCATCGATGGCCCGGCGGGCCCAGAAGCCTACAGGGTCACGGTGGGCGAGGACTACGACCCGATCCACCGCGCGACGCAGGCCTTCCTGGTGGATGCGAGCCAGTTGCTGGCCCTGCTCGGCGTGGTGATCCTAGCCGCGGCCTACCTGCTGCTGCGGCTCGGCCTGGGGCCGGTTTCCCGCATCCGGCAGGCCATCGAGGCCGTGCGGCATGGCGAAACGTCCCGGCTGGAAGGGACATTTCCCAGCGAACTCGACTCCATGGTCGACGAAATCAATGGCCTGCTCGAAGTGCGGGAGGTGATGAGCGATCGGGCCCGGGCGCGCGCGGCTGACCTCGCCCATGGCCTCAAGACGCCGCTGGCGGCCCTGCATGGCATTGCCGACCGGCTCCGCCAGACCGGTAACGCCCATGATGCCGATCTGCTGCAGGACCTGTCTTTCGAGATGTCCGAGCGCGTCGATTACCAGCTGCGGCTGTCCGTGCTGCGGCCGCGCACCGGTTCGGACAATGCCAGTTCATCGCTCAACACGACCGTCCTGCGCACCGTGGCCGTGCTCAAGAAGACCAGTCGTGGCGAGGACCTGCACTGGATCGCGCAATTGGGGGCCGACTATGCGGTGGATATTCACCGTCAGGACCTGATGGAGCTGGTCGGCGTGCTGATGGAGAATGCATCGAAGTGGGCCGCCAGCCGGGTAGTCGTCACCAGCCGGCGCGAAGGGCCGCGCGCCGTGCTCGAAATCTGCGACGACGGCCCGGGCATTTCAGATGACCAGTCCTCCCGACTGGGCGAGCGCGGTCACCGTCTCGACGAAAGCCTGCCCGGAACCGGGCTGGGCCTCTCCATCGCGCAGGAAATCCTTGCGCTCAATGGCGGCAGCATTGCCTTTGGCCGGGCTGACCTGGGCGGGCTCATGGTGAGTGTCGGCCTGCCACTATCGCGGCTTGACCGGCGCGAAGTCGGATAGGCTGGGACGACCCGCTTCCGGGCCGGCGCCCTGGTCCTCGGCGCTCAGCAACAGACCCGCTGCCGCAAGCCCGGCCATGACGATAAAGGACAGAACCAGCAGCAGCGTGAGCATATCATCTCTCCATCTATGGCAAAACCTGCCCATATAACGCCGCAATTCCACAATAGTTCAGCCATTGTTGAAATATTTGTAGATTACAATTGGCTTACAACGGCTGTAAGCAACCTGTAATACTTTATAGTTGTAGAATTCTGGAACCAGATATCCAGATATTCATTCTCCTGCTCATCGCTTGCTTGGAATGCAAGCCAAGAAGGAGAATAGATATGAAGAACCTGCTTCTCGCTTCCGTCGCCGTGATTGCACTCGCCGCTACCCCTGTGATGGCACAGGAGGTCAAGGCCGACGCAGATGCTGGCGCAGTTGTGGGCGGTACCGCCGGGGGCGCCACCGGCGCTGTGGTCGGCGGCCTGATTTTTGGGCCCATCGGCGCGGTGATCGGCGGCTTTACCGGCGCCACGCTCGGCGCTGCGGCCGGTGTCGAAGCCTCGTCCGTCGAATATGTCCGCCTCAACCCCACCGAGCCGGTGATGATCGAGGGCGACGTTGATGTCGGTTTTGTCGTGCCCGAGACCATCGAAGTGCACACGATCGAGAACGACGAGACCTACGGCTATTTCTATACAGAGGATCGCGTCTACTTCGTCGATCTCAGCAACCGCACCGTGGTCTATTCGCCCGGCACCGTGGTTGCGGCCGAAGTCAGCAACTAATCCAGACCATGCGGGCCGCCCATCGGGCGGCCCGTTTCATTGCCGGGGGGCGTCATTCAAGTGGAGGAAATCATGATGAAATCCAGACTATTCGCCCGCCTTGCTCTCGTCGGCGCACTGCTGTCGACATCTGCCCTATCGCCCGTTGGTCCACTGGCTGTCCAGTCTGTCCAGGCCCAATCAGTCAGCATCAGCTTCGATCTGTTCTTCAACGAACTTGAGCCGCATGGCGTCTGGGTGCGCCACCCGCAATACCGCCATGTCTTCTGCCCGACCGGCGTTGACGCCGACTGGCGCCCCTATACGCAGGGTCGCTGGCTCTATCTCGCCGATTACGGCTGGTACTTCGCCTCCGATGAGCCATTTGCCTGGGCGACCTATCACTATGGCCGCTGGCTCGATGATGACAATCTCGGCTGGTGCTGGGTGCCCGGCACGAAATGGGCTCCGGCCTGGGTCAGCTGGCGCCGCAGCGACAACATCATCGGCTGGGCGCCGCTCCCGCCGGAAAGCGATGGCTATGCCGTATCGGTGGAAATCGTGCGCGACGAGCTGCCGGAAGGCTATTGGGTCTATGTCCCCACCGAGCGCTTCGTCGAGCCGGAACTGTCGGTCAGCATCGTCTTTGGCGTCGACCAGCCCGATTACTATGCCCAGACACAGTTTCTCGGGCCGGTGGTCGTCGAGGGCGATATCGTCACCAATAACGTGATCGAAGTCACCTATATCGAGCAGCAGATCAATCAGGAAATCGTGGTCTACAACGTCGAGGAGGCTCCCGATCCGGCCACTGCGACCGTCGCCGCTGAAGGCAATTCCGTCCAGGTCTTCACCCAGGACGTGGCGGAGCCGGCTGAAGAGGCTGCCCCTGCCGAAGCGGTGGAAGAGGCCGAGGCACCGGCCGTGATCGCCGAGGAAGGCGGCACTGCTGGTGCAACGGCAGGAGCCGAAGCCGAGGTTGAAGCTGATGCCGACGCCGCGCCGGCCGATGCGGCGCCTGCCGAGCCAGCGCCAGCAGACCCTGCGGCTCCGGCCAGTGATGCCGTTCCGGCGGATGCCGAAGCGCCGGCTGCTGCACCTGCGGCCGAGGATCCCGCCGCCGAGCCGCCCTGCCCGCCTGAGGTGATGGTGGATGGCGTCTGCCCGCCCGAGGCAACCGAGCCGGCACCCGAAGCCGAGGCCCCGGCCCCTGATGCTGCAGAACCCGTGGCTGCCGATGCCGAAGCTGAGGTAGAGGCCGATGCTGCCGCCGAGCCGGCCGCGCCTGTTGAACCTGAAGCGGCGGCCCCGGCTGCCGATGCCGCTCCGGCTGAGGACGCTGCACCGGCCGAGGAGGCTGCGCCTGCTGAGGAAGCCGCTCCCGTCGAGGAAGCTGCGCCCGAAGGCACCGAGGTTGAAAAGCCGCTCTGCCCGCCCGAGCTGATGGTCGATGGCGTCTGCCCGCCGGAGGCACTTGAAGGCGCCGAGGAAGAAGAGACCGCGCAGTAAGCCGCGCAGTCACTGCGACAGAGATTGAAGGGGTGCTACGGCACCCCTTCTTTTTTGCGCTAGGCCGCTTCGGCGAGCTGGCCCAGGCGAACCTGTACGAGCAGGCTCAGCTCGTCATAGACATTCCACTCGTCGACGATCTTGCCGTCCTTCCAGTGATAATGGCTCATGCCCATCACCTGGACGCGCTTGCCGGTCGGGTCGCCTAGTTCACCCAGGATGCCATAGCCCAGATGGTGGCCTTCCATGATCCAGCGGACGGCGACTTTGGTGCCGCCCTCCTCGCAGGGGTTGGAGGCGACATGCTGGATCTCGTAGGAGGCATCCGGCAGCGAGCCGATCAGGCCCAGATGCTGGTGCACGATGGCGGCGACGCCATAGAGCTCCTTCATCAGCGGGCCGTGATATTGCGCATTGGGGGCATAGACCTCGGCGATCTTGCCGAACATGCGCTTGGTGAAGACCTCGTGCAGCATCTCGATGGTCTGGGCTTCCACGTCGTTATGCGCCAGCGACGTATCGGCCTTCTCGGCCGGCGGAGTCTGGCCCAGAAACCGGCGGTTCTCGCCGATATCGAGCGAGGTCAGCCCAGCGTCGAACTTCTGCTTGGCGGTGCGCATGGCGAAATGGTTGGGGTCCAGCCCGAGCTGCTTGATGATGGCCATCTGGTCGGCCACGACCCATTCGCGATAGATCTTGTTGCGGTGGATCATGCAGTCGGCGATCGTGCGGCTGACAAAGGGCCGGCCGGTGGGCTGGCCGAGATGGCCATATTGGGTATGGCGGCCCGAGCCGGTCACCAGGTGGCTGGTGTAGAAGCCGTCCTGGTCATTGCCGTTCCAGATCACCTGCGTGCCCATGCCGCGCCGCTCGGGGAAACTCACCAGCCGCTGGATGGTGTCACGCACCACGTCCTCGCGGTTGTAGATCGTGCCGGTGGTGCCATAGAGCACGCAGTTATGCGTGTAATGGGTGTAGATCAGCCCGATATCGCGCTCGTCCCAGATCTTGTGCGTGCAGCGGATGATGTAGTCGACGATGTCGGTATAGATGTCGTCGAAGCCTTCCAGCGACTGGCTTCGCTTGCGGTTGGTCGGCGCCAGGTCCGGATAGTCGCGGCGCTCCACCTGCAGCACGTTTTCCGAATTCCGGAGCGAGGGCGCGCCGCCCTTGGCCTTGGGGTTGCTCTCGCTGTCGCTCATGATCGCTCCTTGGTGGTCGGCCGTAATGGCTTGATTGCTGTCGGTCCAGTCCAGCCAGTTGCGTATATGACGCGCCACTGCGGACGGATTTTCAAGCGGGGCGAAATGCCCCGCATCGGGAATGGTAAAGAGCCAGGCGCCGGGAATGCCGTCGGCAATCTCGCGATGTGCCTCGAGCGGGCAGATCCGCTCGGCCTCGCCGGCCAGCACCAGCGTCGGCACCTTGATCGCGCCGAGGCGCGGCCGGCTGTCGAGGCGATGGATCGCCACTTCCGACTGGCTGGCCAGCACTTCAGGGCCTGCATTGCGCGCCATGGCCAGGATCAGCGCCTGCAGATCGGCGTCGTCGACATTGCGCGGCGCAACGAGATTGCTCCAGGCGTCGAGAATATACCCATCCATGCCCTCGGCCCGCGCCTTGGCGACAGCGGCACGCCGCTTGTCGGCATTGGCTGCGGGATCGCTGCACGGCGTCGTATCCACCAACGCCAGCCGCGCCACCCGCTCGGGCGCCTGCGCCACCATTTCGAGTGCCACGATGCCGCCGAGCGAAAAGCCGAGCAGCGAAAAGCGCTCCGGCGCCTCGGCCAGGATACGCCTGGCCAGATCCGGGGTCGTGGCCTCACCCGTCATGTCGATGACCCTGGTCACCGGCAGTGCCAGCCGTTTGAGCAGCGGCGCAAAGAGGCGTGCGTCGCAAACCGTTCCGGGCAGCAGCAGCAAAGGCAGGGGCACCGTGACGGCGCCCTCCATCTGGGACGAGCCGGGGATAACTTCGTTCATCGCAATTTGTTTCGCGCGTCGTCCCGACGAAAGACCGAGACCAATCCGCCAAAAAACTCTGGCAAAAATTGAATACGTATGCAAGATGAAAAACAGCAGGCTGGCCGCACGAAATGTGCCAGCAGGCTTGCAGCAAAACACCGGCATGCTTGTGCGTGCTGGCATCAATCGCCTATTCGGAGATACCAGCGATGACCTCTGTTCCCGCCGCGCCTTTGCCAGGCGTCACCTATATCAAGGCGCCCGAACGCTCCTCGATCGGCGACAATGCCCCGGTCGAAACGCTGGTCAGCGAGATCATCGCCAATGTCCGCAAGAACGGTGATACCGCGGTCCGCGAATACTCGGCGAAGTTCGACAAATCCGACATTGCCGTGTTCGAAGTGACCGAGGCCGAGCGCGCGGAAGCGCTGGCCGAGCTTGATCCGCAGACGCGGGCCGACACCGAATTCGCCATTGAAAATGTTCGCAAATTTGCCCAGGCGCAGCTCGCCACCATCCTGCCGCTGGAGGTCGAAACCCTCACCGGCGTGCATATGGGCCACCGCGTCATCCCGATCCAGCGCGTGGGCTGCTACGTGCCCGGCGGGCGCTATCCGCTGCTCTCCGCACCGATCATGACCATCGTCCCGGCCAAGGTGGCCGGCGTCGACGAGGTCATCGCGTGTCTTCCTCCAAACGCTCATAAGGCGATGATCGCCGGCTGCGTGCTGTCCGGCGCCGACCGCATCTTCCGCATCGGCGGGGCCCAGGCCATCGCCGCCATGGCCTATGGCACCGAGAGCGTTCCGGCCGTCAACAAGATCGTCGGCCCCGGCAATGCCTTCGTCAATGAGGCCAAGCGCCAGGTGTTCGGCCCGGTGGGCATCGACCAACTCGCTGGCCCGTCTGAGATTTTTGTCGTCGCTGATGCGACCGGCGATGCCGAGATGATCGCCACCGACCTGCTGGCCCAGGCCGAACACGACATCCGCACCCGCGTCGGCCTGATCACCACGGACCGCGGCCTGGCGGAGGCCACTCTGGTCGAGGTCGAGAAGCAGCTGCAGACCCTCTCGACCGCCAATACCGCCCGCGAAGCCTGGATCAACTATGGCGAGATCACCGTCTGCGACAGCGAAGCGGCCATGATCGCCTATTCCGACCTCATCGCCGCCGAGCACCTGCAGGTGCACACCGCCGACGCCAAGGCGTTTGCGCTGAAGCTGCGCAATTATGGCTCGCTGTTCATCGGCGAACTCGCCAGCGTGGTCTATTCCGACAAATGCAGCGGCACCAACCACACCCTGCCCACCATGGGCGCCGGCGCCTATACCGGCGGGCTCTGGGTCGGCGCCTATGTCAAGATCGCCACGCATCAGTGGCTCAGCGAAGAAGGCGTCAAGCAGGTCGCCCCGCCCGCCGCCCGCCAGTCCGCCAGCGAAGGGCTGGAAGGCCACCGCCGGGCGGCGCAACTGCGGCTGGATCGCATGCAGGCAAAAATCTAGCGGGCTTTCCTCCCCCGCTTGCGGGGGAGGGGGACCGCCGTCAGGCGGTGGAGGGGGGTGCCACAGCCGCGATAGCAGCAATGACGGCTGCCGGGCGCACCTCCACCTCCTCCGTAGAGAATCGCAAAACCGTGATGCCCTGCCGCTGTAGCCATGCGGTACGACGCGCATCGCGTTCGGCTAGGTCGATATGAACCGGCCCATCGACCTCGACACAGAGCTTCAGCGGGGCACAGTAGAAGTCGAGAATGAAGGGGCCGATGGGATGCTGGCGGCGGAAGTGCCAGCCCAGACTATTGCGCCGCAGCAGAAACCACAGCGTCCTTTCCGGCCCCGTCATGTTGCGACGCAGGTTCTTCGCGCGGTCGCGGATGAAGTCTGGTGACCGCACAATAGCCTCGTGTGTGGGCTCCCCTCTCCACCACGCTACGCGTGGTCCCCCTCTCCCGCAAGCGGGAGAGGAAAGCGCTGAGATCTCACTTGATCTGATCCGCCTCCAACCACGCCGCCTTGAGCTTTTCCACCGTAAAGCCCGGTGCCCTGGCCGCAGTCAAGATCGGCACTTCCTTGCGCATGACGACGTCGATGGCCCAGGCCATGCGTTCGATATGCTCAGCCGGGATGACCACGCCGCCATGGCGGTCGGCATGGACGAGATCGCCCGGCCGCACGGTCATGCCGAAGACCGTCACCGGACAATCGAGCTCCGTGACATGCACGAAGGCATGGCTCGGCCCCACAGCGCCGGCGATGACCTGATAGCCCTCGTCGAGCATGCCCAGGTCGCGCAGCACGCCATTGGTCAGCGTGCCGGCAATGCCCAGGCCCTTGTGCTGGGCCACCTGCATCTCACCCCAGAAGCCGCCGATGACATGGGGATAGTCCGTGTCCTCGATGACCACGACATTGGGGCCCTGCCCGGCCGCGACATACTCGTAATACTCCATGCGCAAGGCCCGCACCTCTGCCGCCGGCTTCTGGGCCGGCGAGGAGGCGCGGATCCTGGCGGTGCGGGCAAAGCCAACGACCGGCGGCAGGGCCGGATCGGCGCAGACCACGGGCGTCTTGGTGAAACCCTCCGCGGTGCGCCCGCCCATGACATGTTCGAGCGCATTGCAGACAGTCGGCGTATCGGCCTTGCGCAGGGCGGCGAGGACATCGGGCGAGATGGTTGGCATGGCGGCTACTCTGCCGCCTGCGCCGTGGCCCAGACCGGTGCGGCCGGAGCGGCGGCACCACGGACCACGAAGGCGATGGCATCGGCCGAGGCCGGGTTGCGGAAGCCGTGCGCCAGGCCGATCGGCACGGTCAGCGTATCGCCGGCACCCATGATCAGCTTGCCGTCGGCCCAGTTGACCTCGAGCGTGCCGGACTGCACGAAGATCACTTCCTGCTCGCTGCGGCTATGCGGCGCGATGGTGGCGCCGGTGGCAAGCTTTAGGCGGCGCAGGGCAAAGCCGTGCTGCCAGTGGCCGACGATGGGGCCGGCAGTGAAGCCGTCACCGGCATCGACGTCGCCGATCAGCGCGGCTTCCTCGACGCCCTCGCCGGCCAAAGGCGAGTTCGGGTTCGCCTTCATCTGCTCGGGCTTGAGCGCATATTTTGCCAGCTCGTCCATGGGCGGGGTCGCCAGTTCCTTGAGCTTCTCGGCCGTCGGCGGCTGTTCCAGCTCGGCGCCTTCCGGCACCTTTTCGCCCAGCGTCGTGTCGATCAGCTTGCCGCCCTTGAGCAGCTTGAGGCCGAAATCCTCGGCCATCTTGAACACCGAGGGCGCCCAGACCACCTTGCCCGGATCATCATGGCCCAGGACCACGTAGAGAAACCCGGTGCCCTCGTCGCGCTTCTCGAAGCCGCGGAACATATGCGTGGGCACCGTGGCCACGTCGCCGGGCTCGACGTCGAGATAGCCCTCGTCCTTGTTGGCGCCGAAGACGAAGCGCCACTTGCCGGTATGGACCACGAAGGTCTCAGCCGTCAGGTGGCTGTGCTGGGAATTGGTGCAGCCGAAGGGCTGGCGGGCCGCGCCGACATTGAAGCCGTGCGCCTCGGGGATATGCACCACCTGAGCGGGGTTTTCCGACACGCCCGGCCCGATGATGGTGAAATTCTCCTTGCGGTCCGAACCCGGCGTGCGCGCATCGATGAAAGCGTTGCGCAGGCCCTTAAGGTCGGCATAGCGCACCAGGCGCTTTTCCATTTCAGTCTGGGTCCATTTGGTCATGGGTCAGTCCTTTCACTCGCAAACGGGGATAAAATTTGCATTCGTATGCACAGCGCGCGCTAAGTACGCGGAATCCTTGGCGATCCAGCTCAGCAGGCGGGCGAGGCGCGCGGGGATGGTCATCACGACTCCCTTGGCCGGTAGATTTGCTGGCCGTCGCGCTCGACGATGCCGCTGCTCGGCAACCGGGCCGAGGTCCGCACCACGAGATCGCCGTTGAGAATGCGGTGCTCGGCTTCGATGTCGCCGCTGGCGATCTGGTCCATCAGGATATCGACCGTGGCTTCGACCATGCGCTTGAGCGGCTGGCTCATCGAGGTGATGCCATAGGAGGTCCAGCGCGCCGGGCCGACATCGTCATAGCCGACCAGCGAGAGGTCCTGCGGAATATTGAGGCCGAACTCGTAGCGCGCCACATCCATGACGGCGACGGCCATGTGATCATTGGCGACGAACAGGGCTTCGGGCCGGTCGGGCCGCGAGAGCATCTTGCGCGCCGCGGTCTCGGCATCGATGCGCGAATAGTTGCCGGTCTCGATGACAACATCGGTGATGCCGTGGGCAGCGAGGCCCTCGATGAAACCCTGCTGGCGGTCGCGGTTGGTCGAGGAATTTTCGAGGCCTGCAATATAGCCGAAGCTCTTGTGCCCGCCGGCCACCAGGAAGTCGGCAATGCGCTTGCCCCCTTCCCTGTTGCGCGTGGTCACGCTCGACACTGCGTCGCGCTCGGTGGTGCGGTTGAAGAGCACGACCGGAATGCCGGCCGTGGCGCATTCCTCGGACAGCTCCGACGACAGCGAGGTCGAGGCCAGGATGATGCCGTCCACGCGATACTGCATCAGCTGGTCGAAGACCGGATCGCTGTCGCGGTCCATGAAGCCGGTGAACAGCAGCAGGTGATAGTTTTCGGCGGCGAGGGCGCGTCCGAGCTCTTCGAGCACGTCGGGATAGAACAGGTTTTCGAGATAGGCCATCACCACGGCGATGATGCGCGAGCGGTTGGTGATCAGCGAACGGGCAATGGCATTGGGCCGGTAGCCGAGCTCCTTGGCCGAGGCCAGCACCTTCTGCCGGGTCTTGGACGAGATGGAAGCGCCGGGCGTGAAGGTGCGCGAGACGGCCGATTGCGACACGCCCGCATGCTCGGCGACCTGCGAGGAGGTCACCCCCGGCTTCTTGTTTACTCCGCCGTCCATCCGCCATCCACCAGAAGGGAAGCGCCGGTCACCAGGGACGCGGCATCGGAGGCCAGGAACACGATCGGTCCCATGATGTCTTCGATCCGGCCGAGGCGGCCGAGCTTGATCTTGGAAAGAACCCAACTCCGGAATTCGGGATCGCTGAGGTTCTTCGCCGTCAGTTCGGTCTCGATGAAAGTCGGGCAGACTGTATTGACCCGGATATTATGGGCACCCAGCTCGATAGCCATGCCCTTGGAGAGGCCTTCAACAGCAAACTTGCTGGCGGCATAGACCGCGCGGTTGGGACCGGCAACGTGGCCCATCTGCGACGAGATGTGGATGATCGAGCCCGGCAGGCCTGCCGCCACCAGGCGCGCCACCACGGCCTGCGAGACAAACAGGGTGGCCGAGAGATTGAGGTCCATCACGAGCTGGTAGTTGGCCTCGGTGATGTCGACAAAGCTGGAATGCCGCGCCGTACCGGCGGAATTGACCAGCACCTGGAAGGGTTCGACATCGTCGACAAAGGCCTTGATCGTCGCGCTGTCGGTGATGTCGAGCGCCACCCCTTCGGCCGCCAGGCCGGCATCGGCCATCTGGTTGACCACCGCCTCGATATCGCCCGCGGTGCGCGCCGCGATGGTCACCGCGGCGCCGGCCTCCGCCAGCGCCACCGCAGCACCCAGCCCGATGCCGCGCGTGCCCCCGGTGACGAGGGCACGCTTGCCGTCGAGGCGAAAGCTGGGGGTGCGCGGCAGGGTCATGCTATTCGGCAGCCTCGATATGCGGCGTTGCGCCGGTGCCATAGGGGATATTGCGCCCGCCATAGCGGCGCACGCGGATATTGGCCTGTTCGGCATGGCCGACAAAGCCTTCGAGCATCGACAGGCGCGAACCATATTCGCCGATCATGGCCGAAGCCGCGTCGGTCGTGACGGTCTGCCACGTACAGGTTTTCATGAACTTCCCCACCCACAGACCACCCGTATAGCGCGCCGCCTTCATCGTGGGGAGGGTATGATTGGTGCCAATGACCTTGTCGCCATAGGCGACATTGGTGCGGGGCCCAAGAAACAGCGCGCCGTAATTGGTGAGATTGTCGCGGAACCACATGTCGCGGTCGGTCATGACCTGCACATGCTCGGAGGCAATCCGATCGGCCTCGACCAGCATTTCGGCATAGTCCTCGCAGACGATCACCTCGCCATAGTCGGCCCAGGATTTCCGCGCGATTTCGCCAGTGGGCAGGATTTCAAGCAGGCGCTCGATCTCGGCCATGGTTTCGCGCGCCAGCTTCTCAGAATTGGTCAGCAGGATGGCGGGGCTGGTCGGGCCGTGCTCGGCCTGTCCCAGCAGGTCGGTGGCGCAGATTTCCCCGTCGACCGTCTCATCGGCAATGACCAGGGTTTCTGTGGGTCCGGCAAAGAGGTCGATGCCGACCCGGCCGAACAGCTGGCGCTTGGCTTCGGCCACGAAGGCATTGCCGGGGCCGACCAGCATATCGACCGCATCGATGCTCTCGGTGCCGATGGCCATGGCGCCGATGGCCTGGATGCCGCCAAGCACGTAGATTTCATCGGCACCGGCCATCGCCTGTGCGGCGACGACGGCCGGTGCCGGCTTGGCTCCGAAGGGTGGAGCGCAAGTGATGACGCGCTCGCAGCCGGCCACCTTAGCGGTGATCACCGACATGTGGGCAGAGGCGAGCAGCGGATATTTGCCGCCGGGGACGTAGCAACCCACGGCATTGATCGGGACATGCTTGTGGCCGAGCGTCACGCCAGGCAGCGTCTCGACGGCGAGATCGGTCATGGTCGCGCGCTGGGCCTGGGCGAAATTGCGCACCTGGGTCTGGGCGAATTCGATGTCCACCAGGTCCTGGTCGGTGAGCTGGGCCATGCAGTCGTCGATCTCGGCTTGGCTGAGCCGGAAATCGGTGCGGTCCCATTTGTCGAACTTCTGCGACAGCTCGCGAACGGCCGCATCGCCGCGCTTTTCGATATCGCCAAGGATGGCCTCTACCGTCGCGCGAACCTGGCGATCCGCCTCGGCCCGTTCCTCGACATCCTTACCGCGCTTGAGCCAGACTGGCATTTGCCGCTCCCGTATTCTTGCTGCTGTTCATGTTGCATACGTATGCAAATTTGTAAACCAAGACCATGGTCGAAGGCCGAGACCTTCACCAGATCAGGTCAGAGTTGGTGGTCGCTGGACGGCGTGATCGGTGGCGCGCTCGAAGGCGTCGCCGATCTGGACGATCCGGGCTTCATCGTGATGCCGGCCAATGATCTGCATGCCGATGGGCAGGCCCTGGTGGAAGCCCACGGGCAGCGCCAGCACCGGATGGCCGCTGACATTGAAGCCGATGGTCCGCATGGGCGTCCACACCGCCTCCTTCTCGAACGGAGCCGCCAGCAGGGCCGTGGTCAGTGCGCCGACGGTGATGATGGCATCATGCCGCTCCAGCAGGCGATCGACCGAGTCGCGGAACAGCTCCCCTGCCCGCCTGGCTTCCGCCAAGTCACTGTCGCTGACGGCAACGCCAGCCGCCAGGCTCAGGAAGGCGCGGCGCCCATAGGCGTCAGGGTGATCGCGCAGCTCCGCCGCGTGATAGTCGAAGCTCTCGCGATGCAGGATCGCGGCGGCGGCGACCTCGATGGCATAGTAATCGGGCAGCTCGATTTCCTCGACCACCGCGCCTAGCTCGGACAGCGTCGAGAGGGCTGCATCCATGGCGGTCAGGACCGCGGGCATGGTCTGGCTGTCGCTGGCGAACCAGTTGCGGGCATAGCCGATCCGCAGGCCCCGGACGGGCTCGCCGATCAGCCGGGCGGCCTTGCTGCTGGCTACGACATCGAGCGTCACCGCCGCTTCGGCCACGGTGGCGCTGATCGGGCCGACATGATCCATGCTGGTCGACATCGGCAGCACGCCTGCATTGGGCACCGTGCCAAATGTCGGCTTGAGGCCGACGACGCCACAATAGAAGGCCGGGCCGCGCAAGGAGCCGCCAGTATCGGTGCCCAGCGTGGTGCGCAGCAGGCCGCCGGCCACCGAAGCCGCGCTGCCCGAGGACGAGCCGCCGGTGATATGGTCGAGGCTCCAGGGGTTGCGGGCCGGTGGGAACAGGCCGGACGTGTCGGGTCCCACCGTGCCCCATTCATAGGTCGCCAGCTTGCCGATCAGCACGGCGCCCGCTTCGATAAGCCGGGTGACAACTGCGGCGTCCGCTTCTGCCACGGCCTCGGCGCGGCCCGGCGCATCGGCCGTCGTGGGCAGGCCGGCGACATCGATCAGGTCCTTGAGGCCGACTGGTATGCCGTGCAGCGGTCCCCGATCCTGCCCGGCGGCCAGTTCGGCGTCGGCCCTGGCCGCGTCTGCCAGAGCGCGTTCGGCGGTGACGCAGTAGAAGCTGCGATAGGCGCTATCGCGGGCAGCGATCCGATCAAGGCAGGCCTGGGTGAGGGCCACCGACGTCAGCCGACCGTCGCGCAGGCGCCTGCCCTGCTCCAGAAAACTCAGGTCCAGTATCGCCGACAGGTCTTCTTCCTGTGCCGGAGAGGTCTCGGCCAGGCCGGCAATGCCGTCGCCCATCCAGGCGGCCAGCTTGAAGACGCTGTCGCTTTCATGCGGCGACAGGGCGATGCCATGCTGCGCGAGGCTGGCCTCGAACGCCGCGCGGCGCTGCTCATTGGGGTCGATGGCCAGGGCTGGCTCCTGCGCAGGCATGTCAGATGCCGGCCACGATACGCGTACCGGTCGCCCGGTCAAACAGGTGACAGGCCGCAGGCGGGATATTGACCTTGGCGACGTCGCCGATCTCGGCGCGATAATCCTTGCCCACCTTGATCGAGACCAGTTCGCCGGCCACGCGCATAGAGAGCATGGTCGCCTCGCCCAGTAGCTCGACCGTGTAGATCGGCGCCTCGATCTGGCCCATGTCGGTGGCGAGCGTCGCATCCTCGGCGCGGAAGCCGAGCGTGACCGGCCCCTTGACGCCCCTGGACAGTCCCTCGACGCGAATGCCGGCGGCGCCGAAGACGCCATCGGCGATGTCGCCATGGACCAGATTCATGGCGGGCGAGCCGATGAAGCTGGCGACAAAGGTATTGGCCGGGCGGTCGTAGATTTCCATCGGCGTGCCGACCTGCTGGATCAGCCCCTTCTGCATCACCACGACCCGATCGGCCAGCGTCATGGCCTCGATCTGGTCATGCGTCACATAAATGGTGGTGCGCTTGAGCGTGTGGTGCAGGTTCTTGATCTGCGCCCGGGTCGAAACGCGCAGCTTGGCGTCGAGGTTGGACAGCGGCTCGTCCATCAGGAAGGCATTGGGCTCGCGCACGATGGCGCGGGCCAGGGCCACGCGCTGGCGTTGGCCACCGGACAGGGCTGCGGGCCGGCGCTGCAGGAAATCATCGAGTTCCACCATCTTGCTGGCCGCCATGACGCGCTCATGGTGCTGCTCGGCCGGCACCTTGCGCACCTTGAGCGGGAAGCGGATGTTCTCGTAGACGGTCATGTTGGGGTAGAGGCCATAGCTCTGGAACACCATGGAGATGTCCCGATCCTTGGGCTCGAGCTTGTTGACCAGGCGATCGCCGATCCAGATCTCGCCTTCGGTGATATCCTCCAGGCCGGCGATCATGCGCATGGTCGTGGTCTTGCCGCAGCCCGAGGGGCCCAGCAGAACCAGGAATTCCTGGTCGGCGATGTCGAGGTTGAAATTGTCGACCCCGACGAAGTTGCTCCAGCGCTTGGACACATTCTTGAGACGGATCTGAGCCATCTGGATTACCCCTTAACAGCGCCGGCGGTGAGCCCGCTGACGATCTGGCGTTGGAAGAAGAGCACGAGGATGAAGAGCGGCACGGTGGCCGACACCACGGCGGCGACGGCATACATGACGTTGCCCGCCTCCTGCACCGAGCCGAGGAAGCTCGAGATCTTGGGCACCATGGTCTGGTTGTCGGCGCTCAGCAGCATCGAGGTGGTGGCGAAGTCGTTATAGGCGAGCAGGAAGCTGAACAGGCCCGTTGTGACCACGCCCGGCCACATGACCGGAATGATGACGCGGCGGAAGGCCTGGAAGCGCGAGCAGCCGTCGACCATGGCGCTTTCGTCGAGATCCTTGGGGATCGACAGGAAGAACGAGTGCAGCATCCACAGCGTGAAGGGCTGGTTGATCGCCACCAGCACGATGATGGACGTGGGCAGCACGCCCCAGATATTGAGCTGGAAGAAGGGCAGCAGATAGCCCGAGACCAGGGTGATATGCGGCATGGCGCGGAACACCAGCGCCGCGATCAGGATCCAGAAGGCATAGCGCTGCCCCGAGCGCGCCAGGGCATAGCCGCCCAGCGTGCCTAGCGTCAGCGAGATCACAGTGACGCTGACGGTGACAATGGCGGTATTGCCGACGGCGCGCCAGAATTCGCGCGTCACCCAGGCGCCGTAATAGCCGTCGCCGGTGAAGGCGCTGCCGGTCTGGGCCTGCGTATAGGTGCCGAAAATGGCATTCCACCAGCTCTCGCGGGAGAAGAAGTCCGGCTCGACCTTGAACGATCCCCACACCGTCCAGACAAAGGGGAATGCGGCGAGCACCACCCAGAACACGATAAACACCGTGATCAGCAGGTTGAGCGGCAGCGGGCGCTTCTGGGTTTGCGTGGCTTCGGACATGTCAGACCACCTTGTGGTTGAATTCGCGCCAGGTGCGGATCAGCACCGGGGTGAGCAGGATGATGACCCCGATAATGGTGAGCACCGAGGTCGCCCCGGCCGAGCCGAAGAGCTGGGCATCGCCGCTGAGGTCATTGAAGATCATCCAGCTCAGCGAGGTGGCATTGGCCTCGGCCGAAAAGCCGACGATCGGTTCGAAGACGCGGAAATTGTCCATCAGCTGCACCAGGGCCACGAAGGTGGCGAGCGGCATCAGGTGCGGGATGATGACGTAGCGGATGCGCTCCCAGCGGCTGGCGCCATCGATCATGGCCGATTCCAGTGTATCGCCGGGCACGGTCTGCAGGCCGGCATAGAAGACCACGAAGCTGAAGGGGGCATTGCTCCAGACGCCGTAGAACAGCAGCGACGCCCAGGTCAGCACGGGCGATGCCCGCAGCGATAGGGTCGGATCATTGAACAGGTTCTGCAGCGAGGCGCCGATGATGCCGTTGGACTGGATCATCCAGTAGAGGATCAGCGAACCCACCAGCGGGGTGATGATCATCGGCAGCAGCGAGAAGAAGATCACCGGCCCCTTGATCGCCTTGGGGACGGCATTGACCGCCAGCGCGATGACAAAGCCCAGCGCCATGGCGAGCGGCGTCACCACGAAGCAGAAGACCAGGGTGAAGGACAGCGCCTTGTAGAAGGGCAGATTGTAGATGCGGCTGACGACGTCGCCAAAGCCGGCATTGCTGGACAGGATCTGGCCGATCTCGTTGACCGCCAGGTGCCCGCGATTGAGGTAGGTGCCCAGCCCGTTGAACTGGCCCATGGGCTGTTCCTGCTCGAGCTGCTGCATGGCGGCGGTATCGACCCGCACCTCCTTGGTGCACCCGCCGAACGGCTGGCAGTTCTCCACCTCGACCAGGACGCGCGGATGCTCGACATGCAGGCTCTGCACCACCACCGAGACGATGGGCAAAGCGATGAACAGCACCATCGCGATCAAGGACGGGAGAATGAAGGCAAAGAATGTCTTGTGTGGCATCAAGGCCCCCGGAAGCAGAGCTGGCGAGTATTGGCTGCCTTCGGCTTGTCGCGCTGAAGGAGCAGTCGACACCCTCCCCCTTGTGGGGAGGGATCGAGGGTGAGGGTGGTTTGGCCCCGATATCCGGGCTCTCGCCATCCCCTCCCAACCTCCCCCTTCAAGGGGAGGTGCCGTTCGGTGCCTGGGGCGACAGCGCCCCAGGCGAAGCCTATCCTACAGGTACCCGCCTTCCTTGGCGGCGGTATCATAGGCGGCCTTGACGTCGGCCAGGGCCTGGGCGGCGTCTTCCGTGCCGGCCATGAACTCGGCCAGTTCGGACGACAGCGCGGTATGAAGCAGGCCCATATAGGGCTGCATCGGATAGGCACGAGCACCGGCATTGGCGGTGGCGATCACGCCGACAGCGGCCGGGCCGGGTTCGTAGCCGGCGACCAGCCAGGTGGCGACCGCCGGGTTGGCGGCAACCATTTCCGGGCTGATGCCATGGACCATGGCCTGGAAGGAGGCGGCAGCGTCTTCATCGGAAATGTTCTTGGCGATGGTGAAACCATCCCACCACAGAGCAACCGCCGGGATGGAGCCGCCACCGATGGTCGGCGCCGCGGCCAGCACGGTGTTTTCCACCACGCCTTCAGCAGCCCCCTCGTCGTCGATCGTGGCGCCGGCCAGCGAGCCCCACTCGACCATCATGGCGGTGTTGCCGGCTTCATACTCGGCCTTGATGGAATTGGCATCGAAGGTCAGGTAGTCCGGATCCATATAGGCCGTGAGGGCACGCATGGTCTCGAGGACCTTGAGGCCGTTCTCGTTGTCGATGGCGAGTTCAGCCGAACCGGGCGCAAAGAACTCCGCGCCGGTGCCGAGATAGGCATTGACGAATTCGGCGGCGAGGTCCCAGCCCGGCTTGACCGAGGCCGCGACCGGATATTCCATGATGCCGGCATCCTTGATCGCCTTGGCGGCGGCCAGGATGTCTTCATAGGACTTGGGCTCGGCAAGGCCGGCCTGGTCCAGGATATCCTTGCGATAGAACAGGTGCTGGGCATTGCCCATGAAGGCGACGGCCATGGTCTTGCCGTCGATCTTGATCAGCTGGTTGGGCTGCAGCGAAGCGCCATACTGCGCGACCAGGTCGTCGAGCGGGCGGATCAGGTCGTCATTGAGCAGCGGCACGATGGAATTGTTGGCCACTACGGCGACGGTGTATTCGGCCGGATTGATCGACAGCGCCGGGACCTGCAGGTTCTTGTGCTCGGCATTGGCATTGGCCGTGACGGTCACGCCGTCGGTGGCGCACTCTTCGGCGGTGGTGTTCACCAGGCGCAGGGCCTCGAAGTCATTGGAGAGAATACGGACCGAGCCCGCTCCCTCGATGCCGCAATCCGCAAAGGCTGCGCCGGCGGTGAGGCACAGGACCCCAAGCGATACGGTCGTCTTCAACATAAGCTTCATTTCGTTCTCCTGACGGTAAACGGCGCTCCCTTTGCTCAGTGCGCCGACCATCCCCTGTTGTCGTTTACGCTCCCGCGGCCGGCTCGGGTCTCTTGATCCACTCGCCCCGATCCAGCCCTTGTCTTTCCGCACAGCACAATTGGTAAGCGGCATTGCATACGAATGCAATCCCTTTTGCATGCGTATGCAAAAACTCGCGTGGAGCCGGGTCTTGGGTGACGATTTCGTTGCCCAAAGACCGGCAAACCCTGAGGGCGCAGAATATGCCCGCACCGCATGCTCCGCCAGAAGTGACTTGCCCGGACGCCACTCTTGGCCCAGCCTCTGGCGATGGAGATTGCGATATGATCAAGGGCTTCATGCTGGCCGCGGTCATGACCGTGGGGACCGCTACATCAGCCTTGGCCGCCTGCCCCAGCCAGGTCCCCGGCTCGACCATCGAGGCCATCAAGGCCAATGAGCAGCGCGTCCTCTGCCTGCTGCGCGAGGTGGAGGCGGCGGCGCAACAGCGCCAGTACGAGTCCCAATTGAAGGCGCTGGAAAACTCCGTCCGTGACCTGCAGCTGCAACAGCGCTTCAACGCCATGCCCAGCTTCACCGCGCCCGCTCCGTTCGTCCCGCCAATGCTCTGACGTCAGCCCATCAAGGCCCACGCCCAACGGCAGGTCCTGCCTGTGCGGCCTGTCCTCCCGCGTGAGAAAACCTGGCGGGACTGACCGGTCATCTGTGCTCCGCTTTCAACCGCGCGCGAATCCTTGGTTTTGACACCATGTTGGGCTGTCATCGCCGGCGTAGTGCAAGTCTTCCGGCCAAATGGACCGGAAAAAACCGACAGAGGAGAAACAAATGACCATGCGAGCCAAAACGGCGCTCAAGATCGTCGACGAGGATCATCAGCAAATGGAGGCGACAATTCTGGAAGCTTCCAAGCAAGCCGCACCCATGGTGCAGCGCCTCTCGACGCATCGCGACCGCATCGATCTGGCGATCAAGGAGCTCGAAAGCGAGCGCTTCGAACTGATCTCACGGCGTGACCACCTGCGTCGCCAGGCCGAGGCCGTAGATCAGGGTTTCGCGATGCATATCGAGGACATTGAAGCCACGTTGAAGCTCTATGAAGGCGGTTTGAACTCGATTGCGGTCACGCATTAGTTGCCCAATCGGACGCCAGCGATCCAGCCGGACCGCCAGGGAGACGGGAGTGCTCTAGTGCGGCTACCAGACTGCCCGGTTGGATCGATGAGATAAGAAAAGCCTGTTGCGACTTCGCGGTCAGCGGCGTTGCGCTGACACCAATCCCAAGACATGCCTGCGCCGGATCTCGACCTGCGCCGTGTTTGCCATCCACCGGGTGTGATGGGCAAGCCGGGCGCGGGGGGCCCTGCCCTTGCCTCACAGTCCCGAAAAAAAAGGCGGCCCATAGGCCGCCCTCACCGATATTTGATCGCCAGTGGCGCTTACTGGACGGCCGGTGCAGCCGGCGCAGCTTCTGCGGGCGCAGCAGGGGCGGCTGGTGCAGTGGTTGCAGCAGGCGCCGCGGGGGCGGCGGCAGGCGCGGGCGTGGCTGCGGCGGGCGCAGGCGCGGTGGCTGCCGGTGCGGGTGCCATGGCTGGGGCCGTCTCGACGGGCGCTGCAGGCTCGGCGGGCGTATTGACGGTGGTGTTCGTTGTCACCGAGGCGGGGGCCTGGTTCTGCGTATTCATGAAATAGACGACGGCGATCAGAGCGACGACGGCGACGAGAATGCCAATGATCCAGTTTCTGTTCATGCACTGCTTCCTTTGTGGTGTGGGACGCGAGCTATACGCTAAAGCCGCAGCCGCGTCGGACTATTCGACGGCTCACGGATAAACAGAGGTCCTGACCCGCAGGCGCAGCTGGCTTGTGGACGTTCAGGATCAGAAGTCGAAGCCCATCTGCGACACCGGCGCTGCCCGCCGCGCCTTGGGGGGTGCCGGCTCTGGTGGCAGTTCAACGACTGGGGCCGGCGTTGCCAAAGGCGTCTGTGTGACCTCGACAACGGCCGGAGGGTCAGCCGCCAGCGGCGCCAGTTCACCCAGCCAGTCCGCCACGGGCCGCAAACGCTTGATATGCAGGGCATAGAGGTTTTCGCGGCCCGACTTCTTCTCGCTGATCAGGCGCGCTTGCTTGAGCACGCGCAGGTGGCGGGAGATGGCCGGGCGGCTGATATCAAACGATGCCGCGAGCACATGCACCGGCTTGGGTCCATCGCGCAGGATTTCGATTATGCGGCAACGCGTTGGGTCGGCCAGCGCGACAAGGATGGCAATCGGGGGCATGCGGACTTCCGGAACGTGGTCCCATCCCCAGTAGTAACGCAGGTGTTACCCGTCAAGCATGCCCCTTGTGACGCAACCGGTTATTCACCAGATGCGTTGTGGCACGCTTTACGATGGCGCAAGATGCTCGTCGCGGCGCAATAATCTGGTCACTTCCCTGCGCCAAGCTCGGGGTCAAAGGAGAACGATCCCAGTGCAACACATTCCGTCCGGCTATTCATGGTGGAGTCGCGAGCAGCGCCCCTTCACCACCGCGGAAAAGGTGGCGGATGGCGTCGTCCATATCCTCGGCCTGATCGTCGCCATTGCGGCGGGTTCGGTGCTCTTGGCCTTTGCGATCATCGAGACGGCGCCCGAAGCGGTGCCGGCACTGGCGGTCTATATCGGTTCGCTTGTGGCAGTGCTGGGCGTGTCCATGGCCTATAATCTCTGGCCGGTCTCGCCGATCAAGATGTGGCTCGCCAGGCTCGACCAGGCGGCCATTTTCCTCTTCATTGCCGGCACTTACACGCCTTTCCTCGCCGTACTCGGCGGCACCACGGCGGGCGTGCTGATGACCACCTTTGTCTGGGGGGCCTCGCTGATCGGAGTGGCCCTCAAGCTGATCGTGCCCGAGCGTTTCGGCCGGCTGGCCATTGCGCTCTACCTGGCGATCGGCTGGAGCGGCATCTTGGTGTTCCAGTCCCTCGCGCAGACCCTGCCCAATTCGACGCTGTGGCTCTTGCTGGCCGGCGGAGTGACCTATTCCCTCGGCATCATCTTCCACCTGTGGGAACGGCTCAAGTTCCAGAACGCGCTGTGGCATGTCTTTGTCGTGGTCGGCGCGAGCCTGCATCTCTGGGCGGTGATCGACTGCATGGTCATTCACCGGCTCTAGTCAGTCGGCGGCAATCCGGTCGTGTTCCATCCTGTCGCCCGGCTGCAGGCCGATCTCAACCGAGCGGCCACCCGGGATTTCCAGCACATATTGCACCGGACCATCCGAGGGGATGGAGGTGACGTCATGCGGGCGCGCATTGACGTGGACATTCCTGACCAGCCCATCGGCGCCGACGAAGATCATGTCGAGCGGGATGAAGGTGTTGCGCATCCAGAAGGAAACCGGCCGCTCTTCCTTGAAATCGAACAGCATGCCGGCATCGTCGGCCAGCTCGGTGACGAACATCAGCCCCTGCGCGCGGCTTTCCGGGGTGTCGACCACCTGCACGTTGAAGCTGTATTCGCCGGTCGCTGTCTGCAGTACCAGTTTGGATTCGTCGGCGAGGACCGCGGTCGGCAGGGCCAACAGGGCAAGGGCGATCACCGCACCGGCGTGGCGCAGCGCCGGGGCAAGGCCTTGGGCAGACAAGATCATGGCAGCATTTCCTAGTGGGAGGACGGCGCGTCGCCCCAACCATCGGGCCGGATTTCGGCGACCATAAGGCCCTTGGGACCATTGCCGTAGCGCACCAGCACGAATTGGCCCGGCCGCAGCTCGGTAATGCCGAAGCGGCGCAGCGTTTCCATATGCACGAAGATATCCGGCGTGCCCTCACCGGCCGACAGGAAGCCGAAGCCGCGGATGCGATTGAACCACTTCACCTCGAGCCGGACCATGCCGGAGGTCGGTTCCACCACGACATGGGTGCGCGGTGCGGGCATCTGGGCCGGGTGGCGGGCCGTGGATTCGTCCATCGACACAATGCGGAAGGCCTGCAGGCCCCCGGGACGATTGAGCGCCTCGACAACGATGCGCGCGCCCTCATAGGCCGTCTGGTAGCCATCACGGCGCAGGCAGGTCACGTGCAGCAGCACGTCGGCCAGGCCGTTATCGGGGACAATGAAGCCGAACCCCTTGCCGGCGTCGAACCATTTGATGGAGCCAGAAATCTCGATCGTGTCGAGGCCGGAATCCCCGGCGGGAGCAGCAGCGCTGGAATGGCCCGCCGAATCCGTATCGTGTGACACGGCTGCAGCGTCTTCGCTATCGCCAGTAAACTTGGCCCCCATGCTCCCCAAAGCCCTTCGCACTCGCCCCGCAACTGCGAGGTACTCCACAAGACAGGACGCTACTGTGTCCGATTCAAACGCAATTGTTAAGAGTCTGTTTGGAATTGCATTGGTTGCCGCAGCGCCGCGGTCTTGCTAGGCCAGCGGCAATCGATTTCAAGAAGGAGCATTTGCCGTGAAATATCTGCACACGATGGTTCGGGTGACCAATGTCGAGGAGAGCCTGCGCTTCTACTGCGAGGGCCTGGGGCTCGAAGAGGTGCGACGCACGGAAAACGAGAAGGGTCGCTTCACCCTGATCTTCCTGCGCGCGCCGGGCGATGCGGGCGGCGAGGTCGAGCTCACCTATAACTGGGACCCGGAAGAATATACCGGCGGGCGCAATTTCGGCCACCTGGCCTACCGGGTGGACGATATCTACAAGCTCTGCCAGCACCTTTCCGACATAGGCGTGACCATCAACCGGCCACCGCGCGATGGCCACATGGCTTTCGTCCGTTCGCCGGACGGCATCTCGGTCGAACTGATCCAGGACGGCACCCTGCCCCCGCAGGAGCCATGGCTGTCCATGCCCAATACCGGCAAGTGGTAAGCCGCGCCGACAGCCGCTAACGCTTCGCTAACCGTGGCGCTTAGCCTGCGGTTAGCGAAAAGGATCGTATTTTAGCGACTTCACAAACGGGCCATTGCCTGTTGCTCAAGGGCAACAGGCGGTCACTCGGAAGTTGCCATGCCCCTCTCGATCCGCTCTCTTCTCGCCATTGTCCTGACTGCGCTGACCCTGGCAGCCTGCATGCCCATGGCCATGTTTGCCAGCGGCAGCGGCGCAGCCTATTCGGGCAAGAAGAGCGACTGGGGCACCTATGTCGCCAGCAATGAGGTCAACGCCCTCTGCCTCTCGCCCAAGCTGCGATTCCTGATCTGGGAATTCGAGGGCCAGTTCGGCCGCAAGGTCATCATGAGCTCGGGCTACCGGGACGGCCGGCACAATGCGGCAGCCGGCGGCGCGGACAATTCCTACCACACCAAGTGCATGGCGGCCGATTTCTACATTCCGGGCGTCGACAAGCAGCAGCTGATCGCCTTCGCCATGCATCGCAGCAGCGCCGGCGGGCTGGGCTGCTATCCGGGCCGGCAATTCATCCATGTGGACGTGCGCGACCGGCCGCGCGGCTACAATCGGCCCGTCACCTTCTCGGGCTGTTGAAAAATTTGGCTTTATGGCCGCAAATGGGTTGCACATCCCAAATCACCCAACTATACGACCACCAGCGCTTAGGCGCCCTTCGTCTATCGGTTAGGACGGCACCCTTTCACGGTGCAGAGAGGGGTTCGACTCCCCTAGGGCGTACCATTCCCTCCTTGCGGGAAATGACATAGACTAAGCCGACTTGTTCCTAGGTCCGCGGCCATCGTCTATCGGTTAGGACGGCACCCTCTCACGGTGCAGAGCGGGGTTCGATTCCCCGTGGCCGTACCAGGAACCCTCCCCCACAAGAAAACTGCCAGCATGCTTGCGGCAAATGCGCCAGCTGCTGCCGGTTTGCCGCCCATCTACTGATCCATTGCACGACGCTTCGCGTAGGAGGGTTACGCAGGCGGAGCAGCCGATGTATGCCGTAGTCATGACCAATTCAGATATGGGCGCGCCGCCCCCGCCGACCGAATTGCCAGACCCGGCCGGGCTCGTGCAGCGCATTGCTACGCAGCAGGACCGCGCCGCTCTGGCCGCGCTGTTCAACCTGTTCGGCCCGCGCGTGAAGTCCATGATGCTCAAGCTGGGAGCCGGCGAGGCGCTGGCCGAAGACCTGGTACAGGAGACGTTTCTCACCGTCTGGCGCAAGGCAGCGCTCTATTCCAGCCAGCGGGGCGCAGCCAGCACCTGGATCTTTACCATCGCCCGCAACCTGCGCATCGACCAGCTGCGGCGCCAGTCCAACCGACCCTACGAGGATCTCGAAAAGGTCACGCTCGAGAGCGACGCGCCCCTGGGGAGCATGCTTGTCGAACAGAATCAGGTAGTTGCCCGCGTGACCGCCGCGCTCGAAACGCTCTCAGCCGAGCAGCGCGACGTGATCCGCCTCAGCTTCATCCATGATATGCCGCACGCCCAGATTGCCGAGACCACCGGCATCCCCCTGGGCACAGTGAAATCGCGACTTCGTCTCGCCTATGAACGGCTCCGGCCTTTGCTGGAGGACCTGCAATGATCCAACACCACCCCGATATCGCTACCCTGATGGCGTTTAGCGCCGGCACGCTTGATGGCCCCTATGCCACGGTTGTCGCGACGCATCTGGCCATGTCAGATGGCGGGCGGGAGACGCTGCGCCACATGGAAACCATCGGCGGCGCCCTGCTGACGGCGGAACCTGCTGCCGAACTGTCAGCCGGCGCGCTCGATCGGTTGCTCGGATCTGTCGGCGAGGACCAGATTTCCGTCGCGCCGCGCGCGCAGCGCAGCGCCAATGAGCTTCCCCTGCCCCTGCAACCCTTCCTGCCCAAGGGGCTGGATGGCGTCCGCTGGAAGTGGACCGGGCCGGGTGTTGCCACGGCCGATCTCGCCTGGGGCGATGACGGCAAGTCGCGGCTGATGCTGCTGCGCGTCGCCGGCGGCCGGCGTGTGCCCGAGCATGGGCATGGCGGGCACGAGCTGACGCTGATCCTGCAGGGTGCCTATCGCGACCGCTTCGGCGTCTTCGCCAAGGGCGACATTGCCGACCATGACGAGGATGTAGAACACCAGCCGATCGCCGAGCCAGGTGAAGACTGCATCTGCCTTGTTGCGGTCGACGCAAAGCTGACGTTCCGTGGCCGGCTGATGCGGGCATTGCAGCCCATGTTCGGAATATGAGAATGCAGCCGGGCGTGGCCTGGATCATCGGCGGCGGCTCGGGGATCGGCGCGGCCGTTGCCCGCCTGCTGGCCAAGCGCGGCTGGACGGTGGCCATTTCCGGTCGCCGGGCGGACAAGCTGGACGAGGTTGCGTCGGCCCATTCGACGATTCGCCCCTACCCGCTCGACGTGACCGACGGCGAGGCGATTGCGGCGACGGTGACCAGGATCGCCCAGGAGCTGGGCCATATCGATCTCTTCATCTTCGGTGCCGCCGCATGGCAGCCTATGGATGTAGGCGACTACGCATTCGACAAGTTCGCCAAGATCGTGGACACCAACTATCTGGGGGTCATCCGCGTGGCCAATCCGCTGCTGGCGCAGATGGACAAGCAGGGCGGCGGGCACTTTGCCGTCATCGCCTCGGTCGCGGGCTATTTCGGCCTGCCGCGCTCAGCGGCCTATTCCTCGACCAAGGCCGGGTTGATCAACCTGCTCGAGACGATGCGCACCGAACTGGCGCCGCGCAATATCAAGGTGCGGATGATCGCGCCGGGTTTCGTCAAGTCCGAGCTGACCGACAAGAACGACTTCCCCATGCCCTTCCTGATGGAAGCCGACGACGCCGCGGAGCGGATCGTCGACGGGCTGACGCAGTCGGACCGCTTCGAGATAGCCTTTCCCAGGCGCATGGTCTGGTTGATGAAGACCATCCGCTGGCTGCCGTATCCGGTGTTCTTCTGGCTGACCGGCAAGATGCTGCCAAAGGGCTAAGGGCAGGCCATTAGCCCCCCACAGGGCCTCCCCTTCCAGGGGAGGTCCGGCGAGGGTCTTTCCCTATGCCGGCTTGCGGTACTGATAGATACCCACATCGATCGAGCCCTCGGTGAAGCCCGCCTCGCAATAGCTGAGGTAGTAGACCCACTTGCGCTTGAACTCTTCGTCATAGCCGAGCGGGGCAATCATCGGCCAGCGCTCGAGGAAACGTTCGCGCCAGAGCTTGAGGGTTCGGGCGTAGCTCAGGCGGAAAGTCTCGACGTTTTCCAGCACCAGGCCGTATTTCTCGCCGAACTCCTGCATGACCGTCTTGGTCAGCAGCATGCCGCCGGGGAAGATGTAGCGCTGGATGAAATCGGGACCACTCTTGTAGCCCTCGAAATCGGCCTCGTTGATGGTGATGGCCTGGATGGCGGCGGTGCCGCCGGGCTTGAGCCGATCATGCACGGTCTGGAAATAGCTCGGCCAGTTGTCCTCGCCCACGGCCTCGATCATCTCGATCGAGCCGATATGGTCGAACTGGCCCTCGGTATGGCGATAATCCTCAAAGACCAGGGTCGCAAACTCGTCGAGGCCCTGACGGGCCAGGCGTTCCTGCCCGAACTTGAGCTGCTCGGCCGATAGGGTAATGCCGCGGAGATGGGCCTTGTAGTCGCGCGCCACGGTTTCGGCGAAGCCGCCCCAGCCGCAACCGATCTCCAGCACGGAGGAGCCAGGGGTTACGCCTGCCATGTCTGCAACGCGGCGGTATTTGACGAGCTGGGCTTCCTCGAGGCTCTGGTCGCCCGAAGTGAAGACGGCCGAGGAATAGGTCATTGAGGGGTCGAGCCACTGGCCATAGAAGTCGTTGCCGAGATCGTAGTGCTCGGCAATGTTCTTCTTGGAACCCTCAAGCGTGTTGCGGCGCGACAGGTGATAATGCAGATCGCCGGCCGCCTTGCGGAAGAAACCAGGGTTGGCCTGATCGAAGGTGTCGCGGTTCTGCAGGAAGAAACGGAACAGCGCCGTTAGGTCGTCGACCTCGATGTCGCCATTCATATAGGCCGCGGCAAAGCCGACAGTGCCGCGCTGCATGGCCTCGGTGATAACGCGGAAATTGTTGAGCCGGAGAACGGAGTGCTCGCCTGTCGACGGGTCACCCACAGTTCGAGTCCGGCCATTGGGCAGGATGACCGTGACGGCCCCATGCTTGACCTTGCCAATGAGCTTGCTGCCGATCCGATCGACAGCCCAGGAGGCAAATCGGGTCCACGGCGTAACGCCGGTATTGGTGCTTTCTGCTACAGATTTCGTCATCGTGCCGCTGAATCCAAAAATCGCTAGACTTCGCGGCGGCGCTTGGATTGCCGCCTCAACTTGAGTGTCGGCGGTACACCCTTGAGCCACAAAAGCAGTGCTTCCCAGTGTATGCCCGCAACTACTTTAGCGGTCATAAATGGATATGCAAGCAGCAGTTTCAATAGGGTAGCGTCCGTCAGGGGGCGCTGCTCCCCTTCGAAATAGGCCGTCAGCAAACCACCCTCGGCGTCCGAGAGCGTGATGCCGAGAAAGACGGTCTCGGTGGGCGGGCGCACCGAAAACCGATAGGCACCCTCCAGCGTGTTGAAGGGCGAGACATAGAAGGCCTTCTTGGCCTCGTGCCGAATCTGGTCGCCACTAGGCTGCACGGCCGCCTGGTAGAAGTGATGCTCGCCAAAGGTATTGCTGACTTCGTAGGCGATGAATGACGTCACCCCGGCAACGTCCTCACAGAAGTAGACGGTGATGGGATTGAAGGCGAAACCGAAGAGCCGCGGATAGGCCAGCATGCGGATGCGCGCCACGTCCGTTACCCCGGCGGCGGCCGCCTTTCGGCGGATGAAGGCGGCGATGCTCGTGCCGTCGCGCGGACCAAAATCCCTGGCGAACAGCGACACAAGGTTGAATCTATTCAAGGAGAAGAGGCGCAGCTTCTCATGTAGCGAATCAAGCCGGTCGAGATCGACGAGCATCGAGAAGACCCGGTAGCGTAGCGCATGCCGCTTGGGCCGCGCGCGCTTGTGCACGACATCGCCGACATAGATCGCGCCCAGCATGCTGGCCGTATCGTTCACTCCGCCGCCCACAGGCTCTGGTCTCCCTCGACCCAGTTATGCGCAATGCGGTCGCGCTGGTGGCCGACCTGCCACGGGCGCTGCAGCGGCCCGATACGCTCGGCAACCTCAAGCCCCGCCTGCAATCCATCCTCATGGAAACCGTAACCCATCCAGGCGCCAGCAAACCACGAGTTGTTGACCCCCTGAACCTGCCAGAGATGCGGCTGCATGGCGACGGCTTCGGCATCAAAGAGCGGATGCTCATAATCGGTTTCGTAGATGATCGAGCCGGGCGCAAACTCCCGATGCGGGTTGAGCGTAACGAACAGGCCTTTTGTGGTGGCCAAAGGCTGGAGCTTGTTCATCCAGTAGGTCAGGCTTAGCCCCTCGTCCTCACCGCTGGCGCGCAGATAGTTCCAGGCCGACCAGAGATGGCGGCGCTTGGGCATGAAACTGGGATCGGAATGCAGGACTGCGCGATTGCGGGAGAAGCGGAACGCCGACAGCACACGCTGCTCGGCCTCTGTCGGATCGGCGATCAGCGCCAGGGCCTGATCGGCATGGGTGGCAAAGACCACCTGGTCAAAATGGCGGTGACTGCCGTCCTCGAAGTAGATCTCGACGCCCTGGGCATGGCGGCGGACCTGGGCAATCGCCGCGTTGAGCACAGTTTCCATACGGCTCTGCGCGACGAGGCTGTCGATATACTGCCGCGAGCCCGACTTGACGGTGCGCCACTGCGGGCGCCCGAGGACCTGCAGCAGGGAATGGTTGGCGAAGAATTCGATGAAGGTGCGGGCGGGAAAATCGAGCATGCCGCGCGACGGAGTGGACCAAATGGCCGCTGAGATGGGCAGGATATGGTCATCAATGAAGGCGCGGGAATAGCCGAAGCGATCGAGAAACTGGGCGATGGTCAGATCGTCCGGACAGAGCTCGATCTGCTGCTCTGCCTCGCGGAAGAACCGCATGATATCGGCAACCAGCTTCCAGTGGCGCGGCCTGACGATGTTGCGGCGCTGCCCGAACAGGCCCCAGAGATACTCGCCGGAATATTCCATACGCCCCTCGCCCACCGAGACGGCGAAGCTCATGTAGGAGCGGGCTGTTTCCACGCCCAGGTGATCGAAGAACGCGGTGAGGTTGGGGTAGTTCTTCTCGTTGTAGACGATGAAGCCTGTGTCGACGGGAACTGGCCCCTGCGGGGTGGGCGCAAGGATCGTGTTGCTGTGTCCGCCGAGCACTGCGTTCTTTTCGAACAGCGTCACTGCATGGGTCTTGGACAGCATCCAGGCCGCTGACAGGCCTGCGATTCCCGAGCCGATCACGGCGATATTCGAGGCAGTCATGTCAGCAGTGTCTCCGAACTATCAAGCAACTGGATACGCGTGGAGATACGCCGTGGATCAGTGGAGAGTTTCGGTCAGCCCTTAGGCCTGGCGAGATCGGTCAGGCGGAACTGAACCTGCTCGCGGCCCTGATAGTGGTCGATTGAGAGGGCGCCGGCAAAATGGAAAGGCGTATCGGAATCGCGCAGCAAGGCGTCGCCGATCGGGGTACTGGCGGCGCGGAAGGCAATGGCCTTGAGGCGGGCACCATCTTCGGAGGTCAGTGTGAAGCTGACATGGCCGCCCTTGCCGACGATCTGCGCAAAGCGTGCGCGATGGGCGGGAAAGGCAAAGACCGGGCTCGGATTGCCCGAACCATAGGGGCCGGCCTTTTCCAGGTCATGCACGAGGTCCAGCGTCGCCCCACGCGCCGTCAGCGCCGCATCGATCGGCAGGGCTGTCGCGGCCCGTGCCGCGGTCACGTCGACCGAAAGCTTGCTGGCCAGGAAGGACCGGAAGGGGCCGAGCTGGCCTGGCTTGATGGTAACGCCGGCCGCCATGGCATGACCGCCGCCCTTAGCGATGAGGCCGAGCTCCACCGCTTCGATGACGGCGCGGCCAAGGTCCACACCGGGCATGGAGCGCCCCGAGCCCGTGCCGGTGCCGTCGGGCTGCAGAGCAATGGCAAAGGTGGGTCGCTCGAAGCGCTCGCGCAGCCGCGACGCGATGAGGCCGGCAACACCGGGATGCCAATTGGCGGAGGCCAGCACCAGGACGGGAGGGCCCTCGCCGCTGCCGATTTCCATCTCGGCGACAGCGGCAGCCTCTTCGACGGCCTCGACCTCGATGCGCTGGCGTTCCGAATTGAGCTCGTCGAGGCGCGCAGCGATGGCCAGGGCATGGTGCTCGTCATCCACAGTCAGCAGTTCGGTGCCGAGCGCCGCATTGCCGATACGGCCACCGGCATTGATGCGCGGCCCCAGCAGGAAGCCCAAATGGTAGGGGTTGATTGGTCCGCTCAGCCGCGACGCCAGGGCCAGCGCGGCAATGCCCTTGTTGTCGCCACGTCGCGCGACTTCGAGGCCACGCACGACGAAGGCGCGGTTAAGCCCGGTGAGCGGGACCACGTCGCATATGGTGGCCAGGGCGACCAGGTCGAGCAATTTGAGCAGGTCCGGCAGGCCCGTATCGCCGCGTTGCCGCAAGGTGCGGTTGACCGCCACCAGCACCATGAAGGTCACGCCGGCCGCGCAGAGATAACCAAGTCCGGAAATGTCGTCCGGCCGGTTGGGATTGACCAGCGCAGTCGCGTCGGGGAGGTCGTGGTCGGAAAGGTGATGGTCGATGACCAGAACATCGACGCCCCTGCCCCGCGCATGGGCGATCGGGCCATCGCTGGTGGTGCCACAGTCCAGCGTGATGACGAGGCTGGCGCCCGCGTCGATCAACTTATCCATGGCCGCGATATTGGGACCGTAGCCCTCGAAGATGCGGTCGGGGATATGGACCTGCGGCTCGATGCCGAAATGGCGCAGGTAGCGGGCCATGAGAGCGCAGGAACAGGCGCCGTCGACGTCATAGTCGCCAAACAGCGCAACAGCCTCATTGTCCGCGATCGCCTTGGCCAGCCGCTCGGCCAGGGAATCCATGGCGGTCAGGGTCGAGGGATCGGGCATGAGGCCGCGAATGGTCGGCTCAAGATAGGTTTCCGCCGCGTCGAGATCGACTCCCCGGGCGGCGATGATGCGGGCCAAAATCTCGGAAATGCCGATGCGTTGGGCGATTGCCGTGGCGGTACGGGTGGTGCCGGCGTCCAGACGATCGATCCATGCCCTTCCGGTGACGGAGCGGGAGACGTCGAGGAAAGGTCGCGGCGCATCGAGCATGGGTGAGAGGTAGGCGATTTGGGTGCAGGTGGGAAGGCCGCTTTTCACCTCTCCCTTCGGGGGAGGCAAGAGGTGCCTTACCGCGCGTGCTGCGCCTTGATCCACCGAACTGTCTGGCTCCAGCTCCGCATGACGATAGTGTTGGTCTCGACAGAGTTGCGACGCAGGCGGACGCCTTCGAGCAGGGTGCCATCGGTGACGCCGGTTGCCGCCACCAGGACGTCGCCGGCGGCCAGTTCGGTCACGTCATAGATGCGATTGGGGTCGGTAATGCCCATGGCGATGGCGCGCTCGCGCTTGGCCGGGGTGTCGAGGATCAGCTTGCCCTGCATCTGCCCGCCAATGCAGCGCAGGGCCGCGGCCGCCAGCACGCCTTCGGGAGCACCGCCAGAGCCAAGATAGATATCGATCCCGGTATCCTCGGTATTGACGGCATGGATCACCCCGGCGATGTCGCCGTCGCTGATCAGCTTCACCGCCACGCCCGTGGTGCGCAGCTCGTCGATCAACCCGGCATGGCGCGGGCGATCCAGCACGATGGCGGTGATCTCCGAGATCGGCACGCCCTTGGCCTTGGCCAGCGCCTTGACGTTTTCGGTTGCCGTCCAGTCGATCTGGACGGTGCCCGGAGCATATTCGGAGCCGATGGCGATCTTGTGCATATAGACATTGCGGGCGACGTTCAGCAGCCCGCCGCGCTCGGCCATGGCCAGTACCACGATGGAGTCGGGCTGGTTCTTGGCGCAGAGCGTAACGCCCTCGAGCGGATCGACGGCGATGTCGACCTCGGGCCCCTGCCCGGCGCCGACCGCCTGGCCGATATAGAGATTGTCGCACTCGTTCTCTTCGCCCTCGCCGATGACGATACGTCCGGATATGGCGACGCGGTCGAGTTCTGCCTTCATGGCGAGGACGGCGGCTTCGTCGGCCGCCTGTTCATTGCCCTTGCCGCGCCATTCGGCGGCAGCGATGGCCGCGCGCTCGGTCACGCGGACCAGTTCCAGGGTCAGGCTGCGGTGCAGGTGGGCCGGGCTTCTGTCGCCCTCGACCTTGCTCAGTCTCATATATCCTCCCGGGGCCTGACTTGCCCCGGCGGGGTATCAGAGCGTTTCGATCCGGATCAGTTGCGGCTCGCCCACGATAAACCCGTCGGCTGCGATCTGCGCAAGCGATTCACGCACCGATGATTCCAAAGTCTGTTGAGTGATCATCACCACCGTCCGAGTCGATGACCCGTCCGGCGCGAGTGCCTTAGCGTTCAAATCGGACCGCTGGATGACGGAATCGATGGAAATGCCGTGTTCGGCCATCCGGCTGGTGATGGATGCCAATGCGCCGGGCACATCCTTGGCATTGAGGCGGATATAGTAGCCACCCTCATGCGCGCGCATGGGGGCATCCTTGTAGGGCAGCAATTCGTCGCTCGGCACGCCAAGGGGCGGAACGCGCGTGCCTCGGGCAATGTCGAGAATATCGGAGAGCACCGAGGACGCCGTGGGCGGCCCGCCGGCGCCCGGGCCCGCCAGCAGAAGCTCGTGCACGTGGTCGGTTTCGAGCGCCACGGCGTTCATCACGCCATCCACGCCGGCAATGGCGCTGCCCTTGGGCACGAAGGTGGGGTGCACGCGCTGCTCGATGCCTTCGTCGGTCCGCTGGGCGATGCCGAGCAGCTTGATCTTGTAGCCCAGTTCCGCCGCGACCTTGATGTCGTGCTGGGTGATCCTGGAGATGCCTTCCACCCGGATCTTGTCGGGCGCGATCTCGTAGCCGAAGCACAGCGTGGCCAGGATGGAGAGCTTGTGCGCGGTGTCGAAACCCTCGACGTCGAAGGTCGGGTCGGCCTCGGCATAACCCAAAGCCTGCGCGTCCTTGAGGCAATCAGCGAAGCTGATGTCCTCGTTGCCCATGCGGGTCAGGATATAGTTGCAGGTGCCGTTCATGATGCCGAACACCTTGGCGATGCGGGCCGAGCCCAGGCCCTCGCGCAGCGTCTTGATCACGGGAATACCGCCGGCAACGGCCGCCTCAAAGCCGAGCTGGGCGCCTGATTCTTCGGCCAGCCGCGCCAGGGCGACGCCGTGCTTGGCCAGCAGTGCCTTGTTGGCTGTGACCACGGGGCGGCCGATCTCCAGCGCAGCCTTGACGGCGGCAAAAGCCGGACCGTCTTCGCCGCCGATCAGTTCGACAAACAGGTCGATGCCATCCGACTTGGCAAGGGCCACCGGATCGTCGAACCAGTCGAGCCCGGAAATATCAATGCCGCGGTCCCGGGATCGCGAGCGCGCGGCAACGGCCGTCACCACCAGCTGGCGGCCAAGTTTTCGCGTCAACTCGGCACCATCCTTCTGGAGGATGCGCACCAGCGTGGCGCCCACATTGCCGAGCCCAGCCACGCCAACGCGCAAGGGTGCCTGCGCCTCGCCGTCGCCGAAATCCTGCATCGCCTTCAGGATGCGCGCACGCGTATCGGAGCGGGGCTCGCGGCCTTCGCGCAGGTCAAAGACGAATAGCGGATCGCCCGCAACGGTGCGGCCGAAGCGCGTCGGCGTCCAGCCGCGGGCGGAGATGAAGGTTTCGACGGATTGGCGGAAAGAAGCAATGTCACTCATGGTGGCGACATCTGCATAGGAATTCGCCTAGCCGTCAATAGGAGTTTGGGCAGGCCGCCCATGTTTGGCGGCATGCCCGTTCGCGGTCGTCCTCACTCCGGCCTGGAGGGCCAGAGCGTACAGGCCTTACCTTGCCAGCGGCACCACGTTGCCTGCTCCGGTCTTGGAGCCGAGCAGCTTCTTGATGTTGCGGGCCGCCTGGCGGATGCGCTGTTCGTTTTCGACGAAGGCAAGACGGATATACTGATCGCCATATTCGCCGAAGCCGACGCCTGGCGCGACGCCGACGCCTGTTTCCTTGATCAGGAGCTTTGCAAATTCGAGCGAGCCGAGATGGGCGAACTGGGCCGGGATGGGCGCCCAGGCAAACATGGTGGCCTTGGGCACCGGAATGTCCCAGCCGGAGCGGGCAAAGCTCTCAACCATCACGTCGCGGCGGTGCTTGTAGACCTTGCGCACTTCCTCGATGACATCGTCCGAGCCATTCAGCGCCGCCGTGGCCGCCACCTGGATCGGCGTGAAGGCACCGTAGTCGAGATACGACTTCACCCGGGCCAGCGCCGCGATCAGGCGCTCATTGCCCACGGCGAAACCGACGCGCCAGCCGGGCATGGAATAGGTCTTGGACATCGAGGTGAATTCCACCGTGATGTCGATCGCGCCCGGCACCTGCAGAACGGAGGGCGGCGGCGCGTTTTCATCGAAGTAGATCTCGGAATAGGCGAGATCGGACAGGATGAAGATGTCGTTTTCCCTGCAGTACTTGACCACCTCGGTGTAAAAATCGAGGTCCGCCGTATAGGCGGTCGGATTGGCCGGGTAGTTCAGCACCAGCGCGATCGGCTTGGGGATCGAGTGGCGCACGGCCCGATCGAGCGAGCGCATGAAATCTTCATTGGGGTCGGCCGGCATCGACCGGACCACGCCGCCGCTCATGATGAAGCCGAACGAGTGAATCGGATAGGTCGGATTGGGCACCAGCACCACATCGCCGGGCGCGGTGATGGCCGAAGCCATATTGGCAAAGCCCTCCTTGGACCCCAGCGTCGCGACGACCTGGGTATCGGGATTGAGCTTCACGCCGAAGCGGCGGCCATAGTAGCTGGCTTGGGCCTTGCGCAGGCCGGGAATGCCGCGCGAGGTGGAATAGCGGTGGGTGCGACCGTCCTTGACGGTTTCCTGCAGCTTCTCGACGATGTGCTGCGGCGTGGGCATGTCAGGATTGCCCATGCCCAGGTCGATAACGTCCACACCCTCGGCGCGTGCCTTGGCCTTGAGCGGATCGATGTGAGCAAAGACATAGGGGGGAAGTCGGCGGATTTTATGGAAGTCGGCGCTCATGATTTCCTCGACGGTCCCTTGGGGGACCTGACTGGCCGCGACGCGCTGCAGTGGCGCCACGCCCTCACACTGAGGCCGTGATTATCGCGGAATTATGGTTGTAAACGGGTTAAGTGGCCCGCTTTGGGCCGGGCTATCGTGTTCGGCTCTTCCCAGCCCAGGCGGGGCCACGCGGGAAGAGCTAGCGGGCGTTTGCCGCCGCCACGAGGGCAGCCGCAGCCACTGCACAACCGGCGAGCGAGGCTCCAACCATAGCAACAGTGTACAGAGACTGCATGTCCCTTGCCCTTCGGATGCGATTTTTGTAAGGAAATCAGCTATCGACAAGGCCGTTCATAAATCCTCCTCTGGGTATTGTAAATGGTCCGAAGGGTGCCAACCTTCGGCCAGAGCGGTGTATGGTGAGGTAAGACTTTGAAGCGCATTGCCCTCGTCACGATCGGCACGCAAGGCGACGTTCAACCCTATCTAGCCCTCGCGATCGCCCTCAAGGATCGTGGCTATTCGGTTGTCCTTGGCGCCTCTGAAGAATTTCAGGACATGGTGGAAGGCTATGGCATCGAGTTTCATACGCTCGGACCCTCCATCCAGTCCTTCCTGACCCAGCAGCGCTTCGAGAATGCGATGAGCCAGTCCATGCTCATCAACGGCCCCTCCCTGCTCCGGCAAGGCCAGCAGATCGTCGACACCGCGGCGCGTCATGCCTGGAACATGTGCCAGGGCGCCGATATGCTGATCCTCAACATGAATACCAGTTTCGGCATCGACATTGCCGAGGCGCTGCATATTCCCGCCGTCATGGTGGCGCTGCAGCCGCTGAATTCGACCAGCGAATTCCCGCTCTGCATCTATTACGATTACGGCGCCGACTTCGGCCCCGCATTCAACAAGCTCAGCTACACGGCAATGACCGTGCAGCAGATCTACTACAACCTGCCGCGCAACAAGCTGCGCCGCGAGCTGATGGGGCTGGACGCGCGCAAGAAGGGCGGCTTCTTCCGCAATACCGATGGCACGGCGCTGACCACGCTCTATCCTTATTCCTCGGTGGTATCGCCGCGCCCGCGCGACTGGCCCAAGAGCGCCATCGTCACGGGCTACTGGAACCTGCGGGACCGTAGCGACTGGCAACCTTCGGCGGCCTTCCAGAAGTTCCTCTCCGAGGGCGACGCGCCGGTTTATATCGGCTTCGGCTCGATGCCGTTCGGGGCGGAGCGCAATACAAAGATCCTCAAGGAAGCCGTTGCCATGTGGGGCGGCCGCGCCGTGGTGGCGCGCGGCTGGGGCGGGATCAATCCGCAGGACCTGCCCGACACCATCTTTGCCATCGAGAAGGCGCCACACGACAAGCTGTTCAAATATGTGTCAGCTGTCGTTCATCATGGTGGCGCCGGCACGACATCAGCGGGACTGCATCTGGGCAGGCCGACCTTTGTCGTGCCGCAGACCGTCGACCAGCCCTATTGGGGCCGCCGGGTCTATGAACTCGGTTGCGGCCCCAAGCCGGTACGGTTGCGCAAGCTGACCTCGGAAATCCTGGCCGGAGCGCTGGAGGATCTCTCCACCAACGAAGACTATCGCCGTAACGCCGCCGATATCGCCGAGCAGCTCCATGCCGAAAACGGCACCGAAAAGGCCATCAAGGTCATCGAGCGCGTGATGGCCAACTACGTGCCGCGCGTCCCGAAGGTCAAGAAGACCAGGCTCAAGCCGGCACTGAAGCTGGTGGGCTGAAGGCCAGGGCCGTCTGCAGAAGCTAGCGCACTCTGGGGAAGCGTGCCTGCTCACGCATCCGCTTGGCAGACGATCTCGAGATTGTTGCCGTCGGGGTCCAGCACGAAAGCCGCGTAGTAGGTGGGCGTGTAATCACGCTTGCCGGGGGCGCCATTGTCCTTGCCGCCAGTGCTGAGCGCCGCGGCATGGAAGGCGTCCACGACGGAGCGGTCGTCGGTCTTGAAGGCCAGATGGATATTGGATCTACCCTTGTCATCCGCGCCGATCCAGAAATCGGGGTAGTCGCGGCCGAAACCGGCCGTACCCGGATATTCCATCAGCACCGAATAACCGAGTGGTGCGAGGGCGGCCTTGTAGAAGGCGAGCATGGTGTCGAACTGGTTGGTGCGCAGGCCGATGTGATCAAGCATGGGTGTCTCCGTCTGGATAGTATCAAGTGTCCCTGCCCTATCTCACCCCGTGCTGACAGGCCGCGTCAGTAGTGGCGGATGAATGATGATGTGAACGTCAGTGCCCACGGGACAGCCGATAGCTGTAGAGGCCGCCGATCAGTAGCGGGATCAGGACGCTCACGGCGACCACTGCCAGCAGAGCCTGAGGATTGCTGCTCAGCAGGGCAGCGATGACCATGGCAAGCCCGCCGAGCAGCATCAGCCACCCCACCAGGCGATTGGTCGCCTGCCAATTGGCCGGATTGGCCATGGTCCAGGGCAGGCGGACGCCGGATACCGCATTGGGCTGGGATTTTGGCAGGACATTGCCCAGCAGCACGAAGAGCACGCCGATGGCCAGGACGATGATGCGCACCATATCGACCTCCTGGCCCATCCCGATCAAGATCACGGCACATTGGATGACAAGACCAAGCGCCAGTATGCCGGGCACAACGACGCGCAGGCCGTGGCGGGCGCCGGCGACGCGCTCTGAAGCGCTCAATCTGGTCAGGAACCAGATCAGGGCTACAACACCCAGCATAATGGCCGGCAACTGCAGCAAGGCGGCATCGCGCGGCATGAAAGCGTCGGCCTCCCCGCTGATGCCCCAGTGAACCGGCAGAATAGTGTCGGCCGGCACGAGGAAGAAGCCGGCGAACGTCGCCGCGAGCAGGCAGAGCGCCAGAACTGTGGCGGGTGGAGTGAAGAAATCACGCAAAGTCATTTGTCCTGCTCCTTGAGCGACAAGACATCGGCCAGCGCCTGTTCGAGCACTGACGTGTTGAGATGGTAGATGAGGCTGGTTCCCTGCCGTTCCACGGCAACAAGATCGGCCTCCTTGAGCTTGGCGAAATGCACCGACAGGGTCGGCCGGCTGATATCGAAATGGCCGGCCAGATCACCGGCGCTCATCGGCCCGCTCTTGAGCAGAGCCAGCACCTTGCGCCGCACCGGATGCGACAGCGCCTCAAAGACGGCATTGATGCTCAATGCGGCTCCTTATTTCGTCGGCGCACTAATTAGTTGTTTTGCTAATTAGTGTCAAGACGAAATATCGGAATGGCTTATGCGAGATCAGCGTCTCGTCAGCGCGGTGGCCAGTCCGGCAGTCGCAGGGGGCAGGTAAAGAGCCGCCAGAAAAGCCAGAACCATGCGCCCTGCCCCGGCATCAAGCCAGGCCAGAATCGCCAGGCCTATTCCCGCCAAGGCAAAGGCAACGCCCGCGGCACGATGCACCAGGCGCCAGGCGCTGTCGGATGGAATTGGCCAGGGCATGCGCAGCCCGGCATAGGTGTGCCGCTCGGCCTCAAACAGGATGATCCCCAGCAGGATCAGCACAGGGCCCAGCGCAAATCCGGTGAAGCGGATGAAATCGAGATCGGAGCCAATGCCGGTCAGCAGCAGCCCAAACTGCGTCGCAGTGATGACGGAGAGTTGCAGCGTCAGCGCCGGGTCGAGAATATGCTGGCTCTTGGCGAACTGGTTCCTGGTGAACTGCCTGCCGAGCAGGAAGAACGCCGTGATCAGCACAACCTGCAACACAGGCGCCACGATGAGGACATCGCGCGGCCAGACCCAGTCGGCGGCGCTGCCGGCCCAATGGGCGGGAAAGACGAAATCTGCGGGGATGCGAAAGAAGCCGAGACCAGTAATCGCCAGGGTTACGGTCAGCAGCAACAGGTGAAAGCGGGTGACGAGGGTCTGCATGGCGGGCTCGGTCGAATGCGCCTGACGTGGTGCCTATGAGCGCAAAAGAAAAGGGCCGGTTTCCCGGCCCCTCTCCATATCTGCAAAATCGAGGCTTAGCGCTTCGAGAACTGGAAGGACTTGCGGGCCTTGGCCTTGCCGTACTTCTTGCGTTCGACGACGCGGCTGTCGCGGGTGAGGAAACCACCCTTCTTGAGGATCGGGCGCAGGGCGGGCTCGAAGTAGTTGAGCGCCTTGGAGATGCCGTGACGAACGGCACCGGCCTGACCCGACAGACCACCACCGGCAACAGTGACGACGACGTCGTACTGGTCGGTGCGTTCGGTCGCGACGATCGGCTGCTTGACGATGAGCTGGAGAACCGGGCGTGCAAAGTATGTAGCGAATTCGCGACCATTGATGACGACCTTGCCCTTGCCTGGCTTAATCCAGACGCGCGCAACAGCGTTCTTGCGCTTGCCGGTAGCGTAGGCGCGGCCCTGGGCGTCGAGCTTCTGCACATGCACCGGAGCGGTGTTCACGGCCGGAGCGACAGTGGAGGTGCCGAGGTCTTCGAGGGAGTTGATGGTTTCGGCCATATTACTTCACCCGCGCATTCTTGGAGTTCATCGCAGCAACGTCCAGCTTGGCCGGGTTCTGCGCTTCATGGGGATGCTCGGCGCCAGAATAGACGCGGAGGTTCTTGAGCTGCGCACGGGTCAGCGGACCGCCCGGCATCATGCGACGAACCGCGTTCTCGAGCACGCGCTCGGGGAAACGACCTTCGAGGATCTCACGCGCGGTGCGATCCTTGATGCCGCCGGGGAAACCGGTGTGCCAGTAGAACTTGTGCTGGTCCAGCTTGCGGCCAGTCAGCTTCACCTTGTCGGCATTGATGACAACGATGTTGTCGCCCATGTCCATGTGGGGGGTGAAGGTCGGCTTGTGCTTGCCGCGCAGACGCGAAGCGATGATCGAAGCAACGCGACCCACGACGAGGCCACTGGCGTCGATCAGGATCCACTTCTTTTCGATCTCGCTCGGTTTTGCCGAGTAAGTGCTCATGCTTGAATTCCCTAGATAATTGGGGCTTGCAGCCTTCATCCAAGGAAGAAAGCGGCGTGTTCGGGGCGTCGTGTAGGGGGGAATCTGAATGTCGTCAAGGGGCTTGATTTATAGCCGCAATATCAATGACTTACATATACGGTATCATGATACCACACAAATTGGTCAGTCCTTTGTGCAGCCGAACACCCTAGTCTTGCCTGTGGATGGAGTGCCAGTGCCAGGCCATACCAATCAAAATCGAGATCAGGAAAGCGCCGCAAACCAGCAGGCCAATCGTGGTCTCGTTCATCGGAACAGGCAGGCTGTCGGCGCCGTACACAACGGTGGCGAGCAACTCCAAACTTGTCACGCACATCACGATCTGGATGCGCCATCTCAAACTCAGACAGGTCATGCGTCCACCCCAGAGCCTGGACGCTAGTCAAAACAGCTTTACTTGGAGTTGAACTTTTGCACGCAAACCGTTCCGACTAACGAGCCGCCCGCCGCATATCTGCGATATAGGCCATGGTGACGCCAGCAAGCATGAAGGCCAGGGCCTGGTGGCCAACGGCCAGCGAGATCGGCACGGCAGTCAGCAGCGTTGCGATTCCCAGGGCGACCTGCAGCAGCACCAGCAGGCCAAGCCGCGGCAGCCAGCCGTGCATGCCGGAGAAGCCACCGGCGCGATGCTGGCGCCACAGCATCACCGCCAGGTAGGCCACGATGAGATAGGCTATGGCGCGGTGGATGAATTGCACCGTGAGATTGTTCTCGAAGAGATTGCGCCAGAGCGGCTGCATCACGTCCATGCCGGCGGGAATGATCGCGCCATCCATCAGCGGCCAGGTATTATAGCCCATCCCGGCATCCAGCCCGGCAACGAAGGCCCCTGCCCCGATCTGGAAGATGATGAGAACCAGCAGGCCCGTCGCCCACCCGATATTGCCGCCGGTCACGCGCCGCTCCATCCGCCCCGGTTCGAGCGAACGGGGCAAATAGACCAGCGCGATGAACAGCAGCGAGGCGGCCGTCAAATGCGCGGCGAGCCGGTATTGCGAAACCGACGTCAGTTCGGTGAGGCCGGACGATACCATCCACCAGCCCAGCGCCCCCTGGAAGCCACCCAGGATGAACAGGCCGAACAGTGGCCAGGCCAGCTGCGCGGTGAACCGCTTCTGAATCAGGAAGATCACGAAGGGCACGGCGAACAGCACACCCAGCAGCCGCCCGAGCAGGCGATGCAGATACTCCCAGAAGAAGATGACCTTGAAGTCGTCAATGGTCATCCAGCTGTTGTTGACCTCATATTGCGGGATCTGCTTGTAGGCATCGAACTCGGCCTGCCAGTCAGCGTCGCTCAACGGCGGGATGGTCCCGGAAATCGGCCGCCAGCTGGTGATGGAAAGCCCGGATTCGGTGAGCCGAGTGATGCCGCCCACGGCAACCATCAGCAGCACGAATGCCGCCATGGCATAGAGCCAGATGCGCACCGGGCGCAGCCGGTCGCCGGCATAGGTGGTTTGGCTCAGTGCGGCACTATGGGCGCTGGTCACGGCAGTTTCCCGGTGTCGGTCTTCGGCCGGGAGTGGTATGCCCGAGCAGACTTTCTCGCAATAGGCGCGATGCCGCACATGACGCAGCGTAACCGCAAATTCATCGGCGTTCTGCTGATCCTCGGCTCCATCGTGGCCTGGCTCAGCATCTTCACTTCGGTTTACCTGGCCTTTCCGCCCGGCCTGCCGATCTGGATCCTGATGCCCTATTTCATCGTCGCGGGCATGGGATGGCTGTTTCCAGCCATGGCGATCATCCGCTGGATGGCCAAGCCGGATGCCTGATCAGCCGACCAGCTTGCCGATGGCGGAAAAGATCGCGCCGGTAGCAAAAACATCCACATAGCGGCGCGACTGAAAGTATCCGTTGAGGGAAATGCGAGGCAAGGCGTGCGGGTTTTGCGCATGGCGCGCATAGAGACCGCCAGGACGCGTTGTCACCGCGGACCGAAAGCCCAGTTCCCGCGCAAGGTCGAATTCCCGTTGCCCGGCCGAGAGCGGCCCGCCCAGTGGATAAGAGAAGTGCATCGGACGCCGGCCGAGCTGGGCCAGCAGGATATCGGCAGACTGCGTCATTTCGTGGCGCGCCTGATCGACAGGCAGCTTGGCCAGTTCATAGTGATGCACGGTGTGGGCACCGATGGTGCAGAGCGGGTCTTCGGCGAACTGTCGCAGTTCCTGCCAGTCCATGATCAGGTCGCGGCACTGCCCGTCGAGATCGTAGCCATAGGCCGCGGCGAAGCTGTGCAGCAGCGCCAGGCGATCGGTTTCGGGCATCCGGCGCATCTGCCAATAGAGGGCTCTGAAGGCCTCTTTTTTCTCTGAGGTGGTGCGGGTGTCGATATAGTCGGTCTCACCGCCAGTATTCATGGTGATGGCCTCCTGCCGCGCGATAATGTCCTCGATCGCCTGCCACCAGATCTCGCCGACGCCATCCACGAATGCCGTCGGGACGTAAAGCGTGAACGGGGCAGCCTGCCGCCGCAATATGGGCAGCGCAAATTCGAGGTTATCCTTGTAGGCATCGTCGAGGGTAAGAACCACGAAGCGGCGCCCGGGATTGGGGGCACCGAGGCGCTCCAAGGCCTCGTCGAGACTGACAATGTCCAGATCGAGGTCCCTCAGCCGCTCGATGACATATTCGAGGTAGTTCGGCCGGACCTGCAGGATTGCATTGGGCGAAAAATCCGCCGGCTCGTCAGGCAAGACACGGTGCAGAGTGAAGATCACGCCACGCGACGCGGACAGCGCCCGAACCAGGCTGGGCAGACGTGACAGCCACAGCAGTTCGAAGATGGCGCGGATAGTCGCGTATTTGGCCGACATGGAGCGCTCCGGTCAGGCGGCGACGCGAGCCGGAACGGCGGCAACCTCGCAGTGTTCGAAGCCGGTGCCGAGCAGGCGCTTGCGCGTTTCGGCAACAGCGTTGAGGTCGTCCTCTTTTCCGGCCACCAGAACGAGCCTGCCATCCAGTCCGTCGAAGAGCGGCAGGCTCGAAGCCGCACCCACCCGGCCAGTCATCAGCACCACGACCTCGTAGAGGTCGCCCAGCGCTTCGACCAGGGTCATTGGCTTGGAGGAGTTTCGGGCAATCTCACCGGCCCGCCCCCAGGGTACTTCGGCAAAGCTGTTGTCAGCCGACTTGTGCACCACATCGCCAAAACTGGCGGCGTTGGTGCTGAGATCGGCAAGTCCGGGTTCATCGCCGGCGCGTTCGCTTCCGGCATCGACCAGAGCAACGCTCAACCCGCGCGAGAGCGCGTCACCGACCAACTCCTCGGCCAGCACTTCGCAATCGGCATTGGAACCGTGCGCGGCAAGAATCAAGAGGCGTGTGCGCCCCAGTGCGAGGTCAGAGGCCAGGTCGGACCGCCGGATCAGGCTTGGCACGTGCACCGACTCGGCTGGTGCCGGTGGGACTACAGTCTCCGGCTCGTCAATTTCGGGCTCGGGCTTCACGACGGCATCCGGTGCCGCAGCGGCGCGATTGCTCGTGAACGCCTGGAGAAACCGCCTGAACTCGGGCTGTGCGGTGACACTGCCCTTCGTCTCGGGCTTCTCCTCGACGACTGCCACGGGTGCGGCCACTGCGACCACGGCTGGTACAGGCTGCTTCTCCCAGACTTCTTCGGGCTCGAGCTCTTCTGCCACGAAGGGGACTTCGTCCAGTTCATCCTGCGCAGGTTCTGGATCGCGACCGGCGATGACGGCGCGGCCGGACACCAGCTCGGAAAAGATGATGATGCCCACCTGGACCAGGACGGAGACGAGCCCCACGGCAATGAGGAACAGCTGGGTATTGGGGGATGCGGGCGTAACTGACGGCGCGGCAAGGCTCACCACCCGCACATCGGGCAGTGTCGAACTGGACTCAGAGCGCGAGAACGCTTCGTTGTAGCGCTGCAGGTAGCCTTCGAGCAGATCGCGCTGCGCCTTGGCCTCGCGCTGCAGGCCATCCAGCGTCACGATATCCTGCGTGGCCGTCGAAGCGGTTACCTTGGCGCGTGCCATGTCGCCCTGGAGCGAGACTTCAAGATCGGCTTCGATCTGGGCTTCGGCGTCGAGCGCGTCGGCGACCCGGCGACCCTCGATGCTGATCTGGTTATTCAGTTCGGCGATCTGAGCCGTCAGGGCCTGAACGATGGGATGATTGGCCAGAAGGGTAGCCGAGCGCTGGGCCTTCTCGCCCTGCAGGCGCGCCTTTTCCTCGCTCAGCTGCTGGATGACCACAGAGTCGCGAACATCGGCCACGCCCTCGATCGACTGGCCGCGCTCAAGCATGCCACTGATCAGGGCGGCGCGGGACAGGGCCGCATTCTTGCGCTCCTGCGCTGCGCTGATCTGGGTGGAAATTGCGGAGAGCTGCTGGTCAAGCAGGCTGGTATTGTTGGCGCCAGTGAAGAGATCGTTGTTGACCTTGAAGTCAGCGACAGCCGTTTCGGCGGCGGTGACCGTTACGCGCAGCCGCTCGATTTCTTCGGCCAGCCATCCGGAGGCCTCCGCCGTATCCGACAGCGACAGCTGGGCACGACGCGTGACATGGGCATTGGCGACGGCATTGGCCAGGTCGGCGGCAAGCTGCGGATCAGTCGACCGCACCGCCACCGAGATCAGCCGCGAGTCGCGTTCCTGTGCCACGGTCAGTCGCTCGTAGAGATTGTTGAGCACCGTCTCGTCGACACTGACGGGTGCAGACCTGCGGCCTAGCAACTGACCGACGAGGCCGAGCGGGGAGAAGCCGCCGCCACCGCTGCCATTGAACTCCGGCACCGAGCGCAGGTCGAGCTGGTCAATTACTTTGAGCAGCGTGTCACGCGATTTGAGCAGTTCGATCTGGCTCGAAACGACACCGGCTTCGCCGGAGGCGGCCGGCGCCTGCTCGTTCGCGGCGCGGATATAGACGTTGCTGCGCGGCTCGACCAGGATCGAGGCCGAGGATTCGTACATGCGCGGCATGAACATCAGGATGACGAATGTGGCCGCCAGCAGCAGCAGTGTCAGCAGAATGATGCGCGGCAGGCGCTGGACCACAGCGCCGAGCATCGCCGCTACATCGATCCGAGCGTCGAGCATTGCTGGCGACTCATAGGACATTGCTGTTCCCCGTTTTTCTGCAGCACTTATCGCAATGACGTAGTAAGCAATTGGTTAAACCCTTTGCAGAGCGCAATAATACCGCGGGCACGGAAGGGGTTTGTTAACCATCCCAAAGCGACACTGCAGCCACTTCTCTTAGCGCGGGATTCCCATGCGTTGGCTGCCATTGCTCACCCTTGCCCTGATGCTGCCACTGGCGGCATGCGCCACGACGCGTCCGGCAACCTATCTCGTGGAGACCAAGGGTCCTTATCAGCTTGATACGGGCGACACCGTTCGTGTGTCGGTCTATGGCGACGAGGAATTGAGCGACACCTACCGGATAGATGATAGCGGCGCGATCGCGTTTCCGCTTGTCGGCCCGGTGCAGGTGCGCGGCGCAACGACCAAGGATGCCGCGGGCCGGCTCGCCGCGGCGCTGGCCAATGGCTATATGCGCAACCCCGATGTTGCGGTGGAAGTGGCGGAGTACCGGCCCTTCTTCATCCAGGGCGAGATCAAGAATGCCGGGCAGTTCCAGTATGTCTTCGGCATGACGGTGCGTGCCGCAATCAGCACGTCGGGCGGCTTTTCCGACACGGCAGACCGCAGCCGCGCCATCGTCTACCGGCGCCAGGGCGACCAGATGGTCAAGGGCACGGTCGACCTCGACTTCCCGATCTATCCGGGCGATACAGTGGTCATTCTCGAACGCTGGTTCTAACGGAGCGGCCAATGGCTGAGCCCAGGCTGCGCATCTTGCAGGTGATGCGGGCCCCCGTTGGAGGCCTGTTCCGGCATGTTGCCGATCTCACGCGAGAGCTTGCGGCCCGCGGCCATGACGTGGGGCTCGTCGTTGACAGCCTCGCCAATGACGCCCAGACCGAAAGCAAGCTCGCGGCCCTCCTGCCGCATGCGAGCCTTGGAATCCATCGCCTGCCCATGCCACGCATACTGGGCCGTGCCGACTTCAAGACGCCATTCACCGTGCGACGCCTCGCTCGATCGCTCAAGGTCGACGTCCTGCATGGCCATGGCGCGAAAGGTGGCTTCTATGCCCGCCTCGCTCGCCTGGGTGGTGGCAAGGCCGTCGCGCTCTATACGCCCCATGGCGGGGTGCTGCATTTTTCCAGAACGTCGCTCTCGGGGCGGGTCTTTCACAGACTGGAGCGGGCGCTGATGGCCCAGACGGGCGCCATCATCTTCGAAAGCGCGTATGCCCGTAGCACCTATTCGACGCTGATCGGCGTACCCACCTGCCCTACGGAAGTCATTCACAACGGCCTGGCGCCTGACGAGTTCATTCCCGTGCCACCGGCTGCGGATGCTGCCGATTTCGTCTTCATCGGGGAATTGCGTGCCCTCAAGGGCATTCACGTGCTGGTGGAAGCCCTGGCCGCCGTGACGCGGCCCGATGGCAGGCCGGCCACGCTGACAATGGCGGGTGACGGCCCAAGCCGGGCCGCGCTCGAAGCACAGATCACCGAGCTTGGACTGGGCGACCGGATCAGCCTGCTGGGCGCGCAGCCCGCGCGACCGACATTCGCTGGCGGCAGGATTTCGGTGGTCCCGTCACTGGCTGAGTCCCTGCCCTATGTCGTGCTTGAGGCGGCGGCTGCGCGCCTGCCGGTCATTGCGACCCGGGTGGGGGGCATTCCGGAGATCTTCGGGTCGACATCGGACAGTCTGGTTCCCGCCAACGACGTCAAGGCGCTGCGCGCCGCCATGCAGGCAGCACTGGATGACGGACCGGCCACACAGGCCGAGATGGAAGTCCGGCTGGCACATATCGAAAGCCGGTTTTCACTCGCTGTAATGACGGATGGCATCGAGGCGATTTATCGGTCGGTATTGGCGAAGGCTTAGCCTTCAACTTCACTGAGTATAAACCCCTTGCCGTGACAATGACGCGCAGAGTTTTGTACCGGTAGCGTACCCATGTTTCGAGTAGACACCAAGCAGGCCATGCAGGCGCATGCGTCCCGGCAGGCTGCCGCTGGCGAGCCAGGCCGGACGTTGTCGAGGCAGGCGGAGGCGATCATTGCTGCCCCCGTGGAGCGCCGCGTGTCAGGCGCCGTTGTCGCCGGCGTGGCGCAGGTCGTCGAAGCAACGCTGCTCGCGGCATTGGGATATGGCATCTACGAGTTCTATGTCGAGCTTGGACAGCACGCCTTTTACATCCCAGTGATCTTGGCCTCATGCCTGCTGGCCAACGTGCTGTTCAATGCCGGGCGAACACATCGTATCTCTGCCTATCGCACGGTATTCAGCCAGACCGGCCGGGTGCTGATCGGCTGGACCGTAGTGATGACGGTTCTCACCGTCGGAATATTCTTCTTCAAGGCGGCCGACCTGTTCTCGCGCGTCTGGCTGGCCAGTTGGTATGTGAGCGGCGCCGTGCTGCTGGTGGCCTACCGACTGGGCCTGCGCACCCTGGTGATGCGCTGGACGGCGCAGGGCCGGCTGCGGCGGCGCACTGTCATTGTGGGCGGAGGCAAGGACGCGGAGTCGCTGATCGAGCAGATCCGCTCCGGCGCGAGCAATGACATCGCCCTGCTGGGCCTGTTCGATGACCGCATCGACGCGCGGTCACCTGACAATGTCGCGGGCTATCCCAAGCTGGGCAAGGTCGCGGACCTCATAGAGTTTGCCCGCCGCACGCCGGTCGATCTGGTCATCGTCTCGATGCCGCTATCGGCCGAAAAGCGCGTGCTGCACATGTTGACCCAGCTCTGGGTGCTGCCGGTCGACATCCGCCTGTCGGCCCATATGAGCACGCTCAAATTCACCGACAAGGCCTATTCCTATGTCGGCGACATCGCCGTGTTCGACATGGCCGACCGGCCCATTTCGGACTGGAACCTGGTGTTCAAGTGGGTGTTCGACAAGCTTGTCGCCATTACCGCGCTGATCCTGCTGTCCCCGATCATGGTGGCCACCGCCATTGCCATCAAGCTCGAGAGCCGCGGGCCAATCTTTTTCATGCAGAGCCGGCATGGCTTCAACAATGAACTGATCAAGATCTACAAGTTCCGTTCCATGCGCACGGACATGGCCGATCAGAGCGCGGCCAAGCTGGTGACCAAGGGCGATCCACGCGTCACCAAGGTCGGACGGTTCATTCGCAAGACCTCGATCGACGAGCTGCCGCAGCTATTCAACGTGCTCAAGGGCGAGCTGTCCATCGTCGGGCCGCGCCCGCATGCACTGCAGGCCAAGGCCGCCAACCAGCTCTATTATGAAGCGGTCGAGGGCTATTTCGCTCGCCACCGCGTCAAGCCTGGCATGACCGGCTGGGCGCAGATCAACGGCTGGCGCGGCGAGACCGACACGATCGACAAGATCATGCAGCGCGTGAACCACGACCTCTACTATATCGAGAACTGGTCGATCCTGTTCGACGCCTACATCCTGGTCATGACGCCGCTCCGGCTGTTCAACTCCGAAAACGCGTATTGAGCATGTTCAGGATTGCTTTCATCCGGACGGCGGGTCTTGTCGCCCTGACCGTCATGGTCGCGGCGGCTAGTCCGGTGCTTGGCGATGACGAAATCTGCGCCGACTGCGTGCAGGTGCGGGTTGGACCGGCCCACGTCATCCGCGGCCCTTTCCCCGACGAGCTCGATGCGCCTTTCACTGCCCTCAAGCTCGACGACGGAACGTTCCGGGGCTTCAGTGCCAATGGGTCGACCTACGCCATCGAAGGTCCCACACTGTGGGACATGGCTGGTGAGCGCCGCAAAGTCCTCCAGGCCGGACCGCCGGGCAGCATCAACGATTGCGGGCGCTGGCTGACTTCGCTGACCCGGTCTAGTGACAGGGTGCTCGGCTTCGTCCACCAGGAACGAATGTGTGACTACGGCCCGCAGGGACACACCGACAAGACGATGGCCATTGCCACATCGTCCGATGACGGCCTGACCTGGACGGACCTGGGCACGGTCATCACCGGCAGGAATGTGCCGGCGCCGGTCGGGATCACCGGCGAGGGCGACTGCACCATGGTGGATGGCCGCGACGGCTATCTCTATGGCTATTGCCTGCGCAATTCCGACTGGCAGACCATCGTGGCGCGGGCCTGGGCAGGCGAGCCAGCCGACTGGCGCAAGTACTACGAGGGTCGATGGGACGAGCCGGGCCTTGGCGGCAGGGCTACGGCGATCGGCTTCGTCGGGACTGGGGCGGGCTATCTGCAGGAGCCGGGCTGGGTTGCCGCCGTTGCAACCGATCCATGGTTCGGCGGGGTGCGGCTCTCGCTGTCAGCGGACAAGGTATCCTTCGTCGACCTCGACGAGCCGCTGCTGACGATCGACGGGTCGGACTGGAACCGACCGGCTGCCACCGATCTCATCTCCTACGCCACCATGCTGAACCCCGACAACGGCAGCAATGCCGTCGATTCACGTTTCCTGCTGGCCTACAACTATGTCCCGCCCGGCAAGGGCTTCGATAGCCGCTATCTGGTCTACCACGAAGTATCGCTGTCCGTTGAAGAGGAGCCGGTTGCAGAGCAGGTCGGCATGGCGCTGACCCGCTGGTCCGCCCCCGAGCGGGGTGGATATGTGACTTCCACCGGGCCGCTGACGGGTGACCGCCTGGCCTACGGCCGGGACACGATTGTGGCTTACATGCTGACGCGTGCGCCTGACGCAGTCGCAAGCATCAAGCTCGCCGAATGCTCCAGCAATGCATCCGGGCAGCTCGATCAGCTCCTCGCCGAAGATGGCAGCTGCGAGCCAGCCGGATATGCACGCGAGCGCACTGCAGGCTGGCTCTATGCGAGCGAACAGCCGGGAACGGTGCCGGTCTATCGCTGCATCAGTGAGCCGGCGCGGACGCGCTTTGCCTCCGGCGCGCCAGACTGCGAGGGCCTTGGCAGCATGGAATTCTTGCTCGGATATGGGCTGTCGCCATGAGCACGGACATCGGCTCACGCAATGGAACGGCCAATGTCGGCATCAGCTTGGCCGGCCTGCGCTTTGCCGTCTTTTCGACGCGGAACCTGATCTTCCTGATCGCCGTCCTGGCGATGAACTTCACGCTGATGCGGCCCTCGCCCGTCGACCTGCTCTACATCACGTCCTTCCTGGTCACGCTCGTCTATATGTCGCTCTTCACCCGGATGGAGGTGACCCGGCGCGTCGTGGCGCTCACGCTGCTGCTCGCCGCCTGGGCACTGTCCTTCTTCCTCGCATCGCTGCCCCATCTCCGGCAGGATTTCGTGACCTTCGAGCTCCTGGCAAAATCCTTCGCCATCTCGATCGGCGTCATCGGCGCCTTCGTGTCGATGAGCTGGAACCGCCGGCACTTCGAGACCTTCATGCGGATCTATATCGTCTCCTGCGTGATTGCCTCGCTTCTGGGCACGGTCGGGTTCCTGACCCAGATGGAGCTGTTGACCTGGGATGGACGCGCCAAGGGCCTCATCGACGATCCGAACATGTATGGCTCGTTCCTGATACCGGCCGTGGTCTTTTGCGCCTATTTCCTGTCCCGGGGTCAGGGCAGCAAGGTGCTGCTCAGCGGCGCCCTGGCCGTGGTCCTGCTCGGCATCCTGTTGTCATTCTCGCGCATCGCCGTGGTGGCCGCGCTGTTCTGCTTTTTCGCCTATATCTTCTTTCACAATCGCGGACGGCCGCGCCGGCTGCTGATGATCATTGGCGGCCTGGTGGTCACCGCCATCGTGCTGTTCGCCTTTGCCAGCCTCACATCGGCCGAATTTGCCGCCAAGCTCCTCGATCGCCTGACCTTTGCCAAGGCCTACGACCTTGGCGAGGATGGACGCTACGCGCGCTATCTGCGGGTAATACCGATGATCCTGCAGAACCCCATCGGCATCGGCGTGCTGCAGCTCGAGAAGATATTCCCCGAGCCGATCCACAACATCTGGCTGAGTTCCTTCGTCAACTATGGCTGGGGCGGCGGCATCAGCTATGTCACGCTTGCCGTCGGGAGCGTGGTCGTGTCGATCCGAAACTATCGCAAGACCGGCAACGAGATCACCATCGCACTGCTCATCTCGCTGGTCGGCATCGTCTTCTGCTCGACGTTGCACGAGGGTGAGCACTGGCGCCATACGTGGCTGCTCTACGGGCTGGTATGGGGCCTCAACCCTTTCATTGTCGGCTCGGATCGCAAGCCTGCCGCTGGCCGGCGCCCTGCCCCGCACCAGGCTGCGCAGCAGCCCATCAATAGCCGCGCCAGCGCCTGACCTAGGGCCAGATCGGGCCGCGCAGATAGCGCTCGGCCAGATGGGCCGTGCCGTCGGCAAAACCCTGCATATGCTGCTGCGCCAGCCGGGTCTCGGCATGCGAGCCTATCCAGGCCAGCAAGGCCATGCGCCGCAGCATCACCATGGAATCGATCGCTGCCACATCCTCGTCGCGCAGGGTCCTTGCTGACCCATAGCCCTCCAGCCAGGCGGCCTTGAGGGCAGGAATGGCGGGATTGGTCTCATGGAAGGAGATGGCGGCGGCAAAATCGTAGGTAAACCAGCAGAAGCCGCAATCGTCGAAGTCGATCAGGGTCACCCGGTTGCCATTGACCAGCAGGTTGCCCAGCCGCATGTCGGCGTGAATGAGGCCGAAGCGGTCCGGGCCAGTGCCATATTCCGCCAGGCGCCGCCACAGCGCCTTGTCCAGCCGGTACAGTACCGCGCGGTTGGTGTCATCGACGCCTGGCGCGACGCGCCAATCGCCCCAGGGTCCATCGGAATCGAGAATCGTTGCGGCCTGCCAGACCTGACGCTGGAACGCCGGCGGGCGTTGCCAGGTCGTGGCATGGTTGTGCAGGGTGGCAGCATATTGACCCAGGGTGACGAACACCTCGCCCAGGTTGCTGTCCGGCTCGGGCTCGCGACCCGGCACATGGCGGAACAGCACAGCCAGTCGTTCCCCCTTGTCCGTGGTAAAAGCCTGCAGCAGCTGGCCATCGACGCCGGCAATCGGTTCGGGAATGGGCAGTGTCGTGTCGCGCCGCAGCGCCATCAGCCAGGCAAGCTCGCTGTCGATCGAGGTGCGCGACTGGTAGCCTGTGCGATGCACGCGGAGCGTGTAGCTGCCCTGGCTGGCCGTATCGATCTGAAAGGTCTGGTTTTCGGAGTGATTGATGAGCCGGGCAGTGCCCCCGCTCAATTGACTCCAGCATGACAGTGCGGGCTCGACTTCGCGCGCCGTCAAAGGCATCGGCAAGGCTCCAGACTGGCAGCGTGGTGCCAATGGGCACATCGCGTTGACCGAACGGAGGGGAAGATGGTCGGAGCGGCCGGATTTGAACCGACGACCCTTTGTCCCCCAGACAAATGCGCTACCAGGCTGCGCTACGCCCCGACTGCGCGGAGACATAGAGAAACGGGGGATTTGGTGCAACCCTCAATTTGAAGGAGTGTGTGAACAAGGCGAGATTTTTTCGGTCATATGGTCCCTCGCCGAACCGAAAGTCCCTCGCCTCCATCACGAAACCGTGCCCTGATTTGTTTGCAGCGTTGATTGGTCGGTAGCCGAAAAGGCGCTAACTTTCCCAGTAGTCGTCATCGAACTCGAGAAGGAGATCGGCATGTCTGACGCCCTCTTCCAGAGACGAACCTTGCTTGGCGCTGGCGCTGCATTTGCGGTGGCCGGGCTTGCGGGCCTCACAATGCCAGCTCGCGCCTCCAGCATTCCTGCGACGCCCTCGATGCGCGGCGGCGCCAACAACTATATGCCCGGCGCGCCGATAGTTGAGCGCATCGGCGGCGGCGGCTTCTGGATGTCTGGCACGGTACTCCGCGCCAGCGATGGTGCCCCGCTCATGGGCCAGCGTATCCAGATCTGGGCTCATACAACGGAAGGCAGCGAGCGTGACTGGCACAGCCACGGCGCTACGCTGACTGACGCAAACGGCGCATTCCGGCTCGAAATGCCGCAGATCGTTCCAGCCCTGGGCCAGGCGCACGCGCACCTCGCCTATGACAGCGGCGAGTACGAGACCGTATTCCTCCGCCCCTTGCTGTCTAGCGCCAAGGACACCAGTCTCGTCGCGCACTTCGTTCTGCAGTCGGCCTGACCCCGACGCGATGCGGCCAGCCCACGCGATGCTGATCTGGGCCGGCTTTGCCCTCGCTGTCGTCGTGCCGCTGACCTTTGCCGCAACAAGCGAGTATCTCGCTTGGCGCGACCCGGTCTATATCGCTGCCGGCTTCTCGGGCGTCATTGCGCTGTGCGTCGCGCTGGTGCAGCCGCTGCTCGCTGCCGGCTGGCTCCCCGGCCTTCGCAGGCTGCGCGGACGTCGTGTCCATCGTTTCATAGGTGTCGTCTTGGTCGCCGCTGTTGTCGTCCACGTCGCCGGGCTGTGGATCACCAGTCCGCCCGACATAGAGGACGCGCTACTCCTGCGCTCGCCGACGCCGTTCTCCGTCTGGGGGGTCGTCAGCATGTGGGCGCTCTTCGCAGCCGCGCTGCTCGCGGTCCTCCGACACCGCCTCTCGCCGCGGGTCTGGCGCATCGGCCACACGAGCCTTGTCAGCATCGTCGTGCTTGGTGGCGCGATCCACGCGCTGTTGATCGAAGGCACAATGGAGCCGATCTCGAAGGCCATACTCTGCGGCCTCGCCATTGTGGCGACAGCTGCTGCGACAGCATCCCCATGGCTGCGCGCGCGATGAAAGCTGCCGAAGTCTCGAATGAAGCGGGAAGCTGGATGGCAGCTCTTGGATCGACCAACTGAACGCAGCACACATACGCACACGGAAGCTGGCTAGAGGGGCCTCACCTCGGCAAGCCGCTGTTTTGAGTAGTCGTCGTCCCAGCAGACTGCTGCCTCCCAGGCAGCTGACGCCTGATGCGCAATCTCCCACGCGACTGGTCCGAGATCGGCGGCGTTGTGAGGCAGTTCGAGGTCAAGGTCAGGAACGTCGACATGCGACTCGTCCCAGTCGATGAGCGCAACCCGCTCGGTCGTCACAAGAATATTGCGTGGATTGGCATCACCATGGACAACACAGGTCTCTCGACCGGCAAGCCGCGCCCAAGCGGCCCGGCACCTCGCGACGCCCTCGGGCGGCATCCTCGTGAGGTCGATGCGAGTGCCCCGGTCTGCGTCCAGCAAGTCAATGGATGACCGCCAACCCGGGCGTTGCGGCCAGCCTCGAGTCACCTCGTGTAGTCTGCGAAGGGTATCGGCGACCCGGCGCCAATCTGCCTCCGTTTCGGGTGGCTTGCCTTCCAGGTACTTCATTACGACCAAGCCATCGACAAACAACCGCCCATCCACAGTTGGGATAGGCATCGGCACTGTCATGCCATTCTGGTCAAGGTGCTGGAGAAGCCCCGTTTCCCAAGCCAAATCGGCATCGCTGCGGGTGCCAAGGCGGGCGACGGCAACTTGTCCGCCTATCTGTACGCTCCATACATCGTTGGCGACGCCGCCGGCCAGGCGCTTGGTCCGGCTGGCGCCTTTCCCCCAATGTTCGAGCAATTCCCACCCCATTGCGAACCTCTCTAGATATCAGGTGAGGCGGGCAAGAATATCGTCAACGACGCCCGGCACCGGGCCCGTCGTATCAATGGCTATCCCAGGTGAAAAATGTAGGTTGCTTCTATGGTAGCGGAGAACTACCGCGCGCTCGTCGGGTGCATGGCCGGGTTCATTGGGTCTCCCATCCAGACGTTTGTTCAGCGTTTCGAAATCAAGGTCGAGAACAAAAACTTCGTCGAACACATCAAGGAATTTTTGAAAGTTGCGGGAGCCCCCACAGAAGAAAGTCACCGGACGCGTCGTGTCAGCCGCGATCGCACGCACCTCTGCCACGCGCCACCCCCAGTTCGCGTAACTCCATTCGACACGGTCCGCGCCATGCGGCGGCCCTGTAAGCGCCCGGCCTGTTTCTGGGTCCCCAACATAGGCCAAGACCCGATCACCGTGAACGACATGGTAACCCCGCCGCTCCAGCTCGGTGGCGACGGACGTTTTTCCAGTGCCCGAGCTGCCTTCGATCAAATAGTTCTTGATGCCCATAGAGCCCGTTTACAACAGCATGCTCACCGCTGAAAAGATCCTTCACAACAGAGCGCACTCAACCAGCAGGCAAGTTTGGGAAGATGCCGGTTGGCAATGACATTGTGCAACGGGTCGAACGACCGACACTTGTCCTCGGCGCTGACACTACACACGGTCCATCTAGAGGCTTGGTGGTTTGCGTATTGGTGCCCAATCCCAACCGCCCATCCTCCCCCATGTCGCTGCACCGTACCGGCGCGGTGCCGCCGGGTTTCAAATGGAGCGGATCATGCCACCATCCACACGCACGATACTGCCGGTCACATAGGACGCCAGCCCGCTGGCCAGAAAAGTCACCACAGCGGCCAACTCGTCTGGCCGGCCGTAGCGACCTGCGGGAATGGTAGCGATCGAGTCGGCACGCACCACGTCGACAGTCTTTCCCAGCCGCTTGGCAGCCGCCTGGTCGAGTTCGTCGACCCGGTCGGTATGGATGCGGCCCTGCACCACGATATTGGCGGTGATATTGTCTGCCGCGACTTCGCTGGCTAGGGTCTTGCTCCACCCCAGCAGCGACTGGCGCAGCGCATTGGAGATGGCGAGGCGCGGGATCGGCGCTTCGACGCCCGACGAGGTCAGTGTGATGATCCGGCCCCACTTGCGCTGGCGCATGCCGGGCAGAAGGGCCTGGGTAATTGCGATCAGGGGAGTGACGAGGATATCGAACTGCCTTGAGAACTCGGTCGCCGCTACCGCGCCGGCTTCGCCCGGCGGCGGTCCGCCCGAATTGTTGATAATGATATCTGCTCCGCCGTCGGCAAGGAGAGCGGCAATGAACGCCGTCACTGATTGTGGATCGGCCAGGTCGAGCGAATGCGCCGCAATGCTGCCCGTCGCGCCAGCATCGAGTTGTCCGGCCAAGGCGGCAATGGCATCGACTGAACGCGCGGCGCCGATCACCTGGCAACCCTCATTGGCCAGCGCGATTGCAATACGCGCGCCCAGCCCCTTGCTGGCGCCGAGCACGACGGCACGCTTGTTCTCAAGACCGAGCTTCATGCGCCGATCTCCGCCAGGCGCCTGGCCTGCCGGGCCAGGAGACGCTCCACATCGGCAATGTCGAGCTTGCTCAGGGTTGCGCCGGGCTTGCGCAGGGCGGCCGACGCGATGACGCCGCGCTTTGCCAGCACATATTTGCGCGCCGCCAGGCCCAGCCCCTGCTGCTGCTCGTAACGAGCCAGCGGCAGATAGGCATCGAAAATGTCATGGGCGCGCTCGACATCGCCCTTGCGGTAATTCTCCACTACGCCGACCATCATCTCGGGATAGCAGAAGCCAGTCATGGCACCATCGGCGCCGCGGCCCATTTCCTCGGGCAGGAACAGCCCGCCATTGCCGCAGAGGATAGAGATGCGCCGCGTCTCGCCCTTGTCGCTCGAGGCGCGCAGTGCCGTGATCTTGCCAAGCCCCGGCCAGTCCTCGTGCTTGAGCATGACGCAGGTCGGCACGTCGCGCACGATCCGGTCGATGACCTTGGGCGCAATGGTGACATTGGTGGTCAGCGGATAGTCCTGCAGCACCCACGGCGTCTTGCCCAGGGCATCACCGACCGAGGCATAGAAACTATAGGCCTGGTCGTCGGTCTTGGTGGTCCAGGGCGGCGCCACCATCACGCCTGCAGCGCCCATGTCCATCACGGAGTCGGCTAGCTCGCGCATTGGCGCCAGGCCGGGTGCCGAGACGCCCACCACGATGGGCAAGCGCCCGGCAACCCGGTCGATCACCCGCTTGGCGATTGCCCGGGATTCCTCGGAGGTGAGCTTGGGCGCCTCGCCCAACTGGCCTAGGATAGTCAGTCCCGAAACGCCCTTCTCCTCATAGAAGTCGACCATGCGGTCAACGCTCGCCCAATCAACCTCGCCCGCGTCGGTAAAGGGGGTGACGGCAATAATATAGACGCCCTTGGCATCTTCGGTGAGGAGGGACATGTGGCATCTCCGTTCAAGGCAGTGGTTAGTGCGACCAATACAAGTGCTTGGCTGTCTGAGTGAAAACGAGGTCGTGGCTTTGCGCCGGCACCGCGGCAAGGCTCAGCGCCACCAGATCATCGTCCTCGGGCATGGCGTCAAAGAGCTCGGTATGGGGCCAGTCGCTGCCCCAGACGAGCCTGTGTGCATGATCTTGCGCGAGCTTCTGGACAACACTGCGATAGCCATCGTTGCTGGAATTGTCCTTGAGCCGATAAGGCGCTGAAATCTTGGTGAAAACCCGGCCGCTATCGAGCCCGCGTTGCAGGTCCTCGAGTGCGGTCTCTGGCGCATCCAGCGTCACGAAGGCCAAGTGGTCGATGACCCCGTCGATCTCGTATTGGTCGCACAACCGGGCAACCGCGCCGATCGCATCGGGCCCAACCTGGAACTGCACATGCCAGCCGAAGGTCCTTATGCGCGGCGCCAGTTCAGCCAGTGCGTCGATCCCCACACCGCCCTTGTTGCGCAGGTTGATCCGCACCCCGCGTACGCCCAGGTCATCCAGTCGCGCAATCTCGCTCACTGGCGTTTCCGGAGGGATGACAACGATCCCTCGGAGGCGATCGGGCGCGTAAGCGAGCGCATCCAGCAGAACGGTATTGTCGAGCCCGTAGACGCTGGGCTGAACCAAGACCCCCCTGGCAATGCCAAAACTGTCCGCCAGGGAGAGCCATCCCGCCAGTGTTTCCATCCGCGGCGTGTAGCTGCGTGGATTGGTCAGGGGTGCACCGGGCGCAAAGACGTGGAAATGGCAGTCGCATGTGCCGGGCGGCAGGCGCAGGTCGCCGCCATTGCGCAACGGCCTTGGGGGCAGGCAGAGCGCCGCCGCCTCAAGCTCACTCATGCCGCGCGCCCATCAGAAAATCGAAATCGACCCCGTCATCCGCCTGGGTAACATGGCGGTCATAGAGCTGGGCATAGCCGCGCTCGGGTTCTGGACGCGCGGCCGGGATGGACTGCATGCGCAAAGAAAGCTCCGCTGCGTCTACCAGGAGGTCCAGACGGCGGTTGGGCACATCGAGTTGTATCCGATCGCCGGTACGGACCACGGCCAGCGGCCCGCCATCGGCTGCTTCAGGGGAAATATGCAGAACGATCGTTCCAAATGCCGTACCGCTCATGCGAGCATCGGAAATGCGCACCATGTCCTTGACGCCCTGCCGCGCCAAGTGGCGGGGAATGGGAATATAGCCAGCCTCGGGCATGCCAGGCGCACCCTTGGGCCCGGCATTGCGCAGCACCAGGATATCCTCGGCCACGATCTCAAGGCTCTGATCATCGAGGCGCTCGGTCATGTCCTCCACCGAATCGAACACCACGGCGCGGCCCACATGACGCTGAAGCGCCGGATCGGCAGCAGCATGCTTGATGACGGCACCGCGCGGCGCGAGATTGCCGGACAGCACGGCGATGGCGCCGGATGTAGAGATGGGGTTGGCGCGCGGGCGGATGATCTGGTCCTCATGGCGCGGCGCCAAAGCCGCAACACTATCGCCTATCGTGCCGCCAAAAGCGCGCGGCGCAGTCAGATCGAGCAGGTCGGTGAGTTCCGAGAGCAGGCGTGGCACCCCACCCGCAGCATGAAATTCCCCCATATAGCCCTGGCCGGTCGGCTTGAGATCGACCAGCACCGGGACCTGCCGGCCAATTGCATCGAATTCTGCCATATCGAGCTTGCGGCCAAGGCGGCCATAGATCGCCGCCAGATGCACCACTGCATTGGTTGAGCCGCCCAGCGCCTGCAGCGTGATCAGCCCATTGCGCATCGCCGCGGGTGACAGCACCTGGGCCGTGGTCAGGCCGTCCTGGGTCATGGCGACAGCCGCCCGGCCCGTCTCCTCGGCGAGCCGCATCCGCTCTGCAGAGGTGGCGGGTGCCGAGCCCGCCATGGGCAGAGCAAGGCCCATCGCCTCCATCAGGGCCGCCATGGTCGACGCAGTCCCCATCACCGTGCAGGTGCCCACCGAACTGGCCAGCTTGCCATTGATCTCGGCGACTTCGGCCTCATCGATCTGGTCCGCCCGGAACTGCGCCCACAGGCGCCGGCAATCGGTACAGGCGCCGAGCCGCTCGCCGCGATGATTGCCCGTATCCATCGGCCCGGTCGGCAGGACGATCGCGGGGACTTCGCTGCTCGCCGCGGCCATCACCTGGGCGGGAAGCGTCTTGTCGCAGCCGCCGATCAGGATCACCGCATCCATGGGCTGAGCGCGCACCATTTCCTCGGTTTCCATTGCCATGAGGTTGCGCAGATACATTGAGGTAGGCGAGGCAAAGCTCTCGTGGATCGACATGGTGGGAAACACCATAGGCATGCCGCCCGCCAGCATTACACCGCGCTTGGCGGCCTCGATCAGTTGCGGCACATTGCCGTGACACGGATTGTAATCGGAATAGGTATTGGTAATGCCCACGATCGGCCGATCCAGGGCGTCGTCGGAGTAGCCCATGGCCTTGATGAAAGCCTTGCGCAGGAACAGCGAGAAGTCCTGGTCGCCGTAGCTTGTCAAACGTCTGCGAAGCCCGCGCGTCACGAAATCCTCCCGCCGTCTACCCTGCGGCTCAGTCCGGCCATTCCTACAGCCACAATCGTTATTGTCAATAATTTATCCTGCATCTTCACAGGAGACCCATTGTTTCAGGTGCGCATCTACGGTTAAAATCAGCCAAATGGCTCGCTCATCCTGTGACAGAACCGTCTGCAGCAAGCCGTTTCATTATTGACAAAGTAGCGTGAGGTGGACGTGCGGATCGGAATGGTTGGAGCAGGTTGGGTTACGCAGTATCATCTGCCTGCATGGCGCCTGGTGCCGGGAGTCGAGGTGGTCGCCATTTGTGACCCCGAGCCTGCAGCCCTGTCGCAACGCGCCGACGCCTTTGCCATCCCGCAGCGCTTCGCCACCCTCCACGATATGCTCGACCATGCCCAACTCGATGCGCTCGACATCGCATCGCCGCGGCAGTTCCACGCCGCCCATGTCCGCGCAGGCGCGGCGCGGGGTTTGCCACTTTTGTGCCAGAAGCCGCTGGGCGTCGATTTGACTGAGGCCGAGGCGCTGGTGGACGAGATTGCCGTCCCCTTCATGGTCCACGAGAACTGGCGCTTTCGTCCGTACTACCGCGAGCTCAAGGCCTGGCTCGAGGCAGGCCTCGTCGGTGAGATAACCGCCATTCGACTCGATTTTCATTCGAGCGGCATGATCGCAGGCGCCGATGGCCAGCGCCCTGCCCTGGTGCGTCAACCATTCTTCCGCCACGAACCGCGCCTGCTGGTCATGGAGGTGTTGATCCATCACCTTGATACGCTGCGGTTCCTCTTTGGCGAACTCGACCTCGGTAGCGCGGTTCTCGCCCGAAGCAACGCCGATATCATTGGCGAGGACAGCGCCATCCTGGGCCTGGCGCGCCGTTCCGATGGCGTGCCTTTGCAGGTTTCGGGCAATCTGGCAGTACACGGCGCGCCGCCGGCCCCCGCCGACCAGCTCTGGATCTGGGGCGCCAGGGGCACCATTCATCTCGACGGCGCAACGTTGCGCTTGCTCGGGCCGCAACCTCGCGAGATCGCGTTCGATCCCGACAGCAGCTATCAGGCAGCCTATAATGGAGCGATCGCTCATTTCGTGCAGTGCCTGGCTGCAGGCGCCCCGTTCGAAACTGCCGCGACCGACAATCTAGAAACGCTTCGCCTGGTTGAAGCCGCTTACCGGATCAGCGGATTTCAACCCGCAGTCGTTTGATGCTAGAGCAGACAATCAGGGACGGGCCGAGACCGACTGCCATGTATGACCAGATCAAGGATACCGAGCTCGACGACGTCAAAATCGTGCGAGCGCTCGAGGAGGATATCATCTTCGGGCGGCTGGCGCCGGGTGCGCGCCTCACCGAGGATTCCCTGCTCGGCCGCTTTCCGGTCACACGCCATTTCGTGCGGCAGGCGCTTGTGCAGCTCGAGCAGATGGGAGTCATCATCCGCGAGCGCAACAAGGGCGCCATGGTCCGCTCGCTGACCCCCGATGAAGTTCGCCAGATTTATGACGTGCGCGAGCTGGTGCAACGCCAGGCCGCCTTGATGATTCCACTGCCGGCCCAGCAACCCCTGATCGACCAACTGCTAGCCATCCATGAGGAGCACGGCGCCCATATCGAGAGCGGATATCTGCGCGGCGTCCACGAAACCAATGACAGGTTCCACCTGACCCTCTTTGGCGCTTCGGGCAACAAATACCTGGTCCAGACCATCGAGCTCTACATGCGCTACAGTCTGCCGGTGCGCGCCAATTCGATGTCCGATCGCGCATCGCTGGACATTTCGCACAGCCAGCACAAGCTGATGATCGACATGCTCTCGGGCCGCGACAATTGGCTGTTGTCGCAGCTCTGCGTCGATCATCTCCAACCGTCCAAGCACCGCTACCTCGGCCTGGTGGGGAGCTGACCGCGCTCCAAAGGGAGCAGGAGCGCGGCCAGGTTTCGCATCAATAGTCGATGCGGAGCAGTGACACGCCCTGCCGCGGCAGGTGCGTGGAGAGCGTGGCGGAGCCATCGGTGGCGTCCACGCTGATGGTTTCGAGCGTCGCCAACTGGCCAGCCGCTTCGAGCTTCTTGAAATTCTCGCCGCTGACCTCCTGTGGCGATCCCATCGCCTTCCAGACGCCAAAGGCATTGGAATGGTCCTTGTCCATTCGATAATGCGTCAGCTTGTGTTTGCCTGGCCGCAGGTTGCTGAGCGCAATGCTGACATTGGCCGCTCCGTCTTCCACGTCATCGTCGTGATAGTTCCACACCAGGACACTGATTCCGTCAGCATCGCGGGTTGCCACGGCATTGACGTCGGGCTGATCGCGAACCCCGTGCTCCATTATCGTATCAATATCCACCGCATGGTCGCTTTTGGTTGTGACCCACTCGCCCTTCAGCTTGCCCAGCATGCGGAAGCCGTTCAGCACGGCCTTGTCCACGCCATTGGTGGCCAGATCGCGAAAGCCGTCGAACCAGGGCTGCTCCTCGAACAGGAACGCCCATGTCACTGCACCCTCGATCTCGATCCCTGCCCGCTGCGACAGCTCGTAGGTGCGGATCATGCTTTCGACCACATAGGCGCCATAGAGCGGCCCGTTGCGATAGCCGTTCTGCGGGTGCACCCGCGCCGAGCAGGCCGCGCAGCCTTCGGGATCGGACTCACCGATAACCGTGGGCAGGTGCCGCAAGGTCGGGAATTCGTTGACGATGGCGAGATTCGCCTCGATGTCCCGGAGCTGCTTGTGCAAACCCATCCGGACGTGATCCTTCCAGATCACCGGATTGCCTTTGGCGTGAAAGGCGATGAAGTCGATCGGCGAATTGTTGTCGACCACATGCTGCAGGAATTCGCGCAGGAAAGCCTGAGCCTTGGGATTGTTGAAGGCCCCACAGGTATGGGGGCCACCGACGCGCGCGCCGGGTAGCGCTGCCTTGATGGCCTTTGCCGTCACGTCATACATGGCGCAGAATTCAGGCACCGTCCCTTTCCAGTAGTGCCCGTCTGGCTCGTTCCACACCTCCCACGGCCATGACAGAACGTTTTCCTCGCCATAGCGATCCGCAAGATGCCGGGCCCAGGCATGGATCAGGTCAGCCCATTTCTTGAGATCGTTCGGCGGCGACGCCCAGCCGGTCATGATGGTGACGTAACGATCTTCCAGGGACCAGCTGTGCCGGTAGGGTCCGGGATCGCTCGATAGGGCCTCGGGGGTGAAACCCACCTGGATCAGCGGGATATTGCCCGCCTCGACATAGGCATCGAAGATGCCGTCCATCACCGTCCAGTCATAGACCGGATTGCCCGCTGCATCCTCGGTATAGGCATTGGTCGAACCCCACTTCAGCGCGTATTTGCCATCACCTGACGTCAAGAGGTTGTGCGTACGGATGCGCGGTGGCTCAGGGCTGAGTTCGGTCAGCTCCTTCAGCAGCTTCTTGCCATTGGCCGTGTCAGTGTAGTTGGGCTCATCATAGCCGAACCAGTTCCACAGCGGCCTGTAGGCGCCGCGGCTGGCGCCCGCGTCCACGGCAATATGGACGTCATAGCTCTCGGTCATGTGGTTTCTCCACCCTTCGATTGTTGGAAGCAGATGGGCGCACGGGCCCGGATCGTCGATAGCAACCTATCCGCAGCCGCACTTTTGTCAATAATACTAAGCACTCAGGGCTCATCTTCCGCCAAATTCTGGGGCTAAGTCGCCAATCTGATCTATCTTTGTCGATAATCCTGTTGCCCTTGGATAAAAAATTGTCGATAAAGACGTCGGGTTGGCCTGCGGGAGGATTAGCGCTGGGCCAAGCCTCGACGAGGGAGCGACGATTCGTGGGCGGGATATTGCCCTGTCGATCGCCGCCCGCTTTTGCGGGCATCAGGAGGAACGACCATGCAATTGAAGAAGCTCGCCGCAGCCGCCATGGCCATCGCCGCGCTGGTGGTGCCGGTTGCTGCGCAGGAATTTATCGCGGGCATCCCCCGCAACGAAGCCCTGATCATCCAGGGCCCGGCAGCTCAGAATGCCGAATGGTTCAATCTGTGGGCACCCGGCGGCGGCGCCAGCAATAATGGCCTGCAGCAGCTGACGGCCGACACGTTCTGGTTCATCAACCCCGAAGGCACGGGCGACGCCGCGTGGACCAACGCGCTGGCCAGCGACCGACCTGTTTACAACGACGACTTCACGCAGATGACCGTCACGCTCAAGGAAGGCATCTTCTGGAGCGACGGCGTTGAATTCACTGCCGATGACGTGGTCTATACCGTCCAGACCCAGATCGAGCATCCCGGCATGGGTTGGAGCGCCCCGTTCACCGTCAACGTCGACAGCGTTGAAGCACCCGACCGCAATACGGTCGTGTTCAACCTGAAAGCTCCCAATTCCCGCTTCCACACGCTCTTCACCGTGCGCTGGAACGCCGCTTGGATCATGCCCAAGCATGTGTTCGAGACGGTCGACGACCCGCTGACCTACAATGCCAATCCGCCGGTCTCGCTATCGGCCTATGTACTGCACAGCTATGACACCGCCGGAAACTGGGTGATCTGGAAGCTGCGCGATGACTGGCAGCGCACCTCCATCGGCATGGAGCTCGATGCCGAGCCTCAGGTCAAATACGTGGTCTATCGCAATGCGGGCAACCCGGACGCCCGCGTCATCGAGCAGCTGAACCACAATCTTGATGTGATCAACGACATCGCACCCGAAGGCATGTTCACCATCGCCCGCGATGCCGCCGATACCACGGCGACATGGTTCCCCGGCTTCCCCTTCGCCCATCCCGATCCGACGCTGCCTTCGGTGCTGTTCAACCATCAGCGCGAACCGTTCGAAAACAAGGACGTACGCTGGGCTCTGGCCATGCTGATCGATATCCGTGCGGTTGCCATGGGCTCCTATCGCGGCGCAGCCAATCTGGCCGCTCTGTCGACCCCACCAACCGGCACCGCCGTCACCGACTACTATGTCCCCATGCAGGATTGGCTCACGAGCTTTGAGCTGAACACCGGCACACGGACCATCAAGCCCTACGATCCCACCGTCTCCGAGCAGATCGCCGCGTTGGTCAAACCCCAGTGGGGCGATCAGATCCCGGCCGACCCCGACCAGCTCAAGGCCATGTTCGGTCATGGCTGGTGGAAAACGGACGCTACTGCGGCGGCTGAACTGCTGCAGAAGGCCGGCTTCACCAAGAATGGCAATCAGTGGCTTAAGCCCGATGGCACACCGTTCACCATCAAGCTGATGGTTGAAGGCGACGCCATTCCGACACTCGCCCGAGCCGGCACCATCATCGCCCAGCAGTGGTCGATGGAAGGCATCCAGACCACGGTCGACGTCGCTGGCCCCACCAACGGTCAGCGCCTGGGTGGCGGAGATTTCGATGTCGCCATTTACTGGACCGTCGAGACCTGGGGCGGCCATCCCGACCTCAGCTTCTTCCTTGAGAGCTATCACTCCAGCTTCATCAAGCCGGCCGGCGAGATCCAGCCGCCGCGCAACCTGACCCGCTGGCAGGACGAACGGCTCGACGCCATCATCGAGGCCAACCGCACGGTGAGCTTCGACGCGCCGGAAGTCGCCCAGCTCGGCATGGACTACCTCAAGCTGGCCGTGGAGGAGATGCCCTTCATTCCGCTGATGGCCTACAACAAGTTCGCGCCGTTCGACACCACCTACTGGACAGGCTATCCGAGCGCCGCCGACCCCTACTCCGCCTCCGGTCCGTTCTGGTCCAACCTGCGCTACATGGTGGTGCAGCTTGAGGCCAATCCGAACGCGCCCGCCGCACAATAATCCACACAAGGGGCGGAACCGCCTGGCTCCGCCCCTTGCCGCCTTACCGTATTCGAGAGTGGATTGAAGATGAACGGCTTCGCCAAGTATCTCGTCCAGCGGCTCTTCCAGTTCTTCCTCGTGATTTTCCTGGGCGTGTCTCTGGCCTTTCTCATCACCAATCTCTCTCCGGTGGATCCGGTGGAGCAGTCGGTTGCATTGATGACCAATTTCGGCGCCACCGATCCGCGCGCCGTGGAGTTGATGCGCGAAGCACTGGCCGAGCTCTACGGCCTGCAGGGGACAGTCCTCGACCAATACCTGTCCTTCTGGGGTCGCGTCATCCGCGGCGATTTCGGCCCCTCTCTTTCGGCCTTCCCCACGCCGGTCATGTCGCTCATCATGAGCGCCCTGCCCTGGACCATCGGCCTGCTGACGCTGGCCCTGGCCATCTCCTGGTCGCTCGGCAACCTGCTCGGCGCGCTCGCAGGCTATTATCGCTCCAACCTGCTGCTGCGCCTCTCGGGAGCCGCCGTCATGGCTCTTCATCCAGTACCGGCCTACATCATCGGTCTGGTCTTGCTGTTGCTGCTTGGCTTCATCTGGCCGGTCCTGCCCATTTCGGGCGGCGCGCAGATGAACCTGCAGCCCGGTTTCACCATAGACTACATCTATTCACTCATCCTGCATGGCACATTGCCAGCGCTGACCCTGGTGCTGGTGGGTATCGGCAGCTGGTTCATCTCCATGCGTTCACTGGTCTCCAACATCGTTACCGATGACCATGTGGTCTATGCCGAGCTGGGGGGCGTCTCCTCGGGCAAGATCTTCTCGCAATATGTGGCACGCAACGCGCTGCTGCCGCAGCTGACCGGTCTTGCCCTCAGCCTCGGCAACGTCTTCGGCGGCGCTGTGATCACCGAATTTCTGTTCAACTATCCCGGCGTCGGGCGTCTGCTGATCCAGGGCATCTATCGCGGCGACTACTCCCTGGTGCTGGGCGTCACCACCATGTCGATCATCGCCGTCGCCGTGGCTGTATTCATCATCGATCTGCTCTACCCGCTCATCGATCCGCGCGTGAGGCTTGGCTGACCATGTTCAAAGTCCTGATCGACCTGCTGCGCTATAACCGGGAATTTGCCATCGGCTTCGTGCTGACAGCGGGAATATTCCTCTTCGCCTTGGCCCATTTCTGGGCGCCGCTACCGGACACCGCCATCTATCTGCTGCCGCCCGATATGCCGCCTTCGACCGAATACTGGTTTGGCACCACCTCGCGCGGGCAGGATGTGTTGTGGCAAATGAGTTCGGCCATCTGGAACACCATGCTGTTCGGCCTCACTGTGACCATCATCAGCCGGATCCTGGCCGTCGCCGTGGGCATGGTTTCCGGCTATCTGGGCGGTCGTTGGGACCAGGCCATGATGACGATCAACGACACCATGATCGCCCTGCCCAATATCCCGATCCTGCTGCTGGTCTATTTCGTCATGCGCGACAGCATGAGCTGGCCTATCCTGGCGCTGACCGCAGCCCTGCTCGGCTGGAACTACGATGCCCGCCTCATCCGCTCGGTGACGCTCAGCCTGCGCAATCGCGAATTCACCCGTCATGCCGTCTTTGCCGGCATGAGCGTGCCACAGATCCTGGTGCGCCAGCACCTGCCCTATGTGATGCCGGTCATCTTCTTCACCGCCATGAACAACCTCATCTGGGCCATCGGCCTCGAGGTTACCCTGTCGGTGCTTGGCTTCTCGGATATCAACCGCCCCACCATCGGCGGCATGATCTACTGGGCCAATCAGCACCAGGCCATCATTGCGGGTATCTGGTGGTGGATCGCTTTCCCCATAGGCGCCATCGTGCTGCTGTTCCTTGGGCTCTTCCTGCTTGCCATCTCGGTCAACGAATATATCGACCCGCGCAGCCGCCTTAGCCGGATGGGAGCTTGAACATGCTCGACGCCCTTGCAACACCGTCCGAAACCAGGACGCGGCCGATCCTCGAGGTCAAAGGCCTCAAGGCCTATTACCAGATGAACTATTTCGGCGTGCAGCGTGAAGTGCGCGCGGTCGATGATGTGACGATGACCATCAGTCGCGGGGAGATCTACGGCATTGCCGGGGAGTCTTCGTCGGGCAAGTCATCCCTGATCAAGACCATTGCCGGCGCCATCAGGCCGCCGCTGCGCGTGGTGGAGGGGTCGGTCAAGTTCGATTTCGGTGGCAAGACACTGGACGTCTACGCCGACCCCGCCCGCATGAAGGCAGCACGCTGGCAGCACCTGAGCTATATCATGCAAGGCTCAATGAACGTGCTGAACCCCGTCCGCAAGGTCAAGCATGCCTTCCACGACTTTGCCTACAAGCATATGAGCCTGGGGGAAGGCGATTTCCGCCAACGACTTGTCAGCCATCTGGAGCGCATCGGCCTCGATCCGCGCGTACTCGAGTCCTATCCACATCAGCTCTCCGGCGGCATGCGCCAGCGCCTGACCATCGCCCTCGCCACCGTCTGCGAACCCGAATTCATCATCGCGGACGAGCCGACCACCGCGCTCGACGTGCTGGTGCAGCAGGATGTGCTGGCACTGATCAAGGACGTGCAGCGCCGCATGGGCTCGTCGATCATCTTCGTGACGCATGACATGACCGTGCATGCGGCCATCGCCGACCGCATCGGCATCGTCTATGCCGGGCGACTGGTGGAAGAAGGGCCCACGCTCGATGTTTTCCAGCAGCCGCAGCACCCCTATACTGCCCATCTCATCGCCAGCCTGCCTCGCATCGGCGACCTGCGCAAACGCAAGGCGCTGCCTGGCAAGCCGCCCAATCTTTCCGAGCCGCCCAGCGGGTGCCGGTTCCATCCTCGCTGCCCGCTTGCCATCGACATATGCAAGACCGAGAACCCGCCGCTCGAAACCCGCGGCACGGGCCGCGTGGCCTGCTGGCGCGCCGGGGAGGTTGAGGCCGCATGACTCCGCTTCTTGAACTCAACGGCGTGAACAAGGACTATTCGATCGGGGGCTTTCTCGATCGGTCGACCCTGCATGCCGTCAAGGATGTCACCTTCAAGCTTGAGTCCGACAAGCCCGAGATCTTTACCATCGTGGGGGAATCCGGATCCGGCAAGACCACCACCGCCCGCATGATCCTTGGCAATGAAACACCCACCAGCGGCACCCTGCGCTTCATGGGGCAGGATATCGCGGCCATCCGCAGCCGTGCCGATCGGCTGAAATTCATGGCCCGGGCCCAGCCGATCTTTCAGAACCCGTTCGAGGCCTTCAACCCGCTGACCACGCTGGATTATTACCTGTTTTCCACGGCGCGGCGGTTTCTTGGACTGAAGAGCCGCGCCGAAGTCGAAGCGGCAGCAGACCGATCGCTCCAGCATGTGGGCCTATCGCTCACCGAGGTTCGAGGCCGCTATTCCCATGAATTGTCCGGTGGGCAACTGCAACGTATCGCTGTGGCCCGCGCGCTCATTCCAGGGCCCAAGCTGATTGTGGCCGACGAGCCGGTTTCTATGGTCGATGCGTCGCTGCGCATGTCCATCGTCAACCTGTTTCGCGATCTGCGTGACAACCTGGGCGTGTCGATCATCTATATCACCCACGACCTTTCGACGGCCTTCTACATTTCGGATCGGGTGATCATCATGTATCGGGGCGAAGTAGTGGAAAGCGGGGACGCAAAAACCGTGCTGGGCAGCCCTACCCATGCCTATTCCAGGGCGCTCCGAAACGCCGTGCTGCCACCCGACCCCATCGCAGCGCGGGCCATCATCGAAGCCAAGCTGGCCGATGCCAACTTGGCGGGACCGGCCGAAGCTTAGGTGGCCGCGCCAGCGGGCCGCATCAACCTTTGACGCCGGCCGATAGCATGATTGCCTGGGTCACGCGCCGCTGGAAGATGAGATAAACGATGGCAACCGGCAGGCCCGCCACGACCGCCGAGGCCATGAGCTTGCCATAGACGATGCCATAGGCGTCCTTGACCTGGGTAATACCCACCGGAACCGTCATGGTCGCCTCCCCGGTGGCCGCCAGGAACGGCCACAGGAAGCTGTTCCATGCGCCGATGAAGGTAATGATCGCTAGCGCGGCCGTTACGCCCCAGTTCATGGGCAGGTAGATGCGGAACAGTATCTTGAAGTGGCCGGCAGAATCCATCTGCGCCGCTTCACGGAACTCCTTGGGCACGCTGTCGAAGAACTGCTTGTAGACGATGATGACCACCGGCACTATCAGTTGCGGCAGGATGATGCCCGCCCATGTATTGAGCAGCTTGAACTGCGCCATCAGCACGAAATGGTTCACGATCAGCGCCTGCATCGGCACCATGAAGCATGCCAGGATCAGCACGTAGATGATCCGCCGTCCGGGGAAATCGAGCTGGCTCAGCGCATAGGCGCAGCCGGCCGAACTCACGATCACCAGCGCCGTGATGACAATGGAGGTGACGAACGAATTGACGTACCAGGTCGCGATATTGGTGTTGTTCCAGATGTGGATATAGCTGTCGAACACGAACCGTCCGGGCCACAGCGAGTTGCTGCCCGAGATCACCTCGCCGTCCGGCTTCACCGAGGTGATAATGGCCCAGTAGATCGGGAAGAACGAGGCCAGGGCGACCAACAAAGTGAGTGCGGTCAGCACGATGCCAATGAGATCGAGCGGCCGATCACGACGGCTGCCGGTTGCCACGGCCTGGCTGCGGGGAAGAGCTTCGGCGGTCATTTGTCACCTCGTACGCGCAGCACCTGGTATTGCAGCACCGACAGGATCACGATCATGCCGAACAGCAGCACCGAGGCCGTGGCCGCCTCTCCGCCCTTGTTCTGCTGAAAGGCGAGCTTGTAGACATACTGCACCAGCGTGATGGTCGCGTCCTGACGGCCCCCGATCGAGAACAGGTAGACCTGGTCGAATATCTTGAGCTGGGCGATGAGCTGAATGGTCAGCACCAGGGCCGTCACCGGCCAGATCAGCGGCCAGGTGATGCGTGTGAACTGCCGCCAGCGGCCGGCGCTGTCGAGCTGCGCCGCTTCGTAAATCTCAGGCGAAACGTTGCGCAGACCGGCAATGAACAACAGGATATTGAAGCCCATCGTCCACCAGACGGTGACGAAGGCCACCGTCGGCATGAAGGCCGGAATGGTGCGTGTCAGCGACATTGGCTCGCCGCCGTTGAACGGCCGAACGAACACCTGCGCCAGCCCATACTGCACGTCGATGATCCAGTTCCAGGCCAGGAACACTGCCGACACTGGCAGGATATAGGGCAGGAAGAAGCAGGCCAGCACGAAGCCCTGCACCCAGCCGTTGAGCCGGTTCACCGCCATGGCGATGAGCAGCGAGACCAGCGTATTGGGAATGACCGTCAGGAGCACGAAATAGGCCGTGTTCCAGAACGCGGAATGAAACAGCTTGTGACTGAGGATCTTGACGTAATTGTCGATGCCAACCCAGTCACCCGACCCGATCAGCGGCGCCTTGGTGAAGCTCAGCATCACCATCTGGATGGTCGGCCAGACAAACAGTCCACCATAGATGAGCACGAAGGGCCCAACCAGAACCAGCGCCGTCAGCCATTCTTGCCGTCTGTCCCGGAGCATCGCCATACCTCCTCGTATCGCGTCAAAAAGTGGCCGGCGCCCCGAGGGGCACCGGCCGTCAGTCCGCTAGAGCTGACCGTTGAGGTCGTCGCGCATCTGCACGGCAGCGTCGGCGGGGGCGATTTCACCGGTGGTGGCTGGATTGACGTAGTTGCTCCAGGCATCGCCCAGCGGGGCGGCAGGACCGGCCAGGATGGTGCGCGGATCGAACACGGCCGTGTCGGCAAAGCCGGCATAGTCCGACTGCGGCTTCAGTGCCTGGAATTCGGCACTGTCACGCACGGCGTTGTAAGCCGGGATATGGCCCGCACCGGCCCAGTCCAGCGAATGCTGGTCCATCCATGCAATGACCTTCATCACCGCAGCGCGCTTGTCAGCATCGGCCTCCTTGCCGGCATTTGCCGGGACGACGAAGGCGTGCGAGTCAGACCAGGCTGCTTTGGTTTCGAATAGCGTCGGCAGTTCGACCGCTCCCCATTCGAACAGCTCGCCTTTGGCATGAAGATCCACAAAGGTCGGGATTTCCCAGTTGCCCATGATGAAGAACGGCGACTGTTGCGAGGTAAACAACGCCAGGGCTGCCGGGCTTTCGACCTGCACCGGCGTGTAGCCGCTATCGACCCAGCCCTTGACGACATCGATGGCGCTGGTGAGCTTGGCAACATCGGCATCGGTCGGGAAGAAGCCGCCAGCCGCTTCGTCGAACATGGTGCCGCCCTGCTGACCGAACAGGCTGTAGATGGTGCGGTAGCGGTCGCCGGTGGGGGTCGAGAGGCCATACTTGCCGTCACCGGTGAACTGGGCCAGCACGGCATTGAAGTTCTCAAGGCCGTCGAGGCCAGTCGGCAGGCCGTCGTCGTCGATCAGACCGGCTTCGGCGAGCATGTCCTTGTTGTAGTAGAGGATCAGGCCATGCTGATCGAACGGCACGGCATAGCGGGTCCCGTCGACCTTGCCGGCGTCGGATGCGGCAGCGGTGAAGTCGGCATCGGAGATGCCGGCGCCCGACATGTCCTCGTCGGTGATCTCGCTCAGCGTGCCGCTATCGACGGCCAGCGGGATGCGCGACAGGTGATAGGTCGCGATATCGGGGCCTTCTCCAATGGCCGCGGAAGTCTGCAGCTTGGTGTAGAAAGGGGTACCCCACTCCAGCGTCGTATTCTCGATGGTGATTTCGCCGGCATGCTCGGTATTGAATGCCTCGATCAGCGCCTTCATGCGTACGCCATCGCCGCCCGCCAGGAAGTCCCACCACACCACGGTCTGCTGCGCCATGGCGCCGGTCGCGAGCGCGAAAAACGCGGTCGAAGCCAAAGCAAGGCGACGTAGAGATTTCGTCATTCTTTCCTCCCAAAAAGGTTGCTGCTCTATGCTCGTCAATCGGCTGGTGCGTCGCATTGAGCTTGTAGTCCGCACGGCCGAAACTGGATTTCGTCAGCTCGAGTGGTAGGCGATGCCCTCCGCGTCGAAGATGTGCATCTCGCTGCGCGCGGCAGCGAGCGACACCGTTGCGCCCGGCTCCAGCGCGCTCTTGCCACCATCCTCGGCGACGACAAGGGACCCGTCGGGCAGCCGCACATGCACCAGCGTCCGGTCGCCCAAACGCTCCATGATTTCGACAACTCCCGAGATGGAACCACCCGCGGTGACCTTGAGCGCGTCAGGGCGCACGCCCAGGGTGAGCCCATCGCCCGAAGGCAGGTTCGCAATCGGAATCTCGGTGGCGATGGAAACGCCGCCAGCATTGACCACGGCCTGCCCGTCGCTCTCGGCAATCGAACTGACAGGCAGGAAGTTCATCGCCGGCGAGCCGACAAACGCAGCCACGAAGCGGGAGGCCGGACGGGAGTAGACTTCCATTGGCGTCCCGATCTGCTCGATCCTGCGGTTGTTCATCACCACAATGCGGGTCGCCAGGGTCATCGCCTCGGTCTGGTCATGCGTCACGAAGACCATCGTCGTGCCGATACGCTGGTGCAGTTGCGCCAGTTCGACGCGGGTACGAACGCGCAGGCTTGCATCGAGATTGCTCAGCGGCTCGTCCAGCAAAAAGGCCTTGGGTTCGCGCACGATGGCACGTCCGATGGCGACGCGCTGGCGCTGGCCACCCGACAGCTGGCTTGGTCGCCGTTCCAGCAGCGCGCCGATCTCGAGCATGCGTGCCGCATCATCGACCCGACGCGCGATCTCGGCTTTGTCGGTGCCGACATTCTGCAGGCCGAAGCTCATGTTCTCCCGCACCGTCATATGCGGATAGAGCGCGTAATTCTGGAACACCATGGCCACGCCGCGCTGATTGGGCGGCAACTGGTCGACCCTGGTGTCCCCGATATGGATCTGCCCGCCATTGACCTCTTCGAGGCCCGCGATCATCCGCAGCAAGGTGGACTTGCCGCAGCCCGATGGGCCCAGGAAGACGATGAACTCGCCGGACTTGATGTGCATGGAGACGCTGTCGAGCACCTGCACCTGCCCATAGGACTTGCTGACGTCGGACAGCACGATATCGGCCATGACTTCCTCCTCTTTTTGGCCAGCGCAGCTTTGCTGTCTTCTGGTCCATATCGTCATTCCACTCTCGCCCTTGGGGAGAAGGGGAGCACTCCGCTCGGTTCCTAGCGGTCCACAGGCAATTCCACAGTCGCCACCACCAGCGCGTCGAACAAAGCCGCCGCCACTGGATCGGCGCCCGGCGCTTCGCGCATCAGTCGGAATGTCGTCGCCACGACCCCACCCCGGCCCACGCGCTTCTCGCCGATGATCGCCGCCGGTTTGTGAACCCAGCCCACGACGATGCCGGCATGGACGTTGCTGCCGAACTCCCAGGGCCGGAAACCGGTCAGCAGATGATGCGGCACCACGCCTGAGAAGCTGAGATCGAAGATCGGTCCACCCGGAATATTGGCAAACGGACCATCGCGGCGAATCCATGAGAAGCCGGCGATCCAGTCACCGCGCCAGATCGTGCCATCGCGTTCGACCAGGCTGATGCCCGGCAGATGCTGGTCGAGACTGGGGCGGAACTTCTTGCCATCGGCCACGATGCTGCGGTGCGGCAGCTCGCCGTCCGGCATGTCGGTGCGCAGGTTCCTGTTTGTCTCCACCGTCCCGTCCGCCAGGATGAGGAAGCGTCCCCCGGCCTTCATGACTTCCACGTCGGCACCGTCGACGGCATGGCAGAGCACGATATCGGCGTGCTCTGCCGAGACCACGCTATAGCCCAGGCCCCTCGCATAGGTGGCAAGGGCCGCATCGGCGGCGGCGATGGTCGGCAGGGCCGAGGTGTCGCGCCTGGAATAGAGGGCGATGTCGCAGCTATTGCGCGCCACGACATCGCCGCCAGCCTCGAGCGCAAAATCAAGACGTGCCATGCGGCTCTCGCCGGTGGCCGGGAGGTCGATCTTGAGCGCCTGCGGGCTGGTAGTCGAGACAGGGCCGGTCGCGGCAAGGACCACCGAACCGGAAGCGTCCCCCGACCAGCGCAGGGTCGCGCCGTCAGGCAGTGCCTTGCCGCCGGTGGCGATCGTCACTTCGACCGCCAGCGTCTCGCCAGCATAGGCCGAGTAGCGCTCGGGCCGTGGCACGATCACCGTGTCGGTATTGATCTGGGCAAAGACGTCGTGGAACACGCGTGGATTGCGTTCGATGTCCATGAGGCCATTGGCTTCCCAATGGACGTCAGTCAGTTCGGTGATCACGTAGCCCATGATCGAGGAATAGCGACGCATCTCCTCGATCTGGTAGCGCAGGTTCATGAACTGGTACCACTGCACGTTTTCGATGAAGCCATCGAACGAGCCGAAGGTGCGGTGCAGGTCGAGCGAGGCGAAGCGCTCCTCGATGCCGTGCGGCAGAGCAACGCCGTCGCCCCACAGCGAACCAGTCTCGAACCAGTCCGGCTCGCTGCCGTCCTCCTTGCGCAGGAGCTTCGGGTCCGGCAGGCCCCAGACGCCAAATTCGGACACGACCAGCGGCTCGTCGCCGCTTCGCTCGGCATCGCCTAGTGGCGAAAAGGTCCAGTCGGCGCCGCTGGCGAACTGGGCCGTGATGTCATCCCATTCCTGTCGCCGCTCGGGCACCGAGCGATAGTAGTGATAGTCGTTGAGGTCCGTCTTCATATGGAAGTTGGGGAAACAGGCCGAGTTGTCGACGACGAGACGCGTCTTGTCTTCGGCCTTGAGCCAGTCGTAGCTGTCCTTGAGCCACTGCCGGTGCTCGGCATTCTCCATCAGACGCGTGCCCCAATCCTCGTTGATCAGCGTCCAGGCGATGATCGAGGGATGGTTGCGGTCACGCTTGAGAATGCCTTCCATCGTCTCGCGCATGCGCCGAGCCGAGGCGCTGGTGAAGTTGGCGACATTGGGCACTTCGGTCCAGACCAAGAGGCCCAGGCGGTCGGCAACTTCGTAATAGCGCGGGTCGGGCACCTTGATGTGGCAGCGCAGCAGGTTCAGCCCAAGATGCTTGGCCTTGCGCGCCTGGTCTTCCAGGAACTCCAGCGACGGCGGCGTGTAGATGCCATCCGGGTAATAGTCCTGGTCGAGCGCACCACGTATATAGATAGGCTTGCCGTTGAGCAGGATTTGTCCGCCCCTGGCCTCGATCGTGCGGAAGCCGAATGTCTCGACGCGCTTGTCGGTGCCCAGGTCGACCACGAGCGAATAGAGACTCGGCTCATCCGTCGACCAGAGCCGCGCATTGGCGACTCTTAGGCTCGCGGTTGCAGATGCCCCGGCCGTGACGCCGGCTTTCGCCACGGCATTTCCGCCAGCATCGAGCACCGACAACTGCACCGGCTTGCCGTTTGCGGCAGCAGAAGTGCCAAGCTCGACGTGAGCAACGCCATCGGTACCAGCGGTGATTACGATGCTTTCGACATGCGCCGGATCCCGCGCTTCAAGTGCCACCGACTGCCACAGCCCGCCAATGCGGCCGTACCAGCTGATCTTGCCATGCGGCACTTCGCCGAACGGATAGTCGGGATAGGCGCGCTGATCGGCCGAAGGCACGGTCACGCGCACTTCGAGTTCGTTGCTCGACTTCAGCGCCGAGGCCGGCAGCACGATTTCGAATGGCAGGAAGGCGCCCTCATGGCTGCCGATCGCCTGCCCGTTCAGCAGCACTTCGCAGAAATAGCTAACGGCGCCAAACTGCAGCGCCAGCTCTTGGGTGCCCCACCCTTCAGGCAGCGCAAAGCTGCGCTTGTAGACGGCACGGCCGCTGGTATCGACCAGATCGGAGAATTGGGCCTGCCAGGGACCTGGCACATGCGCCTCGCGCCAGGGCCCGTCTTCGTGGCGGAACTGCCAGACGCCATCCAGCGAAAGGCGACGACGTACACCCGAATCGTTGTCGGCAACCTGCACAAGGCTCGCCCGCTCCATCCCTCAGCTCCTCACCAATATTAGTTATATTTTTATCATAGGTCGGTGCAGGCGGACTTGGCAAGAGGGCTTATGCGTGGCGCTTAGGGCTGACAGTCTGCTAAACACTTGGGAGCCAAGTGCGGCATTGGATCGAGACATCTGCGAGTCGAGGAAATAGCTTGGAAAAGCGCGCGACAATGGTGGACGTGGCGGAACTGGCCGGCGTCTCTCAGGCCACGGTTTCCCTAGTTCTCAACGGGGTGCCTAACGCCCGCGTGTCCAAGGCCACGCGCCGGCGGGTGCTGGAAGCTGCTGAACAGCTGTCATACCGCCGCGGCAAGGCTCATCCGGTGCCCGAAGGCCGCAAACGCGTCGTCGGCCTCTTCCTCGATGAAGTCTCCACCACGCCCTTCGCGGCGCAGTTCATCGAAGGCGCGCGCGACGAGGCTGCCCTGCAGGACGTTACCGTCGCAATGTTCTGCACCCAGTCCGACCCGGCTCTGGAACAGGCAGCCATCGATCTGCTCGTCTCGCAAAAGACTATCGGCGTCATCTACACAACGCTCATCACCCGCCAAGTGACTGTTCCGGATGCCTTTTCTGACCTCCCGCTGGTTCTGCTCAACTGCTACGAGCGGAAGCTCCGCTTCCCCTCGGTGGTCCCTGGGGACATTGTCGGCGGCTACACCGCCACCCAGGCCCTGCTCCGCGCGGGCCATCGTCGCATCGCTCACATGACCGGCGAGATCTTCGTTGAGGCCGCCGTCGACCGCGAAAAGGGCTTCCGCCAGGCCATGGCCAAGTGGAATGTCCCGGTCGACGAAGACCTCGTCAAACAGGCCGGCTGGACCATTCGCGGCGGCCGCGAAACAGCCATCGCCTTGATGTCACGGCCCAACCCGCCGACTGCAATCTTCTGCTTCAACGACCGTATGGCCATCGGCTGCTACGAAGCCGCCCGCATGCTCGGCCTGTCTGTTCCCCACGACATTTCCATCGTCGGTTTCGACAATGAAGACCTGGCCGCCAACATGGATCCGCCGCTCACCACCATCGTCCTGCCACACGACGAAATGGCCCGCTGGGCCGTCGCCGAATTGCTCGACAGCTATGAAGACGCCGACCACGACGAACGCCTGCAAAAGCTCAAGATCGAGTGCGAGCTCATCGAGCGCAACTCAATTGCGCCGGTGAAGACCTAAACCTTTGGCGCCGCTACCGAATCTCGCTCAATCAGCGGGCATTCCAGCTTTACCAGCGGGTAGCGCCCCTGCCCCGGCACCCACTCCCCAAGCTGCTCGACGATCCACTGCCCCATAGCCCTATGTGGCAGAAGCGAGGTCGTCAGGCGGGGATGTAGATGTCGGGAAATTTCTTCGTCGTCATAGCCCACCACGGCCATGTCGCGGGGGATGTGGTAACCGCCCTCTTTGAGCGCCTCATAGCAGCCGATAGCGGTGCGATCATTCTGGCAAAAAATGGCCGTTGGCGGCTCCGGCAGCGCCAGCAATTGCCGCGTGGCGTCATAACCGGCACTGGCTGACCAGTCGCCTTCCACCACCAGCGCGGGATCGAACGGGATGTCGGCCGTAGCCAGGGCCCTGCGATAGCCCTTGAGCCGGTCCTGAGCCGCCTCCATCCAGATTTCGCCGGTAATGGTGGCAATGCGCCGATGTCCGCTTTCGATCAGGTGTCGCGTGCTGCGTTGCCCCCCGGCGATTTCACTCGGTACCACAGCGGGATAGGCCTGGCTGGTCGTATAGCAATTAAGCAGGTAGACCGGCATTTCCAGTCCGATCAGCGCCTCCGGGAGCACCACCTCGCGGGTGAATATGGTCATATAGACCAGCGCCGCAACGCGCTGCTCGACAAAGGTCCGGATCAGCTCGGCCTCGAGCTCGACATCATTGTGCGTTTGCGCCACCAGCACGACATCGCCGCCGGCCCGCGCCGCCTGCGTCAGCCCCTCGATCGCCACCATGGCCTCAGGACTAGTCGCCAGCTGGTCGGCGATAAACCCGATCCTTCGCCCCCTCGATGCTGGCGCCGGCAAGGCCGGCACCGCATAGCCCAGCCGTCGCGCCGCCTCAAAAACCCGCTGCTTGGTCTCGGCGGAAAGCTTGATCCCAGGCGCATGATTCAGGACAAACGACACGGTCGCCTGAAAACACCCCGCCTCGCGCGCCACATCGGTCATAGTCACGCGCCGCCGACCATTCCGCTTTCCGCGAGCAACAAGCGGCTCAATTGTTTCGGCTGACCTGGGCATATCGAATCCGTCTCGAACCAACATTTGCTAATGCACAATCAGGACTATTATCAAGTATTAGCAAATGCGAGTCCAGCGAGCGCGGGCGCTCATCGAACGTGAACCGGAACCTAGCGAAGGATATGATACCGTGGCAAAGTTCGCGATCATGCGATGCAACAGCGTGAAGACGCCTGCTGTCGGGCAGCTAGACCGCAAATCTCGACAGCGCTTCGGGAGGTGGCTGGGTGGTGGGGTTGAACGCCATCACCCGATTTCGCCCTGCCCGCTTGGCCGCATAGAGAGCCTGATCAGCCTGTCGCTGGAGGTGCTCGGGCGTGTGTTCGCCAGAGCCGGTGGTGCCCGCGGCAACGCCGATGCTCACGGTGACGAACGGCGCAACCCGTGAACCGGGGCTGGAGAAGGCGGCCGCGGCTATGGAGCTACGGATCTGCTCGGCGACCGTGAGTGCTTCGGCATCAGTGACATTGTAGAGCAGGATCATGAATTCCTCGCCGCCGTAGCGGGCGACGCAATCCCGCGTGGATCGCAGGTGATGCCGGATGATGTCGGCCACTTCGCGGAGGCAGCGATCGCCTTCGGCATGCCCGCGATGGTCGTTCAACGCCTTGAAATCATCGATGTCGCACATCAGGACCGCCACCGTGGAGGCCTCGAGCCAGAGCTTGCCGACCAGTTCGCGCATCCAGCGCCGGTTGGCGACGCCGGTCAGCGGATCAAGCTTGGACAATTCGTCGAGCCGATGGTTCGCCTCCGCGAGTTCGGCCACGTGGCGCCGGTCGCGCAGTTCGAGCAGGAAGGATTTCTGCGCCAGTATGGTGGCAGTCCGCCGCGCTACGACGGTGGCGCTCACCCCACAAAAGTAGAAGAAGAAGCCCGACAGCGCGCTTCGCGCTTCCACAAGCGGATTCTGAAGTTGCAGCAGAAGGTAGAGGCTCAGGACAATGGCGGCGAGCGCCACTGTGTGGCGCATGGGCACCGCGAAGATAATGATCCCGGTGATCGCCGTGAAAACCATGACGTTGAGGAAGCGCTCGTAGAGCTCGCCCCCGGCCGCAACGCCCATCAATCCGATACCGAACAGCATGAAGAGCATCGCTACGGTCAGCGACCCGTGCAGCACGCGAGTCGATCTTCGCTTGCGCCAGACCAGGAAGGCCGCAACGGCGGCAGACAGGACGATCGCCGCGGGCAGCAGCAGCGCGGCGCCGGACGTCTCGGGCAACAGAATCAGGTTCAGCATCAGGGTCAGGGCATCGAGCATCATGACCCAGACCATCCATGATCGGACAATCGTGGAGGCCTGTCGCCAGGTTCGATCCCAGAACGCCTCGGCCACCGCCCCCTTGAGCCGGATGTTACGGGTACGACCGGAGAGCAGCCGTTCGACCTCGGCCATGATCGCCGGATCCCGGACATAGGCATCCAATGCGCTGGCCGTCGCGACGGAAGTGGGCGACTGGTCGGTCATCGCGCAGGTCCGCGCCACCCCGAGGACAGGGTCTGCCCAAATGAAGGCGTAGCCAGCCGATCGCCGGCCATAGCCATCCGCGCGCCCGACACAATGCGCTTGCACATTTGTGACCCCTCCCAGGAGTTCTTGGTGTTTGACGCTGGGAGAGGTTTGGCCCGCGCCGGCCTAGCAAAGCCTTAACATGACCGCCAATGTTGGAGGCAGGGTTTAGATGTCCCTAACCAGATCATCCGCAATGTGATGAGTGTGCGGACCGTCCGTTGGCGAACGGCCCGTCAGGCCTCAGGAGCGCAGCGGCTGGGGGCGGCTGGCCAGGTAATTGCCCAGCAGGATGGCCACTTCCGGGGTCAACGGCCCCTGTGCGCAGGTCTCTTCCACGCCCTCCTGCCGGCAAACGCGATTGATCGCGGCAATGGTCTGGCGGGTGAGATAGCCGTCCAGCGCACCATTGTAGAAGCCGGCATCGCGCAGGCCCTGCTGCAGTACGTAGACATAGGCATTCTTGTTTCCCCAGAAAAGCATCTGCACCGTCTGTGACAGGTCCGAGCGGGCCAGCCCGGCCAGCGACTGGCCGATATCCTGGAGGGATTGCGCCGTGGCCGGCGGAACAGCGCGCAGGGCGATGGTTTCGAATGCGACCGCTTCGGGCGGCAGCAGATCCGCATGCGCGTCGAGCATGGACTGAGCCTGCCTCAGGCTTGGCTTGAGCCCGGGACCACCTGAACGATAGAGCTGCAGCAACAGGCGGAGTGCGGCCGGGTCGCCCGAATCGACTTCCGCCCGCAACGCCCCTTCGGCAGCACGCGCCCCATCGCTACCCAACAGCCCCACAGTGCCCAGCCGGGCTCGTTCGACGATTGCTCCGGGCCGCTTGGCCGCCACCGCAGCCTCAACCAGTTCGATGCCCTCGGCACGATGTTCCTTGGCCAGTGGTCCGGTGGCCAACAGCATGCCGAGCCGCAGCATGGCACCTTCGTCGCCGCCCCGCTGTGCCGTCTCCGAGAACTGCACGGCCTGAGAATAGTCGGGCGGCAGGTGGCGGCCATCCGCATAGAGCCCTCCCAGCGTGCCATTGGCCCAGGCATCGCCGGTGCTTGCGGCCATCTTGAGCAGGTCCACCGCCTGGTCCACATCCCGCGTCACGCCCTTGCCGTCAAGCAGCAGCAGGGCGAGACTGATCCGGCCGACGCTCTCGCCACGATCGGCTGCTTCTGTGAAATAGGCGGCGGCGCGGCCGGGGTCCGGTGCGACCGAGCCCCTGCCTGTCATGTAGAGATAGCCCAACTTGATTGAAGCTGCTGACAGCCCCTGCTCGCGCGCCGCCCGGTAGGCGGCCAACGCGCCTTGGGCATCGACGGGCATAGCCTCACCCGAAGCGAGGACGTCACCCAGCTGGATCTTGGCCCAGCCATCGCCGATGGCCGCAACCTCGCGCAGCATCGCCAGTCCCCGTGCGGGATCGGCCGCGGTGCCTTCCCCCTGGACCAGCATCATGCCGAGCCGGCTCTTGGCACCATAGTCGCCCAGCGCCGCGGCCGCCTCGAAATACCCAGCTGCCTTGGCCGGATCGGCTGGTACCGTTCCCGCGCCGGTCACATAGAGATTGCCAAGGCTGGCGAGGGCTGCTGCATTGTTCTGTGCGGCAAGGGGCTCCAGCAACGCCAGCGCGCGCGGCCCATCGGCATCGATCCGGTCGCCGCGGATCAGCAGGTCCGCCAGTATGGTCGCCGCCCAGGCGTCGCCGGCCCCTGCTGCCTCGTCGAGCAATTGCACGGCGCGCGAGATGTCCTGCGAAGCGCCCGCCTCGAGCAGCATGAGCGCCAGATAGATGCGGCCGGTGGCGTCCTGCGCCTTGGCAGCACGCTCAAAAAACTCGAGAGCAAGAGCCCGATCGGGCGCGATGTCGCCAAGCCCGGTGCGATGCAGCAGGCCCAGCCGGCTCAGGCCGGCGGCGTTGCCCCGATCGGCCGCTGCCTGGTAGTGCCGCGCGGCCGCTACCGCGTCTATCGGCAATCCGCTTCCCTGCGCATAAAGATCGGCCAGCTGCAGCATGGCCCAGGTGTCGCCGCTGTCGAGGACCGGCTGCAGCAGCGCGAGGCCCCGGGCGACATCGACGTCGCCCCCCTGCCCCTGCAACAGCATGAAACCCAGGCGGTTCATCGCGCCAATGTCGCCTGCGTCGGCGGCGCGAGTGAAAAGTCCCCGGGCGCGCGGCAGGTCGACCGCGATCACCCCGGCGCCCTTGGCATAGATGTCGCCCAGCCCAACCAGCGCGGCGGCATTGTCCTCGTCGGCGAAGGGCTGCAGCAATTGCACGGCGCGCGGCCCATTGAGCGGCACCACCTTTCCCTGTGCGTAGAGGCTGGCCAGAATGGTGGCAGGCCAGACTTCGTCCTCTGCGGCAGCTTGCTCCAGCATCGTCACGGCTCGCGCCGCATTCGCTTCGCCACCGCTTCCCAGCAGGCTTTGCGCCAGCAGCACGCGGCCGGCCACATCGCCGAGGGCAGCGGCCCGTTCGAGCAGGCGGGCGGCCGCTGCGGCGTCAGGCGCCACCGTGCCAAGGCCGGACTGATAGATCTGTGCCAGGCGCACCATGGCGGCCGAATTGCCCGTTTCGACGGCCCTGCCGAAATAGTCGACGGCTCGCTCCATCGGCGCGGCCTTGCCGCTGGCATAGACGTCAGCGAGCTGGATCAAGATCCAGGGATCACCCCCTTGGCTGAGCTCTTCCAGCAGGTCGATAGCCCGCGGCACGTCGCCGGGGATGCCGCGCCCGTCCAGCAGCATCAGGGCCAGCTGATATTTGCCATGCGTGTCACCTGCTGCCCCCGCCCTGGCATAGTAGCGGGCCGCGCGGGGCAGATCGGGCGCAATGGTGCCTGCTCCCTTGGCGAAGAGATCGCCCAGGCCGGACAGGGCACCAACGCTGCCATTGGCCGCAGCGGGGATCAGCAGCGCGCGGACCTTGTTTCCATCCACCGGCACGCCCTTGCCCTGCAGATAGAGGCTGGCGAGGATGCTGGTCGACCAGGGGTCACCGGTGGCAGCGGCCTGCTGCAGCAGGTTCGCGGCGCGGCGCCAGTTGGGACCTTGCTCCGGCTCATCCAGCAGCATGCGCGCCAGGTCGATCTTGGCCACGATGTCGCCCGCGGAGGCGGCGGCCTCCAGCGCGTTGCGGATACAGGCGCGGTCCGCCTGGATGCAATCGGCAGTGCCTGCCGCCAGCCCCGCCGGGGCAACAAAGGCGGTACCCAACATGAGCACCATGACTGACCAAACACGCATCTCGCCCTCCGCTCGGCTAGGGCGTCACTTTGGCGGAACCTGCTTTGGGTGCATTGATGGTTGTCAATGGCGGGTCGGCAACCCCCGTGCCACAGGGCAATCGTGATCGGGGCGCGGCTCAGCGCGGGCTGGCCGCCCCGGTGGATTCGCGAATGACCAGATGCGAGACAAACCCGACGCGAACGGGGACGTCTGGGGGAATCCGCTGCTTCAGCCGGTCGTCGAGGATGCGCACGAGGCCTGCCCCCATCTGGAAGCCCTGCACCTTGACCGTGGTCAGGCGCGGGGAGATCTGGGTTGCCGCCGAATAGTCGCCAAAGCCGATGACCGAGATGTCCTCGGGGATGCGGTATCCGAGCCGCAGCAGCTCGGAGACGACGGTCAGCGCCATGCCGTCATGCGCGCAAAAGAAGGCCGTCGGAGCGAAACCGTCGGCCTGCACCTCCTGCAGGTGCTGGGGAAAGCGCATCTCGGTCTGGAACTTCATCTCGCGAAAGGTAACCTCGGGATGGGTCTCGAGCACTTCGCGCACGCCATAGAAGCGCTCGACGCGGCCGCGATAGCCCGGCGTGCCATGCACATAGGCGATGGAGCGATGGCCCAGTTCCAGCAGATAGCTGGCGACAGCCGAGCCGGCCTCATGGTCGGTGCCCGAGACAGTATCGAAGGGCTCCAGGGGCCCCACCCAGCCTTGGCGGGCCACAGGGAGACCCAGCTCTCGCACGGCTTCCATAATCTCGCGTGGATGCGGGCCAACCATGGCGACCCCCTGGCAACCACGCGCAAAGGCGACGATCTCGTCGGTGAGGTGAGTCCAGCGCATGCGCACCTGGTAGCCGCCACGCTGCGCCTCAGTCTGGAAGCCGCTCTGGATCAGCAGGTGCAACTCCGAATTGACCAGGTCGGTATCGTGGAACACCACGCCGAGCACCGGCGCCTGCACCGCCTCGACGACGCGCTGGTAGCCAAGCTCGGCAGCAACCTGCTGCACGCGGCGGCGAGTCTCGTCGCTGACGCCATCCTTGCCGGCGAGCGACCGGGACACGGCGAATTTCGAGAGGCCGGTCATTTCGGCAATCGTGGACAGGGTTACGCGCGCCATTCGAGCTCCAGGGACAATCGTGGAATGCTGTCTCTATCCACATTAATCACATCAATATCAACATAACGCTTTACCTAACAAGATGCCAGTCTCAAGCTAACGTCCAACTAAGAACGCCACAGGCGATTAGTGAGGAGGAGATCAAGATGGGTAGTATCAGCCGCAGGGCTTTCATGGTTGCCAGCTCTGCTTTTGCAGGGGCATTGGCCATGCCGACCTGGGCCCGCGCACAGGGCACACAGGAATCGGCCTTTCTCAAATCGGAGGTCGATGCCGGCAACCTGCCGCCCGTCGCCGAACGTCTGCCCGCCAATCCGCTGGTGATCACGCCGTTCGAGCGTGCCGGCCAGCAGGGCGGCGACTGGAATCATGCGCTGGTGGGTGGCGGGTCGCTGTCCATGCTGGTGCGCTACCAGGGTTATGAACCGCTGGTGCGATTCAATCCGGATTGGTCGGGGCTGGTCGACAACGTCGCTGAATCCTGGTCGGTCAATCCCGAAGCCACCGAGTATACCTTTACCCTGCGCAAGGGCCACAAATGGTCCGACGGCGTGCCCTTCACCACGGCCGACGTGCAGTTCTGGTACGACGCCTACTTCACTGACGCGGAAGCAACGCTGGGCGGCAACGCCTGGTGGTCGGTCAATGGCGAGGTCGCCAAGCTTGAAGTCGTGGACGAGCAGACCTTCAAGGTCATCTTCCCGGCTCCCAACGGCTTCTTCGTGCAGCAGCTCGCCTGGGCCCAGCAGGACCAGATGACGCGCACGCCCAAGCATTACCTCGAGCAGTTCCACATCCGCTACAATCCGGACGCCGATGCGCTGGCCAAGGAACAGGGTCTGGAAAGCTGGATTGCGCTGTTTCAGCGCGAGATCGGCATGCTGGACGACAACACCTTTTACCAGAACGGCAATCGCCCCACGCTCAATGCCTGGGTGTTCACTGACGGCGCCCCTGGCGAGAACACCGAGCGCGCCATTGCCACGCGCAATCCCTACTATTTCAAGGTGGACGACCAGGGCACCCAACTGCCCTATTTCGACCGCGTGGTTTACCAGATGGTCGCCGATCCCGAAGTGCTGCTGCTCAAGACGCTGCAGGGCGAGATCGACATCATGGACCAGTATATCTGCACGCCGGCCAACAAGCCGGTCCTGTTCGATGGCCAGGAAACGGGCAATTACGGCTTCTATACGCTGAAAGAAACCGCGGCCAATGTCATGGCCTTCCAGCTCAATCTCAACCATCTCGATCCGGTCAAGAACAAGCTGTTCAACACCATGGAATTCCGCCAGGCCATGTCGCATGCCATCGACCGGCAGGCGCTGATCGATGCGGTATTCGTCGGCCAGGGCTCACCGGCCCAGCCCTCGATGCGCGAAGGCGATCCGCTCTACAATGAGCAGCTGGCCAAGCAGTTCACCGAGTTCGACCCGGCCAAGGCCAATGAGCTGCTCGACGCGCTGATCCCGAACAAGGATGGCGAGGGCTATCGCCAGGACGAGGAGGGCCGTCGCGTCTCGATCATCTTCGAGATCGACCAGACCCGCACCACCTTCCTCGACATGTTCGAGCTGGCCATCCCGATGTTCCAGGCCATCGGCATCGATGCGCAGATGCGCACCATGGACCGCTCGCTCTGGGAAGAACGTGTCCGCCGCGGCCGCGAATACGATGCCACGGCCCATCAGTTCGGCGCCAATTCCGGCATCGCAGCCATGCTCGACGCCCGCTTCTACGTGCCGATCAACAACAACTGCTTCTACGCTCCGGGCTGGGCGCTCTACTACACCCAGCCGGACAATGAGGCTGCGGTTGAGCCGCCGGAAGCGGTCAAGGCACAGCAGGAACTCTATCGCTCGCTCGTCGGCACGGCCGATCCGGCCAAGCAGAACGAACTGATGGCTCAGGTGCTGCAGAACGCGGCCGATCTGTTCTTCACCTTCGGCGTCAGCCTCCCGGCCGACGGCTATGGGGTGGTCAAGAACGACGTGGTCAACCTGCTCGACACCATGCCCAATTCGTTCGGCTGGCCCACGCCTGGCCCGGCGCGTCCGGAGCAGTTCTTCAAGGCCTGATCGCCTCACAACGCACATCACTGTCAGCGCCGGCCCTTCGGGGCCGGCGAGGGCCCCCTCATACCCATTGGATCCGTCATGCTCGACACCAAGGCACAAGCCACCGATCACCTCCGCACCCCGGACTGGTACAAGTCCGCGACGCGCTGGACCCAGCTCACCCTGGCCGAGGATGACCCGATCAAATACGATCCGGCCTTCTGGATCGACGTGTTCAAGCGCACGCGCTCCAACGCGACCTGCCTGAGCGCGGGCGGCTACGTGGCCTACTACCCGTCCAAGGTGCCGCTGCACTATGTCTCGAAATTTCTCGGCGATAGCGATCCGTTCGGCGATCTCGTCACCGGCGCGCGGCAGCTGGGCATGCATGTCATGGCCCGCGTGGACCCCCATGCCATCCATCAGGATGCGGCCGATGCCCACCCCGAATGGATCGCGGTGGACAAGCAGGGCAACAAGCGCCGTCACTGGGCCTTCCCCGACGTCTGGGTCACCTGCGCCTATTCGGACTACAACTTCAAGTTCATGCCCGAAGTGCTTAAGGAGATCACGACCAACTACGACATCGATGCCATCTTCGCCAATCGCTGGCAGGGCCATGGTGTCTGCTATTGCGACAGCTGCAAGACCAATTTCCGCGCTGCCTCCGGCCACGAGCTGCCGATGGACCAGAGCCTGGAAAACACGGCATGGCTGGCCTGGACCGCCTGGCGCCGCAATGTGCTGAGCCGCCTAGTCGTCGAGTGGGACGAGGTGATGAAGGCCATCAAGCCGCATACCAGCTTCATTCCGAACATGGGCTCGGTCTCGCTCACCGAATTCGATCTCGATATCATCGAGAAATACTGCCCCTTCCTGTGCGTTGACGACCAGGGCCGCCGGGGCACCGAGCCGGTCTGGATGAGCGGCCGCAACGGCAAGCGCATGCGCGCCACCTTCCGCGACCGCCCGGCCATCCTGATCACTTCGATCGGGCCGGAAGAAGAATACCGCTGGAAAGACTCCGTCACCACGGGCCCGGAAATCCAGGCCTGGATGGATGACGGCACCACGCAGGGCCTCTTGCCCTGGTTCACCAAGTTCAATGGCGTGGTGCCCGATACGCGCTGGGTCCAGCCGGTGGCCGACAGCTTCGGCCTGCATGCCGATCTTGAGCCGGTGCTCAAAGGCATGACGCCCACTGCGGAGATCGCCATTCTCGATCCCGCCACCACCCTGCGTCACCACGGCCAGGACACGCGCCGCGCCGCCGAGGCCGACGATCTGGGCTTCTACATGGCGCTGATCGAGGCCAAGCTGCCCTTCGAAATGGTCTCGGACCAGGCCATGACCCCAGCCATGCTGGACAGGTTCAAGGTCATCATCTTGGCCAATTCCACCTGCCTCTCCGATGCGCAGGTCAAGGCCCTGGAGGACTATGTGGCGCGTGGCGGTTCGGTTGTCGCCGCGCATGAAAGCTCCACCCGCACCGAGGCCAACAAGCCGCGCAATGCCATTGCACTGGGCAAGCTGCTGGGCGTTACGCTGACCAAAGCCGCCCGCGGACCGGTCAAGAATACCTATGTCGCGATCAATGGCGATCATCCCATCTCCAAGGGCTTCGAAGGCGCCAATCGCATCATGGGTGGCACGAAGCTGCTCGCGGTCGACACGGTCGCCGATGCGCAGCACCCATTCCTCTTCGTGCCGGATTTCCCTGACCTGCCAATGGAAGAAGTCTATCCACGCGAAGACCCCAAGGGTGCAGCCGTGGTTACGCGTGAACACGCCTCGGGCGGACGCACGGTCTATATTCCCTGGAATATCGGCGGCATCCTCTGGGAGGTCATGGCTGGCGATCATTCCCGGCTCATTGGCAATGCCGTGCGCTGGGCACTCAACAAGCAGCCTCAGGTCGAGATCAGCGGCTTATCCGTGCTCGATCTTTCGGTTCGCGAGGACCGGACCGGCCTTGCGGTCGTGCTCAACAACCTTTCCAATCCGATGATGATGAAAGGGCCGATCCGCGAAGTCTATCCGGCGGGGCGGCAGGAGCTTTCCATTGCCATCCCCTCCGGCAAGTCATTCGGCGGGGCCGAACTGCTGGTGGCCGGCGGCGAGGCGCAGGCCAGTGTCGCCGATGGCCGCGTCACGGTGGTGGTGCCCTCCATCTCGACCATCGAAGTCGTTTACGTGACCTGGGCCTGAGTGGAAGTGCCATGCTGAACTATGTGATCAAGCGACTGATCTACATGATCCCCACCCTCATCGGGATGTCGATCATCGCCTTCACGATCATCCAGCTGCCCCCGGGCGACTATCTGACTTCGATGCTCGCATCGATGGCCGATAGCGGCGCCAATATCGATCCCGGCCAGATCCAGCGCTATCGCGAGATCTACGGGCTCGATGCGCCAATGTACGAGCAATACTGGAAGTGGATCAGCGGCATCCTGCTGCGCGGCGACTTTGGCTATTCCTTCGAATGGAACCGTCCGGTCGGCGACCTGATCTGGGAGCGGATGGGCTCGACCCTGGGCATTTCCATCGCCTCGCTGCTCTTTGTCTGGGCCGTGTCGCTGCCCATCGGCATCTATTCGGCCATGCGCCGCCATTCGGTGGGCGACTATGCCTTCACCTTCCTGGGCTTCATCGGCCTTGCCGTACCCAACTTCATCATGGCGCTGGTGCTGATGTATTTCAGCTACAAGTATTTCGGCCAGAGCGTCGGCGGGCTGTTCTCGCCCGAATATGCCGAGGCGCCCTGGAGCTGGGGCAAGTTCGTCGACCTGATGGCCCATCTGTGGATCCCCATCGTGGTCATCGGCACGAATGGCACGGCCGCGCTCATCCGCATCCTGCGGGCCAATCTCACTGACGAGCTCAACAAGCCTTATGTGATCACCGCCAAGGCCAAGGGGCTGCCGGAATACCGGGCGGTGGTGAAATACCCCGTACGCATCGCGCTCAATCCCTTCGTCTCAGCCATCGGCTGGGTGTTGCCCGAGCTGATTTCGGGCGTCACCATCACCGCCATCGTCCTCAACTTGCCCACAGCCGGCCCGCTGCTGCTGCGGGCCCTTATCAGCCAGGACATGTACCTGGCCGGCAGCTTCATCCTGCTGATGGGCGTGCTGACCCTGGTCGGCATGCTGGTTTCGGACATCCTCCTCGCCCTTCTCGACCCACGGATCAGGTTCAACTGATGATTGCCCATACCTTCATCGAGGATGCGCCTGAGACTGGCCCTGCCGTCTCCGCGCTCAAGACCGGCAAGCCGATCGAGACCGATGCCGCGGGTCCCTGGCGGCTGATGTGGACGAAGTTCGTGCGCAACAAGGTTGCCGTGGTCGCCGGCATCATCATCCTGATGCTCTATATGATCGGGCTGTTCGCCGAATTTCTCGCCCCCACCCTGCCCGATACCTCGCGTCCGCAATTCACCAATGCGCCGCCGCAGGAAATCCGTCTCTTCGCCAACCAGCCTGATGGCAGCCGGGATTTCCTGCTGCATGTCACCGGCTACACGATGACGGTGGACCAGGCCTCGCTGCGCCGCTCCTATGTCATCGATGACAACCAGGTCGTGCCAATCGGATTCTTCGTACAGGGCGCACCCTACAAGCTCTGGGGCGTGTTCCCCTCGGATAGCCATCTCATCGGGCCGCTCAACCCCAGTGACACCATGTATCTGCTGGGCACTGACAAGCTCGGCCGCGACCTGCTCAGCCGGCTGATCCACGGCACGCGCATCTCCATGTCCATCGGACTGATCGGCGTCACCATCAGCCTGATCCTGGGCGTCGTGCTCGGCTCCATCTCGGGCTTTTATGGCGGCTGGATTGATCTCGTGATCCAGCGCGTCATCGAGGTCATCTCCTCCATGCCCACCATTCCGCTGTGGCTGGGGCTGGCGGCGGCGATCCCGCTGACCTGGTCGCCGCTGACGGTCTATTTCGTCATTACCCTCATCGTCTCGCTGTTCGGCTGGACAGGATTGGCCCGCGAAGTGCGTGGCCGGTTCTTCGCCCTGCGCAGCGAGGACTTCGTCACCGCCGCGAGGCTGGACGGGTCGAGCGAGCGCCGGTTGATCTTCCGGCATATCCTCCCCTCGCTCACCAGTCACATCCTCGCGGTGGTTACCCTGGCGCTGCCGACCATGATCGTCGCGGAAACGGCGCTGAGCTTTCTCGGCATTGGCCTCAAGGCGCCAGTGGTGAGCTGGGGCGTGTTGCTGCAGGACGCCCAGAATGTGCGCACCATTGCCAATGCCTCCTGGCTGCTCATCTGGCCGTCCGCGGCCGTGGTTCTGACGGTGCTGGCTTATAATTTCCTCGGCGATGGCCTGCGCGACGCCGCTGACCCCTATGAAAGCTGACGCCATGCAGATGCAAGCCGTCACCACCGAAAGACAGTCCGATGGCGCCGAAGGCGATGTCGTGCTCAAGGTGGAAAATCTCAGCCTCGACTTCCGCCTCCGCACGCAGATCCTGCATGCCGTGCGCGATGTGAGCTTCGAGCTGCAAAGGGGCAAGACCCTCTGCCTCGTTGGCGAAAGCGGTTCGGGCAAATCCGTCACCGCGCGCGCCCTGCTGCATATCCTGGACAAGAACGGCGCCATCACCTCCGGCCGGATCCTGCTGGCCGGCAAAAGTGGCGACATCGACATTGCCACCCTCACCGAGCGCAGCCCCGAACTGCTGAAGATCCGCGGCGGCCGTATCGGGCTGATCTTCCAGGAGCCGATGAGTTCGCTCTCGCCGGTCCATACGATTGGCAGCCAGATCGTCGAGGCGCTGCGGCTTCACCGCCGCATGGACAAGAAGCAGGCGCGGGCCGAGACCATCGAGCTGTTGCGGCAGGTGGAAATCCCCAATCCCGACAAGATGATCGACCGCTATACGTTCGAGTTTTCCGGCGGCATGCGGCAACGTGCCATGATCGCCATGGCGCTGGCAGCAGACCCGGAAATCCTCATCGCCGACGAGCCGACCACGGCCCTCGACGTCACCACCCAGGCCGAAATCCTTGATCTCATCAAGCGCCTGCAGGTGAGCCGCGGCATGGCCATGCTGCTGATCACCCACGACATGGGCATCGTGGCCGAAGTGGCCGATGCGGTGGCTGTGATGCGCTATGGCCGGATTGTCGAGGCGGGCAGCGCCGACGCCATCTTCCACGATGCGCGTCACCCCTATACGCAGCGGCTGCTCAACTCGACGGTCAAGCTGGAGCGGAACCAGCGCTCCGATGGCCGAGCCGATCCCGTCCTCCTGGCCCGCCAGCCGGTGCTGAGCGTCCGCCACCTCTCCAAGCTCTATGGCGCATCGACCTCCTGGTTCGGGGGCAATGCCCACGCGATAAAGGCAGTCGATGATGTCAGCTTCGATCTCTATCCCGGCGAGAACCTTGGCATTGTCGGCGAAAGCGGCTCTGGCAAGACCACGCTGGGCCGGCTGATCCTGCGCACGGTGGAGCCGAGCTCCGGGCAGGTCAGCTATTTCGGCAGGGGCGAGCCTGTCGATGTGACGGGCCTCAGCAAGCGCCAGCTCAAGGCCTTCCATCGCGATGTGCGCCTGGTGTTCCAGGATCCGTTCGCCTCACTCAATCCGCGCATGACGGTCAAGGAGATCGTCGGCGATCCGCTGGTGGTTTCGGGCACGATGAAGGGCGCGGCACTCGAAAAGCGCGTCGCCGAATTGCTCGATCTTGTAGGCCTCGATGCCATGGCCATGGAGCGCTACCCGCACGCCTTTTCCGGCGGCCAGCGCCAGCGCATCGGCATTGCCCGCGCCCTGGCGCTCGATCCGAAGATCATCATCGCCGACGAAGCCACGGCGGCGCTCGACGTCTCGATCCGCGCCCAGATCCTCGACCTGCTACTCGAGATCCAGCAGCGGCTGGATCTCAGCTTCGTCTTCATCTCGCATGACATTTCGGTGGTGCGGTATTTCTGCGACCGCGTCGCCGTGATGCATCGCGGCAAGCTGGTGGAGATGGGCACCGCCGAGCAGATCTGCACCGATCCGCAGCAGCCTTATACCAAGAGCCTCATCTCCGCCGTGCCCAACCCCGACCCGCGCAACAAGCGGATGATGCACCGCACCCGCTTTACCGCCTGAAGGACCCTCAAGTGCCCAAATTCTCTGCCAATCTTTCCTTCCTCTATGCCGATCTGCCCTTCCTCGACCGCTTCGCGGCCGCCGCGAAGGACGGGTTTCGGGCCGTCGAATATGTCGGGCCCTATGGCTTTCCCGCCGAGGATGTCGCTGCTGCCCTCAAGTCCAATGGGCTGACCCAGGCGCTGTTCAACCTACCGGCCGGCAATTGGGATGGTGGCGAGCGTGGCATTGGCTGCCTTGCCGACCGCGTGGTGGAATTCCAGGCAGGCGTCGAGACTGCCATCCGCTATGCGCAGGCACTGGGCTGCGACAAGATCAATTGCCTGGCGGGCATCGCGCCGGCCGGTACCACGGCCGACGAGCGTGACGCTGTTTTGGTCGCCAACCTAAAATATGCCGCTCCGCGCCTCGCCAGTGCCGGCATCAAGCTGCTGCTCGAGCCCATCAACCTGCGCGACATTCCGGGCTTCCACGTGTCTACGACCCACCATGCCGAGCGCCTGCTCGACGCCGTGGGGTCCGACAATCTCTTCATCCAGTATGACGTCTACCACACCCAGGTGATGCAGGGGGACTTGATGCCCACCTATGCCCGCCTCAAGGACCGCATCGGCCATGTGCAGATCGCCGATAATCCCGGCCGCAATGAGCCCGGCACCGGCGAGATCAACTATGGCTTCGTGCTCTCCGAGCTCGATCGGCTTGGCTATGACGGCTGGGTGGGCTGCGAATACAAGCCGAAGGCCGGCACGTCGGCCGGCCTCGGCTGGATGAAACCCTATCTCTGAGGAGCGTGACATGAATATCGGTTTCATCGGCCTCGGCGTCATCGGCCGCCCCATGGCGGAACACCTGATTGCCGCCGGACACAGCCTTGTTTTGCACCGGGTCAAGGATGCATCGCAGCATCTGGTCGACAAGGGTGGCAAGCCCCTCGACAGCGCCAGGGCGGTTGCCGAGGCCAGCGACATCATCATCCTGATGCTGCCTGATACGCCGGATGTGGAGGCCGTGCTGTTCGGCGCCGACGGCGTCGCTGCCGGCCTTGGCGCCGGCAAGCTCGTCATCGACATGAGTTCCATCTCCCCCGTTGCGACCAAGGATTTTGCCAGGCGCATCGAGGCGCTCGGCTGCGACTATCTCGATGCCCCCGTCTCGGGCGGCGAAGTCGGCGCAAGGAATGCCGCGCTGACCATCATGGTCGGCGGCCGGCAGGAGGTGTTCGACAAGGCCCTTCCCCTGCTCCAGCTCATGGGCAAGAACATCACCCTGGTCGGGGGCAATGGCGATGGCCAGACGGCCAAGGTCGCCAACCAGATCATCGTCGGCCTCAATATCGAGGCTGTCGCAGAGGCGCTGCTCTTCGCCAAGAAGGCCGGCGCCGATCCCGCCAAGGTGCGCGAAGCGCTGATGGGGGGCTTTGCCGCGTCCCGCGTGCTGGAAGTGCATGGCGAACGCATGATCAAGCGGACCTTCGATCCGGGCTTCCGCATCCGCCTCCACCGCAAGGACCTGTCGCTGGCCGTCGATGCCGCCAAGGCGCTCGACATCGCTTTGCCCAATGCCGTTGCGACGCAGCAACTGATGAATGCCGCCATCGCCCGCGGCGACGGCGACAAGGACCATTCCGCCCTGATCCGAACCCTGGAGGCGCTGGCCGGCGACGACAGCTAGCTCCAGCCCTCTGCCCTGTCCCAACCCACCAACGGCGATGCCACCGCGTCGCTGCATGACGAACCATTGCCGCAAGGAAGCCAGACCATGCCTCTCGACAAGCTCCCGCAGATCCCGTTCGGCGCGGTCTATTTCCGCAAGTCCAACCCGCCCAAGGCCGATTGGGAGCGTGACTATGGCGTCGCCTCAGAAGATGGACTCAATGTCTTCCGTCACTGGTTCATGTGGGCGGCGATCGAGCGCAAGCCGGGCGTGTATGACTGGGAAGACTATGACCGCCAGATGGATCTGGCGGCCAAGAACGGCATCAAGACCATCATTGCCGAGCTGACCCATACCGTCCCGGACTGGGCCTATCGCCAGTGGTCCCATGCCAGGCAGTTACGTGCCGATGGTCGGCCGATGACGTCCAATATGGGCGTCAGCTCCGCGACGGGCGGCTTCTCCAACAATGGCGGCGGCGCTGGCGCCCTGACCATGAACGCGCCCGAGGTCAAGGAGGCCGTCGGCGCCTTCCTCAAGGCCCTGGCCACGCGCTACAAGGGCCATCCGGGCCTGCTCGGCTACGATGTGTGGAACGAGGTCAACTACGCCGCCGACGTCGATTATTCCGACTATATGAAGGCGGACTTCCGCCTCTGGCTCCAGGCCAAGTATGGCGATCTCGATACGCTGGCCCAGGCCTGGTACCGCTATTCTTATGCCGAGTGGGACGATATCGAGCCTCCGCATGAAGTGGCTGCCTATCCGGAAAACCTCGACTGGCTCGAGTTCAAGCGGCAGAACTACTACGACCAGATGCAATTCAAGATCGACACGATCCGCGGCATCGATTCCGACTGCCTGATCGCCGCGCATGGCGTCGGCGGGGCCATTCCCAACATGGCCGCCAATGGCTCGGATGACTGGCTCGCCGCCTCGAAGGTCGAGCTCTACGGTCTCACCTGGGTGCCCAGCCGCCGCGGCTTCAAGCCATGGCAGAACTTCTTCGGCCCCGACCTGACGCGCGCCGCGGCGCGCGGCAAGCCATGGTGGCATGCCGAGCGTCCGGGCGGGCCACTCTGGCTGCAGCCGCAGGTGCTGGGACGCGACAAGGAAGACGGTCGCGTCATGGACCCCGAGGATATTCGCACCCTCACCATGACCTCGTTTGCCGCGGGCGCCACCGGCGTGCTCAACCTGCGCTATCGCCCCCTGCTCGATGGGCCGCTGTTCGGTGCCTTCGGCTCCTACGGCATGGACGGCTCGCGCACGCCGCGCTCGGACATGGCCAGCGCCATCGGCAAATGGGCCAATGCGCCCGAACAGAAGCCGCTTTTCGCGGCCAAGCCGGTCAAGGGCGACATTGCCATCCTGGTGATTCCGGAGGCGCAGGCTTGGGATTATCTGCTCAACCACCACCACAAGCCCGAGACCTATCGTGAGGCCATGTGGGGCGCCTATCGCGGCTTCTTCGACAATGGCATTCAGGCCGACTGGGTCCATATCGACCACATTGCCGACTATGACACCATCTACGCCCCCTACCCGATCATGCTCACCGCCGAACATGCCAAGGCCCTGGCGGCTTGGGTCGAAGCCGGCGGGACGCTGATCTCGGAAGCGACGCCGGGCTATTTCGGTGATCGGGGCAAGGTCGGCACGGTCCAGCCAAACAACGGGCTGGACGCCGTGTTCGGCGTCCGCGAGGACGAGGTCGAGTTCATGCCCGATATCGGCGACCGCATCCATTTCGCGCTTGATGGCAGGCCCGTCCAGGGTGGCGGCTTCCTGCAGTCCTATCGGGTCACGACCGGCAGCGGCCGCGGCAGCTTCGCCGATGGCCGCCTGGCCGTGGTGGAAAACCGCTTTGGCGCCGGCAAGACGATGCTGGTCGGGACCCATCCGGGCATTGCCTATTTCAAGACCAGTGGTGCCGACAATCTGCGCTACTTCGCCGACGCCTTTGCCTGGACTGGCAAGACACAGCAGGTGCAATTGTCCAACCCCGCTCTTCAGGCGCGCCTGCATGAGGGGCCAGCCGGCAGGATACTCTGGGTGATCAATTCCACGCGGGAAGTCCAGCAGGCGACGCTATCCGTCGGCTCGGGCGAAGCAACGCTGGGAAGCGTGTACTGGGCGGGCTCCGGGGCATCCGCCAGCGGCACCAGCATTACCGTGCCGCCGCGCGATGCAGTGGTGGTTCAGCTGCTCTGAGACGACAGCGCTACAGGCCTGTGCAAACAAAAACGGCTGCCCCGAGGGGCAGCCGTCAAACCGTTCAAGTCGATGGTTCGACTTAGAAGTGGTAGTACACGCCGACGGTTGCCTTGGCCGTTTCGAAGAACGGGTCAGCAGCGCCGTCGAAGTCACCCTGGCCAACCAGTTCACCGCGGACGGAGATCGAGTCGGTGACAGCCAGTTCGACGCCGCCGCCGAGCTGGTACACGCCCTGGTTGAAACCAGTGCGGTTGTTGGTGCCAACGCCACCGATGGCATAGACGAGGACCGAATCGGTCACAACGGCACCAGCACGCAGGTTGGCGAAGAATTCGCCGGTGCTGAACGCGTTGTTCCAGATGTAGTCGCCGGTGACTTCAACGCCGACCAGCAGCGGATCCATCGGCAGGAAGTTCACGCCGGCAGCAACGCCGAGGACGCCCGAGGTCGAGCTGATCGGATAGCCGGCATAGGTGCTGGCGTCGGAACCGGTGAACTGGCCACCAGCGCGAGCACCGACATAGAGACCTTCCCAATCGAAGCCAGCAGCTTCATAGATCGGCTCGGGAGTGGTCGGGATGATGAGATCGGCGGCCTGAGCAGCAACAGAACCGAGAGCGGCGATCGAGACGCCGATGAGAAGAGCACGTACAGACATTTAAAGACTCCTGGGAGAAGGAACCCGCAATATCGCCCGGGGGAGTCGGATGCACAAGGGCGCGTCGGCCCTGGTCTGCACAAGCGGACCGTCATGTTGCCCAAAAGTCTCAGTGCAATATCGCCCCGCGAAGGTGCGAACCCTCGCGAGCCATGGCCAAGTCTATTGGTATTCAGAACTCTTTTTCGAAGCTAGCCCAGCTTTTCGGGCAAGGCAACGGTCCGCGCTGCGGGGCCGCAATTGGGCTCACGGCCCTGCAACGCAAGACTCCCACCGCGCAGAGCCGAGAAGATCGCACCAGGGTAACCTGCTGACCTGCATCGACCTTGCCACACGGTGCGCCGAGCCCTCCAATCTTGGCATCGGCAACTCCTGGCCTGGCCAATTTGAGCATGCGCGCGCGACTCACCCCGGGGAAGAGAAACATCCTTCCAGGTGGTTGAAACCGGCCGTCCGCGGGCGCAGCTTCCACCCCAGATGTTTGCGTTCGTAGGAGAACAAAATGAAGCTCTCGAAGTCGTTGCTGGCCATCGGCCTGGTGCAGTTGGCCCTGGCGACACCAGTGCTCGCGCAGTCCGCGCTCGACCAGATCAAAGAGGCCGGCGTGCTGCGGATCGGGACCGAAGGCACCTATGCGCCCTTTACCTTCCATGATGCGTCAGGCGCACTGGTGGGCTTCGATGTCGAGATCGGCCGCGAGGTTGCCGAACGGCTGGGCGTGGAAGCCGAGTTCGTCGAAGGCCCCTGGGACGGCCTGATCGCAGGCATCGATGCCAATCGCTATGACGTGGTGATCAACCAGGTCGGCATCAACGAAGAGCGTCAGGCCAAGTACGACTTCTCCGAGCCCTATATCGCTTCCAAGGCCGCGCTGGTGGTCAAGGGCGACAATGCCGACATTGCCAGCTTCGAAGACCTGGCGGGCAAGCGCTCGGCACAGACGCTGACCAGCAACTATGGCAAGCTGGCCGAAAGCTATGGCGCCGAGATCGTGCCGACCGAAGGGTTCGACCAGTCCATCGCACTCGTGCTGCAGGGCCGCGCCGATGCGACCATCAATGACAGCCTGTCCTTCTTCGATTTCAAGAAGCAGCAGCCGGACGCCGATGTGAAGATCGCAGCCACCGAGGCGGATGCCGACTTCTCGGGCGTGCTGCTGGCCAAGGGCAAGCCGGAGCTGCTCGAGGCGATCAACACCGCCCTTGCCGCCATCAAGGACGATGGCACCTATGCCGAGATCTCGCAGAAATATTTCGGTGAGGACGTCTCGCAGTAGCCTTGTCTGCCAGGGCTGTTTACAAGGATCGACCGAAGGTTTCGGCCGATCCTTTTTTCATGAATGACGGAATCGCCTGATGCCGCAATGGCTCTCCCTGATGATCGAGTCGCTGCCGTCACTGCTGTGGGCCTGCATGGTCTTCACGGTGCCGCTGACGCTGTTGTCCTTCGCCCTCGGCCTGGGCGTCGGCTTCGTGGTCGCGCTGACGCGCCTGTTTGCTCCGGGCCCCCTGGTGATGCTGGTCCGCTTCTATGTGTGGATCATCCGCGGCACGCCGCTCTTGGTGCAGCTGTTCCTCATCTTTTATGGCCTGCCCAGCGTCGGCATCGTGCTCGATGCCTTCCCCGCGGCGCTGATCGGCTTCACGCTCAATGTGGGCGCCTATACGTCCGAGATCATTCGGGCGGTGCTGGTCTCTGTTCCCAAGGGACAGTGGGAAGCGGCCTATTCGATCGGCATGACCTGGCGCCAGGCCATGTATCGCACCATCCTGCCCCAGGCCGGGCGGATCGCCGTGCCGCCGCTCTCCAACACCTTCATTTCCCTGGTCAAGGATACCTCGCTGGCCGCCGCGATCACGGTCCCCGAACTGTTCCGGGCCGGGCAGCGCATCGTCGCCACCAGCTATGAGCCGCTGATCCTCTATGTCGAGGTGGCGCTCATCTATCTCGTGGTCAGCTCAGTCCTTTCCAGCCTGCAGGCGCGGCTCGAAAAGCGCCTCTCCCGCTACGGCGGCTATATCGAGGCAGCGTCGTGATTACCCTCGAGCACATCCACAAGAGCTTTCAGGACAACCACGTTCTCAAGGGTGTCAGCCTGGTTGTCCCCGAGGGCGGTGTCACCGCGCTGATCGGCGCTTCGGGCAGCGGCAAGAGCACGCTGCTGCGCTGCGTCAACCTGCTGGAAACTCCGCAATCGGGCCGCGTGCGCATCGACGATGCAGTCATCGACTTCTCCCCCGGCGGCAAGGTCCCCCGCAATGCGATCCTGGCGCTGCGGCGCAAGACGGGCATGGTGTTCCAGAATTTCCAGCTCTTTCCCCACCTGACGGCGCTGGAAAACGTCATGGAAAGCCTGGTCACCGTCTTGAAGTGGCCGCAGGAGAAGGCGCGTGCCCGCGCCATGGAGCTGCTGGAAAAGGTGGGCATGGTGGACAAGGCCGATGCCTGGCCCGCCAATCTCTCCGGTGGCCAGCAGCAGCGCGTGGCGATTGCCCGGGCGCTGGCCCCTACGCCCAAGGTGCTGCTCTGCGACGAACCGACTTCGGCGCTCGATCCGCAGCTGGCAGTAGAAGTGGTCGAGGTGCTGGCGCAGTTGGCGCGCGAGGGCACGACCATGCTCATGGCCACCCATGACCTGCGGCTTGCCGCCACCATTGCCAGCAATGTCGTCTTCCTCGACAGCGGCGACATCGTCGAGGCCGGCCCTGCCCGACAGGTCTTCGGCGCCCCGGCAGACGAGCGCACCAAGCGGTTCGTCTCCACCCTGACTGCACAGACAACGCTCTAGGAGGCCTGGCGGTCCCGTTCAGGACCGCTTCAACTTCCATACGAGCGGGTTGCACTGTCGGACAACTTCGCGCAAAACGGGGCGGACGGCATTCGCCGCCCCCTCATCCGCCAGCTCCAGGAACACTCTCATGGTCGGAACCATTCTCATTTTGCTCGTGCTTGCGGCACTGGTCGCGGCTGCGGTCTGGTACTGGATCATGGAGTATCCCCGCCATCCGCGCCATCACGTGCCCGTCTATGGCACCGCGCCGCAGATTCCCGAGGCGCATCCCCAGGGCGGCATGCCGACCCTCAAGATGCCGACCGCCAAGGGCTGGGCGCCGGGCGACAAGCCAACGCCGGCGCCGGGACTGTCGGTCAGCGCCCTCGCCATGCAGTTCCAGCATTGCCGCTGGATCTATGTGCTGCCCAATGGCGACGTGCTCGTCGCCGAAGCGTCTTCGGAAGCTGGCCGCGTCAAGTCGCTGATGGATCTGGCCACCGTGCACACCATGAAGCGTGCGGGCGCGATCTATCCCAGCGCCAACCGCATCATCCTGCTGCGCGATGCCGATGGCGATGGCGTGCCCGAGATTCGCGAGACCTTCCTGGAAAATCTCAGCCAGCCCTTCGGCATGGCGCTGGTCGGCGACACCTTCTATGTCGGCAATACCGACAGCGTCATGGCCTTTCCCTATGAGACCGGCCAGACCCGGATCACCGCGCCCGGCCGCAAGCTGACCGACCTCAAGCCCGGCGGGCACTGGACGCGCAATCTCATTGCCAGCGCCGACGGCACCAAGCTGTTCATCGGCGTGGGCTCGCAGAGCAATATCGCCGAAGGCGGCTTCGACGTCGAAGTAGACCGTGCCGCCATTCTCGAGCTCGACCTCGTCACCGGCCAGCGCCGCACCTTTGCCGGCGGCCTGCGCAATCCGGTCGGCATGGCTTTCGAGCCCACCACCGGTTCGCTCTGGACCGTCGTCAACGAGCGCGATGGCCTCGGCGATGAAACCCCGCCCGATTACCTGACCTCGGTCAAGGATGGCGGCTTTTACGGCTGGCCCTATTCCTATTGGGGCAAGATCGTTGATGACCGCGTCACCCCGCAGGATCCGGCGCTGGTCGCCAGCGCCATCGCGCCCGATTTCGCGCTCGGCGGCCATACGGCGTCGCTGGGCCTCTGCTGGCTGCCCGAAGGCACCCTGCCCGGCTATCCGGCCGGCATGGTCATCGGCCAGCATGGCTCTTGGAACCGCAGCAAGCTCAGCGGCTATCGTGTCGTCCTGGTGCCCTTTGCCGATGGCAAGCCTACCGGCCAGCCGCCGATCGACCTGCTGACCGGCTTCCTCGCGCCCGACGAGAAGCACTCCAACGGACGCCCGGTCGGTGTCGCGCTGGCCAAGGATGGTGCCCTCCTGGTCGCCGATGACGTCGGCCACGCCATCTGGCGCGTGACGCCAGCAGCGCGCTAGGCCCGGCACGCGGCCCGTCCCGGATGATCGCGCTCTATCGCGTGCTGGTCTTGGCCGGGCTGATTGGCCTCTGGTGGCTCATTTCGCTCCAGGTGGGCGGGGTTATCATACCCAGCCCACCGGCGACCCTGGGCGCCGCGCAGATGCTGCTGGCTGAAGGCCGGCTGCTCCCCGCTCTCGGGGATAGTCTCGTGACGTTCCTCGGCGGCTATGGGCTCGCCATCGTTGTCGCCATTCCCTTCGGCCTGCTCATGGGGGCCTTCGCCCCGGTCGGCAAGACGCTCGAAGTCTATGTCTTTGCCCTGGCCGCCACCCCGCGCGTCGCTTTCGTGCCGCTGATCATCGTCTTTCTGGGCCTGGGCGTCGAAGCCAAGATCTTCATCGTCTTTCTCGGCGCCGTCATGCCCATCCTGATCAACACCTATGCCGGTGTGCTCGCCACCGATCGGGACCTGCTGGAAATGGCGCAGTCGGTGCGCGCGGGACGGGTCGAGACCTTCCGCCGCATCGTGCTGCCGGGTGCTGTGCCCTTCATCATTGCCGGGCTGCGTCTGGGCGCCACGATCGGGCTCATCAACACCGTGGTGGCCGAGCTCTACACCGCCGTGCGCGGGCTGGGCGGCCTTCTGGCGCTCTATGGCAATACCTTCCGCATGGCCGAATATTTCGTCATCGTCCTCATGCTGGCCTGCATTGGCGTCCTGGTCGCCGAAGGGTTGCGCCTCGCTGAAAAACGGCTGGTGCGCTGGAAGTCCGGCAGCTAATCCAAGTCAAATCCCAACAGGCCCAAACCACCCATGATCCGTAACGCGCTCCACGCTTTCCTCCTTACCCTCGCTGCCTTGGCCGGCCTCAGCGCGCCGGTCGCTGCTGAGCCGTTCCGGCTGATCGTCACCCATCTGGAGCCGCCACTGGTGCCCAATTCCGTGATGGATCTGGCGGTCGAGCTTGGCTATTTCGAGCGCGAAGGCGTCGAGGTCGAGCTGGTCCGCGTCCAGCAGACGCCTTCGGCCATCGCGGCCATCCTGTCGGGTGACGGCGAAATGGCCAATGTCGGGCTCGATGCCCTGCTGCAGCTGGTGGCCCGGGGCGAGACAGGCCTCAAGGCCGTGCTCTCCCCCAACAAGTCCCTGCCCTTCCTGATCGCGGCGCGCGACGACATCGCCACGCCCGCCGATCTCGCCGGCCGCAGCTTCGGCATCGGCCGTCCCGGCTCGCTCGATCATTCGCTGTCGACCCGTGTGCTGGGCGGTGCGGGCGTTGATATGGATGGTCTTGAACTGGTGGCGCTTGGCCAGCCCGAGGCACGCGCCCAGGCGCTGTCCGCTGGCCGGATCGATGCCACCACCATGTCGATCGGCGTCTGGCAGGTTCTGCCCGACAAGGCCGGCCTGCATGTCCTGGTCGACACCGACGCCTATTTCGCCGGCGCGCCGGTGGTCAACAAGGTCAATATCGTCAGCCAGTCGGCCCTGACGGAGCGGCGTGACGAGGTCAAGGCGGTCATCCGCGCCCTGCTGCGCATCTCGCGCGACTTCGCCGCCACACCCGGCGCCTGGGCCACGGCCATCGCGCCCTACCAGCCGACCCTGACGGCAGACGACCTGACCGCGCTGGATGCCGGCTTTGCGGGCAGCTGGAGCGTCAATGGTGGCATGAATGCCGAGGAGCTGGCCTATTCCGCCGAATGGCTGGCCGGCACGGAGGACTTTGCCGGGCTGGCTGTCCCGGCTCTCTCTGATTGGGCCGACCTGACCTTGCTCGACGAAGTGCTCACCGAGCTGGGGACCGACCCGGCCATGGACGCGCCGTGACCGAACCGGCTGGCCATGTCGTCCTGTCTGGGGTGTCCAAACATTTCGGACACGGCGACGGCACGCCCATGGCCGCCCTGACCGGCGTTGACCTGACCATTGCCGGTGGCGAATTCGTCGCAATCCTGGGCCCGTCCGGCTGCGGCAAGACGACCCTGCTGCGGCTCCTCGATGGTCTCCTGCAGCCCGACTCCGGAAGCATCAGCGTCGGCGGTGCACCGCCCCGGCCCGGGCCGGAAACCGGCCTAGTCTTCCAGAGCTTCCGCCTCATCCCCTGGGCCAATGTTCGGGACAATATCGACTTCGCGCTGACCAGCAGCGGGCTTTCTCTTGCCGAGCGCGCTGAGAAGGTCGACGAGGCCATTGCCCTGGTCGGCCTGCAACGCTTTGCCAGCGCCTATCCGGGCGAGCTGTCGGGCGGCATGAAGCAGCGCGTTGCCCTCGCCCGCGCGCTGGCCAGCGAGCCGCAGCTCCTGCTGATGGATGAGCCCTTTGCCAGTCTCGACGCGCAAAGCCGCGAACTGATGCAGACCGAGCTGATGGCGCTCTGGGCGCGGCGTCGACCCACCGTGGTCTTCGTCACCCACAGCGTCGACGAAGCCATTCTCCTGGCCGACCGCGTGCTACTCATGGCGCCGCGGCCCGGCCGGGTCATCGAGAGCCTGCCCGTCGAACTGCCGCGACCGCGCTGGGGCTATGATGTCCATGGCCATCCCAGCTTCATCGCCCTGCGGCGCCACCTGTCGGAGCGGCTGCGCGAGCTGGTGCTGACCGATCCCGGCTCCGATTTCTTTCAGAGAGGCGCGCCGCGCTCCTGAAGCGCCAGCCGCGCTTCGCCCACCGCGCCGGTCGCCACAGCCGGGGCAAAATCCGCCCGGCGCTGCACACTGGCATCATAGAAGCCGCCCAGCCGCGGATCGATCCGCAACGCAGCCGCCCGGCACCGCGCAAGCGCATCCGCTGCTGTCTCGCCCCTGGCCCAGGCGGCGACCAGCGCCTCGTGTTCTGTTCGCAGCGCTCCGAATTCCGGCGAAGCCGCCAAAGACGTCGGCCCCACCAGCAGGTGGATCGGCTCGGGATGACTGATGCCCTTGAGCACCACGTGGCCGGCATCCAGAAAGGCCAGGTCGGGCACGGCGGCGCGCGTTTCGGCCGTCACCAGCACGTCGTAGCCGACATATCTGCAGGCGCCCTCCAGGCGGCTGGCGACATTGACGGTGTCGCCGATGCAGGAATAGTCGAAGCGCGCCTCGAACCCCATATTGCCCACCAGTGCCGGTCCGGTGGAAATGCCGATGCCGATGGCGATCGGCTCGACGCTGGCCTGCTGCGCATTGAGCTGCTGCAGGGCCTCGCGCATGGCCAGGGCCGCCTCGCAGGCGCGCCGGGCATGTTGGGGCACGTCCACCGGGGCGTTCCAGAACGCCATGACGGCGTCACCCATGAACTTGTCGATCGTGCCCTGGTGCCCGACAATGGCCGCGCCCAGCGCCGCGAAAAGGCGGTTGAGGATGCCGACCAGTTCGGCCGGCGCGGTGCGTTCGCTGAGCGCGGTGAAATTGCGCACATCGGAGAACATAACGGTCAGCTCGCGCACGTCCCCACCCAGCTTGAGCAGGCCCTCGTCGGCCTCGATCTGGGCCAGCAGCGAGGGCTCGACATAATGGGCAAACGCACGGCGGATGCGGCGCTTGTCGGCATCCGTCACGGCGAACTGGAAGAATGCCATGGCCGCATAGACGACCAGCACGGCGAAAAGGGCAAAGCCGGGATCGATCAGCAGGCCACATTGCGCGAAGGCGAGCCAGCTGCCCGCCAGCACCAGCGCCGCGATGACCCCCGATACCAGCAGGCCCAGCAGGGGCCCGGTCAGCAGCAGGGCCAGCACCACCGCGACCGCACTGGCGGCAATGACCAGCAGTTCCAACCCGCCCACCCAGTCGGCGCGATGCAGGTAGGTGCCGGTCAGCATCTGTTCCAGCGCCTGCAGGTGGATCGAGACGCCGGGCACCGCCCCGCCCAGCGGGCTGGCGCGAATGTCGAGCAGTCCGGCGGCCGAGGCGCCAACCAGCACGATATGGCCCGCCAGCAGCGGCGCGAGTTCGGCATAGTCGGCCGCAAGGAGCCGCTGGGCAGGCACATAGGTTTCCGGCGGCAGCTCACGATAATAGAGCCACATGTCGCCGCTCGGTCCGGTGGGCACGTCGAACTGGCCGATCCGCAGCCCCTCTACCGTTCCCGCGCCGGCCGTATCACCCAGCACGACCAGGGTCGACACGCCCAGCGCCACGCGCAGCGCTTCCACCGACAGCGTGGGCAGCGGCGCGGCGCCATTCGACCACAGCAGCGGCAGGCGTCGTGCCACGCCGGCGCCCTCGCGGTCGAGGCTTGCCACGCCCAGTCCCGCTGCAGCCGCGGCCAGCGCGGGCAGCGGCGCGGCGACGCCATCCAGCATGGGCAGGCCGGGCAATGGGTCCGTTCCCGTCATGGCAAAGCCCGATTTCGGTGCGGGCGCGGTGCCGCCCTGCCCGGCCCGGCTCACCGCCAATATGGTCGGGCGCTCCGCCAGGGCCTGGGCGAACAGAGCATCATAGTCCTCGCCACCCGCCACTATGGCCGATGGCGACAGGCGATCCGGCTCGGAAAACAGGATGTCGAAGGCCATGGCGGAGGCGCCCAGTTCGGTGAGCCGGTCGGCAATCCGCGCCATGACCTGCCGCGACCACGGCCACTGGCCGATCGCGGCGAGCGAGGCTTCATCGATATCGATGATGCGCACCGGCAGGTCGGCTGGTGCCGGCCGCGGCTTGAGTTGCTGGAACACATCGAAGGTGGTTTCCCGCGCCACCCGCACCGCATAGGGGTCCGCTGCCCGCAGCGCGACAAGCGCAACGACCACCGCGGCGCCGAACAGCAGTGCCGACAGGCGCCGTTTCCACATGGATCTAGTTCATGGAACCGTTGGTCCGGCCGTTGACCGTCACTGGCGCGGGCGGCCTGCGACGCACGTCGCGCCGGAAATCGGTGGGCGACATGCCCGCGATCTTGCGGAAGGACTTATTGAACGCACTGAGTGAACCAAATCCGCTATCCATTGCCACCTGCAGCACATTCGCTTCTTCCTGCATCAGCAGGGCCTGCGCATAGCTCAGGCGCATGAGGTTCACATAGTCGTTGAGCGTCATGCCCGTCGATTTCTTGAATACGTTCATCGCGTATTTGGGATGGATGTCCGCCGCCTGAGCAATATCAGCGGAATCGATCTCCTCGCGGAAATTGTCGGCGATGAAATCGCAGATGCGGACCACGATGGGCGAGGAATGGTGGTCAAGGCCATCGACCACGCTGACGACATTGGCCGGCCCGGGCAGCAGCTTGTAGGCGTCGAACCGCACCCGTTCGATCCGCAGCAGCAGTTCGTCCACGGCAATGCCGGCCTTCATCGGGTCGCCCGAGCGGGCATAGTCATTCCATCGCGCGAAATTGAACGTATCGGATGCGTCGGTCGCCTGGCTGATCAGGGTCGCCCCCTGCATCAGCTTGGACTGCACATCCTGGGGCAGCCGAAGACGGAAGAAGTGCACCAGCGGCAGGTGGCCACCGGCATAGACGACATCCTCTGCGGCATCGTCCAGCTGATGCGGCAGCCCGCCCCAGAACAGGGCCATATCCCCTTCATTGAAGCGGACTTCATGGCCGCTCATACGGTAATGGACCCATCCGCGGACGATGTAGTTCACCTCGACCTGGGCGTGCCAGTGCGGCGCCAGCATGACCGGTGGGGAAGCATGAAACATCGACAGCACAGTGGGGAGGCGCTCTACCCCGTTTTTGACATCGGGCTCGTAATACACCCTTTCGGTCATCTTACTTTCCGCCAACTCTGCATGCCTTTTCGCATGGACGTAATGCACCAGAGGCATAGCTTAGAAAGCGCTCGACATAAGAGCAAATGAAAAGGGAGGACTACATGATCCGCACAACTTCGCGGTGGCGCAACACGCTTGCTGTCGCACTCACGGGCATCAGCCTGTTCAGCGTCACGGCCGCATCTGCGGCCCAGATCACCGTCTGGTGCTGGGACCCGAATTTCAACGGCGCGACGATGGAGGAGGCTTTCTCGCGCTACCAGGCCAACAATCCCGACGACACGATCAAGATTGAAATCTTCGACAAGGCCGCCATGGAGCAGAAGCTGCAGGCGCAGCTCGCATCCGGCGCCACCGATGGCCTGCCCGACATCGTGCTGATCGAGGATTACCGCGCGCAGAAGTATCTGCAGTCTTTCCCCAGCGCCTTCGAGCCGCTCAACAGCCACGTCGATTACTCGACCTTCGCGCCCTACAAGGTCGAACTCGCGACCCTCAACGGCCAGACCTATTCCATCCCCTTCGATTCCGGTGTCACCGGCTACTTCTACCGCTCCGACCTTCTGGCAGAAGCTGGCTTCGGCCCGGCTGATCTCGAAAACATCACCTGGGACCAGCTGATCGAGATCGGCAAGGCGGTCAAGGAAAAGACCGGCGAAACCCTGCTCCCGATTGATCCGACGTCGTCGGACTGGATCCGCATCATGCTGCAGTCCGCTGGCAGCTGGTACTTCGATGCCGATGGCAACGTCACCATTGCCGACAATCCGGTATTCAAGGCCGCCGTCGAGACGTATCAGCGCCTGATGGCCGCCGGCATCACCACCCCGGTTTCCGGCTGGACCGAATATACCGGCAGCTTCACCTCGGGCAAAACGCTCTCGACCTTCTCGGGTGTGTGGATGACCGCCACGATCAAGGCCAATCCCGACCAGGCCGGCAAATGGGGCGTTGCCCCTTCGCCGCGTCTTGATGGCGTCGAGGGCGCCAGCAATGCCTCCAACCTCGGCGGCTCGAGCTGGTATGTGCTGTCGTCAGCCCCCGAAAAGGAAAAGGCCATCGACTTCCTGACCACGATCTGGGCCCAGGACGTTGATTTCTACCAGGAAATCCTGGTCAATCAGGGTGCCCTCGGCTCGCTCTTGGCAGCCCGCGAAGGTGAAGCCTACCAGGCCACCGACGACTTCTTCGGCGGTCAGCCGGTCTGGCAGAACTTCTCGTCCTGGCTGGCCGAGATCCCGTCGGTCAACTACGGCATCTTCACCGAAGAGGCCGACACTGCAACGGTCGCCCAGATCCCCGCGATCACCAGCGGTGGCAATGTCGACGAGATCATCGCTGCCATCGACGCCCAGGTGCGTCAGCAGATTCAGTAGTCACACCTCCCGGGGGCAGCTCTTGCTGCCTTCGGCCTCCCGCGATCCCGCGCCTGGCGCGCGGGGTCGTTGGCAATGGCATCGATGAACTGAACAACGGGGCGGCAAGTGGCGCAATCTGCACTGGCGCGCAGCGAACGGATCAGCGGCTGGCTTTTCGTCATGCCCGCATTGATCCTGCTGGGCATTTTCATGGTCTATCCGATCCTCTGGTCGCTCTGGATGAGTTTCCAGGTCGGGCGTGGGATGAACTTCAGCTTTGGCGGGACGGCCAATATCGTCCGGCTGACGCAGGATCCGGTCTTCATCCGGGCGCTCACCAATACGCTGCTGTTCCTGGCGGTGCAGGTTCCGATCATGCTGGTGCTGGCGCTGTTCTTCGCCAATGCCCTCAATGACAGCAGGCTCTGGGGTCGCGGCTTCTTCCGCACGGCAATCTTCCTGCCCTGCGTGACTTCGCTGGTCGCCTATTCGGTCATCTTCAAGTCGATCTTTGCTCTGGACGGCATAGCCAACCAGACGCTGATGTTCATCAATCTCATCGACAACCCCATCAACTGGCTGTCCGATCCGTTCTGGGCCCGCGTCGTGGTGATCACGGCCATCACCTGGCGGTGGACCGGCTACAACATGATCTTCTACCTGGCGGCGATGCAGAATATCGACCGCTCGATCTACGAAGCGGCCAGGATCGATGGCGTCCCCGGCTGGGCGCGCTTCTGGTACCTCACCGTGCCCCTGCTCAAGCCCGTGATCCTGTTCACCAGCGTCATCTCGACCATCGGCACGCTGCAGCTGTTCGACGAGGTCAACCTGCTGACCCAGGGCGGGCCGTCGGATTCGACCCTCACCCTGTCGCTCTACATCTACAATCTCAGCTTCAGGTTCATGCCCAGCTTCGGCTACGCGGCTACCGTCAGCTATGTCATCGTCATCCTGGTGGGCATCCTCAGCCTGATCCAGTTTATCGTGGCAAAGGATCGCCGCGCATGAGCAACCCACTCGCCCTCCTCGGTCGCGCCGGCACCTATCTGCTGCTGTCGCTCGCGGCCTTCGTCTCGATCTTTCCCTTCTTCTGGATGGTGGCCGGCGCCACCAACACCTCGGCCGACATCATCCGCGGCAAGGGTACGCCGGGCACGGCGCTGTGGGACAATATCGTCAAGTTCATCAACTCGTTCGACATGGTCCGCGTGCTGTTCAACTCGTTCCTGCTCGCGGGTCTGGGCACGGTGCTGACGCTCATCGTGGCATCGCTGGCAGGCTATGGCTTCGAAATGTTCCGCTCGCGCTTCCGCGAGAAGATCTTCGGCGGCCTGCTGCTGATGCTCTCCATCCCCTTCGCGGCGCTGATGATTCCGCTTTTCGTGCTGATGGCGAACTTCAAGATCATCAACACCTACCAGGCAGTCCTGCTGCCAACCATCGCCTCGATCTTCATCATCTTCTACTTCCGGCAGGCCACGAAGGCCTTTCCCAACGAGCTGCGCGACGCTGCGCGCATCGATGGGCTCAAGGAGTGGCAGATCTTCCTCTACGTCTATATGCCGGTGATGCGGTCGACCTATGCGGCCGCCACCATCATCGTCTTCATGAACAACTGGAACAGCTATCTGTGGCCGCTCATCGTGCTGCAGACCAACGAGATGAAGACCCTGACACTGGTCGTGGCCACGCTCACCTCCGGCTATACGCCCGATTTCGGCGTCATCATGGTCGGGGCGATCTGCGCCACACTTCCCACCCTCATCATTTTCTTCGTCCTCCAGCGCCGCTTCGTCGAAGGCATGCTGGGCGCGGTCAAATAAGGTGCATTCAGAATGAGCAGCTTGAAGCTAAAGGGTGTGCGCAAGGCCTATGGCAGTGTCGAGGTCATCAGGGGCGTCGATCTCGAGATCAAGCCGAAGGACTTCGTCGTCTTCGTCGGCCCCTCGGGCTGCGGCAAGTCGACCTTGCTGCGGATGATCGCCGGGCTCGAACACATTACGGCCGGTGACCTCGAGATCGGCGGCCAGCGCATGAACGATGTCGATCCGAGCAAGCGCGGCATCGCCATGGTGTTCCAGTCCTATGCGCTCTATCCGCATATGACGGTACGCGAGAATATGGGCTTTGCCCTGCGCTTTGCCGGCGTCGCCAAGGACCAGATTGCCCGGCAGGTGAATGATGCCGCGCGCATCCTGGCGCTGGAGCCGCTGCTGGATCGCTATCCCAAGCAGCTGTCCGGCGGCCAGCGGCAGCGCGTTGCCATCGGCCGGGCCATCGTGCGCAACCCGCAGGTCTTCCTGTTCGACGAACCGCTTTCCAACCTCGATGCCGAGCTGCGCGTGCATATGCGCATCGAGATCGCGCGGCTGCACAAGGAACTGCAGACCACGATGATCTATGTGACGCATGATCAGGTGGAGGCCATGACCCTGGCCGACACCATCGTCGTGCTACGCGACGGCATTATCGAACAGGTCGGCCGGCCGCTCGATCTCTATGACGATCCGGCCAACCAGTTCGTCGCCGGTTTCATCGGCTCGCCGAAGATGAATTTCCTCGAGGCCGAAGTGGTTGACTCGACCCCGACCGGGGTGACGATCGAGCTGATCAATCACGGCCGGACGCGCCTGGTCCTGCCGGTCAGCGGCGGCACGATGGGTGAAAAGGTCACCCTGGGCGTGCGCGCCGAACATTTCGGCGAGCCCGGCGCGGGCAATTGCGACATTACGCTCCAGGTCGACGTGGCCGAGCATCTAGGATCGACGAGCTATGTCTATGCCAATGCCGGCGGCGAAGCCCTGGTGATCGAACGCGAGGAATCGCGCCATCAGAACGATCTTGACCGCATGGTGGTCTCGATCAGCGCCGACAAGGCCTACCTCTTCGACAGCCAGGGGCACCGCATCCGCTAGCAACCTCCCCTATCCTCCGAACACCGCATACCCCGCCGGCGGGACTGATCCGGCGCATTGAACACGGCTGGTCAAGTCACCGGCCAATTGAATTTGAGAAGGACCATTTCCATGTCTGAAAAAATCCGCTGGGGCATTATCGGGCCGGGCAGCATTGCCAAGGCCTTTCAGGGCGGCGTCGCCGGCAGCAAGCACGGCGTGCTCGCCGCCATTGCCACGCGCGATCCCAACAAGCCAGGCCTCGCCACCGACTTCCCCGGCGCCAGGATCGTGCAAGGCTATGACGCCCTCCTGGCCGATCCCGAAATCGATGCTGTCTATATCGCGGTGCCCCATACCGGCCACGCCGAATGGGCCATCAAGGCGGCCGAAGCCGGCAAGCATGTGCTGGTCGAGAAGCCGCTGGCGCTCTCGGCCTTCGAGATCGACGCGGTCTTCCACGCCCATCGCAAGGCCGGCACCTTTGCCGGCGAGGCCTTCATGTACCGGCTGCATCCGCAGGCCGCCAAGCTGCGCGAGCTGATCGTCTCGGGCGTCATCGGCGAAGTCCGCATGATCCAGTCGAGCTTCGGCTTCTCGATGGGCAAGTTCCAGCCCGAACACCGGTTGTTCGCCTCCAAGCTGGCTGGCGGCGGCATCCTCGATGTCGGCGGCTACCCCGTCTCCATGTCCCGCTTCATCGCTGGCGCCGCCATGGGCAAGCCCTTTGCCGATCCGGTCAAGGTTTCCGGCACGGCCAAGCTCAATGCCGAAGGCACCGATGACTGGGCCGCGGCCATCCTCACCTTCGAGAATGGCATTGTCGCCCAGGTCTCCTGCGCCGTGATGGCCAATCTCGACAACGTGCTGCGAATCCATGGCTCGGAAGGCCGCATCGAAGTGCCGGACTTCTGGTTCGCCGGTGGCGACCGCACCACGGGCCTGGGCAAGATCGACATCATCAAGGGTGGCAAGACCGAGACCATCAGCGTCAACGAAACCCGTCACGTCTATTCCTTCGAGGCCGATGCCGCAGCCGAAGCCATCTTCGCCAAGCGGCAGGAGCTGGCTGCCCCGGGCATGAGCTGGGCCGACAGCCTGGGCAATGCCCGGGTGCTCGACGCCTGGCGCAAGGATGCAGGTATCGAATATTCGGTCGAGAAAGCCGCCAATCGGGTCAATACCCTGGCCAACCGCAAGCTGGGTCCCAACCAGGGCGTCATCCCCAAGCGCTCCATTCCGGGCCTTGCCAAGCAGGCTTCGGCCGTCGCGCTGGGCTTTGAGGATTTCAAGACCTTCGCCTCCGGCGCCATCCTGCTCGACGCCTTCTGGGAACGGGGCGGCAACCTGTTCGACACCGCCTTCGTCTATGGCGGCGGCTATACCGAAAAGCTGTTCGGCGAATGGCACCGCAACCGCGGCACCCGCGAAGGCGCGGTGCTGATCGGCAAGGGCGCGCATAGCCCGCTGGTCTATCCCGACGTCATCGGCAAGCAGCTGACCCAGTCGCTCGATCGCCTGCAGACCGACTATGTCGATGTCTATTTCATGCATCGCGACAATCCCGACATCCCGGTCGGCGAGTTCGTCGATGCCATGGATGACGAGGTCAAGAAGGGTCGTATCCGCGGTCCGTTTGGCGGCTCCAACTGGACCCGCGAGCGGTTCGACGAGGCCATTGCCTATGCCGAGCGCACCGGCAAGACCAAGCCCATGGCGCTGAGCAACAACTTTGCCCTGGCTGAAATGCTCGATCCGATCTGGGACGGCTGCGTCACCTCCTCGACCGATGCGTGGAAGCAGTGGCTCAAGGATCGCCAAGTGACCAATTTCTCATGGTCGAGCCAGGCCCGCGGCTTCTTCACCGACCGTGCCGGTCGCGACAAGCGGGACAATGAGGAACTGGTCCGCGTCTGGTACAACGAGCAGAACTTCGGCCGACGCGACCGGGCCATCGAGCTGGCCAACAAGCTCGGGCACAACCCGATCCACGTTGCCCTGGCCTATGTGCTGGCCCAGCCCTTCCCCTCCGTGCCGCTGATCGGTCCCCGTACGCTGGGCGAACTCGACGACAGCCTGCTGGCCTTCGACATCAAGCTGACGCCCGAGCAGGTCGCCTGGCTGGAGGGCTAGCCTCCCGACCGCCCCACTGCCGCTGTGCGCTTGCGACCCCACCCCCTCCCGGCCTCCCCCATCAAGGGGGAGGTGCGGTTCGGTAGTTGGGACTCGATTGTGCCTATGAGTGGAGCGAAACCTCCCCCTTGATGGGGGAGATAGGAGGGGGTGACGGTTGCTCCGGATATCCGGGCCAAACACACCCCCTTAGACCCTTCTCCTTCTCACCTAAAATCGTTCCACCGGAACAGTGTTGCCTTCGGCCGGCTCGAAGCCCGGAAGGGGGAGGGTGTCGACTGAGAAATCGTGCCACCAGTCCAGGTCGTCCCCCGGATCAAGCCCGGCGCAACTCCCGGATTTTCTCGTATATCCAGCTCCCACCACAAACTTATCCCCCTCCCCAGGACCTGCTGCATAATCACCTCATCTACCCGCCAGAGCGCGATCATGACGAGTGATGAGCGGGAGAGACTGCCGGGGAGCATGGGTCGCCAGGCTCCCGCATGTATGCTGACCACCGGCCTCGCGCCGTCCCGCAGGGCAAGGCCATGCGAGCTACGCTCGAATGGCACGAACCTCCAGACGGAACGGAAGCGATAAAATCCGAAAGGGCGGCCGCTCGATGCGTGTGTGAAAAATCCCGGCGTGATGGCGAGACTTCAGCCTCACATTATTTGACTACCAATTCGAGGCTGCGGTCTCGCCATCACTGCTCACTCGGTGAGCAGACCGAACCACGATCACCGCATCCCAGGCGGCGCTTTGGCACGCACAATTGTTCCACACTGTTCGCGCCAGGCGCACAGTTACTCCCTTGTGTCTACTTGCCGACAATCCGCCCCTCCCCTATGTTCATCGGGCGGGACATTGCGTTCCGCATGTTCTCAGGGCGGGGTGCGATTCCCCACCGGCGGTAAAGGCGGCAACGCCAAGCCCGCGAGCGCCCGGCGAAAGCCGGGGTCAGCAGATCCGGTGCAACTCCGGAGCCGACGGTATAGTCCGGATGAAAGAGAACGGGACCAGCGCTGGCTTGCCGGCGTCCGCAACCCATTGGGGCCGGGCGCAGGTGCGCGGCGACTTCCCGTAACCCTGAGGAAACTGGTTACGGAAAGGACTTCATATGAACCACGTTTCCTCCTCCATCCCCAACAATGGCGCCGCTACGGGCGCCTTCTTCATGATCGCGGCAAGCCTCGCCTTTGCGGGGAGCAATCTGCTGCAATCGGCGCTGCCAACGCCGGTGGAATATGGTGGCTATGGCATGAGTTCGACCGGCATGGCCTTCTGGCAATATGTCATCGCCTCGCTGCTGGCCCTGCCACTCATTCTCCGCATCGGTCTGGGCAACCTGCGCACCAGCCACCCGGTCGCCCACCAGATCCGCGCCTTCGTCTCGGCGCTGGGTGTGCATGTCTTCGTCTATGGCTTTGCCACGGGCGTACCGATCTGGCAGATGGTGACCCTCCTGGCCACCGGCCCGCTCTTCATCATCCTCGGCTCGACCCTATTTCTCGGAGAACGGGCCTCCGCCGTTCGCATCGGTGCCGCCTTGGTCGGCTTTGTCGGCGCCATCATCGTCTCGGGCGTGGGCGCGGAAAGCCTGAGTTCAGCGGCCCTTATCCCGATCGTGGCTGCGGCCCTGTGGGCCACGACCGACGTGCTGACCAAGTATCTCAGCAAGCGGGGTGAGCGCCCCGAGACCCTGACGATCTCCCTGCTCGTCCTCGTAACCCCGAACCACCTGCTGATCCTCATCGCCGTCTGGGCGCTTGGTGGGGTGGCGCCCGGCCTGCTGCCGGCGGGCCTGGCCGACAACGTCTTCGCCCTCCCCGGTGGCACCGCGCTCGCACTGCTGGTCCTGCTCGGGGCGCTGACGGCTGCAGCGCAGTACCTGCTGGCTGTTGCCTACAAGGCGGCCGATGCGACCTATCTGCAGCCCTTCGGCGACCTCAAGGTGCCGCTTAGCGGACTGCTGGGTTGGGTCATACTCAGCCAGGTTCCGGGCGACCTGTTCTGGGCCGGCGCGGCACTGATCCTCGCCGCTTCTCTGTTCATCCTCTGGGCGGAGACCGATCGTCGTCCCAAGCTCAGCGTGGCATAGCGCTCCAAAACGGCCCGCGGACCTGGTTCGCGGGCCGTTCTGTTTTCGGAACAGACTTTCCAGCAAGGCTTGATTGCAGCGCAGGATTGGGGATTATGGTGCGAATGCGAGAGTGAGCCATGTCCGACGTCACTGCCAAAGAGCTGCCACCGCAGGATTTTGATGCGCTGCGGGCAGCGATCCTCGAGCGCAAGGCCGAGCTGCCCAAACGCCTGACCCAGGTCGCTGCCTATGCCCTCGACCATCCGGACGAGATCGCCTTCGGCACAGCGGCCAGCATTGCGGTCTCCGCCGATGTACAGCCATCCACCCTGGTCCGCTTCGCCCAGCATTTCGGCTTCGACGGCTTCTCGGGGCTGCAACTGCTGTTCCGCGCCCGACTGCGTGAACGGACTTCGTCCTATGAAGAGCGCCTGCTGACGCTGGAGCAGAATGGCGCGGCGCTGGCCGAGAGCACCACGATCTTCAACGGCTTCATCTCGGCGGCGCATCGCTCGATCGATGCCATTGCCGCCGCCGTCGAGCCGGACGCCTTCGAGCGCGCCGTGACCCTCCTGGCCAAGGCCGAGACCATCTACCTCATCGCCAAGCGCCGCTCCTACCCGATCAGCAGCTACATGGCCTATGCCTTCGGCAAGCTGCGGGTGAAGTGCCAGTTGGTCGGCACCTCGGCCGGTATCGACGATGACCTCCTGGCCATGGCCACGCCGCGCGACGCGGCCTTCGCCGTCAGTTTCTCGCCCTATGCCTCCGAGAGCGCAGCCCAGGCCCGCATGCTCAGTTCACGCGGCATTCCGGTGGTGTCGCTCACCGATTCCGCCTTCTCGCCCCTGGCCGAATGCTCCAAGGAGTGGTTCGAAGTGGTCGAAGCCGATCATGCCGGCTTCCGCTCGCTCTCGGCCAGCATGGCCTTTGCCATGGCCCTCACCGTCAGCATCGCCGAAAAGCGCCGGCGGCAGTGAAGTTATCCCCGTTGCCGAGAGCAGCGCTAAACTGAAAAGGCCGCCGGATTGGCGGCCTTTTGAATGGGACGGAAGCCTTGTTGTCAGCGACCCTGGAATACCGATCGGTCGGCAAGGGCGCCGGTCACTTCGCTCACCTTTACGGCCCGGCCTTCCTGGACCGACTTCAGGGCGGCATCCGCCAGCGCCAGGGCGATCAGTCCGTCGATTCCACTGGGCGAGGCCGGAGATTTCGATTCAACGGCGTCGATGAAGGTACTGATTTCACGCGCATAAGCTTCAGTGTAGCGGGTCATGAAGAAGTCATGCAGCGGCGGCCTCGTGTAGCCGTCGGCATTGGCAACCTCGATCGACACCGGGCGCTGGTTTTCCGCCGAAACGGCGCCCTTGGAGCCATGCACCTCGATGCGCTGGTCATAGCCATAGGTGGCGCGGCGCGAATTGGAGATGGTGGCATGCTTGCCCGAGGCGGTCGCCAGCATCACCGAGACGCTATCGAAGTCCCCGGCTTCGCCGATCGCCTTGTCGACCAGCACGGAGGCCTGGGCGCTGACCGTGTCGATTTCCTCGCCGAGCAGGAAGCGGGCCATGTCGAAATCGTGGATGGTCATGTCGCGGAAGATGCCGCCCGAGCGCTTGATATAGTCGACGGGGGGCGCGCCGGGATCACGCGAGACGATGGTGACCATCTCGACCGTGCCGATCTCGCCTCTGGCAATCACATCCTTGACCGCCATGAAGTGCGGGTCGAAGCGGCGGTTGAAACCCACCATCAGCGTGCCGCCTTCGGCGTCGACCACCTTGAGGCAGGCCTTGACGCGCTCGACGTTCAGGTCGATCGGCTTCTCGCAGAAGATGGCCTTGCCGGCGCGGGAAAACTGCTCGATCAGGTCCGCATGGGTATCGGTGGGGGTGCAGATCACCACCGCATCGATATCGCTCGCCGCCAGGATCTCTTCAATGCTGCGGACGTCGCAACCATATTGTGCCGCGATGTCGCTGGCCGCCTTGGGAAAGGCATCGGCCACCGCAACGAGCTTGGCCTTTGGGTTGGCGGTCACAGCCTTGGCGTGAACCTTGCCGATGCGCCCTGCACCAAGCAGGCCGAAACGAACGGTCATTTTTCTCTCTCCGGGAATGGCAGGCCGGCGCAACATATGCACCGGTTTGATGTCAGTCTAGAATATTCATTCCAGACCATGACAGAACCATGTCGCGCATCGGTGCCTCATGCTGCTGGTGAGGTGTCTGGACAGCGAGACGCGCAGGTGGCGTGCGGTCAGGTCTCGCGGGCGCGTTCGAGGATGCGCTTGCACTCCAGCAATTCGCGCAGGACGTCCGACAGCTTGTCGCGGGATTCCCGGTCGAGGCCGGGGCTCGCCAGCATCACGGCTTCTTCGATCTCCGCCTCGTCGCCGGCGGCCTCGGCTTGCTCGATCATCGGCAGGATGTCTTCGAGCGGCTTGCCCTCGCCCACGGCGATGACATAGCGGCTGCCCTGGTCCTTGAGGATGCGCTGCACGCCCTTGATGGTGAAACCCTGATCATAGAGCAGGTGGCGGATGCCGCGCAGCAGCAACACGTCTTCCGGGCGGTAGTAGCGGCGGCCGCCGCCGCGCTTCAGGGGCTTGATCGTTGAGAAACGAGTCTCCCAGAAGCGCAGGACATGCTGTGGCAGGTCCAGCTCATCGGCGGCTTCGGATATCGTCCGGAAGGCGTCTGGCGACTTATCCACGGAGGCTGAGACTCGCTCTGGATGGCTTATTTTCCAGCACGAACCATAGATTTGTTGATCTTGGACTTCAACACATTGGACGGTTTGAACACAAGAACCTGTCGGGGGAGGATCGGCACCTCCTCACCCGTCTTGGGATTGCGGCCGATGCGCTCGTTCTTGGAGCGGACCTGGAAGGAGCCGAATGAGGACAGTTTGACGTTTGCACCGGTGATCAGGGCGTCCCCGATAAGCTCGAGCACCCGCTCCACCAGTTCCGCCGATTCGGTCCGTGACAGCCCGACTGTGCCATAGACCGCCTCGGCCAGATCGGCCCGCGTAATCGTCTTCTGCGTCATTCGTACCCCCGTGTTGTCGAAAGGTGCAAATTCCCACGCCGGGACGGCTGGCGTCCCTGATCAAGTTGCTGCCGGCACGGCCCAACGGGCCGAACCATAGCGCGGGAATCCTTCCCTTCGCGCAGCGCTACCAACCGTCATAAACCCCTCATGCGGTTGATTTCGGCGCTGTGTTCCTCCACCCAAAAAGACACTAACGCCTTGAAAGGCTTAAGGTCAATCACGAGGCGACAGGTGTTACCAGCGAATGAGACAGGCGCCCCAGGTAAAGCCACCGCCCATGGCTTCGAGCATGACGAGGTCACCCGCCTTGATGCGGCCATCGGCAACGGCCGTGCTCAGGGCAAGCGGCACCGATGCGGCCGATGTATTGGCGTGCAGGTCGACTGTCATCACCACCTTTTCCGGCGGCAGGCGCAGCTTGTTCCCTGCCCCCTCGATGATGCGCTTGTTGGCCTGATGCGGCACGAACCAGTCAAGATCGTCAACGGTGTAGCCGGTCTTGTCGAGCGTGGCATAGACCACGTCGGTGATCTTGCCGACGGCATGGCGGAACACTTCGGGGCCCTGCATGTGCACGTGGCCGGTCGTGCCGGTGGTGGACGGGCCGCCATCGACATAGAGCTTGTCCCAGTGATGACCGTCGGAGCGAAGTGCCGAAGCCAGGATACCGCGCTCGGGAGCATCGTCCTCGAGTTCGATCTTCTCCACCACCATGGCGCCGGCGCCATCGCCGAACAGCACGCAGGTGGTGCGATCGGTCCAGTCGAGCAGGCGGGAGAAGGTCTCGGCGCCAATGACCAGTGCCCGGGTGGCCAGGCCGTTCTTGATATAGCTGTCCGCGGTGGCCAGGGCATAGACGAAGCCCGAGCAGACGGCCTGGATATCGAAAGCCATGCCATGGTGCATGCCAAGCTTCATCTGCACCAGAGTCGCAGCGGCCGGAAATGTATAATCCGGCGTCGTGGTAGCGACGATGATCAGGTCGATGTCGTCGGGGGTGACGCCCGCCGCCGCCATGGCTTTCCTGGCAGCCTCTACCGCGAGATCGGACGTGAACTGTCCCTCGGCGGCGATGTGGCGCTCCTTGATGCCGACGCGCTGCTGAATCCACTCGTCGGAGGTGTCGACCATGGTGGCCAGTTCGGCATTGGTCAGCACCTTCTCGGGCAGGTAGCCGCCGACACCGCGGATGATGGTACGCGTTTTGGTCACGCCGGTTTCGCCTCAGGTTCTGCTTCGGTTGCGACTGCCGCAGCCTTGATGGGGAAGCGCTTCATGGTTTCATCGATCTTGTCGATCAGGCGGCTATGCGCCATCTCGTAAGCCAGACTCAGCGCGCTCTTGTATCCGATCTCATCAGTCCCGCCGTGCGATTTGATGACGATCCCATTGAGACCCATGAACACGCCGCCGTTGACGGTGCGCGGGTCCATCCGGCGCCGCAGGGCATTGAGTGCCGAGCTGGCGAACAGCGCGCCGATGCGGCTCATCAGATTGGATTTGAGTGCGCTGCGCAGATAGGAGCCGACCTGGCGGGCTGTGCCCTCGGCGGTCTTGAGCGCGACATTGCCGACAAAGCCTTCGGTCACGACAACGTCCACGGTGCCCTTGCCGATATCATCGCCTTCGACAAACCCATGATAGGTGAAACCGGAGCCGCTGGCCTCGGTCAGGATGCGCCCGGCTTCCTTGATGAAGTCGAGGCCCTTGACCTCCTCGGTGCCGACATTGAGCAGACCGACGGTCGGGGATTCGGCCTCGAAAAGGCAACGCGCCAGTGCCGAGCCAAGAATGGCATAGTCAACCAGCTGCTGGGCATCCGCGCCGATGGTCGCGCCCATATCGAGCACGATGATGTCGGTGCGCAGCGTCGGCCAGATGGCGGCGATGCCCGGGCGGGAAATGCCCTTCATCGGCCGCAGGCAGAAGGTGGCCATGGCCATCAGGGCGCCGGTATTCCCGCCGGAAATGGCGACATCGGCCTCGTTGTCCTTCACCGCCTGGATCGACATCCACATCGAGGACGTGCCCTTCCCCTTGCGCAGGGCCTGGCTGGGCTTCTCGTCCATGGCGATGACAAGATCACAGTGGCGAATGGTGGAGGCGGGCTTGAGATCGGGAAACTCATCGAGCAGAGGAGCGATCTGCTCCTCACGCCCATGGAAGATGAAACGAATATTCTTATGCTCGCGCAGCGCCAGATGGGCGCCGTGGATCACCGCACGGGGGGCATTGTCTCCACCCATCGCATCCACTGATATCGTTATTGTATCGGTCATTTCCGCCCGTTCTACGCCCCGCGAGGAGGCAGCCAAACATATCCCATCGGGGAGTCGGTGCAAGCCGGCGCTTGTCGCTACCGGTCGATATCGGTGGACTTCTTGAGCTTTTTGAGGGCAGCAAAGGGCCCAGCAGCTTCGTCTCCAAGGTCAACCCCAAGGGAATCCAGACCCTCGCCCGGAAGGCGTGGATAGGGATCGATGGCAAGGGCCAGGGTCTCGATCAGCAATGCGCTGAGATCAACTTCCGGGCCGTCGATGTGATCGGGAAAGTCCTCATCCTCAAGGTCGACGAAGACCTCCGAGCCTGGCGTTGGCTTGTGATCCTGGGCCTCGGGCAGAAATACCCGGTCGATTGCCTCGTCGATGTGCTGTCCAACCGGTTCGAACGTCACAACGGAGGGCTGCACGATGTCCGCGACAAGACGTCCCTGGGCTCGCAGGCCGCCGCGCAGTGGCGCCACCATCAAGGTGGCCTCAAAGGAGTCGATGGCGCTGAGCTTGAGCAGTTCGGCAAGCGCTGCACGAGTGGGCGCGTCGAGCGAAACCGCCAGGTCCCGCCCGGAGGATGGCATACGGTCGATGCGTACAACCGCATCGAACAGCGGAGGCGTTGCGGAAGCGGTCACGCTGCAGCCTCGAAGCTCAGGGCGCCGCTCGTAATGGCACTGGCGGGCTGGGATGCCAGTGCCCGGTCCTCGGCGAGGAGGTAGTCGGCAAGGGACGCGACATGCGGGCCGGGGACACCATCGAAGATATTGCGCGCCAGCACGTCCTGCAAAGCTGCGGCGTCATTGCGATCCATCGCCTCATTCAGCGCGGCCAACAGGCCGAAGAAGAGGTTGCCCATCTTCTGGATGCGCTTGGGCACGCCCAGATCGCCCACGCCCATCTCGCGCAAGGACCGATCCATGTCCTTGAAGAACAGGTCGAACACCGCCTGGCTGAATTGCTTCTGCGCTCCGGATTCGGCGCGCAGGCGACGAAACAGCAGCGCCATGTGCAGGCTAATCATATCGAAGCGTCCCGTGACCGTGTCAGGGACGCCCCACTCGGCGTAGAACCGGGGTTGCCGGGATTGCGCCACAATGGCGCTATAGACGGCGTAAACCGGTTCGGTAGCTGTGTTCTTGCGAAACAGGGACAGGATCATGGGATTGCGCTCAGCATCTTGATCGGCCTAACAGGGGGCAAACAGGCCTGCCGGTCCATTGCCAGCTTGCCAGACGGACAAGTAGGCAGCTAAACATTCCGGCGGCTACAAGGGCCGCCGCCTTGTCGCCGTGCCTATAGTCGAGAGCCATCGGGAAAGTCAAATTCATGTCCTTGCGTACCGCCACCGGTCCAATAGCGCCGCTTGCCGCTGCCGCCCTGCTCGCATTGGCCTTGGCTGCCTGCACCAGCAGCAACTCGCTGATCACGCAGCGGACCCAAGGATATGAGATATCCGACAGTGCACTGGCGCAGATCCGTCCCGGCCAGAGCAAGGAGCTGGTCACGCTGGTGCTCGGCTCGCCGCAGTCGACCAATACGTTCGGTGACCAGTCTGCATTCTATTATGTCGAGACCAAGGTGCGCCAGACGTCGTTCGGCATGACGATGATCGACTCGCGCACCGTGCTGGTCGTCTATTTCGACAAGAACAACAAGGTGGTCGACAAGGCCGTCTATGGTCTGCAGGACGGCAAGACCGTCGCCATCGAGAGCCGCCGTACCCAGTCCTTCGGCGAGGACCGCACATTCATCGACCAGATCCTGCAGAGCTTCTAGGCCGCAGTTGGACGAATTGAACAGCCCCGGGAAACCGGGGCTTTCTCGTTCTCAGAAGCGGTTGTGCCTACACGGTCCCGGTCAAGTCGGTGCCGGCTTCGCGCGCCATGGCGTCGAGGGCGGCGTTGACGAGGCCGGTGGCATCGTCTTCGTAGAAGGCCTTGGCCACATCCACATATTCAGTGATGACAACGCGGGGCGGGATGTCCTTGCGACGCAGCAGTTCGAATGCGGCGGCGCGCAGAATAGCGCGCAAGGTGGCATCAACCCGTTCCACCGGCCATCCCTCGGCAAGCGCCCGATCAACGGCGGGGTCGATGGCCAGCTGATGCTTGGTCACACCGGTGACGATCTGGCGGAAGAAATCGGCATCGGCGGGCAAATACTGTTCGCCCTCAACCTCGCGGCCCAGGTGGAATGCGCCGAACTGGGCCAGGGTGTCTTCGAGCGTCGCGCGGCCAACGTCCATCTGGTAGAGGGCCTGGACGGCTGCAAGGCGAGCGGCACCGCGCTGGTTGGCAAGGCGGTCGGCTTTGGGGTCGCGTTTGGGGGCGTCGGCCATAACTGCTTTCATCTTCATTGAGTGGCCGCGGGGCCGCGCTGCCATCGCTGGCGTCGCAACCCAATAATCTTCCGCGGATGGAACTTCAACAGGCGTTGCGGCTCAATTGGGTCGCGATGGACGCTCGTAAAGCACCAAAGTGTCGTCGCCGAGGCGCTGGCGCCCTGTCTCGGCAAGGCCGGCGGCGCCCAGCAAGTCGGCGATAGGATCATCCGGACTGGCTGGCACGCCACCTTCTCCCACACTCAGAGGCGACAGGATCAGCGCGAAGCGGTCGACAAGATCGGCCTCCAGCAGGCCCGCAAGCAGACGCTGGCCTGGTTCGACCAGGAGATTCTGGATTCCCTTGCGGCCCAGCGCCGTGAGTGCTGCTTCAAGCTCTGGACGACCCTGACGGCCGGCGACACGGATGGTTTCGACCGATACCGGCGCATCGACCGCCACACCGGTTTCCGCAATGACCGCAGTACGATAGCCGGAAAATCTACCAATGAGATTCACCTTGCGATCAATGCCTCCCGCTCCAGCAAGCACGACGCGGAGCGGCGTGCGGACAGCTAGGCCGGGCAGAGCCACAGTCAGGGCGGGATCGTCGGAGCGGGCAGTGGCGGCACCGACAAGGATTGCATCGGCGCGCGTGCGCTGCAGGTCGATCCAGTTGGATGACGGCTGCCCGGCAATGGGCGCCCTGCCCGCCCCGCTGCGGCCAATCTTACCGTCGGCAGAGACTACAAGAACGGCCGTTACGAAGGGGCGCCCCGTGGTGTGACGAAGGGTATGACCAGCGTGAAGGGCGAGCGACGGAGCATGGTTGGCCAACACTGTTTCGACGCCGGCCGATTCCAGGTGGCCGATGCTGCCGGCTGCCTGCGGATCGAGGTTGGCTGCGCCAATGACCACGCGCATGATGCCGGCGCGAATGATTGCATCGACGCAGGGCGGTGTGCGCCCCCAGTGTTGGCAAGGCTCTAGGGTCAGGTAGAGCGTGCATCCGGCAGCTTCAAAGCCCGCCACGGCGATGGCCTGCGCCTCGGCATGGGGTCTGCCGCCCTTGGCCGTTACCGCTCGCGAGATCAGGGCTTGCGATCGCGGATCGACGAGCAGGGCGGCCACGGCAGGCTCGTCAGCAGTGGTGCCAACAAAGGGCGTTGCATAGCGCACGGCGGCATCGAGCCAGCGCCTGTCTTCTGCCGTGAGCTCGGTCACTCGTCGTCCCGCAGCGTGCCCTGCCCTTCAGCCAATTCTGCGAGGAAGTCGCGGAAGTCGTCGGCAGCGGAAAAGTTCTTGTAGACCGAGGCGAAACGGACGAAGGCGACGTCGTCGAGGCCCTTGAGACCGTCCATCACATATTCACCGATCTGGTCGGAGGTCACTTCCACATCGCCCAGGCTTTCGAGCTGGCGGACAATGCCGGAAATCATGCGTTCGATTCGATCGGCCTCAACGGCGCGCTTGCGCAGGGCGGTATAGACCGACCGCGCCAGCTTCTCCCGGTCAAAGGGCACCTTGCGGCCGCTCTTCTTGACCACGGTCAGATCGCGCAACTGCACGCGCTCGAAGGTGGTAAAGCGGCCGCCGCATCCATTGCAGACGCGGCGGCGGCGAATGGCGCCGGAATCCTCGGTCGGCCGGCTGTCCTTGACCTGCGTATCGTCGTTGCCGCAATAGGGACAGCGCATGAGGAGCCCTTACTGGCCGTAGATCGGGAAGCGGTCGGTGAGGATCTTCACCTTGGCGCGAACCTGACCTTCAACGGCGCCGTTGTTCTCGTCGCCGTTTTCCTTGAGGCCATCGAGAACCTCGATGATCAGCTCACCGATCAGCTTGAACTCAGCCTCGCCAAAACCACGCGATGTCCCTGCTGGAGTACCTAGGCGGATGCCCGAGGTAATGGCCGGCTTCTCGGGATCGAAGGGCACGGCGTTCTTGTTGCAGGTGATATGCGCGCGCTCCAGAGCCTGCTCTGTCGCCTTGCCGGTCAGGCCCTTGGGACGCAGATCGACCAGCATCAGGTGATTGTCGGTGCCCTTGCTGACGATATCGACGCCGCCCTTTACCAGGGTCTCCGCCAATACCTTGGCATTGGCCACGACCTGACGGGCGTAGTCCTTGAACTCGGGCTGAAGGGCTTCCTTGAAGGCGACCGCCTTGGCAGCGATGACATGCATCAACGGACCGCCCTGGATGCCGGGGAAGATCGCCGAATTGATCTTCTTGGCGATATCTTCGTCATTGGTGAGGATCAGGCCGCCGCGGGGGCCGCGCAGAGTCTTGTGCGTGGTCGTCGTGGCGACGTGGGCATGCGGGAACGGGCTGGGATACTGGCCACCGGCGACGAGCCCTGCCACATGGGCCATATCGACGAAGAGGATGGCGCCCACTTCATCGGCAATGGCGCGGAACTCTGCCCAGTCCATGATGCGGGAATAGGCCGAGAAACCGGCAACGATCATCTTGGGCTTGTGCTCGAGGGCCAGCTGGCGAACCTGGTCCATGTCCACCAGGCCGTCCTGCTTGCGCAGGCCATACTGGATGGCGTTGAACCACTTGCCGGACTGGTTGGGCTTGGCGCCGTGCGTCAGGTGGCCGCCAGCGTCGAGCGACATGCCGAGGATGGTGTCGCCGGGCTGGATCAGCGCCTGATAGACGCCCTGGTTGGCTTGCGAGCCCGAGTTGGGCTGCACATTGGCGAAACCGACGCCGAACAGCTGCTTGGCACGTTCGATCGCCAGCGTTTCGGCAACGTCGACATACTGGCAGCCGCCATAATAGCGGCGGCCGGGATAGCCTTCGGCATACTTGTTGGTGAGCACCGAGCCCTGCGCTTCGAGCACGGCCTGGGAAACGATGTTCTCCGAGGCGATCAGCTCGATCTCGCCCTGCTGCCGACCCAGTTCATCCTGGACGGCACGGGCGATCTCGGGATCGGTCTCTGCCAGCGAATTAGAAAAGAAGCTCGGGAAAGGCGAGGTGGACATTGCAGCGCTCATGGGAAAATGACCTCGCAGGAAACGAAACAGATCGGCGTTCCGGTGGCTTTACCACGTGGCGAAGTGCGATTCCAAGGCCGACAAAGCTGGGATATGTGCATGGGGGCTCCCCTAGTGTGCGAATGGGTGCCCAGGCGAGCGGCTCTACAAGGTTCGCGTTCCCCGATGGTTACCCATCTCTTCTCGCCAGTCGCGCGAACGTAGTGATTATGTCGCAGAATGCTCATGAGGGAAAGAGGCAATGGCTGCACGGGTCAAGCGAACCTGCCGGGCGTGACCGGAGGGGGCACTGGGGCCGCTTCGGCAAGCTTCTTGCGAAGCTTGGCCAGCGCGACCTGCTGCATCTGGTGTCGGGTGGCGTTGACCGGGGTTACGACAATCACTTCGACACCGGTGGCGGCATCGACGGCGGCGACCCGCATCTGCTGGCCGACCTGCACGAACTCGAAATAGACCTCACCATCAGCCATGAGCGCCCCCTGCCCGCACTCTAGCCGATTCTCTGGCTTCCAATAGAAGACGCCCTCCACGAGGGAGGGCGCTGAAACACGGGGATAGAGTATTCGTGCCATTCGGCCATAGGCCTCATGGCCTTGCCCCCCTCAAATCGCGCCACTGGCGCGATTTGCCCTGCGGGCGGCGTCAAGCCTGTTCGAAGGACACCTTGCCCTGCGCGTCGAACTCATAGACGTCGTCGCGGAAGCTGACAGTGCCCTGGCGATTGGCCCAGGCGGTAATGTAGGTGGTGTGGATCGGCACGCGCGCCTTGCATTCCACGTCAAGGCGCTGGAGCGACGCGAAGGTGGAGTCCACCTTGTTCTGATCCCAGTCTCCATTGTCGCGCAACAGCCAGTTAACCAGTTGATTGACGCCGTCGACACGCACGCAACCGGAGGAGTGGAAGCGGGCATTCTCGCCGAAGAGAGCCTTGGTGGGCGTATCGTGCAGATAGCAGTCATAAGGATTGTAGAAGTTGATCTTGCAGTGCCCCATGGAGTTGGCCGCGCCCGGCTCCTGGCGGTACATGTAATTCACTTCCGCATCCGAGATGTTGACCCAATTGATCGACTGCGGGTCGATCTTGTTGCCAGAACCATCATATATGAAGATGTTCTGCTCAGTGAGATAGTTCGGATTTTCCTGCATGTACTTGGTCAGGTCCTGGCGGACAAGCGACTTAGGCACGTGCCAATAGGGATTGAAATTGATCTGGCTGATCTTGCTGGCCATGATCGGCGTTGCACGCTCTACCCGGCCCACGACCGCAGTGTGGCGCTGCTCGACCATACCATCATTGACCGCCTCGATCGTGGCGGCGGGAATGTTGACCACCACATAGCGCGGGCTCAGGCTTGCGGCCATGTTCTGGACGCGCGTGTAATTCAGGTAAAGCTGCTGCAGGCGCGTGGCAGCGGGCACATTCATCGCATACCAGGTCGCCTCATCCACCTGGCCGTTGACGATCAGGCCATGGCGGGCCTGAAAGCTGCGGACGCCGCGGTCGGTGGCTTCGTCGAACAGATCGTTGACATTGGGCACCAGGACCATGTCGCCCGAGGAAATCAGGCGGCGCTTGAGCGCAATCACGGGTTCGCCGGACTTGCCGATCGAGAGGCGGAACGCCTCCTGCGGTATTTCCTCCCAGCCGCCATTGGCGACGAAGGGCTCATACTGGGAAATCGCCAGCTGCAGATTATAGACCGTGTCGAAGGAGAGGATCGGCTCGTTGGTGGCGATCAGCGCCTCGGCGGCTGCCGTATTGCCATCCTTGTCGACGTTGCGCAGCACGTTGCCGCGACTCATCATGTCGAACACAGATTCCTGCCCACGCGCGAGCGCCGGCAGAGCCAGGGATGCGCCGGCCACGGCCGTGTACCGGAGCAGAGAACGTCTATTCAGCCGCATTGAGTCACCCGAAATTGTCAGCCGCAAAGCAGAGCGGTTATTACCATTGCACCCCGCGGCTCACAACGCGGTCAACCGCAAGTGAACCGAGCAAGTCTTGGTGAATCAAGAATACTCGGGAAATGGTTTCAAACCACGTAATGAGCGAAATTGCGCGGGTTTGCGGCACAAATGTGAACGCCGGCCCAGGGGACCGGCGTTTGCAATCGAGTGTAGCGCAGCAGCAACAGTCGGCTGGCGCCTAGAGCTTGTAGAGGATCTGGTCGACCCAGAAGCGCTCGAGCCGGGCAAGGGCCTTGTTCAGGCCGTCGAATTCGTCGTCGCCAAGACCGCCGACCTTGTCGATGGACTTGAGGTGACGATCATAGAGCTCGTCGATGACCTCGGCCACTTCCTCGCCCTTGGGGGTCAGCTTGATGCGGACCGAGCGGCGGTCGGAGCGCGACCGCTCCTGGAAGATATAGCCGGTTTCGACCAGTTTCTTGAGATTGTACGAGACGTTCGAGCCGAGATAGTAGCCGCGGGAGCGAAGCTCGCCGGCGGTCAGTTCGGCATCGCCGATGTTGAACATCAGCAGGGCCTGGACCGGATTGATATCGTCCCACCCCATGCGGTCGAACTCATCCTTGATGAGATCGAGCAGGCGGCGGTGCAGGCGTTCGACCCGGGAAACCGCTTCCAGATAGAGCGGCTTAAGGCTCTGCGGACGTTCCGGAACGATGGCCTCTGCTGCGTTGGATTTGATTGCCATTTGTGCCTCACTGTTTTTGCAGTCTGCGCGATTTCTTCGCATCTCATGAGGCCAAACTACGGCGTCCGGACTAAGATCGCCCTAAGCGGCGTGATTAAGAGCATGTTACTGGAATGCAATGAGAATTTGGCTTTATTCTTCGTTACACCGGTGCATAAATTTGTAACCTTACGCGAGTGTGAAGGGCGGCGGCACCGCCCCTCACGCGGCCATCATGCCAGGAGCGAACGGGCGCCAAGAAGCTTCAGTGTCAGGACTGCAGCGACCGCTACGCCCTGCCCCGCCAGCAGGGCCATACCTGCCGGGCTGAGGTTGGCGGCATGGAGCATGATCAGCGCCAGACTGCCCAGGACCCAGGCGATATCGCCGGCTATGTTGCCGAGAACCAGGGGCCGCGCTGGAACGGCCGTTCGCGCGATCCAAGCGTTGAAGGCGGCCCAGGGCAGGAGCAGCAGGCCGATCGTCCAGAGGAAGGCCGAAGGCAGGGTCCAGCCTGCAAGTCCGGTCAGCGCGTCGGCCGACACCAGCAGCGCCAGCCCCATGGCCAGCGAGCCTATGGCATCGAGCCAATAGACGAGATGGGGGTCGAGGCGCGGAAGGGTTTGCACTTGGGTGGTCACGGCGGATCTCCATGTTCCGTTTTGTGGTGACCACAGCGTGGAGGAGCAACGTCATGCTCTCAATTACCTCCCAGGTAATGGAATGCGGCGGCAGACAGGGGCATGGTGTGAGAAATGGAGGATGCGAATGTTCAGCGCGATGTTGCGGGAGTGGCGCGGCCTGAGGGGGATGAGCCAGTTGGACCTGGCGCTGAGCGCCGAGGTGTCGGCCCGGCACATCTCGTTCATCGAATCCGAGCGGTCCAGGCCCAGCAGCGACATGGTGCTGCGGCTTGCCGAAGCGTTGAACCTGCCGCTGCGCGAGCGCAATGGCCTCCTGGTCGCGGCCGGATATGCGCCGCAGTTTGGCGACAGCGAATGGCACAGCGATGCCATGGCCGATGTGCGTCGCGCCGCCGCGCTGCTGCTGGCGGCGCATGAGCCACATCCGGCCATAGTGCTTGACGCTGCCTTCAACATTCTCGACGCCAATCCCGGTGCGCGCGGGATGATGGGAGTCAGCGCCGACACAGGAGCGCCGGTCAATCTTGTCGACCTGGTCTTCAGACCTGGCGCGGTCCGCGCTTCGATCGTGAACTGGGTGGAGGTGGCAGAGTACCTGCTGCATCGGATGCGGGACGGCGTGCGCCGGCAAGGGCCGCAGTCGCCCATAGGCGCTGTGATGCGCCGCGCCATGACGCAAGCGGGGGCCGCGGAGCTTTCCCCGGTGCGCGGGCGCGGACATGGCGCGGTGGTGCTGCCGCTGGAGTTCCGGATCGACGGACACGTCACGCGCTGGTTCACCACTGTGACCAGCTTTGGCGCGCCACAGGATGCCCTGGTCGAGGACATCACGATCGAGCAGTTCCACCCGGCCTAGTCGGTCGCGCGGGCACGCTCTAGGCGGATGGAGAGCACGAAGATGATCGTGATGGCTGCCAACAGCACAAGGCGGACGGCAAAGGCGAAGGCCGTCATGCGCACATCGGGGTTGCCCAGCAGGTAGAGCGCCAGTTCTGCCGCGGTGGACCCGACCAGCAGGACTGCCCCCCAACTGGCCTTGATCCAAAGCCCCACTGCCGCGAAGAGGCGCGCCAGGGCAAAGATCGCCAGGTAGACGAAACCGGACATGCCCATGGTGGCAATGGGACTGGCATCGCCCAGGCCGACCCCGAGCAAGCGTGCCGCATCGTTCAAGCCCAGCAGGAGGCTGATGATGGCTACGATGCGGATATAGATGCCGATGGGTTGGGCGTTGAAATCCATGCTGGTTTCTATCTTCCCGCGGCAGATGCGACAAGCCGGAGCTTGGAGGGCGCCCGTGGCGCTGATAAACGAGTGCCACCAAAAGGAGCGAGCCATGGCCCAGGATTGGCAGAAGCACGACATGGAATTTCTTGGCGGTCGCCGCTTGCGGCGGACGCGCAGGACGGCGTGGAGCCGGGCCATGGTGCGCGAGACCATGCTCACCCCATCGGATCTCATCTGGCCGCTCTTCGTCATCGAGGGGCACAACGAGAAGACGCAGATCCGCACCATGCCGGGTGTGGAACGGCTGAGCGTCGATTTGTGCGTCGAGGCCGCCAAGGCGGCCCGCGACGCCGGCATTCCCGCGCTGGCGCTGTTTCCCAATACCCCGGACCACCTGCGCAGCGAGAGTGGCGCCGAGGCCTATAACCCGGACAATCTGATGTGCCGAGCACTCAGCGCCATCAAGGACGCGGTGCCGGAAGTCGGGCTGATCGCCGACGTGGCGCTGGACGAATATTCGAGCGATGGCCAGGACGGCTTGGTGCGCGACGGCGAAATTCTCAATGACGAAACGGTTGCCGTCATGATCCGCTCGGCGCTGGTGCAGAGCAAGGCGGGGGCGGACATCATCGCGCCGTCGGACATGATGGACGGGCGCGTGGGTGCCATTCGCGAGGCGCTGGACGGCGAAGGATTCGAGCAGACGCAGATCATGGCCTATGCGGCCAAATATGCGTCCTATTATTACGGGCCGTTCCGCGAAGCGGTGGGTTCGGGCAGCCGGCTCAAGGGCGACAAGCGCACCTATCAGATGGACTATGCCAACTCCGACGAGGCGATGCGCGAGATCGAGCAGGATATTGCCGAAGGCGCGGACAGCGTCATGGTCAAGCCCGGGCTGCCCTATCTCGATATCGTGCGCCGGGCCAGGGACAGTTTCAACATTCCCATCTACGCCTACCAGGTGAGCGGGGAATTCGCGATGATCGAAATGGCAGCAGCGGCAGGCGCCATCGACCGCAAGGGAGCGATCCTTGAGAGCCTCTGGGCTTTCAAGCGGGCCGGCGCCAGCGGCGTGCTGACCTATTTTGCGCTGGAAGTGGCGCGCGAACTGGGACGCTGAGGTCACATTTCTGTGCCCTTGCCTCTTGCAGAGAGCGGGCAGCATGACAATGTTTCGGTCATGAACCAGACCGAGACCATGCGCCCCGCCCTGCCCGACCCTGCAACGGCCCCCGAACTGTTCGAGGGGGTGCTGACGCGACGGGTGATTGCGTTCATCATCGACCTCATTGCGATGGGGGCGATGATCCTGGCGTTCAGCCTTGTTGGGCTGATTGCGGGCTTTCTGACCTTCGGGCTGGCCTGGCTGGCCCTGGTCTTCGTGATCCCGGCTACCATCGTGCTCTATTATGGCGCCACCCTCGGCTCGGCCAAGCGCGCCACCCTGGGCATGCAGATGATGGATATCGTGCTGACGCCAACGCGTGGCCAGCCGCTGGATGGGTGGATGGCGATCATCCATGCCGGGGTATTCTGGATCACCGCCTGGATTTCGCTGCCGCTGTCGCTGGTCTTCACCCTGTTCACGCCGCGCCGGCAGATGATTCACGACCTGATCGTGGGCACGCTCATGGTCCGTCGCTCGCCGATGGTGCGCCATTGGCAGGCCCGTTCGGGCCGCCCGACCGCGGCCTATTGACCCCGTTGCCCGAGGGGACGCAGGAGCGTACACTCTCCTGAATGCATCCAAGGGTCTTAGATGACCGACCAGACGCCGGAAACCACACAGCTCTTCCTGACCGCGGCCATGCCGTGTCCCTACCTGCCCGGCAAGCAGGAGCGGAAGCTGTTTACCCATCTGTCGGGCCGCCGCGCGTCGAGCCTGCATCATCTGCTGAGCGAAAACGGCTTCCGCCGCAGCCAGAACCTGATCTATCGCCCGGCGTGCGAAGGCTGCAATGCCTGCCAGTCGGTGCGAATCGTCGCCAATGATTTCGTGGCTTCCGGTCGTTTCCGGCGCGTGTTGCGCCACAATGACGACCTTTCGGTCGAGGTTCGTCCGACCACGGCGACCAGCGAACAGTATGAGTTGTTCAAGCGCTACCTGGAATCGCGCCATGCCGGCGGTGGCATGAACCAGATGAGTTTCGTCGACTATGAATACATGGTCGAGGATACGCCGGTGCAATCGGTGCTGGTGGAATACCGGCTGCGCGACCATCCGGACCAAACCCTGGTAGCGGTGGCGCTGACCGATGTGATGCCCGATGGGTTGTCCATGGTCTATTCCTTCTACGACCCCGACCTCGCGGCGCGGAGCCTGGGGACCTATCTCATCCTCGACCACATTGCGCAGGTGCGCTCGGCCGCGCTGGACTATGTCTATCTGGGCTACTGGGTCAAAGAATCCCCCAAGATGGCCTACAAAGCGCTGTTCCGACCGCTGGAGGTGCAGCGGGGAACGCTTGGCTGGTGCCCGCTCGACTGAGCGGCGCACACGGGATTTTTGATTGCCGCAGCCATGGTTGCGCCATAAGTGTCGGCGACATCGCCTGACGCTTTCCCTCCCGGACTTTCCATGTCTTTTCTTCTCAAGCTGATCCGGCTTGGCCTTGTGCTCGGCGCGCTGGGCGCTGCGACATTTGCCATTCTGGCGCTGTTCGGCTTTGCCGTTCCGGAACTCGACCTGCTCAACCATGCGCAGATCCTGCTGCTGCCGAGCACGCTGATCGCCGTGCTGGTGCTGGCCCTGCTGCTGCGCGGATGGGGCCGTGGGGCAGCCGTCATCTATGCGGTGGTGGGCCTGGCGGCGTCGGTCAATGTGATGCTGCCCGAATATCTCGGCTCGCTGCGGGCGCGACCGTCGGCGCCGGAAGTCGGCACCATCACGATGATGACCCACAACCTGTTCGGCATGAACTACGAGATGGAGAAGGTCACGGCTGCCATCTTTGCCGAGGATCCGGATATCATCGTGTTGCAGGAATATTTCGGCGAGCAAGCGAGCGAGCTGCACCCGCTGCTGCTGGCGGAATATCCCAGTTTCGTGCGCTGCCGCGGCGGCAAGCGGGCCAATCTGGGGCTCTATTCGCGCCTGCCGTTCGACCAGCAGGAGGATGGCGCCTGCCCCAGCGACGCCTATGGCACCACGCGAACGGCGCATATCCTCGCCCGCTTCCAGACCGAGGACGGCAAGGCTTTTTCAGTCATCACCACGCATATGGACTGGCCCATCCCCGTTGCACGCCAGCGGGAACAGCTTGATGCGCTTTCCGAAGTGGTGGATGAAATCGAGGGGCCGATGATCCTGGCGGGGGATTTCAACTCGACGCCGTGGTCGTATTCGCTGCGGCAGTTCGTGGCGGGTAATGGCCTCGTGCGGGAGACGATGAACCTGCTCACCTTTCCGATGAGCTGGTATTATTTCGGCGCCTGGCGCGACACCCTGCCCTTCCTGCCCCTGGACCATGTGATGACCCGAAACGGCATCTTGGTGCATGAGATCCATGCCGGCCGGGCGACGGCGAGCGATCACCTGCCGGTGGTGTTCAGCTTCTCGGTGGAGTGATCAGTCCCCGATCTTGAGGTCAAAGACCATCAGACCATCGGGTCCGCCCTCAAGGGCGGCGACGAGACGGGAGCCAGCCGCCTTGTGGGCGGGATCGACCAGATAGCGATCGCGAGCTGCCTCATCGGCGAGGTCCATGATGAAACCGTCGTTGAAGCCCTTGGCCATACCCTCGGGCGAGACATTGGGGCCGAAATCGGCGGAGAGCAGGCCATCAATCTGCCCGACCAGGGCGGCGAGGCCGGCATAGATCTCGGCGCGTTCATCAGGGGAGACGCCGGAGCGGAATTTCACGAAGACGCAGTGGCGGATCATCCGACAAACCTGTTGTTGCGAGGGAAGCCGTTGGGGGGCTGGCGGCCGGCCGTGGCGCGGTCGCCGAGCCAGTCGGTGAGCTCTTCCATCGGCTTGGTATAGGTGCGGCCCGAGGAGTCAGTCCAGGTCAGGCCGTCGGCGGCATAGAAAGTTTTGAGGTCGGAAATGCCGCCATCCTTGTATTTCTGCAGACGTACACCCTTGCCGCGGCCCATGGCGGCCAGCTGGATCAGCGGGAAGACCAGCAGCTTGCGGTTCTGACCGATGACGGCGACGCGGTCGCCATTGACGGGGACCAGCAGGGCCGCCTCGTCTGGCGTGCCGACATTGAGGACCTGCTTGCCCTTGCGGGTATTGGCGACCATGTCGTCTTCGCTGACGATGAAGCCGTAACCGGCAGCCGAGGCGATGATGCGCTTGCTACCCGGGCGGTAGATGAAGATATCGACGATATCCTGACCTTCCTCGATATCGACAATGATGCGGACCGGCTCGCCCTGGCCGCGGCCGCCCGGCAGCTTGTCGCCGGAGAGGGTATAGACCTTGCCGCCGGTGGTGAGCATCAGCAGCTTGTCGGTGGTCTCGCATTTGAGGGCGAGCTTCAGACGGTCGCCGGACTTGAAGCCCTTTTCGTCATTGACCTCCACGGCATGGCCGCGCGGTGCACGGATCCAGCCCTTCTCGGAGAGGATGACGGTGATCGGCTCGCGCTCGATGAAGGCCTCGGTGACCTCGGAGAGGTCGGCATTGGGGGCATCCATCAGGATGGTGCGGCGGGCGCCCAACCCATGCGGGCTGCCGTCGGGGTTGGTCAGCGGATAGGCCTTCTTGAGGGCCTCGATTTCCTTGCTGATGGCGCCCCATTGCCGCTTGTCGGACGCGAGCAGGATTTCGAGATGCCCCTGCTCGTCGGTCAGCGCGGCATGCTCCTTGCGCAACTCGATTTCCTCGAGCTTGCGCAGCGAGCGCAGGCGCATGTTGAGGATGGCTTCGGCCTGCACATCGGTGAGCTCGAACGTGCTCATCAGGCTGGCCTTGGCATCATCCTCCTCCCGGATGATGCGGATCACCTCGTCGAGATTGAGATAGGCGATGATATAGCCGCCCAGCACTTCGAGGCGGTGGGCGATCTGCTCCAGCCGATGCTGGGAGCGGCGGACCAGCACTTCCTTGCGATGTTCGAGCCAGGCCTTGAGGGCCTGGGCAAGACTCATCACCTTGGGCACGGTGCCGCGATCGAGCACGTTGAGGTTGAGAGGGAAGCGGGTCTCAAGGTCGGTTGTCTTGAACAGCTGCTCCATCAGGATGACCGCATCGACGGTGCGGGCGCGTGGCTCGAGCACAAGGCGGATATCGTCCGAGGATTCGTCGCGGACGTCCTTGAGCAGCGGCAGTTTCTTGGCCAGCAGGAGTTCGGCGATCTTTTCGACGAGGCGCGACTTCTGGATGCCGTAGGGAATTTCGGTGACGACGATGAGATAGACGCCGCGGCCGGTCTCCTCGACATTCCACTTGGCGCGCAGGCGGAAGGAGCCGCGGCCGGTGGCATAGGAGTTGGCGATCGAGGAGGCCGATTCCACGAGAATTCCGCCGGTAGGGAAGTCCGGGCCCTTCACGTAGTGAGTCAGGTCCTGCGCGGAAGCGTCTGGATTGACATTGATAAGATGCAGCGCCGCATCGCAAAGCTCGGCGACATTGTGGGGCGGCACCGAGGTGGCCATGCCCACGGCGATGCCGGTGGAGCCATTGGCGAGCAGATTGGGGAAGTTGGACGGCAGGACGACCGGCTCTTCGTCTTCGCCGTCATAGGTCGGCTTGAAGTCGATGGCATTCTCGGTGATGCCTTCGAGCAGACGCATGGCCACGTCGGTCATGCGGCTCTCGGTGTAGCGCATGGCGGCAGCGTTATCGCCGTCGATATTGCCGAAATTGCCCTGCCCGTCGACAAGCGGATAGCGCAGGGCGAAGTCCTGCGCGAGGCGGACCAGCGCGTCATAGATGGACTGGTCGCCATGCGGGTGGAACTTGCCGATCACATCGCCGACGATACGGGCGGACTTCTTGTAGCCCTGGCCCGGATCGAGCTTGAGCAGGCGCATGGCGTGGATAATGCGGCGATGCACGGGCTTGAGCCCGTCACGCGCATCGGGCAGCGCACGCTGGGTGATGGTGGACAGGGCGTAGGAGAGGTACCGCTCCTCGATGGCCTGCTTGAGATCGACGACGCGCTGGTCGTCGGCAGGCGGGAGGGTATCGCTTTCAGACATCGGCAGGCATTCCGGGAGAACGAATCAGGAAAGCAGTATAGCCGGTGGAGGGCCCGAACTCACAATTTACGGCAGGAATGCGGGGGTTCTACACGATTTATGGACGCGCGGAAGCGCCGCCTGGAGTGCGGTTGTCGTGTGGTTCGCTCTGCTCACCGAGTGAGCCGTGATGGCGAGGCGACTGCCTCGAAGGTTAGTTTTAGATAGTGAGACAGACGCCTCGCCATCACGCCGGGATTTTTCACACACGCATCGAGCGGCCGCCCTTTCGGATTTTATCGCTTCCGTTCCCGATCTGGGTTCGTGCCATCCGAGCGTAGCTCGCATGGCCTTCTAACCTCAAATCTCTCCACTGGAGAGATTTGCCCTGCGGGACGGCGCGAGGCCGGTGGTCAGCATACATGCGGGAGCCTGGCGACCCATGCTCCCCGGCAGTCTTTCCCGCACATCACTCGTCATGATCGCGCTCTGGCGGGTAGATGGTGAGAGTATGCAGGAGGTTTGGCGGAGGGGGATAAGTTTGTGGTGGGGCGAAAAAGGTCAACGCGGGCGGAGGGTTAGCCCAGCGTTTCCTGGGGAGCACATATCGGCGTGCGGCCCCACCCCCTCCTACCTCCCCCATCAAGGGGGAGGTTTCGCTCCACTCGTGAGGCACGATCGAGTCCGAACCACTGAACCACACCTCCCCCTTAATGGGGGAGGCCGGGAGGGGGTGGGCCGCAAGCGCCGAGCTCCGGCAGGGCCGCGTCCCCGTCTCAAGAAACGCGGTGTCATCCCGGGTGGGGAGATTTCTGGGCAGCCCTTGCGGTCGCGCTAATCCTCGCGGCTCAGCATCCCCACCAGGCCATCGCGGATCGTGGGATGGTCCAGCTGCCTGGGCCCCCAGACCTGGCTTTGGAGGAAGTGCCCCGTCAGGCTCAGCGCGTCGGCGATGTCGTGCGGGCTCGCATTGCCGCGGGCGGTGAGGAAACTGGGGAGGGGCAGCAGGCGGTCGAGATAGGGGGCGGCAGCCGCGCGGGAGACGGCGCGGCCGGATTTGGGCGAGACGTGGGTCAGGTCCTCGGTGGTGCCGGTGACGGCGCAGGCGGTGAGGTCGAGGCCGAAGCCGAGGTCCTCGAGCAAGGCGAGTTCGAAGCGCGCCAGGGCAGCGCCGTCAGGCGGGCTGTCGATGAGGCGAAGCGCCATGCCGAGCAGACGATCATGCGGGTCGCGCTCGGGCAGAAGACGGAGGTGTTCGCAGAGCAGCTGGCTGAGATAGAGGCGGGTGCGATCCTCGATCAGCGCGGCGGCGCGGGCGGTCAGCAGTTCGACGGAGAACATGCCGAGCTGGTCTTCAAGGCGCGCGCGCCAAGTGAGCTGGATGGTGTTGCCGGGCTGCAGGACCGCGGCGAGGCGGCGGGTGCGGCCACCGCGGACGAGGCCAAGATGGCGACCGCGGCCGGCGACCATGGCCTCGGCAATGACACTGGTCTCGCCGTGGCGGCGGACGCCGATCAGGAGGGCTTCACCGGTCCATTCCATCTATTGGGTTTCGCGTATGTGGAGGGGTACCCCCCTCCGAGCGCCACCAGGCGCTGCGCGCCAAGCTTTGCTTGCCTCCCCCACAAGGGGGGAGGTGGGCACCGTGGATTGGGCTAAATCATGCCGCAAGCTCGATGCCACCCTCCCTCTTGAGGGGAGGGCCAGGGAGGGGGTTGCGTGAAGCGCGTCAGCCCTTCCCATGCGGGTATTCCAGGCCCATTTCGCGGTAGCGCTCGGGGTCGTCGCCCCATTTTTCGCGGACCTTGACGAACAGGAAGAGGTGGATGGGCACCTCGTACATGTCCATCAGTTCCTTGCGGGCCTCCTGGCCGATGGCCTTGATGGTCTGGCCGCCGGCGCCGAGGACGATCTTCTTGTGGCTGTCGCGGGTGACATAGACCACCTGGTCGATCTTGTAGGAGCCGTCCTTCTGGATCTTGAAGGACTCGGTTTCGACCGTGGAATTGTAGGGGATCTCGTCGTGGACGCGCAGGAACAGCTTTTCGCGCGTGATCTCGGCGGCGGTGATGGCCATGGTGAGATCGGTGAGGTGATCCTCGGGGAAATGCCAGGGGCCGGGCGGGATGTGCTTGATGCACCAATCCATGAAATCCTGCACGCCATAGCCCTTGAGGGCCGAGATCATGAAGGTGGCCTCGAAGCGCAGCTTGGCGTTGATGGCTTCGGAGAGCTTGAGCAGCTCCTCGTTCTTGACCGTGTCGATCTTGTTGAGGATCAGGATGCGCGGATGTTTGACATTCTCCAGGCCCTCAAGCAGCTTTTCGAGCTCCGGGGTCAGGCCGCGATCGACGTCGACGATGAGGGCGACGATATCGGCATCCCCTGCCCCGCCCCAGGCGCTGTCGACCATGGCGCGATCGAGCCGCCGCTTGGGTGCGAAGATGCCGGGCGTGTCGATGAAGACCAGCTGGGCCTTGTCGAGCGTGACGACGCCGCGCACCTGGCTGCGGGTGGTCTGCGCCTTGTGAGTGACGATAGAGACCTTGGTGCCGACCAGGGAATTGAGCAGGGTCGACTTGCCGGCATTGGGGGCACCAACCAGGGCGATGAAGCCGCAGGAGGTATCGGAGAGTTGTTCTGGCGTGTTCATGGCGTTTCCTTCCACACCTTCTGGGCAATCAGGAACAGTTCGGCGGCCTTGTGTTCGGCAATCTTCTTGGAAGGCCCGGTGGCGCTCAACGGTTCGAAATCACCCAGGGTGACGGCGATGGTGAATTGGGGGGCATGGTCGGGACCCTGCCGTTCGGTCTGGGTATAGGTTGGGGGCTCGAGGCCGCGGGCCTGGGCCCATTCCTGCAGGGTCGTCTTGGCATCGGCCTTGTTGGCCTGGCCATCGGCGAGGAATTCCTCGAACATGCGCTCGACGAACTCATAGGCCTTGCCCAGCCCGCCGTCGCAATAGATGGCGCCGATCACCGCCTCGGTGACGTCGCCGAGAATGGCTTCCTTTTCGGCGCCGCCCGTGCGCGCCTCGCTGTCGCCCAGGATCATGGCGGAGCCGAGGTCGAGGGTGCGGGCGATGATGGCGCAGGTCTCCTTGCGCACGAGGGTATTGAGGGTGCGGCTCAGCTCGCCCTCATTGGCCTTGGGATAGCGGCGGTAGAGCATGTCGGCGACAACGAGGCCGAGCACACGGTCGCCGAGGAATTCAAGGCGCTGGTAAGACTGCTCGATGCGCTTTGCCGGCGAGATGGCACTGGAATGGGTGAGCGCGCGGCTCAACAGGTCCGGATCGGCAAACTTGTAGCCGAGCCGGAACTGGAGCTTTTCATAATTGCGCGCGGCACGGCTCATCGATCGATGGTCTGGAACATGCGGTCCCAGCGGACATTAGCCGGCCACTGCCAGAGCTGCCAGGGGGGGATATTGTCCTTGATCGAGAAGAAGCGCGCCTCGGCCTTGGCGATGAGGTTGACGGCCGGGACGTAGCCGACCTGGCTCAGCACGCGGCTATCGGCGGAACGGTCGCGGTTGTCGCCCATCATGAAATAGTGGCCGGCGGGAACGACATATTCTGAGGTGTTGTCGAGCGGGCCGTTATCGGCGATTTCCTGGATGGTATGGACGGAGCCCTCGGGGAAGGTCTCGCGATAGACGGTGACCTCGCGGGTCTGGCCTTCGCTGTCGGTATCCTGGGCGGTGCCGATGGCTTCGCGCTCGACCATGGTGCCGTTGATATAGAGGCGCCCCTCGCGGACCTGGATAGTGTCGCCAGGCAGGCCTACGACGCGCTTGATATATTCGATGTTCTGCGGCACCGGGCGGAACACGGCGATATCGCCGCGATTGGGCTCACGACCGAAGATGCGATTGCCGACGGGCAGCTCGAAATCGAGCGCGGTGAAATCGCCGTAGCGGCCGAGCGAGAAGGAGTGCTTGCCATAGCCCCAGACGAATTTGTTGGCGACGAAATAGTCGCCGATCATCAGCGTCTGCTGCATGGAGGCAGTGGGAATGGAAAAGGGCTGGTAGAGGAAGGAGCGCAGCACGATGGCGATCAGCAGCGCCTCGACCACGACAACGATGGTTTCCACCCATTCATTGGTCGCGGACTTCTTGATGGGCTTGTCGACGGGCTGGCTCATGAATTTCCCCGGAAATGCGGTGCCGAAGCGTTAGGCGTTTGTGCCGTTCGGGTCAACGCGATTGGCTGATGGGCCAATCCGAAAAGTCCAAGACTATTCGGGCAGCGCCTCGATGATGACGAAGGCCTGGGCGAGCCCGGCATCGTCGGTAATGGTCAGGTGGATGTGGGGAACGTGGCCGGGCGGGACAAGGCGGGCCAGCGCTTTTGCCGCGCCATTGGTCAGATGCATGGTCGGCTTGCCCGAGGGCAGGTTCACCACGCCCATGTCGCGCCAATAGACGCCCCAGCTGATGCCGGTGCCGAGCGCCTTGGAGCAGGCTTCCTTGGCGGCGAAGCGCTTGGCATAGGAGGCGGCGCGCTGGGCGCGGCGGTCGGACTTGCGCTGCTCGATCTCGGTGAAGCAGCGATTGGTGAAGCGGGCGCCGTATTTGTCGAGGGTCTTGGCGACGCGGTCGATCTGGATGAGGTCGGAGCCGAGGCCGATGATCATGGCAATGCTCCGCGTCCGGGGAGATACCCCCACCTAGCCTCCCCCTGACAGGGGGAGGTATCTGCCGGTGGTTGTGGCGAGACGACAGCAAGACGAGTGGAGCGGCACCTCCCCCTTGATGGGGGAGGCTGGGAGGGGGTGACCGCCGGGCTCACTTCACACCCTGGATGCCGCGGCTGCCGGGTTTGACGGCGGGGATGGCGGCGAGTTCGGGAGGGAGCTGGTCGGCCGGATAGGCGGGAACCTTGAATTCGATGAGGCTCACCAGCGGGACGCCGACATCGGCCTCGCCACCGGAGCGATCGATCAGGCAGGCGGCGGCGACCACGTTGGCGCCGATGGCGCGCAGGGCCTCGACGCATTCGCGGATGGAAAGGCCGGTGGAAACAATGTCCTCGACCACGATGACCTTGTCGTCGGGGGCGATCTCGAAGCCGCGGCGCAGCTCGAACTTGCCCTCGACGCGCTCGGTGTAGAGGGCGGGGACGCCGAGGTGACGGGAGGTCTCGTAACCGGGAATGATGCCGCCGATGGCGGGAGAGACGACCTTGGTCACATCGCCAAAACCGTCCGCGTGGATCTTCTCGGCCAGGGCCTTGCAGAGCTTTTCGGTCTGGCTGGCATATTGGAACACCTTGGCCTTCTGCAGGAAGACCGGCGAGCGCAGGCCGGAGGACAAGATGAAATGGCCTTCGAGCATGGCGCCGCAATCGCGGAAAATGGCCAGTACTTCATCTTTCGTCATCGGCAAACCTCCGGTCGACCTGGCCGTCCCACTCCAGGGTCGAAATCATGCCCGCCTCGCGAATGCCGGCGCGCTGGACGGCAGATAGGCCGGGACTGCGCTTGAGCGTTGCCAGAACATCGGTGAGTTGTGCAAGGTCGCGCACCTCGATTTCGAAGATCAGCTGGTGAAAATCGGGCGAAATCATCCGCATCACCAGATTGTTGATGTTGGCGTCGCAGGCGGCGATGGCCGAGGAGATCTGCGCCAGTGAGCCGGGGCGATTGACCGATTCCATGGTGATGACGGTGGGAAAGAGCTTGTCCTCGCGGCCGGCAAGGTTCCAGCGCACGTCGACCCAGGCGACGTCGCTGTCATGCATGTCGATCAGGGCATCGGAATGGATGGGGTAGACCAGCATGGCCTTGTCGGGCTGCAGGATGCCGACGAGGCGATCGCCGGGCACGACCCCCTCCCCCGACACCGTGACCGGCATGTGAAAATCGAGCTGGGCCAGGGCGGCCTTGGCGCGCGGGCCGGAGCGCTGTCCGCCGGGAACGCGGAAGCGGAAGAGATCGGTGGACCGCAGGGCGAACCAGCCATCGGCAGTATCGGCCACCGGCAGGTCGAGCTTGCGGCGGCGCTTGCGCAGACCCTTGAGCTTGGCGAGTTCAGCGGCCAGCGGCTCGGAGCCGATCTTGCCTTCGCCCACGGCGATCAGCAGGTCGCGGCGGCTTGCCGCGCCGAGGACTTCGGCCAGGGCCTTGGCCTCGGCGTCGTCGAGCATGACGCCCTCGCGCTCGAGCATCATGTTGAGCACGTGCTCGCCCAGGGCAAAGGCGCGCTGGGCGGCGGCGTGGCGCACCGAGCGGCGAATGGCGGCACGTGCCTTGCCGGTGGCGGCAATGCCGAGCCAGTTGAGCGGCGGCAGATGGTTCTGGTCGCGGATGATCTCGACTTCGTCGCCGCTGCGCAGCTGGGTCACCAACGGCAGGATGGAGCCGTTGATCTTGGCGCCGACAGTGGTGTCGCCGATATCGGTATGCAGGGCATAGGCAAAGTCGATGGGCGTGGCGCCGCGGGGCAGCGCGATCAGCCGGCCCCGCGGGGTGAAGCAGAAGACCTGATCCTGGAAGAGCTCCAGCTTGGTATATTCGAGGAAATCCTCGGTGGAATTGCCGGCGGTGAGGTGCGCGATGGTAGAGCGCAGCGAGCCATAGGCCTGTGATTCATTCTCGATGCGGCTCAGGTCGGCCGAGGCGCCATCCTTGTATAGGGCGTGGGCGGCGATGCCGTATTCGGCGACGCGATCCATCTCCTCGGTGCGGATCTGCAGCTCCGCGCGCTGGCGGCCGGGCCCCACGATCGTGGTGTGAATGGACTGGTAGTCATTGTGCTTGGGGACCGAGATATAGTCCTTGAAGCGGCCGGGCACGACCTTCCACTTGGTGTGGACGACGCCGACCGTGCGGTAGCACTCCTCCACCGAGCCGACGATGACGCGGAAGCCGATCATGTCGGAGAGCTGTTCCAGCGCGATCGACTTGCGCTCGATCTTGTTGAAGATCGAGAAGGGCGACTTCACCCGCGCCTTGACGCGGGCGGTAATGCCCTCGGCGGCCAGACGCTCGCTGAGCTCGGTGGAAATGACGGAGATGGTCTCGCGATATTCGGCCTGCATCTCGTCCAGCCGGGCGATGATGGCCTGATAGTGCTCAGGCTGCAGAATCCGGAAGGAGATGTCCTCCAGCTCGTTGCGCATGTCCTGCATACCCATGCGGCCGGCAAGCGGGGCATAGATATCCATGGTCTCCTGCGCGATGCGCTTCTGCTTGTCGGGCGGCATGAACTGAAGCGTGCGCATATTGTGCAGGCGGTCGGCCAGCTTGACCAGCAGCACGCGCACATCCTGGCTGATGGCCAGCAGCAGCTTGCGCAGGTTCTCGGCCTGGGCCTCCTCGCGGGAGACCAGGTTCAGCCGATCGATCTTGGTCAGGCCATCGACGATGGTGGCAATCTCGGCGCCGAACAGCTGGTCGATCTCGGCGCGGGTGGCGTCGGTATCCTCGATGGTGTCGTGCAGCAGGCCCACGGCGATGGAGGCATCGTCGAGCTTGAGCTCGGTGAGGATGGCGGCGACTTCGAGCGGGTGATTGAAATAGGGGTCGCCTGAGGCACGCTTCTGCGAGCCATGCTTCTGCATGGCGTAGACATAGGCTTTATTCAACAACTGCTCGTCGACGTTCGGGTTGTAGGCCTGAACGCGTTCGACAAGCTCGTACTGACGCATCATGGGTGGGTGCCGCTCGCTTGAAGAATGAGCTTAGCGCTTTGAAAGAAAATGGAAAGGGTGGCGGCGGGAGTATCTGAGTTGCAGCGGGTTGGGAAGGCGCATGGTGCCCAAACCCTACCCCCCCCTACTCTTGATCGCTCAAATCGCTCCACTGGAGCGATTTGCCCCTTCGGGTCGCTCACAAGCCCATCGAGGGGGAGGTTTCCCTCTACTCTTGAGGCACAATCCAGTCCCACCCACCAGACAGCACCTCCCCCTTGAAGGGGGAGGCTGGGAGGGGGTGGCGGGTGGGCACGATCAAACGAAAACACCCCCGGCTTGCGCCGAGGGTGTTGAATGCACTGCGCAACGATCGTTAGTCGTCGCGGCGTTCCGGCGGAGCGAGGCTTTCGATGCCGCGCAGCAATTCTTCTTCACTGATCGTGTCGAAGTTGATCGAATCATCGCCATTGGCGCTTTCGATGAGCGGAGCGGCGTGCTCTTCGGGCTCGTCGACCTCGACATATTTCTGCAGCGAATGGATCAGGTCTTCGCGCAGGTCATCGGGAGAAATCGCGCCGTCGCCGATTTCACGCAGCGCCACAACGGGGTTCTTGTCGTTGTCGCGGGAAACGGTGATCTGGGCGCCGGACGAAATCATGCGCGCGCGATGGGCGGCCATGAGAACGAGATCGAAGCGGTTTTCGATCTTTTCGATGCAGTCTTCAACGGTGACGCGTGCCACAGACGTCTCCAAAATTTATGGAATGAACGCTTCCCATACACGAGCGACCCGGCGGGCACAAGGTTGGCGTGGCTTGCACCAGCTGCATGGGTCACTGAGGGTCACCCCGCCAACACCCACGCCTTGCCGGGTTCCGGAAAACGTGCGAATAGCGAAGTTAAGATAAGGTTCTCGGTGGAATTTAAATTTGACCGTTCGGGACTGCTTTTGTGACGGCACATCATTTGGCGGCAGCAACCGCAAATGGGAGATTTGAGATGCCCATCGATTCCAGAGAAAAAATCGTTTTGTTCATCGATGGCGCCAATCTTTACGCCACATCCAAGGCTATCGGGATCGATATCGACTATCGCCGACTGCTCGCTGAATTCAACGCCAAGGCCTATCTGCTGCGCGCCAATTACTACACAGCGCTGATCGAGGATCAGGAATATTCCTCGATACGGCCGCTGATCGACTGGCTGGACTATAACGGCTTCACGGTGGTGACCAAGCCGGCCAAGGAATTCACCGACGCGACCGGCCGCCGCAAGATCAAGGGCAACATGGATATCGAGCTCTGCGTCGATGCGCTGGAGCTGGCCCCGTACTACGATCACATGGTGTTGTTTTCGGGTGACGGCGACTTCACCGCGCTGGTGGCGGCGCTGCAGCGCAAGGGTAAGCGGGTGACCGTAGTATCGACGCTGACGACCTCCACACCGATGATCTCCGACGACCTGCGCCGGCAGGCGGATTTCTTCATGGATGTGGCCGACCTGGCCAAGAATGTCGGCCGCCCGCCGAGCACCCGACCGGTTGCTGCGCCGGTGGCGGCTGAGGTTGAGGAATAAGGCTAACTAGGTGGAAGCCCCCTCACCCCGGGGCTACGCGCCGACCAAGGCACTCGGCCGGCCTCGCGGCCTTCTCACCTAGAATCGCTCCACCGGAGCGATTTTGCCCTTTGGGCCGGTTCGAAGTCCCCCAGAGGGAGAGGTAAGGCGGCCCTACCCCCGGCCGCCTTCTTTCATGATGCGGGACTTGTCGCGGTTCCAGTCGCGGTCGCGCTCGGTGGCGCGCTTGTCGTAGTTCTTCTTGCCCTTGCCGATGCCGATCAGCAGCTTGGCGCGACCCTGATCGTTGAAGAAGAGCTTGAGCGGCACGATGGTATTGCCGGCGCGCGCAACTTCCTGGTCGAGATGGGCCAGCTGCTTGCGCGAGACCAGCAGTTTGCGCGGGCGCTTTTCCTCATGGTTGAAGCGATTGGCCTGCAGATATTCGGGAATATGGGCGTTGATCAGCCAGAGTTCGCCTTTTTCGGGCGAGGCGTAGGATTCGGTGATCTGGGCCTTGCCCAGGCGCAGCGACTTGACCTCGGTGCCGGTCAGCACAATGCCGGCTTCCATGGTTTCGCCGATTTCATAGTCGTAACGCGAGCGACGGTTCTCAGCCACGAGACCATGGCTGATTACACCGTTCTTTGCTTTGTCGTTCTTTGGAGCCATGAGGCTTAGATAAGGCCTGCGTGGCGCATTGCAAAGTCCACGGCCTCTTCGGTGGCCTTGCTGACCGGGACCAGCGGCAGGCGCAATTCATTGGCGCAGCGGTTCAAGCGGCTGGCCGCATACTTCACCGCAGTCGGATTGGGCTCCATGAACAGGTTCTTGTGCAGGTGCACCAGCTTGTCCTGCACCAGCAGGGCGCCCTTGAAATCACCGGCCAGCGACAGCTCCTGCATCTGCGAGCACAGGCGCGGCGCGATGTTGGAGGTGACCGAGATACAGCCGTGGCCGCCATGCGCGTTGAAGGCGAGCGCAGTAATGTCTTCGCCCGAGAGCAGGATGAAATCCTTGCCGAGCTTGTCGCGCTGCAGGCTGGCCCGACCGAGATCGGCCGTCGCATCCTTGACGCCGATAATGTTGGAGTGGGCTTCATGCAGGCGGGCGATGGTATCGACGGTGAGATCGACCACGGTGCGGCCGGGCACACTGTAGAGAATGACCGGAATGCCGACGGCCCTGGCTACCGCGGAGAAGTGCTGGAACATGCCCTCCTGATTGGGCTTGTTGTAATAGGGCACGATGGTCAGCACCGCGTCGGCGCCGGCCTTTTCGGCAAACCTGGCCAGTTCGACCGCTTCGGCCGTGGAATTGGAGCCGGCGCCAGCAATCACCGGGACGCGCTTGTTGGCGGTCTCGACGGCAATTTCTACGACGCGGCGATGCTCTTCATGGCTGACGGTGGGGCTTTCACCTGTGGTGCCAACCGGCACGAGGCCATGCGTACCTTCGGCAATCTGCCAGTCGACAAAGCTGGCGAAGGCTTTCTCATCCACATTCCCATTGAGCATGGGAGTGATGAGCGCCGTAATCGATCCTCGCAGCATTTGTCGAAATGTCCTTGGGTTGGTTTGCCACAGTTCAGCCGTGGCAGAGTGTCATAGAGCGGCTGTAGCGCCGTTTTTTGTGCGCCGCACCATAGTTTTTATCCGACCGCATCACAACGCTTTGTTGCGGCGGCGACCAGCCGGGTTCATCGGCGGCAAGACCATCTTTACCCCGATGGGGTAAGTTTGGACTGACCGCAGGTGGGGGCGCCCAGCCGGTTGAACAGACACGTACCAGCAGGACGGCAGATGACGCAGCGCTTTCGGGCAGGCCTCATCGCAGCGGTTTTGGGCCTGGCGAGCTTTGCCCCCCTCTCGCATGCGATAGCCAATGACGCGATCGACACGGTAACAACGGGCTCGGTCCCGGCGGAGGCCGGTATCACGGCCGGTGAGCCAAAGGGCTCGGAAGCTTTCCGCGCCGCACTGGCTGTCCTGCTCGCCGGCGATCCGGTGGCAGCCTATAGCCAGGCAGCCGCGCTGGATAATGCCGTCGAGCGCCGCACCGTGCAGTGGGCGGCAATCTATTTCCATGCCGGGGAGATCGACTACCGGTCGATCGAGCAGTTCATTGCCGATGCGCCCGGCTTTGCGCCGACCAGCATCGCCAGGACGCGGATCGAACAATCGCTGGCCCGGGCGGAAGCCGGCGCGGGCGCTGTGATCAAGACGCTGGCCGGGAGCACGCCGCGCACCGTCGACGGCAAGATCCTGCTGGCCAGCGCCTATCTGGCCGAGGGCGACACGCAGCGCGCCACCAGCCTGGCGCGCAGCATCTGGATCGACAATTTTCTCACGGAGGCACAGGAAGCCAAAGTGGCCGCCCGGCTGGGTAGCCTGCTGGATGGCGAGGCGCATTGGGCACGAGCCGTGCACCTGATGATGCATGACCGGGCGCGGGGCAGCGAGCGGCTCTTGCCGCATCTGACCGAAGCGCAGAAGTCGCTGGCGGTGGCGCGGGCGGCGGTGTCGCGCAACGCCGACAACGCCAAGGCGCTGCTCGACGACGTGGACGAAAGCCTACATGACCACCCCGTCTATCTCTATTCGCGCGCACAGCGCGCGCGGCAGTTCGCGCTGTGGGAGAGCGCGGTCGACTGGCTCAACCGGGCACCCGAAGTGCTGCCTGACTCAGCCGAGTGGTGGTATGAGCGGCGCACCCTGATCCGCCAGCTGCTGAACGAGGGGGAGCCCGCCCTGGCCTACCAGGCGGCAGCAGGCTATCGCCGCGGTCCCGAGGGGCGTCTGGTGGAGGCGCATTTTCACGCGGGGTGGATCGCGCTGTCCTTTCTCGCCGATCCGGCCGCGGCGACCCAGCATTTCACCGCCATGGCGGGCCTGGCCACCCTGCCCGACAGCGTGACGCAGGCCAATTACTGGCTGGCGCGCGCGCATCGTGCGGCTGGTAACGCAGCATCGGCGCAAGCTGCGCTGGAGACGGCGGCCGCCTTTGGCACGGTCTATTACGGGCAGCTGGCGCGGGCCGAGCTTGGCAAAGCCGGCGTTGATATCCGCCCCCTGCCCGACGCGCGGCCAAGCGAAACCCTGTTCAACGCCCATCCGGTGGTGGGCGCGGTGCGGCTGCTGGCCGCCAATGGGCAAGCCAGGATGGCTGTGCCGCTGCTGCGCCATTTTGGGGTGGGCCTCACCAGGGGCGGCGAACTGCTGCTGGCGGCGCAACTGGCGGAGGAGATCGACGCGCATCATCTGGCGATCTCCATTGCCAATACCGCCGACCAGCGGGGCACGCCGCTCGACATGTTCAGCTTTCCCCAGGCTGGACTGCCTGACGATGCACGGCTCGCCGCCGACCGGGCCGCGGTCTATGCCGTGGTGCGGCAGGAATCGATGTTCCAGATCGATGCTGTCTCCTCAGCGGGCGCACGCGGGCTCATGCAGCTGATGCCGGGCACCGCCCGGGAGGTGGCCCGCGAAGTGGGCGTCGACTATTCGCCTGGCCGGCTGGTGAGCGACGCGGCCTATAATGCGCTGCTGGGGTCGACCTATCTCAGCGCGCAGCTCGAGCGCTTTGACGGCTCGCTGGTCTTGGCGGCGGCGGCCTATAATGCAGGACCCGGCAATGCCAACAAGTGGATCCGGGCCTATGGCGATCCGCGGGCGGACAATGTCGATCCCGTCATCTGGGTGGAGCTGATCCCGTTCCAGGAGACGCGCACCTATGTGAAGCGCGTGCTGGGCAATTACCTGGTCTATCGCGCGCGGCTGGGCGACAGCCCGCTGACGCTGCAACAGGCCTTGCGGACCATTCGATAGACGGGGCCCCTTGAGCAGACACGCGCACTGCCTCTAGATAGCGGCAACCAGAGTTGCCCATGCCGCGCAAAAGAACCGTCCCTGCCGACCACGCCGCCTTTGCCGACCTGCCGATCACCCATGTGACGCTGTCAGCGGGGGTGCGCGCGGCCGTGCATGTGGCCGGGCAGCTGTCGAGCCGGCGGCTGCCGGTGGTGTGCATTGCCGGCTATCAGCGCAATATGAGCGATTTCAGCGCCTTTGCCGCCTATTTCCGCCGCGTCGGACGTGGGGAATGGCCCGTGGTGCTGATCGACCTGCCAGGGCGCGGGCGCGCCGACGACCGCCTCCGGGCCGAGGACTATAGTTCGCTGGCCGATGCCGACGATGTTGCCTCGGTTATGGCGGCGCTGGGGATTGGTCCGGCAGTGATGCTGGGACAAGGCCATGGCGGCCAGGTGGCAATGGCACTGGCGACCCGTCACCCCCGGCTGATCGCCGGGACGGTGTTACTCGACGCGGGGCCGGTCACCGACTCACGCGGCATTGTCCGGCTGCGCAATAACCTGGCGCATATCGAAAGCCTGCAGGGCGCGGCCGTGGTTACGGCAGGCTTCCGGCGCATTCTGGGCGGGGATTATCCCGGCCTGGCCGATGACCGGCTCAACGCGCTGATCGGGCGCAGCCACATGATAGACAAGCGCGGCAGGGCGCGGCCGCTGTTTGACCATCGCCTGATCGAGGCACTGGCCAGCATCAATTTCGACGATGTGCTGATGGCGCAGTGGCCACTGTTCGATGCCCTGCGCTGTGCGCCGCTGATGCTGCTCCGCACGCAGCTGACCGACCAGCTGCGTCGCGAAACGTTCGACGAAATGTCGCGCCGCCGACCCGATGCGGTGGCGCTGACGATTGCCGGGCAAGGCTCGCCTGCCCTGTTCGACCAGCGCGAGGAAATCGAGGCCGTGGCCGAATTCGTCATCCGGACCAGCGTGCAGGTGCTGGGGCGCGCGGCCTAGTCGTAACCGCTAGGCGTCGGCCTTGGCCTTCGAGAGCTCGATGGCCTGCTCGACCCAGCGCTCGCGGCGAATGCGGCCCTTAAACGCCAGCTGTCCCTCGACCCATTCTGCATTGGCCTTGGACCAGGTGGCAATCTGATCGATGTGGAAGACGCCCATTGCATAAAGCGATGCTTCAATCTTTGGGCCGATTCCCTTGATCTGCTTGAGATTGTCGGCCTTGCCCTCTCGCGCTGCGGCAAGCGCGAGCGGCTTGGCATCACCAGACTTTTCCTTGGCTGGGCGCTTGGCAGTTGCGGGTTCAGTCGGGGATTTGGCCGAGAGGGGAGCCGGCTCGACCCGCTGCGGCTTCGGCGCCGGGAGGGGTTCGCTGACGGTGGCCGCGAGGCGCGCGGCATGGCTGCGCGGCGGACGCACCTCCGAGGTCGGAGCGGGCGGGACCACCACAGGCTGAGGCACGGCGACGACCTGCCTGGTTCCCCGGGCGGCGTGGAGAATGCGTCGAACGCCATAGCCGAGGACGCAGCCGAGCAAGTAGGCGACCAGCAACAGGAGCGCGGTTTCGACGATGTGGGCCGTGTTGCTCATGGGCAGCTCAGGGCCTTGGCGGAGCAAAGCTGCGCCAGCCGACGACAAAACCGACAAGGCCGGCCGCCGCCAGATAGGGCCAGTAGACGCCCAGGAGATAGCTGAGCGCGCTCCAGTTCATTGCCATGCCCTCCCCCGCGACCTAATCCTGAGCCTTCACCGTGACGACAATCCGTCGGTTGATGCGCTTGCCCTGGGCGGTGTCGTTGTCGGCGATGGGCATGGATTCCCCATAGCCGACGGCATAGAGCCGGGAATAATCGACGCCACGAGCGACAAGGGCGGCAACGACGGCCTCGGCCCGCGCCACCGAGAGGGCCATGTTCAACGTCTCGTCGCCGTCGGCATCGGTATGGCCCTCGATATGGACGACGGCGTTCGGACAGGCGGCCAGGTCGATGGCCAGTTCGTCGAGCGCCGGGGCGGATTCGCCCGCGATCGTCGCCGAGCCGGAGGCAAAGAAGATGGCGTTGCGGGCGGAGAAATAGGCCACAGGCGCCGCACAGGCGGCAATGTCGGACGGGACAGACGCGTCCGGCTCGACGGCCGCGACCTCCGGCGTTTCCGGGGTAGCGGCGGCGGGAGCTGTCTCGGGCACCGGTTCGGGTTCGGGTTCAGGTGCCGGTTCAGGTTCAGGCGCCGGCGCCACCGTGATGTCAGAGGTCCAGGCCGCCCCGCCCGGGTCCGCAGCAAGGGCTGTCTCGATCGCGGCGCTCGACGCCTCGTCCGGGGCGACGCCCTTGAGCGACCAGGCACCATCAGCAAAAGCAAGGTCGCCGGTTTCGAGCTGCAGAAGCGCACGAAGACCGGTTTCCGCGCTCGGCAGGAACGCCTCGGGAGCGCCTGGGGACACCGTCACGGCGGCGATATCGCCATCGCTGATGGCGCCGAAATAGCGTCTTGCCGGCTCGGCGGGCACCTGGCCGCCCAGTTGCACGGCGCCATCAGGGCCGCGGCGCGCCGAGAAGGCATAATCCGGATCGACAGCCGGGGCGGCCGGTTCGGCAATGGCGGGTTCGGGCGCTTGCTCCGGCTCAATGGTTGGCTCGGGCTCCGGAACGGGTTCCGGTTCCGCCACAACCTCGGGCTCTGGTTCGGGTGCCGTAATGGCGATGGACCAGCCATTACTGTCGGTGGCGACGGCAAGCGAGGCCAGCAGGGCGTCGCGGGCTTCGATGGAGGCGGCGGCGCCGTTGAGCGACCATTGCTGCCCATCAAAACGGACTTCACCCTCGTCCAGCGCGAGGACGGCATCGAGGGCCGCGGTCGATGTGGCCACGAAATCGGCGGGTGCGCCGCTGCCGATTTCGGAGGTGTCTACGACAGAATCGCCGGCATGTACGGCCAGGAAGCGCTTCAGATTTTCAGTCGGCACGTGGCCCATCAGCGTGACGCCGTCGGCGGTGCGGGTGGCAGACCACAGATATGGCGACACTTCGGGGATGACGGGCGCCGGTTCGGCCACGGCGATGGACCAGCCGGCCGATGCCCGCTGCTGCGCCAGGAAATCCGCATCAATTGACTGCTTGTCGGCCGCCGAATTGGCCGTGCCGGTGACGGTCCAGCCGAGGCCGTCATAGGTGACGCTGCCGTCACGCAACCACCGGAGCAGGCCTATCGCGGACTCGGCGGAGGCGACAAAGTCGCTCGGCTCACCTGAGGCGTAAGTCATTGCTGCAGATGAAGTTTCACCTGTAGTAGCGAGCAAGGCGGCTTCTGCTTCGGGGTTAGGAACCATTCCCGACAGGACAATGGCGCCACTTTCATCCTTGCTGGCTGACCAGTTGTAACTGCTCACCCGAGGCGCCAGGACTTCGGCGCGCGCCAGCACGAGTCCCTGCGGCGCACCGGCAGCCAAGGTGGCGATCAACGTTTCATAATCGGCGCCGGAACGAGCCACGCCGGTGATGGTCAGGACATTATCGCGCAGGGCGATGCGGCCTTCGCTCATCAGGTCGAGAGCGGAAAGGCCGAAATCGACGCCAGATTGGTAGCGCTCGGGAGCACCGCGACCGAGCTTGAGCCAAGTGACGTCGGCCCCCTCGCCCAGGCTCAGCTTTTCGCGGGTGACTTCGTCTGGCGCGTAGCCATCGAAGACCACCACGCCGCCGGGCTGGCGCGTGGCGCTGATCCAGTAGTCCTCAATCCGCGGCGGTTCGAGGGTGACAATGCTGCCGGAGGGCGCCAGCGATTCGACGATGCCCTGCGCGACTTCGAGCGTTGGCGGCGCACCGGTAAGCGCACTTTCGCCACCGGTGATGCTGGCCGAGCCATATTCGAGGCGCGCCAGCTGCTCAATCAGTATCTGGGAAAGCTCAGCAAAACCATCGGGTTCGCCGGAACCCAAGGCAAGGCCGGTGGCGACCGGTATGCCGGATACGTCGGCGGTGCGGAGGCGCTCGGCAGATGCGTCGTCCGGCACGAAACCGGTCACCTCAATGCGCTTGCCGTCAAAGCTGGCGCTCCACTGATAGGGCTCGACCAGCGCGGGCGTGATCTCGACTGCGCCGAATGCGAGCCCGGCGGGAGGACCGGCTCGCAAGACGATCAGCAGGTCGCGATAGTCCCGTTCGGACTTGGCGCGACCGGCGACGCTCACCGTGAGGTCGGAGAGGACAATCTCGCCCTGATCGAAGTATTTCAGGTTTTCGATGGCAAATTCGGCGCCAGACACCCAGCTCCGGCGATCGGGCATGCCGGAGTGCAACTGCAGATCGGCATCGTCGAGACCTGCCATGGCGAGGAGACGGTGCCGGGTTGCCTCATCGGGGACACCACCGGAGAGACTCGCGGCGTCCTGATCAATAGTCGCTTGCAGTATGTAGGGCCTCGCCATCGGCGCCAGCGTCACAGCAGGCGTTATGGTGCGGATGCCCTCGATGGCAGCAAGGCGCGTGATTGCGGCCTCAACGATAGCCGGATCTGTGGTGGTGCCGGACAGGGTCAGGTCGCGGACATCCAGGGACAGCTCGGCCCAATCGTAGCCGCTGGCCGCCATGGCGGCGTTGCCCCTGGCCGTCAGATCGCCAGCAATGTCGGCCGATGTCATTGCAACGGATAAAGTCGTGCCGCCCAGGACCGTGGCCAGTCCCGGCACGACCCACTTGATGAGGTCCCTGATCATTCCTGTTCCGTGAATGTCCGCAATTGCTGCAACGCTAGTGCATTTCGCCCGGCGCGCAAACGAAAACGGCGGCTCTAAGTGATTGTCTGCGCGGGATTATTTCTGGCGCACGCGCAAGTTCGCGGCGGCTGCAGGTCGAAACGAGAGAATCAGTGCGCGACCGCCGAAGAGCAGCGCACAAAAGCAGAAAGGCCCGGCATGAGCCGGGCCTTTCCGTAGTCCAAAGCGATCCGAGGATTACTCGAAGGACTTGGCAGCCTTGAAGGTGACCTTGTAGGCACCGTTCTGCTGGACCTTGGCACCGATGGACGATTCGAAACCGCCACCTGGCTTCCAGCCGAGTTCGGCCGAAGCGTAGAAGTCGGAGAAGGCAGCAGCCGGAGCAACCGGAGCAACGTTCTCGCCGTGGCCATAGACACCGATCTCGCCGGTGAGCTTGATGGTTTCGGTCAGAGCAGCGATCAACTGGGCAGCGACCTGGTAGCCATCGCCAACGCCATCGGTACCATCGTTGAAGTAACGACCGCCGATGTTGAGTTCGATGCCTTCAGCAACCGTGGCGCCGAACGAACCGCCGAAGCCGAAGTCGGTTGCCAGGGCAGCGCCGCCGACAGCAGTGCCGCCGATAGCTTCAGCCGAGAGAGCGACCTTGAACATGTCGAACTTGGCTTCGCCCGAAACCAGGCCGTTCCAGAGAGCCCAGTTGCCAGCGGGGTTGTAACCGCCCGAGTACGAACCAGCAGCGCGGACCTTGAACGCGTCGAAGGTGCCGGTGATGCCAGCATGGACGCCGTAGGTGTCGCCGGTGGTCTGGATGCCATCGAGCAGGCCGCCGAGCGAGCCGCTGATGTGAGCAGTGATGCCTTCGCCAGCGTATTCGAGAACGCCGATCAGGCTACCAGCCTGGGTGTTGGCAACGCCAGCGAGTTCGTCGCGGTTGAGGGCTTCGAGGCCGATCTTGCCGATGAAGCCTTCGCCGAACTGGTGCTCGAGCTGGATGACATGACCGCCCTTGCGGACGGGGCCTTCCCAAACGCCCTTGTCGGCGTCGTCGGAGTTGAACAGGCCGGTGAAGTTGAACGGCTCGTCGTCGCCTTCGTTGAAGATCGAACCCTTACGACCAGCGGACAGGATGGTGGTGTCACCGACCTGGACGTAGGCGTCTTCAGCGCGCAGGGCATGGTTGTCGCCGTTGGCGACCGAGATGCCGTCACGGCTACGGATGTAGTCGCGCTGGCGCAGGTTGATCACGACGCGAGCAGGACCGAAGTCGCTCGAAGCGGTACCAACGAACTTCAGCAGGGTCTCAACCTTCGAGTCCCAATCCTGGTTGGAAGCCGGAGCTGCCAGCGCGCTGGGGGTGTCGATGTTGCGGACGCCGTCCTGGTTGATGGCGAAGCCAGCAGGAACCACACCCGACAGGGTGTTTGCGATGTTGCGAGCAGCGCCATTCCAGTTGCCGTATTCGAACGTGTACGAAACCTTGCCCGAGATCTGCAGGCAGTTGGTGTCGGACGAGATGGTCAGGCCAGCAAGGCCCAGCTCGTCGCAAACGTCGAGCGAGGTGAGAACGCCGAGATCGGCAGCAAAGCCAGCGGTCGAGAGACCGGCAGCAGCAACAGAACCGAGGATAAGGCTCTTGAGTTTCATTAGTTGACCTCCAAAGTCAGTCATTCTTGGTGCCGGTTACCCAGCGGTTTGTCGTAACGCGACCACACTTATTCGTGGTGCAGTGTGTTGCCGTCGCGCTGCGACCGACAAACGATCCCATGCATGGATTCGCAAGACCCACTCTACGCATGGCTGGAGATGACGCAATCACGCAAAAGCCGTTTTGCTGGGCCGGCAATATGGTTGCCAACCGGATGTTGCAGATTCAGCACACAGATGGAAACCACTTGTTAACCCGGCTGAACGAGCCGTTAAAGTCGCCCGGTTTTCGGGGGTCTTCGAAGCCGGCTGACGCAGTTTGGCGGGTGAAGGGCGCCAACTGCGTCAGATAACCAATCTGGGACGCCGAGCGAAATAAGGCGCAAATGCGCAGAGAATTTGGAATCAGCGGGCCGCAACGCGATCGCTGCCACAATTGGAGAGAGCATGGAGACGCAGAGGAAAGTCGCGGTAGTCACGGGCGGCAGTTCGGGGATTGGCCGGGCGGCGGCGTTGGGATTTGCCGCCGTGGGATATGATGTGGCCATTTGCGGGCGCCGGGCGGATGCCCTGCAGCAGGTCGCGGGGGAGACGGGCGGCCATTGGGGAGAGTGTGATGTCACCGATCCGGCGGAAGTGGCGCAGTTCTTTTCCGGGGTGAAGGAGAGATATGGCCGGGTCGACCTGGTGTTCAACAATGCCGGCCGGTTTGCGCCGGCCGTGTCATTCGGCGATCTGGACGTCGTGACCTGGAGAGAGATGGTCGATACCAACCTCAACGGCGCCTTCTATGTCGCGCGCGAGGCGTTCCGGGCGATGCGGGACCAGTCTCCGCAGGGTGGCCGGATCATCAATAACGGTTCCATCTCGGCCTATGTGCCGCGGCCCGGGGCAGCGTCCTATACCGCGACCAAGCACGCCATCACCGGCCTGACCAAGGCGATATCGCTGGATGGCCGCGCCTTCAGCATCGCCTGTGGGCAAATCGATATCGGCAATGCGGCGACGGACATGACCAGCAGCATGAACAGCGGCTCGCTCCAGGCCAATGGGACCATGATGCCGGAGCCGACCTTTGATGTGAAACATGTGGTCGATGCCCTGCTCTATATGGCCGGGCTGCCGCTCGAAGCCAATGTGCAGTTCATGACGGTGATGGCGACCAACATGCCCTACATCGGCCGGGGCTAGAACCGATCGACTTTCAGCTGATGCTGTCCTGCAAATGCCGGTGTTCTGCGCTTCCAGTGCTCACGTACTTGACCGTACGCTCCGCTCCGGTTCTCGAACATCGACATTTTCGGCTCAGCCTGAGCTGAAATTCGACCGGTTCTGCCGTCATGCGCCCCAGACTTGACGCCCGCCGATCCAGGTGGCGTGGAGCTGGCGGCCACTGGACAAGTGGAGGAAGTTGGCGCGGGCGCCGGGCTGGAGGTGGCCGAATTCGGCATCGATGCCCATGGCCTGCGCGGGATAAAGCGAGGCCATGCGGAGGGCCTCCTCGATGGGCAGTCCGATGCGGCCATGCATGAATTCGACGGCGTCGATCATGTCGAGGTCGGCGCCGGCCAAGGTGCCATCGGCGAGGCGCAGGGCGCCTCCGGCGCGGGTAATGGTGCGGCCATTAAGGGTAAGCGTGGTCAGGTCGGTGCCGGTCTGGGACATGGCATCGGTGACAAGGAAGATGCGGCCGGGGCCGGTCTTGGCGCGCAGGGCGATCTCGATGGCGGCGGGATGAACGTGGATGCCGTCGGCGATGAGGCCCGCATAAACAGCGTCATTGGTGAGTACCGCGCCGACCACGCCGGGCTCGCGGTTGCCGAGCTGGCTCATGGCGTTGAACAGGTGGGTGGCCATGCTGGCGCCGGCAGAAAATGCAGCATTCGCAACAGTTAAGGAGGCATCGGAGTGGCCGATGCTGACGATGATTCCGGCGTTGGAGAGGGCTTGAATCTGGGCCGGGGTGACGGTTTCGGCGGCGACGGTGACCAGGAGGTTGGGCAGGGCGGGGCGGGCGTCGAGGATGCGGGCGAGATCGGCGCCGTCCATAGGGCGGATCAGGGCGGGATCATGCGTGCCCTTGCGAGCGAGCGAGAGATGCGGCCCTTCGAGATGGAGTCCGAGAAAGCCCGGAACGCCTTGTTCTGTCGCAGCTTTTCCCGCTGCGATGGCGGCGATGTTGATCTCTGGCGTGTCGGTGATCAGGGTCGGCAAGAGGGCCGTGGTGCCGAACTGCGCGTGCGCGGCGCAGATGGTGCGGATGGTATCGACTGTTGGATTATTGTTGAACAGCGCGCCGCCACCGCCATTGACCTGCAGGTCAATGAAACCCGGCGCCACAATTCCGTCACCGAGTTGAACGGTGAATGAATGCGCGGGCACGTCACTCCGGCGCACAATGGCGCAGACCTGGCCGAACTCGATCAGCAGGGCTGCATCATCATGCCAATCATGCCCGTCAAAGATGCGGGCGCCGACAATGGCCTGCAGGTCGCTCATAGCGTCTCGGTGACCTTCTTGAGTGCCGGGGGCACGTCGGGGTTGAAGCCGCGATGCAGCGACAGCTTTTCGACAAAGCCATAGAAGGAGACGATCAGGGCCAGCGGATCGGTCAGCGGATGACCGGTGGCGGCGAAGGGCAAGGCTCTTGCCGCGCCGGGGCGGTCACTGGTCACAAAGGACAGGGCGCCCTGCCCGGCCAGCTTGTGGGCCATGTCGGCGACCGAAGCCTCGGCGGCGTCGCGCGCAGCCAGGCCCAGAACGGGATAGCCCGGCGTGACGATGGCGACGGGGCCATGCATCACTTCGGCGGCGCTATAGGCCTCGGCCTGGATGTTGCAGGTTTCCTTGAACTTGAGCGCTGCCTCGCTGGCAATGGCAAAGCCGGGACCGCGGCCCAGGACATAAAGGGCATTGTGGCCGTCGAGCGCGCCGATGAGTTCGGACCAGTCGCAGGCGATGGCGCGGGCGAGCGAATTGGGCAGATCGTTGACGGCGGCGGCGAGCGCGTCGTCGCCGCTCCAGCGGGCGATGAGCGCAAGGCCCGCCACGACCGAGGTGGCGAAGGTCTTGGTGGCGGCGACGGACTTCTCGAGGCCGGCATGCAGGTCAATGGTGAAATCGGACGCGTCGGCCAGAGGCGAGCCGGCGGTATTGGTAATGGCAATGGTGGTGGCGCCGGAGCGGCGGGCCGACTGGGTCATGCCGACAATGTCGGGGCTCTTGCCGGATTGCGAAATGGCAATGGCGGCGCAACGGTCGAGCTTGAGATCCTTGCCATAGATCGAGGCAATGGACGGGCCGATGGAGGCGACCGGCAGGCCGAGGGTCAGCTCGATGGCATATTTGAGGTAGGACGAGGCGTGATCGGACGAACCGCGGGCGACCGTGGCGACCAGAAGCGGATTGCGCTCACGCAGAGCAGCGGCGGCAGCATCGAGCACCGGGCGGCTCTGATCGAGGAAATTGGCGACGACGCCGGGAATGGCTTCGACTTCCTGGCGCATATGGGTCTGGTTCGGCAAAGTCACGGCTTGCTGGCTCCTGTCGCAGGCGAGTCGCCGAGCCGGAGCTCGGCGACAAAGTCATAGGTATCGCCTCGGTAGATCGAGCGGGTGAATTCGATGACGCGACCCGAGGCGAGATAAGAGGTGCGTTCGATATTGAGCCCGGCCGAGCCGGCCGGCACCTGCAGCAAAGCCGCATCTTCCTCATTGAGGTTGGCGGCGCGGATGCGCTGGATGGCGCGAACCGGGCGGCTGGCGGTCTTGTCGAGGTGCTTATAGAGAGAATCGCCGATGCCGGCCGGATCGGGCAGCGTGCGCGAGGAGAGGCTGGCGCGCTCGATGGCCAGCGGCGTATCGCCCGTCAGGCGGAGGCGCGCGATGCGGGCCACCTGCTCGCCCGAGGTCAGGCCCAGGATGACGGTTTCTTCCGGCGACGGGACATAGAGACCCCGATCGAGCCATTCGGCGCGAACGGCCATGCCGCGACGGGCCATGTCCTCGGTGAAGGAGGTGAGGTTGGACAGGGACTGCTCGACGCGCTGGGTCTGCGGCGCGACGAAGGTGCCCGAGCCGTGGCGCTGGACCAGAACACCGTCCTTGACCAGCTGCAGCACGGCCTTGCGCACGGTGACGCGCGACACATCGACCTTGGTGGCCAGATCGCGCTCGGATGGGAGGGCGTCGCCGGGATTGACCGCGCCGCTATGAATGGCATCCTCGATCCAGCGCTTGAGCTGGAGATAGAGCGGCCCACCCGTTGGCAGCACCACCGGACCATCGGCAAAGAAACTGTTGGGCATATCGGCCACTCTTTCCCCCTCGCCTCGTTGCACCTGATGGTGCGATGCATATCACTAAATGTCCGCGGATTGGCCAAGCCCCGCTGCTCGGGCGCCATAATACCAATAAAATACCATTCACCAAGCCCCAAAAAGCGCCAATGCACTATTGAGGCATAACGCTGGCGCAATTGACGTTTTAGGGCTGACGCCACCCGTATGAGACGAAGGGTCGCGCCGCTGAGTAGACAAGTGGTATTTTTTTGGCATTATTGCGACGACAGGAGAGCGGCATGACTGCAACGCAAACCGAGATGGTTCATGCCCGTGCGAAAGGCTTCGACACGCGGCCCCCACAGGAGGCATTGGCGATTCTCGCCAACGCGCAGGTCGAGGCCGCCAGGGTGGTGCAGGACGCGGTGCCGGAGATTGCGGCGGCGGCCGAACTGGCCGCGACATGCCTCAAAGGCGGCGGAAGGCTGATCTATGCGGCAGCGGGCAGTTCGGGGCTGATGGCACTGGCCGATGCGCTGGAACTGCCGGGCACCTATGGCATTGCGCGGGACCGCATCAAGGTGCTGCTGGCCGGCGGCATTGCCGGACTCACCAATATGGAAGGCGGGCCGGAGGACGATGCCGAGTCGGCCCGGACCGAGATCGCAGCGGCGGGTGTCGGGCCGGGCGACTGCGTCATCGCACTCACGGCCAGCGGCTATACGCCCTACCCCATGGCTGCGGTCGAAGCAGCCCGTGCGGCGGGCGCCAGCGCCATCGGCATCAGCAACAATCAGGGCGCACCAATCTTTGCCAAGGTCGACGTGGCCATCTGCCTGCCGACGCCGCCCGAGGTGATTGCCGGATCGACCCGCATGGGGGCGGGCACGGCGCAGAAGATCGCGCTCAACATGCTCTCGACCATGATGGCCATTCACCTGGGCCATGTGCATGACGGGTTCATGGTCAATGTGATCGCCGACAATCTCAAGCTGCGCGGGCGGGCGCAGCGGATCGTGATGGCCGTCAGCAGCGTGGATGAGACGGCCGCCGCGGCAGCGCTGGAGCGGGCCGGTGGCGCGGTGAAGGTGGCGATATTGCTGGCTGCGGGCGCGGACGGGGTTGAGGCAGCGCAGCGGATCCTGGCAGAGAGTGACGGGCATTTGCGGCCGGCGCTGGGGATGCTGGGGCGGTAGCGTCTTTCTTCACCTCTCCCCATGGGGAGAGGTGACTGCATATGGCAATTGTAGGTCCGCGACGGTCCAGTTGCCGCCCCCATTGCGAGGAGGGATCAAGGTTGGGGGGCGCTTGGCCCGGATATCGGGGCTCTCAACACCCCCTCCCAGCCTCCCCCATCAAGGGGGAGGTGCTGCCCGGTGCGCGGGCAACACGGTGCCTCAATCCTCAGGCGACCGCCCTGCGGCTGGAGGGACAGGATCAGGGAATGTCGTCTTCGCCGGTGGTGCCGCCTTCGCCTTCCCAGGTCTGGATGCGCTTGACGGTGAGGCGGGGGAATTTGAGGCGGACGCCGACGCCTTCGCCGCCCTGTTCGGGCAGGAAGAGGACGCCAGCGGCTTCGAGCGCGGTGCGGATGGCGCGCTGGCACACGGCATCAGGGTCGAGGGTTTCCGCCTCGAATTGCTCGATCTGGTTGACCGGCATGGCAGTCGCTTCGGCCAGCGCGGGAACCGACCAGCCGACAAGCGCGCGGCCGGCGCGGCTCTGGGCGGCAGTGATAGGCGGCGAGGTGTCGGTCATGGCAATGCTCCTGTGCCGACCACAGAGCACGGCAGGCCGCAAAAATCAAAAAAGCGGACATGTCTGTCGAAAACAGGCGGTGCGGCTCGTCGCCTGAGTGACACGGAACGCCACGGAGAAATAAATGACCAACGCTCTTCCCACCCAGGATACGGATCGCGACCTGGTGCTGACCCGGGTGCTGAATGCACCGCGCGACAAAGTCTATCAGTGCTGGACGCAGCCGGACCTGCTCAAGCAGTGGTTCGCGCCCAAGCCCTGGACCACGCCCAAGGTCGAGATCGACCTGCGCCCGGGCGGCGCCAGCCGGTTCACCATGGCCGACGAGGCGGGGACGGAATATCCCAATCCCGGCCAGTATCTCGAGGTGATCCCCAATGAGCGGCTGGTGTTCACCGATGCCTTCATCGGCGACTGGGCCCCCTCGGAAAAGCCGTTCTTCACCGCCGTGCTGACCTTCGAGGATGCCGGGCCAGGCAAGACGAAATACACCGCGGTCGCGCGGCACTGGAGCGCGGAAGACGCGGAAAGCCACAAGAAGATGGGATTTCACGAGGGCTGGGGCCTTTGTGCGGCGCAGCTGGAGACGCTGGCTGCCAGCATCTGACGCCGAAAAAGGGCCGCGCGCCGTCGCGGCCCCGCTCCGTTTGGCGACGCCCATGGATCTCAGCGGTGTTTTTGGAATTTATGTTTCAAAACTGGAACTCGCGACGCGGATCGTTCGAAACGTGCGATGCCGGCTCGATCGAGCGAAGAACCGACGAAGCAATGTCGTCAGGCGCAAAGCTGCGCATCTTGGTCGCAACGGGCGGCGACGCAGCTCACGCGCGCCAGCCCTGAGCCGCACAAGCCATGGCGGCGGCCGGCAGTGACCGGCAATCTGCCATACCAGGCAAGGATTTGCTTTGTCACAAAACCGCCTGGCCCGGCGGAAATCGACGCCCTCATCCCGCGATTTTTCCGCTGTTACATGGCTGTCGCAAAGCTGTGATTTGTACGCCGCTGTCGTGGCGCTGCCGACCGACGGGTTTCCGCTTGCATAATTTCCTGACCGGTAGTTAGCTTTGGTTCGGGAGTGGTCGACGCAAGATCGATGAAACCTACAGGCGGATTTCACCGCCATGTGGAACATCCGTTCTAATGAACGGACTTTGGGAGATTACAATGAAACGGCGTGATTTCATGCTTGCTGCCGGCACGGCTGCCGGTGCTCTTATGCTGCCCCGCATGTCCTTCGGTGCGGAAGGCGTCATCGACGTATATTTCAGCTCGGACCAGAACGTCATCGACTTCTGGACCAATGTGGTGAAGCCGAAATTCGAAGCGGCCAATGCCGGCATTACCCTCAACCTGGTTGACGGCGGCGACGGCGCCGGTGTCGCCGCTATCGGCGACCGCGCACTGGCCGCCCTGGCCTCCGGCACCGATCCGCAGGCGGACCTGTTCGAAGGCTTCGACACCCGCGTCACGGTCGATGGCATTGCCAAGGGCCTCTATGTCGATTTCGAGACGGCTGGCCTCAGCAACTATTCCAAGGTCAATCCGCTGGCCTTCGACATCCCGACCAACCTGCCTTACCGCGGGTCGCAGGTGTTGCTGGCCTATGACACGACCAAGCTCGATCCGGCCAATGTCCCCAAGACCTGGCCAGACCTGGTTGCCTGGATCAAGGCCAATCCGGGCCAGTTCATCTACAACCGGCCCAACAAGGGCGGTTCGGGCGGCAATTTCGTCCGCCGTGCCATCTATGAAGTGAACGGCAATGATCCGAGCCTGTTCACCGTCGACAACTACAGCGCCGACAAGAACGACACCATGCTCAAGCCCGCATTCGACATGCTGCTCGAGCTGGCCCCGTCGCTGTTCGATGGCGGCGCCTATACGTCGGGCAATACGCAGTCGCTGCAGCTGCTCGGCCAGTCTGCCGTGACCATGATCCCGGCCTGGTCCGACCAGGCGATCTCGGCCATCGCCCAGGGCGTGCTGCCCGAGACCACCGGTCTCGTCCAGCTGCAGGACCTCGGCCTGCCCGGCGGCTTCACCAAGCTGGGCGTGCTCAGCAATGGCGCGAACAAGGATGCCGCGCTCAAGCTGGCCGATTTCCTGCTGACCGAGGAAATCCAGTCGGCCGTGCTGACCGAGCTGGGCGGCTTCCCCGGCGTGAGCTGGGACTATGTGTCGCCCGAGCTGCGCGAGCGCTTTGCCGATCTCATCCCGCAGACCATTCCCAATTTCCCGAGCGGGGAATGGGAAGCAGCCATCAATGACGGCTGGTATCGCGCCGTGGCACCAAATGTGGATCCCGCTTCGTGACCATGACCACCCCGGACCAGATCGGGTCCGTTACACCCGTGCGCAGGAGGCCCTATGGCCTCCTGCTTGTCGCCACGCCGGTCTTGCTGGTGCTCTGGCTGATCATCTGGCCGATCATCTCGGCCATCATCACCACGCTTTGGGTCCCGACGCCCGAGGGCAGCGCCTTTTCCATCGAGACCTACCGCTTCTTCTTTTCCGACGGCTATAGCCTGTCCAACCTGTCGATCACGCTGTGGACGACCGGTGTCTGCGCCATCCTGCTGCTCGTGGTCTGCCTGCCGATCGCGCTTTACCTGCGGTTCTCCAACACCAAGGTCGCGGCCTATGTGCAGGGCCTCGCCATTTTTCCGATGTTCGTCCCCTCGATCATCCTGAGCTTTGCCTTCATCCGCGTGCTGGGCCCGAACGGCACGGTCGACCTGCTGTTTAATGCCGTCGGCCTGCCCAAGATCCGCACGCCCTATCTCACGCCCTGGGGGCCGGTGATCGGCCTGGTCTGGGACAATATTCCGCTCACCGTGCTGATCCTGCTCTCGGGCCTGGGCAATGTGTCCAATCAGGCGATCGAGGCTGCGCGCGACGTCGGTGCCGGCCGGTTTGCGCTGCTCTGGCACATCATCCTGCCGCGCATATCCAATTCGATCCTGGTGGCGATTTCGTTTGCCGTGCTCGGCATCTTCTCGGCCTTCACCCTGCCCTATATCCTGGGACCGGCGGCGCCGGAAATGATGGGCCCGTTCATGCAGCGCACGTTCCGTGACCTCTATGATCCGCAGACGGCCATTACCCAGGCGGTGATTACCTTCGGGTTCTGCATCGTGTTCGGGCTTTTCTACGTGCGCTCCGTCGCCAAGAACAGGGCCGCGTAAATGGCTGCAACGCTCACCCATCGCAAGATCGACTGGACCGGCATCGCCTTCGCGGTGGTGCTGACACTGATCATCGTCTTTCCGCTTCTCGTCGTCGGCACCTGGGCCTTCACCAATGTGTGGCGCTATCCGTCGGTCATTCCGCAGGAATTCGGCCTGCGATTCTGGGAGCAGACGCTGGCCCGGGCCGACGTGTGGAGCTCCATCACCATGAGCCTCACCCTGGCCTTCACGGTGACGGCCCTGTCCGCAGCCATCTGCCTGCCGGCGGCCTATGCCTTTGCGCGGCTGGATTTTCCGGGACGGAACCTGCTGTTCTTCTCTTTCCTGGCCGGGCACGCCTTTCCCAAATTCGGCCTGCTGGTCGCCATTGCGGGAATTTTCCTGCAGCTCAACCTCATTGGCACCTTCTGGGGCGTAGTGCTGATCCAGCTGGTGGGGACGCTGCTGTTCATGATCTGGATTCCGGTGGCCGCCTTCCAGTCGGTCGACCGGCGCATGGAGGAAGCGGCGCGCGATGTGGGCGCCAGCCCGCTGCGGGTGTTCTGGTCGATCACCCTGCCCCAGGCCGGGCCGACCATCGCCGCGGCAATCCTGCTCAGCTTTGTCGGCACCTTCTACGAGACCGAAGGCGCCTGGCTGATCGGGGCGCCGCAGGTGCGCACGCTGCCGGTGCTGATGATTTCGTTCATCAACAACCAGCCGGTCATCCAATATGGCGCGGTGCTCTCCGTCCTGCTGTGGGTTCCCAGCTTCATCGCGCTGCTGTTCGCGCGGCGAGTGGTGAATTCCGGTTCGTTTGCCCGCGGTTTCGGCGGCTAGGAAGTTTTCATGTCGGTTCTCAGTATCAAAGACGTCTCCAAGATCTTCCCCAATGGCAATGTGCGGGCGGTGGACAGCTTCTCGCTGGACGTGGCGGATGGCGAGCTGGTGTGCCTGCTCGGCCCGTCCGGCTCCGGCAAATCGACGCTGCTGCGCATGGTGGGGGGCTTCGAGACGCCGACCAGCGGGGTGATGACCATCGATGGCGAGGACATTACCCGACTGCCGCCGGAGAAGCGGCCGACGGGCATGGTGTTCCAGAGCCACGCGCTGTGGACGCATATGAATGTGTTCAAGAACCTGGCCTTCGGGCTCAAGCTGCGCAAGGTGTCGCCGGACGAGATCAAGCGACGGGTCGAAGGCGTGCTGGAGCTGGTGGGCCTGGGCGGTTATGGCACGCGCGGCGTCGGCCAGTTGTCGGGCGGGCAGCAGCAGCGCGTGGCGCTGGCGCGCTCGCTGGTGCTGGAGCCGAAAATCCTGCTGCTCGATGAGCCTTTTGCGAGTCTTGACCAGCACTTGCGCGAAAGACTTCGCGAAGAGGTGCGCGATATCCAGCAGCGGCTCAAGATCACCACCCTGTTCGTGACGCATGGCCAGGACGAGGCCCTGTCGATGGCCGACCGGATCGTGGTGATGCGTGACGGCCGGACCGAACAGATCGACCGGCCGGACGTGGTCTATCGCGAGCCGCAGACGCCCTTCGTGGCAGGCTTCATCGGCACGATGAACCTGGTGGAGGGCACGGTGTCGAATGGCATATTCAGCCGTGCCGGTTATTCGACGCCCCTGCCGGTCAGCGATGGCCCGGCGACGCTGGCGATCCGGCCCGAAGCGCTGGACCTGGCAGCGGCGGAGGATGGCGGCCAGGGCAAGGTGCATCGCGTCACCGACTATGGCACGCATGGCCTGGTCGACCTCGACCTGCGCGACAATACCAGGATCAAGGCGATGGTATCCCATCCCGACCTGTTCAAGGCCGGCCAGGGCGTGACGCTAAAGCCCCGCGCCATCGCGGCGTATCGGGACAATGCGCTGATCCACCGGGCATGACCCACCCCATCTTCATTACGCGAAACGGCCATCGCACCTGGCTCAAGTGGCACCGTGCCCGGCGCAAGGCGAGCGATCCGGTGTTTACCGGGGCGCGGATCATCGAGGGGATGCGGCTGGGGGCCAGCGTCGAGGTGGACCTGGTGGTGCATGCCGATCGCGGCTATGCGGTGCTGCATGACCTGAGCGTCGAGCGGGAAACGACCGGCAGCGGCAAGGTGGCCGAACTGGGTGCTGCGGCGTTGCGCTCGTTCCACCTGCGCGGCGAGGACGGGGTGCCGCTGCCCGACACGGTTATGCTGCTGGAAGATCTCTGCGCCCTGCTGGCGCAGGGCGGGCTACATCCCGATGCACTGCTGCAGCTGGACTACAAGGAGGACTGGCGGGCGCTGGACGCTGCCGCGGTCGCTTCCTTCAAGCAGAGCGTGGCACCGGTGGCGCGGCACATGATCCTGTCGTCGGGCGATGCGGAATCGGTGCGGCTGCTGACCGAGGGCGTCGAGGGCCTGCGCATCGGCTATGACCCCTGTCATGACGGGGCGCTGGAGCGGCTGATGCAATCGCGCGACTTTGCCGGCTTCGTGCGCGACGCGGTGGCCGCCTCGCCCAAGGCGGAGATGATCTACCTCTATTACGGGCTGGTGCTGGAGGCGGATCGGCTGGGCTTTGACATCGTCGCGGCATTTCATGCCGAAGGGCGACGGATCGATGCCTATACGATCAACCGCGCCAATGCGGAGAGCCAGCCCAAGGTGGCGCGGCTGCTGGAGCTGAAGGTGGACCAGATCACGACGGATGATCCGGAGGGGTTGCTGGCGTTGATGGGGTGAGGCCGATACCCCCCGCCTTTCGGGCGTAGCCCTCAAGGCCTTGGCAGCTAAAATCGCTCCACTGGAGCGATTTTGCCCTTTGGGCCGCTGCCAAGCCCCTCACCCGGCGCTGCGCGCCGACCTCTCCCCCTAGGGAGAGGTGGGGACCGGGTCCTTCCTCGGGGCGTCCTTGAGCTTGTCCAGCAGGTAGGCGTGGGTGGGTTTGTTGGCGACGATGACGCAGCCGGTGCGTTCGTAGAATTCGGGGCCACGGCCCCACCAGTCGGTGACGATGCCGCCCGCTTCCTCGACCAGCAGGACGCCCACCGCCCAGTCGACGATGCCGGACTCCTCGTAGTAGCCGGTGAGGCGGCCCAGGGCGACATAGGCGCAGGAATTGGCCGAGCTGCCGACGATGCGCACCGAGCTGATGGGCGCGCGGATGGCGTCGAGGCGCTGGTAGAAGCCGGGATAGGTGAAGAGGCCGGGGGTGGCGAGACCCGTGCCGACGTTGAACAGGCCAATATCGGCCTGTTCGCTGACCTTGAGTGGCTCGCCATTCATGAAGGCGCCCTGCCCCTTGATGGCCGTGAACATCTCGTCGGAGACCGGGTTGTAGAGCGCACCGCAGACCGTCTCATTGCCGCGACGCAGCGCGATGGAGATGGTGTAGTGCATGCCATTGATGAAATTGGTGGTGCCGTCGATGGGATCGACAAGCCAGCGGTGGTCGCTGTCCTTGTCGACGGCGGCGAATTCCTCGCCGGTGAAGCTCCAGTCGGGATAGCGCTCGAAGAGGAACTTGCGGATCAGCAGTTCGCTCTCCTTGTCGGCCTCGGAGACGAAATCGGCCGGCCCCTTTATGCCGATCTCCAGGTCGCGGAAACGCTTGAAATAGGTGAGCGTCAGGGCCCCTGCCTCGCGGGCAACGGCAATCATGTCTGCGAGGACAGCATCGTAGTTCATTACTAGCTCCGGATTATTTTGCCGTCTTGGGCTCGAGGACGGCATGGGGACGCAGGCGGCTCTCGTCGAGCTCGCCCTTGGTTTCGAGAATGGGATAGGCGACCGAGGCCAGGTGGGCGTTGATGCGCTTGAGATCGCGCAGCAGATCGAGGTGAAGCGAGCTGGTCTCGACCGAGGCCGGCACGCGTTCGCGCACACGCTGGATATGCTCCTGGGCCGAACGGGCCTCGAGCCGGCGCACTTCGACCTTGGCGGCCACCAGCTGGCGCGCCAGCTGCGGATCGCCCGTCATGAAAACCGTCTGGCTCAGCTGCATGTTGGTGATGGTCTTTTCGTAGAGCGCAACGATTTCGGCCAGGCCATCGGGCGAGAATTTGAGCTGGCGCTTGGCCATCTTGCCGGCGACGTCATAGAGACCGCTTTCGACGATATCGCCGACATGTTCCAGATTTATGGCAAAGCTCATGATCTGCGTGGAACGGCGGGCCTCGTCCTCTTCGAGGTCGGTCTGGTCGAGCCTAGTCAGGTAGAGCTTGATGGCCTGGTTGAGGGCATCGACATCATCATCGAGCTGGGATGCCGCGCTGCGCGACGCGGGGCCCGGCTTGCGCAGGGCATCGAGACTGCCCGAAAGCATGGCGAGCACGATGTCGCTGACGCGCAGGGTTTCGCGGGCGGCTGCGGCCAGGGCGATGGTGGGCGTATCGAGGACGCTGTCATCGAGATAGTTGGCGCCTTTTTCCGGCGTGGCGGGCTTGGGAATGGCCAGGGCCGCCAGCTTGCCGATGGGGCCGAGCAAGGGCAGGAACAGCACCAGCAGGGCCAGGTTGAAGCCGATATGGGCGGCAATGGACAGCGCATTGGCATTGGGCAGGATGGCCTGCAGCAGGCCGGCGGCGGGCGCCGCAAATATGGTCAGCACGATTGCGCCGATGGCGCGGACGACGAGGTTGGCAAGGGTCAGGCGGCGGGCCTCGGTGCCCTCGTGCAGCACGGCGAGCAAAGGCGGAATGGCGCCGCCGAGATTGGCGCCAGCCACGAGCGTCACTGCCAGCGGCGGCTCGACAATGCCGGCCGAAGCCAGCAGCGCAACGAACAGGACAATGGCAAGGCTCGATGAGGCGACCAGAGCCAGCACCGCCGCCAGGATCAGCGCGAAGGCCGGCGCATCGCCCAGGCCGGAGAGAATGGCGACCATGACATCGGATTCGCGCAGCGGTCCGGTAACACTGCCGACCAGTTGCAGCGCCAGGAGCATGAGACCCAGGCCCAGCACGGCGCGGCCGATGCCCTTGCCGCGCGCATATTTGCTGAGGGAGAAAATGGTGACGCCGAGCAGAATGGTGGCCGAGGAAAACCAGTGCACATCAAGCGACAGGATCACCGCGGCGATGGACGTACCGACATTGGCCCCCAGCATCACCGCCTGGGCCATGCGCGGCTGGATGGCGCCGCTGCTGGCGAAGGAGGCCGTGATGACCGCGGTGGCCGTGCTCGACTGCAGCGCCAACGTCGCCATCATGCCGGACAGCACGGCGGTGAAGCGATTGCCGGTGCCCCGGGCAATCCACAGTCGCAGCGAGGCGCCAAAAGCGCGCATCACGCCCGTCTTGATCAGGCGCAGGCCCCAGAGCAGCAGGGCCCCGGCGCCAAGCAGATTGATCAACTGAATTGTGGAATGCATATTCCCTTACCGAAGCAGTTTAGAACAGGCAGTGTACGCCAGTCCTGCGCGCTGTCGACCTATTTCGCGCCTTTTCTGCGGCCAGGAGCCTGTTTCAGACTTCGACGGTCCAGAGCACCGTCCAGGGACCCAGCGTGCCCTGCTCGGCAAAGCCCTGCAGATGAATGCGGCGGCCAATGGCCGACGGCAGACCGGTCCTGGTGACCTCATCCAGGTTGGCATAGAGGCGGAGCGTGGCGCCATCGCCGAGGCGCCAACTGACCAGCACGCATTGCGCGCCGAGCACCTCATAATCAGAGGCAAAGCCCTCTATGCCGGCGAGCCGGGGGATGATCTCCATCCGGCGGGTATCGATCAGGGCACGATAGTGGGCGAGCCATTCGGCATGGGGCGGCTCGGCCAGGTCCTGCCAATCGAGCCGGGCCGAGGCGAAGGTGGCCGGACTGGTCGGGTCGACAGCCTCCTCGACATCGGGCTTGACCGGATCCTCGTGCTCCGGCGTGCTCTTGAGCTCCTCCTGGCGGCCCTTGCGCACCGTTTCGCGCAGCTCGGCCGGGACGTCTGAGAAGAAGGGAAACGGGTTCTGGCTGGCCCATTCCTCACCCATGAACAGCATGGGTATCTGGGGCGACAGCAGATAGACCGCGGTCAGCGCCTTGACCGCATCCGCATTGGCGAGACGGGTGATGCGATCGCCCTTGATGCGGTTGCCGATCTGATCGTGATCCTGCATGTAGATGACAAAGGCGGTGGGCGGCAGGCCTGCGCTGGGTTCCCCGCGCCGCATGCCCTCATGCGGCTTGATGTTGCCCTGATAGGCAAAGCCCTCAGCCAGGGCGCGCGCCAGCTTGTCGCAGCGCGCTTCCATATTGTCGAAATCGGCATAGTAGCCGGTATTTTCGCCGGTCGCGGCCTCATGCATCAGGTGATGGATATCGTCGTTCCACTGGGCGGTGTAGTGGATGGGCCGCGCCTCGCTGTTGCGCCGGAGCCAGATCGCCTGGTTTTCCGAATTCTCGACGATCAGATGCAGATGCCGATGGGAGCGCGCGGCCCGCAGGCGTGCGGCCAGCAGCTCCAGGATATGGGTGGTGCTATCGTCGGTAATGGCGTGGACGGCATCGAACCGGAGGCCGTCCAGATTGAACTCGGTCACCCAATAGAGCGCGTTCTCGACGACGAATTCGCGGACGACCGGAGCGCCCTGCCCGTCATAATTTATGGCCTCGCCCCAGGGGCTGGTGTGCTTGCGGGTGAAGATGGGCGCGACCAGCGCCAGGCAGTTTCCGTGCGGGCCGAAGTGGTTGTAGACCACGTCGAGAAAGACCATCAGAGAGCGGGCATGGGCTGCGTCGATGAAGGCCTTCAGATCTTCGGGGCGGCCATAGCTGGCCTCGGGCGCAAACCACATGGCGCCATCGTAGCCCCAATTGAAGCGACCATAGAAATCGGCCAGCGGCATGAGCTGGATCGCGGTGATGCCCAGCGCCACCAGATGGTCGAGCCTTTCCATGGCGGCGCGGAAGGTACCCTCTTGGGTGAAGGCGCCCACATGCAGCTCATAGATGATGGTTTCTTCCCAGGGCCGGCCGGTCCAGCCGTCATCGGTCCACTGGAACTGCGCCGGATCGATGACCTCGCTGAAGCCGTCCACGTCATCGGGCTGATGGCGCGAGGCGGGGTCGGGAATTTCGGTATCGTCGGGCAGCACGAATTTGTAGCGGGCGCCCGGCTTGACGCTTTCGACGTCGAGGCAATGCCAGCCATCGTCGATCGCCTCGAGCTGCAGCAGGGTGCGCCTGCCCTTGAGCCTGAGCAGGACGGTTCGGCATTTGGGGGCCCAGAGCTGGAACCGGGTGCTGCCCGTCCGGACTTCGGCGCCAAATCGCATCGCATGTTTGCGCGAAATGGATCGGGCCGAGGGACGCTGCATGTTCTACCGCCTGTATGGTGACACCATAGCAATGGCTGCGGAGCAGAACCGTTCCTGACAGGATGCTGTCGCTGATCGTCAGCCCGGCTTGCGGGCCACGACGAACAGCGCCTTGCCGCGGCCGGGCAGCCATTGATGGGCAATGGTGAAGCCGGCGCTGGTGAACTTGCCGAGCAGCTGGGCACTGCTCATGACGCTGAGCTGGGGCAGCAGGCCCACGGCGCGGCCGAGCGGGGCAATGAACTTGAGGGCGGCCATGGTGTCGCCGAGGCAGGCGGTGCTGGTGATGAAACAGCCGCCGGGCCTGAGCATGGCGAAGACCTCTTCGATCATCGCATCGGGATGCTTGAGGAGGTGGAGGATGCTGAGGCCGAGGACGACGTCATAGCTTTCGGCGGGCTCGGACAGAGCCGCGATATCGGCCTGCTCGAAGGTGACGTTGTCGATGCCGGCAGCCTTTGCCTTGTCCCGGGCGATCTCCAGCATGCGCTCGGAAAAGTCCAGCGCGCGGATATGGGCGACGAAGGGCGCATGGCTGATGGCGGTGCTGCCAGTGCCGCAGCCAAGTTCGAGCAGCGTCATGTCGGGGCGGAAATAGCTGCGGGAAACGCGCAGCTTGGTCTGGTAGGCCGCCTCATCGGCTATGGGCTGGCGGGCATATTTGTCGGCCAACCGATCCCAGAAACTGCTGCCTGCTGTCGTCGTCATCGCGCTCACCCGTCCATCTACGAGCGGGATAATAGAGCGAGACACGATATAGGGAAATTGCCTAATCCTGCAGCAGCGTTATACTTATACGCATGAGCGACAGAGTGACCGACTTCGACTGGAACCAGATGCGCACCTTTCTCGCCACGGTGGAGCGGGGATCGCTCTCGGCCGCGGCGCGGGAGCTGGGGCTGACGCAGCCGACGCTGAGCCGGCAGATCGCCGCGCTGGAACAGGCGCTGGACCTGCTGCTGTTCGAGCGGGTGGGACGGCGGCTGGTGCTGACGACGGCGGGCGGGCAGCTGGTCGAGCAGGTCAAGATCATGCGGGCGGCGGCCGACCGGATCGGGCTGGCCGCTTCGGGGCAGTCCCAGGCGAGCGAGGGGCTGGTGCGGATCACCTCGAGCGACATCGTGGCCGCCTATCTGCTGCCGCCGGTGCTGGCGCGACTGCAGGAGATTGCGCCGGGCATCGTGGTGGAGGTCATCGCCTCGAGCAGCATTGACGACCTGATGCGGCGGGAGGCCGATATCGCGATCCGCCATGTGCAGCCGGACCATCCCGACCTGATTGCCCGCCGCTGCCCGGACAGCGCAGTGATGATCTATGCCGCCAGCACGCTGCTCGACCGGCTGGGCCGGCCGGGCAAGGCCGCGGCGCTGGCGCAGGCGCCGTTTGTTGGCTTTGTGCAGGGGGAGAGCCTGGTGGCCGAGCTCAATGCGCGGGGCGTGATGGTCACGCAGGAGAATTTTCGCTGGATTACCAACAGCTTCGTCGCAAGCCTTGAAATGGTGCGGCAGGGGCTGGGAATGGGCGTGATGTTCAGCGAAGTGGCCGAGCTGGTGCCGGGGCTGGAATGCGTGCTGCCCGAGATGAAGCCGATTGCCGCGCCGATGTGGCTTGTGGCGCATCGCGAGCTGCAGAGCAGCAAGCGCATCAGGCTGGTGTTCGACCTACTGGTCGAGGCGTTTTCGCGGCCGCGATAGGCCGCAAGGGCCGCCCGGAGGCGGCCCCTGCGGGTTGGATCAGGCAGCCTGAACGGCGGCGGCGATTTCGTGAAGGGGGCGGCCGGCGAAATTCTTGGCCAGTTCGCCCACCAGCTTGCCCTGCAGGTCGGCGTGGAAATGCTTGCGCAGCTCGCCCAAGGTGCGGGGATCGGCGATGACGAAGAGCTTGGAGACGGTGCCATCGAGCGCCAGGCGGTTGAGCTGGTCGGCGACGCCGGCGGCGAAGGCATCCTCGCTGGCGCGGTCGCCATCGGGATTGGCCGAGTCATTGCGGTGGCGGCCGCCGGAGCCGGCATTGCCCGCTTCGACCTTGGGCTCGTCCATATCGACCAGGTCCAGCTGCGTCTCAGTGCCCTTGTTGCGGTAGAGCGCCAGGCTCTGGCCATCGGCCACTGCCACTATGGTGCCGTTCGGAAGGATCATCTGGTGCAACTCCTGCTCCTGGCGCTGCAACAGGATGATCCCGTTGCCAGAGCGCCGGTTCTGTTCCCCTCACATGGTGTGCCGGGGCGCCGTTCTCAAGCGCGCGCCCCTGCTTCGCGGTGTCGCACCGCCCGGTCAGGCCGGTTCGGCCGGCTGGCTGACGGCCAGAACAGTCAGCACATGCTTGCGCTCGTCGCGCGACACCCAGGTGATCGACTGGCCGGTGCGCAGGCCGATCAGCACGGCGCCGACGGGGGTCAGCACCGAAATCCTGCCGGCCGAAATATCGGCATCGGCCGGATAGACCAGGGTCACGTCGACGATTTCGTCGCGGTCGGTGCGGTACTGGACCCTCGACCCCATGCGCACGGCATCGGCGGGCAGCTTGCCCTCCGGCACGACGCGGGCACGCTCCATCTCGGCCAGCAGGCTTTCGGCAGCGTCGTTGGAGCTGCCAGCAGCAAGGGCCAGGAGTTGGCGGTGCTCTGGCGCGGCAACGACAATCTGGGGTCTCAGGGTAGGCGTACGCATGGAAAAACTCCCTCGGGCGTAAACTGGACGGCCATGACGCGGATGGACGGGAGAACCCCGAAGCCTGGCGGCTGGCCGACCGAATGTGAATGAAATAGGACCCCTAAACCTGCCGGGCGCAGTGGCGCACAGGTTTAGGGCGGCTAGCTTTCGAGCGGAATGTACCGGCGCATCAATGGCGCGAAGGTGTTCAGCGAAATGTCCATGCCAACAAGGTAAGCGCGGGCGGGGCAAAGTCAAGCCGCCCTGCCCCATGGGTTCAGAGCAGCTCGGGCTCCTGGACGAGGCGGACGCCGAAGCGGTCCTCCACGGCCGAGACGATCTCGCCGGCCAGGTCGCTGATCTGCTGCTGGGTGGCGCCGCCATGATTGACGACGACTAGGGCATGCTGGTCGGAGACGCCAGCGGCGCCGTGGCGATGGCCCTTGAAGCCGCAGCGCTCGATCAGCCAGGCGGCGGAGAGCTTGACCCGGCCATCGGCCCCGGGATAGCGCGGCGCCTCGGGATGCTCGGCGGCGAGCCGGTCGGCGACTGCCGCATCGACGATGGGATTGTGGAAGAAGGAACCGGCATTGCCGAGCTGGCGCCAATCGGGAAGCTTGCGGTGACGCACGGCGACCACGGTCTGCATGATTGTCTTCGCGTCCGCGTCGGCCGCGAGCGTGTTGAGGCCGGGATAGCCGAGATTGGGGCGCCAGGCCTTGGGTAGCGCCAAGGTTACCGAAACCACGATGAAACGGCCGGGCGTGCGCTTGAACACGCTCTGGCGGTAGGAGAAATCGCAGTCGTCGCGGGTGAAGGTTTTGAGCGTGTTGTCCTCAGTATCGAGGGCGACAAGGGTATGGAAGCGCTCGACCAGTTCGCAGCCATAGGCACCGATATTCTGGATCGGGGCGGCGCCCACCGTGCCGGGGATGCCGGCAAGGTTTTCGAGGCCCGGAAGATCGTGCCCGATCGTCCACTCGACGAGCTGATGCCAGTTCTCGCCGGCGCCGACGCGCACCAGCATGTGCTCGCCGTGCTGGCCGAGGATCTCTCGACCTGCAATGGCCATAAGGCCGATGACACCATCGAAGCGGGGGCGCAGCACAACATTGCTGCCACCGCCAAGGACGCGAAACGGCAGGCCAAGCGCCGCAGCCTCGGAGAGGAGTGGCGCCAGCTCATCAGGCTGGCTGATGGTGGCGCCGAAGCGGGCACGCGCTGGCAGGCCAAGGGTATTGTGGCCCTGCAGGTCAAAGTCCGGCGTCATCGGCAGGCTGATCTCCAGGCGCCGAGTCGGGGGAGCGGCGCGTCACGACTGCAGATATAGCGAAGATGCGCCAAAATCGAGACTCCTTCACCACTTCGGCCGGTCGCGGGATTTGGGCGTCCGCCTTGTATTAGCGCTAACTGGCTCTTATCACTGGCCCTCCCCCGCCCAAACTTCGAGTCCTGCCATGACCCAGTTGACCATTCCCGATCTCGCCGGCAAGGCCGTGCTCATCACCGGCGCCTCGACGGGCATCGGCGCAGCCCTCGCCAAGGCGTTCGGCGCACAGGGTGCGTCGGTCGGCGTGCACTACAATTCCAGCAAGGAGGCGGCCGAAGCGGTGGCCAAGGCCATCACCGACGGCGGCGGCAAGGCCGTGCTCATTCGCGCCGATGCCAGCAAATCGGCAGAGATCGCCCGCGCGGTCGAGGAAACGGCAGCCGCTTTCGGCCGGTTGGACGGGCTGATCAACAATGCCGGCGGCATGGTAGGCCGCATGGCCTATGCCGACATGGATGACGACTATTACGACAAGGTGATGGACCTCAACGGCCGCTCGGTGATCGCCGCCAGCCGCGCCGCGATCCCGCACCTCAAGCGCCAGGGTGGCTTCATCATCAACACGTCGTCCATCGCCGCCCGCAACGGGGCGAGCAATGGCGCGGGGCTCTATGGCTCGTCAAAGGCGCTGGTATCCAACATCACGCGCGGTATGGCCAAGGAACTGGTTGGCTTCGGCATTCGCGTCAATGCGGTGGCGCCCGGCGTGATCGATACGCCCTTCCATGAACGCTACTCTACCGAGGCGCAGATGAAGGCCAATGTGGCGACGATTCCGATGGGGCGCGCCGCCACGGCGGAGGAATGCGTGGGCGCCTACCTGTTCCTCGCCGCGCCGAGCCTGTCGGGCTACATCATCGGGCAGGTGATCGAGGTCAATGGCGGGCAGTTGATGCCGTAGGCCTTTACCTCTCCCTTTGGGGGAGAGGTCGACCCTCTTGGGTCGGGTGAGGGGCGTCCCCAACGCCGCACCCAGTAAAGGCCCCCTCACCCGGCGCTGCGCGCCGACCTCTCCCCCAAAGGAGAGGTAAGAACGCTTGACTTGTCATGCAGTTTGTTCCCTTTATGTTCTAGTCAGAACTACAGGGGTTTCAGGTGGATGGCGCGACGATCCTGCATGCTGACCTGGACGCGTTTTATGCGTCGGTAGAGCAATTGCTCGACCCCTCGCTGCGTGGCAAGCCGATTGCGGTGGGCGGGGGCGTGGTGCTGGCCGCGTCGTATGAGGCCAAGGCATTCGGCGTTTATGGCGGCATGGCGGGGCGCAAGGCGCGCGAGCTTTGCCCGCAGCTGATCTTCGTGGGCGGGCATTTTCGGGACTATCAGCGGCTGGGTGATGCCGCCATCGCCATTCTGGGCGACTATACGCCGCTGGTGGAGCGCATCTCGATCGACGAGGCCTTTGCCGACGTGGCGGGCACAGCCCATCTGTTCGGGCCGCCCGCGGTGGTGGCCGAGACGATCCGGCGGCGGGTGCGCGACGAGCTGGGCCTGCCGATTTCGGTGGGCGTGGCGCGCACCAAGCACCTGGCGAAGATCGGCTCGCAGGTCGCCAAGCCGGACGGCATGGTGGTGATCGAGCCGGCGGATGAGCTGGAATTCCTGCATGACCTGCCGGTGGAGCTGATGTGGGGCGTGGGGCCCGTCACCAAGGCGAAACTGGCTGAATCGGGCATCGTGACCATCGGCCAGTTGGCGGCGACACCGGGACGCTCGCTGGAGCGCCTGGTGGGGCACGCGGCGGGCGAGAAGCTGTTTGCCCTGGCCTGGAACCGCGATCCGCGCGCCATCGTCACCGACCATCGGGCACGCTCGGCGGGGGCGCAATCGGCGCTCGGCCGCAAGCCGTTTCGCGAGAGCGTGTTCCGCCCTACCCTGCGCCTCCTGGCTGACCGCATCGGCTCGCGGTTGCGCGACAAGGCGTGGGCCGGCCGCACGGTGACGACGCGGGTGCGCTTTGCCGATATGCGGGCCGTCACCCGCGCCATGACGCTGGGCGCGCCGGTTTCGGCGACGACCACGATTGCCGAGATCGCCGAGGAACTGGTGGCTGGCGTGCGCAGCGAATTCCCCCAGGAGCGCGATATCTCGCTGCTGGCGATTTCGGTGTCGCATCTGGTGCCGGACAGTCTGATGCAGCTGGAATTCTCGCTGGGCGGAGCGCAGGACGCCCGCCGCCCCGGTACGCGCATCGGCGTGGCGCGGCGACAGGCGGACGGGGCCATGGACAAGGTGCGCGACCGCTTCGGCTGGGACGCGATCGGCTATGGCTCGGTGGTGCTGGAAGCGCCGCGCACGGTGCCGGATGCGTTTCGGGAGCTGGCAGAGAAGCGGCTTTGAGGAGTTTGGCGTCAGGCTGGCGGTGAGTATCGGGGCAATTTCACTTGGCCTCTGGCGGCAAGCACGCCCTCTGGGGTGTGCGATGCCCCGATTTTTGGGGCCAAACGCCCCCACCCTTGATCCCTCCCCACAACGGGGAGCGTGTCGACTGTGAACTCGGTGGACCCCAAAGGCCCCTTAGTGCCCTGTCGGGCCGATGAGGCGGGAGCGCAGGGCGGCGCTGAGGTTGTCGAAGATGAAGACGACAATCAGGATCAGCAGCACCATATAGGCGACGTTTTCCCAATCCTGATTGGTGCGCATGGCTTCGAGCAGCTTGAGGCCGATGCCGCCGGCGCCAACCGCGCCGATAATGGTGGCGCCGCGGATATTGGCTTCCCAGAAGTAGAGCGTCTGGCTGATGACGACCGGGGCAATCTGCGGCACGACGCCGAAGCGATTGACATCGGCTGTCGAGGCGCCCACCGAGCGCACGCCTTCGCGCTGCTTGTCATCGATATTCTCGATGGCCTCGGAATAGAGCTTGCCGAAGGTGCCGGTGTCGGTGACGAAGATGGCGGCAATACCGGCCAGCGGGCCCGGGCCGAAGCCACGGGTGAAGACCAGCGCCCAGATCAGCATGTCGACCGAGCGGGTGAAGTCGAAGAAGCGCTTGGTGAGCCAGTTGGCCGGCCGGGAATTGGTGACGTTGCGGGCCGCGATGAAGGCCAGCGGGAAAGCCAACGTGGCGGCGAAGAGCGTGCCGACAAAGGCCATGACGATGGTCTGCATCAGCTTGTTGAGCACGTCGCCGTGCTGCCATTCCGAATTGGTCAGGAACTCGTTCCAGGCCAGGGACAGGTTGGACTGGTCGGGATTGATCTGCGGGCCGGCGGTGACGTTGGTCCAGAGTTCGGGCAGGCCCATGCCCCAGAAGGGCGAGGTGGTGTCGAACCAGAAATTCTCCCAGCCCAGGAAGCGCCGGCGCACCAGGACCTGGGTGGCGCGGATTTCGGCGCTGCCGGCAAAACCGTAGTCCACGGTGACACGGCCGTTCTTGTCGCTCATCGCCGCAGGGGCATCGGCAGGCAGCATGGCCGCTTCATCGGCGAAGGCGATGTCATAGGGCACGCCGCCGAGGACGGCGACCACCCCGGTGGTGGCAATCTCGATGCGGTTGGATTGATCGCCAAAGGTCACTTCCTCACGGCCGTCGGGCAGTGCGGTCATCCAGTCCGGATCCGGATTCTCGCCCAGTGGGGAGAAACGCTGATGTTCGATCTGCAGCGTGCCGTCAGGCTGGAAACGGTAGCGCGGCTGGGCTTCCCAGCTGATCCAATCGGCCATGTAGACGCTGGCGCGCTCCCACTTGCCCTCGGCCAGCTTGGGGCCGACCTCGAAGAAGCTCCAGCAATAGACCAGGTAGGCCAGCGCGCCGGCCAGCAGCATCAACCCGCCCCAGCGCTTGAAGAGGCCGGGGGCGAACAGATCGGGATGCATCTTGCGCAAGCGGGTACGGTCGGCGGCGGTCAGGGCGATGGCGGACATGACGGGCTCCTAGGCGCCGAACTGGAAGGCGGCGTTGCCAACCAGGCGCCGGCGCAGCCAGCCGGACAGCTGGTCGATGGCGACAATGGTCAGGAACAGCAGGATGACGATGGCGTAGGTCTTGGCCGCGTGGTCGCGGCCGATGGACTGGCGGAACACTTCGCCAATGCCGCCGCCACCGACGGCGCCGATGATGGTGGAGGCGCGCACATTGATCTCGGTGCGCAGCAGGAAATAGGAGACGAAGTTGGGCATGACCTGGGGCACGATGGCGAAGCGTACGCGCTCGAACCAGTTGGCGCCCACGGCGCGCAACCCATCATCGGGCTTCATGTCGGCGTTTTCGACCACTTCGAAAAACATCTTGCCCAGCGCGCCAACGGTATGGACCGAGACGGCGAAGATGGCGGCGATCGGGCCGAGCGAGAGCACGGCGGCCAGCATGCCGGCCAGAACGATTTCGGGGAAGGCACGCATCAACTCGAGCAGGCGGCGCATCAGCCAGCGCAGCGGTGCGGCGACGCCGAGATTGGAGGCTGCGACAAAGCAGAAAAGGAAGGCGAACAGCCCGCCGATCAGCGTCGAGGCGAAGGCGATGTTCAGCGTCACCAGCATTTCGTAGAAATATTCGGGGATGTAGAAGCCCGTGCCGAACAGATAGTGGCGGCCCACTTCATAGTCGTATTTGAACGAGCCATCGGCATAGGGCGAGGGCAGATCGAACATGGCGCGGACGATCTCGAACGGATCGTCGGGCACGAAATTCTTGATGAAATCAAAGAGATAGGGCAGCCGGTCGAGGAACTTGCCCGAGCTGGCATTGTTGGCGAAGAGCAGCGCGAAGATCAGCACCACGGCGAGGCCGGCCACGGCCAGCAGCGAATAGAGCCGCCGCGTCATCAGCAATTGGCGATAGTGCCGGTGGATGGTCCCCGTCGCGGCGCTGAGGCCCGACCCGCCGCTCGTCATGTCCGCCATGCTGGTCTCCCGATAAAGCATCGGCCGGACCCCGGATGGAGTCCGGCCGACAGGTTGGCTTAGCCGCCGATGGTCGCCTTGCGGGCGTCGATCACGGGCTGGTAGAAGGTCGGGTCGACCTCGACATAGCCGTTGTAGTCACCGGCCTGGGCGGCGCGGAAGCAGTCGTAATTGGTTTCCGGCAGGGCCTTGAGGAAGGCTTCGATCTTGTCCTTGGTGGCCTGATCGAGACTCGAGCGCAGGACGATGGGGCCGTTGGGGATCAGCGGGGACTTCCACACTTCCACCACGTCCTCCATGTCGAGCATGCCCTTGTCGACCATCGAGCGGATATTGCCCGAGGTGTAGCCTTCCATGAAGTCGCCGACGCCCGAGCCCCAGGTCACGCCGGCGTCGAACTGGCCATCCAGCACGGCGAGAACGTTGTTCTCATGGCCGCCGCCGAAGCCGGTTTCGGAGAAGTATTCCTCGACCGGCATGCCGATATCGTTGGGCAGCGCGACGACGGGGATGAGGTAGCCCGAGGTGGAGTCCGGATCGGCGAAGCCGAGCGACTTGCCCTTCATGTCCTCGAGGCTGGTGATGCCGCTGTCCTTGCGGGCCAGCATGATCGAATAGTAGCCGGTGGCACCGTCGGTCTGCTCGGTGGTGAGGATGGGCTCGACCGCATCGGGGTCCTGCAGGTAGATGGCGGCATAGGCGGAGGCGCCGAGTTCGGCATAGTCGAGCGTGCCGCCGAGCAGGCCCTGGATCACGCCGTTATAGTCGGCGGCCGGGAAGAGCTGGACATCGGAGAAGCCGAGTTCGGACTTCATCAGATCGACCAGGCACTGGTTGTCGCGCAGGCGGTCAGCCTCGTTCTCGCCGCCGAGCAGGCCGATGCGCAGGACGTTGTCCTGGGCGAAGACACCGGTGGTGAGGGCAGCGGCGGCAATGCCGGCGAGCAGGATGGTACGGATCGCAGTCATGGAAATCTCCTTTGGTGACGCGAGGATGTCGGCAGACTGGCGCCGCCTTGGCGGTCAGGCAGTTGCGGAACGCTGGAAACTCAGTGGGCGCGGGCCGTGACGACCGGCGGGGTGATGGGCGCGATCGCCGTCGAGGTCATGGCCTCCGAGAAGGCCTCCTTGAGGCCGTCGGCGCCATAAAGCGTGCGGGCAACGTCGGTAGTCAGCTCATCGGGCGTGCCATCGAACACGACCCGGCCGGCCGACATGCCGATAATGCGTTCGCAATAGGCGCGGGCGGTATCGAGCGTGTGCAGATTGGTGATGACGGTGATGCCGTCGGCATTGATGTCGCGCAGGCTGTCCATGACGATCTGGGCATTGCGCGGATCTAGGCTGGCGATGGGTTCGTCGGCCAGGATCATCCTGGGGTTCTGCATCAGGGCGCGGGCGATGGCGACGCGCTGCTGCTGACCGCCCGACAGGGTCTGGGCCCATTGCATGGCGGTGGCCGCGATATCGAGGCGTTCGAGAGCCTTGAGCGCCAGCATCTGCTCGTCGACGGAGAACAGCTGCAGCAGGTTGAGCACCGGGTTGCGGCCATTGAGCCCGCCCAGCATGACATTGGTGATGACATCGAGGCGCGGCACGAGGTTGAACTGCTGGAAGATCATGGCGCAGTCGCGCTGCCAGTTGCGCAGTTCCTGGCCACGCAGCTCGCTGGTCTTGACGCCGTTGTATTCGATATAGCCGGAGGAGACGTCGGCCAGGCGGTTGATCATGCGCAGCAGGGTCGACTTGCCGGCGCCCGAGCGGCCGATAATGCCGACCATCTGGCCCTGGGGGATCTCGAGGCTCACGCCATCGACGGCCAGCTTGTCACCGAAGCGTCGCGAAACGTTGGAAATCTTCAGCATCAGACGTGCCCCGCCGTTGAACTGCGGCAGACCTAGGGCGGGGAGGTAACGTCATCATGTAGGTTCGGTGACGGTTGCGTGACTGTGCACAGTGGCGTCGTGGCGGGGTCTATTCATACTTCTCCAGAAAGGCCTCGATCCCCAGCTTGCGGAAATCGGGGAGTGCCTGATGCAGCTTGTCGTGGCCCCAGTCCCACCAGGCCATGGCATCGAGCCGGCTGGCGATGTCGTCGCTGAAGCGCTGGCGGATAGTGCGGGCGGGAACGCCGACGGCGATGGCGAAATCGGCGACATCCCTGGTGACCACGGCATTGGAGCCGATGATGGCGCCATTGCCGATGGTGACGCCGGGCATGATGACGGCGCCGTGGCCGATCCAGGTATCGTGGCCGATGCTGATGGGCGTGCTTTCGCGCCAGTCGAAGAAGGACTGGTCGTCTTTCTCGCCCTCGAAGTATTGCGCCGAGCGATAGGTGAAGTGGTGCAGCGAGGCGCGTTCCATGGGGTGCATGGAGGCGTAGATGCGGACATGGGCGGCGATGTTGGAGAATTTGCCGATGGTCGAATAGGCGATCTGGGTGCCGCCGACGCAGTAGGAATAGTCCCCGATGCTGGAATGGGAGATCGAACAGCCGGCGCCGACCTCGGTATAGCGGCCGAGCACGGAGTCGTGCACCTTGGCGGTCGGGTGGATAAAGGGTTCCAGGCCAAGCTTTTTCATGCGGCGATCCTCGGGGCAAAGGCGGTGACGTCGACGATGCGGTCGGCCACCTGGGCGCGGACTTCCTCGTCATGGAAAATGCCCAGCAGGGCGACGCCTGCGGCCTTTTTCTCGGCGATCATGGCGACGACCACGGCGCGGTTGGTGGCGTCGAGCGAGGCGGTTGGTTCGTCGAGCAGGAGCACCGGATGATCGGTGATGAAGCCTCGGGCGATGTTCACGCGCTGCTGTTCGCCGCCCGAGAAGGTGGCCGGTGGCAGGCTCCACAGCCGCTCGGGCAGGTTCAGGCGTGCCAGCAAGTTTCTTGCAGCCTGCTGGCTGTCTGCTCGCTCCTTGCCGCGGATGACCAGTGGCTCGGCCACGACATCGAGCGCCGAGACGCGCGGCACTGTGCGCAGGAACTGGCTGACATAGCCGATGGAGTCGCGGCGCAGGGTGAGCACGGTGCGCGGATCGGCGGTGGCGAGATCGACTGCCTCGCCGTGATGGCGGAGGGTGATGGAGCCGGCATCGACGCCGTAATTGCCATAGACCATCTTGAGGATGGAGGACTTGCCGGCGCCGGAGGGGCCGCCGAGCACGACGCATTCGCCGGCGTGGACGTCGAAATTGACGTTGGCGACGACGGGGAGGATGACGCCGTCACGCAGGTGCATGGTGAAGGTTTTTGAGAGGTTCTGGACGGATAGGGCGGTCATTCTCACACCTGCAAAATCGAGCTGACGAGCAACTGCGTATAGGGCTCGCGGGGGTCGTCGAGGACGCGGTCGGTGAGGCCGGATTCGATGACGTGGCCATCCTTCATCACCATCATGCGGTGGCTGAGGAGGCGCGCCACGGCGAGGTCGTGGGTGACGACGATGGCGGCAAGGCCGAGTTCGCCGACGAGGCCGCGCAGCAGATCGAGGAGGCGGGCCTGCACCGAGACGTCGAGGCCGCCGGTCGGCTCGTCCATGAAGACCAGGCGCGGCCCGGTGACGAGGTTGCGGGCGATCTGCAGGCGCTGGCGCATGCCGCCGGAGAAGCTGCGCGGCTGGTCGTCGATGCGGTCGGCGGCGATTTCGACGCGGCCGAGCCAATCGAGCGCGGTTTCGCGGATATGACCATAGTGGCGGTCACCCACGGCCATCAGGCGTTCGCCGACATTGGCGCCGGCCGAAACGGTCATGCGCAGGCCATCGGCCGGATTCTGGTGCACGAAGCCCCAGTCGGTGCGGACGAGGAAGCGGCGTTCGGCCTCGGAGAGGTCGTAGATATTGCGCCACGCGCCGTCGCGCATGCGGTAGAGGGTCCGGCCCGAGCTGGGTTCCAGCGTGGCTGACAGGGAGTTCAGCAACGTTGTCTTGCCCGAGCCGGATTCCCCCACAATGGCCAGGACTTCGCCCGGCCAGAGCTCGAAACTCACATCGGCGCAGCCGAGGCGGCTGCCGTAATACTTGGTCAGGTTGTCGACGCGGAGAAGGGGTTCAGTGGTCATTCAAGTTCTCCGCATGCGGGGCTCCACCCCCTCCCAGCCTCCCCCATCAAGGGGGAGGTGCAGGCCGGTGGTTGTGACTGGATCGAGTCAAGCGAGTGGAGAGAAACCTCCCCCTCTGATGGGGGAGGTAGGAGGGGGTGGGGCCACAGGCGCGAAAGCATCATTCCGCCGCCTCCACGCCCAGCGCCCCGACATGCCCCGCCGCGCGGCGCTCCTCGCAATGGTCGGTGTCGGAGCAGACATACATATGCCCGCCGCGGTCATCGAGAATGACCTCGTCGAGATAGACCTGTTCGGCGCCGCAGAGGGCGCAGGGCTGTTCGAAATGCTGGATGGCGAAGGGGTGATCCTCGAAATCGAGGCTCACCACTTCGGTATGGGGCGGGACGGCGTAGATGCGGTGCTCGCGCCCTGCCCCAAACAGTTGCAGCGCTTCGCTCATGTGCATTTTTGGATTGTCGAATTTGGGCGTCGGCGAAGGGTCCATGACGTAGCGGCCCTCGACCTTGACCGGATAGGCATAGGTGGTGGCGATGCGGCCGTGGCGGGCAATGTCCTCGTAGAGCTTGACGTGCATGAGGCCATATTCCTCGAGCGCGTGCATCTTGCGCGTCTCGGTTTCGCGCGGTTCGAGGAAGCGCAGGGGCTCGGGGATCGGCACCTGGTAGACCAGGATCTGTCCCTGCCCCAGCGCCCTTTCGGGAATGCGATGGCGGGTCTGGATGATGGTGGCATCGGCGGTGTGGGTCGTGGTTTGCACCTGCGCGACCTTGGCGAAGAAGGCGCGGATCGAGACGGCATTGGTGGTGTCGTCGGCGCCCTGGTCGATGACCTTGAGCACGTCATCCGGCCCGATGATCGAGGCTGTCACCTGCACGCCGCCGGTGCCCCAGCCATAGGGCATGGGCATTTCGCGGGAAGAGAACGGCACCTGATAGCCCGGAATGGCGATGGCCTTGAGAATGGCCCGGCGGATCATCCGCTTGGTCTGCTCATCGAGATAGGCGAAGTTGTATTGGGCGATGGCGGTCATGATTGAACCTCGCAAGGCTGCAAAGATGTGTACTCGCGGCCCCACCCCCTCCCGGCCTCCCCCATCAAGGGGGAGGTGAAGGCCGGTGGTTGGGACTGGATTGGACCATATGAGTGGAGCGACACCTCCCCCTCGATGGGGGAGGTTGGGAGGGGGTGGAGCCCCAGGCTCGGCATCAGCATCATCACTCCGCCGCCTCCTGCATCTCTGCGGCTTCATGCTCCGCCCGCATGCGGCGGATCAGGTCGAGTTCGGCCTGGAAATCGACGTAGTGGGGCAGCTTGAGGTGTTCGACGAAGCCGGTGGCCTGGACGTTGTCGGAGTGGGAGATGACGAATTCCTCGTCCTGGGCGGGGGCGACGATGTCTTCGCCGAATTCGCGGGCACGCAGGGCGCGGTCGACCAGGGACATGGCCATGGCCTTGCGCTCGGCCTGGCCGAAGACCAGGCCATAGCCGCGGGTGAATTGCGGGGGCACTTTCGCGCTGCCCTTGAACTGGTTGACCATCTGGCACTCGGTGACGCGGATGCGGCCGAGATTGACGGCGAAGCCGAGCTCGGGAATGTCGAATTCGACATCGACTTCGCCGATGCGGATTTCGCCGACAAAGGGATGGCTGCGGCCATAGCCGCGCTGGGTGGAATAACCGAGAGCGAGGAGGAAGCCTTCGTCGCCGCGGGCCAGGGCCTGGAGGCGCAGGTCGCGGTCGAGCGGGAAATCGAGCGGTTCGCGGGTCAGGTCGCCCACTTCGCGGTCAGGATCGGTTTCGCCATCGGGTTCCATCAGGCCCTGGCGGCCCAGCATGTCGGTGACGCGGGGCGCCTGTTCGGCTTCGGCCTCGCGGGTGATCGGCTGAGGCACCTCGCCGGTAGCGATGGCGGGGTCGAGCAGGCGGTGGGTATAGTCGAAGGTCGGTCCCAGCATCTGCCCGCCGGGCAGGTCCTTGAAGGTGGCCGAGATGCGGCGCTCGATCAGCATGGTGCCGGTGTCGACGGGGTTGGAATAGCCGAAGCGCGGCAGCGTGGTGCGATAGGCGCGGACGAGGAAGATGGCCTCGATCAGATCGCCGCGCGCCTGCAGCAGCGCCAAAGCGGCCAGTTCCCTGTCATAGAGCGAGCCTTCGCCCATGGCGCGGTCGACGGCGAGGCCGAGTTGCTCGACGATCTGGTCGAGGCGCAGGGCCGGCACCGAGCGGTCGCCGCGGCGGCGATCGGCCAGGAGGGCATGGGCATTGGCAATGGCGGCTTCCCCGCCCTTGACGGCAACATACATGTCAGTGTCCTTCCTCGATGCGGGTGCTGCGCGGCAGGCCCATGACCTCGCCATCGGCCACCAGCAGCAGGTCTATGCCGCGCGGGAACAGGTCGCGATTGGCGGACCATTGCGCGACGAAATCCGGGGGCAGACCGATGGGGCTGATATGGCCGTGGCCCTTGATGCCAGGACCGCGCGTGATCAGCCTCTCGCCACCGGTCAGCGCGGGGATGGCCAGGACGATGGTGGTGGAGCGATCGGGATATTCCTGGGTGCCCAGATTGAACTGGTCGAGGCGCGGCAGGTGGGCGGCGCCAGTGGCGAAGGCGAAGACCGCCCTGCCCGGCTCCTGCACCACGCCGGCACCGGTGTGGAAATTGACAAAGTCGAGGACGCCCGCATCGGCACGCAGAGTGTCATCCAGCCAGAGGCTGGTATCATGATCGGCCAGGGTCAGCAGGATGCTGGCCAGTCCGGGGGGCAGGCTGCTGTGGAGCGAGGGCGGCGTGACGAGCTGGCGCGGTGTACCAGGATTGGCCAGCGCGTCCATAATGGCGCGGAAACTGCCCTGCGCCTGCAGCACCGGATCGGAAAAGCCGCCGTCGAGACTGATATCCATCAGTTATCCCCCCGCACCATGGTGAAGAAATCGACGCGTGTCGCGGCGGTCTCGTCGCGGCGCTGCTGGTCGGCGTCGGCGGCGAGCGTCTGCAGCGGCGCGATGATTTCGGCCTGGACGCGTGCCGGTTCGCGCTGCCACAGGGCATCGATCACCGCGATGACCTCGGCCTTGGCCATGTCGCGGCCAAGGCAATAGCCGTGCCCGACCTCGCCACTCGCAATGCGCACGCTGGCGCGGCTCACCGTCGCTTCACCCAGGTTGAAGGGCGCGCCGCCGCCACCGGCGCGGCCGCGCACCATGACGAGGCCGATCTCGGGGCCGCGCACCTTGGTGTGGCCGGGCTTGTCGGCCCAGCGGTCCCATAGCTCGGCCAGGGACCGGGTCGGTGCGCTGGCCAGCGCGTCCAGCACCGCCTTGCGCGCGTCATTGCCGGTTGAAGATCGGGTCTGCATGCTTGCCTCTATTTGTCTAATGAAATAGACAACTATTGTCCTCAATCCGGTCCTACGCTTCTCGTGTGAAAATGCAATGACAGTTGCGAAAGACATTTCCGGCGGGGTCGCCCTGTGGCGGCGCATCGCCGATGCCATCCGGCTCGATATCGTGGGCGGCAAGCTGGCGAGCGGTGACCGGCTGCCGACCGAGGCCGTTCTGGCGGAGCGGTTTTCCGCCAATCGCCACACGGTGCGCCGGGCGCTGGCCGTGCTGGCCGACGAGGGCGTGGTGGGGGCCGAACAGGGGCGCGGTACGTTTGTGCGCAGCGCAAGGCGGCTGAGCTACCCCATCGGCAAGCGAACGCGATTCTCGGAAGGGCTGGCCGGCCAAGCCAGTGTGACCAGCGGACAATTGCTGTCGAGCCGCATCGAAAATGCCAACGCCGCGGCCGCCACGGCGCTGGGTATCAAGACCGGGGCCAAGGTGGTGCGCATGGAGACGCTGTCGCTGGCCGACGGGCGACCGCTGTCGCGCGCCACCGCCTGGCTGGACTATCGGAGCTTCGCCGACTTTGCGGGGCGCTATACGGCGCTTGGGTCGTTCACGGCGGTTTTTGCCAGCTATGGCATTGCCGACTATTCGCGCGCCTCGACGCGCATTTCAGCGCGCCATGCCGATGTGGAGGAGACCAAGCTGCTCGGCCTTACGCCCGGCGCCATCCTGCTGGTTTCGGAGGCGGTGGATATCAATGCGGCGGGCCGGCCGATCTCCTATGCGCTCAGCCGGTTTCCGGCGGAACGGATGGAGCTGGTGGTTTAGAGAGAACCCCCACCTAACCTCCCCCTGGGAGGGGGAGGAATCGGGCTGGTGCTGGTCTCAGATGGTGCCCTTGAGATGAATCGGTCAGGGGCCTCCCCGCGCACCGTATCAAGAAAAGGCCCCCTCACCCGGCCTTCGGCCGACCTCTCCCCCAGAGGGAGAGGTGATCCGGGAGTGTGGACTAGGCTCGTTCCACCAGCTTGGCGGCGTCCTCGAGCAGGCGCACGAACTGGTCTCCGGCGGTATCCAGCTCTCCGGAATTGTCGATGCGGATGGTGCTGGCCGGGAGGCGGCTGTCGACGCTGCGGTCGAGGCGGCGCTGGATGGATTCGGCGGTTTCGCGGCCGCGATTGGCGAGGCGCTGGGCGATGACGTCACGGTCGGCGGTGACCGACACGACGAGGGCGTCGGGATAGCGCGCCACCAGCGCCGGGATCACGCCGCGGGAGAGGTTGGCGACCACGACCTTGCCGGCTGCCAGATCGCGCTCGAGGGCGATGGGCAGGCCATAGCGCAGGCCATGCGCATCCCAACTGAGGGCGAAGGCCCCGTCGCGCTCGGCCAGCGCGAAGGCCTCGGCATCCATGCTGTCGTGGTCCTCGCTGCCGCCATCGGCCTGGCGCGTCACGACGCGGCGCACGAAGACGACGCGGCCGGTTGCTTCCAGGCGTTCGCGGGCGAAGCCGATCAGGCTGTCCTTGCCGACACCGCTCGGGCCGACGACGGCGACGAAGGTTCCGGTCATATCACCCGCCTGCCCTGCCGCCAGACGGTGCGCACGATGGGAATGCCATCCTCGACGCGCACCTGCACGAAATCGGCGCGCTTGCCGATGGCGACTTCGCCGCGATCGTGGAAGCCAGCCGCTTCGGCCGGGCGCTTGGTGACCATCTGGATGGCCCGGGCAAGGCTGATCGCCTCGACATTGTCGGCGAGGGAGAAAGCCGATTGCAGCATGGAAAAGGGGATGTAGTCGGAGGAGAGGATATCGAGCAGGCCGGCCTCGGCCAGGGCGCGGGCCGAGACATTGCCGGAATGGGAGCCACCGCGGACGACGTTGGGGCCACCCATCAGGATGGCCATGCCGGCCTGGCGCGAGGCTTTGGCCGCTTCGAGCGTGGTGGGGAATTCGGCGACTTCGGTGCCCAGGGTGACGGCCTCCTCGACATGGTCGCGGGTGGCGTCGTCGTGGCTGGCGATGACGATGCCCTTGTCGCGGCAGATCTCGGCAATGGCGCGGCGATGCGGCCCGGCATGGGCAACGGATTCGGCGTTGCGGCGCTGGATGAAGTCATCGAGGGCGGCGTCGCTCATCTTGAGCTTGCCCTGGTAATAGACCCGGTAGGCATCGGCGCTGGCGAACTGGCGCTGGCCGGGGGCGTGATCCATGAGGGAGGCGAGGCGCACCTGCGGATCGTCCTGGAGCACGGCGAAGCTTTCGAGACAGTCGGGGGCCGAGACTTCGCAGCGCAGGTGGATGTGATGCTCGGCGCGCAGGCGGCCGGCGGCATTGCCGGCGCTGATGGCGTCGGCCAGGGTCTTCATCTCGGTGGCGCCGAGGTCGGCATGCTCATCCATGCCGACGCGCAGGGCGTCGAGCACGGTGGTGATGCCGGAGGCGGCGATCTGGGCGTCATGGGCCTGCACGGCGGCGACCGGGTTCCAGCGCACCTTGGGGCGCGGGGCAAAGTGGGTCTCGAGATGGTCGGTATGCAGTTCGACGAGGCCCGGGATCAGGTAGTCGCCGTCGAGATCGTGACCGGTGCGGGAGGATGGGCCGATATCGGTGATGATGCCGCCATCGACCCGGACCGAACCATCCAGCACGGTGTCGGCCAGGACGATCCGGGCATTGGTCAGGACGAGTTCCCCAAGGGCGACGGTGTTCATGGTGCGGACGATTCTGCGGTTCGTGAGAGCGGTTATTGCGCCCTGCGGTAGCCCAGTTTGATGACAGTTTGGCGACTTTGCGGTGCAGCCTATCGGGCAGCCCTGAAGGAACCGTAGCCAATCATGGCGCGAGGGCGGCCGCAATGCAAAGGGGCCGGATCCGTGGATCCGACCCCCCATGGTTGGAGGCGGAACGGCTAGAGCGCGCCGATGGACCAGAAGAAGGTCTCGCCCGAGCTGTCATCCACGCCGTCATTATCGGTGATGACGTAACCGGTGCCGGTGGAGTCGATGGCTAGGCTCTCGACCTTGTCGACGACGTAGCCGTTGAAGGCCTTGAGGTCGGGGACGAGGTCACGCACCAGTTCCTTGCTCACGACGGGCAGTTCGCCATCGAGCGGGGTATAGACCAGTTCGCTGACCGGGACGCGGTAGATGGCCTTAAGCTGGGCATTGGCGGCGATCTGGTTATCGCGTTCGACGATATAGGCGAAATCGCCATGCACGGTGATTTCCGACAGGCCGACCCAGGCACCCTCAGCAGGGACTTCGAGCGGGTAGCGGACGGCGCCCCATTCCTCAGTGGCCGGGTTGTAGGAGACGAGCTTGACGAAGCCCTTCTCGTCATTCTTCCACTCGCGCTGGATGGCGATCCACAGGGTCATGTCGTCGCCTTCGCCGATGGCGGCAATGCCTTCCGAACCCGAGCGGATTTCATGGGCCAGCAGGGCGGCCGGGAATGCGATCTCGTCTTCGATCTCGCCATCGGCGTTGACGTGGAACAGGGCATGCGGGGTCAGATTGCCGGTATCGCCTTCGGAGGCGAGCCAGAAGCCGCCTTCGCCGTCCAGGGTGATGCCTTCGAGGTCGAGCTTCTGGGCCGGCGCACCGTTGCGGGTGATGACGGTTTTCTTGACGATGCGAGCCGGCCTGGCGGTGGCGTCGATCTCGTAGATGGCGGCTTCGGTGAAGACGCTGTCGCTGACGGCATAGAGAATGCCGGGCTTTTCGGCATCAGCAACGGCGCCGGACAGGGCGGCCCAGCCGATCGGCCTAGCGTCGGCATCAAGATCGGACATGATGGTGGGATAGGCCGGCTCGCCCTCGGCAAGCTCATAGATCATGACATGGGCCGGCGCGGCGCCATCGGGCGACAGGTCGGTCTCGTTGGCGGTGACGTAGAGATTGCGCGAGGGGATGGCGAGGGCGCCTTCCGGCCCGACGCCGGAGGGCAGCGACTGCCAGTATTCCGGCACATCGCCGGTGTCCTTGTAGACAGCGACCAGCGATGAGCGTTCCTGGTTGACGAAGATGAAGCGGGTGTCGCCGAAGGTGCCGACTTCCATGCCTTCGGGCTCGACGCCCTTGGCGTCGGACCGGCCTTCCGGATAGTGGCCGAGCTGGGCGGCGATATATTCCATCGAGACGCCGCTCTCGTAGAGCTCGGTGCCATCCTTGTGGAAGATGGTGAAGCCGCGCGAGCCGCCTTCGTAATCGCCTTCATTGGCGGTGATGATGCGGTTTTCATCGAGCCACTGCACGGCGTCGGGCTCGCGCTTGCGGCCGGGCTGGCTCTCGGTGAAGCTCAGCTTGCCGTCTTCGGTGGCATCAATGCCGTCAAGATCGACAGTGCCAGCGCTGAAGTCGTTGATGATTTCCCCGGTCTTGCCGTTCAGGACCACGATGTGGTTGTTTTCCTGCAGCGTGACGACCAGTTCGTCGAGGCTGTTGAAATCGGTATATTCCGGCTCGGCATCCTCGCCGGCGAAGTCGGCGACGCCGGCCAGTTCGGTGACGCGCATGGTGGCGCAATCGACGGAGCCTTCGGCGACGTCGAAGAAGGTGATGTTGCCACTGGGCAGCTGCGGAAGGGCACCGTCGTTGAGGTCCTCGTCGCGCTGGTTTTCCATCGAGATGGCGATCAGCGAGCCATCCATGTTCTTGGCGATGGCGTCGGGCTGGCCACCCAGTTCGCAGGTGACTTCAACAGCCTTGCTCGCCTGGTCGATGACCGCGAGATAGCCCTTGGGCGCGGTGAAATCTTCAGTCGTGTCGACGGTGACGAGCACCTTGCCGCCGATGAAGGTGACCGAGGTCGGCCCGCCTTCGAGCGCAACGAAACCGCCGGCCTTGGGCGTGGTCGGGTCGGTGATGTCGACAAAGCCGATGCCGCCCAGCAGCGCGTTGGAATAGACCAGGGTCATGCCATCTTCGCTGGCATTGATGATCTCAGCCGAGTTCTCGACACCCTCTTCGGCATCGGGATTGTTGAGAGCGACCGGGAAGCTGGCAATGCGGTTGAAATATTCAGCGGCGGTGACCGACGCGGTCGTGGCCAGCAGCGTCGCGGTCAGCGCGAGCAGGAATTTGGATGAAAACATGATGGAGCCCCTGTTGCAGTGGGCTCCGCATAGGGCGGCCATGCTACAGGCCGATGACGTGGATATGACGGCTGCATGACAGCCGGCTCAGGCGCCGGGCGCGCGCCCGACGGCGTCGTTCAGCAGGCGCGGCGCGGCCATGACCATGAGCACGGCCGCCAGCGGAATGGAGAAGACATAACCGAGGTGGCCGAAGCCAAGGGCGCCCACGACGCCGCCGAGAAAGAACATGCCGACGACGCGCAGCAAGATGCTCAGCTTCTTGCGGTCTGCCGTGACCCGGAGAGCCTCGGCCTTGGTCTTGTCCCTGTGCCAGTAGAGATATTTGCCCAGCTCGATGCCGATATCGGTGACCATGCCGGTGAGGTGGGTGGTGCGCATGCGGGCGCCGGAAATCTTGGTGATCGTGGCGTTCTGCAGGCCCATGATGAAGCAGAGCAGCGGCGCGGCGAGCGCCATGAACTGCGGCGCTTCCTGGCTGGCGGTGCCCAGCACGCCGAAGGCCAGCAGGAGCAGCGCCTCCAGGGCGATGGGATAGGCATATTGCCGGGTCCGGGCGTTGCGACGCCCCCAGTTGATGAGGACGGCGGAGCAGCCCGCGCCCGCCGTGAAAGCCACGAGGGCGACGATGCCGGCCCCGACAATGCCAAACAGGCCCAGAGCCAGATTGTCGGCGATGGACGAGACAATGCCCGTCATGTGGGAGGTGTATTGGCCGATGGCGAGAAATCCGCCGGCATTAATGGCGCCCGCGACGAAGGCCAGAACCACGCCCAGAATCGTGTCGGTCACGCCCGATCGCCGATGGGCGACGGCGGTGCGCAGAAACTGCATGCGACTGCGGCGGCGGGGACGGTGTTCGATGGCAGTTCCGATCTGATGCCCTGAAACGGCGCGATCGGCCGAGCGGGTGCTCGTCATGGCGCGTCCAGTGCTGATGACGCTGGGGTGGTGCCGATGTTGGCACGCGCCCTGCCCGCGCTCAAGAGCACGCAGCGTTGGAACAGGTGTCCCGGCGATGGCGGCGTCGGCCGCCATCGCCGGGACGATACGTCAGGACTTGGCGAGCGCCTGCTCGATATCGGCGAGGATGTCATCGATATGCTCGATGCCCACCGAGATGCGCACCAGATCCTCGGAGACACCAGCGCGGGCCAGCTCTTCAGGATTGAGCTGGCGGTGGGTGGTCGAGGCCGGGTGACAGGCCAGCGACTTGGCGTCGCCGATATTGACCAGCCGCAGGATCATGTTGAGCGCGTCGATGAACTTGCCGCCGGCTTCCTGTCCGCCCTTGATGCCGAAGCTGACAATGCCCGAGGCCTTGCCCTTGGTGATGCGCTTGGCGACCGCGTTGTACTTGTTGCCGGGCAGCGCGCCGTAGTTGACCCAGCTCACCTTGGGGTGGCTCTCCAAGAACTCGGCCACTTTGAGCGCGTTCTCGCAATGGCGGTCCATGCGCAGGCCGAGCGTCTCAAGCCCCATAAGGAAGAGAAATGCGCTGTGCGGCGACAGGGCGGCCCCGGTATTGCGGAGCGGCACCACGCGGCAGCGCCCGATATAGGCCGCAGGCCCCAGCGCCTCGGTATAGACCACGCCGTGATAGGAGGGGTCGGGCTCATTGAGCACGGCAAAGCGCTCCTTGTTGGCCTTCCAGTCGAACTTGCCGCTATCGACGATGATGCCGCCGATGGAGTTGCCATGGCCACCGATATACTTGGTCAGGGCATGCACCACGATGTCGGCGCCGAAATCGAAGGGGCGGCAGAGATAGGGCGTCGCCACGGTGTTATCGACGATGAGCGGCACGCCATGCTTGTGCGCGATCTGCGCCAGCCTCTCGATGTCGACGACATTGCCGGCCGGATTGCCGATGGATTCGCAGAACACGGCCTTGGTCCGGCCGTCGATGGCCTTGTCGAGGGCGTCGAAATCATCACCCGCGGCCATGCGCACCTCGATGCCCTGGCGCGGGAAGCTGTGCATGAAGAGGTTGTAGGTGCCGCCATAAAGCTGGCTGGTGGCGACGATATTGTCGCCCACACCGGCAATGGCCTGGATGGCATAGGTGATGGCCGACATGCCCGAGGCAACGGCCAGGCCGGCAATGCCGCCTTCCATTTCCGCGACGCGCTTTTCCAGCACATCGGTCGTGGGGTTCATGATGCGGGTATAGATATTGCCGGGGACCGCCAGATTGAACAGGTCGGCGCCATGCTTGGTATCGTCGAAGGTGAACGAGGTGGTCTGGTAGATGGGCACTGCCGCAGATTTCGTCGTCGGGTCAGGCGTATAGCCGTGGTGCAGCGCCAGTGTTTCAAGCTTCATGGGTATTCTCCTCCGTCAGGCCAGTGCCGGCCCAAATCAGGGCGCCACAATAGCGGCCAGCGACTTTATGCCAAGCCCATGATCGCCATTGCGGCAGGTGAGACAAAGCGAGCTCCACTGCCGCCAAGACCGCAACTCGCCGCCGATTTGACATGCGTCAATCACTGGGTGGCGGAAGATGCTTAGCTAGGGCCAGCAGGGCGCGTATCGTGTCCTGGGTCATGTCCGCGGACCGTGGTGTCCGGCAGGTCCCGCAGATGCGGCAATATGGCGGAACATTTGCATGCCCGATGAGCCAGCAGACGATGCCCGCGCCTACCTGCTCCGAACGGAGAAGCTGACCAAGACCTATGCCATGGGCTCGACGACAGTCGTTGCGCTGGACGCAGTGGACTTTGCCGCGCGCGCCGGAGAGTTCATCGTCATTCTCGGCCCGTCCGGTTCGGGGAAATCGACCTTTCTCAACCTGGTAGGAGGCCTCGATACGGCGACGTCCGGACAGGCCTGGTTCCGGGACCAGCAGATCACCGGGCTGGGCGACGCCGCCCTCACCCGCTACCGGCGCAACAGTGTCGGCTTTGTCTTCCAGTTCTACAATCTGGTGCCGAGCCTGACGGCACGGGAGAATGTGAAGCTGGTCACCGAAATCGCCAAGACCCCGATGCGGGCCGAAGAAGCACTGGACATGGTGGGGCTGGCTGATCGCATGGACCACTTTCCGGCCCAGCTATCGGGCGGGGAGCAGCAGAGGGTCGCCATCGCGCGCGCCATCGCCAAGCGCCCTGACCTGTTGCTGTGCGACGAACCGACGGGGGCGCTCGACTCCAAGACCGGCATTGTCGTGCTGGAGGCGCTGACCAAGGTGAATGCGGAGATGGGCACGACGACGCTGGTCATCACCCACAATGCTGCCATTCGCACCATAGCGCATCGTGTCGTGAGCTTTGCCGATGGCCGGATCGCCTCGATCGAGCGCAATGCCGACCGGCAAGCGGCCGCATCGGTGCGGTGGTAGCGCGATGAGCGCCCTCCACATCAAGCTGTTCCGTGAGATGCGGCGCCTGTGGGCGCAGGTGCTGGCAATCGCGCTGGTGATGGCCGCAGGCGTGGCGACGCTGCTGATCGGCGTGGGCACCTACCAGTCGCTGGACCAGACGCGCAATGCCTATTACCAGGCCAATCGCTTCGCCGATGTGTTCGCGACGGTGACGCGGGCACCCCGTTCGGTGCTGCAGGATATTGCCGATATCGATGGCGTACTGGCGGTGGACGGGCGCATTTCCAAGATCGCGCTGGCCGATATCGAAGGGGTCGAGGAACCTGCTTCGGTGTTGCTGGTGTCGCTCGCCGAGGACGGCGCGCAGGGGCTGAACCGGCTCTATCTGCGGAGCGGACGGCTGCCCGAACCATCCGGCGCCACGGAGGCGGTGGTCAGCGAGATTTTCGCCGAGGCGAACGGCTTTCGCGCAGGGTCGCAGCTCAAGGTCGTGATGAATGGGGCACAGCGTCAGTTGACGCTGGTCGGCGTCGCGCTTTCGCCAGACTATGTCTATGCGGTGGCGCCGGGCGAGATCATGCCGAATGAGGGCCGCTTCGGGGTGGTCTGGGTGCCTGAATCGGTGCTGGCGGGGGCGTATGACCTGAGTGGCGCCTTCAATGCCGTCTCCGTCCGGCTGCTGCCGGGGGCCTCGGAACGGGAGGTGATTGCGCGGCTTGACCGGCTGCTGGCGCCGTTTGGCGGTCAGGGCGCCTATGGGCGGGCGCAGCAGACCTCGCACGCCTATCTCGACTCCGAACTGATGCAGCTGCAGTCAATGAGCCGGGTGCTGCCCCCGGTATTCCTGCTGGTGGCGGCGTTCCTGGTCAACATGACGCTGACCCGCCTGATCGCCCTCGAGCGCGAGCAGATCGGCCTGCTCAAGGCGATCGGCTATTCGGCATGGTCGATTGGCTGGCACTATGTCGAATTCGTGCTGCTGATCGCGGTGCTGGGTATCGCCATCGGACTGGCGCTGGGCACCTGGGCCGGGGGTGCACTGACCGAGCTCTATGCGCGGTTCTACAGCTTCCCCGTGCTTGTATTCAGCCGCGAGCCCAGCCTCTATCTCATTGCCGGGGGCACGACGATGGCGGCCGCGGTGCTGGGGGCGCTCCGCGCGGTGCGCGCCGCGGCGCGGCTGCCGCCGGCTGTTGCCATGTCGCCGCCGGCGCCCCCGGCCTATCGCAACCTGCTCGCGGGCCGGTTCGGCTTGGTGATCGAGCTGCGCAAGACCTGGGTCATGGTTTCGCGCCACCTGCTGCACTGGCCCTGGCGCACCGCCGGCGGGGTGATCGGGCTGGCGCTTTCGGTGGCGGTGCTGGTCGGATCGCTGTGGTCGGTGGGCGGGGTCGACTACATGATCGACTACACGTTCAACCGGACCGAACGGCAGGATGCGACGATCAATTTCCTAGGCACCCGCCCCCCCTCGGCAGCGCAGGCGGTGGAGCGGCTGCCCGGCGTGCTGGCGGCGGAGCCGTTCCGGGCCTTGGGGGTGGAGATCGGCAGCGGGCACGTGACCCGCCGGATCGCCATTATCGGCCGTCCGGCGGCGGCCAGCCTGACGCGGCTGCTGGACACGAACCTGACCCGGGTGGGCATTCCCGAATCCGGCCTGTTGTTGACGCGGTCGCTGGCGGACATCCTGCGCGTGGGGCCGGGAGACATCGTCAACATCCGCCCGCTGGAAGGGACGCGCCAGAGCCGTCCGGTCCATGTCTCGGCGCTGGTGGAAGGCTATCTCGGCCTTGGCGCCTATATGGAGCTGGGCGCCCTCCAAGACCTGGTGGCCGAGGGAGACCAGATTTCCGGGGTCAATATCTCGGTGGATACGCTGATGCAGGACGCGCTGTTCGCGCGGCTCAAGCAGACGCCGTCGCTGGGGCAGATCTCGATGCAGACCGTCGCATTGCAGCAGTTTCGCGCCACCATGGCGCAGAACCTCTATGTGATGATCGGGGTGCTGGTGGGCCTGGCGGGCATCATAGCCTTTGGCGTGGTCTACAACTTCTCGCGCATTTCGCTCTCCGAGCAGGGCCGGGAGATGGCCAGCCTGCGGGTACTGGGTTTCACCCGGGCGGAGGTTTCCACCCTGCTGCTGGCCGAAATTGCCGTGCTGACGCTGCTGGCCCAGCCCCTGGGCTGGGCGCTGGGGTTCCTGGTGGCGTTCGGCATGGTGGAGGGGTTTTCCAGCGAGATCTTCACCATGCCCTTCGTCATCGGGCCGGAGGTGTTCGCCTATTCGAGCCTTGTCGTGATGACCGCCGCGCTGGTGTCCGGATTGATCGTGCGGCGGCGCATCGACCGGCTCGACATGATCGCCGTTCTCAAGACCAGGGAGTAGACACATGTGGAGCCGCATCGTCAGCATCGCGGTCGTTCTGGCCCTTGCCTCGGCCGTGGCCTGGGCGCTCTGGCCACGGCCGATCAGCGTCGAAACGACAACCGTCGCGACCAGTGACCTCGTGGTTACGGTTGAGGTCGATGGCACCAGCCGCATAAGGGAAGTGTTCCAGGTCTCGGTGCCGGTCGCCGGGCGACTGACGCGGGTGGGCCTGCATGCCGGGGACAGCGTCGAGGAAGGCCAGACGCTGGCATCGATCCAGCCGGTCGATCCCGGTCTGCTCGACGAACGCTCGCGTCGCATCGCGGAAGCCGCGGTGCAGGCAGCGCTGGCGGGCATTGCCGTGGCCGAGGTGGGCCTGGCCCAGGCCGAGACCAACAGCGCCTTTGCCCAGGCAGAACGGGAGCGGACCACCACACTGGCGGAACGCGGGCTGGTCTCGACCCAGGCGGAGCAGCGGGCCGTCCTGGCTGCCGAGACGGCGCAGAGGAGCGTCGAGGCGGCGCGCGCCACGCTGGTGATGCACCAGCGTGAGCTAGAAAGCGCGCAGGCCGCGCTGATCGAGGGGGGCAGCGCGCCGACCGGGGCGTGCTGTGTCGACGTGAAATCGCCAGCGAGCGGACAGGTGCTTTCGGTCCTGGCCGAGAGTGAACAGGTGATGCAGGCGGGCACGCCCCTGATGGTCATCGGCGATCCGGACGACCTGGAGGTGCAGGTGGATGTGCTGTCCAATGACGCGGTGCGCATCGTCACCGGCGCGCCGGCAAGCATCGAAGGATGGGGCGGGGACCCGCTGCGCGCCGAGGTCGTGCTGATCGACCCCATGGCCGTGACCAAGGTGAGCGCCCTCGGCATCGAGGAGCAGCGGACGGGGGTAACCCTGCGCTTCCTCGATGGACCCGAGAGCAGGCCCGGCCTTGGCCATGGCTATCGCGTCACCGCCAGCATCGTGGTGTGGGAGGGCAAGGATCTCGTGACCATTCCCCTCGGCGCGCTGTTCCGCAGCGGGCAGGACTGGTCGGTCTTCGTGGTGGAGGACGGGGTTGCTCGCCTCCGGATATTGACGCTTGGACAGCGCAATGCCGAGCTGGCGGAGGTGGTCAGCGGGCTCGCGGTCGGTGAGACGGTCATCATCCACCCCGGCGACAATGTCGCCGATGGCCGGGCGGTGACGCCATGGAACTGACGCAAGTGCGGCCCCTCGCCTTTCCGGTTCTTTGGTAGGCGGCGATGGAGCAAACCGATCTCCTCAGCCGTCTCGGCGTCGCCCTCGCCATCGGCCTGCTGGTCGGGCTCGAACGGGGCTGGAGCCAACGCGGCCACGAAGACCACCGGCGAGCCGCCGGCTTTCGCACCTTCGCGCTGTCGGGCCTGCTGGGCGGAGTGGCCGCGCTGATATCAGCCAGCACCGGTGGCGTCGTGCTGGGCCTCATCTTTGTCGCCTATGCGGGCGTGTTTGCCGCCTTCCACTGGCTGGAGGCCACAGCGGACCAGGATGTGAGCGTCACCTCGGTGATCGCCGGCCTGCTCACATTCCTGCTCGGCGCGCTGGCCGTGCTGGGGGACATCGGGGTTTCGGTGGCGGGCGCCGTGGCGATGACGGCGCTGCTTGCCTTCCGCGAGCAGTTGCACCGCTGGGTCAAGACCCTGACCTGGGCGGAGATCAGCTCGGTTCTCATCCTGCTGGCGATGACCTTCCTGCTGCTGCCGCTGCTGCCGAACCGGACGATCGACCCATGGGGGGCGATCAATCCCTATGAGGTCTGGCTGCTCACCATCCTGATCGCCGCCGTGTCCTTCGTCGGCTATGTCGCGGTGAAGATCTTCGGCGATCGCATGGGCATATTGCTGGCGGCGGCCTTCGGGGGACTGGCGTCATCCACGGCGACGACGCTCGCGCTGGCCCGGATGAGCAAGGAGCGGCCGGAATCGGGCCGGTTGCTGAGCGCCGGGATTCTCCTGGCGGGCGTTGTGATGATGGCGCGGGTGGCGGGCATTACCCTGCTGCTCAACGCCCCGCTGGCAAGCCAGACCATCGGGCCGATGGCGGCGGCCGGCGCCGTCCTCGGGCTGTGCGCATTCCTTTTGACGCTGGGCCATGGCGGGCCGACCGATCCACTGACCACCTCCAAGAATCCGCTGGCGATAGACACGGCGCTCAAGCTGGGTGCGGTGATTGTCGCGGTCATGCTGGCGGCCGGCTATCTGCGCACGGTCCTGGGCTCGGCCGGCGTGGTGGTGGTGGCGGCGGTGTCAGGGATCGTGGATGCCGACGCGCTGACAATCTCGATGGCACATATGGGCGGGAACGGGGTGGAGCTGCGGGTCGCCGCCCAGGCGATCATGGTCGGAGTTGCCGTCAATACCGCCACCAAGGCGGTGCTAGCCTTTTCAGTCGGAGACCGGGGCCTTGGCCTGACTGTCGCCGCCGCGAGCCTGGCCGCGCTCGCGGCAGGTCTTGGTGTCGCATTGGTGGCGGCCTGACGGCCCGCCATGGAGGGGCCACCCATCGCTCGATGGCTTGATCCGGGTCAAAGACACTCCGCCTGGCGACCGGCACCCTGCGACCAGAGCTTCCGAGGGGCCTCGTGATGAAACCACTTCGCGTTGCAGCATTGGCTGGCCTGGTCGTCCTGGTGGTCGCAGGCGTGACGATCTATCTGTCCTTCGCCGCTGATATGCGAAAGGCCTATGCCGCAATCACCGGCCGGAGCGCGATGGTCGAGACTACCGCGGGGCCGATCGAATATGCGGAGGCCGGGACTGGGCCCGACCTGCTGACCATTCACGGCGCGGGCGGCGGGTTCGACCAGGGGCTTGATAATGCCGCGTCCATGCTGGGCACGGGCTTCCATCTGGTTTCGCCCTCCCGCTTTGGCTATCTCGCGACCCCAGCGCCACAGGACGTATCGCCCGCCGCCCAGGCAGACGCCCATGCCGCCCTGCTCGATGCGCTGGATATCGAGAGGGCTGTCATCCTGGGGGTTTCGGCCGGGACCCGGTCGGCGCTCGAGCTGGCGCTGCGTCACCCGGAGCGGGTGAGCGCGCTGGTTCTGGTGGTGCCGGCCACCTATGCCGCAGACATGGTGCCGCTGGAGACGCAGCGGGAGGCGAACTTTCCCTTCGTGCTGTGGCTGGTCAATGCCGGGGCCGATTTCGCCTGGTGGGCACTCGAGCATGTTTCGCCGGATACGCTGATCCGCTTCATCGGCGTCCCCCCGGAACTGGTGCACGACGCCTCTCCCGTCGAGCAAGAGGCGGTGATGACGATGGTCCGGAGCATCGAGCCGCTGTCGGCGCGGTTTGCCGGCATCAACATTGACAGCAATCCCGACCTGACCGAGCGACCGCTGGAGAGCCTGGCCGTCCCCACGCTGCTGATCACCGCAAGGGACGATCTGTTCAACACCTGGCCCTCTGCAGAGTACGCGGCGGCGCACATTCCCGGCGCACGGCTCATCGTCTACGAGCGGGGCGGACACCTGCTGGTGGGCCATGGCGAGGCGGTGCGCAAGGAGATCGCGGATTTCCTGGCCGAGGCAGGGGTAGCGGCTGGCAGGGACTAGTCGGGTTGGGGGAAGTGGCGGAGAGGATGGGATTCGAACCCACGAGACCCTTTTGAGATCTGCGCCCTTAGCAGGGGCGTGCCTTCGGCCACTCGGCCACCTCTCCGTTACCGGGTGGATAGCGGGCGGGGTGAGGCATGGCAAGCGGTTTTTGGCCCGCTGGGGATAGTGGCCCGGTTTGCAGGGGCCGGGTCCGGTTGGTGCCGGACCCGACTGGTTGAGATCAACGCTGGTTGAACAGAATCTTCTGGGCGTCCTTGTCCTCGGCCAGGCTCTTGGCGGGGACATCCTTGCCCCAGGCCAGGCCGCGGGCGACGGCCGGACGGGCGTTGAGGCGCTCGATCCAGGCCAGGGCATTGGGGTATTCGGCCCGGGTGATGCCATAGCGTTCCCAGGACTGGGCCCAGCCAATGGAAGCGATGTCGGCGATGGAATAATCGCCGGTTATGTAGTCTCGGCCCTCGAGCTGGGTGTTGAGCACGCGGAACAGGCGATGGGTTTCGTCGGTGTAGCGCTTCATCGCATAGGGGATTTTTTCGGGCGCATAGACGTTGAAGTGGTTGTTCTGGCCCAGCATGGGGCCGAAGCCGCCGACCTGCCAGAACAGCCATTCATCGACCTTGACCTGCTGGCGCAGGTCTTCGGGATAGAACTGGCCGAACTTGATGCCGAGATATTTGAGGATGGCGCCCGACTCGAAGATCGCGATCGGCGCGCCGCCCGGGCCCTCGGGATCGACAATTGCCGGGATCTTGTTGTTGGGCGAGATGGCCAGGAATTCCGGCTTGAACTGGTCGCCCTTGCCGATATCGATGCGGTGATAGGTCCACGGCACGCCCAGTTCCTCGAGCATGATATGGACCTTCTGCCCGTTTGGCGTGGGCAGCGAATAGGCTTCGATCGGCTGGGTCTGAGTGGTCATTGCCGGTTCCATTGTTGATTTGATGCGTCAAACTATCGGCATCTGACGATGAAGGGCAAGGCAACAAAATTCGTTGCCCTGCCCCTATGTAGCTCATCATGCCCGCTTGAGGATCATCTGTGGATTGCCATTGCCCCGCAGCGCCGAGGAGATGCCGTGCCGGTCGATGGTGGACACGACGCGGTGGCGCAGGGCCGCGAACATTAAGGTGGGCGTGACATTGACGGGGGTGTCGAAGGTCACGGTCACCGTCATGTGCTGCATGTCGCCCAGCAGCTGGACGCCGATGAGCAGGCCGGTAAAGGGCTGATCGAGATAGAGCCCCTTGACCCGCATGCCGACCTGGAAGGGCACGGCCACCCGATCAGGCAAGGCGGCGCGGGCGGTGTTCCAGTCGCGATAGCCATGGGCGCGGGCGACGGCTTCGAGCGCAGCGCCATGCGACAGGGTTTCGCCGGCCAGGGCGCGCTCCTGACGGAGGGACTTGGCTTCGGATTTCAGGGTCTGGGCGGAAGGGGTGTCGAGTGAAAACGACATGACGAGGTCCTCTCATGCAAATGAGGCGACTGTTTCCATGGGGGCTCGCTTTGCCATGATGCGCCTTGCAGGGGATGAACCGGAGTTCGTTCTCATGCGCGGAGACTGGACTTCACCATCGGAATTGCTTCCGGCGAGCGGCGGGTGCCAGCGACCTGGGCCGGATATGTGCGCGACGGGGCGCTTTGTCAACGGCATGGCGGGCATGCGATCAATCGCGGTGATGGGGTGATCAGCGATTTGTGTTGGGCGTGCGGGTTCCTGCGGGGTATGGCCTGACATGTCAGGATGGATCCCGGCCTGCGCCGGGATGGCACCGTGGTTGAGGAAGTCGCAATGATCGAGACGCTGTTTCTGCTGATCGCCGGCCTGTTGGGCGGCGCGGTCAATTCGCTGGCGGGCGGAGGATCGTTCATCGTGTTTCCGGCCCTGCTGTTTGTCGGGGTGCCGCCGGTGATCGCCAATGCGTCCAACACCTATGCGGCCCTGCCCGGCTATGTGAGCGGGACGGTGGGCTATTGGCATGCCATGGCCAAGCACAAGGACAGGCTGGTGCTCTATGCCATCATGGCGGCGGTGTTCGGCTATGTGGGTGCAGAACTGCTGCTGGTGGTATCGGACGAGCTGTTTTCGCTGGTGGTGCCCTGGCTGATGGGCTTTGCCGTGCTGTTGTTCATCTTCGGCAACCGGATCAATGGCCTGGTCGCCTCGCTGCATGGCGGGCGGCGCGGGATGAAGGTGCTGGGCCAGGCGCTGCTGATGGCGTTTCTTGCCGGCGTCTGCGTCTATGGCGGGTTCTTCAATGCCGGGCTGGGCATTTTGCTGCTGGCCTTTCTTGCCACGGCGGGGATGAGCGACATCCATGCCATGAACGGGCTCAAGCTCTATATCTCGGCCATCGTGGCGCTGGTGGCGGTAGCGCGGTTTGCGCTGAGCGAGTCGATAGACTGGTATCACGGCTCGATCGCGCTGGTGGGCGTGGTGATCGGCGGCTATCTGGCGGCCAAGTATGCGCATCACATTCCGACGCAATGGATCCGGATGGCCGTGATTGTCTATGGGGTGTTCATGACCGGTTATTTCTTCTGGGGGGCTTACGCCTAGTCCCCGCCATTCGGGCATAGCCCTCATGGCCTTCTTGGCTTGAAAGGCTCCACCGGAGCCTTTCATCCGCGCGGATCGCCGGCGAAGTCACCTCAAATCGCTCCTGGAGCGATTTGCCCGCGGCTCTAAGCCCGTCTGATCCAGACCGCGGCGTCGTGGAAGGCGGCGCCGCCGAAGGGGGGCGCGGGCGTGGCATTGGTGAGGGTATTGATGCCCCTGCCCCCGCGATGGGCCTTGTTCTGGTGCAGGCCTTCGGCGATGAGGACGCCGGTGGGCAGGCCGGTGCGGATGCGGGCGGTGAGGTCGACCGAACCGCGGCGGTTGCCGAGGGTGACGAACTGGCCCTCTTCGATGCCGAGACGGGCGGCGTCATCGGGATGGATGAAGACCGAGGGCACGCCTTCGCGTTTCTGGCTGCCGGGCGTTTCGTTGAAGCTTGAATTGAGGAAGGCGCGGGCCGGGCTGGTGGCGAGGCGGAACGGGTGCTCGGCATCGGTGGCTTCGGTGATGGCCCAATGGTCGGCGAAGCGCGGCATGTCGGCCGGGTCGCAGGTCCAGAGATAGCCCTTCCTGTCGGCGACATCCTGCCAGTTCGGGGCGAAGCGGAAGCGCTGGTCGGGCCAGGCGAAACCATCGGCAAAACGAGCCGCGGCGTCGGGGCGTTCGCGATCGACGAAGCCGGTCTTTTCCACTTCATCGAGCGCGGGATAGCTGGAACGGCGGAAGGTTTCGGCGACGACGTCGCGGTCCGCCATGTGGAAGCTCTCATCTTCGAGGCCGAGGCGCAGGGCCAGGGCGTTGATGACTTCGTGGTTGGAGCGGGTTTCGCCGGGACGCTGGATCAGCGCGGGGCCATAGAGCACGCGGGTATGGCCGCCGCGGGTGTAATAGTCGTTGTGTTCGAGGAACATGGTGGCGGGCAGGACGATATCGGCCAGTTCGGCCGTCTCGGTCATGAACTGCTCATGCACAACGAGGAAGAGGTCCTCGCGGGAGAGGCCCCGGCGGGTCAGCGTCTGGTCGGGCGCGACGGCGGCGGGATTGGTGTTCTGGACGATCATGGCCCTGACCGGACCGCCCTGCTTGAGCGCCCTGGCGTCGCCAGTCAGTATCGGGCCGATCTCGGACATGTCGAGCCAGCGCGGATCGCCCTTTTGCAGATGCGTGCCGGTGAGGCGGGACTTGTCGAGTTTCCAGGTGCCCGAATTGGAGTGGAAGGCACCGCCGCCGCGATGCTGCCAGGCGCCTGTCATGGCGGGAATGCAGAGGGCGGCGTGCATGGCGGTGGAGCCATTGCGCTGGCGGGTGAAGCCATAGCCGAGGCGGAAATAGGAGCGCGGCGTGGTGCCGACGAGATGGGCGAAGGCCTCGATCTCGGCCACGGTCAGGCCGGTGATTTCGGCGGCCCATTCGGGCGTCCTGCCGGCGAGGTGGGCTTCGAAATCGGGGCCGAAATCGGTGTATTTGGCCATATAGGCGCGGTCGGCCAGACCATCGCGCAACAGGACATGCATGACGGCGACGGCCAGCGCGCCATCGGTGCCGGGGCGGAGGATCAGGCCCAGATCGGCCTGGGCCATGGTGGCGGTCTGGTAGATGTCGATGACGACGACCTTGGCCTTGCGCTCCTTCTTGGCGCGCATGGCATGGGTCATGACATTGACCTGGGTATGCACGGCATTGGTGCCCCAGATGACGACGCAGTCGCTCTCGGCCATCTGCTCGGGATTGACCCCGCCGAGCATGCCGGTGCCGGCGATGTAGCCAGGCCAGGATGTGCCGGTGCAGATGGTGTCATATTGGCGGGAATAGCCCTTGGCGGCGCGCAGGCGGTCGATGCCGTCGCGATGCACATGGCCCATGGTGCCGGCATAATAGTAGGGCCAGATGGCCTCGGCGCTGTACTCGGCTTCGATCTGGCTGAAGCGGGCGGCGATCTCGTCGAGGGCTTCGTCCCAGGAGATCTGCTGCCACTGGCCGCTGCCCTTGGGGCCGGTGCGGCGGAGCGGGTGCAGCAGGCGCTCTGGATGGTGGACGCGCTCGGCATAGCGGGCGACTTTTTCGCAGATGACGCCGGCGGTATAGGGATCATCCTTGGCGCCACGCACCCGGCCGATGGTGGCATTGTCGATGATGTCCACATCCAGCGCGCAGGCGGATGGACAATCATGCGGGCAGACCGAACGGGCGGTACGGAGGGCGACGGGCTGGTTCATGGGTGGAGATTAGCGGAGGGCCGGACCGCGCTCAATTGAATTGGGGTGATGCCGGGCATTTGCGGCGTGAATGGGCGTGCGGAGGCGCCGCCTGGGTCGCGGTTGTCAAAAACGAGCGGACCCCGAGACCGCAACCGCCTCTGGAAATTAAAAAACGAGACGACAGCCGCCTCGGGGTGCCGGTTTTTGGAACAGGACCGGTTATCGCGCAGCATGATCGCTCGCCATGCTGCGGCCGGCTCTCGAACCTGCGCGAGAGGCAAAACCCGCGCCCGGCTCACCCCAGCCACTGTTCGCCTGCAGGCCGCCCGTGCGGGGTGATGGGCAGGAGTGTGCCACAGGTTTTGGGGAGGGGGATAAGCGGCGGGATAAGTTGGGGGGGCTCGATGCCGCAGTCGACAGGGATCAAGGGTGGGGGTGGTTGGCCCCGATATCCGGGCTCCCGTCACCCCTCCCATCCTCCTCACCTCAAATCGCTCCACTGGAGCGATTTCCCCTTCGGGACGGATCGGAGCCCATCAAGGGGGAGGTGCCGTCCCGTGGGTGGGGTAGCATCGTGCGCCCGGCGTTCGGCAAGTGAAGAACCCTCGGGTCGAGCCCGAGGGTGACGTGCGGTGGGTGGGGTACGCCCTGCCATTCGAGCGCAGCTCTCATGGCCTCTGAACCTAAAATCGCTCCACTGGAGCGATTTTGCCTTCGGCCGGCTCAGAGCGAGGCGAAGGCCTTGGTGGAGGTTTCGGCGTTGCGGCGGGCGCGGTTGGTGGCGTGGATGGCCAACTGGGCGGCGCCGGAATGGAACTGGGAGAAGGTGACGCGCTGGGCATCGTGCGTGGCGATGGTGACGCCGCGCCAGCAGGGGCGGACGGCGCGGACGTCGGACCAGGCGATGCGGGTCTCGCGGCCGAGGGCGCTGCGGTGCTCCAGCACGGAATTGTTCCAGCGCACCTTGGTGAAGAGCCCGCCAAGGCCGATGGCGACAGCGCCCGAACCCAGCATGACGGAGGCGATGAAGGTTGCCACCATCTGGGTGGCTTCAACGTGCCGCGTGCCGCCGATGACGATGATGGCGCTCATCAGCACCACGGCGAGAGCCGCCGCGCCGTAGCAGGCGAAATACTCGACCATGGAGGGGCGCAGTTCGGACCAGCCATCGACGCTGACGGCTTCCTCGCTCTGGACCAGGCGCAGGGCCAGGAAAGCGGCATAGCCAAAGGCAACCACCCCAGCGGCGCGGGCGAGCGGCAGACCTTCGGTGAGGGGGATGTATTTGAGGGCGATGAGGGAAACGATTACGAATAGTGGCAAAGCCACTTCCTGCCAGCGCAAAGGCACTATTGCTCTCCAACTGTGAACTTGGGGGGCCGGCGACGCGAATTCGGCATTCCTGTTTCGCGAATCTAACAAGCCACGCTGATTTGGCCATTAACAAAATGGGGAGCGGGCCGGTTCGCGTGGAACTTCAACTTTTTTGTCACAGTCCCGGCGCTGAGAAGGTGATTCAAGGCGCCGGCAAAGTGATTCAGGCCGGCGCCCCAAAGGCTTGAAATATCAAGAGAAAAGCTTGAGACCGACGATGCCGGCGACGATCATGCCGATGCAGGCCAAGCGGGCCACGGTCGCCGGATCGCCAAAGAGATACATGCCAAGCAGCGCCGTGCCGACGGTGCCGATGCCGGTCCAGATGGCGTAGCCGGTGCCAACCGGCAGATCGCGCAGGGCCAGACCGAGCAGGATGACGCTGACGATCATGGCCGCGACAGTGAGCGCCGTGGGAACGAGTCGGGTGAAACCGTCGGTATATTTGAGGCCGATGGCCCAGCCCATTTCGAACAGGCCGGCAATGATGAGGTAGACCCAAGCCATGGGGATGACTCCTGAAGGCGGGTCGTCCCGGCCGAAAGACATGCACCCGAGGTCGTCCTGGGCGGAGTGGTGATAGGGCAAATGGGCACAAAGGTGAAGTGCCGCAAGAGCAGATCAGATGTGCCGGCGGGGACTAGCCGGGCGGCAGGTCGATGCCTTCGCGGGCGCAGAGGGCGGCCATGGCGCTGCCGGGCGCGGGAAGCGGCATGTCGGCGCGGCCGCGGCGGGTGAGCTGGCTGCGCCAGAGGTGGATGGCGAGGGTGTCGGGCCCAATGGCGGGATCGACGCTGGAGCCGGGCGTCATCAGCGCGGGGATATCCTCATAGGGGATGGGATAGAGCACGCTGCTGGGCAGGACGCGTGACGCCAGGCCACGCCGGGCGACATAGTGGGTGAGCGCCATCGGGCCGGTGGCGCCATATTGCATGTCTTCGGGGGCGATCTTCTCGCCGAAAAGGCGGCGGACCGCGACCTCGATGCGGCGGACAGGCGGCAGATGCGGCTCGAACAGGGGCCGCTCGGCCTGGGTGAAGATGGCCAGCAGATCATCGAGCAGCGGCGCATCGGCCGGGATATGCAGCACGGCGCCGTTGACCGAGCCGGGCCGCTCATAAGCCATGAGATAATCGGGCGGCCCCTCGATGGGGCGGACGCAATAGACGTCGAGATCGGCATAGACGCCCCTGCCCTGCCGCAGGGCCATCATGCGGAAATAGTCCGAGAAGACTCCGGGCGTGCCCTTGCCCTTGTAGAAGACCAGCTTGTCGCGCGGCAGCACCTCGGCGGCGTCGCGCGCGACGGCGCCGGCGGGCAGGCCGGGCACGGGATCGAAGGAATAGACCTCGACCTGGTGCCCGTGCCGGCGGAAGGAGGCGATCGAGAGCGCCTCCAGCCAGCTCATTGGGCCATGCCAGAAGCTCACAATGGTGGGTAGAGTCATTGCGTCACGGTGCTCGCCAGAGTTCAGACCTGCGGCTTGCGCTTGGGCTTGTGGTCCTTCTTGGCAGGCTTTTCCTTCTTGGCAAAGGGGGCGCCTTCGGCAGGCTTGCCGGCCCATTTGGGCTTGCCCTTGTCCTTGCTGGGCGGAGCCTTGTTGACCTTGGGCGGCCGCGGCTTGTCGAAATCGGGCCTGGGGGCACGCGGGGCTTCGGCCTCGGCGGGGTTCCAGCCACCAGTGGCAGGAGGAGCCTCCAGATCATCCGGACGCAGACCGGCCGAGCCATAGCGGGCCTGACGATCGGCACGGCCGGGGCGCGGCGCGTCGGGGTCGAAGCGCTCGACCGGCCCTGGCGGGCGACGCTGGCTGGGTGGTGGGCCGGCGCGGCGTTCACCCGGACCATCGACGGGCGCAATGGTGACGCCGCGTTCGCCGCTACCATTCTTTTCGACGCTGCGGGCAAAGGCATCGGCCTTCTGGGCGGCGACTTCGAAGATGGATTCGGTATCGAAGATGCGGATCGAGCCGATGGCAGTCTTGGTGACGCCGCCGGCCTTGCAGAGCATGGGCAGCAGCCAGCGCGGCTCGGCCTTGTGCTTGCGGCCAACGGTGACCTTGAACCAGGTGCCACCCTCGAATTTTTCGCGGGTGCGCGGGTCCTTGTCGCCGGGCTTGTCGAAGACCGGGGCGTCGGAGACATCCTCGGGGGCCGGACGGGCGGCCAGCTGCTGGCGCAGATAGGCGGCAGCGATGGCCTCGGGCGTATAGCGCGCCAGAAGCTGGGAGACGAACTCGGCCTCTTCCTCGCCGACCGGCTGGGTCAGCCCCTCAGCGGTGAGGATGCTCTCGCGGTAGCGGGCCTCGATTTCCTCGGCAGAGGGCGGGGCCATCATGGTGACGTCGAGGCGGGCGGTCTTGAGGATGCGCTGGGCGACGGCGCGGCGATGCATCGGCGCAATGATGACGCAGGTGCCCTTGCGCCCTGCCCGGCCGGTACGGCCCGAGCGGTGCAGCAGCGTATCGGCATTGGTGGGCAGATCGGCGTGGATGACGAGATCCAGGTTGGGCAGGTCGATGCCGCGGGCCGCGACGTCGGTGGCGACGCAGATGCGGGCGCGGCCATCGCGCATGGACTGCAGCGCATTGGTGCGCTCGGACTGGCTGAGCTCGCCGGAGAGGGTGACGACATCGAAGCCGCGGTTGTGCAGGCGCGCTGAGAGGTGCTTCACGCCCTCGCGGGTGGAGGCAAAGACGATGGTGTTGACGGCCTCGTAGTAGAGCAGCGTGTTGATTATTGCGTTTTCGCGCTCGGCGGAGGGGACAAGCATCAGCTTGTAGTCGATGTCCGCATGCTGCTCGGTGCCGCTGGAGGCAGCGACGCGCAGGGCATCGCGCTGGAAGGTCTTGGCCAGCTGGGCGATGGGCTTGGGGACCGTGGCCGAAAAGAGCAGCGTGCGGCGGTCTTCGGGGGCGGCGTCGAGGATGAATTCAAGGTCTTCGCGGAAGCCCAGGTCGAGCATTTCGTCGGCTTCGTCGAGCACGACGGCGCGCAAAGCCGACATGTCGAGGGCGCCGCGGGTGATGTGATCGCGCAGGCGCCCGGGCGTGCCGACGACGATATGGGCGCCGCGTTCAAGGGCGCGGCGCTCGGTGCGGGCATCCATGCCGCCGACGCAGGAGGCGGTGCGGGCGCCGGTTTCGGCATAGAGCCATTCGAGTTCGCGCTGCACCTGGAGGGCCAGTTCGCGGGTCGGGGCGATCAGCAGCGCGAGCGGCGCGCCGGTCTCGGTGAAGCGTTCGGCATCGCCCAGCAGGGTCGGGGCGATCGCCATGCCGAAGGCGACGGTCTTGCCCGAGCCGGTCTGGGCGGAAACGAGCAGGTCGCGCCCGCTGGTCTGGTCTTCGATGATGGCGGCCTGCACCGGCGTCAGCGTCTCATAGCCTTTGGCGGCGAGGGCGCGGGCAAGCGGGGCAAGGATGGTATCAGGCAGGGACATTACTGGCTTTCTGGACGCCGCCAAACATTGGCGTCATGGCCGCATGGGGCGGGAGGCCCGGTTTGCGGATGGAATTTGAGGTCGAGGCCATGGTGGTTGGACACACCATAGCACAAACAAGCAAAAAGGCCGCCCGGCGGGCGGCCTAGGATTCGAGTGCGCTGCGAGGCCGGTCCGGCCCTTCGCATGGCTCAGGGCGTTCGCCCCTCAAATCGCTCCACCGGAGCGATTTGCCGGCCTACTGGCCGTCGGTGCTCACCCCCTCAAATCGCTCCACCGGAGCGATTTGCCGGCTGGCAAGAGCCAGCCGTCAGGTCTCACCCAACCAGTTCGTCGTCGTTGAAGAAGAACTTGATTTCCTGGGCGGCGGTTTCCGGGGCGTCGGAGCCGTGGACCGAGTTTTCGCCGATCGAGAGGGCGAATTCCTTGCGGATGGTGCCGGGAGCGGCGTTTTCCGGGTTGGTGGCACCCATGACTTCACGGTTCTTGAGGATGGCGCCTTCGCCTTCCAGGACCTGGACGACGACGGGCGACGCGATCATCTGCTCGACCAGCTCGCCGAAGAAGGGGCGTTCCTTGTGGACCGCATAGAAGCCTTCGGCCTGGGCGCGGGTCATGTGGATCTTCTTGAGGGCGATCGGGCGGAGACCGGCTTCCTCGAACTTGGCGATGATCTTGCCGATCAGATTGCGGCGGACGGCATCGGGCTTGATGATGGAGAAGGTGCGTTCGAGCGCCATTGGGTCGATCCTTGAATGGGTCTGTTGGGAAGGTGGCGCCTTGTAGCGGGAGACTGCGACGGAGGCAAGACGGGTGGCGGCCAATGCTGGCCGCCACGATTGGGGGTATCAGTCCTCGTCGACGCGGTCGGTGCCGGTGGCCATGACCGTGCCGTCGGGAGCCAGCAGGGTGACATCGACATGGGTGACGGTCTCGTCGGCTTCGATGGCCTGCTCGACCTCGATTTCCACCGCCTGCATGGTGCAGACTTCCGCGGTGCTCGTGGTGGGGAAGGTCACCGAAAGCGTGCCGTCGACGAGCTCGCCCAGTTCTGCGGTGCCGACCTCTTCGCAGGCGCCGCCGGTATATTCGAACTCGATCTTGACCTGGCTGGCATTGAGCCGATCCGCGTCAAGATCATCGAGGGTGCGCGCCTCCTGGGCATGGACCATGCCGGGGATAACGGAGAGGGTGGCAAGGGCGAGAACAAGCTTCATCGAGGTCATGGACGGTCCTTTCTGGTTGGACAGGCATAACGCCCGGCAGCGAAAGTGGCTCCAGCGGGGACGGCAGCCATGCCGTAAAGCCGGTTGCCATGACCGGCGCTTAACTCTATCCAACCGCAAACACTTCGTTGCAGGCTTGGGGCCACGGTTTTGCCGTCGCCAGCGTGAGCCCGCCTTCCACAGATTGCCGCATCATGCTGACCATCACCAACCTCACCTATCGCATCCAGGGCCGCGAGCTGTTCGAAGACGCGTCGGTGGTGCTGCCGACCGGCTCCAAGACAGGCTTCGTGGGCAAGAACGGGACGGGCAAGACCACGCTGTTCCATCTGATCCAGGGACATATCTCGCTGGATTCAGGCTCGATCGAGCTGAACAAGAAAGCGCGGATCGGGGCGGTGGCGCAGGAAGCGCCGGCCGGCAATGAGAGCGTGCTCGACGTCGTGCTGGCAGCCGACAAGGAGCGGACGGCGCTGATGGCGGAGGCCGAGACGGCCACCGACCCGGACCGGATCAGCGAGATCTATATTCGCCTCGCCGATATCGACGCGCATTCGGCCGAGGCGCGGGCCTCGTCCATTCTCAAGGGCCTGGGCTTCGAGCAGGACCGGCAGAATGCGCCGACGCATGAGCTATCGGGCGGCTGGCGCATGCGCGTGGCGCTGGCCGGCGTGCTGTTCAGCCAGCCCGACCTGCTGCTGCTCGACGAGCCGACCAACTATCTCGACCTTGAAGGCACGCTGTGGCTGGAAAAGTACCTCGCGACCTATCCCTATACCGTCTTCATGATCAGCCATGATCGCGACCTGCTCAACAAGTCGGTCAACTCGATCATCCATCTCGAGCATCGCAAGCTGACCTTCTACAAGGGCAATTACGACACGTTCGAAACCACGCGTCGCATGCAGATGGAGCTCAACAACAAGGGGCGCGACAAGGCGCTGGACCAGGTTGCGCATCTGCAGAAATTCGTCGACCGCTTCAAGGCCAAGGCGAGCAAGGCCAAGCAGGCCCAGTCGCGCATGAAGATGATCGAAAAGCTCAAGCCGCCGGCGGCGATGTTCGATGAATATTCGGCGCCATTCACCTTCCAGCAGCCCAAGGCCGAGCAGGCGACGCCGATGATCACGCTGGACGGCGTTTCGGCGGGCTATGGCGACAAGACCATCCTGCGCCACATCAACATGCGGATCGATCCGGGTGACCGTATCGCGCTGATCGGCGTCAACGGCAACGGCAAGTCGACATTCGCCAAGCTGTTGGCCGGCGACATCAAGCCGATGGGCGGCAGCTTCGGCAAGGGCAAGAAGCTGGAAATCGCGCATTTTGCGCAGCACCAGATGGACAAGCTCAAGCCGGACTGGACGCCGTTCGAGCATGTGGTCGAGCTGATGCCGACCGACAGCGAGGCCAAGCGCCGCTCGCGGCTGAGCCAGATGGGCCTGACCAAGTCGCGCATGGATACGCTGGCCAAGAACCTTTCGGGCGGCGAGCGCGCCCGCCTGCTGATGGGCCTGATCACCTTTTCGGGCCCGGGCATGATGATCCTCGACGAGCCGACCAACCATCTCGATATCGACAGCCGCGACGCACTGGTGCATGCGCTCAACGATTATGAAGGCGCCGTGCTGATCATCAGCCATGATCGCCACCTGATCGAGGCGACCTGCGACACGCTGTGGATCGCCGAAGGCGGCACGATCCGAGAGCTGGACGAGGATCTCGACAGCTACCAGCGCAGCATCACCTCGACCAAAGAGGGCAAGGGCGGCAGTGGCGTCAGCAAGGCGGATCGCAAGGCCAACAAGGCCGAGGCGGCAGCCCGCCGGGCCGAGATTGCGCCGCTCAAGAGCTCCATCAAGGACGCGGAAACCAAGATTGCCCGCCTCAAGGTGGAAATCGGCAAGATCGACGCGCAGCTCGAGGACCCCAAGGTCTACAATGGACCGCCGGACCGGATGATCGCCCTGGGCAAGGACAAGGCGCGCTTCAGCGCCGACCTTGAGGCCACCGAAGAGCAGTGGCTGGCGCTAAGCGCCGAGCTCGAGAGCGTCGAACGGGCATGAGCAGGCTGGCCGCCAGGGACGTGATCGAGACGCTGGGCATGCAGCGGCACCCCGAGGGTGGCTGGTATGTACAGACCTTCGAGGATGCCGAACAGGCGGACGGCCGGGCACGGTCCACGGCCATCTACTATCTGCTCGAGGCGGGCGAGGCGTCGCATTGGCACCGGGTCGACGCGGTGGAGGTGTGGCATTGGTATGCCGGGGCGCCGCTGCGGCTGCGCCTTTCTGACGGGACGCGCGTGGATGAGCACATGCTGGGCAGCGATCTCGCGGCCGGCCAGCGCCCGCAGGTGATCGTGCCGCGCGCCGCCTGGCAGGCGGCGGTCAGCACGGGCGAGTGGACGCTGGTGGGCTGCACCGTGGCGCCGGGATTCCAGTTTTCCGGCTTCGAGCTGGCGGAGGCCGACTGGGCGCCGGGAAAGGATTAACCGGAGTGGGGCCAGTCGGTTGACAGTTGATGCCCCCTGCCCTTTGCTGGCGGCCTGAATAGACGAAAGTGCGTGATGCGCCCTGTTGCCAAGCTGCTTGCCGCCCTATCCCTGTGCATGCTCTGCCTTGCAGGCGCGGTGCAGGCGCAGGAACTGACCAAGAAGCAGCGCGCTGCCGTCCATCGCTTTGCCTACAATAACAGCCTGTTCGTGCTGTATCACGAGCTGGGCCACCTGCTGTTCCACCAGTTCGACATGCCCGTGCTGGGCCGGGAAGAAGACGCGGCGGACAATGTCGCCACCTGGATCCTGCTCAACAAGCGCGGACCGGAGGCAGAGCAGGCGCTGGTCGATGCGGCGGAGGGGTGGATCCTGTCCGGGGTCGCCTATGACAGTGGCGGCAGCGAAAGCGACTATGCGGCCGTGCATAGCCTCGACAAGCAACGGGCCTACCAGATCGTCTGCCTGATGGTGGGCATGGACGAGACCTCGTTCCGCCCCATTGCCAATGAATTCCGCATCATCCGCGACCGGCAGCAGAGCTGCCAATGGGACTATGACACGGTCGACCGGTCACTGCGGTCGCTGCTGGGCGGGCGCGGCGACAAAAGGGGCACCGAGGTGGTGGTGACCTATCACGATGCGGGGCAGCGCCTGAAGGAAGCGGCCCAGGCCTTCCGGGCCAGTGGCGTGTTCGACCAGGTGGCCGACGAGCTGCGCAGAAACTACAGCCTGGGCAGGACGGTGCAGTTCAACGCCAAGCGCTGCGGGGAGCCCAACGCCTTCTACGATCCGGAAACGATCGAGGTCATCTTCTGCTACGAGCTGATGCAGGACTATATGGATCTCTATTCGGAGAGCCTTGCCAAGGACCTCGAGCCGGCGGCGCCCCAAGTGGAGCCGCGCAAGCGGAAGAAGACCAAGATCGAGGCTAGCTGAAGCCGACGTAGCGTCCGGGCTTGTGATTGGTGGCAATGATCATGTTGAGCACCAGGGCGCCCAGGATCGAATAGATCACGCGGTCGACGGGCAGCACGAAGAAGGCCGAGGCCAGGATCACCGCATCGACGCCAAGCTGGAAATAGCCCGCGCGAATGCCGAAATTGTCCTGCAGGTAGAGCGCCAGAATATTGATGCCGCCAACGCTCGCCTTGTGGCGGAAGAGCGAGAGAATGCCCAAGCCCATCAACCCGCCGCCAACCAGGGACGCATAGAGCGGTTCGATGCGGGAAATGTCGATCCAGGCGGGAATCTGCGCGGAGAAATAAGAGACCATGCCGACGCAGGCAAAGGTCTTGAGGGCGAAGGGCCAGCCCATGCGCAGCACGGCCAGAATGTAGAATGGCAGGTTGATGGCGAAGAACAGCCAGGCAAAGGGAATGCCGGTGCCATATTGCAGCAGCAGGGCCAGGCCGGCCGTGCTGCCGGTGGTCAGGGTGGCCTGGGCATAGAAGACGATGCCGAGCGACACCAGCATGGTGCCGATGAACATGGCGAAGATGTCTTCATGCAGCTGGTGGCGGCTGGGCGAGGCGAGATCGGTACTCATGCCTTCTTGACCCAGCGGCCGTCGGTTTCCTGCTGCCAATAGGTCAGATCGTTGCCCGGCTTGAGAGCCTTCCAGGCAAGGCGCGCTTCGGCGACCGCATCGGGGTCGTGGCCGGAGAACATGTAGACGATACGCTCATAGCCATCGGCGGACTGGGGCACGGCGCGATCGATGAAGAAGCGCACGGCGGCGCCGTTGGGATTATCAGTACCGGTCGTGATCAACACCGGCTGGTGCGCGTCGGTCGCGTCGCCCGCCAGACCATGGGCAAGGAAGCTGTCATCGCGGAAGGTCCACAGATGGGCATCGAGCGCCTCGGCGCGCTCGGTGGAGCCGACTTCGACCACGGCCCGCCAGCCGCGCTCCAGGGTCTTTTCCAGGAGCGCAGGAAGGACCGCTTCGAGCGGTCGGACTTCAAGGTGATAGAAGAGGACGTCGGACATGGATGTAGTTAAGCCCTTCATGTGGCCGGGCGGAAGATTGAATCGGCGCGGAGCTGATTTGAGTTGGCGACAACCACAGGCCGTCACCCTCGGGCTTGACCCGAGGGTGACGATCCAGTTTGAGGCGCGGTTAGGGCTCGCTAACCCTGGTAATAATCCCTGACCAGTCGATCGAGCAGGGCAACGCCGAAGCCGGGGGCCCAGGAGGTGTTGACTTCGGAGGTCCCTGCCCCAAAGGCCGTGCCGGCGATGTCGAGATGGGCCCAGGGCACGTTGTTGACGAAGCGCTGCAGGAACTGGGCGGCGGTGATCGAGCCGGCAGGGCGGCCGACCGAATTGCGGATATCGGCGAACTTGGACTCGATCATCTTGTCGTAGGCCGGGGCCAGCGGCATGCGCCAGAGCTTTTCGTTGGCGTTGAGCCCGGCATTGAGCAGCTGGATCGAGAGCTCGTCATTGTTGGAGAAGAGGCCGGCATGCTCGTGGCCCAGGGCAACGATGATGGCGCCGGTGAGGGTCGCCAGATTGATCATGAAGCGGGGCTTGAAGCGGTCCTGCGTGTACCAGAGGGCATCGGCGAGCACGAGACGGCCCTCGGCATCGGTATTGATCACCTCGATGGTCGTGCCGCTCATGGCCTTGACGATGTCGCCGGGCCGGACCGAGCCGCCCGAGGGCATGTTCTCGACGAGGCCGATGACGCCGACGGCATTGACCGGGGCCTTGCGGGCCGCAAGGGTATGCATCAGCCCGGTGACGGCGGCGGCGCCACCCATATCGCCCTTCATGTCTTCCATATTGGCGGCGGGCTTGATGGAAATGCCGCCGGTATCGAAGACCACGCCCTTGCCGACGAAAGCCAGCGGCGCCGCGCCGACATCGCCCCCGCGCCAATGCATGATGACGAGACGCGCCGGGCGATCAGAGCCCTGGGCGACGCAGAGCAGCGAGCCCATGCCGAGCTTTTCGAGGGCTTCGGGCTCGAGGATTTCGACCTCGACGCCCAGATCGGACAGCTGGGCGGCGCGGGCGGCGAATTCGACGGGGCCCAGGACATTGGCGGGCTCATTGACCAGATCGCGGGCGAGCAATGTGCCTTCGACCGTGGCATTGCGATCGGCGATGGCGGTTTCGGCCGCGGCGGGATCGGCCACATGCAGGGTGACGGCAAGGGCCGCGGGCGCGTCGTCGCTGCGGGCGGACTTGTATTTGTCGAACTTGTAGTGACGCAGGCGCAGGCCCGCAGCCAGTTCGGCGATGGCGGCGGCGCTGGCCCCTGCTTCGTCCAGGATCACCGAGACGGAACCGGCGCGGGTGGCGGCGAGCTTGTGCATGAGCGAGCCGCCGCGGTCTGTCCAGCCGTTGAGCGGGGCGTCGGCAACGGGCTTGCCGCTGCCCAGCACCAGGAGGCGGCGGCCACCCTTGCCCATGACATCGAGCGCCTGGCCCTGCTTGCCCTTGAAGGCAGCTGAAGCCGCAGTCTCGACCCAATCCAACCCGGTGGCGGCCCAGATGGCGGCGCCGGCGCCGGCGGGCGCGGCGTCTTCAGCGGCATAGATGATGGTCAAGGGTGCGGCGGCACCGGCAAAGGCGGCGGTGCGAATGGTGATGGTCTGGGACATGGAGGGCCTTGATTGGCAAAACGGGCGGGGGCCGAAGACGGCCGCAATGGCTTTACATTGAGGTGTTTCCCGCCCGCGTCAATCCCGCAACAGGGGCGCGGACAAATCGGTGGACGGCGCGCTGCGCGCTTGTGCGGCACGGCAAACTGCACCAAGGTCCGGCGCATATGCGGGACCTGCCCGCGGGCCGGAATAGACTGACCTGACTGCATGAAGAGACTGACCACCTATCTTGCCCGGCTGTTCGTTGCCGACGCGCTGATCCTGTTCGGTGTCGTCTGTTTCCTGCTGTGGCTGGTCAACTGCCTGCGTTCGTTCGACGTGGTCTCGGTCAAGGGGCAGAGCATATTGGTGCTCGGCGTGCAGGCGCTGCTGACCATGCCGCCGCTGGCGATCTCGTTCTTCTATGTATGCATCGGCATCGGGCTCACCCGGGCACTGCAGGCGCTGCAGGCCAATCGGGAGCTGCACATCATCCACACCAGCCATGGGCTGGGATCGCTGTGGCGGGCCACGGCGCTGGTGGCCGGCGCCGGCGTGGTGGGTGTGCTGCTGCTCTCGAACTTCATCGAGCCCTATGCCAATCGCCGGCTGAACATTCTCAATGCCAGCGTGGCGGCGGACCTGGTCAGCTCGACACTGCGGCCGGGGCGCTTCACCCAGGTGACGCCAGGCGTGGTGCTGCTGATCGGCGGACGCGGCAGCGATGGGGAGATCAACGAGTTCTTCGCCGACGACAGGCGCGAGCCGGAGACGCGGCGGACCTACATTGCCGATTCTGCGCGGGTCTCGACCGATGGCGAGAACTACGTGCTCGAGCTGCGCAATGGCACGCTGCAATATACCCAGTCCAACGGACGGTTCTCCGAAATCTCCTTTGCTCGCTACGACCTCAGCGTGGACCAGCTGTCGCAGCCCGTGGCGCAAACGGACCCGATGCTGGCGGAGGACAGCATCTCCCTAGTTGCCCAAGCACTCTCCAGCGGCGAGTGGAGCCCTTCCCTGCTGACCCTGTTGGCCAACCGGGCCGCCGAGGGCTTGCGGGTGGTCGGCATGGCCATGATGGTGCTGGCCATCATGGGCTTTCCGAGCGGGCGGCGCACGCGGTTCGACGTGCCGATGGAAGCCGTGGTGCTGCTGATCGCCTTCAGCGAACGCGGCCTCAGCGCCTATAGCCCGCTGGGCACGGGGACCGGGGCGCTGCTGCTGATCGTGGTGGCCGGAGGCGCGCTTCTGCTGCGCACGCGGCCGCGGCCCATACCCATGGTCGCGGCACAATGAGCCGGATCGACTGGATCGTGCTCAACCGGCTGGGCAGCCGGATCGGGGTGACCGTATTGGTGTTCTACGGGCTGATCGCGCTGGTCGAGTCGCTCGACACCTGGCGCTTCAACTTCGTGGCGGACAATCACGGGCTGCCCATGGCGGTGGTCATGGTGGCGATGAGCGGGGTCAAGTGGACGATCAAGACCCTGCCCGTCACCGTCTTGATGGGGGCCATTCTCGGCTTCATCGACCTCAAGGCGCGGCATGAACTGACAGTGATCCAGGCCAGCGGCATCTCCATCTGGCGGACGGTGCGCGCACCGGTCATCGCGCTGGCGGCGGTGAGCCTCCTGGTAGCATTGGGCGTCGAGACTCTGAGCACGCAGATCAACCGCCAGCTCAGCCCGACGCCGCCGGGCCAGGCGGCCATGCTGACGCCGCCGGGCGAGGTCTGGCTCGAACAGCGCAGTGGCGACACGCATTATGTGATGATGGCCACGGGCATGCAGCCGGGTGGCGCGGTCTTGGGCCAGGTAACGCTGTTTCACCTGGGCGAGAGCGATTCTGCGCGGGTGGAGGCCGCCGAGGCGCGGCTGGAAAATGGGCAATGGGTGATGCCCGAGGCCATTGTGCGCAACCCTGACCGGCCGGCGCAGCGGGTGTTCAACTACACGGTGCCGACCAGCTCATCAGCGACCGAAATCGGGCTCAAGCTGGCATCGACCGAAGACATGACGTTTTTCGAGCTGGCGCGGCTACTGCAGGCCGGTGTTGCCGATGCCAGCATCCGCACGGCGGGGACGATGCGGCTGATCAAGCTGCTGGCCCTGCCCCTGGTGCTGACGGGCTCGCTGTTCATTGCATTTGCGTTTACCGCAGGTTATCGAAGAGGCTCTAATTATGGTCCTGCGGTTCTCTATGGGATCGTGCTGGGATTTGTTGTGTTCGTGATTACCGAGATGGCCGACCGAGCCGGGTCGACCGGCGTTCTCGATCCCACGTTTGCGGCAGTCGGACCGGCGTTTGTAGCCATCGTCATCGGCGTGACGGTGCTGCTGTACAAAGAAGACGGGCGCGCGTGAGTATGATGGCGAGTGCCAAGAGGGGGATTTCGCCACACCGCCTGGCTCTGGCCAGCGCGATGATTGCGCTTACCCTGACCGCCAGCGCCTCCGCGCAAGGCCTTGTGCCCATAGATTTTTTCAATGCACCGATCGACAGCTCGGCACCATCGGCGATCGAGGCGTCGACGCTGACCTTCGACAGCGTCAACAATATCATCACGGCCAGCGGCGATGTGGTGCTCAGCCAGGGCGGCTATACGCTTACCGGGCAGAACCTGGTCTATAACCGGGGTGCCGGTACCCTCAAATTTGTCGGCGATGTCACCATTCTGGACCCCTCCGGCAATCTGGCCGAAATGGTGGATCTGGATGTCACCGGCGGCATGAAGCAGGCCTTCATGAATGCGCTGACCATCACCACCTATGACGGCGCGCGCATCACCGCCGACAGCGTGGATTACGACGCCGCGCTACAGACGCTGATGGAAAAGGCGAGCTATGCCCCCTGCGGGGACTGCATCGACGATGCCGGACGGCGCATCGGCTGGTCGGTCACCACGTCGCGCGTCACCTATAATGCCGAAGACGGCTCGGTGGCGCTCGAGCAGCCGACCCTGTCGGTTCTCGGCATTCCAGTGGCCTGGCTGCCCTATCTGTGGCTGCCCGATACCAGCGCGAATACCGTCGCCAATGTGCGCACGCCGATCTACGACTATAGCGAGAAAACCGGGCACACGCTGATCGTGCCCTATGCGGCCTATTCGAGCCGCTGGACCGATATCGTACTCACGCCGACCTTCATGAGCCGGCAGGGTTTCCTGCTCGGCGCCGAGTGGCTGCAGCGGTTTGACAATGGCTCGTTCCAGATCAAGGCTTCCGGGCTCTACCAGTTCGACCAGTCGGCCTTTACGTTCACCGAAGCCAAGCGCGACTGGCGCGGTGCGGTCCAGACGTCGGGTGAATTCACCCCGATCGAAGACTGGACGGTGGGCTGGAGCTATGTGGCCTTCACCGACGCGGCCTATCTGCCCGACTATCGGCTGACCACGGCAAAATCCTCGGTCAACCAGGTCTATGCGACGCATCTGACCGATGACACCTTCTTCGACGTCCGCCTGCAGCAGTTCAACCTGCTGGGCGACGTGACGGCTGCGTCGCAGGGGCAGCAGGGCAAGGCCCTGCCGGTGGTGCGTTTCGAGCATGTCGAGGACCTGGGGCCGGATGCGGGGCGGGTCGAGATCAGCGGGCGCCTGCTGGGCGTGCATCGGGACCTGGACTCCCAAACCACCGTCAATCGCGTGCCCTATACATTCGGCTATGCCGGCAACAAGCAGCATCTGAACCTGCAAGCGGGCTGGCAGCGGCAGTTTATCGGCTCGGGCGGGTTTGTGGCGACGCCTTATCTGGGCGGACGCGGCGACGTGGCCTATTACGACGGCACCAGCGCCGCCCTGCCTGGCGCGACAACGCTGTGGAGCGCCACGCCGATCGCAGCCATGGATGTGCGCTTTCCGATGGCGGCCAATGACGGCTCGACGGTCCACCTGATCGAGCCCATCGGCCAGCTGGTCTATCGCGGCTCCAACACGACGGCCGTGGGCATCACCAATGACGATGCCCAGAGCTTCGTGTTCGATGACACGAATTTGTTCAGCTACAACCGCTTTTCCGGCGGCGACCGGCAGGAGACGGGGCTGCGGGCCAATATCGGCGGGCGCTACCAGGCCAATTTCGCAGATGGCGGCTTTTTCGAAGTCATCGCCGGCCAATCCTTCCAGCTGGCGGGCAGCAATGCCTTTGCGGCCGCCGACCCGGCACAGACCGGGGTGGGCTCCGGGATGGACGTTACCGCCTCCTATGCCGTGCTGGGGGCCTATGCCTCGTTCGCCGAAGGCCTGACGTTGGGCGGCAAGCTGCAGGTCGACACCGCCAGCCCCCGGGTCACCCGGACGGGCCTGGGCGTGGGCTATGCCAATGCCGGCTATGGGGCCAGCGTCGACTACGGCTTCCTGGCTGCCAATGCGGCCGTCGGCACGCTGAAGGACCAGCATGAAATCGGCGGCACGATCACCATTCCGGTGGCCGAATACTGGTCGGTCAGCAGCAATGCCTCCTGGGACCTGGCCGGCAACAGCTGGCTGCAGGTGGGTGGCGGGGTGACCTATGACGACGGCTATGTGGTTATCGGCGCCAATGCCAACCGCACCGGGCCGACGCATAGCTCGCCCAACGCAACCACGGTGACGGCGACGTTCCGGCTCAAGGCCCCGGCCGGGTTCAATGTCGGCTACCAGGGCGCAGTGCCGGTGACGTTGCCCAGCTTCTAGGCAATATCGGATTTTGGCCTCATTCATGGGGCAATTGACAGGGCGCAGTTCCCGCCGCATTGAGGGCGGGTGCTTTGACGCGAGGCGGAAGAATACGATGACCAAAAATCTCTGGAGGCGCGCAGCCAGCGCCATGATCGTGGGCGCGATTCTGACCATCGGTGCGGCCATGCCGGCCGTTGCGCAGGCCGCCCGGGTGACCGTGAACGGGACCCCGATCACCGATCTGCAGGTGGCGCAGCGCCAGAAACTGTTCGCGCTCGAAGGCAGCAGCGGCGGTTCCAAGGGCGCCACGGAACAGCTGATCGATGAAGCCATCCAGATCAGCGAAGCCAAGCGCCTCGGCATAACCGTTTCCAATGCACAAATCGATGAAGCGCTGCTGCAGATCGCGCGCAACATGAATGTGAGCCAGGACCGGCTGATCAACATGCTGCAGCAGGGCGGCGTCGGCATGGACACGCTCAAGGACCGGCTGCGCGCAGCCATTGCCTGGAATGCCATCACCGAACAGGTGATCATGCCGCAGGTGCAGATTTCGGAGCTGCAGCTCGATGAGCAGGCGGCCAACAAGGTGCAGGACTACCAGACCTTCGATTACATCCTCAAGGAAGTGATCTTCGTGGGCAGCGGGTCGGGCGGTCGCGCCGGGCAGGCCAACAGCTATCGCTCCAAATTCGCCGGCTGCGATACGGCCGTGGACCTGTCGCTGGCCTTTACGGACGCAGCGGTGATCGATGTCGGCCGGCGGCATGCAACGCAGCTGCCGGAAGCCATTGCCAAGGAACTGGCCGGGCTCAATGTCGGCGGCATCACCAAGCCGCGCGTGGTCGAAACCGGCGTTTCCATGCTGGCCGTCTGCGAGAAGGCCCAGGCGGAAGACCTGACCTTCATCAAGAGCGACCTGCGCGCCGAAGCCGGCAATGACGTGCTTGTCGACCAGAGCGCGGCCTACATGGCCAACCTGCGCAAGCAGGCCAAGATCATCTACAACTGAGACAGGCCGGCCCGCTTCGGCGGGCCGCTCTGTTATTCGCAAGAACTGGCCCGCGTGACGGGCCTTACGCTGTTCACCGACGGGGGCCGAGATGGACAAGCTGCTGGCCATCAGCATGGGTGAACCTGCGGGCGTGGGTCCCGACATCATCCTGGCACTCTATGCGCAACGCGCCGAACTCGGCCTGCCGGCCTTCTGCGTCTTCGGCAATGCCGAATTCCTGAGGGCGCGCGCAGCGCGGCTGGGTCTCAGCATCGACATTGTCAACGCCGACCCCGCAGGCGCAGCTGCCGCTTTCGCCAATGCCCTGCCGGTCGTCGAGGTGGACGGGCTGGTGCCCGACCATCCGGGGCAGGCATCGCATGTGTCGGCGGGCGCGGTGATCCGATCCATCCAGATGGCGGTCGAGGCGACGCTGACGGGCGCCTGCCGGGGGCTGGTGACGGCGCCCATCCACAAGGGTGCACTCTACAATGCCGGCTTCAAGCATCCCGGGCATACCGAATTCCTGGCCGAACTCTGCGCCCGTGGCGACAAGCCGCGCTTGCCGGTGATGATGCTGGCGCATGGCGGGCTGCGGGCGGTGCCGGTGACCATCCACGTGCCGATCAGCCAGGTGCCGGGGCTGCTGACCAAGGCGCTCATCGTGGAGACGGTGCAGATCGTGGCGCATGACCTGCGGCACCGCTTCGGCATTGCCAATCCGCAGATCGGGGTGGCGGGGCTCAACCCGCATGCCGGCGAAGGCGGAGCGATCGGGCGGGAAGAGCTGGAGGTCATCGGACCAGCAGTGGCCCAGCTGCAATTCGAGGGGATCGGCGTGGAAGGCCCCCTGCCCGCCGATACGCTGTTTTATCCAACCCATTGGGCGCGCTATGATGCGGTGGTCGCCATGTATCACGACCAGGCGCTGATCCCGATCAAGACGGTGGCCTTCGAAGAGGCGGTGAACGTGACGCTGGGGCTGCCCATCGTGCGCACGTCGCCCGACCATGGGACGGCCTTTGACCTGGCGGGCAGCGGCCGCGCCTCGCCGGCAAGTTTTCTCGCCGCCATAAGGATGGCCGATGCCATGACGGCCTCCACATGAGCCAGATCGACAACCTGCCGCCATTGCGCGAGGTGATTGCCGAGCATGGCCTGCGCGCCAAGAAGGAACTGGGGCAGAACTTCCTGCTCGACCTCAACCTGACCTCGCGCATCGCGCGGGTGGCGGGGCCACTGGAGGGCGTGCGCGTCATCGAGGTGGGACCGGGGCCCGGCGGGCTGACACGGGCGCTGCTGGCCGAGGGCGCGCGCGAGGTGATTGCCATCGAGCGGGATGCGCGGGCCCTGCCGGCGCTGGCCCAGATTGCCGAGGCCTATCCGGGCCGGCTGACGGTGATCAGCGGCGATGCCATGGAGATGGACTATCGGCTGCTGGCCGACGGGCCGACGCGGATCATCGCCAACCTGCCCTACAATATCGCAACGCCGCTGCTGACGGGCTGGCTGACGCTGGACCCCTGGCCCAGCTTTTTCGAGAGCCTGACGCTGATGTTTCAGCGGGAAGTGGCGGAGCGCATCTGCGCCAAGCCGGGCGAGGATCCCTATGGCCGGCTGGGCGTGCTGGCGGGCTGGCGCACCGACGCACGAATTGCGTTCAATGTCGGCCGGCAGGCTTTCGTGCCGCCGCCCAATGTCACCTCGGCCGTGGTGCATCTGGTGCCCAAGGCAGTGGGTGACGACGTGACCGTCAAGGATCTGGAGCATATTACGCGCGCCGCCTTCGGGCAGCGGCGCAAAATGGTGCGGCAGAGCCTGAAGGCCGCCGGCGTGCCGGTGGAGGGCCTGTTGCAGGCCGCGGGGCTGCGGGGAGACGAGCGGGCCGAGGAACTGCCCGTGGCGGCGTTCCTGGCCATGGCGCGGGCCCTGCCGGCGCTGCGCAAGGCTGCCGGCTAAACGCCGGCTGGCGGCTCGGCGGGACGCTCGGGCATGGGCAGGACCGGCAGGAACATCAGGCGGATGGAAACGAGGAAGGCGGCAAGGGCGGCGCCGCCGCTGACCAGCATGACGCCCGGCCAGCCCCAGGCCATCCAGGCATAGCCGCCGAGCGTGCCCAGCACCGACGAGCCGAGATAATAGGCGAAGAGATAGATGGCTGAGGCCTGGGCGCGCCCGACCACGGCGCGGCGGGCAACCCAGGCGCTGGCTATGCCATGGGCGGCGAAATAGCCGATGGTGGCAATGGCGAGGCCGGCAATGATGACCGGTGTCGAGGGGATGAGCGTCAGGAAGGTGCCCGTGGTCATGACGAGCACCAGGGTCCAGTAGACCTTGCGACGGCCGAGGCGCTGGGCCAGGCCGCCGGCCCAGGCCGAGCTGATGCTGCCGAACAGATAGACCACGAAGATCGCCGCGATGGCCGAGTGGCTGAGGCTGAAGGGCGGCAAGGCGAGGCGAAAGCCGGCGTAGTTGTAGAGCGTAACAAAGCTGCCCATGAGCAGGAAGGCCGAGGCGAAGAGCCAAGGCAGGCCTTTGTCGGTGAACTGGACAGTGACGAGATGCACCAGGTCGCGCATGCCAAGGCGGGAGCGGGCGGAGTTGTGCGGGGTGGGGAGCAACAGGACCACCGCGAGCGCGGCAACGGCAATGGCGAGCCCCAGCACCAGCAGGGCCGGACGCCAGCCGATCCAGTCGGTCAGAACGCCCGATACCAGGCGCCCGGCCATGCCCCCGATAGCGGTACCGCCGATATAGAGCCCCATGGAAAAGCCCAGGGCATCGGGATCCATCTCTTCGGCGAGATAGACCATGGCGACGGCCGGCAGGCCGGACAGGGTCAGCCCCATCAGCGTGCGGATGGCGATCAGCGACCACCAGTTTGGCGCGAAGGGCAGCAGCAGGCCGAGCGTGGCAGTGAGCAGGATGGCCCAGACCATCAGGGTCTTGCGGCCCAGGCGGTCGGCGACCCAGCTGGCCAGGAGCAGCGCGACGGCCAGCGTGGCCGTGGTGGCAGAGAGAGCGAGGGAACTGGTGCCGGCGTCCAGGCCGAATTCGGCGGCGAAGATGGGCAGCAGCGGCTGGACCGAATAGAGCGACGCGAAGATGGCGAAGGCCGAGAGGAAGAAGGCCGTGTTCGCGCGGATGAAGGCCGGGGTGCCGCGCCGGATGGCCGCCGGAACCTGCGCCTCAACCATAGATGCTCACCTCACCCATCGATTCAACGAGCTGTCACAGCGAATCGATCTGGTTCTGCAAGTCCTTGACGAAATTATCCAATTGGGTGAGGCGCGGCCGGGCCAGGCGGGCGGCGGCAAGGATGGAGCGCACCTTCTGGGTCGACGCCTCAAGGTCATCATTGATGATGATGTAGTCGTATTCGGAATAGTGCTGCATCTCGAGCTTGGCGTTGCGCAGGCGCTTTTCGATGGTGCCGACACTGTCCTGCGCGCGGCGCTCAAGGCGGGCGCGAAGCTCCTTGATGGTCGGGGGCAGGATGAACACGGTGACCATGTCCTTGCGGCTCTTTTCATAGAGCTGCAGGGTGCCCTGATAGTCGATATCGAAGAGGATATCGTTGCCGGCAGCCAGCTGTTCTTCGACCTTGGCGCGGGGGGTGCCGTAGAAATTGTCGTGCACCTGGGCCCATTCGAGCAGCTCGCCATCGGCTTTCATGCGATTGAAGGTGGGCACATCGACGAAGTAGTAATGGGTGCCCTCAACCTCGTCGGTGCGGCGGGCACGCGTGGTGACCGAGACCGAGAGGCGGATATTGGGATCCTGGCCGAACAGGGACCGGGAAATCGACGACTTGCCCGCACCCGACGGCGAAGCGATAACCAGCATGACGCCGCGACGCTGGGATTCCATCAGCCAGTTCCTATTCGATATTCTGCACTTGTTCGCGTAGTTGATCGATCGCCGCCTTGAGGTCAAGGCCGATGGCGGTGAGCTCCACCGCATTGGATTTGCTGCACAGCGTATTGGCTTCGCGATTGAATTCCTGCGCCAGGAAGTCGAGCCGCCGGCCGACCGCGCCACCGCCCCGGATGAGCTGACGGGCATTGGCGATATGGGCCACCAGACGGTCCAGCTCCTCGCGGATATCGGCCTTGGTGGCGAGTAGCAGGGCCTCCTGGGCGAGGCGTTCTTCGGGAATGGTGATGTCGTCGGCGATGGCGGCAACCTGCTCACGCAGGCGGGCGAGAATGACCTCGCGGCTGCGTGCGGGGTGCTCTTCGGCCTGCGTCACCAGGGCCTCGATCTGATCCAGCCGGTCGAGCAGAATGGCAGCGATCTGGTTTCCCTCCTGACGCCGCGCCAGAACGAGATCGACCAAGGCCTGGGAGGCGGCGTCGAGTATAGCCGCGACCAGCGCTTCTTCAGCCTGGGCGGACATGGGGCTGTCGCGCTGGTCCAGCACGCCCTTGAGACCGAGAATGCCGTCGAGGCTGGGAGCGGTCGCTTCGACCTTGCCCTTGAGGTCATCGAGGGCGGCAAGAACGGTTGCCAGGGCCTGGCGGTTGACGAGCAGCTCGCCCCCTGCCCCATCGCGCTCGACCGACAGGCTGAAGGTGACCGAACCGCGCGAGACCATCTTGCCGATCAACTGGCGGATGTCGCCCTCGAGAGCGTCAAGGCCGGGGGCCAGGCGCAGCCTGATATCAAGGCCGCGCCCGTTGACCGACTTTACCTCGCAGGCAAAGGACGCGCCGGGCACCGAGCCAGCGGCCCGGGCATAGCCGGTCATGCTGGCAAGCGCCTGGCTCACTGTGCGGCCGGGGCGTCAGAGTTCTCGGCGGCCTGCTCTGCCTCGACGGCCTGGCGGGCCGCCTCGGCTTCCGCTTCGGCCTGCGCGGCGGCCTCGGCTGCTATGCGGCGGTATTGCGCGACATTGTCCTGATGCTCGGCATAGGTTTCGGCAAAGACGTGGCCTTCGCTGGGCGAGGCACCCTTGGCGACGAAGTAGAGATAGTCATGCGTGTCGGGATTGGCGACAGCGCGCAGGGACTCGACGCCGGGATTGGCGATGGGCGTGGGGGGCAGCCCATCGATCTGATAGGTATTGTAGGGCGTCTGCGCCTCGATCTCGGAGCGGCGCAGGCCCCGCCCAAGGGTCGATTGCCCCTTGGTGATGCCATAGATGATGGTCGGGTCGGACTGCAGGCGCATGCCGTCGCGCAGGCGATTGACGAAGACCGCGGCAACCTGCGGCCGCTCGCTGGCAAGGCCGGTTTCCTTCTCGACGATGGATGCCAGCACCAGCAATTGCTCGGGCGTCTCGACCGGCAGGTCGGGAACGCGGCTTTCCCAGACGGCGGCAAGCTCGGCGGCCATGGCGGCCTGCATCTTGTCGAGGACCGACTGACGCGTATCGCCCGGGGTGTAGTCGTAGCTGCCGGGCAGGATCGAGCCTTCCGGGGGCAGCGAGGTGACTTCGCCAACCAGGTTGCCATCGGCATTGAGGCGCTGGATCGCTTCCCAGGAGGTCCAGCCCTCTGGGATGGTCACCGCATAGCGGATCGGGTTGCCCTCGGTGAGTTCCTGCAGGATGTCGGCCATGCTGGCGCCGGCCGGAATACGGAAATCGCCGGCCTTGAGCGCGGCCTGCCGCTCGGTGAGGCGGCCGCCGGCCTGGAAGATGTACTGGTTGGAAATGAGTCCCTGCTCTTCGAGGCGCGTCGAAATGGACGCCAGGCCCGAGCCCGATTCGACGCGGAAGGTCGCTTCCTCGGTGAGGGGACCATCGCCATAGAACTGGGACGCGCCATAGACGACGAGCCCGCCGGCTACCAGCAGGCCGATGACCAGCAGGGTCAGCAAGCCATTGAGGATGTCGACGAAACCATTGCTTGAACGGCGGCGGCGCCTGGGCTTGCGATCATTCATCGTGCTGGATCATCCTCGAAGCCCATTCGCGTTGGGCGCGACGGGTCTTGTCATCGTTTTGAGTCAGCCTCATGGCCGGCGGCATTGTTGGTGTGCCGGGGGCACAAAGACAAGAGGCACACCGCGTAACAACGCGGTGTGCCTCCATTTGAATCGTGGAAAAGTCAGCCGACCTTGCGCATCACCAGGCTGGCATTGGTGCCGCCGAAGCCAAAGCTGTTGGACAAGGCCACGTTGATCTCGGTCTTGAATGCCGTCTTGGGCACCAGATTGATCGCGGTTTCGACCGAGGGATTGTCCAGATTGAGCGTCGGCGGCGCGATGCCGTCGCGCATGGCGAGCAGACAGAAGATGGCTTCAACCGAGCCGGCGGCACCCAGGAGGTGGCCGATGGCCGATTTGGTGGAGCTCATTACCGTCTTGGGCGCGGCATCGCCCAGAACGCGGGTTACCGCGCCCAGTTCGATCTCGTCGCCGAGGGGCGTCGAGGTGCCGTGCGCATTGATATAATCGATCTCGGAGGCATCGATACCGGCGCGCTTGATCGCCGCGCTCATGGCGCGGAAACCGCCATCGCCATCGGGCGAGGGAGCGGTGATGTGGTAGGCATCGCCCGACAGGCCATAGCCGATCACTTCGCCATAGATCTTGGCGCCACGCGCCTTGGCGCGCTCATAGTCTTCGAGCACGACAATGCCGGCGCCTTCGCCCATGACGAAGCCGTCGCGGTCCTTGTCGTAAGGACGCGATGCCGCGGTGGGGTTGTCGTTGAAATTGGTCGACAGGGCACGGGCGGCGGCAAATCCGGCCAAAGCCAGACGATTGACGCAGCTTTCGGCACCGCCGGCGACCATGACGTCTGCATCACCAAGGGCGATCAGCCGGGCGGCATCGCCGATGGCGTGGGCGCCCGTGGAGCAGGCGGTCACGACCGAATGGTTCGGCCCCTTGAGACCGAAACGGATCGAGACATACCCCGAAGCGAGATTGATCAGCCGGCCCGGAATGAAGAAGGGGCTGATGCGGCGCGGGCCCTTCTCGTGCAGGGTGATGGACGCATCGTAGATGCCGCCAACGCCACCAATACCAGAGCCGATCAGGACGCCTGTGCGTTCCTGCTCTTCCTGGGTCTTGGGCTCGACACCGGCATCGTCGATGGCCTGCTTGGAGGCAGCCATCGCGTAAACGATGAAGGGGTCAACCTTGCGCTGCTCCTTGGTATCCATCCACTCATCGGGATTGTACTTGCCCTCGGCGTAATCGCCGAGCGGCAACCGATGTGCGATCTGGCACGCGATATCATCGACCTCGAAATCGTCGATGCGCTTGGCACCACTCTTTCCGGCCAGGATATTGGCCCAGGTGGCCTCAACTCCGCAGCCGAGGGGCGTAACGAGGCCCAACCCGGTGACGACAACGCGGCGCAATTCCATGCTTTACCTGCCTAACTCGACCAAGCCCGGGGGGCTTAGCCGACGGCCTTAGTGAGGAAGGAGACGGCGTCGCCGAAAGTCTGGATCGACTCGGCAGCGTCATCAGGAATCTCGACCGAGAATTCTTCTTCGAAGGCCATCACCAGCTCGACCTGGTCGAGAGAGTCCGCACCCAGATCGTCGATGAAGCTAGCCTTTTCGACAACCTTCTCGGCATCCACATTGAGGTGTTCCACAACGATCTTGCGGACCCGATCAGCGACATCGCTCATATTGACTTCCCTTTTCGAAATCGAGGTTTCGTTTCGCTTCTTTATTGGCGCAGTGCCAAATCTTCAAGCACCGTGTTTGGCTGACCGACAGGCAATGTAGGCGCGCTTTCCGGCGCCCGCAAGGCAGTCTGCCACGGCTATCAGCGGGGCCGAGTATCACACTTGCAGCGGCTTGCCCAGCAGCCCGTATGCCGGTTTTCAACGGCTTTCGCCCGGTTTTGTTGCCACGCCGAATGTTGCATCGACACCATCAGATCATCGCCATGCCGCCGTTGACGTTGAGCGTGTGGCCGGTGATGTAGGCCGCGCCGTCGCTGGCCAGGAAAACCGCACAGGCGGCGATTTCCTGCGCCGTACCCAGCCGGTTGGCCGGAATCGTGGACAGGATCGACTCGCGCTGCTTGTCGTTGAGCTCGTCCGTCATGGCCGAGGCGATGAAGCCGGGCGCAATCGAATTGACCGTGATTCCGCGCGATGCGACCTCATGGGCAAGCGCCTTGTTCATGCCGATCAGGCCGGCCTTGGAGGCGGCATAATTGCCCTGCCCCGGATTGCCCATGACACCCACCACGGAGGAAATGCCGATGATGCGGCCGAAGCGCTGTTTCATCATGCCGCGCAGAACGGCGCGGTTGAGGTGGAAGGCAGCCGTGAGGTTCACGGCGATCACTTCGTCCCACTCTTCGTCCTTCATCCGCATGAAGAGGTTGTCGCGCGTCATGCCGGCATTGTTGACGAGGATGTCGAGGCCACCCATGGCCGCCTCGGCGGCGGGGACGAGCTTGTCGACCTCATCGAGCCTGGAGAGATTGGCCGGAAGAATCGCGCAGTCCTTGCCGATTTCTTTGGCCGTGTCTTCAAGCGCGCCAACGCGGGTGCCGCTGAGGGCGACGGTCGCGCCTGCGGCAGCCAAGGCCTTGGCAATCTCGCGCCCGATACCGCCGCTGGCGCCGGTCACTAGGGCGCGTTTTCCAGTCAGATCAAACATTTAGTCCTCCCCCACGGAGATGGTGATTCAAGTCCTTGATGGCTTGATTCAGGTTCTTAAGCCGATAGTGCCGCGACGAAGGCATCGATATCGGCCGGCGAGCTGACGGCGGTGGCGACAGTCTCGGCGTTGATGCGTTTTGCAAGGCCCGTCAGTACCTTGCCGGTGCCAAGCTCAGCCAGATGGGTAACGCCACCCGCACCGGTCAGCCAAGTCACGCTCTCCGTCCAGCGGACGACACCGGTGACCTGCTCGACAAGGCGCCGGCGGATTTCGTCCGGATCGGAAATCGGGGCGGCAAGCACATTGGCAACCAGAGGAACGACCGGCGCCTGCATGGTGACTTCGGCCAGGGCGGCGGCCATGGCATCGGCGGCGGGCTGCATCAGCGAGCAGTGGAAGGGCGCACTCACCGGCAGCAGGAGAGCACGCTTGGCGCCCTTGGCCTTGGCGATTTCGACGGCGCGCTCGACGGCAGCGGTGCTGCCCGAGACCACGACCTGGCCAGGGGCATTGTCATTGGCAACGTCGCAGACATCGCCCTGGGCAGCCTCGTCGGCCACTTCCTGGGCGGTTGCCACGTCGAGACCCAGCAGAGCCGCCATGGTACCATGCCCGACCGGAACGGCCTTCTGCATGGCCTGGCCACGCGTCTTGAGCAGGCGGGCGGTGTCGGCGATGGAAAAGGTGCGCGCGGCGCAGAGTGCGGAATATTCGCCCAGCGAATGGCCGGCGACATAGCGGGCATGATCGGCAAGACGGATGCCCTTGGCCTCGAGCACGCGTACGACGGCGAGACTGACGGCCATCAGGGCCGGCTGGGCGTTTTCGGTCAGGCGCAGGATATCGTCGGCGCCTTCGAACATGATGGCCGAGAGACGCTGGCCCAGGGCCTCATCGACTTCCTGGAACACGGCGCGTGCCTCGGGATAGGCGGCGGCCAAGTCCTTGCCCATGCCGATAGCCTGGCTGCCCTGGCCGGGAAAGGTGAATGCATAGCTGGTCATGGTGTCGCCCCCTTTTGACTCAGTTAGACAATCCGCAGGCGGGCTGTCCAGTTGCGCGGGGTTTGAGCGGGAGTGTGTGGCAGAGTCAAGGCAGGATGGCGGCGCGGACCGCGAGCGCCTGTACACCCTGCTGGCGGAGGCGTATTTTGGTGGTGTGACAGGCTCTCAGAAAGGGAGGAAGTTATGCTCACAGATCATCGTGCCTACGCAACCATCCCGGCTGCAGACATGAACCGGGCAAAATCCTGGTATCGGGACAAGCTCGGCCTGACACCCGCGCTGGAAGACGACATGGGCTGCCTCTACCGGGTTGGCGGCGGGACCAGCTTCCTGCTCTATCCCACGCCCAATGCGGGCAAGGCGCCGAATACCCTGCTTTCCTTCGCCACCGACGATGTGGAGGCCGAGGTTCGCGACCTGCGCAAGCATGGCGTGCGCTTCGAGGAATATGATATGCCGGGCTTAAAGACCGTCAACGGCATAGCCACAATGGGCAAGTTCCATGCCGCCTGGTTCAAGGATTCCGAAGGCAATATCCTGGCCGTCGGGGATGAACCCAACTAGGTCATCTTTGAGCCGGACGCGTGTGCGTTCCGCCCGGCTCACGCTCATCTGAATGTCTCAGGCCTGGCCAGAGGCTGCTGGCGGGGGACAACTCTTCCGGTCCCACTGCCAGGGGTCAGCGCAGGCCCAGGGCATCCTGGGCGCTGCGCTCGGCGACGTCGCCGGCCTGAGTGATCTCGGCCTCGGTCTGGCCGAGTGCGCGTGCGGCGGCTTCTGCAGCGCGGCGGGCATTGACGACGGCATCGCGCTTAGCCTGATCGGTCATCGCGCCTGCCTGGTTGCGCAGGTCGTCGAAGGTACGCTGGGGGTTGGCAGCGGCCTCAACGGCGGGCGCCAAGGCATCGGGAACCTCGATCTGCACCGTAGTGGTGCCATTGGGTTCGGTCTGCACGGTGGCTGCCGGCTCGTTGGTCGGCGCGTTGTCGCAAGCCGCCAAGGTGAGCACGGCGAGGGCGGCGAAGGGCAGCAGCAGCTTGGTCATGTAAGCAGTCTCGGTTGGATCAGGCCGCCTCCTAGCAGGTCAAAGCCGGCAAAGATGTGACCGCAAAGCAGCGCGCGAAGACGCAAGGGCCTTGTATTTCCGCCGTCCCTGGCCTATTGGACCGCCAGCAATTCGTTTGGCCGGGGGCTGAACGGAGGGTTTGCCATTTGGAATGGCGAATAGGGCATGCTGCCCGGCCTCCCGTGTTCCCGCTCTTTGCAAGACTGCTTTGACGCCTTTCCGGCTTCAAGGAGGCTCCGCGCCAGACATTGCTGTGTTTGAACCACGAAGGAAGGCGCATCAATGGCCCTTTACGAGCATATCTTCCTGGCGCGCCAGGACGTTTCCCAGCAGCAGGTCGAAGAACTGACCGCTGCCCTGACCGAAGTCCTCGCCGCTGGCGGTGGCAAGGTCACCAAGAATGAATATTGGGGCCTCAAGGGTCTCTCCTACCGCATCCGCAAGAACCGCAAGGCGCATTACACGCTGCTGAACATCGACGCTTCGGCTCCGGCCGTCGCCGAAATGGAACGCCAGATGCGCATCAATGAAGACATCCTGCGCTTCATGACCGTGCGCGTGGACGAGCTGGAAGAAGGCCCGTCGGCAATGATGCAGAAGCGCGACCGCGACGACCGCGATGGCGACCGTGGTGGCCGTCCTGGTGGTGGCTTCGGCGGCGAACGCCGTCCGCGTCGTTTCTAATTTAAGGACATACAGCTATGGCAATCAAAGACCTTACCACCGCCCAGGCCCGCCGTCCGTTCCAGCGCCGCCGCAAGACCTGCCCGTTCTCGGGCGAAGGCGCGCCAAAGATCGACTACAAGGACGTCCGCCTGCTCAGCCGCTACGTTTCCGAGCGCGGCAAGATCGTGCCGAGCCGCATCACCGCCGTTTCTGCCAAGAAGCAGCGTGAACTGGCTCAGGCGATCAAGCGGGCCCGTTTCATCGGCATCATGCCTTACGCTGTCCAATAAGCTCACTGGGACGGCGATCTAGCGGCGATCGGCTGCGCTTCCGGTGCTCACGTACTCAGGTACGTTCCGCTCCGGTTCTCGCCGATCACCACTATCTCATCCGTCCCAGCGGCTTCTTGTCTGCGTAAGTGCCTTACTACGGCCCCTCCTTCGGGATGAGCCGCGTGCCCAGAGCGGCACATCGCTGGGGTTCCGGATGGTCCGGGGCTCCTAACCGTCCACGAGGGCGGGACAGCCAAAAGGAATCTCAAATGAAAGTCATTCTCCTCGAGCGTATCGGCCGCACCGGCTCGATCGGCGATGAAGTTGCAGTCAAGGACGGCTTTGCCCGTAACTTCCTGCTGCCCCAGGGCAAGGCGCTCCGCGCCACGGAAGCCAACCGCAAGAAGTTCGAAGCCGAACGCGCCCATATCGAAAAGCGCAACGACGATCGCAAGAACGCCGCTGCCGGCATTGCCGAAGGCCTCAACGGCCGCGAAGTCATCATCATCCGCCAGGCCGGCGAAACCGGCCAGCTCTACGGCTCGGTCGCTTCGCGCGACGTCGTGGAAGCCCTGGCCGCCGATGGTTACACCATCCAGCGTTCGCAGGTCGATCTGGCAGACCCGATCAAGTCGGTTGGCGTGCACACCGTGTCGCTGAACCTGCATGCCGAAGTTGCCGTCACGATCACCGTCAATGTCGCCCGCTCGACCGACGAAGCTGCCCGCCAGTCGGCTGGCGAAGACGTCACCGTCACCGTCTATGAAGACGATGCGGACGGCGATTTCGCTGCCGGCCAGAAGGATGCGAAGCAGGACGACCGTTTCGACGACGAAGTCTAGTTTCAGCGCAAACTGATCGAAGGCCGGGCCAAGTGCCCGGCCTTTTTTGTTGCCCAATCGTCCCGCCGGAGCGATTTGCCCGTTGGGGCGACTCGAAGCGCGTGCCATTCTGTGGCCTTGCTCCCGTGCAAGTCATCATGGGCATAATCCCCGTTGTCCACAGTGTTCACAGCCCGTCGTTACGGCGCATTAACCAGCACTTCGATAGGCCAAGACTCTGGCCCGCATCGCGTGGTTAAGAAAGGTTAACGTTTCCTCCCGAGGCACCATGGCAGAGATCGCGCGGCTCCACCCGGCCGAAGACAAGTCCTTTCGTCTGGCACCCCACAATGTGGAGGCCGAGCAGGCATTGCTGGGCGCGATCCTGCTGAACAATGACGCCTTCTATCGGGTCTCGGACTTCCTCGAGCCGGTGCATTTCTACGAGCCGGTGCACCGCGACATCTACGAGATCGCCGGCAAGATCATCCGCGCCGGCAAGTCTGCCGACCCCACCACGATCAAGACCCACCTGCCCGAGCAGCTGCTGCCCGACGTGACGATGGCGCAATATCTCGCCAAGCTCGCCGCGGAAGCCACCACCGTGCTCAACGCCGCCGATTACGGGCAGGCGATCTACGACACGGCGATTCGCCGGAACCTGATCCTGGTCGGCGAGGAGATGGTCGCCGTTGCCTATGACGGCAGCGACGTCGAGATGACGCCGAACAGGCAAATCGAGAAGGTGGAAGGCGAGCTCTTCCAGTTGGCCGAAAAAGGCCGTTATGACGGCGGCTTCCAGAACTTTTCCAGCGCGCTCAGCGCCTCGATCCAGATGGCAGGCGAAGCCTATCAGCGCGACGGGGGCCTGTCGGGCATTGCCACGGGGTTGGATGACCTCGACAGGCAGATGGGCGGTTTGCAGGGCTCGGACCTGATCGTGCTGGCCGGTCGTCCCGCCATGGGCAAGACGTCGCTCGCCACCAATATCGCCTTCAACGTCGCCAAGGCCTGGAAGGGCGAGATCACCCCGGACGGGCACCAGAAGACCACCAATGGTGGCGTGGTGGGTTTTTTCAGCCTCGAAATGAGTTCCGAGCAGCTCGCCACCCGTATCCTGGCCGAGCAGGCCGAGATTTCCTCATCCGACATCCGTCGCGGCCGCATCCATGACAGCCAGTTTTCCAAGCTGGTGGATGTGTCCAACATGATGAGCAAGCTGCCGCTCTATATCGACGACACCGGCGGCATCAGCGTGGCGCAGCTGGCAGCGCGTGCGCGCCGGCTGAAGCGGCAGAAGGGGCTCGATTTCCTGGTCATCGACTACCTGCAACTGCTCAGCGGCTCGTCCAAGGCGTCGAGCCAGAACCGCGTGCAGGAACTGACCGAGATCACGACGACGCTCAAGGCACTGGCCAAGGAACTGGAAGTGCCGATCGTGGCGCTGTCCCAGCTGTCGCGTCAGGTGGAATCGCGCGATGACAAGCATCCGCAACTGGCGGATTTGCGCGAATCGGGCTCTATCGAGCAGGACGCCGACGTGGTGCTGTTCGTTTACCGCGAAGAGTACTATCTCAAGAACAAGGAGCCCAAAGAGGGCACGCCAGAGCATATGACCTGGCAGGGGGAAATGGAAAAGGTGCACGGCAAGGCCGAAGTCATCATCGCCAAGCAGCGCCACGGCCCCACCGGCACGGTGCAGCTCAGCTTCGAGGCGCAGTTCACGCGCTTCGGCAATCTGGCACGCGCCGATTACCTCCCCGAGCGCATGGAATAGGCATGGCGCTGACGTCGGGCCTCGGGGGGCAACTCAGCATCGATCTCGGGGCACTGGCCCGGAACTGGCGGGCACTGGACAAGGTGAGCGCGGGCGCGCTGACGGGCGCCGTGGTCAAGGCCGACGCCTATGGCACTGGCATCACCATGGCCAGCAAGGCGCTGCATGCCGCCGGTGCGCGGTTCTTCTTTGCAGCGACGCCCGACGAGGGCATGGCGGTGCGCGCCGCAGTGCCGGATGCGCATATCTTCGTGCTGAACGGCCTCTATCCCGGCGCGGCGAACCTTTATATCCGGCAGAACCTGATGCCGATCATCTCCTCGATGGCGATGCTCGAGGAATGGCTGGCCAAGTGCCTGGAGCGCAACGAGGCCTATCCATCGGCCTTCCACTTCGATACCGGCATGAACCGCTTCGGCTTCCGCCTCAACGAAGCGAGCCTGGTGCGTGACCGGATCCAGACGCTGGGCTATGCGCCGCAGATGGTGATGAGCCACCTGGCCTGCGCCGACCAGCCCAACCATGAGAAGAACCGCACGCAGCTGGCGCTGTTCGGCTCGGTGATGAACCAGTTTCCCGGCGTGCCGGCCTCGCTGGCCAATTCGGCCGGGCTGATGACCGGGCGGGACTATCACTTCCAGATGGTGCGGCCGGGCATCGCCCTCTATGGCGGGCGGGCGGTCAATGGCCGCAAGAACCCGATGGCGCCCGTGGTGACCCTGCATGTGCCGATCCTGCAGGTGAAAGAAGCGCGTACCGGAGAGACCGTGGGCTATGGGGCGACCTATTCCCTCTCCCGCGACAGCCGGCTGGCGATCATCGGCCATGGCTATGCCGACGGCTTCTTCCGCTCCCTGTCCGGCAACAATATGCGGCCCGGCGGCAAGGTGGCGATTCGCGGCAAGCTCTGCCCGGTGATCGGGCGCGTCTCGATGGACCAGATCACCGTGGATATCACCGAGCTGGGAACGGACATTCCGAGCCCCGGCGAGGGCGCGGAAGTGCTCGGCAACCTGATCGGGGTGGACGACCAGGCGGATGCCGCCGGCACGATCGGCTACGAGGTGCTGACCTCGCTCAAGGGTCGCTACAGCCGCAACTATATCGGCGATGGCAATCTGCCGGCGTAGGTCTCCGCAAGTTCCTGATTTGTTCTTGCCTGTCAGCGCCAAGTGGGGTATCGAACTGGCAGTTGAAGAGGCGGTGAATGAGCGTCTTTATCGTCCTGCTGCGGGCCATCGGACCGGTGACGCACAAGGTCATGTCGATGGCGCAGTGGCGGGAGGCCGTCGCCGCTGATGGCTTCGAGGCGCCCGAAACCTACGTGGCGACCGGCAACATGATCGTGGCGGGCGATGGCACGCCGGCAGCGGTGACCAGGCGCATGGACCGCATCGTGCACGCGCTGGGCCTGGGGCCCGGCAACAAGGCGGTGGTGCGCTTGCCGGGGCAATTGCGCACACTGCTGCGCGCCAACCCCTTTCCCGAAGCGGCGCTTGAGCGACCCAGCGAGATCGGCGTCTACTTCTTTGCCGGCGCCGAGCCCGACTTCGCCTGGACCGGCGACTATCGGGGGCCAGAATGCATCCATGTCGAGGGGCGGCACCTGATCGTCGATTATGACGGGCGCGGATCAAGCTCGCGCCTGCCAGGGATCATCGAGAAGAAATCGGGCCTGGTGACGGCTCGCAACTGGAACACGCTGCGCGGGCTGGTCGAGCGGGCTGCCGCATACAAGCCTTCAGGCAACACTTAAGGAATCGTCTTGGCCAAATCGCGTTCTTCCTTCGTCTGCCAGAGCTGCGGCGCCGTCTCCACACGCTGGCAGGGGCGGTGCGACGCCTGCGGCGAGTGGAACACCATTGTCGAGGAAATCACCGATAGCGGCGTCGGCGCCGGGCCGAAATCGGCCAAGGCCAATGGGCGGCCAGCCAATCTGGTACCGCTGTCAGGTGAAACGGAAAGCGCGGCGCGCGTCGTCACGGGCCTGGCTGAACTCGACCGGGTGACCGGGGGCGGCTTCGTGATGGGATCGGCCCTGCTGGTGGGCGGGGACCCCGGCATCGGCAAATCGACGCTTTTGTTGCAGGCCGCCGCGGCGCTGGCCAACCAGGGACGGCGCGTCGTCTATGTCTCGGGCGAGGAGGCGGTGGCACAGGTGCGCCTGCGGGCACAGCGGCTGGGCCTGGGCGAGGCCAATGTGCTGCTGGCCGCCGAGACCAATGTCGAGATCATCCTGGCGACGCTGGAAAACGGCCCCGCCCCCGACCTCGTCATCATCGATTCGATCCAGACGTTGTGGACCGACCGCGTCGACAGCGCGCCGGGCACGGTGACCCAGGTGCGCACTTCGGCGCAGGCGCTGACGCGCTTTGCCAAGAAGAGCGGCGCGGCAGTGGTGCTGGTCGGGCACGTGACCAAGGACGGGCAGATTGCCGGCCCGCGCGTGGTCGAGCACATGGTCGACGCGGTGCTCTATTTCGAGGGCGATACCAGCCACACCTTCCGTATTTTGCGCGGGGTGAAGAACCGCTATGGCGCGACCGACGAGATCGGCGTCTTCGCCATGACCGAACTGGGGCTGGAGCAGGTGGCCAATCCGTCGGCACTTTTCCTCGACCAGCGCGACGAGGGCGCGGCGGGGTCGGCGGTGTTTGCCGGCATGGAGGGGACGCGGCCCATCCTGATCGAAATCCAGGCTCTGGTGGCGCCCTCCCCGCTGGGCACGCCGCGCCGGGCCGTGGTGGGCTGGGATTCCTCGCGCCTGTCCATGGTGCTGGCGGTGCTCGAGACGCGCTGCGGCGTGCGGATCGGGGCGAACGACATCTATCTCAACGTGGCCGGGGGCCTCAAGATCAACGAGCCGGCGGCGGACCTGGCGGTGGCGGCAGCGCTGATCTCCTCGCTGACCAGTTCGCCGCTGCCGTCGGATTCGGTCTATTTCGGCGAAATCTCGCTGGCGGGCGGGGTGCGGCCGGTGGTGCATGGCTCGCTGCGGCTGCGCGAGGCGCAGAAGCTGGGGTTCAAGTCGGTCTCGACCGGCCGGCTGAGCAATGCCGACCGCAATTCCGGGCTGGACGTGTCCGAATTCACCGCCCTGTCGGAACTGGTGGGGCGCATTGCCGCCAATGGCAAGCCACGCGAGCCCGAGCGCGACGAGTGGTAGGGCGGCGACACCGCAGCCGCTTTTCGGGGAGATCCCGCGCGCGGATGCCCGGCACCCTTGGCATGGCGACACAAAGCGGCTAAACGAAGCGCCACAATGCCGGGGCGGCAACTGGAGCTAAGCGAAGACATATGCTGACAGCGTTCGACGTTGGTGTGGGTGTGCTGGTGCTGATTTCGGCAATCCTGGCGACCGCGCGCGGTTTGACCCGCGAAGTGCTCTCCCTGGCGACCTGGGCCGGCTCGGCCGCCATCGCCATCTATATGTGGCAGTATCACCCCGAAATCGCGCGGCAGTATATCGCCGAGGCCATCGTGGCCGATATCGCGACCGTGGTCGTGACCTTCATCGTCGCGCTGATCGTGCTGCACCTGTTGACCATGCGCATCGCCGATTTTGTCGTCGACAGCCGCGTCGGACCGATCGACCGGACGCTGGGCTTCGTGTTCGGCGTGCTGCGCGGCGTGCTGATCGCCATTGTCATCACCATTTTCGGCACCTGGCTGCTGCCCAACAACCTGCCGGCCTGGGCCGCGGAATCGCAGTCGCTGCCGCATCTGCGCAATATGGGCCAGACGCTGATCTCGCTGCTGCCGGAAGGCCTCGAGCAGCAGGTCACCGACATGCTGCAGGGTGGCACGGGCCTTACCGATGACCCCGAGGCACCAGCCGCACCGGTCGATGAAGGCACGGATGCGACCGAAGACAATACGGTCGAGCCGGCCACAGCACCCGCAACGCCGCAGGTCTGATCATAATCGGGTGAGCGCGCCGCGCTCGCCACAACCCTGACCGTCTTGCGAGGCAATGGTCCGGGTGAGCAAAATGGGCTATTGCGTGGGGACCGCCCGCCCCTCCTGGCCCGGCCGCGCATGGCGGCACGCAGTCCCAGGGCAGCATTGGCATGGAGACCCCGGTGAACCATCCGAGCGACGACAGTTTCAGTCTTGATGGCGACACGCTGCATGAAGAGTGCGGCGTGTTTGGCATTTTGGGGCATAGCGATGCCGCGACGCTGACGGCGCTGGGGCTGCATGCCCTGCAGCATCGCGGCCAGGAAGCAGCGGGCATCGTCAGCTTCGACGGACGACAGTTCTTTACCGAAAAGCGCATGGGCCTGGTGGGCGACCACTATACGGACCCGGCTCTGCTGGCCAAGCTGCCGGGATCGATGGCCATGGGCCATACGCGCTATTCCACCACTGGCGAGGTGGCGCTGCGCAATGTGCAGCCGCTGTTTGCCGAGCTGGAAGATGGCGGCATTGCCATTGCGCATAACGGCAATTTCACCAATGGACTGACGCTGCGCCGGCAGATCATCGCGACCGGTGCTATCTGCCAGTCGACCTCGGACACGGAAGTCGTGCTGCACCTGGTGGCGCGTTCGCGGCACAGTTCGACCACTGATCGCTTCATCGACGCCATCCGCCAGATGGAAGGCGGCTATGCCATGCTGGCGATGACGCGCACCAAGCTGATTGCAGCGCGCGACCCGATCGGCATAAGGCCGCTGGTGATGGGCGAATTGAACGGCAAGCCGATCTTCTGCTCGGAGACCTGCGCGCTCGATATCATCGGCGCAAAATACATCCGCGACGTCGAGAACGGCGAGGTCGTGATCTGCGAAGTGCAGCCGGATGGCTCGATCAGCATCGAGGCGCGCAAGGCGGCGCGACCGGCGCCGGAGCGGCCATGCCTGTTCGAATATGTCTATTTTGCCCGCCCCGACTCGATCGTGGCCGGGCGCAGCGTCTATTCGGCGCGCAAGCGCATGGGCATCAACCTGGCCAAGGAAGCCCCTGTCGAAGCCGATGTGGTGGTGCCGGTGCCCGATGGCGGCACGCCGGCGGCCATCGGCTTTGCGCAGGCCAGCGGCATTCCGTTCGAGCTCGGCATCATCCGCAACCACTATGTCGGGCGCACCTTCATCGAGCCGACGCAGTCGATCCGCGCCTTTGGCGTCAAGCTCAAGCATTCGGCCAATCGCGCCGAGATCGCGGGCAAGCGGGTCGTGCTGATCGACGATTCCATCGTGCGGGGCACGACCTCGGTCAAGATCGTGCAGATGATGCGCGAGGCGGGCGCCACGGAGGTCCATATCCGCGTCGCCAGCCCGATGATCTATTTCTCGGACTACTACGGCATCGACACGCCGGACCCGGAAAAGCTGCTGGCCAACCAGCATGAGAGCCTGGAATCGATGTGCAAGTTCATCGGCGCAGATTCGCTGGCTTTCCTGTCCATCGACGGGCTCTATGACGCGGTGGGCGGCGAGAAGCGCAATCCAAAGGCGCCGCAGTTCACCGACCATTATTTCACGGGCGACTATCCGACGCAGTTGACCGATCTCAACGGCCGCTCCAAGAACGAGCCGAAACAAATCTCCCTGCTCAAAGAGGCTGGTTAATGGCTGGAACACAGGACCGGACCGGTCAAGATCTGGCCGGCAAGGTCGTCCTCGTCACCGGTGCATCGCGCGGCATCGGCTATGCGGCCGCCATCGAGGCGGCGCGCCGGGGTGCCCATGTGGTCGCCGTCGCCCGCACCGTGGGCGGGCTCGAGGAACTCGACGACGAAATCCAGGACCTGGGATCGGCAGCAACGCTGGTGCCGCTCGACCTGCGCGATGGCGATGCCATCGACCGGCTGGGCGCGGCGATCTTCGAGCGCTGGGGTGCGCTGGACGGGCTGGTGGCCAATGCCGGGCAACTGGGCGTGCTCAGTCCCCTGCCCCATGTGAAGCCGGAAGACTTCGACAAGGTGATGGCGGTCAACGTCACTGCCAATTATCGCCTGCTGCGTGCGACCGACCTGCTGCTGCGGCAATCAACGGCGGGCCGGGCCGTGTTCGTCTCCTCATCCGCGTCGCGGTCGGCCAAGCCCTTCTGGGGGCTCTATGCTGCCAGCAAGGCGGCGCTGGACGCGCTGGTGAAGTCCTATGCCGGGGAGGTGGCGCAGACCAAGGTGCGCGTCAATGCCTTCTATCCCGGTGCGGTGCGCACGGCGATGCGCGCCAAGGCCATGCCGGGCGAGGACCCCGAAACCCTGCCCAAGCCGGCCGATATCGCACCCAAGCTCATCGACATGCTCAGCCCCGCGCTGAAGGAGAACGGCAAGCTGTTCGACGTCGTCACAGGCGCGTTCGAGGATATCTAGAGGAATGGTGGCGCTGCGGCCCTATCGCCCCGATGACCTCGAGGCGCTCTACGAAATCTGCCTGCTCACGGCCGATTCAGGCAAGGACGCTTCCCCGCTGCACCATGACCGCAAGGCGATCGGGCATATCTATGCGGCGCCCTATGGGGTGCTGGAGCCCGGGCACGTATTCGTCGCCGAAGACGAACAGGGCGTTGCGGGCTATATTGTCGGCACATTCGATACCGATGGCTTCAACGCGCGGCTGGAGCGGGACTGGTGGCCAGCGCTGCGGCAGCATTATGCGGATGTGCCCAAGGCGGAGCTGACCGCGACGGATCGTCAGCGGATCGGCGCGATCATGGAGCCCTCGCTCAACCCGCCCGACATCGTGGCGCAGTATCCCGCCCATATCCATATGAACCTGCTGCCGCGGCTGCGCGGGCAACGGGTGGGCACGGCCTTGCTGGATCGCTGGATCGCCCTGGCCCGCGCGGCGGGCGTGACGGGCATTCACCTAGGTGCCAATCCCGCCAATTCCGGGGGCATCGCCTTCTGGACACGCAGCGGCTTCAAGCCGCTCCGCACCGATGGCGCTGCATGGTTCGGGATGACGCTCTAGGGCACTGATATCGCGGCCCCACCTGGCCTCCCCCTGACAGGGGGAGGAGCAATCCTGTTCCGGCCGTATCGAACCCTTAGCCCACCTTGCTCATGAGGACCTTGTCGATGCGGCGGCCGTCCAGGTCGACGACTTCGAATTTCCAGCCATTGTGCTCGAAGGTCTCGCCGACCTTGGGCAGGTGATTGATGACCGAGAGTACGTAGCCGGCGACGGTTTCGAACTTGGCGTCGCGGGGGATGGCAATCTTGAGCTTGTCGCCGAACTCGTCGACCGGCATCCAGCCCGCCACGAGGTAGGAGCCGTCCTCGCGCCTGACCAGGGCCGGGTCATCGCCGGTCTCTTCCTGGAACACACCGGTGATGACCTCCAGGATGTCGCCGGAGGTCACGATGCCTTCGAAGTGACCGTATTCGTCGACGACGAGGGCCATGTGGACGGTGGAATTGCGAATGGCGCGGACGACGTCCAGCGCCTCGGCATGTTCCATCACCACCGGCACCGGCTGGACGAATTTGCGGATGTCTAGCGGCAGGCCATTGGCGAAGACGCCGATGATGTCCTTGATCGCCACGACGCCAATGATTGAATCGGCGTCGCCGTCCTGAACGAGCAGCCGCGAGCGGTGCGTGCTCAGGATCGTGCTGCGGATTTCGTCGCTATCGTCGGAGAGATCGACCACATCGACATCGAGGCGTGGCGTCATCAGGCCCCGCGCGGAGCGGTCGGCCAGGCGCATGACACCCGAAATCATCGAATGCTCGTCCGTCTCGATGACGCCGGCGGTAGTGGCCTCGGCGATGATGGTCTTGACCTCTTCCTCGGTGACCTTTTCCTCGGATTCACCGGACTGCCCCAGCAGGGCCAGGACGCCCTTGCCGGAGACATCGAGCAACCAGACGACGGGCGAGCCGATCGCGGCGACCATCTTCATGGCCGGGGCGACGCGGGCGGCGACGCCTTCTGCGTCGCGCAGGGCGATCTGCTTGGGCACCAGCTCGCCGATGATCAGGGAAATATAGGTGATGAGCACGACGACAACGCCGACGCCCAGAACGTCGGCGATATTGCCGGCAACGCCCACCGATTCCAGCCAGTCGGTCAGGCGCAGGCCGAGCGTGGCACCCGAGAAGGCGCCGGAGAGGATGCCGACCAGGGTAATGCCGATCTGCACGGAGGAGAGGAACTTGCCCGGGTCGTCGGCCAGTTCGATGGCGACTGCGGCGCCCTTGTTGCCCTGGTCCGCCATGCCACGCAGGCGGGCGGGGCGGGCGGAGACAACGGCCAGTTCCGACATTGCCAACAGGCCGTTGACGATGGTCAGCACGACGACGATCAATATTTCTGCGTACACGATGTATCTTGGGAATGCGGCCCCGCTCTCAGCATCGGGTCGCTTTTGCCGGGAGAATATAAGGCAAGAGCCCGCGATTGCACCATGGGTCTGGGAAATATGTCGCGCCCCGGACGGCGACCGCATATCGCACCGCTATTATGGGATGCGGCGGCAGAGCTTTGCTTTACAAGACCATAGCTGAAACTGGAGCGCGCCCATGCCCTTGATCGACAACTTGCTGATCCTCGCCATTGCGGCGCAGGTGCTGCTGACGCTGGGCATCCTGATCTGGATGGGGTTCGAACGCGTGCCGCGCGTGGCGCGGGGCGAGATTGCCATCAAGGATATTGCCGTGGAACGGGAGGCCTATCCCCTGCAGGCGCGGCTCCTGTCGAACAGTTTCGACAACCAGTTTCAATTGCCGGTGCTATTCTATGTGGCGGCGCTGATTGCCCTGTGGAGCGGCGGCGCCGGCTGGGTTGAGCTGGCCCTGGCGTGGCTGTTCGTGGTGCTGCGCTATGTGCATGCGGGCGTGCATGTCACCACCAATCGCGTCTATCGCCGGTTTGCCGTCTATTGCGCGGGCCTTGTGGTGCTGGCGCTTCTATGGCTATGGCTCGTGCTGCGTATCGTCATCCTAGCCCCGAGTATCTGAATGCGTCTTCCCGGCCGCCTTTCTGCCGCCATTGCCGTGCTGACCGACGTGGAAACGCGCAAGCGCCCCGTGTCCGAGGCTCTGAAGGCCTGGGGGCTGAACAACCGCTTTGCCGGCGCGGGCGATCGCGCCGCCATCGGCAACCTGGTCTATGACGCCCTGCGGCGGCGGGCCTCGCATGCCGCGCTGATGGGTAGCGACACGCCGCGGGCACTGGTGCTGGCCGTGGCCATGCGCGACTGGAGCCAGGACCCTGCCGCGTTGAACGCGGTCTTTGCCGAGGACAGCCATGCGCCCGAGCCGCTGACCGAAGAGGAAATGGCGCGGGCTGCCGGACAGCTTTCCGATGACACACCGGGCTGGGTCATGGCCGATATGCCCGAATGGCTGGTGCCGTCGCTGGAGCGGGGCCTTGGCGAGAACTGGATTGCCGAGGGGCAGGCGATGGCCGGGCGGCCATCGCTCGACCTGCGCACCAACCTGCTCAAGGCCAGCCGCGAACGGGTGATGAAATCGCTGGCGCGGTTCAACCCGGCCGAGACGGCGATCTCGCCGGTCGGCGTGACCATGCCGGCGGGTCCGGGCGATGCGCGGACGCCCAATGTCACCACGGACGAGGGCTATCTCAAGGGCTGGTTCGAAGTGCAGGACCAGGGCAGCCAGATCGTGGCGGCCCTGGCGGGCGCCAAGCCGGGCGAGCAGGTGCTCGACCTGTGCGCCGGTGCCGGAGGCAAGACGCTCGCCCTGGCCGCCGCAATGGGCAACAAGGGGCAGATCTTTGCCTATGACAGCGACCGCAGCCGGCTGGCGCCGATCTATGACCGGCTCAAGCGCAATGGCGCGCGCAATGTGCAGGCGCGGACGCCGCAGCCGGGCGCGCTGGACGATCTTGTCGGCAAGATGGACCGCGTGGTGATCGATGCGCCCTGCACCGGCACCGGCACGTGGCGCCGGCGGCCGGACACCAAGTGGAAGCTGTCGCCCGATCTGCTGGCGCAGCGCGTGGCCGAACAGGCGGCGATTCTTGTCGAGGGGCAGCGTTATCTCAAGCCAGGCGGGGTGCTGGTCTATATCACCTGCTCGATCCTGCCCGAGGAGAATGACGACCAGGTTGCGGCATTCATCGCCGCCAATCCCGGCTTTGCCTCGGTGGCTCCAGCCGAGTTGTGGCAGGCGGCCTTTGGGACCGCCCTGCCCCCGAATCTCCTGACCAGCCAGTCGGGCATCGCCCTCACGCCGCTTCGCACCGGGACGGACGGGTTCTACTTCAACGCGCTGCGGCTGGCTGCATGATGCCTGACAACCAGGAAACGGGGATACCCGTCTGGGCGTTTGCAGCAGGGGCCGTGGCGGTGATTGCGGCAGCCTTCGCGGCGGTGTGGTTCATGTTTCCGGCGCCAGACACGCGGCACGATCTCGTGGCGCCATCCGGCAGCGCCCGGATCGAGCTCGGGGAATTGTGCGGCGACGGCGGCTGCAACCGTGTCGCCATCCTCGATGTGGGCGGGGTGCGAACCGGCTGTCCGCTGGCGCTTTCCGGCAACCGGCCGCTGTTCGGCGATGTGACCGCACAGTGGTCGGCCGACGAAGCCAGTGTGGTGGTGGCCTACGCTGCCGCTGACGGCAGCACCGGCACGCTGGCGATTGCGCGGGCGGACTGTACGCTGACCCAATAGTGAACCAGCCGTGCCGGGCGTGCGTTCAAGGGACAGCTGATCGCAACACGAGCACAACAATGACCACCCCTTCCCTGGCTGACTACAAGTCACCCCGTTCCTGGCTCACGCTGGGGATATTCCTGGTTGTCGTGATTGGCGTTGGTGCGCTTATCGGCACGCAGTCCGTGCCCGGCGCCTGGTATGAAGGCCTGACCAAACCCCCGTTCAATCCGCCCAACTGGATCTTCGGCCCGGTCTGGTTCACGCTCTATGTGATGATCGCCGTGGCAGGCTGGCGCATCTGGATGATTGCCCCCGGCAGCGGCGCCATGAAGCTGTGGTTCGCGCAGATGGCAGTGAACTGGGTGTGGTCGCCCATTTGGTTCATCGGACAGATGCTGTGGCCGGCCTTTGCAGTGATCGTCGTGCTGCTGGCGCTGATCGTTGCGTTCATCGTCGCGGCACGGCGGCATGATGCGATCGCTGCCTGGCTGTTCGCGCCCTATCTGGCCTGGGTGGGCTTTGCCAGCGTGCTGAACCTGTCCATCGCCCTGCTGAACTAGCCGGGACGGGCTTCGAGCTCGCGAGCCCAGCGGACAACAGGACGCTCGAGCAGGTAAAAGCTCAGCGTGCCCAAGGCCACGTTGAGCGCTATGGCGAGCGCGCTGGACCACAGCCAAATGGTCCAGCCACCGTCCAGCCAGGTCTGGAAGGCGGGTGGCAGAAGGCGCGCCACAAGGCCAATGACCAGGAAATGCCAGACATAGATGCCGAAGGATATGTTGGCGAGGAATCTGGTCGGCGGGTTGTCGAGCAGTCGCCCTGCGGCGACTGACGAGGGCAGCGCGATGAGGGCGACGCCAATGGCCAAGGGCATCCAGGGATAGGCATAGGGAATGCCCAGCAGGCCATAGCCTTCGCTGGGGCTGCCAATATGGGCGGCCATGATCCAGATGGTTGCCGCGATGGCGAGCAGGCCGACCAGATCAAACAGCCAGTGGCGCATGGTGGCCAGCGCAACCTGGATGCCGGCCGCCAGGGCGCCCAGTGCGAAGATGGCAAAGAATCCAACCGGGTTGAAGCGCGGCATCCAGGCCTTGGCGCCGCCGATCAGGCCATGCTCCCAGCCCCGCGCGACCTCGTCGATGGGGGCCCATTGCACGATCATCCAATGCAGCGCCAACGCCAGAGCGATCACCGCTATCCAGGCAAGGCGCGCCGCATGCCTCCTGAGGCGCAGCGCGAAAAGGGCAGCGAGGCAGAGCGGCAGCAGCAGGTAGGCGGTGACTTCGAAACCGATCGACCAGAGGGGGCCATTATTGTCGACCGGGAACAAGGTCACCCAGTGCCAGTCACTGACGAGCAGGAAGCCGGCGAGGAAGCGCAAAACGTGCTCAGTATCGAGCGGGGAGCCGCTGATTGTGACGCTGAGGATGAAGCTGACGATGAGGGCCAGCCAGAAGCCGGGGAGGATGCGGGCCGCGCGCCGCAGCGCGTAGATGCGCAGCGAGGGCATGGGGGCGTTGCGGTCCAGCGCCAGCCAGAATGGACGCGCCAGCAGGAAGCCGCTCAGCACGAAGAAGATGGAGACGCCGAAGCTGCCAGTGATCAGGAAGCCCATGATGGGACGCGCGGCCGAGGGGACATTGCCCATATCCATCCTGAACGCCAGGTGATGGAACAGCACCATGAGACAGGCGGCGGCACGCAGGAAATCCGCGCCAAGCAGTCGCTGTTGGGTCAATTGGCAATCCTGCATCGTTGCGGCGACAGGCCTGCCCGAGCCTATGGCTGCGGTCAAGCGGGTTGCGGTGCCGACGACCTGCCTGCGTGTTCGAAGCGGCGCGCCCAGAGCATGACCGGCGCCTCCATCCAGCGATAGGACAGTGTGGCAATGACCATGGAGATGGCGATGATCACGAGGCTTGCAACGAGGAATTTGGCGGGGTCGGCAATCGTGCCCTGGGTGAGTTCGGGCACCCAGTAGAGGCGGACCAGTTCGAGTACCAGGTAGTGCCAGACATAGATGCCGAAAGAGATGCGGGCGAGATAGGCGACGGGCGGATTGTCCAGAACGCGCCCCACGAGGCGGCCCGAAGGCGCAAAGGCGAGCGCAGCGGCGACGAGCAGTTGAAAGGTCGGGAATTCATGGGGGACGCGCAGCCAGCCGTAGAACTCGCCGCCGCCGGCGAGGCCGCTGACCCAGATCATCCAGCCGGCCGCCGCGATGGCAGCCACGGCGAGAAGATCGAAGATGAACGAGCGGCGATGCGCCAGAAGGGTCTGGATGCCGCCGGCCCATGCGCCGATGGCGAACATGGCGAAGAAAGCAAAGGGGTTGAACCAGGGCATCCAGGTCTTGGCGCCGCCCTGCAGGCCGTAGTTCCAGCCCTTGCGGAAGGGGTCGACCACGACCGTGTTGCTGAAGATCCAGTGGGCCCCCAGCGCAGCAGCGATGACGACCAGCCAGGCCAGGCGGGCCGGCCAGCCCGCTATCCTGCCCCGGGCGAGGCCGAAGAGGGCGAGAAAGCCCAGGGGCAGCAGCACATAGGATGTCACCTCGAAGCCGATGGACCAGAGCGGGCCATTGATCTCGACGGGGAAGAGCGTCGTCCAGTGCCAGTCGCTGACCAGCAGGAGCCCGGCGACGTAGCGCAGCCAGAGCCAGGCGTCGAGCGCGAAGCCGAAGACGGTGACGCTCAGGATGAAGGTCACGGTCAGCGCCAGCCAGAAGCCGGGCACGATGCGGGCGGCCCGGCGCAGCGCATAGATGCGCAGCGACGGCAGGGGCCGGCCGGCATCCAGGGCCTGCCAGAATGGCCGGGCGAGGAGGAAGCCACTCAGGACAAAGAACATGGCAACGCCAAAGCCGCCCACGCTGTTGAAGACCTGGGCGAAGGGATTGCTGCCAAGTTCGCTGCGGAAATCGATGCGTTGCGCCAGATGATGGAAGAGCACGATGAAGCAGGCGCTGGCCCGCATGAAATCGGCGCCATAGAGGCGGTTTTCGCTGTCGCTCATCTGTCTCCCCCAGATGTGCCATCCGGCATCTGTATGTGGGGATTACAGCTGCCATTGTTGGCGGCAATCCGCAATGCTGTCCTGCTGCAGTTGGACTTGCGGAATCTGTGCCGGGACGATATGGCCTCGCCATGAAAACCCCCGAGACTGCCGCCCCCGACGCCATCCTCATCGTGGACTTCGGTTCGCAGGTCACCCAGCTGATCGCGCGCCGCATTCGAGAGACGGGTGTCTATTGCGAAATCCACCCGTTCAACAAGGCGGCAGAGGCCTTTGCGGCGCTGCAGCCCAAGGGTGTCATCTTCTCGGGCGGACCGGCTTCGGTAACCGAGGAGGGCAGCCCCAGGGCGCCACAGGCGATCATCGATTCCGGGCTTCCCATCCTGGCCATCTGCTATGGGCAGCAGACTTTCTGCCTGCAGCTGGGCGGCAAGGTCGAGGGCGGGCACCATCGGGAATTCGGCCGGGCCGATGTGGAAATCCTCGAGCCCAGCGCGCTCTATGAGGGTGTCTGGCAGGTTGGTGGCAAGTATCCGGTCTGGATGAGCCATGGCGACCGCGTCACCGAGCTGCCCGAGGGCTTCAAGGTCATGGCGACTTCGCCCAATGCACCATTCGCCATTGCTGGCGACGAGGCGCGCAAGCGCTACACGACCATGTTCCATCCCGAGGTGGTGCATACGCCCGATGGCGGCAAGCTGCTGGCCAATTTCGTGCACAAGATCGTCGGGCTGCAGTCCGACTGGAACATGCATGCCTATCGGCAGAAGATGGTCGAGAAGATCCGCGCCCAGGTCGGCACGGGCAAGGTGATCTGCGGGCTCTCCGGCGGCGTCGATTCCTCGGTTGCGGCCGTGCTGATCCATGAGGCAATCGGCGACCAGCTGACCTGCATCTATGTCGACCACGGGCTGATGCGTCTCAACGAGAGCGAACAGGTCGTGACCATGTTCCGCGACCAGTACAATATCCCGCTGGTGCATGTGGACGCGTCCAAGGTGTTCCTGCGCGAGCTTGATGGGCAGTCGGACCCCGAGACCAAGCGCAAGATCATCGGGCGGCTGTTCATCGAGACCTTCGAGGAAGAAGCCCGGAAGCTGGGCGGCGCGCAGTTCCTGGCGCAGGGCACGCTGTATCCGGACGTGATCGAGTCGGTGTCGTTTACCGGCGGCCCCTCGGTGACCATCAAGAGCCACCACAATGTGGGCGGGCTGCCCGAGCGCATGAACATGCAGCTTGTCGAGCCGCTGCGCGAGCTGTTCAAGGACGAGGTCCGGGTGCTCGGCCGCGAACTCGGCCTGCCCGAGAGCTTCATCGGTCGCCACCCCTTCCCGGGCCCCGGCCTTGCCATCCGCTGCCCGGGCGGCATCACGCCCGAGAAGCTGGATATCCTGCGCCAGGCCGATGCCATCTATCTCGACGAGATCCGCAAGTCGGGCCAGTATGACAAGATCTGGCAGGCCTTTGCCGTGTTGCTGCCGGTGCAGACGGTGGGCGTCATGGGCGACGGGCGGACCTATGAGTTTGTCTGCGCGTTGCGGGCGGTGACCTCGGTCGACGGCATGACGGCGGACTTCTACCAGTTCGACATGAACTTCTTGGGCAAGACGGCGACCCGCATCATCAACGAGGTGCGCGGGATCAATCGCGTCGTCTATGACGTGACCAGCAAGCCGCCCGGCACGATCGAGTGGGAATAGCAGGCAAAACGCAGGAAATTCGCCAGCATGCTTGCAGCAATCCGCCGGATTGCTGGCGTTTGCTTTCCACCGGCAGCATGTTAAACGTGCGCCCGAATTCACTGATGACCTAGGCAGGCCATGTCCGAACAGAATATTTTCCGCGAAGTCGACGAGGAGCTGCGCAGCGATCGCATGCGCGCCCTGTGGCGTCGTTTCGCGCCCTATGTGATCGGCGCCGCCGTCGGCGTGGTCGCCATCGTGGCGGTCAATGAAGGCTGGTCCTGGTATCACGCCAACAATGCCGCGCAGTCTTCCGACGAACTTTACACCGCGTTCGACCTCATCGATGGCGGCGACCTGCCTGGCGCCCAGAGCCAGCTCGACGCGCTGATCGCCGACGGTTCGGGCAGCTACCCGGTGCTGGCGCAGTTCCGCAAGGCGGGCGTGCTGGCCAGGGAAGGCGCGACGGCAGATGCCGTTGCCGCCTATGACGCGCTGGCCAATGGCCAGTCCAATCCCCGCCTGCGCGAGCTGGCGCTGGTGCTGGCCGGCACGCTGCTGGTCGATAGCGGCACACTGGCCGATGTCGAATCCCGCGTGGGCAGCATTGCCGTCGAAGGTAGCCCGCTGCGCAATGCAGCGCGCGAAGCGCTGGGGCTCGCACAATACAAGGCCGGCGATTTCACCGCGGCGCAGGCGAGCTTTGAGGCCGTCATCAACGATCCGATGACGCAGAGCAGTACGCGCAACCGCATGGGCTATTACCTTGCCCAGCTCCTGGCGCAGGGCGCCGTTGCGGCAGCGCCGGAAGCAGACGCCGCCGATGCGGCGGCCACTGCCATTGATGAAATTGTCAGCGATGAAGCCCCTGCCGCCGAAGCCCCGGCCGAGGTGGCCCCTGCTGAAACAACCGAGGCCGTGCCGGCCGCGCAATAGCGGCCGCCACACCTCACCCCGGATCGGAACCCAGAACGCATGACCGTCACCGTTGCCATTGTCGGTCGTCCCAACGTCGGCAAATCCACCCTGTTCAATCGCCTCGTCGGTCGCAAGATCGCGCTGGTCGATGATACGCCGGGCGTGACCCGCGACCGCCGCGAGGCCGAGGGCCGGATTGCGGACCTGACCTTCCGCATTCTCGACACGGCCGGCTATGAGGACGTGACCGACGGGAGCCTGGAAGACCGGATGCGCCAGCAGACCGAGCTGGCGATCAAGGAAGCCGACGTCATCCTGTTCATGATCGATGCGCGGGCCGGCGTGGTACCACTCGACGAGCGCTTCGCGCAGGTCCTGCGCAAGGCGGGCAAGGATGTGCACCTGGTCGGCAACAAGGCCGAGAGCGGCGCGGCCGAGGCCGGGCTGGTGGAAGCCTATCGGCTTGGCTTTGGCGAGGCCATTGCGCTGTCGGCCGAGCACGGACTCGGGCTGGCTGAGCTCTATTCCATCGTGTCGGCTGCCATTGACCGCGTCGCCGCCGAGAAGGAAGGGACCGAGATCGGCGATCTCGACGAAATGCCCGAGGTTGATGTCGACATCACCGAGGACATGCTGGAAGGCGAAGGCGAAGAGGCGACGCTGCGCTGGAACCCCAAGCGCTACCTCAACGTGGCCATTGTCGGCCGCCCCAATGCCGGCAAGTCGACGCTGATCAACCGCATGGTGGGCGAAGACCGCGTGCTGGTCGGGCCCGAGGCCGGCATTACCCGCGACAGCATCCTGGTGCCGTGGGAATGGGAAGGCCGGGTGATCAACCTGGTCGACACCGCCGGCATCCGCCGCCGCGCCCGGGTGACCGAGAAGCTCGAGAAGCTGGCCGTGGGCGACAGCCTGCGCTCGATCCAGTATGCCGAAGTCGTCGTGCTGATGCTCGATGCGACCATTCCCTTCGAGAAGCAGGACCTGGCGCTGGCGGACCTCGTGGAACGCGAGGGGCGCGCCCTGGTCATTGCGCTCAACAAGTGGGACCTGATCGAGGACAAGAACGAAGCCCTCAAGGTGCTGCGCGAAGAGTGCGAGCGGCTGCTGCCGCAGCTGCGCGGCGTGCCGCTGGTGACCCTGTCCGGCCTGACGGGCAAGAATATCGACAAGCTGATGGACGCGATCTTCAAGATCGAGCGCAACTGGAACTCGCATGTGTCCACCGCGCGGCTCAACCGCTGGCTGGCCGGGATGGTCGAGGGGCATCCGCCTCCGGCCGTGTCGGGCCGCCGGCTCAAGCTGCGCTACATGACGCAGGCCAAGACCAGGCCGCCGAGCTTCATCCTGTTCGCGTCGCGGCCGGATGTGCTCCCGACCTCGTATCAGCGCTACCTGGTCAACGGGCTGCGCGACGCCTTCGACATCAAGGGCACGCCGATCCGGCTCTGGGTGCGTGGCGGCAGCGAGAACCCCTATAACGACAAGCAGAAGCGCCGACTTGGATAACAAAAAACCCGCGGATCGCTCCGCGGGTTTCTTGTTTCTGGACGGTGCTACCGCCCGCTGCGGTAGTTGGGGGCTTCCCTCGTGATGATGACGTCGTGGACGTGGCTTTCGCTGAGGGCGGCGCCGGAGATCTTCACGAAGACGGAGTTGTCGCGGAAGTCCTTGAGGTTGTGGGCGCCCGTATAGCCCATGGAGGCGCGCAGGCCTCCGGCGAGCTGGTGCAGCACGGCGCCGGCGGCGCCCTTGTAGGGCACCTGGCCCTCGATGCCCTCGGGGACCAGCTTCATCTGGTCGCGCACATCCTGCTGGAAGTAGCGATCGGCCGAGCCCGAACCCATGGCACCGACCGAGCCCATGCCACGATAGGACTTATAGGAGCGGCCCTGGTAGAGGTAGACCTCGCCCGGGCTCTCGTCGGTGCCGGCCAGCAGCGAGCCGATCATGACGCAGGAGGCGCCTCCGGCCAGGGCCTTGGCCATATCGCCGGAGAACTTGATGCCGCCATCGGCGATGACGGGAATGCCCTGGCGGGCCCCCTCCTCCGCGCAGGCCATGACGGCCGCCAGCTGGGGGACACCGACACCGGCGACGATGCGAGTGGTGCAGATCGAGCCGGGACCGATGCCCACCTTGATGGAATCGGCGCCAGCGTCGATCAGCGCCTTGACGGCCTCGGCGGTGGCGACATTCCCGGCGACGATGCGGGTGGAATTGCTCTCGCGCTTGACGCGCTCGACGGCCTCGGCGACGCGCACGGAATGACCGTGGGCGGTATCGATGACCAGGAGGTCCACGCCAGCGTCGATGAGAGCCAGCGAGCGCTCGAAGCCCTGGTCGCCGACCGTGGAGGCGGCAGCGACGCGCAGGCGCCCCTGATCGTCCTTGACGGCGTTGGGATTGAGCTGGGCCTTTTCAATGTCCTTGACGGTGATGAGGCCTGTGCAGCGGTAGTCGGCATCGACGACCAGCAGCTTTTCGATGCGGTGCTTGTGCAAGAGGACCTTGGCTTCGTCCTTGCTGACGCCGTCGCGTACGGTGACCAGCTTTTCGAAGGTCATCAGCTCGCGGATGGGCTGGGCCGGATGGGAGGCGAAGCGCACGTCGCGATTGGTGAGGATGCCGACCAGCTTGCCGATGGCGCGACCGCCCTTGCCGCCATTCTCGACAACTGGGATGCCGGAGATGCGGTTGGACTGCATCAGAGCCAGAGCATCAGCCAGGGTGGCGTCGGGGCCGATGGTGATGGGGTTGATCACCATGCCGCTTTCGAAGGACTTGACCATGCGAACCTGCTCGGCCTGCTCGGCGGCGGTGAGGTTCTTGTGGATCACGCCCATGCCGCCGGCCTGGGCCATGGCAATGGCCATGGCGCTTTCGGTGACGGTGTCCATGGCCGAAGACAGGATGGGAAGATTGAGCGCTATGTCCTTGGTGACATAGGTAGAAATGTCGGTTTCGGTGGGCAGGACATCCGACCGCGCCGGCTGCAGCAGCACGTCGTCAAAGGTCAAAGCCGCATCGCCGGTGATGGTGGTAATAATCTTCGCCAAGGCCAGACCTTTCCTGCCTTCTGATCGGATCAGAAATGTTGGAATGTGAACCGGCCGATGGACTCGGCGGGCTCGGGTTGGCGAGGGTCAATAGCACCGGGCGGGCGGCTTGCATAGGGGTGGGCGATGCAGGCCAGCCGGGGCGGCCCCGCCCTGGCTGCATGCCTTGGGACGCCGGGCGATCAAATCTACCATACAAGCGCCCTTTCAGCTTTTCAGCTTTGGCTACGGGGTCCATAGTTGGACCGGTCGCATTCGCGCCCTGCCCCGATTCCTCCCGGTCTGCTTGTCGTGATCCGCGTCACCCCCCTCATCCTGGCGGTCGCCCTGTTCATGGAACAGATGGACTCGACCGTCATCGCCACGTCGCTGCCGGCGATCGCGGCCGATATCGGCACCGAGCCGATCGCGCTCAAGCTGGCGCTGACGGCCTATTTCGTGGCGCTGGCAATCTTCATTCCGATCAGCGGCTGGATGGCCGACCGGTTTGGCGCCAAGAACATCTTCCGGCTGGCGATCCTCGTCTTCATGCTGGGGTCGCTCGCCTGCTCGTTTTCGTTCTCGCTTGAGAGCTTCGTGGTGTCGCGGTTCTTCCAGGGCATTGGCAGCTCGATGATGACGCCGGTGGGGCGGCTGCTGCTGGTGCGCTCGACGCCGCGGAGCGAGCTGGTGGGGGCCATGGCCTGGCTCACCATTCCGGCCCTGCTGGGGCCGCTGACGGGCCCGCTGATCGGGGGCTTTCTGACCACATACCTGAGCTGGCACTGGATCTTCTGGATCAATATTCCGATCGGCATCGCCGGCATCATCCTGGCCGGCATTTTCCTCAAGGTGCCGGACGCGCGCATTCCCCGGCCGATCGACGCCGTGGGGTTCATCCTGGCCGGCATCGCCTTTGCCGGCTGCGTGTTCGGCCTGTCCGTCGTCAGCCTGCCCGCTCTGCCGCTGGTCTATGGCTACCTGACCATCGCCATCGGGGCCGTTTCGGGCATTTTCCATTTCCTGCATGCCAAGCGAACGACATTCCCCCTGCTGGACCCGGCGCTGCTGCGGCACAAGCTGTTTCGCGCCTCGATCCTGGGCGGATCGTTCTTCCGCATCGGCGTTGGGGCGGTGCCCTTCCTGCTGCCGCTGATGCTGCAGCTGGGATTTGGGCTCAATCCGTTCCAGTCGGGGGCCATTACCTTCGTTTCGGCCATTGGCGCGATCATGAGCAAGTTCATCGCCGAGCGGGTGTTCGCGCGCTTCGGCTTTCCCCGCATATTGGGGTTCGCGGCGCTGTTCGGAGGGTTGCTGATCGCGGCGCAGGGGCTGTTCAGCATCGATACGCCGATCCCGGTAATGATGGCGGTGTTGCTGGCGGGCGGCGTGCTGCGCTCGGTGTTCTTTACCGGCACCAATGCGCTGGGCTATGCCGATGTGAGCGACGAAGAGGCGAGCCAGGCGACGGCGATCGTTGCCGTGTGCCAGCAGCTCAGCATCGCCTTTGGCGTGGCGGTGGCCGGCGGCATTCTCGAGGTCAGCACCCGCATGCATGGCGGGGAACTGTCGCTATTTGATTTTCAGCTTGCGTTTTTCGTGGTCGGCGGACTCAGCGCGCTGGCCGGATTGATTTATTGGCGACTGCCAGCCGATGCCGGGCACGATGTTTCGGGCCACAAGGCTATCGCAAAGGAGTGACCGGGATTTCCCGGCAACAGATATTTGTCACGCACCGTGCCCCTCATCCTCGCCACCGCCCTGTTCATGGAGAACATGGACTCGACGGTGATCGCCACCTCGCTGGCCGCCATTGCCGCCGATATCGGGACGGACCCGATTTCGCTCAAGCTGGCGCTGACGGCGTATCTCGTGGCGCTGGCCATCTTCATCCCGATATCGAGCTGGATGGCCGACCGGTTCGGGGCGCGCAACGTGTTCCGCGTGGCCATGCTGGTCTTCATGCTCGGCTCGATCGGCTGCGCGCTGTCCAGTTCGCTGCTGCAATTTGTCGGCGCGCGCTTCGTGCAGGGCATGGGCGGCGCGATGATGGGACCGGTGGCGCGGCTGGTGCTGGTCCGGGCGACGCCGCGGCACCAGCTGGTGGACGCCATGGCCTGGCTGACCATTCCGGCGCTGATCGGGCCCATTCTGGGCCCGCCGTTCGGCGGCTTTCTCACCACTTATTTTTCCTGGCACTGGATCTTCATCATCAACGTGCCGATCGGCATTCTGGGCATTGTGCTGGTCGGCTTCGCGCTGCCCAATACGCCATCGCGCAGCGCGCCTCGGCAGATCGACCGCAAGGGCTTCGTGCTGGCCGGCGCGGCCTTTGCGCTGTTTGCCTTCGGCTGCTCGGTGATGAGCCTGCCGGCCCTGCCCCCGGTGATCGGCGCGGTTGCGGCCTCGATCGGCATCGGCATCGGCGCCATCTATGTGCGGCATGCGCTGAGCACGGAATATCCGCTGCTCGACCTGCGGCTGCTGCGGCTGCCGGTGTTTCGCATCTCCGTCGTGGCGGGGACGTTTTTCCGGCTGGGCCAGGGGGCGGTGCCGTTCCTGTTTCCGCTGATGCTGCAGCTCAGCTTCGGGATGAGCCCGTTTGAATCGGGGATGATCACCTTTGTCAGCGCCATCGGGGCACTGGTGGCCAAATTCGTCTGCAACTGGATCTTTGCCCGCTTCGGCTTCAAGTATCCGCTGGTGCTGGCGACGGCCATTTCATGCCTCGGGATCCTGGCCATGGGGCTTTATACGCCGGCGACGCCGCTGCCGCTGATGCTGGGCATCCTGACCTTTGTCGGCTTCTGGCAATCGGTGTTCTGGACGGGCTCCAACGCCTTCGTCTTTGCCGATGTGGAGGACAAGGATGCCGGGCAGGCCAATGTGATCAGCCAGGTCTGGGGCCAGCTGATGTTCGCCATGGGCGTGGCGCTGGGCGGCGGCACGCTGGAACTGGTGCATCGCATGCGCGGCGAGGGACCGCTGGTGCTGGCCGATTTCCAGATGGCGTTCTTCGTCGTGACCGCGGTGGGGGCGATCGCCACCGTGCTGTTCCTGCGGTTGCCGAACAATGCCGGTCACCAGCTGACGCGCGGCGGCGGTGGCGAGCACTGAGGGGCCTCTACCTCTCCCTTCGCTGGAGAGGTGAAGGCTAGCGGTCGTATTCGCCTTCGCCCTGCACGGTATCGTTGGTGCCCTTGAAACCCTTGGCGATCAGGTAGGCTTCGGCCGAATCCTGGCGGCTGGAGGGGGGCTTGGCATGGAAGGTGGTCTTGAAGTGGCGCTTGAGCATGTGCAGCAGCTCATGCTCGGTGCCGCCCTGGAACACCTTGGCGACGAAGACGCCGCCGGGCGACAACACGTCGAGCGCAAAAGCAGCGGCCACCTCGATGAGCTGGACAATGCGCAGATGGTCGGTGGGGCGGTGGCCGGTGGTGGGCCAGGCCATGTCGCTCATCACGATATCGGCCTTCTTGCCGCCCATGGCCTCGATCAGCATGGCGGGCGCGTCATCGTCGGTGAAATCCTTCTGCAGCAGGATAACGCCGGGAATAGGGTCCATTTCCAGATAATCGATGCCGACGATCAAGGGATTGGCCGAGGTAGAGCCGGTCGCCTTGGCAGCAACCTGCGCCCAGCCGCCGGGTGCGGCGCCCAGATCGACGACGCGCATGCCCTTGCGGAAGAGCTTGTACTTCTCGTCCATCTCGCGAATCTTGAAAGCGGCGCGCGAGCGGTAACCCTCGGCGCGGGCGCGGGCGACATAGGGGTCGTTGAGCTGGCGCTCCAGCCATTTGGTGGAACTCACCTTGCGGCCCTTGGCCGATTTGACGCGGATCTTGAGATCTTTGTCGGACTTGCGGCCGCCTGTGCCGAGAGCCTTATCCACCATTGCCATTCCTCCGCGGATATCGCACCGCACGGCTGTGGGCGCGGTCGGCGTCCATCAGCGAAATCAAGATGCCCTCGCGCAGGCCGCGATCGGCGACGCGCACGCGTTCGGTCGGCCATTCGCGCCGAATGGCCTCGAAAATGGCGCAACCGGGCAGGACCAGATCGGCGCGGTCGCGCCCGATGCAGGGATGGGCCACGCGGCGATCAAATGGCATGGCCAGCAGCACCTTCATGGTCTCGTCGACCTCGCCGCGCTTCATCCACAGGCCATCGACCTTCTGGCGCTCGTAGCGCTCTAAGCCGAGATGGAGCCCGGCCAGCGTGGTTACGGTGCCCGAGGTGCCGATCAGGTGCACGGGATGGGTGGCGATCATCTGGCGCAGCTTCTCGCGGCCGCGGAACTGGCGCAGATGCTCGGCGACATGGGCCACCATGGCCTCGAAGACCGCGGGGGAGACATCGACGCCGCCGAATTTCTCCGCAATGGAGACAACGCCCACCGGCAGCGACTGCCAGGAGCGGATCGAGGCGGACATGCGGCCCTGCGCCTTGGGGCGGCCGCCGCGAAAATCCATCCAGGCCAGTTCGGACGAGCCGCCGCCGATATCGAACATCAGCGCGCCAAGCGCCGTGCCCTCGATCAGGTCGGCGCAGCCGGTAACGGCCAGCTCGGCCTCGGTCCGGCGATCGACGATCTCGAGATCGAGCCCGATCTCGGCCTTGACGCGGGCGAGGAAGGCCGGGCCGTTCTCGGCGGCACGGCAGGCCTCGGTGGCGATCAGCCGCATGCGGGTCGGCTGGTGCTCGCGCAGCTTGTTGCGACACTGGCGCAGCGCCTCCATGGTGCGCTCCATGGCCGCATCGCCCAGCCGCCCGGTGACCGAGACACCCTCGCCGAGGCGGACAATGCGGGTGAAGCCATCAAGGACGCGGAAGCCGTGATCATGCGGGCGGGCGATGAGCAGGCGGCAATTGTTGGTGCCCAGATCGAGCGCGGCATAGATAGGCCCGCGATGCCGGCGCGGATTGGGGGCGGCTGGTGTCCGCTTTTCCGCATCGGGGGGAGGCGAATCGCCCCCTGCCCTCCTCGCCGGTCCGGGACCGGACGGGGCACGGATCGCCGGCTCGTCCGGGGACGAAAGTGCGGCGGCGGACCGATCGGAATCGGTCACAGAAGTCTCCTGTCGTGCGCGGTCGCCAGAACCGGCCAAGCCGGTCGCGCCCGAACGCACTGTTGATTGCGTGTCGCCGACGACGGTAGTGCAAGGGGGCGGCGAGCGCAATGCCGGCGGCATGCAACGCGGACATGTCAGAGGCGCTTGCAATCTCGTCAGGCATTGTCTATGCAGTGCCCGCGCCGGACGCTTGCTGAGCCTCCCGCGTTACCGACGGCCTGAGGCCGATCCCTTGCTGGGGAATAGTTCAACGGTAGAACAGCGGACTCTGACTCCGTCAATCTTGGTTCGAATCCAGGTTCCCCAGCCAAATTCTCCAAAAAAAGCTGATTTTCCAGCAGGCTAGCACGAAGAGATCGATGGTCACCCGACTTCGAGCCGCTGGTCACCTGCAGGACGCGTGATGACGGCCTGAGAAAGTAATACCGAGCGACCTGCGTCGAACGCAGTCACAGCTCCATCCCCTGCGAAATGCACTGCCGACGATTAAATGATTCCGCGCTGGTCAACCTTTGTGGACGATCATCCGGGGCTTGGCGGGGAGCCATGGCGCGGCACACGGTGATCTTCCCTGATGCAAGAAAACGGGAACCGCGCTAGTACTTGCATGCTGGCACAGGACCGGCTGCTGGGTGCATGCTCATGGCAGAGTCTGCAGGGACCGACATTACCGGTCTGAAACATAGGGGCCGCATTTCTCAACTGGTGACCCTGTCGGCAGTCATTGCCTATACGGCAGGCAATGCCTTCATGTCCGGCGGATTAGGTGTCGCCGGCCGGGAGATTGGTCTCAGCGCCATTGAAACGGGCTCCATACTCAGCTTCGGCGCGCTGGCCGGGGTCTTGGCCGCCCCGCTATGGGGACATGCCTCCGATACCACCAGTCGGCGCCTGCTGCTGCTGCTGGTGGTTCCGCTGGTCGCAGCCGGCCCGGCCATCGCCGCTGCGGTCTTCTTCTGGCCCTGGGCACTCGCGGCATCCCTGGCCTTCCCGGTGCTGGCCGGAGCGCGACTGGTCCAAGCCGCCTCTGGCGCCGCTCTCATTCCCATTGCGCAAAGCTTGACCACCGAAACGACGACGCCGCAACAACGGGTCAGCGGCATGGGCATGTTGGGCGTAGCCATAAGCCTGGGAACGCTAGCAGGCTCGGTACTGCTCTGGTTAACAGCGGGCCTCGGTCCCGGCGCAGGCTTTGCAGCCGTGGCGGGCCTTGGCGTTGCGGCCTTCGTCCTGACGGTTTGGCTCTTCCGGGACAGCGACCGACAGCCGGAAATGGAGCCGGGGGAACGCGCCGTGCCGCTTCGGCTGGTCTGGCCGAACCTGGCGATCACCTTTCTGGGTTTCCTGGCCTATACCATGGTGCAGCCGGTTCTAGGCTTCCGGTTCATGGATGCATTCGGGCTTGGCAGCGCCGAGGCCGCCGGCAATGCCGGATTGGTTCTGACCGCGGCGGCAGTGATGCTGGTCGCCGTGCAGTTCCTCGTCGCAGCCCGCAAGAACTGGGAGGCCACACCCATGCTGCGCACAGGCAGCATCGCAGGCCTCGTCGGAGCCCTGCTGTTATGGGTGGCCCAGGACCTCATCCAGTTGGCTGCCGCAATGGCGCTGGTGGGCATCGCGCTCGGCTTCATGTCCCCCGCCAACCTGGCGCATATGAGCCTCGTCACCGGCCGCGGAGCACAAGGCAAGCTGGGCGGGCTTAACGTGGCGGCGCGCGGATTGGGCGTGGCTGCCGGACCAATCTGCGGCACTTTCCTTTATGTTTGGCAACCTGAGGCGCCCTTTGTGGTCGCAGCAATGATCGTCACGATCATTGTCGGGCTGACACGCATCATGCGGACCTCCCCTTCTCCCGTTACACCCAGCGCAGCGCAGTCGGGGCAGTAACCGGTTCGAGTAACAAGACCACTCGGTCAGCTGCCTTCGGTGCTGCCTGCCGGTGGCACCAGGGCCCTCTCGTCGAGGGCAAGCTTGACGCAGGCAAGGGCCCTGGTGATCCGAGCACAAACAGACGTGACCTCAGGCATGTGTTGCGGGATGCCGCGTAGTCCAGGCCCCGAGCAGGCTTCGCCCCCAATGCGACCAGGACCGGCCGCGGCGCTGCACGGCAGGCTCGTCGAACGGGGCTTCATCCTTGACGACGCGGCCACCCAGACGCCGATAGCCGATGTCTCTCAGCAAATCATCGCTCAGGTGGTCAAGTTCACCGCTGCCGCGCGAGATGTTCAGATCGCCAGCGAGGCCGTTAGCTAGAAGGATAGAGTAGTCCATGATACCGTCTCCACACTCGATGCGCCGAACTCTGAGTGAGTAGCGTCGTTGCCTGTCACCGGTTGGCGTTCGCGAGTAGATCAATCTGAACGCGACGATACCTCCACCGTTTGGTGGAGCTCACGACATGCCTCCAAACTCGGTGAGCCCCGGAGGGCGAAATGGAGCAGGCGCTTGCTCTGGACGAGATGTCGGACCTAGTGGCCGCCATATATGACTGTGCCATCGATCCGAACGAATGGCCTCGAGCACTGGCGGCGCTTTGCGCGGCGATGAACTTCAAGAGCGCAGCGCTCAACCTGCGCACCTATCCGTCTGGCGACATTCTGCTGCTGTACACCAGCGGCATCGAGCAGCACTGGCTTGAAAAGCTACATGGATACGGCGCTGAGGCGCTGGAGCAGTGGGGCGGAATTGGCAAACTCCTGACCTACGACCCCAACCAGCCGGCGCTGATGTCCGAGAAGCACAAGGAAGGGCTGACCGAGGCGAACCGCATCTATGTTGAATGGACCAAGCCCCGCGGAATCATCGACGTCATGGCATTCGGGCTTGCGCGTGATGGTGCCGCCGTGGGCACCATGGCGTTTGGTCGCCATCGCGATGCCGGCCCCGTCACTGAGCGTGTGCTTTCGCTGGCGCGCATGCTAATTCCGCACCTGCAGAGATCCGTTGCCATATCGCGCCTGCTGGATATCGGCTCCATCAAGTCGGATATGTTCCAGAGCGTGGTCGATGCGCTGTCCGTGGGTGTGGTCGTCACCGACGTCAGCCTCAAGATCATCCATGCCAATCAGGCCGCGCAACGGATGCTGTCCGCAGGTGCGCCGGTGAGTGCCGTCAACGGTAGGCTATCTGTGCCGTCTCCAGGCGCCACACCAGCGCTTTCAAGGGCGGTGACGAAGGCCGCGACGGATGAGAAATCTCTGGGATCCAATGGCTTTGGGATACCCTTGCGGCTGGGAGACCAGACCCATGTCTTCCACGTTCTGCCACTTCGCTCAGGGCAGCTCCGGCCCACGGTCAGCGTGTCAGCCGACGCTGCTATCTTCATTACCCCGTCACGAAAATCACCGCTCTGGCCCGAGCTGGAGATAGCCTCCCTGTTTGATCTAACGCCCGCGGAGGCCAAGGTCTTCGAAAAGATTTCGGCAGGAGCGTCACCGCGGCAGATCGCGGCCGAGACCGGCGCGGCCCAGAGCACGATCAAGACCCACCTGCTGCAGGTATTCGCAAAGACCGGTTGCCACCGCCAGGCCGAGCTTGTTGCCCTGGCCTCGTCCCTCAAGTTGCCAGTCTGGTGACTATCAACCAGCGATGTGGATGGTCAGAGTCGCTGCGCGCCCCTGTTTGGATTTTGGATCACTTTTGGTGCCTCCCCGAAAACCGATATTGCAGGATTCCGTCAGCAGCCGTCAGGCGCATCCATATTCGACGACAAGATCCATTTGCCGACAGCTCTCGAGCTGGTGCTGCCGGTCTCCCAAACAGGCAGCAAAGTCTCGTATGGGGAAAACGAACTCACTGCTTTGGGCATTGGTGTGACCGGTGCGGACGTCCGCCGATTGTCCATTCATGTCGTAAGTTTGCGCCATTCACCATCAGCGTGTCGTCGCGGAACTTCGGCGAAAAACTCCGCGTAGGGGCCCGAATTCGCGAGGGCAAATAGCTGCTCCAGCGCGGCCATTGGCTCGTCAGACGCATCAACTCTCAAATCCAGATCAGGATAGGCCTGACTCGTATAGACGCGCAGGGCGGCGGAGCCGATGCCGCGGCTGTCGCCGCCCGCCGCAGCACCCGCCAGCAGGGCGGCAAGTAGCCTGCCGGCGAAGCCCGCCTTATGTTGACAGTGATAGCCTGCCAGCATCTCATCGAGCACTGCCGGACCTGTCAGCATGTTCCCGGCCAGCGCCACTCCAGTTGCCGTGAGATGCCCTGCATAGGGCACACATTGTTCACCGGTCCATCCCTCGGATGTGCCGTTGGCATCAACGACGATGACTTGACGCTGGCGCGCTTCGGTGTCCCGAGCGAGCGCCGCCTGCAAGGCCGCCGAAGCCGGGTGCTCATCCAGCAACGCCAGCGTGTCGATCGCCAGATAGGGGTTTGTCATGGCCTGGGTCGCCACCGCGCCCACGCGACTGCGGCCATGCGGCACCAGTGCCCCGACCATGGGGCCGGCCGTTGCCGTGGCGATACCCAGGGCGCCCGTATCGGGATCACGGGCCACGATGGAAAAGGTCATCACGCATCCTAACGCATAGACTATTTATCATCACAAATTGACGGTGCTCGAAATTTATGATGATAAATTACCAGAGTTCTTTTCTCACGGTCCTTTTCGCGAGGCAAGAGCGAGGGAAAAAGCAAGGAGGTTTCACATGATCCGCAAATGGAAAGCTATCGCGCCGCTACTGCTGGCCGCTACGGCACTGACACTGGTCTCGCCGGCCATGGCCCAGACGCCGCCCAATATTCTGGTCGTCGGCCAGATCGCCGAACCGGCATCGCTCGATCCGCATGTCTCCACCGCCGCCAACGATTTCCGCATCGCGGTCAACATCTATGACGGACTCGTGCGCAACAGGCCGGGCACGCTCGAAATCGAGCCGGCTCTGGCGACCGACTGGACCATTTCCGATACGGGCCTGGAATACACCTTCAACCTGCGCGAGGGCGTGACCTTCCATGATGGAACCCCCTTCAATGCCGAGGCGGTGAAGTTCAACTTCGACCGCATGCTCAATGAGGACCATCCCTTTGCCGCGACCGGCCCGTTCCCGCTGGCCTTCTTCTTCTCTGCGGTCGAGAGCGTCGAGGTGGTCGATGACCTGACGGTCAAGTTCACGCTCAACGAGCCCTTCGCCCCTTTCATGTCCAATCTGGCCTCGCCCACCGGCCTCATCGTCTCGCCGGCGGCAGTCGAGGCCTCGGGCGCCGACTATGGCCGCAATCCGGTCGGCACCGGCGCGTTCAAGTTCGAGGAATGGCAGTCCAATACCAGCGTGGTCGCCTCGCGCAACGAGGACTATTGGGATGGTGCACCGTCCCTCGAAGCGGTGATCTTCCGCCCGATCACCGATGCAAATACCCGTGTCGCCGAAATGCTCTCCGGGGGCATCGATGTGCTGCTCGAGACCCCGCCAGACAACGTTGCCCAGTTCCGCGATGATGCCAATTACAGCGTGGTCGAGGCCGTCGGCCCCCATGTCTGGTATGTCATGCTCAATGCCAAGGAAGGCCCCTTTGCCGATGTGCGCGTCCGCCAGGCGGTGAACTATGCCGTCAACAAGGAAAGCCTCGTCAACGACGTGCTACAGGGTACGGCAGACGTCTCGGCCGGTCCGATCCCGCCAGCTTTCAACTGGGCCTATAATGAAGAGGTCACCCCCTATCCCTACGACCCCGAAAAGGCCAAGGCATTGCTGGCCGAAGCCGGGGCCGAGGGCGCGACTGTCACCTTCCTCGTGACCGAGGGCGGCTCGGGCATGCTTGATCCCGTCCCCATGGGCACCGCCATCCAGGCCGACCTGGCCGCGGTTGGGCTCAATGTCGAGATCCAGACCTATGAGTGGAACACCTTCCTCTCCGAGGTCAATCCGGGCCTCGAGGGCAAGGCCGACATGGCCGAAATGGCCTGGATGACCTCCGATCCCGACACCCTGCCCTTCCTGACCCTGCGCACCGCGGCCTTCCCCGCCGAAGGCGGGTTCAACTCGTCCTACTATTCCAATCCGGAAGTCGATGCCCTGCTCGACCAGGCCCGCATCTCCACCGATCCGGCGGAACGCGGCAAACTCTACAAGCAGGTCCAGGCCATCACCCACGAGGATGCCCCCTGGCTCTTCGTTGCCAACTGGAAGCAGAATGCCGTCGTCACCAGCGCGGTGGGCGATTTCGAACTGCAGCCAGATTTCGGCCTGGTGCTGCGAGACGTGACCAAGCCATAAACCGGACAGCCGGGTGAGGGCCCTACCCTCACCCGGCTCGACGTCGGACATGCCCGTGCCTCGTTTGCGCCCAGTGCAGACTAAGGCGCGCGGCAGGTTCCAGCGGCGCTGACAACATGGGGGGCTACCCGACATGACGGCTTATATCGGCAAGCGTCTGCTGGCCGCCATCCCGGTCATCCTGGGACTGTCCATCATCGTCTTTCTGGTGATGAAGCTGATCCCGGGCGATCCGGCCCAGGCTCTGCTCGGCTCCTATGCCACGCCGGAAAATGTCGCCCGCATCAATCGCGCTCTGGGCCTCGACCGTTCCTGGCCCGAGCAATATGTCATCTGGGTAGGCAATCTGCTCCAGGGCGATTTCGGGCGCTCCTATATCCTCAACCGGCCGGTTCTTGACGAGGTGATCGAGCGCTTCGGCGCCACGTTGATCCTGGCAGGCGCATCACTGGTCATCTGTTCCATTGTGGGCATCCTGGCCGGCATCGCCTCGGCGGTGCGCCAGTTCGGCTGGACGGACCGGATCGTCACCTTCTTCGTACTGGTCGGCATTTCCATGCCGACCTTCTTCCTGGGCCTGGTCTTCATCCTGTTCTTTGCCGTGCAGTGGCGCCTGCTGCCGGCCTCGGGCATGTATGCCGTCTATGGCGGCGGCGATTTGGCCGACCTGTTGCGCCATCTGATCCTGCCAGCCGGAACCCTGGCCATTGTCGCCACCGGCGTCGTCGCGCGCCTCACCCGCGCCGCCATGCTCGAAGTGTTGCGCCAGGATTTCATTCGGACTGCCCGGGCCAAGGGCCTCAGCGAGAACGCCGTGATCTACCGCCATGCCTTCCGCGCGGCGCTGGTCTCGGTCATTCCAGTGCTGGGCATCCAGGCCGGCTTCGTCCTCGGCGGGGCGGTCTATATCGAGACCGTGTTCCAGTGGCCCGGCCTCGGCCAGATGCTGGTCAAGGCCGTGTCGACCCGCGATCTCCTCCTGGTGCAGGGCGGGGTTCTCGTCGCGGCCACGGTCTATGTTCTCGTCAATCTGCTGACGGATGTCGCTCAGGCCATGCTCGATCCAAGGCTGAAGGCATGACCAAAAGCGTGACCACCCAGCCATCTCCCAATAAGCGCCGCAGCAATTGGCAATTGCTGATGGCCAACCGCCTCGCCGCGGCGGGCCTGTTCATCTTCGGCTTCATACTGCTCGTGGCCATTCTGGCGCCGGTGCTGCCCATGCCCGACCCCAACATGACCGATCAGCCCAATCGCCTGCTGCCCCCGCTCAGCCAGGGCCACCTGCTGGGTACCGATCATCTGGGCCGCGACATCCTCTCGCGCCTGGTCTGGGGCACGCAAATCTCCCTCATCGTCGGCATCAGTGCCACCGCGCTGGCGGCCCTGTTCGGCTCGCTGATTGGCTTGGTGGCCGGTTATGCCCGCGGCGTTACCGACAGTGTGCTGATGCGCTTTGTCGATATGCTCATGGCCTTTCCCTATATCCTGCTGGCCATTGCCATCGTGGCCGCGCTGGGCCCCGGCCTGCTCAATGCGCTTTACGCCATCGCGCTGGTCAACATCCCCTTCTTTGCCCGCAATATCAGGGGCGTGACCGTATCGATCCGCAATCGTGAATTCGTCGACGCGGCGCGCCTGTCGGGCAAGAGTCACGCGGCGATCCTCTTCACCGAGGTCCTGCCCAATGTGCTGCCGGTCATCGTCATCACCATGTCGACCACGGTGGGTTGGATGATCCTCGAGACCGCCGGCCTGTCCTTTCTCGGTCTGGGCGCCCAGCCACCCACGGCCGATCTGGGCTCCATGCTCGGCCAGGCCCGCGCCCAGCTCTTCACGGCGCCGCATGCCTCGATCATTCCAGGCATCATGATCTTTGCGCTAGTGATGAGCATCAACCTGCTCGGCGACGGCATCCGTGACGTGCTCGATCCTCGCCTGCGCTCGGGCGCGCTTGATCGCCCCCTGTCGGTCACGCACATCGCGCGGCAGACCACGCCGGCGGCGACCCTGGCCGATGCGCCGGTGCTGGTGGTCGACCATCTCTCCACCGGCTTTGCCAATGGCGGCGCCGTGACGCCGGCCGTCCGTGACGTCAGCTTCCGACTGGGCAAGGGCGAGTGCCTCGGCATAATCGGGGAAAGCGGCTCGGGCAAATCGGTAACGGCGCTGTCGCTGATGGGGCTGGTGGCCTCGCCGCCCGGCGTCATCACCAGCGGCGCGGTCTATATCGGCGGGCAGGATGTGCTGTCGCTGCGCGAGCATGAGCTGATCGCCCTGCGCGGCGCCCGCGTCGCCTATGTGTTCCAGGATCCCTTGACTACCCTGCACCCGCTCTTCCCGGTTGCCACCCAGATCGCCGAGGCGGTGATGGCCCACAACCAGGTGAGCAAACGCGCGGCCCACCAGCGCGCCCTCGAACTCATGGAGACGGTGGGCATTCGCGACTCTGCCGATCGAGCCAGCGCCTATCCCCATGAGCTTTCGGGTGGCCAGCGCCAGCGCATTGGCATCGCCATGGCCCTGGCCAATGACCCCGACATCATCATTGCCGACGAACCCACCACGGCGCTCGACGTGACGGTGCAGGCGCGCATCCTCGAATTGCTGCAGGACCTGCGCCGCGAGCGCGGTCTGGCGCTCCTGCTCATCACCCACGATTTCGGCGTCGTCGCCCAGGTCTGCGACCGCGTCGCGGTGATGAAGAATGGCGAGATCGTTGAGCAGGGTGAAACCGCTTCCATCCTGCGCGCACCCCACCACGACTATACCAAGCGCCTCATCGCCTGTGTGCCCGAACTGGGCGAGGGCCATGCCTTCCTGGACCGCGTCCGCCCGCTGTTCGAGGAGATCAGGCCATGAGCCAGCCGGCAGTCGATATGCAGAACCTGGTGAAGACCTTCGGTGGTGGTCGCAACCTCTTTGGGCGTTCGGCCAGCGAGGTCCACGCCGTCCGGGGCATTTCGTTGACCCTGAAACGGGGCGAAACACTGGGCATCGTGGGCGAGAGCGGCTCGGGTAAATCGACCCTGGCGCGCATGCTGGTGGGGCTGGAACACCCGACTTCGGGCAATATGGCCATCGAGGGCAAGCCGTGGTCCGAGTTGGCCGCGTCGGGAACGCGCGCCTTTGGCCGGGCCATCCAATATGTGTTTCAGGACCCCGTCGCCTCGCTCAATCCACGCAAGACCATCGGTGAAATTCTCGACGTGCCGCTGCGCATGCTTTGCGGCTATGACCGCGACCGTCGCGCCCGCCGCAAGCAGGAACTCGTCGACGCCGTGCAGATGCCGCTCGATACGCTCGAGCGCTATCCGCACGAATTTTCCGGCGGCCAGGCCCAGCGCATTGCCATTGCACGGGCGCTTGCTGCCGAGGCACGTATTCTGGTGCTCGACGAGCCGGTCAGCGCGCTCGACGTCTCGGTCCAGGCGCAGGTCCTGCTGCTGCTGCAGCAATTGCGGGACGAGCTTGGCCTATCCTATCTCTTCATCAGCCACGATCTGGCCGTGGTGGAATCGATTTCCGATCGGGTCGCCGTCATGTATCTGGGGGAAGTGGTGGAAACCGGTCCCGCCGCCCGGCTTTTTGCCGCCCCTCAACATGATTACACCAGGGCCCTGATCGCCAGCGCCCCCCGCCTGACGGTATCGGACAGCCCTCCATGAGCGAACTCGACTCCCCAGAGACACCCGCAGCGGCGGCAGGTCCTCGCCGCAAGCGCACCGACGAAATCGTGGATGCCATCAAGCGCATGATCGTCGAGCACGGATTGGCGCCAGGCGACCGCCTGCCGCAGGAACGGGAGCTGATCTCCCAGTTCGCCGCCGGCAAGAGCACGGTGCGCGAGGCGCTCAAGGCATTGGAGGTTCAAGGGCTCATCTCGGTGCGCACGGGGCCGGGTGGCGGAGCCTTCATCGAGCGCATGTCGGAAGGCCGGGCGATGAGCCTGCTGTCCAACTTTCTGTTCGCCAAGAACTTGTCCATCGCCAATATCTACGAGATGCGCAAAGTGCTGGAGCCGCAGGTCGCCGCCAGCGCCACGCCCCATATCGATGAAGCAGGCCTCAAACGCCTCGAGGCGATCATCAGCATCTACGACCACGAGCCGGCAGATCCCACCGAGCGCTGGAACCAGCGCATGGCCGAACTCGATTTTCATGGTGTCGTAGCGCAGTATTCCGACAATCCCATCCTGGCCTTTACCTGCCGGTTCCTGCAGCGCCTGCTCAAGGACCTCACCATCGCTCAGGACATCTATGTCCACCCCGAGCCCGTATCCCGCGCCCGTGGCATTCAGCACCAACGCGATCTCATCGCCGCCATGCGGCGCCGCGACGCCGAGGCGGCAGCTGCCATTCTTTCAGTGCATATGGCCGAGGCCGAACAGCACATGCTCGATCTTCAAGCCAAGCTGATGGACCGTTTCCTGACCGAAGAGGCGACGCCGGCCCGCACCAGAAAGCGCCGCACCGCATGATCGATCAGGACTATCTTCTCGACCGCCTGCTGCAATTGCTCAAGACGCCCAGTCCTGTCGGCATGACTGGACGCGCAACCGAGCTGGTCGATTCCTGGCTGCGCGAACTCGGCTATACCCCACGATATACCCGCCGGGGCGTCCTTCATGTCGAGGTGGGTGAGGGCGCCCCTCGCCGCGCCTTGGCCGTGCATCTGGACACACTTGGGGCCATGGTGAGCGAACTCAAGCCCAATGGCCGGCTGGCTTTGCGCAATACCGGGACCTGGGCGGCGCGCTTTGCCGAGGGGGCCCGTGTCACCATTTTTTCCGATACTGCAGAACACCGCGGCACGATCCTGCCGCTCAAGGCCTCCGGCCATCGCTTCAATACCGAAGTCGATAGCCAGCCTGCCGATTGGGACAATCTGGAAATCCGCGTCGACGCCATCCTGCCCGACCGGCCCAGTCTGATGGCCGCCGGTTTCAATGTCGGCGACATGGTGGCCGTCGATGCCCAGCCCGAAGTGGTGGATGGGTTCATCGTCTCCCGCCATCTCGATGACAAGGCGGGCTGCGCTACCCTGCTGGCCGTGCTGAAATCCATCAGCGACGGACAACTCAAGGTGTCGGTGCCCTTCCAGGCCATGTTCACCATCGGCGAGGAGATCGGCATTGGCGGCACGCATGGCTTCGGCGCGGACGTCGAGGAACTGCTCGCCATCGACAATGCCGTGACCGCGCCCAACCAGGCTTCGCGCGACGATGCCGTGACCATCGCCATGCGAGACCGCCAGGGTCCGTTTGATGCGCACATGACACGTCAGTTGCTGGCCCTATGCCAGCGCGACGGCATCCGGCATGAACGCGACACCTTCCGCCACTACCGCTCCGACAGTGCAGCGGCGGTGGAGGCCGGATGGGATCTTCGTGTGGGTCTGGTATGCTTTTCACTGGACAGCTCCCACGGCTGGGAGCGAACGCACTCTTCCTCCCTGCTGGAACTTGGAAAGTTGCTGGTCGCATATCTGGGAGCCGATCTTGCGCCGGCGGGCCACCAAGAGTGACTAATCCCACGTGCCGAAACGCCCCCCCGTTTGCGAACCCGACACAAGTCTAGCCGCGAGCCGGCGACGCAGCTCTGGCCGCGCCGCCGAAAATGGCAAATCAACGCCGATATAGATTTGACTGGAGGCGCTGCCATAGGGTCTGCCCCTACGGCGCCAGTGCTTCCCTCAGCGCCAAGCCCGTCGTCGTTCGCAGGTCCAGGTCGGCTTCGATGTGGTCGATGTGGGTCAGCAGGAGGGTACTGGCGCGGGGGCCGTCGCGGGCTTCGAGGGCGGCCAGGATGTCGGCGTGGTCGTTGTGGCCGCAGCTGGAGGCGCCGGAGCGGCCGTAGAGGGCGATGACCAGGGAGGAGCGGGCGACCAGCTCTTCCATGAAGCGCAGCAGGATGGCGTTGCCGGCCACGCTGGCGAGCAGCAGGTGAAAATCGCCCGAGGCATGGATTTCGGCGCGGCGGGCGGTTGGGCCGCGTTCGCCCATCAGCCGACTTTCATCATGCAGGCGGGCGCGGAAGGTGGCGATTTCGTTCGTGGTGATGCGCTCGGCGGCGGCGCGGGCAATGCCCGGCTCGATGACGCGGCGGGACTGAAACACCTGCCGCGCCTCGTCCGGCGTGGGATTGGCGACGAAGGCGCCGCGATTGCGCTCGGTCCGGACCAGGCCCTCGAAGGCCAGCGCCTGCAGGGCGGCGCGCACGACGGTGCGGCTGACATCGAACAGGGTGCCGACCTCGGCCTCGTTGAGCTTGGTGCCGGGCGCCAGGCGGCGGTCGACAATGGCATCGCGCAAATGATCGCGGATCATCGCCGCACGATCTTCGGCGACGAATGGTCCGCTGAAAGTCTGGTCTGTAAGCGTCATGGTTCACCCGGTCGGCCATTCATAGGAAGAATCGCGCCGCAACGGAAGCGGCAAGTCGCATACAGACGCCAGCTAGGATTGCATACAATCTTGGCAGATAATGGGAACACTTGCACAGGAATCAGGCATTTCGTGGCGCTGCCCATTTATCGCACATTACCGATGAAGGTGAATTGAACCCGAATATCAATGGGTTATTGCGTGCCGCCGAGTCTGGCACGGCGGATGCATAGAGTTTCCCGACAATCGGGGGACGCTGGATGTCGAAAGCTGCCGAGATCGATATCGCATCGGTTTCCAAAATCTACGGCAAGACCACGGCGGTGGATGCCATCAGCCTGAAGATACCGGCGGGCAGCTATTGCTGCCTGCTCGGGCCCTCGGGCTGCGGCAAGACCTCGACGCTGCGGATGATTGCCGGGCATGAAAGCGTTTCGATCGGCGACATCGTGCTGGGCAAGGATGTGGTGACCCACCTGCCCCCGGCCAAGCGCGGCACGGCGATGATGTTCCAGTCCTATGCGCTGTTTCCGCATCTGGACCTCGTCGACAATGTCGCCTTCAGCCTCAAGATGAGCGGTGTCGACAAGGAAACGCGCCGCGCCAGGGCGCTCGACATGCTCAAGCTGATGCAGATGGATGCCTATGCCAACCGCAAGCCGGCGCAGCTATCGGGCGGACAGCAGCAGCGCGTGGCGCTGGCAAGGGCGCTGATCACCGACCCTGAAGCGCTGCTGCTGGACGAGCCGCTGTCGGCGCTCGACCCGTTTCTCAAGATCCGCATGCGGGCCGAGCTCAAGAAGCTGCAGAAGCAGCTCGGCATCACCTTCGTGCATGTGACCCACAGCCAGGAAGAGGCCATGGCGCTGGCCGACCTCATCGTGGTGATGAGCGACGGGCGCATCGAGCAGGCGGCGACCCCGCGCGAGGTGTTCGAGCGGCCGGCCACGGCTTTTGTCGCGCGCTTCATGGGCGATCACAATGTGATTTCCGGCAAGGTGGCGGGTTCATCCAGCGGGCTTGTCAGCTTTGAGGTAGTGGGCGGCGCAACGTTTTCGGCCTCGGGTGCGCTCCGCCCAGCGGGCACGGATGTCGACGCCGCCATACGCACCGATCACGTGCGGATCGGGGAGAGCCCGGTCAAGGGGCTGGGCTTTACCGGCATCGTCTCCAATCTCGAATATCGCGGCCCGACGGTGAAGCTCACCATCGAAGGCGCCGGCATTGCCGAATTCACCGCCATCATCACCGACACGGCCTTTGACGCGACGCCCGTCGCGGTGGGCGATGCGGTGCCGCTCCATTGGGACGCCGGGGACGCGATCATCCTCGGCTCGCCCGATCGTTAAACCAGCCAGCAACAGGGACATCAGGCTATGACAGAGACCACCAAGACGACCGGCATTTCCCGCCGCAACCTGCTCAAGACCGGCGCGGCCGCCGTGGCCGGCACGGCGCTCGGCTCGGGCGTCATCACCGGCTTCCCCACGATCTGGGCGCAGAACCCGATCACGCTGCGCCAGTTCGGCACCGGCGTGTCGAACCTCAATGCCATTGCCGAAAAGTGCAAGGAAGACCTGGGCATCACGCTGGAAATGACGGCGACGGACTCCGACGCCGCAGCCCAGCGCGCCGTGACGCAGCCGGACAGCTATGACATTGCCGATATCGAATACTGGATCCTCAAGAAGGTGTTCCCCACCGGCGTCATCCAGCCGATGGATACGAGCCGCCTGACCTATTACGACAAGATCGTGCCGCTGTTCAAAACCGGCAAGCTGCTGCCTGACAGCGTCATCGCGCAGGGTACCGCGCCGCATACGGTGGGCTTTGTCGATGGTCCGGACAGCAAGGAATTCGCCAAGGGCGAGACCGGCTGGTTCACCATGGTGCCGACGATCTACAATGCCGATACGCTGGGCATCCGCCCCGACCTGGTCGGCCGCGACATCACCACCTGGGCCGATATCATGGACCCGGCCTTCAAGGGCAAGACGGCGATCATCAACGTGCCCTCGATCGGCATCATGGATGCGGCCATGATCATGGAAGCCATGGGCAATATCACCTATGGCGACAAGGGCAACATGACGACGGCGGAGATCGATGCGACTATCGATTTCCTGATCAAGGCCAAGCAGGACGGGCAATTCCGCGCCTTCTGGAAGAGCTTTGATGAGAGCGTCAACCTGATGAGCTCGGGCGAGGTGGTGATCCAGTCCATGTGGTCGCCGGCCGTTGCCGCCGTGCGCTCCAAGGGGATCGAGTGCAAGTACCAGCCGCTCAAGGAAGGCTATCGCAGCTGGGGCGGCGGGCTGGGCCTGGCCGCGCATCTGGAAGGCGCGCAGCTCGATGCGGCTTACGAATATATCAACTGGTACACGTCCGGCTGGGTCGGCGGCTATCTCAACCGGCAGGGCTATTACTCGGCGGCCATGGAGACGGCCAAGGAGCATATGTCGGCCGACGAATGGGGCTTCTGGATTGAGGGCAAGCCGGCGCAGGGCGATATCCTGGCGCCCGACGGCACGGTCATGGAAAAGGCCGGCGCCGTGCGCGATGGCGGCTCGTTCGAAGAACGCATGGGCAAGGTCGCCTGCTGGAACTCGGTGATGGACGAAGACCGCTATATGGTCCGCCGCTGGAACGAATTCATCGCGGCCTAAACCACTCGACAATCGGCTTCCCTCTCCGCGCGGGGAGGGGAGCCACGGACTCATCCTCCCACCGGGGAGAGGGTGTAGACTGCGCGCAGGAGAAGATCGGACATGAACAATCTGCTTACGCGCGCCACGCCCTATCTGCAGGCAACGCCGCTGCTGGTCATTCTTGGCTTCTTCCTCGCCATTCCGATCCTGCTGCTGCTGGTCGTCAGCTTCTGGGACTATGACTTTGCCGGGATGTATCCCGACTTCATGACGCTCAACTATGCCGAGACGCTGGGCAGCTGGGTCACCTGGCGAACCTATGGCAATACGCTGAAATTCGCGGTCACGGTCTGGGCCATCACGGCCTTTGTCGGTTTCTGGGTGGCCTATTTCCTGGCCTTTCACGTGCGGACAACAACCATGCAGATGGTGCTGTTTCTGGTCTGCACGGTGCCGTTCCTGACCTCCAACATCATCCGCATGATCTCGTGGATCCCGGTGCTGGGGCGGAACGGGCTGATCAATTCCGGGCTGGTGGGCGCCGGGGTGGTCGAGCAGCCGATCGAGTGGCTGCTCTATTCGGATTTTGCCGTCGTGCTGGCCATGGTGCACCTTTACACGCTGTTCATGGTGACACCGATCTTCAACACCATGATGCGCATCGACAAATCGCTGGTGGAGGCGGCGCGCGATGCCGGCGCAGCGGACTGGCAGATCATCTGGAATGTCATCCTGCCGTTGGCCAAGCCGGGCATCGCCATCGGCTCGATTTTCGTGGTGACGCTGGTGATGGCGGATTTTTCCACCGTGCAGGTGATGAGTGGCGGGCAGAGCGCCTCGGTGGCGCTGATGATGCGCAACCAGATGAGCCTGCTGCAATATCCGGCGGCGGCGGCCAATGCGATCGTGCTGCTGGTGGTGGTGCTGTTCATGGTCGCGGGCATTCTGCGCGTGGTCGATATTCGCAAGGAGCTGTGAGATGGGCGGTGAAAAGCGGACAGCCGGTTTTTATGTGCTCGCAGCGTTCTTCGTGCTGTTCGTGCTGTTTCTCTACGGACCGCTCTGGGCGGTGTTCATCCTCAGCTTCCAGGGGCCGCAGGGCGGGCTGACCTTTCCGCTGAATGGCGTGTCGCTGCGCTGGTTTCAGAACCTGTTCGAGACGCAGGCAGTGGGTAATTTCGGCGCCAGTTTCGGGCGGTCGCTGATGCTGGGGCTGATGGTGATGACGGCAACCGTGCTGGTGTCGCTGCTGGCGGGTCTGGCCTTCCGGCGCAAGTTTGTCGGGGCGACGCCGCTATTCTACCTGACCGTGGCGAGCCTGGTGGTACCGTCGATCATCGTGTCGCTGGGCATTGGCGTGCTGTTCCAGCAAGTGGGGTTCCGGCCGGCCTGGTTCAGCTCGGCTTTTGGCGCGCACCTGACCTGGACCCTGCCCTTTGGCGTCCTGATCATGTTTGCGGTGTTCAACCGCTTCTCGCCCTCCTACGAGGAAGCGGCGCGCGACCTGGGGGCAAGCTCTTGGCAGACCTTTGCCCATGTCGTGCTGCCGATGATTGCGCCGAGCCTGATCGGGGTGGGACTGTTCGGTTTCTCGCTGAGCTATGATGAATTTGCCCGGACGCTGATGACGTCTGGCAGTTCCAATACGCTGCCGCTCGAGATCTATGGCATGACCACAAATGTGACGACGCCAGTGCTCTATGCGCTGGGGACGGTGACGACGCTGTTCTCGTTCCTGGTTATCCTGGCAACACTGGGCGCCATTCTGCTCCTCAACCGTCGCCGGGCGCGCGCATGACCCGCATTGCCGTCGTCAATCCCAACACCACAGCCAGCATGACGGCAACGATCGGCCACGCAGCCCGCCTGGTGGCGGGATCAGGGACCGAGATCGTCGCGGTGACATCGAGCATGGGGCCAGTATCGATCGAGGGTTATTATGACGAGGCCTTCGCCCTGCCCGGCCTGCTGCGCGAGATCGGCCGGGCGGAGCGCGAGGGCATGCAGGCGGCGGTCATCGCCTGTTTTGACGATACCGGGCTGGATGCAGCGCGGGCCATGGTGCGGATGCCGGTGATCGGCATTTGCGAGGCGGCGCTGGCGACGGCATCGTTCATCGCCAAGCGTTTCACCGTGGTAACGACGATGGAGCGCTCGCGCGTACCGATCGAGGAACTGGTGCAGCGCTATGGCATGGCCGGGCGGGCGAGGGTGCGGGCGGCCAATATTGCCGTACTGGCGCTGGAAGACCCTAATTCGGGAGCGCGGGACCGGCTGCGCAACGAGATCGTGCGGGCCATAGCCGAGGACAATGCCGAGGCCATCGTGCTGGGCTGCGCGGGTATGGCCGACCTGGCGCAAACGCTCGCCCACGAATTCGGCATGCCGGTGATCGACGGGGTGGGTGCGGCGGTAAAACAGGCCGAGGCGCTGGTGGCGCTGGGCCTTGGGACCAGCAAGCGCGGCGCCTATGCCGCGCCGGTGGCCAAGCCCTATATGGGCGCACTGGCCGAGTTTGCTCCAGCATGACGCGGGTGATCCGCAGGCTCGAACCGGACGAGATCCAGACCCTGCTGGACTGGGCAGCGGCGGAAGGGTGGAATCCCGGCCTGGGTGACGCCCTGCCCTTCCAGGCAGCCGACCCGGACGGGTTTATCGGCGCGTTTGTGGATGGGAGCATGGTGGCCGGTATTTCGGCGGTGGCCTATGACGAGCGTTTCGGCTTTATCGGGCTCTATATCTGCCACAGGGACTGGCGCGGCCAGGGGCACGGCAAGGCAGTGTGGGATGCTGGGATGGCGCATCTGGGAAGCCGAACGATCGGGCTCGATGGGGTGCGCGAGCAGCAGGCCAATTATGGTCGCATGGGATTCGAACAGACCTACGAAACCGTTCGCTTCAGCGGAACACTGGCGCGCCAGACATACGCGGCGCGGCCGGCCGAGCTGGACGCGGTTGTGCGCTATGACCGTGCTTGCTTTCCGGCAGAAAGACGAGACTTTTTAAGGGCCTGGCTGTTGCCACCCAACCGGTGCCTCACTGTTTCGGTGGGGGGCGCCGTGCGGGGATATGCAGTGTCGCGGCCTTGTGTGGAAGGGTACAAGATCGGGCCGGTGTTTGCCGATACTGCGGAGGTGGCGCTCGATCTGATGAGAGCGATGACTGGTCCGCTGCACATTGATGTGCCGGTGCAGCAGGTGGATTTTATCGAGGCGCTGCGAGGACAAGGATTTGTACCCGGTTTCATGACGGCACGCATGTACCGAGGACCGGCGCCCAGGCTGGACCAGCATCGGGTGTTCGGAATTACCAGCCTGGAGCTGGGATAGGAACGCAAGGTTGATTGTATCAGGATTCCTGATATGCCTTGTCGATCCTGCGATGTCCGGAACCGCCAGCCACATGAGCCGCAACTTTCTTGTCGTCGACCCTGAAGAAGACATCGAGGTGCTCAAGGGTCTGGCGTCGTCCATCCGGGTCCGGATCCTCAAGCTGCTGCATATGCAGGGCGCGATGAATGGCAATGACATTGCCGAGAAGCTCGACCTGCCGCAGTCGACCGTTTCGACCAATATCCAGATCCTGGAAGGCGCGGG